>Ga0209930_1000043_pt1 | contig 759070 bp, 713 predicted proteins | sample ThiBiot_500_biof_2_FD_183948 | JGI IMG/M metagenome (GOLD analysis project Ga0209930, IMG submission 183948) | Wastewater bioreactor microbial communities from Cape Town, South Africa - Thiocy_cont_500_biof (SPAdes) | ecosystem: Engineered > Bioreactor > Thiocyanate-remediating >...
AACGGTGTACTTAGAAGAACGTGACCGTCAGAGTGTCTCATCGACATTCCCGTTGCCAGGAACATCCGCAAGGACATCCGCCGTCCACGTCTCTCTTTCTTCCGATTCAATTGTCAAACAGCAACCGCATCAAAGACTTACACCTAATAGCAGAAGAACCGCTATCGCCCTGAATGCCCCGACCCACCTGGCCGATCCATTCAGATGATGTACGCCTCGAGAAGCTCGAAGAAACCGAGTTTCGGCAGCCGCTTGGAAGCGGCGTCGCCGTCGGTGTGCTGCTTATGGAGGACGCCGACCCTACTGTCAACATCGATTTTCAACGAAGTTTCACCTTCGGCGCTAACTCACGGAAAATAATCGCTTTCAGAGATATTCACAGGGCCCTTTCCGGCGCCAAATCCGGGACCCGACCGGAAAATTTTCCTCTCCCCTCTGCGAAAATTTTCCTGACACCCCCACACAGATGATCGGCGCAATCGCCCCAATTGCGCCATGAACAAGGGGCTTCGTGCCCGGGCCATCGCTCCGAGAGGAGCCGATCGCAAGCCGGGGACGGTCAGGCGGAAGGGTCATCCACCTTCAAGCAGACAATCCAACCACGGGTTATCACGTGGTTTGCATTGACGCTTTTCGCGCCAGAAGCCATGATTCGACCCGACTTTTTCGAATCGAGATCGATCAACGGGCGCCGTCACAGTCGAACGCCAGAAAACCAGGATTTGACGAGTGCCAGGTTCGCCGACATCCGCCACCGACGCGCAATGGAGCGCTCAGGGGAACCCTCAAGGGAACTCCCAAGCGAGCGCGCAAGGCAGCGTCCCTGATCGACGGCTCGACGAACGACGTTCCAGCAATTCCGTCGACCTGGGTGTCGACCCGCCGATCGAGGTCGATGGCCGCCGCCATTCCGATCAGGATCATCGCCGCGTTTCTCTGCGTTGGCTCTCAGGCACGGCTCTCACCGGCGTGGCCGGTGGATTGTTGATCGGCTCGGCTGTTTTCGCCGCCCTCGATCAAACCACCAATCTGGCCGAAGAACCGCAGCTGGCAGCAATGATGCCCCGCTCGCCCGAACGCGATACGGACACCGCGCACCGCGGCGATCGCCTCGTACGCCCGGTTGATTTGATCGCGGCACGGCAAACGTTCCGCACGCCAACGACCATTCGCGTCGGCGATCGCGAGATCGTCAGAACCCGCAACTTCACCCGTGTCGCGACGACGATGACGCTGACCAGCACGGGTCTCGCCGACGACGTTCCGCAATTCAACCCGCTGCGACTTCTCGCTGGCGCACCGTCGCAAAACGAAAACCTGCAGGTCGAGCTCGATCACTCTCGCGACGATGCCGACGTCAGCTTCACCAGCGAGGATGTCGGCCCGATCCCCGAGGACAATTTCGGTCTGTCGCGTCCGGAAGTCGAAGCGCAGGTCGCCGAAACGGTGAAATCGGCGATGCGCAGCGGCGCGCAAGCGCCCCTGGCCCTGCCCTCGCAGATGCTGCTGATGCGCACCAGCCGCGCCAATTTCAATCCAGGCGCTTTGTCCTACGCCAATCCGACGGACTCGCCGATCACCGCGCCCTTCTCCTCCATCGCCGTGAAGATGGTGGCCGAGAACGTTTCCGTGATCCCCAAGAGCGAGGCGAACCGAGACAGCGATGAACAATTGATCGTCGTGCGGCGTGGCGAAACCCTCGATGACGTGTTGAAAGATACCGCGACCAAGGATCAGATTCGTAAGATCGCCGCGGCGCTTGGCTCCCGTCGTGGCGGTGGCCCGGTCAACGAAGGCCAGAAGGTGCGCGTTCTGCTGTGCGACACCGACGGCAACGGACAGACCAGCAAGGTATGCCGCATTTCCGTCTATACGGATGAAAATCTCGAGAGCACCGCCGCGCTCGCCGACAATGGCGAATATGTGCAGGTGGCGCAGGCTTTCCTGACGCCCTCGAAACCCATTCGCAAACCGGCCGACGATGATGACGATGAAGAAGATTCGGGCGGCATGCGCCTCTACAACTCCTTCTTTGAAACGGCGCTGAAGCAGGAAATTCCGCGGCCGGTGATCGACGACCTGGTGCGCATTTTCGCCAATGACGTCGATTTCCAACGCGCCACCAGCGCGGGCGATTCCTTCGAGGCCTTCTACGAGGAGAGCGACGAAGGCGAAGGCCGTTACGATCTTCTCTATGCCTCCATCACCGCGCGCAGCGAGACGTTCAAATATTATCGCTATGTCTCGCCCGATGATAATTCAATCGACTTCTTCGATGGCAACGGCCGCTCCACCCGGCGTTTCCTGATCCGCAAACCGATCGCCATTGGCGAACAGCGCTCTGGCTTCGGCATGCGCCGCCACCCGATCATGGGTTATTCGCGCATGCACACGGGCGTCGACTGGGCCGCGCCCGTTGGCACCCCCATCGTCGCCGCCGGCAACGGCACGGTCATCAAAGCGGCGCGCGAATCCGGTTATGGCAACCGCGTCGAGATTCAGCACGCCAACGGTTATATCACCACCTACAACCATATGACGGGCTTCGCCCGCGGCATCACCGAAGGCGTGCGCGTGCGCCAAGGCCAGGTGGTGGGCTTCCTCGGCTCGACCGGTCTCTCCACCGGCCCGCACCTGCACTATGAAGTCATCGTCAACGGCAGTTTCGTCGACCCGTTGCGTATCCGCCTGGCGCGGACGCGCGAACTGACAGGTCGCCAGATCTCCGACTTCCGTCGCGAACGCGAGCGCATCGACGATCTGATGGCCAAGGCGCCGAACGCCACCCGCGTGGCCCAGCGGACCAATTAAGACAGCCCCAGCTGGCGCTTGATATCGCTCGGCGTCACACCCTCGGCGCGCAGTTGTCGCAACGACATCGACTTGATGCTTTTCGACAGTTTGCGCCCGTCGTCATCGGCCAGCAGCCGGTGGTGATGATAATGCGGTTCGGGCAGATCGAGCAGCACCTGCAACAGGCGATGCAGACTGGTGGCGTTGAACAGATCCTGCCCGCGCACGATGTCGGTCACGCCTTGCGCCGCATCGTCGATGACGACGGCCAGATGATAACTGGTCGGCACATCCTTGCGGCCGACGATCGCATCACCCCATAGGCCAGGCTCGGCGTAAAGCTCGCGGCTTTCGGCATCGTCGTAAAATTCGCGCCAGCCGATTTGCCCATCGATACAGGTCCTGGCGAAGGCCATATCGATCCGGCGCGCCGCATAACGACCAAGCGCGCGCCAGTGCGCCCTCCCCTCGGCGGAAAGAGCGCGGCACGTACCTGGATAAAGCGGCTGGCCATCGGGATCGCAAGGCCAGTCCGGCCGTTGCGCCACCCGCTCGGCGATCTCGCCGCGCGTGCAATAGCAAGGATAGATCAAGCCGCGCGCCGCCAGACGCTCCAGCGCCAGTTCGTAAACAGCGAACCGTTCCGATTGCCGCATGACCGGCTCTTCCCAGGACAGCCCCAGCCAGGCGAGATCCTCATAAATCGCCGCTTCGTAGTCCGGCCGCGAACGCTGCGTGTCGATATCCTCGATGCGCAGCAGAAAGCGCCCGCCCATCTCCTGCGCCAGGCGATGATTGAGCAGCGCCGAATAGGCGTGCCCGAGATGAAGATAGCCGTTCGGCGAGGGGGCGAAACGCAACACCGGACGCGTGTCGGCGGCGATCCTGCGCGTCACTCCTGACAGATCTTGTCGCGTCGGTGCGGTCTCGTCTTGCCGAGTCTTGTGTTGCATTGTCGCGTCGTTATGCGGATCATTCCGTTCGCCGGCAGGATGCGCCGTGCCGGCAGCGGACTCAAGAGCGGCTTTCAAGACCAGATGTCCATGTTGCAGGCCCCAAAAAGCGGAACGCGGAAAGCGCGAATCAAGCACAGCGCCACGCCCATCGAGCCGCCGCTGCTGATCCGCTCCGAAGACGCTCTGGTGACAGGCCTGGAGCAACTCAAGCTCATCGATCCCGAGATTGTCGGCCATATGCTTGCGGCGGCCGGCCATCCGCCGCTGCGCAAACGGGAGCCTGGCCTCGAAGGCCTGCTCAGTATCGTGATTTCGCAACAGGTTTCCACGGCCAGCGCCCGCGCCATCCTGGCGCGTTTCCGCGCCCGCTTCGAAACTTTCGACGCGGGCGAGATCGCCGGCGCCAGCGACGATGATTTGCGCGGTTGTGGCCTCTCCGGCCCCAAAATGCGGACCATGCGCGCGGTCTGCGAAGCGGTTGCCAGCGGCGCCATCGATCTCACCGATCTCGCAAACCTTTCCGCCGAAGAGGCGCATGCCCGTCTCGTCACGCTCAAAGGCATCGGTCCTTGGACCGCCGACATCTATCTGCTGTTTTGCCTCGGACACCCCGACATTCTGCCGGTCGGCGACCTCGCCTTGCAGGAGGCGGCAAAACTCGCCCTCAACCTCAAGAAACGTCCGGATCAGAAGAAACTGGCGCGCCTCGGCCAGCGTTGGCGGCCCTGGCGCGGCATCGCCGCGCGCCTGCTCTGGGCCTATTACGCCAGCATCAAACAGCGTGCGGTCGACCCCGCCAGCGTCCTCAAATCCTGACCTTGCGCCACGCCCCTTCGGGCGCGTAAGACACCGCCAACATCAGGAGACAGATTATGGCGCAACCGGTGATCGACGGTCCGCGGCGCGAAGCGCCGTCGGGCAAGGCCAAACAATTGATCGTCATCCTTCATGGCTATGGCGCTGACGGCAATGACCTCATCACCATCGGCGCCGAATGGCAGAAGATTTTTCCCGATGCCGTCTGCGTCGCGCCCAACGCCCACGAAGCCTGTCAGCAAATGCCGATGGGCCGGCAATGGTTCAACCTCACCGATCGTAATCCGCACGAACGCTGGAACGGCGCCTGCGCCGCGCAACCGATCATCGATAGCTTCGTCGATGCGGAGATGGCGAAATATGGCCTCGCCGATAAAGACGTCGCGCTCGTCGGCTTCAGCCAGGGCGCGATGATGGCGCTGCATACGGGCCTGCGCCGCAAGCAGCGGCCCGCCGGCATCATCAGCTATTCCGGTCTGCTGATCGGTCCCGAACATCTGAAGGAAACGGTCACGCACACTGCCGCCACCGCGCCGCCGATCTTCCTGCTGCACGGCAGCGCCGATGGGGTCGTGCCGGTGCAATCGCTATTCCTGAGCACCAATGCGCTGGGCGAAGCGGGCATTCCCAGCCAATGGCATCTCAGCGTCGGCCTCGAACACAATATCGATCCGCAAGGCATCCTGCTCGGCGCGCTGTTTCTTGCCAATTGCTTCGGCCTGCCCTATCCGGCGATGTTGCGGCGTTAATCGACGCTCCGCGCCGGCGCCAAGGCCGGCTGCAATTGCGGCGCTCTGCGCCGCAAGCCGCGCCGCACGACCACCGGGCTGTAAAGCTGCTTCGTCGCTTCGACGAGATGTACGCCCGCGCCCGGCAGAGCGAGCTTGCCGCCAACCTTCTCGAAGGCCAAGGCCGAGCGCAGAAGATAGGGCCGCGCGAAGGGCGGTACATACAAAGCTTCCGACCAATTGATCGGCGAGAACTGCGCTTCCTTCAAAAGCTCGCGCAACTGACTGCGCGAATAAGGCTCGCCGTAACCGAACGGCGTTGAGTCGACGCGCGCCCACATGCCGCTGCGATTGGGCACGACGGCGATCATGCGTCCACCCGGCGTCAACACGCGCCAAACTTCGTTCAGGAGATCATAGGGCTGATCGCTCGTCTCGAGCGCATGCACGACCAACACCCGATCGATGCTCGCATCGGGTAGCGGCAGCATGGTGACATCGACGAGCGCCGCCGAGGAAACGCCCTGCCCTGGCCAGTGCATCACGCCCTGTTCGGCGGGCATGAACGCCAGCACGCGCACCGCTTCGTTCAAGAAAACGTCGAGATAGGGCGTCGCATAGCCGATGCCGAGCACCGCATGGCCCGTGCAGGTTTCCCAACGGCCCCGCACGAACTGCCGAATGAAACGCGTCGCCACGTTTCCCAGCGGCGAGGTATAAAAACTGCGGAGATCGACGGCATCGAGCGACATGCCCCAGTGTGCCACCGCTGCCCCGTCAGATTCAACGGATGATTGCGGATTTAGGTAACGTTTCGCGTTCAATCCCGCTGCGTATTTGACGCAAGTAAAGGCGATTTTGCCGGGAATTTCTTATTTTGATGCGTTCGCCACGTTTGGTGATTCCATCAAACGCCGAAACGCTATAGCGTCGCCGCTCGAAACGAGAGGGTATTCGCATGGCTGCGCAAGTTCATCAGTTTATGTGTCTTCAGGACAATTTTGGTGTCCTCATTCACGATCCCGCCACAGGCGCCACCGCCTCGATCGATGCGCCGGAAGCAGCGCCGATTCTCGCCGCCCTGGCGGAAAAGGGCTGGACGCTCACCGACATTCTCGTCACCCACCACCATGACGATCACATCGGCGGCATCGCGGCGCTACGCGAAAAGTTCCCAAAGGTGCGTGTCGTCGGCCCCGCACCCGACCGCGACCGCGTCCCAGGCGCCGATATCTACGTGGGTGAAGGCGACAAAGTGAAAGTGGGCAATCTCGAAGCGCAAATCTTCGAAACGCCAGGCCACACGCGCGGACACATCGTCTATTTCTTCCCCACCGACAAAATGCTCTTTGCCGGCGACACACTGTTCGCGCTTGGCTGCGGTCGCGCCTTCGAAGCGCCGGGTGCGGTGCTGTATCAATCCGTCATGAAACTGGCCGCGCTGCCGGGCGACACCAAACTTTATTGCGGCCACGAATATACGCTGTCGAACGGCAAATTCGCGCTCGCGGTCGATCCCGATAACAAAGCGTTGCAGGAGCGCATGAAGGAGATCGTCGCGTTGCGCGACAAGCAGCAGGCCACGTTGCCCTCGCTGCTGTCGGTCGAGCTCAGCACCAATCCGTTCCTGCGCGCCGACGATGCGGCGATTCGCAAGCAACTCGACATGGTCGGTGCCGAGCCTGCCGCCGTGTTCACCGAGCTGCGTGAACGCAAGAACAAATTCTGAGTCCCGCAGATGGCCGCCCACGCTTCCGCAGACATGACCGCGGATGAAATCATCCGCCTTCTCGATCTGCAGCCGCATCCAGAGGGCGGCCATTTTCGCGAAACCTACCGCGATCCGGCGACCGATGCCGCCGGACGCGCTCGTTCGACATTGATCTATTTTTTGCTCGCCGCCGGCGAACGCTCCGCCTGGCACCGGGTCGACGCGGTCGAAATCTGGCACTGGTATGCGGGTGCCCCCCTCAAGCTCGACATCGCCGCGGCCGGCGCGCCGATCGAGACCATCCGGCTCGGCGCCGATCTGCTGGCGGGCGAGCGGCCTCAAGGAGTAGTTCCGGCGCACGCCTGGCAGGCCGCGGAAAGCCTCGGGCCCTGGACGCTGGTTGGCTGCACGGTGGCGCCTGGCTTCACCTTCGCCGGTTTTGAACTGGCTCCGCCCGGCTGGAAGCCCTAACCTAGTTCCCTTGATTCTAGCGGGAGTTACACCACTCCTTAACGGATTTTAAGCCATAACGAATCATGCGGAATTATGAGTCCGCTCGACCCTTGTATTGCGCGGTGCCCTGTGAACGACCGGCCAGCCAGCCCTTCTCGCCAGATCGACAATCAAATCAATGCCTTTGCCCCCAATCCGGTCGATATCCTGAATTCCATTGGCGCGGTGGTCTATACCTGGGACGTCGCCAGCGATCAGATCACCTGGGGCCCGAATGCCGAGCAGGTTCTCGGCATCATTCCGAAAAGCATCGGCTCTGGCGCCGCCTTCCACGAACTGCTGTCGATGGATTCGCCGACCTCGCGTTTTGATTCGGTGATGCACGGCACCGAGAGCGATACCGGCGCGGGCGTCACCTTCAGCATTCAATATGGCCTGCGTATCGTCCCGCTCTCCGGCGAACGCGCCCCGACGATCTGGGTTGACGACACTGGCCGCTGGTTCGCCGACCAATCGGGCCGCCCGGGGCTCGTTCACGGCGTCATCCGCAACCTTTCGGCACTCGGCCTCGCCCATCCGGTTGGACACGGCAATCGGTTCGATGCGCAGACCAGCGCCCTGTCGCGCACGCGCCTCGCCGATCAGATTACCCGCCAAATCGAAAATGCCCGGCGTCGCCAGTCGACCTTCGCCTTCCTGCTGCTGGCGATCGACGACTTGCCGGCGCTTAACCAGCGTTACGGTTTTGACGTGGGCGACGAATTGCTGGCGAGCCTCGGCCAGCGACTGCGCGGCCAGATGCGCATCACCGACACCGTGGTGCGCTATGCGGGCAATCGCTTCGCGATGGTGCTGGAATGTTGCGACCAAGCCAAATTGATCGCCGCCGCCGAACGCATCGAACGGATCGTCGCCGAGAGCCCGTTCAACACGACCGCCGGCCCGCTTCCCTGCAAGATCCGCATGGGCGGCGTCGTCGCGCCGGTTGACGCGCGCAATGCGCAGGCGGTTTTCCAGAACGCGGAAGAAGCGCTGACCATCTCAAAGAGCCGCGCCACCGAACGTTTCGTCAAATATGAGCCGAGCCTGGCGCTCAACGATCAACGGCGCCGCACACAATTCATGGTCGATACGATCGTCGAAGCGCTCAACGATCGCCGGATTTCCATCGCCATGCAGCCGATCATCGCGCGCGCCACCGGCGAACCCGCACTTCATGAAGCTTTGTTGCGGCTGCGCCTTGAAGGCGGCGAAGTGCTGTCACCGGCCAATATCTTCCCGGTCGCCGAAAAGACCGAACTCGTGCAGATGCTCGACCGGCGCGTCCTCGAATTGGCACTGGCCCGCATGAGCGCCGATCCCTCCCTGCATGTCTCGGTCAATATGTCCGGCAAGACGGTACATGGCGTACGATGGGTCGACGATGTCGCCTCGCTGCTGCGCTTGCATCCAGGCTGCGCCGAAAGGCTCGTCATCGAATTCACCGAGACTTGCGCGATCGAGGATATCGAAGCGACTGCTCACGTCATCAGCGGGATCAAGGCTCTCGGCGTGAAAGTGGCGATGGACGATTTTGGCGCGGGCCATAAGTCTTTCCGCAACCTGCGCCGTCTCGACATCGACATGCTGAAGATCGACGGCGCGTTCATTCAGAATCTGACGCGCTCCGCTGACGATCGCTTCTTCGTGCGCACCTTGATCGACCTGGCGCGCCATCTCTCCATCCCTGTCGTCGCCGAATGGGTCGAAGACAAGGACACGGCCGATCTCCTCAGCGAATGGCAGGTCGACTATTTCCAAGGCGATTATTTCGGTTCCGCTCAGGAACTGCCGGCCGACGACGTCGGCACGGCCTCCCAGATGTCGGCTGCGTAAAACCGCAGCCGACCCATGAGCTATCGCTTGTCGATCGCTTCGAGCCGTTTCTGCATTTCCTCGATCTGCTTCTTCAGCGCATCAAGGTCAGCCTGGCTCTTATCGCCCTCGGGCGCGGCCGCGCCCGGCGTCTCCGGTGCCTTGGGCGTGGCACTGGTTCCAGCGGAGGCCGCTGGATTAAGACCGAATGGATTGAACATCGTAAGCGCCTGCGAGAACATCGCCAGGTTCTTGCGTGTCTGTTCTTCCATCGCCTCGAAAATCTGCCCTCCCTGACCGGCGCCCATAGAACCACGAAATGCATCGCGCATCTTCTGCTGGTCTTCAACGAAACGGCCGAACGAAAATTCGAGATAGCGTGGCACCAGCAATTGCATGCTGTCGCCATAGAAGCGGATCAATTGACGCAGGAAAGTCGTCGGCAATAGATTTTGTCCGTCCTTGCCTTCCTGCTCGAAAATGATCTGCGTCAGAACTGGCCGGGTAATGTCTTCCCCGGACTTGGCGTCATAGACCGCGAAATCCTCGCCCTCTTTCACCATTTTAGCGAGGTCTTCCAACGTCACATAGGTGCTCGTGCCCGTATTATAGAGGCGTCTATTGGCGTATTTCTTGATCTTTATTGGCTGCTTCTCGTCGGTCATTTCACCTCAGCCCGATCGTTGCCCAATCGTCATGTCGACCCGGCATGACACTGTGAGGATAAGCGTTTTTTGCGCCGCGTAAACAGAATTGCGCATAGCGGTAGAAAACCGGGCCGCTGCATGCCATCTGAATACCGCGCGGCCGGGCGTTTGGCCTATTGACCTTGCCCGCTCGCCTCTGATGATAAGGATCGAGCAGCATCAATCACGCGGCCATCGTCCTGAGCCGGTGCCGCCGTCTGGAAAGGAAGTTCAATATGTCCAGTGACATCGTTGTCGTAGGAGCAGCCCGCACGGCGGTCGGTTCCTTCAATGGGGCTTTTGCCAATACACCGGCTCACGAATTGGGGGCGACCGCCATCACCGCAGCCCTGGCCCGCGCCAATGTGGCCGCGGCCGATGTTGACGAAGTCATCATGGGGCAGATTTTGTCCGCCGGCGAGGGCCAGAACCCGGCCCGCCAGGCGGCCATGCAAGCTGGCGTGCCGCAGGAAAAAACCGCCTGGGGCCTCAATCAGCTTTGCGGCTCGGGCCTGCGCGCCGTGGCGCTCGGCCTGCAGCAGATCGCCAATGGCGACGCCAAGGTGATCGTCGCCGGCGGCATGGAATCCATGTCGATGGCGCCGCACGCCGCGCACATGCGCTCTGGCACCAAAATGGGCGACATGAAAATGCTCGACACCATGCTGAAGGACGGCCTGATCGACGCCTTCCACGGCTACCACATGGGCATCACCGCCGAGAACGTCGCCGCCAAATGGCAGATCAGCCGCGACGAGCAGGACAAGTTCGCGCTCGGCTCCCAGAACAAGGCGGAAGCCGCCCAAAAGGCCGGCCGCTTCAAGGACGAGATCGTCCCCTTCACGGTGAAGACCCGCAAGGGCGACATCGTGGTCGACCAGGACGAGTACATTCGTCACGGCGCCACGCTCGACTCCCTGCAAAAGCTGAAACCCGCTTTCACCAAGGAAGGCTCGGTGACGGCCGGCAATGCCTCGGGCATCAACGACGGCGCCGCCGCCGTGGTGCTGATGACCGCCGACGAAGCCAAGAAGCGCGGCCTGACCCCGCTGGCGCGCATCGTTTCCTGGGCCACCGCCGGCGTTGATCCCGCCATCATGGGTTCGGGTCCGATCCCGGCCTCGCGCGCCGCGCTCGCCAAGGCCAATTGGAAGGTGAAGGACGTCGAGCTGGTCGAAGCCAACGAAGCCTTTGCCGCGCAGGCCCTCGCCGTCAACAAGGACATGGGCTGGGATCCGTCGATCGTGAACGTCAACGGTGGCGCCATCGCCATCGGCCATCCGATCGGCGCATCGGGCGCCCGCGTGTTCACCACGCTGCTCTACGAAATGCAGCGCCGCGGCGTTTCCAAAGGCCTGGCCACGCTGTGCATCGGCGGCGGCATGGGTGTTGCTATGTGCGTGGAACGCTAACGTCGGTTTGACGAAAGCCTCCGGCGGCATCCGCCGCCGGAGAAAATATTGCAGCTCCAATTTAAGAAACGAGGAGGGGGCATTATGGCTCGGGTCGCAGTGGTTACGGGAGGGACGCGCGGAATTGGCGAGGCGATTTCAAAAGCGTTGAAAGCCGCCGGCTATACGGTGGCCGCCAATTACGCCGGTAATGATGAAGCTGCGGCGAAGTTCAAAGCCGAGACCGGCATTCCGGTCTACAAGTGGGACGTGTCGAGCTACGACGCCTGTGCCGCCGGCCTCGCCGAAATCGAAAAGGACCTCGGCCCGATCGATGTCCTGGTCAATAATGCCGGCATCACCCGCGACGGCTTTTTCCACAAGATGACCCCGCAGCAGTGGGGCGAGGTCATCAATACCAACCTCAATTCGCTCTTCAACATGACCCGTCCGACCTGGGAAGGCATGCGCAACCGGAAATTCGGCCGCGTCATCTGCATTTCCTCCATCAACGGTCAGAAGGGCCAGGCCGGCCAGGCCAATTATTCGGCTGCCAAGGCCGGCGAACTCGGCTTCGTCAAAGCGCTGGCCCAGGAAGGCGCCCGCGCCGGCATCACGGTCAATGCGATCTGCCCTGGCTATATCGGCACCGAAATGGTCCGCAAGATCGACCCGGCCATCATCGAAAAGTCGATCCTGCCGCATATCCCGACCGGCCGCCTGGGTGAGCCTGAGGAAATCGCCCGTTGCGTGGTGTTCCTGGCTTCCGACCAGTCCGGCTTCATCACCGGTTCGACGCTGACCGCCAACGGCGGCCAGTATATGGCCTGATTCCGCCGCAAACGGCGGTTTTCGCGGCTCCGGACGGGTGGACAAACCCGTCCGGCCAGTGTATCTGCGCGCATCCAACTAGAACAGCGTCCCGAAACGCTCGCTTAAGGCCAAGCTTGGCCAACGCGAAACGGTAGGAGTTAGTCATGAATATCATCGAGCAGCTCGACGCCGAGCAGATGCAGCGTCTGAGCGAAATCCGCAAGATTCCCGATTTCCAGCCGGGCGACACCGTTGTGGTGAACGTCAAGGTGAAGGAAGGCGAGCGCAGCCGCGTTCAGGCCTACGAAGGCGTTTGCATTGCCCGCGCCGGCGCCGGCATCAACGAGAACTTCACCGTCCGCAAGATTTCCTACGGCGAAGGCGTCGAGCGCGTGTTCCCGCTCTACTCGCCGATCATCGATTCGCTCACCGTGGTGCGCCGCGGCAAGGTGCGTCGCGCCAAGCTCTACTACCTGCGTGATCGTCGCGGTAAGTCGGCCCGTATCGCCGAGCGTATCGACAACACGCAAAAGGCCAAGACTGCCAAGCCGGCCGCGAAAGCCGCCAGCAAATAAGCCGGTCCATCTGGTCCAGAAAAGCGCGGCTCCGGCCGCGCTTTTTCTTTTCGGACGGCGGTTTAGACGGTTGGACCGTTCAAGACCCAGCGATGGCCGAACGGATCGCGCACCACAGCCAGGCGCGTCCCCCAGAACGTGTTCATCGGTCCCATTTCCGTGGTGGCGCCAAACTTCGCTGCCCGCTCCACGGTTGCATCGACCTCCTGCCCGGTCGCAAATTCGAGGCTCACCGACATGGTTGCCGGCTCGCCCGGAATGGGGGTGCGCGCCTTGCCGAACTCCGGAAAGGCGTCGGCGACCATGACCGAACCACCGTTGATCAGCAGTTCGCAATGCATGATGCGCAGCCCATCCAACGCCGGCATGAAGGCCTTTTGCGTGGCCCCGAACACCTGCACGTAAAAAGCAATCGCCGCCGCTGCCGGAGATACTGTGAGATAGGGCGCGACCGGTGGGCGGCTGGACACGTTCATGGACGTCTCGTTGCAGGCGGTTCTGTTATGTTTTTGTAGCACAAGCCCTGCGCTTGGGCACGCCCATCACACAACAATGCAACGCCAGCGCCGAGGGCCTAGCGCGGCACGATACTCGCCTGCGAGAGCTCGGCTGAGATCAGGCGGGCGGCTTCGATCACGTGGTCCCTGTATTCCGTCAGTCGCTGGCGCTCTGTCGTATTGGGAACGGCGACGAGGCTGATGCCCGCGACCACCTGCTGGTCTCGCGCGATCGGCGCGGCCAGGCCGATCCGCCCCGGGGCCACTTCTGAATCGGTCATCGCATAGCCCGCGCGTTTGATCCCGCGAATCTGCTCCTTGAACTGCGGCCACCCTTCGACATGCAGCAAACGATGAATCGTCTGTTCGTTGCTGAGGTAGATCGCCTTCAACGTGCGATCGGGCAGATTGGCCAGGATCACTTTTGAAGTCGCGCCCAGGAACATCGGCATGGCCACGCCGCGCTCATAACTCGTCGTCAGATGCGGCTCGCTGCCATGCACTTCGAACACGCACATGACGCAATCCTTGAAGCGACGGCACAAGATGACCATCGCCTTCTGGCTGGTCTGCCCCAACAGCTTTTCCATGATCGGGGCAGCGATCCGGATCAGTTCGTCGTTTTGCCGCAGAATGCGGTCGTAGCGGATGAACGCTGGCCCCAGCGCATAGCCCGCGCCCGAGACCGGATCGAGAAAACCCGACTGCACGAGTTCGCGCACATGCCGGTAGGTGGTGCTCGTCGAAGCGCCGAGCTCACGGGCAATTTCCTCCACCGTCCAAACGGGCTGACCGTTTTCGAAGAGCTGCAAAATGGCGAGGACACGATTGGCTGGGGTCATTTCGGAAGCGCATAGAACAAAAAGGGAGCCGAACTGCCCGATTGATTAGCACATAACAGGAAAAATAAAAATTCCTGATATATGAGAATTCTGTTGCGCACCTTCTCGTTCGTTGCGATAGTCGCGATCACGAGACCGGACGGGCGCGACGCCCGCCGGCCCCTCGCAAGACGAAAACAGGTCTCAGACCGAGTGAGGAGAGTGCGGGTATGAGCACGATTTTCCGGCGTTTCTCTTGGCTGCTGCTGACGGCAGCTTTCAGTGCCGTCTCTTTGGCAGCCCCCTTGCGCGCTCAGGCGCAAACCACCGAAGTCCGCGTCGCCATGCTGGCCCCCAGCGCCCTGCTCTGGCTGCACGCCATCGCCAAGGACCAGGGGTTTTACGCAGAGCGTAAGATCGCGGTGAAAGAACTGATCGCCGGATCGAGCCCCACCCTTCTGCAAGCCGTGTCGTCAGGCAGTGTCGAAGCCGGCATGTCGCTTGGCGACGTCGTTATTCGCGCCATCGACCAAGGCGCTCCGGTGATCATGACCGGCGCCATTCTCGAAAAGACCGTTCTGCGTCTCGTCGGCGGCACGGGCGTTTCAACGATCAAGGATCTTGGCGGCGCGACGGTGACGGCCGGCGCTGTCGAAGGCGGCACCGCCAATATGCTGCGCTTCCAGCTGCAACGGGCTGGCGTCGATCCGCGCAGTGTCAAAATGGTCGCGCTGACCAATTCCAAGGACCGCGTCGTGGCGCTTGGCAACGGCCAGGTGAAAGGCGCTCTGCTTATCGCGCCGTTCGATACGATGGCCGAACGCGAGAAGATGCCCATTCTCGATGTCTATAAAGAGCCCTATGTCCAGACGCCGCTGATCGTCAATCGTCCCTGGGCCGAGAAAAACCGCGACGCCGCCATTGGATTGACCAAGGCGCTGCAGAAAGCCGCTGTGTGGATCTACGATCCGGCCAACAAACAGAAGGCGATCGAAATTCTCGCCAGCTTCACCAATGTTCCCGCCGATATCTGCGCCGAGTCCTATGCCTTCATCGTCGATCAGCAGAAGGCCATCGGACGCAATCTCGAAGTCTCCGCGGCAAGCCTCGAGAACATTATCAAGATCGATCAGGCGATCGGCGCCAATCCGGCTTCGTCAAAGCCGTTCGATCTCTCGCGCTATTACGATGCGAGCTATCTGGCCGCCAAATAGCGAAATCAAGCGACAGAGTTCGGAGTGCGTACCATGGCTGACGACCGTATTCCCGTCACGTTGCTCACCGGCTTTCTCGGGAGCGGCAAGACAACGCTTCTCAATGCCTGGCTACGCACACCGGACCTGGCTGATGCGGCGGTCATCGTCAATGAATTCGGAGAAGTTGGGATTGATCACGCGCTGATCGCTTCCAGCAATGACAATACGATCGAACTGTCCACGGGCTGCCTGTGCTGCACGGTGCGCGGCGATCTCGTCAACACGTTGCGCGAGCTGATCGTGCGGCGTGAGAAAGGCGAAGTCCGCGCCTTTAGCCGCGTATTGATCGAAACCACAGGCCTCGCCGATCCGGCACCCGTGATTCAAGCCCTGATGACCTTTCCGGTGGCGCGCCGCTTTCGCCTGCGCCAGGTCGTCACTACAGTTGATGCGGTCAACGGCGTGGCCACACTGGCAAACCATCAAGAGTCGGTGAAACAGGTCGCAGTGGCCGATGAACTCATCCTCACCAAGGTCGATGTTGGCGCAACGGACGAGGGCATCGTCGCCAGCCTGAGGCAGATCAACCGCGGCGCACGGTTCCATCGCTCCGCGCTCGACAACATCACGATGCCCGACGATCTCGAAACCATCGATATCTATGATCCAGCCACTAAAAGCGAGGATGTCACCCGCTGGCTCAACGCGGAAGCGCATGCCGCGCACCATGATCATGGCCACGATCATCATCACGATGTGACGCGCCATGGCGCCGATATTTCCTCTTTCGTCTTCGAATTCAAATCGCCGCTCCATTGGGAACATGTCGCCAATTGGCTCGACGCGCTCGTGATGGGCAACGGCCAGGACCTTCTGCGCGTCAAAGGGATCGTCGACATCATCGGCCGCCCGCGTCCGATCGTCATTCAAGCGGTGCAGAGCCTGCTGCATCCGCCCTTTGAACTCCCGGCTTGGCCCGAAGGCCCACGGACCTCGCGCATCGTCTTCATCACCCGCCGGCTATCGCGCGCCTATGTCGAAGAAGTCTTCGACACGATCCGGCAACGCGCGCCAGCCGCTTAACCTTCTAGTCTCTGGAGAATTCGACTTATGGATACGCTTATCCGCAACGGCCTGCTGATCACCCCAAAGGGCCAGACGCAGGCTTCCGTCGGCATCGAGAACGGCCGCATCGCCGGCATCTATCCCCCAGGCCAGGAACCCACGGCGAAAGAAACGATCGATGCCAAAGGTCTCGCCATTCTCCCCGGTGTGATCGACATGCACTCGCATCACCGCGAAGGCAGTCTGCCCGGCTTCGAGTATAAGGACACGATCTACACGTCGACCCAACAATGCGCCGCCGGCGGCGTCACCACCACCGTCGGCATGCCCAACGTCCAGCCGCCGCCCAATTCGCTCGACCTCCTGAAGAAGCAATTCGCCATCTACGAGCGCGATGCCATCGTCGACTGGAATTTTAATCCCGCCCCGACCATTCAGGACGAAATCCCCAGCATGGCGGAAGAAGGCATCGCCGCCTTCAAGATCTTCATGGTGGTCGATACCGGACGCGACTATCCGCATATGCCCGGCATCGGCGTGCACGATCACGGCCGCATTCTCGAAATCATGCAGCATTGCGCCAAGGTCAATGTGCCGCTGATGGTTCATCCGCACGATCAGGCCTTGATGGACGTGATCGAAAAGGAATTCTGGGAGCGACAGGAGCGTGATGCCCTGGCCTATGCCAAAGCCTATGCGGCACACGACGGCGTCATCTGGGAAACGGCGATCGCCACGCTTCTGCGCCTACAGAAAGCGGCAGGCTGCCACCTGCATATCCTGCACACGCAGACCGCTGGCAGCGTCGATCTCATCCGCAAGGCCAAAGCAGCCGGCCAACGCGTCACCTGCGAGATCAACCCCTGGGCGCTGTTCCTGGGTTGCGACTGGTCGGCGATCCAGCGCCTCGGCTCCTACGCCCTGTCTTACTGGGTGCCGGAAAAGAACGTGCCGGGCCTGTGGGAAGGATTGAACGACGGCACGATCGATATTGTCGCCACTGACCACGCGCCCCATACGCGCGAGGAGAAGGAAATCGGCTGGATCAATGGTTGGAAGGCCCATACCGGAACGCCTTCCACCCAGTTCTATCTCAGCATGTTCCTGACGGCCGCGCAGGAAGGCAAGATTTCGCTGGAACGTGTCGTCGAAGCGACCTCCACGGCGCCGGCGCGCATCTTCGGCATCGAGCACAAGGGCAATATCGTCGCCGGTCATCATGCCGATATCGTCCTCGTCGATCTCGAGAAAGAATATGAGATCAACGACGAAGACGTGCTGAGCCTCACCGGCTGGAGCCCCTATGCCGGCCGCAAGGTCAAAGGCAAGCCGGTCCGCACCATCGTGCGCGGCAAGACGGTCTATCTCGATGGCCAGGTTGTCGGCGAGAAGGGCTGGGGCAAGCAAGCTTGGGCCCGCTATCCATCATAACGACAAACAACAGAGGCTCCCTTGCGCAAAGTTTATGACTTTCTCGAACAGGATACGCGCGCGGCCGCCGTCACGCGCATCCTCGTTTCGACTGGCTTCGTGCTCATCCTCTGGCAGCTCCTGGCGATGTTTGTCACCAATCGGCTGCTGCTCGTCCCGCCGGCCGAAGTGGCGTCAGCCCTATGGAAGGAATTCCAGCAGGGCTCGATGGCGGAGAATGCCTGGGCGACGGTCACAGCGGTGGTAACGTCTTTTCTGGTGTCGATTGCCATCGGCATCGGCATTGGCCTGGCGCTGGCATCGAGCCGCTTTCTGTCGCTGACGGGCGGCCCTGTGCTGAGTGCCTTGAATTCGGTCCCGATCATCGCCTTAGCGCCTTTGTTCATCGCCTGGCTCGGCCTCGGTTTCGCTTCGAAATTCGTTCTGGTTCTGCTGGTCGCCGTCTTTCCCGTGGTTGTCACCACGGAAGCCGGCCTGCGCGCCACCGATAAACCGTTGATCGAAGCTGCCCGCTCCTTCAACGCCACGCCGCTGCAGATCTTCAGCACGGTGACGTTTCCCTACGCGCTGCCCTTCATCGTCAGCGGCATTCGCGTCGCCTGGGCGCGTGCCCTCGTCGGCATCGTCGTCGCCGAATTCTTCGGCTCGTTCGCCGGCTTTGGCTTCGCCATCATGTCGGCGAGCCAGACTTTCGATACCGCGCGCGTGCTGGGCTATGTCATCGTGCTCGGCGCCATGGGACTGATCGGCAGTGTCCTCTTTGCGGCACTGGAACGCTACCTCGCCCCCTGGAGGCTTGAATGACCGCGCTGCTCAAAATCGACAACGTCAGCCAGACATTCGTTCGCAACGACAAATCATCGGTTGAAGCGCTACGTTCGATCGACCTGTCGATCAACGAAGGCGAGTTCGTGTCCATTGTTGGCGCCAGCGGCAGCGGCAAGTCAACGTTGCTGCGGATCATCGATGGTCTTCTCGCGCCCTCCAGCGGTTCGGTTTTCGTCGACGGCACGAAGGTCGATCGTCCCGGTCCCGATCGCGCGATGGTCTTTCAACAAGACTCGCTCCTACCGTGGAAAACCGTCATCGAGAATGTCGGGTATGGCCTGACCCTTGCCGGCAGGCCAAAAGCCGAAGTCCAGGCGATCGCCCAGCGTTTCATCGACATGACAGGCTTGCGCGGTTTCGAGAGCCACTATCCGCACCAATTGTCCGGCGGCATGCGCCAGCGCGTCAATGTCGCCCGCGCCCTGGCGGTCGATCCGAAAATCTTGCTCCTCGACGAACCGTTCGCGGCACTCGATGCGCAAACGCGCGAGATCATGCAGACGGAACTGCTGTCGATCTGGCAGAAGAGCCGCAAGACTGTCCTGCTCATCACCCATCAGATCGACGAGGCCGTCTTCCTGTCGGACCGCGTCATCGTGTTCAGCGCCCGCCCGGGCTGCGTCAAAACGGAAGTCGCCATCGATCTGCCGCGCCCGCGCGATCTCGATTTGAAGCGGCACCCCGCCTTCATCGAGCAGGTCGACCACATCTGGAAATTGATCGAGGCCGAGGTGCGCGCCGGCGTGAAACAGGGCGCGTAATCGCACAGATATGCACTATCCTGCCGGCGTGACGAGCGGGCTCCTCCTCATCTCTAAAGCCATTCTCACGCGCCCGCGAATGCGCTAAGGGAAGATCGAAGGCTGGCGAACACGGCCTCGTCCGGGGAGGACAATGGGCGCATCGCTTGCGGCGGTCATGCGAAGACCGACGCAAGAACTCCGCCACAGTTCGATCCCTGTCCGACCCGCGCCGACAGGCCCGAAGAACAGCGGGAGGATATCATGCTGAGACGCGAGGATAACGAGCGGCTGACGCGCGTTGGCGCTGGGACGCCCGGCGGAGAGCTCTTCCGGCGCTACTGGATCCCCGCCTTGATGTCCTCCGAGCTGCCGGAAAACGACGGAGCGCCTGTGCGCGTGCGCCTGCTCGGCGAAGATCTGATCGCCTTCCGCGACAGCAATGGCGACGTCGGCCTTGTTGACGCCTTTTGTCCGCATCGCCGCGCGCCGATGTTCTTTGGCCGCAATGAAGAGTGCGGGTTGCGATGCGTCTACCACGGTTGGAAGTTCAACACCGAGGGCGACTGCATCGACATGCCCTCGGAGGCGGAAGGTTCGAGCTTGCACCAGCGGATCAAGATCAAGGCTTACCCCTGCATCGACAAGGGCGGGATCGTCTGGACCTATATGGGACCGAAGGAGACCATGCCGCAACCGCCGGACTATGAATGGATGCGCGCGCCCATAACTCATCGGCACGTCTCGAAAACCTACGAGGAATGCAATTATCTCCAGGCCATGGAAGGTGGCCTCGACACCGCGCATTCGTCTTTCGCGCACAACAACAATCTCGGCAGTCGCAATGAGCCCCGCCTACGTGATCGCTCGCCGCGGCTCGATGTCGAGCGTACCGAATATGGCTATTGCTACGTCTCCTTCCGCGACCTGAAGGACGGCAACTACTACATGCGCATCTATCATTATGTCATGCCGTTCCAGCAGTTTCGCGGCGGCATTCATAAGTTCGATGGTTCGCGCCGCGACTATCCGGAGCTCAATGGCCATATCTGGGTGCCGATCGACGATACAACGACCTATGTTTACAACTGGGCTTGCGCCTATGATGCCGACGCCAATTTCGGCGAGGACAACATCCTCGAGCGTGAATATTTCTACGGCCGTGGCCCCGATCAGATGATCCCCGGTACGTTCCAACTGAAAGCCAACAAATCGAACGATTATTTTATCGATCGCAGCAGGCAGAAATCCGAGACCTATACAGGCATCGAGGGCATCAACACGCAGGACTTCGCCTTGCAGGAAGGCATGGGCCCCATCGTCGATCGTTCCCTGGAACATCTCGGCAGCTCCGACAAAGCCATCGTCGCCATGCGGCGCCTGATGTTGGAAGCCGTTACCGACGTCGCGGAAGGACGCAGGCCCAAGGGCGTCGACCCAAAAATTCATTCGCGGATCAGGCCCTATGACGGGTTCATGAAAACCAACGACGATTGGAAGGAAGTCTTCGCCGCCGAACTCACCCCGCGTTGGTGAAGCGCCGCGAAACTTTGGAGACTTGAATGACGATTGATCCTTTGCCCCTCAGCATCGCGCTTTCCAACAACGAACGTACCCGCCCCGTGATCGAGGGACGCCACCAGCCGCAGGGCGTCAGGCTGCTGCCGACGGTGGTCCACCCGTCGGAAATGTTCTGGCGTCAGCTCAAATTCACCGAGTTCGACATTTCGGAAATGTCGCTGTCATCCTTGTTCATCGCCGTGTCGAAAGGCGACCAGCGTTTCGTCGGCCTGCCGATCTATACCGCGCGCATGTTCTTTCACACCCGCATCATCGTGCGCAAAGACAGCGGCATCAAAAAGCCGTCAGATCTCATCGGCAAGAAAATCGGCGTTCCCGAATATCAGCAGACTTCGGCCATCTGGTCGCGCGGCGTGCTGCAACACGAATTCGGCGTGCATGCGCGCGACATCGATTGGTACATGGAGCGCGTGCCCGATATCAGCCACGGCGGCTCCACCGGCTTCAAACCGCCGCCAGGTGTCAGGATCAATCAAATTCCGCTGTCGACCAATATCGGCGACATGCTGGTGAAAGGCGAGCTCGATGGTGCCCTGCTCTATCTCAACGAGCGCAATCTGGTCGATCGCAGCTCAGCCGATGTCTCCGAGGTTTGCGAACCTCTGTTTCCCAATGCTGTCGCTGAATCAACCCGCTTCTATCAAAAAACCGGGCTCTATCCGATCAACCACGCCATGGTGATCAAGCGTGAGGTGCACGAAAAATATCCTTGGGTGGCGGTGAACGTCTATCACGCCTTCATGGCGGCCAAGGCTGAAGTCGAGAAGACGGCTCAGGCGACCCTGAAGGACTATGCCGCCTGCGGCCTCGTCGCGGCGGAACCCGCCAAACTCTTCGCCGCCGACCCGAAAAGCTACGGCCTGCGCTACAACCGCAAGGTCATCGAGACCATCGCGCAATATGTGCACGAACAAGGCCTTACTGACCGGCAGGTGGGCGTTGAGGAAATCTTCGCGCCTGCCACGCTCAATCTGTAGCGAGCGCCTGTTGGAACCCGCGGGTGGGCAGGCGACCAAGATTGACAGGCCGTCCGCTCGCCCCAATATGGGGTTTGAATAGGGGCGAAATCGCCCCGGTCGGAACGGAAAAATGAGCCAGATCAGGGTTGAACCCGGCGAAGACATGCTTGGCTTCGGCTGCGCCTGCTGCGGCAGCGACGGCGGCGTGCGCGGATTCATCTACGACAATGAAGACCCGCTGGCGATCTATTATGCCGAGGCTGGCGGCATGTCGAACATGCCTGTCGTCCTCGTCGGTATCGCCATGGGCGCCTGGGAGGCCGGAACCACCAAATCGCAGCGCACCGCCATCGTCTTTGCTTGCAGCAAACCCGACAATGCCCCGCGCCAGACCGTGCCGACAACGCCCTTCCTGCTCGGCTTTCCGGAATTTCCCCTGCTCGGTGAAACGATCGAGCCCGAAGTCGCACCCGAACATAAGGATTATGCGCGACTGCTGGAGCTTTGCGATGCGCTGATCGACAACGATGCCCGCTTTATGCATCTGCGCAACGATCCCGTTGCCCGCCGGCGCTTCGTCGCCGATGCGCCCTCGGCCGAACCCTGAGCGGCTTTAAGCTCCCTTGAACTGCGGCAGGCGTTTCTCTTTGAAAGCCGCCTGCCCTTCCTGGTAGTCCTCGCTGCTGAAGCAAAGCGCCACCAGCGCATCGGCACCGGCGCGATCGCGCTCGTGATGCGGTTTGGCGGTTTCAGCCAGCGATTTCTTCAACGCCATCAAAGTAAGCGGCGCATTGGTGGCGATGGCAGCGATATAGTCATCGGCAGCCTTATCGAACGACGTCGCATCCCACGTCTTGTTGACCAGCCCCAATCGCTGAGCCTCGGCGCCATCGACGATGCGCGCGCTGAGCAGCATGTCGCTGGCCGGCCCCAAACCAATGCGATGCACCAAGGCCTCGACATTGGAAAACGCATAACCAAGTCCCAACCGCGCCGCCGGAATGCGAAAGCGCGAATCCGACGAAGCGATCCGCAGATCACAGCAAAGCGCCAGCGCCAGACCGCCGCCGAAGGCAATGCCGCGAATGCGTGCGAGCACGGGCTTTTTGGCGTGCATCAGCGCTTCCATGCCCGCGAGCACGGCCACTTCATAGGCCTGCACGGCGGCTTCCCCCGTCCGCTTCGTGCCGAACTGTGAGATATCGGCGCCGGCGCAGAAGGCTTTGTCGCCGGCACCGGTCACAACGATCAATCGAACCGAATGATCTTCCTCGGCTTGGGCGACAAGCCCCGGAATGGCGCTCCACATTTCGAAGGTCAGAGCATTCATCTTCGCCGGCTGATTGATCGTCAGCGTGGCGACGCCATCTCCGGCTTGATAATCGATGCGTGGCTCGCTCATACATTCGCCTCTGCTGCAACCAGATCGGCCACGCGCGCGGCGATCGCAAGCGCGCTGGTCAATCCTGGACTTTCGATACCATAGAGCGCGACAAGCCCGCGCACACCATGCACATCCTGCCCTTGAATCATGAAATCAGCCTCCGCAGTACCCTGCGGCACGATCTTCGGCCGCACGCCCGAATAATCCGGCAGCAGTTCGCCATCGCGCAAGCCAGGCCAATAACGGCGGATAGCGCGATAGAATTTGTCCGCCCGTGCCGGATCGACCGCATAATCAATCGCCAGATCGTCTTGCGTGTCGAGCCATTCGACATCGGGACCAAAACGGGCGCGGCCCCCCAGATCGATGGTCAGATGGGTGCCTAAACCACCCGGCTCTGGTGCCGGATAGATCAGGCGCGAAAACGGCGAGCGACGGCCAAGCGTAAAATAATTTCCCTTGGCGAAATGCGGCACCGGGATGCTGTCGCGGGGGATGCCATCGATCGTGTGCGCCAGACGGGGCGAAGCGAGGCCCGCCGCCAGCACGCAGGTGTTGACCGAGATGTCGCAGGCCTCGTCGCCGCCGAGCCGCACGCGCAAATATTCTCCCGTGCGCGCGGCACTCAGAAACGGCGTTGCGAAAGCCGTACTGGCGCCGTGCATCGCCGCATCGCCTTCCAGCGCCAACATCAGCGCATGAGTATCGACAATGCCGGTCGAAGGCGAGGCAAGCCCCATGACACCTTCGATCTCAGGCTCCATCGCCTTCATCTCATCGCGCCCGATTTCACGCACATCGGTCGCGCCATTGGCATGAGCGCGTGCCGCGATCGCGAGCAGCGTGTCGCGTTGGTCGGCGCTGGCCGCCACGATGATTTTTCCGCAGCGCGCATGCGGGACGTGATGATCGGCGCAGAAACGATAAAGCTGCTGGCGGCCTTCGACACAGAGTTGGGCCTTTAGCGAACCCGGCGCATAATAGATGCCGGCATGGATGACCTCGCTGTTGCGCGAAGACACCCCTTGGCCCACGGCGCGCTCGCGTTCGACCACCACGACCTCGCGGCCGGCGCGCGCCAAGGCGCGCGCGATGGCAAGGCCGATAACGCCAGCTCCAATCACCAGACAGTCGATATCAGCACTCATGATCGATGCGTCCACCTCGACAATCGGGATAGCCCCGGCGCGGGGCCGGCGCAAATAAGACCAAGAGCCAAGAGCCTGAGCAGCTATTCCGAGACGGCGGTTTTCCTCTCCCCGGCAATGAGCTAGAAAAGGCTAAGCGAAGCAGGACGCCATAAAAAGCCTGCTCGCGGCACAGGATCGTCCCGGCAATCATCCCCGTCGCGGCGATCAGAGGAAACGGAGAGGGTTTATGCGCGCCAAGGCTGTATTTGCGTCGGCCACATTGGGCATTGCGGCATTCGTCTCGTCGGCGAACGCCCAATCAGGATCAACGGTCAATCTCTATGTCGGCTATTCGGCCGGTGGTGGCTACGATGTTTATGGCCGAATGGTCGGCCGCTTCATGAGCCGCCATCTGCCGGGCTCCCCGACGATCCTGATCCAGAACATGCCCGGCGCCGGCAGCCTGCGCCTCGCCAACTGGCTGTATGCCGTGGCGCCGAAGGACGGCAATAATTTCGGCATCGTCGCGCGCGGCATCGCCTTCGATACCCTGCTCGGCCTGCCTGGCACCAATTACGACGCCACCAAATTCACCTGGATCGGCAGCGCCGCTAATGAGGTGAGCGTTTGCGTGGCCTGGCACACCAGCAATATCAAAACCGTCGACCAGATTTTCTCGCAGGAGTGGATTGTCGGCGGCACCGGCGGCAGCGCCGACACCGATCAGTATCCGAAACTCATCAATGGTGTGCTCGGCACCAAGATGAAACTGGTCGTCGGCTATCCCGGCGGCAGCGACGTCAATCTCGCGATGGAACGCGGCGAAGTGCAGGGACGCTGCGGTTGGTCCTGGTCGAGCGTCAAGTCCACCGCATCGGAGTGGTTACGGGACAAAAAGATCAACGTGCTCATGCAATTGTCCTTGAACAAACATCCCGATCTGCCGAACACGCCCCTGATCCTGGATCTGGCCAAGACGCCTGAGCAGAAAGGCATCTTCCAACTCGTCTTTGCCCGGCAAGTTTTGGGACGCCCGTTCCTCGCACCTCCCGGTATTCCGCCTGAACGCGCCGCCGTCCTGCGCAAGGCCTTCATGGATACGATGCAGGACAAGGAATTTCTGGCGGAAGCGGAACGCGCCAAGCTGGAAATCACGCCGGTGTCAGGCGAGGAAGTGCAGAAGATCGTCGCCGATGCCTATGCGATGCCGCCAGAGGTCATCAAGAAGACCGCCGATCTGCTGAAGGAATAAAGAAGCGTCTCACGCGCGAAAGCGCTTTACTTCGGACAATGCCAGCAAAGAAAAACCCCGGTGCTTTCGCACCGGGGTTCTTGTTTCTAAGCCTGTTTGAGCAGGCAAAGAGTGGATTAGAAGGTGCGCTCGACGCGAACACGACCCGTCCAGTTGCTCGGGCTGACCGAAGCCAGCGTGCCGAGGCCGACCGGGAACGAGAGCGGCAGGCTCTGGTTCAGGCGAGCGTAGGACAGTTCGACACCGATGTCGAAGTTGCGCACCGGCGACCAGATCAGGCTGCCCATGACGCCCCACACCGTGGCGTTCGACAGACCGCCGTTGGCCCAAGCCGTGTTGCGGGTCACCGAGCCCGGCATGATGCGCGCATACGAACCAATCAAGTTCGAACGCAGAGACGGGGTCCAGTAGTGGGTGAACATCGCGGCAGCCGACCAAGCCTTGGTCTGTTCCGCGCCACCAACCGTACAAGCCGCGTTCACGCAGAACAGCGTGACGTTGCGGTCGGCACGCAGGAAGCCACCGAGCCAGTTGGCGGTGACCGGCGGGTTCGAGTTGATACCCGAGTTGGTCACGTAGTCGAGCGCGCCGACGCCGTAAGCGACCCAACCCTGGATGTGATCGCCAGCGGCGAGCATCGGCAGGTTGATGCGCAGACCACCGCTGACCGCCCAACCCGTACGGGTGACGCGCGGACCGGCGTTGCCAACGACCGCGAGAGCGGCATTGCCGAAGGTGGCGGTGTTCTCGAGCACCGCGGCCGACAGCATCGCGGAACCCCACGGCTGATCGATGCGGACGTTACCGACGAGAGCCGGCAGACGCTGCGCGATCGGGCCAGCGGTCGCCGCCGTGGCGGTGAACGGGTTGGCGCCGAGCGTGTTGACGGCCGTTGAATTGGTCAGTTCAGCACGGTTTTCCAGAGCGATCGTCGCCGAGAAACCGCCGCCGAAGGTCGCCGTGTAGGCCAACTGACGGATGCCGTTCGGGAAGCCCGCGGTGAACATCGAGTGGTACTGATACGGCGGCAGGAACGTGAAGTTCGAAGCCGCTTGACCGACCGTGAAGCCGGCGAAACGGATGTAGGCCGCTTCGATGGTCGCCGTCGAGGCGTTACCAGCCGCGAACACGTTGCCGGAATAGCCCGGCGGGGTGTTGGCGAGGCCGGAAGCCGACATCAGACGCAGCGCGAAGACGGTCTGCACGGTGCCCCAAGCGGACTGCGTGCGGGCATCCATGTTGACGATACCGCGCGCATACCAGCCGTTCTGGTCGACGCCGTTCGACGAGATGAACGTGTTGGCTGCTGCAACGCCGGTCGAACGATGCGTAACCGCGTTCTTCGCCGGGGTGTACCACATGTCGACACGGACGCGGCCACCGACCTTCAAGCAGGTGTCGGTGCCGGGAATCCAATAGAAGCCTGCGCCGTAAGCGTCGCAAACTCGCACATATTCAACAGGTGCGGCCTTGCGCGACGGCAAGTCCGCAGCCTGCGCGCCGGCCACGGCGAGCAGAGCCGCCGAGGTGCCGAGCAGAAGGCTCTTGGTGAGCGTCATTACTTAACCTCCAGATTAAGACTACGAGATAGAGGATCCGGATCGAGCCTGACCGGCGGGCGCAATTCCCACAGGCCGAACCATTTGATCCTTCATCTCTGCCCCTTGCCCCGGGTCCGCTCCCTCTGAGCAGCAGACCTGACGCAATTTTGCTCCCGGTGATTCCGTTCGCGAAGGACAATGTAACCGAAACATGGCGAGCGGCGAACTTCCAAATGCCTTAAAACACTTCCAAAAGGCGTGTTCTTCCCGGAGTGTGGCTTTATAGCCACAATTTCTCCACATAGTGGGGAGAAATCATATAATATATTGATTCAAAAGAATAAATTTAAGCACCAGACTGTGGCTTAGCAGTAAAAAACTGTCATGCGGCGTTGCAAAAAAGCTCGTCTTCGATCGCTTTGAGATCGATCGCGACCGGCGGCCGAACCTGAACCGGGTGGGCAATTGCGGCAAGATCTGGTCGGGCGATCGGCATCATCGTCATGGCCCTTTGCCGGGCTTCCTCCCGTGCCGCCTCGGCCTGGAACCGGCGCAAAGTGGCGATCACCGGCCGGAGCGCCGGATCATGCCGCGCCTCGCAGGCCGCCAGCACAGGCTCGACCACACTCAATCTCAGGGTCCCTGTGTGAGCGTAGCTGTCATCGATCCCGAGTTCATCGAGCACGTCGAGCGCCGCCTTGATCGGGACGATCAGCCAGTCTGGCAAACCGGACCGGGCGAAGAGTGCCCGAAAGCCGGCCCCATTCCACAGCCGCGTCAGGCCGGCAATCCGCTCGACCGAAAAGCCCGACAATTCACTGAGCGCTGCCTCAAGCAGTAAACGGTCCCCAGACAAGAGCGAGCGCAGCAACAGAGCCGCCGTGAGCTGCCGACCGTCGCGCAAATGCCGGACCAACAAACAGAGGTCCTCGACCTGGTAGTCGCTGTCGCTGGCGATGATCACCGCGCCGCGTTCACAGGCCTCGCGCTTTACCCGCGTCAACCGCTCCTGCGGAATCCAGCCGGCAACGAAACTCGCAAGCGCCGTCGCCGTCGCTTCGACCAGGCGCACCCGCAGGTCGGCGGGTAGTTCGGGCAGTTGCAGAATGGCTTCACGGATTTCGCCGTCATCAGCGAACCGATCAATCAGCCGCGCCAACACGGCATCGGTCAAATGCGCATCGATGATCGTCAGCACGGCTTCGCGGCAGCCGATTTCCGCCAGCACCGCCCGCAAGGGCGCGCTCAGACCGGCACGGCGCGCGATCACCACCTGCGCTTCGGCGCAGCCCCCAGCAAGGATGTCGATCAGATCCCCATCCTCCAACACCGGCGAATGCTGCAGGATCGGCAAGGCCACGTCGAACTGGTCGGCGGCGAGTGACGCGACGATGTGGTGCGGCGCCGCGTCCGACAAAGCCAGCGCCACGGCGAGTTCGCGCCGGACCAACGGCGAAGGATCGTCGAGCAAAACCGCCATCGCCACCAAGGCATCGGCACGCTCGGCTTCGCTCAGATCGGAAACCAGAAAGGCCCGCGCCAAGGCGCCAGCAGCACGCGAGCGCTGCGCCACGGTCGCGGTTTCGGACCAGGCAAGAAACGAACGGACGATCATGATGATCAGCAACTCTGTCTGGACACTTCGCCAGCCCGCCGGGCAAAGTAAGTCCGGCCCTAGAATGGGATTTTATGGTAAATGCCCGTTTAAGACTCGGCCGCCATAAGGTCGGGCATCTGTATCATTAGGAGACACCTGCGATGAGCAAGACGCCGATCACCGCCGACGACAAGCGCCACTGGCGCGGCGGCCTCTATCTGGAGGATTTCGAGGTCGGCGTGGTCTGGAAGCATCGCCTGACCCGGACCGTCACCCAAATGGACAACATGCTCTTTTCCAATATGACGATGAATCCACAGCCTCTGCATGTGGACCGGCATTTCTGCGAGACGGAGACCGACTGGGGCCAGCCGCTGATGAACTCCCTGTTCACCCTCGGCCTGATGATCGGCATCGCCGTCACCGACCTCACCAACGGCACCACCATCGCCAATCTCGGCATGACCGAAACGCGCTTCCCCAATCCGCTGTTCGAAGGCGACACGGTTTATTGCACCACGGAAATTCTCGGCAAGCGCGAGTCGAAGTCCCGCCCCGATGCCGGCATCGTCGAGTTTCATCACAAAGCCTTCAAACAGGATGGCAAGCTCGTCGCCGAGACCAAGCGGCAGGCGTTCATCCTGAAACGCCCCAAAGCGTGAGCGCATGCGCTCGCTTCTCTTCGTGCCAGCCGACAGCCCGCGCAAACTCGAGCGGGCCTTGGCCAGCGGCGCCGACGCGCTGATCCTCGACCTGGAAGATTCCGTCGCCGCCAGTGCCAAACAACAGGGCCGCAACGGCGCCGCAGCCTTCCTGGCCGCGCATCGTGGCCGCGCTACGCCAAAACTCATCGTACGCGTCAATGCGCTCGATACTGGCCTCACCGACATCGATCTCAAGGCGATCGTCCCCCTGGCACCGACGGCCATCATGCTGCCGAAGGCCCAAGGCGGCACGGACGTGCAACATCTCTCAGTGAAACTGGGCGTGCATGAAGCGGAAAACGGCCTGCCGGCCGAGGCGATCTCCATCATCCCGATCGTCACCGAAACCGCGACGGCGATGTTTCAACTCGGCAGCTATCGCGCGGCCAGCGCGCGCCTGATGGCGATCACCTGGGGCGCCGAGGATCTCGCCGCCGATATCGGCGCTGAGACCAATCGCTTCGACGACGCCACCTATACGCCGCCCTTCGCTCTGGCCCGCAATCTGATGTTGTTTGCGGCCGCCAGCGCCGAGGTCGACGCGGTCGACACGGTGTTCGCCAATTTTCGCGACAGCGACGGCTTCCGCCGCGAATGTCTTGCCGCGCGCCGCGACGGCTTCGTCGCCAAAATGGCCATTCATCCCGATCAGGTGGCCATCATTAACGAGGTGTTCTCGCCGCAGCCGCAGGAAGTCGATAAAGCCCGCGCTATCGTCGAGGCCTTCAAGGCCAATCCCGACGCCGGCGTTCTCTCGATCGCCGGCGCCATGGTCGATCGCCCGCATCTGCGCAAAGCCGAACGGCTTCTGGCACGCGTGGCAGCAGGCTGAAGGTCAGCCCTGCTTCTCGATATTGGCGAGCTTGACGTAATCTTCCCAGTTCTTGATTTCGCGCAGAAAGAGAGCCTGCGCGTCCTCAGGCGAACTGACCCAGGGATCACTGGCGAAAGTATTGAGAAAGGCTTTGCCCTCGGGACTTTTCACCACGTCATTGAGCCAGCCATTGAGCTGCGACACAATCGGCTGAGGCGTCGCCGCCGGCACGAAGCCGGCGAACCAGCCGGAGAGGCTGACGTCAAACCCCAATTCACGAATGGTCGGATAGTCGGGTGCCGCTTGCAGACGATCCGGCGTCGAGACCGCCAGAACGCGCAGCCGCCCGGCCTTCTCCTGCGCCACCGCCATCACGTTGTCGGGAATGCCGAAGTCCACATTGCCGGCGGCAAGATCGTTGAGATAGTCCGCACCGGTACGATATTGCACCTCGACCGACTGCAGCCCCGCGAGCTTGGTGAACATGGCCCCGACGACCCGTGCGGCCGGATTGGCCGTCGCATAGCTCGCCTTATTGCCTTTGCCCTTCATCGCCTCGACGAATTCAGGGAAGGTTTTCCAGGGTGCGTCGGTGCGCACAGCGATCATGACGGGCTGCCGATTGATCGTGCCGATCGGTACCAGTGCCTTGCCGACATCGATGCTCGGCTGTTTCATCATGTTGTGCGCGGCCGCCAGCGAGCTGCCGCCGGTGACGTAAACCGTATGGCCATCCGGCTTCGATCGGGCCGTATATTCGGTGGCGATATTGCCCACCGCCCCGACCTTGTTTTCGACGATGATATTGCGCTTCGCCAACGGCTTCATCTTCTCGGCGAAGAAGCGCACGATCACGTCGGCACCGCTGCCGGCGGCAAAGCCACAGACGAAACGAATATCCTGGGTTGGATAGCTCTGCGCCCAGGCCGGCGCACCAACGGCACAAGCCGTCGCCGCGCCGATGGTGAAATGCCGCCGCGTCAACATATGGATTCTCCCTTTCATAAGCCCACTACTCGGCCTTGATGCCGGCCGCACGGATCAACTTGGTGAAAGTCGCCACATCACGCGCCACCAGTGCTTCCATATCGGCGATCGACATGGCACTGAGAGAACGGCCGCCAGTCTTTTCAAACAAGGCGACGACATCGGGCTGCGTGCCAGCTTTACGCACATCCGCGCGCAGCTTTTCGAGCACGGGTGCTGGCGTCGCCGCCGGCACGAACAGGCCGAACCACGTCTCCATATCGAGATCGCCGATCCCAAGCTCCTTGATCGTGGCGACATTCGGCGCGCCCGGCAACCGCTGCGCCGTCGAAGCGGCGAGCGCAATCACCCGTTTGTCGTCGACAAGCGCCTGCGCCGTGCCCCAGTTGTCGAAAAACAGATCGACCCGATCGCCAAGAATATCCTGATAAGCCGCCTGCGCTCCGCGATAAGGCACGTGAGTCATTTTCACGCCGGCGAGTTCCGCGACGATCGCCATGCCGATATGCTGGCCCGTGCCACGCCCACCCGAGGCATAAGTCACTTTCTCCGGATTGGCGCGCGCATAGTCGATCAATTCCTTCATCGATTTCTGCGGCAGCCCCGGACGCGCGATCAACATATAGGGATTGCCGACGACGAGACCGACGAGTTTGAAATCCTTCAACGGATCGTAGCTCAGCTTATCGTAAAGGCCCGGATTGAGAGCGATATTGGCAAGGCCGCCAAGCAGCAGCGTATAGCCATCCGCCGGCGACTTCGCCGCCGCCTCCGTGCCAACCAGCGTGCCAGCACCGGTGCGGTTTTCAACCACCACCGGCTGGCCGAGGATTGGCCCCATGCGATCGGCGATAATGCGTGCCGCCGTATCGAAGCCACCACCCGGCGGCTGCGGCACGATCAGTTTCAGCGGACGATCAGGAAAAGTTTGCGCCTGCACCGCGAAAGCCGACACCGCCAATGCGAAAGCCAAAGCCCCACGCCTGATCACATTCATTCCTTGCATCACTTGCTCCCCTCCTTCGCGTCTCACGGACGCTCCCCTTCAATCAGCCGTCACGCCAATGGCCTTGAGCAGTTTCGTCCATCGCTCAAGTTCATTGCGTACGAATATTTCCGTCTCCTGCGGCGTCATCTGCAATGGCCGGCCACCGATCTGGCGAAACAACGCCATCACCTCCGGATCGACGGCGATCTTTGCAACCGCGGCTCGTAGACTTTCGACCGTAGCTTTTGGCGTTGCCGCCGGTGCATAGAGACCAAACCACGTTTCCATATCCATCGGTGCGAGGCCGGTTTCAGCCACCGTCGGCACATCAGGATGAAACACTTGCCGCATACGTGACGACACCGCCAGCGGAAGCACCGCTTTTCCCTCCACATGCGGCATCGCAGTCTGCGAATTGTCGAAATACAAATCGATGCGTCCCGTCAAGAGGTCTTGATATGCGGGCTGCGCGCCGCGATAGGGCACATAGAGAAATTTGACGCCTGTCGCATTCTCCAATGTCGCGATCGCAATATGCTGGCCGGAGCCTTTACCATAGGCGACCGTGACTTTGTCCGGATTGGCGCGCGCATAATCGATCATGCCGTGCAAATCTTTGTAGGGCGCATCCTTGCGCGCGATCAGCGTATAAGACCAGCTCACTACCAAGCCGAGCGGCGTGAAATCCTTCACCGGATTGTAGGCGATCTTGGCATAGAGCCCCGAGTTCAGCGCCATGTTGGAAAGACCACCGACCAGCAAGGTATAGCCGTCGGCCGGCGCCTGCAGCACGGCTTCGGTACCCACCAACGTTCCCGCACCTGTCCGGTTTTCCACGACAAATCCTTGGCCGTAGATGCGTTGCAAACGCTCCGCCAACACGCGACCCACCACGTCGAAGCCGCCACCAGGCGATGACGGCACGATGATCCGCACCGGCCGATCCGGATAAGTTTGCGCGGCGAGCTGTGTGCAGGGCATCATCAGCGCGAGCGATGCCAAGATGTGCAAAAATTTGATCGGCATCGGCGCGCCTCCCATCGCCATATGTCGTAGCCAGCTTAACCGGCTCAGCGTCGATCGGAAATGGCTTTAACCGCGCTTGAACGATTGTCGGCACCGCGTCGTGGCGCTAACTTGACGAAACCGCTCGCAAGAGGCTGACGATGATCACCCACCGCCCACCGCGTCCCACCTTACGCCTGTCGCTGCCTGTTCTGCTTCTGTCGGCCACGGTCCTGACCGGCTGCAACAGCACGCAACCGCAGGTCAGCGCCGCCGCGCCGACCGAGACCTATTCCAGCGTCACCCCTGCAAGTTTTCGCATGCCGGAAGGTTCGGGCTGCGCGGGCGAGGTTGCCCGCTGGCAGGCCATACAGGATAACGACCGCCAGACCGGCAACGTCAATCAATCGGTCTACAACCAGATCAAAGCGGATATCGACAAGGCTTCAGCGGCCTGCCAGGCCGGCCGCGACGGCGAAGCACGCGCCATCGTGCGCGCCAGCCGCGCCCGCCACGGCTACCCCGCGGGCTGAACCGGATCGTTCATCCGCGACAGCATGCGGTCGAGATAAGCAACGACAAAGCTGGGCATGACGTCCGGCCGCAAATCGTTGGCCCGCCGCACCGCGTGCAGACGCACCAGTTCCGCCTGTGCGTCCGCGCGCAAAAACGCGTCAACTTGCGCGATGATCGCCGCCGCATCGAGCGGAGAACGCGCGATCTTCATGCAACCGACGCGCGGCCCGTCGAATACGACCGTCCAACCCGCCTCACATTGAACCTGTTCGGCCGTGATCCCGGTTTCCTCGGCGAGTTCGCGCAAGACGCTGCCGGCAAGATCGACGCGCGCACCTGCGTGATTAGCCGAAACGTCACCCATGTCGGGCGTACCCGCCGGAAAATAGATCTTGCCCGCATTGGCGGTGTGCCCAGCCATTTCGCCCAGCAGAAAGACATCATCACGGGACAACAAAGCGGCGGCAGCGAAACAATTACGAACCGTCTGATCGGGAAAGCCGAAATCGCGCCAGGCCAGAAAATCGCGGTAATTGGTCGGGAAATGTCGGGTGGTCAGCACGCGTTGGCCGTCGCGCTCGACAATCTCGTATCGATCGATCAGCAGGACACGCCCATCATACAGCAACGGCTTTTGCGCGGTCAGCTTCGCCCAATGCGCATCGATCTCTGCTTTGCGCCCAACGGCGAACGCCCATTCACGCGGCACATAGATGCTTTCGATACGATCGACGGTCTCGACGCGAACATTCATGCTTCCAGAGTGCCTTCCATAACCGGCACGGCCGCGCCGCCGATGGCGGCGCTTTGGAGAACGCCGTCGACGACGCTCAACTTCAGCATGATCTGGCTGGGCCGCCCCATTTCATAGCCTTGTTCGATGACGATGAGATGTTCGCCATCCTCGGGTTTTTCATAGGCCATGCAGACACCAGCGAAAGCCGCGGCCGCCGAGCCGGTAGCCGGATCCTCGGCGATACCAAGCTTCGGCGCGAACATCCGCGCATGGACGTGATGGCCGTCATCCGACACCTGCTTGGTATAGAGCAAAGCGCCAAAGCCGCCCTCGCCCGGAAAGGCCGCGTCCCAATGCGCCAGGTTGACGCGCGCACGCGCGACGGCCGCGAGAGAGGCCACTGGTACGAAACTCAACGCCACGCCTGCAGACCACACGCCAGTCTGATGGCCGTCAAAGCCAATATCGCTTTCATCCACCGAAAGGGCTTGCGCCACATCCGCAAGGGCGCCCGTCTCGCCGAGGCGCTGCGGCAGACGCGGCAAAATAAATTCAGCCTCGGCTTGCCGGCCTTTACGTTGCCGCACTGTGCAGGAAACCGCCCCGATCTCCTCCTCGATCACGAGACCGACGTCCTGGACCTGGATGAGCCGTGGTGCTTTCATCAAGCCGATGGCCACCGCCGCGCCAATCGTCGGATGGCCGGCAAAAGGCAATTCGGCGCCCGGCGTAAAAATGCGGACCCGCGCCGTATTCACCGGATCGCGCGCTTCCAGCAGGAAAATCGTTTCCGATAGATTGAACTCACGCGCGATCCGCTGCATGTCGTCGCCCGACAAGCCTTCGCTATCGATCACGACCGCCAGCGGATTGCCGCCAAAACGGCGTTCGGTGAACACGTCGAGAGTTTGAAACTTGCGTTGCATGATCTAAATTCCGGAGCGCCATTGGCGCATGGCCGGCGATCAGATGCAAGTGTTCACAAAAGTAGCTAAAATCGTGCGTTTGCCGGCTTCCAAAAAACAAACAGCGTCAAAAGGACGAAATTAAGCGTCGGAACAGCGACACAAACGAGAACCGTTGCGATGAGGGGCGGCCAGTTCATGATGTCTGTCAAAAGCAAAGGCACGACCACAGCCACCAGATAGCCGGCAAGATTAGCGACAATGAAGCGCGGCACTGCCTTGCCATGCGGGGTGTCCGATTGAAACGTCAGCAGCCGATGCCCCAAATAAGAGCAGGCACCCGATATCCCATAGGCGATGAGAGAAGTTAAAGAGGCTGGCCGCACGCCCAGACGCAACAGCAGCGTCGCACAGAAAAAATAGATGATTGCCGCAGCAATACCGACCGTAGCAAAAACGAAAATGCGCCGCGAGCGCATTACCGCACCATGCCCAGTGTCAAATACTGTCCGCCCAATGGCAGTCGCGCGAAAGCCCGTTCAATGGCCTGCAATGGCCTAACAGCGAACGGCGACAATAAAAAATAGCGCGTCTCAACATCCACGATTCCTGACTGTCGCATCAACGCTTCTGTGCGCGCTTTTCCAAGAAGAACCGCATCCGCATCAAAAGCACAACGAGCCACACCAAGCCGCGTCAACGGATTAAGAGGGTTATGTTCGATGATACAAATAAAACCGCCCGGCCGCACCACACGGCGCATTTCGTCGACAAAGGACTGCCACTGCACCACCGGAACATGATGTATAACGCAAACGGTCAACGCGAAATCGACCGATCGGTCGGAAAGCGGTAAACGTTGTCCATCGTAGCTTTCATAAACGTTCGCCGGATGACGATCGCGCGCTTCGGCTATACTTTCGGAGGACGTGTCGACGCCCGTGATACGCCCGAACATAGGCATCAGTAGATCGTGCATCGATCCGACGCCACATCCGACATCGACCAGATGCTTATCAGAAGGGTCGAACTGGCGAGTCTTCAGCATCTCATCCATAAGTTCGATCTTGGCCCGCAAGAAGAACTCGTGGGCCAAGCCGGTGAAAGCGACCGATTGTTCAACCGCGCTTCCATAGGATTTGCGATAGGCGTCGAACGTTTCGCTCATGCGCTTCGCGCCGCCGGCAAATGGACCGCTTTACTATCTTCAAAGCCAACGCGCTCGTTGACGACATAAAGCGGACGCTGTTTCACTTCACTATGGATGCGACCGATATAGAGGCCGATAATGCCTGTCATCAGCATATTGGCACCGCAGAGGAAGGAAACGACGACCATTGTCGACGCCCATCCTTCAATAATCTGGCCTCCTATCAACTTGAGGCCGATGACGTAAAGACCATAGAGCAATGCCAGCACGGAGACGCCCATACCTCCCCAGATCGCCAAGCGCAGCGGCACATCTGAAAAGCCGATGAGGCCGGTTACGGCCAGACGGATCATCTTCCACAGAGGATATTTCGTCTCGCCCGCAGCTCTTGCTGGGCGGTCGAATTCGACCGCTGTCTGCTTAAAGCCAAGCCAGGCAAACATCCCGCGCACAAAGCGGTCTCGTTCGGGCATCTGAAGAAAGGCGTCTAGAGCGTTACGACCCACCAGTCGAAAATCGCCAACGTCTTCGGGAATAGATACCGACGACATTCGGTTCAAGGCCCGATAAAACAGGCGTGCGCTGCGGAGCTTGAAGCGGCTCTCGCCCTCACGCAGCAATCGTTTGGCATAGACGATGGAAAATCCTTCCCGCCATTTGCCAATCATCTCGAGAATAAGCTCGGGCGGATCTTGTAGGTCGCCATCCATGACGATCACTGCCTCACCACTCGCCGCTTCCATACCCGCAGATATTGCTATTTGATGGCCAAAGTTGCGTGACAGACTGAGGTACTTGAAGCGATCGTCGTGGAGCGCTTTGGCTCGCAGGAATATGCCCGTCGTGTCGGAGCTTCCATCGTTGACGAGGATGACCTCCGCCGGCGCATCGAGCCGAGCGAGCAAGCTCTCCAGACGCAGCGCCAATACTGGCAAGACCGCCTCTTCATTGAAGAGCGGAATAACGATGCTGTAGACAACCTGGGGTTTCGTGGATTGCATGAAGGTCACCCTAGTTGGGGACAACATACGGCCAGTGGCGTTAAGGAATAATTGAGGATCGTAGGTCCGGACGCCGTCGCAGGATATCAACCGTATAACCCGTACCCCTCGTCTCTATCCTTTCGGCGAGTTCATAATGGTCGAGCTCCTTCTTCATGCCAGGAAAGACGCGCAACCGATCGTGCAGCGGCGTTTCCTTCGATAAAGACAGAAGAATGTCCGGACGGTTGCGTCGAAGGTCCGCGAGGAAGACCGCAAGATCGGCATTCATCGCATCCTCGATGGCCGACAAGCTTGACGGAGATAGATCGGGCCGACTCCGTTGCAGTCGAATACCGTTTGTCATGACCCATAGCGCGGGCTGTGTCGCTCCCCAGCGCCCGTTCACCATGCGGGTCACGGGATGGCCCACGGCAATGTCGCCCGACAGACTGGCTATGACCGGATTGGGATGAAGACGCGTGATCGCGTCGGCGAGCGCCTGATGATGAGGATGAATGAAAAGCAGCGGCGAAAAGCTGATGAGCGCCCCTACCCCAATAATACCGGGATTAATGACGCGGCACAGCAAGGACATTCTGGCCAATAGAGGACTGACTTCCGCCTGACGCCCATCTGTTTCCCGCAGAGAGCGATCGAATGCCGCCAGGGCTCCGCCAAGCACACCCAAAGCAACCACCGGATAGACATGATAAGGCCACAGCTTTCCCTGTATGACAAAGGCGACATAAAATCCCACCGAAGTCGCGAGGACCATCGCGGCCGGATGTCGGAGGAAGGAACGACCGCAGAAAAGCCAAGAAGTAAGGCACAGCGCGAACAGAATGGGCGTCGCAATCGAACTGAGAGCCTGCAAGCGATCGGCGTTGGGAAGATAGACGATTGCATTCACCGGCATCGCTATCGTCCAAAACTCTCGGTACAAGACGAATGTACCTACGATGTAAGCAAGGCAGAGAAAGCCTGCGATTAGATTTTCCGGACTGAAAAGTGTTCTCAGCCGTCGCTGAAAACAGAGTGCCAAGAGGACAGGCAACTCCAAAGCCAGCAGAAAATGCGGCTTGATGATAACGACAAGGCCGCCACAGAAACCCGCAGCAATCAAGAGCGACCAACTCAATGCCTTTCCCTCTGCCCGCGCCAGCGTTGCGGCGAGGAATGGCAAGCACAGCATCGCCGCAATATGTTCTCGCTCCGAGAATGTATCTCCTGGTAAGACGGCAAAAAGAGCGATAAAAACCGCGGCAAGGAGAAAGCCATTATAACGGCTGAGCCAACCGGCGCGGGATAGTATCAGGCCCGATAGGACGAAGCTGATCGCAAGTAATCCGAATAGATAGGAAATGACGACGGGCTCTGGCCGAACATGAAGGAAGCGCGCGAGCATGACGAGTGGCGCATAGAGCCAGACTGAAGCCGGAGGATTGGTTTCACCAATATCGACATAAAGCTTCTTGCCATCGAGCAGCATTTCGGAGGCCGAAATGAGCCAGCTCGTATCTGTATTCATCGGCAACAGCGCACGTATCCATATCGCGATACCGATCAGCATCAGGATCAGTACCCAACCCAGATATAGACCGACGGACACACGCACGCCTCGCTCATGCCTGATAAAGGGAAAGCCGAACGAAGCGGACATCGAAACCTCAGGCTTTACGCAAAACGAGTTCCATCTGCGACAACTTCGCGAACGGCCTGCGAATGAAGTCAAAGGCAGCGAACATGGCTTGCAGGAAAGGTATAAGCGGGTGCGTTATCGCTGGATGTTCGGCATCAACCTTGACGAGCCCCATGCGACGCAGAAAATCGAGCGTCGAGACGCTCCAGAATGGCGCACCTTGCGTATAATTGAATGAAACCACTTCAAGGCCACTGCGGCGACATAGCTCAACGAGGCTTTCGCGCGTGAACAGCACGAAGTGCCGCGGCGTGTGCAAGCCGCCCCACGAACGATGTCGAAAGAGCCGCGCGTCGAGGGCATCGAAATTGGGCGTTTTAAGAAATAGGCGGCCATCGGGGGAAAGCATATCCGCCGCCTTGCACAGAACGCTTCCCGGATCGGCCACATGCTCGATGAGATTGAGCATGAAAATCAGATCGAAGGGACGATTGGCAGAAAAGCTCTCGATCGATCCAAGGGCAAAACCATGTCCCGCCGCTTCAGCCAGCGTACCCGCCCTCGCATCGATATCCACGACACACGTATAAGTGAAGCGATTGTCGACAAGCCTCAACTGATCGAGCAACCAACCCGATCCACCGCCGACATCGAGAGCCGCGAGATCCTGCCCCGGAATTTTCGCGCTGACGGCACGAAAGGCATGCCGATCCAAAGCTTGTTTTATGCGTTGCACCAAACTCGGCTTTTGCCCGACAAACGAATAATAATTTTTCGGATAAATCGTCTGCAAGGCATCGCGCAGCATCGGCGTGATGAACAGCACGTCACAGGCTTCGCAGCGACGAAAATCGAAGGTTCCAGTCGGCGTGAAATATTCAATGTCCCGTGCAGTCGCCCAGAACGATGTACTGGACTTTCCGCATAATGGACAAATGGCCTGATGGTAATCACTCATGTTTCAACCGGCGGTGAGCAGAGAGCGGAACGTATGCCAATAGGTGCTGCGCCGCGACACGAGATGGTCTCGCAACGGCGTTTCCAGCAGATAGGCTTCGAACTCTCGCAAGTTGGTATAAGAGAGTTGTGGTTCCCAGTGATGCAGGAGATGCCGATTGAACCCGGCGCCGCCCAACACCGCATCGATAGGCCCGTCGCCGAACAGTCTGGTGTAAGCGCCGTGGGCTTCGGCGAAATAATTGACGTGAGCCAGCGCGTCCGGGCGGCGATGCTCCAGCAATTGGCGCAATGCTCCCAAGAAGGGAAAAACGATGGCAACACCAGCAATCCAGCCGAGTGCCAACCACCAATAGCCCACAGCAAAACTGCCCATGACGATCGCCAGATGCGAACACACGCCCAGGACCACAGGCCAACTTAGCGCTCCTCCGCGATCGCCCCTTGAAGGCCCTTTGATGCCGCGCCGGAAAGCCAGAACTTCAAATGCGCGCCAGCCCGTCAGCGATTTCAGGAGAAACGTCGGATTCAAAGCGAAGAAATAAGTATGTTCGCTGTCATCTGGTTGACCAAGCTCGCGATGATGCCGGAAATGCACCAGACGATATTTGCCGACCGTCGTACCAGCCATCCATGAGACCAACAGGTCACAAATCAGATCGCTCTGTTGTCGATCGGAGGCGAGGTTGTAATGCGCGCCTTCGTGAATGAATAACTGTAGATATGCGATCGAGGCACCGATCAGCGCAGCTCCGATCGCTGCCGCGACCAGCCACGAGATGCCGAACGATGGTAAAATAGCCGTCAGCAAGCATGATAGAGCCAACGCCAGATAGCCGAGCCCAATGTCGCGATAGACAATGCGATATCGCGGCCGCAACTGGCGAATGAAATCGACGAGCCGGGTACCAGCAGCGTTCCGCAGCGCCATGCGCTGGTTCGCATAAAGAGCAATATCGTCGGTCACTGGCCTGTCCCGCGCGGCAGGGCGCGATCGGGCAGGACCGCAGCCGGTTGAACCTAGCGCGGGGCCATTAATACGGGCTTAATTGGAACTCTCGTTTTCCAGGCTCAGGCCGGGAAAACGCTCCCAAAACAGCTATTTCACCGTTTCCGCTGCCTTCTTGGCGAAGCGGTCGTCAAAAGTGCGGCCAAGATCGACCTTGGCGTCCTTCATTTCCGGGTCGAACTTCACCAGCATGTCGAGGGTCGATTGCATGCCTTCGCGCGGGATGAGGCCGGTTAGCGAATAGGACGGCAGCGAGTTTTTCACTGCCAGCATGTAAAGCTCCTTGTCGCCGAGTAGATATTGCTCCGGCACCGTGGCGGCCACATCGGCCGGGCTCGCGGTCTTCAGCCAGACCAAAGCCTTGTAGAGCGCATTGACCACGGCCTGGGTGGTGCGCGGCGATTTTTCGGCGAAATCGGCTTTCAGATAGACCACCGCCGCCGGGTTGGAGCCGCCGAACAAGGCGCGCGTGCCCTCTTCCGTGCGGGTGTCATAGACGATGCGCACGTCGCCCGAACGCTCGAGGAAGGACAGAACGGGCTCAAGGTGGGAAATCGCCTGGATCTCGCCCTTCTGGATCGCCGCCAGCGCCGACTGCGCCGAGCCGATGCCAATATAGGCGGCATCCGACGGGGACAAACCCGACTTGGCCATGATGAAGTTCATCAGCATGTTGGTGGACGAGCCCGGCGCGGTGACGCCAATCTTCATGCCTTTGAAATCGGCAGGCCCGTCCCATTTGACGCCCTTCTTCACTGCCACGGCGATCGCTGGGAAGCGGCCGAGTTCAAGCACGGCGCGAATGTCCTGCCCCTTGGCCTGCATGCGGATAGTGTGTTCATAGGCGCCGGTTACGACATCGACAGAACCGCCGACCAACGCCTGCAGCGAACGCGAGCCGCCGGCGAAATCCTGGATTTCGACGTTCAGCCCTTCGTCCTTGAAGAAGCCCTTCTGCTCGGCGATCGTCAGCGGCAGATAATAGAGCAGCGCCTTGCCGCCGACGCCCAGCTTGATGTTCGGCTTTTCCGGCCCGGTCTGCGCCTGTGCCGCGAAAGCCAAAACAGCGACGGAAGCCGCCATCAACAGTCGCCCGAACATCTTCGACGTCATCATCTCTTCCTCCCGCTGTCGTGTGCGGCACCGCCTATGTGGCGATGCCGCTCTTCATCTTAATCCAAGGAAACGCCGGCCGCCTTGACGATCGGCGCCCATTTGGCCAGTTCAGCCTTGATGTGAGCGTCGAGCTCTTCCGGCGTGCCGCCGGCCGCCATGGCGCTGAGATCGGCCAGTTTCTGCTTCACCTGCGGATCGCTGGTCGCCTTGTTCGACGCATCGTTGAGAATGGTGATCACATTCTTCGGCGTATTTGCCGGCGCCAGGAAGGCGTTCCAGGTGTAGGTCTCGTAGCCCGGCACACCGGCCTCGATCATGGTCGGAATGTCGGGCGCGGCCGGGCTGCGTTCCTTGGTCGTCACCGCCAGAGCCCGCGCACCGCCACCACGGATCTGTTCGATCGCCGACGGCAGGTTATCGAACATGATCGGCACCTGGCCGCTGATCAGATCGGCGAGAGCCGGACCACCGCCGCGATAAGGCACGTGAACGAAGTCAGTCTGGGTCAGCGATTTGAACAGTTCGCCCGACAGATGCAGCGGTGTGGCGACGCCCGACGAGGCATAGCTGTATTTGCCGGGGCTGGCCTTGAGCAGAGCGATCAGTTCCTTCACGTCCTTCGCCGGAAACTTCGGCGTCACAATCAGGACATTTGGCACATAGGCGAGCAGCGCGACCGAGGAGAAATCCTTCACCGGATCGAACGGCAGCTTCTTGAACGCCGCCGGATTGATCGCATGGGTCGCGACGGTGGCGAGCAACAGCGTGTAACCGTCGGGCGCGGCCTTGGCGACGGCGGTCGCCCCAGTGCTGCCGCCGGCCCCTGCCCGGTTTTCCACCACCACCGACTGGCCCAAAAGCTCGCTCATTTTTTGGGCAATGACGCGCGCGACGATATCAGTGGAACCGCCAGCGGCGAACGGCACGACGACGGTCACGGGGCGTGTCGGAAAATTCTGCGCCCATGATGGAACGCTCACGGCCGACGCCAGACCCATGGCGAGAACACCAGTCAACAGACTGCGACGCTTCATACTTCCCTCCTTGCTGAGCCCGCGCGCGCTTCCCTCAAGCGCCGTGGGCCGTGGCTTCCGGCCGCCAGGCCAGCAACCGAACCTCTATCAGTGTAACGAGCCAGTCAATCAGTACAACGACGACCGAGAGCACCACCATGCCGGCGACGACGCCGGTCATGTCAAACGTGCTTTCCGCCTCGTGGATCAGATAGCCAAGCCCGGCGGCGGAACCGAGATATTCGCCAACCACCGCACCCACCAGCGCAAAACCGACCGATGTGTGCAGCGACGAGAACATCCACGACAAAGCCGACGGCCAATAGACGTGCCGGAACAATTGCCGCTCGTTCATGCCGAGCATACGTGCGTTCGACAGGATCACCGGGCTCACTTCCTTGACGCCCTGATAGACGTTGAAGAAGACGATGAAGAAGACGAGCGTCACGCCGAGCGCCACCTTCGACCAGATGTCGAGACCGAACCACAGCATGAAGATCGGCGCCAGCACGACGCGCGGCAAGGCATTCGCCATTTTCACGAAAGGATCGAGCACGGCGGCAACGCGCGGCTGGCGTGCCAGCCAGAAGCCGATGACGATGCCGGCGATGGAACCGATGCCGAAGGCAAGCAGCGTTTCCAGAAGCGTGATCCACAGATGCCGCCAGATCATGCCGGTGGCGAAGAAGCGCCATACCCGCACCGCCACATCCACCGGCGTCGAAAAGAAGAAGCGCGCCTGCTTCACATCCGAGATGACGGGATAAGTCGTCAGCACGTGCCAGACGACGATGATGGCGATAGCCAGTCCGATCTGCCAGGCGAGCAGCGTCGTGCGTTTCATTTCGCCCCCGCCGATTTGCCCAACCCCATGGCGGCGAATTCATCGCCATAGGCGCGCATCACCTCCGCCTTCAGATCGCGCCAGATGGCACTCTGCAAGGCGTGGAAGCGCGGATCGAGGCGGATGTCGACGATTTCGCGCGGGCGCGGCAGATCGATGCGATGATCGGCGATGATGCGCGAGGCCGGCCCCGCCGACATCACCACCACCCGGTCAGCGAGCGCGATCGCTTCGTCGAGATCGTGGGTGACGAACAGCACCGCCTTGCGATCGGCCTGCCACAGCGACAGCAGGAGATCGCCCATCAAAGTACGGGTCTGCGCATCGAGCGGGCCGAACGGCTCGTCCATCAGCAGAATGGCGGGATCGCGGATCAGCATCTGCGCCAGCGCCACGCGCTTCTTCTGGCCGCCGGACAATTGATGCGGATAGCGCTCGGAAAAGCCTTTCAGCCCCACCCGCGCCAACCAGGCCAGCGCCCGCTCGCGCGCCTGCGCGCGGCCGACACCCGCCACTTCCAGCGCGACGGCGACATTGGCAAGCGCCGTCTTCCACGGCATCAGCGCATCAGCTTGAAACAGATAGCCCGCCGCGCGGGTAATGCCCTCGACCTTGCGGCCGCTCACCTCGGCAGCACCGGCGCTTGGCGTCAGCAGGCCGGCGGCGACATTGAGAAGAGTGGATTTGCCACAGCCCGTGGGGCCGACGATGGCGACGAATTCGCCGGGCTGAACAGTGAGATCGACATCGGCGACGGCGCGATAAAGGCTGGCGCCGGACCCGAAGGAGATGGCGACGCCGGAAAGCGATACCGCAGCGGCAGTTTTATCTGCGCTCACTTGGTCACGCTCCCTGCCCGCACCACTCACTCCCTACCTGCCGCCGAACCCAGTTAACAGGCCCGGCGGCGGCAGAGAAGCGTACTTTAGTTGCGTATTTTAGTTACGCTCTTGATCGACCAGCTTGTTCTTGGTGATCCAGGGCATCATGGCGCGCAGCTTGGCGCCGACTTCTTCGATCTGATGCGCATTGTTGCGGGCGCGGGTCGCCTTGAACGAGGTCTGGTTGACCTTGTTTTCCAGCATCCAGTCGCGCGTGAACTTGCCCGACTGAATGTCGGTGAGCACGCGCTTCATCTCGGCCTTGGTTTCGGCGGTGATGATGCGCGGGCCGGTGACATATTCACCGTATTCGGCGGTGTTCGAGATCGAGTAGTTCATGTTGGCGATGCCGCCCTCGTAGATAAGGTCGACGATCAGCTTCACTTCGTGCAGGCACTCGAAATAGGCCATTTCCGGCGCATAGCCGGCTTCGACCAGGGTTTCGAAACCGGCGCGGATCAGCTCGACGAGGCCGCCGCAGAGCACGGCCTGTTCGCCGAACAGATCGGTCTCGCACTCTTCCTTGAAATTGGTCTCGATGATGCCGGCGCGGCCGCCGCCGATGGCCGACGCATAGCTGAGGCCGAGGTCATGGGCATTGCCCGAGGCATCCTGATGGATGGCGATCAGGCACGGCACGCCGCCGCCCTTCAGATATTCGCCGCGCACCGTGTGGCCGGGGCCCTTCGGGGCCACCATCAGCACGTCGATGTCCTTGCGCGGCTCGATCAGGTTGAAGTGCACGTTCAGGCCGTGGGCGAAGAGCAGCGCGGCGCCGTTCTTCATGTTGGCGGCGAGTTCGTCGCGGTAGATGTCGGCCTGGAGTTCGTCCGGCGTCAGCATCATCACCACATCGGCCCATTTGGCGGCCGAGGCGACGTCCATGACCTTGAGGCCTTCGCCCTCGGCCTTCTTGGCCGTCGGCGAACCCTTGCGCAGGGCGACGACCACGTCCTTGACGCCGCTGTCGCGCATGTTGAGCACATGAGCATGGCCTTGCGAGCCGTAGCCGACAACGGCCACTTTCTTGCCCTTGATCAGATTGATGTCCGCATCACGATCGTAATAAACGCGCATTGTCAGCGTCTTCCTCGGGTTGGTGCGCGGCGGGGCCGCGCGGGATTTCTAAAGCGGGAGTACAGATTTCCGTGCCGTCCGGCCCCGTTCGGGCGCCGTTCTATGCGGCCCCGGAGCCTGCGTCAAAGGTGGCGGTGCTGGCTGGCGCCCGCCGGCTGAGGTTTTGAGTTTAGGATCGCACCTCCACCAGCATCGGATAGAGCGAAGCGAGCAGCAACACCGCCATCACCACATTGAAAACGCGGGCCTTGCGCGGATCGGTCAAAAGCTGACGCAGACCGGTGCCGAACGAGGTCCAGACCAGCACCGAGACCAGGGTGGCCACGGTGGCGATGACCAGAAGGGCCCCCAGGGTGACGATAAATTCCCCCGGCCGGGTGAAGGCGGCGACGCCGCTGATCGCCACCAGGACGCCTTTGACATTGACCCATTGGAAGGCCGCCGCCTGGAAAAAGGTCAAAGGCGACGAGCGCCCCTGCCCCTCCGAGCCGCCCCGCGCCGTGGCGATCTTCCAGGCGAGCCAGATCATATAGAGCGCGCCGATGATGCGCAGCGTCTGGAAGGCCACCGGATGCTCGACCACCGTCTGGCCGAGCCCCATGCCGATCACCAAGAGCAGGAAGGCATAGCCCAGCACGACGCCAACCATATGCGGCACCGTGCGGGCGAAACCGAAGTTCACGCCCGAGGCCAAGAGCATCACATTATTGGGTCCGGGCGTCAGCGCCCCCGCGAAGCAGAAGGCTGCCGCCGCGAGGGCGAGTTCGAAGGTCATATCCAACCGCCCATGAACCTGCCCATGTGCCTTTTGTCGAACTCCTCACCGTCATTGCGAGGAGCAAAGCGACGAAGCAATCCAGGAGCGCGTGGTAGAGCATCAAGAAATGCCGGCCACACAGGCCGGTTTCCTTCTATGCTTCCACACCTTTGCCCCTGGATTGCTTCGCTGCGCTCGCAATGACGGGAAGAAACGCGATCGTCCATCATCAACCAGCCTCGGCGCCCCGCTCGATGGCGGCGACGCCCGTGCGCGCGATCTCGACGAGGCCGAGCGGCCGCATGATCTCGATGAAATCGTCGATCTTGGTCGAATTGCCGGTCAGCTCGAAAATGAAGCTCTCGATCGTCGCGTCGACCACTTTCGCTTTAAAAGCCTCAGCCAGACGCAGCGCCTCGACCCGGTTGTCGCCCTTGCCGCGCACCTTGATCATGGCGAGTTCGCGCTCGATCGCACGGCCGCGCACGGTCAGGTCCGTCACCTTGTGGATCGGCACGATGCGCTCGAGCTGATGGCCGATCTGCTCGATCGCCTCGGGCGTGCCGACGGTAACGATGGTGATGCGCGACCAATGTTCGAGATGCGCCACCTCTGCAACCGTCAGGCTTTCGATATTGTAGCCGCGGCCGGAGAACAGTCCCACGACCCGCGCGAGAACCCCTGGCTCGTTGTCGACAAGCACCGACAAGGTCCGCCGCACGGTGTTGGACTTGCCGGTGGACGACGAATAGGGAGACAGGGAAGCCGGGACGTTCATGACTTTTTTCCGTTCAAAGGTCGGGCCGTTGCGCCCATTGTTATCGCTGAAATGCCGCTTGCATGGGGTTGTTCCTCGGTTTTGGCGGATACCCCCATTCCCTCGGCTCTTAAAAAGCTCTCCGTGTCATTCCCGACGCGCCCAGCGGGCGCGAGCGGGAATCCAGAGCGAGTGGTAAAATGATACTTCACTGTAGCCTCTTCGCCGCCACGGACGACGTTCTACCGGTTGCTCTGGATCCCCGCTCAGCCGCTGCGCGGCTGTCGGGGATGACATCAAGGTTTCTCAAACCAGCATCTTGCCCTTCTCGTCGATGACCGAGCCGATATCGTCGGAGAAGTCCGGCATGATCATCTCGTTATGGGCCTTGCCCGACGGGATCATCGGCAGGCAATTCTCTTCCTTGTCGACGAGACAGTCGAAGATCACCGGGCCCGGATGGTCGATCATCTCGCGGATGGCATCGTCGAGCTTGGCCGGATCGTCGCAGCGCATGCCCTTGGCGCCATAGGCCTCCGCCAGTTTGACGAAGTCCGGCAGCGCCGCCGAATAGCTCTCCGAATAGCGCCCGCCATGCAGCAGCTCCTGCCACTGGCGCACCATGCCCATATATTCGTTGTTGAGGATGAAGATCTTCACCGGCAGCCGATACTGAGCCGCCGTCGACATCTCCTGCATGTTCATCAGGATCGAGGCTTCTCCGGCAATGTCGATGACCAAGGCTTTCGGATGGGCCATCTGCACGCCGAGCGCCGCCGGCAGGCCATAGCCCATGGTGCCCAGGCCCCCGGAGGTCATCCAGCGGTTCGGCTCCTCGAAGTGGAAGTGCTGCGCCGCCCACATCTGATGCTGGCCGACTTCGGTGGTGATGTAGGTGTCGCGATCCTTGGTCAGCTCATAGAGACGCTGGACGGCGAGCTGCGGCTTGATCGTCGTCTTCGACGTGCGGAAAGCCAAGGACTTGCGCGCGCGCCAGATGTCGATCTGCTTCCACCACTCAGCCAGCGCCGCCGCATCGCTCTTCAGCTTGCGCGCCTTCCACAGGCCGATGGCCTGTTCCAGCACATGGGCGCAATCGCCGATGATGCCGATATCGACCTTGACGTTCTTGTTGATCGACGAGGCATCGATATCGATATGCACCTTCTTGGCACCCGGCGCGAAGGCATCGAGCCGGCCGGTGATGCGGTCATCGAAGCGCGCGCCGACGCAGATCATCAGATCGCAATCGTGCATCGTATTATTGGCCTCGAACGTGCCGTGCATGCCCAGCATCCCGAGCCAGTTCTTGCCCGAAGCCGGATAGGCGCCAAGCCCCATCAAAGTGGAGGTGATGGGGAAATTGGTCAGCTCGACGAATTCGCGCAGCAGATCCGACGCCTTCGGCCCGGCATTGATGACGCCGCCGCCGGTGTAAAACACCGGCCGCTTGGCCCTGGCCATCATCTCGACCATGGCCTCGACCTTGGCCTCGTCGCCCTTCAGGCGCGGACGATAGGTCTTGTGCTCGATGTTCTGCAGGAATTCATAGGCGCCGGTGGCGAACTGCACGTCCTTCGGCAGGTCGACGACGACCGGCCCCGGCCGGCCCGAGCGGGCGACATGGAAGGCCTCGTGCAGGATGCGCGGCAGGTCCTCGATCGAGCGCACCAGATAGTTATGCTTGGTGCAATGGCGGGTGATGCCGACCGTATCGGCCTCCTGGAAGGCATCCGAGCCGATCAGATGGGTCGGCACCTGGCCGGTGAGGCAGACCAGGGGAATGGAGTCCATCAAGGCATCTGTGAGGCCGGTGACCGCATTGGTGGCGCCGGGGCCGGAGGTGACGAGCAGCACGCCGACCTTGCCGGTGGAGCGCGCATAGCCCTCGGCCGCATGGGCCGCGCCCTGCTCATGGCGCACCAGCACGTGCTTGACGAAATTCTGGTGGAACATGGCGTCGTAGATCGGGAGGACGGCGCCGCCCGGATATCCAAACACCGTATCGACCCCCTGATCCTTCAGGGCCTCGATCACCATCTCCGCGCCGGTCATCTGCTTGCTCATGATACGCTCCAACGGCTTAATTTCGGTCGTTCTTTGCGGTTTTCTTCGTGGTTTTTAGGAATTTAGGCAACAAAAAAGGCCCTCTCGGGGGCCTTCGGGGATCAGCGCCTATGGAGGGAGTACCGGGGGTTACCCCCGTCCCTGCTGCGGCGCTGACGATACTACAATAAGCTTACGGGCCACGTCGGGCACTCCAGTTGTGGGGGAGGTTTTTAGAGGAAGGCAGGGGGGAGGTCAAGCGAGGGGAAAAGAGACAACGACCCAGGCTGCCCTTCGCTCCCGGAGAACGGAACGGAAAGTATGCCCCACTCACGCGCCTCAATAGTCAGCCGGTGCTAGATCAGGATGATCCGCTCTAGTGGAGCCTTACGTCGTCTGGCTTCACTCAACTTTGCTTTCGGAAAATACGACAGGCGGATAACCAACAGATATTGCGTGGTAAAGCTCCCTCAGACAGTCTCAACTTATTTTCTCTCGTGGCCGATTCGCATGCACATCACGAAAGCTAAAATCCGCAATTATCGTTCGCTCGACCATTGCGATATTCATTTTCGCGAGGGTCTGAACATTCTTGTGGGTGATAATGAGGCTGGAAAGTCCACGCTTCTAGAGGCCATAAGCTTGGCGCTGACTGGCTTACTTAATGGACGTCCGATTGTCCAAGAACTGCATCCCTATCTCTTCTCTGCAAAGGCAACACGGACGTATCTCCAAGCGCTCCACAACGGCAAACCTGCACATCTTCCCTCTATCACTATCGAACTCTTTTTTAACGACACTCCCGAGCTAGCACTTTTCCGAGGCGACGATCATTCGGAAAAACCAACAGACTGTACGGGCATCCTCTATTCAATAGAATTCAATGATGCCTTTAAGGATTCTTACGAGGAATATATCTCCAAGCCTCTCGACGTCCGCTCCATTCCAGTCGAATACTATCACCCGGTTTGCAGGGCATTTTCCCGCAAACCCATTTTGGCACGCGAAATACCCTTATCACCCGTCATCGTCGATGCCAGCCGCATCACCACGATCACCGGCGCCAATCGCTATGTCACCGGCCTCGTCCGCGAAGCCCTCCCGCGCCAGGAACAAGTTCAGTTATCTGTAGCGTATCGCAAACTGCGCGAGTTGTTTCTCGCAGACCCTGGCGTTGGACAGATCAATGAAAAGCTCGCGAATCGCCATGGCGAAATTTCCGAAAAGACGATCACTATGGCACTCGACCCAACAGCACGCGGGGGATGGGAGACGGCCGTAATGCCGAGCCTTGACGACATTCCAATCACACTTGTTGGCAAAGGCGAACAGAATGCTGTCAAGATCAAATTGGCACTCGAAAACAGCGGAGATTCGAACGTCTTCTTGATCGAAGAACCCGAAAACCATCTTTCATATTCACGCCTACATGGTCTTATCAACGCGATTACAAAAAAAGCTGGCGCTCGCCAACTCATTGTCACAACACATTCGAGCTTTGTCTTGAACAAGCTCGGCATCAATCACGTAATTCTGTTCAAGAACGGAAAATCCACACGACTCGACGCCCTTTCGCCCGACACGTATGAATATTTCCGGAAGCTCCCAGGGCACGACACATTGCGGCTTCTCTTGAGCGACCGGAGTGTACTCGTTGAAGGTCCTTCAGATGAACTCGTTGTCCAAAAAGCGTTCATCGAAAAACACGGCCTTAGTCCGCTTGAGAAGGGAATTGATATCATTTCCGTCAAAGGCTTGGCCTTTAAGCGATTCCTCGAAATCGCGAAGCTGCTTGGAATTAGAGTGGATGTCGTAACTGACAACGACGGCGATGTAGCTGCGCTACAGACGAAATATGCCGAATACCTCGGCGAGAGCCTGATCAATATCCGCTACGATCCAGACCAAGATTACAAAACCTTGGAGCCGCAGATGCTCAAAGCCAACAGCCTCGACACCCTTAATCGGATATTTGGAACGAATTACATTAACCCGGATGAGCTCATTAGATGGATGACGAAGCCATCGAACAAGACAGATGTAGCATTGAAGATTTTCGACACAACCGAAAAACTAGCCTTTCCTAGTTATATCAATGCTGCCATCGAATAAGATTGTCTTTGCTTCCGCAGGTGCCGGAAAAACGACCGTAATTGCAACTGAAGCGCTTGCAATGCGCCCGCAACACGTCGCGATCACTACGTTTACGATTAAGAACGCAGAAGAAATCCGCCGAAAAATTGTGCAATTGAACGGCTGCGTTCCGAAAGAAATCACAATTTATCCCTGGTACACCTTCTTACTGCACGAACTGGTGCGACCATACCAAGGCCACGTGCACCCAACACGAGTGGCTGGCATCCACTTCGCGAAGGGGGCGACGCAGACTCGCGTCCGAAAAGCCGACGTCGCTCGCTATTATTGTGACGTCAACAATGATGCTTACTCTGACCGTCTCGGAGAATTTGGCCTGCTGTGTGAGGTTGCAAGTGAGGGAAAAGTCGTGCGCAGGCTAGGCGACATGTATTCGCATATTTTTATCGACGAAGTTCAGGATCTTGCTGGATTTGATATCGAGGTACTCGAACTCCTGCTACGATCACCCATTGGAGTGAGTTGCGTTGGCGACATCCGTCAATCAACCTTTCGTACGAGCCACGCTCCAAAGAACAAAAAGTTCTGCGGACGAGGATTTCTTCTCAAAGCCGATAACTGGAAAAAGGCAGGCCTATGCGACGTGAAGTTCATGGCGCACAGCTATCGTTGCATTCAAAATATTTGCGATGTCGCGGATCTCATTTTTCCTAATCTTCCTAAAGCGCAATCACACAACGAACGGCGAACCAAACATGATGGTGTTTTCGCGGTTCGAAGTATCCACGCGGAGGAATATCGCCGCCGCTACACTCCGCAAATTTTACGCCTCGACCGCAGGTTCGGCAAAAACCTTCCAGCGGAAAATTTTGGAATGACGAAAGGCCTTGGTTTCGAGCGAGTTTTAATCGTGCCTTACAAGGGCATTACAAAATGGCTTTCAACAGGTGACGCTCAGCACGTCGCAGGCTCCGCCGACGAGGTCTATGTTGGCATTACACGTGCTTATCAAAGCGTTGCATTCATCCACGACGGAGACGTTGCTCTGCCAGGTGTAACTATATTCGAACCATAGTTATCGTTGGCAGAAGACTGAAATATCGGATTGCCATTGAGCAACAGCATCAGTCTATCCGCTTTATTGCCCCAGCCCTCATCCCACCTCCGGCCCCTTCCCCGCCTCCGGCTTAAACTCCGCCAGCGGTTTCTCGCCTGCCTTCAAACTCTCCAGATAAGCCTCGGTGAAATCCATCTTGATTTCGGTCCACAGCGGCAGGTGGTCGGACATCTGCCATGTCCGCCATTTTTTGTAAGCCGCCGCATCGGTCTTGGCCGGCTTGCCGGTCTTGGTCTTCTTCGGCATCGCCGCTTTATAGGCCGCGAAATCCGCCTCGCGGAACACATAGTCCTGCCAGGGGAAGTTGCCGGCCTTGCGGATTTCGACGAGCTTGTTTTGCGTGCGCAGCGCGATCTGGTCGTAATAATGCGCGCTCGCCAAAGCGGTGGGCTTGCGCAATTGTGCCGGCACTTCGAAGCCGCCGCCTAAAAGCGCGTTCATCGTCGGATCGGTCGGATTGAGGATGTTGAAATCGCCGAGCAGAATGTAAGTCTCGCCGTCCTTCTTCTGCCGTGCCGTGAAGAAATTGGCGATGTCGGATATCTCGCGCTTGCGCTTGGTCGTATCCGCGGCCGAGCCATAATAGATATGCACGGTGCAGAGATTGAACTTGAACCAGCCGGCCTGGAAGGCGACGAGAAAAGGCGTGCGGTTGAACTGCGGCTGATCCACGCCTTTCTTCGCCGGCAGCACGATCTCGCCCGCCATATGGCGAAACCTGATCTTGCGCGTGTCGAAGACGAAGGCGAGCCGCTCCATATTGCCGCTCTGATCGGTGACGATATAGTCCCAATGCGGTCCGAGCAGGCGCATCACCTGCTGAAACTCCGCCATGTCCTCGTTCACCTCCTGCACGGCGACGAGATCGAAGGCGGAGATCACCTCGGCGATATAAAGCAGGGTCTCCGGCAGGCGCGGCGACGGATTGAGCCGATGCCCGCCAAAATCGCGGATGTTCCACGTGGCGAGATGAAAGCTGTCCTGTTTGTTGTTGGGCGAGACATTTTGCGCGAGCCCGGCGCGCAAGGCCAGCAGGCGATCAATCGCGCGATCGCGCGCCCCCGTATCCTGCCAGAACCGCAGCCCGGAATATTGAACCATCGCAGCCCCCACTGTGAGCAGAGGAAAGTGTAGCAGAATGCAGGGGGTTGAAAATCCCTTGAGGCCGCAGCCTCCGTGTCATCCCGGACGCGCTGAAAGCGCGATCCGGGAACCAGGGGCGAGTGGTAGAGCCCATCGATAGTCCTAGCCGTTCAACGTCTCATACAAATCATTCCACTGCGGATTGGCCGTCTCGATCAGTTGCAGCTTCCAGTCCCGGCGCCACCGTTTGAGTTTCTTCTCGCGTGCGATCGCATCGTCGATCTCGCTATGCTCCTCGTACCAAACGAGCTTCGAAACGTCGTGGCGGGCCGTGAAACCAGGGGCGGCTTTCGTCTTATGCTCATGCACGCGTCGGACAAGATCATTGCTCACACCGGTGTAAAGCGTACCGTTGCGACCACTCGCGAGAATGTAAACCCAATAAGACTGCGGCATGGGTGGATTCTTGATGGCTTCATCGATGCCTCAGTCTACCACACGCCCCTGGATCCCGGATCACCTGCTGCGCAGGTGTCCGGGATGACACCAAGGCTGCGGCCTAGGCTTCACCCGAAGCCAACTTTGCCACCGCCGCCCCGCCCCACCCTCGCCACGATCACAACCGATCTTGCCCGCTCCTTCCTCTCCGGGGACTCTGCAATGTTTTCACGACGACGTTTACTCGCCGCCGCTGGCGGCCTGGCCGCGCTCGACCTGGTGCCGGCCACGGCCGCCCCCGCCGAGCCATGGGCGAAGAAACTGTTGCAGGCGGCGCAGGCGCAGATTGGCGTCACCACGCGCTATGCGCCAGCCTATGCGCGCATCGGCTTTCCCAATGGCGACGTGCCGCGCGAGGGCGGGGTGTGCACCGATGTGATCATCCGCGCCTATCGCGATGCCTTCGCGCGCGATCTCCAGCAATTGGTCCATCGCGACATGGCGGCGAATTTCGCGCTCTATCCCAAGACATGGGGGCTCAGCCGGCCTGACCCCAATATCGATCACCGCCGCGTCGGCAATCTGCAAACCTTCCTGCGCCGTCACGGCCGCGCTTTGCCCGTGACGCGCGTCGCCACCGATTACGCGCCGGGCGATATCTACACCTGCCTGCTGCCCGGCAACCTGCCGCATATCGGCTTCGTCGCCGACAAAGCCGGCAGCGATGGCGCGACGCCTTTGATCATCCACAACATCGGCCAGGGCGCACGCCTGGAAAACCGCCTGTTCGACTTCCCCCTCACCGGCCACTACCGCTATCCGGTGGCGTGAGATGGCCAATACGCCGAAGCCTTCGTGTCATCCCCGACAGCCGCGCAGCGGCTGAGCGGGGATCCAGGGGCAAATGGTAGAATAATGATCGGACCTGCGGCGCTCGATCGTCACGCCGCGCTTTACCACTCGCCCCTGGATTCCCGCTCGCGCCGATGTCTAAAAATTTTGGCGCGTCGGGAATGACACGAAGGCTGCGGCCCTAACCTATTCCATACCGCCCCGGCGCGATGACGCCGTTGGGATCAAGCGCCTGTTTGATGCCGTTGCAGGCGCCCTGAAAGCTCGCCGCCGTCTGCTGCATGTGGAAGGCGTGATAATCGATCGGCGCGCGGCCGACGAAGACGCCACGGCTCGCCACCGCTTCCGACATTTTCTTGTAGCAGGCATCGGCGCGCTGGCGCTCGTCCTCATCCTCGCGATTGAAGACGATGACATGCAGGCCGCGCGCAAAACGGGCGCTGCACACATTCATCACCATGTAATCGAGGCCGTTATCCTCATAAATCTTGCGGCACAAAGCCTGGAATTCGTTGGCAACCTTGCCGTCCATCGGCGTGCCCGGCAGGAACCAGGTGTTGCCGCCGCCCGGCCGCCATTTCAACAAGCCCAGTTCGCCATGGCTCGGCACGCCGGAGAAAGCGTTGATCGCCACCTGCAACGGCCCGATCGCCTGCGCTTCCTCATGCGAAATGTATCTCGCCTTGCCGGAACGCTCGAAGACATCGCGCACGCGCCGGATCATCGGTTCCACCGCCTCGGCGCTGGCGCCATAGAACGCGCCGGAGACGGTCCAAGCGCCAAGGCCATGGCGCTCACGTAACGCGCGGCGGCCCTCATCGCTCATCGCCTTGCGCGGGTTCGCCCGATATTCAGGGCTCTCGCCTTCCGAGCCGCAGAGATAAAGATCGTTGGCGAGGCGAAACAAAGTCGGCACGAAATTCGACATTTTCAGCGGCCGGCACAGTTCGACGATTTCTTCCAGATCGCCGTCGTCGGGAAAGGCGAAGTGGAAACTGCGCACCGCCGGCGGGCGCGGCATCAGCCACATGCCCATGCGGGTGACGATGCCATAGTTCGATTGCGCGAACAGGCCGTCGATCACAGGCCCATAGGAATATTTCGACGTGTGCCAATTGGTCGGCGTGTCGCTCGCCAGCGCCCCGTCGCCCGTGCGCAGGATATCGCCATTGCCGAGCACCACTTCCATGCCGCAGGCGGTGCCGAAATGATCGAAGTAAGGCCCGTAGCCGGCGCCCTTGTCGAGCGCATTGCCGATGACGCCGCCTTGCGGCGGGCCGGAGGTGACATCGACCATGTAGCGATTGCCGAGCCGCACCAGCTCGTCATGCATCATCTGATAGCTGACGCCCGGCTCCACCACCGCATAGCCCAGCCGCTCGCTGACTTCGAGAACACGGTTCATCCGCGCGCCAAGATCGACCACCACCTGGCCCGCCAACGTGGCCGAGCGGCTGCCGAGGCCGATGTTGTTACCGGTGCTGATCGGATAGAGCGGAATCTTGTGCGCGTTGGCCGCCTTGACGATGGCCTGCACATGCTGTGTCGACGAGGGAGTGACCACCGCCGCCGGCGGCCGGTCGCCGCCCGGCATGGTGTTTTCGCCATAACGCGCGATCGTCTCAGCGCTGACATTAACCGCATCAGGGCCGACATCGCGGGCCACGTCTTTCAGAAAAGCTTCGAGTGCTGCGGCGTTCATGCGCTCCTCCCAATTACCAGAAATTGTCGCCGCCGCTCGGCGGCTCGTCCTTGATCGCCACGGGCGACGGTGGCGCACGCAGCGAGCGGCCCTGCAAGGCCGGCGGCATCGGGCCGCCCGTCGCCCAGTCGAGCAGTTCCACCGTGTGAACGATGGGCAACGGCAGATAGCGGCCGATCTGCATCATGCAGCCGATATTGCCCGTCGCCAGGATGTCGGGATCGGCGCCGGTGATATGCGCGGCCTTGCGCCGCCCCAATTGCGCGGCCATCTCCGGATGCAGCAGATTATAAGTGCCAGCCGAACCGCAGCAGAAATGCTTTTCCGCGATGTCCTGCACGCGATAGCCCGCCGCCTGCAACAGATCGCGCGGCGGCCGGATCACCTTCTGCACATGCTGCATGGAACAGGGATCGTGATAGGCGATTTTATAAGCGCGGGTCTCCACCGGCGCCTGCAAGCCGAGCCGCGCCAGAAATTCGGTGACGTCGCACGCGAGCGCCGCCACGGCGCGCGCCGGTGCGGCCATGTCGGCATCGCGCGCGAACAGATGGCCATAGTCCTTCACCGTCGTGCCGCAGCCCGATGCGTTGACGATGACAGCATCAAGGCCTTCGCCCGCAATCTCGCGCTGCCATGCCAGCACATTGGCCCGCGCCGAGGCCTTGGCATCCTGCTCCCGGCCCATATGCAAGGTGAGTGAGCCGCAACAGCCGGCCTCTTGGGCGATCACCACGTCGCAGCCATGCCGTTGCAACAGGCGGATGGTCGCCGCATTGATGGCACCGTTCAAAACCTGCTGCGCGCAACCCGCCAGCAAAGCGACGCGCGCCCGCCGCTTACCCTCAGCCTTGAACACCTGCGGCGGCAGAATGTCCGTCACCGTCTCATCCGGCACCATGTCGAGCAGCGGCCGCAACGGCGCTGGCATCACGCCGCGTAGCGGCTTGCCCAGACGGCCCAACATCAACGCACCGCGAAAACGCTGCGGATATGGCAGGATGCGCGCCAACGTCGCCCGCAGCAGGCGCGCAGCCGGCGCACGCCGATAATTTTCTTCGATATAGATGCGGGCACGATCGATCAGGTGCACATAATCGACCTTCGCCGCGCAGGTGGTCATGCACGACAGGCACGAGAGGCAATTGTCGAGATGTAAAACCGTCTCGGGTTTCGGCGCCCCGCCCTGCTCGAGCATTTCTCGGATGAGATCGATGCGCCCGCGCGGCGCTTCATTCTCGTCGCGGGTCAGAACGTAAGTCGGGCAGGCATTGGTGCAGAAGCCATAATGAACGCAGGTTTCGAGAATGGCATTGGCTTCGGCGATGTCGGGCCGCTCAAGCTGTTCAGGGGTGAAATGGGTGCGCATGCCGTGCCGCTTCGTTGATGGGGCACTTTTGCAGACCGACTCCCACCGGGCTTGGACATGAGCGCAGGCGATTTGACCGTCCGCGCAGCCCAAATGCATATATTTCAGGCTTGAAATTTCGTGTAAGCTCCTGCCAGCGTAAGCGAGAAAGCAGTGGGATGGCTGTGACGGGCGCGACCAACGAGACTTGGACGACAGAGACCGTGCGGACGGTGGATCGCCTGGCCTACTGGCGCGAAATCGTCTGCCAGACCATTCTCAACGTCTCGCCCGAAAGCGAAGCCCAGCCCGCTTTCCAAGCCAGCATCGCCGCGCACAATTACGGCGCCTTCAAAGTGGCGCAGTTTCGCTCGCAGCGTCACCGCATCCTGCGCCGGCCGCAGCATATCCGGCGCGAGGATGAGCCGACCTATCTGGTGAGCCTGCAGGTGGCCGGGCAAAGTCTCATCGCCCAGGACGAAACGCGCTTCGCCCTTAATCCCGGCGAAATCGCCATCATGGACAGCCGCCGGCCATTCGAGATGCGCTTCGAGGCGCCGGTGCAGCGGCTGATCGCCATTATTCCGAGCACCGTTTTGGAGCCGCGCATTCCGCGGCTGAAGCGCGCACGCACCCTCAAGATCGAGACGAGCGCGCCCTATGCCGCGATGACGCAGCAGCATATCCGCCAACTGGTGGGGAGCGATGCCTTGCCTGGCATCGAAGCGCATCTGCTCGTCGAAAATCTCTACAATCTCCTGGCGCTTTCTACCCGGAGTGAAGATGCCGGGCGGCCCGACCACGAAGTGCAACTCGAAAACATCCTCGCCTTCTGCCGCAGCAATCTGTTCAATCCGGAACTTTCGCCGGCACTGGTCGCGCGCGGTTTCGGCATTTCGCTACGCACATTGCACAAACGCTTCGAAAGCACCGGACTGAGCTTTGGCGACTGGGTGACCGAGCGACGCTTGGAAAGCTGCCGCGAAGCGCTGAGCGACCCACACCAAATCGACCAGAACATTTCCCAGATCGCCTATCGTGCCGGTTTCAACGACCTCTCGCATTTCTGCCGGCTCTTCAAGCGCCGCTATGGCGTGAGCGCCAGCGCCTGGCGCGGTCGCCGCAATTAAGCGGATTGTTCCGCCGCGCCAACCCTTCTAATGTCCACTTTCGGCTCCGATCTCAGGAAATGCTCTTGAACACGCACCAGACCATCACCGCGACGCGCCCGCCTCAAGCCGCCCTCGACACCGTGCGCGACGCCTTGGCCAAGAAATTCGGCAATCGCTATTCGGCCAACGAGACCGTGCGCCAGCAACACGGCCACACCCTCACCTGGACGCCGACACAGGCACCCGATGCGGTGGTCTTCGCGCAGTCGACCGAGGAAGTGGCCGAGATCGTCAAGCTCTGCGCCTTAAATCGCGTGCCGGTCATTCCCTATGGCACGGGCACGTCGCTCGAAGGCCATGTCAATGCGCCCTTTGGCGGCATCTGCATTGATCTGTCCCAGATGAAGCGTGTCGTCGCCGTTCATGCCGAAGACCTCAATGTCGTCGTCGAGCCCGGCATCACCCGCAAGGAGCTGAACGAATATCTGCGCGACACCGGCCTGTTCTTTCCCATCGATCCGGGCGCCGATGCCTCGGTCGGCGGCATGGTGTCGACGCGCGCGTCCGGTACCAATGCGGTGCGCTACGGCACGATGAAGGACAATGTGCTCTCGCTCACCGTGGTCATGCCCGATGGCGAGATCGTCAAGACGGCGAGCCGCGCCAAGAAATCCTCCGCCGGCTATGATCTCACCCGCCTGTTCGTCGGCGCCGAAGGCACGCTCGGCGTCATCACCGAAATCACCTTGCGCCTCTACGGCATTCCCGAAGCGATTTCGGCTGGTGTCTGCACCTTCCCCACGGTGCGCGCCTGTTGCGATGCCACCATCGCCACCATTCAAAGCGGCCTGCCGGTGGCACGCATCGAACTGCTCGACGCCCTCATGGTCCACGCCGTCAACCTGCATTCCAAACTCGGCCTGCCGGAAGAGCCGATGCTGCTGCTGGAGTTTCACGGCACCGATGCCAGCGTGAAGGAACAGGCGGAACGCTTCGGCGAGATCGCCCAGGAATTCGGCGGCGGCGATTTCGTCTGGGCCACCAAGCCGGAGGATCGCACGAAGCTCTGGCAGGCGCGCCACGATGGCTATTGGGCCGGTTTCACCCTGCGCCCCGGCGCCAAATCACTGGCCTCGGACGTCTGCGTGCCGATCTCGCGCCTGGCCGATTGCGTCGAGGAGACCTATCGCGACCTCGCCGAGGCGAAACTCGTCGCGCCGATCCTCGGCCATGTCGGCGACGGCAATTTCCACGTCAATCTTCTCGTCAACATGGACGATAAAGACGAAGTCGCTCGCACCGAGGCCTTCCTTGAGCGGCTTGTGCTGCGCGGCATCGCCATGGAAGGCACGTGCACCGGCGAACATGGCGTCGGCCAGGCCAAGATGAAATATCTCCTCAAGGAACACTCGCCGGCAACGCTCGATCTGATGCGCACGCTCAAGCGCTCGATCGATCCCCTCAACATCATGAATCCCGGCAAGGTGGTCAGCGTCTGAGATATCAATCAATGTTCAAAGGCCGAAACCTCGGCGTCATTCCGGATACTTGTGCAGCAAGTGATCCGGCAGCCCGGGGGGCAAAGGCCGCGATGTTGCTGATGGATCGGGAGCGGCCATCAACCATGCAGCATTCTACTCTGTAGCCTCTTGATCCCGGATCGCCTGCGGCGCCCAGGATGACACCAAAATTTCGACGACACGTTCAAAATGAGGAGGAAAAGAATATGACGTTTCAGAGGACGATGCAGGCAGCTCTGTGTGGTGGCTTCTTTCTGGCGGCGCTGGGCACTGCGGCGCAAGCGCAGACCACCTACCCCGATCGTCCCGTGCGTTTCGTCGTTTCCTTCGCGCCGGGCGGCCCCGCCGATGTCGGCGCCCGCATCATCGGCCAGGCGCTGCAGGAGCATTGGGGCAAAGGCGTAGTCATCGAAAATCGCGGTGGGGCCGGCGGCAATATCGCAACCGTCGCCGTCGCCCGCGCCGAGCCCGACGGCTATACGGTGCTCGCCTCCACCAGCTCCTTCTCGGTCAATCTCAGCTACTATCCGAACCCCGGCTATGCCGCCTCGGATTTCAAGGTGGCCGCGCTCGTCGCCACCACGCCCAATATCGTCGTCGGCGCGCCCGATCTGCCCGCCGCCACCCTGGCTGACGTGTTGAAACTGGCGAAGACCCAGCCGCTGGCTTATGCCGGCCCCGGCACCGGCACGACGCCGCATCTGTCCGCCGAGCGCATTTTCCGTCTCATCGGCAAGGTCGACATCCGCCACGTGCCCTTCACCGGCGCCGGCCCAGCCATGAACGCCGTCACCGCCGGCCACGTGCAGTTGGGCGTGGTCGCCATGACGCCGGCGATCGAGCTGGTGAAGGCCGGCAAGCTCAAGGGCTATGCCATCACCGCCACAAAGCGCACCCCTGAACTGCCCGACGTGCCCACCATGGCCGAAACCGGCATCGGCCAGGTCGACGATGCCACCTGGATCGCCTTGTTCGTGCCGGCCAAGACGCCGGACGCCATCGTCGCCAAGATCAATGCCGATGCCAATGCGGCCCTCAAGAACAGCGCCACCGTCCAGCTCATCAATCGCGCCGGCATGAGCCCGCTGGGCGGCAGCCTGGAGGAAATCAATGCCTATGTTTCCAACGAGACGAAAAAATGGGAAGAGGTGGTGCGGGCCGTCGGCCTGAAGGCCGAAGAGAGTAAATAACACTGGTTTTCCTGGAGTGATGACGAAGTTTAAATTCCCGGGCCTGCCGAAACGGTCGGACCTTGTCGTTCTAACCCTGGCTTTCGTGGCGCTCGAATGGATCAGCGAGATTCACGAGCATAAGGGGCTGCATGTCACTGCCTGGAGCCCAGGCATTGGCCTGCTCTTCGGCATCATGTTCCGCAATCTGACGGCGGGCAGCGTTTCCATGCTGGTCAGCATCATGCTGGCCGAGACGATCTTCATCGATCGCGCGCCCGGCTGGCCGATGATCGGCGTGGTCGCCGCCGTCACCACCGCGAGCTATGCTGGCGCCAGCCTGGTGGCCCGGCGTTATTTCGACTTCAATCCGTCGCTCGCCCGCATCGGCGACATCAGCGTGCTGCTCGGCAGCGGCCTCATCGCCTCCGCGCTCACCTCGTCGCTGGTGACGGGCACGTTCCTGATGTCGGACAATATCACCGTCTCCGACATCCCCTATGTCACGATCCCCCTGCTGATCAGCGAATTGATCGGCGTTGGCGTGGTCACACCCTTGGTGCTGCGCTGGCCCAAGATCAAAGCGACACTGTTCGATCGCAAGCCAAGCCCCTCGGACCTCAGCGCGCCGATCATCGCCATCACCACCGGCCTTCTGATCGGCCTGGTGCTGAAGACCTTTCCGATGGTCGGCACGTCTTATTTCTATCTGTTGTTTCTGCCCGTCATCGCCGTCGCGCTGATCTATGGCATCGATGGCGCCTGCATGACATTGGCCTGCGTGCAAGTCGCTTTCGTCGCCGATGCCAGCCTGGCCGGCAGCAGTCCTGACGACAGCCTGTTCAGCGTCTATCAAAGCGGCATGATCGTGCTGACCGCGACCGCCTTGCTCATCGGCTCCATCGTCACCGAGCGCGATGCCGCCGCACACGCCGCCGCCGATGCGGCGGAAAAATTGAAGGAAGCCGAACGTGGCGCCGCCCGCGCCGACCGGTTTCATCTGGTCTCCGGCATGACGTCCACCCTCGCCCACGAAATCAGCCAGCCCTTGACCGCCGCGCGCGCCTTGGCGCGCACCGCCGCCGTACGCAGCGAACAGGAAAGCGCCATCGATCCCTCGCGCTTGCAGGACAATCTGCGCGGCGTCGTGCAGAACATCGATACGGCCGGCGAAATTCTGCGGCGCATGCGCGAATTCCTCAAGCGCGGCGAACCGGAAAAGAGCGAGGCCGACATGCGCGACATCATCGCCGATGCGATGGCGCTGCAACGCCCGCTGATCGCCCAGCAAGGCATCATCGTCGAACAGCCACGCTTTACCGGCCCGCTGCGCCTGCAATGCGACCGCATTCAGATCCAGCAGATCGTCATGAATCTGGTCGCCAACTCGGTCGATGCCATCAATTCGACCGGGCGCAGCGACGGCCGCATCCGCATCGCCGCCACCCTGCTCGACGATCCCGCCCGCATCGAAGTGCTTGTCCAGGATAATGGTTCAGGTATTGATCCATCAGCCAGCGAGCGGCTGTTCGAACCGTTATTCACCTCTCGCGCCAATGGCTTGGGACTGGGGCTGGCGGTCTGCGCCAATATCGCGCAGGCTCATGCGGGCCGGATATGGCTAGAACGGAGTAAGCCCGGCGACACCGAATTCCGGTTTTGGTTGCCGGCTGATCAATCGGGAGATGACACGTGAGCGGAGCCAGAATCGCCATTGTTGACGACCAGGCGGAGGTGCGCCGGGCGCTCGGCGAACTGTTAGGCGTCTACGGCTATGTCACTGAATTGTTCGAAACAGCGGATGCGCTGCTCGAAGCCACAGTCGACGAAAAGTTCGCCTGCATCGTCAGCGACGTGCGCATGCCCGGCATGGACGGCGTCGAACTCGTGCGCCGCCTCGGCGAGCGCAAGCCCGCCATTCCGGTGATTCTCATCTCCGGCCACGCCGATATTCCCATGGCGATCGCCGCCATTCGTTCCGGCGCCGAGGATTTCATCGAAAAGCCTGTTGATGACATCAAACTGGTTGCGGCCATTAATCGCGGCCTCGCCCGCGCCGCCCAGATCAACGCGGCGGAAAAGACATCGCGCGAAAGCGAAACCCGCTTCGACAATCTGACGACGCGCGAACGTGAAGTGTTCGACCTTGTGGTCGAAGGCCACACCAGCCCGGTGATCGCCAAGACGCTCGGCATTTCCTCGCGCACGGTGGAAAGCTATCGCGCTCAGATCATGGACAAATTGCAGATCGACAACGTCGCATCTCTGGTCCGTCTCGCCATTCGTCTCGGCCGGATAGCGCCCTAAAATAATACTGAAGCAATTGCGTTTCGACAGAAGCGCGATTGCTTAGACCCGTATTTTTACAAGGTATGATTACGTACGGAGATTGCCTTTATCGCAACGGGTAATCTCACGACGCAATCATTGCGAATACAAAAACACGGGTCACCCTCCTAGAGTCATCTTCAAGCAACCGTCGATGCGCCTAGAACGCCGCTCTCATGCAGAGCGGCGAACGGGAGCGTATGGCCGGCTTTGCTTGCCTTCGAGGGAGGCGAACATGGCCTTGTCGCATTCGCATAGCTTTGGAAAATCGATCGACCATCAGGAGGATCCGCATCTGGCGACAGCCGCCCTATGGGCTCTGGCTGTTGCGGCGGGTATCGGCCTTGTCGCCGCTATCGCCCTGCCACATCCGGTGTTCCTGCCTGCGGTCAGCCTCGGCACGATCGTGCTCGCGGCCTTGGCCGGGCTCTATGCCTCGCTGCGTCCGGCCGAACAGCGGCTTCCAGCTCTGATCTTCGCTGCCACGCTCACCTTCGTCGGCCTCGCTGCCAGCATGATCGGCGATCCCGATCATGTCGCGCATTGGTTTCAGTAACAGGGCGTGACACAGCGCCGTAAGCAGATTCAGGTGCAGTTTGATGTTTGAGGAAATGTTCTCAGCAAGCGTCCTTACGGCGCTGTTCCAGGTGATCATGATCGACCTGGTGCTGGCTGGCGATAACGCCGTCGTCATCGGCCTCGCCGCCGCTGGTCTGCCCAAAGAACAACGCGGCAAAGTGATCGTCATCGGCATCGTCGCCGCCACGGTGCTACGTATCGTCCTCGCCTTGATGACCACGCAACTGCTGCAAGTCGTCGGCCTCCTGCTCGCCGGCGGCATCCTGCTGTTGTGGGTGAGCTGGAAGATGTGGCGCGAACTGCGCTCCGGTCATGGCGAGGAAGTCGAAGAGGCTCACGTCGAGGCCACAGCCGACAATGGCGCTCCCCGCAAGTCGTTCCGGGCCGCCGTCTGGCAGATCATCGTCGCCGACTTCTCCATGTCGCTCGACAACGTGCTCGCCGTTGGCGGCGCGGCGCGCGAGCATCCCTGGGTGCTGGTGTTCGGCCTTGCTCTCTCGATCGCGCTGATGGGCCTCGCCGCGACCTGGATCGCCAGCCTGCTGCAGCGCTATCGTTGGATCGGCTACGCCGGCCTCGCGATCATCGTCTACGTGGCGTTCGAAATGGTGTGGCGCGGCTGGACCGAGGTCAGCCCCGTGGCCGCCCGGGTCGTCAGCCCCGATTTCGCGGCCATGGTGCCCTTCGTGGCGGCCGGACTACTTGGCCTGGTCGCCATCGTTGGTTTCGCCAATTTCTACCGGCGGCGGCATACGGCCAGTTAATCTGGCAAAAATGTGGACAGAACGACAGCCGGCTGCTCGCAGCCGGCTGTTTTGCTTCGCGCTCTTCCCTTACCCGAGCCGGATGCTTATATTCAGCCTGTCTCCGCAAGGAGACTATGGCGATAAACGGACATCGTAATAAACCATCCGGACCCGGGGGCGGTACCCGGCGCCTCCACCCAAGCCCACCCGAGACGGTGGGTTTCGGCGGGGGCGAAATAGGATCGACGGGGGTGTAAAAGGTGCTCTTTTGCCCGGCATGATACCGCCGTTATCGGGTCAAACTTATAGTTGCCAACGACAACTATGCTCCGGTGGCCGTCGCCGCGTAATGCGGTGCCGATACTGGTACCAAGCCCTGTAGGGTAGCACTTACAGGCGGGGCTCGGAGGCGCCTGGCAACAGAAGCCTCCACTTTCATTCCATGGGCCGGTGCAGCCGGTGACGGTCCGGTGCAAAGGTTTTTGAATGACAGGCCCGATTATCCGCTACGATCTTCTGGTTCAGGACGCGTTGCGTGGCGTGGTGCGCAAGGTGCTCGCCGATGCGGCGCGCGAAGGCACCCCGGGCGAACATCATTTCTTCGTCAGCTTCCGCACCACCGCGCCGGGCGTCCAGCTCTCGCAGCGGATGAAGGCGAAATATCCCGAAGAAATCACCATCGTCCTGCAACATCAATTCTGGGACCTCAGCGTCAGCGAAAACCGCTTCGAGGTGAATCTGTCGTTCAACAACATTCCCGAACGGCTCATCGTCCCCTTCGACGCCGTCACCGGTTTCGAGGATCCCGCCGGTCCCTTTGGCGTGAAATTCGAGCCGCGGCCAGCCGAGACGGAAGAAGCCGAGACGGAGAAAGCCGAAACACCTGCGCCAACGCTGGTTTCCGTTCCTGATACAACGGAAGCCGCCGCTGAGCCGCCGCCAGCCAAGACCAAACCCGCCGCCGCCAAAAAAGAGCGTGCCGAGAAAGAGCGCGTCGAAAAGGACAAGGCCGAGAAGGCAGAGAAACCGGCGGCCCGCAAGGCAGAGCCCGCCCCAGAACCTGTCGAAGAGAGCCAGCCCGGCAACGTTGTCTCCATCGACGCATTTCGTAAGAAGACCTGAGCCGAGAGCCAGTCGAGAGGCCGTCATGGGCGACATCATCAATCTGCGACGGGCCCGCAAGGCAAAGCAGCGCGATGATGAAGCCCGCGCCGCCGAGGCCGCACGCCTGGCGTCAGGCCGCACCAAGGCCGAGAAGCAACACGTCAAAGCGCTGCGGGCTCTCGACGAGCGACACATCGAAGGCCATCGCCGCGAAACCAGCGACAGACGCTCCGATGACTGACGGCCTGGACGATGCTGCCCCCTTCGCGCCCGTCACCAAACATTCGCTGGTGATCGCCGGCCATCGCACGTCGATTTCGCTCGAAGCGCCCTTCTGGGAAGCGCTGAAAGAACTGGCGCGCGAGCGCAATCAGTCGCTGGCCGCGCTCGTTGGCGCGATCGACGAACAGCGCGGCGAAGCCAATCTGTCGTCTGCGCTGCGCGTTTTCGTCTTGCGCCAGACGCAAGCGAAATTGCCCAAACCCATCTGAAGCCCTCTCAATAAATTCCTGACGGCGAGCCATCGCGAGACGGGGTGATGACGGTCGGTGCGCGCGGCGGCTGCCGCGGCACGACTTCGACCGGCGGCCGCGCGGCGGGCGCCGGACGCGCGGCTTCTTGAGCGCGGCGCTCCAGTTCGGCTTTCGCGCGCGCGGCCTCTTGCCGTACTGCTTCTTGCCGTGCCGCTTCTTGGGCCAGCCGCTCAGCTTCCCGGGCCTTGGCCACCTTTTCCTCGGCGAGACGTGCCTGCTCCTGTCGCCACGCTGCGATCTCGGCGGCGCGGCGGCGCAAGAATTCCTGCGCCCGCAGCCGGCGATTGAACATGGCGCGCTCACGGATATCGGCTTCCAGCTCCGCCGCCCGCGCCGCCTCGCGCTCGATGGCGCGACCAGACAACGCATTCGCCAACGGCGCGATCTCCAAAGTCCGCTCCGCCTTGCCATCGGTTTCGCGACGCACAAGGCGCACCTTGGGCGCTTCACCAGTCCAACCTTGCGGCGGTTTCGTCGATGTCAGATCGAGGGTCGCTTCCGCCGCCAGCGATCGCACATCGAAGCTGGCACCGATTTGCGCGCGCGGCCCCGCCGATGTGGCGAAGACAGGCGATTGCAGGCGCACGACGCCACCGGCGATCGTCGCCTCCAACACCGTCTTGTCGAGCGTGAGCCGGCCGCCATTCAGCGCCGCCTGCATCTGCGCTTCGACCTTCATCGGCTCCACCGCCAACTGCTCTCGCTCGATGGTCGCGATCGTCTGATCGAGCGCGGCAGGATTGGCGTCGGCCATGCGTAGCGCCGACACGGTGACGCTACCACGCCCGCCAAGTCCGCCCATCAAAGCGGCTTCGCTCGTGCCGGAGCCGGCGAATTCAAACGTACCGTCCGCCTGCCCGTCCATGCCGAAGCGGCCAGCGAGCGGCGTCGCCACCGCCAGCTTGCCCGACAGCGAGCCTTGATCGCGATCGCGGCGCAGATTGAGAGAGCCGGAGACGTTTGCCGCACCCGACTTCAACCGCAGATCGTCAAGAGAGACCGCGCCGGCATCGAGGCCCAGGCGAAACTGCGCCGGCCCCGACGGCAGCCCTGCGCCGGGTTCGAACTGACCGACCTTGACGGCCAGATTGGCCTTCGGCGCATCGATCGGCGCGGGCGCGAATTTGAGATCCGCCCACCGTTGCCCGGCACGCGCCGGCTGCGCTGGACCGAAGACGAGACTGGCCAGGGAGGCCAAGGACAATCGGTCGACATCGACAACGCCGCTCACCGGCCCATTGCCAGCGGCGCGTTCGAGACGCCCGGACACGGCTGTATCACCGATCTTGCCCTTGGCATCGGCGAGGACGAAGCCACCATTGGCAAACCGCAGATTGCCGCCGCCCTCAGCCGCGAGGCTCACGGTCGGATCAGGCAGGGCCAGAGCAAGGATTTGCAGCAGTGGCGCCAGATTGCCGCTCGCCAACCGCACGCGGCCATTGCCCTCGAACGCGCTGTCGCGCGGCGTCACCGCGCCATCAAAAGTGAAACTGCTGCCGGCAAGCGTGGCATCGAGCTTGGCGCCATAGCTACCGTCATTGCGGCCATTGGCCTGCACCTGTACGCGGCCCGCACCGAAGCGCGACAGAGCCACCGTATCGAATCCCATCTGCCGCAACAGCAGATGCGCATCGGCATTGTCGAAATTGAACTGCGCCGCCACGGCGCGTCCGTCACGCCCGGGGCTGACAGTGCCAGCAACCGTCGTGCCGCGTGCGGTGCCTTCGAGTTTCAAAGTGCCGATGGCCGCCAGCGTTGCATCGCTGCCTTCGGCATTCAACGTGAGGCGCGCGGGCGACAAAGCGACGGCCCGGCTCGCCAGCGCATCCGCCGCCGGCCCCGGCGCCACGCGACGGATCAAGGCGGCCAATTCCACCAGCCGATCGGCGTTGAGCTGCGCCTCGACGCGCGCCGCGCCTGGCCGGCTCTCGCCACGCGCCGACAGATTGGCGCCGCCGAGATTGTCGATGGTCAGGTCGTTGAGCGTCAGCTCGTCGCCGCTGCGCGACAGCCGCAAGCGAATGCGGCCGGAATCGACCATGCCGGCGCCGAAACGGGCGATGCGCACGGCCCGCGCATCGAGCGACAGATCAAGATCAAGCCCCGTACTCGAACGCAATGGCGTGCCGATATCGGGAAGCCCTTCCAGATCGAGCGCCTGCGCCCGCAGATCGGCCGTCAGCTTGCCGCGCGCCGTGCTGGCAGGCTGCGTAAACATCACCGAGCCCGTCAGCGCCGAGCGATCGGCGGTGATCTTGAGTTCCTGCGCGCTCACGGCCGCCGGCGACGCATCGACGAGGCCGCTGACATCGAGCGAGCGAAAGGCGATCGCATTGAGCCTGCTCGCCAGATCGGGCCAGCCGCGCCCCAGCCATTGGCCGAAGCGCTGGGGATCACGCAGGTTCAAGGCGCCCTGGCCGTTGAAGCGCAGGGCGGCGCCGGTCTGCACGACGCCCGACGCCTTGATCTCCGCCCGCCCCGGCAGAACCGCATCCAGGCTCACATCGACGCTGGCGCGATCGGCAGGACGCTCCAGCCGCACGCGGGCTTCGCCGATCGCTTCGCCGCCGACGATCAGAGCCGGCACGGAGCCCTCGAACGAAAACATCATGCCCGGCAGCACGGCATCACCCTGCGCCGACAAAGCCGTGATCATACCGCGCAGCAGGACCATGCCGGCGGCGGGGTCGCGTTTCTCGCTGGCGAAAAGATCGAGATCGGCCTGCGCCGCCGTCAGCCGCACGAAGACTTGCGGCACTTGCCCCAACATCAGCGAGGCGGAGCCATTGGCGGTGATCGCCCGCCCCTCGGCGCCCAAACGCAGTTCCGCCGGCTCGAGCTGTAGCGCGCCATCGCCCAGGCGCAGCGGGCCATTGAGACGCCAGGACACGGCTTCGCCCGAGGGTGTCGCCGTGCCGGCGAGCGTCAGACTGCCCTCGAAACCCGGCACCTGCCCGCCAGCCTTGCCGGGCGACAAGGTCACCAGTCCGTCGAGCTCGGCGCGCACCGTCGGTTCCGCCTGTTCGACGACGAGCTTGCTGCGCAGGCCCGCCGCCTCCCGCACGCCCGTGCCAAAGCGAAAGGGCAGAACCCGCCCGAACGCCCGCACCCAGCCCTGGCCCTTATAGGGCCCATCCAGAGAGGGACTGTCGGCATCGAAGGTGAGCTGGTCGAAGGTGAGCGCCGCCGCACCCGGACGCGTCACGACGACCGCGCCGTCGCTGACCGAAATCCGCTCGAAGGCCACGTCCGGCGATCCGGCGACCTTGAGGCTCGGCAGGATGACGCCGCCGGCCCCATCCCCGGCCAAAGTGACGCGCGGCTGCGCAATCCGCATTTCGACGAAACGGAAGGCGCCATGCAGCAGCGGCGCCACCGCCATTTCCAGGCTGACATCGGCGGCGGTCGCCACCACCGGCCCGTTCGCCGCCTGGCGCACCGAGACCTGGCCCAGATGCATCCGCGGAACCGGCAGCAGTTTGACGTCGAGATCGCCCGCAATCGACACGGTAAGGCCCGTGGCCTCCCCGAGCAGGGCTTCGATCTCGCCACGCCGGGCGTCCCAGTCGATGAACCACGGCCCCACCAGCAGTGCCGTCAACACCGCCAGCAGCACCATCGCCACGATGGTCAGAATTTCACGAAAAAACGCCAAATCGCCAGATCGCCCTGTCCGTTACAGATGACCGCTTGTCAGCAGTTTATACCGCATTTCATGGCATTATAGCGTTTGCGCACGCCCCAAGCGCCAGAAAGATGCATCAAAACAACAATCCCCGGCCAAAATCGCGACCTATGGAGGCGTTCCCTCGCGATGATGGAGGCAGGGATCGAGCAGCACGTGATCGGGGCCGCGCGGCGCGAGACTGCCGCTGATCGACACCCGATCGCCGGGTTTCAGATCCTCGGCATCATAGGTGACGCACAGAACGCGCGGCGCCGGCGCCTCGCACATGCCCAGATAGGCCAGGCCGCTGCCCGATTTCACCAGCGTCAGCGCACCCACGACCTCGATCGTCACCAGTTCGTCGCCGATGGCGCCGAGCTTTTGCAGATTGGCGCGCAAATCCTCGCAGCTCGACGTGAATGAGACGGCAGGTTGAGCAGCCGGCCTGCCGCTCAACCCCAGCAGGGTTCCACACGCAAGAAGCGCCACCCCGATCGTCACCGCGAACGGCTTCAAGACACTCAATCCAGCTTGAACTTCTGCTCAACCGGCAGTTCAGGATGCTGCGACCATTCCGCCATCGAGCCGTCGTAGAGTTTCACGTTCTTGTTGCCGAGAATTTCCGACGATACGAACCAGCCCAGCGAAGCCCAATGACCGGTGTTGCAGAAGGTGATCTGCTCGCCCTCAACGGGCACGCCCGCCTGCTTGTAAAGCGCCTGCAACTGGCTCTTCGAACGGAACGAACCACCGTTGTTCTTCGTCAGCCAGCTTTCCTGCAAACTCTTCGCGCCCGGAATGGTGCCCGCGCGTTTCACCACCGGGCTCGTCGTCAGACCGACGTAGAAATCGTTCGGGCGATTGTCGATCAACGGCACGCCGGCCTCCATGGCCTTTTTCACGTCGTTGCGATCGATCACCATCTCCTTGCGGAAATGCGGCGTGAACGTGGTCGGCGGCAATTCGGCGCCACCCGACGCAATCGGATTGATCGGCTGCTTGGTCTTCTCGTCGACGACCGCCCAGGCCTGATAGCCGCCGTCGAGGATCGAGACATTGTCATGGCCGAGCACTTTGAATGTCCAGTAGATGCGCGTCGCCGCGCCCATATCCAGCGCCGCGCGCCCCATCGGCACGATCACCACATGCGAGCCATTGCTGATGCCGAGCGAACCGATGAGCTTGGCCACCTTTTCCGGTGGCGGCAGCATGCCTTCGACGCCGTCGACCTTCTCGCGCCAGCCGTCCTTGGCATAGTCGGTGAAAATGGCGCCGGGAATATGCTCCTTGAGATAGCCTTCCTTGCTCAGGCCGCCACCGCTGCGCAGATCGAGAAAGACGATACCGGGCTTGCCGAGATTGGCCTTGGCCCAATCGACATCGACGAGCGGCTGCGCCTGAACCGGCGCGAAGGCAGCGCCCAACAGCACGGCGGCTGCCAGCAGCAGGTTTGAGAAAATCCGGGGCATCATGGAACTCCAATGCCGGCAGGGACGCGGTCAAAGGCGCGACGGCGCCACATCCGGCAGATGCCCATAATGTAGTGCGCACCGCCGATTGGTAAAAGCCTACAATTTCACGTGATCGACCCGCGAAATAACGCCGGGTTTATACGCCCACGCTGAGATAATTGTGCTGGGCCTCTTCATCCGCCTTGAGCGCGGCCGTCGTTCCTTTCCAGACGACCTTGCCGCGATCGAGCACGATGGCGTCCTGAGCGAAATCGATCGCCAGATCGACCTTCTGTTCCACCAGCAGCATGGTCATGCCGCTCTCCTTGCGGATGCGGCCCAGCGCGTCGAAGAGGCTTTCGACGATGATCGGCGCCAGCCCTTCCATCGGCTCGTCGAGCAGCAGCACGTCGGGCTTGCCGACGAGCGCTCGCCCCACCGCCAGCATCTGCTGTTCACCGCCGGACAATTGATTGCCGGCATTGTTGCGCCGTGCGGCCAGGCCCGGAAACAGATCGAACACCGCTTCCGGCGTCCAGCCACCGGGGATGACGGAGACGGCGAGATTTTCCGCCACCGTGAGCGAGGGAAAGATGCGCCGTTCCTGCGGCACGTAGCACAGGCCGGACCTCACCCGTTCATGGGTCGGCAAAGTGGCGATGCCGCGCTCACCCAATTGGATCGCGCCGTCGCTCAGATTGGTGAGCCCCATCAAGGTGCACAGCAGCGTCGTCTTACCGACGCCGTTGCGCCCCAGCACCGCCAGCGTCGAACCGGCCGGCGCCGCAAACGACAGACCATCGAGCACGATGGTGGGTCCATAGCCCGCCACCAGATTTTGCGCTGAGATCCCGACACTCATACGGCGCTCCGTCCCAGATAGACCGAACGCACTTCGGCATTGGCGGAAATATTGGCCGGCACGTCACGGGTGAGCACCCGTCCCATCACCAGCACGACGATCTCTTTGGCGAATTTAAACACCAGGTCCATGTCATGTTCGATAAGGAGTATGGCGATATCGCGCGGCAGACGCTCGAGCGCATCGTGAATGACATGCGCTTCGGTGGAAGGAATGCCGGCGGCCGGCTCGTCGAGCAGCAGGATGCGTGGCTTCAGCGACAAACCGATAGCGATTTCCAGCAGACGCTGCTCGCCATAGGGCATCTGCGACACGCGGCGATCGCCGACATGGCCGATACCCATTTCCTCGAGATAGTGCTGGGCCTCGGCTTGGCAGGCCCGCCATTGGCGCCCGAAGCGCAGCATGCGCCACGCATAGTTCTCGCGCTCGGCGACAGCGACCGCCACATTGTCGCGGGCGTTCGATTCCATCAGCAGCGTGTTGATCTGATGGGTGCGCACCAGCCCGTGCCGCACCCGAGTTTCGGGTTTGGCCTGTTCGAGATTTTGCCCATCGACGACGATCGTGCCGGCATCGCTCGACAGCATTCCGGTCAACAGATTGACGAGCGTGGTCTTGCCGGCACCATTCGGCCCGATCAGACCGATGCGCGCGCCACGCGCCAGATCGAGATCGACCTGTTGCGTCACCGCCAGCGCACCGAAATTCTTGCACAAACCACGGACTTTGAGGATCGGATCGGCTTCGCTCACGAGCGCTGATCCTTTCGCCCACGGCCTTTCAGCCGGTTCACCACATCATCAATGATGCCCATCAGTCCGCCTTCGAAGAACAGGACGATGACGATCAGCAGGAAGCCGATGACGAACATCCAGATGAACGGGCTGATGGCGCCGGCGAGATCCTGTACGATCACATAAATCGTCGCCCCGATGAAGGCGCCATAGAGCCGCCGCTCGCCACCCAGCACCAGCATCACCGCGACGACACCGGAGGTGAGCAGCTCCAGCGAGGAGAGACCAACGATGCGCGTCGTCTGCGCCATCAGGGCGCCGGCCGTGCCGGCCATCGCCGCCGATAGCGCATACATGGCGACAAGCCGCCACCACACCGGCGTGCCGATCGCCCGCATGCGCTTGGCATTCTGCCGAATGCCATCAAGCGAACGCCCGAACGGCGAGCGCACCACGAAAAAGGCGATGACGAACCACACGAACAGAACGGAGAGTGTGTAGAGATAGGCCGTCTTGCCCCAGAGATCGAAACGGAACAGCCCCAGCACCGGCGCGACGCGAATGCCTGACAGGCCGTCATCGCCGCCCGTCAGCCAGCGCGCATGGTTGGCCGCTTCATAAAGGAGCGCGGCGATCGCCAAGGTCAGCATGAGCAGCGTTTCGCCGCGCGTGTGCAGAATCAACATGCCGGTGATGAACCCGAGCAATCCGGCAAAGAGCGTCGCCACCAAGAGGCCGAGCAGCGGATCGTTGTTGACGTGGATAGCAAAAATGCCGGCGCAATAAGCGCCGGCGCCGAAGAAGGCCGCGTGGCCCAAGGTGATGATGCCGCCATATCCCAGCGCCAGGTCGAGCGATACGGCGAACAGGATCCAGATCATGATATTGGTGCCAAGGCCGTGATAGCCGTCGGCGATGAAATAGATGCCGATCGCCAGCGCCCACGGCAGCGCATGCCACAGCATGCTGGGCCTGAACGATTGCGCCGGCACGGCGGCGGGGGGATTTTGCGTGATCGGGGTCATGCGACGGACTTTGGCGGCAAGAGACCGTTCGGCCGCCACAACAGCAGCGCGAACACCAGGAGATAAAGCAGGAAGCCGCCGAACTGCGGCACCGTGTAACGGCCCGCCGTATCGATAATGCCGATGGCCAGCGCGGCGACGAGCGAACCGCGGAAACTGCCCATGCCACCGACAGCGACGACGATCAGGAAGTAGACGAGATAGCGCAGCGCATAGAAAGGTTCGAGCGGCAACACGCCCGCGCCAACTGCCCCGCCAAATCCCGCCAATGCGCAGCCGCCGACGAAGGTGATGGTGAACATGCGGCTGACATCCATGCCGACCGATCGCGCCATCTGCGGATCATCGACCGCCGCGCGTAGACGCGCGCCAAACAGCGAACGTTCGATGATCAACCAGACGATGAAAGCCAACAGACCGCCGACGACGATCAGAAACAGGCGATAGGCCGGATAGAGTCGAAAGCCGATATCGACCATCTGATCGAGCCAGGCGGGAACGATCGCCGGCAATGGCGTCGGACCGACGAAAAAGGTCAGCGCGGCGATCGCCACGAAACACAGACCGATGGTGAGCAGAACCTGCGGCAGCTCGCCCTTGCGATAAAGCGGACGATAGACCGTGATTTCCGCAAGACCACCCAGAATGCCGGCGGCGATCGCGGCCAGCACGGTGGCCAGGAGAAACGGCACGCCCAGTTTCAAGACCAGGACGGTGGCAATATAGCCGCCGATCATCGCGAAGGCGCCGTGGGCGAGATTGACCACCCGCATCAGGCCCATCGTCACGGTCAATCCGACCGAGATGATGAACAGCACCATCCCGTAGGACGTACCGTCCAACAGGATCGTCAAAAACTGCGTCACGGGAACTCCCCTACTGCCATCCGATCAAGGCTCTCGCGCAGGCCGGCCTGAAACCGGCAATCGCTATTTGGCATTCGGATTATTGTCTTTCCACGGATCGCGCACCTGCTCGACCGTGGCGATATCGACATTGATGACCTTGCCGTCGACCTTGCGGACTTCGCGCACATAAACATTCTGGATGATGTCGCGTTCCTTCGGATCGAAGGAAACCGGGCCGCGCGGACTGTTGATCGTCTGCTTCTTCATGAAGTCGATGGCCTGATCGCCGGTGAATTTCGGCCCGAGCGATTTCACCGTCGCATAGACGAGCTGCATGCCGTCCCATGCCGCCACCGCGACGATATCGGGAACCGCTTCGCGGCCGGTGGAATCGTTCAGCGCCTTGCGGAAGGCAATGTTCTCGGGCCGCTGATTGGATTCCGTATAGTGATTGGAGGAAATGGCGCCGAGCACGGAATCGCCGAACGATGGCAGGAAGATTTCCTGCATCTCGCCTGAGCCCATCAGTTTCATGCCGGCCTGTTTCAGGCCGCGCCGTTCGAACTCGCGCACCATCGCCACCGAAGGCGCGCCACCCGGCGCGAAGATGAACAGCGCATCGGCCTTCGATTGCAGCGCCCGTTCCATATAGGGCGCGAAATCGGTGACGTTCAGCGGCACCCGGTCCTTGCCGACGACCTTGCCACCGCCCCTTTCAAAGCTGGAGGTGAACTCACCTTCCATGTCGATGCCAGGACCATAATCGCTGACCATCGTATAGGCGGTTTTGACGCCATTCTTAGTCGCCCAGCCGCCGAGCGGCGAAATATATTGCGCCGCCGTCATGCTGATACGAATGAAATAGGGTGACTTGCGCGGGATGATCGACGTCGCCGCATTGAGGATCACAGTCGGCGTTTGCGCTTCGCTGATGACCTCGGCCACCGCCAGGGCATCCGGCGTCAGGGCAAAACCGCCCAGAACATTGACCTTCTCGCGCAAGATCAATTCCTCAGCGAACTGGCGCGTCTTGGCGGCATCACCCGCTCCCTCGTCGCGCCAGATCACCTGGATTTCATGACCATTGACCGTCTTGCCGTTGAGTTTCTGAAACGCTTCGACCGCCTCCTTCGCCTGTTTACCCAAAACGGCAAACGGCCCGGAGAACGGCATGATGATGCCGAACTTCACCACATCGGCATAGGCAGACGAAACACCTGCCACCGACGCACCCACCATCATTGCCGCAATAGTCGTTGCGGCCCACACACGCTTCATCAACCTCTCCTGCAAGCTATCGCCAAAACTATTTGGCATTCGGATTGTTGTCTTTCCACGGATCGCGGACGTTCTCGGTCGTGGAAATGTCGACATTGATCAGTTTGCCGTCGACTTTCTTGACCTCGCGAACATAAACATTCTGGATGATGTCGCGTTCCTTCGGATCAAACTTCACCGGACCACGCGGGCTGTTGATCGTCTGCGCCTTCATGAAATCGATCGCCTGATCGCCGGTGAATTTCGGACCGAGCGACTTCACGGTCGAATAGACGAGCCCCATCGCGTCCCAGGCGGCGATGGAGGCCATGTCCGGCACCGCGTCCTTGTTCACCTCGTTCAACACCCTGCGGAAGGCGATGTTCTCCGGCCGCTGGTTCGATTCCGTGTAGTGCGTGGAGGAAATGGCGCCGATGATGGAATCGCCGAACGACGGCAGGAAGATTTCCTGCATCTCACCCGAGCCCATCAGTTTCATACCGGCCTTTTTCAGACCGCGCCGTTCGAATTCGCGCACCATCGCCACGGAGGGCGCACCGGCTGGCGCGAAGATGAAGAGACCATCGGCCTTCGATTGCAGCGCCCGTTCCATGTAAGGCGCGAAGTCGGTGACGTTAAGCGGAATGCGGTCCTTGCCGACGATCTTGCCGCCGGTCTTCTCGAAACCGCTGATGAACTCGCCCTCGGCGTCATGGCCCGGCGCATAGTCGCTGACCATCACATAGGCCGACTTGACGCCATTCTTCGTGGCCCAGGCGCCGAGCGGCGAAATATATTGCGCCACCGTCATGCTGACGCGGATGAAATAAGGCGACTTGCGCGTGACGACCGAGGTCGCCGCATTGAGGATGATCGTTGGCGTCTTCGATTCGGAAATCACTTCCGCCACCGCCAGCGCATCGGGCGTCAGCGCGAAGCCACCGAGCACGTTGACCTTTTCGCGCAGGATCAATTCTTCGGCGAACTGCCGCGACTTGGAAGCATCGCCCGCGCCTTCGTCGCGCCAGACGATCTGCACCTCATGGCCATTGACGGTCTTGCCGTTCAGTTTCTGGAAGGCCTCGACCGCATCCTTGAACTGCGTACCCCAAACGGCGAACGGTCCGGAAAACGGTGCGATGATGCCGAATTTGACGACATCGGCATAGGCTGCCGACGATAGCGATACGAGCGCCGCCACGGCGGACGCAATTAGAGTGCGCTTCATAGTCCCCTCCCGACGTCCACGGTGAACCACCGGTCATCCCCTCGATCACCGGCCGTCACGGCATTTGCCCCTCACGAATGCTCCAGCAGTTGAAACAGCTATCCGCGCCCTGTCAATCGCCGGAAATGACCAAGTTTTCGGCGCTCTCCGACCCATTCACGATAGTGGGCGGCGTGCCACTTGGTCGCGGCGGAACCCATCACCATCTGTGAACTGTCGAGCCTTGGACCGCGACGAAAGGCCAGCGTCGCGCTAGACTGATTCGAATCCTATTCGGCCGGACTGAGCCAGCACGCCATGCGCCCTTATCTTGATCTCATGCGCCGCATTCTGGAAACGGGAGCGGACAAATCCGACCGGACCGGCACCGGCACCCGCTCGCTGTTTGGCGCACAGATGCGCTTCGATCTCCGCGAAGGCTTTCCGCTGGTCACCACCAAGCGCGTCCATATCAAATCCATCGTCCATGAACTGCTATGGTTCATCGCCGGCGACACCAACATCCGCTATCTCAACGACAATGGCGTCACCATTTGGGACGAGTGGGCCGACGCCAACGGCGATCTCGGCCCGGTCTATGGCCATCAGTGGCGCTCCTGGACGGGGGCCGACGGCCAGACCTTCGATCAGCTCAAGACGCTACTCGCCGACATCAAGCGCAATCCTGATTCGCGCCGGCTGATCCTGTCGGCCTGGAATGTCGCCGACCTGCCAGCCATGAAACTGGCGCCCTGCCACTGCCTGTTCCAGTTCTACGTCGCCAACGGCCGCCTGTCCTGCCAGCTCTACCAGCGCTCGGCCGATATGTTCCTGGGCGTGCCGTTCAATATCGCGAGCTATGCCTTGCTCACCCATATGATCGCGCAGGTGAGCGGGCTTGAGGTTGGCGATTTCGTCCACACCTTCGGCGACGTGCATCTTTACAATAATCATTTCGAGCAGGCCCGCCTGCAATTGACGCGCGAGCCCCGGCCGCTGCCGCGCCTGAAACTCAATCCGGCGGTGAAATCGCTGTTCGATTTCCACTATGACGACATTGCCTTCGAGAACTACGATCCCCACCCGCTGATCAAAGCCCCGGTGGCGGTGTGAACGCCGACACATCCGGTTCCCTTCCCATCGTCCTGGTTGCTGCCGTCGCCCGCAATGGCGTCATCGGCGGCGACAACCGGCTACTCTGGCGCCTGTCCACCGATCTGAAGCGCTACAAGGCCCTGACCTGGGGCAAACCGATGGTCATGGGGCGCAAGACCTTCGAATCGATCGGCAAGGCCCTGCCCGGCCGCGAAACCATTGTGATCACCCGCAATCGCGATTTCGCCGCGCCCGGCGTCCAGACCGCGCCGACCCTGGAAGCGGCGCTTGAGCTCGCCCGCACCCGGGCGCAGGCCATGGGCGCCGACGCGATCATCGTCGCCGGCGGCGGCGAGATTTACGCCCAGGCCATGCCATTCGCCACCCGGCTCGAGATCACCGAGGTCGACCTGGCGCCCCCCGGAGATACGTATTTCCCCGAGGTTGACGCCGGCGCCTGGCGTCTGGTCCAACGCATCGCCCATGGACCTGGCGGCCTGGAACTCGGCCCCAACGACCAGGCGCCATTTACCTTCGTCACCTACGAACGATCGTAAATCCGGCCTATACGTTGAAAACCAGCCCAATAGCGCTTATTTGCCTAGGGCTTTGCGCAGATTGGCCGCGTCCGCGGCGAGGGGAACGAAGGGAAATTCATGCCCTGGAATAATCAGAGCGGCGGGGGCGGACCCTGGCGTCCGAACAACAACAACCCAGGCCCGTGGGGACAAGGTCCGTCCGGCAATGGCCCCGGCGGCCCGACGCCGGATCTGGAGGAATTGCTACGCCGCAGCCAGGATCGCCTGAAACAGGTGGTTCCGGGCGGTTTCATGGGCGGCGCCGGTTTCGCTCTCGTCGCCGCCGCAGCAGCAGCCATCTGGCTCGCCAGCGGCATTTACACGGTACAGCCCAACGAAGCCGGCCTCGAAATGGTCTTCGGCCGCTTCACCAACCGCACCGAGAACGGCCTGCGCTATAACTGGCCGGCGCCGATCGGCAGCGTCATCAAGCTGCGCGTCACCGACCGCAACAGCATCGACATCGGCTTCCGCACCCGCGAAGACCCGCGCCGCCCCAACAATCAGACCCAGAGCGACGTGCCCGAGGAAAGCCTGATGCTGACGGGCGATGAAAACATCGCCGACGTCAAATTCCGCGTCATCTGGCAGATCGATCCGACCAAGCCGGAGGAATATGCCTTCAACGTGCGTGACGTGCGCGAGACCATCAAGGCGGTTTCGGAAAGCGCCATGCGCGAGATCGTCGGCCGCACGCAGATCCAGAAGATCCTGACCGCCGAACGTAAGGTGATCGAACCGGCCGCCCAGGAACTGACCCAGCGCGTGCTCAACGATTACAAGGCCGGCGTGCAGGTCTTGCAGGTGCAATTGCTCTCGGTCGACCCGCCGGAACAGGTCATCGCCGCCTTCCGCGACGTGACCGCCGCGCAGCAGGATCTCGACCGTCTGCGCAACGAAGCCGAAGCCTACGCCAACCGCGTCGTACCGGAAGCGCGTGGTAGCGCCGCCCGCATCCTGCAGGAAGCGGACGCCTATCGCGAGCAGACCGTCGCCGAAGCACGCGGTCAAGCCTCGCGCTTCAGCCAGGTCTACGAACAATATCGCCACGCGCCCGACGTGACGCGCGAGCGCATGTATCTCGAAACCATGGAGCGCGTTTTGGCGGGCGCCAATAAGATCATTCTCGATCAGAACTCCGGCCAGGGCCAGGGTGGTGTCGTGCCGGTTCTGCCGCTCGGCCAACTGCTCGACTCGTCAGCTGCCTCGGGTGCCGCCACGCAGCCGCCCGCGCAACCGCAGGGAGCGCGCCGATGAACCGCTCCGTCTTCGGCTTCGCCGGCATCATCGTTCTCGTGGCGTTGATCTTCGTCGGCTACAACTCGCTGTTCACGGTCAATCAGACCGAACATGCCCTGCTGCTGCGCTTCGGCGAGCCGGTTCCCGGCCGCGCCGTCGTCAAGCAGCCGGGCCTGCACTTCAAGGCGCCGTTCGTCGAAAACGTCGTCTATTTCGACAACCGCATCCTCGACCTCGAAACGCCGAAACAGGAAGTCCTCGCCTCCGACAACAACCGCATCGAGGTCGACGCCTTCTTGCGTTATCGCATCACCGACATCCTGCAGTTCTACCGTTCGGTGCGCACGATCAACGGCGGCAACAACCAGCTCTCGTCGATCCTCAACTCGGCGGTGCGCCGCGTGCTCGGCGAATCCACCATGGTTCAACTGGTGCGCGATGACCGCTCCAACCTGATGCGCCGCATCAAGGAACAGGTGAACCAGGAATCGACCCGGTTCGGCGTCGAGATCAATGACGTGCGCATCCGTCGCGCCGACTTGCCCCGGCAGATTTCCGAACAGGTGTTTCGCCGCATGCAGACCGAGCGCGCCAGGGAAGCGGCCGACTACCGCGCCCAGGGTGCCGAACAGGCGCAGCGCATCACCGCCAAGGCCGATCGCGACGTGATCGTGCTGCGCGCCGAAGCGCAACGCCAGGCCGACCAGACCCGAGGCGAAGGCGATGCGGAGCGCAACAAGATCTTCGCCGAAGCCTTTGGCAAGGACCCGAATTTCTTCGCGTTCTACCGCTCCATGCAGGCCTACGAGGCCGGCCTGAAGCCGGGCGAGACCCGCATGGTCATCAGCCCGACGTCGGAGTTTTTCCGCTATTTCAACCGCCCAAGCGGTGGTGCGGCGGCCCCCGCCCCCGCTCCGGCGGCCAAACCTGGCAATTGAGCTTGGCTTTCCGCCCGTGACGATTGAGTAAGACACCAGTTTCGGCGCAGACTTGAACTTCAAGTCTGCGCCGAATGTCCTATATGGGACTGACATTCCCGTGATCAGGCGAAAAAGCGTCCGCTTTTCTGCCGGAATGTAAGGTAAAACAAGGATCGGCCCGCAACCGAAAGGGGCCAATCGAGGAGAAGATGTCGATGACCAAACCGGTGATCTTGGCGAAAGGCACCTCTGCCCCGCGCTCCCTGGCCCCGCGCCTGCGGCGCGCCTCTGCGGCGCTGCTGATCGCCCTCGGCGCAGGATCGGCCACCCTCGTGCCTCTGGCCCCCGTCCCGGCGCTCGCCCGCGCCACGCCGGAAAGCTTCGCCGATCTGGCCGGGCAGGTGTCCGACGCCGTGGTCAATATTTCCGTGTCTCAGGCCGTCGCCGACCGCCGCACCGGTCCGGGCCTCAGCCCCAACATTCCCCGCGGCACCCCCTTCGACGATCTGTTCGAGGAATTCTTCCGCCGCCGCGGCCAGGGCCAAGGCCAGGACGAGAGCGGCCCGCAGCGTCCGCAGCGCCGTTCCAATTCGCTCGGCTCCGGCTTCGTCATCGATCCCTCGGGCATCGTCGTCACCAACAACCACGTGGTCGGCGACGCCACCGACGTGACGGTGATCTTCACCGACGGCAGCCGCCTGAAGGCGGAAATCATCGGCAAGGATTCCAAGAGCGACGTGGCGGTGCTGCGCGTCAAGCCGGAAAAGCCGCTGAAGGCGGTGAAGTTCGGCGACAGCAACAAAACGCGCGTCGGCGACTGGGTGATGGCCGTCGGCAATCCCTTCGGCCTCGGCGGCACGGTGACCGTCGGCATTCTCTCGGCACGTAACCGCAACATCAACAGCGGTCCCTACGACGACTATCTGCAGACCGACGCCTCGATCAATCGCGGCAATTCCGGCGGTCCGCTGTTCAACATGGACGGCGAAGTGATCGGCGTGAACACCGCGATTCTGTCGCCGTCGGGCGGCTCGGTCGGCATCGGCTTCGCCTCGCCCTCCAATGTCATCGCGCCGTTGGTCGAGCAGTTGCAGAAGTTCGGCGAGACGCGTCGCGGCTGGCTTGGCGTGAAAATCCAGGCCGTCGATGACGATGTCGCCGACAGCCTCGGCCTCGGCAAGGCACGCGGCGCTCTGGTCGCCGGCGTTGACGACAAGGGCCCGGCGAAACCCGCCGGCATCAAGGCCGGTGACGTCATCGTCAAATTCGACGGCAACGAGGTGAAGACCTCGACCGATCTGCCGCGCATCGTCGCCAGCACCGCCGTCGGCAAGGAAGTCGACGTCGCCATCGTGCGCGGCGGCAAGGAGCAAACCTTGAAGGTGAAGCTCGGCCGCCTCGAGGATGGCGAACGTCAGGCTTCGCTGAACTCCGGCCGCAACGACGCCGTGCCGGAGCCGCGCACGACGACGCAAAAGGCGCTGGGGATGGAGTTCTCCAACCTCAATGACGCCAATCGCTCGAAATATGCGATCAAGGAGGGCGTAAAGGGCGTGGTGGTGACCAATGTCGATCCCAATTCGCCGGCCGCCGACAAGCGCATCCAGGCTGGTGATACGATCGTCGAAATCAATCAGGAAGCCGTCAATCAGCCGGTCGATGTGGCCAACAAGATGAAGACGGCGAAGGAACAAGGCCGCAAATCGGCGCTGTTCCTGGTTGCCAATTCCCAGGGTGAAGTGCGCTTCGTCGCCTTGCCGGTGGAATAAGCACCACCCGAAACGAACGGAAACCGATCGCTCCGCGTGCCAACACGCGGAGCGATTTTTTTATTGCCTTTTATTGTACCTGGCCGGAGACGAATTCGTCGCGGCGATAGCCCTGGATGAACAAGAGCGCGGTGAGATCGCTATGGTCGATGCGCGCATGGGCGGCTTCCGCCACCGCGGGCTTGGCATGGAAGGCGACACCGAGCCCCGCTTCGCCGAGCATAGCGAGATCATTGGCACCATCACCGACGGCCATCGTATCCTGACGGGCGATGGAACGAGCATCACGCAGTTCGATCAAGGAAGCCAGTTTCGCCTCGCGCCCCAGGATCGGCTCGCGCACAAGGCCAGCCAATTTGCCGTCTTCGACGATCAGCTCGTTCGAACGGTCTTCGTGGAAGCCGATCGTCTTGCCGATGCGCGTGGTGAACAGGGTGAAGCCGCCGGAGACCAAAGCCGTATAGGCGCCATTGGCGCGCATGGTCATCACCAGCTCGCGCCCGCCCGGCGTCAAAGTGATGCGCTCGGCGATCACCTTGTCGACCACGTCGGCGGACAGTCCCTTGAGCAGCGCCACGCGCTCGCGCAGCGCCGGCTCGAAGGCGATCTCGCCACGCATGGCGCGTTCAGTGATCGCCGCCACATGTTCCTTCATGCCGACGAAAGCCGCCAGCTCGTCGATGCATTCCTGGCCAATCATGGTCGAATCCATGTCGGCGACGAACAGCTTCTTGCGCCGATGGCCATTGCGTTGGCACACCACATCAACCGGCAAAGCCTTCATCTCCTGCGCCATATCTTCCGCGTAGGAAGACACCAGTTCGCGTTCGATGTCGGAATCGGGCTCGATGCGGGTGCCGCCGAGGTCGAATGTGATATCCACCGCCTCGTCGGGCGCCAGCCAGGCCGTCACCGTGCCATGGGGTACGATACGGGCGGCCTTGCGCACGATGTCGGCGCTGAGGGCCTTGCTACCGGGTTTGGCGATCAGGGTTGCGATATACGGTTCCACAGGGCATCCATCAAAAGGGCGGCACGACGCAGTGACAAGGCGCTGTGATCTGGGCCGCCGCGGAGCAAAGATTTGGTTTCTGCCGTTCTCATCGCAGGCCCGACGGCAAGCGGCAAGTCCGCGCTGGCGATTTCGCTGGGGCGCCGCCTGGGCGGGACCGTGATTAACGCCGATTCCATGCAGGTCTACCGGGATCTGCGGGTCATCACCGCGCGCCCGACGGCCGAGGAGGAGGCGACCCTGCCCCACCGCCTGTTCGGCCATGTCGACGCCGCCACCAATTATTCCACCGGCTTTTGGATCGCCGACGCCCTCGCGACCATCAAAGCCGTGCGGGCCGAGGGCCGCCTGCCGATCCTGTGCGGCGGCACCGGCCTCTATTTCAAGGCGCTGCTGCGCGGCCTCTCCGACATCCCGAAAGTGCCCGATGACGTGCGTGCCCGCGTGCGGGCGCAGGCTGAAGGGCTGCCGCCGGCCGTTCTGCATGAACGCCTCAAGGCGCTTGATCCGCTGACGGCAGCCGGCCTGCGCCCGAGCGACCCGCAGCGCATCCTGCGTGCCCTGGAAGTGTTCGAGGCGACAGGCCAGCCGCTGAAGAGCTTTCAGGAAAAGCGCGCCGCGCCGTTGCTCGATGGCGCGCAGTGCCGCTGCATCTTCCTGGCGCCGGAGCGCGCTGAACTCTTCCAGCGCATCGACCGGCGTTTCGACTTGATGATGGAAGCGGGCGCGCTGGCGGAAGTCGAAGCGCTGGCTGCCCGCAATCTCGATCCCGCTTTACCGGCCATGCGCGCCCACGGCGTGCCGGGGCTCATCGCCTATCTACGCGGCACGATGACCCGCGAAGATGCCATCGCCAAAGGCAAGCTCGACACGCGCCACTATGCCAAGCGGCAGTTCACCTGGTTCCGCCACCAGCTTGCGGAGTTTGAATGGATGAGCGTCGAGGCGGCGCAAAGGCTCGCGCTTTAGCGTGTCAATCGCCCGCGCATTGCGTCGAGGTCACGGCCTCCAAACGGCCTGGGATCGAAGCGTTGCGGCTGAAGCCGCCGACAGGCGCCAAGACTTTCCACGTCCCATTCATGGTCAGCGTGCCGCTTGTCTCGGAGACGGTCTGCGTATAGCTGCCGCCGCCAGACCAAGGCACACCACCCGCCGAGCCACCCAGCGTAAACGCGCCTCCCGTCTCGCCCGACGGCGTGAACGTGTAACGCTGACCCGACATCTTGCCCTTGGGGCTGAGAGTGAACGGCTTGGTGAGATCGCAGATCATATGATCGATCACCAGATCATGGGCGCTCACCGTGTAATGATACACTTTCTTCTTGCACATCTGATCGACGAGATCGGCGGCAATCTTGTCGGCCGTTTCAATGAGGTTGCTGTTCTTAACATTGCCTTCGAGCCACGCGACCGTCTTGCCGGTCACAAGATTGGTGACGTCAAGCACATAGTCGAGACCACCGTCATTATCGAAGCCGGCCGCGCCATTGACCGCGTCGGACACGACGACCTTGCTCTGGGAAAGACCGTTCTTCTGGGAATAGCCTTTGTTCTGCAGCATCTCTTCGGTCTGCCGTCCTCGGATCGCCTCTTGACTGACATCGACGGCCTTGACGTCGCAGCGCCCGCTGCTTTGCGCCTTCTCTACGGCCGCCGCGATCGCGGAACGCAGCGCATTCTCGAAACGAGCGACCTCACCCGGCGCGGTTTGCCCCTCGTTCATCACCATGACATTACCCATGGCAATACGAATTTCCGCGGCCGCTGGCTGTATCAGGACCACCATCCCCGCCAACGCCCAAAGCGCATTCCGAACCACCATCATCGCTGAAGCCCCGCCTTCGCCCCGTCGGCGGAAATCATCTTCGCATCCGCAAACATTTTCAACTGGCCTGGGCCGACCTTGACCATTGACGGACCCGGCGCGCGGGGCTCTACTTCATTCAGACGATGAGGAGAGAACGCCATGAAGCAGTCCGCTGGTCGCTCGACATTCCGCTGTGACGCCATTGCCCCCACCCTGGGCCGCCGTCATCTCCTCCTCGCCCTGGCCGCCCTGCCCTTGCTCGCCCGTCGCGCGCGCGCCGAGCAAGGTCTGAAAATCGGCACGCTCGTCGATGCGCAGGGTCATGCCAGCGCGCAAGCCGTCGTGGCCAATGGCCAATCCATTACCCTGCGCGGCTATTACGCCCCAACGACCGCCGACGGCCGCTTCGATCTCTACGAAGGCCCCGCCGCCCCCTGCCAACTCTGCGGCATGATCCACGATGCCGGCGCCAATATCAGCGTCGAAGCCGAGGCACCGGCCGATGCCGCCATGACAAAGATGATCGAGGTGACCGGCCGGCTCGCGGCCACAGCCGGAGAGCCACCGCGTCTCATTGCCGCCACCGCGTCCATCGCTTAGCCGCAAAGGTTACTCCCATGATCCGCTTCATGGCTCATTTGAGTGCTGGCGTTTGCGCGCTCGCGCTCACGGCATTTTCCGCCCAGGCGCAAAATGCCGACACGATCCTGCGCAACGGCAAGATCTATACGGTCGACAAGGACTTCCGCACCGCCCAGGCCGTGGCCATTCGCGACGGCCGCATCAGCGCCGTCGGCGACGATGCAACTGTGATGAAAGAGGCCGGCCCGACCACGCAGGTTATCGACCTCGCCGGCCGCACGGTCATCCCCGGCCTCACCGATACGCATCTGCATCAATCCTTCGCCGCCACCAATCTGCCGGCCGTGCAACTCATCGAAGCGCGTTCCGTCGCCGACGTGCAAAAGCGCATCGCCGAACGCGCGGCTCAAACGCCTGCCGGACAGTGGATCGTCGCTTCCTCCGGCTGGCACGAAAGCCTGCTCGCCGAAGGCCGCCTGCCGACCCGTTATGAACTCGACAAGGCCGCGCCCGACAATCCGGTCATCATCCCGCGTGGCGGCCATGTGGTGACGGTCAACAGCAAGGCGCTGGAACTCGCCGGCATCACCAAGGAGACGAAGAACCCGGCGGGCGGCGTGATCGTGCGCGATCCTGCCTCCGGCGAAGCTACCGGCGTTCTGTTGGAGTCCGCCGCCTATTTCGCCCGCAAGATGCAGCCGCCACCACCGCCGCCCGAGCGCTTTCTCGAACTCCTGAAAGCGCAAATGCAGCAGTTGAATGCGCTCGGCATTGTCGGCGTGGTCGAGCCCGGCATCGACGAGCGCATCGCCGGCCTCTATCAACGCATGCGCCAGAGCGGCGACATGACCGTGCGCACCGATCTGCTCTATCGCGCGACGAGCCTGGAACAGGTGCAAAAAGGCCTCGCCATGCGCGAGATGAAAAACGACGACATGCTGCGCTTCGTCGGCTTCAAATTCCTGCTCGACGGCGGCGTCGAAGGCGCGCGCCTGCGCGAACCCTATCAGATCGTGCCCGGCGAACAGCCCGACAAGGATTATCGCGGTCTCCTACTTCTGCCGCCGGGCGGCGAGGACGAATGGGCCAAGGCCCTGCAACTGATCGCCGAAGCCGGATTGCAGACGCAAACCCACGCGGTCGGCGATGAAACCATCGACGTCGTCGTGCGCAATTACGAGAAGGTCAACGCTTCAATGTCCATCCGCGACCTGCGCTGGACCGTGATGCATATCTTCCTGCCGAGCGACGCCGCGCTGAAGACCATGAGCAATCTCGGCATCATGGCGACCGTGCAGGATCATGCCGTCCTGCTCGGCCACAACCAGCGGCGCTGGTGGGGCGATGCACGTGCCGCCTATGCCATCCCGATCCGCAAAATCCTCGATGCCAAGATCATGACCGGCGGCGGCTCGGATGGTCCGGTCGTGCCGTTCGATCCCTTCCAATCCATGTGGTGGATGACGACCCGCCAGACCTTGAACGGTTATGCGCTCGGCCCCGAACAGGCGATCACGCCGCGCGAGGCGCTGACGCTCTATACCATCAACAATGCTATCGTCATGGGTGTCGAAAAAGATCGCGGCTCCATCGAGACCGGCAAGCTCGCCGATATCGTTGTCCTGTCGAAAGACATTCTGACGATTCCGCCGGCGGAAATCCGTGATGCCAAGGCGCTGATGACCTTGCTCGGTGGTAAGGTGGTTCACCGCAAGGACATATAGACTCTAGGCGGCCTCTTCCTGCGCCAGAAGGGCCGCCAACTGCCGCCGCACGCGGATGGCGCTAACATCGCCGACCCCTGACAATTCGCTGCGCGCATTGGCATAGCGATCGACCAAGGGTTCGATCTTTTCAAGCGCCTCAACGTCTTCCTCGCGGGTCTTGATCACCGCCGTGCGCAGCCAGTCATCGAACTCATCCGAGTCGAGCCGCACATTGCGGACGATGCCGCTGAAATCGTGGGTCGCGTGCGGACTGGCCGGCGTGACGCCTTGCAAATGATTTGAAACGCCGAGCAGTCGGCGCGGCCCGCGACTCGCCGCTGTATGAAAGCGCAAAAAGGTGACGATGAGCCCAGGCCCATGGAAGATCGAACCTATTTCGATATCGAGCGGTTCGACATTCTCCGGAAAAGCTTGCCGCGCATAAGGCATGTCGGCACTCTGATCCGTCATCATGCGAATGCAGCGAATCCGCTCATCGGCTTCATCCAACGGCGTGGTATCGCCCGCCGCCGGAGCCTCGATCGTTTTCAGATGCAGAAAGCCGACGTGGCTCAGGTCCATCACATTGTCGATGACCAGCGACCAGCGCGCCTTGATACTGGTGAGACCGTTATCGACCGTCTTCCAGCCTGATACCCCCATGCCGATTTCGGCCAGCGCCGGCATCAAGGCCGGATCGGCCTGTTCCGCCCGCCCCATCCAGATCCAGATGGCGCCGCCGCGTTCGATCAGCGGATAGATGCGCTGGCGAAAATTGCGCGGCAGCGAATCCTGCGCCGGGATGCGCACGCAGGCGCCTTGCGGACTATACGTGAAGCCGTGATAGGGACACATGATGTCGTCACCGATCAGCCGCCCGTCCATGAGCGGATGGGTGCGATGCGGACACAGCCCAAACATCGCCACCGGCTCGCCAGTCTCCTTGCGGTAGAAGACGATCGGCTCGTCCATGATGATCCGCTCGAACGGCCGCCGGCTGATCTCCTGGCCCCAGGCTGCCATATACCAGGCGTTGCGGATATAGGATCGGCTCGAATTGAACGGATACATGCCGCCTCCCCTCAGGCCCGACGTTCCTGCGCGATCAGGCGCTCGATGATGCGACGCGCCCGCAGCGAGCCGCCATCGACCTTGAGATCGAGTTCCGGTGGATAGCCCGGCTCATAGGCAGTGATGATTTCCTCGATCGCCTCGCTCGCATCGATATCTTCTGTGAAGACCCGTGGTGCGCCTTCCCGCCACAGCCGGCTCACGTCCTCATCCTCAACGCGATAGTTACGCGTGATCGCCCAGAAATAATGGGCGCTATGGGCCCGCTCCGGCGTGATGCAGTGAATGGCCTTGTGGCTGAACACCTGCGCGCCCTCTTCGCCGCTCGCCTTCGCGTCGAGATGGGTGATGTGGAAGCCCGGCGCGATGAACTCGGCCACCTGATGCCGGTCGATACGCCCATCAAGTCCCATGGCGCGGATGAACATCGGCGGCGAGATGGCATTGTTCATGTCGCGCGTGACGCGCACGGAACGCTCGTCGAACGTCATGCTCGTCGGTGCGCTCACCACATCGTCGGAGCCGATGGAGCCTGGATGCAGGTAGGAAAGATGCGACAGATCGAGCAGGTTCTCGTTCAGCAACTGCGCCCGCGCCTTCATATGCAAGGTGCCGCGCACGACCTTCCATTTCGGATCGTCGAGCCAGGGATGACCGGGGATCATGCTCTTGTCGGCTGCCCCCTCCTCCCCCATCCAGATCCAGAGCAGTCCACCGCTTTCCACCAGGGGATAGCGAGGGACGCGGCATTTTTCCGGAATGCTGCTTTGCGAGGGAATCTCCACTGCCCGTCCATCGTTGGCATAGAGAATGCCGTGATAGGGACAACGCACATTGTCGCCTTGCAGAAAGCCCTTGCTCAAAGGCATTTGCCGATGAATGCAGCGATCGGCCAGCGCCACGGCCGTATTGTCTTGCGTGCGATAGAAGCAGATCGGCTCGCCCAGGATCCAGCGCGATTTCAAATCGCGACCGAAATCCTCGGCATGACCGGCGACGTACCATTGGTTCTTCGGAAATTCCAACGGATAGCCGGGCTTCGTGGCGTGGGTAGCAACATTCATCGGATGCCCTTTCGGAGGCGTTTTCTAATGACGATCCTGGGCCGACGAGGAGAAGAACTCCTCGTTGTATGGGCTGCGGTAGAGCGTGCCCAGGAAACTGATGACCACCATGGCGCCGACATAGAGAGCGATCGCCGTCGACGAGCCGTAATAGGCATAGAGCGACGTGGCGATCACCGGCGCGATACCGCCGCCGAGAATGGCGCCTACATTGGCGACGATGGAAATGCCGCTGAAGCGCATCGACGGCGGAAATAGCGCCGCGATCAAGGCGGACTGCGCACCCAACATGCCCGCAATGATCACCGCCGTGACCGAATAGGCCAGGATCATCGCTGGAATAGTCTTGCTATCGACCAGCCAGAAGAAGGGAATGGCCCACAGGATGCCAGCCGTTGCCGCCAGCAGATAGACTTTCCGCACGGTGAAGCGATCGGAGAAGTAAGCGAAGATCAACGTCGTCAAAAACCAGATCGTCGCCGCCAGCAGAGTAAAATCGAGCATCAGATTGCGCGGCAGCTTCAACACGGACGTGCCGTAGGACGGCATATAGACGAGAACGAGATAGCCAAGCGTCGTCGAGCCAATGATGGTCGCCGTTCCCGCGATCAGCGCCAGCGGATGTTCCATGATGACGGCGATCAGCGGCGAGCGTGCGATCTCACGCTTCTGTTCCATCTTCGCGAACACCGGGCTCTCCGAAATGGTCATGCGCACGACGAAGCCGACGACGATGAGAACCGCCGACAGCAGGAACGGAATGCGCCAGCCCCAGCTCTGGAAAGCTTCGCTCGACATCCATGAACCGACGGCAATAAAGGCCAGAACGGAAAGAATGATGCCCGCCGGTATGCCCATCTGCGGAAATGCACCGTAGACCGCGCGCTTGCGCGGTGGCGCATGTTCAACCGCCATCAGCACCGCCGCGCCCCATTCGCCACCGACGCCGAAACCTTGCAGCAGACGTAAGAGAACCAGCAGGATCGGCGCGGCAATGCCGATCGATTCATAATTGGGCAGAAGGCCGATCATCAAGGTCGACACGCCCATGATGGCGAGCGTCAGCACCAGCATCGGCTTGCGGCCGATGCGATCGCCGAAATGGCCCATGACCGCGCCGCCCAGAGGCCGCGCAATGAAGCCGACGCTGAAGGTGGCCAAGGCAGCAAGCGTGCCGGCGAGCGGCGAGACGTTCGGGAAAAATTGCGGCGCGAACACGAGGGCCGCGGCGGCTCCATAGATGAAGAAGTCGTACCATTCGATGGTGGCGCCAACCAAACAGGCCGCAAGAATGCGGCGCCGTTCGGACGTTGAAACGGTCTGCGGCTTGTCCGCATCCATGGGCAAAGCGGTCGCTGTACTGGTCAAGGCTCCCTCCCTCATTCGGCCGGCCAGCAGGCACGCGCCGTCATCCCTCACAACCCCGACTTCACCCCTTCCCTGGGCGACCCGGCCAACCCCATCCCTCAACGGCAATTGACACATTATCGGACGTTATGTATTGTTATTGTGTCTTCGACTCTTTCTAAATGTCAACCGGGGATGGTGGAAAAGCAGATGAGCAAGCCGGATACCGCGCCGACGCCGAACGATCGGGCGATGACTCTCGATCGCGGCCTGCAGGTGCTGAAACTGCTGGCGGCCAGCGAACAGGATCTGTCGGTGGCTGAAATCGCCCGCGCCGCAGGCCTGCATCGGCAGGCGGTTTATCGGCTGCTCGGCACGCTGGTCGATCATGCGCTGGCGGTGCAATCGAGCCCCGGCCGCTATCGCCTTGGCTTCGGCACGCTCAATCTCACCGGCTCACTCGTGCCGCGCTTGCAGGATGTCATCCGCCCGCACATGCGCGCTTTGGCCGAAGCCTGCCGCGCGACGGCCTTCTACTTCGTGCGCGAAGGCGATGAAGCGGTGGTGGTGCTGTTGACGCCGCCGCAAACGACCGACGTGCATCTCACCTTCAGCCAGGGCGCGCGCTATCCCTTGAATCGCGGCGCTGGCGGCGTCGCCATTCTGGCAACGCGGGAACCGGGACCGTTGGAAACCGACGATGTCCGGGAAGCGCGGCGCACCGGCGTCGCCGTCACCTCCGGCCAGTTGCATCGCGGCGCCGTCGGTGTCGCGGCGCCTCTCCTCTCGCAATCCTGGATGCGCGTCGACTCCAGCATCGGCGTCGCCACTGTGAGCGATGGCGCCGATCTCGAACAGATGAAACAGGCCGTGCTCGCGGCTGCCGACACGATCAACCGCGAGTTCAGCATCTATTCGCCGTCGGGGCAAAACCCCTATGCGCTCATCCCGGAGCCGTCATCCGGCAAAGCCGCCTGAATCGAGAAATGCCTGCTCCTCAACGGTTGTTTCGCGCCCCAGGCTCGTATTGCGATGGGGGAAGCGGCCGAAGCGTTCGATGATCTCCTGGTGCTCCAAAGCGAACTTGTGATTGTTCTCAAGTCCCGGCCGCGCGCAGAGCCGCGTGCACAGCACCTGATCTTCCAGCGCTTCCGAATGCATGAACGGCAGATAGAAAAAAGCTTGCAGGGGCTCGGCCACCTGGCGGTCAAATCCGCGCGCCAGCGCTTCGCGCGCAATCTGGCGGGCCAGACCGTCGGTGGCGAACGCATGCGCCGAATTGCGAAACAGATTGCGCGGAAACTGATCGAGCAGGAGCAGCAAAGCCAAAGCGCCTTCCGCGCTTTCAGCCCAATCGCTCAGTTCGCAGCGCGCGGCCGTCTCATGCGCAGCCAGAAAGCGCGCTTTGATCGCCGCATCGAAGGCATCGTCCTTGGCAAACCATTTGTCCGGTCCGGCATTCTGCCAAAACCGCACGACGTCCGCCGCTTCGATCTTCATCATCCTGTCTCCAGTGGTGCCCGTTCTTGCAGAGGTTTATAGGATGTCCGACCACTGCGGAGCCAGCCTTGACTGACAGCACCTTCACCAATGGCCATTTGGCGCCCGAGGCACCGGCCATCAATTTCTTCAATCTCGTCTGGTGTGCCCTGGCGCTGGCGGTGATGATTGGCATCATCGCCTCGGGCAATCTCTGGGCCTTGGTCTTCCTGCATATTTTCGCCGGCGGCCTGTGGACCGGCATCGACCTGTTCATGGGCTTCGTCGTCGGGCCGATTCTGCGGCGCACGCCGTTCGAAACCCGACGCGCCGTGCTGACGCGGCTGACGCCGCGCACGATTTTCATCATGCCGGTGCTCTCCATCGTCACCGGCACCACCGGCTGGTTCCTCGCCAAGGCCATGGGCTACCTGGATACCCCATGGCCGGCCTATGGCTGGGTGGCCGCGGCGCTTGCCATCGTCACTGTCCTGACCATCCAGGGGATTGGCCTGCTACTGCCGACGCAAATCCGCGTCTATCGCGAATTGCGCAAACCCAACCCCGATCCGGCCCATATTGCCGCCATATCCCGCAATTACTTCTATCTGATCGCCAGCCAGGGGGTGTTGCAGGTGGCGATCATGGTCATCATGGCGCGGTTTCGCATGGGACTATGAGGGAGCTGGGGCTTGAGTATCAGCCATTCGACATTCCCGGCTCGACACCCCACATTTGTACTGATTGATTCGTGAAAAGGCCTGTGATTCCGGCCCCACGATAAACCCTGAAATTTGCCGCAGAGCTTGGACCTTGGCCGACCCTTTTTCCTTTGACGATGCCGACGAGCCCGATTTCTCCCGTGCGCCGACGCCGCGCGCCGGAGGCATCGCCGCCCGCGCTCAGGCAGCGATGGGCGTGCCACGCTATGTCGAAGCCCTCAATCCCGAACAACGCGCCGCCGTGGAAGCCATGGACGGGCCCGTTCTGGTGCTAGCGGGCGCCGGCACCGGCAAGACCCGCGTTCTGACCACGCGCATCGCCCATATCATCGCAACCGGCCGCGCCAGGGCCCACGAAATCCTCGCCGTCACCTTCACCAACAAGGCGGCGCGCGAGATGAAGGAACGTATCGCCGCATTGGCCGGCCCCGTCGCCGAGGGCATGCCCTGGCTCGGCACCTTCCATGCCATCGGCACGAAAATCCTGCGCCGCCACGCCGAACTCGTTGGCCTGAAATCCGGCTTCACCATTCTCGACACCGACGACCAGGTGCGTCTGCTGCGCCAGGTCATCCAATCGGAAAACATCGACGACAAACGCTGGACGCCGCGCGCGCTCGCCATCCAGATCGACAATTGGAAGAACCGTGGTCTTGGTCCGGCGCAAGTGCCGGCGGGCGAAGCGGAAGCTTTCGCCAACGGTAAAGGCCGCCATCTTTATCAGCTCTATCAAGAGCGGCTGAAGATTCTCAACGCCGCCGATTTCGGCGACCTGCTGCTCGAAGGCCTGCGGCTGCTGCGCGAGAACGCCGATGTTCTCGCCGATTATCAACGCCGCTTCCGCTACATTCTCGTCGACGAATATCAGGACACCAACACGGTCCAATATCTGTGGCTGCGTCTGCTGGCGCAGGGCACGCCCGATCGTCCGCGCAACATCTGCTGCGTCGGCGACGACGATCAGTCGATCTATGGCTGGCGCGGTGCCGACGTCGACAACATCCTGCGTTTCGAGAAGGATTTTCCCGGCGCGACCGTCATTCGCCTCGAACGCAATTATCGCTCGACCGCGCATATCCTCGCCGCCGCCGCCCATCTCATCGCCCATAACGAAGGCCGGCTGGGCAAGACCCTGTTCACCGATGGCGAAGACGGCGAGAAGCCGACGGTCGCCGGCGTGTGGGATTCCGAAGAAGAAGCCCGCACCATCGGCGAAGACATCGAACAATTGCAGCGCAAGGGTCAATCGCTGGATGAAGTGGCGATCCTCGTGCGCGCCTCCTTCCAGATGCGCGAGTTCGAAGAGCGCTTCATCACGCTCGGCCTGCCCTATAAGGTGATCGGCGGTCCGCGCTTCTATGAACGCGCCGAAATCCGCGATGCGCTTGCCTATCTGCGCTGCGTCGCGCAACCGGCCGACGATCTCGCCTTCGAGCGTATCTTCAACGTGCCCAAGCGCGGGCTCGGCGATGCCACGTTGCAAGTGCTGCACGATCACGGCCGCCGGCAGAAAATCCCGCTCATGCAGGCGGCACGCGAACTGATCGAAACCGAAGAGCTGAAGCCGAAGCCGCGGCAGACCATTCGCGCCTTGATGGATGACTTCACGCGCTGGTCGACGCTCATCGACAGCAAGCCGCACAACGAACTGGCCGAGCAGATTCTCGAAGAATCCGGCTACACCGATATGTGGCAGAAGGATCGTTCTGCCGATGCCGCCGGGCGCCTGGAAAACTTGAAAGAACTCGTGCGTTCGATGGAAGAATTCCCCGATCTCGGCGGCTTCCTCGAACATATTTCCTTGGTGATGGATGCGGAGAACAACGAGAGCGGCGAACGCGTCTCGATCATGACCTTGCATGCCGCCAAGGGCCTGGAATTCGAGACCGTCTATCTGCCCGGCTGGGAGGAAGGGCTCTTCCCGCATCAGCGTTCGCTCGACGAACAAGGCCGCGCCGGCCTCGAAGAAGAGCGACGGCTCGCCTATGTCGGTATCACCCGCGCCCGCCTGCGCGCCAAGATCTATTTCGCCACCAACCGCCGCATTCGCGGCCTCTGGCAATCGACGATCCCGTCGCGTTTCCTCGACGAACTGCCGGCAGCCCATGTTGACGTGATCGATGGCGGGCAAACAAGCTACGGCGGCTATGCTGCTTCGCGCTTCAACGCGGTCGAAACCTTCGGCTCCTCCTACAACACGCCGGGCTGGCAGCGAGCGCAGAAAAGTGGCGGCTTCAGCGAACGCGGCAAGTCCAACTGGAACGCTTCGTCAAAGCGCGGCCCGCAGACGATCGAAGGCGAACTCGTCGCCAAATCGAGTGCGTCTTCGGCCTATGCCAAGGGCGCGCGCGTCTTCCATCAGAAATTCGGCTCCGGCACCGTCTCTGCCGTCGATGGCAACAAGCTAACCGTTGATTTTGATAAAGCCGGCCGCAAAATGGTGCTGGAAGGATTTGTCCAGGCGGCTTGATCGCCCGCTCTCAGGGCTTCGCCGGCGCCTGTTTCGTGCAGGTCGCTGCCTTTTGCACGCAGGCGATGCCAACAATCGAACATTGCGGCTTGCCGCTGGGACCGCGCGCGCAGATATGACAGGCGTCGGTCCATTCGAGACAGGACGGATTGCGCGCGCCCCAGGTTTCGATGGGAAGCAGTGTCGGATTGGGCATCGGCGCGGGCCTGGGCGCATCGGCCAAAGCCGGCATGGTCGCCAAGACAAGAAAAAGGGCCGCTTGAATCATAATTCCCATGATAAACGCGCGGCCCCTGTTCTGTCGCTCGCGAATTAGGCGAGATGTTTTTTCAGAAAAGCCAGCGTGCGGCTCCAGGCGAGTTCCGTTTCCTGGCGCGCATGCGCCGACGTGCGCTGCTCGTTCACGAAGCCATGTTCGGCGTCATATCGATAAAGTTCGAAGGATTTTCCGGCCGCTTTCAAGCCAGCCTCGAACCCGTTGACTGCCGCCGGCGTGCACCAATCGTCAGTATTGGCGAAATGGCACTGCAACGGAATTTTGACATCGGCCGGCTTCGCCACCGCGTCCGGCGGAATCCCGTAGAAAGGAACCGCGCAGGCGAATTCCGACACGCGGCAAGCCGCAAGAATGCTCACCGCGCCGCCCATGCAAAACCCGGTGATCGCCACCTTCGAGCCGAACCCTTGCAGGAACTGCGCCGCGCCGCGCACGCTCTGGTCGACCGCATCGAGAAAGTTCAGCGACCCCATCTGCTTTCCGGCCGCTTCCCGGTCGTGATAGGGCACGACCACGCCGCCGTAGAGATCGGGCGCCAGAGCATTATAGCCGGCGGCCGCGAAACGATCGGCGATGCCGGTAATCTGGTCCTGCAGGCCCCACCATTCCTGGATCACGACGACGCTGGGAGCGTTCGGCGCGCCGGCGGCAACGAAATAACCCGAGGCTTCCTTGCCGTCCGGTCGCTTCCAGCTGATCTTGGTCCCCATCGGCCACTTCCTCTCATATTTTCTCGCCACGATGGCGCTATATCGCAAGTGTCATAGCATCGGCCAACGGCCGCCGTCGAGACGTGGTATCCCTGGGAGAAGCACGTTGGCGGGGCACGTTCCCTGAGCAAATTCCCTGTGCTACACAGCGCCATGCTCGAAGGACTACCTCCCAATAATGCTGCCCACCGTATGCGACTTGTCTGTGACGAGACGCAGGCCCGCGCCATCGCCGATCTGATCGTCGAAATGTTCGATCCGGCGGATGCCGCCGCATCGGCCTTCGAATTGGAAGAGAACACGCAGGATTGGAAGAGCGGCGACTGGATCGTCGAGGCCTATTTCGGCGATCCGCCGGACGAGGATTACGTGCGCTCGCTGGTCGAAACCGTCGCCGGTGCGGATGCCGCGAAAGCCGTCGTCTTTTCGCTCATCGAGCAGCGCGACTGGATTGCCGCTTCGCTCGAAGGCCTGGCGCCCGTGCGCGCCGGCCGCTTCCTGGTTCATGGCTCGCATGATCGCGGCAAGGCCGCACCCAACGACATCGCCCTGGAGATCGAGGCGGCGCTCGCCTTCGGCACCGGCCACCACGGCACGACGCGCGGCTGCCTGTTGATGCTCGATTGGGTGCTGAAGCGCCGTCGCCCGAAGGACATTCTCGATGTCGGCACGGGCACGGGCGTGCTGGCGCTCGCCGCCGCGCGCGCCTTGCGCCAGCCCATCATGGCCGGCGATATCGATCCGATCGCCGTGGAAGCGACCAAGGCCAATGCCGTGCTGAATGGCGCCCGCCCCTGGGTCGAGGCGTTCACGGCGCGCGGCGTCCTGCATCCCTCGCTGCGCATGTCAGGCCCCTATGATCTGATCTTCGCCAACATCCTGGCGCGGCCGCTGCGGCAGATGGCGCCCGATATCGCCGCCGTCGCCACCGACAATGCCGAAATCATTCTGTCCGGCCTTCTCAGCCGCGACGTGCCAGGCGTGCTGTCCTCCTACGGCGCGCAAGGCTTTGCGCTGGTGCGCCGCATCGATCTCGAAGGCTGGGCTACGTTGCTCATGCGCATCGGCGGCCCCAAGCCGACCAAGCGCCCGTTCGTCCGCAAGGCTCACTGGCCCCCATAACAAATACGGCGAAGCGCATCATGTTTGAAAGCCTCTATCAGACCTTCACCGAGAGCGCCGATCCGACGCAGGGAAAACCGAGGCTCGCGGCGCTACGCGCCGAACTGAACAAGCGCGGTCTCGACGGCTTCATCGTGCCGCGCACCGACGAATACCAGAACGAATATGTGCCGGCCTCCGCCGAACGGCTCGCTTGGCTCACCGGCTTCACCGGATCGGCCGGCCTCGCCATCGTCCTTAAGGAGCGCGCCGCGATCTTCGTCGATGGCCGCTACACGCTGCAGGTGAAGGACCAGGTCGATACGCGCCTGTTCGCGCCGCAACCCATCGCCGACGTCACGCCCGCTCAGTGGCTCGTAAAGAATGTCGACAAGGGCATGAAGATCGGCTGCGATCCCTGGCTCACCACGTCGCAGACCTATGAAGCCTATGAGCGGGCTTTGCGCCAGGCCGGTGCCGAACTCGTCGCCGTCGACGACAATCCACTCGATGCGGTCTGGTACGATCGCCCGCCGGAACCGCTCGGCGCCATTCGCCTGCATCCGAAAAAATTCACCGGCACCGACGCGAAACAAAAGCTCAATCGCATCGTCGCCGCGCTCGACAAGGGCGAAGCCCTGGTCGTCACCAACCCGCACAATGTCGCCTGGGCTTTCAACATTCGCGGCAGCGATGTCGGGCACACGCCTTTGCCCTTGAGCCGTGCCATCATCAGCAAGGACGGCAATCATCTTTTCGTTGATGACCGCAAGCTCGATCCCAAGACGAGGGACAACCTTGCCAAACTGGCTGTCATCGAAAATCCATCGCAATTGCGGCAGACCCTGTCGCGCTTTGGCCGTGACGGCGCCAGCGTCCGCTTCGATGCCGGCAGCGCGCCGGCTGCTCTGATCAACGCCTTGAAATCGGCCGGCGGCCGTCCCGTGGTCGGCGAAGATCCGATCACCTTGATGAAGGCACTTAAATCTACCGCCGAAATCGAAGGCACGCGTGCCGCGCATCTACGCGACGGCGCGGCGGTGGCGAGTTTCCTGGCCTGGTTCGACGAAGCCGCGCCCAAGGGGCGACTGAGCGAAGTCGATGCGGTGGAAGCGCTCGAAACCTTCCGTCGTCAGACCGGACAATTGAAGGACGTGTCCTTCCCGACCATTTCCGGTGCCGGCCCGAATGGCGCCATCGTCCACTATCGCGTGACGGAGAAGACCAACCGCCGTATCGGTCGTGGTCTGTTTCTGCTCGATTCCGGCGCGCAATACGAAGACGGCACCACCGACATCACCCGCACGATCTCCGTCGGCACGCCGACCAAGGAGATGCGCGCCTGTTATACGCGCGTGCTGAAAGGCCATATCGCCATTGCCACCGCGGCCTTCCCCAAGGGCACGAGCGGCGCGCAGATCGATGCTTTCGCCCGTCAAGCGCTCTGGCAGGCCGGTCTCGATTACGATCACGGCACCGGCCACGGTGTCGGCTCGTTTCTTTCCGTACATGAAGGTCCGCAGAACATTTCCAAGCGCGGCTCCTGCCCGCTCGAACCGGGCATGATTCTCTCCAACGAGCCCGGCTATTATCGCACCGGCGCCTTCGGCATCCGTATCGAAAATCTGGTGCTGGTCGAGGAACGGAAAATTCCCGGCGCCGAGCGCGAAATGTATGGCTTCGAGACATTGACGCTCGTGCCCATCGATACGCGCCCGGTCGATAAAAGCCTGATGAGCAGCGACGAACTGCGTTGGCTCAACGCCTATCATCAGCGCGTGCGCAAGGCGCTCTCACCCTTGGTGAGCCCAGCCACGCGCAAATGGCTGATCAAGGCGACCAAGCCGCTCTAGGGTTTGGCGCGACCGCCACCGATCAGGTCCGGCCTTTCGGCTGCGCCGGCTGCTTGGCCGTCTCCGCGATACCCTGGGTCAGAATCTGGCGGAACGACCACGCATCTTTGTCCACGGTGCCTCTGATATCATCGATCCGCCACCCGCCTTTCTCGCGGATGAGATCATAGCGCACCGTCATCGTGTCCCTGCCCTGTAACGTCGTGCGGAACTTGGCCGCGACGACAGCGCTCTTGTCGTCTTCTTTCTCGCTGGTGATCGACAGACCGATGACGCTGGGATCTTGCGAATTTGTGATCGGATCGAAGTCCACAATAACGTCGCCCGTCCGCCGTTCCTCTTTCTGGGCACGATCGAACAAGGAGGCGAGTTTGGCCGAGAAATAGCGGCCACGCATGCGCTTGTCCTGGACCGCGGTTGGACCTTCATATTTGCCGTTCTTGCCGGCCGAAGCCTTGTAAATCGCCGTAACCACTTGCACCGGCGTTTCCGCCGTTTGCGCCGAAGCCATGCCGGCAGGAAGAAGAGCACCTAGAATTAAACAAGCCCGGCGACGATCCATCGTGATCATGACGCTTCCCCCTTCCGCCCGTAGTCAAAAATTCATGCATCCTGCCCGATCAGCTTGAACCAATCGTCTTCCGTGATCACCTCGACGCCGAACTCGCTTGCCTTAGCGAGTTTCGATCCCGCCCTAGGCCCGGCAACGACGAGCCCGGTCTTCTTCGACACCGATCCCGCGACCTTCGCACCAAGCCGCTCGGCCATGGCTTTCGCTTCTTCGCGCGTCATGCGCTCCAGCGCACCGGTGAACACGACGATCTTGCCGGCGACGGGGCTGTCTTGAACGACGGCCTCCATCGGCTCAGGCGTCACATGTTCAAGCAGCGCATCCAGCACTTTCAGATTGTGCTCCTCGCCGAAGAAGTCGACGAGCGCTTCGGCGACCACGCCGCCGATGCCATCGATATTCTCGATTTCGGCCCGCGCCTCCGCATCGCCCGCTGCAGCGGCTTTGGCCGTGGTTTGCAACGCCTCCATCGTATGGAAATGCCGCGCCAGCCGACGCGCATTGGTCTCGCCGATATGGCGAATGCCGAGCGCGAAGATAAAGCGATTGATCGCCACGCTGCGCCGCGCCGCGATGGCGGCGAACAGATTGCGCACCGAGGTTTCGCCGAACCCCTCGAAATTGCGGATCGACGTCAGATTACCTTTGGCGCCATCACGCGCTTCGAGCGTGAAAATATCGGCAGCCGTGCGCACGAGCCCCTTTTCGAAGAAGAACTCGATCTGCTTATCGCCCAGGCCTTCGATATCAAGCGCATTGCGCGAGGCGAAATGCTTCAGCCGCTCAACGGCCTGCGCCGGACAGATCAGCACGCCGGTACAACGGCGCACCACATCGGCCACGCCCTTCTCGTCGATCTCGCGCACCGCCGCCGAGCCGCAACGCGGGCAGACCTGCGGGAATTCATAAGGCTTCGCGCCGCGCGGACGCTTCTCGAGAATCGGGCCCAAAATCTGCGGGATGACATCGCCCGCCCGCTGAACGATCACCGTGTCGCCGATGCGCACATCCTTGCGCGCGATCTCATCTTCGTTGTGCAAAGTCGCATTGGAGACGACGACACCGCCGACCGTCACAGGTTCCAGTTTGGCGACCGGCGTCAGCGAGCCGGTGCGGCCGACCTGGATTTCGATGTCGCGCAGAACGGTCGTCGCCTTCTCGGCCGCGAACTTATGCGCCACGGCCCAGCGCGGCGAACGCGACACGAAGCCGAGGCGCTCGCGCAGAGCGAGATCGTTCACCTTGTAGACGACGCCATCAATGTCATAGCCCAGCGAGGCACGCAGCCCCTCGATCTTGCGATAGAAGGCCAGAAGATCGTCGGCATTTTCACAGAGCGTCGTCAGCTCGTTGGTCGGCAGGCCATAGCGTTTGAAGGCGGCCACCATCTCCATCTGCGTCTTGCCCGGCAAAGCACTGACTTCGCCCCAGGCATAGGCGAAGAAATGCAGCGGCCGTTTCGCGGTGATGGTGGAATCAAGCTGCCGCAGTGAGCCGGCGGCGGCGTTGCGCGGATTGGCGAAGGTCTTATCGCCCGCCTCCGCCTGGCGCGCATTCATCGCGGTAAAATCGGCGTGGCGCATATAGACCTCGCCGCGCACTTCCAGAATCTCGGGCGGGTGCCCTTTCAGCACATGCGGAATTTCGGCGATGGTGCGCACATTAGCGGTGACATCCTCGCCTTCGTAACCATCGCCGCGCGTCGCCGCCTGCACCAATTTGCCGTGCTCATAGCGCAGCGAGCAGGACAGACCATCGATCTTGGGTTCGGCGGTGAACGGCAGCGGCGCGTCGGCGGCAAGGCCGAGAAAGCGGCGTACACGGGCGATGAATTCAGCCGCTTCCTCGTCCTCGAAAATATTGCCGAGCGACAGCATCGGCACCACATGCCGCACCTTGGCGAATTTTTCCGACGGCGCCGCGCCGACGCTCTTGGAAACTTCCGTCGTCTCGGTCAGCTCCGGGAAACGTGCCTCGAGCTTTTCGAGGTCGCGACGCAAAGCGTCGTAGTCCGCGTCGGAGATCGTCGGTGCATCGTTCTGGTGATAGGCGATGTCGTGCTGGGCGATCTCCCGAGCGAGCCGCGCATGTTTGCGCTTGGCCTCGGAAGCGGACAGGTCGTCGATGGGAACAGGCTTCTTCATGGTCAGGAAAACTACAGCATTTTCGAGCGAAGTGGATGCCGGTTCGCGTGAAGAAAATGCGTCAAAAAGGAAAGACCGCCTGATTCTAAACCAGGCGGTACGGCGGACCGGGTTCCCATAAAAGACAGGACCGGCATTCTACCGCACTTCTATTTGGCGCTCTCGATCAGCCGCCGCGCCGCCGCGCGGGCTTCCTCGGTGATGGTGGCCCCAGCCAGCATGCGGGCGATTTCCTCGCGCCGGTCGGCGGCATCGAGCGCCTCGACCCGCGTCGCCACCCGCTTGCCCTTATCGGCGGCGGCCTTGGCGATGCGCATGTGGCCGCCGGCCCGTGCCGCCACCTGCGGCGCATGGGTGACGGCCAATACCTGCACTTTGGCCGCGAGCCGCGCCAGACGGTGGCCAATGGCATCGGCCACCGCGCCCCCGACGCCGGTATCGATTTCGTCGAAGACCAGGGTCGGCGCCGAACCACGGTCGGCCAGCACCACTTTCAGCGCCAGCATGAAGCGGGCGAGCTCGCCGCCCGAGGCCACTTTGAGCAGCGGCCCCGGCCGCGTGCCCGGATTGGTCTGCACCCAGAATTCCACCCGGTCGATACCGTCGGCGGTGGGGCTTGTCGGATCGCTCTCGATCGAGGTGGTGAAGCGCGCCTGTTCCAGCTTCAACGGCGGTAGTTCGGCGTTCACGACTTTGTCGAGTTGCGCCGCCGCCTTGCGACGGGAAGCCGAAAGGGCGGCCGCCGCCGTATCGAAAGCAGCGCGTGCTTCGGCCAATGCCTTGTCGAGTTTGACGAGATGCGCCTCGCCCGCATCGAGCGCCGCGAGATCGGCGGCGTAACGCGCCGCCAGCGCCGCCAGATCATCTACCGGCGTCGCATATTTGCGCGCGGCCGCGCGCAGCGCGAACAAGCGCTCCTCGGCGCGCTCCAATTCGCGCGGATCGAAATCACAGGATTGCAGCGCCGATTCGACACTCTGCGCCGCCACTTCCACCGCATTCAACGCTGCATCGAGCGCCTTGAGCGAAGGTTCGATCAAACTTGGAGCCTGCGGCGCGCGCCGCTCGAGCCGCCGCAAGGCGGATGACAGAATCGACCCCGGTGAATCATCGCCGCGCAGCGCATCATGCGCTTCACGCAGTTCGGTGGTCACTTTCTCGCCCTGCATCATCGTCGTGCGGCGGGCCGCCAATTCCTGTTCCTCATTGGCGATGGGCGCCAGTTTGGTCAGTTCAGCATGAGCGTGACGCAGGAAATCCGCTTCCTTACGCGCCGCCTCGATTCGCGCCTGCTCGCTGGCGAGCTCGCTCTGCGCGCTGCGCACACGCGCATGGGCGGCGCGCACTTCGGCCGCCTTCTTGTCGAGGCCGCCATAGGCATCGATCAAAGCCCGATGCATCGCCGGATCGACCAGCGCGCGATCGTCATGCTGGCCGTGGATCTCGACGAGACAGGCGCCAATGGCGCGCGCCGTCTGCGCGCTCACCGCCTGATCGTTGACGAAAGCCCGCGTGCGCCCGTCGGCCAATTGCACACGGCGCATGATCAATTCGCCATCGGCCTCAATGTCATGGGAACGCGCGAGCTGGATCGCTGGATGATCGGCGGCAAGATCGAACGAAGCGGTTACCTGGCCCTGCGGCTGGCCCTGGCGCACCAGTGAACCATCGCCGCGCCCGCCCAGCGCTAGCGCGAAAGCGTCGAGCAGAATCGATTTGCCGGCGCCGGTCTCACCGGTCAGCACCGTCAGCCCCGCGCCGGGCGCGAGGTCGAGTTTGTCGATGAGGACGATATCGCGAATGGAAAGCTGAATCAGCATGGGCTCAACATCCCTTGCTTAGCCGATTCCGCTGTCAAATTGGACTGGGTTTTCCCCACTCTTGTGGGGAACGCGTCAGGCGCGCCGGAAGAGCCGGGAAATCCAGGAGGCCTGGCTCTCGTTCGGCTTCAAACCGCCGCCTTCGAGCAGAGCATAGGCATCCTTATACCACTGGCCATCGGGGAAATTGTGCCCGAGGACCGCGGCCGCCGTCTGCGCTTCGTTGGTGATGCCGAGCGCCAGATAAGCCTCGGTCAGACGATAAAGCGCCTCTTCGGCATGACGGGTGGTCTGGTACTTGGCCAGAACCTCGCGGAAGCGATTGACCGCCGCTGTATAGTTCTTGCGACCGAGGTAGAAGCGGCCCACCGACATTTCCTTGCCGGCGAGCTGATCGCGCGCGACCGAAATCTTGAATTTCGCCTCTTCGGCATATTCCGACTTGGGGAATTTCTCGATGAGCTGCGAGAAAATCTTCACCGCCTCTTCGGCGCGTTCCTGGTCACGGGTGATGTCGGGAATCTGGTTATACATCGACATGCCAGCGAGATAGTAGGCATAGGCCGTTTCCGGCGTAGACGGATAAAGACCGACATAACGGCGCGCCGCCGCGACCGCCTCGTCATACTTACCGCCTTCGTAGTTCGAATAGGCGATCATGATGAGGCCCTTGCGGGACCATTGCGAGAACGGGAACTGCTTTTCGAGATCGGCGAATTTCCTGGCCGCGCCGTCGTAGTCTTTCTTCTGCAGACGGGCCAGGCCCTGATCGTAAATCCCATCGGCGGGCTCGTCCGGCAGGATCTTGGTCTCGTATTTCTCGCCGCCGAAGGGATTGAGCGCGCTCAGAGAATCCATGCCACCCGAACAGCCCGCCGCCGGCAATGCCAAAAGCCCGAGCGCCACGAAGCGGGCACCGAGGGAAGCGGAAAAAAACTGTTCGACACGCATCATCGTCAAAACTCGCCCCTCATGCGGTGGCCCTGCCAGGCGCCACGCCGGAAAATTCACGCTGCTTTTACCTTAAGACCAGCCCGAAAGCCACAGTCCCACCAGTGTCATATGGACAAGGTAAATATGGCCAAAGTCAGCCTGAACCGCCCGCTTTCAGGAATGATCGGCAGCAAAAGCCGGCGCGGCGGCCAGAACGGTCTCGACCGCCCCAGCGCGACGCGGACGCGGCGCATCGACGATCTCATAAGCGGTCGAATCAGCGAACAAGGCTTCGAGCACCGCGACATTCATCTTGTGACCGCCGCGATAGGAGCGGTAGGCACCGATGATCGGACGGCCGGCCAGAGCCAGATCGCCGACCGCGTCGAGCGTCTTGTGACGAACGAATTCGTCAGCGAAACGAAGACCTTCGGGGTTGAGAATACGATCGTCGTTGCCAATGGCGACGGAGTTTTCCAAGGAGGAGCCCAGCGCCAGGCCGGCGTTCCACAGCCGTTCGACGTCGCGCAGGAAGCCGAAGGTACGGGCCCGCGCGATATCGCTGCGGAACGTACCGGCATCGAGGTCGACAACCGCTTTCTGGCGGCCGATCACGGCCTGGGTGAAATCGATCTCGACTTCGAGGCGGAAACCCTGAGCGGCCGGACGCAATTCCGAGAACATCAGGCCATGTTCGACCCGAACCGGCTTGAGAATACGGATATAGGAGCGCGGTGCGGCCAGCTCGACGACACCAACCCGGTCGATCCCCTCGACGAAGGCGGCGGCGGAGCCGTCCATGATCGGCACTTCCGGCCCATCGATCTCAACCAGCACATTGTCGACGCCCAGACCGGCCAGGGCGGACAAAAGATGCTCAACCGTCGAAACGCTGCCGTCCGGCCCCTGGCCGACGACGGTGCACAATTCGGTCTTGCTGACATTGGACCAGAGCGCCGGAATGAACTTTTCGGTGCCGTTCTCGCACCGGCGCAGGAAAACGATACCCGTGTCCGCGTCAGACGGGTGAAGAACCATGCGCACGGGCGCATTGGAATGGACGCCCGCACCGCAAAATACGGCGCTGTCGCGCAAAGTCGTCTGACGAGAGTAGAGCATTAAATCCCGATAACCCCTGATGGCCTGCACTCATGGCCACAATTTCGATCAGACCGCCGCTGCCCTGACCTTACGCATCAGATACAGCCAAGACCGTCGAACTTACGGCACGAACCTCTTCGCGTTACCCCGCGTTCGACGCCACCATGCCGGCGACCTCAAGCTGGACAAACCGTCGCCCAACTTCGATCGTCAAAATACGCGTCCCAAACGCCATATCAAAATCACGCTTTCTAACGCTCTGTTACAAATAAACCGATCTTATTGAGGAAATATTGCCAGAAAATTCACTTTAGTTTTCAAATAATTAAGAGCCCGGCACGAATCCGTGCCGGGCTCTCTTTTTAAACTCCGCGATCAGACCCGATCAGTTCGCCTGGCGACGCAGAAACGCCGGAATTTCGAACTGGTCGTCATCGTTCAGTCGGGCCTGTGGCGTAACCCGACCGTGCAGGTCGAGTTGTGCCTGCGGCGCACGCACCGCCTGGGGCCGTTTGGCGTATTCAGCATGTACTTGCGAGGGCTGGCGCTGGGCTGCCGGCGCGATCGCAACCGGGGCCACGGCCGCCGGACGAGCCTGCTGGGTATGTACCTGCGGCTGCGCATGCAATTGCTGCGGCGCAGCAGGCTCTTCGTTCCGATTGAGGCCGAAAGCGGCGATTCGCTCGAGCAGGCCACGGCGGCGGCTCTCGAACTGATTCGGCTGGCCTTCGCGCTGAGCCCGGATCTGATCCTGGACTGGCTGCGGCAGCTCCTCGACCCGCGGCATGCGCGCCGGGCGAATGGCGACCGGGGGAACGAAAGCTTCTTCGGCGACTTCCGGAGCCGCATAAGCCTGCGGCTGCGGCTGATAGTGGGCCTGGGGCGCCGGCTGGTGCATGACCTGCTGGTGATGGGCCTGCTGATGCACGGCCGGCTGGACCGGCTGCGGCATCGGCTGAACTGCCGCCAACATTTCATCGCGCTCACGCAGAACCGCCGCCGCGCGCTGACGCAACGCTTCGAGCGCGGCTTCCTGCGGCATGGTCTGAACGGGCGCCGCCTGCTGCACGGCGACTGGAGCCGGAGCCTGCACCGCCTGCGGCGCCGGCGCGGTCACGATTTCGATCGGCGCGGGGGCGTGGCCAACGGCTTCCTGACGGGCGGCCGCTTGCTGGCGCAGCTTCTGGGCGACTTCCGCCACGCGCTGCTCGCCCGGGTTGATTTCCCGCGCGCCGGCCGGCTGGTCGATGCCCGTCGCCACGACCGACACCCGCACGATGCCATCGAGAGATTCGTCGAAGGTGGCGCCGAGGATGATGTTGGCGTCTTCATCGACTTCCTGACGGATACGGCTCGCCGCTTCGTCGACTTCGTAGAGCGTCAGATCGTTGCCGCCGGTGATCGAGATCAACAGGCCGCGGGCGCCGCGCATCGAGGTTTCGTCGAGCAGCGGATTGGAGATCGCCGCTTCGGCCGCCTGGATGGCGCGCTTCTCGCCGGAAGATTCGCCCGTGCCCATCATCGCCTTGCCCATGTCGCGCATGACGGCGCGCACGTCGGCGAAGTCGAGATTGATGAGGCCTTCTTTCACCATCAGATCGGTGATGCAGGCAACGCCCGAATAGAGCACCTGATCGGCCATCGCGAAAGCATCGGCGAAGGTGGTGCGCTCGTTGGCGACACGGAACAGGTTCTGATTCGGGATGACGATCAGCGTATCGACCGACTTCTGCAATTCGGTGATGCCGTTGTCGGCCGTGCGCATGCGGCGCTGACCTTCGAACTGGAACGGCTTGGTGACAACACCGACCGTGAGAATGCCCATTTCACGGGCGCAGCGCGCGATCACAGGTGCCGCGCCGGTGCCGGTACCACCGCCCATGCCACCGGTAACGAACACCATATGCGCGCCCGCCAGATGATCGCGGATCTCGTCGATCGCTTCTTCCGCCGCCGCCCGACCGACTTCCGGATGGGAGCCGGCGCCGAGGCCTTCCGTCACCTGCAAGCCCATCTGGATGATGCGTTCGGCGCGCGAGGCGGTCAGCGCCTGCGCGTCCGTGTTGGCGACAATGAAGTCGACGCCGCACAAGCCCGACGTGATCATATTGTTGACGGCGTTGCCACCAGCACCACCGACACCGCACACCATGATGCGGGGCTTCAATTCCCTCAGTTCGGGCGCCTTGAGATTGATAGACATATTGGCCTCACTTTAGTTGGACGACGCGCGCCCGGGTTTCACCTGATCTGCTTTCCAAGAAGCGGCTGCCGCCCCGCCTCCCGGACGTTCAAAAATTCTTCCGCAACCAATTCACCACATTGCCGATATAGCCGTCCGTTCCCGTCATCTGCATCAGACCGCGGGCACGCGGTTCGAAATGTTCGATGCCCGAAACCTGCGGATAGACGAGCATGCCGACAGCGGCCGAGAAGGCCGGATTGTCGGCGGATGCCGGAAGTCCCTGCACACCCAACGGGCGACCGAGCCTGATCTGACCGGGCATCAAGCGCCGAGCCAGTTCCGGCAAACCTGTGAGCTGACTGGCACCGCCCGTCAGCACGACGCCATGACCGGCCTGCGCGGCAAATCCCGCCGCCGCCAGGCGATCACGCACCAATTCAAGAATCTCTTCGACACGCGGCTTGATGATCCGCACCAGTTGCGACTTCGGCATATGGGTCGGATGATCGGCATCTTCGCCAACATGGGTGACGGCGATGACTTCGCGTTCATCCGACGGCGAGGGAATGCACGAGCCGTAATAGGTCTTGAGACGTTCGCTGTCGGCGAGCCGCATGGTCAGGCCACGGGCGATGTCCATGGTGATATGATTGCCGCCGACGGCGATGGCATCGATATGCACCATCCGGCCACCGGCGAAAACCGCCATCGAGGTGGTGCCGCCGCCAAGATCGATGACCGTCGTGCCGAGATCGGCTTCATCATCCACCAGCGCCGCGAGACCCGCCGCATAAGGCGTGGCGACCATGGCTTCGACGTCGAGATGGCAACGCTCGACCGCCAGCATTAGGTTGCGCGCCGCCGCGATGTCGGAGCTGACCACATGCATGCCGGCGCTCAATTCCTCGCCAATCATGTCCTTGGGATCGCTGATCTGCGAGGTGTCGTCGACGGCGAAACTGGTCGGCAGCGAATGCAGCACCATGCGGCCTTCGACCGCGGTGCGCGAAGCGGCAGCTTCCAGCACTCGATGAATTTCATATTCGCCGACGCTGACGCCGCCGATCGGAATCGAGGCGCTGTAGCGATGCGAGGTCAGCCGTCCGCCGGTGATATTGACGATGACGCTTTCCGCCTGCACGCCGGCCATCCGCTCAGCCGCGTCGACCGCGTGCCGGATAGCCTGTTCGGCCTCGTCCATATCGACGACCGCACCGCCCTTCATGCCGCGCGAACGCTGATGGCCGATGCCCAGAATGCGGCAGCGATGGGTCCGCCCACGCAGCACATCCGAGGCCTCGATCGGCACGAGCCGTGCGATCAGGCAAGCAACCTTGGACGTTCCGACGTCAAGAACGCACAAAATGGCGCTCTTGCGCGCCGACAACGGTTTGATACGTGGCGCGACGCTATATCCGCTCATGCCGGCCCCCGCTTGTTCTTGCTGGTTTTGGCGAGCGCTTCGGCGCGCTGAGCAGCGGCCTCTTCCGACAGTCGCAACACCACTTTGCCTGGCACGCGCATGTCGATGATGATGATGTCTTTGTCGAGCAATCGATAGTCATGAGCAAAATGAGCAAGACGGGCCATCGCCACTTCCGGCGCTTCTTCCGGCAATTTCACGTCAATGCCAGATGTCAGCTTCAAGTTCCAGCGCCGTTGCGAAATCAAAACGCCGGCACGAATCCTCGAACGCATGTCGCCAGCGGCTTCGACGATCTTCTGATATTCATTGACGCGCTTGTTGGCACCATCGCCAACGACGAAAGGCAGATGCGCGAAACGATCATCCTTGACCGCATCGATGGCCGTACCGTCAGCGGCGATCACCGCGACCTCGCCGTCCTTCTGCCACAGCGCCGAAGCACCGCGCTCCTTGATGTCGAGCAGTAGGCGATCCGGATAGAGCTTGCGCACGCTCGCATCCTCGATCAACGGCACGAGCTTCAAACTGTCACGCACTTGTCCGGCATTGAGGAACAGAACCGAATTGCGCTCGCTGATGCCGCTGGCCGCCAGAATTTCAGCAGCCGTCAATTCGCGCTGGCCGCTGATGGTGATGGCATGAACGCCAAATCCGAACACGCTGGCCACCGCATCCTGCAGGCTGCCGTTCTCGGCCACGAAACGATCATAGGCCCCACCGCGCAGCGCGCCGTAGATGCCGACGGAAAGAGCAAACACCAAAACCAGCACGGTGCCGAAGCCGCGCCGCGTCACGAACGCGACGATCCGGCCCAGCCGATCGCCGCGGCGCACGCGACGGCGCTGCGCGACAACGGGCAACCGTCGTGGCGCGGGCACGAGCGCGTGCTCCCTGGCTTGGCTGCGGGCCTGACCTCGTTTTGACGCAGGCGCCGTGGCGACAGCCAAAGGCGCTGCAGGAGTCAACGAAGCCAGAACCTCCTCTACCGGCCGCAGGAGGCGTCTTCCACCATCCATTGAACAAGCTCACCGAACGAATAACCGGCATAAGCCGCAAGCTCGGGCACAAGAGAGGTCTCGGTCATACCCGGTTGGGTATTGACCTCCAGTACGACCAATTCGCCGGTCCCCCCGGGTCCATCGTCGTAACGGAGGTCGCTGCGACTCACGCCGCGACAGCCGAGAGCTTTATGAGCCCTTAACGCCAACTGTTGAATCGTTAGGTAAATATTTTCTTTAATTTTTGCCGGAAGGACGTGAATCGACCCACCTTTTGCATATTTTGCATTGTAGTCGTACCAGCCGCCGTCCGCCGCCCGGATATCGATGACGCCGAGCGCCTGATCGCCCATGACGGCGCAGGTCAATTCGCGCCCGCCAACAAATGATTCTGCAAGGATTTCATCGCCGTATGGCCAGTCCTCGCGGGTCAGCTCCTGAGGTGGGTGCTGGTGGTCGCGCCCGACGATGAAAACCCCGTAGGAAGACCCCTCGGCGATGGGTTTCAGCACATACGGCGGCGTTAACACATGTGACCGAGCTGCGTCGAAACGGTTAACGACTTTGCCCGTGGGAACCGGCACGCCGGCCGCCGCCATCACCGTTTTGGCCATCGGTTTGTTCATGGCGACCGCCGAAGCCAGGACGCCGGAATGGGTGTAGGGGATCTGCAGGACCTCCAGAATGCCCTGGATCGACCCGTCCTCGCCCGCCGGCCCGTGCAGGGCGTTGAACGCCACATCGGGCTTCAGCTCGGTGAGGCGGTTGGCGACGTTGCGATCAACATCCACCCGCGTCACCCGATAACCCATACCTTCCAAGGCATTAGCGCAGGCCACGCCGGAGCGCATGGAGACTTCCCGCTCCGACGACCAGCCGCCCATCAGGACGGCAACATGCTTCGACATTCCAAATCTCCGAGCCCGTCACGGGGCGAATCGCCCACCCAGAGTGCGACGCCGGGGTCTACAACTTGGTTAACGGAATGGAAATTTTCGCCGTCAGCACGCCGAAACGACGACCTATTCGCGGTGAACCGGATCGATCCACTTCACCAATTCCGGCTTCTCCACCGGCTCGATGTCGAGATTGATCGCCACCGCCTGGCCATCGCTGCGCACGAGCACGCATTCCAGCACTTCATCAGGCGAGGCGTTGATTTCCTGATGCGGCACATAGGGCGGCACGAAAATGAAATCGCCAGGTCCCGCCTCGGCGGTGAATTCCAGCTTGTCGCCCCAGCGCATGCGCGCCTTGCCGCGCACCACGTAGATCACACTTTCCAGGTGGCCATGGTGATGGGCACCGGTCTTGGCGTCGGGCTTGATCGTCACCGTGCCGGCCCAAAGCTTCTGCGCGCCGGCGCGGGCGAAATCGATCGCCGCCTTACGATCCATGCCGGTGGTCGAGGGAACGGCGCCCGCATCGAGCGAATTCGCCGGGATGACGCGCACGCCATCATGCTTCCAGCGCGGCTCGTCGTGAGAATGATGATGGTGATCGCTCATGTAATGTTCTCCACGCCTGCCGCGGGCACGCCGATCCGGCGAATTTCCCACCGCAATTCAACGCCCGAATTGGCTTTCACCCGCCGCCGCACCTCTTCGCCGAGGCCTTCGATGTCGGCAGCGGTGGCGCTGCCTTTATTGATGAGAAAGTTGCAATGCATCTCGCTCACCTGCGCATCGCCCATCTTCAATCCACGACAGCCCGCCGCGTCGATGACCTTCCACGCACTTTGCGGCTTTGGATTGGCGAAGGTCGAACCGCCCGTCTTTTCGCGGATCGGCTGCGAGGCCTCGCGCGCCGCGGTGATGCGCTCCATCTCAGCGGCGATGTCTTCCGGCTTGCCGGGACGGCCCTGAAACACGGCGCTGGTGAAAATCACGTCTTCCGGCGCCTCGCTGTGCCGATAGGAAAAGCCCATGTCGGCATGGCTGAAGATGCGGATATTACCCTGGCGATCGACGCCACGGGCTTCGACCAGAACATCGGTGGTTTCGCCGCCATGCGCCCCGGCGTTCATGCGCAGCGCACCGCCGATGGAGCCGGGAATGCCGCGATAGAATGCCAGCCCGTCGATCCCAGCTTCCGCCGCCGCGCGGGCAAGACGCATGTCGGGCACGCCTGTGCCAGCGCGCACGCGATGACCGTCGAGCACCGTCACTTCGCCGAACGCCTTGCTCGTCAGCCTGATGACCACGCCTTCGACGCCGCCATCGCGCACGATGAGATTGGAAGCAAGGCCGATCACCGTGACGGGAATGTCCGCCGGCAGCGCCTTCAAGAACGCGGCGAGATCTTCCTCGTCGGCCGGCGTGAACAGAACCTGCGCCGGCCCGCCGACGCGAAACCAGGTGTTCGGCCCCAGCGGATGATTGGCGACGAGTTTGCCGCGCAAATTTGGCACGCGGGCACGGATATCCGCCGTGATGTCAGTGAACAGGGTCATTTGCGCGCCGCCAGTTCCGCCGGCAGAGATGCCGCCCATTGGGTGATATTGCCGGCGCCAAGCAGCACCACGTAATCGCCAGGCCCCGCCAGGCCCGCAATCATCTCGGGCAGTTTCTCCGGCGATTCGAGTGCCATGGCATTGCGATGGCCGTGCGCCCGCACGGCAGCGACGAGCCCCGCCTTATCGGCGCCCTCGATAGGCTTTTCGCCGGCCGCATAGACGTCGGTGATGATGACATCGTCGGCATCGTTGAAACAGCTGGCGAATTCATTGAACAGCGATTGCAGGCGGCTGTAGCGGTGCGGCTGTACGACGGCGATGACCTTGTTCTTGGTCGAGGCTCGCGCCGCGCGCAGCACGGCGGCGATCTCGACCGGGTGATGGCCATAGTCGTCGAAAATCTGCGCGCCGTTCCATTCACCCGTCTTGGTGAAGCGCCGCTTGACGCCGCCGAAGGAACCAAGCGCCTTGGCGATCGTCTCCGGCGTGACGCCCAACTCATAGGCCACCGCGATGGCGGCCGTGGCATTCAGCGCGTTGTGATGGCCGGGCATCGGCATCACCAGATTTTCGAGATAGGTCGCCTTCGACGTCTTGCGGTCACGCACCAGAACGTTGAAGCGCGACGAACCGCCGGACAGATCAACATCCAGCAAACGCACGTCGGCCTGCGGATTGACACCATATGTAATAACGCGCCGATCCTCGACCCGCCCGACCAGCTCCTGCACGGTGGGATGATCGAGACACATCACCGCGAAACCATAGAACGGCAGGTTTTCCACCAGCGCGCGAAACGCATCCTTGACCGCATCGAACGTCTTGAAGTGGTCGAGATGTTCGGCGTCGATATTGGTGATCACGGCGACGTCGGCCGGCAGTTTCAGGAAGGTGCCGTCGCTCTCATCCGCCTCGACCACCATCCACTCGCCGGTGCCCAGACGCGCATTGGTGCCATAGGCATTGATGATGCCGCCATTGACCACCGTGGGATCGAGACCGCCGCCATCAAGCAACGTGGCGATGATCGACGTAGTGGTTGTCTTGCCATGGGTGCCGGCCACCGCCACCGAGCGCTTCAGGCGCATCAGCTCGGCCAGCATTTCGGCGCGGCGCACCACCGGGATGCGGTTCTCGCGCGCCGCCACCAGTTCCGGATTGTCGCGACGGATCGCCGTGGAGACGACAAGCACTTCCGCCTTGCCGAGATTGTCGGCGCTGTGGCCGACGAAGACCTTGGCGCCACGCTCGCGCAGGCGCTGCACATTGGCATTCTCGCTCGCGTCCGAGCCCTGCACCGCATAGCCCTGGTTGAGCAGCACTTCGGCAATGCCCGACATGCCGATGCCACCGATACCGATGAAATGAATCGGACCAAGTTCACGAGGCAGTTTCATGAAGGACTCTGGTGTTCCAGCGTTTCATAGGCCGGCGGGATCGCCGAACCCCATGAAGACGCATCGAGATAAAACAGTCTAGCCCGCCCGGACCGTCGCCAAAACGAGATCGGCGAGACGCGCGGCTGCGTCGGGAATTCCGGCGCTCTTGGCCTCTTGCGCCCGCCGCGTCAACCCCTGTGGGTCCGCCAGGGCGCTCTTCAAGGCATCCGCCAGCCATTCCGGGGTGAATTGCGGCTGCGGCACCACTTGCGCCGCCCCCGTCGCCCGCAAATGCTCGGCATTCGCCGCCTGATCCTGGTCGAGCGCGAAGGGAAACGGCACCAGGATGCTGGGCCGGCCAATCACCGCCAATTCGGACACGGTGGAGGCGCCCGAGCGGCCAATGATGATATGCGACCGCGCCATGCGCTCCGGCAGATCCTTGAAAAACGGCGCCACTTCGGCAGCGAAGTGCAATTGGCCATAGGCGTCGCGCACCCGCCCCTCGTCCTCGCCGCGCGCCTGCTGCGTCACCGCGAGCCGCGAACGCTGTTCATCGGATAACAGAGCGATGGCCGCCGGCACCACATCCGACATCACCCGCGCCCCCTGCGATCCACCGGTGATCAGAAGACGCAAGGAACCATCAGCCGCTGGAAAAGGAATCTGCGCCGCAGCGATCACCGCCGGCCGCACCGGATTGCCCGTATGCACGGTCTTCGCCAACAAGGCCGGCGCGACACCGCCGAGCGCCTGGAAGCCGGTGGCGATACGCGTCACGCGCTTGGCCATGAAGCGATTGGCCCGGCCCATCACCGCATTCTGCTCGTGCAGGATGGTGGGCACGCCGAGCATGCTGGCGGCCAGCACCGGTGGCACGGTTGGATAGCCGCCAAAACCGACGACACACAGCGGCTTCGCCTTGCCGATCAACGAACGAGCCTCGATCACGCCGAGCCCCAGTTGCACGGCGGCCAAGGCCTTCGAGACAATGGAACCGCCCGTCGGCGTCGCGGCGCGCACGCCATGAATGGCGCGCGCCGGAAAGTTCGCGCCGAATTTCAGCGCCCGCGTATCGGTGACGAGTTCGACCGGATAGCCACGCGCCGCCAGTTCCGCGCTCAGCGCCTCGGCCGGAAACAGATGGCCGCCGGTTCCCCCGGCGGCCACGAAAATCGCTCTGTCCGATGCCATCAGCTCAGACGCTCCGCGATTTCCGAGCGTGGCCGCCGCCGCGTCACCGCGATCAGGAAGCCCATCGTCAGTGCCAAGGAGAGCAGCGACGAACCGCCGTAGGATATGAACGGCAGGGTCATGCCTTTCGGCGGGATGACATGCAGGTTCACCGCCATGTTGATGATGGCTTGCAGGCCAAACAGCATGACGAGGCCCGCCGTCGCGAAGCGGCAGAAGCCATCTTCATTGCGCGAGGAGACGATCAGCCCGCGCAGCACGATGAAGGCGAAAACCGACAAGAGGAAGATGCAGAAGATGATGCCGAACTCTTCGCCGGTAACGGCGAAGATAAAGTCCGTATGCGAGTCCGGCAGAATGCGCTTCACCGTGCCCTCGCCCGGACCACGCCCGAACCAGCCGCCATTGATGATGCTTTCCACCGCCGTATCGCTTTGGAAGGTCGCGCTCGGCCCACCGTTGGAAGCCGCCGGCGGCGGATCCAAGAACTTGTCGATGCGCAACCGCACGTGCGGCAAGGTTTTATAAGCGAAGAACACGCCGCCGGCGCCCAGACCGCCGATGCCAGCGACCCAGAACCAGTGCAGCCCGGCCATGAAGAAGAGACCGGCCCACACCAGCGAGATCAGCATGGTCTGGCCGAAGTCGGGTTGCAGCATGAGAGGCACGATGGTTGCCGGCAGCAGCAGCAGCGCCAGGAACGTGCCCGGCATCTCCTTGCGCTGCGCCCCTTCGGCGAAAGCCCAGGCGGCCAGAATGACGAAGGCCGGTTTGACGAATTCCGACGGCTGAACGCCGAAAATCCAGCGGCGCGCGCCTTTGATCTCGGCGCCGAACTGCAAGCCCGCGAAAATCAGCACCATGCCGACGATGAAGACGACCAAGGCGGCGCGGCGCACCATGCGCGGCGACAGGAAGGAGGTCGCCACCATCAAAGCGATGGTGGGAACGAGATAGACCAGATGCCGGTTGACGAAATGGAAGGTCGACAACCCCAATCGTTCGGCGACGGCGGGCGAACCCGCCATGGTCAGCACGATCCCCGAGACCATCAAAATGGCGATGGCGGAGAGGATCCACCGATCGACGGTCCACCACCAGTCCGAGACGAATGTGCGTTCGGCGCGTGAAGACATGGCGCTCACCTTACCTTCAGGGTCGCGAGGCCGATCAAGGCCAGCACGAAGGAAATGATCCAGAGACGGATGACGATCTGCGGCTCCTTCCAGCCCATCTTCTCGAGATGGTGATGGAAGGGCGCCATCAGGAAGATGCGCTTGCCGGTGGCCTTGAAATAGCCGACCTGAATGATGACCGAGAGCGCTTCCATGACGAAGAGCCCACCGACGACAACCAGAACGATCTCGTGTTTCACCGCCACCGCGATGGTACCAAGCGTGCCGCCCAAGGCGAGCGAGCCGGTGTCGCCCATGAAGATGAGGGCCGGCGGCGCATTGAACCAGAGGAAGCCGATGCCCGCCCCGATCAAGGCGCCGCACACCACCGCGAGTTCGCCGGTGCCAGGCACGAAATTGATGCCGAGATAGGACGAGAAGATCGAGTTGCCCGCGAGATAGGCGATCATCGCGAACGTGCCGGCGGTGATCATCACCGGCACGATCGCCAGGCCATCGAGACCATCGGTGAGATTGACCGCATTGCCGGCCGCGATGATGACGAAGGCGCCGAAGGCCAGGAAGAACCAGCCGAAATAGATAACCGCTTCATTGACGAAGGGCACGAACAGCCGCGCCGCCGGCACTTGCCCACGGAACGGCGCGCCGAACGCGTTGAAGAAATCGCCGATCGTATTCACCGGCGGCGTCACGCTGGCGCACATCAGGAAATAGCAGGCGAGAATGCCGATGATGGCTTCGCCCGACAGGCGCATGCGGCCGGAAAAGCCTTTATGCGACTGCTTCGTCACCTTCAGATAGTCGTCATAAAAACCGATGGCGCCGAAGCCGACAGTGACGAAGAGAACGATCCAGACATAGACGCTCTTGGGATTCGCCCAGAGCAGCGTCGACACGATCATGCCCGACAGGATCATCAGGCCGCCCATGGTCGGCGTGCCCTTCTTGGTCAAGAGATGGCTTTCCGGCCCGTCTTCGCGGATCGGTTGGCCTTTGCCCTGCTTGGCGCGCAGGGCATCGATGATGCGCGGACCGAAGAGAAAGACGAACAACAAGGCCGTCGCCGTCGCGCCCGCCGTGCGGAACGTGATGTAGCGAAACAGATTGAGCCCGGACAGATAGGGAGAGAGGTCCGTCAGGAATGTCAGCATGCGGCATCAACTCCCTGCGCCTTCGGCGCGTGGGCCTCCTTGAGTGCGGCTACGATCGGCGCCATGCGGCTGCCGTTCGAACCCTTGATCATCACGGCATCGCCGCCACCGACCGCTTCGAGCACCGCGTCGGTCAAACCCGCCGATGTCGGCGACCAGCGCGAACGCAGACGCTCGGGCAGCGCATCGAACAGATGTTTCATCATCGGGCCGGAGGCGAAGACGAGATCGATATTGGCGGCCTCGATATCGGCGGCGAGAGCGCGATGCAGATCGGCGGCCTGTGCCCCCAATTCCAACATGTCACCCAGGATCGCGACACGCCGGCCATCCATCGCAACGGGCGTCTGGCCGAGCAACGCCAGCGCTGCGCGCATCGACGTCGGATTGGCATTATAGCTTTCGTCAATCAGCATGACGTCGCCGCGCGGCGTCTTCAACGAGACGGTCTGTCCGCGCCCGGTCGGCGCCGAGAAGCTGGCCATCGCAGCCGCCGCGTCGTCGAGATCGAGGCTGAAGGCCTGGCTGGTCAGCAGCACGGCCAGGGAGTTCATCGCCAGATGCGTGCCCGGCGCGCCCACGAAATAAGTGATGTCGCGGCCGAGAATACGTGCTTGCACCCGCGATCCGTCGCCATCGCGCTCGCTGGAAATCAACCGCGCATCGGCTTCCGCATGCAGGCCGAAACTCCAGACATTGCCGGTGGTCGCTGCTTGCGCCCGTGCGTTGAGCAGATCGAACTGCGCCACGTCGCGATGAATGATCGCCACGCCATTGTCTTCCAGCCCGCTGAAGATTTCAGCCTTCGCTTCGGCGATCGCATCGACGGAAGCAAAATATTCCAGATGCACAGGCGCCACCGTGGTGACGATAGCCACATGTGGACGCACCATGTCGACCAGCGGCGTGATTTCGCCCGCATGGTTCATGCCGATCTCGAAGACGCCGAACTGCGCTTCGCGCGGCATGCGCGCCAAGGTCAGCGGCACGCCCCAATGGTTGTTGTAGGACGCGGCCGAGGCATGCGTCTCGCCGAAGCGCGAGAGCACCACGCGCAGCGCTTCCTTGGTGCTGGTCTTGCCGACCGAGCCAGTGACGGCGACGACACCGGCGGGGCTGCGCTCACGCGCGGCGCGGCCCAGCCGCTCCATCGCCGGCAGCACGTCATTGACCACATAGAACGAGCCAAGACCTCTGAGATCGTTGGCATGGGCTTCATCGATCACCGACGCGGCCGCACCTTTATTAAAGGCCGTCTCGACATAATCATGCCCATCGCTGTTCTCGCCCTTGATGGCGAAGAACAGATCGCCCGGCTGCAAGGTGCGCGTGTCGATCGATATGCCACTGACGCCAGCGGGAATGGTGCCCGACATGCGCGCTTCCAGCGGCACGAACAGGCCGAGACCGGACCAGAGTTCAGGCGTGTCCATCAAGCGGCCTCCGCGAGGGCGCGGCGCGCCTCCTCATGATCGGAGAACGGCAACACCGTGCCGCCGACGATCTGACCCGTCTCATGTCCTTTGCCGGCAATGACCAGAACATCACCTTCCTTCAACATCGCAACCGCCTGGGCGATCGCCTGAGCGCGATCACCGATTTCAAGGGCGCCAGGCGCGGCGGCGAGAATCTCCGCCCGGATGGTCGCCGGATTTTCTGAGCGTGGGTTGTCGTCCGTGACGATGGCCACATCGGCATATTTCACCGCGATGGCCCCCATGATGGGACGCTTACCCTTATCGCGGTCGCCCCCGCAACCGAAGACGACGATCAAACGGCTTTTCGCCAACGGCCGCAGCGCCTCCAGCACTTTCTCCAGCGCATCGGGTTTATGGGCGTAATCGACGAAAATCGGCGCTCCGTGGCGCTGCCCGACCCGTTCCAGCCGTCCCGGCGCGCCTTCAAGGCTCGTTAAAGCGGCAAAAACCGCATCGGGCTTGCCACCCGTGACCAAACAAATCGCCGCGGCAACCAAGGCGTTCGAGGCCATGAAATCGCCGGCCAGAGGCAAGGCGATGTCGAAACGGCGGCCCGCATGGCTGACAACCAGGCGCGTCGAAAGCGCCTGCGCCTCCACGGTTTCAATGTGAATAAATTCCCCTTGGCGCCCGACCGTGCAGACGCGCAAACCGGCCTCAGCGCAGGCGGCGGCGACACGCGGTCCATATTCGCCATCCACGTCAACGATCGCAGGCTGCCCAGCCTTGAGCAGCGTATCGAACAAGCGCAACTTGGCTTTCAGATAGCTTTCCATGTCGGGATGATAATCAAGATGATCCCGCGACAGATTGGTGAAAGCGCCGGCCGCCAGACGCACACCGTCAAGGCGCTTCTGCTCGAGACCATGCGATGAAGCTTCCATGGCGAGATGGCTGATGCCATCGCCTGCCAGCCGATCGAGCACGTCATGCAGCGTGATCGGATCGGGCGTCGTCAACGAGCCATAGGCAACGCCCTGCGCCGTCACCACGCCGGTGGTGCCGAGCGCCGCCGAAGGGAAACCGAGCTTCTGCCAGATCTGGCGCACGAAGGACGCGGTGGAAGTCTTGCCGCTGGTGCCGGTGATCGCCGCGATCACATCAGGCTGGCGCGCGTGAAAGCGTGCGGCCGCCTGCGCCAACGCCGCGCGCACGTCCGCGACCTTTATATAAGTAGCGCCGGCAACTGGTGCTTCCGGCAGACGTTCGGCAACGATCGCCATCGCGCCATTGCTCTGCGCTTGCGCAGCGAAGCTCAGCCCGTCGGCCTTGGCACCTGGCACGGCGAAGAACACAAAGCCCGGGCGCACCGCCCGGCTATCGGCGGTCAATCCTGCAACGTCGAGCGCCGCGACACCTTCAGGCATCGCGGCGGACGGCAGAATGTCACGCAATTTGCTCACCGCCATGCGCTCCCGCTCGAAGGCAGCCCCACGCCCAGGCGCGCCACCGATGGAAAGACTTGCGTCATCGTCGGCGAGGCCACGCGCGGCGGCAGACCGAGCATCGGCGTCACCCGTTCAATGATCCGCCCCGTCGTCGCACCCGCATTGTAAGCGGCGGTGCGTGCGCCACCCGTTTCCGGCACGCCTTGCGGTTCGTCATAGACAGTCAGGAACAGATATCTCGGCTTGTCGGCCGGCGCGACGGCCGTGAATGTGGTGAACACGCGATCATTGGCATAACGACCGTTGACCACTTTGTTCGCCGTACCGGTCTTACCGCCCGGGAAATAGCCCTGCACGTTGATCGTCTTGGCCGACCCCACTTCGGCGTTGAGGCGCATCAGATAGCGCATGCTCTCCGACGTATCGGGGCGGATGACTTGCGGGGCGGTGGCGCGCGCCTCCTGTTCGGTGCGCGTCAGAAACGTCGGCTTGATCAACTGGCCGCCGTTGACCAGAGCGGACACCGCCATCATCGCCTGCAAGGGCGCCACCGCCAGGCCGTGGCCGAAGGCGATGGTCATCGTGTTCAAATCGCCCCAGTTGCGCGGCACGATCGGTTCAGCACTCTCAGGCAATTCGGTGCGCATGCGATCGAGCTGGCCGATCTTGCGCAGGAACGCCTTGTGCCCCTCGACGCCGATCATCAAAGCCATACGAGCGGTGCCGACGTTCGACGAATAGGTGAAGACTTCCGACACGGACAACACCCGGTTCTGGGCGTGGAAATCGTTGATGGCGAAGCGGCCGTAGCGCAAAGCGCCGCGCGCATCGATCTTCGAATTGACCGTGACCTTGCGCGCATCGATCGCCATGGCCATCGTCAATGCCTTGAAGGTCGAGCCCATTTCGAACACGCCGACCGTCATACGGTTGATGCGATTGGGCTCCAGCGCGTCAACCGGATTGTTCGGATCATAGTCGGGCAATGAGGCGATCGCGATGACCTCGCCCGTATTGACATCCATGATCGCGGCGGCGGCGGCTTTGGCCTTGAATTTCTCCATGCCTCTGACGAGTTCGTCACGCACCGCATAGGTGGCCTTGATGTCGAGCGACAGCTTGATCGGCTTGAGATCTGTCGAGCGTGCGGTGAAGCCTGCCAGCGCGAGGTCATTGAGGCCGGTGCCATCGATATATTTCTCGACGCCGGCAATGCCGATATTGTCAGTGTTGGTGAACCCCAGCACGTGCGCGGCCACCGGACCGTTCGGATAGACGCGCTTGTGCTCCGGCAGGAAGCCGACGCCGGGCAGGCCGAGGCGGAAGACTTCTTCGCGCTCCTTCGGCGTGATGCCGCGCTTGACCCAGATAAAGCCCTTGCGCGAGCCCAGCCGCTCGCGCAATTCGCGTGCGTTCACGTCGGGCAGAACGGCGGTGAGCAATTCCACCGCTTCGTCCTTGTCGATGATGCGGCGCGGCTCTGCGAAAACGGAATCGATCTTGATGTCAGTCGCCAAAATATCGCCGTTGCGATCGACGATGTCAGGGCGGGCGCGCGAACTGGCCTCAGTGGCCGCCCGCTTCAAACCGTTCTGCTCCGGCTTCATGCCGAGCCAGACGAGCTTGGCGCCGAGAAAAACGAACACCGCGCCAAACGCCAAGGTGATCAAGCGAACCCGCGAACCGCTCTTGCCGATGCGCGTGCCCAGCACGCCACGCAGAAACGGCATCAGCCAAGCGCCGATCGAACGGCGACGCGCGGGGGAAGCGACGTCCTGCATGTTGTCCTCAGGAAACGAATGCGGATGGGACATGATCAGCGCGCCTCCGCGTTCTGTTTCGGCGTGGCGCCGCGGATCGATCCGGTGATGTCGCGCGGCAAGGGCGTGGCTTCGCCCAGGCCCAGCAGGTCAAGCTTCTGGCCGATGCTGTCGACCTTGGGTGCCCGATCCGGCAGATCCTGCGGCTGGATGATCTGGTCAATGGAGAGCTGTTTCAGGTCGAGATGTTTGTCCGCCAGAGCCTGGATGCGGCCGGGGCGGATAAGATGGGCGAATTCCGCCCGCATCATGGCGATCTGATCGCGCTCCTGCTGGTTGGCATTCTTCATCTTCAAAATCTGTTCGGCGAAGAGGATGGTCTCGTATTTGATCGAATAGGCGTAGATCGCCGAGCCGATCAGCGCCAAGATTGCGACCACGTTGAGAGTACGGAACATTTTCACCCTCTCTTGGGTTCGCGCACGGGCAGAGCCGCGAGGCGAAAAACATCATCGGAGACCGACCGGGACGGCACATCGTTGCGCACGGCCCAGCGCAATTTGGCCGAGCGTGCCCGCGGATTGCCGGTCATTTCCGCCTCGGAGGGGCCGATCGGCTGTCCAGACGGCAGGTCGAATGTCGGTGGCGGCGGCACGGGCTCGCCGGGCAGCAGCCGCGAACGCGCCTGCCCGCGCCCAGAGCGCTCCGCCAGAAACTGTTTGACGATCCGGTCTTCGAGCGAGTGGAAGCTCACCACCACGAGCCGCCCGGCTGGCCGCAACAGCTTTTCAGCCGCGCCCAGCGCCCGCACCAATTCGCCAAGCTCGTCATTGACGGCAATCCGCAGTGCTTGAAACGTGCGCGTCGCGGGATGAATCTGCGTTGGCTTGGCTGGAGCCGCCTTCTGCACCAGATCGGCCAGAGCTCGCGTCGTCGCAATCGGCGCTTGCAGGCGCGCTGCGACAATGGCGCGGGCAATGCGCCGCGACTGCCGCTCCTCGCCATAATAATAGAGAATGTCGGCCAGCTCTTCGGCACTCGCCGTGTTGACGATATCGGCGGCGCTGCGTCCCGCCTGCGCCATGCGCATGTCGAGCGGCCCCTCGTGTCGGAAGGAAAAGCCGCGCGCACCATCGTCGATCTGCATCGACGACACGCCGATGTCGAGCACGATGCCATCGAAAGCCGCAAGGTCCAACCGCGCCGCGACCGCATCCATCTGCGAAAACTGCGCTGGCTCCAGCATCAACCGACCGCCCATGGCGGTGACCAAAGCCTGGCCGTCGCGGATCGCATTGGGATCGCGATCGAGCGCGAGAAGCCGCGTACCGGCAGTCGCCAAAATGGCGCGGCTATAGCCGCCCGCCCCGAACGTACCGTCGAGATAGAGCTGATCGGAAACCGGCGAGAGGGTTTGGAGAACCGCCTCGAGGAGTACGGGAATATGTCGGGTCAGTCCGCCATCGGGAACCGAAGATTCGTTCCCGCGACCCGATGTCATTCCCGCACTCCCCGAGGCTGCGGTGGAACCGTCCCCGCGTGACTGGCGCCGATCTGCTTTCGAAGGTCGCGTACCCGGTTTCTGGCCTCGTCCAGATACGCTTCGAAACGCTTCGGCTCCCAGATCTGAAACTTGTATCCCTGCCCCACGAAGGTCGCCTCGGCCTCGATGCCCAACCAGACCTTCGAGGCTTCCGACAGAATGATCCGGCCCTCCGGATCGACCTTTAGAATCTCGCTCGTTCCCAACAGGGCCGTCGAATAGACGTCGTGATCGTCCGTATAGGTCGCGAAACGCCCCAGAACCCCGTCGATCTCCCGCATCAGAGCGTGGCCGCCGCAATCCAGCGCCTGCGCATCCAACGCGCGATGCACGTAGAGCCCCTCGAATCCATCCTTCGCCAGCAACGTCCGAAACGACGCCGGGATGGAAATCCGACCCTTGCTGTCGAGCCGGTTGGTGAAATTCGAGACGAACCGATCCAACGCATTCACCCGGCGACGCAGACGCAGACATCGAACCGCGCGATGCAAAGGTGGGCGTCTCGGAAGACAGCCCCGACTGCGGATGCAGTCCGGTCGCTCCGTTACGCCAAATCACTGAAACGCGCGGTATGATTTGGGATAGCATGGGAAAATATGGGCGTCAACGAGCGAAGGATGAAGCAAGTGAATCGAAATGGGACGTTCCCATTTCACCCTGCATTAGCTCTCGTTGACGTTAATGAATGGTTGAGAGATCGCGTTCACATTCCAATCAACTTAAGCGGATCAGTCGCTTCCTAGGATTTCCACCTATCGACACCACATCGGGCAGCCCTTAGTGGTAGCCGCTTCGCTCGCTCGCCGCATGGGAACCGGTTCGCCTTCAGCATGAACGACGTTGCAGCCACGGCCATTCGGGCCGCACCGCGAACAAAGTCGACGCGCGCGCCCAACGAGATCGATTTCTGGCGCGGCTTTGCGCTCGTCTCGATCTTCATGAATCACGTCCCCGGGCTCTGGTACGAGCAGTTTACCCACAAGAATTTCGGCTACACCGATTCCGCCGAGCTTTTCGTGCTCCTCGCCGGCTGGTCGCTGCGCATCCTGGTCGACAATCAGCCCCCGGGCATTTCGCCGATGCGCCTCACCCTGCGCCTCGGCGGCCGGGCGATGACGCTCTATTTTGCCCAGCTCGGAATTTCCGCCATCGCCATCGCGATGATCGCCGCGACCGCCCTGCTGCTCGACAATGCCCTTATTCTACAATGGAATAACGCGGCTGCCGTGTTCGAGGCGCCGGGGCCGGCGCACATCGGCTTGGTCATCCTGTCCCATCAGCTCGGCTATTTCGACATCTTGCCGCTCTATGTGGTGCTGATGGCGTTCGGCCCCATCATCGCGCTGATCCATCGCTTCCTGCCGTCCGCGCTGCTGCCGCTCTCCCTGCTCATCTGGGCCGCGACTTTGGCTACCGGCATCAACATTCCGACCTATCCGGTCGAAGGCCGCTGGTATTTCAATCCCCTCGCCTGGCAGTTGATTTTCGTCACCGGGTTCGTCCTGGGCGGGCGAGGTCCGATCAAGTCAGCCATCGAGGATTGGAAGGCCCCCATCCGGGTGATCGGCGGCGCCATCGTCCTGGTCGGCTATATCGGCACCGTCCGCCACTGGTACCCTGAGCCTCTCGAAGTGCCTGAGCCATTTCTGTTTTTTGTCGCTGACAAGACCTTCCTGACGCCGCTGCGCTACATCCACGCCCTTGGTATTGTGGCCTTCGTTGGCGGCAGCTTCTGGCTCATCCTTAAATATGCGCAACCGCTGGCCCGCTTTTTCTCGATGTTGGGTCGCAATTCCCTCAACGTTTTCTGCGTAGGATCCCTGCTCAGCCTCGGCGGACAGATCGTCAGATTCGCCGTTGCCCACAGTTTGTTAGTAGATACAATTGTGGTAATCGTCGGAATTAGCGCCATGAGCGCGACGGCCTGGGTGTCCGAATGGCGCACGCGTCTAAAGGATTGAAAGCGGGTATGTTTCTCGCCGCTGTTCTCTTCGTGGGAACGGCGCAGGCGCAGTCGACCCCTGTGGACAACAGCCAAGCTCCTGCCGCGACATCCTCCGCCACGAACGATCCTGCCGCAGCGATCGACGCCGCCGTCCCGACACCGGCCCCACCGGACCCCAACAATGCCGTCGTGCAATATGCGCTGAGTTCGCAATGTTCGGTGCCGAGCAAGGAGATCGCCTCGCCGGCGCCCCTATCGGCGATGGTGTCGAAGCTCGAAGCCGGCAAAGGGTTACGCATCCTGGCCATCGGCTCGTCGTCCACCTGGGGCATCGGCGCCTCGACACGCCAGAAGAATTATCCTTCGCAGCTCGAGACGATGCTCGAAAAGTCGATGCGCGGCGTCGATATCGAAGTCGTCAATCGCGGCGTGTCCGGCGAGACCAGCGAAACCACCGCTGATCGTCTGAAAACCGAAGCCGTCCTGATCAAGCCCGACGTCGTGCTCTGGCAACTGGGCACCAACGACGCCATTCAGCACGTCCCCGTCGACACCTTTGAACTGAACGTGCGCAAGACCATCAAAGCCTTGCGGCGCAAGGGGATCGACGTCGTCCTCGTCGGCTTGCAATATACGCCGAACTACTCGCGCGACACCCATTACTTCGCCATTCGCGACGCCCTCAACCGCATCGCCGCCGATCTCAACGTGCTCTACGTCAAGCGCTATTCGGCGATGGAATTCATCGCCCGCACCAAGGCCAATATGAAGATGCTGGCCGATGACGGCTTCCATCTCAACGATATGGGCTATCAATGCATGGCCGAGCACATCGCCAATGCGGTGACGGCCAATCTGTTCGTGCGCCGCCGCAAGCCGGCCTCCTGAAGCATCGCGAAACACGATTTTGCTGACGGCGCTCGAGCGTCCGCCAGGCCCTTTCCCGATCCCGTATCAGCCGCCACCGCCCGCAATGGCGGCCCATTCGCATGCCTGGTGTTTTGATGGGGCAATTGCCCACAATTCGGCGTCTTCCCGCTTTGGAGTGGGATATATCCTTGCATCTAATCCTGACGTAGTATAAAGATATCTTTATGTCTTTCTGCGAAACCTAACGATGCCAACCGATATCGCACCCCTGTCTCAGATTCTCGGCGCCCTGGAAGCGGCGGGCGAGCCGACGCGGCTGCGATTGCTCGCCCTTCTGGCGGAAGCGGAAATCACCGTCTCGGAACTCGTCGCCATTCTCGGCCAGTCACAGCCACGCATTTCCCGCCATCTGAAACTGCTGGCGGAAGCCGGCCTCATCGACCGCCACCGCGAGGGCGCCTGGGCCTTTTTCCATCTCGCCCAGTCCGGCGCCGTCGCCGCGCTCGCCCGCGACATCCTGCGCCGTATCGATCCCTCCGATCCGCAATTCGTTTCCGATCGCGGCCGCCTCGCCGAAGCGCGCCGCACCCGCGCCGAACAGGCCGCCCGCTATTTCGCCGAACAGGCCGACAACTGGAACCGCATCCGCTCGCTGCACGTGTCCGAAGAGCAGCTCGAAGCGGCGATCCGCGACATCGTCGGCAAACAGGAGATCCGTTCGGTTCTCGATCTCGGCACCGGCACCGGCCGCATGCTCGAATTGCTGGCGCCGCGCGCCGAACGCGCCGTCGGCGTCGATCTTTCAACCGCCATGCTCGCCGTGGCTCGCGCCGGCATCGACAAGGCGGGCCTGCGCAACGTGCAATTGCGCCAGGGCGACATCTACGCCCTGCCCGTCGAGCGCGACAGCTACGATCTCGTGCTCGTCCATCTCGTCCTGCACTATCTCGACGATCCGCTGCGCGCCCTGCGCGAAGCGGCGCGCACCATGCGCCCCGGCGGCCGCCTGATCGTCGTCGACTTCGCCCCGCACTCGCTGGAATTCCTGCGCACCGATCATGCGCATCGCCGCCTCGGCTTCTCGCGCGAGGAAATCGAACAGATGATGCGCGACGTCGGCCTCGAAAACGTCAGCTACCGCAGCCTGACGCCGCGCACGCGCGATCCCGAAAAACTGACCGTGTCGCTGTGGGTCGCGCGCGACCCGCGCATCATTTCCGATCTCGTTCCAGCAACCGTGAGTATTGCCTGATGAGCCTCGACGTTGTTCGCCCCAGCCGCCAGAGCAATCGGCCGCTTCGCGTCTCGTTCGAATTCTTCCCGCCGAAGACGGCGGAGATGGAAACCTCGCTCTGGCACGCGATCGAGCGGCTGGCGCCCATCGGCCCAAGCTTCGTCTCCGTCACCTATGGCGCAGGCGGCTCGACGCGCGAGCGCACCCACTCGACCGTTTCGCGCATCATCCGCGAGACCAACCTGAAACCCGCCGCGCACCTCACCTGCGTCGCCGCGACCAAGGATGAAGTGGACGACGTGGTGCGCGCCTATTGGGATGTCGGCGTGCGCCATGTGGTGGCGCTGCGCGGCGACCCCGTCGGCGGCATTGGCACGACTTACGCTGCCCATCCCGGCGGCTATGAAAATTCCACCGCCCTCGTCGCCGGCCTCAAGCGCCTCGGCGATTTCGAGATCAGCGTCTCCGCCTATCCGGAAAAGCATCCCGAAAGCGCCACCCTCGATGACGACATCGATGTGTTGAAGGCGAAGATCGATGCGGGCGCGACCCGCGCCATCACCCAGTTCTTCTTCGAGAACGATCACTATCTGCGTTATGTCGATCGCGTGCGCGCCGCCGGCATTCATATTCCGATCGTGCCGGGCATCGTGCCGGTGGAGAATTTCCGCCAGACCGCCTCGTTCGCCAAGCGCACCGGCGCCTATGTGCCGCAATGGCTTGCCGATCGTTTCGATGGCCTCGATGACGATGCGACGACACGCCGTCTCGTCGCCGCGGCCGTTGCCGCCGAACAGGTCTTCGATCTGCTCGATCGCGGCGTGCAGGATTTCCACTTCTACACCATGAACAAATCCGAACTGGTGTTCGCGATCTGCCATCTGCTCGGCCTCAAGCCGCAGCCGGCGCGCGAGGCCGCCTGATGAGCGCCGCCTCGCAACGCCAGCGCAATGGCGCGGAAATCCGCGCCGCCATCCGCAAGACCGCCGGTGAGCGCGTTCTGGTGCTCGATGGCGCCATGGGCACGATGATCCAGGATCTGAAGCTCGACGACGCCGGCTTTCGCGGCACGCGCTTCCTCGATCATCCGCGCGACATCAAAGGCAATAACGATATCCTCATCCTGTCGCAGCCGGATGCGATCTATAATATTCACCTGCAATATTTTCTCGCCGGCGCCGACATCTGCGAGACCAACACCTTCTCCTCGACCAGCATCGCCCAGGCCGATTACGGCTGCGAAGCCTATGTCCACGAGCTAAACTACGAGGGTGCGCGCCTCGCCCGCGCCGCTGCCATCAAGGCGGAGGAAACCGATGGCATCCGCCGCTATGTCGCCGGCGCGCTCGGCCCCACCAACCGCACAGCTTCGATCTCGCCCGATGTCAGCGATCCAGGCTACCGCGCCGTCACCTTCGACGAACTGCGCGCCGCCTATGCCGAAGCCACCGTCGGCCTCATCGAAGGCGGCAGCGATCTCCTGCTGATCGAAACCATTTTCGACACATTGAACGCCAAGGCCGCCTGGGCCGGCATTTGCGATGCCTTCGAGAAGACCGGCCTCGAACTACCGGTGATGATCTCGGGCACGATCACCGATCTGTCCGGCCGCACCCTGTCGGGCCAGACGCCGGAAGCTTTCTGGAATTCCCTGTCCCATATCAAACCCGTCGCCGTGGGACTGAATTGCGCGCTCGGCGCCAAGGAGATGCGCGCCCATATCGTCGAACTGTCGCGCATCGCCGACACGCTCGTCTGCGCTTATCCCAATGCGGGCCTGCCGAACGAATTCGGCCTCTATGACGAGAGCCCGGAATATATGTCGGAGCTGCTGGGCGAATTCGCCGATGCCGGCATCGTCAATATCGTCGGCGGCTGCTGCGGCACGACGCCTGCCCATATCACCGCCTTCCGCAACCGCGTCAAAGGCGTCAAGCCGCGCAATATCCCGAAGATCACGCAACGCCTGCGTCTTTCCGGCCTCGAACCCTTCACGCTGACCAGCGACATCCGCTTCGTCAATGTCGGCGAGCGTACCAATGTCACCGGCTCCGCCCGTTTCCGCAAACTGATCAAGAACGGCGAATATCCGGCCGCGCTCGATGTCGCCCGCGATCAGGTCGCCAACGGCGCGCAGATCATCGACGTCAACATGGACGAAGGCCTGCTCGATTCGAAGCAGGCGATGATCACCTTCCTCAATCTCATCGCTTCCGAGCCCGATATCGCCCGCGTGCCGATCATGGTCGACTCGTCGAAATTCGACGTGATCGAGGCCGGCCTGAAATGCATTCAGGGCAAGGCGGTGGTCAATTCCATCTCGCTCAAGGAAGGCGAGGAGAAATTTCTGGCCGAAGCCCGCAAGGTGCTGCTCTACGGCGCGGCCGTCGTCGTCATGGCCTTCGACGAGCAGGGCCAGGCCGACAGCTACGAGCGCAAGGTGCAGATCTGCACCCGCGCCTATGAGATTTTGACCCAGCAGGTCGGTTTCCCGCCGCAAGATATCATCTTCGATCCCAACATCTTCGCCGTCGCCACCGGCATCGAAGAACATAATTCCTATGGTGTCGCCTTCATCGAGGCGACCCGCGAGATCCGCCGCAGCCTGCCGCACGCACATATCTCGGGCGGCGTCTCCAACCTGTCCTTCTCCTTCCGTGGCAACGACCACGTGCGCGAGGCCATGCATTCGGTGTTCCTGTTTCATGCCATCAGCGCCGGCATGGATATGGGCATCGTCAATGCCGGCCAGCTCCAGGTCTATGAGAAGATCGATCCGGAACTGCGCGAGGCCTGCGAAGACGTGGTGCTCAATCGCCGCGACGATGCCGCCGACCGCCTGCTCGCGGTCGCTGAAAAATTCCGCGGCACCGGCGCTGAGATCAAAGGCAAGGATCTCGAATGGCGCGAACTGCCGGTCGAGAAGCGTCTCGAACATGCTCTGGTCAACGGCATCACCGATTTCATCGAAGCCGACACGGAAGAGGCACGCCTCGCCGCCACGCGGCCGCTCGACGTGATCGAAGGGCCGCTGATGGCCGGCATGAACGTGGTCGGCGATCTCTTCGGCTCCGGCAAGATGTTCCTGCCGCAGGTGGTGAAATCGGCTCGCGTGATGAAACAGGCCGTCGCTTTCCTGATGCCGCATATGGAGGCCGAGCGCCTCGCCAACGGCGGCACAGGTGGACGTACCGCCGCTGGCAAAGTGCTGATGGCCACCGTCAAGGGCGACGTGCATGACATCGGCAAGAACATCGTCGGCGTCGTGCTCCAGTGCAACAATTACGATGTCATCGACCTCGGCGTCATGGTGCCGGCCAAGAAGATTCTCGACACCGCCCGCGAGCAGAACGTCGACATCATCGGCCTGTCCGGCCTGATCACGCCGTCGCTCGATGAAATGTGCTTCGTCGGTGGCGAGATGGAGCGCGAAGGCTTCGACATTCCGCTGTTGATCGGCGGCGCAACAACCAGCCGCGTCCACACCGCCGTCAAGATCCATCCCAACTACCAGCGCGGTCAGGCGATCTATGTCACCGACGCAAGCCGCGCCGTCGGTGTCGTCTCCTCGCTGCTCTCGCCCACCGCGCGCGAAGGCTATATCGAGGGCATTCGGACCGAATATCGCAAGGTCGCGGACGCCCATGCGCGCGCCGAAGCCGACAAGCAACGCATGCCGCTGGAACGGGCCCGCACCAATGCGATGAAGATCGACTGGAGCAATTACACCCCGCCGAAGCCGACATTCTTCGGCACGCGCATCATCTCCAACTACAGCGTCGCCGAACTGGTCGACTACATCGACTGGACGCCCTTCTTCCAGACCTGGGAGATGAAAGGCCGCTTCCCGGCGCTCCTCGACGATTCAGAACAAGGCGCGGCCGCCCGCCAGCTCTATGACGATGCGCGCGCCATGCTCGAACGCGTGGTCGAGGAACGTTGGTTCAATCCGAAAGCGGTTGTCGGCTTCTGGCCGGCCAATGCGGTTGGCGACGACATCGAACTCTACAATGGTGAATCGCGCAGCGAGACAATCGCCACGCTGCACACCTTGCGCCAGCAACTGCTACGCCGCGACGGCCGTCCCAATCTCGCCATGTCCGATTTCGTCGCGCCGCGCGCCACGGGCCTCGCCGACTATGTCGGCGGCTTCGTCGTCACCGCCGGCGCCGAGGAAGAGCGCATCGCCGAGCGTTTCGCCCGTGCCAACAACGACTATGCCTCGATCATGGTGAAAGCCCTGGCCGATCGGATCGCCGAGGCCTTCGCCGAGCGCATGCACGAGCGTGTGCGTCGCGAATTCTGGGGCTATGCGGCCACAGAAACGCTCACCAACGAACAGCGCATCAACGAGGATTACCAGGGCATCCGCCCGGCACCGGGCTATCCGATGCAGCCTGACCACACCGAAAAGCGCACATTGTTCGACCTGCTGCAGGCCGAGCGTCGCGTCGGCGTCAAGCTGACCGAGAGCTTCGCCATGTGGCCGGGATCGTCCGTCTCAGGCCTTTATCTCTCCCACCCCGACTCCCATTATTTCGGTGTCGCCAAGGTGGAATATGATCAGGTCTGCGACTATGCCCTGCGCAAAGGCATGGAAATCGCCGAAGTCGAGCGCTGGCTGTCGCCGATCCTCAACTACGATCCAGCCAGCAATGCGCGCGCCGCGGCTGAATAGCCGCGTCGTTCACCAGTTGAGCTGACGACCGGCGTAATTGCTGAAACTGCCGCTACGAGCCAGATCGAGCTTCTCGATCTGCTGCAACAAACCGCGCGCACTTTCTTCAACCGACAAGGTTGCACCTGGTCCGCCCATGGCGGTACGCACCCAGCCCGGCGAGTAAATGCCGACGGCCACGCCCTTCGGCCGCAGCGCCGACGCCAGACCATGAAACAGGCGGTTCACGGCGGTCTTCGACGTGCAATAGGCCATTTTCGAGGTTTCCTCGTAGCCGAAACTGCCCATGCCGCTGGAAATCACGATGACCTTGCCTTTAGTCGCTTCCAGATTGGGCAAAAAGGCCTTCGTCACGCGCAGGGGCGCGACGGTGTTGACCGCCAGCACCTTCGTCAGCACATCGAAATTCATATCCAGCGGCGATTGCGGATCGTCGCCCATGATGCCTGCATTGTTGATGAGCACATGGATCGGCTTGGTGCCGATATGCGTCTTGGCTGTGCCAATTGAATTGGCCTCCGCCACATCCATGGGCACGACTTCGACATCGCAATCGTCCCGGGCTTCGAGCGCCTTCAGCTCCTTGGCACGACCGGGGCCTCGGCAAGCGGCCAATACATGATGCCCGTCGGCCGCGGCTTGACGAACCAGTTCAAGGCCAATGCCGCGATTGGCCCCGGTGATCAAAAAGGTCGCCATGGCGCTTTCTCCTAATTCATCGCTTAAGCGATCGTAGGCGCATCGAGCGCCGCGATCAGATTGCGCAAGGTGAGAATGGTCGAACTGTCGGCCACGCCATCGACGCGGGCCGGCCGGAAGTGCCGCTGAAAGGCCGCGACGACATTCTCGGTCGCTTCATCGAATTCCGGCTCGACGCTGATGCCATAGCCATACATGGCGAGCATGGCGCGCAGCGCTTCGATCGGCTGGCCGCTGTCGCCACGCGCGAAGAAGCGCCCGCCGCTGATCGCTTCCGGCTTCACCCAATGCCCGACGCCCTGTTTATGCAATTCGTCCCAGGGAAAGCGCTCGCCCGGATCGATCTTGCGTCCGGGCGCGATATCGGAATGAGCGAGAACACGTTGCGGCACGATGCGATGGCGTGCCGATATATCCCGGCAGAGCGCGATGACCGCTTCGATCTGCTTGTCGGCGAACGGCGGCAGACCGCCATCATGTCCTGGATTGGCGATCTCGATGCCGATCGAAAAGGAATTGATGTCGGTTTCGCCCGCCCAGGACGAACGCCCCGCATGCCAGGCGCGACGCGCTTCGCGCACCAGTTGCACGATGCGCCCATCTTCATGAACGAGATAATGGCTCGAAACCTGCGAGACCGGATCGATCAGCCAGCGCAGCGCTTCGCCGCCGGGATCGGCGCGCCACGAGGCTTCCGCATCGCCTGTGCGCAAGCCAGTGTAATGCAGAACGATGGCATCGGGGCCATCGCATCCACGCCGTTCGCCGTGGTTCGGCGAAGGGTGCAGGTCGCAGACTAAAAAACTATCGGGCGTGAAATCATCCATGCCCGATAGCTAAGCTGAATAGCGCGATTTGAACAGTCCGCCTTAACGGACGCAGACGCGGCGGCCGTAATAGTTATACCCCCAGCGACGGCAACCATATCCATAGCGCGGCGCTGTATTGGCTCCGATGACAGCACCACCCGCCGCGCCAATGGCCGCGCCCGCGAGCGTGCCGCCCGCCGAACCGCCGGAAACCGCCGCGCCGACGAGCGCACCGCCGGCACCACCGATCACCGCGCCACCCGCGGCCCGTTCGCCCGGAGTGTTACAGGCAGCCAGCGAGAGCACCGCGGCAAGCGCAGCACCTGCCAGGGCAAACTTCTTCATATGAGCCTCCTTCATCAGAGCGAACGGACGCACCCTTGGACAATCCAACGAGCAAAGCCCGAACTGTTTCATGCGGCTATATGGAAATGCATGGGCCGCCGGCTTGGTTCCAGCCGCGTGTTCCACCAAGGTCCCTTCAACGCCAAGGACATGGATGAAACATGTCAAGTAACGGGCCCAAGCCCGTCAAATCTGCTTCTTTCCCGCGTCTTCAGCAAGCAAATCCGCCAAGATCCGATGCTGTGCCGCAATAATAAGAATTCGTCCGTATTGATCTTCGATCGTGCGACAAGCAGCTTGACGGTGCCGCACGAGGCTCTTCCTCCGCGATGCTACGCAGTCTCGTGGACGCGTGACGCGCCGCCCGCAGCTTTGACACTGCCATTGTCATCCTTGGCCGGGTACCGTAGGAGTTGCCCCGCCAGTCGGCCGGACGGCCGCTGCTCACGCAGAGGAAAGTCCGGGCTCCACGGAGAAACGGCGCCGGATAACGTCCGGCGGGGGTGACCCCAGGGATAGCGCCACAGAGATCGAACCGCCTGATGGAGGCAACTCCGGACGGTAAGGGTGAAAAGGTGCGGTAAGAGCGCACCGCGCGTCCGGCAACGGACGCGGCATGGCAAGCCCCGCCGGGAGCAAAACCGAATAGGGGCGACGAGGACCTTCGGGTCCGGATCCTCTCCGGATCGTCGCCCGGGTTGGTTGCTTGAGGCGGCTGGTAACAGCCGTCCCAGAGGAATGGCCGTCACGTCGCAGCCTCGCGCTGCGGCCCTACAGAACCCGGCTTACAGGCCGACTGGCACTATTGTTCACTATTGGACTTATTGGCTCGGACGTGCAAAGGCTTCCGCTGCGGTCATGAAAAGGGCCGCAGGGGAAACGACAAGGCGAACGGCCGATATGGTTTGGGGACACCGCATCACTGCTGCTTCGGGCAGGCCGTTGGCCTGGCTGGCCGGCTTTGCGCTTGTTCTCCTAGCCCTCACCAGTCTGCACTTCGATCGCGCCTCTCAATCTCCCTCACCCATCGTCTCCGTCATCGACAGCGCCATTCTCGCCTCGCTCGATACGGATGGCGACGAGCCGCAACACCTTGATGGCGACGGCCTGCTCGTTGCGGATTTTACACCCGCACCCATTGTCGTCCACGCAGCATCCATAGATCTGCCGTCGCACGACGCGGGCCTCAAGCCGGTCTTCTTCCTCTCCGTCAGCGCCCGCGGCCCTCCGCCCGCGCGCATCTGATCGCACCCGTTCTTCACGCCATCGCATTGCCGCGCGCGTGAGACGGAGCGCGTGAAGCGACGCGCCGCGTCGCAGTCTGCCAAAACATTCGCATGTCCCGCTTGCGCCTTCTGCCGCGCATCGGCGGCATCAATCGCAAGCGACTTTTCTGACTCAGGATTTGACCATGGAAACCGACCTGCTCTCGACTGTCGGATCGGCCTTTCTCTCGATGATGGAATTACACCGCCTGATTTATCTCTTCGGCGGCGTGGTGATGGGCCTGGCGCTCGGCATCCTGCCCGGCATCGGCGGCGTGGCCGGCACAGCCCTGCTGCTGCCCTTTACCTACAATCTCGATCCCACCACTGCCATGGCCCTGCTTCTGGGTCTGGGCGCGACGACCACCACGGCCGACCCGATATCGGCCATCGTGCTCGGCGCGCCAGGCCATGCCGCGTCCGCCGCCACCGCCATCGACGGCTATCCGATGACGAAACGCGGCGAAGGCGGACGGGCCCTCGGCGCCGCTTACATGTCGGCGCTGATGGGCGGCATTTTCGGCGCCATTCTGATGGGCATCACTTTGCCGATCATCCGCCCGGCCATTCTCTTCATCGGTTCGCCGGAACTGCTCGGCCTTGCCGTCTTCGGCATTTCCATGGTCGCCGTTCTCTCCGGCAACACGCCGCTGCGCGGTCTCACCATGGCCTGTTTCGGCATGATGATCGCCATGATCGGCTCGGATCCGCAGACCGGCACGCTGCGCTGGACGATGGACAGCCTATATCTGTGGGAAGGCTTGCCGCTGGTGCCCGTCACCCTCGGCGTCTTCGCGCTGCCGGAACTGTGCGATCTCGCCGTGGCGCGCACCGCCGTGGTGAAGTCGGAGCAGATGATGGACACCAGCGCTGGCCTGTGGGCCGGCTGCAAGGACTGCTTCCGTCATTGGTTCCTGGTGCTGCGCTGCGCCTGGATCGGCTCCGTCATCGGCGCCATCCCCGGCATCAGTGCCTCGGTCATCGACTGGATCTCCTATGGTCACGCGATCCGCACCGAAAAGGGCGCACAGCAGACCTTCGGCAGCGGCGACGTGCGCGGCGTGATCGCGGCTGAGAGCGCCACCAACTCCCGCGAAGGCGGCGCGCTGGTGCCCACCGTGGTCTTCGGCGTGCCCGGTTCCGCCGGCATGGCGATCCTGCTCGGCGCCTTTCTGATGCACGGCCTCGTGCCGGGCCCGGAAATGCTGACCAAGAACCTCGGCCTCACCTATTCCATGGTGTGGAGCATCGCCATCGCCAACATTCTCGGTTCCGGCCTCTGCTTCCTGTTCTCGGGCCAGTTCGCGAAAATGGCGACGTTGCGCTACACGCTGATCCTCCCGGTGGTGTTGTGCTTCGTCTATATCGGCGCCTTCGAAGGCCACCGCAGCTGGGGCGATCTGATTTCGCTGCTGTGCTTCGGCATCATGGCCTGGGGTGCCAAGCACTTCAAATGGCCGCGCCCACCGCTGGTGCTCGGCTTCATCCTGGGCAGCATTCTTGAACGCTATATGTTCATCTCGATCCAGCGCTACGGCACGAGCTGGATGCTGCGGCCGATCGTCATCATTCTTTTCCTGATGTCGGCGATCAGCATCCTGCGGCCATTCCTGCAGGACGTGCGGCGTCATGGCGGGTTCCGCGGCATGATAGGAGAACTGTCCGCGCCGCGCCTGCGCCCCTCGCATATCTTCCCGATCGGGCTCTTGTGCCTGTTCGCGGTGATGATGATCGAAGCGGTGCAGTGGAACTTCTCGGCCAAGATCATTCCGGTGATCGTTGGCACGGGCGCGATCCTGTTCTGCTCGCTGTCGCTGCTGAACGAGATCTTCAAGCGTCCGGAGAAAGAAGCCGAGCCGATCAAGCCGGGAGAAATCAGCGAAATCGCATCGGACCCCAACGCTAAGGTCCATATGGACATCGCGTCCAACATCACCCATCTGCCGCCGCGCACCATCGTTCTGCGGGGCGCCATCTTCTTCGGCTGGATGGTCGGCTTCCTGATCTCGATGGCCTTGATCGGGCTCATTCCAACGGTGCCGATCTTCATCGTCGCGTTCATGCGCGTCGAAGGACGCGAACGCTGGACGCTGACGCTGACCATGGCGCTCATCATGATGCTGTTCGTCTATGGCCTGTTCGATCAGTTGCTGGCGATCCCGTGGCCCGGATCCCTGCTGGGCGACACCTTCCCCTGGCTGCGTGACAACATACCGTCCATGTAGGCCCGCGGATGAGATCGCAAGACGGTCCGCCCGTGCAAGGCGGCTGGTGGCACATGCCACTGGCCGCCTTGGTCATTGCAGCAATCGTTCTCTGTCTCGACGGCGATCGCCTCGCCGCTCTCGTCACGACGATCGCTAGCCTTTTGTTATGGGTCGTTGCCCTTCTGGAATGACTTCTTCCAATACGGGCGTGGCACTCCCCTTCACAGGCATCTCACCTTTGAAGGCGAGATAGCCGCCATCCACCAGAAGATCAGTACCAGTGATGAACGAGGCTTCGTTGCTGGCGAGAAAAGCCGCTGCGAAGGCCACTTCGTCGACGCGGCCCGTCCGGCCCAGAAGATGTGCCGGCCCGCGAATGCGCCTTGCATTCTCGCGCGAGCCATAGGCGCGACTGCTGCGATCGGTATCGATGGAGCCGGGCGAAATCGTATTGGCGCGAATGTTGTCGGGCGCCAACTCCACCGCGATACATTTGGTCAATTGAATCAAACCGGCCTTTGTCGTCGCATAAGCCGAGCGCTGCGCCACGCCAATATGGCCAAGCTGCGAAGCGATGTTGACAATCGATCCGCCACCCGCATTGCGCATGTAGGATGCAGCATATTTCACTGTCAGAAAGGTGGCGGTGAGATTCACGGCCAAAGCTTCGGCCCAATCGCTGATCGCCAGCTCTTCGACGGTCTTCGTCGGTGTCACCGCCACGGCCACATTGGCCAATGTTGTCAGTTTACCGAATAAATCCACCGCTTTGGCGCAGGCGCGTTCGCAGGCTTCAGGACTGCCAACGTCGATGGCGATGGAACCTGCATTGCCGCCACCTGTGCGAATATCATCGGCCACGGCTTCGGCAGACGCCAAACGCAGATCGGCAACGAGCACGCTGGCGCCTTCATAGGCAAAGCGGCGGGCAATCGCACCGCCGATTTCGCCACCGCCACCGACGACAAGTGCAACTCGTCCATGCAATCGTTTGTCCCGAGTCATCCGTCGCTCCTATTTGCGCAGGGCCCGATTGTACAAACCGTCAAGGGACAGTATATCGCCAGACATAGCTGTCGTGAAACAGCATCAAAATCATTCCCCGGAGGAAACCTCGTATGGCACGATTCCCGCGCCTGTCGTTCGTAACGGCACTTGCCGTCCTCAGTGCATGGCCTGCCGCGGCCCAGTCTCCCGAAGCTTTTTACAAAGGCCGGAAGATGGACATGATCATCGGCTATTCGAGCGGCGGCACTTACGATCTCTACGCGCGCCTGATGGCCCGGTTCCTGGCGAATTATATTCCCGGCAATCCGGTGATCGTGCCGCGCAACATGCCGGGCGGCGGCAGCCGTACCGCAACAGCCTGGGTCTATTCCGCCGCCCCGAAGGACGGCTCCGTACTGGCGACGGCCGATCAATCGCTCGCCATCGCGCAAGCCCTGGGCGATCCGCAGATCCGCTTCGATGTGAACAAGCTGATCTATATCGGCAACCCGAGCCGCGAAAATAATACCACAGTCGCTTGGCACACGTCAGGTATTCGCACCATCGAAGATGCGACGAAGCAGGAAGTCACGGTCGGCGCCACCGGCGGCTCGACGTCGTCGCAATATCCCAAGGCGATGAACGCCCTCCTCGGCACCAAGTTCAAAATCATCCTCGGCTATCCCGGCGGCAACGACATCAACATCGCGCTCGAACGCGGCGAGGTCGCGGTGCGAGGATCCAACACCTGGCAATCGTGGAAGTCGACGCGCGCCGATTGGCTGCGCGACAAGAAGATCAACATTCTCGTGCAGATCGGCCTCAACAAGGCCGAGGATCTTCCCGACGTCCCGCTCTTGATGGACCTTGCCAAGAACGATCAGGACCGCGCCGTCCTGAAACTGCTCTCATCGCCCACCGAAATCGGCCGGCCGATTTTCACCACGCCGGATACACCGGCGGATCGCGTCAAGATTCTGCGCGACGCCTTCGACACCATGGTTGCCGATCCGAAATTCGTCGAGGAAGCCAAGCGCGAGAAATTCGAGATCGATCCGGTGAGCGGTGCGCAAATGCAGAAGATCGTCGCCGATATCGTCGCCTCGCCGAAGAACATCACCCAGCGCCTCAACGAGATCATTGGCGAAGTCGAACAGAACACGAGTTCAAAATAAGCGATCTAGGGAATGAAACGACCATGACTGGCACACAATCGACATCGAATTCACTGGCGCGCCTGCGGCGCGAAGTGGCAATCACCTCGCGCATTCTGGTGATGGAAGGCATGCTGGACTATTCCGGCCACGTCAGCGTCCGCATTCCGGGCCAGGATGCTTATTACATTCAGCCGTCGACCGACCCGCGTTCCCATATCGATCCGGAACGGCTCATCATGGTCGATTTCGAGGGCAATATTCTCGGCGATCACAATCGCAAGCCGCCGGTGGAAATCCCGATCCACGGTGAAATCTACAAGGCGCGGCCAGACGTGCAGTCGCTCGTTCACTGCCACATGGAACTCGCCATCATGTTCACCATGATGGAAGACGTGCAGCTCGTGCCGATGCGCTCGCGCGCCGCCCGCTGGGCGAGCGGCATCCCGACCAGCAATGATCCGACCCACATCAAGACCAAGAAACAGGGCAAGATTCTAGCCGACGACCTCGGGCCCCATCATGCCGCGCTGATGCGCGCCCATGGTCTCATCCTGGTGGCGGAATCAGTGCCGGCCCTTCTGGTCGATGCCGTCCATTTCGACGAAAACGCCCGCGCGCAGATGCAGGTGATGCAGGCTGGCCGCAAGATCAAGCCGCTGACGCCGGAAGAACTCGACCTCCTGGAAAAATCCGAGATGCGCGAATTCCACGTCGGCAAGCTCTGGAAATACTATCTGAACAAGGCCGAGAAAGTCGGCATCATTCCGCCGGAATGGGCGGAAGAAACCGCCTGAAACTTAGCGTTGAGCCCACTTTGCCGCAGCTTCGCCCGCGGCAAAGCCGGTGGCAAAAGAAGCCTGCAGCAGATAGCCGCCGGTCGGGGCTTCCCAATCGAGCATCTCACCGGCAACGAACACGCCAGGCAGGCGCTTGAGCATCAGTTGCTCATTGACCTCATCGAAACTGATGCCGCCGGCGCTGGAAATGGCGCGTTCGATCGGTCGTGGACGCAGCAGGCGCAAGGGCAATGCCTTGATCCGCTCTGCAAGCGCCATGGGCTCACCCGGCAACGCACCCGCTTCATAGAGCAGAGCCGAAGCAAGCGGCGGCAATCCGGCGGCTTTACGCAAATGCGATGACATCGACGCCTTGCCGCGCGGCGCAGCGAGACGCGTGGCGAGCTGCCCAGCCTCGAGATCGGGACGCAGATCGATGTTCAGCATCGCCTGTCCATCGCGCGCGATCGCCTCACGCAACAAGGGCGACAGGGCATAGACCACCCCGCCCTCGATGCCATAATCGGCGACCATCGCTTCGCCACGCACACGCTCGCCGTCGAACTCAAGTGCGATATTCTTCAGCGGCGTTCCAGCGAAGCGCTGCCGCAGATGCGCCGACCAGTCGATCTCAAAGCCGCAATTGGACGGCCGCAACGCAGCGACGGCGAGCCCTTGCCGCTCGAATATCGGCGCCCACGCGCCATCGGAGCCGAGACGCGGCCAGGAGCCACCGCCGAGCGCCAGAACGGTCACATCCGCCGTCAGCTTGAGGGCCTGGCCGGACGGACCGTTCAGCAGCACGGCGCCATCGGTGACACCCGTGAACACATGGCGCGGCCGCAACACTACGCCCAGCTCATCCAGCCGGCGCAGCCAGGCGCGCAGCAGCGGCGACGCCTTGAAACTTTCGGGAAACACCCGCCCGCTTGATCCGACGAAGGTCGGCACACCCAATTCCGCACTCCAATCGCGCAGGGCTTGCGGCGGGAACCCTGCCAAAATCGGCCGCAAAACCTCGGCCGCCGCGCCATAGCGCATGACGAAACGCTCGAAATCCTCGCTGTGGGTCAGATTGAGGCCGCCCCGCCCGGCGAGCAGGAATTTGCGCGCCGGCGAGGCCATGCGGTCGAAAACGGTCACGGCAAGGCCGGCGCGAGCCAGACGTTCCGCCGCCATCAGCCCCGCGGGGCCCGCCCCGACGACAAAAGCGCTTTTCTGGCCCAATCCACTGCCCTGCTGATTCATGCCAAAGCCTTAGTCCGATCGGTGCCGCTGTGCTATCCCTCCGCCCATGAACCAGCATGCCAAGCGCCGCCACCAGGCGGGTATTTTCGATCTGCCCGACGACGATGACGATCTGCCGCGGCCGCCGCCGCGCCTGTTGGCGACGCCGGAGGCCGGCCAACGCAGCCACACCGTCGATGAAGCAGGCGCCGGCCAGCGGCTTGATCGCTATCTGGCGGGGCTGGCCGACGCTGCCGGCGAAGCCCTGTCGCGCACGCGCATCCAGGCCTTGATCGAAGACGGCCAGGTCACCATCGACGGACAGGCCGCCCGCGACACCAAATCAAAGGTCCGCGCCGGACAGACCGTCACCATCGACGTGCCGCCCCCCGTGGCGGCCGAGCCGGAAGGCGAGAACATCCCGCTCAACATCGTCTTCGAGGACGAACATCTCATCATCGTCGACAAGCCGGCGGGACTGGTCGTGCATCCCTCCGCCGGCCATGAGACGGGCACGCTCGTCAACGCCCTTATCGCCCATTGCGGCGCCTCGCTGTCGGGCGTCGGCGGCGTCCGACGGCCCGGCATTGTCCATCGCATCGACAAGGACACATCGGGCCTGCTCGTCGTCGCCAAGACCGATGCCGCCCATCAAGGGCTTGCCGCGCTCTTTGCCGATCACGGCCGCACCATGCGGCTCGAACGCGAATATCTGGCGCTCGTCTGGGGCGCCCCGCAACGTGGCCACGGCACCATCGAGACCGCCATCGGTCGCCATCCCACCCATCGCGAGAAACAGGCCGTCGTGCACGGCGATCGCGGCCGCGAAGCCATCACCCATTGGGAATTGCAGGAGACCTTCGGCAAGCGAGAGGCGCCGATCGCCGCGCTGATCGCCTGCCAACTCGAAACCGGACGCACCCACCAGATCCGCGTTCACATGACCCATATCGGCCACCCTCTGATGGGCGACCCGGTTTATGCCACGGGCTTTCGCACCAAGGCCGCCCGGCTCGACGAAGAACCACGTGAGCGCCTGGAACAGCTCGGCCGGCAAGCTTTGCATGCCGCCGTGCTGGGCTTCGACCATCCGATCACCGGCGAGGCCCTGACCTTCGAAAGCGAACTGCCGCAAGACATGGCCTTGCTTCTCGAAGCGCTGCGGACGCAAGCGGAGTGACGAGCGCAATTCCGTCATTGCGAGCGAAGCGAAGCAATCCAGGGGCAAAGTGTAGAGTCTAGGATGCAGATATGCCTGGACGGCAGGATCTTTCTGGACATTCTAGCGCGCGCCCCTGGGTTGCTTCGTCGCTGCACTCCTCGCAATGACGGAAATGCTCTAGTTCTTCGTCCGGATCGCGTCTCTGATTTTGCCCAGCAAAGCCGGCGACGCTGAGTAAATTTTTTCCAACAGCTTTTGCAGGTCTTCGCCGGAGGTCGGGTCGACCTCAAGCCCCATGCGCTTGGCTTCCGCCTGCAACTCCGGCGCCTGCCATGTGTCCATAAAGGCCTTGCGCAAAACAGCGACGCGTTCGCGCGGCACGTCCGGCGCGACGAAATAAGGCCGCGCGAATATCTCCTGCGCGTAGAGCGTGTTCAAGATGGTGCGCTGTTCCTCGGTCTTGGCGAATTCCAAGGTGCGCGGTACGCCCTGCTTGTCGAGTTCATCGACACCCCGGGCATTTTCCTGCGCAATCACACGGAGCTTCTTTTCGGCAAGCAGCGGCGCATATTGCGCGGAAAGGCTCGTCCAGTTCATGCCGCACATGCCGTGAATTTCGTTTTTCTCGATGGCCGCCATGATCTCGCGACTGCTGGGATAGCCGAGCACCGGCTTGAATTTCGCACCCAGCACGTTGTTGAGCAGAATAGGCAGATAGCCCGTCGCTTCGGTCTCGCTCGTGCCACCGACGACCAGTTCCGCCTTGAACGTATCGGCGAACGTCTTGGCCGGCGCATCGGGACGCGCCACACAGACGAAGAGATCGGCGCTCGCACTGCCAAGATAGTGCAAGCGCATCGGATCATAGCGCAACCGCGTCGCATCTTCGAGAATGGCGGCAAGCGGTTGTGACGAAAAGGCGGCACCGATAATGGTTCCATCTTTCACAGCCGTCGTCGCCACATGCGCCGCCATCACATTGCTGGCATTTCCCGGCATATTGGACACGACGACATTGGGCGCACCGGGCACATGCGCGCTGAGAAAACGCGCCATCAGCCGTGCATAGACATCATAGCCGCCACCGGCCGACGTCCCGACCAGAATGGCGATCGTACGACCCTTGTAGAATTGTGCGACCGCCTCTTGTGCGCCAGCCGGTTGAAAGGCGGCCGTGATCACGAAAACAGCCGCAACGAGGAACCTGCCCACTGCAATCTCCTTCTGTTTCGCCTGTATCAAAACCGACACCGCCCCGTGAGGTTCCTGTTGCAAGACCATTCGGAAGGACAAAATCGCCTGCACAAATCTCTTGCTTGCCCTGGTTACGCCGCTAACCTGCCCGGCCAAGAACAAAAGAGACAGGAACATAAAGAGGACGTCTGATGGGGCTTGCGCATTCTGAACATTCCAATCCAGAGACGGTTGGTGAAGTCGCGACGGGAACGCGCATCGTCCGCCGCGACGCCCATGCGCCCACACAACGGGTTTCCTGTGACATTTGCGTGATTGGCTCCGGCGCCGCCGGCATTTCCGCGGCTCTCGAAGCCGCGCGTTTGGGCCGGCGCGTCATTCTGGTCGATTCCCTGCCGGTGCTTGGCGGACAAGCCGTCAATTCGATCATCGGCACGTTCTGCGGCCTCTTTTCCAACGGCGATTACGGCTATCAATTCACCCACGGCATCGCCGACGATATTCTCAGTGATCTTGGCGCCATGGATAAGGCGCTCTTCTATCGCCACGGTCCGGTAACGACCGTCGTCTATTACGATGAAGTGGCGCTCGGCCGCTGGGTCGAAGAGAGCGTGCGCAAGGCTGGCATCGTCACCATTCTCGGCGCCATCATGCGCAAGGTCGAACGGAACGGACGACGCGTCAAATCGATCGAACTGGCGACGCGCTATGGTGATGTCATCGTCGAAGCGACAGGTTTCGTCGATGCTTCCGGCGATGCAGCGCTCGCCTGGCTCGGCGGCTTCGCCTGCCGCGAGCCCTCTGGCAATCCCGTGTTCGGCACGCAAATGGTGGTCGTCGAGAACATCGATGAATCAGCCCATCCGACGCGTGCGCAATTGGCGCAGAAGATGGAGGAAAAGGGCGAGGCCTATGGCCTGCTGCGCCGCAATTGCGTGTCCTTCGTCATCCCCGGCCGCAATATCGCCGCGCTCAACATGACCCATACGGAGACGCCGCTCGAACCGCTCGCCGCCTCCAAGTCGACGCTCGACGGCAAGGCGCAGGCCGATCTCTCTGTCAAATTCCTGATGGAACAATTTCCCGACTGTTTCGGGAAAGCGAAAATCCGCAGCTATGGCATGCCGGGCATAAGGCAGACGCGCTGGATCGTCGGCAAGCATCAGCTCTCGCTCGATGAAGTGCGCCAAGGTTTTCGTCATCCCGATGCCATCGGCCGCACCGCCTGGCCGGTGGAGCTGCATGACCACGGCGCCGGCTATGCCTGGCAGACCTTTCCGGAAGATCACGCCCATTACATTCCGCTCGGTTCGCTCATCCCGGAAGAGGCTGACAATCTCTGCGCCGCCGGCCGCTGCATCGATGCCGATCTCGCAGCACTTTCGAGCGTGCGCGTGATGGGGCCTTGCATGGCCATGGGAGCCGCTGCCGCCCACGCGCTGGATCTCGCGGGTTCCGGCAGCGTGCAACAGATCGATGTGGGCGCCTTGCAGAAGCGCCTCAGCGATAATCTCGACCGCACCGACGGCGGCGGAAAGGATAGAAACCTGAACTAGGGGACAGACTGGAAGGGAGGGAACAGATGAAGACGATCAGAAAGAAGGGAACGGCCTTGATGGCCTTCGCCATGGCGCTGTCGCTGACGGCGCCAGCAGCCTTGGCCCAGAACGCCGCTTGGGACAAAGTGATCGCCGACGCCAAGAACGAGAAGGAACTCGTTCTCTACACGGCGCTCGTCGGCGACCCAACTTTGAAAGCCATCGTCCAGGGCTTCCAAAGTAAATACGGCATTACGGTCAACGTTCTCGAAGGTCGTGGTTCCGACATCCGCGAACGTGCCCGCGTCGAACAAGGCGCCGGTCGCTTCATCGCCGATGTCACCTATACGTCGGAAGGCCAGGCACGGCTGATTGCCCGCGAGGACAAGAGCTATGTGCAGCACGAGGCGGTGCCCAACATCACCACCTTGAAGCCCGAATTCGCCAAGATGACGAGCGACAATCTCTTCGCCCCGTCGATGACCATCCCTTACGGCATTCTCATCAATGCCTCGATGGTCAAGCCGGAGGATGAACCCAAGAGCTGGGCCGATCTCGCCAATTCGAAATGGAAGGGCAAGATTCTCTCCGACGACGTGCGCGCCGTTGGCGGCGGCTATCTGATGTTCTTCGCCCAGCTCAATGCACCGGGCCTTGGCGAAAAATATCATCAGGAGCTGGCGAAGAACGAACCGTCCTTCACCCGCGACATGCGGGAGGCCGGCCGCCGCGTCGCACGCGGCGAATATCCTATTTATGTGCCATTCATCCTCACCGACATCGCCAATCTGAAGGGATTGCCCGTCAAGCCGATCATTCCGACCGAAGGCGTGCCCTTCGTGCTTTATGGCAATGTGCTGATGCGCAATGCGCCGCACCCCAATGCGGCGCGCCTCTATATCGATTACGGCATGTCGGAAGAAGCGCAATTGCTCTGGGCGAAAACTGGCATGGGCGTCGTGCGTGACGGTTTGGCCGATAAGATTCCGCCGGAGGTGAGGCCCTTCGCCAATGCCAAACTGCTCGGCACCACCGATCCCGATCGACAAAACGAGGGCATCGCTCTCGCCAAGAAGATTTATCAGTAGGTCAGTCAGCTTCCGGCGACTGGATTGCTTCGCTGCGCTCGCAATGACGGTCTCGTCATTGCGAGGAGCGGAGCGACGAAGCAATCCAGAGCTTCTGGTCTTAGCCTTCAAGCATCAAAGAGTCTTGCCCTTGCGCTCACCGCGCAGGAACTCGCGGATCACCTGCTCGTTCAGGGTCACGGTCGGATCATATTCCGGCGCATCTTCCATCTGATCGAGCGTGTTGAGCCCCATCTGTTTGAAAATGCGGGCGGTCGAGGAGATCAGCCGCACCGGCTGCTTCGGATCGGCATTGAAATGCTGATGAATGGTATTCGGCGGAATGTAGATATAGTCGCCGGCCTCCCATTCGAGCTTCTTGATTTCGTCCTGTGGTGTCCAGGAGAACACGTCGGTGATCTCGACATCGCAATCCTGATGCAGGTCGTAGCCGTGGCCTTCGAGCACATAGACGCATTCCTCGGCCAGATGCCGATGCTTGCCCGAGCGTGAGCCCGGGGGAATGATCTGCATATAAGCATCGACCGTCTCGATACGGGTGTTCATCTGCTCGTTAAGGAGATGTTTCAGCAGCCCCTGCCTCGACATCTCCCAGGGCATTTCATGGGGATGAACGACCTTCTTGCGGCGTGCATTGCGTGATGGCGCGTCGCGCGCATCGTCCAGCAGGCGCTGATAGAGATGTTCGTTGTTCTGGCCGGTGAGCCAGCTTGCGCTTTCGCCCCAGGCCATCAGTAACCTCCCTTGGGATGGTTGAAATCGTCCTCGATCTCGCGCGCCTCGAAACCTTCGCATTCGGGCGTCACGTCGACGGGACGTTCCTTCACCGTCTTCTGGAACAGCATGTTGAGGAAGAGATACATCGGCTTCGTCTTGATCACGAGCGCGCGCGCCGGCTTATCCTTCGACGCATTGAAATGCTGATGCACGCAATTGTTGTGCACGATGGCGATGTCTCCGGCCTTCCAATCGTAACGCACGCCGTCGTGAATCTCGTAGCCTTCGCCGTCGAGAATATAGAAAGCCGCTTCGTTGACGTGACCATGCTTCTGCGACGAGGCGCCCGGCGCATATTCTTCCAGATGCATGTGAAAGGTCTGGGTGATGCCGTCCTTCGGTTCGACATAGTGGCGGCTGAACGCCTGCGGCCCGTCAACGAACTTGATGTCCTTGGCCTTGCGCACGCGCGGCACCGAGCGCAACCGATCGAGCTCTTGCTTGACGTTATATTCGCCTTGAATGCCGCGTACGAAAACGCGGTCTTTTTTGCGGTGATAGAGCGTCTCGCGCTTCTCTTCGAGCACCGCCGAATTGTGTCCGATGTCGGCGGGTTGCGCACCGCCTTTTTGTACTCTGGAATCCGTCGTCATTGGTTCCTCCCGCGCCAAGGCTGAAGCTCGGCTTGCGTTTGCAAGCCTGTCTATACGCGCGCCATCACGCGATGTCATGTGTCGACCTTTGGCCCATTGCCACTGCGGAGCGAGCCCCCTAAGTTGCTGATGGGGCCGGTAAATTGCGCAAAAACTTGCAGCCGGCTGAAGCGGAGGAGGAACTATCATGCATCGCACGATTGCATTCACGGCGCTTTCCCTGTCGGCAACGCTGGCATTCAGCACTGCGGTACTCGCCCAGCAACCCGCTCCAGCCACACCGCCAGCGCCGCCTGCGGCACCACCTGCCGCCGCGCCGGCCGGTCCACCGGGCCTGAGCCAGATGGATCTCTCGAATCCCACTGCGAGCAAACAGGATACCAAGCTCGCGCCGATTCCCGTTCCGCCGCTCGCCACTGCGGTCGATCGCCTGCCGCTCGACAAGATCAAACTGCCGCCGGGCTTCAAAGCGGAAGTGTGGTCGAGCGGTCATCCAGGCGGGCGCACCATGGTCGTCGGACCCAAAGGAACCATGTTCGTTGGCACGCGCACGCTCGGCCGCGTCTATGCGATCACCGACAAGGACGGCAAGCGCGAGGTGAAGACGCTGCTCACCGGCCTCACCCAGCCGAACGGTCTCGTCGTCAAGGATGGCGCGCTCTATGTGCTCGCGATCAATCGCGTGCTGCGTTACGACAACATCGAGGACAAGCTGGCCAGTCCCGGCGATCCCGTCGATCTCACCGACAAGTTCAAACTGCCGCCGGAAGTTCATCACAATTGGAAATATGCCGCCTTCGGTCCGGATGGAAAGCTCTACATCCAGGTCGGCGCCAATTGTAACATCTGCGAGATCAACCCCGGCGTTCACGGCCAGATCCGCCGTTACAATCCCGATGGCTCGGGCATGGAAATCGTGGCGCGCGGCGTGCGCAACACAGTCGGCTTCGATTGGCATCCCGTCACCGGCGAATTGTGGTTCACCGACAACGGCCGCGACTGGGCCGGCAATGCCGGACCGGAAGACGAGCTGAACCGGCTGCCCAAGAACATGGTCGGCGCCAATTTCGGCTTCCCCTATTGCCATGCCAACGGCATTGCCGATCCCGACATCAAGAAGCCCAATGCCTGCGCCGGCGTGATTCTGCCCGCCGCGCTCACCGGGCCGCATTCGGCCGGCCTCGGCATCCGCTTCTATACCGGCTCGATGTTCCCGGCCGCCTACAAGAATGTCGCCTTCATCGCCCGGCACGGGTCGTGGAACCGCGAACAGAAATACGGCTACGACGTGGTCGTCGCCCGTATTTCCGGAAGCCGGGCGAAGATCGAACCGTTCATGACCGGTCTGCTCGACGCCAAGGACAACAAGTTCTACGGTCGCCCAGCTTATGTGTTGCCGATGCCCGACGGCGCTTTGCTCGTCTCCGACGAACAGAATGGCGCGATCTATCGCATCAGCTATGCGGGCCGGTCTGCCAGACGGTGAGGATGATGCAGCGATTGAACGGCATGTTCGGATTGGCGGCCCTCGGTTGGGTCGCCAGTTTTTCCGCTCTGCCCGCGGCGGCGCAGGCGCTCAACGAGCGCCTGCAAACCTGCGCCGCCTGCCATGGCGAAGACGGCAATTCCAAAATGGAGAAAATCCCCTCTCTCGCCGGCCAGCCGGAATTCTTCGTGCTCAACCAATTGGTGCTGATGCGCGAGAACGTGCGTCAGGTCGAGCAGATGATGTCCTTCGTCAAGGACCTGAAGGACGAGGAAATTCAGGGCCTGGCGCAGCACTATGCCGGCCTCAAGCCCATGCCGACAGATGAAACGGTCGATCCCGCTCTGGTCAAGCGCGGCGCCGAACTGGCGCAGCGGCTGCGCTGTGCGTCTTGTCATGGCGACGGGCTGGAAGGACGCGAGCAGATGCCGCGCCTCGCGCGCCAGCGCATCGACTATATGTTCGAAGCCATGCAGGCTTTCCGCGACAATCGCCGCAGCGGTGCCGACACCGCCATGACGGCGGTGATCGTCGGCGTTTCCGACCAGGATCTTCTGGCCCTGGCCCATTACGCCAGCACGAAATAGGCCGGCAAAAAAGATCGTCCATACACTCTCGACGGAAGGCTGGAACCGAGGCAAACTGCCCTCCGGAGGATAGATTGCGCATCGCGCCCTAGAGCGTGATCGCTCTTGAAGGGAGGACTTGATGGCATATCGCACGAGATATGTGCCGGCCTATCTGCCTGCGCTTTTCAGCCTTGTTGTTGCAACCGCTCTGCCTTCGCTGGCCAGCGCTCAGGATGTAGTCAAGGTTGCCATTCCGCAACGCGGAAACTGGGAGACCTCGGTCGCAGACGTCGGCCAGCAGGCCGGCATTTTCGCCAAACACGGCATCAAGGTCGAAGTGCTCTACACGTCGGGCGGCGGCGAAACCTTGCAGGCCCTGATTTCCGGCAGCGTCGACGTTGCCATCGGCACGGGCACCGCCTCGATCATGGCCGCCTTCGCCAAGGGCGCACCGATCCGGCCCATCGCCTCGTCCACATCGGGCGCCCGCGACATCTTCTGGTATGTGAATGCCAGTTCGCCGATCAAATCGCTGAAAGACGGCGCCGGCAAAACCATCGGCTTCTCGGCCGGCGGCTCATCCTCGAACATCGCCACCTTGAAACTCATCAAGCAGTCCGGCACGGCGATGAAACCGACCGCCACCGGCACGTCGCAAGCCACTTACGCACAAGTCATGTCCGGTCAGATCGATATCGGCTGGTCGGCGGTGCCTTTCGGCATCGATCTTCTCGAGGACAAGAAGATCCGCCTCTTGGCGCGCTACGACGACATTCCCGAATATCGCAACATGACGGCGCGCATGCATGTCGCCAATCTCACCTTCATCGAGAAGCGGCCGGATGTGCTGAAACGTTTCCTCGCCGCTTACGACGAAACGCTCAACTGGATGTACAAAGGTGACGAGGGATTGCTGACGTTCTGCAAGATCTACAATCTTCCGGAGAAAGAAATCCGCATCGCGCGCGATCAGTTCACCCCCAAGGAAGCTCTCGATCTCAAACGTCGCGTCGGCATCGACGTCGCCATGGAAGACGCGCTGTCGCTGAAGTTCATCAGCAAACCGCTAACCCAAGCCGAACAGGACGAGCTATTCAAATATTACTACAAGTGAAGAAAGCACGGGTATCGGCTTCACTTGAGAGAGCTGTAGGCGTCGCCGTCGATAGCTAAAGAGCTTCGGCGCAACAAGGATCGTTTCATCAATCAAAACGCACCTGCAAATTGCGTGTTTGCAAGAGAGATTTTATAGTCGTGCGATAACAAGCAATTTGCAGGGGAATGGTGAAACCATGCTGGGGGAAAAGATCGCCAAAGGCATCATCGCGCTATCCGCATCCATTGTTGTCGGCTTGCTATCTGGCGTCGCAAACGCACAAGACTTCCCAACGCGCCCTCTTAAATTCGTCGTCGGCTTCGGCCCCGGCGGATTGGGCGACATCGCCGCGCGCGCCGTCGCGCAAAAAATGGCTATTTCGCTCGGCAAGCCCGTGGTGATCGAAAACATGCCGAGTGCCGGCGGCATGCAGGCTGCAGGCATGGTGGCGCGCGGCGAGGCTGATGGCCACACGCTGCTGCTCGTCAGCGGCCAGAACGCCATCTCGCCCTCGCTGTTCAAATCCGTGCCGTTCGATTGGAACAGCGATTTCGCGCCGGTGGCGACGATCAGCGTCTTCGATTTCGTCATCGTCACCGGCAAGGACAGTCCGCTGAAACAGGTGTCCGACCTGTTGCAGCGCGCCAAGGCCAATCCGGCCGCCTTCAACATGGGAACGATCAGCACCGGCAGCGCGCAGAACCTCGCGGCTTTGCTGTTCTCCTCCATGGCCGGCGTCAAAATGCAGATCGTGCCGTTCCGCACGACCGGCGACGTCACCACCAACGTCCTGTCGGATCAGATCCAAGTGGCCTTCGAAACGGTTCCCGGCGTCATGGGGCAAATTCAGTCCGGCAGCCTGCGGGCGCTCGCCGTATCATCCGATAAACGGGTTTCGTTCATGCCGGACGTGCCAACCGTCGTGGAAGCCGGCATTCCCGGCTACACGCTGATCTCGTGGAACGGCGTCGTCGTGCAGAAGAAGACGCCGCCGGCGATCATCGCGCGCCTCAACAGCGCCATCAACGAGGCGTTGAATGCCCCAGATGTCAGCAAGATGTTCTCCGGCATCGGCATCAACCCGCGGCCGGGCCCGCCTGAAGCCCTGCAGGCGATTTACGACACCGATCTTGTGCGCTGGCGCAAAGTGATCGCCGATGCCAATATCCCCCAACAATAGGGGTTCGCGACCATGAATACCGATCCACGCATCGACAGCCGTTCGGCCAGGCCGGCGCATATCGACGAAGCCGAATGGCAAGTCCGCGTCGATCTCGCCGCCTGCTATCGTCTCGTCGATCATTTTGGCATGTGCGATCTGCACCTCAACCACATCTCCGCCCGCGTGCCGGGCAAGGAGGAGCATTTCCTCATCAATCCGTTTGGCATGATGTACGAGGAAATCACCGCTTCATCGCTGATCAAGATCGATCTCGACGGCAATATCATCGCCAATTCCAACCCGGATTATTCGATCAACCTGCCGGGCTATGTCATTCACAGCGCCATCCATGGCGCCCGGCACGATGTCACCTGCATCGTCCACACCCATACCGATGCCGGCATGGCGGTCTCGTCGCTCAAATGCGGCCTGCTGCCCTTGACGCAGACGGCCATGCGCTGGGGCAAGATCGCCTATCACGACTTTGAAGGCGTGGTCGTCGATCTCGACGAGCGCGGCCGCCTCGTCGCCAATCTCGGTGACAGCGAGGTGATGATCCTGCGCAACCATGGACTGCTCGCGACCGGCGCCAGCATTCCCCAGGCCTTCAGCAATATTTACCGATTGGAACGCGCGTGCCGCACGCAGCTCCTGGCGCTCTCCTGCAATTCTGAGTTGAATATTCCAGAACGCGATATCATTGCGCGTTCCAACCAGCAGCTCGCCGTTTCGCCGACGCGCGATGCCAAAGGCCAGGTGCGCGCCCAGGGCGCGATCGAATGGCCGGCTTTGAAGCGCATGCTCGATCGCCGCGATCCCTCTTATCGCACGTGATGATCGCGCCTGATCGCAAAACCTGACATGGAACCGCGATGAGGTCTGGCCATCGCGGGCGAGCGCGATTATTCCTTAAGGCTACGAAAGCGTGATGATTCGCTAACGGCGTTAGGGATTTGTTCACCAGATTTCCGCCATTTTGACAGTCTGCGTCCGGCCGTCGCTGGTCGTCTGTCTCATCGCAGCCATTGGGATTTTCACATGCCGACCTTTTCGCTCGACGCTCTCGATCTGGCCGCCCTGCTCTGTTCCAAGGTCTGCCACGACGTCATCAGCCCGGTTGGTGCCATCATCAACGGTCTGGAAGTCCTCGAAGAGGAAAAAGACGCGGAGATGCGGAAGTTCGCCAATGATCTGATCCGCAAGAGCGCCCATACCGCCTCCGCCAAGCTGCAATTCTGCCGCCTCGCCTTCGGCGCCGCCGGATCGGCGGGCGCCTCCATCGACACCGGCGATGCCGAACAGGTGGCCCGCAATCTCCTGGCCGACGACCGGCTGAAGTTCGAATGGGTCGGCACCCGTCAGCTCATGCCGAAGAACAAGGTTAAGCTGATCCTCAACCTCTGCCTGATCGCCTCCGCCTGCATCCCCCGCGGCGGTCTGCTGCGCGTCGTCATCAGCGGCGAGAACGACACCACCAACGTGGCGCTCGAAGCCTCCGGCCCCAATCTGCGGCTGGCCAATGGTGTTCCCGCCCTGCTCGCCGGGGAACCGGAGACGGGCAATATCGATGCCCACGGCATCCAGGCCTATTACACCGGCCTCGTGGCGCGGGCGTGCGACATGCACGTCGAAATCGCCGTGACCCCGGAAAAGGTGTCCATCGACGCCCGCCCAGCCACCATGGCCGCCGCGGCCTGATAAGGCCCTGACAACCAGGCCTTAACCCATTGTGTGCTCTGTTCTACGGCCGCATGAACCGCGGCGGGATAGGCGTGCGTAATGGACGAACTGCTCAACGAATTCATTGTCGAGACGAACGAGCAGATCGAAGCTGTTGCCTCGCAGCTCGTCGCCTTCGAACGCACGCCGTCTAACTTCGACACCATCACCGCCATCTATCGCCTGATTCACACGATCAAGGGCACTTGCGGCTTTCTCGACCTGAACCGCCTGGCGCGCCTGAGTCATGCGGCCGAAACCCTTATTTCGCGCATTCGCGACGATCGTGTCGCCACGCCCGCCGCAGTCTCCCTGATCCTCTCCACGGTCGATCGCATTCAATCGATCCTCGAAGGGCTGGAAAAGACCGGCAAGGAACCGGTTCAAGACGACAGCGAACTGATCGCCGCCCTCGAAGGCCTGGCGACCGTGACCGCACCTGGCGAGGACCCGAAGGCCGAAGCGCCGGCATCACCCGAACCGGCGAGCGAAAGCTCCCCCGCCGCAAAGCCCGCCGCCGCGCCCGCGCCGAACCGCGACAGCGCCAGCATCCGCATTGCGGTTGGCACCGTCGAACGGCTGATGCGCCTGGTGTCCGAACTGGTGCTCACCCGCAACCAGCTCTCCGAAATCAGCCGCCACGGCAACACCGGCGAACTGGCGCTGTCGATGCAACGCCTGTCGACCATCACGACCGATCTGCAAGATGGCGTGATGCAGGTACGCATGCAGCCCATCGACCGGCTGTTCTCAAGCCTGCCGCGCCTCGTGCGCGATTTGAGCCACGAACTCGACAAGAAAATCGATCTCATCGTCGAAGGCTCCGATACCAATTTCGATCGCCAGCTCGTCGAGCTGCTGCGCACGCCGCTCGTCCACATCATCCGCAATTGCGCCGACCATGGCATCGAGCCGGCCGCTGAACGTCTCGCCGCCGGCAAGTCGGCGGTCGGGCGCATTCGTGTTTCGGCGGCCCATGAAGCAAGCCACGTCACCATCGAAATCGCCGATGATGGCCGTGGCCTCGACGCCGACAAGATCCGCGCCAAGGCGTTGTCGCTTGGCCTCGCAAGCTCTGCCGATATCGCCACCATGACGCGCGATGAAATCTACAATTTCATCTTCGCGCCGGGCTTCTCGACCGCGCGCCGTGTGACGCAGGTGTCCGGTCGTGGCCTCGGCATGGACATCGTCCGGCAGACGGTGGAATCCATCGGCGGGCGGATCAACATGTCGAGCCAGCCGGGCATCGGCAGTGTCTTCAAGCTGAAACTGCCGCTGACATTGGCGATCACACCGGCCCTCGTCGTCACGTCGCGCGGCCATCGCTTCGCCGTGCCGCAAAACGCCGTCATTGAAGCCGTCGCCTGCCAGCCTGATGGATCCTGCCGCCTCGACCTGATGCAGAATGCCCCTGTCCTGCATTTGCGCGATGAGATTCTGCCCGTCATCGACCTCGCCAGCAACTTCGATCCCTCAGCACCGCCGATCCAAATCGACCGCGAACAGTTGGTCATCGTTCTGCGCTCGGGCACCGCGACCTTCGCCGCCACCGTCGATACGATCGCCGACATTCAGGAAATCGTCGTCAAGCCGCTTGGCCCCTCGCTGGCGCATATCGCCGGTTTCGCCGGCAATACGATTCTGGGCGACGGCTCAGTGGTGCTGATCCTCGACATCGCCAGCCTCGCCACGACGCTGGGTCTATCGACGTCGACCAACTTCAGCCCGAAGCAACGAGACGACAGCGCCTATGTCAAGGAAGCGACGCGGATGATCGTCTTCCGCGCGGGCCCCGGCCCGCGCAAGGCGGTGCCGCTGTCGCAGATTTCGCGCATCGAGAACGTCGCCACCGCCGATATCGATCAATCCGGCGGCGCCTATGTCCTCAAGCGCGGCAGCTCGATCATTCCGCTCGCCGCCTGCTGGGACGCCGATTTCTCCACCCAGGTGCAATGGCCGGTCTTGATCATCGGCGTCGGCGGCGAGCCCATGGGGCTCGCCGTGTCCGAGATCATCGACGTCGTCGACGAGCCGCTGAACATCAACATTCCCGCATCCGTCCCCACCGTGCTCGGCTCGACGGTCCTGGCTGGGGAAGCGACGGAGATCGTCGATCTCGCCCATTACATGCAGCTCACCCTGCCCAAGGCCTTCCAGCGCGGTCATGCGCGCAAGTTCAATATTCTCCTGGTCGACGACAAGCAGTTCTTCCGCGATCTGCTCGCGCCCGTCATTTCCGCCGCCGGCTATGACGTCACCTCCGTGGCCAGTGGCGCAGAAGCGCTCGGCCTCGTCGAGCGCGGCCACGACTTCGACGCCGTGATCTCCGACATCGATATGCCGGGCATGACCGGCTATCAGTTGGCGCAGACCTTGCGCGCCGACCATGCATTCGGATCGCGGCCGATCATCGCCATCGATGCTTACGCGGGTCCCACCATCGCCGCCGCGGCTAGGAAAGCCGGTATGACCGATGTGATCGGCAAGTTCGATCGCACCGCCCTGATCGACAGACTGAGCGCGGCGCTGGAAGCCGATACTTTCGGCGCCTCGTCCATCGAAGGCAGCGCCATGAACGGAGCGGCCGCATGAATCGTCCCGACATGAACCGCCCCGAACTGCAACGACGCACCGGTGCCCCCGTTTCATCGGCGCTCGCGCAGCGCATCGATAGCGTTTCCTCGCTGCTCGTCTTCGTCGTGACCATCAACGGTGAAACGTTCGGCCTGCCGATCGAGCATGTGCGAACGGTGTTTCGCGTCATCGACGTCACCCCCGTGCCTCTGGCCCCGCCTTACGTGGTCGGATTGATCAATCTGCGCGGCAAGATTCTCACCGCCGTCAGCCTGCGCCAAAGACTCGGCCTGCCCACCGATACCGTGAACAACGCTTTCGCCGTATGCCTGAAATACGAGGACGAGGATTTCGCTCTCATCGTCGATACAGTCCGCGACGTCGTTGAAGTGCGGGAAGCCGATCGCCTTCCCGCTTCCCCGCATATCGCCGATGCGCGGGCGCAGCTTACGCTTTCCATCTATCGGCAGGGCGAAACGCTTCTGCCTGTGCTCGACATAGCGAAAACAGTTTTGGCCGGCACAGCGGCGCAAGCCGCCTGACCGGTCAAATGGACGGAGACCTATTATGAAGCACATCCTGATCGTCGACGACTCTACCGTCATCCGCAAGATCGCCAAGCGCATTCTGGAATCGCTTCACTTCGAGACCTCGGAAGCCGACGATGGTGAAAAAGCCCTGGCGATGTGCATGGAGCGCATGCCCGACGGCATCCTGCTCGATTGGAACATGCCGGTGATGGACGGCCTGACCTTCCTGCAGAACCTGCGCAGCCGCCCCGACGGCACCCACCCGAAAGTCATTTTCTGCACGACCGAGAATGACGTCTCCCATATCGCCCGCGCGCTGCATGCCGGCGCCGACGAATACATCATGAAGCCCTTCGACACGCGCATCGTTCAATCCAAGTTCGAGGAAATCGGCCTCGCCTGACGGCGCGGCTCAAGCCGGCATGACCAAAGAAAGCGCCAAAGCGAAATCCAGTAAGTCCGCCGCGATCGCGCAGCCGCGCGCCATCGTCATCGGCGCATCCGCCGGTGGTCCGGAGGCCTTGGCCACGCTTTTCGAAGCGCTCGTCGATTGCAATATTCCCGCCCCGATCTTCCTCGTCCTGCACATGCCGACGGATTTCTCGGCCATGGTCGCCGCCTATATCGAACGCGTCAGTGGCCGGCCGACCAGCACCGCGACCGACGGAGCGCCTCTCCCGGGCCATATCTATGTCGCGCCCGCCGGCCGGCATTTACGGATCACGGGCCGCCCAAGCCGCGCCATGATGCGCCTCGATGACGGCGACAGCGAAAATTTCTGCCGGCCGGCCGTCGACGTGCTCTTCCGTTCGGCTGCCGCGACCTACGGCCATGGCCTGCTGGCGCTGGTGCTCACGGGCACCGGTCACGACGGGCTCGCGGGCGCCGCTGCGGTCGCTGCGGCCGGCGGCACGATCATCGCCCAGGACGAGAAGTCGAGCGCCGCCTGGGGCATGCCCGGTGCCGTCGTCGAACACGGCCATGCGACGCTGGTCCTGCCCATCAAAGTCATGGGCCTGAAGATCGCCTCGTTGTTTCGCGCCACCGAGCCCGGATGCGCCGCATGAGCAACCGGTTCGATCAATTCCGGACCTTTCTCAAAGCCACCACCGGTGTCGCGCTTGAAAACGATCAATGGCAAGCGGCCGAACAGCGCCTGGCCCCGCTGGCGGGGCGCCTCGGGCTTTCGGTCGACGATCTGATCGATCGCTTTCTGCGGCATAGCGATCCAAAACTGTCCGCCGCCGTCATCGACGCGATGATGACCAACGAAACCTTCTTCTTTCGCGACCGCAAACCGTTCGAACTGTTCCGCGACGTCATCCTGCCGCGACTACTCGAGCGCAAACGAGACGATCGTCGCCTGCGCATCTGGTCGGCCGCCTGCGCCACCGGCCAGGAACCCTATTCCCTCGCCATGGTGCTCGACGAGGAAGCCCGGCGCTTCGAGGGCTGGACCATCGAAATCGTCGCTTCCGACATCTCCGCTTCCGCTTTGGAGAGCGCGCGCGGCGGGCTCTACAATCAGTTCGAGGTGCAGCGCGGCCTGCCCGTCGCCTTGTTGCTGCGTCATTTCCAACGCGACCTGGAGAAATGGCGGATCGCTCAGCACCTGCGCGCGCAGGTGCAGTTCCAGCAAGTCAATCTGATCGACGACTTCACCCGGCTCGGTGCGTTCGATGTGATCTTTTGTCGAAATGTCTTGATGTATTTCGATCAGGCGACCCGCAGGTCCGTGCTCAATCGCCTCGCCAGGACCCTGATGCCGGAAGGCATTTTGATGCTCGGCGCGACCGAATTCACGCCCGGCGACTGCGCGTTTGCACCCCTGCCGGAAAGCCCGGCCCTGCTGCGGCGGCGCAAACCCAAGCCCGAGGCACCCGCTGGCCACCTCGCCATCGCTTAGCGTCCTCACCGTTTCTTTGAAACGGTGAGAGACTCCTGGCTCTTGTTTTTGACGCGTTTTCTTGACGCGAACCGAAACCCGCTTCGCTCGAAAACGCTATGGCGCCAATCACCGTTGCATAAAAAAAGCCCCGGCACGCCGGGGCTTTTCGATCGAGATGAACCTGCCGGTCAGGCCGTGATGCGTTCGTCCGCATCGCTGGGTTCACGCAGCACATAGCCACGGCCCCAGACGGTTTCGATATAGTTGCGGCCTTCGCTGGCATTGGCGAGCTTCTTGCGCAGCTTGCAGATGAAGACGTCGATGATCTTCAGCTCCGGCTCGTCCATGCCGCCATAGAGGTGGTTGAGGAACATTTCCTTGGTAAGCGTCGTTCCCTTGCGCAGGGAAAGCAGCTCCAACATCTGATATTCCTTGCCGGTGAGGTGCACGCGGTTGGCGCTGACCTCCACCGTCTTCTGGTCGAGATTGACGACCAGATCGCCGGTCGTGATGACCGACTGCGCATGTCCCTTCGAACGGCGCACGATGGCGTGGATACGCGCCACCAGTTCGTCCTTGTGGAAAGGCTTGGTGAGATAATCGTCGGCACCGAAGCCGAGACCCTTCACCTTGTCCTCGATGCCGGCCAGACCCGAAAGGATCAGGATCGGCGTCTTCACCTTGGCGACGCGCAATGTGCGCAGCACCTCATAGCCGGACATGTCCGGCAGGTTCAGATCGAGAAGGATGATGTCGTAATCATACAGCTTACCCAGATCGATCCCTTCTTCGCCGAGATCGGTCGTGTAAACGTTGAAATTCTCAGATTTAAGCATCAGTTCGATGCTTTGAGCCGTCGCGCTGTCGTCTTCGATCAGTAATACGCGCATGTCGTGTCCCCACCTTGTCCCGCAACTTCGACCACCCAACTGGAGCGTCGCGGCCGCAGACAAATCGCCAACGGAGCAATCCCGTGTCTTCTACCGGCTTGGTAGTGTTAACGGCGATTGGTTAACAAAGCGTGTTTTTCGCCTGACTCATTCATACATAGAAAACGATTGATCGTGCAAATCTTTCAGAATCAGTGAGTTCGCATGTGAATTCGAATTAAAGTTTTGGATGAACAAAGCCCTATAAGGGATTCTGCGGACTCATCCTGGTAACGAATGGCCTGATCGCGCTCGTCTGGCCGCTTCCAGGGACATCTAAAGAGACACGAGGGCGGATCGCGCAAATCGCGCGAATCGCTTGTCGAAATCGCACTCGAAATCTGTTGCCGCCACCTGCGAAATCCACCCAGCGGTAACGAAGCGGTTACGATGCTGTGGCATGGTGAATCTGTCTCGCGGTAAAAAGTAAACAGCCAGTGAAAACCCTGGGGGGATCACTGGCATGGCGTTCGTCAGCGTTTGGAGTTCGCGTAATGAAATCGCGGGATACCCTCATTCGACTCAAGAGATTTCAAGCGGACGAGAAGCGTCGCCGCGTCAGCCAGATTGAGGCGATGATCGCCGAATTCTCGCGCATGCAGACCGAACTCGACCGCGAGATCGCGACCGAAGAGCAGCGCTCCGGCAATGCCGATCCGAGCCATTTCGCTTATTCCACCTATGCCCGCGCCGCGCGCGGCCGTCGCGACAACATCACCAATTCCGCCAACGAACTGCGGGCCCAGCTCGAGGAAGCAAAGCTCCAGCTCGACGCCGCCGTGGAGGAATTGTCCAAGGTCCAGAACCTCGAAGGCCGTGACAAAAGCGGCGAGCGCCTTGTCGACGTTCCGCGACCGGATGCGATGATGCTGCGCCCCGCCGGCGCCTGATTTTTCACCTTTTTGCCTCTCGCACGGCCCGAACCCACCTGGGTCCGGGCCGTGCTGCGATTTTATGGCGCATTTTCCGCAATTTCCGTCGGAATGTCTTGCATCGGTCACGAAGTCATGCACGGATCGCATGACTTCGGCGCGGCCTCGGCCCTGCCGGATGAGGGGCGCCCCAGGGACTGCGCACGAGAGCGAATGTGAAACAACTGAAGAAATTTTTTTGGCCCGTCATCGGCTTGGTGGCGGTCGTCTGGTCGCTCAAACTGCTCTACGCGAAACTTCTCGCGGAAGTCGCGACCGATCCATCCGTAAAGGCCATGCTCAAGACGAGCGGCTTTTTCAGTGATCTCAGCATCATCGCCACGTCGATCGGCAGCAAACTGTCCGCCATTCCCGCGCACAGTTATTTGCTTGCCGCTCTCTCCACCCTCGTCGCCTATGCCGCCTTGGCCTGGTACGACCGCATTGCCCTCATCCATCTCGATCGACAGAAGGGCATTTCCTGGATTTACGTCTCGGTCTGTTCGTTCGTCACCTATGCGCTGTCGCACAACATCGGCGCCTCGGTGTTCTCCGGCGGCATGGTGCGCTTCCGCGCCTATACGGCCAAGGGACTGACTGGCGCCGAGGTTGCCATCCTCGTCGCGCTCTGCTCGTTCACCTTCGCATTCGGCACGATCATCCTGCTCGGCTGGGTGCTGCTATGGGAGCCGCAGATCCTCAAGCCGCTGACCAGCCTGTCGGCGAAATTCGATCTCGGTGAAACGCCGGCCCGCATCATCGGCGTCGGCCTGCTGGTGCTGTGCGCGCTCTACACCATCGGCGCATGGCTGCACTTCAAGCCGCTGCAGATCGGCGGCTTCAAACTGGTCTATCCGCGCATGCCCGTCGTGGCCCGCCAATATCTCGCGGCGCCGCTCGAACTCGCTGGCGCCGCCGGCATCATCTATTTCGCGCTGCCGGCCGACGGCAATCCTGGCTTCGCCATCGTGCTGGGGGCTTTCCTGCTGTCGTTCTCGGCCGGCCTCTTGTCGCAGGTGCCCGGCGGCGTCGGCGTGATGGAAGCCGTCTTCCTCGCGATCATGCCGCAGATCCCCGCGACATCGGTCTTCGCGGCCTTGCTCGTCTGGCGGCTGTTCTATCTGATCATTCCGCTGATCCTGTCGCTGCCGGTCATTCTTCTGTTCGAGCGCTCGCAACTTGGACAGGCGACGAAGGATATCGAACCGCCGAGCTCGATTCTCAAGCACTAGAGTCTTTCACGCGACATCGGTCCAGAATTCTCTTATTGCGAATCGTCTTCGTGGTATTCGCCTCCATCAAACGCTGAATCTCCGTGCGGCACAGCCAAGCTGCGCCGCATTTGTCTTTAAAAAATCTCATTATTTCCAACTTTTACGAGCAGATGGATCGAACATGCGCCTTTGCGCGTTGTGATTTTGACCATACTGCCCGAACACGTTTGGACGGCCGCCACGGCCCCCGTTTCAGGCATCGGCCTGTGAGGAGACATGGCGGTTATTTTAAGCGTTCACTGGGGCGTTCACGATTCGAGCGCAGCCCTGTTCGACGATTATACCCTTCTGGCAGCGGTGCAGAAGGAACGTCTGACCCGCGTCAAGAAGGATGGCGGCGACCCAACCATCTGCATTGATGAAGTGCTCAACATCGCCGGCCTCGATCGGTCCGCTATCGACGTGGCCGTGTTCAGCCGCATGCTGGTCGCGCGCGGCATGTTGCGTCAGCCGCTGCTGCGCGCGTTGGGCGAGAAGCTGCAAGGCAAATCCAACAAGACGACCGATCTCGCCGCGCGCATGCAGCGCGCCGTCAGCATGGATGTCACGCGCGTAGTCAATGTCGCAGCTCTGCGCCGGCATTTCGGCCTGCCGCGCCACACCACGATTCATTTCGCCAATCATCACGAAGCCCACGCCCTGCCGGCGCTGTTCCACACCGACTGGGACAATGCCCTGCTCTACACGGCCGACGGCTATGGCGACAACGTCAACTACAGCCAACGCATCTTTCGCTACGAGCAGATCGATTGCCTGTTCGGCGACGATCGCTGGCTTCTCACGCCCTATCGCCACGACAGCATCGCCCGCGCCTATATGTATGTGACCGAGGCGCTCGGTTTCAAACCGCTGCATCACGAAGGCAAGATCACGGGCCTGGCGGCTTTCGGCGAACCGGCCCTGGCGGAGACGTTCAGAAAGCCGTTCACCGTCGATAAGCGCGGCATCATCTCGAGCACGTTCAGCAGCGCGCACGAACAGCGCGCCTATTATGTCAAGGCCTGTGCCGATCAACCGCGCGAGGTCTGCGCCGCCTCCATTCAGGTGGCGACGGAATCGGTCATTCTTGAATCGATCAATCGCATTCTGGAACGCGAGCGGGTGTCGCACATCGGTCTCGCCGGCGGCCTTTTCGCCAACGTCAAACTCAATCAGCGCATTGCCGAGGAAACCGGTATCGCCGAGGTCTTCGTCGTTCCGCCCATGGGCGACGAGGGACTGACCATCGGCGGCGCGCTCGATTACCTTCTGCGGCGCGACGGCATGCCGGCATGGCTGCGCCAACGCCGTCGCCTCGACAGCATCTATACCGGTCGCGATTTCAGCGACCAGGCGACAGCCCGCATCCTGGCCCATGACAAGCGCATTCGCGTGATCGAAGGCTCGCCTGCGGCCACGTCGGCCCGCCTCATTGCCGATGGCCAGGTGGTCGCGACCTTTCTCGGAGCGATGGAATATGGCCCGCGCGCGCTGGGCGCGCGCTCGATCATGGCCTCGCCACATCGCCGCGACATCAACGATTCCATCAACAAGCGGCTCAACCGCACGGAGTTCATGCCCTTCGCGCCCGTGGTGCCGGAAAGCGATGCCGCCGGTGTCTTCGACGTCACGTCGGCCAATGCCTATGCCAGCCGCTTCATGACCATCACCTGCAACGTCAAGGCGCAGTGGGCGGAGCGTATTCCCGCCGTCGTCCATGTCGACAATACCGCCCGGCCACAGATCATCAGCCGCGCGCCCAATCCACTCTATTTCGACATTCTCGACGCCTTCAAACATCAGACCGGCACACCCGTGCTGATCAACACCAGCTTCAACGTTCACGAACAGCCGATCATCAACACGCCGGAAGAAGCGGCCACCGCTCTCATCGACGATCGCATCGACTTCCTGGTCACGGGTGATGCGGTTCTCATGGCGAACAGGTGAAACATGTTCACCGCGCGCGAAATCATCATTTTCTGCGTCGGTCTAGCGCTGGCCTTGGCCATCTGTCTCATGGTCGGCTGGATCCTCAATGCGCGGCGCAAGCGCAATCTCATCCGCCGCGATGCCAATCGCGCGACGTTGAACGCACGCGCGCGCCTCAGCCAGATCGACGGCGAATTCGTGCTCTTGGCCGGCGATTCCACGGTGGCACATCTGGTCTTGAACCCGATCGCCGACCTGCCTGTCATCGAGGTGGCCCTGCCGGGCCTCACCAGCGATCAATTCCATGCCCGCATCGCCAGCATTCTCGCCGGCCGCCGCCCCCGCATCACCGTTCTGTCGATCGGCGCCAATGATGCCCTGCAGAACGGCGCGGGCGAAACGACACGCAGCCATTTCCGCGACAATCTCGCCAGGATCGCCCGCACGGTCGCCGGCACGCACGCTACCTTCATCCTCTCCTTGCCGCGCATCGACGCGGCCTCGCCCGACTATTCGCATCGCGCCACCGCGATGGATCGCCTCAATCGGGAGGTCAGCGCCTTTGCCCGCGAGCAGCGCTGGATCTATATCGACGGCGCCCAGATCTGCGACGCGGCCGCCCGCGAAGGCCAGCCCATGGCCTCGCTCGACGGTTTACATCTGACGCCGGATGCATCCCGGGAAATCACCCAGGCGCTGCGCCAGCGCATCACCAGTGTCCTGGAGCCAGACAGCAAAAAGCCGGCCCCTGCGGACCGGCCTTTCCAAGCTTGAAACGCTGTGGGAGCGTTACTGGCGATATTGCTGAATGCGAGTGGTGCGCAGACCGGCCAGACCGTGCTGATCGATCGACATCTGCCAGCTCAGGAACTCGTCCACGGTCAAGGTGTAGCGGGAGCAGGCCTCGTCCAGGGACAGGAGACCGCCGCGCACCGCGGCCACGACCTCGGCCTTGCGCCGGATCACCCAGCGCTTGGTGGTCGGCGGCGGGAGATCGGCAATCGTCAGAGGACTTCCATCGGGCCCGATGACATATTTGACCCTCGGGCGGTGGGGCTCGGTCATGTTACTCACTCGCGTACTAAATGGTGACCTCAACTGAAGAGAAAGCTACCGCCGCCGATTTAAAATTTGCCTAAGTGAGGCGCGGATTTTTACCGTAAAAATCGCCTAAAACCCTGCCATTTATTGCCAATTTCTTTCCACACCCCATGAAAGCGTGCCCCTTCGGAACAGGCGCAAACGGATGGTTAACCATACGGAAGGGCAGCCAGATTTTTGCCCCAATCTGGCGGCGGTTCCCGGTGCCTTGCCTGACGCGGCCATCGTCCCCAAATAAAACAGAGCGCGAGCCTGACTGTTTGGCGGTTGCATTTGCGGCCGGAATGGTCTTTGACATCGACCTGTTCCACGAGTTTTGACCCCATGTTTTCCGCCCGAAGCCTCGCAGAAGCATCCGGCGCCCCGCTGAATTCGCTTGGCCTGCCCAAGCCGGCGGGGGAAACGCGCGTGGTCGTCGCCATGTCGGGCGGGGTTGATTCGTCGGTGGTCGCGGCGCTGCTCGCCCGCGAGGGCTATGACGTCATCGGCGTGACCTTGCAGCTTTACGACCATGGCGCCGCCACCCACCGCAAAGGCGCCTGCTGCGCCGGCCAGGATATCAACGACGCCCGCCGGGTGGCCGAGCGCATCGGCATTCCCCACTACGTCCTCAATTATGAGGGGCTGTTCCGGGAAAAGGTGATCGACGCCTTCGCCGATTCTTATCTCGCCGGCGAGACGCCCATTCCCTGCGTCGCCTGCAACCAGCACATCAAATTCGCCGATCTGTTCGACACCGCCATCGACTTGAATGCCGATGTGCTGGCGACCGGCCATTACATTTCCTCACGGGCCACCGACGGTTCTGACGCGCGCGCGCTTTATCGCGCCGCCGATGCCGACCGCGATCAGAGCTATTTCCTGTTCGCCACCACGCGCGAGCAGTTGCGCATGCTGCGCTTCCCGCTCGGCGACCGGCCGAAGGCCCAGGTGCGCGACCTGGCGCGTGAATTCGGCCTCGTCGTCGCCGACAAGCCCGACAGTCAGGACATCTGCTTCGTACCCTCGGGCAAATACACCGACATCATCGCCCGTCTGCGGCCCGAAGCCGGCGAGCCCGGCGACATTGTCCACATCGACGGCCGCGTGCTCGGCCGCCACACCGGCATCGTCCGCTACACCATCGGCCAGCGCCGCGGCCTCGGCCTTGCCGACCACGCCCAGACCGGTGGTACGCCGCTGTTCGTCGTGAAACTCGATCCTGCCAAGCGTCAGGTGATCGTCGGACCGCGCGAAGCTCTGGCCACGCGCTCCGTATATCTACGTGACGTCAATTGGATCGGCGACGGCGATTTCTCAACGATTCCCGATGCCGGCATTGAAATCGCCGCGCGTTTGCGCTCGACGCGCGCACCGGCGCCCGCGGTTCTGCGTCGCGACGACAAGGGCGCCGCCATCGTGGAACTTTTGTCCGGCGAGGATGGTGTGTCGCCCGGCCAGGCCTGTGTTTTCTATGAAGACGCTTCACCCCGCGCCCGCGTGCTCGGCGGTGGTTTCATTCGCGCCACCGCTTAAGACAAGCCCAAGCTTGCGTGTAACGCCTGTGCAAGGCAAGCATGCCACGGTAGATTGGAAGACCACCACATCATGCCCGGGGGCGACGACAAGCGCGTGCAGACCATTACCAGTTCCAATGTCGAGGACGCCTACGCGCGCTGGGCGCCGATCTACGACAATGTCTTCGCGCTGATCATGCGGCCCGGCCGCCAGGCTGCCGCCGATGCGGTCAATCGGCTGAGCGGCCGCGTGCTCGACGTGGGCATCGGCACAGGCCTCGAACTGCCGATGTTCTCCGACCAGGTGAAGATTTCCGGCATCGACCTCTCCGCGCCCATGCTCGACATCGCCCGCCGGCGCGTCGCCGATCTCGGCCTGCGCAATGTCGAAGAGCTGCGCGTCATGGACGCGATGAACCTCGAATATGCCGATCACACGTTTGACGCGGCGGTCACCCCTTACGTCATCACCACGGTGCCGGATCCGGCGCGCACGCTCGACGAGATGGTGCGCGTGGTGCGCCCTGGCGGCGAGATCATCATCGTCAATCACATCGGCGCGGAAAGCGGCCCCGTTTGCTGGATCGAGGCGGCGATGAGCAATCGCGCCGCCAAACTCGGCTGGCGGCCGCAATTTCCCTGGTCGATCATTGGCGATTGGATCGCCGCGCGGCCGCAGGTCGAACTGCTTGAGCGGCGCACGCTAGCGCCGCTCGGTCTGTTCACGCTCGTGCGGCTGCGGCGGAAATAGGCTCAGGCACCGGGGAACGTTGCTCAGGCTCCCGTGCCGTCTGGCCATCGTAACGACGACGCGCATCCTCGACCAAGGGCTGATGGGTGAAGGCCCACTCGCCCAAGGCCCGCACGGGCGCCTGCAACGACACGCCGAGCGATGTCAGCTCATAATCGACCTGCGGCGGCACCGTCGGCCGCACGGTACGCGTCACGAAACCGTCGCGTTCGAGACCACGCAGGGTCAGCGTCAACATCCGTTGCGAAACGCCCTCGATCGACCGGCGCAGTTCGTTGAACCGCATCGGACCACGACCGAGCGTCATGATGACCAGAACCGACCATTTGTCGCCGATACGGGTCAGGGTTTCCCGGACGTGCTGACAGCCGCCGGTGACACTCATGTGCCTTCGTTCCATGTCTGTGCCTTCTTGCGTCAAGATCGCGCGGAAGCTAGGTAACATTTAGTAACTGGGGTTCAAGCCCAGGAACTGCCTTTTCCGCAATTGGAGCATCCCGTGCCGTCGAAACTTCACGTTATCATCACCAGCACCCGCCCCGGCCGTGTTGGCCCCGCCGTCGCCAAGTGGTTCCATAGCTATGCGCAAAAGCATGGCGGGTTCGACGCGACGCTGGTCGATCTGGCGGAGTTCAATCTGCCGGTTTTCAACGAGCCGATGCATCCGCGCATGCAGAAATATGAGCACGCGCACACGAAGGCGTGGAGCGAAAGCGTCAAGTCGGCCGACGCCTACGCTTTCGTCATTCCCGAATACAACTACAACCCGCCGCCGTCCTTCTTCAACGCGCTGAACTACGTCTACAACGAGTGGAACTACAAGGTCGCCGGCTTCATCAGCTATGGCGGCGTGTCGGGCGGCCTGCGCTCGGCGCAAGTGGCGCGCTCGATGGCCACGACGATGAAACTGGTGACGCCGCCGGAAGGCGTGCCTGTTCCCGCCGTCGGCACGCTTCTCGATGACAAGAAAGAATTCAAGGCCAACGACGCCATCGAACTGTCGGCCAAGACTTTGCTCGACGAAATGGTCAAGTGGGACTCGGCGCTCAAGACGCTGCGCTGATCTTTTAGATCGCAGAAAGCCCTCGACACTCCCGGTCATAAGGCCGGGAGTGTTTTATTTTTTCTTCATCCGCTTGAGCACATCGGCCAGCGACCCACGGGCCTCATCATAGCCTTCCCAGGGTTTGATCTTCTTCAGCAAGGCCGGCGCCGTGCGCACTGTGAAGGCTTTCGGGTCGAGCCCCTTGCGCACCCGCGTCCACGGCAATGGCATCGACACAGGCGCACCCGGACGCGCCCGCGGTGATAGAACGGCGACCGCCGTCGACTTGCGATCATTGCGCAGATAATCGAGAAAAATCCGTCCGCCGCGTTTCGCCTTCGCCATATTGACCACGTAGCGCTCGGGCGCATCGGCCTCCATCGCCAGGCACAGCGCATAAGCGAAATTCTTCGCCGTCGGCCAATCAGCAACACCGCGGCCTTTTTCGACCAGCGGCACGACCACATGCAGCCCCTTACCGCCCGTGGTCTTGCAGAAACTTTCCAGCTTCACCGCCGCGAGCCGTTCCTTCAAATCCTTCGCCGCCTCGATCACCGCATCGAAAGGCACGTCAGGCCCGGGATCGAGATCGAAGACCAGGCGACCCGCATGCAGGGGATCGCCAGGCACGCCGTTCCACGGATGCAGTTCAAGCGCTGCCACCTGCGCCAATGCGGCCAGCGCGTCCTTGCGATCGATGGTGACATAAGGCGCTTTCTCGCCCGACACTTTCATCAGATCGATGAGATCGGACATGCCTTGCATGGCATGGCGTTGAAAGAAACTCTCGCCGCCGATGCCATCGGGCATGCGCACGATGGAACACGGCCGGCCGACAAGATGCGGCATCATCCAATCGCCGACCTCCTCGAAATAATGCGCCAGATCGAGCTTCGTCACAGGCTTGCCGTCGCCGCCATCGGGCCACAGCGCCTTGTTTGGCTTGGAGATGTCGACGCCCATCACCCGCGACGGTGAGCCGGCGCGTGGCAAGGGCTGCGCCACGGGCGCGGCGACAGCATGTTGCGCAGGCTTGGGCATTTCGACCTCCACCTCTTTCGCCGGCTTGTCCGTGCGCAGTCCCTTGAATGCCGCCTGCCGGACCATGCCGTCGTCGGTCCAGCCGGCGAATTCGATCTCGGCGACCAGCTCCGGCTTCAGCCAATGGATCGTCTTATCGGCCTTCGGCGCATTCTTGCCGCTGAATGGGCTGCGCCGCGCCGCATGGGCTTTCAACACCGGCATCAGCTTCTGCACGACGCTTTGGCCATAGCCCGTACCGATCCGCCCGACATAGGCCAGTTTACCGTCGCGATAGACGCCACCGAGCAGGGAGCGGAACGCTTTGCCGTTCGACGTCCAGGCACCGATGACGACTTCATGCCCGGCGCGGCATTTGATCTTGCGCCACAGATCGCTGCGGCCGGACCGGTAAGGGGCTTCCAGACGCTTCGACACGATGCCTTCGAGATGCAGCTCGCGCGCCGATTGCAGAACATCCGCGCCATCGGACAAAAAATGTTCGAGATAACGTAGCCGATCGTCTTTCTGATCCTTCAGGAAAACGCTCAATCGATGTTTGCGTTCCTGCAACGGCTCCGCACGAAAATCTTCGCCCTTGAGGAACAGCAGGTCGAAACCGAAAAACACCAGTTCCCCGGTATCGGAAGCCCCCAGCGCCGCCTGCAACATGGGGAAGTCGGTTCGGCCATCTGGGTCGAGCGCGGCAATCTCGCCGTCGATCATGCAATCGGGCAACGCGCTGGCCGCCTCGGCGATTTCGGGAAAACGCTTCGACCAGTCGAGCCCCGTACGCGTCAAAACCGTGGCTTTCCCCGCTTCGACGCGCAGGATGACGCGATAGCCGTCGAGCTTGACCTCATGCGCCCAGCCTTCACCCGCAGGCGGTTGCTCGAATGCCGCGCAGAGCTGCGGCTCGACGAAAGGCGGCATCGGCCCGTTCTCGCGATGCTTCGCCAGCTTGCGCGCGCCCGCGGTCTCCTTCGGCTTCGAATGCCAGATCGCATCGGGCGAAGGCCCTTTGCGCGTCATGAACGCGTCCGGCGCCTTGCCGCGCCCAGCCGCAATCGTTTTCATCGATCGCCCGGAGGCGGCCGAGCGATCGTCTTCCAGCAAGGCATCGTCGTCGCCCTCAACCGCATATTCGTCGCGATGTTTGATCAAGAGCCAGTTGGTGCGATTGCTGCCGTTGCGATCGTGTTTCATGCGCACGAGCACCCAGCCGCCCTTCAGCCGCTTGCCCTCGAGCACGAATTTCAGATCGCCCTTCAGCAATTCCTTGTGCGGATCGGCCGAGAGCCAATAGCCCCGATCCCAGATCTGCACCGTGCCGCCCCCATATTCCCCTTTGGGAATCGTGCCTTCGAAATCGCCATAGTCGAGCGGGTGATCCTCGACCTCGACGGCCAGCCGCTTCACCGAAGGATCACGCGAGGGGCCGCGCGTCACCGCCCAGGACTTGAACACGCCGTCGAGTTCGAGGCGCAGATCGTAATGCAGCCGCGTGGCGGCATGTTTCTGGATGACATAGCGCAGCGCTTTCGACGGCACCGTGCCGGCCGCGCCGCGCGGTTCTTGCCCCTGCGGCTCCTTTGTCTTCGAGAAATCGCGTTTGGCGCGATACGTCTTGAGCTTGCCTGACGCCACCAGCCGGCCTTTCCGCAACAGGCGATCGGCCTCCAGAGCCCAATCGACCAAGCGCCGCACGATAGCTCAGAAACGGTTAAGCAGAGAAACCGTTGCAGAAGCAGCTCGCAACCTGCCGTCTTGACGCTGCAATTTTACTACATTAAATGAAGTTATCTGAATAAGGCGAAAACTGTCGTGTGGAAGGGCGCGACTGAGTTTGCAGCTTGTTCGTTGGAAGCTTCGACTCTGCGTGTGCCATCCGACCGGCTTCTGGTGAGGAAAGGCCCTGTCGTGCGTTCAAACCTCTTTGCGCAACGAAGCTGCAAGCTCCGTTGGCTTCAACGTTTTGCAACCGTCGTCCTGCTCGCATGCTGGCCGCTGCTGGGACATGCGAACGACTGGCCGGCCCGCCCGGTCCGTCTGCTTCTGCCATTTTCGCCCGGCGGCCCCTCGGACGTGATGATGCGCATCATTTCCGAAGAAGCAGGCAAACGGCTGGGACAGCCCATCGTCGTTGACAATCGCCCTGGCGCCGCCGGCCGCATCGCCTTCGACGCGCTGCGGCAAGCCGCGCCCGATGGCTATACCGCCGGTTATCTCAGCACGAGCGCGCCGATGCTGGCGGCCATCAATCCGAAACTGCCTTTCGACTTCCAGACGAACTTCATCCACGTGGCCTTGCTCGCCGAATTCTATGGCGTGCTGGCCGTCCATCCCACCCTCGGCGTCAAGACAACAGCCGATTTCATCGCCTATGCGAAAGCCCGGCCGAAGGAAGTTTCCTACGGCAGCTATGGCCTCGGCAGCGTCAATCACTTGATGTTCGAGCAGCTCTCGCAGATCACGGGCATCAGCGCCGTCCACGTGCCTTACAAAGGTGAATCGGCGACGCTGCAAGATCTGCTGGCGGGCCGCATCCAGGCGGCCTTCCTGGGTCTGCCGCCGAACGAATTCGTTCAGGCCGGCCAATTGGTCATGCTCGCGACGGTCGGGCCGAACCGCTGGCACACGGCCCCCGATGTGCCGACCCTGCGTGAAGCCGGTCTCGACATGGTCTTCCGCGTCTGGTCCGGCATTTCCGTCCCGGCAGGCACGCCAGTTGGCGCCGTCGATAAACTGGCGGAAGCCTATTTGGCGGCGGTGCAGGCCCCCGCCGTCAGAGCCCGGCTGGAACAGATCGGCTACGTGGTGCTGGCGCAGCCCGGCAAGGCCCTGGCCGAACTGATCGACACCGATCTGCGGGGCTACCGCGCGATCATCGAACGCGGCAATCTCAACCTGTCGCCGAGCCCATAAAGTCCCCTTGGGGCGGGCCGGCTCAACCGCCGGTCGCCCCGAAAATCCCGCAGTTTCCGTAAGAAAACAGCGAGCGCAGCCTATCCCCGTCAGATATGTCCGCCGCTGCTTGACACCGCCGCCGACTGCCCCCTATACCCCCGCCTCATCCGGTGCGCCGGAGACCCCGTGGCGGGGTAGCTCAGTTGGTTAGAGCACGGGAATCATAATCCTGGGGTCGGGGGTTCGAATCCCTCCTCCGCTACCATTTCCTGATCCATCGAAAATCGATCTCCGCAGCCGACGCTTTTGCACGGCGTCACGGCACGCGTTTTACGCCTTCGATCTCTTGAGCGGTCGTCTGCGGATTATCGGACGATGGCGGCGATGAACTGTTGCCGCGTGCGTGGATCACCAGCGGCGACATGCGTTCGCCCGCCAGTGAACGCACGAAGTCGAAACCGCTGGCCTTCTGAAGCGCGAGGAGATCCTTGCGGCGGCTGAAACGCGACACCGCCAGCGGTTTGAATTGCGTCAGCTTGCGCTGCGAAACCTCGCCGCCTTGAAAGACCGCGATACCGGACGGCGTCACGACGATATCGCCTGAGCGTAAAGTCGGATCCTGCATGAAGGCTGCGGTGATGCCGCTTTCTTCGGCGACTTCGGCAAGTGCCTTGATCTGCTGAAACTGCCGTTTGATTTCTGCGACAGGCGTGTCGCGTTCGGCCTTCATCACTTTCGGCTTCGCAGACTTCGGCTTTTCAAGCCGCGCTTTGCGCGGCTGCTTGGTGCGCATGTGTGGAGCTGATGGCGACGCAGGCGCCATGGCTGGCTCAGGTTGGCGGTTGCCGAACAGGAAATCCAAGAGACCGGCCTGGGCCTGCAGGGGCGCGAGCGCCATCACCGCCAGGAGCGCAAGTCGTAGTCTGATCTGTGAACAGCCCCGCCAAGCCGTAAGCATGATCATTCGCCACTTGAACAAGCGGCATCTAACCAGCTTGCGACAAGCTTGTCTATTGGCGGGGCCAAAATTTCATTATTATTTCCTCAACTTAACCCTTCAAGTCAGATCGATTCAAACGAGCCTGAGGGCTGTGGAAAACCCCAATCGCAAGGAAATGAGTGACCTAGCGACACATCGCTAGAGCACTGCTGCTTTCAATAATCGCCAAATTTCCGGTTCGACCGACGCGCGTCAGACTGCCCAGGAAATCTTCCGTCCGATCCGACCGACGCATGACGAATGGGAAGAACGATCCTCGACATCAAAAGCGGTGCCAGCTGTGCCTGAAGCAAACAGAACGCGCAGCCTAAGCCGGCACCCACTCAGCGAACGACATGCTTCACACTGGGAAGCCGCCGATGCGTTCGATGGCGGCCACGGTCGTTGTCGGGAGGGTTGGAAACGCTCTCGCGGTTGGCGAGCCACTTCCGAAAGACTTCGTCCTTGAGATGTTCGATCCAGGCCCGTTCCGGAATCTGGCCCGATCGCCAGCAAGCCAAAAGTGCTTCATAGTCGTTCATGCGCGTACCTAAATAACCGCCCTCCAGACCACCCTTACCCCCACAGCTATCAACCTTTTGCGGCCCCTTCCCGGCTCCACTGCGGCAAATATGGCAATAAAAAAGCCGCCCGGAGAGGCGGCTTCTTCAATCGAGCAGAGATAGACGGCTAGATAACTTTATAGCCTCGACGGACGAGCCATTTGCGGAAGAGCACATCCTGCAAATGTTCGATCCATTTACGATCCGAAATTTGACCAGAAAGACGGCAAGCAAGCAGCGCTTCATAAGTGCTCATGCGAACCTCCCCCACTCCCACTGCCAGCCAGAAACAACATCGCCGGCTGGCTTGTGGAAAGTGACATCAATACGACACGCATGCAATGACAAAGCCGGTGTTTTCAGAAAGCTTCAGAAAGCATCGGAAGGCAAGATTATTAGGGCGTTAATGGCTGCATGTGAGTCGCAGTCTAGCCATAGTATGGCAACCGTCCTCGCAATCAACAGCCCCACGCCGACGCTCAGAAGTTGTGCACTTGCGCGTCGCAACGCACCTGTCGTGACTCGAACATCTACATGTCGTCTCACGCGCTATTCATGCGTGCCGGACATACGCTGCAAGACGACCGAACCATGGCGGTACCCGACCAATTCATAGCCGATGATCGTCACTAGCGGCGCCAACGTAAGCGCGGCAAGACAGAGCGTCATTCGCACGCCAGCGGCCGCCATCAGGATTGTCGCCGCCAGTACGATGGCTGTCCCTGCCAGCAGCCAGAGGTGGAAACGATCAATCTCCTGCATCAGATAGGTGTAGAGCGCGTAGATCATCAGCAGATAGATGCCGACGGGAACCGCCACGGTCAGCATCGTCGCCAGCGCGCTGATATGCGCCTTATGCTCGATGTAGAGCCCCGCTACGTGCAGGCCCGCGCCAATCGCGGCGATGGCGGCGAAGATGAACATATGACCATAGCCCCACACGAAGCAGCGCTCGCGATGCGCATGCAGCACCTGCGCCGACGGGACGACGAAATAAACCCACCACATGCCGAACGTCAGGCCGGTGCCGGCGAAACAGATCAGCACCGCATCGACGCTCCAGCCCTGCTGTTCGACGATCGCCGAAATTGACGCCACCGTGCCGACGACGCTTTCGCCGAGCGCGATGATGGCGAGCAGGCCATAGCGCTCGGCGATATGATGCGCATGCCAGGGCGTGCCGCCTTGTTGCCGCTCGGCGAAAATCGGGCCCAGCAGTTCGATGGCGATCAGGGGGACGCCGCACAGGAAGGATTGCAGCACGGTAATGTCGGCAACGGCCTGGATGATCCAGCCAACCTGCGCGACGATGATGCTGATCGCATAGGTCAGACAAATCCGGCGGCGTGAAGGATCCTGCACGGCGGCGCGCAGCCATTGAAACACCATCGCCAACCGCATCACCACATAACCGAGCACCATGATCATGTTGTCGAGATAGGGTCCGCCGTCGATCGACTTGAACATGCGCGGCAAACCAAGCGCGAGAATGAGCACGCCAGCCATCTGCACCATGGTGGTGACCCGGAAAATCCAGTCGTCATTGTCATAGGCCGAAGCGAACCAGGAAAAATTGACCCAGGCCCAGCACACGGCGAACATCGCAAAGCCAAAGCCGATCAGCCCGGCCTTGTAGTGGCCCTCCGCCAATTGATGGGCGAATTGCGCCGAGGCGATGCCGAACGCGATGACGAAGGTGAGATCGAACAGGAGTTCGAGCGGCGTCGCCGCCCGATGCGCCTCATGCCGGTCACGGCCCCGCAGGGCGGAGGCCCGATGCGCGGGCGTTTCGGCGACCGAATGTTCTTGCGTCATTGAAAATCTCTCGAAGATGAAGCGTCAAATGGAAACAGCCGCAAAGTAGAACGCGGAACCAGGGCTTGGAAATCCCCCGGGCTTGCTCCCCCGCCGCCTCCGTGCGACAGGAGCCCGGCCGCCCTCATGGCTCCCCTACACGCCCCAGCCCCAAGCACGATGACAGCAGGAAAAAGGTCGAATTACACGGTCCTCGGAGCCCTGGGCGAGGCTTTCACCGTGGCGGTTGGCGCGATCGGCGGTCTCGCCTTCGTCTGGCTCAGCGTGCCCGGCGGCGCCATGTCCGGCTCGGTGGTGGCGGTGGCGCTCCTATCGGTCTTCGGCTGGGCAACCAGCATCAGCGCGCCCTTGCGCTATCTCGCCATGGGCATCATCGGCACGGCGATCGGCTCGGTCGTCGGCCCCGACACGTTTTCTCACATCGCCGCCTATCCAGCGAGCATCGCGCTGATGGCCGTCTGCGTGGTGATGATGACGCTCGCCTCCACCGCCGTCTGGGTCTGGCTGATGGGCTGGCCGCGCTCCATGGCCATGCTCGCCTCGGTGCCCGGATCGATGAGCTACATCGTCTCGGTGTCGATGAGCATGGGCGCCGACGCCGCGCGCATCGCCGTGGTGCAGATGTCGCGCGTCATTTTCCTCGCCACCGTCCTGCCGTGGATCATCGTCCATGAAGTGGGCGCCGACTTCGCCGTGCTGACCACGCTGACGATCGATCCGCCGCTCGCCATCGCGCTGTCGCTGGCGGCAGGCTTCGCCGTTGGCGGCTTCTTTGCTTATTTCAACATTACCGGCGGCATGATCATCGGTTCCATGGTCGCCTCCGGCGCGCTGCATTATTTCGGCATCGCGCCTGGCCGCTCGCCGACCTGGCTGATGAACATCGGCCAATGCCTGCTCGGCGCCTGGGTCGGCTCCCGCTTCGTCAATTTCGACTGGAGCCTGTTCGCGCGCATCTGCCTCGGCACGGTCGTCGCGCTCGCCGCCATGCTGGCTGTATCCATTCTCTTCGCCATGACCGCGACGAAGCTGCTCGGCGTGCCGTTCGGGGCCGCGCTCATCGGCTATGCGCCCGGCAGCCAGGAGGTTATGGTCGTGCTTGCTTTGGTGCTGGGCGCCGATCCGGTCTTTGTCGCCGCCCATCATCTGGCGCGCTTTTTCTTGATCAGTCTCAGCCTGCCCTTCTTGGTGTCCTGGATGCGCAAAAGCGAAGGACGTTAAGGGGCGAGGATCGTAAATAGGTTGCGGGAGGATTTTATGCTGTTACGCGGAACCACGAGTTCACCCTTCGTGCGCAAGGTACGCATCGCCGCGCACCATTTGAATCTCGACAGCCAGATGAGCCTGGTGACGGTCGATGCGGCGAATGCGGTGGAATCGATCGGTCCCGACAATCCGCTGCGCAAAATCCCCGTGCTGCGCCTCGACAATGGCCGCCGCCTCTATGACAGCCGCGTCATCCTCGAATATCTCGATCATGTCGCCGGCGGCGACCGGCTACTGCCGAAGGATTGGGACAAGCGCCTCGATGCGCTGACCGGCCAGGCGCTCGGCGACGGCATTCTCGATGCCGGCGTGCTGATCGTCTACGAAGGCCGCCATCGGCCCAAGGAAATCCACCACGAACCCTGGCTCGCCTATCAGCGCGGCAAGGTCGAACGCGGCCTGGAGGCCTTCGCCGCCAATCCGCCCGATCCGACCACGCTCACCGTCGGCACGCTCGCGCTCGCCTGCGCGCTCGGCTATCTCGACTTCCGCAAGCAGGTCGATTGGCGTGCCACCCAGCCGACGCTCGTCGCCTGGCTCGACCGTTTCCGCGCCGCCGTACCGGCTTACGATCGGACGACGCCCGAAGGGTAAGCGTCGTGCTGCTGCGCTCGACATTGACCTCGCCGTTCGGACGCAAGGTGCGGCTGGCGGCGACGCGGCTCAGATTGATCGAGCGGATGCGGATCGAACCCGCCGATCCTCTTGATGCGGCGGATGTCCTGCGTCACGATAATCCGCTCGGCAAAATGCCGCTTCTCGTCCTCGATGACGGCCGCCGCCTTTATGACAGCCGCGTCATCCTCGAACATCTCGACCATCTGATGGGCGGCGGCGCGCTCCTGCCGCGGGACTGGGAGTCGCGGTTCGACGCGCTGACCCAGCAGGCGCTCGCCGACGGCATCATGGATGCGGCCATCCTCGTCGTTTACGAAAGCCGCCATCGGCCAAAGGAAATCCGTCACGAACCGTGGCTTGCCTATCAGGGCGGCAAAATCGAGCGTGCTCTCGACGCCTTCGCCGCCCATCCACCCGATCCCGAGGCTTTCCACGTCGGCACGATCACACTTGCGTGTGCCTTGGGCTATCTCGACTGGCGCAAACAGGTCGACTGGCGTAGCACCCATGCGGCCCTCGTGGCTTGGCTCGACCGGTTCCGGGCAAACGTGCCGGAATTCGACGCGACCAAGGCTGAAAGCTGAAAGAAGTGCCGGCATGGACGAGATGGATCAGCACAAGGTCAAGACCAAGCTAAATCCCGGGCGTCAGGGACAACAGCTTGGCGGTTCTGCCACAACCTCGGCTTTTTCCCCGTTCTCCATGCTTCTGGCTATTGACGCGCGCCGCCGCTGACTGTTCGGTTCTCCCCATGACGACTGCCCCCACCCCGGCCCGCAGCAAGCATTTCAGCCTGCCGAACATGCTGACCTATGGCAGGGTCGTCGCCGTTCCCATTGTCGTCGCTTTGCTCTACTGGCCGGAAAAGGACTGGGCCCGCTGGACCGCGCTCGGCGTCTACGCCGTCGCCGCCATCACCGATTTTTTCGACGGCTACCTCGCCCGCGCCTGGCAGCAGCAATCGATGATGGGCCGCATGCTCGACCCGATCGCCGACAAACTGATCGTTTCGGCCTGTCTGCTGATGCTGGCGGCGGATGGCGCCATCGCCGGCTGGTCGCTGGCGGCCGCCGTCATCATTCTGTGCCGTGAAATCCTCGTCTCAGGCCTGCGCGAATTCCTCGCCGGCCTGCGCGTCTCCATGCCGGTCTCGGCGGTCGGCAAATGGAAGACGACCGTGCAATTGCTGGCACTGGGTTTCCTGATCGCCGGCCCCGCCGGTGAAAAGGTTCTGCCGGGCACCGAACTGATCGGCCTGACCCTTTTGTGGATTTCTGCGATCCTCACCATCTATTCTGGATGGGATTATCTCAAGGCGGGCCTCAAGCACGTCTCGGAAGATTGAGAAACGGATGGATACGGCAGCGCTGAAACTGTCTTATTTCGCCTGGGTGCGCGAACGCATCGGATTGGCCAGCGAACAGATCACGCCGCCGGCCGACGTGCGCACGGTCGGCGAACTCATCGCCTGGTTGAGCGGCCGGGGCGAGGAATATGCCTATGCCTTCGAGCGCCCGCAGTTCATCCGCGCCGCCATCGACCGCGTCCATGTCAAGCACGAGACGCCCATCGCCGGGGCGCGCGAGATCGCCTTTTTCCCGCCGATGACCGGCGGCTGAACGCCATGGCCACGATCCGCATTCAAGCCGAGGATTTCGATGCCGCCGCCGCGGCGGCCGCGCTGACGGCCGGACGCAACGATGTCGGCGCCGTCGTCACCTTCACCGGCCGCTGCCGCAGCGAGGACAATACGCTCGCTGCTTTGGAACTCGAACACTATCCGGGCATGGCGGAAGAAGAGATCGCCCGCGTCGCCGCCGAGGCGGAGCGGCGCTGGCCGCTGCAGGGCACGATCATCATTCACCGTTACGGCCGCATTCGCCCGGGCGAAAACATCGTTCTCGTCGTCACCGCCTCGTCACATCGCGAAGCGGCATTCGAAGCCGCCTCCTTTCTGATGGACTATCTCAAGACGCAAGCGCCCTTCTGGAAAAAGGAAATTCGCGCCGATGGCAGCGAAGGCAGTTGGGTCGACGCCAAGGAGGCTGACGACCGGGCCAAGGAGAAATGGGCTAAATAGGCGCATTAACCCAGTCCACCCTTGCGTCGGCCGCATTCCCCTGCCATGTCCACGGCTCCAACAGTGGAGCCTCCCATGCCCCAGACGCGCGGACCGATTTTCGACGACTTCGCCCGATTGATGACGGATGCGGCCGGCATGGCCAATGGTGTACGCCGGGAAGTCGAAACCGTGGTGAAAACCCAGATGGAACGGCTACTCTCGTCGATGGATGTGGTAACCCGCGACGAATTCGAAGCGGTGCGCGAAATGGCCGTTCTCGCCCGCGAGGAAAACGACAAGCTCGCGGCGAAGATCGCCGAACTCGAAGCAAAGCTGGCGCAGAAGCAGTCCTGATCGCTGCGGCAATCCGGCCTGCGTCAAACCGGCGCGGCAAATTGACTCATGTCGACCGAACGTTGTGGACATGGGCAGGTTCAGGGATGGACGGATTCCGTCGAATCTCGCACCTTGACGAAAGTAACGAGTCGGCAAATCGCTGAATCGTCACAAGAATCTGCAGTCTGGCGCGGCTGGATCGCGGAGCAATTGTGTGGCGCGCGAGCGTCTTGTGCGTGTCGTCGCGAGTCTTTCTCCTTTGGGCCACAGCATATGATGATTGAAACAGAAGCCAGCCGCTCCGAACATCCCGTCGACGTGATCGAACGGGTTGCTTCTGTCCGCGACTGGACATTCGCCCGCGACGCCGAGGACGAGATCTGCATCTCCGTCGACGGCAGCTGGTCGCCCTATCAGATTTCCTTCACCTGGCTCGAAGGCGTCGAAGCGTTGCATCTGGCTTGCGCCTTCGAAGTGAAAATCAACGAGCGCCGCCGCAACGAACTCAACAAGCTGGTCTCGCTCATCAACGAACAGCTTTGGATCGGCCATTTCGGCATTTGGGAAAAGGAAGGCGTGGTGATCTTCCGCCACACCCTCATCCTCTCCGGTGGCCTGGAGCCAACGACCGAGCAATGCGAAGCGGCGATCGAAGCCGGCGTCGCCGCCTGCGACCGCTACTACCAATGTTTCAATTTCGTCCTGTGGTCCGGCCGCACGGCCAAGGAAGCCCTCGACACCGCTTTGTTTGAAACCGTGGGCGAAGCGTGAACGACGCCAGCACACTGCCGACGACCCTGGTCCTGCTCGGCGCGGGCAAGATGGGCAGCGCCATGCTGCGCGGCTGGCTCGCGCTCGGTATGGACGGCCATGGCGTCACCATCGTCGATCCCTATCCGGCCGACGACCTAATGGAATTGGCCAAGGAACACGGCATTCTCGTCAATCCGCCGGCCGGTACGATTTCGCCACCGGAAGCTCTGGTGCTGGCGATCAAGCCGCAGACGCTTGAAGCCGCCGCCCCTGACATCGCGCCGCTCGTCGGCGGCAACACGCTCGTCCTGTCGATCATGGCGGGCAAGACCATCGCCAACATCGCGCAGCGCCTGCCTCAGGCGAAAGCCATCGTACGCGCCATGCCGAACACGCCGGCCGCCGTCGGACGCGGCATCACGGGCGCCGCCGCCAGTGCTGGCGTCAACGCACATCAACGCGCGGCGGCTTCTGCTCTGCTCTCGGCCATCGGCGCGGTCGAATGGCTTGATCGCGAAGACTGGATCGATGCGGTCACCGCCGTCTCCGGCTCCGGACCGGCCTATGTCTTTTATCTGGCCGAATGCATGGCCAAGGCGGGCGAAGCCGCCGGCCTGCCGGCTGATCTCGCCATGCGGCTTGCCCGCGCCACCGTCGAAGGCGCTGGCGAACTGATGTTCCGCGATGCCGCGACGCCGGCCAGCCAACTGCGCGTCAACGTCACCTCGCCCGGCGGCACCACGGCGGCCGCGCTTGAAGTGCTCATGGATCCCAATGGCCTTGAGCCTCTGATGACCAAGGCCATTGGCGCGGCGAAACGGCGCGCGGGCGAATTGTCCGGTTAACCCAACACGCCTTGGAACTGTCGACTTCCCGGCGTAGTTTAGGGAAACGAGATAGGAGCGCGCCATGGCCGACAGCAAGACGAAAGCCCCGCCGGCGGACGTGAAACAGCGCATCATCGATGCCCTGTTGGCACTGGCGGGCGAAATGCCCTGGGAAGACATCACGATCAGCGAAGTGGCGCTACGCGCCGGAATTTCGCTGGCCGATTTCCGCGACCAGTTTCCATCCAAAGGCGCCGTGCTCGCCGCCTTCTCCCGCATGATCGATCGCAAGGTGCTCGACGGCACCAACGAAGATCTCGCGGCGGAAACCGCCCGCGACCGGCTGTTCGACGTGCTCATGCGACGCATCGATGCCATGGCGCCCTACAAAGCCGGCATCAAGGGCATTTCGCAATGGGTGCGGCGCGATCCCGTCAGCGCCATGGCTTTGAACACGACCATGCTCAATTCCATGCGCTTCATGCTCGAAGCCGCCCATCTGCACAGCGAAGGCATCGCCGGCACGTTGAAGCTGCAAGGGCTGGCGATCGCCTGGCAGCGCGTGCTGAACGTGTGGTTCGAAGACGATGAACCGGGCCTCGATCGCACTATGGCGGCACTCGATCGCGAATTGTCGCGTGGCGAGACCCTGAGTGCCCGCCTCGACGACATGACGCGCCTTACCGCGCCTCTGCGCTCGCTCGCCCATGCGGTTCTCTCAGGCCGCCCACGCCCGGGAGCGCGCACGCGCGATCAAGGCGACGACACGACGCCGGTCTGATCCCGCGTTGAAACGGTCCAGATGATCGCTAGAGCGGGATGCGTACCGTCGCTCGCAAGCCGCCAAGCGGGCTCGATGCCAACGAAACATCGCCGCCATGCGCGCGGGCAATGTCGCGGGCGATGGCGAGACCTAAGCCCGTACCGCCGTGATCCTGATTGCGTGCTTCATCGAGGCGGAAGAACGGACGGAAGACTTCCTCGCGCTGATCGGGCGGAATGCCGGGGCCGTCATCATCAACATGGATGGTGAGGAAGCGCTGCTCGCACAGCGCTTCGATGGCGATGTGACGACCATAGCGCTGGGCATTGGCGATCAGATTGGTCAGCAGCCGACGAAACGCATCGGGCCGGACCGTCACCATCGCTTCGCCGCTGAACGACACCTGCGTCGGATGGCCGTGCCGCTCAGCATCGACCTTCAGCTCTTCCAGCATGGTGCGCATATCGATGGAAGAAGCCTGTTCGCCGCCGTCGCCGCGCGCGAAAGCCAGATAGGCTTCCAGCATGCGCTGCATCTCGTCGACGTCCTTTTGCAACGCATCGACATCAGGCCCTTGCGGCAGCATGACGAGCGATAGTTTGAAGCGCGTGAGAATGGTGCGCAGATCATGGCTGACGCCATTGAGCATGGTCGTGCGCTGATCCATCGCCCGTTCCACGCGCCGCTTCATTTCGACGAAAGCAAAACCGGCCTGACGCACCTCGCGCGCGCCATGCGGACGAAATTCGGGCTCGCGCCCCTTGCCGAAGTCCTGCGCCGCCTTGGCGAGGCGCAAGATGGGTCTGATCTGGTTGCGCAGGAAGGCGATCGCCACCGCCAGCAGCACCAGCGAGGCACCGACCATCCAGCCCAGGAAAATATGCGAATTCGACGCGTAGGCGGCATTGCGCGCCGCGATCACCCGCAAGGTCGCATCATTCAAGGCGATACGGATCTCGACGAGATTGGAATTGCCTATGGTGTCGATCCAGAACGGTTTGTTGATCTGCCGCGACAGCTCCTGCGACAGCGAATTGTCCAAAAGCGAAAAGAACGGCTTTGGCAGGGTCGCCGGCAACGGCTCCTTCGGCAGCAGTTTGAAATCCATTTCAAAGCGCTCGCCGGCGATCTTCGCCACCTGTTCAAAGGTGGCGAGCGGAAACTTCTCGTAGGTATCGACCACCGCGGCAATATCGGCGACGACGGCGGCCGACAGGCGCTGCGTGACGAGCTGCCAATGGCGCTCCATGAAAATATAGGCGACGGCTGATTGCAGCAGCACCACCGGCAGAACGACGATAAGAAGCGAACGCGCGAACAGGCCCTTGGGCATGCGGCTGGCAAGCCAACGGGTAAAGCCGCGCCATAGGCCGCGCGGCCTCTCGAACCAGCCTGGCAGCACCAAGCTCATCAGCGTTCCGGCAGCAGGCGATAGCCCGCGCCACGCGCCGTTTGCAGATAGACCGGATTGGCTGGATCGCGCTCGATCTTGCGCCGCAGACGATTGATCTGCACGTCGATGGTGCGCTCGTTGGCGGCGGCGGCAGAACCCGCCAGCAGCTCGCGCGCCACCGGCTCGCCCGGCGTCTTCGCCAGCAGTTGCAGCATGTAGCGCTCGCGTTCCGTCAGCCGCACCACGTCCTCGCCGTGACGCAATTCGCCGCGCTCGCAATGGAAGACGAACGGCCCGAACCGCACCAGGGTCGGCTGATTGAGCGGCTTCGGCACCACGCGGCGCAGGATCGAGCCGATGCGCAGCGACAACTCCTTGGCCTCGAACGGCTTGGTCAGATAATCGTCGACACCGGTTTCGAGCCCCTGCACGCGATCGCTCGTCTCGGCGCGCGCCGTCAGCATCAGGATCGGCACTTGCGAGGTCTCGCGCAGCGAACGGGCGAAATCGAGACCGTTCTCTCCCGGCATCATCACATCGAGCACGATGAGATCGAAATCGAGATTGCTCAAATGCCGCCGTGCCTCGGCCGCATCGCCGGCAGCGGTCACGCGGTAGCCTTCACGTACCAGATAGCGCGACAACAGTTCGCGCAGGCGCTTATCATCGTCGACGACAAGCAGATGCGCCGCATCGTCGGCAGGCACGAAGGTCGGCTGCTCGGCGCTCGTTGCATTTTGCTCTTCGCTCATTCCCCGGTCCTTTCGTTGCGCCAGATCAGCGCTTCGACTCTGGGCCTCTCTTCCGGCTCGATCATCGCCAGCAGGAATTGCTGGGCGGCTTCCTGAGCCCCCTTCGGCAATTCCGCCAGCACGCGCGCGAACCGTTGCGATTGCAAGACGGACAATTCCAACGCCAGCGCCTTGCCCTTTGCCGTCAAAAACAAGAGCCGCTGCCGGCGATCGGACGCGCCCGTCCGCGCTTCGACGAAACGTTCGTCGAGCAATTCCTTCAGCACCCGATTGAGGCTTTGTTTGGTGATGCGCAGAATGTCGAGCAATTCGGCGATCGTGAGGCCGGGGTTGCGATGCACAAAATGCAGCACACGGTGGTGGGCGCGGCCAAACCGTAAGGTTTCCAGCAAACGATCCGCATCGCCGACGAAATCGCGATAGGCGAAGAACAGAAGTTCGATGAGGTCATAGTGCGGCGGTGCCGGCGTCTCCGTGCCCGCCAGTCCCGCCCCGCCTACTAGGGGTATATCGTCAAGCGCCTGCGTCATGGCTGATCCGCTCTAATCCATTACGTCAGCACTATTGACATATTTCAGGTCGGTTGCTACTCGTCAAGCCTCTCGAAAGTACCGGCAAAGCGGCCGGAAATGCGGCGAACACCCTGTTTCATATGGGAAACCACGTTCGCCAGGAGGAGTTGTGATGTCCGTTTTACCATTCGACCAGCGTGAAGGTTTCATCTGGATGAACGGGAAGTTGCTGCCGTGGAAGGAAGCGCATCTGCATGTGCTGAGCCACGGGCTGCATTACGGCTCTTCTGTATTCGAGGGCGAGCGCGCCTATGGCGGCAAGATTTTCAAGAGCCTCGAACACACCGAGCGCTTTCACAACTCGGCCAAGCTGCTCGACTTCGAGATTCCCTATTCGGTCGAAGAGATCGAAGCGGCCAAGCAGCTCGTCGTCGAAAAGAACGGCATGCAGAGCTGCTACGTGCGCCCCGTCGCCTGGCGCGGCAGTGAGATGATGGCGGTCGCCGCGCAGAACGCGACGATCCATGTCGCCATCGCCGTGTGGGATTGGCCGAGCATGTTCGACGTCAACGAGAAGATGCGCGGCATCCGTCTCGATATCGCCGAATATCGCCGCCCCGATCCGCGCACCGCGCCGTGCCAATCGAAGGCCGCCGGCCTCTATATGATCTGCACGATCTCGAAGCACGCGGCCGAGCGCAAAGGCTATGCCGATGCGATGATGCTGGATTGGGAAGGTCGCGTCGCCGAATGCACCGGCGCCAACATCTTCTTCACCAAGGACGGTGCGATCCATACGCCGACAGCCGATTGCTTCCTCGACGGCATCACCCGCCGCACGGTCATCGATCTCGCCAAGCGCCGCGGCATCGGCGTCCACGAGCGCCGGATCATGCCGGACGAATTGACGAGCTTCAACGAGTGCTTCCTCACCGGCACGGGCGCGGAAGTGACCCCGGTGTCGGAAGTCGGCGCCCACCGCTTCACGCCGGGCAATATCTCGCGGACGCTGATGGAGGACTATACGGCGGAAGTGAACAAGCACTGAGCCGGGCTTTTTCGCCCAAAAATGGCGCTTTTAAGCGGGCGGCGAACCTCTTCGCCGCCCGTACTCGTCTGGCCCTTGCCTTTTGCCGGCCCGACCAGCATATGCCGGGGCGGATTTTGATTTTTTGCCCGCCCGGCCTGGCGCGGGCCAGCAGGATAGCTCCATGGGTTTCAAATGCGGCATCGTCGGTCTGCCTAACGTCGGCAAATCGACCCTTTTCAACGCGCTGACACAAACGGCAGCGGCCCAAGCGGCCAATTATCCGTTCTGCACGATCGAGCCCAATGTCGGCGACGTGGCCGTCCCTGACCAACGCCTCGACGCGCTGGCCAAAATCGCCGCCTCGAAAGAGATCATTCCGACGCGCCTGACCTTCGTCGACATTGCCGGCCTGGTGCGCGGCGCCTCCAAGGGCGAAGGCCTGGGCAATCAGTTCCTCGCCAACATCCGCGAATGCGACGCAATAGCCCATGTGGTGCGCTGCTTCGAGGACGGCGACATCACCCATGTGGAAGGCAAGATCGATCCGGTCGCCGACATCGAGACCATCGAGACCGAGCTGATGCTCGCCGATCTCGACAGCCTGGAAAAGCGCGTGCCGGCTCTGGAGAAGAGAGCCAAGCAGAACGACAAGGAAGCCAAGGAAGCGCTCGATCTGATGAGCCGCTGCCTGGTGCTGCTGCGCGACGGCAAGCCGGCACGTCTCGTCGAGGTCAAAGCGGAAGAGCGCAAGAGTTTCGATGGTCTCGGCCTGCTCAGCTCCAAACCCGTGCTCTATGTCTGCAATGTCGAGGAAGCTTCCGCCGACAAGGGCAATCATTTCTCCAAGCTCGTCGAACAGCGCGCGAAAGAAGAAGGCGCGGTCGCCGTCGTCGTCTCGGCCCGCATCGAAAGCGAAATCGCCATTCTGCCCGCCGACGAACAGAAGGACTATCTGGAAGCCGTCGGTCTCCAGGAGCCCGGTCTTAATCGTGTCATCCGTGCCGGTTATGGCCTGCTCGGCCTGATCACCTATTTCACCGTCGGTCCGAAGGAGGCCCGCGCCTGGACCATCGAGACCGGCACGCGCGCGCCGCAAGCGGCTGGCGTCATTCACACCGATTTCGAAAAGGGCTTCATTCGCGCCGAGACGATCGCCTATGCCGACTATGTCGCCTTCAATGGTGAAGCCGGCGCCCGCGAGGCCGGCAAGTTTCGCCTCGAAGGCAAGGACTATACGGTTGCCGACGGCGATGTGATGCATTTCCGTTTCGCCAATTAAAGCTGGTTGCATTTGTAACGGAGGGCCGATGCCGTCCCATTATTTCGAGGATTTTCCGCAAGGCTTCGTGCGCGAATACGGCGCCCATCACGTCACCAAGGACCACATCATCGAATTCGCCAGCGAATTCGATCCGCAGCCCTTCCACCTCGACGAGGAAGCCGGCAAGAAAAGCATCCTGGGCGGCTTGTCCGGTTCCGGTTGGCAGACCGCCAGCGTCGCCATGCGCCTCATCTTCGAGAGCATCCTGAAGGATGCGGCGAGCCTCGGCTCGCCCGGCGTCGAGGAATTGCGCTGGCTGAAGCCCGTGCGCCCCGGCGACATCTTGAGCCTGCGCGCTGAAGTGCTCGATGCACGCGTGTCGCGCTCGCGTCCCGGCATGGGCATTCTGACGTGGCGTTTCGGCGTGCTCGACCAGAACGGCCAGGAAGTGATGTGGCTGCGCTCGCTGATGATGCTCGGTACACGCGCCGCACCGCCTCTGCCGCCGCGCACGCCACCGGCACGCCCCACATCGACCACCCTTCCCGAGTTCACGCCGGATTTCTCGGTCATCGACGACACCAACGGCATTCTCACCGGCTGGCTCGACGATCTCGTCATCGGCTTTCGTGTCGAGATCGGCTCTTATCAGTTCACGCGCGACAACATGCTGCGCTTCGCGCGTGCCTATGATCCGCAGGTTTTCCACGTCGACGAGGAAGCCGCGAAACAGACGTTCTTCGGCGGCCTTGCCGCGTCCGGCTGGCACACGGCTTCAGCCTGCATGAGCCGGCTCGTCGCCACCCGGAACGCCTATGCCGCCGAGGCGCGGCGGCGCAATCTGCCGCGCGTGCCGGCGGGCCCTTCCCCAGGCTTCCGCGATCTCAAATGGATTCAGCCGGTCTATGTCGGTGATGTCTTGAGCTATTCGACGACGCCGCTTGAGAAGCGCAATATTTCGCGCGAGGGCTGGGGCATCGCCTTTCATCGCAATGAAGGCATCAACCAGAACGGCGACAAGGTGTTCGAGTTCACCAGTTCGAGTCTCTGGCCCATGCGCGGATAATCCGCCGAAGCCAAAAGAGGGGGAACGTCATGGGCAGCCAGAGCGAGGCGAAAGCCGCGATCCGCGAAGTGATCGAGAACTGGGCGATCTGGCGCGACAGTGGCGACTTTGAAAATCTCGCCTCTTGTTATCATGACGATGGCCGCATGGTCGCCACATGGTTCGCCGGTCCCGCCGCGCAATTCATTGCCGGCTGCAAGGCGGGCTTCGAGAAAGGCGCCATCGTACAGCACTTTCTCGGCGGCATGTCGATCGCGCTTAAGGGGTCGCGCGCCATCGCGCAAACCAAGATGATGATCCTGTCGCGATCGACACTTGAAGACATGCCTTGCGACACCACCTGTGTCGGCCGCTTCTATGATTTCTTCGAAGAGCGTGGGGGACGCTGGGCCATCGTTCTGCGCCAGCCGATCTACGAGAAGGATCGCTTCGACATGCTTGATCCAAGCCATCAGCCGAAGCTTGATCCGCAACTGCTCGCGCGCTTTCCGGTCGGCTATCGCTTCATGGGCTATGCGCAGACGAAAGAGGGACGAACGGTCAATCCGTCGCTGCCAGGCCTGCATGGAGCCGAGGTTTTAAGCCTTTATGGCGATGGAGAAGCTTGGCTGGCGGGCAAAAACCTCCTCCGCTGAATGCTTCGACTTGTCGCAGAAGATCCATTTGATGACAGAAATTATTTAGTAAAAACAAATAAATAGCCATTCATTAATGTGTCTTAGGAAAGATTACCGCTGCGGCACAGGCACTTTTTGACTCGCGCGTCACATTCTCGCCCAAAGTAGCCCGCAAAAGCCCGCCACCTTCGCTGCGACGAGAGGCAATGTTCTCTCGCGTGTTCCCGCCGCGCCGCCCACTTGATCTGCGGCATTCTGCGGCTTCACCCATCACATCGACTAAGGAAACCTCACGAATGCGGGACGCTTTGTTCCGCCGCGGCCGCTTGGCCTCGGCTTTGATTCCGGCTGCGCTTCTCACGATGGCCGCCACTCATGTCAGCGCAGAAGAATCGTCGGCGGAATATTTCGCCCGTGATCGCGCCATGTTCGCAAAAGAGCACCCGCAGCCGAACGCCCAAGTGCAGGCGAACGTGCAGGCAAGCGTGCAGCCGCGCGGCAAAACGAGCCGCAAGGGACGCGTACGCGTTGCCAGCCTCGCGGTCGGTAGCGCGACCATGAACGATGCGAGCGCACCGGCTGAAGCCGCGCCCGTTTCGCGCCTGACGCGTCATGCGGCGCCAGCTTCCGGCATTCATGCGCTTGTCACCGCCGCCGCCGTTCGCAACGGCGTTCCGCCGGCCCTGCTGCACGGCGTCATTCGCAAGGAAAGCAACTATCGCTGCAACGCCTTCAACGGTCGCGGCCAGGTGCATGGCGTCGGCCAGCTCAAGATCGCCACGGCCCGCTCCGTCGGCGTGCATGGCTCGCTCTATGATTGCAGCAACGGCGTTGAAGCCGCCGCGCGCTATCTGAAACTCGCCATCGCCCGTGGCGGCGCAGGATGCGCCGGTGTCAGCCTCTACGAGCGCGGCGTCTATGCGCGCCCGACCTGCTCGGCCTATGGCCGCTCGGTCATGAAGATGGCCCATCTTTGAGATGAACAGCTAAACGCTGGATCAGGCCGCGCGCTTGAGCCAGCGTTTGGGATCGATACTCGCTGTCGGCCTGCGTGCCGACAGCGCCTCGCACAATTGCGCGATGCTCGACAGATTGTGCACGGGGCGAAACTCGTCCACATGCGGCAGCATGGCGCGAATGCCGAGCGCCCGCGCTTCAAAACGATCGAAGCGCAACAGCGGATTGAGCCAGATCAGGCGTCGACTCGACTTATGCAGTCGCTCCATCTCGCGCGCCAGCTCCTCCGTGCCTTCCCGCTCGAGTCCATCGGTAAACAACAGCACGATGGCGCCCTGTCCCAGCACGCGCCGCGACCAATCTCGATTGAAGCGATGCAGGCACGAGCCGATGCGTGTACCACCCGACCAATCGGCGACCTCCAGCGAACATTGGCTCAAGGCCTCATCGGGATCGCGATAGCGCAGCGCCCGCGTCACATTGGTGAGACGTGTGCCGAACAGGAATGTCTGCACCTGCCGGCGCTCGTTGGTCAGCGCATGCAGGAAATGCAGGAACACCCGCGTGTAATCGCTCATCGAGCCGGAGATATCGCAAATGGCGACAATAGGCGGATGACGCACGGCGGGCGAACGTCGCGCCAGATCGATGGTCGCGCCACCGGCGCGTAGCGAGCGGCGCAAGGAACGGCGCAGATCGATCCGCGCACCACGCGCATCCGCCATGAAGCGGCGCGTGCGCACTTCATTGTCGCTGAGATCGAGCCGCTCGATGGCCCTAACCGCCGCCGCAATCTCCTCGGCGGTCATCTGGGCGAAATCCTTCTTCTGCAGCACTTCGGAGGCCGACACGGTGAAACTCTGATCGAGTTCGAACTCCTGCTCGATCTCTTTGGGCTGGTTCTGCGGCATCAAGGCTTGCGCCACGCGCGTCGAGCCGGCTTCCGGCTTGTTTGCCTTCTGCTGTTCCTCCTGCTGCGGCTCGGCCAGGGGCGACATCATCGCGATCAGCTTTTCCAAGAAGCCACGCCGCTTCCAGAACATGCGGAAGGCCGCATCGAAGACCACCAGATGCTCGCGCTTGTTGACGAACACCGCCTCCAGCGTCGCGCGGAAATCGCTGCGATGACGCACCCCGGCGATTTCGACGGCGCGCACCGCATCGAGTACCGCGCCGGGTCCCACAGGCAGGCCGGCGGCCCGCAACGCCCGGGCAAAATGCAGAATGTTCTGCGCCAGGGTGCCTTCCGGCGCCGGGGTTTGATCAAGACCGCTGACGTCGTCCACCACGGCCTCAGAAATCACTGGTGATGCCCTTGCTCTCCCAGTCGCCATAGCGCACCGGGTCGAGCCCGCCCCGGCCGTTGATTTCGACCGGCGCCGGTTCCTTGGCCGCGGCCTCCGCCTGGCGGCGACGCTCCTCGGCCTCCGCCAGAGCCCGCTGCGCCGCCGGCGTCAGCGGCTTGCGCGGTTCGGCCGAGGCCTGCGGCGCGGGCTGATCGATCGGCTCAGACATATCCAGCGTCTCCAAATCGAGGTGCTTCCAGGCCAAAAACCGGCCTGTACGCCAATTCTGGGCAGTTTTTAACAAAGGAACAGCGCAATACAAACTGCCAAGCTTGCCCTAGTCCCCATCTCCTCCCCACATAGGACGCGAACGGCTGGTCTTCCAGCCAAGCCATTCCGGCTAAGTCATCTGGAGGTGAAGAAATCCATGAATATCATGCGCACGGCGATCCTGCTTGCTGCCATGACTGCCATTTTTGTCGCTGTCGGCGCCCTCATGGGTGGCCGCACCGGCATGATGATCGCGCTCGCCATCGCAGCCGCGACCAATCTCTACGCCCTGTGGAATTCCGACCGCATGGCGCTGGCCGCCACCAACGCCCATGAGGTCGACGCCAGCATGGCGCCCGATCTCGTCAACATGGTCCATGGCTTGGCGCAGCGCGCCGGCCTGCCGCCGCCGCGCGTCTATGTGATCGAGGATCCCCAGCCCAACGCCTTCGCCACCGGCCGCAATCCGGAAAACTCCGCCGTTGCCGTGCATACGGGCCTCATCAACATGTTGAGCCGCGAGGAACTCTCCGGCGTCATCGCCCATGAACTGGCGCATATCAAACATCGCGACACGCTGACGATGACCGTCACCGCCACCTTGGCCGGTGCCATTTCCTCGATCGCGCAGTGGGGCCTGTTCTTCGGCGGCAACCGCAACAATAACGGCCTCGGCCTCATCGGCTCGATTGCCTTGATGATTCTGGCGCCGCTCGCTGCCATGATCGTGCAGATGGCAATCAGCCGTTCGCGCGAATACGAGGCCGACCGCCTCGGCGCCGAAATCTGCGGTAATCCGCGTTGGTTGGCCTCGGCTTTGGCCAAGATTTCCGGCGCGGCCGAACGCATTCCCAATGAAGCGGCGGAAGCCAATCCGGCGCTGGCGCATATGTTCATCGTCAATCCGCTGATCGGCCAAGGCATGGATAACCTCTTCTCCACCCATCCGAATGTGGAGAACCGCATCGCCGCGCTGGAAGATCTGGCGCAGCGCATGGGCCTCGGCCGTGGCGCGCCGGCGCCGACGCGCTCGGGCGGCTTCCTTGGTGGTGGCGATCCGCTGAACCCGCGTCGCGGCCCCTGGGGATAAGCCTGGAAAACAAGTTCCACGACAACGTCTGCGCCCGCTTTCACAGCTCCTCCTTTGGGGATAGCTGCGAATAGCGGGCGCAATGGCAACGCCGGTCATAAATGGGCCTGACTTGCCTACGATGATGCGTGCATATCGGCCGTGGCGGGAACAAAACGCAAAGCAATGCGTTGCCTTTCGCGCAAGAGCTTGAACATCATCACACCGGCGAGCGACGCTGAGTCGTCAGCCGGCCTCTTTACCGGTTCCCGCACATCGTCGTGGGGACAGACTTCGTAGGACGGTGCGGGTTGCCTGACTTGAAAAAGCGTTCCAGCGGTTTTGGTGCTCGTTCAGCCGAGCCTGTGCCGCCGCCACCGCCCGGACTCTCTGCCCGCCTTACCGCCGCTCAAGCGCTCGCCGACATTCTCGCCTCCGGTCATGCGGTCGAGGATCGCTTCGCCGCGACGCGCACGTCCGAACTCGATGCGCGCGACCGGGCATTGGCCCGCTCCATCGCCACGACGGCATTGCGTTATCTCGGCTCGATTCGCGCGCGCCTCGCCCAGGCACTCGAGAAGGGCCTGCCGAAGAAGTCAGGCGCGCTGGAATGGCATCTCATCACCGCCGTCGCGCAAATCCTGCATATGGATGTGCCCGATCGCGCCGCCGTCGATCTCGCCGTCCATGCGGTCAAACGCGATCCCCGCTCCGCCGCGTTCGCCGGCCTGACCAATGCGGTGCTGCGCACCATCGTGCGCGCCAGCGAAGCCGGCGAAATCACGCTCGACGACCCATACGCCGACACGCCGCAATGGCTCGCCGTGCGCTGGAGCAAGGCTTATGGCGACGAGACGGCACAAGGCATCGCGCGGATGCACGCGCAGGAGCCGACCCTCGACCTGACGGTGAAGTCGGATGCCGAGGGCTGGGCGCAGCGGCTGGGCGGCATCGTGCTGCCGACAGGTTCCGTGCGCCTCGCCACCCACGCGCCCATCGAAACACTGCCCGGCTTTAACGACGGCGAATGGTGGGTGCAGGATGCCGCCGCCGCTCTGCCGGCGCGCCTGCTCGGCGCCAACGTCGGCGAACGTGTCGCCGATCTGTGCGCGGCCCCCGGCGGCAAGACGGCCCAGCTCGCGCTTCATGGCGCCCATGTGGTGGCGCTCGATCGCTCGGCCGAGCGGATGAAGCGTGTCGCGGAAAATCTCACCCGCCTTGGCCTCTCCGCCGAACTGCATATCGGCGACGCGCTGAGCTTCGACGCCGCGCGCTTCGACGCCATTCTGCTCGATGCGCCCTGCTCCAGCACGGGCACCATTCGCCGCCATCCTGACGTCGCCTGGACGAAGCGCATCAGCGACATCACCGCGCTGGCGACGCTGCAAGCCAAAATGCTCGACCGCGCCTGTTCCCTGCTCAAGCCTGGCGGCCGCTTGGTCTATTGCACCTGTTCGCTGGAACCCGAGGAAGGCGAACAGCACATCGCCGCACTGCTCCGACGCAACCCCGACATGCTGCGCATGCCGGTGACAGCAGCTGAGACCGGCTTGGCCGACTGCATCAATGAGGAGGGCGAAGTGCGAACGCTGCCGACCCACCTGCCCCATGCGGACATGCGATTCGCCGGCCTCGACGGTTTCTTCGCGGTGCGTTTGCAGCGACGGGCGCTCTAAACGAGACAATTGCCGGTTTTATGAGCTTCTATTCGCTCTCCGTCGTCCAATCAGGTAAGAAATGGCTCTGAGTCGTCGAGACAAGAGGGTCATGGTGATCTTTCAGCCGGTGTGTGAAGGAGGTTTGGCGCAGTGACGGCGGTGACCGTGGCTGAACGCCTGACGGTTGCCCGTCTGGCGTGGGTAATGGGCTTGCGCGCCGCGCGGCGCGTCTTGGCATGGCCCGTCCGCCAAATCGCCGATCTGAGTTCCCGTGGGCCCCGCGCCCTGGCCATCGCGCCGCAGGACATCCGCACCACCGATCCGGCGATCGCCGACGACATCTATGCCGGCCATTTCCATTTCGCCGGCCGCATCGTCGATTCGCACGGCACTTCGCCTTTCGATTTTACCGAAGTCCCGTTGGAGTGGGAAACGGCGCTGATGGGCTTCGCCTGGCTGCGCCATCTGCGCGCCGCCGAAACCGCGCTCGCCCGCGCCAATGCCCGCTCTTTGATCGACGAATGGATCACCCGGCAAAGCCGCCAGAGCGGCGGCATCGCATGGCAGCCGCAAGTGGCGGCGCGCCGGCTGATCTCCTGGCTGTCCCATTCGCCTTTGCCGCTCGAAGGCGCCGACGCGCATTTCTATCGCCGCTTCATGAAGAGCATCGGCCGTCATGTGACCTTCCTGTCACGCCAGGTGGCCGACGGTCTCGACGGCGAAGCGAAGCTCACCGCCGTTCTCGCGTTGATGCAAGCAAGCTTGTGCGCCACGGGCCTGGAGAGCTCGCGGCGCAAATACGAGAAGCTGCTCGTCAATACTTTGCAGGCGCAGGTCCTGCCCGATGGCGCCCATATCTCGCGCAATCCGCAGGTGCTCGTCGATCTGCTGCTCGATCTGCTGCCGCTGCGCCAGGCGTTCACCGCGCGCGGCCTATCGATCCCGCAAGAACTCATCTCTTGCGTCGATCGCGTTCTGCCGATGCTGCGCATGATGCGCCATGGCGATGCGACGCTGGCGCTCTTCAACGGCATGGGCGTGACGGCGCCCGATACGCTGGCAACGGTGCTTGCTTACGACGATGCGCGCGGCCAGCCGGTGATGAACGCGCACTATGCCGGCTATCAGCGGCTCGAAGGCGACAATACCATCGTCGTCTGCGATGCCGGCGCGCCACCACCGCCGCCCTATTCGATGCGAGCCCATGCCGGCGCGCTGTCTTTCGAAATGTCGAGCCAGGGCCAGCGCATCATTGTCAATTGCGGCGCGCCCTCGCAGATGCGCGGCGCGCTGCGCGAAGCCGCGCGCCTGACGGCCGCCCATTCCACCCTCACGGTGGCCGACACGTCCTCCTGCCGTTTTGCGAGTGGTGGCATCGCCCGCGCCGTCTGCGACGGTGCCATCATCGCCGGCCCGTCCCAGGTCGAGACCCGCCGGGGCGATGACGAACTGGCCAGCGAGATCGATGTCAGCCACGACGGCTATGCCGCCACCTTCCACCTGCTGCACCGCCGTCGGCTCAAACTCGCCGCTGACGGCTGGCGGCTGGAGGGCGTCGATACCCTGTCGCCTACCGCTAAAAGCGGCCAGGGGCTCGAATCGGTCGATTATGCCCTGCGCTTCCACCTGCACACGCAAGTCCGCGCCGGCCTGATCGAAAACGGCCAAGGGGTGCTTCTGGCCCTGCCGACGGGCGAAGCCTGGATTTTCCATGCCTCCGGCCTGCCGCTGACCCTGGAAGAGAGCGTTTTCTTCGCCGGCTTCGACGGCCCGCGCACCACCAGCCAGATCGTCATTCATGGCGATGCCGCCAGCCAGCCGGAAATTGCCTGGGTCCTGAGCAGGTCACAGTAACCGCAATAGCCAAGCTTTCCCCCGGCGCGCGCCCATGCTAAGCGCCGGCCAACCAATTGCTCCACCTTGCTGTCCGAGACCCTCCCGCCATGCCCCGCGATCTCCGCCGCGTTGCCCGCGCGCTCATTTCCGTTTCCGATAAGACCGGCCTTATCGACTTCGCCCGCGCCCTCACGGGCCTCGGCATCGAGCTGATTTCCACGGGGGGCACCTGCAAGGCCGTCGCCGATGCCGGCATCAAGGTGCAGGACGTCTCCGATGTCACCGGCTTCCCCGAAATGATGGACGGCCGGGTCAAGACGCTGCATCCGAAGGTCCACGGCGGCCTCCTCGCCATCCGCGAGAATCCCGAGCACGAAGCCGCCATGCTCGCCCATGGCATCGCCCCCATCGATCTTCTCGTGGTCAATCTCTATCCCTTCGAAGCCACCGTCGCGAAGGGCGCCAATTACGACGATTGCATCGAGAACATCGATATCGGCGGCCCGGCGATGATCCGCGGCGCCGCCAAGAACCACGCCGACGTCGCCGTCGTCGTCGATGTCGCCGATTATGCCCAGGTGCTCGAAGCGCTGCAGGCCAACAGGGGCGCCACCACTTTGGCGCTGCGCCAACGCCTCGCCCAGAAGGCCTATGCCCGCACCGCCGCCTATGATGCGGCGATTTCCAACTGGTTCGCCAATGCCATCGGCGAAACCGCGCCGGACTATCGCGCCATCGGCGGCCAGCTCGCCGAGAAGATGCGCTATGGTGAGAACCCGCATCAGGCGGCCGGCTTCTACCGCACGCCGGAAAGCCGCTTCGGTGTCTCGACCGCCCGGCAGCTCCAGGGCAAGACCCTGTCCTATAACAATGTCAACGACACCGACGCCGCGTTCGAATGCGTCGCCGAGTTCGATCCGGCCCGCACGGCCGCCGTTGCCATCATCAAACACGCCAATCCCTGCGGCGTCGCCGAGGGTGCCTCGCTGCGCGAAGCCTATGAGAAGGCCCTGCGCTGCGACCCCGTTTCGGCCTTCGGCGGCATCGTCGCCCTCAACCGCCGCCTCGACGCCGAGGCCGCCCGCGAGATCGTCAAGATCTTCACCGAAGTCATCATCGCCCCCGAGGCCGATGAGGAGGCCGTGGCCCTGGTTGCCGCCAAGAAGAACCTGCGCCTGCTGATCACCGGCGGCCTGCCCGATCCCCGCACTCAGGGGCTGACGGTGCGCACCGTGGCTGGCGGCCTGCTCGTGCAGGGCCGCGACAATGCGGTCGTCGACGACATGAATCTGAAGGTCGTCACCAAGCGTGCGCCTACGGAACGCGAACTGATCGACCTCAAATTTGCTTTCCGAGTGTGTAAACACGTGAAGTCGAATGCCATCGTCTATGTGAAAGACGGGGCCACGGTTGGCATCGGCGCGGGGCAGATGTCGCGGGTGGATTCCTCGCGGATCGCCGCCTGGAAAGCCGCCGAAGCAGCGAAAGCGGCAGGCCTTGCCGAGACCCTGGCGAAGGGCTCCGTCGTCGCCTCCGATGCGTTTTTTCCCTTTGCTGACGGGCTTTTGGCGGCTGCCGAGGCCGGCGCTACCGCGATCATTCAGCCCGGTGGATCGATGCGCGACGACGAGGTGATCAAGGCCGCCGACGAGGCTGGCCTCGCCATGGTGATGACCGGCCATCGCCACTTCCGTCACTGACGCGTTCAGACGCGGTTCAGGCGCAAGGGACTACCCAGACATTATTGGTCTTCGAATAGTGCGCGCCCGCACAGAAAGCGGACGCAAACTTGCCATTAATGGGATCGAAACCTGCGGCGCGTAGCAAGCAAGGTTGGGGTCCAGGAGAAGTTATCGTGTTAGTCAGTTCGAACCATGAAATCCAAGGCAGCCGTGTTGTTCGCGAGATCGGACGCATCTCGGCGGCCACTGGCTGGGGTGGTGTGGCCAGCGCCTCCTCGGAAGAATTGCGTGCCCAGGCTCTGCGGCGCTTGATCGCCAAGGCCCAGGATTACGAAGCCGATGCCATTGTCGACGTCGATTACTCGGTCGACGGCATCAAGAGCTGCGACCTGTCCGCCTGCGATCTGAAGCGCGTCATCGTCAGCGGCGTCGCCGTCCGCCTCGCCCGCGGCTGATCCACTCTTTAAACACCCGGCGCGGATTGAGCCCTATTGCGGCTCGATCTTCGCCTGCGTGATCCAGGTTTTCCAATCGGCGATCTGTTCGCGCAGGAAAGCCTGGCCCTCATCGGGCGTCGTGATCCAGGGATCGCTGGCGACGCTGTTGAGAAAGGCTTTGCCCTCGGCACTGCCGGTGACTTCGTTGAACAGCTTGTTCAGCCGCTCGACGATCGGTCGCGGCGTCGCCATCGGCACCATGGCCGCAAACCATCCGACGATCTTCATCGGCACGCCCAGTTCCGTCATGGTCGGAAACTGCGGCACCACCTGCATGCGCTCCGGCGGACTGATCGCCAGAATGCGCAGTCGCTTCTCGCGCTCCTGAGAGATGCTGAAGATATTGTCGAGGGTGGCGAAATCGAGCGCACCGCTGGTCAGATCGTTCAATGAATCGCCGGCCGTGCGATAGACCACTTCGACCGCCTCCAATCCCATGGTCTGATTGTAGATCGAGCCCATGACGCGCCCGAGCGGATTGGACGTGCCGTAGCTTGCCTTGGCGCCCTTCTGCTTCAGATAGGCAGTGAGTTCGGCCAGCGTCTGCCAAGGCGCATCGGGCCGCACCACGAGCATGGTCGGCTGCTTGTTGATGGTCGCGGCGATCTGGATTTCCTTCTCCGCATCGACGGGCGGACGCTTGAACAAGGTCATATTGGCGGCCACCGCGGTCGCTCCATGCACATAGATCGTATGCCCGTCGGGCTTCGAGCGCGCCGTATATTCGGTGGCGAGATTGCCTATGGCGCCGGTCTTGTTTTCGACGATGACCGTGCGTCCGAGCAGCGGCCGCATCTTTTCCGCATACCAGCGCACAATCACATCGGCACCGCTGCCGGCTGGAAACGCGCAAACGAAACTGACGTCGCGCGTCGGATAATCCTGGGCGATGGCCGGCATAGCCAGCGTCGGCACGGCGGTCGCGGCCGACAATCCCTGAATGACATGGCGACGGGACAAATTCTGCATCGTTTCCTCCTGTTTTTATCGCGGCGATTCTTGTTGTTGGATGATCGCCAGCCGTTTTTATAGATCACATGTTCTTATAGACGCGTGAGGCGCGCACGTTCAAACGTCCGCGCCTCATATCTGCTCCACGCTCAGCGTTTACGCCGCTTTCTTGTAGGGCCCGAGCTGCTGCAAGGCCCAATCGAGAAAGCTCATATCCACGACCTTGGCGAGCTCCACCGGCCGTTCCAGCATTTTCAGCTCGCCGAAAACATCGATATCGGCCTGGAGGGCCTGCATGTCGAGCTTGCCGTCGGGGTCGCAATAGGCGAGCACGAAGGACTTATAGATCTGCGGATCGCGGAACGGCCCGTATTTCACCAGAATGTCGATGATCGCATCGCCCTTGGCGCCGGTGAAATTGCCGGTGTCGTCGAGCGCATCGTTGTGATCGCGTACGCCCCGCAGGAAGGCGCGCAGGAAACGCCTGCCCTGCTCGCTCTGTTCCTTGATGAACTTGCCGCCATAGAGCGTCACCGCCACCTGCTGCGAGGGCATCAGCTCCCAGCTCGGCATCAGGGCCACCGCCGCACCACGCTTCACCGCCAGCGTCCCGGCAGGATCTGGCGGCATGGCAAAATCGATCGCCCCGCTCTCCAAGGCCGCCACCTGCTGCGGGAAGCTCATGGATGTTTCATGCACCTCATCCATGCGGATGCCGGCTTTCTTGAACAGCAGATAGAACAGCGTGCTCGCCGAACTGCCCGGCGCGCCATTGGCATATTTCAGCCCCTTCAGATCGGCTATCGTCTTGACGCGCCCGGACTGGACCAACGCGGTGCGCACCATCAGCTTGATGCTGCTGCGATTGACGATGTTGCGCGACTTATCGGCAACCATGCGCATGTCGAGGCCGCGCGTGAAGCCGTTATAGAACCCGGCCGACGGCCCACCCGCCGCCACTTGCAGATCGCCCGATGCCATCGGCGCGATCATGCGGGCGGCCGAGTCGAACGGGATCATTTCGACATCGAGCCCTTCGTCTTTGAAATAGCCGCGCGCATGGGCCACGAAATAGCCGACATCCGTGGCCGCGTTCGGCACGCCGAGTTTGACTTTGGTTGGAGCTTGCGCGATCGCGGGCGCGGCCAGCGTTGTCGCTGCCGCCGCACCCGACAGCGCGAATGCGCGTCTGGTGATCATGATTGTCCTCCCTGGTATCCTTTTCATAACCCAGGCAGGATCGTCGGGTCCAGCAAGACCACGACCACAAAGCCAGCGTTAGGGCTTGGCTGGCGTCAGCTCGGCTTGGAAGAGCCCCTCCGCTTTCATCACCGCGTCGAAGCGGCCGGCCTCATCGAGCGTCTTGTTCATCTCCACCAGGCGCGGCATCCAGCTTTCAGCGACCGTATATTTCACCGAGGCGCCGCTTTGCTTGTGGGTGATGACCGCGACGGCAAAAAGGCCTTCCGGCGCTTTCTCCGCCGCCACCCGCAACGAGCCCTGGCCGGGGCTTGCGGTCGTGGCGATGAGAATGCCGTCGGCTGGGCAAGCGCACGGCGCTTTCGGCCCGGCCCAGAACGTCACGGTGACCTCGCGCGGCTTGGCGTTGAGCTTTTGCAGCGCGTCGAGCCCGATGCGGATGCCAACAGGAATGAAAGAGCCGAAGCCGCCATGCACACGCGTGCCGAGCGCGATCCACTCTTCACGACTCTGAGCTTGCGCCATCGACAGACCCCCGGAAAGGGCCACGGCGACCAGCGCGCCAGCCAATCGCGAAACAAGCCTGTCGCTTAACGAGCTATGCATTGTCATAAGTTTTGCCTCCCTTTTCATACTGCCCAATCGCTAGCAGGAATCCGCACGCGGACAAGCCGAGCTTCGGTGCGACCGATGGGATTTGAGGCAAAATGAGCAAGAAAAAAGGCCGGGCATTGCTGCCCGGCCGACAATCCAGCGGGGAAGCCGGATGTCTCCAGAGGGGAACGGCATGAAGTCCTTTTACGAGCCTCACCGGAAGGGAGGGGGCTTGGCTCAAACTTCAGCCGACCCAGTCATATTGCGCGGCACAGTCGTGCGTCGCAACGCCGCAATGTGCATGGTGCCTGTGCAGTGAATGCATAGCCAGTAACCAAACTTAGCTCCAGCTATGCACAGGCTTAATAATCCCAGCGCTGGGCGTTCGCGACCAGGAAGTCTCTGAACACACGCACCCTTGCGACGTTCTTCATTTCTTCCGCATAAGCGAGATAGCACTCAAGCTCCGGCATATCTGCCTGGGGAAGAATACGGACCAATTGGGTGTCCGCCAGAGCGATATAATCCGGCAGCACGGCGATGCCGACGCCGTTCTCCACAGCCCGGCGCAACGCCGAGATGTTGTTGACCGTCAAAGTCGAGGGCCGCGGGTTCTTGGCATCGCGACCGGCGAAATGCAGGGAATTGACGCTGCTGAGGTAGTTCTGCGCCGACACCCCATAGGTCAGAACGCGATGGTGATCGAGATCCTCAAGCGACTTCGGCTCACCAAAGCGCTTGAGGTAAGCCACTGATGCATAAGCATGAAAATGCATCGTAAAGATGCGCCGACGGATGATGTCGGCCTGCACCGGCTCGCGCACGCGGATGGCCACGTCGGCCTCTCGCATCGACAGATCAAGCTCATCGTCGGAGAGCAGAATCGACAGTTTGATGTCCGGATAGAGCTCCAGGAATTCGCCGATTCGCGGCGTCAGCCAGTTGGTACCGATTCCCACCGTCGTCGTGACGCGCAGGTCGCCGTGCGGCCGCTCACGGCTGTCCGACAGGCGGGTGCGGGTGGCGTCGAGCTTCACCACGACATCACGCACCGTGCGGAACAGGACGTCGCCCTGTTCGGTGAGGATGAGACCGCGGGCATGGCGATGGAACAGCGGCACCTGCAGATCGGCCTCCAGAGCGCTGATCTGCCGGCTCACGGCCGACTGGCTCAGCCCCAGCGCCTCGCCGGCATGGGTGAACGACCCGGCTTCTGCCGCGGCGTGGAATATTCTCAGTTTGTCCCAGTCCACCGTTGTCAGCCCTTCAAATTGCCCGCTGCGCTTACTCCGCCGCCACCTTGGTTACTTCATGGGCGGCGAGCCAGCGCTCGGCTTCCAGAGCCGCCATACAGCCCATACCGGCCGCGGTGACAGCTTGGCGATAAATGTCATCGGTCACGTCGCCAGCGGCGAAAACGCCGGGAATATTGGTCGCCGTCGAATCGGGTGCGGTGCGAATGTAGCCGTTCGGCTTCATCTCGATCTGCCCCTTGAACAGCTCGGACGCTGGTTCGTGGCCGATGGCAACGAAGACGCCGTCGACCGCCTTCTCCGTGACCGCGCCGGTCTTGACGTTGCGCAGGCGCGCATGGGTCACGCCCGGCGGCGTCGCGGTGCCGGTGACTTCATCGAGCGTGTGATCCCACAGCACTTCGATTTTGGGATGTTTGAACAGCCGTTCCTGCAGGATGCGCTCGGCCTTGAAGCCGTCGCGGCGGTGAACCACCGTCACCTTCGAGGCGAGATTGGCGAGATAGAGCGCTTCCTCGACCGCCGAATTGCCGCCGCCAACAACGATCACTTCCTTGCCGCGATAGAAGAAGCCATCGCAGGTGGCGCAGGCGGAAACACCGTAGCCCTTGAACTTCTCTTCGGAGGGAATGCCGAGCCATTTGGCTTTCGCACCCGTGGCGATCACCAGCGTATCGCAGGTGTAATCGGCGCCGCTGTCGCCTTTCAGACGGAACGGATGACGCGACAGATCCACCGACATGATGTGGTCGGAGACCATGCGCGTACCGACATGCTCGGCCTGCGCCTTCATCTGCTCCATGAGCCACGGCCCCTGGATCGGATCGGCGAAGCCTGGATAGTTCTCGACATCCGTCGTGATCATCAATTGGCCGCCGGGCTCGAAGCCCGAAATCATCACCGGCTCCAACATGGCGCGCGCTGCATAAATGGCGGCGGTGTAACCGGCCGGACCGGAACCGACGATGATCATTTTCGCGTGCAGGGGAACTTGCTTGTTGCTCATCTTATGGGCTCGGAATGCACGAATATGGGAAATGGGCGGCCCGCTCGGCCGCCAGGGCGTCTCAGTTATGTAATAGATGCAGAGCTTGCCGGAAAGCCGCAGAGCGCGGGAAAGCACGCCAAATTGACGTTCGGCCCGTTGCCAAAAAGGAAAAGGGCGCTTCGACTTGCCGCCGAAACGCCCTTAATTTCTTTGATTTCAGCTAACTAGCTAGCGATACATCTCCCGGCGCATGCGCTCGCGGCGCATTTCACGGCGCATGTCGTCGCGGCGCATGTCGCGGCGCATGTCGCGGCGGATTTCGCGGCGCATCATTTCGTGACGCACCGCCCGGCGCTCGCGCCTGTCGGCCTCGTGGCGTAGCGCCCGCTCGACCGGATTGAATTGGACGTGCTGGACCAATCCAGCGTCGGTTCCGCCTCCGCCGAAGCTCATGGGCCCGGCCTGCGCCATGCCGACGCCGACAGCGGATGCACCCACCATAAGGGAAAAAGTGAGCGCGGTTTTTGCAAGAATATTCATAGCTCCTCCAGGGATCTCCCCCCGACGCAAATACGCGTCTAAGATCGAACCCCTGGGATCAGAATTCGTTCCGATTAAATTCAAAGGCCGCCGACGGTGAACCGGCGGCGGCCTTTGATCTCAACCGATCGATCGAAGATCAGTTACAAACCTGGAACGGATGCGTGCCGCGCGGGTTGCCCCACGCATCATAGACCGGCCGGCGCACCCAGTAGCAGCCATAGCCGCCACCGTAACCATAGGCCGGCGCCGGATAGCCATAACCGTAAGACGGTGCCGCCGAAGCAGCGGCCGCGGCACCCAGGATTCCCAGCGCGGCGCCAGCGGCGATCGCGCCACCCGGACCAATGCCGCCACGGCGATAATAGCGCGGGCCACCGCCGTAGTAGCGGGGGCCGCCATAACGACGATATTGCACCTGCTCAGTCAAAGGCGAGGCGTGAGCATCGGCGGCCGACGGCGCCATGCCAGCGGACAACGGCATGGCCGATGCCGGAGCAGACGCAAAAGCCGCGACGGCGAGCGACGCGCCAACGGCAAGACCATAAATACTCTTCATCGTAGTCTCCTCTGGAGCCCCTTCCGACCGCACGGGGTTAGTTTACACGTGACCCGCCGAAAGTCGATATAAGACAAAGGTGGCTCGACCATATCAATGTAACGCAAGAGACTAAAAATGGTTCAATTTCGGAGTTCCCCGCCGATGATCGGCGCCGCTCCGATAGCTTGCCGCACGGCTCTTGCATGCTATACGGGCCGGGCAGTCTCCCTATCCAGGGTGGTGAATCGGTGCACCGTCAGGGATTTCTGAGGGATTGCCGGTATTTGGCCAATGATTGGCCGCATGTGAGGGCGTTAACCGTATGACGACGCGCGGCGCGATTGGCGGGCCCCGCCTTCTGCTCCGCCGGCTTCGCGAGGTCATGGCGGAGCCGGTGACGGCACAGGCGCGCCTCGACAAGATCGTCATTCAGATCGCCTCCAACATGGTGGCCGAGGTGTGCTCGGTCTACGTGCTGCGCGATGACGGCCGCCTCGAACTGTTCGCCACCGAAGGCCTCAATCGCGAAGCGGTCCATTTGACCACCCTGCGCATCGGCGAAGGTCTCGTCGGTTTGATCGCGCAGCGCGCCGAGCCTCTGTCACTGAGCGATGCCCAGTCGCATCCCTCCTTCTCCTACAAGCCGGAGACGGGCGAAGAGATCTACCAATCCTTCGTCGGCGTGCCGATCCTGCGCGGCGGCAATACGCTCGGTGTTCTCGTCGTCCAGAACCGGGCGCGGCGCATCTATTCGGAAGAAGAGATCGAGGTTCTCGAAACCATCTCGATGCTGCTGGCCGAGATGATCGCCTCGGGCGAATTGCAGGCGATCGTCCGCCCCGGCGCCGACTTCAGCAACCGCCGGCCGATGGCCTTGCGCGGCAGCGCGGTCTCGGAAGGCGTCGGCCTCGGCCATGTGGTGCTGCACGAGCCACGCGTCATCGTCACCCAGATCATCGCCGAGGATACCCAGCGCGAAGAGGAACGCCTCAACACCGCCATCGAAGCGATGCGTGCTAACCTCGACGAATTGCTCGACAACGACGGCATGGGCGGCGGCGAACATCGCGAAGTGCTCGAAACCTTCCGCATGGTCGCCAACGACCGGGGCTGGCTGCGCCGCCTGCGCGAAGCCGTGCGCGGCGGCATCACCGCCGAGGCTGCCGTCGAGCGCGTGCAGAACGAAGCCCGTGCCCGGCTGCAGCGCCAGGCCGACCCCTATCTGCGCGAACGTCTGCACGATCTTGATGAACTCGCCAATCGACTACTCCATCAACTCACCGGGCAGGAGCTGATCACCGCGCCGGAAAACCTGCCGGATAACGCCATTCTCGTCGCCCGCAGCATGGGGCCAGCCGCCCTGCTCGAATATGACCGCAAGCGCCTGCGTGGCCTCGTGCTCGAAGATGCAGGCTCTTCAAGCCATGTCGCCATCGTCGCCCGCGCGCTTGGCATTCCGATGGTGGGCGATGTCGAGAACATTACCAGCCTGGTCGAACAAGGCGATGCGATCATCGTCGATGGCAGCGTCGGCGAAGTCCAACTGCGCCCGCAATACGACGTCGAACTGGCCTATAGCGAAAAGGCGCGACTGCGCGCCCGCCGCCAGGAACAATATCGCGCCTTGCGCGACACGCCGTCGAAGACCAAGGACGGCGTCGACATCAGCCTGAACATGAACGCCGGCCTGCTGGTCGATCTGCCTTTGATGGCGGAAGCCGGCGTCACCGCCATCGGCCTGTTCCGCACCGAACTGCAATTCATGCTGGCGCCGCAATTCCCGCGCCAGGAAAAGCAATACGCGCTTTACAACGCCGTGATGGAACAGATGCAGGGCGGTTCCGTCACCTTCCGCACGTTGGACATCGGCGGCGACAAGATTCTGCCTTACATGAAGACGTTCGAGGAAGAGAATCCGGCACTCGGCTGGCGCGCCATCCGCATCGGCCTCGACCGGCCGGGCCTCTTGCGCCTGCAATTGCGCGCATTGTTGCGCGCCGGCGCCGGCCGGCAGTTGCGCATCATGTTTCCGATGGTCGCTTCGGTCGAGGAATTCGATGCGGCGCGCGCCTGTGTCTACCGCGAGATCGAACATCTGCGCCGCCACAACCACGTCATGCCGTCCGACCTCAAGCTCGGCGTCATGATCGAAGTGCCGTCGCTCCTGTGGCAGCTCGACGAACTGCTGCAGCGCGCCGACTTCCTCTCCGTCGGCTCCAACGACCTGATGCAATATCTCTATGCGGCCGATCGCGACAACAAGCGCGTGTCGTCGCGTTACGACCCGCTGAGCCCGCCGGCGCTGCGCGCCCTCAAGCGCATCGCCGATCGCGCCAATCTCGCCGGCAAATCGCTGACGCTGTGCGGCGAGATCGGCGGCAAACCGCTTGAAGCCATGGCACTCATCGGCATCGGCTATCGCTCGTTGTCGATGTCGCCGGCCAGCATCGGCCCGGTCAAAGCCATGGTGCTCGGCGTCGATGCCGGCGAAATCACCGAATTCATCGGCGATCTTCTGGATCGGCGCACCGGCCAGACCTCGCTGCGTCCTGACCTGATCGCCTTCGCCGAAGCCAAGGGCGTACCGCTGTAGCGACGCTTCGCGCGCTCTCGTTCTTCGCCCAAGGTCTTCTCGTCTTCAGGTTTTCCCATGCTGCCCGCCGATAAACTCGATCTCATTTCCCGCCGCCATCAGGAAATTTCCGCGCGCCTGGCCGGCGGCGCCACCGGCGCCGAATTCGTCGCCCTGTCGCGCGAACTGGCGGAGCTCGATCCGGTGGCCGCCGCCATCGAGGGCTGGCGCACGGCACAATCCGATCTTGCCGGCGTCGAGGCCATGCTGGCTGATCCGGCCATCGATGGCGAAATGCGCGCACTGGCCGAAGAGGAAAAAGCCGACGCCGAAACGCGGCTCGCTGAGCTCGAACATACGCTGCGCCTGGCGCTGCTGCCCAAGGACGCGGCCGACGAACACGGCGCCATTCTCGAACTGCGCGCCGGCACCGGCGGCGACGAAGCCGCGCTCTTCGCCGGCGATCTCTTCCGCATGTATCAGCGCTATGCCGATCTGCACGGCTGGAAGATGGAAGTTCTCTCCACCAGTGAAGGCACGGCGGGCGGCTTCAAGGAAATCGTCGCCCAGGTGGAAGGGCGCGGCGTCTTCGCCAAGCTGAAATTCGAATCCGGTGTTCATCGCGTGCAGCGCGTGCCCGACACGGAAACGCAGGGGCGCATTCACACATCCGCTGCCACCGTGGCCGTTCTGCCGGAGGCGCAGGACGTCGACATCGAGATCAACGAGGCCGATCTGAAGATCGACACGATGCGCGCGCAAGGCGCCGGCGGCCAGCACGTCAACAAGACCGATTCCGCTGTGCGCATCACTCACATCCCCACCGGCACGATCGTCTTCGTGCAGGAGGAACGCTCGCAGCACAAGAACCGCGCCCGCGCCATGGCGCTCTTGCGTTCGCGCATCTACGACGAACAGCGCCAGAAACTCGACAACGCCCGCGCCGCCGACCGCAAATCGCAAGTTGGCTCCGGCGATCGCTCGGAGCGCATCCGCACCTATAATTTCCCGCAAGGCCGCGTCACCGACCATCGCATCAATCTGACGCTCTACAAGCTCGACAAGATCATCACCGGCGAAGCGCTGGATGAGGTGATCGATCCGTTGATCACCCAGCACCAGGCCGATCTCTTGGCGGAGAGTGAGAAGTAGGCGACGGCGCGACGCCTCCGTGTCATCCCGGACGCCGCAGGCGATCCGGGATCCAGGGGCCAATATGGCGGACCCAATAGCTCACATATAGAGCTTTTCCTTCTCAAGCCCTTTGTACATGTCGGCGACATATTCGCCGTAGCCGTTCCACTTCAGGGTCGGCACGCGATTGCCGGTGCCGAGCACTTCCTCGGTCGCCTGGCTCCAGCGCGGATGCGCCACTTCCGGGTTCACATTGGCCCAGAAGCCATATTCCGACGCCTGCAAGGCTTCCCAATAGCTCTTCGGCCGCTCATTGGTGAAGGTGATGCGCTTGATCGACTTGATGCCCTTGAAGCCATATTTCCACGGCGAATGCAGGCGGATCGGCGCGCCATGCTGTTTTGCCAGCGGCTTGCCATAGGCGCCGGTGACGATGAACGTCAGATCGTTCATCGCTTCCGCCATGGTGACGCCCTCGACATAGGGCCACGGATACCAGACCTGCCTTTGGCCCGGCGCCACTTTCGGATCGAGGAAGGTTTCCATGCGCACGTACTGCACGCCCGATTGCGGTTTCGCCAATTCGACCAGCTTCTTCATCGGAAAGCCGGTCCAAGGAATGGTCATCGACCAGGCTTCGACGCAGCGCAGCCGATAGAGGCGTTCCTCGAGCCCCATCTTCGCCATCAGATCGTCGATGCCGATCTCAAAGGGTTTCTCGACCATGCCGTCGATCTTGATCACCCACGGCCGCGTCTCCAGACGCTGCGCCGCCTGATAGATGTTCTTGGCTTGGCCGAACTCGTAGAAATTATTGTAGCGCGAGGTGATGTCTTCCGCCGTCAATGGCCGATCGAGCGTATAGGTTTCGTTGCGCTTGGCCGGAAACAGAGCCGCCGACGGATTATCGGCCTGCGCCGCGGCGACACCCGGCAGCATCGATCCCGCGCCAAGGGCTAATCCCGCTTTCAACAGGTTGCGGCGATCGAAAAACAAATGTTCCGGCGTCGCCTCGCGTTCGGGAATTTCCCATCCGCGACGGTGAATGACGTTCATGACGGCCTCCGATGAGCTTTTCCGCGCAATGCCTGCTTGGATGCGCGAATACGCCCCTTTCCCTGCCCAAAATTTAGGACCATGCGCCGTTCACGGCAAATCACGATGCCGCAGGCCGATGTCACGAGCCTGTCATCGCTGGCTTTTTCGGTGGCTGATGGCGCTTGATTCGCGCGCGATTGACGGGATAACTCGACGGGTAAGGTGGATTCCATGACCAAAGCGATTGTCGGCATCATCGGCGGTTCGGGCATTTACGACCTGCCAGGGCTCGAAAACCTGCGCGAGGAACGCGTGAGCACCCCCTTTGGCGAGCCATCGGACGCATTGCGCTTCGGCCGGATCGGTTCCACCGACGCGGTTTTCCTGCCCCGCCACGGACGCGGCCATGTTCTGTCGCCTTCGGGCATCAATTACCGCGCCAATATCCATGCGTTGAAGCAGGTTGGCGTCACCGACGTGATTTCGGTGTCGGCCTGCGGCTCGTTCAAGCCGGAACTCGTGCCCGGCCTCTTCGTTCTCGTCGATCAATTCGTCGATCGCACCCACGGCCGCGCCTCATCCTTTTTCGGCAATGGCTGCGTTGCCCACGTCTCGATGGCCCATCCCATCTCACCGCTTTTGCGCCAACGTCTGTTGCAGGCAGCGGAGGCAGAAAGCCTGCCCATCGTCAAAGGCGGCACTTACGTGTGCATGGAGGGACCGCAATTCTCTTCCTATGCGGAATCCCTGTCCTACAAGGCGCAGAATTATGACGTTATCGGCATGACCGCGATGCCGGAGGCGAAGCTGGCGCGCGAGGCCGAACTTTCCTACGCCACGGTCGCTATGGTCACCGATTATGACTGTTGGCATCCCGAACATGACGCGGTCGATGTCGCCTCCGTCATCAAGATCGTCCATGAGAATGCCGGCAAGGCGGCAAAGCTGCTGGCGCGCGTGCTGCGCGATTTCCCCGCCGAACATGAACCCTGCCCCGTCGGTTCCGATCGCGCTTTGGACACCGCACTCATCACGGCGCCATCGGCCCGTGATCCCGCCCTTTTGGAAAAGTTGAAAGTGATCCTGGCGCGCGTCAACGCCGCCTAACCAGAATGGATTGTCGATGAACGCAACCTATGATCTGAAGCAAGCAATCCGCACCATTCCGGATTATCCGAAGCCGGGCGTTCAGTTTCGCGACATCACCACCCTGCTCGGCGATGCCCGAGCCTTCCGCCGCGCCGTCGACGAATTGGTTCAGCCGGTCGCCGGCACCAAGATCGACAAGGTGGCGGGTATCGAGGCGCGCGGCTTCATTCTCGGCGGCGCCGTCGCCCATCAATTGTCGGCGGGCTTCGTGCCGATCCGCAAGAAAGGCAAGCTGCCGCATAAAACCGCCTCGATCGCCTATTCGCTCGAATACGGCGTCGACGAAATGGAGATTCACAGCGATGCCATTCAAGCCGGCGAACGTGTGATCGTCATCGACGATCTCATCGCCACCGGGGGCACCGCCGAAGCGGCGGTGAAACTCTTGAAATCCATCGGCGCCGATGTGGTCGCCGCCTGTTTCGTCATCGATCTGCCTGACCTTGGCGGCGCCAAGAAAATTCAGGCGCTCGGCGTGCCCGTGCGCACGCTGATGGCGTTCGACGGTCACTGATGCAGATCGGCGGCCGGCCCTATCGCACCATCTGGGAAGACGAGCGGCGTCAGGTCGTCGTCATCGACCAGACGAAACTGCCGTTCGCCTTCGAAACCGTCACACTCAACGCCTCGGCGGATGCGGCCCGCGCGATCAAGGACATGATCGTGCGCGGCGCGCCATTGATCGGCGCCACCGCCGCCTGGGGCGTGGCATTGGCCATGCGCGATGATCCCTCGGACGCCGCCTTGGCCTATGCCCTCGCCTCTCTCGGTGCGACACGCCCCACCGCGGTGAACCTGCATTGGGCGCTGCGCCGGATGCAGACCGTCCTTCTCCCGCTGCCGCCAGCGCAACGCGCCGAGCGCGCCCGTACGGAAGCCCTCAACCTCTGCGACGAGGACGCCGCCACTTGCCGCTCCATCGGCGAACAAGGCCTGCCGCTGCTGCGTGAGGCTGCCGCACGCAAGAGTGGGCCCCTAAACATTCTCACCCATTGCAACGCCGGCTGGCTCGCGTGCGTCGACTATGGCACAGCGCTGGCGCCAATCTATCTCGCCCATGATGCCGGCATCGACGTGCATGTCTGGGTCGACGAGACCCGGCCGCGCAACCAGGGCGCGTCTCTCACCGCTTATGAACTCGGCGCCCATGGCGTGAAGCACACGGTCATCGCCGACAATGCCGGTGGCCATCTCATGCAGCACGGTCAGGTCGATCTGTGCATCGTCGGCTCCGACCGCACGACGGCGCAAGGCGATGTCGCCAACAAGATCGGCACCTATCTCAAGGCGCTCGCCGCTTTCGACAACCGCGTGCCGTTCTATGTGGCGCTGCCGTTTTCAACCATCGACTGGTCGCTGGGCGATGGCGTCCAGGACATCCCCATCGAGGAACGCGCCGCCAGCGAGGTCACCCATATGAGCGGCATCGATGGCGATGGCGCTCTCAGAACCGTTCGCATCATCGCACCCGGATCGTCAGCCGCCAATCCGGCCTTCGACGTGACACCGGCCCGGCTCGTCACCGCCTTGATCACCGAACGCGGTGTCACGCCAGCCACCGCTGAAGGGCTCGCCGCGCTCTACCCGCAGGCCGAGCGCGTATGAGCACCGACGCCGCCCTTCACCGCGACGTCATCCACATCGCCCAGGAGATGGATCGCCTCGGCTTCGCGCCGTCGAAATCCGGCAACGTCTCGGCCCGCGCCCCTCACGGCCTGTTGATCACGCCCTCAGCCCTGCCCTATGCGCAGACCAAGCCTGCCGACCTGGTGCTGCTCGATCTCGACGGCAAGGTTTTGGCGGGCAAACGGCCGCCGTCCTCCGAATGGCGCTTTCATGCCGCCATCTATCGGGCCCGCCCCGAGATGAACGCGGTGGTGCACACCCATTCGCCCCGCGCCACGGCTTTATCCTGCGCGCGGCGCGGTCTGCCGGCCTTTCACTATATGATCGCCATTGCCGGCGGACACGACATCCGCTGCGCGCCCTATGCCACCTTCGGCACGCAAGCCCTGTCCGACCATGCGGTGCGCGCGCTCAAGGGGCGCAAGGCGACACTCTTATCCAACCATGGCGTCATTGCCGTGGGCACCACGCTCGACGGCGCACTGGCGGTGGCCAGGGAAGTCGAAAACCTGAGCGGCCAATATCTCGATCTGCTCGCCGCCAAGCTGAAACCTGTTATCCTGGGCAAGAAGGAAATGGAGAGGGTTCTGGCGCAATTCGCCACCTATGGCCGCAAGGGCTAATCTGGCGCCGGAGTGGAAATCTCCGGGTGGGCACGCTATATATGGGAATATACAGCGGTTTAGCACCGAACCATCCGACATGTGAGGAAATCATGCTCGCGACCGATGAAGACATCCTGGCCAAAGCCGAGGAATGGCGGAAGGCCGGCAAAGGCGTTGCCATTGCCACCGTCACCGAGACCTGGGGCTCGGCGCCGCGCCCGGTCGGTAGCCATCTGGTCATCGACGAGGACGGCCTGTTTCTCGGCTCCGTTTCCGGCGGCTGCGTCGAAGGCGAAGTCGTCACCGAAGCCCTCGACGTAATCGGCGACGGCAAGTCCCGTACCCTTGAATTCGGCGTCGCCGACGAAACCGCCTGGCGGGTCGGCCTCTCCTGCGGCGGCCGCATCAAGGTCTATGTGGAGAAGGTGGACTAATGGATATCGCTCTTCTCTCCGCGATGAATGCCGAGCGTGCCGCCCGGCGCGCTTGCGTCTTGATCACCGATACGGCGAACGGTGCGCAGCGCCTCGTCAAAGGCGCCGACGTCGCAAGCGACGCTTTGGCCGATGTGCTGGATGCCGCCTTACGCTCAGGCAAGAGCGGCACGGTAGACGTGGACGGCAAAAGCTATTTCCTCACTGTGCAAGTGCCGCCGGTTCGCCTCTTCGTGATCGGCGCCGTGCATGCCTCGCAGGCTCTGGCGCCGCTCGCCCGCGTCGCCGGCTTCGACATGACCGTGATCGATCCGCGCACTGCCTTCGCCACGCCGGAACGCTTCGCCGACGTGACCTTGCTCGCTGAATGGCCGCAGGATGTCCTGCCCGGCCTCAAGCTCGATCGTTATACCGGCTTGGCCTGTTTCACCCACGATCCCAAGATCGATGACCCGGCGTTGGAACTGGCGCTCGCGGCCGACTGTTTCTATGTCGGCGCGCTCGGCTCGCGCAAAACCCATGCGCGCCGCGTCGAACGCCTGCAGGCCAAAGGCTTCACCGAAGAGCAGATCGCGCGCATCCGTGCCCCCATCGGCCTGGATATCGGCGCGGTCAGTCCGGCGGAAATCGCAGTCTCGGTTCTCGCCGAGATCATTCTGTCCCTGCGCAAGAAACCGCTGCGTGCCGAGAAAGAGCGCGCCGGTGCGGCGATTGGAGCCTCAGCGTGAAATTTGGTGCCATTCCGGTAGACGAGGCCCTGGGCGGCATCGTCGCCCATGCGGTGCGCATGGATGGCCTGGTCCTGAAAAAGGGCGAGACCATCGGCGCGGCGCAGATCGACGCCCTTAAGGCGGCTGGTGTTTTCGATATCGTCGTCGCCAAGGCGGAGAACGGCGATGTCGGCGAAGACGATGCCGCGCTGCGCCTGGCCCAGACCGTCGCCGGCCATCACGTCAGCGTCGAGAAACCCTTCACCGGCCGCTCCAATCTGTTCGCCGAACAGGCCGGCGTGTTGATGATCGACACGACCGCCATCGACGGCATCAACGACATCGACGAATCCATCACCGTCGCGACGCTCGAACCGTGGCGCGCCGTGGTGCAAGGCGAGATGATCGGCACCGTCAAGATCATTCCCTTCGCCGTGCCCGAAACCCTGCTCCAGCAAGCCATCACCGCGGCGAAAGAAGCGCCGCTACATGTCGCGGCCTATAAGCCGATGAAGATCGGCGTCGTCTCCACTTTGCTGCCCGGCCTGAAACCCTCGACCGTCGCCAAGACGCTGCGCGTCATGCAGGAGCGTATCGCGCCGGCCGGTGCCACTCTGGTGGCCGATGTGCGCGTACCGCACGAAGCCGGCCCGCTCGCGGCCGCCATCGCCGATGTGAAACAGGAAAGCGATATTATCGTCGTCTTCGGCGCCTCCGCCATCACCGATCGACGCGACGTGATTCCCGCCGCTCTCGAAATGGCCGGCGGACGCATCGAACAGCTCGGCATGCCGGTCGATCCTGGCAATCTGCTTCTCGTCGGCGACATCGAGAGCGACGGCAAACGCAAACCCGTGCTCGGAGCACCCGGCTGCGCCCGCTCGCCCAAGGAGAACGGTTTCGACTGGGTGCTGCAACGATTACTCGCCGGCCTCGACGTGAAGGCCCGCGACATCCGCCGCATGGGCGCCGGCGGCCTGCTGATGGAAATCGTCCAACGCGGCCAGCCGCGTGCAGTCCCGCCCTCGGACTGATAAACCTTCCTTCCATGGCTCACGTCGCTGCTATCATTCTCGCCGCCGGTCTTGGCTCCCGTTATCGGGCGCAGGACGCCAAGATCGTCACCAAAGTGCTGGCTGACCTTGATGGCCGGCCGCTGGTCCGCCATGTCATCGACGAAGCGTTGTGCTCGCGCTGCGCGCCGGTTGTCGTCGTCACAGGCTATGCCCATGAAGCGGTGGAAGCGGCGCTGGCCGATGCCGACGTCAGCCTCGTCCATAATCCCGACTATGAAACCGGCCTCGCCTCGTCGCTCAGACGCGGCGTCGGCCGCCTGCCGGTGAACAGCCAGGGCGCCATCGTCCTGCTCGCCGACATGCCGAAAGTGTCGAGCACGATCATCAACCGGCTGATCGAAGTCTTCATCGACCATCCCGACGCCGATGCGGTGGTGCCCGTCTACAACGGTGCGCGCGGCAATCCGGTGCTCCTGGCCCGCTCGCTGTTCCCGCAGATCATGCAATTGAAAGGCGACCAGGGCGCAAAGCCGATCCTGGAAGCCGCCGCCAAGAACGAGCGCATCATCTATGTGCCGATGGACAATGAAGCCGTCGCCACCGATGTCGACACGCCCGATGCGCTCGACGCATTACGAGCTGCGAAAAATTAGTCCCGCACCCAGGCGACATTTGACTTGGTGCGCAGGGTTTCACGATAGCCGTTCGTGCGCATGATGCGCGGCAGATCAAGCGCCCAGCGGCCGTTGGAATATTCCATCAGCACCAGCTTCGGCCACAGCGATTGCGGCGCCGTGCGATAGAAGGTCTCGAGGATCAGGTCTTCGGCACCTTCCACATCGAGCTTAATCGCATCGATATGGCCGTAGCCCTCGTCCTGCACCAATCCCAGCAGCGTGCGTCCCATCACCTTCAACCGCTGGCCGCCGGCATCGGAATTGACGATGCGCATCGAGGTCTCGCCGCGATTGTGGGTCGGCAGGAACAGGGTGATCTCGCCATCCTTGTCCGACACCGCGCAATCGAGCGCCTTCACCGACGCGAATTCGTTCTGGCGGATGTTGTAGACGAGACGCTCGAAAATCTCCGGCTGCGGCTCGATCGCCAGAATGCGCGCATCGCGCCCGGCGGTCGCCGCCACGAACAGGGAGTAACCTCCGATATTGGCGCCGATGTCGATGAAGACGAAATTCGGCTTGATCGCCGCCGCCAGCAGCGCCCGCTCCGGCTCGTCGAAATATTGCGGCGTGAACAGAATGCGCTTTTCGCACACGTTATTATACGGATAGAGCCGCATGCGCGCGCCAAGCGCCTCGGTGTCGACTGGACGGCCCGCCAGCAGGCGCAGGGCAACCTTGCGCAGGGCATAGGCGCTGCGCCGGCCGGCCCAATTCAGGGAGGCCCGGCGGGTGCGCGAAATAATGCTGGCCACCAAGGCGCCGGGCGCATAAGCGCCGAACGGCCCGGTATCGTTAGGGAAAGGCTTCATGGCCGCGCCATAGCACGCGGGTCCGGCCAAAAGCCAGCCGGAAGGGAAAACCAGGCCCTCCCATGGGGCAATCTGCCCCCGGCGAGGCCCGGTTCCGCCCTTGCACTGGCGCCTAAATGGCTTAAATCTTGGGTCTCACAGGAAATTCTTGGAAGCCATGACCTTCGTCGACGCGGCACGCGCGCCCACCCGAAAGACCGGACAAATCAAGCTGCACGGGCCGGAAGCCTTTGCCGCCATGCGCAAGGCCGGCCAGTTGGCCGCCGCCGCCCTCGACATGCTGACGGCCCATGTCGAACCCGGCGTCCCCACCGATAAGCTCGACAAGCTGATGTTCGAATTCGCCATGGACCACAACGCCTATCCGGCGACATTGGGCTATCGTGGCTATCGCAAGTCGCTCTGCACCTCGATCAACCACGTGGTCTGCCACGGCATTCCCGATTCCAAGCCGCTGCGCAGTGGCGACATCGTCAACATCGACGCGACCTTGATCGTCGACGGCTGGCATGGCGACTCCAGCCGCATGTATTGCGTCGGCGAGGTCAACCGCCGCGCCCAGCGCCTGGTCGAAGTCACCTATGAAGCGATGATGCGCGGCATCGCCGTCATCCGCCCCGGCGCCACCACCGGCGACATCGGCGCTGCCATTCAGGAATTCGCCGAAGGCGAGCGCTGCTCGGTGGTGCGCGATTTCTGCGGTCACGGTCTCGGCCAGCTCTTCCACGACGAGCCGAACATTCTGCATTACGGCCGCCGCGGTGAAGGCATCGTCCTGCGCGAAGGCATGCTGTTCACCGTCGAGCCGATGATCAATCTCGGCCGCCCGCAGGTGAAAATCCTTTCCGATGGCTGGACGGCCGTGACGCGCGATCGCTCGCTGTCGGCGCAGTTCGAGCACAGCGTCGGCGTGACGGCGACCGGCGTCGAGATCTTCACCAACTCCCCCGCCGGCTATACGCAACCGCCCTATATCCTGCCGGCGGCGTGAGCGACGAGCCGCACTACAAAGGCCATCGCGAGCGCCTGCGCGCGCGCTTCATCGAGGGCGGCGATCAGGGCCTGCCCGATTACGAACTGCTCGAACTCATTCTGATGCGCTCGATCCCGCAGCGCGACGTCAAACCTTTGGCCAAGGCCCTCATCGCCCAGTTCGGTTCCTTCGCCGAAGTGCTGGGCGCGCGCCGCGAGCGCCTGCTTGAGGTGAAAGGCGTCGGCGAGAGTACGGCGATAGACCTCAAAATCGTCGAGGCCGCCGGCCGCCGTCTGGCGCTGGGCGAGGTCAAGCAGAAGCGCGTGCTGACCTCAGGCAGGGACGTGGTCGACTATTGCCGCGCCGCCATGGCCTTCGCCGATCGCGAGCAATTTCGCATCCTCTTCCTCGACAAGCGCAACGGCCTGATCGCCGACGAGGTGCAAGGCACCGGCACGGTCGATCACACGCCCGTCTATCCCCGAGAAGTAATGCGTCGGGCGCTGGAACTGGCGGCGACCGCCATTATCTTGGTCCACAATCATCCTTCCGGCGACCCAGCCCCCTCGCAAGCCGACGTCCAGATGACGCGCGACATTCAAGCCATCGCGCGCTCACTCGGCATCGAACTGCACGATCACATTATCGTCGGCCGCAACGGCCACGCGAGCCTGCGCGCGCTGAAGCTGATCTGAGACGCTACGCCGGGCTTTTCGTCTCCACGCGCTTTGGCGTCTGAGCGATGTTCTTTTGCGTGATCACCTGTCCCAGCAGCCCATAGTTCGGCCCGCCGAGGCGACAGACGGGCCGCAAGCTTTCGGTCTGAATTTTATAATCGGTGCAAAGGCCATCGCGAATGTGAAAGAGCGTGATTTCGCCAACCGTGAATTCAGATCCCGTGTCGCCGAACTGAACCGATTGATGAAAACGGCACTCCATCGCAATGCTCGGCGCGGCAAGCCTCGGCACGGCGATCGTTTCGCTGGGCAAAAGATCGAGCCCCAGAAGCTCGACCTCGCTGACATCGGGCGGATATTCCACCGCGCTCAGATGGATCTGTTCGATCATCGTCTCATCGGCGATATGAACGACGAATTCTCCGGACGCCTTGATGTTGCGGCCCGTATCTTTGGCCTGCCCCGCCTTGAGACCGATATTGATGCCAATTAGCGGCGGCGCGCTGGAGACGATCGTGAAGCAACTGAACGGCGCCAGATTGACCACGCCCTCGATCGACATGGTCGTGATCCAGGCGATGGGTCGCGGCACGACGATCCCCGTGAGCAGCTTGTAGGCCGGCTCCGCCTCCAAGGTTTCTGGCCATATTTTCATGAAAACCTCGCTTCGCCGCTAGCCGGCCACTTGATGGCTAGTTGGATTGAATGCCCGCTTCTTTGATCACCGGCGCCCACGTTTCGTAAAGGGCGTCCAGATAGGTCTGGAACGCGGTCGTCTGCATGATTTCGACCCGCGCGCCCAGATCATCCAGGCGGCGAACGATGTCGTTGTCGTGCGCGACTTCCTTGATCGCCTTGGCCAGCACGGTCACGACCTCGGGCGGCGTTCTGGCGGCGACGAAAACGCCGGTGAATGTCTCCGCTTCCAGTCCGGGAAACCCTGCTTCTTCGAGGGTGGGCACATGTGGCAGTGACGCGACGCGGGTTCGCGCCGTCACCGCGAGTGGACGCAAGGCACCGCTGTTAATCTGCGCCAGAGACGAACTGATTTGATCGAACTGAAACTTTGTCTGGCCCGACACCGTGTCGGCCGTTGCCGGCGCATTGCCGCGATATTGCACCGTGATCCATTTCGTGCCGGTTTTCCTTTGCAGCATTTCGCTGATGAGATGATTGCTGGTGCCGACGCCCGGCGCCGCCATGGCGATATCGCCATTGGTCTTGCGGGCCAGATCGATGAGTTCCGCCACGGTCTTGACCGCAACACCCGGATGGACTTCGAGGACCATCGGCGTGAACGTCAAAGAGCTAACCGGGATAAAATCCTTGCGCCAATCATAAGCCGGCTGATTGACGATCAACGGGCTGAACAACAGAAAGTTCGCCGTGAAAAGCAGTTTATCGTCGCCCGTTGCCGTTCTGGCATATTCGGCGGCGATCATGCCGCCGGCGCCGGGCTTGTTTTCGATAACGAAGGGTTTGCCGAATATGGCCTGCAACTTGCCGCCCAGAAGCCGCGCGGCGATATCGATATTGCCGCCGGGCGGCGCCGGAACCACCAAGGTCACCGCCTTCGTCGGCCAAGTCTCGGCCAAACCAGGCGCTGCAAACCCCACCGTGCCCCAGGCGAGAAACAGCGCCGAGAGTGCTGCTTTCATTGTGTGCCCCTCCCCGTTGATCTTATAGCGGAGCCTTCACGTCATTTCAGCGCGCCCGCCGCCGCCGCGATATCGCGTTTCACGCGCTCAATCGCCGCCATGGCATTGCCGTCGAGAATGGCGCGCTTCTCGTCCTGCGATAACTGCGCCTCCTCGATGGCGCGCAGCGACCAATTGGCGCCAAAGGACGACCCATCCGAGCCCAAAACGATTTTGTCCGCACCGAAGACGGAGACCGCCATTTCCAGCGCCTTCGCCCCGAAAGAATTGCAATCGATCAGAAGGGGCGCTTCACGAAACTTCTGTGAAGGCAAAGGGGCTCCGGGCGGCTGATCGAGATAGCTTCGATGGTCCATCCGTTCGATCTCGAAGGGAATATTGCCGCCTAGATTATGGCTGACGACCGTCACGCGCGGATAAGGTTTCAGGAAATCCGTCAACACCAGGGTGACGAGATTTGAGGAGAGACGCGCCTGAAAATCGAGCGTCGCCACGCGCACGAAGGAATTGTCGGAAATGTCGATCTTCGGCGCCTCGGCATCGTCGGGCAGATAGCCATAGTGAATAAAGAGCATGGCGCCATAACGATTGGCGACCTCGAAAACACCCGCGAATTTCTGCGCCCTCTGCTGCGACAGGAAGCCGTCGCCCAGGAGCAGCGCACCGACGATCCCAGGCAGGCGAATGGCCCGCTCGAACTCCTTCACTGCTTCGCTCATATCCGTCGCCGGAATGACGGCCAGGCCAGACAGGCGCTCCGGATATTTTTGGCACGCCGCCGAAATGCCGTCGTTGTGAACGCGGCACAGTTCGGCCGCCTCATCCGGCGGCAGGCATTCAATACGATATATGGTGGCAAGCGAGAGCAGGCCGTGGCTGATGCCAACGCTGTCCATGATGCGCACGCGCGCATCCACGTCGTCGTCGAACCCTTCGGGAACCCGAATGAGACGCTTGCCGCCATTATCAAGCCAGTCCACGCCAGCTTCGTCCCGGACGATCTTCGGCGCCGTGGCACGGCCACGAATGACGTGCGACAGTTCTGTCGGCACCCAATGAAAATGCATATCCACCGGCATGGTCAGCCTCCCGCTGCTGCCTTAGTTCCCGAACAGTAGCCGCCGTTCGACAGAAGGCGTCATCGCTTTCGCCTTCGGCCGCCATAGATAATCGGAGGCGAGCCGCGCCCCCTCGGACAGGGCCTTCAGCTTCGCCCAGGTGATCGTCGGATGGGTTTCATCGGCGGTGGCGAATGTGGCGAAGCCGCAGTCGGAACCGGCGATGACATTCTCGCGACCGACCACGCTGGCGAAGCGGATGATCCGCTCCGCCACGAGTTCGGGATGTTCCACGAGAAACGAGGATTGCGTGATAATGCCTGGGATGAGCAGCTTCCCTTCCGGCAATTTCACCGTCTCCCAAAGCCGCCATTCGTGCTCATGACGCGGATTGGCCGCCTCGAACGAATAGGCCCCCGCTTTGATCGTCAGGATCACATCGACGATATCCTTGAGGTTCATGTCATGAACGCGCGGCCCCATGTTGATGCCATAGCAGACGTGGTGCCGCACCCGATCTTCCGGAATGCCTCTCAACGCATGGTTCAACGCCTCCACGCGGATGGCCGCCCAGCGACGACATTCTTCCAGCGTCATGTTGGGATTGCGGGCATAATGGGTGACGAGCCTGGGATCGTCGATCTGGAGGATCAAGCCGGCTTTGACGATGGCCAGATATTCCTCACGCATGGCCTCGGCGATGGCAAAGAGAAACTCCTCGCTTGTCTTATAGAATTCGTTGAGCTGATAAGCTTCGACCGTCGCAGGAGAAATCGAGGGCATGAAGGCTTCGGTGACAGCCTGGCCGCGGCATGCATCGAGGAGATTTGCGATATCCCGCTGCAGCGCCTGCCGTCCGGTATACTTGATCGGTGCTCGACAGATCATGCGCTGCCGCGGCGGCCCGGCATCCGCCGACATCAGCTTCTCGAACCAGGCATAGAATTCGGGAAAAGCATCGATCTCGCGCGAACCGCTCCATTGCGGCTGCTGGCCGGTGGGCGCCGCCTCGAAACCCGCTAGCCGATCGTTGACGTAATTCACGAAGCCCGGCTTACCCATTTCGCCGTCGTCAACGATATCGACACCACATTCGATTTGCTTGGCGACAATGTCTTTCACGCCCGCACTGATCTGTTGATCGGCCGCAGCCCCATCGACCGCTTCTCCAGCTTCGATACGACGCATGAGGGAGATGAGCTGCGCCGGGCGCGGCAAACTTCCCACATGCGTCGTCAGAATGCGGTTGCTGCTACGTTGCATGGGCATTTTCTCCGCCAGACGATCTTGCTTGGGAGGAATTCTGCCGCGCGCGCCGCTTCCGCGTTATTGAAAAGCGCTTGAGCTTTCCATATTGTGGAATTCATTGTGAAAGGCTTTGTTGCGCGGCAACATGAAAAACTCTCGCAAACCCGATCGGGAGGAGGCAAACAACGACGGCGCGCAGAGCATCCGCCGCGCGCTCGATATCCTTGATCTTCTGGCAGCCGCCGGCCTTGACGGCATGCGCTTAACGGAGATTTCACGGACGACGAGCCTGACGCCGTCAACGGCGCATCGAATTCTCAACGTTCTGGTGGCGCGTGACGTCGTCGAGCAAAATCAAATCACGCGGCGTTATGCAGTCGGCGAGCAAATTCCCATGCTGGCCTTGGCACGCCCGAAACGTTCCACTTTGCTGCAAGCCGCCGAACCCTATCTCCGGCAAGCGGCGGAGAACTTGGGGGACACCATCTATTTAACGGTTCGCGTCGGACTTGACGCGCTCTGCATCGCACGCGTCTTTGGAAGCTTTCCGATCCAAGTCGTCACCATCCAGATCGGTGCTCGTCGCCCGCTTGGGGTCAGCGCCGCTGGCGTCGCCATGCTCGCCTCTCTTCCAGAAAGAGAGGCCCACGACATCATCGAACGTAACAAAATGCGGTTCGAGCGCTACAATGTTCAAGCCGAGCACGTCAGCAGGACCGTGCAGGCTGCGAGAAAGAAGGGCTATTTCCTGCGCCAGAAGGGCCTCGTTCAAGGGACACGGGCTTTGTCCGTGTCCGTCCCAAGCACCGCGCAAACGCCTCTGGCCGCGCTAACGATCGGCGCGATCGACCGTCGCCTCACCTATCAGCGGGAGCCGGAAGTGGTCGAATTTCTCACCTCGATGACAAAGCGTATCCGCAAGACGCTTCAACAGAGGGGACAACGTTCGCCAACGGACGGCACGCGATAGCGCTCACATAGACAAGCTGCAACGGTCTACAACGGTATACCTTTGTACTCAGCCTTTTTATCGTTCAAATCGTCAAACTCAACGCTGCTTTTTTACCGCAAATTTATCAGCCACCCGTATTCATTGCGCGCATCTTGTTGGCTCGCACGCGTATTAGCGTGCTCAAGCTTCGATATTTGAAAGACGATTTCTTCCATGATGACCGTTCTTGGATGCATTGCGACCGAGCATAACATTTGGCTCGTTCTCGTAGCCGCGATCGTCTGTTCCTGTGGCGCCTGGGCGACCATGAGCCTCTTCCACCGCGCCTATCGGACCTCTGGCCAACAACACGCCGGTTGGTTGTTCCTGACCGCCGTCGCGGCGGGTGCCTCCATCTGGAGCACCCACTTCATCGCCATGCTCGCCTATGTGCCGGCGGCTCCGGTGGACCTTGATCCAATCCTGACGATCGTCTCGCTGCTCGTGGCGGTCGCCGGAACGGCGATCGGCTTCGCGGTTGCCAGCAATGGCCGTAGCGTCCGGATGGCCGCGATGGGCGGCGCCATCGTCGGGCTCGGTATTTCCGCCATGCACTACACCGGCATGGTCGCCTACCGCGTGCAGGGCATCGTCCATTGGCAGCTCTCCTATCTGATCGCCTCGATCGTTCTGGCGATCGCCCTCTCCGCCATCGCGCTTTTCGTCGCCGCACGGAACGTCTCGAACTCTTCGCGATTGACCGCTTCCGGAATCTTTGTCGTCGCGATCGTCAGCTTGCATTTCACGGCGATGACCGCCTTCCAGGTCGAACCCATCCTGCTTGAAGGCGCCTATACCAATCCGGATGCGCTGCATGTCCTGGCCTTCGCCGTCGCCATCGCCGCTCTCGTCATCGTCGGCACCGGCCTGACCAGCTATCTCATCGACGATCAAGTGCGGGTCGAGTCCAATCGCCGGCTGCGACACATGGCTTTGAACGACAGCCTCACCGGACTGCCCAACCGCGTCAGTTTCCACGATCATCTCGACCGCGAAATCGCCTGGGCCAACGCGACGAACGGCAAGTTCGCCCTCGTTGGCATCGATCTCGATCGTTTCAAGGAGATCAATGATCTGCGCGGCCACAAAGCCGGCGACGAAGCCCTCAAGACTTTGGCGCGACGCATGGCCGGCCTGATTGGCGAGAACGAATTCGTCGCCCGTCTCGGTGGCGACGAATTCAGCGTCACGCTGCGCGTCGGCGAGTCAGCGCAGATGCTCGACTTCCTGACGCGGCTCGAAAAGGTGCTTTTTGAACCCGTTACCGTGGACGATTTCGAGGTGGCGACCGGCGCCAGCATCGGCGTCGCCCTTTACCCCGACAATGCCGACAGCAAGGAAATGCTGATCAGCAATGCGGATCTCGCCATGTATCGCGCCAAGGCGGAAATCGCCCGCGCCATCTGCTTTTACGACCAATCCATGGACGAGACGGTTCGCCAGCGCCGCATCCTGGCGACGGAACTACGCACCGCCCTCGAACAAGGCGAGCTCGACGTCCACTATCAGATGCAGGCGACGCTCGCGACGGGCGCGATCACCGGCTATGAGGCGCTGCTGCGCTGGAAACATCCGGTTCGCGGCCTCATTCCGCCGGCAGAATTCATTCCCCTGGCCGAAGAGAATGGCCTGATCGTGCAGATCGGCGAATGGGTGCTGCGCACCGCCTGCCGTGACGCCGCCAATTGGGAACCGCCCTATAAAGTCGCCGTCAACCTGTCGCCGGTTCAGTTCAAACATCCCGATCTGCCGAAGCTCATTCTCGAAATTCTCGTCGAGACCGGCCTGCCGGCGTCCCGCCTGGAATTGGAACTGACGGAATCGGCGATCATTTCCGACAAGGTGCGTTCCTTGCACATGCTGCGGCAGATCAAGGCACTCGGTGTGGAAATATCGCTCGACGATTTCGGCACCGGCTATTCATCGCTCGATACACTGAAAACCTTCCCGTTCGACAAGATCAAACTCGACCGCTCCTTCATGAGCGAGATCGAAACCAGCCCACAGGCCAAGGCGATCATGCGCGCCGTGCTGGCGCTTGGCGAGGGATTGAAAATTCCGGTGCTGGCGGAAGGGATCGAAACCGATACGCAACTTGCCGTCTTGAACGCGGAAGGCTGCAACGAAGGTCAGGGCTATTATTTCGGCCACCCCGCGCCGCTCGGCCACATCATCTCCCTCGGGCAATTGACGCTGAAAGGCCGCGGCCAAAGCGAACTCGGCAGCCTCCTGCGCCAAGCGATCCAGTTGGAAGAACCTGTCGTCCGCGCAGCCGCCGGCCGCGCCTGAACGACCGGATGATGAAAGCATCGCTTACATAATCGAGTAGCCCGTCAACACCGGCGATAAGCGTGCGCAACCATTTGCGCCGCTCGATCCTGCGTTCCCTCCTGCAAATCGCGAACAGGCCTGCTGCGGGTTTCCTATCGGTCATCCGCGGCGTATAAATTTGTCTCATTTCCTGTTCTAGAATGACCTTGCGCAATTTTAAGACCGCGTAGTCAATTGCTTTCAAAGGCAGATTGTTGTGAGCATCGAACTTTTCCAGGCGCGGGACCTTGAAGAGGCTCTGCACGAATTGGGACCGATCTGGCCTGGGCGTGAATTCACACCAAGCGAAATGCGCTGGATCGAACAAACAAGCGCGCAAAACCCGCCGACCACCGCCAGTCGCCAGCATTTTCTGCAAGCCCTCCAAGCCTATGCGCGCGGAGATGACGAAGCAGCGGCGCATCAATTCGGCCAAATGGCCGTAACCGGGAGCGACCTGCACGAACGATCCTTGGGGCTCGTCAATGCCGGCGCGGGCCTCTTCCGACAACAAAAGTGGGAAGAGGCGATGGCCTGTTACGAAAAGGTCATCTGGCAAATTGATCAGGCGTCCGACCCGGACCTCGATTATCTGGTGCTGCGGGCTTCGTTGGACATTGCAACCATTCACAACCAGCTGGAGCGCCCGCAACAGGAGCTTTCCTGCCTTGATGTAATCGTCAAACGGTTTGGCGGCGACGAACGCAATCGCTTCGACTATGCGGTTTCGGAAGTGATGCACAACAAGGGCGCCAAACTGGCGGTGCTGGGACGCACCGATGAAGCCCTGGATTGCTTTGAAAATTTGCTCACCCGCTATGGCTCGTCCTCCGATCCCGCCAATCACGTGCAGATCGCCCGCGCCTGGCATGCAAAACGCGCTCTTTTCGACAAGAGACAGCAGCCGGAGCGCGCTTTGGCCTGCTGCGAAGCCATCATTCACCGCTTCGGCTCGACGCCGGAACTGGCATTGCAACACCATGTCGCCGCTGCCTTCTACGAGAAAGCTTTTTTGCAGGTTCGCGAGCAGCGCCCGCAAGAAGCCGAAGCCACGTTTGATACGCTGATCCGGCGGTATGGCGAAAGCGAGCGCATCGAACTCAGGAACGAATGGCTAGGACCGGCTTTGCTCAGCAAAGCAGCCCTTCTCGACGAGCAAGAGCGGCATGTCGACGAAATCGCCTGCTACGATCAAATCATCGGGCAATTGGGCCCGCTTGACGCGCAGGATACGGCCATACGCGGCTACGTCGCCGATGCCCTTTTCAACAAGGCCCTGACACTCTCCCGACTGGATCGTACCGACGAAGGGCTGAAGATCTACGACGAGCTCATCGCCCGCACCGGGGACACCACCGAACCGGAACCCCGCTACACCCAGGCACGCGGTTTTCTCCATTCCGCCATTCTGCTCGATCGCCTGGATCGCACCGCCGAAGCCATCGACCGCTACACGACGCTGGTGCGCCGTTTCGGCGAGAGCGACGAAGCCCGCTTCCAGGTCCTGATCGCTGAAGCCCTGCTCAACGTCGGCTATCTCTACAATCGCCAGGAACGTTACGACGACATGCTGGCAACCCGCGACGACCTTGCCAAGCGTTTCGGCGAGAGCGACGTTCCAGCACTGCGGCATCGGGTTGCCGCGGCGCTGTTTGAGAAAGGCCTGCACTTCGTGCAGTTCCGCGATCGCCAGAGCGAGGCTTTGCCGCATTTTCAGGAGGTCTTCGATCGCTTTCACGACGACGATCCACCCGTGCGCCCGATCGCGGCCCTGGCCCTGATGGAAAAAGGGCTTGCCCTGGGCAACCTCGCCCGGATCGACGAAACCATTGCCTGCTACGACAAGATCATCGCGCATTTCGGCGCGGCCGATGACGTGGAAACGCAGATTGAAGTGGCCCGCGCCCTCGTCGACAAGGGTTTTCGGCTGGGACGCGCCAAGCAGCTCCTGCAAGCTATCGACTGCTTCGACGAAGTGGAGCGCCGGTTCGCCGATAACGCTCATCCGCAGATGCAACAGCGTGTCATCAAGTCGCTGCTGAACAAGGGCATCCATCTCGGCGAGATGCAGCAATCGGAACAATCGGTCGCGTGTTACGACGCGATCATCCAGCGTTATGAGAACGCCGATCAACCCGAAATGCTCGAACAGCTTGCCAAGACCTTCACCAGCAAAGGCTGGCAAATGGAGCAGATGCAGCGCGATCTCGACGCGATCGCCTGCTACGACGAGACCGTTTGGCGATTTGGCGACGTCAAAGCGCCCGGCGTGGCCGACCATGTGTCGGCCGCACTCATCAACAAGGGCCTCCTGCTCGGCAAGATGTATGAGGACGAAAAAGCCGTCGCCTGTTACGATGAAGTGATCGACCGGTTTGAAAAGGACGCCAGCCCCGGGGTGCGCGAGCAGGTCGCCAAGGCCTTCGTCAACAAAGGCTGGCAATATTTGCAGATGAAACAACGCGATAAATCGCGGACCTTCTATAAGGAGACGATCCGTCGCTTCGGAACCTCCAGCGAACCGGCTATCGTCGAACTCGTCGACAATGCCCGCCGTAGTCTCGCCTCGATCAAGCCGACCCTGGGCGAGCGATTGTTCAAATCGCTCTGGAAGAAGCGCTAGACCTCACTCCAGCGTGATCTTCGCGGCCTTGATCACCTCGTCCCACTTGATCGCTTCGCCCGCCATGAAGGCTTTGAACTCGGCCGGTGTGCTGGCGATCGGCTCGATGCCCGCCGCCCGCAATTTTTCGCGCACCTGCTTATCCGCCAAAGCCGCGCCGATGGCCTTGTTCAGCCTGTCGATGATCTCAAGCGGCGTCCGGGCCGGCGCGACGATGCCCTGCCAGGCAGAGGCCTGATAGCCGGGGAAGCCCTGTTCGGCGATCGTCGGCAGATCGGGAAAATCACTAAAGCGCGTCAGGGAGGCAGCACCGAAAGCCTTGAGGAGACCCGCTTTCACCGGCTCGCGCGCCGTCGCCACGTCCAGCATCATGATCGGCACATGACCGGCAATCAGATCTTGCAGCGCGGGCGCCGCGCCACGATAGGCGACATGCACCATGCTGAGACCCGCGCGGCGCATCAGCAATTCCATGGCGAGCTGATGCGGACTGCCGGGGCCGGCCGATGCATAGGACAGATCGCCCGGCTTGCTTTTCGCCAGAGCGACGAACTGTTCCAGCGATTGCGCCGGAAACGACGGATGGGCCACCAGCATCAGATCGAAACTGCCGGTCAGCGAGATCGGCGCGAAATCCTTCGCCGGATCATAGGACAGTTTCTTGTAGAGAAACGGATTGAGGACATAGGTCGTCATCGATGTGGAGAGCAGCGTATAGCCGTCCGGCTCCGCCCGCGCCACGACCTCGGCACCGACCTGCGTGCCCGCACCCGGCCGGTTTTCGATCACGACGCTTTGTTTCAACTGTTCCGATACTTGCTGCGCGATCAGCCGCGCCAACAGATCATTGCCGCCGCCAGCCGCAAACGGCACCACGATCTTGATCGGGCGCGACGGATAGGTATCGGCCAGCAATGGCGAGGCCGCCGCGGCAACAAGAAGGCTGGTCGCCGCGAGAAAAACGCGTCGTGTGGAAAGATTCATCGCTAATCTCACTCGAATGCTTGCCCTTGAATGCGTGATTATTTCAGCGCGTCGACGCCAGCGCCCGACACCGCCATGTCCTGATCGCCATTGCCGCCACTGACGCCGATCGCGCCGATCAGCTTGCCATCGACGATCAAAGGCGCGCCGCCCGGGGCGCCCGCCACGCCGGGGAACGTCAGAAAGAACGGATGGCCGCCTTCGATGCCGTCATAGAAAGCCTTGGTCGGCCGGCGATAGCGCGCCGAGGCCACAGCCTTCTGCTGCGCGAGCTGCACAGCAGAATAAGGCGCGCCGCTCATCTTGGCGAAATAGACGAGATCGCCCGACGGCTCGACCACCGCCACCGCATTGGGCACCTGAATGTCGCCGGCTTTCGCCATGGCGGCGGTCGCGGCCTTGATGGCTTGATCGAGACTGATCGGTGAACCGTAGGGCGCAGCCGGCGGCGGCGCCGGTTGCGATTGCTGGGCCAAAGCGCCCGTTGCGCAAATGATGGCTGCCGCAACGGCAGCCGCACGATCCATCCTCATGACGCCCCTCCACACTTAAGCCATTCACAGCACGGACTTGACACGATCAGTTTGTATCGTTTCAATCGAAACGATCGAAGCACACTTCTTTTCCCAGGTCAACGCGCCTCATGTCTCCTGCCAACAGCCCGCGCCCATCCTTGAAGTCGACCGGCCATTTGGCCTTGCAGCATTTCATGCCGTACCGCATCGCCGTGCTGGCGCGCGGCGTCAGCGCCGCCCTTGCCAAACAATATCGTTCGCTCGGCATCAGCATTCCCGAATGGCGCGTCATCGCCCATCTGGCCGAGGTCGGCACCTGTTCGTCCGGCGATATCTGCCAACGCACCGAAATGGACAAAGCCAAGGTCAATCGGGCGGTGACGCGGCTCGTCGCCGCCGGCCTCGTGCTCAGTTCCATCTCCGATCAGGATCGCCGCCTCAATGTGCTCAAACTCGGCGCCAAGGGGCGCCGCATCTACGAGGAGATCGTCCCCATTGCCCTCGACCACCAGCGCGCGCTGATGTCGGCGCTGTCGGAACGCGAGCGGCGCGATTTCGAGCAGATGATCGAGAAGTTGCAGGCGCAGACGCACAAGCTGTGGGGTGCTGATCTCTCGATGGATGACGCGCGTGAAGATTGACGTCCACGCCCACATCGTCGACCAGCGCTATCTGGACGAATTGTCCACCACCCTGGCGCTTGAGACGGAGAAGACCGAGGACGGGCAGACGCTCTTTCGCCATCGCGGTTCCACCGTCGCCTGGTCGCGCGAGGACATGTTCGACATCACGGGCCGCTTGAAAGACATGGATGCGAAGGGCATCGATAAACGCATTCTTTCGCTCAGTACGCCCAACGTCTATCTGTGGGACGAAGCCAAGCAAATCGACATGGCGCGCCAGATCAACGATGCCCTGGCCCGCATCTGCCGCCAGCATTCCGACCGTTTCGTTGGCCTTGCCAGCCTGCCTCTGAAGAATGTCGAGGCCTCACTCACCGAACTCGATCGCGCCCTGCAAGACCTCGACATGAAAGGGGTGATCATCGGCTCCAATGTCGATGGCACCTACCTGGACGCCCCGGAATTCGCACCGCTCTGGGAGAAAATCGATCGCCTCCGCCTGCCCGTCTTCGAACATCCGATGTTTCCGCGCAGCACCGATGGCTTCGAAGGCTATGAACTGCCGCTGCGATTAGGCATGATCTTCGACACCACTCTGGCGGCGACGCGTTTCATCTATTCGGGCCTCTTCGAGCGCTATCCGAACTTCCCCTATATTCTCGCCCACACCGGCGGTGCCTTGCTGATGGCGCTGGAGCGGCTCGACAACGGCTATCGCCTGTTTCCCGATTGCCGACAGCATATTTCCAAACTGCCCAGCCTCTACGCGCGCCGCCTCTATTACGACACGACGGCCTTCGGCAAGAATGCCCTCGATTTCGCGATCAAGACGGTCGGCGCGAGCCAGCTTCTGTTCGGCACGGATGATCCCTTCATCGGCGCCAACACGGCTCATGTCGATATGCTCGATCTTCCGGACGCGGAGAAGTCAGCGATTTTCAGCGGTAATGCCATCAGGCTGTTCGGTCTTTGAGCATCACGATTTTAGGTCTGAGCGTGCGGCTCTGGATTGCTTCGTCGCTGCGCTCCTCGCAATGACGGGAGGCCGTCATTGCGAACGAAGTGAAGCAATCCAGCGTCCCGCCAAAGCCTTGGTGTCATCCTGGACGCCTGCGCAGCAGGCGATCCGGGATCCAGGAGCAAGTGGTAGAGCTGAGGCCATGGCAATATCGCACATCGAGCATTGAGCCTGCTGCTCCTGGATCCCCGCTCAGCCGCTCTGCGGCTGTCGGGGATGACACCAAGGCGCTGGCCTCTAAATCACCACCTCAACCCGCCGATCGACTTCGATCTCTCGCGGCGACACTTCGCAGCACACGGCCATGGCCTCGACCCCGCGCTTACGCGCCAAAGCGAACGCCTTCGCATAGGCCGGGTCGATATCGCCGGCCAGCGTGAAGCGGTCGGCCTGCATCTGGATGAGATAGATCATCACGGCGCGATGGCCAGCTTCCACCATATCGCCGAGTTCCATCAGATGTTTGGTGCCGCGCGCGGTGACGCAATCGGGAAATTCGGCCAGGCCCGGCTGACGCATCATGTGGATGTTCTTGATCTCTACATAGCAAGCCGGGCGACCCTCGCCTTCGAGCAGAATGTCGACACGGCTATTGCGGCCATATTTCACCTCGCGCCGCGCCGACGCATAGCCCGCGAGCTCTGGAAAGAAGCCTCGACCGATCGCCTCGAACACGATGCCATTGGGATGCGACGTGTTGATGCCGACACATTCCGGCCCTCGGCCGAAATCGGCTTCAACGATCTCCCACGAATAAGCAAGCTTCCGCGACGGATTGTTTGACTTCGACAGCCACACCCGATTGCCCGGATCGATCAGCCCAAGCATCGCGCCAGGATTGGCGCAGTGCGCGGTGATGGTCTCGCCGCTGTCGAGGGTGATGTCGGCGAGGAAGCGCTTGTAGCGTTCGATCAAGCGGCCGGGAACGAGAGGCGGAATGAATTTCATGCGCCCTTATCGCACGCTCGCCCGTCGATTCCGCAGCGCCCTCCGCTCATCCACGTTTTTGTTCGCGCCAATCCACCTTCTGTTGCATTGTCAGGGGCGACGCCCTTGCCTAACCTCTGGCCCCTCAGACGGTGCGAACGGAGGGGTGCGCATGATCGGAACGGTACGTTTTTTCGCTGTGGCGGCTTTGGCTTTGTCGTCCAGCCTGGCCCTGGCGCAATCCTATCCCTCCAAGCCGATCACCTTCATCGTTCCTTTCGCCGCCGGCGGCACGTCCGATGTCATCGCGCGCCTGGCGGCTGACGAAATGGGGCGGGCGCTCGATCAGCGCCTGGTCATCGAGAATGTCGGCGGCGCCGGCGGTTCGATCGGCCTGACGCGGGCGTCACGCGCCGCGCCCGACGGCTATACGCTGACCATAGGCAATGCCGGCACCAATGCCGCCGTCTATTGGACGACGGAAAACGTGCCCTTCAAGCCGGAGGCCTTCGCCCCCGTCGGCCTGATCGCCAAGACCTCGCCGGTCATCGCGCTGCGCAAGAATTTTCCGGCCGCGACCGTCGCCGAGACGATCGCCTACGCCAAACAGAACCCGGGCAAGATGACGCTCGGTCATGCCGGGGTCGGCTCGTCCAACTATTTGATCTGCATGAGCTTCGTGAAGGCGGCCGCGATCGATGTATCGCTCGTCAGCTATCGCGGCGCCGCCCCCGCCCTCAATGATGCCATGGGCGGCCATGTCGATGGCGTCTGCGATGCCGCCACCTCCGTCGCCGCCGCCATCAATGCCGGCGAGGTGAAGGGCCTCGTCGTCTCCGCCCACCAGCGGCTGAAAAACCTGCCCGATGTGCCCGCCGCCCAGGAAGCCGGCGTGCCCGCCTTCCAGGCCGAGGGCTGGAATGCCCTGTTCCTGCCGGCCGGCGCGCCGGAACCGATCATCGCCAAGCTCAACGAGGCCCTGCGCAAGGCGGTGGCGAGCGACACGGTGCAATCGCGCCTGGCCGAGCTTTCGGCCCTTCCCGCCTCCGGCGAGGAACTGTCGGCGGAATATGTTCGCCAGCTCGTGCCGAAAGAGGTGGAAAAATACCGGGTATTGCTGGGGAAATAGCGCCAGCTCGGCTTTTAGGCCCGGCGTGACACCCTGGAATTTTACCAATCTCACGCCTATCTGACTGAAATCGGCGAAGGAATACCTGCGTTGCGACCCATGCACGCCTCTTCCTTCCGCCGATCCAAACCGCTAGAAGTCCGCCGAGAAAAAATCCGCGCGCTTGAGGTGCGCGGTCCCAAGTAGAGAGACCCGACCGAAATGGCCAAGGCACGCACGCTTTATGACAAGATCTGGGACGACCATGTCGTCGAGGCTCAGCCGGATGGCACGACCCTCCTCTACATCGATCGCCACCTCGTCCACGAAGTGACCTCGCCGCAGGCTTTCGAAGGTCTGCGCATGTCCGGCCGCAAGGTGCGCGCGCCGGAAAAGACGCTCTGCGTGGTCGACCACAACATTCCCACCACCGATCGCTCGAAGCCGATCGATGATCCGGAAAGCAAAGCCCAGATCGAGCAGATGGCGAAGAACGCCGCCGATTTCGGCCTCGAATATTATGACGGCGTCGACGTCCGCCAGGGCATCTGCCACATCATCGGGCCGGAACAGGGCTTCACCCTGCCGGGCACGACCATCGTTTGCGGCGACAGCCACACCGCCACCCACGGCGCCTTCGGCGCGCTGGCGCATGGCATCGGCACGTCGGAAGTCGAGCACGTGCTCGCCACGCAGACGCTGATCCAGAAAAAATCCAAGAACATGCGCGTCACCGTCGACGGCAAGTTGCCGGAAGGCGTCACCGCCAAGGACATCATCCTCGCCATCATCGGCGAGATCGGCACCGCCGGCGGCACCTCCAGCGTCATCGAATATGACGGCGAGGCGATCCGCTCGCTGTCGATGGAAGGCCGCATGACGGTCTGCAACATGTCGATCGAAGGCGGCGCCCGCGCCGGCCTCGTCGCGCCGGACGAGAAGACCTACGAATTCCTCAAAGGTCGCCCGAAAGCGCCGAAAGGCGCCGATTGGGACAAGGCTTTGCGCTACTGGGACACGCTGCGCACCGAAGACGGTGCGCATTTCGATCGTCACGTGAAGCTTGATGCCGCCAGCCTGCCGCCGCTCCTCACCTGGGGCACGTCGCCGGAAGATGTCACCACCATCGGTGGCACCGTGCCGCGCCTCGAAGACGCCAAGACCGATCAGCAGCGCGCCAAGTTCGAACGCGCCCTCGCCTATATGGGCCTCAAGGGCGGTGAGAAGATGACCGATCTTGCGATCGATCGCGCCTTCATCGGCTCGTGCACGAACGGCCGCATCGAAGACCTGCGCGCCGCCGCCGAGATCGCCAAGATCGCCGTCTCCCGTGGCCAGAAGGTGCCTGAGCGCATCAACGCCATGGTCGTGCCCGGCTCCGGCCTGGTGAAGCAGCAGGCGGAAGCCGAAGGTCTCGACAAAATCTTCGTCGCCGCTGGCTTTGAATGGCGCGAGCCCGGCTGCTCCATGTGCCTGGCCATGAACCCGGACAAGCTGGCCCCCGGCGAGCGCTGCGCCTCGACCTCGAACCGCAATTTCGAGGGCCGCCAGGGCTTCCGTGGCCGCACGCACTTGGTTTCCCCCGCGATGGCGGCGGCAGCGGCCCTCGCCGGCCACTTCGTCGACGTCCGGACGTGGAAATAAACCGCGATCCCAATACTTCGTCGCGGGGCGCCATGCCCCGCGACGCCGACCTCTTCTCCACCCAGCTCGAAACCGTCGCGCCACCGCCGACCACAAGCGCTGACCCGATCGAAGTCTGGGCCAAGCGCATCGGCCGCATCATCGGCCTCATCCTTGTCGTCGTCTTGGCGCTCAATCTCGTCACGGGCTGGTTTTTCTGATGGCCGATACGAATAAGCCTGACTGGCGCACCGCCACCGCGCCGACGCTGGAAGATTTCGAAACCATGGCCGATGAGGCCTTCGCCCGCCTGCCCGCCGAGTTCCGCGCGCTGTGCGAAGGCGTTGTCATCCGCATCGACGATTTCCCCGACGACGACGTGCTCGAAGAGATGCAGGCGGAAACCGAATTCGATCTGCTCGGCTTGTTTCGCGGTCGCGGCCTGGCCCAGCGTGGCGCGACGTTACAGACCGGCGAATTCCCCAACATGGTCTGGCTCTATCGCCGCCCGATCCTCGACTATTGGGCCGCGCATGAAGAGACATTAGGCGCCATCATCACCCACGTGCTCGTCCACGAGATCGGCCATCACTTCGGCTTCTCGGACGAGGACATGGAGAACATCGAAAAGCTGGCGGATTAGAACCCACGCACTGCCGAAGCCTTGGTGTCATTCCCGACGCGCCAAGCGCGAGCGGGAATCCAGGGGCCAGTGGTAAATAGAGTCTACCGCTTGCTCTGGATCCCCGATCAACCGCTGCGCGGCTGTCGGGGATGACACGAAGGCTTTTCACCATCCTGCGAGAGCATAATTCCGCCGTCCTGCCTTTGTAGATTAAGCCTGAGTTCATGGACCCGCCGGCACCTCACCGCCGGTCTCACCTCATCAGGGAGGGGGGTCTGGGGGATTCTGAGGAACAACCCCATGCAAGGTCGCTGTCAAGGCGCGTCCGAGATCACTTCGTTCAGCAGTTGGCGACGGTGATCAAGCCGGAAAAATCTCGAAAAATGATTGCGGCGCATGCCCAACTTACATTCGTCACACGCCCTGGATCCCGGATCACTTGCTGCGCAAGTGTCCGGGATGACACGCAGGCTTCGCCGCACTACTTGCTCTGGCTATAGCGCTTGGCCGCTTCCTGCACGAGGCTGAGATCGACATATTTGCTGATGTCGATCTTGCTTTTCAGGAAACCCAATTCGCTCTGCACGTCGATATTGCTCTGTAGTGCCTTGATGTCAGGCACGAGATTGGGATCGCGGTAATTGTCGGCCTTGGTGAACAGCCAGCTCGACAGGCGCTCCGGCGGTTGATTGGCCACTTTGCCGGCGAGTTGCAACACCTCAGCGCGATTCTTCGGATCGACCAGCCACTGCTGCACGCGGATCGAGTCTTCCAGGAAGTCCAGCACGGCCGCGCGATTCTTGGTCAGGAACGGCTCGCGTGCCGCCCAGACGACAAGCTGCGCCGGCCCGATCGCATCCTTGATGGTGAAGAGCGGCCGCGCCACTTTCTGCAATTCCGGATCGAGCGAGAACGGTAGAACGCTGGAAATTAGGTCGACTTTCTTCGAGGTCAGCATGGCCGCCATATTCGGAAAGCCGGCTTCGACCACGTTATAATCGCGCTTATCCTCAAGGCCGTTCTTGCGCAGCATGGCGCGCAAGGCGATATCGACCGCCGATCCGGCGCCGACCGACGCGACGCTCTTACCTTTTAGATCCTTGATCTCCTTGATCGGTCCGTCCTTCAAGACGAAGAACGGCGCCGTATAATAATCGGCGTAGCCGTCGCGCGATTCATCGGCGATGATTTTCAGATCGTTCATGCCGGCATTCTGAATGGCGAGCGCCAGAGACGAATAGGCGAAATCGGCGATGTCGAGTTCGCCCGTAGCCAGCGCCGTGATCATCGGCGGCGTGCCCTGAAAACGCACCGGCTCGAACACATAGCTCTTGCCGTTGTTGCGCATCAGCTCCGGCTTCACCATCAAGAGCGATGGCAGATTGGCGATGGGTACCACCCAGGCGACGCGGATTTTCACGGGCGCTTGCGCTTGCGCTGGGACTGCCGCGAAAGGCAGAGCCGCCAGCGCGGCGAGCGCGATCCATTTGGCCAGTTTCATTCTCTCCCTCCTCGTTTCAGCTTCCTCTTCCCCGCAGGGTCGGTCCGCCCCGTCATCCTTGTCAAGCGTTCAGCTCGCCGTCGCATCCAGACTTTCCGGATGCCAGCGCAACAGCCAGCGCCGAGCCATGTTCATCAGCCGCACCAGCACATAGCCGACGATGGCGATTTCGATGATGCCGGCGAAGACGCCAGGAGAATCCGCCATGCGCGAGGCGGTCTGCATCACCGCGCCGACGCCGTAGCCGCCCATCGCCATTTCGGTGAGCACGCCGACGATCAGAGCGATCGGCAAAGCCACCTGCAAGCCCGTGAGAATCTGCGGGGAGGCCGCCGGCAGCAGAATGTCCCACATCAGCCTTTGACGGCCGGCGCCGAGATTGCGAGCCGACCAGATGACTTGCTTCTCGACACCTTCGATGCCCGCGATGGTGGCGGTGACGACGGGAAATATCGCGTTGAAGGCGATCATCGTGATCTTCGACACGTCGAAAAGGCCAAGCCAGAGGATCATGATCGGCAGAAAGGCGATCTTCGGCATGGGAAATCCCACCGAGATGATCGGATCGAAGAACCAGCGCACCAGCCGATATTGCGAGATCAGAATGCCAAGAGCCACGCCCAGCACCGCCGAAATGGCAAAGCCGGCGAGCGCCCGCCACAAGGTCGTGCCGATCGACAGCATCAGTTCGCCCGAAGCGTAATCGTCCGCGATGCGTCCGAAAACGGAAGAAAGCGACGGCAGCATGAAGGGCGTGAACAGGCCGGCCCGTGTCGTCGCCTCCCAGGCGACCAGCAGGATGATCAGCGGCGACCAGGCGAGCAGTTTGTAACCGAGCGTCTCCCAGCTCCAGGAGCGCCGCCGCCCGGATCGCGCGAAAGCTTGCGTCAACGCCATCTGAGCACCCGCTGCATGGCCGCCTGATAAAGCCGGTCGGCGATGAACCCCATGAATGCCACCGTGAAGACCACGGCGAACATGGCGTCGAAATTGCCACCATCGCCCAGGAAACCGATCATGAAGCCGAGGCCGCTGCGGGCCGCGATCATTTCGGAACTGACGAGCAGCACGAAGGACGTGGCAAGCGCCGTGCGGATGCCGTTCAATGTTTCCGGCAGAGCGCTCGGCGCCACCACGTCGACCAGCATGCGCAACCGGCTCGCGCCAAGCGAACGCGCTGACCACATCAGGCTCTGCTCGGCACCGCGCGCCCCGTTATAGGCGCCCAGTGTCACCGGCAGCATGCAGCCCAAAAAGATCAGCAGGATTTTCGAGGCATCACCGAGACCAAGCCACAGCGCCGTCACCGGGATCAAAGCGGACTTCGGCAGTGGATAGAACACCTCGACGATCGGATTGAGCAGAGTGCGGATCGGCTTCGAGGAGGCCATGGCGATGCCGATCAGCGCGCCGATCACGATGGCAAGGATCAAACCGGCGAAGGTGCGATAAAGCGAATCCGCCGCGTTGATCCAAAAATCCGACGTGCCGGCCAGTTGAAACCAGGCCACGATGACATCGCTCAGCGGCGGCAAGGCGCTGCGCGCCACGAGCCCCGACCGAGCCACCGCTTCCCACAACACCGCCAAGATGAGCAAAGGGGAGTAACGGATCAGACGTTGCATCAGCCGGCCGCCAGGCGCTGCGCCAACATCGCCTCGTTGCGCACGAGGTTCCAGATCTCGTCGACCTTCTCGATGAAAGCCGGCTGTTTGAACAGATTGGGATCGCTGCGGTCGAAATTGGTCTCGATGATGGATTTGATCCGCCCTGGCCGCGCCGACATCACCGCAATGCGCTCGGCCAGATAAACCGCCTCCTGCACGTCATGGGTGACGAAGATCACGGTTTTGGGCGAGCGTCGCCAGATGGCGAGCAGTTCGCTTTGCATGAGGCTGCGCGTCTGCGCATCGAGTGCGCCGAACGGCTCGTCCATCAAAAGAATGTTCGGATCGATGGCGAGCGTGCGGGCGATGGCCGTGCGCTGGCGCATGCCGCCCGATAATTGCGATGGATAGCTGTTCTCGAAACCTTGCAGGCCGACCATGTCGATATAGGCCTGCGCCCGCTTCAGCCGTTCCTCCTTGGGAACGCCGGCGCGCTCCAGCCCGTAGAGCACGTTGCCGCGCACCGTCTTCCACGGGAACAGCGCGAAATGTTGGAACACCACGCCGCGATCGGGGCCCGGCCCCGTCACCGGCTTGCCGTCGATCAGAATGCGGCCGGTTTCAACAGGCAGAAAGCCTCCCATCAGATAGAGCAAGGTCGATTTCCCGCAACCCGAAGGCCCCAGCAGAGCCAGGAACTCGCGCGGGCGCACTTCCAGCGAAACATCGTCGATGGCCAGAACGGGCTGGCCATGCGCGGGGCGGTACATATGGGTAATTTGATCGACGACGATTTGTGCTGCGGCAGGCGCCTGCATACGTATTGTTCCCTCACCTTCAGCGCCCCGCCACCATGCCCCTCCGGCCGGCGCGCTGGACACCGACCCTAGCCGTCGGTTTTTTCACCGTCCAGCCGCCCGCCAAGCGGTTCAGCAAGTGGTTCACAGGTGGGATAAATGCATGGCTGCTGCCCACCTTTTGCGGGAAAGCTGACAACCCTGCGCCGAGGGTGTAGAAGGCCCCAGCTCTAAAATTGAGGACGGGTAGAAAGCCCCATGGACAAGTTCACCAAGCTGACCGGCGTCGCCGCGCCCATGCCGATTACCAATATCGACACGGACATGATCATTCCGAAGCAGTATCTGAAGACCATCGCCCGCACCGGCCTTGGCAAGGGCCTGTTCTCGGAGCTGCGCTATAAGGAAGACGGCTCGGAAAACCCGGATTTCGTGCTCAACAAGCCGGCCTATCGCAAGGCGCAGATCATCGTCGCCGAAGATAATTTCGGCTGCGGCTCGTCGCGCGAACATGCCCCCTGGGCGCTGCTCGACTACGGCATCCGCTGCGTCATCTCGACCAACTTCGCCGACATTTTCTACAACAACTGCTTCCAGAACGGCGTACTGCCGGCCAAGGTCTCCAAGGAAGATCTGGCCAAGCTGATGGACGACGCCAACCGTGGCGCCAATGCGACGCTCACCGTCGACCTCGAAAAGCAGGAAATCTACGGCCCCGATGGCGGCGTGGTGAAGTTCGAGATCGATCCGTTCCGCAAGCATTGCCTGCTGGAAGGCCTCGACGACATCGGCCTCACCCTGAAAAAGGATGCCGAGATCGGTGGCTTCGAGACCCAGACCAAGGCGGAGCGTCCCTGGCTTTAACTCGCCTTCGAAACGCCTCCCTTTCGAGCTAATGTAAAGCTCAAGCGCCCGGCTCTGCGCCGGGCGTTTTCGTTTCTAGAGGGGAGCCGCGTTTGATGCTCGCTGAAGCCCGTCCGTTCATTCCCTATGCGCCCAAGCCCCTGGCGCGGCCCGCCGGACGGTTGAAGACCCTCTGGCTGTTGGCGCGCAATCCGCTGGAAAGCTGGACGCAGGCGCATTTCGAACAACCGATGCTCGCCGGTCCGTCGTCGCTGTTTGGCTATACGGTCGTCGTCAACGATCCCCAGGCGGTGCGCCGCGTCCTCGTCGACAATGTGTCGAATTACGAGCGCGATCCGCTGCAATTGCGCATTCTCAGAACCGGCTCGACGGGCGGCGAAGGCCTGTTCACCGCCACAGGCGAAAGCTGGCGGCGGACACGCCGCACTTTGAGCCCGCTCTTCACGCCGAAACGCGTCGCCGCTTTCGCACCGATGATGCAGCGCCTGGCGCAGGCGCGAGTCGATCGCTGGCTGCATCGCCGCCCCGGCGCCATCCTCGAAGTCGATCGTGAGATGACCGGCGTCACCTATGACATTCTGTCGGCGACCTTGTTCTCCGATGCGATTGCCGGCGACAGCGCCGGCTTTGAACGGGCGATGATGCAATTCCTCGATGCGATCGGCACGATCGACCCGCTCGACGTGTTCAACGCGCCGTCCTGGCTGCCGCGCGTCTCGGCCATTCGCGCCCGCGAGTCGCTCGCTTTCTTCAACAAGACCACCGAGCGCATGGTGAAGGAACGCCAGGCCCAGATTGCCGACGGCGGCGACGCGCCGGACGATCTGTTGACGGCGCTCTTGCGCGCCAGCGATCCGGAAACCGGCGTCGGCCTGTCGACCGAGGACGTGATCGCCAATCTCTTGACCTTCATCGTCGCCGGCCACGAAACCACGTCGCGCGCCTTGGCTTGGACGCTGTATCTCCTGTCGCGCTCGCCCCATTGGCGCGCCAAGGCGGAAGCCGAGGCCGATGCGGCCTCTGAAAATCCTGGCGATTGGCTCGATGAAATGCCCGTCATTCGCGCGGTTTTCGAAGAGAGCATGCGCCTTTATCCGCCCGCCGCCACGCTCACCCGGCAGGCGCAGGAGGCCGACAGGCTCGGCGACGTGGAGGTGCCGAAAGGCGCCTTCATGATCATCTCGCCCTATTTGCTGCACCGCCACCGGCTGCTGTGGGAGCGGCCGGACGCGTTCCTGCCCGAACGTTTCCTGCCGGAGGCACGTGAGAAGATCGACCGTTTCGCCTATCTGCCATTCGGCGGCGGCCAGCGTGTTTGTATCGGTATGCGTTTCGCGATGATGGAAGCGATCATCGTTTTGGCTACAATACTACGGCAGGCGCGCCTGTCACTCGTCGAAGGCCAGGAGCCCCGCCCGCTGCAACGGATCACTTTGCGACCGGACAAAAGATTGGCCATGCATATCCATCCGCGCTGAGCGCACTTCTTGGGGGGAGGACCATGACTCGACGACTGATTTCGACGGGCTCGCCGTTCGAACAACGCTACGGCTATTCACGCGCGGTGATCGAGGGTGACATGTGTTTCATCTCCGGCACCACCGGCTACGACTATGCGACCAAGCAAATTCCAAAAGACATCAGCGCCCAGGCGCGCAACATCTTCAAGACCATCGGCGGCGTGCTCGCCGATGCCGGCTTCGAATATGCCGATGTGGTGCGCAGCCAGATCTTCGTCACCAACGCCGGTTACATGTTGCCGGTGATCGAAGTGTGCGGCCAAGTCTTCGGTGACATTCGCCCTGCCGCCTCCATCTATGTTGTCTCGGGCCTGCTCGATCCGGCGATGAAAGTGGAGATCGAGATCACCGCCAAGAGGCGCCAGAATGTCGAGCGGGAAGCCCAGCAGGCGGCGCAATGAGTCGCAGGCGTAGAAGCACGGCTAGAGACAGGCCGGCTTTCATGTTTTGTTAAACATAATCGGGCGCATTGATCGCTCAAGCGTTTTCGAGCGCAGTGGATAGCGGTTTGCGTGAAGAAAACGCGTCCGAACGAGCGCCTTATTGAGGAAGGATCACCATGTCTCGCCTGCCTTTCGCCGCTGCCCTCTGTGCCGCCACCCTGGCGACCTCCGGAACGGCGATGGCACAGGCCGATTTCAATTCCTGCCTCGCCGGCATTCGCGCGACCGCCGCGCAGCAAGGTGTTTCGGGTGGCACATTCGACCGTGTCATGGCCGGGGTGACGCCCGATCCCAAAGTCATCGAATCGATGAATGCCCAGCCGGAATTCAAAACACCGATCTGGGATTATCTCGCGACGCTGGTCGATGAACAGAAGGTCGCCGAAGGCCGGCAAATGATGTCGCGCCATGCCCAGGCCCTGGCTTCGGCGGAACAGCGCTTCGGTGTCGATCGCTACACCATCGCCGCCGTCTGGGGTGTGGAATCCGACTATGGCAAGATCGCCGGCCGCTGGATGCTGCCGCAATCGCTTGCCACCCTCGCCTGCACGGCCAACCGCCGCCAGGCTTATTTCCGTGGTGAGCTGATTGCCACGCTCAAGATCGTCGATCGCGGCGACATCGCCCCCTCCAAGCTGCGCGGCTCCTGGGCCGGTGCCTTTGGCCAGACCCAGTTCATGCCCTCGACCTATCTGCGTCTCGCCGTCGACGGCGACGGCGATGGCCGCCGCGATCTGGTCGATTCCACCGCCGATGCTTTGCACTCGACCGCCAACTATCTGGACAAGTCCGGCTGGGTGACCGGCGCCGGCTGGGGCTACGAGGTGCGACTGCCGCAAGGCTATTCCGGCCCCTCCGGCCGCACCCGCAAATCGCCCCTGGCGCAATGGTCGGCGCTTGGCATTCGCCGCATTGACGGCTCGGGACTGAGCGGCAGCGGCGCCGCCGGCCTGCTGCTGCCCGCCGGTGCCGGCGGCCCGGCTTTCCTGGTGTTCAAGAATTACGACGCCGCCTATGCCTATAACGGCGCCGACTCCTATGCCTTGGCCATTTCGCTGCTGTCGGACCGTTTGCGCGGCCGTGGCGGCATTCAAGCCGCCTGGCCGACCGACGATCGCGGCACATCGCGCGCCGAACGCAAGGAAATTCAGGAGCATCTGCTCCGGCGCGGCTATGACATCGGCGAGGCGGACGGCGCCATCGGCGCCAAGACGCGGCAGGCGATCGCCGATTATCAGGGCCGTCTCGGCCTGACCCGCGACGGACGCCCGGGCGGCCGGGTTCTCGATGCCCTGCGCGGCGGCCGCTAACGGAAAATCACGGGGCAAGTCACTGCGAATTGACTGGCCTGTGAGTAACGTTAAGCGTAAATCGAAGCCATGTCCCAGTCCCGTACCAGTACATGGTCCCTCCAGGGGCCCCGTCTGTCGCGTCGCGCTTTTGCGACCGGTGGCGCTTGCGCGGCGCTGGCGGCGAGCGTTGGCGCGCAGGCCCAGCCGGCGGCGCAGCTCTTCGAAAAGCCTGTTTACATTGAACTTTTCACCAGCCAGGGCTGTTCGTCCTGCCCGGCGGCCGACCGGCTGCTGACGCAGATTGCCCGTCAACCCAACGTCATCGCCTTGACCTTGGCCGTAGACTACTGGGATTACCTGGGCTGGAAGGACACTTTCGCCTCGACGGGCCATACGGCCCGCCAGAAAGGCTACTCCAAGACGATCGCCGGCAGTCATGTTTACACGCCCCAGGCGGTGATCAATGGCGTCGCCCAGGTCGTCGGCAGCGATCTCAATTCGCTGATCCGGGAAGCCAAGACTGCCTATGGCAAGCACGGGGCATTGTCGGTGCCGATGACGGTCAAGGATGTCGGCGACAAGCTGATCATCGATGTGGGCGCCGGTGGTGGCACCGCCAGCCTGAGCCTGGTGCGCGTCGCCAGCAGCCGCGAAGTCGAAGTGGCGCGCGGCGACAACACCGGCAAGCAGCTCAGCTACACTAATGTCGGCCGTGGCCGCGTGCCGATCGGTGACTGGACCGGCGGCGCCAAGCAGTTCGAGATCGCCAAGGCGGATACGATTGGCGCGGACTCGGATGGCTGGATCATCACGCTGCAGTCCTATGAGAACGGCAAGCCGGGCGTCGTCCTGGCCGCGCGCAAGAGCTCCAATATCTAAATCAACCAGAGCCGATCGGGCAGTTCGTTGGCATTGTTCGGCCGCGGCGGAAAATGTTTGGCGAGCAGCGGCGCGCAATAATCGATCGCGCCGACGAAGCCTTCGGCCACCCGATCCTCGCGCATATGGCTCACCAGCAGATTGACGGCGCTCTGCCATTCGTTCTGCGCCACCTTCGCGGCGATCCCGTCATCGACGACGATGCGGGCGTAATGCTCAGCCATCGAGACAAAGATCAGCACACCAGTGCGATCGGCCGTGCGGGCCAGACCGCGAATATGAAACTGTTCGACGGCGGCACGAAACGCACGCGCGCGCTTGACCCGGCGCGGCACCAGCCACATGCGCACCGCGCCGATCGACAGGATCACGGTTGCGATGAAGAACACCAGAAGCTGGATGATGAAAATCCGCTCCGCCGACAATTGCGTGAAAGCGATCAGCGGCCAGGGTGCCGCCAAAGCGAAAAAAGACGACCAGATCAGCGGCGCATAGGCATAATCGGATGAAGCGCGCGCCAACACGCAGACGATCTCGCCCGCCGTGCCCAATTCCGCTTTGTGGATCGCCGTGACGATCCGCTCCTGATCGGCGCTGGTCATTTTAATCGTCATCACCAGCTCCCCGATGCACCGCCGCCGCCCGACGAACCACCGCCACCACTCCACGAAGACCCACCGCCTCCCCCACCCCAGGACGAGCCGCCGCTCCACGATGAACCGGAACTCCAATTGCCGCCGGACGTCGGAATGAAAATCGTATCACCGCTTCGCCGCACCCAGCGCCCGCGCCGTCCGCCCGTCGTGTTGAACATCAGATACATGATGTAGATGAACAACAGGATCACCAGGAACGGCATGATCTGTTCGAGGAAATCGCTCTGGCTCTCGGCGCGCAGGCTCGGTCGCTTCTCCCACTCCGACGCATCGGTGGTCAGCACGGTGATGATGTCATCGACGCCGCGCGTGATACCGCCGGAGAAATCGCCAGCCTTGAAGCGCGGCGTGATCGCATTGACGATGATCACTTTCGACAAAGCATCGGTCAGGGTCTTCTCAAGCCCATAACCGACCTCGATGCGCACCTTGCGTTCGTTCGGCGCGACCAGCAGCAAAACGCCATTGTTGTTCTTGGCCTCGCCCAGCTTCCAGGTGCGGAAAAGCTGGTTGGCATAAGTCTCGATGTCGCCATCCTCGAGCGACTTCACCGTGGCGACGACGAGCTGGATGCCCGATTTGTCTTCCAGCTCGCGCAGCTTCGTTTCGAGATTGATCTCGGCCGCCGCATCGATGATGCCGGCCTGATCGACGATGCGGCCGCTGAGCGGCGGGAACGTCAGCGCGAAAGCAGCCAGCGCGATGCATAGCGCAGCCATGAGGCCGAGCCAGATCGCGCCCAGATGATGACGCGCAGACAGGCCCATACGTGCGCTCATGACGAGGCCGCGCAGGCTGATCGCATGCCCAACTCCGTTGGCGTCAGAACTTCACCGGTGGCGGCGTTTGCGCGCCATCGACCGCCGTGAACTCGGCCATCGGCTTGTTGCCGCGGAACACGGTCATCGCCCACAGCATGCTTGGGAAGGTCCTCAGCTCCGTATTATAGGCGCGCACCGCCTCGATGTAGTCGCGCCGCGATACGGCGATGCGATTCTCGGTGCCCTCCAACTGCGATTGCAGGGCGAGGAAGTTCTGGTTCGACTTCAGGTCGGGATAGTTTTCGCTCACCGCGATGAGCCGTCCCAACGCACCAGACAACTGGCTCTGCGCATCCTGGAACTGCTTGATCTTCGCTGGATCGGACAATTGCGAGACATCGACTTGCACCGATGTCGCCTTGGCGCGGGCCTCGATCACCGAGGTCAACACGTCTTTCTCCTGTTTGGCATAGCCCTGCACGGTCGCGACGAGGTTGGGAATGAGATCGGCGCGGCGTTGATATTGATTCTGTACGTCACCCCACTTGGCCTTGGCCTGTTCTTCGAGGGTGGGAATGGTGTTGTAGCCGCAGCCCGCCACTGCCGAGGCCAAACACAGGACTATGAGGAATCGGGAAATTCGTTGCTTTGAAAAGAACATGTCAGCCTCCGTCCAAGGCCGAAAACATAGAAGCAACTGATGACAGGGAAAAGAGCCGATAGCTCGCCTATAGAATGTTATACTATTGCATAACCACTACAGCTCCGATAATGAATGTTATACTATAACGTATACAGATCGGGCTGGGTTGCCTTATGAAACATCGAAATCTTGTTCTTTCAGTCGGTTATGTTCTTATCTCGGCGAAAGCAGCGACCGCGCAAGTGCTTCTCCCCGATATCGTGGTAACGGCGCCAAGCCCGATCCAGGAACCCTGGCGCCAGACGCCCCGTGCCGCCACCCAAACCGGTCTCCTGCCGATCGCCGACCGCGCTTTCGCGCCAATCACCGTTGTGACCGAAAGCGACCTGCAACGCACATCCGGTGCGACCCTCGGCGACATGCTCGTCAACAGGCCCGGCCTCTCCAGCTCATCCTATGCGCCGGGCGCCAGCCGGCCGATCATTCGTGGCCTCGACAATTCGCGCGTGCGCGTTCAGGAGAACGGCATCGGTTCGATGGACGTCTCCACCATCGGCGAAGATCACGGCGTGCCGATCGATCCCCTGTCCGCACAGAAGGTCGAAGTCATTCGCGGCCCGGCCAGCCTGCGCTGGGGCTCGCAGGCGATTGGCGGCGTCGTCAATGCCGAGAACAATCGCATTCCAGGGCCTGACACGACCGAAGGCTTGCACGGCACCTTGCGCGGCGCGCTGACATCGGCTGATCGCGGCGGCGAAAGCTCGGCTCTCTTCGACGCGCGGCAAGGCAATTTCGCCTTTCATGGCGATTACTTCCAGCGCAACGCCGGTGACTATCAGACGCCGCATGGCCGCCAGCCGAACTCCGCTCTCAATATGCAGGGCGGCTCGCTCGGCGGTTCTTATATTTTCGACCGTGGCTATGTCGGCCTGTCGATCACGCAGTTCAACTCGATCTATCATGTGCCGGGCCTTGCCGGTTCCGCCAGCAATACGCGCATCGATCTGCAACAGACCAAGATCAATGCCAAGGGCGAATTCCAAGTGGGTTCGGCCTTCATCGACACGGTTCGCTTCTGGTTCGGCGGCTCGCAATATCGCCACTACGAGCGCGGCCTCGACAGCGATACCGGCATGGATGCGATTGGCGCGACCTTCAAGAACCGCGAATATGAAGGCCGCGTCGAGGCGCAACTGACGCCGATGGAAACGGCCTTCGGACGCCTGACCACGGCGGTGGGCGTGCAATATGGCACGCAGCGCATCGGCACGGCGGGTGAAGCCGGCGGCCTGCTCGATCCCACGCGCGGCAACCGCACCGCCGCCTATATCTTCAACGAATTGCAAGCCACCGAGAAACTGCGCCTGCAAGCGGCCGCGCGCATCGAGCATGTGAGCTTCAACAGTATTCAAACGTTGTTCCCGTCGAACTACCTACCCGACGGTTCATCGCTGGTGCAGACGCCCCGCACGCGTCAGTTCACGCCCGGCAGCATCAGCCTCGGCGCCCTCTACGATCTGCCCCATGACATTGTCGCCAGCGTGACCGCGCAATATGTGCAACGCGCGCCCGACGCGCTGGAACTGTTCGCCCATGGCGCCCATGACGCGACGGCAACCTTCGAGATCGGCAATCCCAATCTTCGCAAGGAAGCGGCCACCTCGATCGAATTCGGTCTGCGCCGCTCCAAGGGACCATTCCGCTTCGACTTCACCGCCTATCATACCCGCTATCAGGGCTATATCTCGAAGCGCCTGACAGGCGTGCTTTGCGGCGACGACTTCGACTCCTGCGGTGTCGATACCGAACTCAAGCAGCTCGTCTACACCCAGCGCGACGCCACCTTCACCGGCGCCGAACTCTCCGCGCAATATGATGCTTTCGAAGCCGGCAAAGGCGTGATCGGCTTCGAAGGACAGTTCGACGTGGTGCGCGCCCGCTTCACCGATGGCACCAATGTGCCGCGCATTCCGCCGGTGCGCCTGGGCGGTGGCATTTACTACCGTTCGGCGGATTGGTTCGCCCGCGTCAACTGGCTGCACGCCTTCTCTCATCGCCAGATCGACCCGACCCAGGAGACCGCCACCAAGGGCTATAATCTCCTGCGCGCCGATCTCGCCTACACCTACAAATGGCGCGACGTCGGCCAACCCCTTGAACTCACCATCGGCATTTCCGGCAACAACCTCCTGAACGCCGATATCCGCAACTCAACCTCGATCCTGAAAGACGAGGTTCTGATGCCGGGCCGCACGGTGAAGGTGTTCGCCGCCCTGAAATTCTAAAACTCAGATCAGGTGACACCATGCCGCCGGCGGTTTATGTCCGGCGGCATGTCCGTTTCGCGCCAGTTCATCATTTTCGCCGCCGTCGGCGTCGCCGCCATGATCGCCCATTATGGCGCGCTCATCGGCCTGGTCGAAGGCATGGGCTGGCGGCCGGTGCCCGCCACCCTGGTGGGCTATATCTGCGGCGGCATCGTTTCCTATCTGCTCAACCGCCGCCACACCTATCAGAGCGACCGGCCGCACGAAGAAGCGGGCTGGCGCTTCGCGCTCGTCGCCGCCGTCGGCTTTGGCCTGACCTGGCTGTTCATGTACGCGCTCCACGACAAGCTGGGCGTTCAATATCTTCTCGCCCAGCTCATCACCACAGCCATCGTCATGGCCTGGAGCTTCCTCGCCCACAAATGGTTCACCTTCGGTGAGCCGCTTGCGTAATTAAGGCCACTTCACGGTGGGCGGCAGCGAAGACAGAATGGAATCCACATTGCCGCCGGTCTTCAAGCCGAAGATCGTGCCGCGATCATGGAGCAGGTTGAACTCGACATAGCGCCCGCGCCGCACCAGTTGTTCTTCGCGCTGCGCCGACGTCCAGGACTTTTGAAAATTGCGCCGCACCAGTTGCGGATAGATGTTCAAGAAACTTTCGCCGACATCGCGCGTGAAGGCGAAATCCGCATCCCAGGCGCTGTTCACCGGATCGCCGGCGCTGTTGAGATAATCATAGAAAATGCCGCCGACGCCGCGCGGCTCGTTGCGGTGCTTCAAGAAGAAGTAGTCGTCGCACCAGGCTTTGAACTTGTCATAGGGCGCAACCGGCGCATGACGCGCGCAGGCGCCTTGCAAGGCCGCATGAAAATCCACCGTGTCGGGATCTTCTTGCGTGCGCCGTGCATCGAGCACCGGCGTCAGATCGGCGCCACCGCCGAACCAATGTTTCGAGGTGACGACGAAGCGGGTGTTCATATGCACCGCCGGCACGTTCGGATTCCACGGATGGACGATCAGCGAAATGCCCGACGCCCAGAAACGCGGATCCTCGGCCGCGCCCGGAATCTGCGCGGCGAATTCCGGCGCGAACGTGCCGAACACGGTCGAGACATGCACCCCAGCCTTTTCGAAGACCCGGCCCTTGAGAATGGCCATCGTGCCGCCGCCGCCCGGCGCGCCATCGTGATTTTTACGCTGCCACGGCTTGCGCACGGCACGGCCTGGTGCCGAGGTCTCATCAGGAAACGGCCCGGCGCAGTCGGTCTCCAGCGCTTCGAAACTCGTCAGGATGCGATCCTGCAGGGCCTCGAACCACGCCCGCGCTGTCTGCTTGCGCGTTTCGAGATCGAATTCTGACGCCATCGAACGACTCCTGGTACCGCCCCAAACCGCGGCGGCGGGCTTTCATACTGCCCTCAACGCCAAATGGCGATTTCAGCGGGCGCCAATCTGCCGCAGCGCCTCTCCCATAACCATGGCGGCGCTGACGGCGACATTGAGCGAGCGCAAACCTGGCCGCACCGCGATCGAAACCGCCGCATCAGCCGCTTGGTGGACCTCTTCGGGCACGCCCATTGATTCGCGGCCGACCAGCAAAATATCCCCGGATTCAAATGTGAAATCCGTATAGGAGCGCTCAGCCCGGGTGGTCAGCAGCACCAGCCGGCGCTGGGCCGGGCCCCGCCAGGCTTCGAAAGCCGCCCAGGAGACATGGCGGGCGATCGCCACATGGTCGAGATAATCCATTCCCGAGCGGCGAAAATGGCGGTCAGAGACTGGAAAACCAGCCGGTTCGATGATCGCCGCATCGACGCCGAGGCAGGCGCAGGTGCGCAGCATCGTGCCGCAGTTCTGTGGAATATCAGGCTGAAACAGCGCCAAGGTCAGCAAGCTCATGGGCACGGCCTATAGCTTGGGCGGAACCGGCCGGGAAGCCGGGTTCCGCACCGCAGTGGACCATGGCTCCGGGGCTATGGACAACCCGTTAGAACGATGCGAGATAGCCCCGCTAACGCTCGGATTTCCGGTCCCAACGGGGCGGGGCCGGAGCACTCCAAATAAGCCCGAATGGTGGCGATGCGTCGCATTGCCGCTGACGGATGTTGGACCTAGTGGAACGACAGCTCCTGCGGGAGCCTCGTTTGACCACCGTATGGCGCGCCGCTGTCGCCAGTTCGGTGCAGCAAGGGGGTTATAGTGGCTACTTCTTCGACCGTGGAACCAACCCGCAGGGATTTCCTGTTCATCGCGACAGGCGCCGCTGGCGCGGTCGGTGTCGGCGCCGTCGCATGGCCCCTGATCAGCCAGATGAACCCTGACGCTTCGACCCTGGCCATGGCCTCGATCGAAGTCGACATCTCAGCCGTTCCGCTGGGCTCGATCATGACGGTCAAATGGCGCGGTAAGCCGGTGTTCGTCCGCCACCGCACGCCTAAGGAAATTCAGGAAGCCACCAGCGTGCCGCTGGCCGAGCTGCCCGATCCGGAAACCGACAAGCAGCGCGTCCAGAAGCCGGAATGGCTCGTGGTCGTCGGCATCTGTACGCATCTGGGTTGCGTGCCGATCGGCCAGGCCGGCTCGCGCGGCGATTACGATGGCTGGTTCTGCCCCTGCCACGGCTCCCAGTACGACACGTCAGGCCGCATCCGTCGTGGCCCCGCCCCGAAGAACCTCGAAGTTCCCACCTATTCCTTCCTCAGCGACACGAAGCTCAAGATCGGCTGATCCAGCCGCTTGAGTTCGTCGTCGTTTTTGCATCCGTGCTCGCCAAATAGAGACAAGTCACATGAGCGGACCCTCCACCTACGTCCCCAAAAGCGCCCTCGGCCGCTGGTTTGAGAGCCGCCTGCCCATCGCCGGGCTGATCCACGGCTCCTTCATCGCCTATCCGACGCCGCGCAACCTCAACTACTGGTGGACCTTCGGCGGCATCCTCAGCTTCATGCTGGTGGCGCAGATCGTCACCGGCATCGTGCTGACGATGCACTACACGCCGCATGTCGACCTGGCCTTCGCTTCGGTCGAGTCGATCATGCGCGACGTGAACTGGGGCTGGTTCCTGCGCTATGCGCACTCGAACGGCGCTTCGATGTTCTTCGTCGCCGTCTACATCCATATGTTCCGCGGCGTGTACTACGGCTCCTACAAGGCGCCGCGCGAAGTGCTGTGGATCCTCGGCGTCATCATCTACCTGCTGATGATGGCCACCGGCTTCCTGGGCTACACCCTGCCGTGGGGCCAGATGAGCTTCTGGGGCGCCACCGTCATCACCAACTTCTTCACGGCCATCCCGCTGGTCGGCGATGCGATCACCACCTGGCTCTGGGGTGGCTATTCGGTCGGCAATCCGACGCTGAACCGCTTCTTCGCCCTGCACTACCTGCTGCCGTTCATGATCGCTGGTGTCGTCGTCCTGCACGTCTGGGCGCTGCACGTGGTCGGCCAGAACAACCCCGACGGCATCGAGATCAAGAACGTCAATCGCGACGCGGTGGCCTTCACGCCCTACGCCACGATCAAGGACAGCTTCGCGCTGGTCTGCTTCCTGATCCTCTACGCCTGGTTCGTTTTCCAGGTGCCCAACTACCTCGGTCACGCCGACAACTACATCGAAGCCAACCCGCTTTCGACGCCGGCGCACATCGTTCCGGAATGGTATTACCTGCCGTTCTACGCGATCCTGCGCGCCATCCCGTCCAAGCTCGGCGGCGTCATCGCGATGTTCGGCTCGATCGCCATCCTCGCCTTCCTGCCCTGGCTCGACACCTCCCGTGTCCGTTCGGGCAAGTACCGGCCGATGTTCAAGATCTTCTTCTGGGCGTTCATCCTGTGCTGCCTCGGCCTCGGCTACCTCGGCTCGATGCCGGCGGAAGGTGGCTATGTCATCGCGGCGCGCCTGCTGACGACCTACTACTTCGGCTTCTTCATCATCATCCTGCCGCTTCTCGGCATCTTTGAAACGCCCAAGCCCGTCCCTGCATCGATCGCCGATGCGGTGCTCGCCAGAAATGGCGGCGCGGCGGCGCAGCCGGCGGAATGATCAGGGGAGCTAAGGAAAACATCATGATCTCCTTCAAATCGATCAGCCTGGCTCTCGCGATCTCGACGGCGGCTTTCACCGGCGCCATGGCGGCGGAGGAACATGCTCCGACGCCGCCGCGGCAGGAATGGACGTTCGGCGGCTTCTTCGGCAAATACGACCGGGCTCAGTTGCAGCGCGGTTTCAAGGTCTACCGGGAAGTCTGTCAGGCCTGCCACTCGCTGAACCTGCTGCGCTTCGGCAACCTGCATGATGCGGGCGGCCCGCAGTTCTCCGAAGCGCAGGTGAAGGCGCTCGCGGCCGAATATCAGATCAAGGACTTCAACGATAAGGGCGAAGCCATCGAGCGTCCGGGCCGCGCGTCCGACCGCTTCCCGAAGCTCTTCGTCAACGCCGACGCGGCCGCCGCCGTCCATGGCGTGGCGCCGCCGGACCTCTCGGTGATCGCCAAGGCCCGTTCCTATTCGCGCGGCTTCCCGCTGTTCCTGCTCGATATGGTTCCGGGCTTCGCCTATCAGGAACACGGCGTCGACTACATCGTCGCGCTGCTGAACGGCTACACCAAGAAGGGCGAGGACCACTGGAACGAGTTCTTCCCGGGTCATCAGATCGCCATGCCGAAGCCCTTGAGCGACGGCCAGGTCGAGTATCCCGACAACGCGCCCAAGACCGTGCAGCAGTATTCGCACGACGTCGCGGCGTTCCTGATGTGGGCGGCCGAACCGAAGCTCGAAGAACGCAAGAAGACCGGCTTCAATGCCCTCATCTTCCTGGCGATCTTCGCCGGTCTGCTCTACTTCACCAAGAAGCGGATCTGGAAGGACGCGCACTAAGCGCTCTCCGCCATCCAAAACAAAACCCCGCGGCGACGCGGGGTTTTTTTTATTGGCTGGAGAATGGCCGGGACCTTGGTGTCACCCCGGACGACTGCACAGCAGGCGATCCGGGGCCCAGGGGCAAACGCTTCAACTTTTCAGTTAACGGCATCGCTCAACCCAAGACATGACCCAGCGCTCTACCACGTGCCCCTGGTTCCCGGATCACGCCTGCGGCGTGTCCGGGATGACACCGTGCAGCATTGTTATCCCGCCGCCTGCGCTTTCGCCCAGGTGTCGCGCAAACCAACCGTGCGGTTGAACACCGGCCGTTCCGGCGTGCTGTCGATATCAGCGCAGAAATAGCCCTGGCGCTCGAACTGCATCGAAACGCCAGCGGCGCTGTCGGCCAGCGACGGCTCCAGCTTGCAGCCTTTCAGCACCGTCAGCGAATTGGGATTGAGATCGGCCTCGAAGTCGCTGGCCGAGGGGTCGGGCTTGGCGAACAGATGTTCGTAGAGCCGCACCTCCGCATCGACGGCTCCGGAGGCTTCCACCCAATGCAGGGTCGCCTTCACCTTGCGGCCATCAGGCGCATTGCCGCCACGGCTCGCCGGATCATAGGTGCAGCGCAGCTCGACCACTTCACCGGAAGCGTCCTTGATCGCTTCCCGGCAGGTGAGGAAATAGGCATACCGCAGCCGCACTTCCGCGCCCGGCGACAAGCGGAAGAATTTCTTCGGCGGGTTTTCCATGAAATCGTCGCTCTCGATATAGAGCTCGCGGCCGAAGCGCAGCTTGCGCGTGCCCGCCGCCGGATCGTCTGGATGATTGACCGCCTCGATCTCCTCGAAGTGGCCTTCCGGGAAATTCTCGATGACCACTTTCAGCGGCCGCAGCACGGCCATGCGGCGCTCAGCCCGCGGATTGAGATATTCGCGGATCGCGAAGTCGAGCATGCCATAGTCGACGACGCTGTTGGCCTTGGCGACACCGACACGCTTGATGAAATCGCGGATCGCCTGCGGCGGCACGCCCTTGCGGCGCAAAGCCGCCAAGGTCGGCATCCGCGGATCGTCCCAACCGTTGACGATCTTCTCATGCACCAACCGGTTGAGAATGCGCTTCGACAGCAGCGTATAGGTGAGATTGAGGCGCGCGAATTCATACTGGCGCGGCCGGGCCGGCACCGGCAGATGGTCGAGGAACCACTCGTACAGCGGCCGATGATCCTCGAATTCCAGCGTGCAGATCGAATGGGTCACGCCTTCGAGCGCATCCGACTGGCCATGCGCGAAATCATAGCTCGGATAGATGCGCCATTTATCGCCGGTGCGCGGATGGCTGGCCTCGACGATGCGATAGAGCGTGGGATCGCGCAGGTTGATATTGCCTGACGTCATGTCGATCTTGGCGCGCAGCACCCGCTCGCCGGGCTTGGCCTGGCCGTCGCGCATGCCCCGGAACAGGGCGAGATTTTCCTCCACGTTGCGATCGCGGAACGGGCTGTTGCGGCCGGGCTCGGTCAACGTGCCGCGGTTGAGCCGCATCTCCTCGGGCGACTGGTCGTCCACATAGGCCTTGCCGTTGACGATGAGATGTTCGGCCCAGGCATAGAGCTGGTCGAAATAATCGGAGGCGTGATGCAGGTGGTTGGCCCAGTCGAAGCCGAGCCAGCGCACGTCGCGCTCGATGGCATCGATATATTCCTGCTCTTCCTTGGCCGGATTGGTGTCGTCGAAACGCAGATTGCAGCGTCCGCCATATTCCTCCGCGAGCCCAAAATTCAGGCAGATCGATTTGGCGTGGCCGATGTGCAGATAGCCGTTCGGCTCCGGCGGGAACCGGGTCACGATCGTCGTGTGCTTGCCGGATTTGAGATCGGTCTCGACGATCTCGCGAATGAAATCTTTGCCGGCTTCCTTGACCGTCTCGACCGAAGACATAGACCTCGTTTCCCGTTAGCGCGCCCATGGGCGCGACAAAAGCATGGGCCGCGCGGGCGCGGCGCCGCCTGCCTATCACAGCTTGGCACGACCCCGAAACAGCGACAAATCAACCAACTTGACCCTGCCGCCGCAACGCGGCACAGACGGGTCGTGAGTTTCCGTATCGCCCATCTCTCCGACGCGCATATCGGTCCGCTGCCGCGGCCCATGATCCGGGAATTGCTGAACAAGCGCTTCACCGGCTACGTCAACTGGCGCCGCCGGTCGCATATCCACAATATGGAGGTCCTGGGCGAAATCGTGGCCGATATCCGCGCCCACGCCCCCGATCATGTGGCGATGACCGGCGATATTCTCAATATCGGCCTGCCGGAAGAGTTCCGCTTCGCCCGCGCCTGGCTCGAAACCCTGGGCGATCCAACCCATGTCAGCTTCGTTCCTGGCAATCACGACGCCTATGTGAGGGGATCCCTGCCCTGGATCGTCGATACGTTCGGACCCTGGTGCTCCAACGACGGCGACACCAAGACCAGCTTCCCCTATCTGCGGGTGCGCGGCGACGTCGCCCTGATCGGCCTCTCCTCCGGCGTGCCGACCTTGCCGCTGCTGGCCTCCGGCCGCGTCGGCGAAGCGCAGATGCGCGTCTTCTCCAGCCTGCTGGAGGACACCGGCAAGCGCGGCCTCTTCCGCGTCGTCATGATCCACCATCCGCCCTGGCAATCGGGCGCCAGTTTCGGCCGTGGCCTCACCGACGCCCGCGCTTTCGAACGCACGGTCGCGCGCCATGGCGCGGAACTGATTCTGCACGGCCACAACCATCGGCTGATGGTGCGGAAACTGGCCTCGCCCAGCGGCGCCGTGCCCAGCATCGGCGTCGCCTCGGCCTCCGCCGTGCCTGGCACCCCTCATCACCGTGCTGCCTGGCATCTCTACACCGTCGAAAAGCGCGGCAATGGCTGGTCAATCGAAGGCCGCATCCGTGGCCTGCAATCGGGCGAGCGACGCGTCAGCGATCTCGGCGAAGTGCCTTTCTAAGAAGCTTTTTCAAGCGAAGTGGATGACGGTCCGCGTGAAGAAAATGCGTCAAAGGAAAAAACTCTAGCGCCCGTAATTGGCGACCCACCAGGCCTCGGCGATCGTCCACAGGAAATAGCCGGCACCCGCGGCCAGGACGAGCAGTGCGACGCTACCCAGGAATTCGATGAGAAACAGGAAGGTCGTTGCGAACCAGCCGCGCCACCGCGACCGTTGCGGCGGAGGCGCCACATCCGCAACCGGCACCTCCGGCTCCGGCCCCGCCGCCACCGGCCGCGCGACGGGCACCGGCCGCTCGATCACATCTCCTCGCTCCAGACTATCGGAAGCCAGAGCCTTTTCGCGCTCGACCAGCCGGCGGGCGATATAATTGGTGCAGGCCTCGACGATCGGATCGATCCGTTCGCTTTCCGCCAGGATGACGCGGCCGTGACGCGTGTCTTGGACAAAACGATAGACGCGCCGATCGGCCGCCATTTCCACATAGGCGATCATGTCGATGAACAGCCGGGGCCGCTCGCCAGGCACCAGCCCGGTATCGAACAGATCGACGTCGCCGGGCACCTGCGCCAGCACCGGCTCCAGCGCGTCACGCAGCATTTCCAGCCGCGCCAGTTCGGCACCGCGCAGTTCCGCCACCACCGAGGATTGCTCCGCCTGCTCGACCCGTGCCCGGCGCACAGCAGCCTTCAGGCTCGGCGGCGCCATCCGCAATTCCCTACGCCGTTCTTGGCGCTGCTGCTCAGGGTGCTGTTCTTGATACTGTTCCTGGCGCAACTCTTGCGGGCCAATGCTACGATCGTCGTCACTCATCACGCGGTCCAGACGCTGACTTAACCTTCCGTTCACTATAGCGTCGCGTGAACACAATGACGAATCTCCCCCGAAATGCGATGGTTCGAGGCAAGGTTTCCAGCATGGCTTCCAAGGTAAAGCGATCGAAAGGCTGGGATTTCTGGATCGATCGCGGCGGCACCTTCACCGATATCATCGGCCGTGCACCCGACGGCACTTTCGCCATCCGCAAACTGCTCTCGGAAAACCCCGGCGCTTATGCGGACGCGGCCGTCGCCGGCATTCGTGACATCCTCGGTCTCGCCTCGGATGAGCCCGTGCCTTCAGCTCGTATTGCGACCGTCAAAATGGGCACGACGGTCGCCACCAATGCGCTCCTCGAACGCAAGGGCGAAAAGACAGCCCTGCTCACCACCGCTGGCTTTCGCGATGCCTTGGAAATCGGCAATCAGGCGCGCGCCGACATTTTCGCCAAGCGCATCGTCAAGCCCGAACAGCTTTACGCGACCGTGATTGAAGCGAGCGAACGCGTGCGTGCCGACGGCACGATCGAGCAGCCGCTCGACGAACAGGCCGTGCGCCAACAGCTCATGGCCGCCAAGGAAGCGGGCTATACGGCGCTCGCCATCGTCTTCATGCATGCCTGGCGCTACCCCGAACATGAAAAGATCGCCGCCGCCATCGCCCGCGATATCGGCTTTGCGCAGATCTCGACGAGCCACGAGACCTCGCCGCTGATCAAATTCGTCGGCCGTGGCGACACCACCGTGGCCGATGCCTATCTGACGCCGGTGCTGCGCCGCTACGTCGATCTTGTTGGACGCGAGCTCGGCGCCGCTGACGGCCAAGGCCCGCGTCTGATGTTCATGATGTCGTCGGGTGGCCTCACCGCCGCCGACCGCTTCGCCGGCAAGGATGCGATCCTCTCCGGCCCCGCCGGCGGTGTGGTCGCCATGGCGCGCACGGCGAAATCGGCGGGCTTTGGCAAAGTGATCGGCTTCGACATGGGCGGCACCTCGACCGATGTCGCGCATTTCGACGGCACGTTCGAACGCGCGTTCGAAACCCAGGTCGCGGGCGTGCGCCTGCGCGCGCCGATGATGCTCATCCACACCGTGGCCGCTGGCGGCGGTTCGATCCTGCATTTCGATGGATCGCGCTTTCGCGTCGGCCCGGATTCGGCCGGCGCCAATCCGGGTCCGAAATCCTATCGCCGCGATGGCCCGCTCACCGTCACCGACGCCAATGTCATGACCGGCAAGCTGATGCCGGCGTTCTTCCCGAAGATTTTCGGGCCTCATCGCGACGAGCCGCTGGATGACAACGCGGTACGTACCGCTTTCGCGAAATTCGCCGCCCAGACCCACGACGGCCGCTCGCCGGAAGCCGTCGCCGATGGCTTCATCGAAATCGCCGTCGCCAATATGGCCGAGGCGGTGAAGAAGATTTCCGTGGCGCGCGGCTACAATATCTCGCGCTATCTTCTGAATTGTTTCGGCGGCGCCGGCGGCCAGCATGCGTGCCTCGTCGCGGACGCGCTGTCGATGAAAAGCGTGCTGGTGCACCCGCTGTCGTCCCTGCTCTCGGCCTATGGCATGGGGCTCGCAGACATCCGCTCGGTGCGCAATGTCGCCATCGAGGCGGAAGCCGACGATAAGGGCTGTGCCCATCTGAAGCGCGCGCTGACCCGCCTGCAGAAGGAGGCCGAGAAGGATGTCATCGCCCAGGGCGTGACGCGCAAAGACGTCGTCAGCGAATATCGCGCCCACGTCCGCTATGCCGGCACCGATGCCGCGCTTGAAATCAACTTGCGTCCGGCCGCCCTTGCCACCGCCAGCCACTTGCGCGCGGCACTGCGTCGTGAATTTCAGAAGGTGCACAAGGCCCGTTTCGGCTTTGTCGACCGTCTGCGCCCTTTGATCATCGAAGCCGCCCTTGTCGAAGCAATCGGCGGCGGTGCCAATTTCAAGGAACTGGCGAAGAAGATCCATCGTCGCAAGGCGAAGCCAGCCCAAAAGACCCGCTTCTATTCGCAGGGCCAATGGCGCGGCGCCAACGTCTATCTGCGTACCGATCTCGAACGTGGCATGCGCATGCAAGGCCCCGCCTTGCTCATCGAACCGCATCAGACCATCGTCATCGAAGAGGGCTGGCAGGCCGAGATCACCGCGCGCGACCATGTGCTGCTGCGCCGCGTGAAAGCTCTGCCGAAGCGTCATGCGGTCGGCACCAAAGCCGATCCTGTTCTGCTCGAAGTGTTCAACAACCGTTTCATGTCTATCGCCGAACAGATGGGCGTAACCCTGCAGAACACCGCCAGCTCGGTGAACATCAAGGAACGGCTCGATTTTTCTTGCGCCATCTTCGATGCCGACGGCCGGCTCGTCGCCAATGCGCCGCACATGCCGGTGCATCTGGGCTCGATGGATCGCTCCGTCGAAACCATCATTCGCGAGAACGCCGGCAAGATCCGGCCGGGCGACATCTATGCTCTTAACGCGCCCTACAATGGCGGCACTCATCTGCCTGATATCACCGTCTGCACGCCGGTCTTCGCCAAGGGCACGGGCAAAATCGCCTTCTGGGTCGCCTCGCGCGGCCACCATGCCGATGTCGGCGGCCTGACGCCGGGCTCCATGTCGCCGCGCGCCACCCACATCGACGAGGAAGGCGTCTATCTCGACAATCTCAAGATCGTCGATCGCGGCCGCTTCCTCGAACGCGAGGTAAACGCGCGCTTCACCGGCGCGCGCTATCCCGCCCGCAACGTGGCGCAAAACATCGGCGACCTGAAAGCCCAGGTCGCCGCCAACACCAAAGGCGCCGAACTGCTGACGCAGATGATCGCCGAATTCTCCCGCCGCACGGTCGATGCCTATATGGGCCACGTGCAGGACAATGCGGAGGAAAGCGTGCGCCGCGTCATCGCGCGCCTGTCCGATTCAAGTTTTTCGGTCGAACTCGACCAGGGAACGCGCATCGCGGTCAAAATTTCAGTCAACAAACGCAAACGCGAAGCGACCATCGACTTCGCCGGCACCTCGCCGCAACAAAGCGACAATTTCAACGCGCCGGAACCGGTGACGCGCGCTGCCTGCCTCTATGTTTTCCGCGTGCTCGTTGATAGCGACATTCCGATGAATGCCGGTTGCCTGCGCCCGCTCAAGATCATCATCCCTGCCGGATCGATGCTGCGCCCGCGCTATCCCGCCGCTGTCGTTGCCGGCAATGTCGAAACGAGCCAGACAGTCACCGATTGCCTCTTCGGCGCGCTCGACGCCTTGGGTTCGGCCCAAGGCACGATGAACAATCTGACCTACGGCAATGCGCGCTATCAATATTACGAGACCATCTGCTCGGGCTCGCCCGCCGGCGAGGGTTTTGACGGTGCCGCCGCCGTTCACACCCATATGACGAATTCGCGTCTCACCGACCCCGAGATTCTCGAATTGCGCTTCCCCGTTCTGCTCGAGGATTTTCATGTGGTGCGTGGATCGGGTGGCCGCGGCCGTTGGAAGGCCGGCGACGGCACCAAGCGAACCGTTCGTTTCCTGGAAGATATGGATCTCGCCATTCTCTCCGGTCGGCGTCGCGTGCAATCCTTCGGCACACAGGGCGGCAACATGGGACGACGCGGCATGAACACCGTGCGCCGTCTCGATGGCACGGTCGAAACTTTGGCGGGCTGCGATCAGACGCAACTGCGCGCCGGCGAAGCCATCACCATTCTCACGCCGACAGGCGGCGGATGGGGAACGGTCCCACAAGCAAAATAGATATCCCCCGCGCCAGCTTGCTCAGGCAGCGCCGGCGTATATGCTGAACGCAACAAAAGAATATGCGGGAGGAAAGATTGAAGGCTCTCAGCCTGTCAGCGGTTTGCACCGTCTTGACGATGATGACCGCCACGGCATCGGCGCAACAGGATCCGGCACCGGATTTTCCGAAAACGACAGTCAGGCTGATTGTGTCTGCTTCGGCCGGCGGCGGCAACGACATGATCGCCCGTCTCGTCGCGGAACGGTTGCAAGCCAAATGGGGGCAGAGCGTCATCGTCGAAAATCGGCCCGGCGCCGGCAATAATATCGCGACCGAATATGTCTATAAGTCGCCGCCGGACGGTTACACGATTCTCGTCTCGCCGCCCGCCTCGCTGACGGTGAACGCGGCTTTGTTCAAGGAGCTGCGGTTCGATCCCACTAAGATCGAAGCCGTCGCGATTACGTCCTACATTCCCAATGTACTTCTGGTGAGCGGCGGTTCGCGCTTCAAGACAGCGCAGGACTTTCTCGCCTTCGCCAAGGCCAATCCTGGCAAGTTGAGCTATGCCTCGCAAGGCATCGGCACCACCGGACATCTCACCGGCGCCCTGCTGGAGCAACTGCTTGGCACCAAGCAACTGCACGTGCCCTATGGCGGCGCAGCGCCTGCGCTCAACGACATCATGGCCGGCCATATCGATTTCATGATCGCCGACATCGGCACCGTTCTGCCTTTGGCGCAGGACGGCAAACTGCGCATGCTGGCAACCTTGACGAAAGATCCCTCTCCGGTCGCGCCTGAACTGCCGACGGTCGCTTCGGTAGGCCTGCCCGAGCTTCTCTCCGACACGTGGACGGCCTTCACCGCTCCACCAGGCACGCCCATGTCGATCCGGCGCAAATATGCGGCGGCGCTGCGCGAAATCATTTTCTCGCCCGACATTCGCGCCCGCATCGAACAGGTCGGCATCGTGCCCTGGGGTCTCGATCCCGAACAATCAGCTGATCTGATCAAGCGCGAAACCGAACGCTGGACCGACGTGGTGCGCAAGGCCAACGTTCGCATGGATCAATAAACGTTTGCCGTCATTGCGAGCGAAGCGAAGCAATCCAGGAACCAGGGCGTAGAAACTCGCAACTGGGTTGCTTCCTCGCTACGCTCATTCGCAATGACGGATGTCGTCAGGCCTTGAGCACCTTCGCCCATTTCACCAGATTGTCGAGCAACTGCCGCATCAGCTCCTTGCCGACGGGATCGGTGAACTTGCCGTTCGCATCGAACTTGTCTGGCGCACCGGCCACGATGACATGCGGATTGTTCACCGGAAATGCGTTGAGCGCGACGAGGATGTGGCGCAGGTGAAACTGGGCGCGGATACCGCCGGTCGGACCGCCCGAAGCGCTGATCAAGGCACAGGGCTTGTTGTTGAAAGGCTGATCCGGCGGACGCGAGGCCCAGTCGATCGCGTTCTTGAGCGCGGAGGAGACCGAATAATTATATTCGGGCGTCGCGATCACGATGCCATCTGCGGCGGCGACCTGCGCCCGGAAACGCTGCGCTTGCGCCGGATAGCCCGCAAGCCGCACGTCATCGTTATAAAGCGGAATATCGCCGATCTCCGCATAGGTGAATTCCATTCCTTCGGGCGCCACGTCCTGCATGGCATGCAAGGTCAACGTATTGAACGAGCCTTTGCGCAAGCTCCCCGAGATCGCGAGTACCTTAAATCCGCTCATGGCAAATCCTGATCAAATGAAAAGTTCGGCCGCGTTAAGGGCCGCCGCCAGACCTGCCATATTCAAGCCCCATAAGCAAAAAGGCCGGGCATGGCCCGGCCTTCTTTCATTTTGAGGTAAACCTTGACGTTCAGCCGATCTGCTGGATCGCCGACAGCTTCCAATCCTGCGGCTTGCCGCCGGTCGGACGCACGAAGGTCCAGATTTCCGTGACCTCGTTCGGCTTGTTGAGGTCGCCCTCGATCAGCTTGCCGGTGACCCGGTCGACCACGGCGTCGATGAGCGAGAAGCGCATCGCCACGGTGGCATATTCATAGTCCGGCTCGCTCCACGACTCGGACAGATCGCCCTGCAGCAGCTTGACGTTGTCTGCCTTGGTCGCCTGACCGCGCTTCTTCATGGCTTCGAGATCGTCCTCGAAATAGCCAGCCATTTCCGGCGTGACGATCCGGCGCAAAGTCGCCGTATCCTCGGCCGCGTAGGCGGTCTGCACATCGGCGAGCAGACGTTCGAAAGCGCCATAGTCTTCGCCTTCGACGTTCAGCTTCTTCGTCACCGGTTGCGCGGCTGCGCCACCGCCGAACATCGACGAGCCGAAGCTCGACGACGTATTGGCAGGCTGCTCATTGGCGGTGCGTGCATAGCCGTCCTGCGGGGCAGCGCCCTGCAAGCCCGACATGCGCGGGGTGCCAGTCGCCATAGCCGGCTGCTGGCGGCGACGCCACCAGTTGAGCACCAGCATGGCGACGACGGCGATCAACGCGATCTGGATCAGGAAGCCGAACATGCCGGCAAGCGAGCCAAGCCCGTTGAACAGACCGCTACCCGACAGCAGGCCGAAGAGGCCGGCGCCGATCAGGCCGCCCATGATGCCGCGTGCCAGCGGCGATGAGAACATGCCGCCCGACTGCGGCGCCGCCGTCCGATTGAACGACTGCTGCGGCTGCGTCTGCGGCGATTGCGTGCGCTGCATCTGCCCCGCGTTCGGCGCCGTTGGCGTCGCGCGCGGCGCACTATTGGTAAACGATCCCCGGCTGCCCATGCTGCCGCCCGAGCCCGCGCGCGCATGCGCGAACACAGGCGCGAACGCGAGGGCCAAAACCGTCGCAACAGCCAGAAGACGGCCGGAACGGCCAATCTTGATCGATGACATTGGTGTCTCCAGATCCCTTCAGTCGTCGCGAACCGATGCGGCTCGTGCGGACGACACAGCGAATATCGTGAGGGCGAGGCCACACCACAAGTGCGCTACTACTACTGTAATTTTACCTGAGCGCGATTACGGTGTTAGATCGCCGGAAGGCCGGACGCTTTTTCGGCCTAAACAAAGCCAAAAACGATGGCGCCAATGAAGGCGAAAGCCGCGACGAGGGCCAACAGATCGACTTTCTGAGCATTTGCCACGCATGCCTCCCAAGTCGGAACCGATACCCGCGAGTCTAGCGGTCGAATAAAAAAACGCCAGTGCCTTTTGGCCCCTGGGGAGAAGTGCCCGCGCGGCGCAGGAATTGCTCCGCCATTTCAACTTCATGCCGCACAGCAAAAAGGGCGGCCAAAGCCGCCCCTCCGTCATCCGGCATTTTATCTATTCAGCCGAGAAGTTCGATTTTGGCCAGTTTGACATATTCGCCCCAGGCCTTGGTGTCGGCGAGCAGCAGTTCCTTGAGCATTTTGGAATCGCCGGGGAATGGATCGGTGCCGATGTTGCCGAGGAATTTCACCGTATCGGGATCAATCGCGATCTGATTGAACCACATTTCGAGTTTGTCGAGCAGCGGCTTTGGCGTTTTCGCCGGCATATGCACCGACCACCACGCAATCAGATTGCTATTGGGAATGCCGGCTTCGCGCGCGCCTGGAATATCGGGCAGCGATTTCATGCGTTCCGCCGCGCCAAGCGCCAATGGCCGCACCTTGCCTTGCTCGATCAAACCTTTCACACCGACCGGATCGATATGAACGAAGGCCAGTTGTTCGTTGACGAGATCGTTGAACATCGCTGAGGTCTCTTTGTATTTCACCTCAACGGTCTTCAGATCGAACTGCGCTTTATAAATCTCGCTCGATACGAGACCGGTATTCGCGACAGAACCATAGGAAGCCTTGTCGCCCTGCTCTTTCAGATAGGCCGTGAGTTCAGCAACGGTCTTCCACGGTTTGCTCGCCGGCACGCATAGAATGAAAGCCAGCTTCGACAATGTCGTCACATGTTCGAAATCGTTGATCGGATCGAACGACAGTTTTTTGAACAGATGCGGAGCGGCGGCAAGCACCGAACTGCCCGGCGCGATATAGATCGTCAATCCATCGGGCTTGGCGCGCGCCACATATTCGGTGGCGATATTGCCGAAGGCGCCAGGCTTGTTTTCGACGATCACCGTGCGCTGCGAGAGCTGCCCTAGCTTATTGGCATAGAAGCGCACCAACACGTCCGCGCCCGTCCCCGGCGGAAACATGCAAATGGCCCGCAACGGCCCGGACGGATAATCGCTCTGGGCGAATGCACCGCCCGCCAGCGGCAGCGCAGCCGCGCCCGCCCCAGCGGCCACGAATTGACGACGTGTGAACATGCCTCTCCTCCCTCTGGCCGGCGCCCGGCGCCTATAAGTCAAGCCTATGCTTGACCGTCGAACGCGGTTAAATCCGGCGCTTCACAGTTTCCCTGACATCACAGGTTAAATCGCTTTCCGCCAAAGGAAAAGCTGGCAAAATCAGTCGCTAGGCGATCGTCCTGCGTCTGGGATTCTGCCCACCGCGCGGCCGAGTCGGGGACGGTTGCGTCACGACGCGCCCTCCCCTATAAGCCCGGCGCGTGCCTGTTTCCGACACCCCTGGAGGCGAAGGCGCGTTTTTCCATTGAAAAGGACACGTTATGGCAACAGCGATCAAGCAGTTGGCCGCCACGGTCCGCGACGGGATCGGCAAGGGGGCCGCCCGCAGCGTTCGTCGTGATGGCAAGGTACCGGGTGTGATCTATGGCGGTGGCGATGCCCCGCAGGCGATCAGCCTCGACTACAAGAATCTCAACCAGCTCATTTACGCCGGGCACTTCCTGACGACGATTTTCGAGATCGACGTCGCCGGCCGCAAGGAACGCGTGATTCCGCGCGACTACCAGCTCGATGTTGTCCGCGACACGCCGCTGCATGTCGACTTCCTGCGCCTGAAGCCGGGTTCGTCCCTGCGCGTCAACGTGCCGGTTCACTTCACCGGTCAGGAAACCAGCCCTGGCATCAAGCAGGGCGGCTCGCTCAACATCGTCCGTCACACGATCGAGATGCGCGTTCCCGCCGACAACATTCCGGAAGCTCTGGTGGCTGACATCAGCGCCATGGGCATCAACGATTCGCTGCACATTTCGGCGATCACCCTGCCGGAAGGCTGCAAGCCGCTGATCACCGATCGCGACTTCACCATCGCCACGATCGCGCCGCCGGCGAAGGCCGAGGAAACCCCGGCCGCTGCGGCTGCTGCGGCTCCGGCTGCTGGTGCCGCTCCGGCTGCTGGCGCTGCCGCCGCTCCGGCCGCTGCCGCCAAGGCGCCGGCTGCGAAGAAGTAATTCGGCTTTGGCCGTCAGAAACGCCCGCGCCGCAAAGCGCGGGCGTTTTTGTTTGTACATCCGCTTAGCGATCTTGTAGCCAGAACCAATGCTTCTCCTCGTCGGCCTCGGCAATCCAGGCAGCAAATATGCCGGCAACCGGCACAACATCGGTTTCATGTGCATCGATGCGATCGCGCGCGCGCATGGCTTCCCCATCCTGCGCCGACGCTTTCAAGGCCTTGCCACCGAAGGGACGATCGGCACCCAGCGCGTCATTCTGCTGGAACCGCAGACCTATATGAACGAAAGCGGCCGCTCAGTCGCCGAAGCCGCCCGCTTCCATAAAATCCCGACAAGCGATGTCATCGTGTTCCATGACGAACTCGATCTCGCCGCCGGCAAACTGCGCATCAAGAAAGGCGGTGGCAATGCCGGGCACAATGGCCTGCGTTCGATCAGCGCTCATATCGGCAACGACTATCGCCGCATCCGGCTTGGCATCGGCCATCCCGGCGCGAAGGAACTCGTGCATGGTCATGTGCTGAGCGACTTTGCCCGCGCTGACCAGCCGTGGGTCGACGCCCTGTGCGATTCCGTCGCCGATCACATCGCTCTGGTCGCCGCCGGCAACGATGCCGAATTCCAAAACCGCGTTCATCGCACCATGGAAGACGCCGGCTTCGGCGAAAAGGACAAAGACAAGTGAATTGAATTTGCGCAGGGGAACGCGAACCGCCGCGACACTGCGCTATCTCACAAACCGCGGTTCAACAAAAAAACTCCCAGGAGGAAACATGACGGATATAGCCCAGGTCAAAGACGATCTCGTCACCGCCAATCGCATTCTCGCCTATCACCACGTGGTCGATTCCTTCGGCCATGTCTCGATCCGCCATCCGGAAAATCCGCAGCATTTCCTGCTGTCACGCGCCCGCGCGCCCAATTGCGTCGAAGTCGGCGACATCATGGAATTCACCCTCGACGGCAAGACGGTCGGCCATGAACCGGGCAAGCCCTATTCGGAACGCTTCATTCACGGCGCTGTCTACGAAGCCCGCCCCGATGTGATGGCCGTGGTTCACAACCACAGCCCCAATGTCGTGCCCTTCACCGTGCAGTCGCGCCGCAAGCTGCGCCCAATCATGCATATGTGCGCGCCCATAGGCACCGACATTCCAACCTGGGACATCGCGCATAAATTCGGCGCCACCAATCTGCTCGTCACCAATATGGACATGGGGCGCGATCTCGCCCAGACGCTCGGCAAGCGCACCGTCGCCTTGATGCGCGGCCATGGCAGCACCGTCGCCGGCAAGTCACTGCGCGACGTGGTGTTCACCTCCATCTATATGGAGATCAACGCCGAGATGCTGATCAAGGCTTATCAGTTGGGCGACGGCGACATCGTGCCGATGAGCGACGAGGAGGTCGCTGCCAACACGAAAGGCCGCGCCGGTTTCACCTATGAACGCGGCTGGGAGAACTGGTGCCGCCTCGTTGGCCGCCCCTACTATCCGCAAAACTGGGAAATGGGCCCCGGCTTCTCCAAAACCGACAAATAAGCGCGATAAATAAGCGACTTTTCATGCGCGGGCCTTCTCACGGAGGAGGCCCGCGTTTTCATGTTTATCCATCGCCCCGCCACGCATTAATCTAGGCGCATGTCTCGCTGGAGTATTGCGCCATGGACCGGCTGACGAGCATGGATGTTTTCGCGAAAATCGTCGCCAGCGGCAGTTTCGCCGGCGCCGCGCGCCGCGCTCAACTCTCGCCCACCGTCGTCAGCAAACATATTCAATCGCTCGAAAAATGGCTCGGCGTGCGCCTGTTCAACCGCTCGACACGCCGCATCGCGCTGACCGAAGCCGGCGAAGCCTTTCTTGAACGCTGCACGCGCATCCTGTCCGAGATCGATGCGGCGACAGGTGCTGCCGGTGAATTGCAGACCACATTGCGCGGCAAGCTGCGCGTCAGCGCGCCGGGAGCCTTCGGCAGTTTGCAGGTTGCGCCCGCAATCGTGGATTACATGGCGCAAAATCCCGATATCAACGTTCAACTCGATCTCAACGATCGCTATGTCGATATCCTCGGCGAAGGCTATGATCTTGCGGTGATCGTCGGACATCTCCCGGATTCGACCCTCACTGCGCGACGCCTGGCGCCGATCCGCTTCGTCACCTGCGCCGCGCCCAGCTATCTCGAGCGGCGCGGTACGCCGCAGCATCCTTCAGACCTGCGCCATCACGACTGCCTGCAATACACCGGCTTCCTCTGGACGCCTCATGAATGGCGCTTCCTCACGCCGGACGGCGAACCGCTTGTCGTGCAACTGCAACCGCGCCTTGCTTCTGCCACCATGGCGCTGCGCAACGCCGTGGTGCGCGGTGCCGGCATCATGCAAGGCCCGGTCTATACGGTCGCCGAAGACTTGGCCGCCGGACGTTTGGTGCCTGTGCTCAACGACTACACCGTACCGGAATTCAGCGTTTATGCGGTCCATGCCCAAGGCCGCCATCCTTCCGCCAAGCTTCGCAGTTTTATTGATTTGCTCAGCGCCCGCTTCAAACCGAAACCGCCCTGGGATCTTGTGCCCGCCTGATTGGCGATTATCCACGATTTGGAAGCTCAGTCTGTCCGGATCGCGATATTGTCGCGCCTGCCTCGCTCTCTACCATCGCTTTCCTGACCAATCATGGAGGGCGTATGCAATTCCATCTCAACGGTCGACCTGTCGATTTCGACGGCGACAAGCAGACACCCCTGCTCTGGGTGATCCGCGACTGGACGCAACTTAGCGGGACCAAATATGGCTGCGGCATCGCCCAATGCGGCGCCTGCACCGTTCATATCGATGGCGCGGCGACCCGCTCCTGCATCCTGCCAGTCGAGGCCGTCGAAGGCCGCCAAGTCACCACCATCGAAGGATTGTCGAAGGATCGCTCGCATCCGATTCAAAAAGCCTGGATCGAAAAAGACGTGCCCCAGTGCGGGTATTGCCAGTCGGGCATGATCATGGCGGCGGCCGCTCTGCTGAAGGAGTTTCCCAAACCGACCGACAGCCAGATCAACGACACGATGACCAATCTCTGTCGCTGCGCCACCTATCATCGGATCCGGGAGGCCATCCATGCCGCAGCCAATGCTTGATTCCACCCTTGATCGCCGCGGCTTTCTTAAGAGCCTTTCGCTCGCCACGAGCGCCCTGCTGGTGCCTCTCGCCGGTATCCGCCCTCTGGAAGCAGCTGATAATGTCGTCGAGATCACCGATTGGATTCGCATCGAGCGTAATGGCCGCACCATCCTCGGCCTGTCGCAATGCGAAGTCGGCCAGGGCGTCTACACGGGACTGCCGCAAATCCTCGCCGATGAACTCGATGCCGACTGGTCGACCGTCAGCGTCGAATTCGTCACCGCCCGTGATGCCTATCGCATGGCCGCCGCGAACGAGGAATTGCAGCAGTTCGTCGGCGCGTCCACATCGACGACCGTCTTTCACGATCGTCTGCGCCTTGCCGGCGCGCAAGCGCGCGAAGCCCTGATCCAGGCCGCAGCGAACCGTTGGCGCGTTCGGTTCACCCAATGCGAGGCCAAGAATGGCCGCGTCATTCACACGTCGACCGGCCGTTCGCTGTCGTTCGGCGACATCGCGGAAGAGGCTTCCAAGCTCGCGCTCAATCCACACCCGAAGCTGAAGTCACCTTCCGAACGAAGCCTCATCGGCAAAAACCTCAAACGCCTCGATACACCCGCGAAGGTCGATGGTAGCGCCATCTTCGGCATCGACGTGCGCGTGCCCGACATGCTGTTTGGCGCCGTCTGGATGACACCGACCCAAACCGGCAAGATTAAAGCGATCAAGAACGAGGCCGAAATCCTCGCTCGCCCCGGCGTCAAGGCCGTGGTGACAGCGCCCTTCTGGCCTCTGCCCGTCCACAATACGGTGATCGTCGTGGCCGACAGCTATTGGACCGCCAAACAGGCGACCGATGCCCTGGACGTCGATTTCGATCCCGGCGTCTCAGCGACCCTAAACAGCGACAAGATCATGAAGGATCGCCTCGCCGCGCTGGATTCCGACAAGGCCGTCGTCGCCACTCAGATCGGCGATGTCGCCAAAGCCTTTGCCGAAGCACCCGGCAAGATTATCGAAGCCCGCTATCACACGCCCTATCTCACCCACGCCACCATGGAACCGGTGGTGGCTACCGTGCATGTACGCGACAGCGAGATCGAGGTCTGGGGGCCGATCCAGGGGCAGGACATGGTGCGCTGGACGCTCGCCAAGAATTTTGACGTACCTGCCAACAAAGTGATCGTCCACACGACCTTCCTAGGCGGCAGTTTCGGCCGCAAATACGTGCCCGATTTCGTTTTGCATGCCGCCGTCGCCTCCAAGGCCGTCGGCCGGCCGGTGAAAGTGATCCGCTCGCGCGAAGACGACATGCGCCACAGCTATTATCGCCCCTGTGCCTCGGCGCGCATGCGTGCCGTGCTGGGGCCTGACGGCTATCCGACCGCAATGCATGCGCGCGTCGTCGGCGAATCTCTCTATGCGATGATCAAACCCAAGGCGATGCAGGCGGCCGGCGGCTGGGACGAGACCATGGTCGATGCGATCTACGATCTCATCTATGCCATGCCCAATCTCACCGTCGACAATATCGACGTGAAACAGCCGATCCCGGTGAGTTTCATGCGTACGGTCGGCAGCACGTCCTCGGTCTTCTTCCTGGAAAGCTTCATCAACGAATTGGCCGATGCTGCCAAGATCGATCCCTATCTCTACCGCAAACATCTTCTGGCGCACGATCCCCGAGCCGTTGCCGTGCTCGACCGGGTGACCGAGGCCGCCGGCTGGAACACGCCGGCGCCCTCGGGCCTCCATCGCGGCATTGCCTTCAATCTCTACACGGGTCGCGGCGGCGCCTTCGAAAGCTATGTTGCCCATGTGGTCGAGGTCGAAATGGTAAAAGGCCGCGTCGCCGTGCGCCGCGTCGTCTGCGCCGCCGATGTCGGCACCGTCGTCAATCCGGAGCTTGTGCACGCCAATATCGAGGGCGGCATCGGCTTCGCGCTGACCAATACGTTGAAAAGCGAAATCACCTTCGCCAAGGGCGCGGTCGAACAGGGCAATTTCGACGCTTATCCGCTGCTGACTCTGGCCGAAATGCCAGAGATCGAAGTGGTCCTGATCGACAGCGATCGGCCGCCGCAAGGCTGCGGCGAGGTGGCGCTCGCACCCGTCGCGCCTGCGGTCGCTCAGGCGATCTACCGGGCGACCAGCAAGCGCATCAGATCGATGCCATTCGAAAACGCAGCCAATATGCTGCGCACCGATTGAGAAGACAAATGCTCGGCTCGCGCCGGGCATTTTTCATCAGGTGCCGTTCGTCCAGCGCCCTTGCGCATCGCGCCCAGCTTTACCCTTGGCCTTCAGGCCATCGAGTTCGCGCACGATCTCGCGGCCGTCGCGGCTGCCGACGGCGGCCATCAAGTCCTCGAAATATTTCGGGCCGTCGGCGAGGGCCGCTTCGAGCGAGGCGAAACGCTTGCCCGCATAAGCAGGTGCCGCCGGGATGATCGTATCCATACCGCCCTTGCCGAAGGGCCAGGTCAAATCATAGCCGGCCTTGCTGCCCGTGCGGGCGCCATCGAGGGAGGGATCGAGCGGGCTCATGCGCACATTGTCGACGATGATCAGATCCTTCGCCGGCTGGAAGCGCGTGCCCAAAGCCCACTCCATCTCTTCATCATTGAAAATGTCGATGTCGGGATCGACGACGAACATGTTCTTGACGCCACAAGCGCCGAGCACCGCCATAATAGCAGAACGCGCTTCGCCGGGCACGCGCTGACGCAACTGCACGCGTACATTCTGCGCGCCGGCGGCCGCCACCGGCGCATAGACGGCAAGCGGTTCGCGCACCGCCAGTTTCAACGCCCGCCAAACATTGAGTTCGGTACGCAAATTCTCAAGCTGCGACGTATCCGTGCGCGCCAAATGTTTGCCGCTGATGGAGATCGTCTGGAACAGTGCATCGGAGCGGCGCGTGATCGCCGTCACATGGAAGACCGGATTTTTCTTCACCCCGCCGTAATAGCCCATATATTCGCCATAAGGCCCCTCCGGCTCCACATAACCATGCGGATCGAGCCAGCCTTCGATCACATACTCCGCATCCGCGGGCACTCTGAGATCGTTAGTGATGCATTTGACCACCGGCATCGGCGCATCGCGCAGGCTCGCCATAAGGCTCAACTCGTCGACCGGGATCGACATGGTCGCCGCGATCATATCGACAGGATGCGAGCCAATGACATAGGCCACCGGCACCGGCTTTCCGGCGGCCGCCGCTTCCATATAAATGATGCGCAGGTCGCTCGGCGCGTTGAGGTCGACACCGGTTTCCGTGCGGCTGCGCAACATCAGACGGCGCAGACCGACATTGGTCCAGCCGGTTTTCGGATCGATGCTGAAATCGATGGCCGAAGAAATATAGGGCGCGCCATCAAGCCCATGCTGGAGATGGACCGGCAGGGACGTGACATCCACATCGTCGCCCGTCAGCACCATCTGCTGGCAGGGCGCCTGCGCCCGCGTCACCTCGACAACGGGATGTTTGGTGTCGAGCCGCCGCATCAGCTCGCCCAGCAGTTGACGCTCGGACACGCCGAACGCCTTCGCCAGACGCGAGCGCCAGCCGGCAACACTGGCGACAAGTTCCTGCTCCTCGGGACCCACCTTCTTGAACCACACCGCCTTGGTGGTATTGGCGACGATGGCGGCCACGTCGGCGAGATCGGTCTTCTGCTCTATCACCTCCACTTCGCCTTCGGCCGCGATGTCCTGCATGAATTTGCGCAGGCGAAAACGGTCGAAGTCGAGCGGCGTGGCAGCGCCCGCGCGCCCGGTATCGGGTACGGTATTCATGGTTTCCTCCTCTTGTGCGCTTTGTCGCGCTTATTAGGTCAGTTCGTGCACGCCTCAGGCGGTCGACAGCGCCTCTTCGTCCACCGGATCGAGATGGCGCAGACGCGGCGCCACCTGTTCCGCGAACAGACGCATGGACTTCGCACGCTTCTCGCGATCCGCCCATTCCTTGCCGGCGATCAACAGCAAGGTGCCGAAACCGCCGCTGTTTTCATAATGCTTCAAAACCTGTTCGGTCACATCATCGACCGAGCCGATCGTGTAGCAACCGCCTTCGACCATATCCTCGATGGTGATCGTGTCGCCCTGGATCGGCAGTTTATAGACATTGCGGGCGAAGTGCAGCAGGCCGCGCTTGGCCTGAAAGCTCAATTCGTAGTTGGCTGACTCGCGCAACTCATCCATCGCCTGCTTCTTGCTGTCGGCGATATAGATGTAACGCGACACCGAAATATTACGCCGCGGGTTTTTCTGCCCAGCCGCCTGCGCCGCCGCGCAATATTTCTCAGCCTTCACTTTCAGGCGATCGGCCGGCTCCAGGAAGGCCGAAAGCAGAGTATGGCCGTTCTCGCCGCAATATTTCAGCATGCCGTCGGAATCGGTCGCTGTCGCCATCGGCATATGCGGCTGTGAAGCCGGACGCGGCCAGGCGACGACGCCTTTGCCCTGCCAATGCTTGCCGTTCCAATCGAACGGCTCGGTGCTGCTCCAGCATTTAAGGATGAAATCGAGCGATTCCTGTAGGCGCTCGTGCCGATCTTCATAGGTCAGGCCGCGCTCTTCGCTGAACACCGGCGATGGCACGCCTGAGCCGAAGCCGAAAATGAAACGTCCCTGGCCCAGCAGATGTTCCGTCACCGCCGCTTGAATGGCCACATCGACGGGATGTTGCAGATGCGCGATCTTGATCGCAGCGCCCATGCGGATTTGTTTCGTCAGCGCGGCCGCCTTGCACATCAGCAGTTCCGGCGCAGGCAGAATGTCGACCTTGTCGAGATAGACGGCCTCGCCGTGATGCTCGCTGATATAGGCATCGCGGAACCCGAGTTGATCGGCCAGCACGATCTCGAACAGATCTTCTTCATAGGTGCGCGCCGCCGACGTATGCGGCCTGAACCCGTTCGACCAGATCCCGAATTCCATTCTTATCTCCTGTTCCGCATTCCGGCGCATGACACCACAACGCCGCCGGTGAACGGCGGCGCAGAGCTTCACTTGACGGCAAAGGTTGTGTCAACACGTCCGATTTTGTGGCTTCAATGCGCCCAACGCGCCCGGATGAAAGTACCGATCTCAGCCACCACCGTATCGGCGGCTTTGATCAGCCCAAACTGTCCGGCGAAGCCATGCATCTGGCCGGGAAAAGATTTGTAGACGACAGTCACATCGGCCGCTTGCAAGGCTTTTGCATAAGCTTCGCCCTCATCACAGAGGGGATCGAGCCCACCCGTCGCGATATAGGCCGGTGGCGCATGCGACAGATTGTCGGCGAGGATCGGCGAAGCACGCCAGTCCAAAATGTCGGCATCGCTGCGCAAATAATGATTACGGAACCACTGCATGGAAGCCGCCGTCAGCGTATAGCCGCTGCCGACACGCGTGTAAGAAGGTGTATCGCATCGCAGATCGGTCACCGGATAGATCAGGGCCTGCGCCCACAAGCGAGGCGCTCCATCGCGCGCCGCTTGCAGCGCCACGACCGCCGCCAGATTGCCGCCGGCACTGTCGCCCACGACAGCCATGCGTCCGGCATCGACACCCAGCGTTGCCGCCTGCGCGGCAATCCATCGCGTCGCGGCCATCGCATCTTCCGCCGCCGCCGGAAATTTATGTTCCGGCGCCAGGCGATAGTCGACGGCGATGACGACCGCCCGCAATGCGTTCGCCAGGTGACGCACCAGAACGTCATGGGTTTCGAGATCGCCGACAACCCAGCCGCCACCATGAAAATAGACGACGACCGGGCTTTGTCGATCCTGCCCGGCCGCCTCGCTGCGATAAAGCCGCAAGGGGATCGGCCCGCGCGGCCCTTCGGCGATCAGCGCCTGCACCTCCGCCATCGGCGGCACGAACTGGTTCATCGCCTTGCGCATGGCGAGCCAGGCAGCGCGACCTTCCTGCGGTGTCAATTGCTCCAGCGCCGGCCGATTGGCGGCGCGGACCGCCATCAGCAGGCGCTCCGCGTCAGGATCGATCGGCGGCACGGTGGTCGTATCGGTCATCGACGTTCGCTATCCTTGTGGCTCAATCTTAGCCACGCGGACATATTCCTTCCAGGCCTCGATGTCTTTGACAAGACGCGCCTGTCCCTGTTCCGGCGTCTCGATCATCGGATCGCCGCCGAAACTGTTGAGAAACTTTCGCGTCTCTTCGCTGGCGGTGACCTGGTTGAACCATTTGGCCAGTTGATCGACCACGGGTCGCGGCGTCGCCGCCGGCACCTGGGCCGACCACCAGCCGGTGATATCCATGCCTTTGACCCCAGCCTCGTCCATGGTTGGCAATTGCGGATTGGCGTCCAATCGCTTGCCGGTGCTGACGGCGAGGATGCGCAGGCGCCCTTCGCGCGCCTGCGCCAGCGAGAAGACGGGATCATGCATGCCGTAATCGACCACGTCGGTCGTCATGTCATTTAAAGAATCGACGGCGTTCTTGTAATTGACCTCGAGTGCCTTGACGCCCGAGATCACCTTATACATTTCGCCCATCACCGTACCGGTGGGCGCGGCGCTGGCATAGGACGCCTTGTCGCCTTTCTCTTTCAGATGGGCGGTGAGTTCCGCCACCGTTTTCCACGGCTTCTTGGTATCAACCACCAGCATGAAGGGTTGGCGATTGATCGTCGCGATCACCTGAAAAGCCTTGGCCACGTCAACCGGCGGCTTTTTGAACAGCGACATGTTGCCAGCAAGCGCGCTGCCCGAATGCACATAGACCGTATAGCCATCGGGCTTGGCCCGCGCGGAATACTCTGCGGCGATATTACCGCCGGCACCGGCCCGGTTCTCCACGAGCACCTGCCGCCCGACGATCGGCCGCAGCCGCTCCGAATAGTAACGCACGATCACATCGGCGCCGCTGCCCGGCGGAAAGGCGCAGATCAAGCGCAAATCCTGCGCCGGATAATCCTGTGCGCTGGCGCCCCCGCTCCAAGCGGCAGCCCCCACGGCCGCACCACCCAGTACGGCGGCGCGCCGCGTCACCCCAAAAACCGTGCCCATCCCTAGCCTCCCCTTCCGTTAAGGACGATGCTTATGCGCTGGGGTACGTGGGCTCAGCCCTGCGGTTCGATCTTGGCGATCCGCACGTAATTGCCCCAGGCTTCGATATCTTTCAGCAAGCGCGCCTGGCCTTCATCGGGCGTGGTGATATAGGGGTCGCCGCCAAACTTGTTGAGGAATTCCTTGCCCTCGGGCGAGCCCGTCACCTGGTTGAACCATCCGGCGATCTGATCGATGACAGGACGTGGCGTCCCAGCCGGCACGATGGCCGCGAACCAGCCGACGAGATCGATGCCCGGCACGCCACCCTCCGCCATGGTCGGCAGATCGGGCTGCGATTGCAGCCGCTCGGCGCTGGCGACAGCAAGAACACGCAGACGCCCCTGCGCCACCTGGGCGAGCGCGAATTGCGGATCATGCGCGCCAAAATCGGCGGCCCCCGACGCCAGATCGCTCAGCGAATCCTGCGCCATGCGATAGTTGATCTCGACGGCCTGAAGGCCGGCGACGCTCTTATAGAGTTCGGCCAGCACCCGGCCCGACGTCGCCGAAACCGCATAGCTCGCTTTGTCGGCCTTTTGCTTGAGATGCGCGGTAAGCTGTTGCAACGTCTTATGCGGGCTGTCGGGATGAACGACGATCATGAAGGCTTGCTTGTTGATCGTCGCCGCCACCTGTAAAGCCTTGGCCGCATCGACCGGCGGCTTCTTGAACGTATGCATATTGGCCGAGACCGACGAACCCGTATGCACATAAATCGTATGACCGTCGGGCTTCGAACGGGCGACGAATTCGGTCGCGATATTGCCGCCCGCCCCCGGCTTGTTGTCGACGATAATCGTCCGCCCTCCCGTCATCGACCTGATCTTTTCCGCATAGAAGCGCACGACCACGTCGGAACCGCTGCCGGGCGGAAAGGCACAGACAAAGCGAATGTCCTGGTTCGGAAAGGATTGCGCTTGCAGCGGCGCGGTGCCGGCGCCCAGCGCCAAAGTCCCCGTGCCGGCAACCAGCGCCTTGTTGAACTGACGGCGATCGATCAATGCCATTGACGTGTTCTCCCTTTATTATTTTCTTCTCGCTCCGGCCACGCCAAGAGGCGCGGCCGGGCCTTTCATCTCATAACAAATATTATTGTGGCTCAATCTGCGCCACGCGTATGTAGTCCTTCCAGACGTCCACCTCGCGAACAAACAGCCGTTGTGATGCATCGGGAGAATTGACGAAGGGCTCGCCACCGATCTTGGCGAAGAACTCGCGCATCTCCGGCATTTCGATGACCTGCGTCACCCACTTACCCAATTGCTCGACGATGGGCCGTGGCGTCGCCGCCGGCACATGAGCAGCCCACCAACCGACGATATCGACATCCTTGGCCCCTTGTTCGTGCAAGGTCGGCACGTTGGGCACCACCGACAGGCGATCCTTCGTGCTGGCGGCGAGAATGCGGACGCGGCCTTCGCGCGCCTGCGCCATCGCCAACACCGGATCGAGCGTCATGAAATCGAGATTGCCGCTGGCAAGATCGTTGAGGCCATCAGGGCCCGAACGGTAACTCACCTGCACCGCCTTGAGGTCGAAGGCTTTCTTATAGGTTTCGCCGAGCACCGCCGTCATCGGATTGGCGATGCCATAGCTCGCCTTGTCGCCGCGCTCCCTCAGATGCGCAGTCAATTCGTCGAGGTTTTTCCACGGCCGATTGGCGGCGATGACCACCATATAAGGCTGGCGATTGATCGTCGCCGCCAGCTGGAAATCGCGCACCGCATCGAATGGCGGCTTCTTGTAAAGATACATGTTGCTGGCGGTCGCACTCGCCGCATGCAGCAGAATGGTGTGGCCATCGGGTTTCGAACGCGCCACATATTCGCAAGCGATATTGCCGTTGGCGCCGGGCTTGTTCTCGACGATGATCGTCCGGTTCATCAGCGGCCGTAGCCGCTCGACGACGGAGCGCGCCAAAACATCGGCGCCGCTGCCTGGCGCAAAAGCGCAAACAGCCCGTACATCCTGCGATGGATAATTTTGAGCGCGAGCCGAACCGATCGATGCCGGCGCGCCAAGACCCGCGCCAATGATCGCGGTGGCCTTACGTCGTGTGTACTGCATCTCCATCCCCTCCCGAATGAAAACGAAAAACGACTATCTCCTCTGGTAGACCAGGCTTCCCTCCGGCGCCGCCCCTCCCAAGGCAGCGCCGGAAAGTCTTGTGTTGGCTAGCCGCCTTCCTGGAAGGCGATTTCGCGAGACTTGCGCACGTTCGGCAGCACGATCACGAGCAACAGGCCCAGCGCGCAGATCAGCAGCGTCAGCGAGATCGGCCGTTGCAGGAAGATCATCGGATCGCCGCGTGACAGCACCAGCGAACGCCGCAGGTTCTCTTCCATCAGCGGTCCCAGCAGGAAGCCCAGCACCATCGGCGCCGGTTCGCAGCCGAACCGCACCATGATGTAGCCGAAGACCGCGAAGACCGCCGTCAGGATCATCATCACCGCATTGGCATTGGTGCCATAAACGCCGATGACACAGAACATCAGGATCGCCGGATAGAGATAGCGATAGGGGATCGACAGCAGCTTCACCCAAATGCCGATCATCGGCAGATTGATGACGACCAGCATCAGATTGCCGATCCACATGCTGGCGACCATGCCCCAGAACAGATCCGGACGGCTGGTCATCACCGCCGCGCCCGGCTGAATGCCCTGGATCATCATCGCGCCCATCATCAACGCCATGATCGGGTTCGACGGCAGACCCAATGTCAGCAGCGGAATGAACGAGGTCTGCGCCGCGGCATTATTGGCTGATTCCGGACCGGCCACACCTTCGATCGCGCCCTTGCCGAAGCGGCTCGGATCCTTGGCGACCTTCTTTTCCACCGTATAGGCGGCGAAGGCGGCCAGAACCGCGCCACCGCCCGGTAGAATGCCGAGGATGGAGCCGACGGCGGTGCCACGCAGCACCGGCTTCCAAGACTGCGCGAACTCGCTGGCGCTCGGCCACAGATCCCGGAACTTGGTGCTGATCGCCGTGCGGTCGACCTCCTTTTCCTCGAGATTGCGGATGATCTCGACGATACCGAACATGCCGATGACCATCGGCAGGAAGTCGATACCGTCCCACAATTCCGAGACGCCAAACGTATAGCGCACGGCACCGCTGTTGACGTCGGTGCCGACGAGACCGAACAGCAAGCCGACGATCACCATGGCGATCGCCTTGATGACCGAACCATGCGCCAGCACCACGGCCATTAAAAGGCCGAGCAGCATCAGCGAAAAATAGTCGGGCGAGTTAAACTGCTGCGCCAAAGCCGCCAGTGGCGGGCCGAAAGCGGCAATGAAGATCGTGCCGACGCAACCAGCGAAGAACGAGCCGAGCGCCGCGACCGACAGCGCCGCGCCGGCCCGGCCTTTTCGCGCCATCTGATAGCCGTCCATACAGGTGACGACCGATGAGGCTTCACCCGGCATGTTGACGAGGATCGACGTGGTCGAACCGCCATATTGCGCGCCGTAGTAAATACCGGCGAGCATGATCAGCGACGACAGCGGATCAAGACCAAAGGTGATCGGCAACAACATCGCGATGGTCGGGATCGGCCCGATACCCGGCAGAACGCCAATGAGCGTACCGAGCAAACAGCCGATCAGCGCGAAGCCGAGGTTTTGGAAACTGGCGGCGGCAGCAAAGCCGGTGGCGAGATTGGAAAAGGCATCCATGGCGAATTACCTTCCCCACCAAGCCGGCATCGGCTGCGACAATCCGTAGATGAAAACGCCGACGCAGAGCGCCGCGACGACAATGGCCAGAACCACCGTTTCCTTGACGTTGAATTGTTTGCGCGCCGCGCTGGCGATGAAGATCACAGCGACGGTCGTCAGCGCCAAACCAATCTGCTCGATCAAAAAGCCGAAGGCGAGAATGGCCAGGATGACGAAAGAGATGGGCCGCAACGGAATCCTTTGAATCGGCGGTCCATCCAAGGCGAAACCACGCCCGCCGATGATCAGGCCCATCATGATGGTGAGATAGCTCAGGATGATCGGAAAATAGCCCGGCCCCATACGGGAGGACGATCCGTAAGTGAGATCCTGACCAAAATAAACGCCCGCCACGCCGATCGCGATAAAGACGAGCCCCGCACCCAAGTCTTGCGGGCTCCGAATTCGTAGCATGCAGCTTCCTCCCCCGTCGGCAACTCTGCGCCGAACGATTACCTCTAGCTATGTCCCCTATAACTATAACAGGGAGCACGATACCGCCAATGGTTTGCGGTGCAAGAATTTCGTGCAGACCTCTTCTGTGGACGACACTCCTTCCGCCCGGTCAAGCCCAGGGATCGATCGAGCAGTGAATGGCGCCGGGCCGCCCCTGGCCACCCACTGTCATCAAGGCTTCGTGGGCCTCGCCCAAGCCAAAGACGTGGGTGCACATCCGCTCCAGTGGGAAGCGGCCACTGGCGATGATCTGAATCGCCAGCTCCACCGCCTCGTAACTATGGCCGCGCACGCCCTTCACGGTGAGGAATTTCTTCACCAGGATATCGGTGTCGAACTCGGCCTTGCGATCCGGACTGCGCCCGCCCAGGATGATGCGCCCACGTTTGCGCGCCAATTGAATGGCCGAAATCGCCGCAGCAGGGCCGCCGGACGAACAATCCATCACTAGATCGGCCATCAGGCCGCCCGTGATATCGGCCACCGTTTCGAGCAGGTCTTCTTCATCGATATTGATCGTATGGGTGGCGCCGAACTCCTTGGCCAAGGCCAGCCGGGCGCGATCGGCCGGCGAGGATTTGCCTGTCACGATGATGAGCCCGGCACCCGCCTGCCGCGCGGCCAAGGTACAGGCAAGCCCCTGCTGGCCCGGCCCCTGAATGACGACCGCTTCGCCCATTTTGAGACCGCCCTGCAGGCAGGCCCATTCGACACCATTGCCAAGCGGCAGGGCCAAAGTGGCAAGCTTGGCCGGCACATGCGCCGGCATGTGGTGAAACACCGAATTGGGGTGGAGATATTGGTAATGCGCGTAGCCGCCCCAGAGCGCAGGCGAGATCGACACCGGCGTGGAGCCGAAGCGGATCGTGTTCGACAAATTGAGCGTGTCGGTCTCGTCGCACAGTCGAAAATCGCCGGTGCGACAATAATGGCAATGACCGCACGGCAGATATTCCTCGAGCGCCACGCGGTCGCCTTCCTTCACACCGAACCGCTTGGCCGCATAACGCCCCAGCCGATCGACCATCCCCACGGTCTCGTGGCCGAGGATCAGCGGCCCTTTGGAGCGGGGATAGTTGTTGTAGTGGGGCCAGTCGCTGCCGCAGATGCCACACAGCTCGACTTTGAGCAGGCCCGCATCCTCGGCAATGTCGGGAAATGCGATCTCCCGCACTTCTGTTTGTTGGATGGCATAGGAAACCGCCGCTGCAACACCGGTCATGTCACACGCCCGTATGAATGATGCCGGGCCGCGCCTGTAAATCCTCGGCCTTTGCCTTGGCGAAAGGTTTGTCGGCCGGAAGGATGAAGGACGCCGAGCGCACCCGATGGGTTTCCGCCTTCAGCCCACGCGGTTCGCTGCCCTTGGCCAATCCCAGAGCCGCTTTCTTCAACAGGCTGCGCGCCATGATGATCGCATTGTCGGTCGACACCAGATTTTCCTTCGTGCGATCGACGACCGGCCCCATGCTCTCTTGCAGGGATGCATCCTGCATGGCGATGCCGGCGACGCCGCTGTAATACCGGCCGCTTTTCTGCAACGCCCGATCCATCAGGTAATCATTGTCTTTATTGATGACGGGCCGGTAGGTGCCCGGAACCAGTTCCACATGCATGCCGCCGCCGCTGCGCATGGTCGCCAATTCATGTTCGCTCAAAGCCCGGGTTGGATGCCAGGTGAACGACCAGGTGATGCAGTTCTCATCATCCATCGGCACCCAGGCATGACCGTTCAAGGCATTCTCGCCATAAGGGGGGATCATCGTATACCAGGGCATGATCCACTGGGTGATGCGCCAATAATATTCGCCGGGCTCGGCGTTGCGGCGCGCGCCGATCAACATGCCCGATGGCGAGTCGACCACCTCGAAACGCGGCGTGCGATCGCCGTTATAGACCGCGCCCTTGGTGGCACGGTGCAGCGGATCGGTATGCAGTTCGCCACTGTGCAGCCAAGAGACATGACTTGAATCAATGCCGCCTTCCATGGCCTGCAGCCAGTTGCACTCCTGCCAGCGCTTGGCGATGTAGCACTGCGACGCCGGCAGATCGAGCCATTCGAAAGCGGGAAATTCCGGCTGTTTCTCCCGCGGCCCCATATAAACCCAGATGACGCCGGCCTTCTCGACGCACGGATAGGCTTTCAATTTGACCTTCTGGCAGTAGCCACTTTCCACCGGCTCGGACGGCACTTCGATGCACTGGCCGTTCACATCGTATTTCCAGCCATGATAAGGGCAGCGCAAACCACCCTCTTCGTTGCGGCCAAACCACAGCGAAACGCCGCGGTGCGCGCAGAATTCATCCATCATGCCGACCTGGCCCGACGTATCGCGAATGGCGATCAGGCGCTCGCCCAGCACTTTGACACGCACCGGCGGACAATCGGGTTCCGGCAATTCCTCGGCGTGCAGAATGGGCACCCAATAGCGGCGCAGCAAATCGCCCATGGGTGTGCCAGGGCCCGTGCGGGTGACAAGAGCATTGTCGTCGCTCGACAGCATGGCGCGTCTCCTCGTTTTGGTGCCATTTTTCGCACTGGTCGTTTCCAGTGGCGGCGCCTTGATCTAGGGCAATAACGCTCCCGGCCGTCCGGCGCAATGGTGACGGACGCCGCAGATGACACTGGAGGTGACAGGGGCGCGATGACGCCTTAAAGACGGGCACCGTCGAAATACAGATTTTAAAAGAGGATGAAGGCGATGGCGCATGGCGAACGCTTCCGGCTGGCAGGCGTGATGGGCTGGCCGGTGATGCATTCGAAATCGCCGATGCTGCACAGCTACTGGTTTCGCGAATATAACCTCGCCGGTACCTACATCCCGCTTGAAATCGCCCCCGAGGGCCTTGCCAAGGCGTTGAAATCCCTGCACCCGCTCGGCTTCGCCGGCTGCAACCTGACGATCCCGCACAAGCAGGCGGCGCTCGCCATCGTCGACGAGATCGATCCTTTGGCGCGCACCATGGGTGCGATCTCATGCGTGGTCGTACGGCCGGACGGATCGCTGTTCGGCTCCAACAACGATTGCTACGGTTTCATCGAAAATCTCGTCCAGGGCGCACCGCAAATGCGTTTCGAGGCCGGACCGGCTGTCGTGCTGGGCGCCGGCGGCGGCGCCCGCGCGGTGGTGTGGGGCTTGGCGCAACGCGGCGTTCCCGAAATTCGCCTGATCAACCGCACCCGCGCCCGTGCCGAAGAAATCGCCCAGGAATTCGGTGCGCCGGTGAAAGCCGTCGATTGGAATGACCGCAACAATGCGCTCGAAGGCAGCAACCTGCTGGTCAATACGACGAGCCAGGGCATGATCGGCATGGAGGCACTCGACATCGATCTGTCGAAACTGCCGCGCAGCGCTTTGGTGACCGACATCGTTTATGTGCCGCTCGAAACGCCGTTGCTGAAAGCCGCGAAGGCGCGCGGCAATCCCATTGTCGATGGTCTCGGCATGCTCCTGCACCAGGCACGTCCGGCCTGGCAGGCCTGGTTCAATGTCGACCCGAAAGTGACGCCGGAGCTGCGCGCGATGATCGAGGCGACGCTTTAATTAAAGCTTCGCCAGATAGTGATCCCAGGTCCGCCGGAACAGGCTGGCGGTCCACAGCTTCTCCAGCGCCGCCTTCTGCTCTTCCGCGTCGAAGACGTACGGCTTGCCGATCTGCAAGGCCATATATTGGCGCTGCGCATTCTCTTCGAGATAGACGGCGAGAACGAAGGCTTCGACGATGTCCTTGCCGACGGTGACGGCTCCATGGGACTTCATCAACGCGCTTGAACGATCGCCCAGCACTTGAGCCAACCTGTCCGCCATCTCCAGCGTATTGATCGAGGCCGGCGTATCGAGCACCGGCGCTTCGCCCGGCAATACGCCTTGCGCGAAGACCGGCTGATAGGCGTGACCCGTCATCGTCAGAAACGTCGACCATTTCGGATGCGCATGGACGACGGCGCGCACGTCCGACCGCGCCCGATAGACGCCAGTGTGCAGATGGAATTCGAGCGGTGGCTTAGCGCTGCCCTCGATCAGGTTGCCGGCCATGTCGATGGTGACGATGTCGTCGACGGTCAGGCTGCTGCGCTGGCAATTGCCTTGATTAATAAGAATGCGGTCATCGCCGATACGGATGCTGCAATGGCCATTGAAATCGATGATCTCGGCCATTTCCAGCATACGGATGCAATCGACGAGCTGCTGGCGCTCCTGCGCGAAGGGTTTCACCCCCGGTCGCTCCAGCGGCTGTACGCTACCCTGGGACATACGCTTCCCCCAAAATCCGGCGGCACGTTGCTGGAGCCGCCGGTCCAAGTCAATAATAAGTCAGTTGGGGATGCTTTGAGACCGATTGAGCCGCCGCGTCAATCCGTGCCATGGTCCGCCCGAAATTCCTTGGAGGAAAGCATGACACGGATCGCGGTGCTCGACGACTATCTCGATGTCGTCAAAAGCCAGGGCGACTGGGCGAGCCTGGGCGGCGACTGTCAGGTCTCGTTTTTCCGCCAGAACCTTGCTTCGGTCGAGGACGCCGCCCGCCAGCTCGCGCCCTTTGAAGTGCTGAGCCTGATGCGCGAGCGCATGCCCCTGCCCCGCGCCCTGATCGAGAAACTGCCCAATCTCAAACTGGTCATCACCACCGGCGGCCGCAATCGCTCCATCGATGTCGCCGCCTGCAAGGAACGCGGCATTGTCGTGTGCGGCACCCGCAGTGCCGATCCAGCCCCGACCGTCGACGTCGCCTGGTGGCTGATCCTGTCGGCCGCCCGCAATCTGCACCGGGAGGAGCGCCACATGCGCGCCGGCGGCTGGCAGGAGAAGCTTGGCTTCTCGGTTGCCGGCCTGACCCTCGGTCTTATCGGCTTCGGCAATCTCGGCCAGCGCGTCGCCAAGGTCGGCCAGGCCTTCGGCATGAAGACCATCGCCTGGAGCCAGAATCTGACCGAAGAAAAGGCCGCTGCTGGCGGCGCCCGGCTCGTCAGCAAGGACGAGCTCCTGTCGCAGGCCGACGTGATGAGCATCCATCTCGTCCTGAGCGACCGCTCACGCGACCTGATCGGTGCCCGCGAATTCGGCCTGATGAAACCAAAGGCCATCCTGGTGAACACGTCGCGCGGGCCGATCATCAACGAAGAAGCGATGATCGAGGCGCTGAAAACAAAGCGCATTCATGCTGTCGGGCTCGACGTCTATAATGTCGAACCGCTGCCGCCCAACCACATCCTTCGCAGTTTCGATAACGCGGTGTTGAGCCCGCACTTGGGCTACGCAACCCAGGTCAATTTCAAGACCTATTACGCCGATACGATCGAGGCCATCAAAGCCTGGCGGGCCGGCACGCCAGTGCCACGCCTCATCGAGAGCGACTGAGAGAAGGCCCATTCCACGGGCCTTTCCGCTTTTGCCAAGGTTCGCTTCTTTGATTCGTTTTAGAACACAAGGCCCCTAATCCGGCTGTGCGCCAGTATTTTTGTGAATAGAGCCTCCATAAACAGCGACGGGATGGGGGTTTTTTGAATCGCCGCTTGGCGTGAGGGCTTGATTGGCTAATATCTCGCCGTTGATTCGAACCATGTTGATTCGATCCGGGAGACTACCAATGGCAAAGAAAGCAGCAGCCGCGAAGCCGGCTGGTAAGGCGTCGGCAGCGGCTTCCACTGTCACCCTGAAGCATCTGGCAGCTACGCTGTCGGTCGACCACGAGCTGTCGAAGAAGCAGACCGAGACCGTTCTGACGGACATGGTCGACCTCGTCGTCAAGAACCTCAAGAAGGGCAACCGCATCCGCATCGTCGGCCTCGGCATCCTTCAGGTCCGCAAACGCGCCGCCCGCATGGGCCGCAACCCGGCCACCGGCGAAGCGATCAAGATCAAGGCGAGCAAGAAGGTCGCCTTCCGCGCCGCCAAGGAACTCAAGGAAGCGATCTAATCGCTGCTTGAATTCAAGGCATTCCAGAGCCCCGCTTGCGAGCGGGGCTTTTTCTTTGGCAAAGGCCCTAAATCTCTGCGCATCAGGCACTTCCGGCGCAAGGCCAAGTCCGGCTATGTAGAGCGAAATCGCCCGATCGAGTGCCGGGCGAGATTGCTTGATAAGATGACGTTGCAAGATCATTTGGAGGAAACATGCGTCTGAATAGCTGTCCCTGCTGCGCGGCCTTTGCCGGTGGTTTCGCTGCCAGCCCATCCGAAACCGGCGCCAGCGCGCCGACCCCCAAATCCGGCGGCCCCGTCGACCGCAAAGTGCTCGAAGAATTCGCCGCCGCCAGCCGCATCCTCGCCGATCAGGGCGTGGTCGATGCCTTCGGCCACGTCACCCTGCGCCATCCCGATGCGCCGGATCGCTTCTTCATGGCACGCGCTATTGCGCCCGCTTTGGTGACCGCCGATGACATCATGGAGTTCGATCTCGACTCGGTCGCCTGCGAGAACAAGGGCCGCAACGGCTTCCTCGAACGCTTCATTCACGGCCAGATTTTCAAGGCGCGGCCCGATGTGATGGCGGTTGTCCACAGCCATTCGCAGTCGGTCATTCCCTATGGTCTGGTCGGCACGCCCCTGCGCGCCATGTTCCATAACGCCGCCTTCCTGGCCGAGGGCGTCCCGGTTTTCGACATTTCCAAGAAGTTCGGCGCCACCGACATGCTGGTCGGCAACAATGAAAAAGGTGTCGAACTGGCCAATGTTCTGGCCGACAAGCCGGTGGTGCTGATGCGCGCCCATGGCAGCGTCGCCGTCGGCCCCAGCCTGCAAAGCGCCGTGTTCCGCGCCGTCTATACGGAGGTGAGCGCCCGCATGCAGACCGCCACCATGATGATCAGCGGCGGCGGCAACGTTGCCGCACTAACCAAGGAGGAAGGTGCGCTCGCCGATGCGGTCAATATGGGCGCCGCCAGCCGCGCTTGGGACCTATGGAAGCGGCGCGTCGGCGCGGCCTGAGAGTTAAAGCCCGACAAATTATATTTCTGTCGGAAGACGATTTGCTTTAGCGTCCCCGGATGCGCGACATCTCACGGACGATCCGAAAAACCGCCGCGGCAGCCACTCTTTTTGCATCCGCATTGTTGCTGCCCGGCGCGGCCGCTCTGGCACAAAACAAAATCGTGCTGGAAAACCATGTCTTTGACAATGGCGACGCCGGCAAGATCACGTTCCACAGCATCGAACTCACCGACAGTAATCTGGACCGCGATGACGTCCTGAAGTTGTTTTCGGCGACGACGCCGGCGGAAGAGGCCACGGCCCTTGCCGCGCGGTTGTCCGCCTCGCGCCTCCTCATTCCCGCCCTGACGTTTACGGCCAAGACTCTTCAGGGAACGGTCAAAGATATCGAGGCAACCGATATCGTGGCTGGCACGATCAAGCGATACACGACGAGCCAATATCAGAGCACGTTTATTGGCGATGACGGCAAGGAAGAAGCCAAGATAGCCGCGTCGGAAGCCGAAAACGGCAGTGTCACCGCATTGATCCGCATGTTGCGCAACTTCGACCCGCTCACCGATACCTCGGCCTATACACATCTAGCCTTTCGTGAATTCGAGTTTGGCTTCGAGGACAAGGATCTGGCGCCCTATACGAGCCCTGGCGGCATGGTCTGGTTCAGAATGGATCGACTGGCGAACACCATCACTTACGGCGACACGTTGCTGCGGCGGAGCACGCTTCAGATCGATAAGCTGACCCTGGATCTGCCGGGCCTCATGAGGGAGCTGTCGAACGAGTTCGGTATCGACCCGTCCCTCGCGGCGTTCGTGACGCTTGAGGGCGACTACGATCCCGCTTCTAAAACGATTACGAGCAAGTTCACCCTGCGGGCCAATGATCATATCACCTTGTCCATCGCGGGACGGCTCGTCGATGTCGAACCAAACGCGATGACATCCCCGCCATACCGTTCGCGACCAGAGCTGCTCTCGGCCGCGATCCGCGACGCCGACATCAGCCTCATCGACAATGGCGCCATTGCCAAACTGCTCGCATCCTGGGCCCAGACCGAAGGCTCCAGCCCTGCCAAGGCGACACGAGAAGCGGTGCGCGAAGCGCAAACCTCGGTCACGGACCTGTTCGGCCGCAACGCAGGAAGCCGCCAGCTCTCGAAAGGCATCGGCGATTTCATCCGCAAGCCAGGGCACCTCAAGATTGTCGCGGCCGCGAAACGCGATCCGCTGAAGCTCGCCGATCTCATCGACGAAGACACCACCAAATTTCTGGAAAAATTCAACTTGAAGGTCGTACTCCAGGGACGATCATCATCGGAACCATCCCGGGCGATGGACGGGCGCACGCGACGCGACCGTTGACGATGCCTGGCTCACGCATCGCCTTGGCGCGCCAGCACCCGATCGACCATCTCGCCGCACTGGCCGAGATAGTTGGCCGGGTCGACGAGGCGCGCCAGCGCCGCCCGGTCGAGGTGCGCTGAGATTTCGGCATTCTCCGCCAGCAGATCGAGGAAGGAACGCTTGGTCCGCACCACCTCGCGACAGATGTCATAAACGAGATCATGCGCGCGCTGCCGGCCAAGATAAGGCCCAAGCCCCATCATCACCGCTTCCGAGACGATCAGCCCGCCGCTGAGATCGAGATTGCGCCGCATGGCCGCTTCATTCACCTGCAGGCCGGCGGTCAACGTCTTGGCATGCATCAATGCACCGGATGCCAGACAAAAGATTTCCGGCAGCGAAATCCATTCGATCTGCCAGGGACCCGTGGAGCGTTCGTGATCGGCGATATTGGCGTCGAGCAAAGCCGCCACGTGATAGCGCACCGATGACGCCAGACCGTGAATATAGGCTGACGAGATGGGATTGCGTTTCTGCGGCATGGTGCTTGAAGACCCCCGCCCTTCATGGAACGGCTCCATCACCTCTTCGACTTCGCTCTGCATCATCAGCTTCACGTCCATGGCGATCTTGCCAAGGCTGCCGCTGACGAGCCCGAGGAAACAGCCGGTCTCGGCGATGCGGTCGCGCATCGTATGCCAGGCAATGTCGGGCTGGCCGAGACCGAGTTCGGTGCATAGCGCCGCCTGGACCTCAAGCCCACGCCCGCCGAGCGACGACAGATTGCCCGCGGCGCCGCCAAACTCGCCGACCAGCACACGCGGCTTCAACTCTTGCAGCCGCTCAAGATGACGCTGAAAGCCGGCGAGAAGCACGGCCATCTTATAGCCGAAGGTCACCGGCACGGCCTGTTGCAGATTGCTGCGCGCGGCGATTGGCGTATCGCGATAGCGGCGCGCCAGATCAGCAAGCGCCGAACAGATCGCTTTCAGATCGCGCTCGACGAGCGAAAGCCCGGCACGGATCTGCAAAACGCTCGCCGTATCGGTGATATCTTGCGTCGTCGCGCCCCAATGGCACCATTCGCCAAGGCCGTCGCGACAGAGCCCGACCAATTGCTGCACGACGCCGAGGATTGGATAGCCGATCCGCTCCGTCTGACTTTTCAGACGAACAAAGTCGATCTGCGACACGTCGCAATGCCTGACGATTTCGTCACAAGCTTCTTGCGGAATGATGCCTAGGCGCGCCTGCACTTTCGCCAACGCCGCTTCGATATCGAGATAATATTGGGTGCGTCGTTCATCGGAGAAAATGGCGCGCATATCGGGCGCACTGAAAATGTCGCCCAGAACATGGGAATCGATGATCGTCGCAGCCATATTTCCTCCGTCCGGCTCACAGCCGGCGATCGCACGCCATTCGTGAAGCCATGATGTCAGTTGAGCTCGATCCGCGCTCGGCTGAGCACGTCCTGCCAACGTTTTGATTCTGCCCGCATCATAGCGGTAAATTCTTCGGGACCAGACCCGATCGGCTCGGCACCTTCAGTGGCGAAACGCGCCCGCACCGCATCGCTGTTGATCGCGTCGACCGTCGCTTTGCGCAAGGTGGCAACGACCGGCGCGGGGGTGCCATGCGGCACGACGAAGCCATACCAGGCGCCGATTTCATAATTGGGAAATCCCTTCTCCACGAAGGTCGGCACATCGGGCAAGCGTTTGACGCGCGTCTTCGACGTTACCGCCAAAGTCCGCACGATCTTGCCGTCGATCTGTCCTGTCACCGACGGCAGGGTCGTAATCATGAAATCGACCTGCCCGCTGATCAGATCGTTCAACGCCGGGCTGGCGCCACGATAGGGCACATGCGCCACATCGAGCCCCGCCACCTGCGCCAGCATGATGACGGCAAGATGGCTGGCCGAACCATTGCCGGCGCTGCTGTAACTGAGCTTGCCCGGATGAGCCTTGGCATAGGCCAGAAGTTCCGCGACATCGTTGAAGCGCGATTTCGCCGACACGACGAGCACCAGCGGCGCCGACGTAATCAACGTCACCGGGTCGAACGCCTGCAACGGATCGAGCTTCAGTGATTTGAACAGATGCGGATTGACCACCATCGGTCCTTGATTGGCCATCAGCACCGTATAGCCATCGGGCGCGGCCGCCGAGGCGATCTGCGAAGCGACATTGCCGCCGGCCGTGCCGTTATTTTCGATGACCATCGGCTGGCCGAGCTTTTCCGCGACCGCCTGCGCCACCAACCGCGCAATGGCATCGGTGCCGCCACCCGCCGCATAAGGCACGATCAAACGGACGGGCCGATCCGGATAGGATTGCGCCAACGCCGGAAACGCTGAAAAAGCCAGCGCCGCACCCAGACAAGCCATTCGCCAAAGACATGCGATGTGTTGCATGGCCGTTCCTCCCGCTGTCATTCTGGCGGAGCGAACAGGCGGAGACAACGCTTCTCAGCGCCAATTGGTGCTTTCCTCACGCAGATAGTCGACGAGTTGGCGTACCGGCCGTGCGGCACGCCGCTGCGGATTGATCAGCATACGGATATCGAGAAACAGATCCGGTCCATCGACATCGATGAGCACGAAACGACCGGCATCGATATCCGGCTGCACCGAAGCTTGCAGCGAGCACGCCAGTCCCAGCCCCGCAAAGCCCAATTCCCGCACGACACTGAATTCCGTGCCTTCTGCAACAATATGCATGCGATCGACGCCAATGCCCTGCAACAGACGCCGCTGCGTCTGCCCGAAGAGAGACGTCGCCACGGGGCCAACGAAATCATGTTGCGCCACCTCGGCCGGCGGCACACGTTTGCGCCCGGCCAGCGGATGATCCGGCAGAGCGAAGATCACGAAGCGCATGCGTCCGATGAGGGTCGAGGGAAAGCCCACGGTCTCGCCACCGGACAACAGGCAACCGACATCGGCCGCCCCCATGCGCACGGCGGCAATCACTTCTTCCTGAAAGGCGATGCGCACGGACAAACGAATCCCGCGATTGTCCTTGGCGAAATGCGCCAAGGCCGCGCCCATCATCGTATGCGCCAAGGAGCGCTGACAGGCCAAAGCGACATTCTGTTCGACGGAAGATTGCGAGGCCATGTCGGCCTCAAGCTTCTGCGCCTGCGCCAGCAGCTCCCGCGCATGGCCGAGGAAATTACGGCCGACTTCGGTGAGCACGGCCTGGCGGCCGCTCTGGCGCTCGAACAAGCGGCCAAGTTCCTTTTCCAGGGCCATCACATGGGCGCTGATCGACGGCTGGGCGATGCCGAGCCGCCGGGCGGCGGCGGCGAAAGAGCCGGTCTCGACAATGGCGACGAACACCTGCAGGCGGCGGAGGGTGAAAGCTATCATCCCCATAGTTATAGTCTAAACACTATATTTAACCAAGCCCGCCCACGGCTTGCTTTGCCTCATCCGAAGGCATTCGATTGCCGGGCACGAAAGCAATGGCCGCAGCAAGCAGCCAGGCATCTCAACGGCGGCGCAGTCCGTCAGTGCGCCGGGAACGGCTAAGGGAGGAAACGCACATGGATGGCTTCATCCGACGGCCAGAAATTTTACGGTCAGGGATTTCGCGGCGAAACGCATTGGCGCTGGCCGCCGCCGCGCCGCTCGTTCTGACATCGCGCACGGCTTTCGCCGCCGACAAGCTGCGCATCGGCAAATCGGTCGGCACATCCTTTCCCTTCACTGGCGCTGACCTCGGCCTCGCCAAGGGTCTTTTCGCTTCGGAAGGCATCGAGGCTGAAGTTTCGGTGTTCCGTGGCGACGGCCAGATGCAGCAGGCCATGGCGGCTGGCGCCATCGACATCGGCCTCGGCTCCGGCCCCGGCATGGGCTACGCGGTCAAGGGCGTGCCCGGCATCGCCGTGGCGGCGCTCGCGGGCGAGCCGCGCAACATGTCGCTCGTCGTCATGAAGGACGGGCCGATCAAATCGGTCGACGATCTCAAGGGCAAGCGCATCGGCGTCACCACCGCCGGCTCGCTCACCGATTGGCTGACGCGCAAACTCGCCGACAGCAAAGGCTGGGGTCCGCAAGGCATCGACATCGTGCCGATGGGCGAAATGCGGACGCGCCTCGCCGCCATGAAATCCGGCGAGTTAGTTGGCAGCGTCAATTCGATCCAGGAAACCTGGAACCTCGTCGAACAGGGCCAAGGCCGCCTACTGGCGACGTTCGCCGAAGCCGTTCCCGACTTCCACACCCATGTCATTTTCGCGCACCGCAATCTGGTCGAGAAAAATCCTGAACTGGTGCGGCGCTTCCTGCGCGGCTGGTTCAAGACCGCCCATTACATGCGCGACAACCGTGCCGACACGGTGAAATTCATCGCCGGCGTGATGAAGATCAGTGAGAAGGTGATCGACGAAAGCTACGACTATGAATTGAAAATGCTGTCGATGGATGGCGCGTTCAATCCCAAGGCGATCGAAACCATCCGCTATTCGCTGAAAGACCTTGGCGTGCTCGATCGCATTCCCGAAGCGAAAGAGCTTTTCATGCCAGGCTTCGCGCCGGTGAAACTGTAAGCAGACACATTTGCGAGTCGCCGGGAGCGCAGCTCCCGGCAAACAGGATTTGGAGCCGGAGCGCGCCACGAGCATGCAAAATAATCAGGATAAGATCGCGATCTCGATCAGAAACGTGACGCAACGCTTCGGTGACGCCAGCCAGCCAGACAGCGTGCTCGCCCTCGACAATGTTTCGCTCGATATCAAAAAGGGCGAATTCGTCTGCCTGCTCGGCCCGTCCGGCTGTGGCAAGAGCACTTTGCTGAATGTCGTCGGCGGCCTGTTCAAGCCGACGAGTGGCACAGCGACGGTGGAAGGCCGCCTTGTCGATGGCAAGCCACATCCCGACAAGATCGCCTTCGTCTTCCAGGAAAGCACGTTGTTTCCCTGGTACACGGTGATCGAAAATTTCCACATCGCGCTCAAGTTCCAGGGCATTCCCAAAGCCGAATGGGACGATCGCGCCATGGCGGCACTGCGCGCCGTCGGCATGGCTTCCTTCGCCCGCCATTATCCCGATCAGCTCTCGGTCGGCATGCGCCAGCGCGTCAACATGGCCCGCGGCATCTGCGTGAAAACCGACATTCTGCTGATGGATGAGCCTTTCGCCGCGCTCGACGAGCAAACCCGCATGGTGCTGGGCGAAGACCTATCGCAGTTGCTCGCCGAAACCGGGAAGACCATCGTCTTCGTCACCCACTCCCTGTCCGAAGCGGTTTTTCTCTCCGATCGCATCGCCGTGTTCACCGCGCGCCCGGGCAAGATCAAGACGATCATCGACGTCGACACGCCGCATCCCCGCTCGCCCGACTTCATGCTGGAGCCGAAGTTCAGTGAATTGCGCAACGAATGCTACGCCCTGCTGCGCGACGAGATTCGCGCCACTATGGCGTTGCAGCGCGATCCGCAGGCAGTCTGACATGGACCGCTCATCGCTCTCCTCTCGCTCGGTCCAATGGGCCTTTCTGGCCCTTGCCGCCGGTGCTTGGTATCTGGCAACGGCAACTGGCAGCGTCAGCCGCCTGTTCCTGCCGCCGCCACGCGAAGTTTTCACCGCGCTTGTCGCGCTCGTGCAGACCAACGCCTTCTGGTCGGCGGTCCTCGTCACGGCGTCGACGGTCGCCAAGGCTTATGTCCTCGCGCTGATCATCGGCATTCTCGCTGGCTATCTGGTCAGCCGTTCGAAACTGGCGGTCGCAACGATCGAACCGGTGATCTCGGGCCTGTTCACCATCCCGATCACTCTGTTCTTCCCGATGTTCATCCTGTTCTTCGGTGTCGGCACGGGATCGAAAGTCGCCTATGGCGCGACCTACGCTTTCTTCCCGATCGCCCTGAACACCATCGCCGCCTTCGCCAATATGGAACAGCGCTATCTGCTCGCCGCGCAATCCATGGGCGGCAACCGCTGGCAAATTTTCCGCTACGTGCTGATGCCCGGCGCCCTGCCCGTGCTCTTCACCGGCCTGCGCATCGGCTTCTTCATCTGCCTCGCGTCGGTGCTGGGTGGCGAGACCATCTCTTCGGTCGCTGGCGTCGGCCGCAACATCGCGCTGACCGCCGAGCTGATGGAGCCCGGACGGATGTTCGCTTGGATCAGCTTCGTCGTCTGCATGTCGGTGGTGTTGAACCTGCTCGCCTTCAGCTTCGAAAACCGTATCAGGGCGAGGTAACCCATGGCATCGCTCTCCTCCGCCACCTCCACGCCCGCAGCCAGCAGCACGCCGATCTGGAGCCGCTTCGCGCGCAGTCCCTTCTGGCTGCGGATCGCTCTGATCGCAGCCATCCTGCTGCTGCTCGAATATTACGGCCGCTTCCACGCCGATCCGGCCTTCATGCGGCCACCCAGCGCCGTCGTCGAAGCCTTCTTCACCTCGGTCATCTCCGAGCCGAAGATCGTCTCGGCCCTATGGCTCTGCATCACCGAGATATCGATCGCCTATGGCATGTCGGTGGTCTTCGGCGTCGCCATCGGCCTCATCGTCGGCGCCACTAAGTTCAGCCGCGCCGCGCTTTTCCCCATCATCCTGCTGCTGTTCGCCATCCCGCAGGTCTCCTTCATGCCGCTGGTCATTCTGATCTTCGGCCTGGGCCCGGCGGCCAAGATCGCCTTCGGCTTCTCGCACGGTATCTTCCCGATCATCGTCAATGTCGTCGCCGGCATGCGAGACGTGAAGGAACTGCATCTACGCGGCGCGCGCTCCATGGGCGCCTCGAAAGCTGACATTATCCGCCATGTCATCTTGCCGAACATGGTGCCGAGCCTGTTCACGGGCCTGCGTCTCGGCATGACGCTGACCCTTCTCGGCGTCATCCTCGCCGAACTCTACGTATCGACAGGCGGTGTCGGCTATTACACCCGCGTCTTCGCCGAGAACTACAATCCGGCGCCGCTCTTCGCGCTCATCACCAGCCTGGCGGTGATCGCCATCTTCTTCAACGAAATCGTCCGCATCGCGGAAAACACCCTGACGCCCGGCAAACGCCGTGCGCCGCGAATCCAGTCTAAATCGGTGCAGAAATGAATATTGTAGGCGTAGATATTGGCGGCACTTTTACCGACCTGGTCGGCTGTATCGACGGTAAGATCGTTACGGCCAAATGCTCCACCACTCCGGCCGATCCGACCCGCGGCGTCGCCGACACGTTGCGCGAGGCGCAGTGCGATCTGCCGCAGTTGAGCGAAGTGCTTCATGGCTCGACCATCGCCATCAACACGGTGTTGGAGCGCAAGGGCGCCCATACGGCTTTGATCACCACCAAAGGCTTCCGCGACGTCTATGCCATCGGCCGCGGCAATCGCATCGAGGCCTTCAATCTTTGGTTCCACCGGCCCAAGCCCTTGGTTGAACGTCGCCTGACTTTCGAAGTCACCGAGCGCGTCAATGCGGCTGGCGAAGCGCTCATCCCGCTGGCGCTGAGCGAAGTCGAGGCGATCGCCAAGGAGATCAAGGATCAAAAGATAGAAGCGGTCGCCGTCTGTCTTCTGCATTCCTATGCCTTCCCCGATCACGAGCGCGCCATCGGCGAAATGCTGCGCCGTCTCAATCCCGGCCTGTTCGTCACGCTCAGCCACGAAATCCTGCGTGAATTTCGCGAATATGAGCGCACGTCCACCACAGTGCTCAATGCCTTCGTCGGCCCGCGCGTCAGCAACTATCTCGGCACGCTCGACAGCTATCTGCGCGGCGAGAATTTTGGCGGGAAGCTGCATCTGATGCGTTCGAACGGCGGCGTCATGTCGCTCGATCAGGCGAAAGCGCAGCCCGTCTCGATGATGGAATCCGGCCCCGTCGCTGGCATGATCGGCGCCGGCCGGCTGGCGCAGCATCTTGGCCTTGAAAAGTGCATCGGCTTCGACATGGGCGGCACCACCGCCAAATCGTCTTTAATCACCAATGGCCGCCCGGCGATCGAAGAAGGCTATGTGATCGGCGATCACGCCTCGGGCCAGCCGATGCAATTGCCCGTCGTCGACATCGTCGAGGTCGGCAATGGCGGTGGCTCCATTGCCTGGGTGGATGGCACCGGCGGCCTGCATGTCGGCCCGCGCAGCGCCGGCGCCGATCCTGGCCCCGCCTGCTACGGCAAGGGCTCGATGGATCCTGTCGTCACCGATGCCGATCTCGTGCTTGGCCGCATCAACGGCGACCGCTTCCTCGGTGGTAACATGTCGCTCGACAAGGCGGCCGCCGAACGCGCCGTCGACCAGACGGTCGGCAAGCCACTCGGCCTCGGCACGAAAGAAGCGGCACTCGGCATCGCCACCATCGCCGACAACAATATGTCGCTGTCGGTGCGCGCAGTCTCCGTCAACAAGGGCGTCGATCCGCGCGACACCGCGATGATCGCCTTCGGCGGCGCGGGCCCTCTCCATGCCATCGCCATCGCGCGCGAGATCTTCATCCCGCGCGTCGTCATCCCGAAACTGCCCGGCACCTTCTCGGCACTCGGCATGCTGATGGCGTCTTGGCGGCAGGATTTCGTGCGTACTCTCGTCGGCCGCCTCGGTGCGCTCGATACGGCGCTGGTTGAACGTGTGTTCAAGGAACTGGCGGAAGACGGCAAGGCGCAGATGCAGCGCGATGGCATCGGCGACGACATCGCCGATTTCCGTTTCTATGCCGATCTGCGCTACGTCGGCCAGGAACACGCCCTGCCGATCCCGATTACGTCACCGACCATGCTCACCGGCGATATGAGGAAAGTGCGGGAACTGTTCAATGTCGAACACGATCTGCGCTACGGTCAGTCGGCGCTGGAAGAACATCTCGAGGTCGTCAACCTGCGCCTCGTATTGACCGCCGCCCGCAGCGACACCATCGCCGAAGCCTGGCTGACCCAGCCCTGGACGCCGACGGACACCGCCGAAGAAACCAGCCGCGACGTGATTTTCGACAATCCGGAAAAGCCTTTGCGCACCCGCATTCTCTGGCGCCCCGCGATGCCTGCCGGTTTCACCTTCACAGGTCCGGCGGTCATCGAGGAGCCGAATTCCACCATTCTCATTCATCCGGGAGACAAAGTGACCGTGACGGACGCTGGCCATCTCATCGTCGATCTCGCCGGCAAGGAGGCCTGAGCATCATGACCAAGAATGTCGATGCGCATCCGATCACCGTCGAAGTCGTTCGCAATTCCATAGTCGCTTACGCCGATGAAATGGGCAATGCACTGTGCAAAGCCGCCTACAATATGATGATCTACGAGGTCCGCGACTTTTGCTGCGGTCTCATCGACACCAAAGGCCGCATGATCTCGCAAAATCGCGGCGGCCTGCCGATCTTCCTCGCCGATCTTGGCGTCGCCGTCGAGGATGGCATCAAGCGCTGGGGCCTCGATGGCTTCAAGCCGGGCGACATCATGATCATGAATCATGAGGTCTGCGGCCAGCATCTCAACAATGTCGTCATCTACGCCCCCTGCTTCGTCGATGGCGAACTCGTCGGCTTCGCCGCCAACCGCGCCCATTGGGTCGATATCGGCGGCATGCGCATCGGCTTCGGCTCGTCATTGACGACGGAAATTTTCGCCGAAGGCCTGCAACTGCGCTCTCTTAAAATCTACGAAGAGGGCAAGCGCAACGAGACCCTGTGGCAGATCATTCACGATAATGTCCGCTTCCCCGATGCGAGCCTTGGGGATCTCAGAGCGCAAGTGGCTTCCTGCCAGCTCGGCGCGCGCCGCTATGGCGAGTTGATCAAGCGCTACGGCCGCGCCACGGTGGAAGCCTGCATCGAACGCATCTGGGATCAGGCCGATCGCGCCGTGCGCCAGGTCATCGAGAAAATTCCCGATGGCATCTATGAGGCCGAAAGCGCGCTCGACAACGACGGCCGCAGCCTCGATCAACCGATCCGCATCAAGGTGACGGTGGAAATCAAGGGATCGACCATGGGTGTCGATTTCTCCGAGATGAACCCACAGACCCATTCGCCTTTGAATTCCGGCAAGTCGGGCGGCATCGCCGCCGCGCGAGTCGCCTTCAAGGCAATCACCTCGCCTGATCTCGACGTCAACGAAGGCTGTTTCCGCGCCCTCGACGTGAAGATCCCCGAAGGCACCATCGTCAGCGCCAAACCCGGCACCGCCATCGGCCTGTGGAGCATTGCGCTGCCGACGACCATCGACACGATCCTCAAGGCGCTGGCGCCCGCTTTACCTAATATGATCCCCGCCGCCCATAAGGGCGACATGGGCGGCTGTTCCTTCTACGGCTTCAAGCCGGATGGCACGCGCTTTCTGCTACTCAATATTTTCGGCGGCGGCTGGGGCGGGCGGCCATCGGAAGATGGCGAGGACGCCAGCGTCTCCGTCTGCCAGGGCGACGTGCGCAATTCGCCGGTCGAACTGCAGGAAATTCGTTATCCCATCATGGTCGACGAACACGCCTTACGCGATGATTCCGGCGGCCCCGGCAAGTTCCGTGGCGGCCTTGGCGTGCGCATCACCTATCGCACCTTGGTGCCTTGCAAGGTGACGATCAATTGCGAACGCACGCGCGTGCCGCCTTGGGGTCTCGCCGGCGGCGGCAATGGCGCGCACAATGCCGCGATCATCAAGCCGACCGAAGGTCCCGAGCGGATCGTTTTCAAAGGTACGGAAATTCCGCTCGATGCGGGCGATCGCGTCACCTTCCTCACCGCTGGCGGTGGCGGCTATGGCGATCCCCGAGACCGCACCCGCGACTCCACCAGCAATGACGTGGCTCAAGGGTTCGTGAGTGCCGAAAAAGCGAGCGAATTCTACGGCTGGACCAAAACGGTCGCACCGAAAGTGCGGAGCGCCTGATCCATGGCGACTACAACCCATCCCGCACGCTTGAAAGCGCTCGCCGCCTCCATGGCGGCGGAGAATACGGACGTGCTCGTCCTCTTCGGCAACAATTGGCATGCCGATCACCTGCGCTATGCCACCGACTTCGGCATTCAGGAAGGACAAGGCATCGCTTTAGTGCGCGCCGATGGCGCCACCACGCTGATTCTCGATGATCCGGCCGAAGCCGAACGCGCCCGCGCCGAAGCGGCGATCGGCGACATTCTCTATGCCCCCTCGCTGGTGAAGGAAGCGCGCCAACTGTTGACGCGTGAAGGCAACCGCCAGATCGGCGCCGCGCCCTTCCATCTCCTGCCCTATGGCCTTCTCAATGGCGAGAAGGATTTGCGCGTCAACGATGGCACCAAGGTCATCGAGCGCCTGCTGATGACCAAGCTGGAAGTGGAAATGGATGCGGTGCGCCGCGCCGCCAAACTGGCCGACGAAGGCTATGCCATTTTCCGCGACGCCGCCCGCCCCGGCCGCAAGGACTACGAACTCGTCGCCGAGATCGAAACCTTCTTCCGCGCCAAGGGCGTGCCGGAGAATTTCATGATCATCGGCGTCGGCGGCCAGGAGGTGCGCGGCATGGCGCCGCCCGGCGGCAAGGTGCTGAAGCCAGGCGACATGGTGACGACCGAACTTACCCCTTGCGTCGATGGCTATTACGCGCAGATCTGCCGCACGCTTGTGGTTGGCGAAGCCAATGAAGCGCAGAAGCAGGCCTTCGCCGTTTACCTCGAAGCCATGGAAGCCGGCATCGCCGCCGTGGCCTCAGGCGTCACCGCCGCGCAGGTCGCCAAGGCGGAGAACGATGTCTTCCGCAAATTCGGCCTGGGCGACTATGTCACCAGCGAATACACGCGCGTGCGCGGCCATGGCATGGGCCTGTTCCCCGATCAAAAACCGCAGATCCTCGAAGACGTGCAGATTCCGCTGGAAACGGGCATGACGATTATCGTCCATCCCAACACCTATCATCCGGCGGTCGGCTATCTCGTCCTTGGCGATAGCCTGATCGTGCGCGACCAGGGCCATGAACTTTTGTGCGGTACGCCGCGCCAACTTTTTTCCGTTCAATAATCGAGGATCAGATGCGTCGCGGCCTGATGGCATGGGATGAACAGGAGTTGCCGCGCGCGGCGCTCGAAACGCGATTGGCTTTGCTGCGTGAGGCCGTGCAGGCCATCGGCTGCGACGGCTTCGTCGCCTATACCAATATCGCCAAAGGCGCCGCCGTCGCCTGGCTGAGCGGCTTCCAGCCCTATTGGAATGAAGGCCTGTTCTATGTGCCGGCCACCGGCACGCCACTGTTCGCGACAGCGTTGTCGAAGCGCGTCGCCGAATGGATCGGCTCGGTCATGCCGATCGGCCAGGTGCAGACCACGCCGAAGCCGGCTTTGCTGATTGCCCAGCACATCGCCCAAACCGGCGGCAAGCGCATCGCCATTCTCGAACTCGACGATTTCCCCGCCGGCCACGCCAAAACCTTTCTCGAAAATATTCCCGGCGTCGAACTCGTCGACGGCACAGCGGCTTTCGCCAAAGCCCGCGCCCATGTCGATGCGGCAGAACGCGGACTGCTTGCCCATGCCGATCGTCTGGCTGAAATGGGACTGGCCGCCATTGATGCCAAGGCCTCAACAGCCCAGCAAGCTCTGGCACCTTGCGACGAACACGCCCGCCTTGGTGGCGCGGAAGAATGTTTCGCCACCGTCGTGCCCGATCTGCAAACATCGGGGCGATTCCAGCGCACCGACACGGCCGGCGCCCTCGGCCAGAACTTCGCTGTGCGTTCGTCGCTGGCCTATAAGGCCAGCTGGGTACGTCGCACCCGCTCTTTCACCCGTGATGCCAGCCTGGCGCCCCGCTTCGCCGCGGCGGATAAACTGCTGGCAAGCTTCCAGCCACCGGCCGAAGGCTCGTTGGCCCAAGCCATCGCCGGCCATTTCACCGGATCGGACTTGCGGGTGGAAAGCTGGCTCGCCGAACAGCCAGCCGGCAGCAGTCCGCTGAGCGGCGTCGCCACCTCCGCCGGTTCCGAGGAAAACTGGCAAAGGCAGGCACCTTTCGTGCTCAATATCGAACTCTCGTTGAACGGCACCCGCTGGCTCGGCGCCCGCCTCGTCGGTTAGCTCGATCCCCAACCCCGTACTCTGCCACTGGCCTCAAACATTGGCTTGGCGTTATCATGCGTGCCATAAGACCGGCCGATAGGCCGACGGCGTAGTGAGAGAAACGCATGCGGGGGTTTTGGCCAGGCATTCTTTTGCCATCCTGGCGCGCGCCATGGCGGGTCCTGGCACTTATCTTCATACCATTGATTCTGCAGGGCCTTTTCCTCTCCAAAGCTCCGGCGGCGGAACCCTTCTACAAAGGCAAGACCATCACCCTCATCGCTGGCTTCGGCGCCGGCGGCGGCATCGATTCCACGGCCCGGGTCATACAGCGGCACCTGTGGCGGTTCCTTCCCGGCTGGCCCGAAATCATCATCCAGAGCATGGAAGGAGCCGGCGGTGTCGTCGCCGCCAACTATCTCGAAAAGCGCGTGCCGCCGGACGGACTGACCCTGGCTTTGCCGGGGCGCAGCTGGTTCGTCGAGGGCCTCGTCAAAAGCCCCGGTGTCACCTTCGACCCGACCCGCTTCAGCTTCATTGGCTCGAGCGGCGTCGCGCCGGCCTTTTTGTTCGTGCGCGCCGACAGCGGCATCAAGACCTTCGAGGACCTGAAGCGCAGCACCAAGCCGCTGCCGCTCGCCGCCATCGCCGCCGGCACGTCCACCGCCATGGTGCCACGCCTGTTGGCGCAGATCGGCGTGCCGGTGGAAGCGGTGCTGGGCTATGGCTCGACGGCACGCATGCTCATCGCGGTGGAATCCGGCGAAGCCACCGGCTTTTTTCTCAGCGAGGATTCGGTCACCCGTCGCGCCGACTTGCAACGCAAGGGCGTCATCATTCCGCTGCTGCAAACCCGCCCCGTCGTCGCAGGCCTGCCCTTGCTGCAAGACGTGGTACCGCAATCGCACCAGGATCTCCTGGCCCTGACGATCGCCCTCGATAGTTTCGGCCTCATGCTGGTGGGGCCGCCCGGCATTCCTGCCGAGCAGATGGCGAGCCTGCGCGAGGCCTTCATGGCGATGACCGACGATCGCGAATTTTTAGGCGACATGGCGCGCGCCGATCTTTCACCCGGCGAAGCGCTTTCCGGCGAGACGATCGAAACCGCGATCAAGGCGCTGGCCGAGCGCATCACGCCCGAACTGATTGCCCGCTATCGCGATCTCGGCGGCCGTAAGGAACGTTGAAGCTCATTCCTTCGGGCGCTTGCGCCGTGCCGCCATGTTGAGCGCTTCCACCAGAATGGAGAAGCCGATCGCCGCATAGACGAAGCCCTTCGGCACGTGCATGCCAAAGCCATCCGCCACCAGCACCATGCCGATCAGGATCAAGAACGACAAAGCCAGCATTTTGACGGTGGGATGCTTGTTGATGAAGGCCGAGACCGGCCCGTTGGCAAGAAGCATCACGATGACGGCGATAACGATGGCCGTCGCCATCACCCAGAAATTGTCGGCCATGCCGACGGCGGTGATGACGCTGTCGAGCGAGAACACGATATCGAGCATGACAATGGAGAGGATCGCATTGGCAAAAGTGGTGCGCACCACCTGGCCCGCTGACACCCCCTCATGCGGTCCCTCGATCTGCTCATGGATTTCGACGGTGCCTTTGTAGAGCAGGAATAAACCGCCGCCGATCAGGATTAGATCGCGCCAGGAAAACGCCTTGCCGAACAGTTCGAAGACCGGCGTCACCAGCCCAGCGATCCAGGCGATGGAGGCCAGCAGCGCCAACCGCATGACCAGTGCGAGAGAAAGGCCGAGGCGCCGGGCGAACGCCTGTTGATGCACCGGCAGCCGGTCCGCCGTGATCGATATAAAAATCAAATTGTCGATGCCGAGCACGATCTCCAACGCCGTCAGGGTCAGAAGCGCCGCCCACATGGCGGGGTCGGAGAGCACGGCCATTCAATTTCCTCCAGGCGACACGGTGAGCGGGACAGCATAATGCCGGCTGCGGAGGGTCATCCGCAACCGGCATTCACAAGTTTCAGCAGCAAAGGCGAGAGTTTCAGGCGGCCTTGGCTTTCTGGGCATCCTGAATCGCTTGCCACACCCGATGCGGCGTCGCCGGCATGTCCATGTTGGTAATGCCATATTCGCTGCGCAGCGCGTCGATGATCGCGTTCATGATCGAGGTCAGCGAACCGGCGCAACCGGCTTCGCCACAGCCCTTGACGCCCAACGGATTGGTCGTCGCCGGGATCGACGCGTCCTCGTAAGCGAAGAACGGCGCGATATCGGCGCGCGGCATGGCATAGTCCATGAAGGAACCGGTGACGAGCTGGCCATCCTCCGTATAGACGGTCTGCTCGACCAGGCACTGGCCGGCGCCCTGCACGACACCACCCTGCACCTGCCCCTCGACGATCATCGGATTCACGGTCACGCCGAAATCGCCGACCATGGAATATTTGACGATCTGAACGACGCCGGTATCCGGATCGATCTCTACCTCGCAAATATGACAACCGTTCGGATAGGTCGCGGGACCAGCCGTGCCGACATGATCGATGTCGAGCGTCTTGGGCGCATCGCCGGGCAGCTTGACGCCGTCGTTCAGTTTCTCCGCCATTTCCATGATCGAGATCGAACGATCGGTACCGGCGATCGAGAACTGACCGGCCTTGAAGTCGATGTCGGCGACATTGGCTTCGAGCAAATGCGAAGCGACCGCCTTGCCGGTTTCGACAATCTTGGCGCTGGCTTCGACGATGGCCGTGCCCGAACACATCAGCGATTTCGAACCGCCCGTGCCGGTGCCGGTTTTCAGCCGATCGGAATCGGTCTGCATCACTTTGATCTTCTCGAACGGCACGCCGAGATGCTGCGTCAACACCTGTGCGAAGGTGGTGATATGGCCCTGGCCGTGATCATGCGAGCCGGTGAGCAGGGTCACCGATCCATCCTTTTCGAAATGCACGCCGGCCAATTCATTCATCGTCGGCGCTGTCACTTCGAGGAACTGGCCGATGCCGCGGCCGCGCAGCTTGCCACGCTTCGCCGCTTCCTTGCGGCGCGCCGCGAAGCCCTTCCAATCCGACAACACGAGAGCCTTATCGAGAATGGCTGGGAAATCGCCGCTATCGTAGACCGAGCCGGTCGGCGACTTATAGGGAATCTGCTTCGGCTGAATGTGATTCTTGCGCCGCAGTTTCACGGGGTCGATGCCCATTTCGGCGGCGGCGTTATCGATCAGCCGCTCCATATAATAGTTGCCTTCCGGCCGGCCGGCGCCGCGATAGGCGGTGACGGGCACGGTATTGGTGAAGACGCACAGCGTATTCACCTCGATCAGCGGCGTGCGGTAGCAGGAGTTGAGATGTTTAGCGATGTTGAAGGTCGAGAACAGCGGCCCGATCATCGTCATATAGCCGCCGAGATCGCCGAAGCCCGTGGCGCGCACGGCCAGAAACGTGCCGTCCTTGTCGAGCGCCAGTTCGAGATCGAACTCCTGCGCGCGGCCGTGATGATCCGAGAGGAAGCTGTCGGAACGCTTGTCGGTCCATTTCACCGGCCGCCCCAGTTCGCGCGCGCCGTGCATGGAGCAAACATATTCGGGGAACATCGCGCCTTTCATGCCGAAGGAACCGCCGACATTGGTGGCGATGAAATGTACTTTCTCCGCCGGCACGTTCATCATCTCGGCGGCGGATGCGCGTGAACCCATCACGCCTTGGGTCGGGGCGTATAGGGTGAACCGTTCGCTCTTGCGGTCATATTCGGCGACGCAAGCGCGCGGCTCCATCGCATTGATGACAATGCGGCTGTCAATCAGGCTCATCTTGGTGACATGCGCTGCCTTGGCGAAAGCCTCGGCCACCTTGGCGCTGTCGCCGAACGTATAATCGAAGGCGATATTGCTCGGTGCTTCGTCATAGAGCTGCGGCGCGCCTGGCTTCACCGCGTCGCGCATTTCGATCACCGCCGGCAGCGATTCGATATCGACGACCACCGCTTCCGCCGCATCCTGTGCCTGCACCGCCGTTTCGGCGATGACACAAGCAACCGCGTCGCCGACGAAACGCACTTTGTCCATCGCCAACGCATAGCGTTGCGGCTTGATCATTTCGGTGCCGGGGCGTCCTTGCATGTTGACGCGATAGGGCATCGGCTTGTAGCCGGCCTTCTTCAACTCTTTGCCGGTGTAGATCGCCAACACGCCGGGCATGTCCTTGGCGGCGGAAATGTCGATGCCCTTGATCACGCCATGGGCCTGCGTCGAGCGCACCATGGCGCAATAGGCCTGGCCTTTCAGATTGACGTCGTCTGTATACTGTCCCTCACCACGCACCAGTCGAGGGTCTTCCGCCCTCTTCACAGCCTGGCCGACACCGAATTTCATCGTCGCCAGAGCTTCTTCATCGACACGGACGTTCATGGGGACACAATCCTCGGACATGATTTTGGGAAAAGGGGCGCTCACGGCCCTCTAAGCGCGCCGATAAAACCCCGCCATCGGCCATTCCGCAAGCCTTAAACCGCATGGCTGCCACCCAAAACCAGGCATTTTCGCCTCTTTCGCGCGGAAACCTGAGATTGTATGAGTGCGCCCACGGCTTCCCATCGGGGCTGCCGGAAGTGCGCCGACAGAGCGCAAGCCCAAGGTGCCAATTCGTGGACGCCAAGTCGTGAGTGCAACATCATGAGTGCAGCCGACGGTTCCGACCGCCGTTTCGAACGCATCGCCTTTTTGTCCGCCGGCACCGCCGAGGCGGACGCTGCCTTGGCGCTGCTGGTGCCGCGTTACGGCAACAGCGAGCCGGAAAATGCCGATGTCATCGTGGCGCTCGGCGGCGACGGCATGATGCTGCAAACCCTGCACCGCTTCATGGATTCACCCAAGCCGATCTACGGTATGAATCGCGGCACCGTCGGCTTTCTGATGAACGAATTCCACGGCGACAACCTGCGCGAACGCCTCGCCAACGCCCATGCCAGCACGATTCACCCGCTGGTGATGCGCGCCACCATGACGAGCGGCAAGACCGCGACGGCCCGCGCCATCAACGAAGTATCGCTGCTGCGCCAATCCTATCAGGCCGCCAAACTGTGCCTGTCGGTGGATGGCAAGGAGCGATTGGCCGAACTCGTCGCCGACGGTGTGCTGGTCGCAACCCCCGCCGGATCGACCGCCTATAATCTGTCCGCCAACGGCCCGATTCTGCCGCTCGACACCAATCTGATGGCCTTGACGCCCATTTCCGCCTTCCGGCCGCGACGCTGGCGCGGCGCGCTGCTGCCCGACCGGGCGCAAGTTACTGTGGAGATTCTCGAAGCCGAGAAACGGCCCGTCGCCGCCGTCGCCGATCATTTCGAGATTCGCGAGGTGGCGCGGGTCGAAATCGCCATGGATCACGCCACCGGCGTCGTCATTCTGCACGATCCTGGCCATTCCCTGGCCGAACGCATTCTGCGCGAACAGTTCGGTTATTGAGCGCAACAGATCGTGAAGGCTGGGCCGCCCAGCTTTTAGGCAGGGTGTCTCGCCAAAGGGCGCGCCAGCCCCTATATACCAGTTATGATCCGTATTTTAGCCACAGCCCTGTTGCTCGCTCTCGCCCCCGCGCCACTCGCGGCGGCGGAGGCCGAATTGATCATGTTCGAGCAGCCAGGGTGCCCGTTCTGCGCCAAGTGGAATCGCGAAATCGGGCCGATCTATCCCAAGTCCGACATCGGCGCCAAAGCGCCGCTGCGGCGCGTGCAGATCAACGACAAGAAAGCCTATGGTGTGACGCTGAGCGGCCCGGTGATTTTCACGCCGACCTTCGTCATCTCGGTTGCCGGCCGCGAGACCGGCCGCATCGAAGGTTATGCCAACGACGAATCCTTCTGGGGTCTCATGACCCAGCGCACCGCCGACATTCCGGCGCCCACCACGCCTGCCTCGGAACCCGCGCCCACGACCACGCCGGATCCCACGGCCTCGCACTAACATCCGACCCTTTTCGTTTTGGCCTCGCTTGGTTACTGCTAACGCAACCAGCAGGCACTGAGGGAGACAAGCGTGGCCGCGGCGAAGAATATCCTATTCATCATGTGCGACCAGCTGCGCTGGGATTATCTGTCCTGCTACGGCCATCCCAAGCTGCACACACCGAATATCGATGCGCTGGCCGCGCGTGGCGTCCGCTTCACCCATTGCTACGTACAATCGCCGGTCTGCGGCCCCTCGCGCATGTCGACCTATACCGGCCGCTACATGCAATCGCACGGCGCCACCTGGAACGGCTTTCCGCTGCGCGTCGGCGAGATGACCATGGGCGACTATCTGCGCCCGCTCGGCCTGCAGGCGGCGCTAGTCGGCAAGACCCATATGACGCCCGACAAAGAGACCATGCAGCGTCTCGGCATCGATCCACAGTCGACCATCGGCGTGCGCACCGCCGAATGCGGCTTCGATCCCTATGAGCGCGACGACGGCCTGTGGGCCGTCGGTCCTGATGGCGCTTATGACGAGCGCGTGTGCCGCTATAATCAATACCTCAATCAGAAGGGCTATGGCGGCGACAATCCCTGGCACGATTATGCCAATGCTGGCGAGAATGAGGACGGCACATTGGCTTCCGGTTGGGCGATGCGCCACGCCCGCAAGCCGGCGCGGGTGGAAGAGCCCGATTCCGAAACGCCCTATATGGTCGGCCGTGCCATGGACTTCATCACCGAAGCCGGTGACGCGCCGTGGTGCCTGCACCTCTCCTTCATCAAGCCGCATTGGCCCTATATCGCGCCGGCGCCCTATAACACCATGTATGGCCAAGACGACATTATCCCCGTCGTGCGCGCCGACAGCGAAAAGATCGATCCGCAGCCGGTCTACCGCGAGTTCATGCAACACCGCGTGTCGCAGACTTTCGCGCGCGATGAAGTGCGCGAAGAGATCATCCCTGTCTATATGGGGCTCATCAAACAGATCGACGATCAGATGGGCCGGCTTTTCGCTTTCCTCAAGCAACGCGGTCTGATGGACAACACGCTGATCGTGCTGACCTCCGATCATGGCGATTATCTCGGCGATCATTGGCTGGGCGAGAAGGATTTGTTCCATGACGCCAGCGTGCGCGTGCCGCTGATCATCTATGATCCCTCACGCGACGCCGATGCGGAGCGCGGCACCACCTGCCCTGCTCTCGTCGAAGCGATCGATCTGTTACCGACCTTCATCGACGCCGTCGGCGGCAAGGCCGAAGATCATGCCCAGCGGCTCGAAGGCCGCTCGCTGATGCCGTTCCTGCGCGGCGGCAAGCCGGAAAAGTGGCGCCAATTCACCATCAGCGAATATGATTATTCGATGACCCAGGCGGCGCAGCGGCTGGGCGTCGCCTTTAAGGACACTTCGCTGTTCATGATCGCCGATGCGCGCTGGAAGCTGATGCACGCACCGGGCTTCCGCCCGATGCTGTTCGATCGTGAGAACGATCCACAGGAATTGAAGGATCTTGGCGCCGACCCCGCCTATGAGAGCGAGCGCCAGCGCCTGATGGCCGCGCTGAATGCCTGGGGCCTGCGCATCTCGCAGCGCGTCACCGTTTCGGAAAGCCGTGTCAACGCCGGCCGCAGCCGTTCGATGCGTCGCGGCATTCTCATTGGCGTCTGGGACGAAAGCGAGATTCCAGAAGAACTCTGGACAGCCTATCGCGGTGAGAGCTGACGCGCCCACGCACGTCAGCCTCCCTTTAGGCTTTGGCCATCTCCGGATCGTGCAGATGGCATTCGATGATCTTTTCGCCATCGGTCAGCGTCCGCGGCACTATCGACGAACACTTGTCCATCGCATCGATGCAGCGCGGATGAAAACGGCATCCTGACGGCGGATTCAGCGGATCGGGAAAGCCCCGGCCAAGATGAATATCCGGCAGGCCGAGCCCCGGCTCTGGCGTGAGGATCGATTTCATCAACGCGCGCGTATAGGGGTGACGCGGCGCATTCATCACTTCGGAGGTCGGTCCGGCCTCGACGATGCGGCCAAGATACATGACGGCGACATAGTCGGACATATATTCGACGACCGACAGATCGTGACTGATGAACAAATAGGTCAGGTTCATTTGCTCGCGCAGCGATTGCAGCAGATTGAGAATCTGCGCCTGCACCGACACGTCGAGCGCTGAAGTCGGCTCGTCGCAGATGATGATTTCCGGTTTGATGATCAGCGCCCGGGCAATGGCGACGCGCTGCCGCTGACCGCCCGAAAGCTGGCTCGGATAGGAATGGATCTGGCGGCGGGCCAGACCCACCCGCTCCATCATCGCCTCGACTTCGGCGACCTGTTCCTTGGCGGTGCCGATGTTATGGATCAGCAGCGGGTCGCGGATGATCTCGCCGATGGTCTTGCGCGGATTGAGCGACGAATAGGGATCCTGAAAGACCGGCTGGACGCGCCGCGCGAAAACCTTGCGATCGACATTGGTCAGTGGCTCGCCACCGACAAAAATCTCGCCGGAAGACGGCGGCTGCAAGCCGAGCATCATGCGGCTCAGCGTGGTCTTGCCGCAGCCGGATTCGCCGACGATCGCCAGCACCTCGCCCCGCCGCAACGACAGCGACACGCCATCAACGGCGCGTAGCGGCTGGCCGCCCGCATACCATTTGCGGCCGATGTGAAACACCTTGCTCAGATCGCGGGTTTCAAACGCCAGCGGCTCGATCGCCGTTGCCACTTGAGGCCGTTCCTTCATCGCCAGCGCACTCATGCCGCACTCCCAAGGGATACAGGGCGGGGTTTCGTCGCGCCCGGCTCAAGCAGGCAGCGGTAGAAATGATCGCCGCGCGCCGGGCGCAGATCGATCTGACCTTCGTGACAGGTGGGCATTTGCAGGGAACACCGATTGCGGAAGCTGCAACCGCGCTGATTGCCGACCAGCGACGGCACGATGCCCGGAATGGAACCCAAGCGGCCCATGGAAGCGGCCTGGCCGTGTTTGGGCATGCACTCCAACAGGCCGCGCGTGTAGGGATGCGCCGGGTTGTGGAAAACGTCCTCGGCGCTGCCCTGTTCGACAACCCGCCCGGCATACATCACCGCCACCTGATCGGCCGTGCGCGCGACGACGCCGAGATTGTGGGTGATGAGGATCATCGCCATGTTGAACTCGTCCTGCAGACCGCGCAGCAATTGCAGGATCTGCACCTGAACCGTCACGTCGAGCGCCGTCGTCGGTTCGTCGGCGATGATCAGAGCCGGTTCGCACATCAGCATCATCGCGATCATCATGCGCTGGCGCAGGCCACCCGAGAGCTGATGCGGAAACTGCCCCAAGCGCTGGCCTGCATTGATAATGCCGACGCGGCTCAGCAGATATTCGGCCCGCTCGCGCGCCTGCTTGCGCGAAGCGCCGCGGTGGTGACGCAGATAGACCTCTTCGAGCTGATTGCCGATCGTATAGACCGGGTTCAGCGAGGTCATCGGATCCTGGAAGATCATGCCGATGCGATAACCGCGCAGGCGCGCCATGGCACGCTCGCTGATCTTGGCGAGGTCATGACCTTCGAAGGCGATCTTGCGCGCCGTCAATGTCGCCGTGCGCGGCAACAACCGCATCAGCGCCAAGGACGTGATCGTCTTGCCGCAACCCGATTCGCCCACCAGGCAAAGCGTTTCCTTCGGCCGGACGGAGAAGGAGACGTCGGACACCGCATGCAGCGCACCAGCTGGCACGGCGATATCGACATTCATCCCATCGACGACGAGAACCGGCGCGTCACTGGAAGAGGACAATCCGCTCATCTCTAACTTACCCCCGACCTTCAGGTGACGTGACATCGCGGATGCCGTCGCCGGCCATGTTGATGGCGATCACCAAGAGGAAGATGGCGGCGCCAGGGATCATGATCAAATAGGGTTTAAAGAACATCACCGCGCGGCCTTCCGACACCATGAGGCCCCACGACGGGGTCGGCGGACGAATGCCAAGACCGAGGAAGGACAGAGCCGCTTCGACCAGGATGATCAGCGCCATATCGAGGCTGGCGATGATGATGACCTGGTTCATCAGATTGGGCAGAATCTCACGCCACAGAATGCGGCTGTTCGAGGCGCCCGCCGCCTTCGACGACATGATGAATTCACGCTCGCGCATCTGCTGCGTCATCGAACGCGTCACCACTGCATAGCGATCCCATGTCAGGAAACCGAGCAGAATGATCAGCGCCATGATCGAGCCGCCGGAAATCGACGACACCGACAGCGCCACCAGAATGACCGGCAGCGCGAGCTTGACGTTGATCAGATAGACGACGAAAGCGTCGACCTTGCCGCCGTAGTAGCCGCCCAAAATACCGAGGGCCGTGCCGATGATGCCGGCGATCACCGCCGCGGTGAAACCGACAAGCAGCGAAATCCGCGCGCCATAGATCAAACGGCTCAGCACGTCGCGGCCCAGCGCATCCGTGCCGAAAATATTATCCCATGACCCTTTGGCACCCCACACCGGATCGATGAGACGGCGGCTCAGATCCTGCGCATAGGGATCGTAAGGGGCAATCAACGGCGCGAACACGGCCATCAGCACAATCACCGCGATGATCGTCGTGCCGATGATGAGGCCGACATGCCCTTTCGCGCGCTTGCGCATCAAGGCCTTCGGCGAGGGCGCCAGCGTATCGAAGTCGTCGCTGCGGCCTGCGGGAGCCGCGCCACTTACGGCAGTTCTCGTCACGATTGTAGACATCAGTATTGCCTATCTCTTTTGCGCCTATTTTGATGGCCGCTATCGCAGTTGCACGCGTGGATCGAGTTTCGCATTGATCAGATCGGACAAAAGGGTCAGCACGATATAAGCGCAGGACAAGAAGACGAGGATCGACTGCACGACCGGAAAGTCGACCCGAACGATCGATTGGAAGGCGAGATAGCCGATCCCGTTCAGCGCAAAGATCGATTCGACGATGACCGATCCGCCGAGCAGGAAGCCGAGCTGAACCGCCGCCAGCGACACCACCGGCAGGATGGCGTTACGCAGCGCATGTTTGAACAGCACCTTGAACGGCGACAGCCCTTTGGCGCGCGCCGTGCGCACATAATCGGACGACAGAACTTCCATCATGCCGGCGCGCGTCAATCGCATGGTCGAAGGCATGATCGAAACCGCCAGTGTCACAACGGGCAAGATGAAATGAGCGATCGATCCCGAGCCGGAAACCGGCACCCATCGCAACTGCACGGCGAAGACGAGGATGAAAATCAGCGCCAGCCAGAAGTTGGGCGTCGCCTGCCCCGCAACCGAGAAGATCAGCGCGGCGCGGTCCCACCAGGTGTTGGCCTTCACCGCCGCCAGAACGCCCAGCGGCACCGCCACCAACAGCGCCAGAATCAAAGCTGAAATCGCAAGCCCGCCGGTGACGCCGATGCGGTCCATGATCAATTCGGACACCGGCTCGCTGGTGAACAGCGAACGGCCGAGATCGCCACGCAGGGCACTCGTCACCCAATCGAGATATTGAATGTAGAAAGGCCGATCGAGACCATAATTGATAGCAATGCGCGCGATGTCTTCCGGCGAGGCGTTTTCACCCGCCAGCACCGACGCCAGATCGCCCGACAGGCGCAACAGACTGAAGCCGATGATCGATACGGTGATCGCCACGCAGAGCGCGATGATCAAGCGCCTGACAAAAAACCTCAGCATGGGCCGCCGCTCCTGTGCATTTTCATTGCGGTCGTTTCCTTCGATGGCGGCGCCTCACGCGGATGCGCCGCTTATTCATTCTTGGCCGTCAGCGCGCGAAACTTGAACTCAAATTAGAGCAATTGCAGTCAGGCGTCACGATCGTGCGCATCCAACATCAGCATTGATCATAAGAGTTTGGCCCATGGCGCGCGGCCCACAACGCGCAGCGCGCGCGCTGGCTGTCGCTTCCTCATCCCAAAACGCAGCATGCCTTCCCTTCCCTCGACGGCACATCCAAGCCCGCGCCGTCAGGACCATCCCCTTGGCCCCATCGACGGTCGGCTCGCATGTCCACCTTGCCCGCTTGTTTCGAATGGGCTAGGTTATGAGCTAATGATTATCTAGTTAGCCTAGTTTGTGGGGGCAGGCAAGGAGGTCCGTTGAGGTGGAATCACACTCGACAGTACAATCCGATGCCGGCAAGACAGCGCGAACTAGGAGGCCCGTAGAACCATGAGCGTACCTTTTCCCATTCAGTCGGATGATCGTCCCAGCTATGGCTCGGGCCGCTGGCTGCAGGTGCGCGCCTCGACGGCTTCGGCGGAAATCGTCAGTCAAATCAGGCAGCGTCTGTTCGACGGCCAATTAAAGCCGGGCGATTTTCTGGGCACGGAAAGCAGCCTCAGCCAGGAGTTCGGCGTCAGCCGCATCACCTTGCGCGATGCGCTGCGCATTCTGGAAGCCAACGGCATTGTCTACGTCAAGGTTGGCAAATCGGGCGGCGTCCGCGTCGCCGAACCCAATCCGGAACGATTCGCCGATGCCCTGGCCGTGCAGTTGATGCTGGCGGGCATTACCGAGAAGGAAGTGTTCGACGCACAGATGGGCGCCGAGATGCGCGCCGCCGAACTTGCCGCCGAGAACGCCAACGCTGACGATCTCGCTGCACTGGAAGCGCAATTCGAACGCTGCGCCGCAGCCGTCGATGATCAGGAAGGCTTCGCGCGCGAAAGCTTGGCTTTCCATTTGCAGCTCATCAGGACATCGCACAATCGTGCACTGCTGGCGCAATTCCATGCCTTGCGGCACGTGTCGTCGAAGGCCATTCTGCGCAGCCATACGCCGTCCCGAGCGCGCACCGTTCTGGAACGGCATAGAAAGACGCTGGCTGCCGTTCGTGCGCGTGATGCTGTCAGTGCCGCCGCCGGCATTCGCGAACATTTCGAGCAGGTCATCGGTGCGCTTCTGGCCCGATCGCGCAAGGCAAACGAGTCACCGCCCTAAATCTAAACCAACGGACCGCGGCGTCCTGAAGCTGCATAAAACCTAATAAACTTGTGGAGAACGCCCATGCTCAGCGAAGCAAAAAACAAACTGATTTCCCAGGTCGGGCCAGGCACGCCGATGGGCGACTACCTGCGCCGCTATTGGCATCCGTTTGCGCCGGCAGCCTCGCTCGATAAGGAGCCGGTGAAGGCGATCCGCCTGCTCGGCGAAAACCTGACGCTCTATAAGGACCAGTCCGGCACCTACGGCCTCGTCGACCGTCACTGCCCGCATCGCCGCGCCGACCTGTCTTATGGCTTCGTCGAAGAACATGGCATCCGTTGCAACTATCATGGCTGGCTGATGAGCGAGACCGGCCAGGTGTTGGAACAGCCCTACGACGACACCGCCAATCCCAATAACAAGATGAAGGAGCGGTGCAAGATCAAGGCCTATCCGGTGCGCGAAGTCGCCGGCCTGCTCTTCACCTATATGGGCCCAGCTCCGGTGCCTGAACTGCCGGTCTGGGAACCCTTCACCTGGAACCAGGGCTTCATCGAAATCGTCACCGCCGATATTCCCTGCAACTGGTTCCAGTGCCAGGAAAACTCCTGCGACCCCGTGCATTTCGAATGGATGCACGACAACTGGAGCCTGCGCCAGCGCGGCGAGACCGGTCCCTATGCGGCGAAACATCTTAAAGTCGCGTTCGACGAATTCGACTATGGCTTCACCTATCGCCGTCAGCGCGTCGGCCAGGGTGAGGATCACCCGATGTGGCTCACCGGCCGTGTCGCCCTGTGGCCCAATGGCTTCTATCTCGGCAGCCATTTCGAATGGCGCGTGCCCGTCGATGACGAGACGACGCTGTCGCTCGCCTGGTTCTACACCAAGCTGCCGCTTGAAAGTCAGAACCGCAAACTGCCGGAAATCCACACTTGGCACGGACCGATCAAGAAAGATGATGGCCGCTGGATTTCCAGCCACATCATCAACCAGGACATCATCGCCTGGGTCGGCCAGGGCACCCTGTCTGATCGCACCAAGGAAAACCTTGGCGCCAGCGACCGCGGCATCGCCATGATCCGCAATCGCTTCTTCGAGGAACTCGATGCGGTCGCGGCCGGCGCCGATGCCAAGGGCACGATCCGCGATCCGGAGAAGGCCAAGTGCGTGGCGTTGCCGATCGCCGAGCCGGAGCTGTTCAAGCACATCGTGCCGCGCGCCGAATGGGCCTCCAACGGCTATCTAAAACGCCGGCTGCAATCATTCCCCTGGCATTTCGGCCAGCCGCCGGAAGTCATGAATGCCTTCCGCGTCGCGGTTGGTCTCGACGAAAACGGTCAGCCCTACGGCGGCTGACCGACGATCATCTGAGGGAGAGAACAGATATGGCAAAAATTCATCTGGCGATGGCCACGACACACGGCCCGCAATTGCATACGACCGCCGAGCAGTGGGTGCTGCGCCTGCCCGCCGATAAGAAGAACATGCATCCCTATCGCGATGGCGTGTATTCCTATGAGCAGCTTGTCGATCTGCGTAAAGGCGAGCAGCTCGACAAGAAGTCCACGATGGAAAGCATGACCGCGGCGCATGACCGCTGCCATGTCGCCATGGATAAGCTCGCCGACAAATGGGAAGAAAAAGGCTGCGACGTCGCCATCATCTTCGGCAATGACCAGCACGAGATATACGGCGACGAGCTGAATCCGCCCTTCATGATCTACTACGGCGACAAGATCGCCAACTTCCCGCATACACAAGAACATCTCGACCGCATGCCGCCGGGCATCAAGGAAAGTTCGCCTGGGCACACCACGCCGAGCTATGTCGAATATGACGGCATGCCCAAGCTGGGTGAACATATCATCCGCACCCTGTGCGAGCATGAATTCGACGTCACCGCTTCAAAGTCCCTGCCGAAGGGCAGCAAAGGCACGTCGCCGGTGAGCCATGCCTTCGGCCACATCTATCGCCAGGTGATGCGCGACAATGTGGTACCTAACCTGCCGATCTATCAAAACACCTTCTTCCCGCCGAACCAGCCGTCCGCCAAGCGCGCTTATGAGTTCGGCCGGATGGTCAAGAAGGCGGTTGACAGCTTCCAGACCGACAAGAAGATCGGCGTGTTCGCCTCCGGCGGCATGACCCACTTCACCATCGACGAAGACTTCGACCAGCGCTTCATCAAGGCCCTGAAGGAGCGCGACAAGGATTGGCTCACCTCCATTCCCTTGAAGACGCTTCAGGCCGGCACGTCGGAACTGAAATCGTGGATCACCCTCGCCGGCTTCCTCGAAGACGAGAAGGTCTCCATGCACGAGGTCGACTATGTGCCCTGCTATCGTTCACCGGCCGGCACCGGCACGGCGCAGGGCTTCTTCTGGTGGGACATCCACTGAGAGGTTGAAGAAAAGGGACTGCTTTATGAAAGGCGCCGGAAAAACCGGCGCCTTTTTCTTTTTATCTCTCGTACAAAACGCCCGCACGTTGCCGTGCGGGCGTTGATTGATACGTGCGGAGCAAAAAGCCTAGGCGTCCTGCATCGCCTTCCACACCGTCTGCGGCGTCATCGGCATTACGAGCGGCAAGGGCTTCTTGGCGCCGATCGCATTTTCGATTGCATTGACGATGGTCGGCGTCGCGCCCGTGGTGCCCGCTTCGCCGACACCCTTGGCGCCCACCTGATTGGTGGTGCAGCGCGTCGGATTGTGCAGTACCTTGATATTCGGCACCGTGTCGGCACGCGGCATCATATAGTCCATGAAGGAACCAGCAAGCAGTTGGCCGCTTGCCGGATCGTAGCGGGTATATTCGCCCAGCGCCTGGCCGATGCCCTGCACCACGCCGCCTTCGATCTGGCCCTCGACGATCGTCTCGTTGAGCATGACGCCGCAATCGCTGACCGCCGTATAGCGGACGATCTGCACTTCGCCCGTATCCGGATCGACCTCGACTTCCGCTACGTGACAGCCGTTCGGGAAGGACGGCCCCGTATGCGCGATCTCGTTGGTGTCGAGATTTTCCTCGATCGTGCCCTGGCGCTTCATCTCCTTGGCATGCTCGGCCACTTCGAACAGCGTCACGCGCCGCCCGGTCTTGGCGATCTCGAACACGCCTTGGCGATATTGCACCTCGGCATCACCCGCCTGCAGCACGGTCTTGGCGACAGCCTGCGCCTTGACGAGCACCTTGTCGGCGGTCTGCGCTACGGCGCTGCCGACCAGCATGGCCGAACGCGAAGCCACCGCGCCGAAGCCCGGCACGTCGCGATGGGAATCGCCAAAGGTCACGGTGATATCGTCATCCGCCAGCCCGAGCTGATCGGCAACGAGCTCCCGGAACACGGTCACATGGCCCTGGCCCTGCGGCACTGGCCCGATGCTGAGCACCGCCTTGCCGTTCTCGAAGGTGATGCGCGCCGGCTCTTCGTAATGGCCACCGGAAATTTCCAGATAGCAGCCGATGCCAACGCCGCGCAGCTTGCCGCGCGCCTTCGATTCCTTCTTGCGGGCGGCAAAGCCCTTATAGTCGGCTGCTTCCAGCGCCTTTTCGAAAGCGGCGGGAAAATCACCGCTGTCATATTTGGAGCCGACCGGCGACTGATAAGGCAGACGCTCCGGCTTGATGAAATTGCGCCGGCGCAATTCAGCCGGGTCGATGTTGAGTTCGCGCGCCGCCGCCTCGATGGCGCGCTCCAGCAGATAGTTAGCTTCCGGACGCCCGGCGCCACGATAGGGACCGGTCGGCACGGTGTTGGTCAGATAAACCGCCGACTCCACCGAGATCTGCGGAATGTCATAGACGCTCGGCAGGCACCCGGAGATGTGAATGGTCGGCACCAGAACAGCGACGCCCGTGAGATAGGCGCCCGTGTTCATGGCACCCTTGAGGCGCAGACCCAGGAACTTGCCACGCGGGCTCAGCGCCAATTCGACGTGCCAGAACTGATCGCGCGCATGATTGTCCGACAGGAAGGATTCGGCCCGCGTCGATGTCCAATGCACAGGCTTGCCAAGCTTGCGGGCGGCTGCGAGCAGCGCCGGATATTCCGCATAGGTCGAGGCCTTCATGCCGAAACCGCCGCCGACATCCTTACTCAGGATGCGCACCTTCGGCGGATCGACTTTCATGGTCATCGACACCTGGAAGGCAATACCCGCCGCGCCCTGCGTGCCCGTCCACATCGTATATTGGCCGGACTTGGCATCGTAGCTCGCGGTCGCCGCGCGCGGCTCCATCGAGACGGCGCAGATACGCTGATTGGCGACATCGACCTGCACCACATGGGCAGCCGATTTGAAGATCTCGTCCAGTGCCCGCTTCTTGGCACCATCGGGATCGGCCGGCGCCGCCCATTCGAATGCGACATTGCCTTTCGCTTCGGGGAACAATTGCGTCTTGCTTTCGCGTGCCTGATCGAGCGTCACCACTGCGGTCAGCGCCTCGTAGTCGACATTGACGAGATCGGCTGCATCGAGCGCGGCGGCTTCCGACTTGGCGACGACCATGGCGACGAGTTCGCCGGCATGCATCACTTTGTCTTTGGCGAGAACCGGACGGAATGGGCTGATCGGCATGCTGCCGCCTTTGCCCGGAAAGGGAATCGAACCGGTAACGCTGCCGAGACCCAGATCCGCGAAATCATCCGCCGTATAGACGGCGAGCACGTCGCGCGCCGCCTTGGCGGCGCTGGTGTCGATGCCCTTGATCTTGGCGTGCGCATGCGGCGAGCGCACGAAAGCTGCGAAGACCACCCGTTCCGGACGCATATCGTCGGTATATTGGCCCTCGCCACGCAGCAGCGGACCATCCTCGATTCGCCCCGCCCATTTTCTCATCGAACGATTGCTCACGCTTCTCTCCTCCAGAGCACCGGCCATATGCCTACTGCCTGATTTTCCGGCGCAATCTTTCTCCGGCGACTAGGGGCAAGTCAATTGCAGCCCGGGCAAAGACGCCCGAATGCCAGACAAGTCAGGGGATTAAGGCGGCTTTGCCCGTCGGATCACGAGTGTTAGCCTGCCCAAAAGCCAAATTCGCAAGACGCTCCCCAAGACGCCCACACCAGCCCAAAGAGGGGTTCATGCCGTTCCGTCTTCTCGCGCGCCTCGCGCTTGTCGCCTTTCCCCTCCTGTCCGCCCATGCCCAAACCGAGCCCGCCAAAATGCAGCTCCCCGCTTTGCCCGAGATTCAATTCGCCGAGATTCCGACAGCCACGCGCGCGCAATATCAAGGCGACCGCTTCAGCTATATGGAAGCCGGCCGCGCCGATGCGCCGGTGGTGCTTCTGCTGCACGGCGTCGGCGCCAATTCCATGCACTGGCGCTTTCAGCTCTCGGGCCTGTCCGATCGTTATCGCGTCATCGCCTGGAACGCGCCCGGCTATTTCCTGACTGACGGTTTCGCCAAGGACATGCCAAGCTGTCAGGATTTCGCCGATGCGGTGAGGGATTTTCTCGGTGCCTTAAAGATCGATCGCGTCAACATCGTCGGCAATTCCTTCGGCTCGCGCGTAGCCCAATGTTTTACCGTGCATTACCCGGAGCGCGTGATGAAACTGGCGATGACCGGCACCGGCATCGGCCCGGTCGACATGACGGATGAAGCAAAGGCGAAGATCATCGCCACCCGCGAAAATCAGATCGCCAAGGGCGGCTATGGTTTCGGCGCGCGCGTCTCGGCCCTCGTCGGCCCGAACGCCTCTCCCGAACTCATCGCCGAGGTGCAGCGCGTGGTGCGCGCCACCCGCCCCCAGGGTTTCATGCATGGCGTGAAGCTCGGCCTGGTGAACGGCTACAGTCCATCGGAGGTCGCCGCCAAGGCTCAGATGCCGGTACTCCTGATCCAGGGCACGGAAGACAAGGTGAACCCCGGCAAGGACAATGCCGATATTCTCATCAAGGTCTTGAAGAACGGCCGCATAGAAAAGCTCGACGGCATCGGCCACCTGCCGGAAGTCGAGGTGCCGGATGCGGTCAATAAGCTGCTGCGCGATTTTTTTAGCTGATTTCCCAGCAATTGCGGCGCAAGCGCGTCGATCGGCCCTGTCACGCCCAGCCAGGCGATTGGCGGCTCGGCCGTGCGGCGGTTCGCCGCCAACCACTTCACATTCTTTGTCATCCCTCTGATTGTAACGAGGTATTAACCCTGACCGGGTCTTAACTAAAACGGTTAATGCCGCCGCCCGCGGGCTGCCCCCGCGAGCCCTAGTTTCGTCGGATTCCCGGCGCAGAAGCGGGGCTTCCCCCGCAATGATTGAGGACGAACGAGATGAATCCTGCCGATTTGGCGTCGGGCGCCAGCGGCGCCCCGGTCGAAGTGACGCTATGGGGGATGTTCTGGGGCGCTCATTTTGTAGTCAAGCTCGTGATGCTCGGCCTGCTTGCCGCTTCGATCTGGAGCTGGGCCATCATCATCAACAAGACCATGCTCTTTTCCAGCACGGAAAAGGCCATGGATCGGTTCGAAGACTCGTTCTGGTCCGGCAATTCGCTGGAAGAACTCTACCAATCCCTCTCCACCACACCGACCACGGCCATGGCCACGCTCTTCGTCGCCGCCATGCGCGAGTGGAAACGCTCCTTCACCAATGCCTCCTCCGCCTTCATGGGTCTGCAGGCGCGCATCGAGAAAGTGCTCGATGTTTCCATTGCCCGTGAGGTGGAAAAGCTCGAATCCCAGCTTCTGGTGCTCGCCTCCGTCGCCTCCGCCGGCCCCTTCGTCGGTCTGTTCGGCACGGTCTGGGGCATCATGACCGCCTTCCGCTCCATCGCCGCCTCCAAGAACACCTCGCTGGCAGTCGTCGCGCCCGGCATCGCCGAGGCGCTGTTTGCCACGGCGATCGGCCTTTTCGCGGCCATTCCGGCGCTGATTTTCTACAACATGTTGCAAGGCCGCGTGGCCCGCGCCCAGGCCCGCATGGAAAGCTTCGCCGACGAATTTTCCTCCATCCTGTCGCGCCAGATCGACCACCACGTCGCCAGCGAACGCGATCGCGCAGCCTGAGGACGAACCATGGGAATGTCGGTCGGAGCAGCCGGACGGAAGGGCGGACGCAGACGGCGCGGCGTGCCGCGCTATGGCGCCATGGCGGAAATCAACATGACGCCGTTCATCGACGTCATGCTCGTGTTGCTGATCATTTTCATGGTGGCAGCGCCCTTGCTTGCCACGGGCGTGCCCATCGACCTGCCGGAAACCAAAGCTGCCGCGCTCAACATCGACCAGAAGCCGCTCTCCGTCGCCATCGACGAGAAGGGCGAAATCTATTTGATGGACCAGCCCGTTGCCATCTCCGAGCTGGAAGATCGCCTCAAGGCTGCCGTGAAAGGCGGGTTTGATGAGCGCATCTATGTGCGGGGCGCGAAAGGCGTGAACTACGGTCGCGTCGCTGAGGTCATGTCGCTGATCACCGCCGCCGGCTACAAGAAAGTCGCGCTGGTGACCGAACAGGAGAAGAAGTAGCGGTGCGGCGGATATCCGCCATCGCCACCGACAGGAGATAGGCCGCGTTGGTGTTTTCGCGCAAGGAACCAGGCATCATCGTCTCCAGCAGCGTCCATGGCGCCGTGCTGTTGGCGGCGCTCGTCTCGTTTTCCGGCGCGCCTAAATATACCGATGCGCAGGAGGCCATCGCGGTCGAAATGGTCACCGACAGTGATCTCAGCGAGATCATGAAAGGCGAGAAAACGGCGAAAGAGGTGAAACCCGCGCCGCCGCGTGCCGACAAGGTCGACGACATCGTCCAGCCGACGCCCAAGCCCGTCGAGCACGAAGCCCAGATCGACGTTCCGACACCGCCGCCGCCCCTGCGCCGCTTGCCCGATCCGGGCCAGGACGACACGCCGCCGGTGCCGACACCGCCGCAGCGCCAGGCCGCCCTGCCGCCGCCGGAACCCGAACAAGCCAAGCCCGAACCGCCGACACCGCCGGCACGTCCGCCCGAACCCAAGGTCGAGGCCAAGCCGGAACCGCCCAAACCACCAGACGCGGAAGCGATCGAACCGCCAAAGCCACCCGTGCGCCCCAAGATCGAACCGCCGAAAAAGGTCGAAGCGCCGACACCGGAGCCGCCCAAGCGCCCGGTGCCGCCTAAGCCGCAACCGGTGAAGACCGAGACCAAGCCGGAGCCGAAACTGCAGCCCGACAAGATCGCCAGCCTGCTGAGCGATCAGAAGGCCGAGGATGCCAAGAAGCCTCCGGCGCGCCCGCGCTCGGGCGACGAAAACGCGCCGCCGCAGCGCCGGCTCAATCCTGGCGAAATTTCAAAACTGCTGTCGCGCGAGGAACCCGGCCAACGCGCCGCGACCGGCCGCGAGGTCAGCCGCACCGCTTCGCTCGGCTCCGCGACGGCCAACGCCGCGCGCATGTCGCCGGCCCTGTGGGATCAATTCCTCGGCTTCCTCAAGGACAAATACGACCAGTGCTGGGACAGCAAGCCGCCGAACTCCGAAACCCTTGGCTATCGCCCCAAGATCACCGTGCGCTTCACGCGCGACGGCACGCTTGAAGCGGCACCGCGCCTGCTCAATCCCTCCAACGACCCGGCGAAACGTTCGCTCGCCGACAGCGCCTTGCGCGCCGTCAATCATCCAAGCTGCAATCCGATGCGCATCCCCGCGCGCTTCGAGCCTTTTTACGACCAGTGGAAGGAGATGCCGCTCAGTTTCGATCCTTCCGACTGACGCGTCATGCAGACTTTCACGCCCTCGCTTAAGTACGCGTTTGTTTTTGTAAACGCCAAGCCTGAAACGGAATCGACATTCGATGCATGATTTTCACCTTTCCCGCCGGCGCTTTACCGCCCTCGCCGCAGGTACGACCGCTCTCTCGACCCTTCCGCTTGCCGGTGCTTTCGCCCAGGCGCCACGCGAAGTTGAAATCCGCGGCGGCCAGTTCAAGCCGGTCACCATCGCCGTCACCGATTTCCTCGGCGACGCCCAGCAGGGACCCGCCCTGAGCCAGGTGATGACCAACAATTTCCGTCGCTCGGTCTATCTGGCGCCGGTCGATTCGCGCAGCTTTAGCGAGAAGATCACCAATCCCGATCAGCCGCCGCAATGGGACGCCTGGCGCACCATCAACGCGCAATATGTCGTCACCGGCCGCACGGGACGGGGCCCCGATGGCCGCATGCGCACCGAATTCCGCCTCTGGGATGTCACCAGCGGCCAGCAGGCGGCCGGCCAGCAGTTCGTCACCGATCCGAACAATTCGCGCCGCGTCGCCCATATCATTTCCGACGCCATCTTCTCGCGCATCACCGGCGAAAAGGGCTTCTTCGACACGCGCGTCGTCTTCGTCGACGAAACCGGACCGAAAGAACGCCGTCGCAAGCGCCTGGCCGTCATGGATCAGGATGGCGCCAATGTCCGCTATCTGACCCGCGGCGAAGATCTGGCTTTGACGCCGCGCTTCTCGCCCTCCTCCCAGGACGTCGCCTTCATGTCCTTCGGCAATGGCGATCCGAAAGTCACTTTACTCAATGTCGAGACCAGCCAGCGTGAAGTGGTCGGCAACTTTCCCGGCATGACGTTCTCGCCGCGCTTCTCGCCCGACGGGCAGAAGATCATCATGTCGCTGACGTCGGGGTCATCGACGAATATCTACGCCATGGATCTGCGCTCGCGCGCCACCACGCGCCTCACCGATACCAGCGGCATCGACACCTCGCCCTGCTATTCGCCCGATGGTAGCCAGATCGCCTTTGAAAGCGATCGCGGTGGCGGCCAGCAGATCTATGTCATGGGCGCCGGCGGCGGCAACGCGCGGCGCATCTCCTTCAGCCAGGGCGCGCGCTATTCGACGCCGGTCTGGTCGCCGAAGGGCGATCTCATCGCCTTCACCCGCCAGCGCGCCGGATCCTTCGGCATCGGCGTGATGCGGCCCGATGGCTCGGGCGAACGCATCATCACCGAGGGCTATCACAACGAAGGCCCGACCTTCGCCCCCAACGGCCTGTTCGTGATGTTCTTCCGCGATCCAGGCTCTGGCGCGAAAATCTTCATGGCCGACGTCACCGGCCGTGGCGAATTCCCCGTGCCGACACCAAGCTTCGCCTCCGACCCGTCCTGGGGTCCGCTGCTGAGCTGATCAGCCGCCTCCTGTTATTGCAGAACAGCCATGCGGGCGGCGCCCGCTGCCTGGCTTGTGCATCTGCACGTTCTTTGGCAAAGCTGCATCTGTTCTCAGGGCGGGGTGAAAATCCCTACCGGCGGTATGCGGCGTTGGCCGCGAGCCCGCGAGCGCCTTCCAGGGCATCTGCTCGGAAGGGTCAGCAGATCAGGTGTGACGCCTGAGCCGACGGTTACAGTCCGGATGAAAGAGAACGAGCGGGCGACCTGAAGGGTCGTGGCCGCGCGTGATCGCCTTGGGTGACGTGTCGACCAAGGAGATCATATGACACACACCCGCTTTGCCTTCGTGAAAGCCAATTGGCACGCCGAGATCGTCAATCGTGCGCTCGACGGATTTCTCGAACTCATTCCTTCAAGCCAAGTCGATATCTTCGATGTGCCCGGCGCCTTCGAACTGCCCCTCGTCGCCCGCGACCTCGCCCTCTCAGGCAAATATGCCGCCGTGGCCGCCGCTGCCTTGATCGTCGATGGCGGCATCTATCGGCATGACTTCGTCGCCCGCACGGTGGTGGAAGGCCTGATGCGCGTCAGCCTCGATACCGGCGTGCCGATCCTCTCGGTCGCCCTGACACCGCACCATTTTCACGAAGGCAATCATCACGAGCGCATCTTCCGCGATCACTTCGTCGAAAAAGGCCGCGAAGCGGCGCGCGCCGCTCTCATGATCATGGAAACGCGCAAGGCTTTGGCGGCCTGAAAGCTTCAGAAATAAAAGCTGTGTCGAGGATCTATCGTCTCATCCTCCAGCTTCGAAAATCGTCCGGCCGCATAGAGCAACGGCCGGGCGCCATCGCTCACATGCACCGTCTTGATGTCGGCGATGATCAAACCATGCGAGACCGCATCGACGATTTCGGCGATGGCGCATTCGAAGCAGCAAAGCGCCGCTTCAAGCACCGGCGCGCCGCGGTAATCGCCCTCACGCCACACACCGATGGCGAAACGATCGACGTCCTTCGAACTGGCGAAACAGGCGGCGATGTTGGCTTGCTCTTGCGCCAAGACATTGACGACGAAATGGCCGGTCTCGCGCATCAGCGTGAAGCTCGGTCCACGCTGATTGACGCAAGCGATGAGGCGCGGCGGCTCTGCTGAGAGCGAGCACATGGCCGTGGCCGTTAAGCCTGCACGCCTATCTCCATGGCCGGTGGTCAACACCGTCACGCCGCTGGCCCAGGCGCGCATGCCAGCCCGAAAGCCATCGAGATCGATCGCATCGAGCGGACGGCCGCTGGCAAGCACATGGCTGAAACTCACGAAGACGGTCTCCGGCGGAGGGTTTGCGAGGGCGTCTCGCCGAAGCGCTCGGCATAGCTCTGCGCAAAGCGGCCGAGATGAGAGAAGCCGCATTCCAAGGCCACGGCCGTGACATTCTCGCGCGCCTCTTCGAGCAAAGCCGCCCGTGCCCGATCCAGCCGCAGATCGCGCGAAACCTGGCTCGGCGTGCGGCCGCGAAAGCGCTGAAAGCCTTCCTGCAAGGTGCGCTTGCTGACCCCAGAAAGCCGCGCCAATGTTGCCGTCGTCACGGCAACGCCGGGGCTGGCGCGCAGATGCCGCTCGGCCCGCCAAATATAATAGGGCACGGCGTGACTGCCCGTATCCTTGGCCGCGATCAGCCGATGCGGCAGCGCCGCCAGCACCACATCCAACACATCGTTCTCGCCGGCGCGGATCGCCGCCGACGGTTTGCAACGACCGCTGCCGTCGCTGGAACAATCGTCCAGGCGATCGAGCAATCGATGCACCGGTGTTGCAAAACGTTCGGCCAGCAATCGATCCGGCGCGAATTCCACGACCTGCCCCGGAGCCACACCAACACGTGCGGCCAAACGGCTGCGTGGAATCTTGAGCAGGATTTGCTGCGCCTCCCGATCCCACAATTTCCGATAGGCCGTGTTCGGGTTCATGATGAAAGCCGAACCTGCCTCCAGCACCGTCTCGAAGCCTTCAGCCCGCAAGCCGACGCGGCCGCTGAGCGTAATCTGCAGCAGATAGAAATCGAGCGGCGGCGCCACGACCTCGGCCTCCGAGCCATAGCGCAGCAGGCTGATCGAGGTTTCGCCAAGGTTCAAAAGTTGATGGGCGAAATCGAGGCTCTCGCCATGCACCTCCAGCGCATGCCGCGCGAACACCCGGTCGAGGCACCGGCGCGCCACTTGGGCATCGCCCGTGCGCGTCATCGGCAGGCGCCGGCTCAAGGCATCTAGCTGTGGGATCGCCGGATTCACCGGGCCGCTCCATCGTTCAATTTCAACAAGCTTAGCGCCGGCGGATCGCCCCTCAAAGGCCGAAAAAGCCCGCCCCAAACGGGTTTGGCCGTTTCCTGCGCTTTACGGATAGCCCGAACCAGGCCCGTGCCGTCTCCTGGCCGGCAACAACCCCAGGCTTCAGGAGCCAAGAGCCATGCTCAAGACCGGCAAGGATTATTTGGAACGGCTGCGCGACGGACGCACCGTCTATATCGGGCGCGAGCGCGTCAACGACGTCACCACCCACCCGGCCTTCGCCCAGGCCGCCCGCTCCTTCGCCGCCTTTTTCGACATGAAAGCCGATCCCGCCCGGCGCGAGGACATGTCCTACGAGGAAGACGGCGACCGCCATAGCCTTTACTACCTCAAGGCGCGCAGCAAGGACGACCTCGCAAGGCGCAGCACCGCCCATCGCCTGCTTGCCGAAGCCAATTATGGACTTCTCGGCCGCTCGCCGGACTATGTCTCGAGCTTCATCACCGGCATGAGCCTGAAGCCGGATTTCTTCGGCGCCTATGCGGACAATGTGACCAACTACTATCGCTTCATGCGCGACAACGACATTTTCGCCGCCCATGCGATCGTCTCGCCGCAGAGCGCCCGCGACCCCACTTTCTACCAGCAAAAGAACCTGCCCAATCCAAGTTGCCGGGTGATCCGCGAGGAGGATGACGGCATCGTCGTGCATGGCATGAAGATGCTCGCCACCAGCGCGCCTGTCGCCGACGAGATCTGGATCGGCAACATCCTGCCGCTGGCACCAGAAGCCAAGGCGGAGTCGATCACCTTCGCCGTGCCCTGCAATGCGCCGGGCCTGTCACTCTGGTCGCGCAAGCCTTTCGCATCGCAGGCACAGAGCGAATTCGATGCGCCGTTGACCTGGCGTTTCGACGAGCCTGACGCCATGGTCATGTTCGACAATGTGAAGGTGCCTTGGGAACGGGTGTTCGTGCACGACGATCCGCATCGTTCGCGTGCACTTTACATCGAGACCGCCGCGCACTCCTATGGCAATCACCACTCCAACGTGCGCCTGCAAGTGAAACTGCAAATGCTTGTGGGTCTCGCCAGCCGCATCGCGCAAGCCAACGGTGCAGACCAGGTGCCCGCCGTGCGCGAAACGCTCGGCCGCCTTGCCGCCCTCGAAGCGCTGTTGGAAGCCACCGTCGCCGGCCAGATCCAGGCCGCCGAGGAATGGCCGACACCAGGCTATCTCACGTTCAACCGGCGCATGATGTATGCGGCGCTCAACTGGGGCGTCGAGAATTACTCGGCCATCATCGACACCGTGCGCGAACTTTGCGGCGGCGGCGTACTGCAAATGCCCGCCGATCTCTCCATGCTCGATGATGAGGCGCTCGCGGAAACCTTCCATACCTATTGGCGCACGCCGCAAATGACGGCGCTCGACCGGATGAAACTGTTCAAACTGGCCTGGGATATGGTCGGCTCGGAACTCGCCGGTCGTCACCAGCAATATGAGAAATTCTTCCCCGGCGCGTCGTTCATCGTGCGCAATCACAACTATCGCGAGGCGCCCTGGGAGAAATGGCACGCCACGGTCAATGACCTGCTGGCCCGCACCACCCAATCCGCTTCCGCCATCACAGAACCCGTTTAGAGGACACTACCATGGCCCGTATCGAAATCGCCGACCGCAGCAAGCTACCGCGGGAATTCGACGAACGTTTCAACATCATCGAGCGTTCCAACGGCTATATTCCCAACAGCTATCTGCTGCTCGCACACCGCCCGCCGATCTTGAAGGCCCTGATGGACCTGTCGCAGGCCGTCATCCGCGACGAAGGCACGCTCGACCGCGGTTTCCGTTTCCTCGTCGCTTATATGTCGAGCCGCACGGCCGGCTGCCAGTTCTGCCAAGCGCACAACATTTCCAGCGCGTCACGCTGGGGCATCAGTGATGAAAAACTCAACGCCATCTGGGAATATGAAACGAGCGCCCTGTTCAACGAAGCCGAACGCGCCGCTTTCGATCTCGCCCGCGCCGCCTCGGTCGTGCCCAATGCGGTCACCGACGAGATTTTCGTCCGCCTGAAGAAACATTTCACGCCGGAACAGATCGTCGAAATGGTCTCGGTCATCGCCCTCTTCGGCTGGCAGAACCGACTGAACGACACGTTGCACACCGATCTCGATGCCCATACGCTCGACTGGGCCGCCGAATTTGGTCTGGCTGAAAAGACCGGCTGGGACCCGCAAGACCATCTCGGCCAATCCACCGAACCGGCACGAGGTTGAAATGTCAGCAGCACCCGATGGCCCCAAAGCCTTCAACCTGATGAAGTGGATCGCCGAAAATCCCGACAAGCTCAAACCGCCGCTCGGTGCCAAGACGATTTTCCGCGAGGATGATTTCATGGTCACGGTGGTCGGCGGCCCGAACGCCCGTACCGACTATCACGTCAATCCGACGGAAGAATTCTTCTTCCAGCTTCAGGGCGAGGTGAAGATCGGCCTCCAGCACGATGGCAAGCCCTACGATCTCGTCCTGCCGGAAGGCTCGATCTATCTGCTGCCCGCCAACGTGCCGCATGCACCGCAGCGCGGCCCCAATACGGTGGGCCTCATCATCGAACGCATCCGCAAGAGCGGATTGCTCGACACCCACCGCTGGTATTGCGAAGAGTGCAACAACGTCCTGTTCGAAAAGACCGTGCAGATCGAAATTCTCGAACGCGACATGCCGCCAATCTTCGATGCTTATTACGGCAATCCCGACAACCAGCTTTGCAAGGCCTGCGGCCACCACAATCCCGGCCGGCCGGCACGGGCTTGAAGCCCGCGCCTTCGGTTTCTTTAGGGAATCGCTGAAAGCACGATGAACACGGCAAAAATGCCGAGATGCACCACGCCTTGCAGCACCGTGGTGCGGCCCGTGCCCAGGGTGATCGTGCTGACAAACAACGTCAGCACCAACAGCACCTGATGCGCCGGTGTCAGCCCGAGGGTGAGCTGCTTTTCCGCGAAAAGAGACACGAGCGTGACGACCGGGATCGTCATGCCAATGCTGGCGAGGCCTGAGCCAAGGCTCAGATTTACGCTGTTCTGCAAACGGTTGACGATAGACGAACGGAACGCGGCGATGCCTTCCGGCAACAACACGACCGCAGCGATGACCACACCGACGAAAGCTTTCGGCAGACCAGCGGCAGCAATGGCATTGTCGAGCGGATAGGACAGAATTTTGGCGAGGAGAACGACAGCGACGAGGGAAATCGGCAGCAGAATGACGCTTGCCGCCGTCACCGAGCCCGAGGGCGCTGGAATTTCATCGTCAAGCGAATCCGATTTCGCTTCCATGAAATAGTCGCGGTGGCGAATGGTCTGCACGAAAATGAACGCGCCGTAGAGAACCAGCGATACGGAGCCGACCGCCACCAGTTGAACGGCCGAAAACTGCATCGGGCCGCCCGCTTCCGTGTAATTGGGCAACACTAGAACCAGAAATCCCAGGGTTCCAAGAACGGCCAGCGCCGAGGAAGCGGCGTGCAATTGAAAAGTCTGTTCGTGGTGCCGGCGCCCGCCGGCCACCAGACAGATGCCGATGACGCCGTTGAGCACGATCATCAAAGCGGAATAGACCGTGTCCCGCGCCACTGTCGCGGCGCCTTCGGCCGTCGACAGCATGATCGAAACGATCAGCGCCACTTCGATGATCGTCACGGCGGCGGCCAGGATGATCGATCCGAAAGGTTCGCCGACTTTCGCTGCCAGCACCTCCGCGTGATGCACCGAGGCGAAGACAGCAGCAGCGAGGAAGAGCGCCGCGACAGTGAGAACGATGGCCGACGTCTCCGAAGCGACGCCGGCGAGCTTGAGTGCGATGAGAATACCAGCGCCGACCGGGACGAGCCAGGACCAGACGGGAACGTGATCGTGATGAGCGTGTGCCATGAGACCTGCTTCGTATCGATCTAAATCCGACCGCGCAACTCGCGTTTTAAAACCTTGCCGTAGCTATTCTTAGGCAAATCCTCGAGGAAGACATAACGACGCGGCCGCTTGAAACGCGCCAAACGATTGAGACACAGCGTGTCGAGTTCATCAGCCGTGATGTCAGATGCGGTGGCGACCACGCAGGCCACCACCAATTCGCCCCACTCGCGATCCGGCTCACCAATGACGGCCACTTCGCGCACGCCATCATGTTCGAGCAGAACTTCCTCGATCTCGCGCGGATAGATATTGCTGCCGCCGCTGATGATCAGGTCCTTTTTGCGGTCGAGCAGCGTGAGAAAGCCCTGTTCATCGAGCTTGCCGCTATCGCCCGTGTGCAGCCAGCCATCTCGCAGCGCCGCCGCCGTTGCTTCCGGATTGTTCCAGTATCCCGCCATCACGCAATCGCTGCGCGTCACCACTTCGCCGAGTTCGCCCGGCGGCAAAGGCTTGCCGTCATCATCGACGACCATCACTTCGACGCCGGTACGCGCCGGGCCGCAGGAGGCCAGCCAATCCTCGCGATGATCGCGCAGGGCTTTCTCGTGATGATATTTGTCGAGGCCGGTGATCGTCATCGGCGACTCGCCCTGGCCGAAGAGCTGATAGAATTTCGGCCCGAAAACTTCGAGCGCACTCTTCAGATCCTGCACATGCATCGGGCCGCCGCCATAGATGATGCATTTCAGCGACGAGAGATTGCCGCGCCAGCGGCCAACCTGCCGCACCAATCGGTTCACCATGGTGGGCGCCGCGAACATGCTGACGTTCTGATATCGGCCCAAGGCGTCCAACACCTCATCGGGATCGAACGAGCCGGACAGGATGAGATTGTGCGAGCCTTTGGCGATATGCGGCAGCGCGTAAATACCCGAACCATGGGTGAGCGGCGCGGCGTGAAAGATCGTGTCGCGTTCATCGAGCTGATCGATGTCGGCAAGATAGCTCGTGGTCGAGAACATCAGGTTGCGATGGGTCAGCATCGCGCCTTTCGACTTGCCCGTGGTGCCGCTCGTGTAGAACAGCCAAGCGAGGTCATCGGGCGCGGCCGGCGTCACGGGCATGCCGTCGCCCTTGCACAGCGCCACGAAAGCTGGATCGGTCGCGTCGAACAGGAAACACTTATACTGGCTAAATTCCGGCACCGTGCGGATGGCCGCCGCCTGTTTCGGCGAGGTGAGGCAGAGCGCGGCATCGCTGTCAGCGATCAGGTCGAACAATTCGCGGCCATGCAGTTTGGCATTCATCGGCACGGCGACGAGGCCGGCCCGCCAGATGGCGAACAGCACCAGCAGAAGCTCGATGCTGTTGTCCATCGCCAGCGCCACCCGATCGCCTTTCGCCAAACCGAAATGGCCACGAAGCGCGCCGGCGAATGCCGCGACATCCGCATTGAACTGCCCGTAGGTCAGGCTGCGCCCGTCCTGCGTGACGGCTGGGCGATCCGGCAATCGCTGCGCAGTCTGCTCCAGAAGCGCGCTGATGTTCATCTCATCTCCCTCGCCGTCTGATCATCCTCTGATCTCGATATGCTCGCCGTCAGGTCCACAAAACACGACGCGGCGCCAATTCTCCTCGCCCGCCTCCCGCGCGCCCGTCTTATGCGGCGCCTGGACCAGCTCGACGCCGGCCGCCTGCAAATCGCGCACGGCGCCATCGAAATCATCGCTGTGCAGGCAGAAATGGAAGCCCTGCATCGGCGCGTCCTGGTGCCCCACAAGTTCAAGCACCGTGCCACCCAATTTCAGATAGGCGATCTTGAGACCGGTCGGCGTCACATAGTCATTATAGGTCTTGAAGCCGAAGGTGCGCTCGTAAAAGGCAACCGAACGAGCCAGGTCCGCCACGTCAAGCGCCACATGATCGATCCGCGTAAAAGCCACCCGCGCCTCCCTGCTGGTGCAGCGGGGATGGTAGCAAGCCTGGCCTAGGGAATGGAAGCGCGGTCTTGAGGCTCGGCCGCTTTACTTCGCCAGCAGGATGAAATCGGTGCCTTTGCCGGTTTCGATGCTGGCGCCGAGATCGGAGATGATCAGCGAGGCGCCGGGCCCCAAAGCCTGGGCGATGGCATCGCCGATCTCTTCGGGCACATGCACGCGCCGCAGCGCTTCCGAAGCCCCGGACATATTCCACCAGGAGATCGGGCCGTTGGCGGCAACACGCACCGGCGTGCTGGGGCCGGCGGCCTGGCGCTGCTTGCGGGCGGCGATGTCGCGTTCGCGCTGCACGGAAATGGCCGAGGGCACGGTGGAGGAAGACCAGCGCATGTTGTCGCCCGCGCCTTCGACAGCCGTCATCACATGGGTACCGATCGGCCGTTCCGGATCGTCGATGGTGATGGCCGTCTCAAACACCGGCTTGAAATCCTGCCGGACGTAGAGCTTGCCGTCCTTCTTGCTGATGAAGACGGAGAGCGGCCCGAACTTGCGATCAAACGTCGGCGGACGCTTGTCGCGGAAATCCTTCGGCAGCATCAGATCGAACGCACCGGCATCGAGGCTGGCGGTCACGTCAATGCGTGGCGCGGCCGCCTGTACGGGTTCGGGCTTCGCCGGCTTGGCCTCTTGCGCATCGAAATCGATCATCACGTCTTTGGGCGACGTGGCGGCATCGGGCTTGGCCGGCGCGACCAAAGCGAGATCGAGCGGTGCTGCCGCCTGTGTCGCAAGGCCCGTCTCGGTGTCGACGACGCTCTGTTCCGGCTCGCTTGGCGCGATGGACTGACGCAGATTGGCCTCGGCCGAAACGCTGGCAACAGGCGACGGATCGCTTTGTGGCACGTCGCTCGGCAGGAATACGACGGGTGCCGGCTCGGCGGTCGGGATCACCACGTTGCTGTCGTAGCGCGGCAGCAGCTTGAAGAAGCTCGGCGCTTCGATCTCCGCCAACGACACTTCCTGATGGGTGACGATGACGCGCACGTTGAGCCGCGTCATGCCCCATAGCCGCATGGCGAAGGCCTTCGGCAGACGGATGCAACCATGCGAGGCTGGTGCGCCCGTAACGCGCCCTTCATGCAGCGCGATGCCGGACCACGTCAGCCGCTGCATGAACGGCATCGGCGCATCGCTGTAGATGTTCGACTTATGGTCGCGGTTTTTCTGCAGAATGCTGAACACGCCCGTCGGCGTTTCATGCCCGACGACACCGCTGGAGACGGTGGTTTCACCGATCGGCATCAGGCCTTCGTACAGCGTGAGGCGCTGCTGATCGAGCGAAACGAGAATGGTGAGGGGCGCACGCGGCCGCACCGGCCGTTCGCTCGCCGCCGTGGCTTTCGCGCGCGGCGCGGCAAGCGCGGCGGGCGACACAGCAGCAAGAAGGCCGGCGGCTAGGCCGGAAAGGATGATTCGGTGCGAAAACATCGGCAGCCCTTGAATGCCTCAAGGTCTACCAAAAGAGCCCTAAAAATCCATAGATCACGAAAGATTTGAGATTTTCTGACGGAGACTGTGGCTTCACGATCACGCCTTGAGAACGGAACCCTGCCCCATTCTGGCACGATCAATATGTTAGCCAGCCCTCAGGCGTTCACTCAGCCGCACGCACATCCGGCTGATTGAATTGCAGCCGCGCCAGTCGCGCATAGAGACCGCCGCGCGCCACCAAAGCCGCGTGACTACCTTCCTCGACGATGCGTCCGTCTTCCATCACCAGAATGCGATCGGCTTTCAGAACGGTCGCAAGGCGATGCGCGATGACGATGGTCGTGCGCGACCCCATGATGTTTTCGAGCGCCGCCTGCACCAGCCGCTCATTTTCTGCATCGAGCGCCGACGTCGCTTCGTCGAGCAGCAACACAGGCGCATCGCGCAAGATGGCGCGGGCAATGGCGAGCCGCTGTTTCTGGCCGCCCGACAATGTCACGCCGCGTTCGCCAACGCGGGCTTGATAACCTTGCGGCATCACGCGGATGAATTCGTCGGCCGCCGCGCGACGCGCCGCATCGACGATCGCCTCTTGCGGTGCATTTTCGCGGCCATAGCGGATATTGTCGGCGATCGTTCCCGAAAAGATCACCGGCTCTTGCGGCACGAGCGCGATGCGCGCCCGCACGGCATCTGGATCGGCCTTCGCCACGTCGACCCCATCGACACGCACGACGCCCGATTGCGGATCGTAGAAGCGCAGCAACAGTTGAAACACCGTCGATTTGCCGGCGCCCGACGGCCCCACCAGTGCCACGGTCTCGCCCGGTGCGATGGAGAATGTCAGCCCCTTCAAGGCCTGCGCGTCAGGACGCGAAGGATAAGCGAAATGCACATCTTCGAAGGCAATGCGGCCTTGCGCCGGTTGCGGCAGCGTCACGCTCGGCACGGGCGCGACGATCTTCGGCTGAATGGCCAGGATTTCCGCAAGCCGGCCAGCGGCGCCGGCTGCCTGAGAAATCTCGCTCCACACTTCTGACAATTGTCCAAGCGAGCTGGCACCGAACACCGCATAGAGCACGAATTGCGAGAGTTGCCCGGCGGACATGCGTCCGGCCAGCACGTCCTGCGCGCCGAGCCACAGCACGGCGATGACGCTGGAGAAAGCCAGGAAGATCGCCACTACGGTGAGCACCGCGCGCGCCGCCGTCGTATCGCGGGCCGCGCCATAGGCGTCCTCGACCGCCTGGGCGAAGCGGCGCAAAGTGCCGCTCTGCGCGTTGAACGCCTGCATGGTGCGCACGGCACCGAGGTTCTCAGCCGCGAAGGCCGAGGCTTCGGCCAAAGTGTCCTGCGCCCGCCGCGCCCGCCGGCGTACGCCTCGGCCAGAAGCCACCAATGGAAAGACGATGATCGGGATCGCCACCAGCACCAGGCCCGACAGCTTTGGGCTGGTGTAGACCATCATCGCTACCGCGCCCGCGAACATGAAGAGATTGCGCAAGGCGACAGAAGCCGAAGCGCCGAAGGCCGCTTTCATCTGGGTGGTGTCGGCTGTCAGCCGCGACAGCAATTCGCCGGTGCGCGCACCGTCGAAGAAGGAGGCATCCAGCCGCGCCAGATGGGCGAAGACATCCCGCCGCAGGTCGGCGACCACCCGCTCACCGACGATCATCACAAAAAAATAGCGCAGGCCCGAGGCCACCGCGAGAACGGCCACCACCGCCAGCATCGCCAGGAAATAACCGCCGATCAGCGCGCCGCCATCGCCCGAAAAGCCATGGTCGATCATGCCTTTGACCGCCACCGGCACGGTCAAGGTTGCGACCGAGGCGACGGTGAGGGCGGCCAAGGCGCCGAAAATCTGCCCTTTATAGCGTAAAGCGTAGGGAATCAGCGGCAAAAGCGCCTTCAGCGAGGTCCTTGGCGGCTCTTCGGATGGATCGGTCTGCGGGCGAAAAATGTCGGCCATGGCCCTGTTTACGCGCTTTGTGACATGGTTGGAACTGTGCCAGGTCGTCTCAAGATTGCCGTTTTGGGAAGCCATCGGCGAGCGCCTTACATATCTCCCCGAACCGCCAGGGCAAGCCCCTGAACAGCCGCCTTGTTCCGGCCGCTTCCTTCCTGTATAGGAGCGCCCGAAATCCGGTTTGCGCCGGCCCGGCCGCGCGCGGGATGCCAAGGCTCGAAGTCTTGGCTCTCTTCCGGTCCCGTTTCAGACAGAATATTCGCAGGACATCCGATGAAAGCCGATATCCATCCGCACTACCACATGATCAAGGTCGTCATGACCGACGGCACCGAGTACCAGACCCGGTCGACCTACGGCAAAGAGGGCGACACGCTGAACCTCGACATCGACCCGAAGACCCATCCGGCTTGGACCGGCGGTTCGGCCCAGCTGCTCGACCGCGGCGGCCGCCTGTCGCGCTTCAACTCGCGCTTCGGTTCGCTCGGCGCCAAGAAGTAAGCTTCAAAGCCCTTTGGACAAAGCAAAACCCCGGCTCACGCCGGGGTTTTTGTTTGCGATCATTGTCCTGGCTTAGCCGGTCTGGAAGGCCGCGCGCAGCCGCTCCAGCTGCGCCGCGACGCCGGCGCGTGCCTCGCTTTCGGCCGAGGCCGGGGCGCCCGAATAAAGCAATTGATCGAGATGGACGATGCGCGCCTGCAAACGCAGCGACTGGGTCGTCAGATCGCGCAGCCGCTCCGGCATGCGGGCAAAGACGTCCGGGCTTGAGGCGATATCCTGACGAGTCAGCTTGACCTTGTGCTTTTCGCTGGCGGCCTGGGTCTGGGTCATTTCGCCTTCATTGACGGCCCGTTGCAGCAGCAGCCAGGAGGCCAATTGCATCAGCCGCGTGGTCAGGCGCATGCTCTCGGAGGCATAGGCCAAAGCGTCGGGCCGGTTCAGGCCCCGCGACTCCTGCCGGCCAGGCCCATCGAGATAGGCGGCCGCCTCTTCCACCAGCAACATGCCCTCGCGAAACAGGGCCTTAAACGCATCCGAGCCGGCCAGCTTGCTGGCGAAGGACACCGTATTACGCTGCTCATCGTTCCGCGAATTCAACATCGAAGGATTTCCACCAGCCCCAGCGTCCGGCATCACCATGCCAACCGCGCCTTAATCGTGGAATGATCCTATCGCCAAAATTCATCGGGCGGGCGTTTAATATTTGTTAACCTTAACGTGCCATGGGGCCTGATTTGTCGCCCTTTCCGGGCACAAAAAAAGAGCCGCAAGAGGCGGCTCTAAAGGTGGTAACAGGGAGGCGTCAAACAGAGTGGACAGGAGCCACTCGAAATCCCGAAAATTCAGGACAATCCTTTAATACTTCAGACTCCCTAATGGACGGTTAATGGCGGGCGACCGCCCCTGCCCCGAAATGGCGCGCTGCCGCGACGCGGCGTTTTCGCACCGCCTGAACCAATTCTGTCGCGCTGACTCTGCGCTATGACTTTTTGAAAAAGGCGTCGGCCGCGTTTTTCGAGGCGTCCTTCGCTGCAGCCGCGGTTTCCAGCCGCACGATCTCCGCCTGCAACAGCTCGACGCGCTCGCGCAATTCGCCCGCCGACAGCATGTCGAGATTCTCGCCAATCTCGTGCACGATCTTTTTGCGTGGCGGCGCGCTGAACACATTGTCCTCTTCGTCGGACCTGGCCATGGCTTACTCCCCGCGCTGTTACCGAGCGGTGTCATAGCGGCTTCCGACGGTTCATGTCGAGGCGCCCCTCCCCGCCGATGCCCGGGAAGCATCGCAACGATCCTTTCGGCATCGTCCCATCGTGCCAAAGCCGGTCTATGAAAGCGCTGAAACGCGGGAGGCGTTCGATTTGGGGAGGTCGCCGATGGACCATTTTCGCACCGGGCTCTATGCGGCCGTGATAGCGCTGGCGGCGTGCGCGGGAGAGGCAGAGGTGAAAGCAAGCGACTTGTCATCGGAGATCCGCACCGAAGCCGGCCTCGTGCGTGGCACGCCGCGCGATGCACATGACGTGCTGGCCTTCAAGGGCATCCCTTATGCAGCAGCGCCGGTTGGCAAGCTGCGCTGGCATGCGCCGCAGCCGCCATCACCTTGGAGCGGCGTGCGAGATGCCGTTGCCCATGGTGCCCGTTGCCTTTCAGCGCTCGAGAAAGATCGCGAACCAGGACCACGCAGCGAGGATTGTCTTTATCTCAACGTTTGGACCGCAGCGAATAGCACGGCCGAGAAACGTCCTGTCATGGTGTGGGTGCATGGCGGCGGTTTTCAATTCGGTTCTTCGGCCGGCCCCGCCATCGATGGCACGGCGTTGGCACAGAAAGGCGTTATCGTCGTCAGCTTCAATTATCGGCTTGGCGTTCTCGGCTTCCTCGCCCATCCCGATCTCGATGCGGAGGGGCCATCGGGCAATTACGGCTTGCAGGATCAGCTCGCGGCGTTGCGCTGGGTCAAAGCCAACATTGCCGGCTTCGGCGGCGATCCCGACAACGTCACGTTGTTTGGCGAATCCGCCGGTGCCCACGCCATCGGCATTCTGATGACCTCGCCGCTCGCGCAAGGCCTGTTTCACAAAGCCATCGGCGAAAGCGGCGCCTTCTGGGATGGCCGCAACGGTCCTCTCGAAAGTTTTGAAGAAGCACGCGCCCGTGGCCAGGCCTTCACGCGACAGCAGGGCGATATGTCGATCGCTGCTTTGCGCGCGCTGCCCGCCGAACAGGTGAACGCCGCCGCGCTCTGGAATTTCGCGGTCAATCCGATCGTCAAAGCTTTTTCGCCTAACATCGATCGCTATGTCGTCCCCGACGTGCCGGCCGCGCGCTTTGCGCGTGGCGAACAGATGCGCATCCCGCTGCTGGCGGGCTGGAATGCCGCCGAGGACGTGCCGTTCCGCTCGCAAGCCCTGCCCCACTCATCGCCACAAGCTTTTCGTGCCGCCGCCGAGCGCATGTTCGGCAAGGATCGTCTCGCTGATTTCCTCAAGGCCTATCCCGCCAACAGCGATGCGCAGGCCAAGGCCTCAGCCGAGGCGCTTGCTGGCGACTATGTCATCAGCGAACAGACTTGGCAGTGGCTGCGCCTGCATCAGCGCACGAGCCAGGCACCCACTTATGGCTATCTATTTTCTTACACATCACCCTATACGCCGATTGCCTCTCACGTGACCGAGATTGCCTTCGTCTTCGGCACGCTGACGCCGCAATTCGTGGTTGGCAGCACCACGCCGCCAGGTGAGGCCGATCGCGCGATGGCACGGATCATGATGAACTATTGGGTGAATTTCGCGATGCGCGGCGATCCCAACGGTCCCGGCCTGCCGCCTTGGCCAGCCTACGGAGAGAACGACATCGTGCAGATCCTTGGCACAGTCATCGAGGCACAAACCAATCCACACAGCACGCGTTTCCGTTTCCTCGACAGTTTTCGAGAGAACGGCATCCCGCCCATGCGATGGCGCGAATTGCCATAACGCGTGAAGCCATGATGATGCTGGCATCATGGCTATCAACGGATGCAGCTCAAGCATTTGTGCTTCATACCTGACAAGCACGGTCGATAATGGAATCGATCAAACATGCGTAGTCAGCGATTGCCATGGCCGATAAGGCACGCTACCACCGCCCCCGAACAACAGACGAATAATGTGGGGGCATGACATGAACACTCCGCCGCAGACAATGCTCTGCATGGCCATTCAAGGCGCTGGCGGGCCGGAAGTGCTCCAGCCGGAAACACGCTCCACACCTCAGCCGAAAGAAGGCGAGATTCTCGTCCAGGTCGCCGCCGCCGGTGTCAATCGTCCCGATGTCTCGCAACGTCTTGGCCGCTATCCGCCGCCGGCAGGGGCATCGGATCTGCCGGGGCTCGAAATCTCCGGCACCGTCGCGGCTTTGGGCTCCGGCGCTTCGCGCTACAAGATCGGCGACAAGGTCTGCGCGCTCTCGCACGGCGGCGGCTATGCAGAATACTGCACGGTACCCGAAAGCCATGCATTGCCTGTGCCGCAGGGGTTTTCGATGGTCGAGGCCGCAGCCATTCCCGAAACCTTCTTTACCGTCTGGGTCAATGCCTTCATGACGGGCAAGCTCGCCGCTGGCGAAACGATCTTGATCCATGGTGGCTCGTCGGGCATCGGCACGACGGCGATCATGCTGGCCCATGCGCTCGGTGCCAAATCGATCGTCACCGCCGGCAGCGACGCCAAGTTGCAGGCTTGCCGCGATCTCGGTGCCGATCACGGCATCAACTATCGCACGCAGGATTTCGTTGCCGAAGTAAAACGCATCACCGAGAACAAGGGCGTCAACGTCATTCTCGACATGGTCGGCGGCAGCTACGTGCAGCGCAATTTCGAATGCGCCGCCATGGACGCACGCATCGTGCAGATCGCGTTCCAGCAAGGCTATAAGATCGACGGGTTTGACCTGCGGCCGATTTCGGCCAAGCGGCTCGTCTATACCGGTTCGGCGCTGCGGCCGCGCACGGTTGCCCAAAAGGGCGCCATCGCGCGCAGTCTCGAAGAAACCGTTGGTCCGCTCTGGGCCAAGGGTAAGTGCAAACCGCTCATCGATTCAACCTTTCCGCTGAGGGACGCGGCAAAGGCACATGCGCGGATGGAAACCAGCGAGCACATCGGCAAGATCGTCATGACCGTGTGAGGGGAAACCCACTCGCTTTCTGGAGGGGAAAGCATGAGCATCGACAGAAGAAAAGTCATCGCCGGCGCGGCAGCCGCCGCATCGGCGAGCATCCTGGCCAAGCCGGCGCTGGCGCAGAGTCAGCCGATCAAGATCATCTATCCTTTCGCCCCCGGCGGCGGTGGCGACGGTGTTGTGCGCTATCTCGCCGATCAGATGCGCCAGGCGATGAATGAAACCGTCATCGTCGAAAACCGCGTTGGCGCCGATGGACGTATCGGCGTGCGTGCCGTCACCTCGGCGCCGCCGGACGGGCGCACCTTTTTGTTCTCGCCCTTCGGGCCGATCGTCATTCATCCAAGCGTCTACACCAACCTGCCCTATAATCCACTCACCGATCTGGTGCCGGTGGCGCAGGTCTGCACCCAGGAATTCGCGCTCTCGACCGGGCCGATGACCGGCGCAAAAAATCTCAAGGAATTGGAAACGTGGCTGCGCGCCAATCCCGACAGAGCCGCCTTCGGCTCGCCCGGCGCCGGCACGATCCCGCATTTCTCCGGCGTATTGTTTGCGACCGCGGCGAAAGTGGAACTGCGCCACGTGCCGTTTCGCGGCACCACGCCCGTGCTCAACGATCTCGTCGCCGGCCAGATCGCGCTTGGCTCGACGCCAGCTCCCGACGCGGCGCAATTGCACAAAGCCGGGCAGCTCCGCATTCTCGCCACCACCGGCACCCAGCGTTCTTCGTTCACCCCCGACGTACCGACCTATAAGGAACAAGGTTACGATATCGTCGCCGAAGGCTGGTATGCTTTTCACGCGCCGGCGCATACGCCGCAGGCGATCGTCGACAAGGTTGGCGGCATTCTCATCAATGCGGTGAAAAGCCCTGAAGGCAAGGAGATGATGACCCGTCTCGGCCAATCGCCAACCGGCCGCCCCAGCGCCGAATTGGCCGCCATTCAGAAACGCGATTACGAATTCTGGATCGGCCCCATCAAGGCCTCGGGCTTCAAGCCGACGGACTGAAGAACAACGGGGAAAGATCAGAAGAAAGCCGGCCGACACGCCGGCTTTCTTTTTTGCGCCATACTCTGGAACGAATGTTGCTTTGCCGATTTAGTATCCCATTGGTTGACGACGGATTGTTCAAAAGGAAGTGTCGATGCGTTCTTTCGACCCGATGCGCAATTTTCCAGAGCTCGATGCGCTGCCGGAAACGGAAGCGAAACGTCTGATCGTCGAAACGCAGAAACGCATCACCCGCGAACCCGTTGTCTTCATCGGCCTGATCGTCGCCCTGCTGATTCCAGCCTTCACGATCCTGCTGACGACCCAACTGACTGGCCTGCTGGCCGCTGCCATCGTCGGCGCGCTGGTCGGCCTCGTCGCCTGGGCCTATATGATCGCTGTCATCAAGCCGCGCATGCATGCCGCCTTTCGCGCCATGGGATATCAAACGCAAGCTTGAAAACCTGGGCTTGTCCGCGTAGCCGTGGTATTTTCCGTTCATCCGAGATCATAGGTCGAAACGATCGATGACCTATTTATGGCGCCTAATTTTCACTGTCGTGGTTCTCGCCGGCCTCGCCGCGGCTTTCATGAGCGGGGCTGATTTCGAGCGCATGGGCTCGGCCGGGCTCGCTTCCCTGATCTGCCTCGCCGTGCTGCTGGCGATTTTTCTGCCGCTCGAACTTTTGTGCTGGAAATTCCACGTCGAAATGCTGATCGTCTTCGCGGCACCCGCGGTCGGCTATCTCCTGCCGCACCTGCTCTTTGCTTTTGCGCCCAATTGGCCGGATGCCGCACCCATCATTGCCAGCTATGCGCTGATGCTGCTCACCGTCGGCATCGTCTGGGCACTGTCCTATATCGGCCTGCAGCTCTTCCGTCGCTTCCGGCACGGCAAGGACTACGGCTATCCCGACAACAGCAGCGCCATGACGGACGATTACATCCGCCAGCTCGGCATGCTGCGCCTGCGCAAAGACGCGTCGAAGCGGAGGGATTAACCCTCCACGTCGTGCAATCCGCGCTTGCGCATCAGCGCTTCCGGTGTCGGCAGCCGGCCGCGGAAATGCGTATAGGCATCGGCCGCTTCGCGGCGCCCGCCGGCGGAATAGATGTAGGTCTTCAACCGTTCGGCCAGCGCCGGATTGAAAATATCGCCCGTCTCCTCGAAGGCGCTGAACGCATCCGCATCGAGCACTTCCGACCAGAGGTAGGAATAGTAACCGGCGGCATAGTGATCGCCCGAGAAGACATGCGAGAAATGCGGCGTGCGGTGACGCATGACGATTTCTTCCGGCATGTGGATAGCCTCCAGACGGTCGCGTTCGAAGCCAGCTGAATCTACCTTGGCCGGCGGCGTCAGCGCATGGAAATCCATGTCCACATAGGCCGAGGAGCAATATTCGACCGTGGCAAAACCCTGGTTGAACGTGCGCATGGCGAGCAGCCGCTCCAAGAGATCGTCGGGCAGCACTTGGCCAGTCTGATAGTGCTTGGCGAATTTGCGCAGCACATCCTTCTGCAACAGCCAGTGTTCGTAAAGCTGCGACGGCAGTTCGACGAAATCCGTGGGCACGCTGGTGCCTGAAATTCGAGGATAGGTGACGTCAGACAGAATGCCGTGCAAGGCATGACCGAATTCATGGAACAGCGTGCGCGCTTCGTCGATCGAGAGCAGCACCGGCTGGCCCTCGCCCGGTTTGGCGACATTGAGTACGTTGAGAATGATCGGACGTTCGTCGCCATCGAGCTTGCGCTGATCGCGGATCGAGGTCATCCAGGCACCGCTGCGCTTGCTCGGTCTTGCGAAATAATCGCCGACAAACAGTGCCACATGCTTGCCGGCCGCGTCCTTCACCTCATAGGCGACGCAATCGGGATGATAGAGATCAAGCCCCTTGCGTTCCTCGAAGGTCAGGCCGAACAGCCGGTTCGCCGTGTAGAAAGCCGCTTCCCGGATGGCATTGAGCTCGAAATAGGGCTTCAGCCTGGCTTCGTCGATGTCGTAGCGTGCATGGCGCACCTTCTGCGCATAGTAACGCCAGTCATGGGCGGCGAGCTTGAAATTGGCGCCCTCCGCCTCGATCATCTTCTGCATGTCGTCACGCTCTTCGAGCGCCCGCGCCCGGCCACCGGCCCAGACACGATCGAGCAATTGCCGCACCGCCTGTGGCGTGCGCGCCATCGTGTCGTCGAGCTTGTAATCGGCGAAGGTCTCGTAGCCGAGCAATTTCGCGCGCTCGGCACGCAGCGCGACGATCTCTTCGACAATGGCATGATTGTCCGTCGCGCCGCCATTGGCGCCCCGCGCGATAAAGGCCTTGAACACCTGTTCGCGCAGATCGCGCCGCGACGAGGTTTCCAGGAACGGTTCCACATGCGAGCGTGACAGCGTCACGGCATAAGGCGCATCGACGTTGCGCGCCTTGGCAGCCGCCGCCAGGCTGTCGACCAAGCCCGGCGACAGACCGGCGAGATCCGCCTTGTCATGGATCGGCAGCACGAAGGTCGATTCATCCTTCAGCACGTTCTGACCGAAACTGGTGGAGAGATCGGCCAGACGCTGCACGATCTCGGCCATGCGCTGGCTTTCCTTGCCGGTGAGCTTCGCCCCAGCGCGCACAAAATCCTTATGGATGAGTTCGAGCACACGCCGCTGCTCGTCGTCCAATTTCAACGTATCACGCTTCCCATACAGCGCATCGACGCGCTTGAACAAAGCCGCATCCATATAGACAGCCGCATAATGCGCCGCGAGTTTCGGCGCGATATCGCGCTCGATCGCCTGCAATTCATCATTGGTATCGGCCGAGGCCAGTTTCCAGAACACGCTGCTGACCTTGTCGAGCAAGCGGCCGGAACGCTCGAACGCATCGATCACATTGGCATAGGTAGGCGCGGCGCTGTCGCTGGCGATCACCGCCATCTCCTGGCGATGTTCGGCCATGCCCCGCTCAAACCCTTCGCCGAAATGCTCCGTCTTGATGACGCTGAAAGGCGGCAGTTCGAACGGCGTCGCCCAGCTCTGAAAGAAAGGGTTTGCGGCCATGACATATGCTCCGGGAGATCACAGGGAAACGTGGATCGCAGACTTCCGATGTAGTCCTCGCCGCGTCCAAGCGAAAGAGCCGACATCGAAAGACAGAGAGAAAATGTAATTTGAGGGACATTGTCGGATCGCATGTGGCGATTGTAGGGTGAACCTGGAGTATCTCTGTTGAGGAAACGTCATGATCGAATTGCATTATTGGCCGACGCCAAACGGCCAGAAGATCGCCATCTTCCTGGAGGAGACGGGCGTGCATTGGGAGGCACATCCCGTCAACATCGGCAAGAACGATCAGTTCAAGCCGGAGTTTTTGGCCTTTTCGCCAAATAATCGCATCCCTGCCATCATCGATCGCACCCCGCGCGATGGCGGCGCGCCGGTCAGCGTGTTCGAGTCGGGCGCCATCCTCATCTATCTCGCCGAAAAGACCGGCCGTTTCATGCCGCAGGATCTACGCGGCCGCGTGCAAACCATGGAATGGCTGTTCTGGCAGGTCGGCGGCCTTGGCCCCATGGCTGGCCAGAACCATCATTTCGGGCGCTTCGCACCGGAGAAGATTCCCTATGCCATCGACCGCTATGTGAAAGAGACGAACCGTCTCTATGGTGTGATGAATACGCAGCTCGGCAAGCATGAATATCTCGCCGGCGATTATTCTATCGCCGACATGGCCGCCTATCCCTGGGTAGTGCCCTATGAAATGCAGGGGCAGAAGCTCGAGAACTTCCCCAATCTGAAGCGCTGGTTCGAAGCCATCAAGGCGCGCCCAGCCGTGGTACGTGCCTATGAAAAAGGCGATGCCATGCGCAAGGCGGGATAAACCAACATTCGCATCAGAACACGCCAAGAGCTTGAGACGGCCGGCACACAAAAAGTGTCGGCCTTTTTTATTGTCGCATCATGACGGCGCCCGCATCACTTGCTATCAGAAGCGAGGCGCATCCAGTTTACGAAAGCAAGACCATGAAGTTTGGTTATACGATAGCCTATGTTCCCGATGTCGCAGCTTCGTTGGCCTTCTTCGGCAGAGCCTTCGATCTTTCGACGCGCTTCCTCCATGAGTCGGGCACTTACGGTGAACTTGAAACCGGTGAGACCGTGCTTGCCTTCGCCTCCGAAGACCTTGCTGCCATGAACTTCCCCGCCGGGCATATCTCGGCGCATAGCTCCAAACTCCCGCTCGGCATGGAGATCGCTTTGGTCACCGACACTGTCGAGGCGGCCCATGCCAAGGCTCTCGTGGCTGGCGCCAGCGAGCTCGCGGCACCCGCGCAAAAGCCCTGGGGGCAAATCGTATCTTATGTACGCTGCCCCGCCGGGATTGTCGTGGAACTCTGCACACCTGTCGCGTCTTGAGGCCTTTCTGAAACAATTTGTAATCCGCTGGCCACGTATCGGACACACGGCGGCACCACATCACGCAGGAAGATTGCAAGATGAGGTGCCTGTTATGAAACCGTCGAAATCTGTTCTGGCCCTGGCCTTCGGTGCCGTCGTCACCTTGGGCTTCACGGCCGCGCCCGCCTCCGCCGCTTCCCGCCATCAGACGAAGATTCCGGCTGCGATGCAGGCCTATCAGCCCGACGACGTTATCATCCGTCCGTCATCCCTGCGACGTCCGTTGCCCGACGGCTGTTATGTAAGCCGTGCACAAATCCCTGTGGTGGGCGCCGGCCTGCAATGGGTGCAACAGCTCACCTGCCCGTATAGCAACCATTAATTCGAATATTCACGGACTGAACGGCGGGATAAGTCCCGCCGTTTCTTATGGCGCGGCGACGAAATCGCGCGCGGCTTGCCGCAATGTCGCGCCGAGCCAATTGGCGGCCGGCCCCAATTCCGCTTCCCCGTGAAACAGCGACAGACCCAATTGCGGCAAGGCCGGCAACCCGGCTTCGTCCGCGATGAGCGGTTTCACCTTCTGCGGCAAACCAGCCGGCGTGCGCACGGTAACGCCAAGCCCTGCCGCCGCGGCCGCCCAGAGCCCGGCGAGGCTGGGACTGACGAAAGCGATGCGCCAGGAAATGCCCGCCGCATCGAGCGCTTTCGTCGCCGCCGCGCGCATGATGCACGGCGCTTCGAGCGATGCGAGGGGCACAGGCTCATGCCGATCATGGATCGGCGTTGCGGTTTCACTCGCCGCACCGATCCAGCACATCGGCAATTCGGCGATCGGCTGATGCGGCAGGGTCACCGCGCGATCGCTCCAGGCGAGCGCCAGATCGAGCGTGCCACCAGCAACACGCTCGACCAGTTCGGCATTGCGCGCGACACGTGCTTCGATGCGCACCTTTGGATGCGCACGGGCGAAACGCCCGAGCACATCGGGCAACAGACTTTCGGCAAAATCCTCCTGCAAGCCAAGCCGCACCCAGCCTTCAAGCTCAACACCGCGCACGGCGGCGGCCGCCTCGTCGTTGAGTTCCAGCAAACGGTGCGCATAGGCGAGCATGGTCTCGCCCGCCTCGGTCAGCGCCAGGCCGCGTCCGGCCTTGCGGAAGATCGGCGTGCCCGCCTGCTCTTCCAGCTTCTTCATCTGCGCGCTGACCGCCGAAGTCGATCGGCCCAGCCGATCGGCCGCCTTGGCGAAATTGCCCAGCGCCATGCCGGTCGCGAATGTGCGCAGCACGTCCATGTCGAATGTGGCCTGGCGCATGCCATAATCCTAAAAAACAGGACATTTAATCCTAAATATTCTGATTGTTGGAACAATCCTGCGGTGGGAAGCTCCGGCTGTCAAGTATTCCAGCTCAGGAGCCCGCCATGCCCGTCGTTCGTGTTTCCCTCCTCAAGGGCAAATCGCCCGAATATCTCCAGGCGCTGTCGGAGAACGTGCAGCGCGCCATGGTCGAGACCTTCGACGTGCCGCCGCGTGATCGTTTCATGATCATCCACCAGCACGAGCCGCACGAATTGATCTTCGATCGCACCTATCTCGCGGGGCCCCGCTCCGACGATTTCGTGCTGATCGCCATCAATGTCGGCAAGCCCCGTACGCCCGAAACGCGGAAGGCCTTCTTCAAACGGCTCGCCGATCTGCTCGGCCAATCACCTGGCCTGCGGCCGGAAGACATCATGGTCTTCATCACCACCTCGACGCCGGACGAATGGTCCTTTGGCAATGGCGTGGCGCAGATGAGCCAGCCCGGCTGGGAAGCCCTGGCCTGGGGAGACGCAGCATGAGCGCGAACCCACAATCCATGACCATTCGCCGCCCCGGCAACGCCCAGCCCTCGGCATCGGGAACGGCCAGCAAACCCTTCTGGGTCGAAATGCTGCTTGAAGGGGGCGATGGCGAGATGACAGCGATGCGCGCCCATTTCGATCCCGGCGCCATTTCCCATTGGCACAGCCATCCGCGCGGCCAATTTCTCTACGTACTCTCGGGCCTCGGTCGTGCCCAGCGCGACGGCGGCAGGGTCGAGACGTTGCGATCGGGCGATGCGATCTGGTTCGCGTCAGGCGAGAAACATTGGCACGGCGCCGCAGAAGACAGCCCGTTCAGCTATCTCAGCATCCAACCCAGAGAAGATGGACGGTTCGTCGATTGGATGGAGGCGGTGAAAGGCTGAGAAGCCCTACACCACAATCTCCACATTGACCGCGCCAATACCTTCAAGGCTTGCTTCGAGTTTCGCTGGGCCATTGAGCGGCACGGGATCGTTCAGCGTGCCGGTGGTGATAAACTGGCCGGCGCGCAATCCGCCGAAGGCGTCGGCCTGTACATTGGCCCAGGCGACGACGGGGATAAGGGGATCGCCGTCGCCATGACCGCCCAGCCGGTCGTTCTTCACCACGCCGTCGACCAGAAGCCGGCAACGGATCTGCGACAGATCGAGCCCGGCGAAATTCTTTATTCCGCCGCTGGTTACATAAGCGCCATTGTTGAAATTGTCGGCGACGCGCGCATCGAACGGCACGTCATCCACATTGCTGAAACGCGAAGCGACCAGTTCAATGCCGACGAAAATCTCGTCGATCGCCGCCAACAGGTCTTCGCGCGTATAGGGCTTGCCGGGATGCAACGGCAGATCGCGGCCGAGACGAACCGCCAGCTCGGCCTCGATCTTCACACCACCGATGCCAGGGCCAAGCCGCCAGCGAGCGCCAGACGACACGACGCCGGTCGACAGAATGGGCGCGGCAAAGGCACCACGGCCATCGGGTCGAAAGCCCACCTTCCAGCCACTCGCTTGCGCGGAGAGAGCCTGCGCCACTTCGGCCTGCACCCGATAGGCTTCGGCTACACCGGCTGGCGCGAACGCGGCTTCATAGCGCGTCTGAGTGGCGCTGCGGTGCGCGGCCAGCAAAGTGTCGGCAAGCGGCAAAAACGTCATCAAAACCTCCGAGTCCGATCACGAGGCGGGCTTTAGGCGATTTTGATAGCCGCCCGAGGCCGCGTGACCCACCAGAGCATCCATGCCACCAGAACGATGCCGGCGCCAGCGTAACCCATCAAAGGCACCAGATCGCGCGTGAACATCACGCCACTGACATAGGATCCGGCGGCTTGTCCGATATAGACGGCCGACGTATTGAGCGCCACGGTCACCGCCGCCAGCGCAGGTGCCGCACCATAAAGCCGTGCCTGCTGCATGGCATTGGCGGCAGCGAAGCCCAATCCCCAGACGACGACGCCAATGCCCATGACGACAAGCGCACCGCCGCCTAAGGCCCACAGCACGAGGCCGGTGGCGACCATGCCGGTGGCGATACCCGACGTGACAAAGGCACCGAGACGCTCGACGATGCGTGACGCGATGATATTGCCCGTGAAACTCGCGACGCCAAACAAGGCGAAGAACAGAGCGATGATGCTCGCGCCCGCGCCAATAAGGCCCAACGACGGCCCCATGAAGGTGAAGACGACGAGCTGACCGCCGATCTGCAGAATGGTGATGGCCAGCAGAATGAAGATCACCCGATCACGGGCGATCTCACCCCAGCTCGACAGGGAGAATGGTGTGCCCTTCAGCCGACCGGGCAAAGTGGCGAAGACGAACAGCGCCGTGACGAGCGCCGCGCCGCCCAAGGTCGCGAAAGCAAACCGCCAGCCAAAGGATGTCGCCAGATAGGTCATCAACGGCATGCCGACCGCAACCGACAAAGACCAACCGATAAAGACAAAGGCGATGGCGCCGGGCCGTTCCTTCTCCGGCACGAGCAGCGCGACGGTGCCGGCGGCCTGCGGCGTGAAGACCGCCGCGAAGAACAGCATGATGAGGCGCAACACCAGCACCGCCGGATAGGAGGAAACGAGCGACGAGGCGAGATGGGCCAAGGCCACTGTCACCAGGGAACCGACCAGCAATGTGCGCCGGTCAACGCGACTCGTCAGCCAGGCGACCAGCGGTGAAGCAATGCTCAGAAGCACCGCGCCATAGGTCACCAGAAGCCCGGCGTCGCGCACGCTAACGTTCAGGCCCTCGGCCAGCGGATGCAGCATGGCAGCCGGCGCCATGACGACGAGACCGGTGATAAAGTTTCCGGCGAGCAACGCCAGGCGTGCAGGCAAGGCAGTCATCGACGATCCAAAAGATTTGGCCGTGGGATTTGGCCAGTCAGCACTCGGGACAAGCGCTCAAAACAAGTACTTGGCAGTGGACCTCAAAAAACACAAACCCGCCGAGCCTGCCCACCAAGCGTTGTCGGCAAGTATGCGAGCCCCGAGGCTGCGACAAGGGGTTATCTCATGCGTTCTACGCATGGCACCTCGCTGTCATCGGTCATGCCGTGCTGACAGGCGATGTCATCGTCCTGATGTAAGCGGCCGGATCGGCGTCAATCGTCTTCGCCTTCGTCGATTTTGCGCACGAGGTAGAGGAAGAAGGCCGCAAAAGCCAGGAAGACGACAAAAGCGACCCCGGCGGACAGATAGTCCTCGATGGCGGCAAACCAGATGACGCAGAGGAAGGCGACGCCAGGGAACAACCCCAAAGCGTACAGACCCAGTTCGGCGGCGATCTTTCTGACTCCAGTCATCTTCGGCTCGCACGCTCGGCTGCGACGGCATTGGCGCATCGACAAGGGCAGCATAAAACGCCCCTAGCGCCTTTCCAAGCGCTGGGAGCTTTGATCACGCAGCCTTTACCGCGTTAATCCGGAAAAATTTGAGCCAAACACCTATTGCAGAAAGGCTCGAATCGTATCGGCAACCACCTTCGGCTGCTCCAGGGTTGGGAAATGGGTTTTGCCCGGCAGTTTGTTGGGCCGATACCAACTGTTCTGATCTGCGAAATCGAGCTGCGCCTGCGCATATTCCGGCTCGAAAGGCTGCGAATAGATGTGGGTGATGGGTCGCAGCTCCTTGAATGCCGCCATGCGCTGCATCGGATTGCCCCATTTGCGATAGGCAATGGCAATCTCGCGACCGGAGCGCGCCCACATTTCGAAGCTGTAGCTCGCCATCTCGTTGTTGACGTGATGAATGATGTCCTGGTTCTGGGTTTCGCCAATCCAGTAGTTGAAAAGATCGCCACGCCCGTTTTCCCAATTGGTACGATCCTGCAGATCGTCGATCTGCCGCAGAAAATCGGCAGGCGGTGTCGTCTGGATCCAATCGATCACCACCGCGCGCGGAACGCGCGCCTTGCCCATCCGGTCCGCCGTTTCGACATTGGCCCAACCACCATGGGACGTGGACAAGGGCACGGCTTTCTCGATCTTCATATGATCGAGAAAGGCGATGACGTCGGAGGCCTGATCGCCCGTGGTGAAATCACCGTCATGGTCGCGATGATCGCCATGACCGCGCCAATCGAGACGAATGACGCGATGAGTCTTAGCCAATTCCGGCGCCAGGAATTTGAACAGTCGATGATCCTGGCACCATCCTGAAAGCAGCAAGATGACATCCCCTTCTCCTGCATCATCATAGGAAAAGGTATTGGCGCCGAGTTTGACGGATTTCATAAGGAAAACTCCACATTGAAAGGCGGCGAAACGCTCTCAGAGCGCTTGCGTTGCCGTTGGTGCATGCAGCGCCGTCTTCATGCGCTCCATGGCGATCTCCCGGCATTGGCCGGTGATCTTGAGAACCTGCGAGCGCACGTCATCTGGCCAGAAATTCATGTCGCCAAGACGTTCGGCTGTATCCTGCGTATGTTCGGTCATCGGCCGTTCGCGCGCTTCCCAATCATGCAGGGCCTGGGCGACATCAGGCGCATCGGCGACAGCTGCGGCAAGCCCGATGCCGTTCATCAAGGCGCAGCCACCCCCTTGGCCGAGATAAGGCGGCATGGCATGTGCCGCATCGCCAAGGATCGCTACGCGCCCCCGGCTCCAAGCCGTCAGTTTGATGACCTCGAACTCATCCCAGCGACCGGCATCACCAAAGCGAGCAACGAGAGAGGCGAGATGCGGAAAGGATTGCGTCCACAAGGCCCGGTCGGCCGGCACCTGCAAAGCCTGTTTGTCGTCGGAGGCGCAACACAGCGCGACATAGAGGTCGGTGGCGCTCGCCGGCGTATAGAGAATGCGGCGCGTGCCGGTGAAATATTCGATGTAGCGATCGCGGTCTTCAGCACGCACGTCGCCGTCGTCCCGCGCAATCAACATGCGGATCGCGCCATAGCCCAGCGACTTGCGATACATCATGAGGTCGAGGGAATCGCGCACCTTGGAATTGACGCCGTCGGCTCCTACAACGAGATCGGCCCGTCGCCTCGAGCCATCGGCCAGAAGCAGTTCGCCTTCCGGGGTTGCCTCCACCGCTTCCGAATTCGTGAGGATATCGACGCCGCTGCGCCGGCAGGCGTCGACCAACGAATTGATCAGGGTTTCTCGCAGAATGGTGATCAGCCGTGCGCCGCCCGGACGGTTGATTGGAATTTCTTCCATGGTCGTGTCATTGTGGTCGCGCGTATGGAAGACGGGACCGATATGTGCACCGATGGTTGCCTGGTCGTAGGCGCCGATAGCTTTCAGAACGCGCAGGCCATTGCTCCAAATATAAATGCCGGCCCCAAAGGTGCGCAGGTTTGGTGCGCGCTCATGCACCGTCACCGACCAGCCACGCTGCGCCAACGCCGCCGCCGCCGTCAGACCGCCAATCCCGGCGCCAGCGATTTCCGCCCGACGACCGCTCCTGGATTGCTGCACCATCGTTCCATTTTCCTCCACTGCGACAGGCACTTCCGCACCTGATGGACTGCCAAGGTTTCAGTCGGAGGTCGTTCGGACAAGTGAATTCTCTGGCAATTTCTATGAGCTTCGGGAATATCAGAGGCAGAGAGGCCGGACGGACAGGCCCAAAACAATGAGCTGCCATGACACTCCTCGCCAGCCGCCTCACCATCCGCCACCTGCGCATGGTCGTGGCCATTGTGGAAGAAGGTAATCTGGTCCGCGCGGCCGAACGACTGCACATGACGCAATCGGCCGTCACCAAAGCCTTGCAGGAAACCGAGGCATTGACTGGCGCGCGCTTGTTCAACCGAACCAATCGCGGTGTCGTCGCAACCGCTTATGGCGATGCGCTGGCCTATCATGCGCGCCTGATCATCGCGCAACTGGCGCATGCCGAGGAGCATCTCGCCGATCTCCGAGATGGCGCCGGCGGCCGCGTCGCCGTTGGCACGCTGCTGTCGGCGTCCGCCGAACTTTTGCCGACGGCCATCGCGCGGCTGCGCAAGGAACGGCCAAAGCTTGTGGTCAAACTCATCGAAGCCACCGACGATGTCCTGTTGCCGGCTCTGCGTGCTGGCGAAGTCGACTTGGTCGTGGGGCGGCTCTCCGAGCTGCGCGATCGCCTGAACGTCACGCAGGAAGTGTTGACGGATGATATGGCGTGCGTCGTCGTGCGCCGCGGCCATCCGTTGACCCTGCGGCGCAGCCTTGGCCTCGCCGACCTAATCGGTTGGGATTGGATTCTGCCGCCATCTCAAACCAGCCTGCGCCGTCTCATCGACATCTCCTTCCGTGAGGAAGGTCTTGAACCGCCGGCCCATGCGGTTGAATCCGTTTCACTGCTCACCAATCGCGCTCTGCTCACCGATGCCGATTATCTCGGCGTTTTACCGGCTTCGGTCGCACGGCGAGAGGTTTTAGGTGGCGCGCTCGTCGTCCTACCGATCACTTTGCAGGCCACCGCGAGCCCAATCGGCATCACCCTGCGCAGCGACATCCGCCTGTCGCCTGCCGCGCAGGTGCTGGTCGAAACATTGCGCCGTACGGCCGTCGATTTGTCGAGCCAAGATCCGTCATCAACCGTCCGGTATTCCTCCCCTTCATGTCTGGAGGACGAGTTTTCCATTTACCGGGCCAACGGTTGCGCCAAGTTTTGCATGCGAAGTCTTGCGATTGGCCAAACCTGCGAAGGCACAGCGTGCAGCGTCCGCGATTTCGGATCGCCGTTCGCTTCCCCTGATCTGCCCGCCAAGACTTCGCGCTCGCGACGCGAAGAGGGGACAGAAGCAATGCGTTTGAAGGGCATTTTACCAACCACCCTGTTGGCGCTCGGCGTCAGCGCCGCCAGCGCGCAACAGGCGCCGCTGAAGATCGGCATGATCACGACCTTGTCGGGACCCGCCGGCTATCTCGGCCAGGACATCCGTGATGGCTTTCAGCTCGCCATCGACCTCAACAAAGGCACGCTCGGCGGTAGAAGCGTCCAACTGGTCGTCGAAGACGACAGCCTGAAGCCTGGCAATGCCAAGCAGATCGCCAGCAAAATGCTGTCCGAACAGAAGATCAGGATTTTCACCGGTGTCGTCTTCGCCAACGTGGCCTTCGCGGCCGTGCCTGAGATACTCGACAACAACGCCGTCTATGTGAGCGCCAACACGGCATCCGCGACGTTCGCCGGCAAGGAATGCCATCCCAATTATTTCGTCAGCTCCTGGCAGGACGACAGCCAGGGCGAAAGTGCCGGCGCATTGGCGCAATCGCTCGGCTACAAGCGTGCTTTCCTCGTCGCGCCCAACTATCAAGCCGGCAAGGAAACGATGGAGGCGTTCAAGCGCTTTTACAAAGGCGCCGTGGTCGGCGAAGCCTATACGGGCCTCGATCAAACCGACTTCGCCGTGGTGATGGCGCAGATCCGCGCCGCCAAGCCCGACGTTGTTTATGAATTCGAGCCTGGCGGCCTCGGCATCGCCTTCCTGCGCCAATATCAGCAGTCAGGCTTGCTGAAGGAAATCCCGATGGTCGTCCATCCGGCATCCCTCGACCAGGCGATCGCGCAAGCGGTTGGCGACGCCGCCATCGGCGTGAAGGTCACCAGTCACTGGAACGAAGATTTCGACAATCCGGTCAACAAGGCCTTCGTCGCCGCCTGGCGCGCCAAATATGGCGATCGGCCAATCACCTATTACGCCGCTCAAGGCTATGACGCGGCGCTGCTGATCGGTGCCGGTCTGGCCAAGGACGCATCCGGCGGCGCCGATGTCGGCGCCTTCCGCAAGGCCCTGCTCTCAGCCGATATTCCCTCCGTGCGCGGCCCATTCAAATTCGGCCCCAATCAGCATCCGATCCAGGATTGGTATGCGCTGAAAGCGGAACGCGCCGCCGATGGTAAAATGGTTCTTAAAACTGATAGCAAAGTGCTGACCGCCCATGGCGACAGCTATTCCGGCCAATGCAAAACGCCGGCGAATTGAACCATAGCGACAGATAAGAATTGAAGCGGAAGGCGGTCCTCGCCTTCCGCTTTTTTCGTACGAACTGCCAGAGAGGACCGCTTCGCCGAAACGCCGCCGCATATTGCGCACAGAGGAGCTTGGCCGATGCATTGGAATGGCATTCTATCGACCGCACTCTCAACCCTGTTTTTGACGGCGCTGCCGTTCGACACGGCTGGCGCCCAGCAGCCCCTGAAGATCGGCCTCATCACCACATTGTCGGGGCCGGCCGGCTATATCGGTCAGGACATTCGCGACGGCTTTCAACTCGCCATCGATCAGAACAAAGGCAAGCTGGGCGGTCGTGACACACAGGTCGTCGTCGAGGATGATGGCCTGAAGCCCGGCAATGCCAAACAGATCGCCGGGAAAATGCTCTCCGAGCAAGGCATCAAGATTTTCACCGGCATCGTCTTCGGCAATGTCGCCGCCGCCGCGGTGCCCGACATTCTCGACAATAAAGCCGTCTACATCAGCGCCAATTCGGCGTCCGCGCCGTTCGCCGGCAAGGAATGCCATCCCCATTATTTCGTCAGTTCCTGGCAGAACGACGGCCAGGGGGAGAGCGCGGGCGCTCTGGCACAATCGCTCGGCTATAAGAGTGCCTTCCTCGTCGCGCCGAACTATCAGTCCGGCAAGGAGATGGTGGAAGCGTTCAAACGCTACTTCAAAGGCCAGATCGTCGGCGAGACTTATACCAGCCTCGACCAAACCGATTTCGCCGTGGCGATGGCGCAGATCCGCTCCGCCAAGCCCGAAGTGGTGTTCGAATTCGAGCCCGGCGGCCTCGGCATCGCCTTCCTGCGGCAATATCAACAAGCCGGCCTGTTGAAAGACGTGCCGATGGTCGTCCATTCGGCTTCGCTCGATCAGGTGACGGCGCAGGCGATCGGCGATGCCGCCGTCGGCGTCAATCTCACCAGCCACTGGAACGATGATTTCGACAATCCGACCAACAAGGCCTTCGTCGCCGCCTGGCGCGCCAAATATGGCGACCGGCCGATCACTTACTATGCGGCGCAGGGTTATGACGCGGCGCTTCTGGTCGGCGCTGGCCTCGCCAAGGACCCGGCAAGCGCCAATGATCCGGCCGCCTTCCGCAAGGCCGTGCTCTCTGCCGACGTCCCCTCCGTCCGCGGCCCGTTCAAATTCGGCCCCAACCAACATCCGATCCAGGATTGGTATGCCCTGAAGGCAGAAAAGGCGGCCGACGGCAAAGTGGCGCTGAAAACCACCGGCAAGGTGCTGACCGCCCATGGCGACCAATATGCCGCCCTGTGTAAAATGCCGGCAAACTGATACTCAACCTTAGCTATATGCCTGTCATCAACGCGATTTGGTGACAGACGGGTTGATAGGCGGCCGGAAATCGGGCATAAGCCCGGCACGAATTGCCGGGGTCATCCCGGCCTTTTCTTTGAAATTCTCGCTGGTGGCCGTTATGAAAGTCCGTAACTCTTTGAAATCGCTGCGTGGCCGTCATCGCGCCAACCAGCTCGTGCGCCGTAAGGGCCGCGTTTACATCATCAACAAGGTGCAGAAGCGCTTCAAGGCGCGTCAGGGCTAAGCCCCTTTCTGCCTTCGCGATTCTTCGAAACCCCGGCTTTCCGCCGGGGTTTTCGCTTTTCCAGGCACCCCGATACCGGTTTCGTGATGCCGCCCGCTTTGACGCCCGCCCGGCTCCGCTTTAGCCTGATGCCCTGATTTATCCCGTTTCGGGTGGCAGAGACCTGGGCCAGTAATTCCGGAGACTTTCCCGCAGATGCGTCAGGCGCTGCTATCCGCTCTTCTCGTTTCGGCCTTGTTCACGGCAGCCCCGGCGCTGGCGCAGAACGAGGCTCCCCCGGCCGCCCCGCAAGCCGAGCAGCCCTCGCACAACGATCCCAATCTGCGCGGCCGCGATCGCATCCTCAACGAACTGTTCGAACGCCTCGCCAAGGCCGACGACCAGGACGAAGCTAAGGGTGTTGCCGGCGCCATCGAACGGGTGTTCCTGCGCTCGGGCTCCGACACCGCGGATCTCCTGATGAACCGCGCCTTGAGCTCGGTACGGCAGCGCGACTTCAAACTCGCCAACGAACTGCTCGACAAACTGGTGGTCATCGAGCCGGAATGGGCCGAAGCCTGGAACCAGCGCGCCACGGCGCGCTTCCGGGCTGATGATGTGCAAGGTGCGGTTGCCGATCTCGGCCAGGTGCTGGCGCTCGAGCCCCGTCATTTCGGCGCGCTCTCGGCACTCGGCTACATTCTCTACAGCAATGGCTTCGACCGGCGCGCGCTGGATGTGATGCGCAAAACGCTCATCATCTATCCGCAGCAGGAAGACATCCGCAAACTGGTCGAACAACTTGGCCAGAAGATCGACGGCCGCGATCTCTGATCGCACATGCTGACCGCACTCGCGATCGCGATCGCCGCCCTCCTCATCGTTGCGCTGGCGCTGTTGTTGTTTACCCGATGGCACACGCAACGCCTCGACACGCTTTACCCGCCGCGCGGCCAGTTCGTCGAGATTGAAGGCGGCCGCATTCATCTCACCGACACGGCGGCCATCGGCGCCGCCAGAGGCACCGTGCTGCTCATTCACGGCGCCAGCGGCAATGAAGCCGACATGCGCCTGCCACTCGCCTCCCGCCTCGCCGCGCTCGGCTATCGCGTCGTCAGCGTCGACCGGCCGGGTCTTGGCTGGAGCGCACGCCTGGGCGGACGCGACGATGCCTCCCCCGCACGCCAAGCGCAGCTGCTGCGCGCCGCGGCGGAAAAGATCGGCGTGCAACGGGCCATCGTTATCGGCCATTCGCTGTCGGGCGTTCTTTGCCTGCAACTGGCGCTCGATCACCGCAGCTTCACCCAAGGGCTCATCCTGCTCGCCCCCGTCAGCCATCCTTGGCCGGGCGGCATCGAATTCTATTACACAGTCGCCGCTCGCCCCGTCGTCGGCCCGCTCTTTGCCCATACGCTGACCTTGCCGATCGCTCTTGCCAGCATCAACGCAGCCCTTGCCAGTGTTTTCCATCCGCAGATGACGCCAGACGACTATCGCGCGCGGACAGCCGTCGACCTCGTGCTTCGGCCGACGAATTTCCAAGCCAATGCGCAGGATGTCGCCGTCATCAAGGATTTCGTTACACGGGAGGCGCCCCGCTATCGCGCCATCGCGGTACCGACGGTCATCGTCACCGGCGACAAGGACGGCATCGTCTATACGCATATTCATAGCGCCGGTTGCGCCAAGGATATTCCCGGCGCGACACTCACCGTCCTGCCCGGCGTCGGCCATTCGCCGCACTGGGCTTATCCGGACGCGGTGGTGCAAGCCGTCCTGCAGGTCAGCGAGCGCATGAAGGTGCCGCGCCTTTGATGCGATGCGGCCCGTCAAGGTTTGGGCAATCCTGATTTGCCGAATATCGAAGGCGAACGATCGGTCCATGGCCTTGCCGGACCATGCTCATTGACTATCCAAACACGGCCGACAGTTTCTCGCATTCGTCGCGATGAGCGAGAACAAGCTTCATTGCAGGCAGAACTCTCATCTCCATACAACGGCATGCACGCATTTCATCCGCGAACGGACATATTGAAACAAAACTCCTTCGTTTCCATCGGCGCATTTTCATCTCAGCCAGCCTGCGACGGACTCATGCCAAAATAGCAACGGGTACGCGCCCCCACGACGCTTGCGCTCACAAGCGCACCGCTTAAACCTAGCCATAAGTCACAAGCGACGTGGGAGGCTGATGACGATGGGGAGTGAAACCCAACACGAATCCGGCATGAGCCGGCGCGATCTCTTGGCCATGGTCGGCATGGCTGCCGGCAGCGCCGCTATGTATCAGGCGATGACCAGTCTCGGTCTCGCCGGAGAATCCACTTATCGTGGATCACCCAATCTGAGCGGCGCGCCGAAAGGCACGTCAGTTCTCATTCTCGGCGCCGGACTGGCTGGCCTGACAGCGGCTTATGAGCTGCGCAAGGCCGGCTACAAGGTCAGCATTCTCGAATATAACGAGCGTCCTGGCGGCCGGAACTGGAGCATTCGCGGCGGCGACAAAATCACCGAACTTGGCGGCGAAACGCAGACCTGCGGCTTCGCCAAGGGGCATTATTTCAACCCAGGTCCCTGGCGCATTCCCTATAACCATCATGCGGTGATCGATTATTGCCGGCAGCTCAGCGTCGCGCTCGAGCCTTTCGCCTGTCTCAATCACAACGCGTATTTCCATTCGACCAACGCTTTCGGCGGCAAGCCGCAGCGCATTCGCGAGATCGATGCGGATCTGCGCGGCCATGTCTCTGACTTGCTCTCCAAGAGCGCACAACAGGACAAGCTCGACGAAAGCATTTCGAAAGAGGACAAGGAAGTCCTGCTCGCGGCGCTGAAGAATTGGGGCGGCCTCGACAACGAGAACCGCTACACCAAGAGCGCGGCGGCCGCTTCGCTGCGCGGTTACGATCGATATCCCGGCGGCGGTCTTGCTGGCCCGTCCGCTCCCAGCGAGCCGATGAAGCTGCAAGACCTTCTCAAGTCCGGTCTCTGGCGCAACCTGAACAACTTCTTCCAGTTCGAGCACCAGAACACCATGCTGCAACCTGTCGGCGGCATGGACATGATCGGCAAGGGTTTCGCCAAACAGCTGAATGGCCTCATTCGCTACAATGCCAAGGTCACGGAGATCAAACAGGACGAACGCGGCGTCACCGTCACCTATGTCGATCAGAAAGCCAAAGGCACACCGAAACAGGTGAAGGCCGACTGGTGCGTCTGCACCATTCCCGCTTCCATCCTGAGCCAGATCCCGACCACGGTCAGCCCGAAGATGAAGGCGGCCATCGACGCGGTGCCCTATGTCACCTCGGTGAAGGTCGGTCTGCAGTTCAAGCGCCGCTTCTGGGAAGAGGACGAGATGATCTATGGTGGCATCAGCTCCACCAATCTGCCGATCAATACGATCTCTTATCCCAGCGACAATTTCGGCAGCAAGGGTCCGGGCGTGCTGCTCGGCGCCTATCAGATCGTGCAGGCCAATTCCTTCGCACTGGCTTCGATGTCGGCGCCCGAGCGCATTGCGTTCGCGCTGGAGAATGGCAGCAAGATCCATCCGCAATACAAAAAGGAATTCGACAATGGCGTCGCCGTGTCGTGGCATCGCATGCCCTTCACGCTGGGTTGCGGCGGCATGTGGAATCCGTCCACGCGCAAGGAACATTATTCCAACATCTGCCAGATCGACGGCCGCATGGTGCTGGCCGGCGAACATGTCTCTTATGTGAACTGGTGGCAGGAAGGCGCCATTCTCTCAGCCCTCGATGCCATCACCCGTTTGCATGAACGCATCGTCAAAACCAAAGCGTGACAGGAGAAATTGCGATGATCCATGTCTCTTTCTCCCGCCGCGCCTTGGCCATCGGCCTGCTGGCTTTGCCCCTCTCGCTGTCGGCAGCACTGGCCCAGGACGTCAAGCCGACGATCGGTCCGCCAGGATTGGCTTTCGCGCCGAAAACCGGCGCCGATCTATATGTCACCGTCTGCCAGGGCTGCCATATGCCCGGCGGCAAGGGCGCGGTCGGTGCCGGCATGTATCCGGCGCTGAACAACAATAAAAATCTCGAGGCCGGCGCCTATCCGGTTCACGTGATCGTCAACGGACTGCGCGGCATGCCGCCCTTCCGCGCCATGCTCAACGACGATCAGGTGGCGGCTGTCGTCAACTACGTACGCACCAATTTCGGCAACAGCTATAGCGATGCCGTCACCGGCGATGACGTCAAATTGGCGCGGTCGGCGAATTGACTTGAAGCCTGACGGTTCTGCCGTCAGGCTATCCCTCCAAATGCAGATGCTCAGAAAGGACGATTGAAATGAAATCCGCTGTACGGCTCGCTCTTGGCGCCGCTGTCGCCATGCTGCTGACTGGCTCGCTCGCGGCACAAGACGTGGTTAGAAAAACGGTTCCCAATTCGCCGATCGCCTCCAGCGTGCAAGTGCCCGCCAATGCGATAACCTATTATCTGTCGGGTCAGGTTCCTTCGATCGCCAACAAGGATGCCGATCCGCGCAGCCCGCAGGCCTATGGCGATGTCGAGGCCCAGACCGTCAACATCCTGGAGAAGATCAAGGCCTCTCTTGAATCCTCCGGCCTGACTATGGGCGACGTGGTGAAAATGCAGGTCTATCTCGTCCACACCGACAAGGTGCCGATGGACTTCAAGGGTTTCTCTCAGGGCTACAGCAAGTTCTTCGGCGGCAGCCAGCCTAACCTGCCGGCGCGCTCGACCATGGGTGTTGCCGCATTGGTCAATCCTGGCTGGCTGGTCGAGATCGAAGTGACCGCGGCGAAAGTCGCGAAATAGGCGCGGCTATTAGCTGCGTTCCAACACCCAGCCCTGGGTCTTGTCGAGAATGTCAGCCGGCACGGTCTTGCGCAAAGTCTTGCCAAGATCGGCCAGGCTGACGCTACGCAGCTTGTCGCGCCAAGCCTGATCGGCATCCCACATCACCTGCGCAATGGCGCAAGCGCCGTCGGCGCGATAGCCCTTGCGCAGGCAAGGATTGTTGTAGCGGATGTTATCGCAGACGAAGCTCGAGGTTTTGCCTTCCACCGCTTCGACGATGTCGAGAAAGGTGATCTGCCCCGGCGTTTTGGCTAGGCGATAGCCGCCCGAAGGACCGAGCGTGCTTTCCACCAAGCCAGCCTGCGAAAGGCCCTGGAGCGCCTTGGAAAGATATTCCTTAGGCACGCCATGCAGTTCGGCCAGGACTTTGGTCGACAGATAACGCCCCGCCGGCAAGCCGGCGAGGACGGAGCAGCAATGAAGCGCCCATTCGACCTGGTTTCTAAGCTGCAACGCTCAGTCCCGCTTTCGTCAGTCCGTAGGCCGCATCCATCGACCCCGGCACGTTCTGGAAGGCGATGCTCGCCCGGTTCCAACCATTGATGGCCATCACAACGAAGGTCAAGTCGGCCACCTCCTTCTCGGAGAATTGCGCGCGCGCAATCTCGTAAGTCTCGTCGGAGATTCCGTGCGGCGGCAGCTTTGTCAACGCCTCGGCCCATTCCAGAGCTGCCCGTTCGCGCGCGCTGAACAGCGGCGATTCGCGCCAGATCACCACGTGATGCAAGCGCAGTTCACTCTCGCCGGCAATCTTGAGCTGCTTGACATGCATGTCGACGCAGAAGGCACAGCCATTGATCTGCGAAACCCTGAATTCAACAAGATGAACGAGCTTGGACTCGATCGCCCCTTTGGCGGCGGCCTGCGAAAATTCGGAATACTTTTTCGTCAGTTCCGGCGAAAGCGCGGCATAGTTGAGGCGGGGCATGAAAATCTCCTGATCGACACTGAACGTCTTAATAAGGATATTTAATATCCTTAAGGATGATACATATCCGTAATTATTCCCTATGTAAAGTCCCTCGTTCAATGGCCCAGTCCACGCCTAAGACGTGCGCTCGGATTTGATGAAATCGATGAAGGCGCGCAGTGGCGCCGGCATGTAAGCTCGGCTCGGGTAATAGAGATACGGCCCGGAAAAGCTCTGCCACCAGTCGCTCAAGACCGGCACCAAAGCGCCACTGCGCAGATCGTCCGCGAGATATTCCTCGAATGTATATTTGATCCCGAGCCCGGCGCGGGCGGCCGCGAGCTGCAGTTCCGTGGAGGTGGCGATCAAGGGCCCTTCCGGGGCGATGCGCACGGTCTCACCCTGGCGCTCGAACTCCCACGTCGAAACCTTGCCGCTGGCGAAACGATGGCAGATGCAGGTGTGGTTCACCAGATCGCGCGGATGTTTCACGGGCGGATGGGTGGCGAGATAGGATGGCGCGGCCGCCGCCACGAAACGCTGGCGTCGCGGCCCGATCGGCACCGCGATCATGTCGCGTTCGATGCTTTCATCATAGCGGATACCCGCATCGAAGCCCGCCGCCAGCACGTCGATGAACGTATCGTTCGCGACAATATCGAGCGTGATCCCCGGATGGAGTTGCAGAAAGCGCGCGACCATGTCCGGCAAAACTTTATGAGCCACGACGGAAGGCACATTGAGCCGGACGGTGCCCGTCGGCGTATCGCGATAATCGTTCACGGCATCGAGCGCGCTGGCAATTTCACCCATGGCCGGCACCAGCCGCTCAAGCAGGCGCTCACCCGCCTCTGTCGGCGTCACGCTTCGGGTGGTGCGGTTGAGCAGCCGCACCCCCAACCGCGCCTCCAGCCGGCGGATGCCATCGCTGAGCGAGGACGCCGCCACGCCGCGCAGGACAGCGGCACGGCGGAAGGAGCGTGTCTCGGCGACGGCCAGGAAAATGTGGAGATCGGTCAGATCGGGGTCGGCCATTGTTCGATCTCCCGTACGGGTCGTTCAGATATCAATGGATTATCGCACGATTGGGCCGGATGCATATAGCCCCCGTCATTCCCGGTGTTCAGGAGAACGGATATGCAAAAGCGGCAACTTGGAAATTCTGGCCCCACCGTTTCGGCCCTCGGCCTCGGCTGTATGGGCATGTCGGATCTCTACGGGCCTTCGGATCGGGGCGAGAGCATCGCCACCATTCATGCCGCGCTCGAAGCCGGCATCACCCTGCTCGACACAGGCGATTTCTACGGCATGGGCCACAACGAAATGCTGATCGGCGAAGCACTGAGAAGCGCGGCGGGCAGCCAGCGCGATCAGGCCCTGATCAGCGTCAAATTCGGTGCCTTGCGCGACCCCGCCGGCGGCTGGGCCGGCTATGACACACGCCCGCAAGCCGTGAAGAACTTTCTCACCTACAGCCTGCGCCGGCTCGGCGTCGATCACATCGACATCTATCGCCCTTCCCGCATCGATCCGGACGTGCCGGTCGAAGACACGATCGGCGCCATCGCCGACATGGTGAAAGCCGGATATGTCAGGCATATCGGCCTTTCCGAGGTCGGCGCAGACACGATCCGCCGCGCCGCGGCGGTTCACCCCATCAGCGATTTGCAGATTGAATATTCGCTGATCTCGCGCGGCATCGAAAACGGCATCCTGCAAACCTGCCGCGATCTCGGCATTGGCATCACGGCCTATGGCGTTCTCTCGCGTGGCCTCATCAGCGGCCACTGGCAAGCCAATGCGCAAAGCAACGATTTCCGCGCGCATAGCCCGCGCTTCCAGGCCGGCAATGTCGATCGCAATCTGGCGCTGGTCGAAGCTCTGCGAAAGATCGCGGCCGCCAAAGGCGTCAGCGTCGCACAGATCGCCATTGCCTGGGTCGCAGCGCAAGGCCAGGACATCGTGCCGTTGGTCGGCGCCCGTCGCCGCAATCGTCTCGCTGAAGCCCTCGGCAGCCTCGACGTCAGCCTGACACGCGACGATCTTGCCGCCATCGAAACGGCCGTCCCCAAGGGCGCAGCCGCCGGCGAGCGCTATGCGCCCGAGCAAATGGCTTCGCTCGACAGCGAAAGATAATACGAAGGGTAGCGGCGGTTAGCTGTCGCTGCCGGTAAAGGCGATCCGCAGCATATTGGTCGCGCCCGGCGTGCCGAACGGCAGGCCAGCGATCACGATGATGCGGTCGCCCTCTTTCGAAAAGCCTTCGCGATTGGCGAATTTACAGGCGCGCTTCGCCATGTCGTCGACATCGCTCGCATCCTTGGTGACGATCGGATGCACGCCCCACACCAGCGCCAGCCGCCGCGCCGTGTCCACTTTCGGCGTCAAGGCGATCACTGGCGGCTTCGGCCGCTCCCGGGCCACGCGCAGTGCCGTGGCGCCCGAAAACGACCAGGCGCAGATGGCACGCATGTCAAGCGTTTCAGCCACGTCATGGGCGGCAACGGCGATGGCATCAGCGCCCGTCGGTTCGGGTTCGCTGCGCTGCGCGGTGATGATGGCGCGATAAACGCTGTCGCTTTCTACCTCGGTGGCGATCTTGTTCATCATCGTCACCGCTTCGATGGGGAATTGGCCGGCAGCGCTTTCCGCCGACAGCATCACCGCATCGGCGCCTTCGTAGACGGCGGTCGCCACATCGCTGACCTCGGCGCGTGTCGGGACAGGCGCGGTGATCATCGATTCCAACATCTGCGTCGCCACCACCACCGGCTTGCCGAGGCGGCGCGCCAGGCGGTTCATGCGTTTCTGCAGGCCCGGCACTTTTTCGACCGGCATTTCGACGCCAAGATCGCCGCGCGCCACCATGATCGCATCGGCGGTCTCGACGATCTCTTCCAGCCGCGCGATTGCCTGCGGCTTTTCGATCTTGGCGAGCACCAGCGCGCGGCCGCGCGCGATCTTCTTCACTTCCGCCACATCGTCTGCCCGCTGCACGAACGAGACAGCGATCCAATCGACCCCAGCGCTCAGCGCCGCATCGAGATCGGAGCGATCCTTCTCGGTCATGGCCGAGACCGGAATTTCCGTATCGGGCAGGCTGACACCCTTGCGGTTCGACAGGCGGCCGGCGGTTTTCGCCTCCAGCACCGCGCGATTGTGCTCCGCTTCGATCACCTGCAAGCGCATCTTGCCGTCGTCGACCAGAACCGTATCACCGGGCTTCAAAGCCCGCAGGATTTCCGGATGAGGCAGATTCACGCGCGATGCATCGCCCACCGTCTTCTTGCTGTCGAAGACGATGCGATCGCCCTTTTCAAGCGTCACGCCGCCGTCCTTGAACTCGCCGCAACGCAGTTTTGGCCCTTGCAGATCGACGAGAATGCCAATCGGTCGGCGATGCTTTTTTTCGATGGCACGAATGGTGGCGATGCGCTCGCGCATGCCCTCATGGCTGGCGTGGCTCATGTTGATGCGAAACACGTCGGCGCCGGCGAGAAACAACCTTTCGACTATGGCCGGATCCTGCGAGGCAGGTCCAAGCGTGGCGAGAATCTTGACGCGGCGGTGCCGTCTCATCCGATGATCCGATCTTTAGTATAGCTGCTGGCAGGCGTTTACGCGCGACGCGGAGGGCACGATTATTTCGATGCCGGCTGATTGGCATCGGTCAATTGTACGGTCCAGTTCTTGGCATCCTTGCCCGTGTCGACCTCGAAGAAGCCGGTTCGATCAAAACCGCGCACAAGACAGTTGTCGCGCCCCTCGATGCGGAATTCGCGATCTCGGGTGCACATGAACGCCTTGCCCTTCCATTCGCCGCCGCGCTCATCCATCGCATAGACATAGTAGAACTGTGCGGCCAGATTGCCACGCAGCAGCACCTCGCAGGAGCCGCTCTTCAGGTTCCACCAGCCTTCCGTGACCCAGCCCGTACCATCCGTATATGACAGGGCGACACTGACCCGGCTGGTGGCATTGTTACAGAGGCGGAAATCGGCCCGTGCTTCGCTGCTGATCACCGTCGTGACGACGGCCGCGGCGATCACCGGCAGCAATCGATACAACGGAGATAGAAAAGGAAGACGGCGCATCTCGATAAAGATCCTGGCGAATCAGTTCTGCTCGCTTAAAAGCAGCATACCCCTTGTTTTTCCGGCCCCGTCGCCGACTGTCAACGGCGGTGAAGCGCTTCTTGCTTTCCAGCCCCATTCTGGCAGCAAGATGGCCGATCAGATGGCCATGGAGACATCGTTTTGAGCCCTTCCGACGCAGACAGGACCGCTTCCGCCGTCGAGCGCGTGTCGGGCACCCCGGATGCCCCCGCTTTGTTCATCTGCGACCATGCCGCAAACGCCCTGCCCCAGGCCCATGGCTCGCTCGGCCTGCCGCCAGAACAATTCGGCCGTCACATTGCCTGGGATATTGGCGCAGCCGACGTGACCCGCGCGCTGGCCGCCCATTTCCACGCACCGGCCGTGCTCAGCCGCTATTCGCGCCTGTTGATCGATCCCAATCGTGGCGCCGACGATCCCACTTTGGTGATGCGCATTTCCGATGGCGCGCTGATCCCCGGCAATGCCCATATCGACGATGCGGAAGTCGCGCGGCGCACCCAGGCCTATTGGCGCCCCTATCGCGATGCCATCGCCACCGAGCTCGATACGATGACGGGGGCTCGCGCGCCCGCCGTGATTTCAATCCATTCGTTCACGCCGATCTGGCGAGGTACGCCGCGCCCCTGGCAGATCGGCCTGTTGTGGGATGGCGATGATCGTATCGCGCAGCCCTTACTGACGGAACTCGAAAAACAACCCGATCTCACCATCGGTGACAATGAGCCTTATGATGGAGCCTTGATCGGCGACACGCTCTATGACCTCGGCACCAGCCGTGGCCTTGCCCATATTCTCATCGAACTGCGACAGGATCTCATCGCCACGCGCGAAGATGCGCATCATTGGGCCGAACGCATAGCCCATGCGCTTACCCCCGTGTTGCAACGCGACGACGTTCGTCGAATCGAACGGTATCCCAGCTATGCGCGCCGCAAAGGCCAAAGACCAAAACTGATGCGAACCAGGGCTTGACCGTTTCTCCCAAGCCGGCGCAACTTACACCCGCGAGGGTAGGATCGGCCAGGGAGGATCGCATGAATGTCATCGCGAAAGCGCGCACGGAATCGCTGCAGGCTACCAAACATCCGCTGTTCAACGACCGCAAACTGAAGTTCGGCACGTTCTGCTCCAATCTCAGCGGTGGCTGCGCGATTTCCAAGATCGACGGTGTGCTCAAAGCGCGATGGCCCGAGACCTTGGAGCTCGCGCAACTCGCCGAAGCCATGGACTTCGAAGCGCTGGTGCCGGTCGGCCGCTGGAAAGGCTTTGGCGGCCCGACCAATTTCAACGGCGAAGGCTTCGAAAGCTTTTCCTGGGCTTCTGCCATTGCCGCATCGACCGAGAATGCCGGCGTTTTCGCCACCACCCATGTGCCGACTATCCACCCCATCTTCGCCGCAAAAATGGGAACGACCATCGATCACGTGTCGAACGGCCGTTTCGCGCTGAATATCGTCACCGGCTGGTTCAAGCCGGAGATCGAAATGTTCGGCCGCGCGCAACTGGCCCATGAAGATCGTTACAAGATGGCCGCCGAATGGCTCGACGTCGTCAAGCGCCTGTGGACCGAGGACAAAGAATTCGACTTCGAAGGCCAGTTCTATCAGATCAAGGCCGGTTGGTGCGCGCCCAAGCCGCTGCACAAGCCCTATCCGCCGATCATGAATGCTGGCGGCTCGGAAGTCGGCCGCCATTACGCGGCAAAACATTGCGATGTCGCCTTCGTCGTCTTCACCACGCACGACAAGGACGAAATGCGCAAACAGGTCGCCGCCTATCGCGATCTCGCCCGCCAGGAATATGGCCGCGAGCTCAAGATCTGGGGCTATGCCTATGTGGTGCAGGGCGAGACCGAGAAAGAAGCGCGCGACTTCTACAATTACTATGTGCACGAGCAAGGCGATTGGGAGGCCGCCACCAATCTGCTCGACACCATGGGCCTCAATGCCCAGACCCTGCCGAAGGAAGCCTACGCCTGGATCAAGGAACATTTCATCGCCGGCTGGGGCGGCTATCCGATCGTCGGCACCAAGGAACAGGTGGTCGATAAGCTGCAATTGCTGTCAGACATCGGCCTCGACGGCACCCTGCTCTCCTGGGCCCGCTATGCCGAGGGCATGCGCGAATTCCAGGAAAAGACCTATCCTCTGGTGGTTCAGGCCGGGCTGCGCTGATCATCGCCTCGTCGGCGTGAGCCGAAACGGCTCACGCCGGCAGCAGCGCCGTCGTATCGTCATCGACCTGCATGTCGAAGGCACAGAGCAGCGCCGCCGTGGCCGCGTAATTGCCCATCAGCGAGACCAGATCGACCAGGCCTTTCTGACCGAAGTGCGCCAGGGCTTTCGCATAGGTTTGCGATGAGACTTTGCGCGTGCCGAAAATTTCGCGGCCCAGCGCGATGATCAGCGCATCCTCCGCCGGCAGACCCGCAGTCGGGCGGCGGAACTTGATCGTATCGATCACCGCCTGCGGCACGCCCTGTTTCAAGGCCTCCGGCTCATGCGCGGCCCATTCGAAAGCGCTGTCGCATTCGCGCGCGGTGATCAGCACCGCCACTTCCCGCGTGTAGGGGCTAAAGCCCGTCTCGAAGCGCAAGTAGCGATTGACCGGCCGTGCCAGCGCCGCCAGATGCGACGAATGCAATTGGATGCCACCCGGCCCGATCAATCCGCGCAACGTGCCGCCATTCGGATCGACATTCACGTCGAAGTGCCGCTGCCCCTCTTCATCCAGCGCTTCGCGCTTCACAAGGGGCAGACGGCAACGCGATATAGGATCCACATCGGCGGGCAGCATGCTCATCCTCCCCCAGTTTTAGTTTTATTGTGCGAGCATAGCTCTAAGTTTCCATGCCCTCCAGCTCCACGATCATCTTTTCGATCATGGACAGACCGATCTGCCAGAAGGCCGGGTCACGGGCATCGAGGCCGAACGGCGCCAGCAGTTCGGAATGATGCTTGGTGCCGCCCGCCGACAGCATGGCGAAATATTTCTCAGCAAATCCCTGCTCGGCATTCTGATAGACACCATAGAGCGAATTCACCAGGCAATCGCCAAAAGCATAGGCATAGACATAGAACGGCGAATGAATGAAATGCGGGATATAGGCCCAGAACACTTCATAACCGGCCTTCAGTTCGATCGCCGGCCCCAGGCTTTCGCCCTGCACGCTCATCCAGAGTTCTGAAATCTGGTCGGCGGTGAGTTCACCCTCGCGCCGCGCCAGATGCAGTTTGCGCTCGAAGGAATAGAACGCGATCTGCCGCACCACGGTGTTGAGCATGTCTTCGACCTTCGCCGCCAGCATGGCGCGGCGCTGCACCGGATCGGACGTCCCATCGAGCAGTTTGCGGAAGGTGAGCATTTCACCGAAGACCGAAGCCGTCTCCGCCAAGGTGAGCGGTGTCGGCGCCATCAAGGCGCCATTCGGCGCGGCCAGCACCTGATGCACGCCATGGCCCAACTCATGCGCAAGCGTCATCACGTCGCGTGGCTTGCCTTGATAATTGAGCATCACATAGGGATGCGCAGATGGCACGGTCGGATGAGCGAATGCACCAGGCGATTTGCCGGGCCGTACCGGCGCATCGATCCAGCGTTCGTCGAAGAAGCGCCGGGCGATGTCGGCCATGCTTGGCGCGAAATTGCCATAGGCATCGAGGACGATAGCGCGCGCATCTTCCCACTTGTAAGTGCGGGTCGGCACGTCTGGCAGCGGCGCATTGCGATTCCAATGCGCCAAGGTCTCGCGGCCGAACCATTTCGCCTTCAGCTTATAGTAGCGATGCGACAGGCGCGGATAAGCGCCGGTGACTGCCGCCACCAAGGCATCGACAACCTCGCGTTCCACGCGGTTGGAGAGATGGCGCGCATCGGCGACGTCGACGAAGCCGCGCCAACGATCGGAAATCTCTTTGTCCTTGGACAGCGTATTGGTGATCAGGGCGAAGGTGCGCAGATTCTGCTGCAAGGTCTTTGCCACCGCATCGGCTGCCTTATGACGCATGTCCTCGTGCGGGTCCTGCATCAGGGCCAGCGTCGGCTCGATCGAGAGTTCGCGGCCATCGACATCGAAGCGCAGCGACGCGATCGTCTCGTCGAACAATCTGTTCCAGGCCGAGCGGCCGCTGATCGCCTTTTCGTGGAACAATTGTTCGAGCTTGTCATCCAGCTGATAGGGCTTTTCGCGACGGATATCCTCAAGCCACGGCCGATAATGCGCCAGCGGGCCCGAAGCCATCGCCGCATTGAGCTGCGCATCGTCGATGCGATTGAGTTCGAGCGAGAAGAACACGAGGTCCGAGGACGCGTTGGTGATCTTCTCTTGCGCGTCGCCATAGAATTTGGCGCGTGCCGGATCACCCGTATTGCCCGTGTAGATCAAGCCCGCATAGGACATGATGCGGCCGAGCAAATCCTCCAGCGCTTCGAATTCACGGATCGCCTGCGCCAGGCTGGCGCTGGCATTCTCGCCCGCAGCGATACCCGCGAGCGCGCCCTTCCACTTGCCGGCGAAAGCCCGGCACTGTTCCTCGGCGCGCGCCAGGTCAGCCGCGAAAGCCGGCGACGACATACCCGGATAGAGGTCGTCGAGATTCCATTCCGGCAGAGCGCCGAGATCGGTTGAGACGCTGGCTTGCGTCTCCAGTTCAGCCTGCGCCTTCATTCCCGGTTCCATCATCCGTCCGCTCAACTGCCTCATCCTGCACACATCTGCCTGCACACGTCTGAAACTAAATTAAAATCAAAATCATTTGGTTCCACTCTTATCGCCAAGGGCCGTGACGCTGGCAAGGCAAACCACAGAACAAAAAGAAGCTTGGCTGACCAAACCTCAGATACGTCTTGACACCGTCTATAGTTATGATCATAACTATAGCCATGGGATGTGCTCCAAGGCGCCCCGCCTGTCATCCATCCCGCGCAAAGATCGGGAGGTCAGCATGAGCAAGTTTATCGTCAATACGCATAGCCGCCTGCAGGAATGGATCGCCGACTCCAAAGGCTATTTCACCGACGAAGGCCTCGATTACGAACTGACCCAGCACAACCTGCTGACCAAGCAGGCGCCGGAAAACTTCAAGGCCCCGGCCGGCGGCAGCGCCACCCCCAATCAGGTCGCCGATAATCTCAACGGCGCCTTCCAGACCTACGAAAAAGGCCGCGAGGCCTCGATCAGCTGCGCCTGCCATTGGACCGTCAACATGGCTGCTTCCGCCAGCCACGGTCGCCTCTGGGGCGAAGCCTATTCGATCTCGCCATGTGGTATTTTCGTGCCGCCGGATTCCACCATCCGCAAGCCGGAAGACCTTGCCGGCGTCGACGTCCATGTCGGCTATCAGTCCGGCAGTCACTACACCACGATCCAGGCGCTCGAGCCCTTCATTCCCGCCGATCAGATCAAGCTCAAGTTTGGCGGCGGCCCGTCGGACCGCGTCGATCAGCTCCTGAACGGCCTTGCCCCGGCGGCGACCGTGTTCGGCATGCAATATTACATCATGGAGCAGCTCGGCTTCCGGAAGATTGCCGACAACACCTTCATGATCGCCGCCATGATCCCGGAAGGCGTCGATGTCGAGGACGTCCGCAAATATTACCGCGCCCTGCGCCGCGCCCAGGCCGACATCGACCTGATGCATCAGCAATATACCCACTTCTACAGCAACGAACTGCCGGAACGGCACGCCAAGCTGGTGGACGTGCGCCGCTTCGGGCCGGGCGAACGCATCGTCTTCGAACCCTATTCCCGCGCCATGTACGAAGACACCCACCGCTGGGTGGAAGAGCGTCACATCTTCTCCGAGGACAAGGCCGGTCACGGCGCCTACGAGGATTCGGTGGCCTGCCCGGTCTGAGCCGGTCGGGAGCAGAAAAACCTGGTAATTTGAACTAAACTGTGGCGGGCGATTCTTGACGGAATCGCCCGCTATTTCTGTATTATGGGCCGGCCATGTCACCCGAAGATCCGCAAGCCAGAACTGCCAAGCCGGGCCGCCGCTCAAGCGTCGACACCGAGCCCGATTTCGCGCCCCATGCGCCGGTCGGCCATCTGTTGCGGCGCGTCTATCATAAAGCGCGCGAGACTTCGGCTTATCTGTATCGCGATTTCGACGTGACGCCGCAGCAGGCGGCCGCCCTGTTTTCCATCCGCCGCCGCGGCTCGCTATCCCAGGCCGAGATCGGCGAAGCCATCGCCATGGAACCGGCCAACGTCCACGGCCTGGTGGCGCGGCTCAAAGCCAAGCAGCTGATCGAAGCGGAACGCGATCCTGCCGACCCCCGCCGCATGCGCATTCACCTGACGAAGGAAGGCGAGCACGTCGTTACCACCCTGGCTGATGCCGCCAAACTGTCGGAGGAGACGACGCTCTCGCCTCTTTCGACCACCGAACGCGGCACTTTGATGCGGCTGTTGCGCAAAATGCTCGCCCATCCGCCGGTGCGCTGAAACGCGGCACCGATCAATCCGGCTTGGGCGCCGCCGCATTCTCCAACAGCAGCCGTTCGATCCGCCGATCCGGCAACAGCCACATGATGGCGACGCAGACATACATGGCCGCGCCCAGCAGGGGATGAATGAAAGTGGCCAATATACCTGCCAGATACAGAACCGGCGAGATCTTGCCCTTGAAATTTGAACCGATCGCCTGCGCCAACAGGCAGTCCTCGCCTTCGAGGCGAATGATCGTGCGTTGAAGAATATAGTAGGCGACGCCTGGCATCAGCAGCGATAGGCCATAGAGCATCACCGGATTGCGATCGAAGTGATTTTCACCCATCCAATCCGTCGTGAACGGCACCAGCGACAGCCAGAACAACAGATGCGTGTTGGCCCACAGCACCGCACCATTCACATGATGCACGGTCTGGAACATGTGATGATGATTGTTCCAGTAGATCGCCACATAAACAAAGCTCAGCACATAACTGACGAAGATCGGCAACAACTTCGCCAGGTCGGTCCATTCTGAGCCGTGCGGCACCTTCAACTCCAGCACCATGATGGTGATGATGATCGCGATCACGCCATCGCTGAATGCCGCCAACCGTTCCTTTTCCATCGTCGATTCCAATCAAAGTCGCGCCTAGCTCATGCTGTCCCCATGGGCCGCGACAATCAAGGCAGCCATTAGACTCGCAAGCCCAGCACCACGGCTCGATGGGCGCCGTCCACGCCAGTTGATCGATTCCTGTGAAATATTTGCGCGCATAAGGTCATATCCGCGGAAAACCACGCCGCCCCTTTACCTCGCGCGAACAACCGGCAATATGCCGCCACCTGACATTCGGAGATGCAGAATGAAAACTCGTGCCGCCGTGGCGTTCGCCGCCAAGAAACCGCTCGAAATCGTTGACATCGATCTCGAAGGGCCGAAGGCCGGCGAAGTTCTGGTCGAAGTCAAGGCGACCGGCATCTGCCACACCGACTATTTCACCCTGTCGGGCGCCGATCCGGAAGGCCTTTTCCCCTGCGTGCTCGGCCACGAGGGCGCCGGCATCGTCGTCGACGTCGGCCCGGGCGTAACCACGCTGAAGAAGGGCGATCACGTCATCCCGCTTTACACGCCCGAATGCCGCCAGTGCAAAAGCTGCCTGTCGCGCAAGACCAATCTCTGCACCGCCATCCGGGCCACCCAGGGCAAGGGCCTGATGCCGGACGGTACCTCGCGCTTCAAATGCGATGGCGAGCCGGTGCTGCACTACATGGGCACGTCCACCTTCGCCAGCCACATCGTGGTTCCCGAAATCGCGCTGGCGAAAATCCGCGAAGACGCACCCTTCGACAAGGTCTGCTACATCGGCTGCGGCGTCACCACCGGCATCGGCGCGGTGATGTGGACGGCGAAGGCGGAGCCCGGCTGCCGCGCCGTTGTCTTCGGCCTCGGCGGCATCGGCCTCAACGTCATCCAGGGCCTGCGCATGATCGGCGCCGAGCAGATCGTCGGCGTCGACATCAATCCGGCCCGCAATGAACTCGCCCGCAAGTTCGGCATGACCGATTTCGTCAATCCGAAGGAAGTCGGCGGCGATCTCGTGCCTTACCTCGTCGACCTCACCAAGGGCGGCGCCGACTATTCGTTCGAATGTATCGGCAACGTCAACACCATGCGCCAGGCGCTCGAATGCTGCCATCGCGGCTGGGGCCAGTCGATCATCGTCGGCGTTGCGCCAGCCGGTGCCGAAATCGCCACCCGCCCCTTCCAGCTCGTCACCGGCCGCGTCTGGAAGGGCACGGCCTTCGGCGGCGCCCGTGGCCGCACCGACGTGCCGCGCATCGTCGACTGGTACATGGACGGCCGTATCAACATCGACGATCTGATCACGCACAAACTGCCGCTGGAACGCATCAACGAAGGTTTCGACCTGATGCACGCCGGCACGTCGATCCGCAGCGTCGTCGAATTCTGATCGCATGGCGGACGACCGTTCGTCATCGCTACAGCTGCGATACCTGCCTCTCTGGGCGCGTATCGCGGCCGTTGTCGTGATCGCGGCACTGCTCGTCTGGCGTTTCCGTCAGGCCGAAGGCTCCTTCGCCAATTTCATCTTCATCTGCTTCTTGACCGGCACGCTCTATGCCGCGCTGGTCGTCCTGACGCGCAGGCTGCTGGCGCCGCTCGTCGGCCTCACCGCTTTCATCGCGGTGATCTACGCCGCCTCCTACGTCAAATATCAGGCCACCACCTTCGTCCTGCACGCTTGGGATTTCGTCTATTACTTCGGCGCGTGGGGCGAGGTCGCCTCCTGGTGGTCGGGACGGCCTTTGGCGCTGGCGACTGCGATCGTCGGCCTCTTCGTTCTGTTCGCCGGCACTTGGCTGGTGTGGCGACGTGAGCCCGCCACTGTCGCACGTACGTTGTCGTTGCCTGTTTGCGCCCTGCTGATCGGCGCGACAGTCTATACGGCACAGGCGCGTGGCGAACGCCCGCACATGCTGTTCAACTTTCCCGACTGGCACTGGTCGTCGTTTCTGATTTCCTTCGACGAAAGCTTTGAAGCGATCCGTCGCGGCGGTTTGATCGAGGCCGCCCCTCAGAATGCGCCGCATCCTTTCGCCCGCGCCGCCTGCACGCCGGCAACGAAACCGCCACACATCATCCTGATCCACGAAGAATCCGTCGGCCCACCGTCACTCTTTCCCCAGATCAAATATGATCCGGCGCTCGATAGCCTGTTCAAATCCTTCGACGGCCAGATGCACAAGATGCGCGTCGAAACCTTCGGCGGCGGCTCGTGGCTGACGGAATCCTCCGTTCTGCTCGGCCTGTCGAGCCAGTTCTTCGGCGGCATGAAACATTTCATCCAATTTTTCACCGCCGGCCATCTGCGCGACACCCTGCCCTTCGCCTTGCGCGACTGCGGCTATCGCACGACCATGTTCTATCCGGCCTTCAAGGGCTTTTTCGGCAATGCCAAATTCTTCGAGACCATCGGCCTCGATGAAATCTTCGACCGCAAGGCACAGGGCGCCAAAACCGATTGGGAAAGCGACCGCTTCTATTTCGACAATGCACTCGCCGAGATCGGCCGCCACGTCGCGCAATCGCAAAAGCCGCTCTTCGTCTATATTCAAACCATGTCGGCCCATTGGCCTTATGACATTGCTTTCCAGCCGCATATCGAAGTCCCGGGCGGCGCACCAGGCACGCCACCGCAGATCAGCGAATATCTGCGTCGCCTCGCCATGGCACGCATTGACTATGATCATCTGAAAACCGAACTCGCCCAGCGATTCCCAAACGAACAGTTCCTTATCGTTCAATATGGCGATCACCACGCCATGCCGGTCGCCGAACTTTATGGCTATAAGGACCAAGATGACGTGAAGGACATGACCTTCGCGCCCGATTCACCCGCGATGACCACTTATTACGGTGTCGACGGCGTCAATTATGCGCCACCGCCCCTGCCCAAGATCGATGTAGTCGATGTCGGCTATCTCGGCGCCATCCTGCTCGAAGAAGCACGTTTGCCCCTGCCGGCTTCTTGGCGCGAACGTCTGCGACTGATGAATGTCTGTGGCGGCCGCTATTACGATTGCCCGAAGCGCGAAGAAGTTCTCGCCTTCCACCGCCGCCTTATCGATTCCGGCCTGCTGCCGAAATATTAAGGGCTTGCACGGCCTCGGCGGCCGCTCGCTCGCCGCTCTCATGCGCACCGTGGGCGGTGGAGAAGAAATGCGGTGAAGTCGCCTCGCCGGCAAAGAACAGGCGATCATCGACCGGCTGCGCCAGCACGGCCCGTTTGTCCCAATGGCCCGGCAAGGCATGCGAATAGGAGCCGAGCGAATAAGGCTCCAGCCCCCATGTGCTCACCGCGATGGCCGTGAACCGATCGCGCCACTGCGAGCCCAGCATACGAACAAGTTCTTCCCGCGCGAAGGCCGCGAACCCATCGAGCCCTTCTTTCTCCAGATCGCGGGCGCATTGACCACCGAAATAGCCTTCGATGACAGGCAGATTGAACGGCCGAAAGTGATAAGCGCCGGTCGCACGGCGATCGAGCGCACCGAACTGGCGACTGTTTTGCGGCAGCTCTTCCGCCTTTTCGACCCGCAGGAATAGTTTGTCGTCGAGCCCCAGCGGCAGGACGGCAGCGATCTCGCGCTTCTGCGGCAGGTCGGGCGTGAAGCGAATGACATCGCGCGCCAAGAGATTGGTCGGCACCGTCACGATCACGGCGCGTGCGCTGATACGCCCTTTGGCGCTCGTCACTTCGATCCGCGCCCCGGAATGATCGATCGTCTGCACGGGACAATCGGTGATGACAGGCAAGGCCGCCCCGCGGCGCGCAATCAACGTGCCATAGCCTTCGGCGACCCGATAATTGATCATCGTGTCGTGATAATTGTCGAAATCGCGCACCGACAGGCGATCCAGTTCGACGCCGTTCACATAGGTGCTGATCGCATCGATCAGCGGATTCCAGGGACTGCCCGGCTCGAGCAGCTCGGCTGCCGGCCGATCGCCCGCTTGGCGCGCCTCCGCTTCCATCCGCTCATAAAAGCTGTTTTGAGCGTCCCGAAAGCCGCGTTGCGCCTCGATGGGAAAACCGCTTTCCGGCATTTCCCGCTGCCAGGGCGGTGTCGTTTTATCGACCGTCAGCCCCAGCGACCGGGTGATGCCGACCAACGGATTCTGGTCTGCCGAATGCAGCCAACCGCACCCAAGATCGAGGCCATAAGGCGAAAAACCATCGCTGGTCGAAGCCCAGGTCCAAGCGCGTCCGCCGATCCGCGACCGCGCCTCCAAAACGACGAAGCGCAGCCCCGCCCGCGCCAAGGCATGGCCGGCCGCGACGCCAGCCGCACCGGCGCCGACCACGACCACATCGACGTCACCAAGAAGAGACATGAGCTGGACATAAGCGGCGGCGCTGCCACAGTCCAGTAGGGTTACGGCCTTTGCGACTTTGGGCCAACACCACCGAAAAAATACGGAGCTCGGCTTGAGCGTGGCGCGATTGCGTGAATAATCGGCCTACGATCGAGGCCGCCCGACAAAGCGGACCGGACAATATGGGGAGAAACAGATGGCGTTCAGCTTTCCGACTAATGCGATGCGCACCGCCCTTTTCGCCGGTCTGATCGGCGCCTTCGCCACCGGCACACCCGCCCGCGCCCAGGACTTCATCGGCATCCTCACCGGCGGCACCTCTGGCGTCTATTACCCGATGGGCGTCGCCATATCGAAAATCTTCTCCGAAAAGATCAAAGGCTCCCGCCCTTCGGTGCAGGCCACCAAGGCCTCGGTCGAAAATCTCGTCCTCTTGCAGCAAGGCAAAGGCGAGATCGCTTTCACGCTCGGCGACAGCCTCGCCTTTGCCTGGGAAGGCAATGAGGAAGCAGGCTTCAAGACCAAGCAGACAAAACTGCGCGGCCTCGCCGCGATCTATCCCAACTTCGTGCAGATCGTCGCGTCTAAGGAAAGCGGCATCAAGACCCTGGCGGACCTGAAGGGCAAGCGGCTGTCGGTGGGCGCGCCAAAATCGGGCACCGAACTCAATGCCCGCGCCATCCTCGCCGCCGCCGGCATTACCTATAAGGATCTCGGCAAGATCGAATATCTGCCCTTCGGCGAATCTGTCGATCTGATGAAGAATCGCCAGCTCGACGCCACCTTGCAATCGGCTGGCCTCGGTGTCGCCGCCATTCGCGATCTGGCGAGTTCCGTGCCGATCAACGTCGTCGAAATCCCCGCCTCCATCGTCGAAAAGACCGGCGCGCCTTACATCAAGGGCGTCATTCCCAAGGGCACCTACACGGGACAGGACAGCGACGTGCAGACGGCCGCCGTCGTCAATTATCTCGTCACGCGCTCAGACCTCTCCGAAAACGTGGTCTATGAAATGACCAAGTCGATCTTCGAAAATCTCGATGAATTGCGCGCCGCCCATTCGGCCGCCAAGGACATCGACATCAAGCGCGCGCTGGAAGGCATGCCGGTGCCCGTCCATCCTGGCGCCGAAAAATATCTGAAGGAACGCGGCGTCACGAAATAAGCGGGCGCCGTCATGAGCCATACGAGCAATACGCTCACCGAACTTGAAATCGAACACGGCCTGCCACCCGGTTGGGGCGACGGCCTGTCCGGCAAGGTTCTCTTCTGGATCGCTTTCGCCTTCGCCGCCTTTCAGGTGGCGACCTCGCTTTACGCCTTCCTGCCGGCGCAGGTGTTGCGCACGGTCCATGTCGGCTTTCTCACGCTCGTCGGCGCGGCTCTGATCGCCAATCACAAGACGAAACATCCGCTCACCTGGTATGTCGGCTGGGCGGCTGGCCTTATCACCTTTGCCTGCGGCCTCTATCACTGGGTCTTCTATACCGATCTCGTCAATCGCGCCGGCGAACTGCTGCCGATGGACATCGTCGTCGGCATCATCACCTTGGTCATCCTGTTCGTCGTCTCCTGGATGCTGATGGGTGCGGCCCTACCGCTCATCTGCCTTGCCTTCCTCGCTTATGCATTGTGGGGCCAATATCTGCCGGCGCCGCTCGATCATCGCGGCTATAGCCTCGAACAAGTCATCGATCAGATGAACTTCGGCACAGAAGGCATTTACGCCACGCCCACGGGCATTTCCGCCACCTATATCTTCCTCTTCGTGCTGTTCGGCGCCTTCCTCGAACGTGCCGGCATGATCCAGCTTTTCAACGATGTCGCCATGGGCCTTGTCGGTCGGGCGCGCGGCGGCGCGGCTAAGGTCGCCGTAATCTCCTCGGCGATGATGGGCACGATCTCCGGCTCCGGCGTCGCCAATGTGGTCACCGTCGGCCAGTTCACCATTCCGTTGATGAAGCGCTTCGGCTACCGGCCCTCCTTCGCTGGCGGTGTCGAGGCCACGGCCTCCATGGGCGGCCAGATCATGCCTCCGGTGATGGGCGCCGTCGCCTTCATCATGGCCGAGAACATCGGCGTGCCCTATGTGGAGATCGTCAAGGCGGCGATCATTCCAGCCATCCTCTATTTCGCTTCGGCCTTCTGGATGGTGCATCTGGAAGCCGGCAAACACGGCCTTCTCGGTATTCCGCGCTCGGAACTGCCAAGCCCCTTGCAAGCCTTGAAACGGCAATGGCATCTGGCGCTGCCGCTGATCGTGCTGGTCGTGCTGCTGATGGATGGATTCACGCCGCTGTTCGCCGGCTCGGTCGGCCTAGCGCTGACCGCGATCATGATTCTCGGCGGCGCCGTCGCGCTCAACATTTCCCAGACCGGCCTGCGCTTCGCTTTCTGGATCGCCGTCGGCCTCATCGCCGCCGCTTTGTTCAAATTCGGCGTCTGGATCATCGTCGCCCTCGTTGGCGCCTTGATCCTGCTCAATCTGCTGACGCGCGGCGGCCGCGAGACCCTGGCCATGTGTCGCGATGCTTTGGCGGACGGTTCGCGCCAAGCCCTGCCTGTCGGCCTCGCCTGCGCCATCGTCGGCACGGTCATCGGCACGATGACGTTAACCGGCGCCGCTTCGACCTTCGGCAACTACATCGTCTCCTTCGGCCGCGAGTCGCTGTTCATCTGTCTATTGCTGGTGATGTTCACCTCAATCGTTCTTGGCACCGGCCTGCCGACGATCCCGACCTACATCATCACCGCATCGTTGGCCGCGCCGGCCTTGTTGAAGCTCGGCGTGCCGCTGATCGTCAGCCACATGTTCGTCTTCTACTACGGCATCATCGCCGACCTGACGCCGCCCGTGGCGCTGGCGGCCTTAGCAGCCGCACCGATCGCTAAGGCGTCGCCTGATGCCATCGGCTGGCAAGCCTGCCGCATCGCCATCGCCGGCTTCCTCATTCCCTTCATGGCCGTCTATGAACCGGCCTTGATGTTGCAGGAAGGCAGCCGCCTCACGGCCGAATACGGCTATTGGATCGAGGTCGCCTATGTCAGCCTGAAAGCGGTGTTGACCATCGTCGTCACCGGCGTCGCCGCGATAGGTTTCTATTTCGCCCGCACGTCCTGGCCCGAACGCATCCTGCATGGCGTGGCGGCGGTCTCCTTCATCTCGCCGCTGCCGTGGAGTGACACCTTCGCTCTGACGTTGACGGCACTGCTGACCGCCTGGAACCTGTTCAAGGCTCGCCGGCCGACACCGACGCCGGCCACGGCCGTATGAGCATCAACCTGTGCATCGTCAGCGGCGCGACCATCACCAAGGTCGCGGCGCTGACCTTCACCCTGTCCTGGCAACATTCAGTGCAGAAAACCGAATGGACCGAAACCTGGCAGGTCACACCGACAGCGCTGGAACTGGTCGAGGCGCGGGTCGAAGGCACGGGCGCTGGAATGGAGCCACCGGAAGGCTCCGTCTTCGACGGCCGTTTCTGGCGTTGGAAACCGACCATCCCGCCGCTGCCTGAAGTGCGGCTGTCGCGATCCGACGCCGTGCCGCAAGGCTGGAGGCTCTGCACGGCGGACAGCTGCCGACCGGTCGCCTCCGCCGTCGATCATGCGGATGTGGTGATTTTGAAGCCCTGCGCGGACTAAAGCATTTTCAAGCGAAGCAGATGCCTGTTCGCACGAAGAAAATGCGTCAAAACTAAAAAGCTTAGCCGCGGATTGGCTCGACCTTAAGCGCAGCGCGAATGAAATAATACAGGCCGACGAAGCCAATGAGGCCGCCGACAATCTCGATGCCATAGCGGAGCATCTGCGGCAGGCCGAACATACCGCCCAGCGCCCAGCCGGCCGCCCAGGTGATTCCGACCAGTTCGGTGCCGACAAGAATCGCGACGCTGACCACGGTCAGCGTGTTCTGCCAGTTAATCGGCTTCCGGTCCGCCAAAGCTGCATCTCCAAAGATCTGATCGGCGTTTTTCTACAGGAAGCGCTCCAAGGGAGCAATCACTCCCTTGCGCGCGCCGCGGCAACCCCCTATACCCCTGCCATTCCGCGCCGGTTCGCCGGCCAAACCGTGGAAACGGGCGATTAGCTCAGCGGGAGAGCACTTCCTTGACATGGAAGGGGTCACAGGTTCGATCCCTGTATCGCCCACCACGAACATCCTGATTTATTTGATATTTCCAGAAACTCTCGACTGATGCGGCAAAGCGAAGCTTCGTTATTGCCACGTCGAAGTCTGCGCCGGATCAACGAATCTGATCGTCATCCACCCTTCGACAGTGGGCGCATGACCTTTGGCACTTTCTCCTGGGCCGCCGTTGGCCGATCACACACCCGAAATTAACCTTTCGGGGAGACGGCGCCGTGCCTTTTTCCGTCGCGGACTTCGCGTTCTATTTCTGTCTCGTCCTGTTCATCGGGCCGGCCACCGCCGCCACGCTGATCACCGCTTATCTGGTGGCCGACGATCGCAAGGTGCTCGCGCGCGCCTAATCCTCGATCTCGGTTTCCGGACGATCGTTCCCCGGCGCCAGTTCCTGATGCCATTTGCCCCGGGAATCCTCATATTCGATGCCATCGGTCTTGCCGGCGACCTGTTGCCGCTGGGCGGCCGCGGCGGCGGCTTCATGAGCCATTTTATGGGTCGGATAGGTCTCCGACAGGACATCACCGACCTTATAGGCCCAGCCCCCATCGTGTTCGACCACCTCATAGACAACTTTAGTCATTGTCGGTCTCCATTCGCGGCTGCGTCGTCCACCCAGATTGCCATCCGGATTGGCGCTTTTGGATGACAGACAGCTAACCACCAATAGCGGACCGGGCCTAGCCCCGCGGCCGATAGCGCGGCAGCGACCAACCGTTGACCAAGGCCAAGGCGCGAATGCCGAAGGCCACGGCGAACCCAGCGATCAAGGCCGCCTCGCGTGGCGCACTGAGGCCGATCAGACCGACGAAGATCAGGGCGCCCGCCAGCGCCGCCGAGACATAGATTTCGCGGCTCAGGATCACCGGCGATTCATTGCCGAGAATGTCGCGGATGACGCCCCCGAAGGTTGCCGTCACCACCCCCATGGCCACGGCGACAACCGGACCGGATTGCGCCTCTAGGGCCTTTTCCGCCCCGGTGACCGCAAACAGCGCCAGACCCACCGCATCGATCCACAACAGAAAGCGATGGCGCGACTGCGGAATATGGGCGGTGAAGAACACCGCGCAGGAAACGATGACGCAGGCGAGCAGATAGGTCGGATCCTTGACCCAAAACACTGGCAACGTACCCAGGACCACGTCGCGGAACGTACCGCCGCCGATGCCGGTCACCGTCCCCAGCAGGACGAAACCGACGATATCCATCTGCTTGCGCGAGGCCATCAAGGCGCCCGTCACCGCGAAGACGACAATGCCCAGCCAATCCAGTGCCATAGTGACGGTTTGAAACATGATCGCCAACGTAGCCTGAGGACGGGGGGCGGTATATAGACAGGCGCACGCCAAACCCTCTGGGTGGTCCTGAGTTTCCACAAGAACGTCTGATGCCCGATCACCTGCAAGGCCAACTGATCTCAAGTCTCCTCGCCCTGCGATCGCGCTGGCTTCCCGCGCTCGTTCTTGTCGTCGTCATTCATATCGTCGCCTTCGCCTTTGCCACCGGCCAGATCGACGTGCCCTTCCTCTACCGCGGTCCGCAGGGCTGAGGCGGATGGCAAAAGCATCGCAAAGCTCGGCCCTCGTCGGGCGGCTGGCCTCCCTCGATCTCCTGCGTGGCGTCGCGGCGCTGGCGGTCGCCATCCCGCACTATGTCATGCTCGGCTCGCAGGATTGGCCGACCATGCAGGTCGTTTCGATCCTCGCCGTCGAAGTGTTCTTCGTGCTCAGCGGTTTCGTGCTGGCACCGCAGATTCTCGCCTGCGTCACGGCGCTGCGTTCATCCGACATCGGCATCTTCCTGGTGCGACGGTGGATGCGCACCATCCCGCCTTATCTGGTAGCGCTGGTCGCTATCACGGTGATCTCAGGCAATATTTTCAACGACGCCTTCATCCGCTACGTTTTCTACGTCCAGAACTTCTTCTCCTCCCTGCCCGAAGCCCGCGATTATTTCGCCGTCGCCTGGAGCCTGTCGGTCGAGGAATGGTTTTATGTGGTCTTCGCCGTCCTGGTGATCGCGGCCCGTCTGCTTGGCCTGCGCGAACGCGGCTTCACCGTTGCCGTCATCGTGCTGGCCATCGCCTTCATCGTGGCGCGCACGCTCGCTGGCCATATGCAAGATTGGGACGCCGCCATTCGCCGCGTCACCGTCTTCCGTCTGGATGCCATTGCTTATGGCTTCCTGCTGTATGTCGTTCTCGATGCGCTTGAGCGCTGGTATGGCCGTTTCGCCAATGCGCTCCTCTCGACACTGGTCGTTGCGGCGACGGCGGCGCTGGCCTTCTGGATCGGCTGGCTCGCCAGCGTCGATACTTCAACCCCGGCACGCCATCTCTATCCCTTCACCGCCGCTCTCTTCGGCTGCGCGCTGATTTTCGCGCTCACCTTCCATCGCAAGGCCTTTCAAGGGTCGGCTTTCGCGCCGATCTGCTATTATCTCGGCAAGGTCTCCTACACGATCTATCTGTTTCATCTGATCGTGATCTTGCTCCTGCGCCCGCATGTGACGCATCTCGATCTGCCGATCCAGATGGCGCTTTATCTGATCGCACTCTTCGTCTTCTGCACGTTCTTCTTCTTCGGCTTCGAACGCATCATCCTGGCGGCACGGCCGCATTATCCCGATCACGTGGCACGCGCCCGCGCACCCGAGCCGCACCTCGCTCTGCCAAATTGGGCCAACACAACCCTCGCGCCCCTGCGCAACTTGCCGGCCCGCCTCGCCGCCTTCGTGCTCGCCGGCCTCGGCGGCTGGGCGTGCAACTGGTCCTTCCACAGCGGCCGCACGCTCGTCTTCTATGCGGCGCTTGTCATCACCGCCTTCGCTTTGATCGTCGCCACCCACAATCTGCGCTTCTGCCGCAACGGCGTCGCCCGCACCTTGCACATCGGCATGGCGCTGTTCGCGCTCACGCTGCCATTGGTCGACATGATTTATGCGCGCACCTTGCAGACCGGCATCACACGTCCGACCATCGACGCCTATTCTTTCCGTCAGGCGCAGGCCGATCCCGCCGCCTTTCAGGCTTGGTGGTCGCGCTTCACCGACGAGTTCAATCGCGGCGCCAAGGCCGATATCGAACAGCCCGATCCTGAAGGCACCCTGCCGTTCATTCCGCGCCCCGGGGCGCGCAGCAAATTCTTCGACGGCGACATCCGTATCAACAATCTCGGCTTTCGCGGCGCCGATTTCCCCGCCGATAAAGGCAATAACTGGCGCATCTTCGCGATCGGCGAATCGCCGACCTTCGGCACCCTGCCCGCCAACGGCCAGAAAGCCTGGCCGGAAGTGCTGCAGAACCTGATCGACGAACGGCTCGTCTGCCAGCGGCCGGTGCAAGTGATCAATGCTGGCGTCGTCGGCTACAGTTTCCCCTCAAGCCTGGAGCGCACGCGCCGCTTCATCGTGCCGCTGAAGCCCGACATGGTCATCAGCTATCACGGCTTCAACAATCTCGCTTTGATTGACCCTCTGCTGGCGAAACTACCGCAACCGCCACACTGGCAATTGCGGGCGTCGCCGCTCATCGGCGAAGTGCTGTTCCGCTTCAACACGCTGCGTTACGTCAAGCGCGTCGAAGCCTTCAATGTCGCAAGCCAGGCGCACTATTCCGATCAATATGACAAGCTCTACCGCGCCTTCGTCGAATTGGGCAAAAGCGCCGGTTTCATTCCGGTTCTCGCCAATCTCAGCATGGTCATCACCGACCAGTCGCCGCGCGAGGTGATCGATTTCTACGGCCGCGTCTTCATGCCGATCTCCCGCATCATCCCGGCGGTGGCCGAGCACAATCGCATCGCTCGACAGGTGGCCAAGGACACAGGCGCCCCCTTCGTCGACACCACGCCCGGCCTCGCCGGCCAGTGGGACAGCGATTATTTTTACGATACGGTTCACTTCACCCAGAAGGGCTCGAGCGTGCTGGCTGAGCGGATGTTCCAAGGCATCCTACCGCAGCTCGAAAACGGTCCCGGCTGCAAACCGCGCGAAGACGCGAAATAGGTCAGAAAATTTTTGGCGCTTTTTGGAGCGCCTGTCGAAATGCCGACGCCCGGCGCGTCATGTCCATGTCAACACCGCTGAAACAGCGGCCGAAACAAGGAGATGCACATGCAATACCTGCTGATGATCTATAACGACGAGAACTTCTACAAAACGGCGCCGAAAGCCGAGCTGGAACGCTCCCACAGCGCCTATGTCGCTTATACCGAAGCGCTGAAATCGGCTGGCATCATCCGGGGCGGCGAACGCCTGCAACCGATCGCCACCTCCAGCACCGTGCGCGTCAAGGACGGCAAGACCGTCGTGCTCGACGGCCCCTATGTCGAAACCAAGGAACAATTGGCCGGCTATTACGTGATCGAGGTGGACAATCTCGACAAGGCCATCGAATGGGCCGCGCGCTGCCCGGCCGCCAGCGGTGGCACGATGGAAGTCCGACCCATCTGGGCGAACCCGCTGACGAACATGTAAGCGTGGCCGCTTCGCTCGCAGATCCTCGGCGCGCGGCGGAAGCCGCCGCCCGCCGCAGCTACGGCAAGCTGGTCGCCCTTCTGGCGGCACGTGGCCGTGACATCGCCGCCGCCGAGGATGCTCTGGCCGAAGCCTTCGCCGCGGCGCTCAGCGACTGGCCGAAATCGGGCGTGCCGGACAGTCCGGAAGCCTGGCTGCTGGCCGTCGCCCGCCGCCGCCTGATCGACGGGGCGCGACGTCGCAAGACCCGCGATGAGGCGAGCGATCATCTGGTGCTGCTCATGCAGGAAGCCGGCGACGATCAAGAGGCCGATATTCCCGACCGCCGCCTGTGGCTGATGTTCGCCTGCGCCCATCCGGCCCTTGATCCGAGCATTCGCTCCGCCCTCATTCTGCAAACACTGCTTGGCTTCGATGCGGTCGCCATCGGCTCGGTGTTTCTGGTGCAGCCTGCGACCATGGGCCAACGGCTGGTGCGCGCCAAACAGAAGATCGCCCAGGCCGGCATTCCCTTCGAACTGCCCCAGAAGGAAGATTTGCCCGAACGGCTCGATGCGGTGTTGGAAGCGGTCTATTCCGCTTTCGCACGCGGCTGGAGCGACCCGACCGGCGCCCATGCGCGCATCAGCGAACTGGCGGCGGAAGGCATCTGGCTCGGCCGGCTCATCGGCGATCTCATGCCCGGCGAACCGGAAGCGCTCGGCCTGCTGGCCTTGATGCTGCACCTGGAAGCGCGGCGCGGGGCGCGGCGCAGCACCGATGGCGATTACGTCGCTCTGTCGGCCCAGGACACGGCGCTTTGGGACCATGTGCTCATCGACGAGGCCGAAGCTCTGCTGCATCGCGCCGCCAAAATGGCCCGCCCCGGCCGCTATCAAACCGAGGCCGCCATTCAATCGGCCCATGCGGCGCGGCGTCTCACCGGCAAGACCGACTGGCAGGCCATCGCCGCGCTCTATGATGTGCTGTGGGCCATGACCGGCTCGCCGGTCGTCGCCATCAATCGGGCGATGGCCCAGGCCGAAACGTCAGGCCCAGCCGTCGCTCTGGCGGAACTCGATACCCTGGCGACAGATGCGCGGCTGGCGACGTATCAGCCCTATTGGGCCGGCCGCGCCGACCTCTGCCAGCGGGTCGGTGATCAGGCGGCGGCGCGCGATGCCTATGGCCGCGCCATCGGCCTGGAACATGACCCTGCCGTGCGTCGCTTCCTGCAGGATCGGCTGGCCAAACTCGCGGTGAACTGACCTACGGCTACAGCCAGCCGCGCCGTCGGAAGAAGACGAAGGGCAAGATGGCCGTGATGATCATCAACCCGATAGCCATGGGATAACCGTATTCGAACCCCAGTTCCGGCATGGCCTTGAAGTTCATGCCGTAAATCGAGGCGATCAGCGTCGGCGGCATCAGCGCCACGGCGGCGATCGAGAAGATTTTGATGATCTGGTTCTGCTCGAGATTGATCAGCCCGAGCGTCGCGTCGAGCAGGAAATTGATCTTCGTCGACAGATAGGTCGAATGGTCGGTCAACGACGAGACGTCGCGCTGCAAGCTGCGAACGCGAGACCGGATTTCCTTCAGCGCCCGCTTGCTGTCGTCGGCAACCGCCGTGTGATAGGTGAGCACCCGGTTCATCGACAGAAGGCTCTCACGGGCCATCGAGACAAGATCGCCCTCGCGGCCGATATCGACGATGATCTTCTGAAAGTCCGCTGTTTTCGAGGATTTCTTGCGCGAATCTTCGTGTTTGAACACTTCCCGCGAGATCGCATCGATCTTGGCGCCGACCTTCTCCAAGGCATCGGCGATGCGGTCGATGAGCGCTTCCATCAAGCTCAACATCACCTGTTCGCCGGTTCCGCACGACACCGCATTGGCACGCTGGACGCGCAAGGCGAACATCATGAACGGCCGCGGTTCCGCATAGCGCACGGTCACCAGGGTCGAGCCCTTGAGAACGAAGGTGATCGGCGTCAGCTGCGGTTCGTCGGTGTCGATCCGCGTCACCGCGGTCATCGTCATGAATTCCGCGCCGTTCTCGTTATAGAGCCGGGAGGAGACCTCGATCTCCTGCATTTCTTCGCGCGTCGGGATCGACACACCAACCGCCGCCTCTACATAGCGATCCTCTTCCGGGGTCGGATTGAGGAGGTCGAGCCAGGGCACAGTGCCTTCCGGAAAAGGCTGCTGCTCAGTGGCATTCACATTGATGGAGTGGGCAACGAGGTGATCGCTGTCGCGGGTATAAACACGCAGCATGCCGCTCTTCCCATTCTCGGCAGGCGCGGAGCGAGCCGTGGTTTACGTATCAGGTTATGGCGAGGACACCCTCTATCTGCCATCTCCCGATGGAGCGCGATGCACAGGCGGACGGAGCGAAATCCAGCGCCTCCGTGCCAGCATATTGCGCACCCGTCAACCGCCAAACGACAAATGACCCGATAGAAAAATCTATCGGTCTGTTACAGGCGCGGTCGCGGTTGAGGGCTGAAATCGCGGTTTATTCGGCGGCCAGCGCCTGAGGGTTCTGCGGGTCACGAAACCGCTGCAACAGGCCTTCTTGTTCACGTTTTGCGACAAGAACATGACGGTCCTTCACGTGACCGAATCCGCGGATTTTTTCGGGCAAACTGGCCAGGGCCAAGGCCGTGGCATGATTGGCCGGGGTCAGGCCGCGACCGAATTCGTCAAGCAGCGCGAGATAATCAGCGATGAGCTGCTGCTCCATCCGCCGCTCGGCGCTATAGCCGAAAATATCGAACATCGTGCCGCGCAGGCCCTTGAGCGCCGCGAGCAGGCGGAAGCCCGTCATCATCCACGGACCGAACGTGGTTTTACGGGGGTGACCCGCCGCATCCTTGCGCCCGAGGATCGGCGGCGCGAGATGGAATTCGAGGGTCAGCTTGCCGTCGAACGTCGCTGCGAGCTGCTTCTGGAACGAGCCGTCCGTATAGAGCCGCGCGACCTCATATTCGTCCTTCACCGCCATCAGTTTGAACAGATAACGGGCCACGGCCTCGGCAAGCCCGCTCATGCCGGGTGTCTTGGTTTTCTCGAACTTCTCGATCGTGCGTACCGCCGCCTCATAGCGCCGCGCATAAGCGGCGTTCTGATAGGCGCTCAGGAAAGCGACGCGGCGCGCGACTAGGCTCTCGAGCGTTTCCGCTTCAACGAGCGCATCCGCTTTGGCCGGCAGCAAGGCATCGATGGCGCGCGGCGCATGGGCGTAATCGCGGCCAAGCGCGAAAGCGGCGAGGTTCATATCCACCGCTTCACCGTTCAGCCAGATCGCCTGTTCGATCGAGGCGGCGGCCAGGGGCACGAAGCCCTTCTGATAGGCGAAGCCGAGCATGAACATGTTGGCGGCGATTGAATTGCCGAGCAGGCGTGTGGCAATGCTCGACGCGTCGACGAACGACAGATCGGCGCCACCGTGATCGCGGATGGCACGTTTGATGCGCTCGGTCGGCAGGTGATAATCGGCATTGCGGGTGAAGTCGCCCGGATAGACTTCGGCCGTATTGACCACGACGCCGGTCTTGCCGGGCCGCACGGCCGCCAGCACTTTCTTGGTGCCCGAGACGACCAGATCGCAGCCCAGCACCAGATCGGCATGTCCGGCTGCGACACGAATGGCATGGATGTCGTCGGGATGGGCGGCCAGCTTCACATGGCTGTAGACGGCGCCGCCTTTCTGGGCGAGACCGGCCATGTCGATCAGGCCGCAACCCTTGCCTTCGATATGCGCCGCCATGCCGAGAATGGCGCCGATGGTGACGACACCCGTGCCGCCAACGCCGGTGATCAGAATGCCATAAGGCAGCTTGCCCAGTTCCGGCCGCTGCGGCTCGGGCAAAGTGCCCGTCGGATCGACCTGACGCAGCGGCGCGGTCGACGACACCAGTTTCTTCATGCGCGCGCCATGCACCGTCACGAAAGACGGGCAGAAGCCGTTGACGCAGGAAAAATCCTTGTTGCACGAGGACTGATCGATGGTGCGCTTGCGGCCAAATTCCGTATCGAGCGGCTGCACCGACACGCAGTTCGATTTGACGCCGCAATCGCCGCAGCCTTCGCAAACCAGCGTATTGATCATCACGCGCTTGTCGGGATCAGGGAACGTGCCGCGTTTGCGTCGCCGGCGCTTTTCCGCCGCACAGGTCTGATCGAAGATCAAAACAGTGCAACCCGGCTCTTCCGCCATTTCCCGCTGCACAGTTTCAAGATCGAGCCGATTGTGGATCGTCGTGCCCGCCGGCCAGGGTTCGCCCGGCGGATATTTATCCGGCTCGTCGGTGACGATGGCGATGCGTTTGACGCCTTCCGCCGCCACTTGGCGGGCGATCATCGGCACCGAGAGATTGCCCTCATGCGCCTGGCCGCCGGTCATCGCCACCGCATCATTGAACAGAATTTTATAGGTGATGTTGGTACCGGTATCGACCGCCCAGCGCAGCGCCATGACGCCTGAATGGTTGTAGGTGCCGTCACCCAAATTCTGGAAAACATGATTGCGCGTCGAGAACGGCGCCTCGCCGATCCAGTTGGCGCCCTCGCCGCCCATCTGCGTGAAACCCTCGGTGCCGCGATCCATCCACTGCACCATGTAGTGACAGCCGATACCGGCATAAGCGCGCATGCCGTCAGGCACGACGGTCGACGAGTTGTGCGGACAGCCCGAGCAGAAATAGGGAATGCGCTGCGCCGCATCCGGCGTCTCCGCCAGCATGCGCTGCGCGGCCTTGAGATCGGCAACGCGTTTAAAAAGATCGGCGTCGTCGCGATATTTGAGCAGACGATCGCCGATGGTGATGGCGACATCGTTGGGATCGAGCGCGCCCTTCACCGGGAAGAGCCAGGCGCCGGCCTCATCGCGTTTGCCGATGCAGACCGGCTGGTTCGCCGAGCCATAAAGCTCCTCGCGCACCTGCACTTCGATCAGCGAACGCTTTTCCTCGACGACGATGATGAGATCAAGCCCACGGGCAAAATCCTTCAGCCCCTCCGGCTCGATCGGCCAGGGACAGGCAATCTTATAGAGCCGCAGACCCAGATCATTGGCGCGTGCTTCGTCGATGCCGAGATCGTCCATCGCCTGACGCACATCGAGATAGGATTTGCCGGTGGTGATGACGCCGATCTTGGCGTTCGGCCCGCCGCTGGTGACGATCTTGTTGAGCTTGTTGGCACGCAGCCAGGCGACGATCGCATCGCGCTTGTGATCTTGCAGGCGCGCTTCCTGCGTCAGCACCGGGTCGCGCGGGCGAATGTTGAGGCCACCGTCTGGCAATTGGTAATCGGTCGGAACGACCGGCTTCACCCGCTCCGCCGACGCATCGATCGAGGCTGTGGACTCGATCGTATCCTTGACGCATTTCAGGCCGACCCACACGCCGGCATAGCGGCTGAGCGCCCAGCCATAGAGGCCGTAATCGAGAATCTCCTGCACGCCGGCCGGATTGAGCACCGGCATCATCACGTCAAGGAAATGGAACTCGGATTGATGCGCGGTGGTCGAGGACTCAGCCGTGTGATCGTCACCCATCAAAGCGATGACGCCGCCAAATTTCGACGTGCCGGCGAGATTTGCATGACGAAACACGTCACCGGAGCGGTCGACGCCAGGCCCCTTGGCGTACCACATGGCGAAAACGCCATCATATTTGCCTTCGCCGCGCATCTCCGCCTGCTGCGATCCCCAGACGGCGGTCGCCGCCAGATCCTCATTGAGGCCTGGCTGGAAGACGATGTTCTGCGGCTTCAGCACCTTGGCGGCGCGATGCATCTGCTGATCGATGCCGCCGAGCGGCGAGCCGCGATAGCCGGTGACGAAACCGGCCGTGTTAAGACCGGCAGCCAGATCGCGCTGCTTTTGCAGCAGCAAAAGCCGAACGATGGCCTGCGTACCGGAAACGAAAATCTGCTTTTGGTTGAGGTCGTACTTGTCGTCGAGCGAAACCCTGCCCGACGCTGTGTCGTGGATTTGGTCCAGCTTGGCCGGCGCCTGCTCAAGAACCGTCTTGGCTCCCGACATCGACCTCTCCCTACGCCGATATCCGTGCCCCAACAGCGGCTTTCGCTGTCGGGCACCTCATGAATCTAGGTACGCATACCACGCATTTTCAACCCACGGGCGGTATGATCCGATCCCGAAGTCGCCACAATATGATGCGATTCGCCAGGGTAGATCACCGAAGTTTGACCAAGCCTTTGGTCGAACAGGTAATATAGCCGGCCATATCGAGCCGAAAGGAACGCGCGTGCGCCTCAGCCCCCTCCTATATCGCCTTTGGGTGACGGGTTTTGTTGCCGCCGGAGCGATTTTTGGCTTGGCGAGCCATGCCAGTGCGCATCCGCACGTTTTCGTCGTCGTCAAAAGCGTCGTCGTTTTCGGCCAGGACGGCAAAATCGCCGCAATCCGCCATAGCTGGACCTTCGACGACATGTACTCGGCCTTCGCCACCCAGGGCCTCGGCCCCGATCCGGCGAAACTCGCCAGCGATTTGCAGCAACTGGCGAAGGTCAATGTCGAACAGCTCGAGGAAGCCTCGTTCTTCACCTTCCTGCGCGTCGGCGGCAAAAAGCAGTCCGACTTCTCGCCCGCCACCGACTATTCGATCACCCTCGACAAGGACAAGATCGTCACCTTGAGTTTCACCGTGCCGCTGAAACATCCGACGATCACCGGCCGCGCACTGATTTTGCAGGTGACCGACCCGACCTATTTCGTCGCCTTCGATTTCGACAAGGACCGCGCCGTGACCATGGAAAACGCACCGGCCGGCTGTTCGCTGAACATCAATCAGCCGCAGGGCTTGTCCGCCGCCGATCAGAAGCGGCTTGAGGACGTCGCCGGCACCAACGATTCTCCGGGGCAGGATTTCGGCTTCAAACTGGCAAGCCGCGCCATCGTGGCCTGCCCCTGAATATTGCTCGTGAAAGACCAGCTCTTGCGTCGTTCCTCCACAATCAACCTGCGCCATCTTCTGCTGTTTGCCGGCGCACTCGTCGCCGCCGTCGGGTTGATCTCGATCGCCAGCGCGCATGATCTCTTCGCTCAGACACCCGCGCGCAATCCCTTCAACGTCGGCATTTCCGAGGGCGGCGGCCGCGCCACCGGCATCATGGGCTGGATCATGGCGCAGCAGGTGGCGTTCGAGCGCCTACTTTCAGGCAGCGTACGCGCCATCAAGACCGATACGTCAGCGCTCTGGACTCTGCTCGGCATCAGTTTCACCTACGGGGTCTTCCACGCCGCCGGCCCGGGCCATGGCAAGGCTGTCGTTGCCTCCTACATGCTGGCCAATGAACGGGCGCTGCGGCGCGGCATCGCCATTTCCTTTTTCGCCGCGGTGCTGCAAGGCCTCGTCGCCATCGCCATCGTCGGCATCCTGGCGCTCATCCTCAACGCCACCTCACAGCAGATGCGCCAGACGGCGAATTTCGTCGAACTGGCGAGCTATGCCGGCATTGCCGTGCTCGGCCTGTGGCTGGTCTGGCGCAAGGGTTCGGCTCTCTTCTCCGTTCTCGGCGCGAAAGCAAAACCGAGCCAACCGTCAGCTGTGCATGATCATGATCACGATCATGATCATCCCCATTATGACCATGCCCATCATCACCACGATCACGCGGCGCAAGAGCATGCACACAGCCATGCGCCGCACGGTCATCCAGACCATGTGCATGACGAGCATTGCGGCCATTTCCACGCGCCGGACCCGAAAACCTTGGGCGACAATTTCTCCTGGGGCGGCGCATTGCTGACGGTGCTGGCGGCCGGATCGCGGCCCTGTTCAGGCGCCATCCTCGTTCTGGTTTTCGCTCTGGCACAGGGCATTTTCACTGCCGGCATCGCAGCAGCCTTTGCCATGTCGCTTGGCACCGCGCTCACCACTGGCGCGCTGGCCGCCGTCGCCGTACTCGCCAAGAATCTGGCCATGCGCTTCGCCAATCCGGACTCATCGCGCACGGTCGTCCTGGCCCGCCTGTTCGAGTTCGGCGCCGCCTGTCTGGTTCTGCTGATTGGTATCACGCTGTTTTTTGGCGGTGCCCTCGGCCAGGGTTAAAGCCCAGCGCTGGCACCCACGGTCTCGATCCGGTTGCCAGCCCGCACGAGCGCGGCGGTATCGGCAACGCCGATCTTAGATGTTTCCATCACCTCATGACCGGCGCTGCGCAAGCGCCGCGCGATCGCGCCATCGAAACGCTCATCGATATGAACGAAAGCGGGTTCGTCCTTGCTTCTACGGAACACTGCGCAAAGCGGTGCGCCGCACGCATCTTCCACCGTCGCGCCAGCAGCCAGCCGGGCCAGAATTTGCGCCATGGCCTGCGGCTCGGCTTCACGGCCCGAGGCGCCGAGAGCGACGATGCGTGCACCTTTCAACGTGGCGATCACTGGCGCCAAGGCCGTGCGTGGACGCAGACCCGGTGCCAGCGCGAACGGCGAGCGCTCTTCCATGGAGAAAGCCGTGGCGCCATTGGCCAGCAGCACGCCAGTGCGCGGCAGGACGCAGCCCGATCCGAAGGCCGTACCGCAGGATTGCGCCAAGACCACTGTCAGACCCGTCATATCCGTGACGGCGATGACAGCCGCGCGTTCCGGCCATGACACTTCGAAAGGCATGTCCGCTGCGCGTTCCATCGACAGAGCTTCCGCCTGTGCCCGTAGCGCATCCGGCGTCAGCAACCCATCGTGATCGACATCGATTCCATCGAAATCCGTAAAAGCCTTGTCGCGCGCGATGATGCCGCGCTTGGCGCTTTCGATCAGGCCGTGAAAGAAAGCAAAACTGTCGAGACGATCGATGCCCAGCCGCTCGGCGATGCCGAAGCCCACCAGCGCTGCAATGCCTTGCGAGGGCGGCGGCGGCGCGAACAAAGTGCCAGCCTGCGTCACAACCTGCAATGGCTCGCGCCAACGCGGCTGGAAGGCGCGCAAATCCTCGCGCGTCACCGGCACGCCAAGACGCTCCATGTCGGCCGCCATTTCGCGCGCCACGTCGCCGCGATAGAAATCGTTCAGACCGGCATGGGCCAATTGTTCCAATGTCGCGGCCAGGGCGTCCGCCGTGCGCATCGTGCCAACGGCCCACGGCTTACCATCGTCCATGAAAGCCGTAGCGAAGCCCGGCTGTTCGATCAGCAGCGCATCGCGCGACACTTCGCCGGCGCTGACCGGCACACCGGTTCGCGCCGCCCCGATGGCGGCCGACAGCAAGAGATCGAGTGGTAGCTTGCCGCCCAATGCCCGCGCGACATCGAGCGCCTGCATCAAGCCGCCGACCAAGCCCGGAACGGTGGCCGCGGCCATTGGCCCAAGACGCGGGATCGTATCCTGCCCCTGATCGCGATAGGCACGGATCGACGCCTTCGCGCCTGTCGATCCAACGGCCTCGATGGCCCGCACGCGCCCGCTCGGCGGGCGCACCAGCCACAGCGCATCGCCGCCCAGGGCATTGAGTTGAGGAGAGGTGACGGCAGCGACCGCAGCGGTCGCCACCGCCGCTTCCAACGCATTGCCACCTTCGATGAGAAGCGCTTGTCCAGCGCGGGCGGCAAGGTCGTCAGGCGCGACGACAGCAGCCAGCGCGAATTCCGCCGTTGTCACGCCGCCAGCAGGCGCTGTACCTCGTTGACGAGATCCTTGAGGTGGAACGGCTTGGAAAGGACCTTGGCGTCCTTGGGGGCATTATTGTCCGGGTTGAGTGCCACGGCGGCAAAGCCGGTGATGAACATCACCTTGATATCCGGGTCGAGCTCGGTCGCCCGGCGGGCCAGCTCGATGCCGTCCATTTCCGGCATGACGATATCGGTCAAGAGCAGTTCAAACGGCTCCTCGCGCAGCCGGTTATAGGCGGACAGCCCGTTGTCGTAGGAGGACACGTTGAAACCGGCATTCTGGAGCGCTTTCACCAGAAAACGGCGCATGTCATTATCGTCTTCCGCCAAAAGAATCCGGGTGGCGGCAGCAGGAATCTCGTTCATCACAGCCTCGTCAGGAACCCGCTTCCATAAGAGGCAGGTTCGGTTAATTGCCAGTGAACACACTCCGAAACATGGCGAATTTACGGAACTTATCAGCATTAAATCCACATGTACCGATAGACATGGCTTTTAGGCCTTGGCACATTGGGGATATGTGACAGCCTCTGGCGGCCGGGACATTTGAACGGACGATGAGCGATCGGAACAATGGTACTGGATTGGACGGAGCCGGCCTGGGCAGCGCTGTCCCGCGCTTGCCGGAACTGGATCCGCCGTTCGATATCATCGAGCCTGAGGTCGAAGCCTGTCCAGTGGTTTTCTCCTCCCCCCACTCCGGCAGTATTTACCCCGCAGCCTTCCTGAAGGCCGCCCGGCTCGATCCGCTGACCCTGCGCCGCTCGGAAGACGCCTTCGTCGACGAATTGTTCATCCCAGCCTTGAGCATTGGCGCGCCCATGTTGCGGGCACGGTTTCCCCGTGCCTATCTCGACGTCAATCGTGAGCCCTTCGAGCTCGATCCGCGCATGTTCGACGGCCGCCTCCCCTCCCATGCCAATACGCGCTCAATCCGCGTCGCCGGCGGCCTGGGCACGATCGCCCGCATCGTCGGTGAAGCGCAGGAAATCTATTGGGGCCGCCTGCCGGTGGCGGAAGCCATGTTGCGGATCGAAGCCCTGCACCGCCCCTACCATGCGGCCCTCAAGGCTTTGGTGGAACGTACCCGCAAGCGCTTCGGCATGGCCGTGCTGGTCGATTGCCATTCCATGCCCTCGAGCAATCTGCCGACGGAAAACGGCGGCAAGGCCGATGTCGTGCTCGGCGACCGCTACGGCACCAGCTGCGATCCCGGCTTCGTCGATTGCATCGATTACGAATTGCGGCTGCTCGGCTATCGCGTGCTGCGCAACAAGCCCTATGCCGGCGGCTATATCACCGAATATTACGGCGAACCGTCCATGGCACGTCACGCCCTGCAGGTGGAATTCAACCGCGGTCTTTACATGGATGAAGCGCGCATGGTGCGCAGCGACAATTTCGACGCTTTGTCACGCGACATCGCCAAAGTGATGGAGCGCTTTGCCGCCTTCCTCGCCGCCGGCTCGAGCGGCGCGGCCGCCGCCGAATAACCTTCCAACTTCAGCGAAAAAGAAACGACCTCCAGAAAAGAAAGGAGGCCGCTGTGTCGCCACGGCGGCCCCAAGTCTAGGGAGGAAACGCCCAAGGAGGGCATTGCAGCGACAAGCGCTGCACGTTCACATATGGACTTTCTCAGCAAAAAAGCAAGAGGGTGCTTCGCCATAGCCTAAACAAGGCGGGCCATGTGCCCTTTATGCAACATATTTCATCTTGCGATATTTGGGCGGGAACGAGCCGGCGGCAGCCCCAAAAAGAAAGGAGGCCGCTGTGTTGCCACGGCGGCCCCAAGTCTAGGGAGGAAACGCCCAAGGAGGGCAAGGCGACAACATCGTTGCCGCACTGCAATAATATGCCTTGTGCAGTGCGGGATAGCAAGTGTAAACGCACGGTTTAACCTAGTTGCGACATCCCGCCGCATCAGGGATCCTGAATATAAAAATATCAATGAGTTCTATCAGGATGGGTATCCTTGACTCGCCAATAGAGCAACAACGCCAGTGCCACTTCGGCCGCCAGAACGCCGAATGCAGTGCGGTAAGCTACCTCGGGATAGACCTGGGCACCGTCAATGAGCTGGGTCTCGAACTGGGCCATGACCAGCCCCGTCAACATCTGCTGGATGAAAACGCCGCCGATCGACCCGATGTTGATGAGCGCCAGGCCCCGGCCGATCAGTGCCTGTGGAAAAAGCGACCGGCCATGGGCGGTCAGCACCGGAGAGAAGCCGAAGGCCAGCCCGCACAGGATTAGATAGGCTAGCAGCCAGCTCCGCGGCAGGGCAATCAGGGCCGGAACCGCGAGCATCGCCGCACCGAGCGCCAGTCCGAGCCCCACCGGAATAGAATAGCTGCGGAACAGCCGGTCAGTGCCACCCCAGGTGAACAGGCCGACGATCTGCGCCGCCACCAGGGCCAGCAGATAGCCGCCGCGCGTCTCCAGCGGCATGTCATAGACATGCGCCATCCACGGTCCCGCCCAAAGCGCCAGAATGGCCGCGAAGGACGGATAGGTCATCGCCGACACACAGAAGATCGCCCAGAAATGCGGGATGCGCATCACCGCGCCAATGCCGGCCAGAAGCTGCGACAAGGATTCGGAGCGGGCGCGCCGCTCCTGCCGCGCGGCGGCATTTTCCGTGACGAAACAATAGACCAGAACGGTCATCAGACAGGCGAACAGGCCGGCGATAAAGAAAGAGCCGCGCCAGCCGATGGTCGCCGCGCCATGCGCCAGAGGCGCGGTTGCCATCAGCGTGCCGATATTGCCAGCGCCGATGTGGATGCCAGCCATGGTAGCAAACTTGCGGGGCGCGAAACGCTGCGCATAGATCGCCAGCGGAGCCATCAGCAGGCTGGAGCAGCCGATACCTATGACGAGCCGTGCCGCGACCAGATCGCCATAACCCCGCGCGAAGACGAACCAGAACGTGCCGACGATCAGCACCAGCAAGGTGACGATCATCGCGATGCGCGCGCCATAGCGGTCGATCGCCATGCCGAGCGGGATCTGCACCAAAGCGAAAGACAAATAATAGACCGACGCGAGCAGGCTCAGCGTCGTCGCCTCCAACGCCAGTTCCCGCGCCAGGTCAGGCGCGATGACCGTGATCGAATTGCGGAAAAACTGGCTGATGACATAGCCGCCGATCAGGACGCAAACCAGCAGAATGGCGCCCGAGCGGACCTCACCCGACCCGCCTTTTTCCCCCGATGTCGATTGCGTCATGTAATTTGCGTCCCGCCCCGAGCAAATTGCGTTTCGACAGAAGCGCAATTTTGCCCTCGAAGCCTTGTTTTGACGCGTCTTTGTCAAACTGCAAAACGCTATAGGCGCACCATATCGATTCATCAGCCAAAGGGGTATTTCCTTCCCGCAAACACCGTGTAAAACCCACCTTTCGGAAGCGCCGCACCATGGAGAAGGCATGAAACCCGTCGATCTGGCGGCATTCGTCGATGAACTCGCGCGTCTGTCCGGCGAGGCCATCCTGCCCTTCTTCCGCACGGCCATTCATGCCACCGATAAGTCAGGGGGCGGCGTCTTCGATCCGGTGACGGAAGCCGACCGGGCGGCCGAAGCGATCATGCGCCGCATGATCACGCAGAACTTTCCCAGCCACGGCATCATCGGCGAGGAATTCGGCAGCCAAAGCGCCGATGCCGAATATTGCTGGGTGCTCGACCCGATCGACGGCACCAAGAGCTTCATTTCCGGCATGCCCGTGTGGGGCACGCTGATCGGCCTCACGGTCAAGGGCCACGCCTGCTACGGGCTGATGCATCAGCCCTTCACCCGCGAACGCTTCTCCGGCGACGGTTCGAGCGCGCTGTGGCGCGGCCTTGGTACCAATGGCCAGGCGGCGGAACGCAAGCTGCGCACCCGCGCCTGCGAAAGCCTCGCCACCGCCACTTTGATGACCACCCATCCCGCCCTGCTCGCGCCCGGCACGGAAGAACCGTTCCGCCGCGTCGAAAAGGACGTGCGCCTGTCGCGTTATGGCGGCGATTGCTATTCCTACTGCATGCTGGCGTCAGGCCAGGTCGACCTCATCATCGAGAGCGGCCTGAAACCCTATGACATCGTTGCACTGGTCCCGATCATTGAAGGGGCCGGCGGCATCGTCACCACATGGGATGGTAGCCCGGCCACCAAGGGCGGCGCCATCGTGGCCGCTGGCGACAAGCGCGTGCATGCGGAAACGCTGAAGCGATTGAACCCTTAATACTGCGACGCAACGACGGGACCGCGCACGTCTTCGATCGCGGTCTGCGCTGTCACCAAAGCGCTCAGCTCGTCGCGCGTGCCGGGAACGAAGGCATCGAAGGCGGCCCAGAACTGTTGTCGGATCGCATCGGTCTCCATCAGGATTTCATGCCGCGAATGGGGAATGGTGACCACATGCCCGGCTTTCAACCGATTGCCGAAGCGCTCGACGGCCGAGACCGATACCACCCGGTCTGATCCCGCACAGACCACCAGAATGGGGGTGAGCGTGCGGCGCGGATATTCCGGATCGGCGAAACGATACATCATCTCGAAAGCGGCGTCGACCCAGCCGATCGTCGGATCGCCGATGGCAACCTGTCCGACAGCGGCAACGATATTGGCGCTGCGCGCGTAGCGCTTAGGATCGGAGGTTAGCGCATTGTCCTCGAACGGCCGCGTCAAAATAGTGGTGCTGCCGCCACCTGGAATGAACGAGCCGCCGAAGCCGGCGAAATCGAGCACGCTTGCCAGCGCGCGCGTGAAGCGCGGCATGCGCAAACCATGCAGATCGAGCATCGGCGCCGTCACGACGATGCGTTCGAACGGCGAACGTCCGGCCCGCGCCTGTTCGATGAGAATAGCACCACCCATGGAATGGCCAAGCGCGAACCAGGGTTCGGGACAGAACGGCGTCAGCACCTGTTCGTGCAGCGCATCCAGATCGCGCCCATAGAGCGAGAAATCGTCGATATGTCCCTTGCGCGAATTGTCGAGATCGCGCCCCGACAATCCTTGCCCGCGCCAATCGAAGACGACGACGACGAGCTGGCGTTGCAACAGTTCGCCGACGACCTCGAAATATTTCTCGATGAACTCCGCCCGGCCGGTGCAGATCAGCACGGTGCCCACGGCTTTGCCGGTGGGATGCCAGCGCGCCACGCGCAAAACCTTGCCGTCGACCGCCCGCACGGCGGCGACCACGCCCCCGGGAGGGCAAGGATTATCGGACGTCTGAATAAATTCCATCAGTGAACCAATCGGCGCGAAACCATCTCTAAGCCGTGCGCAGTAAAATCGTTCACAATCAAGTCACATCCGGCCCAGTCATACACAATGTATGACGATTCCGCGAAAGTTTCGTCAACGTCCGGTTTGGCGCACTTGGGCCAATGCCGCCCGGCCGACAAAACCATAGGGATTGGCTAGGGATTCAAGCATTTCAAAGTGATTGGTGCCGTCGAGCACTACGAGTTCAGCCGGCTTGCCGGCCGCCTGTACCGCTTCATAGAACGCGCAGCTTTGACGCTGAAATTCCGGCGATTCCTCGCTGCCGTAAGCCAGGATCAGTGGGCAGTGCAGCTTGTCCAGATGATGGATGGCGCTGAGCGCCTGCACATTTTCGTCGGTAAAGCGCACATAGAGCGAGCGCTTGGAGCGGCGCACGGGCTCCAGATCGTACATGCCCGACATTAGCACGGCGCCCGCCAGGATCCGGGACGGCAGGCCGTATTGCGTCCAGTCGGTGGTGACGATGCAGCCCGACAGATGGCCGCCGGACGAATGACCGGCGATGAAAATCTTCGCTGGATCGCCGTCGAAATCCGCCGCATGGCGATGGAGATGAGCGACGGCGCGGCGCACCTGATCGACCACATCAGGCAGCTCACCATGGACCGCGTCGATGCTGACGAAGTCGAGGATGGCGACATGGGCGCCGGCGTCGAGATAAGGTTCGGCCAGATGGGCGAAGTCCCGCGATGCGCCGGACCGCCAGCCCCCGCCATGAATGAAGCAGAGGATCGGCGCGTCCGGACGACCGCAGGAATAGAAGTCGAAGCCCTCGATCTGCGTCTGTCCATAAGACATCCGCCGGGGCGACAAGCGGGCATAAGCAGCAACCGCCGCGGCCTCGCGGCGACGCTGCACGAGGCCCATATTCGACGCCCAGATCGTCTGATCATAGGCGTCATCGAGCGCCTTCTGGTCCATGTCGAGCCAGACCAGCGGACCTTTCGCCCGTGCCACCGTATCGTCGGCCATGCCGGAAACTCCTCGTTCGTATCCTCGCCCATTTCGCCGCTCTCGCGCGCCACAAGACGACGCGTCAGCGTTCAAAGCAATGCCTCGATATCGGCGCGCAACGCCTCCGGCTTGGTGGTCGGCGCGAAACGGCCGACGACCTGACCGTCACGATTGACCAGGAATTTGGTGAAATTCCATTTGATCGCCTTGCTGCCCAATACGCCCGGCGCCTCGTTCTTCAACCATTCATAGAGCGGGCTCGCACTTGGGCCATTGACGTCGATCTTGGCAAACATCGGAAAGCTGACGTCGTAAGTAAGCTTGCAGAAATTGGCGATCTCCGTCGCATCACCAGGCTCTTGCGCGCCGAACTGATTGCACGGAAAGCCGAGCACGATCAGACCGCGCGCCTGCAAATCGCGATAGAGCGCTTCCAGGCCTTCATACTGCGGCGTGAACCCGCATTGGCTCGCCGTATTGACGATCAGCAGAACCTTGCCGCGAAAATCGGCGAGAGAGACATCCTCTCCAGCCAATGTGCGCGCGGCGAAATCGTAGATATTGCTCATAAGCTTCCCACCGGTGATCCTATTGGGGCGGCATCGTAATACCGCCTCGCATGTAGCCAAAGCCTGATTTTACGGCTTTCCGGCCTTGCAAAGCCCAGGCTCCACCCCCACCTTTTCTCAGTGCGGGCCCATACGGGACGCACAATGGCCCTGTGCTCCGCTTTGCCAGAGGTTCAACCGATGGTTGGCCAAGGAAGCTGTATCGCAGTGTCATCAGTCAAATCATGTCGCTCAAGAGAGGATATGCACATGCGTCACTTTGATTTTTCGCCGCTCTATCGCTCCACCGTCGGTTTCGACCGTCTGTTCTCCCTGCTCGATCAGGTGAATGGCGCAGAGAATGTGGCGACCTACCCCCCGTATAATATCGAACGGACAGGCGAGAACGCCTACCGGATCACGGTCGCCGTCGCCGGTTTTGGCGAAGCCGATCTGTCGATCGAGACCAAGGAAAACGCGCTGACGATCCGTGGCGGTCGCGAGGTATCTAACGAAAACGAAGCAGCCCGCAACGAAGTCTTGTATCGCGGCATTGCCGCCCGCAGCTTCGAGCGTCGCTTCCAACTCGCCGACCACGTTCATGTCCAGGGCGCCATCCTGCAGAACGGTCTGCTCCACGTTGATCTCGTCCGCGAGATTCCGGAATCGGCCAAGCCCCGCCGCATTGCCATCAGCACTGACGGCACCGTCCCGGCCGAAAAGAAAGTCGAAGACAAGAGCGGGCCGAAGCTCGCCGCTTAACGTTCCTAGACGAAAGGCCGCGCCCGAAAGCGCGGCCTTTTTATTGGCTCAGAACAATTTCGCGGCGCGCGTTACTTCGCGCGGTTGGCGACGAGATCGTCCACCACCGACGGATCGGCCAATGTCGAGGTATCGCCCAGCGCGCCAATTTCGTTCTCGGCGATCTTGCGCAGAATGCGGCGCATGATCTTGCCCGAACGGGTCTTCGGCAGGCCCGGCGCAAACTGGATGACATCCGGCGAGGCGATCGGTCCGATCTCCTTGCGCACCCACTGCACCAATTCCTTGCGCAAATCGTCCGACGCGGCTTCGCCCGCCATCAAGGTCACATAGGCATAGATGCCCTGCCCCTTGATGTCGTGCGGATAGCCAACGACGGCTGCTTCCGACACTTTGTCATGGGCAACGAGCGCGCTTTCCACTTCCGCCGTGCCCATGCGATGGCCCGACACGTTGATCACATCATCGACACGGCCGGTGATCCAGTAATAGCCATCGGCATCGCGCCGGCAGCCGTCGCCGGTGAAATACTTGCCCGGATAGGTCGAGAAATAAGTCTGCACGAAGCGCTCGTGATCGCCGAACACCGTACGCATCTGGCCCGGCCAGGAATCGACGATGCACAGATTGCCCTCGGTGGCGCCTTCCAGCACTTTGCCTTCGCCATCGACGATCTGCGGCTGCACGCCGAAGAACGGATTGGTCGCCGAGCCCGGCTTGAGCTGCGTCGCGCCCGGCAGCGGCGTGATGAGAATGCCACCAGTCTCGGTCTGCCACCACGTATCGACGATCGGACACCGATCGTCACCGACGACGCGATGATACCATTCCCAGGCTTCCGGATTAATCGGTTCGCCGACCGAACCAAGCAGGCGCAGCGACGCGCGGCTCGTCTTCTTCACCGGTCCATCGCCCTTCTGCATCAGCGCGCGGATCGCCGTCGGCGCGGTGTAGAAGATATTGACCTTGTGCTTGTCGATCACCTGCCAGCAACGCGACTCGTCGGGATAGTTGGGCACGCCTTCGAACATCAGCGTGGTCGCGCCATTCGCCAGCGGTCCATAGATGATATAGCTGTGCCCCGTCACCCAGCCGACGTCGGCGGTGCACCAATAGATGTCGCCATCGTGATAGTCGAAGACATATTGGTGCGTCATCGACGTATAGACGAGATAGCCGCCGGTGGTATGCAGCACGCCCTTGGGCTTGCCGGTCGAACCGGACGTGTACAGGATGAACAGCGGGTCTTCCGCATTCATCGCTTCCGGCGCGCATTCCGCCGGCACTTTCGCCGCCGCCTCGTGATACCAGACATCGCGGCCGGCCTGCATCTCGACCTTGCCGCCCGTGTGCTTGACGACAATCATGCTCTTGACCGGCGCTTTCGCCGCCGCCGCGTCGGAATTGGCTTTCAGCGGGATCGGCCGGCCGGCGCGCACGCCTTCATCGGCGGTGATCAAAACGGCGGACCTCGCATCCTCGATACGGCCGGCCAGCGAATCCGGCGAGAAGCCACCGAAAACCACCGAATGCACGGCGCCAATGCGCGTGCAGGCGAGCATGGCATAGGCCGCTTCCGGAATCATCGGCAGGTAGATGGTGACGCAGTCACCCTTCTTGACGCCCTGCGCCTTCAACACATTGGCGAAGCGGCAGACGTTATCGTAGAGCTCTTGATAGGTGATGTTCTTGGACTTCGACGGATCATCACCTTCCCAGATGATCGCCGTCTGCTTCGCGCGTTTCGGCAGATGCCGGTCGACGCAATTGGCCGACACGTTCAGCATGCCGTCTTCGAACCATTTGATCGAGACCTCGGGCGGCCCGAAGGTCGTGTTCTTCACCTTGGTGAAGGGCTTGATCCAGTCGACTCGCTTGCCGTGTTCGGCCCAAAACCCTTCCGGATCCTTGATCGAGCGGGCATACATTTCCTTGTAGCCGGCGCTGTCCACATAGGCCCTTTTGGCCCATTCCGGAGCGACAGGGTAAATCTTGTCGGACATGCAAGCCTCCCGAACAGAACGAAATACGGCGGCCCAGCCGCCTTGATGGGGCGCATTTAGGCGCAGTCACCCCCCTGCGACAAGCACCCATGCGTGCCACTTTGGTCGCGCGACATTCGGCCCACGCATATAGTTTAATCCGTCGCTCGAAGCGGGGCGACGGACTGCTCAAGCGTGACGATTAAAGCCGGTTTTTCAGGCAGATGCCTATTGGCATTCCTTACGGACGCGATCGAGCGCCTGGCTCAGACCCGCGAGCGAGTAATTGTCGGTCGTGGCGGTACCGCGCAACGATGTCGCCTTGACCTGCAAGCGCTGGCCCTTGCGCATCGCATCGAGCATATGGCCTTCCTCGGCGGCATTGCGCACCCACAGCTTGTCCTTCTGCGCCACCATGTCGAAGCCCGTGGGGCCGATTTCGCCGCGCGGCGTGCTGTCGCCCTTCACGTCGAAGCCCATGATGACGGAGAGTTCGTTACTGACGCCCTCGCCGGTGCGGGTCGAGACGAAAACGTAAGCCTTGTCGCGCTTCAGTCCCGACGGCAGCCGCTCTTTCGGTTCCGCCAGCGCGTAGCAGGTCTTGGCTTTGCCGGCGGAGGCCACATAGGCCCCCCAATCGCCGAAAGAGGCCACCAACGCCGGCTTGCCCGGCTTTGCCGTCGTTTCGGCCGCCGGCTTGCCCCTGGCGTTGCGGGCTTCCCGTGTCGTCGCCGGCTTCTTGGTGTCGGTCTTTTCGGCCGCCGGCTTATTGCGAGCATTCGACTGCGCAAACGATATTTGCCCGCCCGCGGCGAGAAAACATGTGGCGAGGACGGCGCTCATCAAAATCCGCATCTGCGATTCCATCTTTGTTTTGCCGGCGAATCGCCGAAAAGAACATTGAAGTCTGTGGGCGCGACCATAAAGCAAGCCCTCCCGGCCCAAAACCTCGGGCGGGCAATTTTATGACGCTTTTTACATTGGGCGTTTTGCGGGCCGATCCCGGCAAAAATCGGACAAGGGCGATTCTGATGGCCCCCTGCGACGCTTAAGCGCGCGAGGCCGGGGTCACCATCACCGTACGAATCGCCGGCCCGATCCCCAGGGCTACGATCAAAAGCGCCGCCAAGGCCGCGTCCTCGAACACGCCCCGTACGGCGAACTGATAAACATAGGTGGACAGGGTCTCGACGTTGAGCGGTCGCAGCAGCAGGGCCATCGACAGTTCTTTCAGGCTGTCGACGAAAACCAGGAGGGCGGCGGCAGCCAGCGCCGGCCGCAGCAGCGGCAGGTGGATGGTGCGTATCAGCGCCCAGGGCCCGGCACCCGCCACCCGTGCCGCGCCATCGAAATCGTTGGGAATGCGGGCAAGCCCCGCATCGGCGACACCTGTCGCCACCGCCAGGAAACGCAGCGCGAAGGCGATGACCATGGCCCCGCCCGACCCCGCGATGACGAGACCGACGCCCGCCCCCGACAGGCCGCGCGCCACCGCATTGATGGCTCCATCGATCAAGGCGAAGGGCGTGAGCAGACCCAAGGCCAGCACCGTGCCCGGCACCGCATAGCCGAGCCCGGCAATGGAAGCGCACAACCGCGCCCAGGAGCGCCCGATGAGCCGCGCCGACAGCGCCGCGCCAAAGCCGAGCGCCAGAGTGAGCAGAACGGCCGCCGCCGCATAGGTGAAGGTCGAGACGAGATGAGCCGGCAGCGCCGGATCGATGCCATCGCGGCTCACCCGCCAGAGCGCTTCGCGCGCCAGATAGCCAAAGGGCACGAGGAAGCCGAGCGTCACCGGCACGGCGCAGGCTAGAAACGCCCCCGCCGCCTGCCAGCCCCTCAGCATCGGGCGACGCGTACCATGGCTGCTGGCGCTGTGGCCGACAAAGCCGCTCAACCGGCGGCCATAGCGTTCGAGCCAGATGAAGATCGCGATCACCGACAAAAGGACGCAAGCGATCTGCGCCGCGCCAGCAAGATCGCCACGATTGAGCCAGGTGGTGAAGACCGACAAGGTCAGCGTCTGCACGCCCAGATATTCGGCCGCACCAATATCGTTGAGCGCTTCGAGCAGAACCAACGCCAGACCCGCCGCCACCGCCGGCCGCGCCATCGGCAGAACGATATCGCGCAACACCCGCCACGTGCTGGCGCCAAACACGCGGGCGCTTTCGACAAGCGTAAAATTCTGCGCCCGGAACATCACCAGCGCTGTCAGATAGACATAAGGAAACAGCACGAAGCCGAGCACGAAGACCGCGCCGCCCAGCGACCGCACCTCGGGAAACCAATAGTCCGCCGCCGAACGCCAACCCGTCACGCCGCGCAACGCCATTTGCGCGGGGCCGAACGGCCCCAGCACTTCGACATAGACATAGGCAACGATATAGGTGGGAAAGGCCAGCGGCAGCGCCAGCATCCAGGCCAGAATGCGCGCACCGGGAAACCGATAAGACGCGATCAGCCAGGCCGTGCCGACACCGACGACGCCACAGACGATCGCCAGGCCGGCGAGCAGCAGTGTCGTTTCCCACAGCGCATGCGGCAGTACATAGGCGATCAGGTGCGACCAGACTTCGGCCTTGCCGGTCAGCGCACGATGCAAGAGCCCGGCTATCGGCGCCAGCGCGAACAGCGCTGCGGCGATGGCGATCGCCGCCGCCAAGGGATGGAACGCCCGCATCCGGCCGCCAAGACCGGCGTGCAAAGGCAAAGGCGCGGATGCGCCGGTTTCACCGACAGCACCCGCGCCCGCCAAAGTCTCAGAGACTGGCGTGCGTTCCAACATGAGCCTTAATTGTCGAAACCAACCTTATCGACAAGAGCCGAAACCGGTTTGCGGAATTCCATGATCTTGACCAAGGGCATGGCATCCGGCTTCAGCGTGCCGTAGCTCGCGATCGTCGGATTGAGCTTTTCGCCGGCGCGGATCGGATATTCGAAGTTGATGTCGGCGTAGATGTGCTGCGCATCTTCGCTGACCAGCCATTCCGCCAACTTCACCGCATTGGCGCGGTTCGGCGCGGTCTTGATCAGCATCGCCGCCGAAACGTTCACGTGCGTACCGCCGCCAGCAAACGTCGGCAGGATCACTTTGGTCGCATCGGCCCAGGGCTTGCGATCGGCTTCGCGATTAAGCATCAGCGCCCAGTAATAGGTGTTGCCAACGCCGATATCGCATTTGCCGGCCGCGATATCGCGCGCCACTTCGCGGTCGCCGCCGCTCGGCTTCTGCGCCAGATTGGCCTTCACGCCCTTGAGCCAGGCTTCGGCCTTTTCGGCGCCGTGATGCGCGACCACCGCCGCGAACAGCGCGGTGTTGTACATGTTCTGGCCGGAGCGAATGCAGATCTTGCCCTTCCACTTCGGATCGGCGAGCTCTTCATAGGTGATCGCATCCTGCTTGACGCGTTCCTTCGACGCATAGACGACGCGCGCGCGCATCGACATGGCGTACCAGTTGCCGGACGGATCGCGATATTGCGCCGGTACGACCTTCTCCAAAACCTCGGACTTGAACGGCTGCACGATGCCGGCATCGAGTGCGTCCTGCACGCGGCCGATGTCGACCGTGAGCAGCATGTCGGCGGGGCTGTTGGCGCCTTCCGAAACGATGCGCTGCTCGAGACCTGAGTTGGCAGAGATCACATTGACCTTGATGCCGGTCGCTTTGGTGAAACCTTCGAACAGCGGCGCGATCAGTTTGCCTTCGCGATAGCTGTAGACATTCACTTCGCCTTGGGCGCTCGCAGCGCTGGCGCAAATCGCGGGCACAATCGCCGCGATCATCGCCGCCAGCAGGGAATGTTTGCCGATGGACATGGGCCTCTCCTCGAGCCCGCGAAAAGCGGGCGAAAACGGAACGGCGCGACCTTACCCAGCCACCTTCGTCGGTCAACAGAATTCCTTTTAAAATCAATAGTTTAGAAGAATTCTAAATTTTGAGAAACATCACATACGTACTTCTACGGTAAGCGAAATCAACGTTGTCTTGGAGCAACGCTTGACTTGCTTTCGCCATCGCTCAAGATCATGCCAAGAGAGGTGTTCCGAAGACTCTTGCGAGAGCTGCTCACGGAACCACTTTCTCCGGTGCTGAATTGATCGAGACTGAGGCCGCTCTCGCCCAAGCCTTAAGACTGAGTGCTTAAAGACGGACCCAGCCCCGATTGCAGGAGGAGCGAAATGAAAGTTTCGAACATTCTCAAGACCAAGGGCCATGACGTCATCACCGCCCAGCCGCACCGCACCTTGCATGAGATTGCCCATATCCTCGCCGAGAAGGGCATTGGCGCCGTGGTCATCACCAGCGCCGATGGCGGCCTTATGGGCATCATCTCCGAGCGTGATCTGGTTCGCGTACTGGCGCGCAATGGCGCCGCGGCGTTGAACGATGCGGTCAGCCGCCACATGACACCGAAAGTCGTCACCGCGACGCGCGAGACCAGCATCGATCATTTGACCGAACAAATGACAGCCGGCCGCTTCCGTCACATGCCGATCGTCGAAAGCGGGCGGCTGCTGGGCCTCGTCTCCATTGGCGACGTGGTGAAATGGCGGGTCGAGGAAATCGAATCCGAACATAAGGCGATGCGCGAATATATCGCCAACGCCTGAAGCAATTGCCTTTCAAGCAATCTCGGTTCTGACACGTGCAGAACCGAGAGAGGCTTTTACGCCGGTCGCATCCGCACCAGCGCATCCAGCGTGATGGTCAGGACCGGCTGACGGGCGTCATCGACAAGCTCGCTTTTCAAAACCACGACCGCGTTCTGCCGCTCCGGCCGTAGCGTCACGCTGTGAATTTGCGCCTGCCCCGTCAAAGCGGTACCCGGACGAACCGGTCGCACGAGACGCACTTCGAAACTGCGCCCGACCAGACCCGCAACCTTGTTCCAGACGGCCTCGACGACGAGGCGCTGATAGATCGCCATGGTGTTGAAGCCGCTGGCGATGAGCCCTTCGAACGGCCCGGCGGCCGCGGCAACGGGATCGGTATGGATCGCGACGGGATCATATTGCTGCGCGAACTGCAGAATTTCGGCTTCGGAGATCGTGTAGATGCCGAACGAAAACGTCTGCCCCTCGGCGAGATCTTCAGCATAGAGCATCGGCGATGATCCTCGCGGCAAAAATCAATGGCGGGCCGCGACACCGCTACCCGCCATCACAGAGCTTAAACACCATTCGGCAGCCAAGCCATGACCTTTGAGGTCATGGCTTAAAAGGGTCACGCCGCCTTGGGAGGCTTGCCCAATACGTCGTCGCGCAATTCCCGACGCAGGATCTTGCCGACATTGGTCTTCGGCAATGTCTCGCGGAATTCCACGGTCTTGGGCACCTTATAGGCCGTCAGCTTCTCGCGGGCGAAAGCGCGCAGTTCTTCCGGCTTCAGCGAGGGATCCTTCGGCACGACGAAAGCCGCCACCGCCTCGCCGGAATGGGGATCGGGCACGCCAATCACCGCCGCTTCCAGCACTTTCGGATGGCTGGCCAGAACTTCCTCCACCTCGTTGGGGAAGACTTTCAGGCCAGACATGACGATCATGTCCTTCATCCGGTCGACGATCTTGACCATGCCTTGCGCATCGAGGATGGCGACGTCGCCGGTACGCAGATAGCCGTCGGCCGTCATCACTTTCGCGGTTTCATCGGGCCGCTGCCAATAGCCGGCCATCACCTGCGGACCCTTGACGCACAATTCGCCGGCTTCGCCGATCGGCATCAAAGCGCCATCGGGAGAGCGGATCGACACATCGGTCGACGGCACCGGATAGCCGATCGTTCCCGTGAACTCCTCGATGTCGAGACGATTGAGGCACACCACCGGCGATGTTTCGGACAGGCCGTAACCTTCAACGATCGGCTTGCCGGAAACCTCTTTCCAGCGCTGCGCCACGGGCGCTTGCGTCGCCATGCCACCGGCAATGCACACGCGCAGATTGGAGAAGTCGACTTTGGAAATGTCGCGATGCTGCGCCAGCGCGTTGTAGAGCGTGTTGACCAGCACCAGCTCGTTCGGCTTCGAGGTCTGCAAGGTCTTGACCAGACCGCTCACGTCGCGCGGATTGGCGACGAGGATCTGTAGGCCGCCGATGCGGCAGGTGAACACGCAACAGCCCGTCAGCGACAGGATGTGATAGAGCGGCAGCGCCGTCACCACCGAATAATGCGCCGTATCGCCGATGAACGGCCGGGTCCACGCCTCGCATTGCAGGACGTTGGCGACGATGTTGCGATGAAGCAAAGTGGCGCCCTTGGCCACGCCCGTCGTCCCGCCGGTATATTGCAGGAAGGCCACGTCATCGATCGACAGATCGACCTTCGCCAGCGGCTTTTCGCGACCGAACGCCAGGAAACGGCCGAAGCGGATGGTGGCCGGCAGCGCATAGCGCGGCACGCCCTTCTTCACATAGCGGGAGACGAAATTGACGATGGCGCCCTTCAGGCCCAGCAGATCGCCGGGCGCGACGATGACCGCGCGTTCGACCGTCTTGAGGTCAGGCAGCGCCGCTTCGACCGTGTGGCAGAAGTTTTCCAGCACGAAGAGGATACGCGCGCCGGCATCATTGAGCTGATGGCTGAGTTCGCGCGCCGTATAGAGCGGATTGACATTCACCACGGTGAAACCGCCCGCGAGAATGCCGAAGATGATGGGCGCATAAGCCATCACATTGGGCATCATGATGGCGACGCGATCGCCCTTCTTGAGACCCATGCGTTGCAGGCCGGAACCGAGCGCCTGCGCCAGCTCGCCAAACTCGGTGTAATTGATGCGCTTGCCGAAACTCTCGAGCGCCGGATGGTCGCCGAATTTGGCCACGCTCTCGTTGAAGACATCGACCAGCGTGCCAAGCGATGCGGCATCGATGTCCGCCGGCACACCAGCCGGATAATGCGCGAGCCAAGGTTTCAGCGCCGTTTGGGCGTCCATCTTACTCTCCCACGCCCTCCCTCCGGGCGACCGTTAGATTGCAGGGCCGCCACGATGGCGACCTGCGCGGATTAAACCCGCACAGGTCAAGATGGCATCGCTATCGGGTTTCGGCAATTCGGCGAAATGCCTAGGGCAAAATCGCGAGACGCTACCTGATTATTCTTTGGTCTTGAGGCCTTTGAGCTTGGCAAAGACGGAGTCGACGTCGATATCGTCTTCGGCTTCGTCCTTATGGGCGGCCTGGCGGGCGCCGAAGACATCTTCCTCGCTCGACGGCGCGGCGCGCTCGGCATCATGATCGCGCGGCGCGGTGGTGATCTCGGCCGGGACCAGGGTGGCGCCAGTATCGGGCACCGGCGGCCGATCCTTGTTGGCGCGCGCCACTTCAAAATCGAGCTCGATCTGCGAGCACAGGCCGAGCGTCACCGGATCAAGCGGCGACAGATTGGCCGAATTCCAATGGGTCCGCTCGCGGATCGCCTGCAGCGTCGTCTTGGTCGTGCCGACCAGACGCATGATCTGCGCGTCCTTCAATTCCGGATGGTTGCGCAGCAGCCAGAGAATGGCGTTCGGACGATCCTGGCGGCGCGACAGCGGCGTATAGCGCGGGCCGCCACGACGCTTGATTTCCGGCAGGCGCACCTTAGAGGCCGCCAGCACCAGCTTATGCTCCGGATTGGCTTCGCCACGGGCGATCTCGTCGCGGGTCAACTGACCGGAGGTGATCGGATCATGCCCTTTGATGCCGGCCGCGACTTCACCGTCGGCAATGCCTTTCACCTCAAGCGGGTGCAGTTTGCAGAAATCGGCAATCTGATCGAAGGACAGCGAGGTGTTCTCCACCAGCCAGACCGCGGTCGCTTTGGGCATCAGCGGGGCGTTGTTCATCGTAAACTCCTGAAAGCCGTGGCGAGGACGTGGGCGCGCTGCGCCGGGCTCCGGCCCGGCCGAGGCTAAGCCTCAAATACACACATCCATGACGGGGATAGCGCCTATATACTTTCCGCCCCCCGAAATGGCAATGCTAACTGTCCGTCGGCCGCAGGCCGCCTTGACGGGCCTCTTTCGGCGAACAGCCGTAAGCTTGCCCGAACAAAGTGGAAAAATGTTGCTGGCTGCGAAATCCGCAGTTCATCGCTATCATCTTGATTGTTTCAGACTTTCTGGCCGGATCGAGCAGCATTTTGCGGCTACGCTCAAGCCGTCTGAGCTTGATCTGCTGTGCAACCGGCCGGCCCGCCTTTTGAAAAAGCTGATGTAGGGCGCGCAACGATATCCCAACACCGGCCGCCACCTGGGCCGGATCGAGGTCGGCATCGGCCAGTCGGCTGTCGATGAGCGCGCAACAGCGGGAATAAAGCTGCTCCTGGGAGACGGTCAGCCCACGGCTTTCGCCAGGCCACTGCCTCACGAGCATGCAGAACATATCGGTCAGGCGCTCGGCATAGGCCGAAGCCATCTGATCCGGGATCGCCTCCCCTTCGGCCGCCAACGCCAGCAGCAGAGCGGACGAAATACGGCCGATGCCACCTGTCGCCGGAAAAGCCTCCAGCACCCGATACTCCGGCGCCGCCATGGCGGTCCGCAGCAGACCGGTGGGGATCTTCAGGGCCACGAGATTCGTATGGCGTCGATGCGCCAGCCGATAAGGCGCACCAAGATCGAAGAGCGTGAAACAGCCCGCGCGGAGCAGCAGGCTGCGGCCATATTGTTCCAGCTCCAGCTCACCTTCGCGCAGCAGCGCGAAGGCAAAGGCATCTTCGCCATCGCGGGCCACATGCCGATGGGTCCGCACGGCCTCCTCGTTCGCGCTTGCCACTTCGGCGACGGTGAGACCGGCGATCGACACATGACGGAAACGACCGAAGAACGGCACATCCTCGCGGGTGCGCATCGCCACTTGGCCGAAGGCATTGTTGATGATGCTGTTCCAGACAAGCCCGGTCTGAGCGACCCGAGCCATTTCCGCGCCGATCATGGCGCCCCTCCTCGCAATGACGGCCAAGAACCACCAAAGCTTAGTCCGAGGGCCATCGAAAGCAACGCGCTTTTCAGCTCCGCGCATGAAAGCGTTCAGCACCGCGCATTCCAAGGCCAACGCCTTGCCTGCCACGACCACGGCGCTCATCACTCCTGGCGGCGCGGAGGGGCGCCGAAGGGAACGATCATGCCAATATCCGCGCGGCTCACACGCCGCACTCTGCTGCGCTCGGGAGCTGCCACGCTGGCCACGCCAGCGCTGACCGGCACCGGCCTGTCGCAATCCAACAATGTGATCAAGATCGGCTTCGTCACGCCGCAAACCGGTGCGCTCGCCGCCTTCGGCGGCGCTAATGCCTTTCTGATCGCGCAAGTTCAGCAAGCGCTCCGCGACGGCTTGATGAAAGGGAGAACGCGCTATCGCGTCGACATACTCACCAAGGATAGTCAGTCGAATTCGACCCGCGCCGCTGAAGTCACCGCCGAACTGATCCTGCGCGACAAGGTCGATCTCATCCTCACCGGCGGCGCGCCCGATACGGTCAACGCGGTCTCGGACCGCGCTGAAGTCGACGGCGTGCCGTGCATCGCCACCGCTTGTCCCTGGCAGCCATGGTTCTTCGGTCGTTCCGGCAATCCAACAAAAGGCTTCGATTACACGTGGCTGTTCTGCTTCGGCCTCGAAGACATTCTCGGCGCCTTCATCGGCCTGTGGGCGCCGCAGCCGACCAACAAGGTCGTCGCCTGTCTCTTCGCCAACGATGCCGATGGCAATGCCTGGGGCGAAAATTTTCCGCCCGCATTAAAGAAGGCCGGTTTCACCGTTGTCGAACCCGGCCGTTATCAACCGATGTCGAACGATTTCACGGCGCAGATCGGCGCCTTCAAGGCGGCCGGCGCCGAGATCGTTACCGGCACCATGATCCCACCGGATTTCGCCACCTTCTGGACCCAGGCCGCCCAGCAAGGCTTTCGGCCCAAGATCGCCACCATTGGCAAGGCCTTTCTGTTTCCCGCCGCCGTCAGTGCCTTTAGCGATCGGGCGCAAGGGCTCTCATGTGAAGTGCCTTGGTCATCTGACTTTCCATTCAAATCAGGTCTGACAGGCCAAAACGGCGCCGCTCTGCTTGCCGCGGCCCAAAGCGCCAGCGGTGGCCGCGATCTGGGCTTCATTCTGGGCCTGTTCCATGCACTCTTTGAAGTCGGCATCGATGCGCTGAAACGTGCGCCCGCACTAACGCCGGACGGCATCGTCGCGGCGATCCGCGACACCTCCTACGAGTCGATCGTCGGCCGCGTCGACTGGAAGTCGAAATCCGGCCCGATCGCCAATGTCTCGCGCACGCCCATCGTCGCGGGCCAGTGGGAGCGCGCGGCAGCGGGCACGCCCCTGCATCTCGCCATCAAGAGCAATGCCGGACATCCGGACATTCCCGTCAACGGCACGCTCAAACTGCTCTGAACAAATCATCATCGCAAGGAGGACCCGCATGGAAATCGAAGCCATCAACGATCTGCTGAACCCCGGCTATCTGCCGTTCGAATCCGGCTACAAGCAGCTCAAGGACGACCGTTGGCTCGTCGCAGCTTTAACGCGCATGCAGGGCTGCCGCGCCAAGATGATCGACTGGTGGTTCTCCTGGCTCGGCGGTATCGACCAATATGTTTTCTGGCATCCACGCGATCACGTGTTCAGCGACTGGGAGAACCGCATCGACGGTAAATATATCGGCAGTTCACATCTGGTGCATGAATATCTCGGCGGCGAAGGCAGCCCGCTCTACAAATTGCGCATCAACATCCGCGATCCGAAGGAATTCTACGACCCGAAGCGCTTCGAACAATCAGGCGCGTTCGCCATCACCGCGATCATCGGCGATCTCGAACATCCGGTGAATTTCGGCCGCATGACCCATTTCATCCGCGATACCGATTATGGTTGCGAGATGCGAAGCCGCTTCTGGCTCGGCTATATCGCCAGCCGCGACCCGGCCGTAGCCTTCACGCAAGATCAGCAGCGCGAAATACGCCGCCAACATGTGACGGAAGAACTCGCCCGCAGGCTGCATCAGCACGCTGTGGAGGAAATGGGTTATCTCGCCGAAGTCTTGCCGACGCTCTATCGCCGTGTCACGCAGGACAACACGTTCTAAGACGCCATGTTCTGAAGAAGCGGCACGCTACGGCGTGCCGCGCGCCCCGTCAGTCGAACAGGCTGGACACGCTGCGCTCTTCGGCGGTGCGGCGCACCGCTTCGCCGACCAGTTGAGCGATGGAAATGACGCGGATGTTCTTGGCCACCCGCACCGCCGCCGTCGGCTCGATCGTATCGGTCAGCACCAGTTCCTTGATGCTCGACGAGGAGATGCGCGCCACCGCGCCACCCGAAAGAACGCCGTGGGTGATATAGGCGTAGACCTCGCGCGCACCCTGTTCCATCAGCGCATCGGCCGCGTTGCACAGCGTGCCGCCGGAATCGACGATATCGTCGACCAAGATACAGCTCTTGCCCCTGACATCGCCGATGATGTTCATCACTTCGGATTCGCCGGCGCGCTCACGCCGCTTATCGACGATGGCGAGCGGCGCATCGATGCGCTTGGCCAGCGCGCGGGCACGCACCACGCCGCCGACGTCGGGCGAAATCACCATCGTGTTCTTGAGGTCGAGCCGTTCCTTGATGTCGCGCACCATGACCGGCGCGGAAAAAAGGTTGTCGACCGGAATATCGAAAAAGCCCTGGATCTGACCAGCGTGGAGATCAACGGTCAAAACGCGGTCGGCGCCGGCGCGGGTGATCAGGTTGGAAACCAGTTTGGCGGAAATCGGCGTGCGCGGGCCGGGCTTACGGTCCTGGCGGGCATAACCGAAATAAGGGACCACGGCAGTGATGCGGCGGGCAGAGGCCCGGCGCAGCGCATCCATCATGATCAGCAGTTCCATCAGATGGTCGTTGGCCGGAAAAGCCGTCGATTGGATGACGAACGCGTCGAGACCGCGGACGTTTTCCTGAATTTCGACGAAAATCTCCATGTCGGCGAAGCGCCGGACCTGGCATTTGGCGAGCGGCATGCCGAGATAGGCGGCAATAGCCTCGGTCAAGGCGCGGTTCGAATTACCTGCCAGGATTTTAAATTTTTCGTCCATGCCAGAAGGCCCCGCGCCCGCAAGCAGAATGCGAAAAGACCGTTTTTCGCAAAATCCCGCTTGAACTCTAAGAAACGTGATCTGTTGCGCCGCTCCTTATCAAGCCGAGGCAGAGCCGACAACACGATGGGCGGGACGAGGTAAATCTTCCACCGTTAATCGCATGGCGTGACGTTCTGGCAACAGCTCTGTGGACGGCGCCAGGCCCTCAATCAGGCCCTCCATCAGCCCCTCAATCGAGGGGCGCGAAGCCCTGGGCGCGGGCCGGCAGGGCTGCCGGGCGGGCCGCTTGCGCCACCGCCGCTCCGGCCGCCGACCCCGAGGCCGCCACCGCTTCCGGCGAATTTGTGAGAAAACCAGCCAGATTCTCGGCGGTTAACCCGGCAATACTGGTCAAAACCTGGTCGTCGACCGCGCCCCAGGGATTCCCCGCCGACCCTCGAACGGTGATGGAATCGTCCATCCGCTGACGCCGGATGCGTTTTTGGTCGTAAACGTCCCAAACCCAGGCCACGGCGACGCCGCTCTCGGCCGGATAAGCACTCATATGTCCCTGAACGACGAAATTGGCGCTGCCCGAATCGGCGGTCACGATGTCGCGGCTGGCCAAAGCGGTGGACATGGCGGCGACGAACCGGCTCACCACCTCCGGCGGCGCCCCATCCAGGGACTTGAACGCCACCGTCACGCTCGACGGCAGCACGCCCGCCCGCATGGCGATGCGCGGCGAACGGGTGTCGGTGGCACTGGCGATCAGGCCGCCCCCCGTATCGGAACAGCCGCCGAGCCACGGCGAAAACGCCAATAGCACGGACGCCGCGAGCAAATGTCGCGCCTTCATCATACCCAACCTGAACCTGTTACCAATTGGCCTGCTCCAGCGAACCGTGCGGCCTTGCCGAGATTGGTAACGGGAAATGCCCGATCGGTCCAGCTTGGGGACAACCTATCCACCTTGCCACAATCTGACAGGAGCAAAGCCGGTAAGGCGCCTTCCAACCCGGCGCCAATGCGCCTAAATCTCAGCCATGAGCCGCGTCGTCAGCCGCCCGCCCCAATCCATGCCTGCATCCGAAGCGGATGCCGCCGTGCCGTCGGAAGAAAAATCCGTCGACGCGCCGAATTTTTCCGACGAAGAGGGCGAAAGCGACGACGATCTCGGGCAGGATTTAGGGCCGGTGCTCGTCGCCGACGAAGCGACGCCGCCCGAGCCTGGTTCGATCCAGCATGGCGTCGAGGTCATCCGCGCCAATCTGAAACACGCGCCGCTCGGCCCCGGCGTCTACCGCATGATCGCCACCGATGGTGAAGTGCTCTATGTCGGCAAGGCGCGCAGCATCCGCCGGCGCATCGCCTCTTACGCACGCGAGGCCGGCCACTCCAATCGCATCGCGCGCATGATCGCGCTCACCGCCTCGATGGTCTTCGTCTCGACCGAGACCGAGACCGAGGCGCTGCTGCTCGAAGCCAACTACATCAAGCAGATGAAGCCGCGCTTCAACGTTCTGCTGCGCGACGACAAATCCTTTCCCTATATCGTGCTGACCGGTGATCACGTCTCGCCGCAGCTCACCAAACATCGCGGCGCCCGCAATCGGAAGGGCGACTATTTCGGCCCCTTCGCCAGCGTCCAGGCGGTCAACCGCACGCTGAACGCCTTGCAGCGCGCCTTTCTTCTGCGCTCCTGCACCGATTCCTTTTACGAGAACCGCACCCGTCCCTGCCTGCTCTGGCAGATCAAGCGCTGCTCGGGCCCCTGCACCGGTGAGATCAATCACGAGGACTATGCCGCGCTCGTCGGCGAAGCACGTGACTTCCTCTCGGGCAAGAGCCGGACCGTGCGCGAGCGCCTGGCGCAGGACATGAACGCCGCCGCCGAAGCCCTGGAATTTGAAACCGCCGCGCGCCTGCGTGACAGGATCGCGGCACTCTCCACCATTCAAGGCACCCAGGGCATCAATCCGCGCACGGTGGAAGAAGCCGACGTCTTCGCCATCATCGAGGAAGCCGGCCAGTTCGCCATCGAAGTCTTCTTCTTCCGCACCTATCAGAACTGGGGCAATCGCACTTATTATCCGCGTGCTGATCGCAGCCTCACGCCCGGCGAAGTGCTCGATGCCTTCCTGGCGCAGTTCTACGCCGACAAGCCGGCGCCACGCCTCGTCCTGCTGTCGCACGACATCGAAAACCGCGACGTCCTTGCCGAGGCCTTGAGCGCGCGGGCCGGGCGCAAGGTGGAAGTCGCCATTCCGCAACGGGGCGAGCGCCGCGAATTGGTCGAGCATGCCACCCAGAACGCCAGCGAAACCCTCGGCCGCAAGCTGGCCGACACGGCGGCGCAAGAAAAACTCTTGGCGGCGCTGGCGGAAGCATTCGGCTTCAACCGCACCTTGCAGCGCGTCGAGGTCTACGACAACTCGCACATCATGGGCACCAATGCCATCGGCGCCATGATCGTCGCCGGCCGCGCCGGCTTCATGAAAGCGCATTACCGCACGTTCAACATCAAGAGCACCGACATCACGCCGGGCGACGACTACGGCATGATGCGTGAGGTGCTGATGCGCCGCTTCGCTCGGCTGAAGAAAGAAGAAACCGCCACGGAGACAGGCGAAACGGAGAACACCGACACCAAGCCGAACGACGCTTTCCCGTCGCGGCCCGACCTCATTCTCATCGACGGTGGCAAGGGCCAGTTCGAGGAAGCGCGCAAGGTGTTGACCGAACTCGGCATCGAAGGCGTCGAACTCGCCTCCATCGCCAAGGGACCGGACCGCAACGCCGGCCGCGAGACGTTCTTCGTCGAAGGCCGCGAACCGTTCAAGCTGCCACCGCGCGACCCGGCGCTTTATTTCGTGCAACGCCTGCGCGACGAAGCCCATCGTTTCGCCATCGGCACCCATCGTGCCCGCCGCAAGAAAGACTTCGTGCGCAGCCCGCTCGATGAAATCTCCGGAATCGGCCCGGCGCGAAAGCGCGCTTTGCTGCAGGCTTTCGGCACCGCCAAAGCCGTCGCCCGCGCCGCGCTGTCCGACCTTGAAAAAGTGCCGGGCGTCAATGCGGCGACCGCCAAACTGATCTATGATTTCTTTCATGATAAGGCGTAACGATCGCCGCAAAGACGGGCGCCCTCATGTCTGCTGATCCGCCCAAACCGCCAAAGCCGCACACATTGGCCGATCATCGTTTCGGCGCCGACGCCGATCACGTCCATGCGCCGGGGGAGGAACACGATCACGATCACGACAATGACGGCCATGAAGTGTTGGAACCGGGCTCGCAAGCCCTCGAACTGGTGCCACTCGTCAGTCTCGGCATCGATATCGGCTCGTCGAGCACACAGATCATCTTCTCGCGGCTGATGATGCGCGGACCGGGCGAACCGCTGGCCATGCGCCGCAATGCCAAAAGCCGCGAAACACTCTATCGCGCGCCGATCGCCATGACGCCTTTCACCGAAATCAATACGATCGACGCGGCACGGCTGCGCGCTACCATCGATCGCGCCTACGCGGACGCAAGCCTCACCGCCGACGATATCGAGACCGGCGCCATCATTCTGACCGGCGCGGCGGCGCAGCACGACAATGCCCAGGCCATCTTGCAGACTTTGAGCGAGGAAAGCGGCGAACTCATCGCCGCCGTCGCCGGCCATCACATGGAAGCCGCCCTTGCCGCTTACGGGTCGGGGGCGGTTGAGACCTCACGGCGGAACGGCTCGCGGCTTCTTAACGTCGACGTCGGCGGTGCCACCACCAAACTGGCGCTCATAGAGTCCGGCCGCGTCCGCGCCACGGCGGCGCTGTGCGGCGGCGGCCGCCTCATCGCGCTCGATCGCCAGGACCGCATTGTCAGGCTCGATCAGGATATCAGCGCCTTCGCCGAGCGCATCGGCCTCGACATGCAACGTGGCGCCACAGCTACCCGCGACGATCTGCAACGTCTGGCCGAAACCATCGCCGACACGATCGCCAGCGCGCTGGCGACGAATAGCGAACCCGATCGCGACAACCTTCTGACGGCGCCGCTCCCGCAGTTGCACGACATCGACGGCGTCCAATTCTCCGGCGGCGTCGCCGAATATATTTACGAGCGCGAAAAGCGCGATTTCGGCGATCTCGGCTGGCGGCTTGGCCGGGCGCTGCGCCAGCGTTGCGAAGACGGCCGCATCTCCTGGCCGCTGCTGCCACCGGGCGAATGTATCGGCGCCACTGTGCTCGGCGCTTCCGAATTCACCGTGCAGATGAGCGGTGCCACCAGCTTCATCACGTCTCCCGCGAAACTGCTGCCACGCCGCAATCTGCCGGTGCTGCAACTGCCCTATGATTTCTCCGGCGCGATCGATGCCAAAACCCTGGCCCAAACCATCGTCGATCATCGCCGTGCCTTCGGTGACGACGATCCGGCAAGCGAGTGGGCCTTTGCCTTTCGCTGGCGCGGCGATGCCTCCTGGCCGAGGCTCAGCGCCTTCGCCAGAGGGGTGAGCCTCGGTCTCGCCGACCGGATCGCCACCGGGAACCCGCTCTGGCTGATCTGCGAAGGGGACGTCGCCCTCAATCTCGGCGGGCTGCTGCGCGACGAGTTGGGGGTCGTCAACGACATCCTGGTGATCGACGGCATCGTCCTGCGCGATTTCGATTATGTCGATCTCGGCCGCATCCGCCTGCCCTCGGGCACTTTGCCCATCACCATTAAATCCCTGACTTTCGGCCAACAGAGCCCGTGAATGGATCTTGGATAGGCGGCGTCCCACTGCATCCGGCGCTTGATTCACGCCCACAATGTCCGTTTTCGCAGGGACTTTTCAGTAAGGTAGCGCTTGCTTTGGTGATAAAATAAACAAAATACGGCTATAGTCTCGTCAATCGGGAGTGAATGGCAGGAATGACCTTGGTATCGACACAGGCCTTTGACGCGGCCCTGGTAGAGGAGATCGCACGCGACGAGCAGGCGAAGGCGCTGAGCTTTTTCGGCGAGGCCTGCGGCCTCTCGGCGGCGCTGCTGCCGATCCTGCATCGGCTGCAGGACACGTTCGGCTATGTCGACGACCAAAGCTGGCCGATCATCGCCCGCGTGCTCAATATTTCTCAGGCCGAGGTGCGCGGCACCACCAGTTTCTACCATGACTATCGCCATGCGCCCGCCGGGCGGCACGTGCTGAAACTCTGCCGCGCCGAAGCCTGCCAGTCCATGGGCGTCGAAGCGCTCGTCGATCATCTTCGCCACCATCATCGTCTCAATGCCGGCGACACCTCCGCCGATGGCGGATTGACGGTCGAGAACGTCTATTGCCTCGGCAATTGCGCTTTGTCGCCGGCGGCACTGTTCGACGATCGCCTCGTCGGTCGTCTCGATAAAGCCCGGCTCGACGCGCTCGTGGCGGAGGCCGCCCGATGAGCGCCGTGCGCATCTTCGTTCCCCGCGACGCGGCCGCGCTCTCGGTCGGCGCCGACGATGTGGCCAAGACGATTGCCCACGAAGCAAAATTACGCGGCCTCGACGTCACCCTCGTGCGCAACGGCTCGCGTGGCATGCTCTGGCTCGAACCGCTGGTCGAAATCGAGACCGCGCGAGGCCGCATCGGCTATGGCCCGGTCCGCGCCGCCGACGTCGCCTCTCTTTTCGATGCCGACCTGCTCGATGGCAAAAGCCACGCGCTGTGCATCGGCCGCGTCGAAGATCATGACTATTTCAAACGCCAACAGCGGCTCACCTTCGCCCGCGTCGGCGTGATCGATCCACTCTCATTGGACGATTATCGCGCCCACGGCGGCTTGGTCGGCCTCGAAAAAGCCCGCGTCATGACGCCGACGGCCATCGTCGAGGAAATCGTCGCCTCCGGACTGCGTGGGCGTGGCGGCGCCGGCTTCCCGGCCGGCATCAAATGGCGCACGGTGCTCGAAGCGCAGGGTCCGCAAAAGTTCATCGTCTGCAATGCGGACGAAGGCGACAGCGGAACTTTCGCCGATCGCATGCTGATGGAAGGCGATCCCTTCCTGCTCATCGAGGGCATGGCCATCGCCGGCCTCGCCACCGGCGCGACGCGCGGCGTCATCTATATCCGTTCCGAATATCCGCACGCCATCGCGACAATGCGCGAAGCCATCGCCATCGCGCGCCGCGCCGATATTCTGAACGCCCGTTTCGATATCGAAATCCGCGTCGGTGCCGGCGCCTATGTCTGCGGCGAGGAAACCTCGCTGCTCGAAAGCATCGAGGGCAAGCGCGGCCAGGTGCGCGCCAAGCCGCCCCTGCCGGCGCACAAAGGCCTGTTCGGCTGCCCAACGGTGATCAACAACGTGCTGACGCTCGCCGCCGCGCCGACCATTCTGGCTGAGGGTGGCAAGGCCTATGCCGAACATGGCATGGGCCGTTCGCGCGGCACCTTGCCGTTCCAGATCGCCGGCAATGTGAAACATGGCGGCCTGTTCGAAGCGCCCTTCGGCCTGACCTTGCGCACGATGATCGAGGAGATCGGCGGCGGCACCGCCAGCGGGCGGCCGCTGCGCGCGGTGCAAGTCGGCGGTCCGTTGGGCGCCTACTTCCCCGAAAGCCTGCTCGACACGCCGCTCGACTATGAAGCCATGGCGGCAAAAGCCGGCCTGCTCGGCCACGGCGGCATCGTCGTTTTCGACGATACCGTCGACATGGCGCATCAAGCTCGTTTCGCTTTCGATTTCTGCGCCATCGAGAGCTGCGGCAAGTGCACGCCTTGCCGCATCGGCTCGACGCGCGGCGTCGAGACCATCGACAAGATCACCCAAGGCCAGAATGTCGAAGCCAATATCGCTCTGGTGAAGGACCTTTGCACCGTACTCACCGACGGCTCGCTCTGCGCGCTCGGCGGCCTGACGCCGATGCCGGTGATGAGTGCCCTCACCCATTTCCCTGACGACTTCCGCCGCAACACCCTGCGCGCCGCCGCCGAATAGCAAGAGATCATCATGCCGCTCGATCGCGAACCTGACTTTGGAACCCCAGCCCGCACCAGCGCCACCACCGTGACGCTGACCATCGATGGCGCTTCCGTCACCGTGCCCGCCGGCACGTCGGTGATGGCCGCCGCCATGCACGCCGGCACGCAGATCCCGAAACTCTGCGCCACCGACATGGTCGAAGCCTTCGGCTCCTGCCGCCTCTGCCTCGTCGAAATCGAGGGCCGGCGCGGCACGCCCGCCTCCTGCACCACGCCGGCCGAGAACGGCATGGTCGTGCGCACGCAGACGCCGCGCCTCGGCACGCTGCGCCGCGGCGTCATGGAGCTTTATATCTCGGACCATCCGCTGGATTGCCTGACCTGCTCCGCCAATGGCGACTGCGAATTGCAGGATATGGCCGGCGTGGTCGGTCTGCGCGACGTGCGCTATGGCCAGGAGGGGGAAAAGCATCGCACCGTCGCTAAGGACGAGAGCAATCCCTATTTCACTTTCGATTCCTCCAAGTGCATCGTCTGCTCGCGCTGCGTACGCGCTTGCGAAGAGGTGCAAGGCACCTTCGCGCTGACCATCGACGCGCGCGGCCTCGCCTCCAAGGTCTCGACCGGCACCGCCGATTTCCTGACCTCGGAATGCGTCTCGTGCGGCGCCTGCGTGCAAGCCTGCCCGACGGCGACGCTCAACGAAAAAACCGTCATCGAAATGGGCACGCCGACTAAGGCGACCGTCACCACCTGCGCCTATTGCGGCGTCGGCTGCTCGTTCCGCGCCGAAACCCAAGGCGACCAGGTGATCCGCATGGTGCCGGACAAAGCCGGCAAGGCCAACGAAGGCCATTCCTGCGTCAAGGGCCGTTTCGCTTGGGGCTATGCCACCCACAAGGATCGCATCACCAAGCCGATGATCCGCGCCAAGATCACCGATCCCTGGCGGGAGGTGAGCTGGGACGAGGCTTTTGCCTATGCCGCCTCCGAATTCAAGCGCATCCAGGCGCAATATGGCCGCGATTCCGTCGGCGGCATCACCTCGTCACGCTGCACCAATGAAGAAACCTTCCTGGTGCAGAAACTGATCCGCGCCGGCTTCGGCAATAACAATGTCGACACCTGCGCCCGCGTCTGCCATTCGCCGACCGGATATGGCCTGAAGACCACCTTCGGCACTTCCGCCGGCACGCAGGATTTCCGCTCGGTCGAGAAGGCCGATGTCGTGCTCGTCATCGGCGCCAATCCGACCGATGGACATCCGGTCTTCGGTTCGCGCTTGAAGAAGCGCTTGCGCCAGGGCGCCAAGCTGATTGTCGCCGATCCGCGCCGCATCGACCTGGTGCGCACACCGCATGTGGAAGCCGCCTATCATCTGCCGGTCATGCCCGGCACCAATGTGGCGCTGCTCAATGCACTCGCCCATGTCATCGTCACCGAAGGCCTCGTGCAAGAATCCTACGTGCGCGAGCGCTGCGACTGGCAGGATTTTGAAGTCTGGGCACGTTTCATCGCCCAGGATATCAATTCGCCCGAAACCACTGAAGCCAAGACCGGCGTGCCGGCGGCCGACGTGCGCGCCGCCGCGCGGCTCTACGCGACCGGCGGCAACGGCGCGATCTTCTACGGCCTCGGCGTCACCGAACACAGCCAGGGTTCGACGACGGTGATGGCCATGGCCAATCTCGCCATGGCAACCGGCAATATCGGCCGCGACGGCGTCGGCGTGAATCCTCTGCGTGGCCAGAACAATGTGCAGGGCTCCTGCGACATGGGGTCGTTCCCGCACGAATTCTCCGGCTACCGCCACGTCTCCGACGATGCGACGCGCGAGATGTTCGAAAATCTATGGGACGTCGAACTGTCGGCGGAGCCCGGCCTGCGCATTCCCAACATGCTCGATGAAGCGGTCGGCGGCCGTTTCAAAGGCCTCTATATTCAGGGCGAAGACATCGCCCAGTCCGATCCGAACACGAAACATGTGACGGCCGGCCTGCGCAATATGGAATGCGTGATCATTCAGGACCTGTTCCTGAACGAGACCGCCAAATACGCCCATGTGTTTTTCCCCGGCTCGTCCTTCCTGGAGAAGGACGGCACGTTCACCAATGCGGAGCGGCGCATCAGCCGCGTGCGCAAGGTGACACCGTCCCTGTCCGGTCTCGCCGATTGGGAAATCACTTTGCGCTTCGCCGAGGCGCTCGGCTACGAGATGACCTACGATCATCCCTCTGAGATCATGGACGAGATCGCGCGCCTGACACCGACGTTCACCGGCGTTTCCTATACGCGCATCGACGAACTGGGCTCGATCCAATGGCCGTGCAACAAGGCGGCGCCCGAGGGCACGCCGATCATGCATGTCGATCGCTTCGTGCGCGGCAAGGGCAAGTTCATGGTCACCGAATATGTGCCGACCGACGAGAAGACCGGACCGCGCTTCCCGCTTCTGCTGACCACTGGCCGCATTCTCTCGCAATATAACGTCGGCGTGCAGACCTCGCGCTCGCACAACAATGTCTGGCATTCGGAGGATCGGCTCGAAATCCATCCCTTCGATGCGGAGGAGCGCGGCATTCGCGATGGCGATCTCGTCGCGCTGCAAAGCCGCTCGGGCGACGTGTCGTTGCGCGCCTTGATCACCGACCGGGTGCAGCCGGGCGTCGTCTACACCACGTTCCACCATGCCAAGAGCGGCGTGAATGTCATCACTACAGACTATTCCGACTGGGCGACCAATTGTCCGGAGTATAAGGTGACGGCGGTGCAGGTACAGCGCACCAATCGCTACTCCGACTGGCAGAACGAAGACCGCGAGAATGCCGATCTCTTGCGCATGATCGAGGGCAGCATGAGCCATGCCGCCGAGTGACGACCAGAAACGCCCGGCCTTCATTCGCAGCCGGACGCGAACCTTTGACTATACCGATGGGATTTCGGACGCCGGCACGCGCAGCGTGCCGGTAGAAACGGCCGTCAACATCGTCTATGCGCCGGTGCCCTTCGCCGTGATGATGGCGACGCCGCAGGATCTGGAAGATTTCGCCGTCGGTTTCAGTTTCACCGAGGGCATGATCGATGGCGTCGATGACATTCGCGACATCGCCGTGGAGGAAGACGAGCGCGGCCTTCGGCTCATCGTTTCGCTGGCCGCCGACAAATTGCAGCGCCATCTGGCGCGCGCCCGTAAAATCGCCGGCGTCACCGCCTGCGGCGTCTGCGGCATCGACGACCTCGCTTCCCTACCGCAGGTCAAGCGCCGGTTCTCCGGCGCCGCTCTGCGGGCCGATGCCATTGCGGCGGCGCTCGGCCAGTTGCGCAAGCATCAGCCTTTGAGTGTCGAGACCTCGGCCACCCATGCCGCCGCCTGGTGCGCCTCTGATGGCACAATCCGCGCCGTGCGCGAGGATGTCGGCCGCCACAACGCGCTCGACAAGCTGATCGGCCACCTGCTGCGCACCAAGGCCGATCCGGCTGACGGTTTCGTGCTGATCACCAGCCGCTGCTCGTTCGAAATGGTCGAGAAGACCGCCGTATTCGGCGCTTCGGCTCTGGTCGCCATTTCGGCGCCGACTTCGCTCGCCATCGAACGCGCCAATGCCTATGGCATGACGCTCGTCGCCATCGCGCGCGCTGATGGCGCCATGGTCTTCGGCAATGCGGGCGAGATCATAAGCAAGGTCGTTACAGGAGAAATAACGCGGTGAATAACGAGACCACGCTGGTGCGCATGGCCAATCAGATCGCCACGTTCTTCCGATCGCAGCCGGAGGACCAGGCCATCGCCGGCACGGCCGACCACATCCACAGCTACTGGAACAAGGTGATGCGCCGTGACATCTACGCTTATATGGACCAGGGCGGCGCGGGTCTCGATCCCCTGGCACTCAAGGCGCTGGAGCAACTGCGCGCCAACGAAAAGAATTAGTGCCAGTTGGCCCAGGCACCATGGCCGATAAAGGCCACGGTGAGAAATAACACGCCGAACGTGGCGCAGATGAGTAACCTTGATACGACTTCGGGTTCGTTCCTGAACATTTCATCACTCCTCCGCCCGCTCCAAAGCGAAGTAGCCTCAGATTAAAAACGCGCCGCTTCTTGGGAAAGTGACTTAAGTCATTGGCATCAGGGGCTTTGGCAAAACATAGTGAATCGCTTCGGTGCGAAATTCATTCCATCGTAACCATTCCGGACGATGCTGCGGCTCATCCTCTCGATGAACTATCCGATGCTGACTCGCCGCTCTTTCACTCTCGCCGCTCTTTGCTCGACCGCTGCCGGTCTTGCCGGTTGCTCTTCCATAGGCAACCTGTCGCTACCCGAAGGATCGCCCTCGAAGCGGCGCACCTTGTCCCGCACGTTGTCGGTTCCGAACTACGCGGAAGTCTATGCCGCCTATCCGGGCGAACGCGCGCCGATCCTTCCGGTCAACTACCGTGCCATAGACCCCCGCTACTTGCGCCAGACGGTCGAATTCGCGGGCAACGCGCCCGCCGGCTCGATCGTTGTCGATCCAGGCTCCTATCATCTCTATTATGTTGAATCGGCCAAGGTCGCGACCCGCTATGGTGTCGGCGTCGGACGCGAGGGCTTTGGCTGGACAGGCGACGCAAAGATCAACATGAAGCGCGACTGGCCGGACTGGGTGCCGCCGCGCGAAATGGTCGAGCGCGAACCCGAAATCAAGAATCGCCTGGAGATGACGTCACGCGGACTTGGCGTGCGCGGCGGCCCTGACAGCCCGCTGGGCGCACGCGCCATGTATCTGTTCGGCACGCACGGCGAGGGCGATCTCGGCTATCGTATTCACGGCACGCTCGAGCCGGAAACCGTTGGCAGCAATGTGTCGTCAGGCTGCATTCGGATGATCAACCAGGATATCGCGCATCTCTACGCCCGCGTCGCGCCCGGCACGCCCGTGACGGTTCTGCCGGTGTGAGTGACCGTGGACTATAAAACTGACGAGCGGGTGCTGAACGCAGCCATCATGGAGCACCCATGGATGGATTTCTATCTGGTGAGCCTTGACGAAACCCGCGCACTCGTTAGGGGCACGCTGGATATAAGTTATGGCTATCAGTTGCAAATAGAGTTCATCGGCGTGGGTTACATCGACTGCCCAGCCAGTTGGAAGACGAATACGGGCAAGCGGGTCTTTTCTAAGCCTTCGCCCGAGACGCTGCCGGACGAGATGCGCCAGCGCCTGTTCGACAACAACGGCGGCGACGTGTTCCGCTTCGCAGTGGATGGCTTTCACGGCCCTTGGTTTGCGCATATCGTGGCTAGGGAAATGCGGTTCAAAAGCTCCTTAGGACAAGCATATCTGCCTTGGTAGGGACGACTGGGTCGCCGGCTCTCGCAAAACGCAAGCAGTGCACCCCGGCGAACTGGAGCGGACCGCTGCATAGCGCTCGCGGCCAAAAGTTGCCCAGGCAACACTGTTTTGATTCAAGGCTTCCATCTGGGGATAGGCTTGCGCGAACGGACTGGTCTGACCGATAAGAAATGGATGCCCTTTGTCCACGAGTTCTAGCTAGCGGATGAACCGGTCCAGCAGCGGCAGACTGAACACCACCGACATCGCGATCAGCACATAAGCGGCGATGCGATACTGGCTGTCCGACGTGCCTTTGAAGACGCGCGCACCCAAAGCCAGACCGATGGAATAGAGCGGCCAGGCGATCAAAGCGTAGATCAAGACATCAAAGGTGAAGAGCCCGTTGAAGAAAAACACCACGTCGGTCGAGAACGAGGCGAAGGCGTAGAACACCATGATATTGGCGCGCACCACGGTGGCCTCCGCCGTGCTCGACAGCCAATAGGCAATGACCAGCGGCCCCGACACGCCGGTCGCGCCTCCGGTGAGGCCGGCCCCCAGCCCCACCACGGTCGAGGCCAGCGGCGTCGGCCTGCCGCGATAGCGCCAGCCGGTCATCAGCACGATGAGCATGATCGAAACCAGCCCGGCCATGATCCAGCGCAACACGAGCGGATCGGTCGTCTTCAGTACCCAGGTGCCGACCGGCAGCATGACGATCGCCGCGATGGCCATCGGCGCCACCTCGCGCCAGCGGCTCTTAGGCAGATAGGTGAAACCATAAGGCGTCGCGCTAAACAGATCGAACAGATAGAACACAGCCACGGCCTTGCGCGGCCCCAGCACCGCCGCCGTCAGCGGGATGAAAATCAACGCCCCGCCGAAGCCGGAAAAGCCGCGCGTAATGCCCGAGATGAAGACGATACAGGCGACGAACCAGGTGGTCGGCTGCGCCAAAAGCCCCGTGATTTCGTGGCCGAGCGAAACCAACCACTGACTATCGATCATGCGGCACTCCGGCGGCCGGCCCCCCTGCTAGCGGCCAATGGCCGAAGGCTGATATGAACACCCTATGTCCTCCCAGGCGATTCGCATCCTTGGTATCGACCCCGGCCTGCGCAATCTCGGCTGGGGCATCGTCGAATCGGCAGGCTCGCGCCTGACATTCGTCGCGTGCGGATCTATCCATTCGGACGCTGCCCTAACGCTGGGTGAGCGTCTACGGCAACTCCATCTCGGTCTAGCAGATGTTCTGCGGCTGCATAGCCCCGAAGAAGCCGCCGTCGAAGAAACCTTCGTCAACCGCGACCCACAATCGGCCCTGAAACTCGGTCAGGCGCGCGGCATCGCGCTCGTGGTGCCGGCCCTCGCCGGCATTCCCGTGGCCGAATATGCCGCCAATCTGATCAAGAAAACCGTGGTTGGCGCCGGCCATGCGGAAAAGCGGCAGGTGGCGATGATGATCAAGGTGCTGCTGCCAAAAGCTGACGCGCGCAGCCCCGATGCTGCCGATGCGCTCGCCGTTGCCATTTGCCATGCGCAGCATCGTGGCGCACACTCGCGCCTCGCTGCCCTCCTGCCGACAGCCCGCAAAATCGGCCAAAACGTTTAGTCATTTTGACGTCGCCAAAGACACAATAAAGACGCGTCAAAAAGAAAGCCTAGAGCACCCTCATGCAACAGATGGATTCCACAACGTCCTGGCGGCGTCTTTGCGCCGCTATCGTCATCGGCACGATCGGTTCGATCGGCATGTGGTCGTTCGTCGTTGCTTTGCCGGCCGTGCAGGCCGATTTCGCCGTGCAGCGCAGCCAAGCCTCGCTGCCCTATACATTGACCATGGTCGGCTTTGCCTTTGGCGGCGTCTTCATGGGCCGCCTCGCCGACCGCTTCGGCGTTTTCGTGCCGCTGCTGATCGGCGCCCTCGCCCTGTCGCTCGGCTATATCGCATCCTCGATGATGCCGACGCTGCCTTTATACGCTTTGATGCACATCATCGTCGGCTTCGGCGCTTCCGCCAGTTTCGCGCCAATCATGGCCGATATCTCGCTCTGGTTCGCACGTCGGCGCGGCATTGCCGTGGCGCTCGCCTCCGTCGGCAATTATCTCGCCGGCACCCTGTGGCCACCGCTGCTGCAAGCTTTCATCGCCACGCAGGGGTGGCGCACGGTGCATTTCGCCGTCGGCATCGCCTGCCTCGTCACCTTGCTACCGCTGGCCTTTTTGATGCGGGAGCGCCCCTCCGCGGAAGCCCGCACCGCAACGGCACCCGCCTCGAAGTTCGGCCGGCTTGAACTGTCGCAGAACGCGCTTCTCGTGCTGCTCATCATCGCCGGCGTTGCCTGTTGCGTCGCCATGGCGATGCCGCAAGTCCATATCGTCGCTTATTGCGCCGATCTCGGCTATGGCCCGGCGCGCGGCGCCGAAATGCTCTCCGCCATGCTCGGCTTCGGCATCATCAGCCGTATCGCCGCCGGCTTCATCGCCGATCGCATCGGCGGACTTTCCGCTTTGATCATCAGCTCGACCCTGCAAGGCATCGCGCTGTTCTTCTATCTGTTCTTTGACGGGCTAGCGTCGCTCTACGTCATTTCGGCGCTGTTCGGCTTGTTCCAGGGCGGCCTGGTGCCGATGTATGCGGTCATCGTGCGCGAATATTTCCCGGCCTCGAAAGCGGGCGCGACGCTTGGTTTGATCATCATGGCGACTTTGTTCGGCATGGCTTTCGGCGGCTGGTTCTCCGGCCTCATCTTTGACTGGACCGGCTCCTATCGTCTCGCCTTCCTCAACGGCCTGTTGTGGAACCTGATCAACGTGGCGATCGTCGCCTTCCTGCTGTTCAAGCGCAAGTTCACCACCCAGCCGGCCTGAGCCTCAATGCTGGCTTTGCGGCCGTGACGTCGCGATATGGGTGGAGAGTTCGCGCGTCACCATGATGCGATCCTCGCCCGCCGACGTCAGGTCCTTCTGCCACACCGCATAGCAACTGCGATCGCGCTTGGCCGCATAGAGCGCCGCATCGGCCCGGCGCAGCACCAGATCAAAATCAGTTCCCGCCTCGGGCAGGAAAGCGATACCGATGCTGATCGTACTCGACACGTTTTCTCCTAGAACCGCAAACGGTTCGCGGAAACTCTCGTTGATGCGCTCGGCCAGATGCAGCACCATGTCGTCGGAGGGAAAACTCTCGACCAGGAGCACGAATTCATCTCCACCGAGGCGCGCAACGAAATCCGTCTGTCGCGTGATCTCGCGCAGCCTCTTGGCCGCCTGGACGAGGATCACATCGCCCGCTTCGTGACCCATGCGATCGTTGATCGTCTTGAAATGATCGAGATCGAAATAGAACAGCGCCAGTCGGGCGGGATCGGCCTGCTGCTCGGTTAGCCGATCCGACAAATGCGCCTTGAAGGCGAGCCGGTTTGGCAGACCGGTCAGAAAATCCATGCGCGCGGCTTCTTCATCGATCACATGATTGACGACACGCGCGCCCAGTTGACTGGCGAAGCGAGCCCCCGTGGTCAGAAGAACGGCGGTGTAGACCACCAGGAGGCCGGCGAGCAGAAAGCTGGTGGCATGACCGAGCGAAGCGATGGCCGTCGCCGAACCGACGACGATCGGCACGATGAACGCCAGCATCGCCGCCGGCACCGCCGCCAGCGTGAAGGCGCCGCCAAAAATCATCCCCACGACAATGCAGGTGATGATCAATTGCTCGTCCGGCGAAGCCTTGCCGAAATAAAGGAAGGGGATCGCTGCCCACACAATGCCGAAAAAGAGGCCGCGCATGATGGCAAGACGGATGCCGCGCGATGAAGCACTGGCGGGCCGCACCCTGTGACGCCGCCGCAGCCGCCACAGAAAGAACCAGGCGGAGGTTCCGATGATCACCGCCGTCCAAACATTCAAAAACGGGTCAGCCAGCCGATCGAGGCCGATGCGCACCACCAGCGCATTGAAGATCGCCGCCAGCATGACCACCGGCGAATTGTTGGCGATCGCATTGATCTGCACCGCCCTGATCCGACCTGCGGTGGCCGGAGGCAATGGGGCACCCGTTGGCCGAGGACTCCCCTCCAGCCATTGGCGCACGATGGTCAGCACCGAAACTGTCATTTCACCGCCTATACCCCCGTGCGGCAGCGCAGCCCCATTTATGCCGGCAGTATGAACGTCCGCAGCTAAGGACTCGTTACGAAATTGCCGATTTCAGCGCGAGTCATTTCCGAAGTGCCTATGATTAGAGATGGTTAACGACAACGTTACATAGCCGCTCCGCCCGCAATCGCGCACGACGGCTGGTAACCAACCCGCCACAATCTTCGAATGCTTTGGACGATATTTCGCCGGCTTTGAATGGCCTAATTCATTGAAACCAGGTGATTCGCGGCCCTGAGGCCCAGGCCATCTGGCACGCCAAGGGCGGCGCCCGGAAACCTCCGGACGGCCCAGACAGGACAACGACGATGCGTCCGATGGTTAACGGCGATCCCTGGATCGCCAGCAAAGTGAGTGAAGGGACCAACGACATCTGGGCCGAGGGTCCGGCGGTCCTGCGTCTGCGCATGCTCGAACTGAAATTCGGCCTCCGCTCACGCCGGCTGACGGCCCAGGCGCGCCAGGATACGGAGCAAGCCCTGCAGACCATGCGCCAGGCCGTCCTCGATCGTCCGCCCCACAGCTTCGCCGACCTCGTCGCCAAATTGCAGACGTTCAGCGAGAGCAACGCTGAGAAAAGCACCGCAAGCGACGACAACATCTTCGGCTGAACACCGAGGCCTCCTAAGCCCCATCCCCAGGACGTTTCCAGCTTCTAACCTGAGCGCGGCTGTGTCATGGTCGCGCGACAACAATAAGCTCGAGGAAACGATGCCACGCTTGCTCCCCCTGTCCCGCCACCACGTTCAGTCCCGTCGCTACCTGCTGCGCGCGTAGGCGCTCATGTCCAACCGGCATGACGCTAGGTCGGAGCACCGGCCGTGACGGATGGAGCACGACAGAGATCCTCGATCCGGCGAGCGCTTTCCCATCGCAATTTCGCGATCTTCGAAGCCGGCTTGCTGCCGCACTATCTGACAGGCTGGATTCAACGGGTCGGCGCCGGCTGGCTCGCCTGGGAATTGACCGAATCCCCCGCTTGGCTCGGGGTCATCGCCGCCGCCGATCTCGCGCCGATGCTCGTCCTCGCGCCCTTGGCCGGCGCCTGGACCGACCGGGTCAATCCGCTGCCGCTGATCCGGCTAGCGCAAGCCATGATCGTCGTCCAGGCCGTGGCGATGTCAGCTCTCACCTATGCCGGCTGGATGTCGATCGAAATGCTGCTGGCGCTGACGATTTTCGTCGGTTGCATCTATCCGTTCCACTCCTCGGCACGCCAGTCGATCATTCCCGCGACCATCGCGCGTGAGGACTTCGCGCCGGCAGTGGCGCTCGATTCGGCCTCGTTCCATTCCACCCGTTTCGTCGGCCCGGCCATCGCCGCCCTGATCATTCCGCTCTACGATGTGCAAGGCACGTTCGTCGCCCATATCTTCGGCAGCGCCATCTGCCTCATCAGCCTGCTCCTGCTGCGGCTGAAACCGCCGGATCGGTCGCAGGCGCGCGGCCGCAATCTCCTCGCCCAGGTCGTCGACAGCATGGCTTACGCGACCCGCCACAACGGCCTGCGCCCCATCCTGCTACTGCTCACCTTCGCCTCGGTCTGCGTGCGTCCGCTGCAGGACATGCTGCCCGGCTTTGCCGGCGATGTCTTTCAAGGCGGCGCCCGCGAACTCGCCTGGATGTCATCGAGCGTCGGCGTCGGCGCCATGATAGGCGCCTTCTATATCGCCTGGCGGGGCGGCCTCGCCGGCCTCACGCGTATCACCATGATCGGCTATGCCGGCTCGGGACTGGCGGCGCTGGCTTTCGTCGCCACACAAAACATCTGGATCGGCCTGCTCGGCTGCGCGGGCATCGGCTTCTTCCTCAACATCATGTCGACCAGCACGCAGGCCTTGATGCAGCTTGCCACCGATGACGCGATGCGCGGTCGCGTCATGTCGCTCTATCTGGTGATCTATCGCGGCATGCCAGCTGCCGGCGCCCTGCTGATCGGTTTCATCTCCAGCCTGTTCGGCCTCAGAATAGCCGGCGCGCTGGTGGCTTTGGTCAGCCTCGCCTTCCTGCTGACGATCTTGCCGAAACAGGCCGCGATCGCCGCCAGTTTCGAACATCCGCCACGCCGGCCGCAGACGTAAGCATGACAAGGTAGACAGATCGCCCAGGCGATCTATGATGACTTGAACAACGACAAACAAAGGAGGATCGCATGAAGGAATGGATGAAAATCGTTCCGGCCGAGGAGCGCAAAGCCTACGAATCCGGTGGCTTCATGGGCAGCCAGGAGATCGGCAAGCGCACGGCGCTCATCGTCGTCGATGTCACCTACGGTTTCACCGGCTCGCGCGGCCTCACGCTGCAAGAGGCGATCAAGGAATTCGGCCCCGCCTGCGGCCCGGCGTCCTGGGAAGCCATGCCGCGCATCGCGCAGCTCATCGCCATGTTCCGCGATCTCGGCCGGCCGGTCGTCTACACGCGCGGCCATGCCTACGACACCCAGTTCTCCGGCCATGCCACCAAGAGCAAGCGGGCACTGAAGTATGATGGCAAGTTCGGCGAGTTCCCGCCCGACATCGCCCCGCACGACGACGAGTGGATTCTCGACAAGACCAAGGCCAGCGCCTTCTTCCAGACGCCGCTCGCCGCCTATCTGGTACGCCAGCAGATCGATACGGTGGTGATCTGCGGTGTCTCCACGTCGGGCTGTGTGCGCGCATCGGTGGTCGATGCTTTCTCCAATGGCTTCTCGACCTTCGTGGTCGACGACTGCTGTTTCGACCGGTCGAACTTCGCCCATTGCGCCAATCTGTTCGACATGAACGCCAAATATGCCACCGTCGTTTCGCTGAACGAATTGGAAGTGGCGCTGCTCGGCAAGCAGATGGAGCCCGCCAAGGCCAATTGACGAGCGGCGCGATGCAGGACACTCCGTTTCCTTACTTTCCCTATCGCGCCATCGTCGATCATCCGCCCGTGAGATGGCCAAACGGCGCGCGCATCGCCGTTTGGATCATTCCCAATATCGAACATTTCCACATCGAACGGCCCGGCCCGCAGCCGGACATCCGCAATCACAGCCGCCGCGACTATGGCAATCGCGTCGGCCTGTGGCGGCTGATCGAAGTGATGGAGAAATATGGCGTCAAAGGCACCGTCGCCTTGAACGGCGAGATCGGCCTGCACTATCCGCGCATCATGGAAGAGCTCGTCCGGCTCGATTGGGAGCTGATGGGCCATGGCCTGACCAATTCGGCTTTGCTTGTCGACCTCAAAGAAGAAGCCGAACGCGCCACTATTTTCGAAACCAAACGCATCATCGAACAGCATGGCATGATCATGCAGGGCTGGCTCGGTCCTGGCCTCGGCGAAACCTGGAAAACGCTCGATCTGCTGAAACAGGCCGGCTGCACCTATGTCGCCGATTGGGTCAACGACGATCTGCCCTACCGGATGAACAACGGCCTCTATGCGATCCCCTATTCGCTCGAACTCAACGACATGCCGCTGTTCAACACGCCGAGCATTTCCAACGACGAATTCCTGCATCGCATCTGCGCGGCCTTCGACACGCTCTACCGCGAGGGCGAACGCGGCGGTCGCGTCATGGCGATCGCCCTGCATCCCTATCTGATCGGCACGCCCGCCCGGATCGGCATTCTCGATCGGGCATTGCAATACATTTCGGCCCACGACCATGTCTGGTTCGCCCGCGGCGCGGAGATTATCGAGGCCTATCGGGCGCTATAGCGTTTCACAGCTCGACTTAGTCGAGCGCCATGAAGACACGTCCAAATAAGAGAATCTAAGCAAAATCACGTTTCTACCGAAACGTGATTTGCTCTGGAATCCGGCGTTTGACCTGACGCAAGCAGGCTGCGACAAGCAGCACCAGCATGTCCATCTTCCAGACCATCGGCACGACCTTGAAACAGGACCGGCACATTTGGCCGCTCCTGATCATGATCTGCTGTTCGATGCTGGGCACGGGGATGGTCGTGCCGATGCTGTCGGTCTATGCCGCCACCTTCGGCGTCACCAGCACCTTGGTCGGCATGCTGGTGACGATTTTCGGCATCGGCCGGCTGCTGGCCAATTTCCCGTCGGGCTGGCTCAGTCAAAATGTCGGCCGCCGTCCGCTCCTGGTGACCGGCCCGCTCATCGTCGCCGTCGGCAGCCTCGGCGCGGCACTCACCTCCGGCTTCGTCGAATTGTGTTTCTGGCGTTTCGTCCAGGGCGTCGGCTCGGGCATGTATCTCACCGTCTCGCTCGCGGCGCTGGCCGATATTTCGACGCCCGCCACCCGCGCCCGCATCGTCGGCCTCTATCAATTCGCCCTGCAGATGGGCGCCACGCTGGGCTCCGTCTTCGGTGGCTTCACGGCAAAGCTGTTCGGCCTTACCGCACCCTTCTGGGCGATGCTGCTGATCTCGCTCGCCACCGCTCTCGTCGCTCTGTTCAGCTTTCGCGACAGCAAGCCGCCGCCGTCGCGCAGCCTGTCCGGCGCGCTGGCCACCGAGAAGCGCGGCATGTTCAGCGCCTCCTTCCTCGGTATTTCCTTCGTCAGCTGCGTCGCCTTCTTCACCCGCACCGCCTGCATGTTCCAGCTCATCCCGCTGATGGGCCAGGACACCTTCGGCCTGGACGTGAGCCAGATCGGCATCGGTATTGGCATTATCGCCGGCACGATGATGCTCGTCATGCCATTCAACCAGTTGCTGATCGAAAAAGTCGGCGCGCGCATGGCCGTCGTCTATTCCATGCTCGGCATGGCCGTAGGCCTTGCGGTGATCGTCATCGGCCCAGAGCAATATTGGTTCTGGCTGTGCATGGTGCTCTATGGCCTCACCGGCGGTCTCAACGCACCGGCCGTGGGCGCCTATTCCATCGCCGTTCTGCCGCGCCGCCAATATGGCGCGGGCCTGGGCATGCAACGCACCATCAGCGACATCGGCTATGTGGCGGGCCCGGTGGTCGTCGGCCTCGTCGACGATCTCTCGGGCTTCGGCCATACCGGCGGCATTCTCAGCAATGTCGGCCTGCTGGTTGTCTCGACCTTGGTGTTCATCCTGGTCAGCCGCAACACGACGTCGGAAAACTAATCACCGTTGCACCGCTGCCGTCGCCGCGGTCTGCCCTTTAAGCCAGTCCAGACTGTCGACGATCCACTGCGCTTCGATGGTGTGGCCGCCGTCATGCAGGCAGAATTCCGCCGCCTTGCCGCTCGTGCAGGCGGCGGCGCTCCAACTCCGGCACGTGAGCGCACCCCGCACGCTTACATGCTCCGGTACTGCTGCGCAGCCATTGCGCGCCAGCAAGCGCCGAAAACTCTCGTTGGCATCGCCTTGCTTATAGAGACCGTTGCGCAAGCTGCGGCCGACGATCGGCACGGTCTTGTCAGCAAGGCCATGGATGTGGCGCAACATCACGGGGCCACCAGGACAATCGCTCGGCATCGGCTCCCAATAGGCGCCCGACATCGGCGCATAGCCGGCGAACAACGGCCCCAACCGACACGCGACATACCAAACCATCGAACCGCCGACCGAAAAACCCGCAGCCAGCGTGCGCGTTGGATCGACGGGAAACCGTTTCTTCACATCGGCGACGACCGCCGCCACATAAGCAAAGTCATCGCGATGACCGCTGATCTTGCCGGGAAAGGACCATGAATGATCCTCCCCATCCATCGCCACCAGCAGAATGCCGGCCTTGTCGAGCGGCGGCTTCATATAGATATCCGCTATGGTGCTGGCGGCGCTGTCGCCATAGCCGTGAAAATAGAACACCGCCGGCAGCACCGACTTGCCGTCCCAATGAGCGGGCGGGCGCACGAGATAGGAACCGCCGTCGACCACGCAGGAGGTCGTGTCGGAACAGGCCCAAGCGGCGCGTGGCGCGCAGGAACCCGTCACGCCGGCTATGAACGCCCCCATCAAAACCAGCCAAGGCCTGATCACGCGATCCTCCCGCCGCCGCGCCAAGACTATGACGCCGCACGACAAACGCAACCATTCCCAAGCACCGCACGTTGACTTTCGCATCCCATGAACGAGCGCATGAACAAGCGAACGTGAACGCCACCGCCTTGAAGCCCTCACGCCCGCATGCCATGACCTTAACCTGTTGACGAGCGGGACTTCATCGATGGACAGCGCCATCACCCCACAGGCGAAACGGGTGCGCGATCCGCGTCTCGATTTCTTCCGTGGCATCGGCATGTTCATTATCTTCGTCGCGCATACGCCGGATAACTTCTGGGCGCAGTGGATTCCCGCCCGCTTCGGTTTCAGCGATGCCGCCGATCTTTTCGTCTTCTGCTCCGGCATGGCATCGGCCATCGCCTTCGGCGGCGTCTTCGCCGCGCGCGGCTGGCTGATGGGCGCGGCGCGTATCGTCTATCGGGTCTGGCAAGTCTATTGGGCCCATATCGGCTCGTTCGTGGTCGTCGTCTCCTTCGCGGTGGCGATGGATCATTGGCTCGGCACCAGGCTCTATGCCGGCCAGCGCCTTGGCCTCGATCCCTTCTTTGCCGACGCGCCAATGAACCTGGCGCGGCTCGCCACGCTGACCTACGTGCCCGATTGGTTCGACATCCTGCCGATGTATCTTGTGCTGCTGGCGATGATCCCCATCGTCATGGCGCTGGCGACCGTCAGCAAATGGCTCGTCGCCGTCTTCGTGCTCGGCCTGTGGCTTGCGGCCAATGTCTTCGGCCTCAATCTCGTCGCCGATCCCACCACCGGCCGCCTTTGGTATTTCAATCCCTTCGGCTGGGCGCTGATCTTCTTCACCGGTTTCGCTCTGATGCGCGGCTGGCTGCCGGCGCCGCCGGTTGATCGACGCCTCGTCATCGCCGCCGCCGCGTTCGTCGTGCTGTTGATCCCGCCGTCCTGCCAAATGATGTTCGCCTGCGAGGGCGGCTGGGGTGCCAGCATCGGGCTCGATCGCATCTATGGCGCGCTGGCGCAGTTCGACAACAAGACCAGCTACGGCCCGCTGCGCTACATCCATTTTCTCGCCACCGCCTATCTCGCCTGGGTGGCGGTCGGCGAAGGCGGCCGCAGGCTTACCGGCGCATTCACGGAATTGATGCGCCGTGTCGGCCAGCAGACTCTGGCGGTCTTCCTCACCGGCCTGTTCATGGCGCAAGCTTGCGGCATGCTGATGGATTGGCTCGGCCGCGGCTTCATCGCGACGACGCTGGTCAACCTCTTCGGCCTGATCGCCATCACGACAATGGCGCTGGTAGTGCATTGGTTCAAGTCGAACCCTTGGCATCACCGCAAGATGCAGCCCATGGCGGCTGCAGCACCAATGAAAAAGCCGCGTGGAGACGAACCCACGCGGCAACTGGCTGGCAGAGTACTTTAAGTCAGATCACGCCGATTGCGGCAGGATCGCCTGTTTCACCTTCTTCAGGCGCGTCGACCAGCGATGGCGGCTCTGCTCGCGATCGACGACCGACTGGTCGAGCACCCAGTTGAGCTGAATGGCGCGGCGCGGACCGGCGAACGGCTTGTGGCCATGCCAGGAATTTTCCGAGCGGCGGAACACCAGGAGCGTGCCGCCATAGGGCGGCACTTCCGCCACCGTGGACTCGAGATCGTCGCCCTTGCGCAGAATGCGCAGACGGCCGCCGTCCGCATCCCATTTCTGATTCATGTAGAGCAGAACCGTGATGATCTTGGTCTTCGAATCCGTATGGATCTCGCCGTCGGTATCGCGCACGTAGCCGCGCACCGTATACATGGTCGGCCGGCCATTCAGATCGATGCCGAACTTGTCCTCGATCGCCTTGCGGAACTGCGGCCCTTCCAGCTCCTGCATCAAACCGGCGAAAGCGCCCGCAATCTTCAATTCGGACGGCGGATGCGAACCCGGCCCCGGCACGTCGGGAAAATCGGTGCTCACCCCGGCGAACGTCTCGGGACGGATGAAATCCTCGACGATCAGGAAATCGTAAGGATCGCGTTCGAGCGGTGTCCGCTCCAGGGCGGCATAATCGAGATAGGTCATGGTTGAACGATACGCCCCGTTACGGCGAATTCAAGGCTGAACAGACACCGGCGGCCCATGCCGCCGGCACATTGAAACGATTACAAAAGGCCAACGAGGACCGATCACGCCGTATAGGCGGACGCGATCGCCATGCCCTCCCGCATCTGGCCGACCGAAACCGCATGACGGTTGATCAGAGCGACCGCCTTCAAGGCACTCGTCAATTGCGCATTGTCGAAGGTCACCTCGGCATCGTCGGCCTTGCCGGCCACGCCGTTCAGCAACGCCTGCTTAAGCTGCGCATCGCCGCTGCACTCCACCGCAAGCGCCAAAGCGAGCGGCGCGAAAGCGGTGCTGCGCGTGCGCGCCAGCTTGTAGAGATTGATGAACTGCAACACCCGGCGCGGCGAGCGCCCGGCGATCGTCGACAAGGTTTCCAGGAGCCCCGCCTCGCCCGGACGCATCGGCGTATCGAGGACCGATGCGGCTGCATCCAACGCGCGCAACCCGCTGCTATCAGCGGCGAGCTGCGGCGTCGCCGCACTGGCCGGCGCCAGCAGGCCTTTGACGAAGGTGCCATAACCACGGCTGATGGCATTGGCTACGTTGAACGGCGTCTGCAACAGTTTCGTCAGGCGGCTCCGCGCGTCCGGCGTCGCGCCGACAGCATCGGCATCGACGCTGGCGACCGTCACATAAACCGGGTGCGATAGAGCCGGCGTTACTTCTTCAAGAAGTGCCAGAGCCTGCGATGCCGTCACCGCATCCAGATTGTCAACGGCCACGACAATGCGCTGCGGCCGGCGGTCTTCCGGCGTCGCCGCAACACCAGCCAAGAACGCGCGCGCATCGGCATCGGCCGAACCGCCGTTCTTGAGGAAAGGCGACGCCACCTGCGCCGCACCGGCCCGCGCGCCTTGCGCGGCAGCGCGACGTTCGGCCTCCTCGGCACGACGCGCTTGCGCATCCGCATCGGAGCTGAGGTCGTTGACGAGGCGCGTCTGGTTGGACACCAGATGATCCAGCTCATGCCGGCGCGCATCCATGTCGGCGTTGAGATGGCTGACACCACGATAGATCGGCGACACAAAGCGGAAGGCCCGCACCACATTGAGGGCCAGGAAAGCGAGCACCAGCCAATTACAGGCCGAACGCAATGTCCCAAGCCAGGAAGCGTTCTTCTGCACGAAAGTAATGACCGGCAACCATGAGTCGCCGAAACCGCGCAGCCAACCTTCCCATGCCGGCAGGTTCAGTTGCGCATAGTTGAACGCCCAGGCCAACACATAGAAGACCACTGCGTAGACCAGCAGTTTCGTCTGGCCGCGGAACGCCCACATGGCGTGGACGAAGGTCGAGATGCGCCCGATGAGGCCCGGCCGCTCGGCGACGTCGCGAACGAGATCCTTATAGGTCGCAAGCGTATCATTATTGTCGAAGCCGAAGGCCCGCAGCCGGTTGTCGATGCTGCCGCGATTGGAGCGCGCATAGGAATCGATGCGCGACCCCGACGTTTGATACAGCACCGTCTCAGCCAGCCGCGCACGGCGGCCGGACAATTCGTGCAATCCCTGCCGCTCCGCATCGAGTTTGCGGCGCAGTTCCATCAACCGCTCGGTGGCAGCGCGCGCCGCGGCCCGCGGATCAAGCGAATTGGCGACGATTTCGTCGGCGAGCCCGGCCTGATCGGCGGCGGGCGACGTGCGTAAAGCATCGTAGACCGAGGCGGCGAGCGCATTCACCGGATTGCCGCTAGCTCGTGCGGCATCGAGCCGCGCCACGGTGATTCGCGACAGAAACGGGCTCGACGCACCGACGGCCCCCGCGCCATCCCGCAATTGCTCAACCATGGCGAGCAGACGATTGAGCGCAAAACTCTTGCCCGAGCCCGATCCGCCGAAAATACCGACCGTGAGTGGCCCTTCCGCCCGCTTATGGACGATGAGTTCGGCGAGGCTGGTCAGGGCATTGTCGAGGCCCAAAGCATCGCTGCCGTGCGGCTTGTCGGCGGAATGCGGGATGCCCTGCTCCTCGGTTGCTGGGGTGGGCGATCCGAAAACGGGCTCGGTACGGCCGGTAAGGGTCTGAATCTGGCTGGAATCGTTCAAGAATTTTCTCCAGAGCCGGGAACCGGGGAAGCGCAAAACTGCCCCAGGTTTCTATCACAGCGGGCGGGTCGCGATACACAGCGAATATGGCCCGTTCGCGACGATAAGGATAGCTGGACCCCGGCACGCCGCACGGCTACAAGGCGGCCCAATCTCCCACGAGTTTTTATGAGGATGTGACGCCATGGCGCGCCAGTTCATCTATCACATGCAGGGCCTGAACAAGACGTGGCCGGGCGGCAAGAAAGTCCTCGAAAACATTCACTTGTCGTTCTACCCCGACGCTAAGATCGGCGTGCTCGGCGTCAACGGTTCCGGTAAATCGACCCTGCTGCGCATCATGGCCGGCATCGACACCGAATTCACCGGCGATGGCTTTGTCGCCGAAGGCGCCAAGGTCGGCTATCTGCCGCAGGAGCCGCAGCTCGACGAAAGCCTCGACGTGCTCGGCAATGTCATGCTCGGCGTGAAAGCCAAGAAGGACATTCTCGATCGCTACAACGAACTGGCGATGAACTATTCCGACGAAACCGCCGATGAAATGACGCGGTTGCAGGACGAGATCGAAGCACAGGGCTTGTGGGATCTCGACAGCCAGGTCGAACAGGCGATGGACGCGCTCGGCTGCCCGCCGAACGATTGGGCCGTCGACAAACTCTCGGGCGGTGAACGCCGCCGCGTCGCGCTGTGCAAGCTGCTTCTGGAAAAGCCGGAACTGCTGCTGCTCGACGAACCGACCAACCATCTCGACGCCGAGACCGTGAACTGGCTCGAAGGCCATCTGCGCGATTATCCCGGCGCCATCCTGATCGTCACCCACGATCGCTACTTCCTCGATAATGTGACGGGCTGGATTCTCGAGCTCGATCGCGGCCGCGGCATTCCCTACGAAGGCAATTACTCCGCCTGGCTGCAGCAGAAACAGAAGCGTCTCGCCCAGGAAGGCCGCGAGGAAGAAGCCCGCCAGCGCGCGTTGGAAGCGGAATCCGAGTGGATTGCCTCCTCGCCCCGCGCCCGCCAGGCCAAGAGCAAGGCGCGTATCCAGCGCTACGAGGAACTGCTCGCCAAGCAGAACGACAAGGCGCCAACCACTGCCCAGATCGTCATTCCAGTGGCCGAGCGCCTCGGCAACAATGTCATCGACTTCGAGAACCTGTCGAAAGGTTTTGGCGACAAGCTGTTGATCGATGATCTGTCGTTCAAACTGCCGCCGGGCGGCATCGTCGGCGTCATCGGCCCGAACGGCGCCGGTAAGACGACGCTGTTCCGCATGATCACCGGCCAGGACAAACCCGACTCCGGCACGGTCACCATCGGCGAGAGCGTGCAGCTCGGTTATGTCGACCAATCGCGCGACAGCCTGGACGACAAGAAGACCGTCTGGGAGGAAATCTCCGGCGGCAACGACATCATCTATCTCGGCAAACGCGAGATCAATTCGCGCGGCTACTGCTCCACCTTCAACTTCAAGGGCGCGGACCAGCAGAAGAAGGTCGGCATGCTGTCGGGCGGTGAGCGCAACCGCGTCCATCTCGCCAAAATGCTGAAAAGCGGCGCCAATGTCCTGCTGCTCGACGAACCGACCAACGATCTCGACGTCGATACGCTGCGCGCCCTGGAAGAAGCGCTGACCGAATTCGCCGGTTGCGCCGTCATCATCTCGCATGATCGCTTCTTCCTCGACCGCATCGCCACCCACATGCTGGCCTTCGAGGGCGACAGCCATGTGGAATGGTTCGAGGGCAATTTCCAGGACTACGAGGAAGATAAGAAGCGTCGCCTCGGCGCCGACAGCATCATCCCGAAGCGCCTGAAATATAAGAAATTCGCCCGGTAATATCACGCTGCGACATCAAAGCAGCTTGAAATGACCCCGCCCGCGCTTGACGCGCGGACGGGAGCGTGGCGGGAATGCCGGCCATGCGCCGCGCTTTCGCATTCAGACTGACATCCCTGCGCCTTGGACTGGCCATTCTGGCCGTCCACGCGATGCTGGGCATGGGCTTTGTCGATGCAGTGGTGCGCTCGGCCGCCGCCTCCACCCTGCCCTCCGGCGTCGGCGTGCTCTGCCTGTCCGACTGGTCGGGCCATCCGGGCGATCCGCCGCCCCTGCGCACCGGCCATGATTCATCGTCGCTCTGCCCGGCCGCCTGTTGTCATTTCGTCGCCTCGCCGCCACCAGCGCCCGCCTATCAGCCGCCCCGGCGCTTCGCCATTTTAGGCGCTGAGGTCAGCCACCCTCTCCTCCTGCATTTCTCCGCATCGGGCGGGCGCGAAGGCGCCCCCGTGCGTGGGCCACCTCTGATCGACCGCACCGTCTGAAACCTCACACGTCCGCATCAGCGGATGGTTTCCATTGCAAGGATCGATCTCATGACCACGTTTCACACCAAGGCGGCGATGGCCGCGCTCTGCACGCTCGCCCTCACCGCCACCGCGCATGCCCATGCCACCCTGCAACAACGCGAAGCCAAGGCCGGCGCCAGCTATCGCGGCGTTCTCAGAGTGCCGCACGGCTGCGACGGCACCGCCACGTTGAAAGTACGCCTCACCATTCCGGAAGGTCTTTATTCGGTGAAGCCTATGCCGAAGGCCGGTTGGGAACTCTCAACCACCAAGGGCGCCTATGCCAAGACCTACCAGGATCACGGCACGCCCGTGTCGCAAGGCGTCAAGGAAATCACCTGGAGCGGCAAGCTGCCCGACGACAATTACGACGAATTCATCTTCGTGGGCACCGTGGCGCCGGATCTTGCCGATGGCACCAAGCTCTATTTCCCCGCCGTGCAGGAATGCGAGCGCGGCACCGCCAACTGGACCGACATTCCCAAGGGCTCGGAGCGCGTGAGCGCCGCCGCGCCCATGGTGCGCGTCGCCGCCATGGCGATGGCGCAGACCGAAGCAAAGAGCGAATTCACCGTCGGCCCCATCAAGGTCGTCACGCCGTGGACGCGCGCCACGCCGAAGGGCGCGCCCGTGGGTGGTGGCTATCTCACCATCACCAACACCGGCATCGAGGCCGATCGCCTCGTCGGCGGCACCTTCCCCGGCGCCGGCAAGGTCGAAGTGCATGAAATGTCGATGGACAACGGCATGATGCGCATGCGGCAATTGCCGAAGGGCCTCGAAATCGCGCCGGGCGCGACGGTCGAATTGAAGCCCGGCGGCTATCACCTGATGTTCACCGGGCTGACGGCGCCAATCGCCGAAGGCAAGCCTCTCACCGGCACGCTCGTGTTCGAGAAGGCCGGCACGCTCAATCTGCAATGGGCGGTGAGCCCCATCGGCGCATCGGCAGCACCAGCAGGTGGTGGCATGGGCGGCGGTCACGAAGGCCATCAGCACCACTGACACCGCGCCTTATCCATTAGCGATTCCATCCCGGGCCAGCGCATCTCGCGCTGGCCTTTCTGTTTATGGCTGTATCGATGGGCGGTCGCTGCGAACGGCCAAATACAAAGCCTGGTCCAAAGCTCAGAAAATGGGCGATTTATACTGACAAGCTTACGTTGTCGTTGCGCACAATCCGTCGCGGCCGATCGTGGCTCCGACAATTGCCCGCCCGCCACAATTCAGCTACATCGAACGGGGCTTTTTCAGTTTGATTGAGGATATGATGGCCAACAACAACGTCGAAACGACCGGACATCCGGATATGGATTACGCGGAACACGAGAAGACCTATGCGCTGTTTCTGACGCTCGCCAAGGTCGGTACGATCTTCTGCATCGCGGTCCTCGTTTTCATGGCCGTCACGCTGCTCTAAGCGTCCTTCTGACGCGGGCAAAGTTTGCAGATGCACGCAGTTTGCCCGCCTCCTTCCTCCACGCCCGCACCCGCCGTTTCAAAATCATGAGCGCGGCTGCCTGATCGTCACAAACCCTGGAGCGTTGCATGCGCATTGCTGTTCCAATCGAAACCGAAGGCAATGAGACGCGTGTCGCAGCCACGCCGGAAACGGTGAAAAAATTCATCGGCCTGGGCGCCACGGTGACGGTGCAGAGTGGAGCGGGCACCAAAGCCGGCATTCCCGACAGCGAATTCGAGACGGCTGGCGCCAAGATCGCCACGTCCCTCGCTGATACGCTGAGCGGCGCCGAAATCGTGCTCGGCGTGCGTCGTCCGTCGGCCGACGTGCTGGCGCAAATGCCGAAGGGTGCCGCGGTCATCGCCACCATGGATCCTTACGGCAACGAAGCCGCGCTGAAGAGCATGGCCGATGCCGGTGTCGATGCCTTCGCCATGGAATTCATGCCGCGCATCACCCGCGCGCAGGTGATGGACGTGCTGTCGTCGCAAGCCAACCTCGCCGGCTATCGCGCCGTCATCGACGGCGCTGGCGAATATGGTCGCGCCCTGCCGATGATGATGACCGCCGCCGGCACCGTGCCCGCCGCGCGCATTTTCATCATGGGCGTCGGCGTCGCCGGCCTACAGGCGATCGCCACCGCCCGCCGCCTCGGCGCCATCGTCACCGCCACCGACGTGCGGCCGGCAACGAAGGAGCAGGTGGAATCGCTGGGCGCCAAGTTCTTGGCCGTCGAGGACGAGGAATTCCAGCAGGCTCAGACCGCTGGCGGCTACGCCAAGGAAATGTCCAAGGAATATCAGGCGAAACAGGCGGCACTCACCGCCACCCACATCGCCAAACAGGACATCGTCATCACCACCGCGCTCATTCCGGGCCGCCCGGCACCGAAACTGATCTCAGCCGACATGGTGCGCTCCATGCGTCCAGGCTCGGTGATCGTCGATCTGGCGGTCGAGCGTGGCGGCAATTGCGAACTGGCCAAGCCCGGCGAGGTTTACGTCACCGACAATGGCGTCAAGATCGTCGGCCACCTCAACGTGCCGGGCCGCCTCGCTGCCACCGCGTCGAGCCTCTATGCCAAGAACCTCTTCGCTTTCGTCGAAACCATGATCGACAAGGAGAAGAAGACCCTGGCGATCAATTGGGACGACGAACTCGTCAAGGCGACCCTGCTGACGCGGGACGGCGCCATCGTCCACCCGAATTTCCAGCCGAAGGCGTGAGGACTGACCCATGGCCAACGAAGCAAGCAAGCAGTTCATCGACGCCGTCACCACCGCCGCGCAGAATTATGCCGACACCCTCGCCGCTGCCGCCGGCAGCGCCGCCCATGCGGCCTCGGGTGGTGCGGTCGACCCCTTCGTCTTCCGTCTCGCCGTGTTCGTCATGGCCGTCTTCGTCGGCTATTACGTCGTCTGGTCGGTGACGCCGGCGCTGCACACGCCTTTGATGTCGGTGACCAACGCCATTTCCTCGGTCATTGTCGTGGGCGCCCTGCTCTCGGTCGGCGTCGATGCTTCGACCCCCGGCGACGACGGCCCGCTGTGGGCGCGCGTCTTCGGTTTTGTTGCGCTGATCCTCGCCTGCGTGAACATCTTCGGCGGCTTCCTCGTCACCGAGCGCATGCTGTCCATGTACAAGAAGAAGGGGTGAGCCGGTTATGAACGCCAATCTCGCCACGCTTCTTTATCTGGTTTCCGGCATCCTCTTCATCCTGTCGCTGCGCGGCTTGTCTTCGCCGGCGACGTCGCGCCAGGGCAATCTCTTCGGCATGGTCGGCATGGGCCTCGCGGTCGTGACGACGCTCGCCTACAAGATTCCCTCGGGCCTCTCGGCTTGGGTACTGGTCATCCTCGGCATCGCCATCGGCGGCGGCATCGGCGCCTGGCGCGCCCGTACCGTGAAGATGACCGACATGCCGCAGTTGGTCGCCTTCTTCCATGCGCTCGTTGGTCTCGCCGCCGTGCTCGTTGCGGCCGGCGCGCTCTATGCGCCGCAGGCTTTCGGCATCGGTTCGGTCGGCTCCATCCATGGCGCCAGCCTCGTTGAAATGTCGCTGGGTGCGGCCATCGGAGCGATCACCTTCACCGGCTCGATCATCGCCTTCGCCAAGCTCGACGGCCGCATGTCGGGCAAGCCGATCATGTTGCCGCAGCGCCATGTGATCAACATCGCGCTCGCCGCCGCGACGATCATCCTGATCGGTATTTTCATGGCGACCGAGAGCCACACCGCCTTCTGGCTGATCGTGCTCGCCGCCTTCGCACTCGGCGTGCTGCTGATCATCCCGATCGGCGGCGCCGACATGCCCGTCGTCGTGTCGATGCTGAATTCCTATTCCGGCTGGGCGGCCGCTGGCATCGGCTTCACGCTCGGCAATCTGGCGCTGATCATCACCGGCGCCTTGGTCGGCTCCTCCGGCGCCATCCTTTCCTACATCATGTGTAAGGGCATGAACCGCTCGTTCATCTCCGTCATCCTCGGCGGCTTTGGCGGCGAAACCGATGCGGGCGCTGCTGGCGCAGTCGAAACCCGGCCCGTGAAACAGGGCTCGGCGGAAGATGCCGCCTACATCATGAAGAATGCCGGCAAGGTCATCATCGTGCCGGGCTACGGCATGGCGGTGGCGCAGGCGCAGCACGCCCTGCGCGAAATGGCCGACATGCTGAAGAAGGAAGGCGTCGATGTGTCCTACGCCATTCATCCAGTCGCCGGCCGTATGCCGGGCCACATGAACGTGCTCCTGGCCGAAGCCAACGTGCCCTATGACGAAGTGTTCGAGCTGGAAGACATCAACTCGGAATTCGCCCAGGCCGACGTCGCCTTCGTTATCGGCGCCAACGACGTCACCAACCCATCGGCCAAGACCGATCCGAAGTCGCCGATCTTCGGCATGCCGATCCTCGACGTCGAAAAGGCCAAGACCGTTCTGTTCATCAAGCGCGGCATGGGCTCGGGCTATGCCGGCGTCGAGAACGAACTGTTCTTCAAGGACAACACGATGATGCTCTTCGCCGACGCGAAGAAAATGGTCGAGAACATCGTCAAGGCCCTCGGGCACTAGAGCAAAAGCAGGCCAGCCAATGATGCGCGGGCTTCGCTTTCTGTTGTATCTCGCGGCGGTCGCCTATCTCGGGGCGGCCGCCGTTCTTTATTTCACCCAGCGGCAATTGCTGTATCGGCCCGACGTGACGATCGCCGAAGTGCCCCCGGCTTTGCCCCGCGCCGTCAGTCAGCAGATTCTCACCGCCGATCGCGAAACCCTGAACGCCTGGGTCGTCCCGCCGGCGGAAGGCAAGCCAGTCTTGCTCTATCTGCACGGCAATGCCGGCAACCTCTCCGGCCGCGCCGCGCGGTTTGCGGCGCTGACGGCCAACGGCAACGGCCTGCTCGCCATCGACTGGCGCGGTTATGGCGGCTCGACCGGTGAACCGAGCGAAGACGGATTGATGCGCGATGCGGAAGCCGCTTATGCGACAGCGCTGGCGCTCGCCGGTTCACCGCAACGCCTCATCATCATCGGCGAATCCCTTGGCACCGGCCCCGCCATCATGCTCGCCACACGACAGGCCGCCGCGGGGTTGATTCTCGATGCGCCCTATTCGTCGATCCGCGACGTGGCTTCAGATCGCTACTGGATGTTTCCGGTGTCGCTGCTGCTCGTCGATCCGTTCCGCTCGGATCTGCTGATCGGCAAGATCAAAGTCCCCTTGCTCATCATGCACGGCGATCAGGACCGCGTCGTGCCGATCCGCTTTGGCGAAAAACTCTTTGCCTTGGCGCCGGAACCGAAGGAATTCATGCGCGTGCCGGGGCGCGGCCATCTCGTTCTGGCAATCCCCGACGTCATGGCGCGCGCTCAGGCGTGGATCGACCAAGTCGTAAACCGATAAATCTCGCTGCGGCACAACGCATTGTAGGGTTCTTGCGCCAATGCTAGCCTATGCTCTCGACGGCAGAGGGAGAGGCCTCATGCGATCGGTTCTCACATTGACATGCATAGTAGCTCTGCTGGCTCTTGCTTCGCCGGCCGATGCACTCACGGCGCGCGAAGCAGGCCAACGCGTCGCCATGCGTCGCGGCCATGTCGGCGAGAATGCCCAGTGCTATGCGGATGTCTTTGCCATCTATGCAGCGCAAAATTCACGCGGCCGTTGGATCATTCCACCCAGCCGTGGCGGCCAGACGATGCGATCCTATCGCATCGAACTTTATCGGAAGTGCAGTATCGGCGCTTAGCTATCAGCCGCGACCGACGCGCGACTGACCTTCCCGGGCGAACTGATTGTTCGGATTGACCGCGAGCGCACGGGCATAGCTTTCCTGCGCCTTGGTGCGATCGCCCTTACGCTCGTAGGCCAGACCAAGGCCAGCCCACGCATCGGCGTTGCTGTTGTTGATGTTCAGCGCCGCGTTGAAATCCTCGATCGCCGCATCGTATTTGCCGACGACGGTCAGGCTCTGGCCGCGCGCCTGATACGGCGGCGCATTGAACGGGTCGCGATCGATCGCATTGTCGAAATCGGTGATGGCACGGGCATGATCGCCATTGCGCTGATAGATCAGGCCGCGCGCGTGGAAAGCCTGCGCCTGTTCCGGATTGAGGCGAATGGCCTGATTGAGATCGCTCATCGCCTGATCGAGCTGATTCTGCGAACGCAACAGATTGGCGCGGGCGAGATAGGCCGGCGCGTGGCGCGGATTGGCTTCGATGGCGCGGGTGAAATCCTGCTGCGCCTGGTCGTTGCGGCCGATGCGCTGATAGGCCAGACCGCGATTGGTATAGGCTGGCGCATTCTGCGGATCGACTTTGATCGCGCTGCTGAAGTCGTTGATCGCTTCCTGGTAGCGGCCGCACTTGGCATAGGCCGCGCCGCGCGTGTTGTAGGCCTGCGAATCGTTGGGATTGCGCTGCACCACGTCGGTCAGCGAAGCGACATTGGTCTGGATCGCGGCGCAGTCTTCGCTGATCTCGGTCGAAGGCGACACGCCGCCGCGCGAACCAAACCCGCCAACGCTTTCGCATCCGGCAAGGGCCAACGACAGAACCGAGGCGATCATGACAAAGCCCACCCCGGGCAGGCGGTCCAGCGAAACGGCGCGAAGATTCATATTTGGCACTCACGTCTTTGCCGGCCGCATTCTTTCAGCGGCGTGGCGCACTCAAACCTGGGCACACCAGCAAGATAGCGACGGAGCCCGGCAAAATTAACCTTTAAATGCGGCGGCGCCCGAAGGGATTTCCCGCGGGCGCCAGCTACAAAAACGCGAAAATTCTTAACGCGCCGCTAACCGTATCAGCGCATGCCCATCGCGGGCTTCGGCTTCATCGGAATGAGGCCTTCACGCTGCATTTTCTTGCGGGCAAGCTTACGGGCGCGACGAACGGCCTCAGCCTTTTCGCGAGCGCGCTTTTCCGACGGCTTTTCATAGTGGCCGCGGAGCTTCATCTCACGGAAAATACCCTCGCGCTGCATCTTCTTCTTGAGCGCCTTGAGGGCCTGGTCAACATTGTTGTCGCGAACGAGAACTTGCACGCGTCGATCCTGTTCTATGGGACGGCAGACTGTGCTTCCGCCCCGGAAAATGGGAAAAAATCTCTATCGGCGCGACGAACGCGCCGTACCGTGGGGCGCGAAGTAGCAGAATCGACCTGTCCTGTCCAGCGCGTCCGGGCTGAACCTCTGCAAAATCGCAGATTTTTCAGCCTCCCGAACTTGAGCGCAGCCTTTCAGAGCCTATTCGGCGGATTCCTCCGGCAAAACCCGGGTCACATGGCCCATTTTGCGGCCGTTACGCGCTTCATGTTTGCCATAGATATGCAGGCCAGCCGCCCCGTCGCCGAGAATATCGCGCCACAGGTGGATATCCTCGCCAATCAGATTGCGCATTTCGATGCGCCCGTGCCGGCGCGGCGAGCCCAGCGGCCAACCGCAAATCGCCCGGATATGCTGCGCGAATTGTGACGTCACCGCACCGTCGATCGTCCAATGGCCGGAATTGTGCACGCGCGGCGCGATTTCATTGACGATCAGGCTTTCCGTGCCTGAACGCTTGTCTTCGACCACGAACATTTCAACCGCGATCACCCCGACATAGCCCAGCGCATCGACAATGCGCCGGGTGATTTCGGTCGCCTGATGGGCGGTGGTGGCGGCGATCTGCGCCGGCACCAGGGTGCGCGACAGAATGTGATGCTCATGCTCGTTCTCGCAAACGTCCCAGGCCGCGAACGAACCGTCGCGGCCGCGCGCGGCGATCACCGAGACTTCGCGCACAAACGGCACCGTGCCCTCAAGAATGCAGGCCTGGCCGCCCAAGCCACGAAACACGCTGGCGAGATCCGCGCCCTCGCGCACCACCGCCTGCCCCTTGCCGTCGTAGCCGAAGCGACGGGTTTTCAGGATGGAAGGACGACCGATTTGCGCCACGGCGCGCGCCAGGCTGCCGGCATCGTCCACCGCCTTGTAGGGCGCCGTCGCAATACCGATGCCGTTGAGGAAATCCTTCTCCACCAGCCGATCCTGCGTGGTGGCGAGCGCCAGAGCGTCGGGCAGAACCGGCAAGCGCGCCGACAGAAAAGCGGCGGTGGCCGCCGGCACGTTCTCGAACTCGTAGGTCACCACCGCGACCGCGTCGGCGAAGGCGGCCAAGGCCTGTTCGTCCTCATAGGGGGCGATGGTCACGAAGGTTGAGACGTCGCAGGCCGGACCGCGATCCGGCGCGAAAATATGGGTTTTCAGCCCGAGATTGGCGGCGGCCAGCGCCAGCATGCGTCCAAGCTGGCCCGATCCCAGAATTCCAACGGTAGCGCCCGGTGCGACGGGCGGAAGCGGCGTGTGTGAAATGGCCATTCAATCAGTTTCCGCTCGGCTGTTCAGCCACGCTGCTGCTCTGGGCCGTGCGCCAAGCATCGAGGCGGCCAGCGAGGGCTTTGTCCTGCAGGCCGAGAACGGCAGCGGCCAGCAGCGCCGCATTGACGGCACCAGCCCGGCCGATCGCCAGGGTTCCGACCGGTATACCAGCCGGCATTTGCACGATCGACAGGAGAGAATCCATGCCTGACAGGGCCTTGGATTCCACCGGCACGCCGAAAACCGGCAGCGGCGTCATCGAGGCGGTCATACCAGGCAGATGCGCCGCGCCGCCCGCTCCCGCGATAATCACCTGAAATCCGGCCTCGCGCGCGCCTTTGGCGAAGGCCACCAGCCGATCGGGAGTGCGATGCGCCGAAACGATACGGGCCTCGAAGCCAATACCCAGCGCCTCCAGCGTCTCGGCGGCGTGACGCATGGTTTCCCAGTCGGACTGGCTTCCCATAATGATGGCGACCGGAGCGGAGGTCTGGCTCACTGGATATCCCCTTATCGGGCAAGGCTGGCGAATATAGACAAAGCTGGCCGAGATAGACGAAGCGGCGCGGCCTCGCAAGCCACGCCGGGCGAAGGCGTCAGGCGATGATATCAGGCGTCAACTGATCCTCGACCACCTGAATGCGATCGCGCAGGAGCAATTTGCGCTTCTTCAAGCGCTGCACCTGCAATTGATCGACCGTCCCGACAGCCTGTAACGCGGCAATGGCCGCATCAAGATCGCGATGTTCTTCCCGCAGCCGCTCAAGCTCTGCCGTAAAAGCAGCTTTGTCTTCTTCACTCAGTCTGATCGGCATTTCTTCTCAACACCCGCGGGACCACGAATCGTCGACATTGCACGTTTTAGCCGACCAACAGTTCAATGATATTGACCTATACAAGGCTTGCAATGCGCGCATTCGTTTCCTGGCGGGTTTCGCCGCGCCTTTCACCAAATGTGAAGGATAGACGACGGAAATCCGCTTGAGGCTTCCCCATTTTGTGGCACACTTTTATATCCGCAACACCGAAAGGAGATGCAGGATGACAGTGGCAAGTCACATCGCTGAATTGGAACGCCGCCACTCGGCGCTCGAAAGACAGATCGAGACCTCCCGCCTAAGCCCAGCCTCCGACCCCCTAAAAACCGCGGAACTGAAACGCAAAAAACTAAAGCTCCGGGACGAAATCGAAAAACTCCGCGCCCAAGGCCGCATCGCCGTTCACTAACCCCCTCCGACAGCACATTCACCTGCCATCAGATGAGCGGACCGGCCAACCAATGGGGTTGACCGGGCGGGTGAATGTTGACGTCGAAAGGACGGCCAAACGGCTCAAAGCCGAGCGCCCACGCGCTCGGCTGATCCCGACAGACGCGCCGGCTAAACGGATTCGGCCTCGAGGGTGGGTTTTAGTGCTGATGTTCCTGGGTGAGCGTCGGCAGGGCCAGCTTGCTAAGCAGGTAATCGACCTTGCCGGCCGGCAAGTGACGCACGAGCAGAGCCAGGCCCGCCGCCATCTCGACCTGGGCATTGGCCATTTCGCCGATCATCCGCGCCTGATCACGGTGGTCCCCGCTGGCCGCCTCGGTGACGCTTTTCAGAGCGGCCACCGCATGCGCCATTTCTTGCGCGGCGCGATCCAAGTGATCGCTGGCCAAGTCGATGGCCTTGGAGCAGCTCTGCAGCATAAGTCGTCTCCCGACGCGGATCGTCCGCGCTAACTGGAGAAAGTGTGCTATAATATCAGGAGTTTACCTAAGCCCATGACGTTATTCACCTGCTAGTGGCGGCGAAACGGTGGCGCACGTTACATGGCGCTAAATTAAAAGGCTCATTTTGCTTTGGTTTACCCCATGGTACGCTATACGATGAACTAACGTGCTACATTAGATTAGAATGTCCGACAGTTCCCCTCAACGCCCTCCTTTCACCGAGATCGAGCAGCAGCAGATCGAATCTTCGCTGCGCGATATCTTGGCGCAAGACGATTTCAAGGCATCGGGCCGTCTGAGTGCCTTTCTCAAATTCATCGTCACGGAGACCTTGGAGGGGCGCGCCGAACGGCTGAAGGCCTTCAGCATCGCCGTGACCGTCTATGGCCGCGACGATACGTTCGATCCGCAGGCCAATTCCATCGTCCGCGTCGAAGCCACCCGCTTGCGCCGGATGCTTGAGCGCTATTTCCGCGAGAACGGCCGCGACGCGCCGATCGAAATCCGCATCCCAAAGGGGCGCTATGTCCCTGAATTCATCCGCCGCGAACCGCCCGATCTTACCTCGCCACGCACCGGCCTGGACGATTTCCGGCCGACCGAAAACCGCGCCGCCGATGGTCGACCGAGCGGGAACGATCCCGCATCCTTACGGCGCAGCCTCCCGCCCGTGCCCCGCCGCTCGATCGGCCTGTGGTCCAGCCTCGCCGCTGCGGCCATTCTGCTGACGGGCCTGGCGGTTTTCTTCGTCTGGCAGCAACAGCTGGACCGTACGCCTGAAGCCAACGCCCCCAGTCTGCCGCGCTTCACCGACAATGATCCCCCGGAATTCACCGATAGTTTCCGCCCGGTCGAGCCGACCATCGCGGTCGCCTTGCGCGAAACCTCCGATCCGGAAGTGACCCGCCTTGGACAGCGCATCAAGGATGCCATCGAGCACGAATTCGAGCGCGCCGACGACATTTCCATCATCGAGCGGATCGGCAATGGCGCCACCCGCGTCGACTATCGGGTCGATCTGGCGGTGGAGGCCAGCAGCAGCAGCGTGGCGACGCTGCGGGTTCGGGTCACCCATGTCGCCAGCGGCGAACTGATCTGGTCGCGCAATCTGCGCGACTTCGCGCTCGACCCGATATCCTTTGACGGCGAGCGACGCCCTTCCGATATCGGGCTGGCGATTTCCCGGCCTTATGGATTGATCTTCTCCGACTATCGCAACCGCACCCGCCCCGACAGTGGTGCGCGGCGCCCCTTCTATTGCGTCATCAAGGCCTTTGAATATTTCCAGGACCGAACGCAAACGAATTTCCGCGACACGCTGAGCTGTCTCGACATCGCGCTCGTCACCCGGCCAGATTTCGCCACCGGAGCTGCGCTGCGCGCGATGCTGATCGCAGACGACTATGTCACCAAGGTCAACGGCCCCGACAGCACTTACACCTTGGCCGACGCCATGGTCTCGGCCCGTCGCGCCGTCGCCAGCGACTCGCAACACACCCGCCCCCATGTCGCCATGGCCCTCGTGCAATTCCTGATGGGCAATCAGCAGGGCTTTGAGGAAAGCATTCAGAAAGCCATCGACCTCAACCCCATCGCCGCCTATGCCCTGGCGCAAAGAGGCGCGGTGCACATCCTGCTGGGCCAGATCAGCGAAGGCCTATCCCTTCTCAACGCCGCCATTGCGCAAAACGAACTGCTGCGTGACGATTATTCCTTTTATTTCTTCATCGCCGCGTTGATGAACGATGATCGCAACGAAATGCAGACCTGGGGCCGCGCTTCGGCGGCATCGCGCCATCCCTATGCCTTGCTTGCCAGCATTCTTGCCGCGCATCGGCGCGGCGACATCGCCGCCAAGCAGGAACTCAAAAACACGCTGGAAAGATCCTTTCCACTGTTCGCCGGCGATTTGCGCAGTGGCTTCGAGCGCATGGGCATGCAGAGCGCGATCGCCGAACGCCTGCTCAGTGAATTGGCGGAAGCTGGCGTCGATACGGATGCGCCGGATAAGTGAAACGGCGAAAAACTTTAGAAAAGGCCGAGTTGTCGTAGGCCGTCCCAGATCAGCTTCAAGCCGACCACGAAGGTCAATGTGACGACGACGCGATAGAAACTATCGGCCGACACCCGCTTGACCAGCCAAACGCCCCCCAAAGTCGCCAAGATCGCCAGCGGGAACAGCACCGCCGAGGTCGTCAAATTGGCCATCGACACTTGGCCGAGATGAATGAAGCCAACGAATTTCACATAATTGATGACGGCAAAGAAAACCGCCTGTGTGCCGGCATAGAGCCGCGGCGGCAACTTTTGCGGCAGCATCACCACTTGAAAAGGTGGCCCGCCGGCATTGGCGATGAAACTGGTGAAACCGCAGATGAGCGACCAGAACGACGTCACGATCATGCCGGGCTGCTGCGGCGGCGCGCCCGCCGGCGGTGAGCGCAGGAACTGATAGACCGCGAACACCGCGCCGATCAAACCCACGAGCAACAGGACGAACCCCGTCGACACCCACGATGCGGTGAAATAGCCGATCAGCATGCCGAACATGGCGCTGGGAAAGAGCCGTTTCAGATGCGCGGCGGAAACATCGCGCCGGAAGGCCCAAACGCCGACGATATCCTGCACCATCAGGATCGGCAGCAAGATCGCCGCGGCCTGCAGCGGCGGCATGACCAGCGACAATAAAGGCAGAGCGAGCATACCGATCCCGGCAAAACCGCCCTTGCCAAGACCGAGCAAGATCGTGCCCGGTATGGCCGCCGCATAGAAATGCCAGTCCGTGATCATTCGATGCGACGCCTCGATCGCTGTGGGATTCAGCGCCGTCACCGCCGAAAATACCTGTGCCTTTATAGAAAGAATGTCCGCGCCTGAACAGGGTCAGCGCAGCGGATCGGGCGACGACGCCATCGGTGGCTTCGCCTCTTGAGCGCGATCGCCTTCTTTAGCGAACGAGAAGTATTTCGAGAGAATGAAATTGGCCACCGCCGCCGCGCCGGAACCGACCACCAGCGCGGCGAAAATCGCACCGCCCGATTGTTCGAAACCCATCCGGCTGGCGCCCCATAGCAGCAGCGCATAAATGCACAGATTACAGGCGGCCGTGAACAGATTGGCCAGAACATAGCGCGCGAATTCGCGCAGCAGACGCGGATCACGGGAACGGAACGTCCAGATTCGATTGAGCCACCATGTCACCGCGACCGCGATCACCATCGCCGGCACGCGCGCCGCATAACCGGAGAAACCAAGCCCTTTGGCAAAAAGCAAAGTCAGTCCCGCATCGACGGCAAAGCCGATCGCCCCGACGAGCGAGAACGCACCGATCTCGGCGATGAGACGCTGCTCTGCGATACCCCGCCCTGCCCCACGCTCCGCCCAGGCACGGCTGAAGATCATCGCCATGAACGCGATCATCACGATCTGCCCCACGGGAACGAATGTTGCCAGGGTCAGCGTGCGGGTCAGCAAGGGTATGGCCCAAACCATGGCGAGCGCGGTTTTCTCCCAAGGCCGAAAGCCTTTTTCGAGCCCATGGACGACGACGAAAGCCAGCGCCGGCCCAAGCAGAACCATGTCATAGTCGAGCGCATAAGGCGTCGACAGCAGCGCGCCGGTCATCAAGGCGGCCGCCGCCAACCGGCGATCGGCATGGGTGAACCACATCCAGGCGACGATCGCGGCGCATCCCAAAGCGGAGATCGCTTGCACGCCATAAGCGAGCGGGATCGAGCCGCCCCACATGCGCACTGCTGAGAAGATCGTCTGAATCTTATACCAGCCCGTCGCGCCCTGTTCGGACACGACGACGCGCGAGAAATGCATCATGTCGAAAAAGCCGCGCCAGGTCTCCCAGCCGAAAGCCCACAGCGTGCCAAGCGTCATCACGACGATCGTCACTCCGGCGGCAACAACCGCCCGCCAATAGCCGCCAGCAACGAGCGCCACCGGAATGAGCAAACCGAACTGCGGCTTGTAGGCAAGCAGCCCAAACAGGATGCCGGCAACGATCGGCCGCCGTTCCAGCACCAGCAAGGCTAGGGCCATCAAGCCAGCACTGAGGAAACCATTGTGCCCATGACTGACGTTGACGAACACCGCGGGAAAAGCCGCCGCCAGCAACAGACCATCCTGGAGAGGCGCGATGCGCCGCATTGCCGCCAGATACAGGAGAAAGGTCGAGGCCTGCCACAGCAGCAGCGACAAGGCATAGGGCAGCAGAGCGAAGATCGCCGCGACGACCAGGAAATAAGGCGGATAGCCCCAGTGGAAGAAACCTGAGGTTGGCGAAAAATATTCCTGCTGGCGACGCTCATGCACCGCGTTGTCGAACGGCTTTTCCGGATGGCCTTCGAGCACGAAGCGCCCCGCCGTCCAGACCTGCGAATAATCGGTGCCCAGCGGGCGATCGAAACGATCCACACGTCCGTTCGAGGTTGCGAACAGAAAGGCCATCGAAGCGATGTAAAACGCCAATAAGGTGAAAGCGATGATGCGGACCCGTTCCCGGGTCAACCAGTCGCCCGTGCGCAGATATTCGAGCATGATCCGGGTCCGGCGCCGGCGCACCGCCGACAGCCGAAACTGCACCGTTTTACCTAAGATTCTGTTGACGGATCGGAAGCCATCGAGCGCCCGCTATTGTTGCCGAGATTTCAATGGTCAACGCCCTATGTTACCCGCTATGCAAACGTGTGGCGGGAGCGCTGCGAACAATACGGAGGGAAACATGGCCAGCCGATACGGCGCAGTCTACGCCGAGTGGCAAGACGATCCGGAAGGCTTTTGGGCCGAAGCGGCGCGCGGCATCGATTGGATCATTCCCCCGACGCGCATTTTCGATCCGCAGGCCGGCATCTATGGCCGCTGGTTTCCCGACGCCACGTGCAACACCTGCTACAATGCCATCGATCGCCATGTCGAGCGTGGCCGCGCCGACCAAAACGCGCTGATCTACGACAGTCCCGTCACCAATACGAAGCGCGCCTATACCTATCGCGAATTGCGCGATGAGATCGCCACGCTTGCCGCCGTCATCGCCGATCTCGGCGCAGGCAAGGGCGACCGCGTCATCATTTACATGCCGACCATACCGGAAGCGGTGATCGCCATGTTGGCCTGCGCCCGCATCGGCGCCATTCATTCCGTGGTCTTCGGTGGCTTCGCCGCCAAGGAACTGGCGACGCGCATCGACGATGCGCGACCGACCCTGATTCTCGCCGCCTCCTGCGGCATCGAGCCTGGCCGGATCGTCAAATATAAACCCCTGCTCGACGAGGCGATCAAACTCGCCAGCCACAAGCCCGATGCCGTCTTGCTGCTGCAACGGCCGCAGGAACAGGCTCCCATGATCGCGGGCCGCGATCATGACTGGGCGCAGGCGGTGGCAGCGGCCAAGCGCGCCGGCAGGCAGGCCGATTGCGTCGAAGTGGCCGCCACCGATCCCCTCTATATTCTCTACACCTCAGGCACGACCGGCATTCCCAAGGGTGTAGTGCGCGACAACGGCGGCCATATGGTGGCGCTGAACTGGTCGATGAAGAACATCTATGGCATTGCGCCCGGCGAAGTATTTTGGGCCGCCTCCGATGTCGGCTGGGTCGTCGGCCACAGCTATATCGTCTACGCGCCGCTGATCTATGGCGCGACCTCGGTCTGTTACGAGGGCAAACCCGTCGGCACGCCCGATGCCAGCGCCTATTGGCGCGTCATCGCCGAACATGACGTGGCCGCTCTCTTCACCGCGCCCACCGCCTTCCGCGCCATCAAGAAGGATGATCCGAACGCGGAACATTTGAAGAAGTACAAGCTGTCGAAATTCCGCACGCTGTTTCTCGCCGGCGAGCGCGCCGATCCGCCGACCCTGCAATGGGCGGAGAAGATCCTCAACCTGCCGGTGATCGACCATTGGTGGCAGACCGAAACAGGCTGGCCGATCGCCGCCGACCCGGTCGGCCTTGGTCTTCTGCCGGTGAAATACGGCTCGCCGACCGTGGCCATGCCCGGCTGGGACGTGCAAGTGGTCGATGAAGCGAGCAAGCCCGTGCCCGATGGCGAGATGGGCTCGATCGTCATCCGCCTGCCGCTGGCCCCCGGCGCCCTGCCGACCCTGTGGCAGAACGACGAACGCATGCGCGAAAGCTACCTGACGGACTATCCCGGTTTCTACAAAACCTCGGATGCCGGCTATCGCGACGAGGATGGCTATCTCTACGTCATGGGCCGCACCGACGACATCATCAATGTCGCCGGCCATCGTCTTTCGACCGGTGGCATGGAGGAAGTGGTCGCCTCCCATCCCGACGTCGCCGAATGTGCGGTCATCGGCGCCAAGGATGACCTCAAAGGCGAGACACCGCTCGGCTTCATCGTGTTGAAAGCCGGTGTCGCCCGCGACAAGGCGGAGATCGAAAAGGAAGTCGTCAATCTGGTGCGCGAAAAGATCGGCCCCGTTGCCGCGTTCCGCACCGCGCTGGCCGTCGACCGCCTGCCCAAGACCCGCTCGGGCAAAATTCTGCGCGGCACGATGAAGAAGATCGCCGATGGCGATCCCTGGTCGATGCCCGCGACAATCGACGACCCGGCGATTTTCACGGAGATCGAAGGCGCTCTGCGGCGGCGTGCTTAGAGGTTTACTTCGGCTTGAAGCGTCATACCGGATCACGTGTCCGGTATGACACCGAGGCTTTTTTAGCCGCCGCCACCCGCATTGCCGGCACCGGGCGGGCGCTGCATCTGGAAGAAACTTTCGATCGCCGAATAGTCCATGTAGCCGCAACGGGCGATGGGCTTCATGCGCAACACGTCGATGCGACCATTGCCGATATAGTCGTCATCGACATGCATGCCGACCACCTGACCCATCACCATCCAGCGGTCGGTGCCTTGGCCGTCGGTATTCGTCAGTTGGAAAATCTGCGTCACCTTGCATTCGAGCGCGCAAGGGCTCGCGGCAACGCGCGGTGCCTTGACGATCTGCGACGGTGCCGTTTCCAGCCCCGCATGAACGAATTCGCTCTCGCCACGCGGCAGCGGCGCCGACGAAGCATTGACCTGATCCTTCAACGCATAGGTCGCCATATTCCAGACGAACTCACCGCTCTCGGCCGCGAAGGTTTTCGAATCCTTCTCGCCGTCGCTACAAAAACCGACAATGGGAGGCCGATCGCAAAAGGCATTGAAGAAGGAATAGGGCGCCAGATTGACTTGGCCCGCTTTATTCATCGTCGAAATCCAGCCCACCGGACGCGGCGCGATCATCGCCTTGAACGGATCATGAGGGAAGATCGACTTGTCACGCTTATGCGGCTCGAAAAACATGAGGGGCTCCGCTCAAAAACGGCTGACGATGGTGTCGAGCGCCGGCCGCGGCCGGTCCTCCGGCACGCCATTGCTGCTGCCGATATGCACGAAACCGGCGAATTTCTCACCCTCGCGCAGACCAAGCGCGGCAGATGCCGCCGGATCGTAGCAATACCACTGCGTCAGCCAGGACGTTGCAAAGCCCATGGCATTGGCGGCGACGGTCAGGTTCATGCACACCGCACCCGCCGACAGCACCTGCTCCCATTCCGGGATTTTGGCATGGACGACCGGCTTCGACACGACACCGACGACGACGGCGGCATAGCTGAAGCGCTGACGCTCCAGCGTCCGCCGGCTTTCGTCGACACCAGGATTGGCCGCATCGAAGGCCGCTAATATGGCCGCGCCGGCGCGGGTGCGCCCCTCGCCCTCGTAAATGATGAAGCGCCAGGGCGCGAGCTTGCCGTGGTCGGGCACCCGCGACGCTACGGTCAGCAGAGTCTGAAGCTGCTCCGTGTCCGGCCCGACGCCGGTCATCGCCAACGGCGGCACCGACCGGCGGCTTTTCAGCATATCAATCGTCGAATTCATAACGATTCCAAAGTTTCCGGTGAAAACTACAAAGGCTGGACGCCTTCTACAGGAGGAGCGGGCGGCCAGAAAGAGCAACTTGCGCAAGGGTGGCGGCTGGGACGGACTGCCATGTCCGGGCCGCAATTCGGCGCGAGTTGACGCCGGGGCCGGATTGGGGAATGCCCATATCGGGCGATTTTGGAGACCGCAGGCGAATGAAAGGTGCAAAACGTTTGCTGACGCGACGTTGGCTGGCGCTTTTGGCGCTTTTGGCGTCAGTGACATTAGTTACGGCGCAGACCACGCCCAGCACCGGCCTGCCGAGCGGCCAATCGCCCGCCTCCGGCGGCTCTCTCAGCCTGTCCGCCGGCTTCGCCGGTGACGCCAAAACCGCGCCCACCGGACTGGTCTGGCGGGTGTTTCGGGAGCGGGCCGAGGATGACGGCAGCCGTCCGGAGCAGGCCAGCGCCCGCGAAGAGAGCCCGACCTTCAGCCTGCCCAATGGCGATTACATCGTCCATGTCGCCTGGGGGCTCGCCAGTGCCACTCGCCGCGTGACGATCAACGGCCGCAATGTCAGCGAACGATTGCAGCTCAACGCCGGGGGGCTGCGCGTCATCGGCATGCTCGGCGACACCAGAATCCCGCCCGATCGGCTGACCTTGTCGATCTTCGTGCCCGACGGCGGCAATCCCCAGGCCAAACTGGTCGCCCGCGACGTGAAACCGGGCCAGACCGTGCGCCTGCCGGAAGGCACCTATCACATCGTCTCCACCTATCTGGAAGGCCCGGCCACTGGCGGTTCCGCCGGCAGCGCCAATGCCACCAATTCGGTCGTCGAAGCCGATCTGCGCATTCAGCCAGGCAAGGTCACCGTCACCACGCTCAAGCATCGCGCCGCGCTGATCACCCTGAAACTGGTCAACGCGCCCGGCGGCGAGGCCTTGGCCAACACCAGTTTCACCGTGCTGACGCCGGGTGGTGACGTGCTGCGCGAAATGATCGGCGCCTTCCCCTCCCTTGTCCTGGCCGAGGGCGAATATGCGGCAATCGCACGCCGCGACGGCAAGACCTACCAGAGCACATTCGAAGTGCGCTCGGCGCGCGACCGGGATGTGGAAGTGCTGGCGAAATAGTTATAGAAAGCCCCCAGCGGTGCTGGAGACAGGAATGCAGACCTTTTTCGTTGAGATCAAATGCGCGCTGGGCAAGACCTATATGGTCGCGAGCGCGCTGGCCGAAGCCGAAATCGCCTCGGAAATCTATTCGATCGCCGGCAATTACGACATTCTGGCGAAATTCTATGTCGATAAGGATGTCGACATCGGCCACTTCGTCGGGGAAAAAGTCCAGCCCATCCCGGGCATTGTCGACACCCGTACGATCATCACCTTCAAGGCCTTCTGAACCTCTGCGGGGCCGTCATGCCGCAATCGCTTGTCCGTCTTACGCTCGCTGTTGGTCTCGTGGCGATACTGGGAACCGGCATGGCGCGTGCGGACGATGAATACCTGTTCGACGCGCTGAAGAAACCCGCCTATCGCAAGGCCTGGACCGCCATGCTGTCCGGCGAGAAGAATATTCCCGGCTGGCTAATCGCCTTCGGCAAGGGCGGCCCCGGCGTTGCCGGCCCGCTGAAAACCATCACCGTTGAAGGCCGCAAAATGCAGGCGTCCAACGTCTGCAAGCCGCACGACTGCGCCGGCAACGAACTGCATATCTTTTTCAGTCTCGATGCATCGAGCGCCATCGGATCCCTGACCAGCGAGGGCCAACGCCCCCGCTATCTCGGCGCGCCAACCCCGGCGCAACGCATGGCGCTCGATCGCGCCATGGCTAATTGATCAACGAGCTGACTACTCGCCGCGACGCACATCCGGCGGGATGGCTTCGTCGGCGAGCATCGCCAGCGCTTCATCAAGCGACATCGACACCTGCTGCTGCGAGCCGAGCCGGCGGATCGACACGGTACGCTCGGCTGCTTCCTTGCGGCCGGCGACGAGCATCACTGGAATTTTTGCCAGCGAATGCTCGCGCACCTTGTAGTTGATCTTCTCGTTGCGCAGATCGGGATCGACGCGCAGGCCGCGCTTGCGCGCCAGCGCCGTCACTTCCATGGCATAGTCGTCGGCTTCCTGGGTGATCGTCGCCACAACGATCTGGGTCGGCGACAGCCACAGCGGCAGATGGCCGGCGTGATGCTCGATCAGAATGCCGGTGAAACGCTCCAGCGAACCGCAGATCGCCCGGTGCACCATGACCGGCGGCGTCTTCTCGCCATTGGCGGCAATGTAGAAGGCGCCGAAACGTTCCGGCAAGTTGAAGTCGACCTGGGTCGTACCGCACTGCCAGTCGCGGCCGATGGCATCACGCAGCACATATTCGAACTTCGGCCCGTAGAACGCGCCTTCGCCCGGGTTGAGCGCAACCGTGACGATATTGCCGTGCCGCGCCTTGATCTCGTCGAGCACGCGCATCATCACGCTTTCGGCATGATCCCACATGGCATCGGTGCCGACGCGCTTTTCAGGGCGGGTCGACAGTTTCACGACGATCTTGTCGAAGCCGAAGTCGCGATAGACCGACAGGATCAGATCGTTGATCTTGAGGCATTCTTCGGCGAGCTGCTCTTCCGTGCAGAAGATATGCGCATCGTCCTGGGTGAAAGCACGCACGCGCATCACCCCATGCAAGGCGCCCGACGGCTCATAGCGATGCACGATGCCGAACTCGGCCAGGCGCATCGGCAGCTCGCGATAAGAGCGCAGACCGTGCTTGAAAATCTGCACGTGGCCCGGGCAGTTCATGGGTTTCAGTGCATAAATGCGCTCTTCGTCGGCCTCGTCGCCGGCGGGCTTCGCCATGAACATGGCTTCGCGATACCAGCCCCAGTGGCCGGAGGTTTCCCACAACGACTTGTCGAGCACTTGCGGCGCATTCACTTCCGCGTAATCGCCAGCAAGACGTCGCCGCATATAGGCCATCAGGGTCTGGAACAGGGTCCAGCCCTTGGGATGCCAGAAGATCGCGCCAGGGCCTTCCTCCTGGAAATGGAACAGGTCCATCTCGCGCGCTAGGCGACGATGGTCGCGACGTTCCGCCTCTTCAAGCTGATGCAGATAGGCGTCGAGATCGTCCTGCTTGGCGAAGGCCGTGCCGTAAATGCGGCTCAGCATCGGCTTGTTGGAATCACCACGCCAATAGGCGCCGGCCACCTTCATCAATTTGAAGGCGCTGCCGATCTTGCCGGTCGAGGTCATGTGCGGACCACGGCACAGATCGAGCCAGTCGCCCTGCTTGTAGATTTTCAGATCCTGGTCGGCCGGGATGGCTTCAACCAGCTCCACCTTGAACGCCTCGCCCTTCTCCTCGAAGAAGCTGATCGCCTTGTCGCGGCTCCACACTTCCTTGGTGAAAGGCGCGTCGCGGGCGATGATCTCGCGCATCTTCTTTTCGATGGCGGCGAAATCTTCCGGCGTGAACGGCTGGTTGCGGCTGAAATCGTAATAGAAGCCGTTTTCGATCACCGGGCCGATGGTCACCTGCGTGCCCGGCCACAGGCTCTGCACCGCTTCGGCAAGCACGTGGGCGCAATCGTGCCGGATCAGCTCCAGCGCGCGCGGATCGTCGCGGTTGATGAATTCGAGTTTCGCATCCTTGGTCAAAGGATCGGCGAGATCGGCGAGCACACCATCGACGGCCATCGCCACAGTACGCTTCGCCAGCGAGGGCGAAATGCCCTTGGCGATGTCGAGACCTGTGGTGCCGGGGGCGAATTGGCGCTGCGCGCCGTCAGGGAAAGTGACGGAAATCATATCGTCTCCTTGAGCTCAATCGCCGAAACGAGCCGGCGTAAGCGATGCGGGAGACCGGATATAGACAGAACAAGACAGCGAGGCAAGGAAGCGAGGCAAGGAATGCCTCGCCGCCCGTCACGGCAGTAACACCACCGGCCCCGCATGGGCAGCGCTTTCCGCGTCGCGATGGGCGGTTGCGGCTTCGGCGAGCGGATAGGTGCGGGTCGCCACGGTCTTGAGCACGCCTTGCCCGACGAGTTCGAACAGATCCTTCATCAGCTCTCGGAAACGTTGTGGATCGCCGAGGAAATAATGCACCCCGGGGCGCCAGAGATTGAGCGTGCCTTTCAGCGACAGATCGATGATGTCGATCGGCGGCACGTGCCCCGAGGCATTGCCATAGTTCACCAGAGTGCCGAACGGCGCCGTGCAATCCATCGAGGGAATGAACGTATCCTTGCCGACACCATCGAGCACCGCCGTCACGCCTTGTGGCACGATGTCTTTCACCGCCTTCACGAAATCGGTCTGCCGATAGAGAATGGCATGATCGCAGCCATGCGCCTTGGCGATCTCCGCTTTATCAGCGCTGCCGACGGTGCCGATGACCGTTGCGCCATAATGCTTGCACCATTGCACCAGGATGAGCCCGACGCCGCTGGCAGCGGCATGAATCAATACGGTGTCGCCAGGCTTAGGCTGATAGATTTTATTGATGATGTTGGAGGCGGTGAGCCCCTTGAGCATGATCGAGGCCGCCTGCACGTCCGAGATATCGTCAGGGATCGGCGCCAGTCGCGCGGCGAAGACATTGCGCTCCTGCGCATAAGACCCGGTGTTCTGAAAAAAGCCGGCACCCATGCCGACATAACCGACCCGGTCACCCACGCGCCAGGTATCGACACCGGGCCCCAGCGCCGTCACCACGGCCGCCGCCTCATTGCCGAGGATGATTGGCATGGGCAGCGGGTCCTTCTGGTAGAAGCCGCCGCGCCGCACGTTGATGTCGGAAAAATTCAGCGCCACGGCGGTGTGGCGCACCCGCACTTCGCCGGGCCCCGGCGGCGGCAATTCGATATCCTCGAAACGCATGACGTCCGGCCCGCCATGGCCATGAATGCGTATGGCTTTGATCACGCCCCAGCTCCTTTTTCGCTTCCTCAAGCTTGTGCTTCTTAATCACAATAAGCTTTTGATCCAGAATAGAATACCTCTAATTATAGATATTCCCTATCGATCTTTAAGACATAATCGATTGGATCGATCTCAAACAAATTCCTATCTTGACCATGTCCGGAAGCCAAGGCGCGCCGCAGGCGCATCCAAAGGACATTCCGTTGACGCCAATGCGGCGAAGCCCGCTCCCAAAAAAGAAAGAGAGATACATGCTCGGCATCGGCTCGAAACTGCCTGCTTTTGACATCACCGGCGTGAAGCCCGGCTTCAACAACCATGAGGAAAAGGGCGTCAGCGCCTTCGAAACCCTCACCCAGGACAGCTTCGCCGGCAAGTGGAAGATCATCTTCTTCTACCCGAAGGACTTCACCTTCGTCTGCCCGACGGAGATCGCCGAATTCGCCCGCCTCAACGCGGAATTCGCCGACCGTGACGCTGTCGTCCTCGGCGGCTCGACCGACAACGAATTCGTCAAGCTCGCCTGGCGCCGCGACCACAAGGACCTGAAGAGCCTGCCGATCTGGCAGTTCGCCGACACCAAGGGTTCGCTGGTTGATGGCCTTGGCGTGCGCGCCGAAGACGGCACCTGCCACCGCTACACCTTCGTCGTCGATCCGCACAACGTCATCCAGCACGTCTATGCGACGGCTTCGAGCGTCGGCCGCGCGCCGAAGGACACGCTGCGTGTTCTCGACGCCCTGCAGACCGACGAACTGTGCGCTTGCAACCGCGAAGTCGGCGGCGAAACCCTGAAGGCGGCGTAACAAGTCAGGAAGGAAGCATCATGAGCATCGAAGCTCTGAAGGCCCGTATTCCCGATTTCGCCAAGGACGTCCGCCTCAATCTCTCGTCGCTTGCGGGCGACGAGAGCCTCGGCCAGCAGACCAAATGGGGCCTGCTGCTGGCGGTGGCGATCTCGACGCGCAATGCGGAAGTCGCAAGCGCCATCGGCGCGGAAGCTGCTGGCCAGCTTTCGCCCGAAGCCGCCCAGGCGGCACGCGCGGCGGCGTCGATCATGGCGATGAACAATGTCTACTATCGCTTTGTTCACCTCGCCTCGAACAAGGAATACGGCACGTTGCCGGCAAAGCTGCGCATGAACGTCATCGGCAATCCGGGTGTTCCGAAGACCGATTTCGAACTGTGGTCGCTGGCGGTTTCCGCCATCAACGGCTGCGGCATGTGCATCGATGCCCATGAGAAAGTGCTGCGCGAACACGGCGTCGAAGCCGCAACCGTGCAGACGGCGGTGCGCTATGCTGCCATCCTGCAATCGGTAGCTGTCGCCATCGAAGCCGGCGACGCGGAAGCCCAGGCGCTCGAACAAGCCGCCTGATCCACAACGCTCCGTAAGAGTGGAACTCCCGGACCTTGGTCCGGGAGTTTTATTTTGGTCGAACTCACTCCGCCGCGAGTGGCAGCTTTCCTGCTTCCGACAGCTTGCGATATTTCTCGCTCTGCGAACGCACCGTCGCCATCAGCACATCCGGATTGCCCGGATAAGGGTCGGCGGCGGCATTGCTGAGAAACGCCTTTGTCTCAGGCGTTTTCACGATGGCGTTGAGCAGACCTTCCAGCTTGTCGCGAACATCCTGTGGCGTGCCCGCCGGCGCGAAAATGGCGAACCAGGGCGTCATGTCGAAATCGGCGACGCCCTGCTCCTGCATCGTCGGCACATCCGGCGCCAGCGAGATGCGCTGCGGCGAGGTGACAGCGAGCATGCGCACCTGGCCGCGCTCCGCCGGACCTTTCACTCCCGTCGAATCCATGAAGAAGAAATCGAGATCGCCGGCGGCCAGCTCAGTCGCTGCCATCGCGGACGCCTTGTAAGGCACGCGTTGCGCGTTCACGCCGATCGCATCGAGATAGATTTCCGCCGAGGCCAGCGAGATCGACGTCGGCGCGCCATAACGTGCCCGTGTGCCTTTCTCCTTCAGGCTTTTCGTCAGGTCAGCGACGCTGTGGATGTCCGACTTTCCGGAAACGACAAGCACGAAAGCCGCGCGCGCCAGCGTGGTGATCGGCGCGAAGTCCGACAGTTTGAAACCGAGATTCTTGTAGAGATAGAAATTGCCGGTCAAAGGATTGCTGGTCGAGAACAGCAGCGTATAGCCGTCGGGCTTGGCAGAGGCCACCGCCTGTGTCGCCAGATTACCGCCGGCGCCCGGCCTGTTCTCGACGACGACGGTCTGATTGGTCGCTTTCGCCAGTTGATCGGCAAAATAACGGCACAGCAGATCAGCGCCACCGCCGGCTGGAAGGCCGATAAGAATGCGCACCGGTTTTGATGGATAATCCTGCGCCATCATCGGCGATGATGCGACAACAAAAAACGCGCAGACAAAAAGCCGTCGAAGCCGCGACGTCATTTCTCCCTCCCTCGATCATTTCTTATCTAAAACGAGGCGCGCCCTCTCCCGGCGCGCCCCGCCTGTCACGCAATCAAGCGTAACCTGGAACCACGCGCACGTCGATCAGCGCGACGCCACCGGCTTCCACGGCCGCGATGGCCCCCGGCAGAGCCGCTTCCAGCTCGGCGATGGTGCGCACCGGCCCGATGCCGGTTGCGCCCTGACCCTGGGCGATCTGCGCCAGGTCGATGTCGGGATCGATCATCTTCTGGCCGATCCACTTGTTCTCCGGTGGGCGCGTCCGCGTGTGGGCCACGCGCTCCTGATGCAATTCGTCGTTGTAGAACGAGGAATTGTTGGAGACGACGATGAGCAGCGGAATGCGGTAATGCACCGCCGTCCACAACACCGTCGCGCCCATCAGGAAGTCGCCATCGCCCAGCACCGCGACCGGAAAGCGGCCGCTGCCGCGCAGCGCCAATGCCGAACCCACGGCAATGCCTGGACCAGCCGCCAGGCCGCCACCGCCGGCGCCACCGAAGTAAGCCAGCGGATGGTCGATCGGCCACCAGCTCTCGTGCCAGGCGATCGTCGTGTGCAGCAGCGACACCTCGCGCTTGCCGAGAGCCTTGCGCAGCGCCAGCGCCAGATCGCGCACCAGCGGCTGCTCGTTGGCGCCGCGCAGTGCCAGATCGCGCTTCGGCCGCACGTCCTTCGACCAGACTTCTTTTTTCGCCGAGCCCAGCGCCTTCACCAGCGCCGCCACGGTGAGATCGGTGTCGGCCGAGACGAACAGATCCGCCGGCGGCAGCACCTGATGATCCATGCTCCAGCCGTTGTGGATGCGATGGTCCATCGAGACGTTGATGATCTTGCCCGTCGGCGCGCCGCCTTCGACACACGACAGCAGGAAACCACCGATATCGACCGCGTCGAAGGCCAGGATCAGATCCGCCTCGCGGACCAAGGCCGCGAGATGCTTCTCAGCCTGCATATGGGCGCAACCCGCGTGCAGCGGATGTTCCGTCGGGAAAACCGCCGAGGATTTCAGGTCGGTTATGACAGGCGCGCCAAGCCGCTCGGCCAAAGCCACGCGATTGTCCCAGGCTGCCTGCGCACGCGAACCGCGACCATAGAAGATCACCGGCTTCTTCGCGCCTTCGATCAGCTTCTTGGCTTGCGCCACCAGGTCTTCGCTGGGGCCCAGCACCACCGGCGGTCCATAGCGCTTGACATCCATCGGCGGCAAGTCTTTCGCCAACGGATCTTCCTGCAGACCGACGTCGAGATTGACGTAGACCGGACCCTTCGGCGTCGTCTCGGCGATCCAGCGCGCGCGCACGATGGCTTCGCGTGCCGCCGCCGGCGAACCCGGCTGATCGTCCCACTTCACATAATTGCGGATCATCGACGCTTGATCGCGCGACGTATGAATCCATTCGATCCACGGCCGGCGGCGGGCAGCATCGAGATAGCCCGTCGCACCCATGATCAGGACGGGCATGCGATCGCACCAGGCGTTGAAGATCGCCATCGAGGCATGCATCAGGCCGACATTCGAATGAACCGCGGCGGCCATCGCCTTTTCAGTCACCTTGGCCCAGCCCTGCGCGATGTGAACGGCATGTTCTTCATGCAGGCACAGCAGCATCTGCGGCTTGGTATTGCCGAGATAGTTGACGATGGAATCGTGCAGGCCGCGATAGCTGGCGCCCGGGTTGAGCGCGATATAGGGCACGTCCAGGTCGCGCAGCGTTTCGGCGACCACGTCGCTGCCGAAGCTCGCCTTGGGCGCCAGCGGCCCCTTGGGATCCTCGACCCGCGCAACGTTATGGCCAGCGCCAGGGGTCATTTTATCGTCCACACTTTCCTCCCATCTATTGATGCCGACGCCCGCGGGCGCGAATTCTGGTGCGGCCTCCGGCGACGCCGCACCAGCTATGCCTTGCAAACCTATTGTGCCTCGATCTTGGCAAGATCGATCAGCTTACGCCATTTTTCGATCTGTCCATCCCAATAGGCGTCGATTTTGTCGGGTGCCAAAGTAAAGGGCACGGAAGCGGCCGTTGCCAGGAATTTGGCGGTATCGGGCTCTTCCACCGCCTGTTTCATCCAACCGCGCAATTTATCGACGATCGGTTTCGGCGTCTTGGCCGGCGCCGCCAAGGCCATCCAGCCGGTCAGTTCATAGTCCTTCACGCCAGCCTCATCCATCGTGGGAATGTCGGGCGCAAAGGACATGCGCTGCGGTAAGGTAACGGCGAGGGCCTTGAGCTGGCCTCCGACGATCTGCCCCATGCCGAAGGGAGCATCGACAAACATGAAGTCGAGCACGCCATTGCCCAATTCGCGGGCAGCATCCTGTGTCGTTTTGTAGGGCACGTTCAGAGTATCGAGCCCCACCATCGACTTGTAGAGTTCACCCACCGCCATACCGGTAGAGCTACCTGATCCGTATTGGGCCTTGTCGCCCTTCTTTTTCAGCAAATCAGTCAGTTCGGCCACGGTCTTGACCGCGCTCTTGGGATTGACCGCCAGCAGGAAGCCATACTGGCTGCCGGGCGAGATCATCGTGAAATCCCGGCGGGCGTCGTAGTTCAGCTTTTTGTAGAGAAACATATTGGCCGAATAGACCGAGCTGGGCGCCCACATCAGCGTGTAGCCGTCAGGCGTCGCGCGAGCGACTTCCTGAGCCGCGATATTGCCATTGGCACCCGGCTTGTTGAGGACGACGATCGTTTGTCCCGACAACCGTTGCAATTTAGCCGCGAAAAAACGGCCTGGAATATCAACGCCGCCGCCAGGCGGATAACCCATGATCAGTGAAATCGTCTTCGTTGGATAGTCTTGTGCCTGGGCGGGCGCTGCCACCATCGTCGCCAGACAGAATGCTATCGCATAACGGAATGCCATCCCCATTTCCTCCACATCTTTCGGGCGGGTTCCCCCCGCCGTTGCCGCCTTCTAGCCCAGGCAATGGGAATATGGCTATGGCCGGCCGCAAAATTTCTCGCGCGACCAGCCAGGGAACGCCTGAAATATGTTGCACCCAGCCGCGATCCACTTCACAACGCCCGTCGTTTCGGATGTAGTCCCGTTGGATTTCGTCTTTTCATAAAAAAGAGCGGCCAGAGCCGCGTCGGAGGAAACAATGACCATTTTGCAGAAAGCCGGCACCGCGATCGACCTCGATCGCTACAGCTTGCGCCGGTTTCTCAAGGAAATCGAAGCACTCGGCGAACTGGAGACCCATGACGAGCCGGTCGATCTCGCCGATCTTGCCCAGCATTTCGAAGGTTCGCCGAAAGCGGTCTATTTCCGCAAGGCAGGCCCCGAGGGTGCCGAACTGATCGGCAATGTCACCGCCAGCCGCGCCCGTATTGCCCGCGCTTTCAACACCACGCCGGATAAGCTGCTGCACGAAATTCTGCGCCGCCTCGACAACCGGCCGCAGATGATCGAGGTCAGCCGCGCCGAAGCGCCGGTGCAACAGGTGGTGCTGACAGGCGATGACGCCGATCTCACCCGCCTGCCGGCCCATCTCCAGCACGGCCTCGACGGCGCGCCCTATATCTCCGCCGGCGTCGACATCGTGCGCGATCCCGCCACCGGCCTCACCAATGTCGGCATGCGCCGTCTGATGCTGCGCGGCCGTCAGGAAGCCGGCGTCGACCTTCTGTCGCCCAGCGATCTCAAGGCGATCTACGAAGCCAGCGCCCGCCGCGGTGAGAAACTGCCGATCGCCTTCGTGCTTGGCGCCCATCCGGTCGATCATGTCTCGGCGGTGATGCGCCTGCCGATCGACGAAGTCGGCATCATGGCGTCGCTGCGCGATGGCCCGATGCCCATGGTCAAATGCATCACCAACGATCTGATGGTGCCCGCCGACGCCGAAATGATCCTGGAAGGCTATATCGACGAGCGCGGCCATGTGGAGCCGGAAGGGCCCTATGGCGAATTTCTCGGCTACTATGGCGAGCTGAAGATGAATCCGGTCTTCCATCTGACCGCCATCACCAAGCGCAGCGACGCCTTGTTCCAGACCTCGACCATCGGCGGCCGCACGATGGATTGCACCGACACCTCGCAGCTCAACGCCACCCGCGCCGAAGTGACCTTGTGGCGAGCATTGCAGACGGCCGTGCGCGAGCCCGTCGACATCAACGTGCTCACAGCCTCGGGCGGTGGCCTGCATGTGCGCGTGGCGATCCGCCAGCGCGTACCGGGCGAAGCCCGCAATGCCATCGCCGCCGTCTTCGGCTCGGTCTCCAACGCCAAACATGTCTGGGTGGTCGATCCCGACGTCGACATCCGCTCCGACGGCCAGGTCGACTGGGCAATGGCGACCCGCTTTCAAGCCGATCGCGATCTGGTCATCCAGTCGGGTTTCCGCGCCATTCCGCTCGACCCGTCCCTGAATGGGGCCCGCACCGGCGCCAAGGCCGGCTTCGACTGCACCCTGCCCTTCGCCCAGACCTTGGCCGGCCCGCCGATCATCCCCGAACCGCCGCGCTATGGCGGCAAGCGCTTCCCCAGCGTCGAGGCCGCCATTGAGGACGGCCCGAAGTTCTTCGAGGACCTGATGGCCGCCACCGGCAGCCGCGACGGCCGCGAAATCGTCCTGGTCCTGGAAAAACTGCGCCTGGCAGGCAAAGTCGGTCGCGACAAAGAGGGTCGCTGGATCCCGCACAAGACCTAGACCGGTCGTCAACAGCCAGATCCCACGATCGCCGTAATATTGACATTGCCCGGCGCTTCGTTACGCCCTTGAGTTGAGGGTCCCCGGAGCGGGATGCGAAAAGTGGTCTCCGCCTTTCGCACGCCGCTCCCATCACAGGAATCGGTCCGCGGAACCGACGCATGCACATCCTGCGTATCGTCCTGCTTGCCATCGCCTTGGTCGCCAGCGCCTATCTGAGCTGGCGCTTCTTCGATGGCGCGCTGAACTACCGCGAGGCCCAGCGCCTTGAGACGCAGCAGGCGGCTGACCAGCCGTCGGCGGCACAACTCGCCGAAGAGCGCACCGCGATCGCCAATCTGCTGACGCAGACGCCCGAATTCACCACCTATTTCGACGCCATCCGCGCCGCCTATCCGGCCGACCACACCCGCATGTTCGACACATTCGCCGAGCGCGCCGCGCGTGGTCATCGCACCGGCACGCCCGACTTCTATCTGACCGAGGCGATGCGATCCCTGCGGCACAGCCGCGGCATCTTGGCGGCGAAAGCGTCCGACGCCGCCTTGCAGAATGTCTTCGACCGGCAATTCGACGTGTTGCGCGCCATGGAAGCGGCGGACCCGCAGGTCTGCGCCGATTTCCTGCATGGCGGCGCCGCGTCGGGCTTTTTCGATTTCGCCCAGGCCAATCGCCCGCTGATGGCGAAACTGGCGCAAGCCAACCTCGATGCGATGATCGACGGCCAGAAAAGCACCGACAAGCGCGAAGCCCCCAGCGACAGCGACTTCCGCACGCTGGAAGACGCGCTGCGCGCACGCGGCCTCGACACGCCCGAGATCGAATCCCTGCTCGATGCCCACACGCCCGATCCGCCCTTGCCCGATGCCACCATGTGTCGCGCCGGACGAATCTTTCTTGAGGCCTTGCGCGATCTGCCCGAGGACCTCAGACTGCGCGTCTATTCACTTGCCGTCGAGTTGCAGGCGCGCAGCTAGGGCATAAACGACTGAAGAGCAAAACGTCTAAGGGAGGGGCGACGTGATCGACAAAGCCTATGTGATCACCATGGCGAAATACAATTCATGGCAGAACAAAAGCCTCTATGACGCTGCGGCAACCCTCTCCGATGAGGAGCGACGCCAGCAGCGCGGCGCGTTCTTTGGCTCCATCCACACCACGTTCAACCATCTGCTATGGGCCGATCGCGTCTGGCTCGACCGCTTTCTCGGCGAAGGCGCTTTTCAAATGGCGCCCAAGGATGGGCTCGCCATGCATGACAGCTTCGACGAATTGAGCGACGTACGCCGCGCCACCGATACGAAGATCGAACGATGGGCCGAAGACCTCGATCCGAATTGGCTCAAGGGTGACCTATCGTGGTACTCGGGGTTGTTGAAGAAAGATATGTCGATGTCGAAACAGCATCTCATCGCTCACTTCTTCAATCACGAAACGCATCATCGCGGCCAAGTGCACGCCATGTTGACCATGGCCGGCGCCAAGCCGGAAGACACCGATCTGATGCTGCTGCGGGTATAGACGCCTCAATCAAAAGGAAAGCAAATGGGGGAAGAGAAGCGCAAACAGCGTGCGAAATTTATCTACGGCACAACCACGAGCGCTGAAATCAAATCAATTGAGGTGATGTGCGATCCGTCAAAGGAACAATTTTCATTCGGAAACGGAGTGACCGACTTCTATTCAGAAATGAGCTACGAGAGGGTAAAGGGCCCGAAGATTCTATCCCGTGTGCCAATGGCTAATGATCAGCTCCATTGGCGAGAGCATGAAGCCTTGAGGCAGAACTACGAGTTTGTCGTAGCTGTAGATACGAATACGATTTCCATAGATGGAAAACGAATATCTGTTACAGGCGTTACAATTGCGACACACTCAGCAGCAAATTTCTCCATCGAGTTAGGAGAATTCTGGGAGTTTGACGTACCCTTCTGCTTTGCTTTGACGGGAGTAAAAGAAAAGCCGGAGAACTTTGGATGGGCGTACTCTTTGGAGCAGTTAGTTGCCCGAAAACTCATCACGCCGGCGACCAAAGTTGGTATGATAGTAGACTCTGATCTCGGCAATATTCCCGCTTACAACGCCCGGAAAAAGGAATTCATATCCGGCAACCTTCTGCCACCAAGCGTGCAGCTTATCTACGCGAGCAGCGATGTCGGGATGGAAAGCATCGCAAATAAGGCGCTGAAAACAGCAGATTCCGTATCGTCACAGATCATATCTGCTTTGCGGGCAGGAGCGATATCGCTAGGGCCTACCGAGGAGAACCCCTGGTATGAATCGGCCCGTATTATTCTAGTAAATAAAAGGCTTGATACCCGCCTATAAAAATCGTCCGTGAAGCAGACAGGGGAAGCTATTGGATCAATATGAATTCAACCCGAACAGGCAGCCGGAAGAGGCTCTTGTTGCCATTGGAGTCGCCTCTCTATCAATAGCACAGATCGAAGACCAAGTAAGAAATGCGATCGCCGGCCTAGCTGAAATTGATTACGAACTTGGTGGGGCGATGACGACTCATATCCCCTTTCAGACTTGCCTAGATATCCTTCTAACTATGGGCGACGTGGCGCTCGCCAAACCCGAGCCCCAAAACACACTAAAAAAGCTCGTTTCTACGCTGAAGGATGCGAACAAACGGCGTAACAAGCTTGTACATCGGCAATTAGCGACTCGAGAACGAGACAACACGCTTCATTTTATAGTTAGAAGCGCTCGTGGTTCATTTGTCGTCAGCACTGAGAAGACGAGCGTTCGCGCGCTTCAAGCAGACGCCGCCGCTATCTACAAAGCCAGCATGGAGCTTCAGAGCTTTATTTCGATACACAAGCTCGAACCTCCATTTGAGATGCATCGCGAGCTCAAACGGTAAGTCAAACAGAATTGTGAAACGCTTCAGTTCTTCACTTCGTCGCACCGCAACGGGCCCCGCCACTGGCCGTAACGCCAGGGCCTGCGCCAGTCGGCACCCTCGGGCAAGGTTTCGGGCACCGGATCATAGCCCGCGGTGCCGCCGGGCCGGCAGCGACAGATGCGCGCCAATCCCATCCAGCCGCCTGGCCAGAAACCATGGGCCTGAATGGCTTCATCGGTGAATTGCGAACAAGTCGGCAGATGGCGGCACGTGCGCCCAACCAAGGACGACAGCGTGAGCTGATACGTCCGGATCAGAACATGGGCGGTGGAGCGCAGCATGATCTGCTCCGCTTTACGATCAACCTTGCAGGGCCGCGGCCGGCGCGGCGCCCGCCGATTGCGCTTCGATGGCATCGAGCGCCTTCACCACCGCATCGAAGGTCAGCAGGGTCGAGGCATGCCGCGCCTTGTAGTCGCGCACTGGTTCGAGCACGGCGATATCGGCCCATTTGCCGTCACGCGGCGGCGCGCCATTCTCCTTGAGCATCTTGCGAACGGTCTCGCGCAGCGCCCGCAGTTCCTGCGGCGTCGCGCCGATGATGTTGCGCGCCATGATCGATGAAGACGCCTGGCCGAGCGCGCACGCCTTCACATCGTGGGCGAAATCGGACACATGCCCATCCTTGAGATCGAGGTCGATCGTGACCGTCGATCCACAGAGTTTGGAATGGGCCGTGGCACTGGCTTGCGGATGATCGAGACGCCCCTGACGGGGAATATCAGCAGCCAGTTCCAAAATGCGCTTGTTGTAGACCTCGTTGAGCATGGCAGGTGTGTCCGGATGACGCGCCTCGATCAAAATCCACGAAGCGGCCATCGAAAAAGCAGTTTGCGTTTCTATATAATTGCGCTGGTAGCCTTGTTTCAAGGCTTGAAGCACGGGCTACGAATGTAAAATACTGAAATACTTGTCGCTTCCTTCGTTACCGCATAGAAAGGAACGAAACGAGCAGAAAAGGTCAGTAGTCCCTCATACGGCATCCCCTTAGGATGCCCTGTCAACACACCCTAGGAGGCACCATGGACGCCGTGGTTAAGACCTCGACCCATCAGCCAATCGAGGCACGTTCTACCTCACAGGCCGAAGCGTCGACCAAGCATACTCTGCGCCCCACACGCGAAGAGGCGGAAGAAGCCGTTCGCACGTTACTGCGCTGGGTTGGCGAAAATCCGGGCCGTGAAGGTTTGATCGATACGCCCAAACGCGTCGTCAAAGCCTATGAAGAATTCTTTCAAGGCTACAACCAGGATCCCGACGAAGTTCTCGACAAGGTCTTCGAAGAGGTCGACGGCTACGACGACATGGTCTTGGTGCGGGACATTCCTTTCTCCTCGCATTGCGAACATCACATGGTGCCTTTCGTCGGCACGGCGCATGTCGCCTATTATCCCAATGGCGGCGTCGTCGGTCTGTCGAAGCTGGCCCGCATTGTCGATGTTTTCGCGCGTCGCTTGCAGACGCAGGAGACCATGACGGCGCAGATCGCCGACGCGCTCGAACAGGCGTTGAAGCCGTTCGGCGTCGCCGTGCTCGTCGATGCGGAACATATGTGTATGTCGCTGCGCGGCGTGCGCAAGGCAGGCGCCTCGACGGTGACGAGCCGTTTCACCGGCCGCTTCCGCGACCCGGCCGAACAGGCCCGCTTCTTCACTATGGTGCGTGGCGCGCGCTAGCACGCGACCACCGTCGGCTGCTAACGCCCCGGCAGCACCAGCACCTTCGTGCGGATCGGCAGCATCGCCCGGCTCAGCACGACGGTGGGTGTTTGCGAAAACTCGACGGGATATTGCTCGCGCGCCAGATCGAGAAAGCGGCTTAGAGTCGACTGGCTGAAGTAGTGCATCGGAATGACGAGTTGCGGCGCGATCTGCTGCACCACTTTGAACATCTGCGGCGTCGACAGCGTATAGCTGCCATCCACCGGCACCAAAGCCACGTCGACGCGGCCGATCTGTTTGATGTGCTCGTCGGTCAATTCGTGATGCAGGTGGCCGAGATGAGCGACGCAAATCTGCGTGGCTTCGAAGACGAAAATGGAATTGCCGGCGACATCGGTGCCGCCCTGCCAATCGCGGATGTTGGTGACGATGTTGCGGATACGCATGTCGCCGATGGTGACGTCATGCGACGCCGGACCGCCTTCCGGATTCCAGCCGCGCAGAACCGTGCGGATGCCAGGATCGGGACGATTGGTGTAGTGGGTCGAATGCGCGCGGTTCATTGTCACCACATTCGGCACCAGCGACGGCTTGACGTAGTCATTGTAGTCGGTGGCGACCGTGAGACCCGCCGGCGTTTCCATGAGGAAGGTGGCATGGCCGACAAAGGTCAGCGCCAGTTCGTCCGCATTGACGACCGCCGGAATGATCCGCGCCGGCCCTTGCGACACCAGCCTCGGACAGCCTTCCGCCTGCGGTTCATTCGGCGTCTGCGCGAAGGCCGCAGGCACCAGCCACATCATCGCCAGCGCGATCGCGCCCCAAAAGCCGACACGCCCCACCATTTCCATCCAGCCGTCCCCCCATGTTAGAAGCCGCGACGCACACAGAGGCCATCATGACCGAACGCCCATCCAAACACGACATCGAAGAAGGCACAGCCTTCACACCGAAATTTGATCGCGACGGTCTCATCACCTGCGTGACCACGGAAGCGCGGACCGGCGAAATCCTGATGGTGGCGTGGATGAATGCCGAAGCCCTGCGGCTGACGCTCGAGACCTCCATCGCCCATTACTGGTCGCGTTCGCGCCAAAGCCTGTGGCGCAAGGGCGATACGTCAGGCCAGGTGCAGACCGTGGTTGAAATGCGCACCGATTGCGACCAGGACACCATTCTCCTCAAGGTTGAAGTCGGCGGCGATGGCCACGCCTGCCACACCGGCCGCCACTCCTGCTTCTATCGCAAAGTGCTCCCCGGCACGGACATGCGACTGGAATTTACCTAAAGACATCATATTTGAGCGGTTCACGGCCTATTCACCGCGTCCATTAAACTTTTAGCCGAACTTTCGCCTTATGGTGCCGGTTTGGCTAAAGGGGCAAAGCCCGTTTTGTCGGGCGACTGAAACAGCGAAGTTCGTGTCATGCGCCTGTTCGGTTCCATCATCCCAATGAAAAACGCCGACGAGAGCGGCCCCACTCCAGTTGTGCCTGCGGTGACGGTCAAACCGCGCCGTAAGATCGGCTTGGCGCTCGGCGCCGGTGGAGCCCGTGGCTGGTCGCATATCGGCGTCCTCCAGGAACTGGAGGCCAATGGCCTGAAACCGGACGTGATCGCTGGCGCCTCCATCGGCGCGGTGGCCGGCGGCTGCTGGGCCGGCGGCCGGCTGGCCGAACTGGAGGAATTCGCCCGCTCGCTGACCAAGCGGCGAGTGTTCAGCCTGCTCGACGTCTCCCTCTCCGGCGCCGGCCTCATCGCCGGCAATCGCCTGCGCGCCCGGCTCGAAGCCGCGCTCGGCGAGACCAAGATCGAGGATCTGCCGCTCAAATTCCTCGCCGTCGCCACCGAAATGGGCACCGGCCATGAAATCTGGCTGCAACACGGCCCATTGGTCGAAGCCATGCGGGCGTCCTATGCCCTGCCTGGCATTTTCGAACCGGTTTCGATCAACGGCCGGTGGCTGTTCGACGGTGCCCTAGTCAATCCGGTGCCGGTCACGGCCTGCCGAGCGCTCGGCGCCGATTTCGTCATCGCGGTCAATCTTGTCGCCGACACCCGCCTGCGCCCGACGGTGATCCGCGACGATGACTTCGTCGAAGAAGCCGCAGCCGAAGCCTCTCCCATGCCGGCCCGCAAGCGCTATGGCCTCTTCCGCCGCCAGTTCGATCGCAACGCCACCGGCGCGCCCGGCCTCGCCACCGCCATGGTCGAAGCCTTCAACATCACCCAGGACCGCATCGCCCGCGCCCGCCTGGCCGGCGATCCCCCCGATGCCAGCATCGGCGCCAAGCTCGGCCGCATCGGCTTCTTCGACTTCCACCGCGCCGATGAAATGATCGCGCTCGGTCGCGAAGCCACCCGCAAGGCCCTGCCGGAAATCCGCGAAGAAATGGAAATGCGCGCGCCGGTGTGAAGCATTCTTGCCCGCCCAGCTTGACCCATCAAAGCCAATGCAGCGAAAGTCCGCTTTCGCGCGCGAAATGGAGTGGCGGGTGAAAGACAAAGCCAAGGCACCGGGGCAAGCCGCTGTGCATACCCGTATCAAGACACCCAAGAACGCGCCGAAGCGGCTGAAGCCGCATCAATTGGAAATCTTCAGCGCCATCGCCTCGACGGGCAGCATCACTGGTGCTGCTAAATTCCTCAACATTTCGCAGCCTGGGGTGAGCCGCAGCCTTGCCGATTTTGAGCGCGAGATCGGCTTCACTTTGTTCGTGCGCGACAAGAAGCGCCTGTTCATCACACCGGAAGGTTCGGCCTTTCACGAAGAACTGAGCCGCAGTTTCACCGGCCTGGAACGCCTCGCCAAAGCCGCGGAAGAAATCCGCCAGATGCGGCGCGGCCATATCCGCATCATGACCATGCCGGCGCTCTGTTATGGCGCGGTTCCCAAGGCCATCAAAAGCTTCCTCGACCGTCACGATTCCCTGAGCCTCAATTTCGAGGCGCAGAATTCGCAACGGGTAATTGAAAGCGTCGCCAGCCAATATGCCGACATAGGCATCGCGCAGGTGCCCGCCTCCTATCCGGGCGTCGCCATTCATTCCTCGTTCCGTTCCGATGCGGTCTGCGTGATGCCGCCTGGCCATCCTCTGTGCGCCCGCAAGATCATTCGCCCGTCCGACTTGCAGGAGCATCCGCTGATCGCTTTGCCGCCCAGCAGTATGGCCGGGCAACAGCTCAATCACATTCTGCGCGAAGCTGGCCTCAATATCGTGCCACGTGTCGAAACGCTCACCTCATTCGCCGCTTGCGCGATGGTCGTTGAAGGGCTCGGCGTCGCCGTCGTGGATCCCTTCACGTCGGCCGCCTTCACACGCGGTCAACTCGAACAGCGCCCCTTCCGCCCCATCGTCAATTTCGGCTTCCGCCTGCTCTATCCGGAACACCGGATCATCTCCAATGCCGCCCACGCTTTGATGGAGCATTTGGCGAAGGCATTGTCGGCGGATGCCCGTGTGGCTGGTCGAAGCTGACGGCCGTCTTTTCCGGCAAGATGGGTTCCATACCGTCCAGGCATGACGTTCGGAAGGAATAATATTTCGCCGCATCACGCCCCGCGCCCTATCATTGTGTCGACATGAGGCTGCCGCCATTCTTGCGCCGGCAGCAATCTGAAACGGCCGATGCGAGCGAGGCGAGGGAATGTCGATTCTATTGGACAAGCGCGCCAACGGCGTCGCTTGGGTGACGATCAACCGACCACAAGTGCTCAATGCCTTGGATATACCCGCCAAGGAACGTCTCGGCGAAATCTGGCAGGAAATCGCCGATGACGAGCAGGTGCGCGTCGCCGTGCTCACCGGCGCGGGCGAGAAAGCCTTCTGCGCCGGTTCGGACATCAAGGAAATCAATCGCACCGGGCGCATGGTCTCGACCGAAACCCTCATGCGCGCCATTCCCAGCGTCGGCGTCCCCCTGTTCAAGCCCGTCATCGCCGCCATGCATGGCTATTGCATCGGCATGGGTATGACCCTGGCCCTGCATTGCGATTTACGGCTCGCCGCGACCAATGCCGTGATCGGTTATCCCGAAGTCAAACACGGCATGATTTCCGGCGTGAGCGCGATGCGCCTGCCGCAGCTCATCCCCAATGCCTTCGCCATGGAAATGATGCTGATGGCTCGCAACATCTCCGCCGAGGAAGGCAAACGCATCGGCCTCATCAACGCCGTGGTCGAGGACGTGCAGGGTGAAGCCGATAAATGGACTTCCACGATCGCCAGCTATTCGCCGGCCGCGGTGCAGGCCACCAAACGCCTTGCCATTTTCCCGCGACGCATAAGCGAAACGGAGAATACTGAGATCGCGGCAGCACGCACCTGGATCGAAACCAAGGACGACTACAAGGACGGCGCCGCCGCGTTCGAACAGAAGGCTTGATCGCCTCGTCGTTGCATCCGATGGAGCGGCCCGCGCCGCAGAAAGCTGAGACCACCATGCCCTTGATGAAAGCCGTCACGTTTCGCGATTTCGGCGGCCCTGAGATGCTGCAGGCCACCGAAGTGCAGCGCCCCGAACCCGGCCCCAGCGACGTTCTGGTGAAAATTCACGCCGCCGGCATCTGCTATCATGACGTGCTGTCGCGCGCCGGAAAGATTCCGCGCGACAAGCCCGGCCAGATTCTCGGTCACGAAATCGCCGGCGAGATCGCCGCCGTCGGTTCCGACGTTTCGCCCGACCGCATCGGCGAACGCGTCGTCATCTATCAGCGCCTGTCCTGCGGCACCTGCCGCTATTGCCTGGGCGGCCGCCACGATCTGTGTCGCAACAGCCGCGTGCTCGGCGAGAATGGCGGAGGCGGCTATGCGGAATTCACCTGCGTGCCGGCCCGTAATACAATCGCCATTCCCGATGGCCTCGACATGACCACGGCCGCCCTCGCCGTCTGCCCGATCGGCACCTGCGTGCGCGCCACCCTGGGCGTCGCCGAGGCCGGCCCTGGCGATAAAGTGCTGATCACCGGCGCTGGCGGCGGCTTGGGATTGCACCAGATTCAAGTCGCCAAGAGCGTCAAGGCGCATGTCATCGCGGTGACGAGTTCGGAAGAGAAAGTCGACATCATCAAGCAGGCTGGCGCCGATGAAGTCATCATCAGTCCCGATCTGAAATTCAGCAAGGAGGTGTGGCGGCTGACCGAAAAGCAAGGCGTCGATATCGTTCTTGAGAATGTCGTCACTGGAACGTTCGGCGAAAGCCTGCGATCGACAGCGCAGAACGCCATCGTCGTGGTTCTGGGCAATATCGGCACGCAACCCGTTGCCGTCGATCCGGGCCTGGTGATCGTACGGCGTATCCGGATCGCCGGCTCGGGCAATGCCACCTATGCCGACGTGCATCGCGCCTTGCACCTGCTTTCGATCGGCGCGGTCAAACCGTTCATCGGCCAGGTTCTCCGTTTCCCGGAAGTCGGCCAAGGCCATGCGCTGATGGAACAGAAAGCCGTCGTCGGCCGTGTCGTTCTGAACGGTTGGTAACATGCATATCGGCACGAAATGGGCGCAGCTCGCCCGGCGCCATGCGGACAAAACCGCCATCATCGACGATGCCGGACATTGGTCGTACCTGCAGTTCGGGTCGAGGATCAATCGTCTCGGAAACGCCTTGCTGGGGCTCGGTCTCGTCACCGGCGACCGGGTCGCGCTGCTGGCGCCCGACATCCGCGAATATCTCGAAGCCGACTATGGCATGATGGCGGCGGGCCTCGTCCGCGTACCCCTCGATCCCCGCCTCACCCGCAACGAGCTGATCGCCCTCATGCGACATGCGGGCGTGCGGGCCGTGGTGTCTCATGCCTCCTTTGCCGAAAAGATCGCGGGCCTCAGCGCCGAGATCGAAAGCTTGGGGGCGATCATCACGATCGGCGGCAGCCGCGACGGAACCCTTGACTACGAAACACTTCTGGCCGCCGCATCGGACGGCGCACTGCCCGAAGGCGACGAGAACGATCTCGCCGCGCTGAATTTCAGCGGCGGCACCACGGGTGCGCCGAAAGCGACGATGATCCGCCATCGCAACTTGATGGCCGTGACGCAGAATACGATTCAGGGTTTCGAGATCGATCCGGAAGCGATCTTCCTCAACGTGCGTCCGCTCTGGCCGATCGCGCAAGTTGTCATGATGTCCTATCTCATGGCAGGCGCGACCGTGGTTCTCGGCGGCCGCTTCGATCCGGAGCAGTTCGCCGCGCAGATCGAACGCGCAGGCGCGACACGCACCTCGCTCGTTCCCACCCAATTGGTGCGCTTCGTCGAACACGCCAGTCCGAATGATGCCAGGCTCGCCCGATTGCAGGCAATTCATGTCGGCGGCTCGCGCATTCCGCCAACGGTTTTCGAGCGGGCGCTTGCGGTTCTCGGCCCGAAAATCGGCGTTCTCTACGGCCTCACCGAAGCGCCTGTTACCTGCTATCTGAAACCCCGCCAGTTGGCCGGCGATGGACGCCAGCGCCTGAGTGATTCCGTCGGCCAGGAGCTGTTTGGCTATCAGATCAAAATCGATGGCGCCGCCGACGATACCGCGCAGTCCGGCGAAGTCCTGATCCGCGGCGGCAATGTCATGGCCGGCTACTGGCAAAACGACATTGCCACCAGCGTGGCCCTGCAGGACGGCTGGCTGCACACCGGCGACGTCGGCCAGTTCGACGCCGCGGGCAATCTGTTCATCGTTGGTCGCCTGAAGGATGTCATCCGCTCCGGCAGCAGCACAGTCATCCCCAAGGAGGTCGAGGATGTCATCGGCCAACATCCGGCCGTCAGCGAAGTGGCGGTGTTGGGCCTCGCCGATGTGGAATGGGGCGAAGCCGTCACCGCCTTCGTCGTTTTGAAGACCGGCCAGTCCGTCTCCGAAATCGATCTGCAGGAGCATTGCCGCGCCCATCTCGCCAGCTACAAGAAGCCGCGCAAAGTCCATTTCGTCGCCAGCCTGCCCAGGTCCCATTATGGAAAGGTCTTGCAAGCGCAATTGATCGCCGAGGTCTTGGGGTGACAACGCAAGAAGCCAGCCGCGTTGAAGCACGCTTGCAGCAGCTCCATCGGAAACTGCCACCGCTCCCCGAGCCAGGCGGCCATTACGTGCCAGCGGTGCGCACTGGAAATCTGATCTTTCTGTCCGGCGCCATCGGCACGGCTTACGAGAATGACCGCTGGCATCTGCCGCTCAAGGGCAAACTCGGATCGGACCTGACGATCGAACAAGGACGTGAATCAGCGCGTCTTTGCGTGCTCAACCATCTGGCGGCGCTGCAACCGCTCATCGGCAATCTCGATCGCGTCCAGCGGATCGTGAAGCTCACCGGCTATGTGAACGCCGCCCCAGGCTTCACCAAAGCGCCCCTGGTTCTGGATGGCGCCTCGGCGCTTTTGGTCTCAGCCTTCGGACAAGACATCGGCAGCCACGCGCGCACCGCCGTCTATCAGCACGAGATGAGTTTCAATGCGCCCATCGAGACCGACCTCATCGTCGCCATCGCTCCCGACTGACGCTTACTGCTTGGCGATATTGCCGACTTTCATGATCTCTTCGTATTTCGTTTGCTCATCGCGCTCGAAATCCTGAAACGCCGCCCCGGTCGCGCCGGAGAATTCCAGTCCCTGCGCGCCAAACCACTTCAGCGTGTCCGGCGCCTTTCTCACATCTTGAACGGTGGCTTCGATCTTCGCCAAAACATTGGCTGGCAGACCGGCCGGCGCCCAGAGCCCATACCAGGTGTAGAATTCGAAATTGCCGAAGCCCGCTTCCGCGAAAGTCGGAACATCCGGCGCCAACGGACTGCGCGCCGTCCCGGAAATCGCCAGCGCCTTGACCTTGCCGCTCTGGGCCAGTGGCAGCGACGTCACCAGCGGATCCAGAAGCCCACTGACATGACCGCCGACCAGATCGTTCAAGACAGGCCCCGTGCCACGATAGAGCACGACCGGAATATTCAGACCGGCTTTGATCTTGAAAGACTCAGCCGACATATGGCCTGCCGATCCATAGCCCCCGGTCGACAAGTTATATTTGCTCGGATTGGCCTTGGCCCGATCGACGAAATCCTTTACGGACGTCGCCGCGTCCGGATGCACGATAAAGAGCAGCGGCCCCTTCGCGATTAACGCGATCTGCGTGAAATCCTTCATCGGGTCGAAGTTCGGCTTCTCCATCGCGACGATCGGATTGACCACGAAGGTCGATGCGCTGATCAGCAGGGAATAGCCATCGGCTCCCGCTTGGAGAACGGCATTGGCGCCGACGTTTCCCGATGCGCCAGGCCGGTTTTCGACGTAGAAATTCTGACCAAGCTTGTCCGACAGATGTTGTGCCATCACCCGCGCCACCACATCGACGGCACCGCCAGCGGCAAATGGAACGATCACACGAACCGGCCGGTTGGGATAGTCTTCGGCGCGAACGCTCATCAGGGGTAGGCATGCTATCGCGGCTGAGACCACGAGCATTTTGATTTGCCGTCGCATCATGCTTTCCCTTTTTTCTACGGAAAGTCGCGCATGCGCACGCCAAGAAGACCCATCAAACGCAACGGTCCTTTAGCGAGAGAAGCGACCTCCGTTCATGCCGATCAGAATGCGAATTAACGCACGGCCGCCAGGGGCGTTGAAATATCATGATGTATGAAGATCATACCGCTGAAGTATGGATCGCGGAGCTTAGTGCTCACGCACAAGGCAGCAAGCGCGCCGGGCCGCATGTCTGCGGTCATTCTGAATACTATATAGTCATGTCGCCGGCAAAGCGAAAGCGGACGCGCTCAGAGGTCCCGCCGATCAGGCAATGATCGTCGCGGCGCTCGCGCCCAACACCGTCAGAATATCCTGCGGCCGCAGGCGAATTTGCAACCCGCGCTGGCCGCCGTTGACGAAGACGAGGTCGTGGCCGAGCGCCTGCTCTTCCAGCACGATCTTCACTTTACGCATCTGGCCGAAGGGGCTGATGCCGCCAACCTTGTAGCCTGACAGGCGCTCCGCATCGGCCGGCTTCATCATCTGGCCGGACTTGCCGCCGACGGCCGCGGCAAGTTTCTTCATCGAGACCTCGTGGTCGGACGGCAGGATGACGCAGACCGGCTGATTGTCGATCATCGCCATCAAGGTCTTCAACACTTGATCGGCCGGCACGCCCAAAGCCTCCGCCGCCTGCAAGCCGATGCGGTCGGCGTTCGGATCATAGTCGTAGGTATGCAAGGTGAAGGCGAGCCCCGCCTTGTCGAGCATCTGGGTCGCGCGCGTTGCTTTCGCCATGCGATTACTGCATCTGCTCGCGGCGCGGTGCGAAACGCGGATCAAACAGACCGAAGAAGAAAAAGCCGACGATGAAGCCGCCGATATGCGCTTCCCAAGCGACGCCGGTTTCGGTGATGCCGAGCGGCACCGCCAACACGCCAACCGCCAGATTGATGACGAACCAGATGGCGATGAACTGCAGGATGCGCAAATTCTTCCAGCTATCGGCAAGGGTGACGGCGGGCACGCGCATCGCATCTTCGGCCTGCATCTGGAACGTATCGACCGGCCCCAAGGGTCCGCCAGGCTGAAAGATGAAACGGCAGGCCGCGCCCATGACGGCGGAGACGCCGGCGGACGCGCCAACCAGCGGAATGAACTGCACCGGATGCAGAAGATAGTAGGTGAGCGCGCCGGCAGCCGTGCCGACGAAAAACAATGCCAGGAACCGCACCGGCGCCAGCCGCTGCGCCACCGGCGCGCCGAAGGCCACCAGCCACAGGGAATTCATGCTCACATGCATCCAGTCCGCATGGAGGAAGCCGTAGGTCACCAAGGTCCAGGGTTGGAAACTGCCATCCCCCAGGAGATAGCGCGCCACGGCGAGCTGCGATCCATCCGAACCATTCGACAGGTCGGTGAGCGCCGTCGCGACCGCATCCGGATCGAAGTTGAATGTCATCCGTCCGGCGACATAGGCGAAGGTGCGAAACACCCAGCCGTCCTCATCGACTGTCAGTCCATACGTGCGGAAGGCATGGATGACGAAAAACAGGACGACGAGGGCAAGCACGACGCCGGGAAGATTGAAAACTTTTTCACGCTGCACGTCGGTCGGCGCCCATGGCTTGAAGAACACCTTCCAGATAGCGCACTGACGGGCGAAAATCCCGTCAACAAAAGGACAATGCCGTGAAAATAAAAAGGGAGCCCCAAAGGGGCTCCCCGGTTCGTTTTCACCGCCGGAGCCTGCGGTGACGGACGCCAGATCCAGATTGCCGAATGGAGCGCGCGGCAACCTGGGTGGTTGAACTTGTCATCTGTCGGAACGGCCACATCGCCCGACGAGACAATTATGAATTCAGCCCCCGGAGCCGACAACCGGCAAGCATTTTTAACCTTAATTTAAGGCCGACGGTATCCCACGGCATTTACGATCAATGACTTAGTCAACTTTTCCCGGCCCTTTGGCACGCCCTTCGCTCCCTTTCCAGGAATTGGGAAGCGAACGGCCGGAACGTCTCAAATCTGAACAACAGATCCGGCCTGACGTCTCACGGGGGTACTTTATGAAACAGGCCGCCACGCGCGAGCTCTTTAGGTATTGGAACGAATTGCGACAGGAGCGGTCGGCCCCCGACCGGCTCGAGCTTGACCCTACGGCGATCCGTGGGGCTCTGCCCAGCACGTTCATGCTCGAAGTCGACCCGCCCCGCTCCTATCCATTGCGGATTGCCGGGTCGCGCATCCATGCGTTGTTCCGCCGCGAAGTTCTGGGCGAAACCTTCATCGGGTTATGGCACCCCGCCGACCGCCCCTCCATCGCGCGTCTGTTGACCACGATCCTCGACGAAACCCTGCCAGCCGTGATCGGGGTCGTTGCCGCCCCCCTTCAGCGCTCGCCGGTCGAACTCGAAATGCTCCTCCTGCCGTTGCGCCATAAGGGCAAAACCCACGCGCGGTTGCTCGGTGCCCTGACGCCGACGGCCATACCCTCCTGGCTCGGCCTGGTTGGCGTTGAATCCTTAAGGATTTCCACCTCCCGCTTCATTGTCGACGAGGTCACCCCGCCGACGGCGGCCGGCCGCGGCGGGACAGATTTCAATCCTCCCTTTGCTCAAAGCCAAGTCCAAGTTCGCCGTCACGGCCACCTGCTGGTCTTCGAAGGCAGCCGGTAAGAGCAATTTAATCAGCCCTGAAAGCAGAAAATTAACGTCGACGGGGGAATAACAGAACGTTTCTGAGATCGGTTTGACGTCGTCGAAACTGTTTGGGCGTTAGGCTGACGGAGTTTCACGAAAAAGGTAGCGCCGTCATGTCGTGGTCCAGAGCCACGCTGCAAAGGGTCACCCGAGCCGATGCCTTCCAGGATCGCCGCCGTCACCAACGGGTGAAGGTGAGCATTCCTGGACGCTATATGCTGCCCGATCACCGGGAATATCCCTGCCAGACCTTGGATATGTCGCCTGGCGGCGTCGCGCTGATTGCGCCCGTCAGCGGCCCCATCGGTTCGCGCGTCGTCATCTATCTCGATCACATCGGCCGGCTCGAAGGCCAGCTCGTGCGCAATATCGAGAATGGCTTCGCCGCCCAATTGCGTGTGTCGCCGCTCAAGCGCGACAAGCTCGCCGACCAATTGACTTGGATGGCCAATCGCCACCTGCTCGGCCTGCCCGAGGATCGCCGCCATGAGCGCATCGAGCCTGTGACCAAACGCGCCATGCTGAAACCGGGCGACGGCACCGAGGCGATCGTCCGCGTCATCGACGTTTCGATCTCCGGCGCGGCGCTTGAAACCGCGCTGCGCCCGCCAGTCGGCACCTATGTCACCGTCGGCCGCACCGAAGGCGTCGTGGTGCGCCATTTCGCCGAAGGCATCGCCATCGAATTCCTGAAGGAACTGCCGATCGAACGTTTCGATCCCGGCATTCGGCTTTAAGCAGAGCCTCAAATGAAAAACGGCGGCCAATGGCCGCCGTTTCTCTTTGTATTTGTGATCGCTTACTTCGCCGGCCGCGTCGGATCCTTCACATTCGGGATCGTGGCGAATTCGACATTGTAGAGTTCGCCATCGGCGCCCTTTTCCGTGCGGCGCACGTAAATGTTCTGGATCAGATCGCGCGTCTCGCCGTCGAGCTTCACGGGGCCGCGCGGGCTTTCGAATTCCATGCCGATCATCGCCTTCACCAGCGCATCGCCATCACCCTTGCCGCCGGTCTTCTTCAGCGCTTCGTAGATCATGTGCATGCCGTCATAGCCGGTAACGGCGACGAAGTTCGGCCGGCGGTTGTTGGCCTTCTTAAAGGCCGCGACGAAAGCCTTGTTGGCGGCGCTGTCATGGGCGGCGGAATAGTTATGCGCCGAAATCGTGCCAAGCGCGATGTCGCCGGCCGCATTGACGATATCATCCTCGACGATCGAGCCTTCGGTATAGACCTTAATGCCCGACTGCGCGAGACCGCGCTCTGCCGCCTGTTTCATGAAGGCCGCGCCGACACCGCCCGAGGGCACGAAGACGAACAGCGCATCGGGCTTCAAGTCGATGACCTTCTGCAAGAAGGGCGCGAATTCAGGATTGGCCAGCGGCACGCGCAGCTTTCCCAGCACCTGACCACCGCGCTTCTCGAAGCCCTGCGTGATCAGATTTTCATAGTCCTGCCCCGGACCATAATCGGACACCAAGGTCACGATCGACTTGGCGCCCTGCTGCTGGATCCATTCGCCGAACGGCACGCCGACCTGCGCCACAGAAAGCATGGAACGCACGATATAAGGCGAGCGATCGGGAATGATCGAGGTGGCGCCGAGCATGACGATCATCGGCGTCTTGCTTTGCGTCGCGATCGGCGCGGTGGCGAGCGCGCCTGGCGTCAAGGTGAAACCGACGAGGAAATTCACCTTGTCATTGACCGCCAGTTCCTGCGCCAGGCGACGGGTCGTGTCGGCAACGCCGGTATCGTCCTTCACGATCAGCTCGATCTTGCGGCCAGCGACCGTGTCGCCGTGCAATTGCATGTAGAGCCGCACGCCCGCTTCCATCTGCCGGCCGACGGCAGCGAAGGGACCCGTTTGCGATGAGATCATACCGATCTTGATCGGCGGTTCGTTCTGCGCCTGAGCCTGCGGCCCGGCGAACATCACCGCTGCCGTCAATGCGGCAAGAGCTACTCCCCGTTTCATTTTATTGCCCCTCGTCGTTTCTCGTGGATTGGCAGTATGCCATGGCGCTTTCCGTAGCGCCAACACAGGCCAATGTCTCTGCCTATTTCGGCGATAGCCAGGACGATGGCGTAGACTGCGGCCCATGCGCATTCGATTCGCTGCGATCGCCCTGGCCGGTCTGGCTGCTTGTGCCGCCTTGGTGTGGGCAGGATACCCCATCATGACGTCGCGCGTCGGACAAGGCACACCGCGCCTGGTCGACGTATCGCTGGGCTCGTTACGGCTGCGCCTCGATCCAGCCTATATCCGCCATGCCGAAGACAAGTCGGGCGGGCCAATGAACGAATTGATGCTGGCCACCCGCTTCGACAGCTTTCGGCCGGCCCCCGCGGCCACACCCTTGCAGCCGGACATGACCCAGGCGGATGCGGACGTTCTGATCCTGCTGCTGCGCCCCGCCGATGCGACGCTCAATCCGGCCGATCGGACCTCGAAGCTTTATGCGCGCTTCCTCGAAAGCGACACCTGGAGCCATCCCGGCGGTCTCGTCATGCGACGTTTTTCATCCAAGGGCCCTTATGCCGGCGAGGAATTGTATATCGACCCACCGGAAGGCCGCCGCTTCGCCGCGCGCTGCATCCGCCCACGGCAAAACCATGACGGCCTGCCCGACACCTGCGTCGCCGACCTGCGTGTCGAAGCGATCGACGTCAACATCCGCTTCTCGCCCGACCTGCTGCCAGACTGGGAGAAACTGGTGAGCGGTGTGGAAGGCCTCGTTCTCAGCATGACGCGCTGAAGCGCGACATGATTTTGCCCTGTCGTTCTGTAATGTGCGCCGGCCAACATGCATGAACATGACCATGATCACTGAAGATATTCCTTTGCCGCATCTCGGCGCCATGCTGCGCCGCTGGCGCCGCTTGCATCGCGTCAAACAGGCCGATCTCGCCGAAAGGCTTGACGTCAACCAGAGCACCATTTCGCGCTGGGAGGCCGGCACGCAACAAATCGAAACGGTGGAGCGGGCGCGGATCGAAACTCTGCTCGCGGCCCGCCTCGATAGCGCGGCCGATCATGTGCTAGCGACCCTGGTGAGCGAAAGCCCGCGGGCCATGCATCTGGTCTGCGATCTCACGCACCGCCTGCTCGCCTGTTCGCCTAGCCGACAGGCCGAACTGGGCTTGGCACCCGCCGAGATCATCGGCCGCTCTCTCTGGCCCTATGCGACGGAACAGGTGGTGATGGCCGAGACCGCCCTGACCCAAAGCGGCTGGCGCGAGAGCGCATGGGTTGCGCCGGTCGAATTTCAGACCGGCGAGAACGGTTCGACAATCGTGCCGATCCGCTCCAGCCTCTGCCGTTGGACACGTCTCACTTTGTCCGACGGGACAGCCGCGCGGCTGGTGGAAACGCTGGCAGCTTAATCGATCGCATCGATCCAGCCGGGCAGTTCGGCCAGGCTCGCCAATTGCCGGAAACGTTGATGCACGTCTAGGGCATCGGCACGCTCGTGATGCCAGACCAGGGCCTGCGGAATGAACGCGGCCCAGGCGCCGGCCTCCAAGGCCGGCAAGATGTCGGAGCGCATGGAATCGCCTGCCATCACCACCCGCTGCGGCCGCACGTCATAGCGCGCGAACAGACGACGAAACGTCTCGGCGGTCTTGTCGCTGACAATTTCGATGCCGGAGAACCGGTCGCCCAGACCTGACGCCGCGAGCTTGGCCTCCTGATGCAGGAGATCGCCCTTCGTCACCAGCACAAGACGGCCACGCCGCGCCAACTGATCGAGCGTCTCCTCGATGCCATCGAACAATTCCACCGGATGAGCGAGCAGCGCGCGGCCCGCTTCCAAGATTTCCGTCACGACTTTCGCCGGCAGATCGTTGCCGCCAAGCTCCAACGCCGTCTCGATCATCGACAAGGTAAAACCCTTGGCGCCATAGCCGTAGAGTTTGAGATTGCGCGCTTCGCAGGCATTCAGTTTATCGCGCGCCACATCGGCTGCTGCGAAGGGCCGCAGCAAGGCCAATAACGCCGCTTCGGTCGCGTCGAAGTGGCGCATATTATGCCAGAGCGTATCGTCGGCATCGAGACAGATCAGATCGACAGACATGGCGGCAATCTATCACGCGCCCTCTGCCGCAAGCCACGCATCAATTATGCGTGGGCGAATTATGCGTAGGCAACCTCAGAAGTCTTCGAGATCGAAATCGAGAATGGCGATCTGCAAGGTGAAGGAAGAGCCACGCGGATCATCGGCTGAAATGACGCCGAGGAAATCGTCGCCCGAATTGAGTTCGACGGAATCGGTTTTACGGCCGCGCGCAACGATCTTCAATTTATCGTTCTCGAACAACCGACGCAGATAGTCCTGCAACACTTCACGCCCGACGGGAATGCGCAGGGCGAGCGCGAAGGAGCGATCACCATCCTCATCGTCCACCGTGATCTCGGCGATTTTGCGTTCGCCGAGATTGACCGCGGCCGCATCCGTGTTCTTCGGATCGACGACAACGCGAACGTCCTCATTGCCGAACGCGTGCCGCAGGAAGGCCTGCAATTGGCGTATTTCGGTCTTTTCCACGAGGCATTCTCCAGCTGTCATCTTTCGGCGCCCGCATTGCCAGAAAAGGCCATGCGGAGCAAGACAGGACGGGGATAAGTGATAGCGAAAGGACTAACCTTCGGCCTTATCAGCCAAAATCTGGTCCATGGTCCGTGCCGGTTCGGCGCAGCCCGCTTCTCCAACCTCCCGCGCCGGCACCCCGGCAACCGTCTTTTTCGGCGGCACCGGATGCAGCACGACCGAGCCCGCGGCGATGCGCGAGCAATGGCCAATTTCGATATTGCCCAGGATCTTGGCGCCGGCACCAATCAGCACGCCATGGCGGATCTTCGGGTGACGATCGCCACTTTCCTTGCCCGTGCCGCCCAGCGTCACGTCCTGCAACATCGATACATCGTCATCGATCACGGCGGTCATGCCGACCACGAGCCCGGTGGCATGATCGAGGAAAATACCCTTGCCGATCTTGGCGGCCGGATGGATGTCGGTCTGAAACACTTCCGAAGCCCGGCTTTGCAGGAACAGCGCAAAGTCCTTGCGATCGGCTTTCCACAGCGCATGGCCCAGCCTATACGCTTGGATGGCGTGAAAACCTTTGAAGAACAGCAGCGGTTCGATCAGGCGCGTGCACGCCGGATCACGATCGAACACCGCCATGATGTCGGCCTGGAAAGCTTCGGCGATCGAAGGATCCTGTGCGACGACTTCCGTATAGGTCTGACGCAGAATGTCGCGCGGCACCTTCTGGCTCTCGAGCCGTTCGCTGACGCGCTGGATGACCGCGCTCGCCAGCGTGTTGTGATTGAGGACGTTGGCAAGCACCAGGTTGGAGAGTTCCGGTGACTTGCGCACCATTTCCTCGGCCTCGGCGCGCAGCCGCGCGAGCACCGGATCGGTATCGGCAAAGCCAATGATCTTGGCTGAGGAATGCATCGTCATTCTATTCTCCACCCACGCGCCGACCAGGCCTAAGCCTTGGCCCCGCCTGTCTTGCGTCTGCCCGTTTATACCACGAATATGTTGACGAGGTCATGAGCAGACAAGGCGGAGCGTCGATCCGGTTCGTCAAGCTTTCGTTAACGCACGGAAAGTGTTGCGTTTCCATGACAGGTGCAGGGAGCAAGTCGGAGGGATCATGCTGGGCAGCCCCATGAAAATCAGGACCACCCATGTCGGCAGCCTGCCGGCGCTCGTCGACCTGGACGAAAAGGCTCCCGATTATGCGCAGAAACTCGCCGGCGCCGTCGATGCGGTGGTGAAGAAACAACGCCAGATCGGCATCGATGTCGTCAACGAAGGCGAATATACCAAGGGCGGCGATTGGCTGTCCTTCGTCGAAAGCCGCTTTTCCGGCTTCGAAGCCCGCCCAGCACCATCAGGCGAAAAGCCGCTGCTCGCCCAGGGCAAGGATCGCGAGGACTTCGCCGCATTCTATCAATATGCGAGCGAACGCGGCACCTTGTTCTACACACCCGGCGGGCAGATCAAGCAGACGCGGCCCATCTGGGTCTGCAACGGTCCGATCGCCTATACCGGCCAGGCCGAATTGCAACGCGAGATCGCGCTGATGAAGGAGGCGGCCGCCGGCACTGAGGCCTTCCTCACCTCGACCGCGCCCGCAAGCCTCGAAGTCTATCGCCGCAACGAACATTACGGCAGCGAGGAAGCCTATCTCTATGCGCTGGCCGATGCGCTCGCCGTCGAATATCGCGCCATTGCCGATTCAGGTCTCATTCTTCAGGTCGACGATGCCTGGCTGCCCGCCTTGTGGGATCGCATCGGCATCGGCATGGGGATCGATGCCTTCCGCAGCCGCTGCATGCGCCGCGTCGAAGCACTCAATCATGCTTTGAAAGGCATCCCGGAAGAGCGCGTGCGCTATCACCTGTGCTGGGGCAGTTGGCACGGCCCGCATGCCTACGATCTCGAATTGAAGGAGATCGTCGACATCATGCTCAATGTGAAAGCGCAAGCCTATCTGATCGAAGGCGCCAATGCGCGCCACGATCACGAATGGCAGGTGTGGGAAACGGTGAAACTGCCGAAGAAAAAAATCCTCATGCCCGGCGTCATCACCCATGCGACCGATGTGATCGAACATCCGCAGCTCGTCGCCCAGCGTATCGGCCGTTATGCCGGCGCCGTCGGCAAGCATAATGTGGTCGCTGGTGCCGATTGCGGCTTCGGCGGGCGCTCGCATCCGCAGATCGCCTGGGCCAAATTGCAAGCGCTCAGCGACGGCGCGGCGCTGGCCAGCAAAGCACTCTTCTAGGCCAGGAACTCCAGCACGCCCTGCTTATAGGTGCGATCGCCGACCGCCAGGTTGTGATCGCGCCCGGGAATGTCGAGCGACTGGCCGTGCGGCAGCAGCCGCGCCAGCGATGGCCCATCGCCCGACACGTCGTCCTTGGTGCCGACGGCCACCAGCACGGGACACGAAATCTCCGCCATGTCCTGCTCGCTCATGCTCTGGCGCGTGCCGCGCATGCAGGCAGCCAGGGCGCGCAGATCGCTCTTCGTCGCTTCGGCGAAGCGCCGGAACATCTTCTGCATCGGATCCGTCAGGCCTTCGCCATCGGGCGCTTCCAGCGCATCGGCGATACCTTGCGGCAAGGCGCCACCCTTCACCAGATTGATGCCGAGGCCCCCGAACACCGCCCGGCGCACGCGCTCGGGATGCTCATGCGCCAGATGCGCGGTGATGCGCGCGCCCATGGAATAGCCCATGACATCGGCCTGCTGCAGGCCGAGATGATGCATGAGGTGGACCACGTCGCCAGCCATGATCGAGCGGCTGTAGGCGGCCGGATCGTAAAGCTTCTCGCTTTCGCCGTGGCCGCGATTGTCCAAGGCGATGACACGGCGCCCGTCCTGGGTCAGCGTCTTCACCCACTGCGGGAAAACCCAGTTGACCCCATGGTTCGAGGCAAAGCCGTGCACCAGAACGATGGGCTCGTTCCGGTCGGCGCCAGTGGCAGGGACATCGATATAGGCGATACGGACGCCATCGGACGAAAAAAACTGCATCAAAACGGTCTCCGGCGGGTCGTTTCGCTCACATTGCGGCACCAGGCCGCCGGTTAGCCCTCTACCCAAGAGAGCCGTCCTTCTCTAAGGTGCAACGCAATATCCGAGGATCGAGGAATTTTCCATGGCCGACCACGCCACACCCCATTTCCATAACCAGCCGGGCGTTCCGGCGGTGCGCGTCGGCGCCAAGGAATTCATGTGCATCGGCGCCCTGCCGCCATTCGACCATCCCCATATTTTCATCGACATGGGCGGCGATCAGGAAGCGATCTGCCCCTATTGCTCGACGCGTTATCTCTATGATCCTTCCCTCCACGGCCATGCCGACCCGGCCGAATGCGAAGTGAAAGCCCGCGCCGCGTAATCAGGCGGGAACGGACGTTCCCTTGACCGAGAAAACCCACGCCATCATCGCCGGCGCCGGCATCGGCGGCTTGACCGCCGCGCTGGCGCTGGCGCGCGCCGGCTTTCGCGTCAGCGTGCTGGAGCGCGCCGCCCTCATCGACGAAGTCGGCGCCGGTTTGCAGCTCTCAGCCAATGCCACCTGCATCCTGCGCGATCTGGGCCTGCTGGAGCGGCTGTGGCGGGTTGCCCTGAGCCCGGAGGTGCTGCATGTCCGGCGCGCCTCCGATGGCGCGCAACTCATGCGCATGCCCTTCGGCGCCCTGGCCGAAACCCGCTGGGGCGCGCCGCATCTCGTCGTCCACCGTGCCGATCTGCAACGCCTGCTGCTTGAGGAAGCCGCACGCTCGCCTGACATCACCGTCGAGACCAATACGGAAATTCTCGGCTTCACCACCTTGACCGGCGGCATCCAGGTCGGTGCCACCCAGGCCGGCGAACAGGTGCGCTATGACGGCCATCTCCTGATCGGGGCCGACGGCCTGCGCTCCACCGTACGCGAACGCCTGGGCCTCGGCCTTGGCGACCAGCCGGTCTATTCCGGCCGCTCGGCCTGGCGCGCCCTGCTGCCGGCGCAGGATGCCCCGGCCTTCGCGCTGATGCTGGCCTCCAATCTCTGGCTCGGCCCGCGCGCCCATCTCGTCCACTATCCGCTGCGCGGCGGCGAGGTGGTCAATATCGTCGCCATCGTCGAGGACAAATGGCGCGGCGACGACGACCGCCAGTTCTGGCAGACCGAGGGCGATGCGCAATTCGTCCAGGACCGCTTCGCCCATTGGCACGCCGACGCGCGAGCTCTGATCGGCTCCGTGAAGGAATGGCGGCGCTGGCCGCTGTTCGATCGCAACACCGTCGACCGCTGGGCGCTGGACCGGGTGGTGCTGTTGGGCGATGCCGCCCATCCCGTTCTGCCCTTTCTGGCACAAGGTGCGGCGCTGGCCATCGAGGATGCCGCCGAGATCGGCCGTATGGCCAGCCAGCATGGCAGCAATATCGGCGCGCTCATCCGCGCCTATCAGGGCCGCCGCATCCACCGTGCTTCCGATGTCCTGTTGGCCTCGCGCCGGCAAGGCTCGATCTATCACATGGCGACGCCGCTCTCCTGGGGACGCGACCTCGTCATGCGACGCCTCACGGTCGATGCGGCCATGGCGCGCATGGACTGGCTCTACGGCTATCGCGGCTGATGGCCTGAAAACGCCCCTTGCATGGGGTTGTTCCTCAAAATCCCGCGACACCCCTCCCCACCACGTTCCGCGGCACCCGCCGCGATGAAACCGTCCTCGAGGATACGAAAACAGGGCGGCGGAATTTTGATCGTTGACGGCCGCTTCTCAGCCCAGTTCCTGCGCGAGCCCGATGAGCAGCCCTTCAGGTCCGCGGATGTAGCAGAGCCGATAGACGTTTTGATAGTCGACGACTTCGCCGACGAGCTGCGCGCCACGCGTGCGAAGCCGTTCAAGCGTCTCATCGAGGTCATCCACGTTGAACATGACACGAAGATAGCCGAGCGCATTGACCGGGGCGTTCCGGTGATCCGCGACGACAGGCGGCGTGAGGAAGCGGGAGAGTTCGAGCCGGCTGTGGCCATCAGGCGTGCGCATCATCGCGATCTCGACATGCTGCTCGCCCAGTCCGGTGACGCGACCGGCCCATTCGCCTTCGATCGTCGCGCGCCCTTCGAGTTCAAGGCCGAGTTCGCGAAAGAAATCGATCGCACCGCCGAGGTCCTCGACGACAATGCCCACATTGTCCATCCGCTTGAGCGCCATGTTTCCCATCTCCCGGGTGTGGTTTTGTAAGGTGTCACCCAGTTTAACGTCATTGCGAACACAGCGGCGAGCCTGCGCAAACGAAAAACCCCGGTTCCGACGCTCGGAACCGGGGCTTCAATCTGGCGTTATGTGCGAGTTTTACGCGGCGACTTCCGCCCGCACCTTGGTGTGCGAGCCGGCGAAATGCGGCGCGATATCGCTCATGAACTGATCCATCTGCTCGATCACCATGGAATGCGGCTTGCCACCGCAATTGAAGTACAAGATGACTTCTTCCATGCCGGATTCCTCGACGCGCTTCAGCGAGTCGGTGATCTTCTGCGCCGAGCCGAGCAGGATCGACTTCTCGCCGAGATCGCCAGCGCTGACGCCCTTCAGCAGGTCGACGATCTTGTTCATATACATCATCGACGGCGGCGACTTCGACGGATCCTGCGTGATCGCCGGCGTCACGGCGCGACGGAAGTAAGCCATCTGGCGGGCGCGGCCATATTCCTCATCCTTGCCTTCGCCGATGTGGATGAAATAGCTGCACATCGCCTTGCCCGGCTTGTTGTTGTGCTTCTCGCATTCCTCGCGATAGGAGCGCACGGCATTGCCCAGATCGCCGAAGGTCAGCGCGGCGGCGAACGGCGCGAAAATGATGTCCATGCCCTTGCGGCCGGCGATTTCCATGCTCGCCTTGGAGAAACAGGCCATGAAGAACGGCACATGCTTCTGCAGCGGGCGCGGCGTGATCGCCATGTCGTCGATCGTGTAGAACTGACCTTTGTGCGACCACTTGCCGTTGGTCTCCCAGGCCTTCTTGATGATGTCGATGCCTTCTTCCATGCGCTCGAGCGAGGTCATGTAATCGGCGCCGAAGGGCTCGTATTCCTTGCGGTCATAGCCACGGCCGACGGCGAAATCGACACGGCCGCCCGAGAGCAGATCGAGGGTCGCCCATTCTTCAGCGACGCGCAGCGGATGGTGCATCGGCAGCACCGCGACGGCGGGCGCCATGCGGATGCGTTTGGTCTGCGCGACGATCGAGGCCAGCACCATGTGCGGGCAGGAGTTGACGCCGAGCGAGTCGAAATGATGCTCGCCGATCCAGGCCGAATGCATGCCGAGCTTTTCGGCATGCAGCGCCTGCTCGCGGATTTCCAGAATGAACTCTTCCGGCGTCCGCTTGATGTCGTCGTAGTTGTTGTCGCTCAGGGTGAAATAACCGAATTCCATGAAACCCTCCTTCTCAAGATATCCGTGATTTTGTTCCGCGGCGGCCTGGAAAGCGTTCTGCTTGCCGTTGCAGGCCGACGTCCCCGGTTCGTCAATGAGTCATGTCGTCGACACGGGCCGTTGGCCATCGTTCAAAGGTGTCGGCCGCTCTCCCTCCGTTTCCACCAGCGAGCACAATATGTGCATTTGCACGTATCTTGCCGCAAAGCGGGACAGGATGCAAGTCGGAATCAACGCCTCAGGGTGTGAAAACTGTGCTGCGACGCAGCAAGAACGGTCTTAAATCCGATCCAGATTGGTGAAGACGCGCTTCAGCATGTCTTTGAACGTCGCCACTTCCGCCGGCGAAAATCCGTCCAGCGCCACGGTTTCATAGCGGGTCGCCAAAGGCAGCATGCGCTGGGTCAATTGCTCGCCGTACGCGGTCAGATCGATCTGCACTTCACGGCCGTCGTCTTCCGAGCGCCCACGCACCACCATGGTGCTTTCCTCCATGCGCGTCACCAGACGCGACAAGGTCGTGCGGTCGATGGTGGTCGAGATGGCCAGTTCTGACATGCGCTGCGGCCGCTGTGTCGACAGTGCCGCCAGCACGCGCCACTCCTGCAGCGTCGCGCCCAAGGGTTTGGCGTCACGCCCCCAAGCGATCGCCAACCGCGCGCCAGCGCGGTTGAGGAGATAGGGCAGAAAATTGGCAAAATCGAACATGGAAACCAAGACCGGCAGGTAAGCGCCGGTTAAAACCGCCGCCCCGCCCTGTCAAGTTAGCAAATCGGCATTGATTCGCTCAGTCAGCGGGATCGGCTGCCCTGACTGTCGACCACAGCGCGCATCGTCGCGATGAAAACATGCATCTGCTCGGTGACGGCTTGGGCACCCACCATGCCCTTGCCCTCGCGGATAGCCGCGATCATCTCGCGATAATAACCATTGGACGCCTTGAGGTTCTGTCGCATCTCTTTCGACAGGCTCTCATAATCGAGCCCCGACAAACCGATGAACGGCAGCGACATGGTGCGCATCAAAATGTTCGTCACCAAGGAGCTGTCCGCCAATTGCAAGATGAGCTTGCGAAAGTCGCCATCAAGCTCCTTCAACAAATCCAGCTTGTCGGCGCTGTCGATATCGGGATGACATGTGGCATCGATCGCCTGTGCCAGCCGTTCGAGCTCGGCGAGATCGGACACACGCGCACCGCGCTCAGCCGCCAGCAGCAGAACCAATCGCTCCATCGCACCGCGCAGTCTGATCATGTCGATCACATCGCGCAGCGTAAACTCGCGCACGAAGTAACCGCCTCCCGTATTGCGTACCACCCAGTTCTCGGCTTCGAGACTCTTGAGCGCCGATCGCATCGGCGTGCGCGAGAGACCCAAGGTTTGCGCAATCGCATTTTCTGGAATGCGGCTACCGGGTTGTAACGAGCCATCGCTAATCAGTCGCTTGAGACCGGCAATGGCCCGCAGCTCTCGATTTTCAGCTAGATCCGCATCACCTTCCTGCTTCTTCACCAACTTCATCGGACAAATCCATTGCTATGAAAACGGACTGAAAAATCACCGCGCGGAACGTCAGTCCAAAATGGTCATTGACACCAGAAACACGCCCGAAAGCTGGCAAATAAGGCCTCCCCAAATGCCTCCCCCGCGCAACGAGCCGAAGTCGCATAAGCGAACAGTAAGATTTCATCAACAAATCCGATATTAAATACAGCGGTATACCAAGGCATATCTATATATGCCGGGAAATAATGCGACAGGCGTTGGGCGGGTTAAAGCAATGGCCAAGCCAGTTCGTTTCCAAAACGACGTTCGCGCAGTGAGCGCCATCGAATTCGCTTTGATCGCGCCACTGCTGTTGTTTCTGCTGCTGGGAATAGCCTGCTTCGGCTATATTTTCGGCGTCCATCACGAGCTTCAGCAAATCGCCTCGGAGGCGGCCCGCGCCTCAGTGGCCGGCACCACCAATACCGAGCGCGACACCCTCGCCCGCGGCTATGTCACAGCCAATGCGGGCGACTATCTGCTGCTGAAAAGCGATAAAATGACCGTTACCACGACGGCCACAGCCGCCCCTATAGCCATGTTCCAGGTTGCCGTCTCCTACGACCTGACGGGCACCCTCCCCTATCTCCTCGGCAATCTCATCCCCCTGCCGAACTCGCAAATCTCCCGTACGGCCATCATTCAGCAAGGAAACTACTGATGCTGCGCTGGAAGCAAAAACTCACCGTCTTCGCCCACGATCGTCGCGGCGCCACTTTGATCTTCGCCGGCATCGCCCTGGCCGCCCTGATGGGCTTCATGGCGCTCGGCGTCGATCTCGGCTCGATGTTCTTCGAAAAGCGGCGACAGCAGACGGCCAACGATCTTGCCGCGCTCGCCGCTGCCAGCGACCTGACCAAGGCCAGCGCGGCCGCCCGCGCCACACTCACCCGCAACCAGACGCCGTCGACCGCCAATATTGTCGTTGAAACCGGCACCTATACGCCAAATCCGGCGGTCGCGCCGACCGCGCGCTTCGTGGCCGGCACGTCTTCCACCACCAATGCCGCGCGCGTCACCGTGAAATCCGTGCAGCCGATCTATTTCGGCCGCGTGCTGTCTCTCTTCAACCAGGGCACGGTATCCAACAGCACGGGCGTCAACGTTCAAACCTCCGCCGTGGCGGCAACCAATGCCCAAGCCGCCTTCTCCGTCGGTTCGCGTTTGTTGAGCCTTAACGGCGGCGTCATCAACGGTGTTCTCAACGGTCTGCTCGGCACCAACATTTCGCTGACGCTGATGGACTACCAGGCGCTGGCGAATGCGCAGGTCAATCTTTTCACTTTCGCGGACAAGCTGGCGACACGCCTCAACCTGACCGCCGCGACCTATTCGGACATCCTCTCGGGCAGCGTTTATACGGCCGACGTGTTGCAGGCGGTGGTGGAAGCCGCGCGCGCCAATTCCTCCAACAGCACCTCCGTCATCGCCAATCTCTCGCAAATCGCCAATGCCAAACAGGGCTCGACCGACAGGATGAGCCTGTCCTCATTGCTGTCGCTTGGCGTTTACGGCGGCAGAGTGCCGGGACAAGGCGCGCCTCTCACCGCAGTCATCTCGGCGCTCAATCTGGTGTCCACCGTTGCGCAGATTTCCGGCGGCACCAATCAGGCGAGTATTTCGCTGGCTCTCGGCCTGCCCGGCCTCGCCTCAGTCAATCTCGCGCTCACCATCGGCGAACGCCCCGTCGGCACGAGCGCCGTCACCGTCGGCGGGGTCGGCTCGACCGCCTATACGGCGCAGACGCGCCTGCTGCTGACGATCAGCCTCGTTGGTTCCGGTAAGGCCTCGTTGATCAATGTGCCGCTCTACATCGAAGTGGCCAACGCCTATGCCCGCCTGACCGCTCTCAGCTGTTCGCCCTCCAATCGTGGCTCCTCCAGTGTCACGCTCGGCGTCAAGCCCGGTGTCATCGATGCCTGGATCGGCGACGTGTCGATGTCTGCCATGCGGAATTTCACGGCGCCGCCTACATTCGGATCGGCCACTTTGGTCAACGCCATCGGCGTCGTGAAGGTCACCGGCAGCGCGCATGCGAGCATCGGCAATATGACCGAGACACCGTTGACGTTCAGCTATGCCGATATCACAGCCGGCACGGTCAAATCGACCTCGACAACCAGCTTCATAACGCCCCTGCTGACCAGCCTGATCAACAGTCTCAACCTGCAGACCTCGGCGCTTGGCGGCCTCTTGAACCTCGACCTCCTCGGCCTCGGCGGCCTGCTGGGCACGGAGAACCTCGTAAAGAACACGCTCATCGCCGCGACCAGCTCTCTCGACACGGTCATCAGCAGCATCCTGGTCGCGCTTGGCATCAACATCGGCGTCGCCGATGCCTGGGTCACGGGTGTGAGCTGTGGCAACGCCGTCCTGGTCAATTGAAGCCTTTCAGCGTTCGACGAAATCGCCGAGCGCTGTACCGTCATTGCGAAAAGCGCAGCGACGAACACTGACTTGCCCCGTTGCCGATCCTGGCGCATAGCAGGGCGCGTGCCGCGCGCCTCTTGCGCGGCCTCCTGGATATGCCATGAACGGCCACCTCGACGACATCGCCGGCCAGCGCGTTTTCCTCTGCGATGAACAGGGCCCTGATCTCAGTGTCGACCGCCATCTCTCCGACCTGATCGGCGATCTCTATGGCAGCGAAGCCGGGCTTGTCGCCATTCCGCTGTCCCGGCTTGGCCCGGATTTTCTACGCCTCTCCAGCGGCATCGCCGGTCACATTCTGCAAAAGCTGACCAATTACCAGCTCCGCGTCGCCATTCTGGGCGACGTCGGCGAGGCTGCGGCCTCAAGCCTGCCTTTGCGCGATTTCATTCGTGAAACCAACCAGGGCAAGACCATCTGGTTTCTGCCGGACCTGCCAGCGCTTATCGCAAGGCTCACTGATAAAGCCGCCCGCTGATCAACGGCCGTTGCTTACAGTCTTAACCGCGAATGTTAAGATGACTTGCAGTCGGCTCACACAGGCATAAGTCTTGAACGGTCGCGATGTAGATGCTTGGCCTTAGAATCGTCATCGCTGGAGCCTAAAGCAAAGGCTTGGGGCAATATCTTGAACAACGCCCCTCTCGCAGAAGTGAATTTCATCGTCGAGACAAAGCCAGAAAACGTTTCGACGGTGAAAAATCAGGAGGACATGATGGACGACCGGGCATCCGATGCAGACACGAGCGCAGCGACATCCGCTTTGCGCCAAGGCGCGGAGACAAGCGATCCGCCCGTCCGCATCGAACATGACATGCTGGGCAATCTCGAAGTTCCGCGCGATGCCTATTGGGGCGTTCACACCGCCCGCGCCGTCGAGAACTTCGCAATCACCGGCGTGCCCGTCGGCCATTTCCCTGAATTCGTGCGCTCGCTCGTATTGGTCAAGCAGGCGGCCGCGCGCGCCAACCTGCGTCTCGGCTATCTTTCGGCCGAAAAAGCCGCGGCCATCGAAAGCGCCTGCATCGATGTGGCCGACAACAATCTCTTCCACGACCAATTCGTCGTCGATTGCGTGCAGGGAGGCGCCGGCACGTCGACCAATATGAACACCAACGAAGTGGTCGCCAATATCGCGCTCGAGAAGATGGGCAAGAGCAAGGGCGATTATAAAGCCCTGCACCCCAACGACGACGTCAACATGTCGCAATCGACCAATGACGCCTATCCCACGGCCCTGCGCCTGGCCGTCGTCTTCGCCACCGATCCGTTGATCCAGGCGCTGAACGAACTCGCCTTCGCCTGCAAATCGAAAGCCGTGGAATTCGCCGACGTCGTCAAGATCGGCCGCACGCAATTGCAAGATGCCGTGCCGATGACCTTGGGCCAGGAGTTCGAAGCTTTCTTCGCCACCATCAAGGAAGACGTGGCGCGCCTGCGCGAAACGGTCGCCCTCTTCCACGAAGTCAATCTCGGCGCCACGGCCATCGGCACGGGCATCAATTCCGATCCGCGCTACAGCGCGCTGGCCGTCGAGGAACTGTCGCGACTGACGAAACTGCCGCTCGTGCCGGCCGCCAATCTGATCGAAGCCACGTCCGACATGGGCGCCTTCGTTCTCTACTCCGGCGTGCTCAAACGCGTGGCGGTGAAACTGTCGAAGATCTGTAACGACCTGCGCCTGCTCTCCAGCGGCCCGCGCGCCGGCTTCGCGGAAATCCGCTTGCCCGCCGTCCAGGCCGGCTCCTCGATCATGCCCGGCAAGGTCAATCCGGTCATTCCGGAAGTCGTCAACCAGGTCGCCTACCTCGTCATCGGTCACGACCTCACCGTGACCATGTGCAGCGAGGGTGGCCAGTTGCAGCTCAACGCCTTCGAACCGACGATCGGCTATTGCCTCTTGTCCTCGCTGCGCCAGCTCACCGTCGCCATCACGACGCTGACCAAGCGCTGCGTCAGCGGCATCACCGCCGATCGCGAGCGTTGCCTCGCCCTGGTCGAGCAGAGCATCGGCCTGGTCACGGCTTTAAGCCCGGTGCTCGGTTACGAGGCGTCCTCGCGCGTCGCCAAGCGCGCGCTTAACGAGGGCCGCACGGTCGCCGAGATCGTCATCGAGGAAGGATTGTTGACCGCCGAGGAATTGCAGCAATTGCTGCAAATCAAAGCGATGACACAACCTCATATGGCCCACGCGATCGTCCCGCCGAAAAAAGGGTAGATTTGATCGCCGAAATGGTGCGCACGCCCGGAGCGGACGCGCACCAAATTCAAACGGGATCGACATCGCCGATCCCGTTTGATCGGACGTTTCTTTGATCAATTCTAAACTATTGAATTTACATGGATAAAGCGATCTCTGTGTAGTAAACGTCGTCGGCCTGCGCGGTAAATTGTGAAAAGCCAGTCGGCGGATGACGGATGAGTATCGACCTTAAGGTGTTGTTCGAGCGGCATGAACGCGAGGTGCGGCAGTTTCTGCGGCGCCGGCTCGGCAATGGCGCCGATGCCGCCGATCTCTCGCAAGAGGCCTTCCTGCGCGTGGCGGGGCTCAAGGCCAGTTCCAGCATCGCCGATCCACGCAGCTTTCTTTTCACCGTTGCCGCCAACCTCGCCCGCGACCATCTGCGCCGCCTCATCCGGCACCGGAAATTCGAGGTCGAGCCGTCGGGTCAGGATGCGGTCAGCGAGGCCGCCACGCCGGAAGAGACGCTTCTGGCCAATCAGCGCGACCATGTTCTGCGGCGCGCCATCGACGATCTGCCCGAGAAGACCCGCGCGATCTTCCTGCTCTACTATGTCGAGAACCTGTCCTATCGCCAGATCGGCGACAAACTCTCGATCTCGACCCACACGGTCGAATACCACCTGCGTGAAGCACTCGCCCGTTGCCGAGACCACGCGCGCCGCAGCGGCGCTTTGTAAATTTAAAAATCGCACCCCGGAAATCGACGGGTGCGTCGTCCTTCTCTATACAGGCTGGGACAGGACGTTGGGCGGCACAGCCGCCGCGCATGGATTGGCATGGACAAAAACAGCGATTTCGACGGGGACGACACGCTATTCGCCGAAGCGAATCGCTGGTTCTTCCGTATGCAGGCGGAGAATGTCACCGCCGCCGAAAAAGCCGCTTTCGCCCATTGGCTGGCTGCCGATCCACGCCATGCCAAGGCCATGGACGAGGTCAGAGGCCTCCTTGGCCTTTTGAATAACCCGGCCAAAGCGTCCTATGGCGCGACGTCCGTCGGGCAAGCCGCACGGGCTTTCCAGCGCCGCGGCCGCCTTTTCAGCGTGCCCCGACTGGCCATGGGCCTGGCCGCCGTCTTGGCTATTTCCGCCTATGTTCAAGGCCCCGCCGTGCTCGCCCGCTGGAATGCGGATCTGTCGACCTATGCCGGCCAGCGCCTTCAGCGCCAGCTCGCCGATGGCACCAAGTTGGAACTCAACAGCGATACCGCACTTAAGTTCGAATTGTCCTCAACGCAACGCCTCGTGACCTTGCTGCGCGGCGAAGTGTTCATCGACATTGCGCCCGACCCGCGCCCGCTCGTCGTCAAAACCGACGCGGGCGAGATGCGCGATATCGGCACCAGTTTCAACGTCGCCGAGAGCAGCGACAACACCGTCGTCGTCGTCGCGACCGGCGTCGTCGAAGTGACCAGTCGCAGCGGTGAAAGGGCCCGCGTCAGCGAAAGCCAACGCGTCGCTTTCAGCGCCACCGATGTCTCCGCGGTGACCGGAACCGATCTTGAGGACGATCTCGCATGGCGGCGCGGGCAGGTTGTGTTCCGCCAACAAAGGCTGGCCGATGTGGTCGCCACCTTGAACCGCTATCGCACCGGCCGCATCGTCATCGTCAATCCCTGGATCCGCGATCTCAACGTTTCCGGCACGTTCGACATCGATCGCTCGGCGAGCCCCATCGAAGCGCTGGAAAACGTCTTGGGCGTGAGGGCCACGAGCCTGACGCCCTATCTGGTGATGTTGCGCTAGAAGCAAGCGTGTTTTTAAAGAACCAAAACTCTGCTCAAAACCTTTGTATTGACGTGCTTTTTGCAATGTTCGACGCAATCGATCTGTAAGTCGCCCAAGATTCTTTTCACCATCGCCTAGGGATTCACCCGACCCCATCGTCCTTATCGATAACGCCCAGCGTCGGTTGTTCCGCGCCTGGGCCCTGGGCATATGGGGATCGATCATGGCTGGACGGGTGGCTTGCGTGGGTGATGGCGTCGAGAGCGGGACGAGGCTGAAGTTCGTTCATCTGCTGCTTTTGTCGACAATGATCGTACCGCTGACTTGGCGCCCCGTTCATGCGCAGGCCCCCGTCAGCAACGCAGCCCGCTATGAATTCAACATCCCAAGCCAGTCGGTTGATGGGGCGCTCGCGGCCTTCTCGCGCGTCTCGGCATTTCAAGTGCTCAATCGCGGCGCCCTGACGCGCGGCGTGATTTCGCCTGGCGTGCGTGGCCGCTTCACGGCCGCTGAAGCCCTCTCGCAGCTGTTGGCAGGAACCGGCCTGACGCCGCATTTCGCCGGCGCCAATACGGTGACGGTGACGGGCACGACGTCGACGTCGTTCAACGCGCCCGACGGTGCGATTTCGCTTGAAACGATCGAAGTGCAGGGCCCGACCTATGGCACGACCGGCTTCGTCGCCACGCGCTCGACCGCCGGCAACAAGTCCAACATCCCTCTGATCGAGGTTCCGGCCGCCGTCAGCGTCATCACGCGCGGCGAGCTTGATGCGCGCGGCGTGCAGGATATCAATGCCGCGATGGGCTACACGCCCGGCATCAAGGTCATCGATTATCCCGGCGGCCAGGGTGCCCCGAACATTTACATTCGCGGCTACCGCACCATCAATTTCCTCGGCTCCTATCAGGATGGTCTGCGCGCCGGCTTCAACAGCTATGACCAAAACCTCGAAACCTTTGGGGCGGAGCGTATCGACGTCATCAAAGGGCCGGTGTCGGCGCTCTATGGCCAGGGCGCCCCAGGCGGCGTCGTCAATATGATCACCAAGCGGCCGCAGTTCACGCAAAGCAATGAAATTCAGCTTCAGGGCGGCACCAACAAGTGGCGCGCCGCCACTTTCGATCTCACCGGCCCCGTCGCCGGCAGCGACCAATTCGCTTATCGATTCACCGGCCTGATCCGCAGAGCAGATTCACCGGTCGCCTTCTCGCCCGATGACCGCACCTATATCGCACCGGCCTTCACCTGGAAGCCGAGCGAGAATACGTCGTTGACCCTTCTCGCCAATTATTTCGACATGAAGCGCGGCGGTTCCGAACAGAGCCTGCCGATCTCAGGCACGATGTACCCCAATCCGGTCGGCGGTTATCTGCCGCGCCAGTTCTTCCTCGGCGAACCGGGCTGGAACGAGGAGCGCATCAAGAATACTTCGGTCGCCTATATCTTCGACCACGCGTTCAACGAAAGCCTTCGCGTCCAATCGACGACCCGCTTCATCAGCACCGAGTCCGATTACAAGACCACCGGCGCCACCAACAGCGGCGTACTGGTCAACAACCGCTTTTATCGGCGCAACGCCGCCTTGCGCGAACAGGAATCCCAATCCTTCCTCACCGACAATCGGATCGAGGGCAAGTTCGACACCTGGGGCTTCCGCCACACCATGCTCGTCGGCTTCGACTATTCCACGTATCGGCGCGACGAACGTCGACGGAGTGGCACCGCCTCCGTGCTCGACATTTTCGCGCCCGTCTATGGCCGCCCCCTCACGCTGCCCGCCGGGCTCTCTGTCTCGACCTTGAACAAGCTAGAGCAGATCGGCGTCTATGTGCAGGATCAGATCAAGTTCCAGCGTTTCATCCTCACGCTCGGTGCCCGCCGTGATGTGGCCGAGAGCAAGGTCACGAACCGGCTCGGCACCAACAGTCCGACGACCTCCCGCGTCGACCAAGCAATGTCCTACCGTGCCGGCCTCGGTTACGAATTCGAAAATGGCGTCGTGCCCTACGTCAGCTACTCGACCTCGTTCAATCCTCAGGTCGCGCCCCGCGCCGACGGACGCCCCTTCGACCCCGCCGAAGGCAAGCAGTTCGAAGCCGGCATCAAATACCAGCCGTCCGGTTGGAACAGCTATATCTCGGCCGCCGTCTTCGATATCGTTCAGACCAACGTTCCGACCCGCGACATCGCCAACCCTGGCTTCTTCACCCAGGCCGGCGAGACGCGCTCGCGCGGCCTTGAACTCGAGGCCAAAGCAAGCCTCGGCAACGGTTTCGGCGTGATCGCTTCCTACTCCTATCTCGACGCGAAGGTGACGAAAGACAATCCGAATCCCGCGACGGGCATCAGCCTTCAGGGCAACCGGCTCGAGCGTGTGCCGCGCCACAGCGCCTCGCTCTGGCTCGACTACGAGGCGCAAGAAGGCAGTTTCGCCGGGCTGCGGCTGGGCGTCGGCGCGCGCTATACCGGCGAGACGACGGACACAACCAATATCGATCGCTTCCCCGGCTATACGCTGGTCGATGCGTCGATTAGCTATGATTTCTCCAAGATGGATCCCCGTCTCAAGGGGCTGAAGTTCACCGTCAGCGGCACCAATCTGTTCGACACGCGCTATTTCCAGGCCGGCTTCTATCAAGGCACCGTGCTTGAGGGCGCCAGGCGAACCGTGCTGGGCACCATGTCCTATCGCTTCTGACGCGATGGCTGGGACCTCGTCCGTGCCAGTGATCGTACGCGGCGGCATCAGCCGCCGCGAACTGCTTGCAACGGGTGCGCTCATGCTCACGGGCGCAGCGCGCGCCAACTCGGTCGCATCGCCGCCGCGCGTCGCGGCACTCGGCTGGTCCTGCGCCCAGGCGCTGCTCGCGCTCGGTCTCACACCGCTGGTCGTACCGGAAATCGAACGTTATCGCCGATTGGTCGTCGAGCCGGCCATTCCGACCGAGGTCAGCGAGATCGGCCTGCGCTCCGAGCCCAATTTCGAATTGCTGCGCCAGCTCACGCCCGATCTCATCGTCATCGACCCCGGCCTGGCGAGCGCGCGAGCGCGGCTCGAACGTATTGCCCCGGTCGACGTGTTCACCACCTTGGCGCCAGGCCGGCGTCCATTGGCCACCTCTCAAGAGGCGATGCGCCAACTCGCCGCCCGTCTTGGTCTCGACACCGCTTGCGCGCGTTATCTCGCGCGCTTCGAGACGGTCATGGACGACTATCGCGCCGAGGCGGCGGGCTATCGCGGCGGCCCGCTCTACCTGGTCCATGAAATGTTCAGAAACCGAGCGCTCGTCTTCGGCGGCACCAGTCTTTATCAGGACGTGCTCGATCGGTTCGGGCTGCGCAACGCCTGGACCGGCCCAAGCAGTCTTTACGGCCACATCGTCGTCGGTCTCGAGGAATTGGCCGGCGTGCCGAAGGCGCGGCTGGTTCTGGTCAATTCACGCGCCGCTGATTTCGAGCGTCTGTTGCGAACCCATCCATTCCTTGGCAGCCTGCCGGCAGTCCGCGCTTCCCGGATCACCGTGCTGCCCGACGTCCACTTCTCTGGCGGCGTGCCGGCGGCGGAACGCTTTGCCCGGCTACTCGCCGACCGCTTGCCGAAAGACGACGATGGTCGCGGCTGAGACGGCGCGGCCAAGGCGCGCTTCCTTGATCAAGGTCCATCCGTCACTGCTTGTCGCGGCGTTTCTCGTCGGCGCGCTTCTGCTGGCCTGGCGCCATCTATCGGCGCAATTGCCACCCGCCGTTTGGCTCACCGCATTACTCGATCCCGACATCGACGTGCCGCGTCAGATGCTGGCGCACTACAGCGTCTTTCCGCGCATAGCCGTGGCACTGCTCGCGGGCGCCGCGCTCGGACTGGCCGGAACCGTCTGCCAACAGGTTTTGCGCAATCCCCTGGCCGAACCAACCACGCTCGGCGTTTCCGCCGGTGCCAATCTGACGCTGGCCGCCGCGACGCTCTGGGCACCGACCCTCTTGGGTCCCGGTCGGGAATGGGTCGCCATGTTCGGCGGCTTTTCGGCGGCGCTGTGCGTCTTCGCCCTTGCCTGGTCGCGCGCGCTCGCGCCTCTGGCGCTGATCCTGGCCGGTTTGATCGTCAGCCTCTATTGCGGCGCGGTCGCCGGCGCGCTCGTCATTTTCAATCACGACTATCTGATCGGCTTGTTCATTTGGGGCGCCGGCTTTCTCAACCAGCAGGATTGGAACGCCGCCACCTTCCTGGCACCTCGTCTTGCCATCGCGTGCGCTTTGATCGTCCTGATGACACGCCCGCTCACATTGCTTGGCTTCGACGACGAGACGGCGCGCAATCTGGGTCTCGGCCTCACGTCGGCGCGACTGGCGAGCCTCATCGTTGCCATCGCGCTTGCCGCTTCCGTCGTCAGCGCCGTCGGCGTTCTCAGCTTCGTCGGATTGGCAGCGCCGACCTTGGTGCGGCTCGCCGGCGCAAGACGATTTCGCGACCGCTTGCTTTGGGCGCCTCTCTGCGGCGCGGCTCTGCTGTGGTTCACCGATCAGATCGTGCTCACCTTACCCTCAGGCTATCGCGAAGTGCCGACAGGCGTCGCGACCGCCCTTCTCGGCGCGCCAATCCTTCTCCTTTTGCTGCGGCGCCTGGGCTCGTCCACGCCCATAGGCACCCGCACGGACAGTTTGGTGCCACGCCGCAACCGCCACCCGCGCCAACTGCTGATCGCCGGCCTCATCCTGCTCGTGATGATCGTGTGGCTGGCGCTCGCGTTCGGCAACGGCCCACAGGGCTGGCATTGGAGCAGGTTCGACGACATCGTCGATCTCGCGCCCTGGCGCTGGCCACGTCTGGCGGCGGCCCTAGTGGCCGGCGCCATGCTCGCTGTGGCCGGCGTGCTGATGCAACGCATGACCGGCAATCCCATGGCCGCCCCGGAAGTGCTCGGCATCAGTTCAGGCGCCGCCATGGGCGTGATCATCCTGGCTTTCTCCGTGCAAGCGCCTGGCCGGCTCCTGCAAATCGGCGCCGGCGCCGCTGGCGCTTTCGCCGTGCTCGCCTTGATCCTCCTGCTCGGCCGCCGTTCGCAGTTCAACCCCGATCGTTTCCTGCTCGCCGGGATCGCCACCAGCGCCATCTTCGGTGCCGTCATCGCCGTCGCCATGGCCACCGGCGATCCGCGAATGAGCGCTTTGCTCACCTGGCTCGCCGGTTCCACCTATCGCGTCGACGGCAACGAAGCGCTGTTGCTATGCGCCGTGGCCGCCGTTCTCTTGGCAGCGACGCCCTTTCTCGCCCGCCCGCTCGAAATCCTGCCGCTCGGTCCAGAGAGCGCCCGCGCGGTTGGCCTTGCCGTGGCGTCAAGCCGCTTCGCGCTGATGCTGCACGCCGCTTTGCTAACCGCGGCGGCGACGCTCATCGTCGGCCCCCTGAGCTTTGTCGGATTGCTGGCGCCACATATGGCGCGCCTGCTCGGCCTGCAACGCCCGCTTCAGCACCTGGCCTTCGCCGGGCTGATCGGCGCGCTCCTCATGACATCGGCCGATTGGCTGGGGCGCATGGCGATCTTTCCCTATCAAATCCCGGCCGGCCTGCTCGCCACGCTGCTCGGCGGCCCCTTTCTCCTGACCTTGATCGGACGGCGCCGATGACCACCAGCAGAACCGACGGCTTCCGCACCTTGCAGGTCGCTGACACATGGCAGCTCACGCCGCGCATGAAGCGACTGCGTTTGACCGGCGAAAATCTCGAACATTTCGCCAGTTCCGACGACATTCATGTTCGGCTCTACATTCCAGAGGACGGCGAGAAGGATATTCGCTCCCTCGTCTTCCACGCGGATGGACAGCCGCGCGACACCGGCCCCGGCAGCGGCTTTGCCGTGCGCTACTACACCATCCGCCGGATCGACAGGGCGGCCGGCTGGCTCGACATCGACTTCGTCCTGCATGACGCGCCGGGACCGGGCTCGGATTTCGCCCGCCGCGCGCGACCCGGCGATCTCTGCGGCATGTCAGGCCCATGCGGCCTCAATGTGAAGCCGGCTAACCGCTACCTCCTCGTCGGCGACGAAACGGCGCTACCGGCCATCGCGCGCATCGTCGAGGAATTGCCCCGTCACAGCACCGGCCACGTCTTCGTCGAGATCGATGGCGCAGACGAGCGGATCGAACTCGACATGCCCACGGGCATGTCGCTCCACTGGCTCTATCGCCAGGGTGAGCCATCTCTCGCGAAAGCCGCGAAAGCCGTGATCGGTGACTACGACCCGGCCGAGCAGGACGATTTCTTCATCTGGATCGCCGGTGAATTCGGCGCCATCGCCAGCCTGCGCCTGGCGCTGCATGCCTTCGCCAAAACCAGGTATATGTGCGTCCCCTATTGGCTCAAGAAATATGAGACAGCGCGCGCGGGATAACGGTCATCGCGGTTCGGCAGAATTGAAATGGCAATCCTCCGGCGTTAAGCCCTCAGCCGCGAGCATTTCCCGCATCGCGATGCAAAGCTCCAACGCCCCGCCTAGATAGACGTGAAATCCGTCCAGGTCGCCAAATGTCTCCTTGATCATCCTCTGCACATCGGCAATGCGCGGGGTGCCATCGATCTGATACGTGCGAAAATTGCGATATGAGCTTTGCAAATCCGACAAACGGCGAGGCGCCAAGTCTTGCGCCGAAACATCGAGAAACAAGGAAATCTGTTGCGTCATGCCGCTTCTGAGAGCGGTCTCGGCGATGGCGAGAAGCCTGCCGCATTCCGCGCCAAAGCCGATCAGGAGAATGGGCCCAAGATGCTCATCACGCAGATAGCCGTTTCCAAACGGCCCCTCGACACGCACGATCGCGCCTGCGCTCAAGCCACAAGAGGCATTGTCGGCGATGATCGGGATGTGAAATTCCAGAATCTTATCGTCCGGCCGATTGACCATGCCGGTTTCGACGACAGAGCCTGAATGGGAAAGTCTCGCGTTCTGGCCGGCGCTAAAGTGAAACGGCTCCGTGGAAGCGCTTTGCAAACGCAAGATCATGATATCGGCGGTTGAGGACAACGAGACGACTTCATAATCGAGATCGCGCTGGACGTGGCTCATCTCGCCATCCACGACACCGATCGAAATCACGCAATCGCTTAATGGCTCCGCCTGACAGGCAAGGATCTGACCCTGCGCTCGATCTTCTTCGGTCAGAACCAGCGGATTGTAATAGGAACCGAGATCGACGGAGCCGCTGATCAATTGCGCCTTGCAGGCGCCGCATTGCCCTTGCTGGCACATGAAAGGATAGTCGAGCCCCGCATCGAGAGCCGATTGCAGGATGGTCTCGCCATCCTCGACGACGATATCTTGATCAAACTGTTCGATGCGAACGCGTTTGGGCATAGGCCGTCTCAATGTACGACGATCGGCAAGGCTTCGAGCCGACGGCTCGCCGTTCGATTCATGAAAGTCACTTGATCGGAGACCAGGCGATAGTCCGGGAAGCGCGCCAGGAATTTGCTGACGGCAATGCGCAGCTCCATGCGCGCCAGGCTGGCGCCCAGGCAATAATGAACGCCGTGGCCGAGCGTGACATGACGATTGGGGTTGCGCGCGACGTGCAATTCATCTGGCGCTTCGAACTGCGAGGGATCGCGGTTGGCCGCGCCCAGCATCAGATGCAGGATCTGCCCCTGTTCGATCCGATGGCCGCCGACCTCGAAAGCGACACGCGCGGTGCGGATGCCCCGCTGGGTCGGCGCCTCATAGCGCAGGAACTCCTCCGCCGCGAGATTGATCAGTGACGGATCGGCCTTCAGTTTGGCGAGCTGATCGGGAAATTGCTGCAATCGCCACAGCGCCATGGAAATCGCACTGCGCGACGTGCCACCGCCCGCCGTCAACATCATGTTGCAGGTGGCGAGAACTTCGAGGTCGGACAGGCTCTCGCCGTCGACATTCGCCTGCACCATGGCGCTGATCATGTCGGCTCGTGGCCTTTGCCGGCGCTGCGCGATGATCGGCATCAGATAGTCCTGCTGCGCATCGAGAATCTGCCGCTGTTCCTCGGCCAGCGCCTCCGAATCCGGATTGACCGGCTGGAACAGAAAGTTGGAACAACGATCGCTCCAGTGGCGAACCATCGCCTCGTCCGATTGCGGCAGACCGAGAAGATCGAGCATCACCTGCACGGGGATGCGCGCGGCGAAATCGAGATAGGCATCGAAACCGCCCCGCGCGCCCAGACTGTCCAGGAGCGCATCGACGCGCGCCTCGATTTTCGGCCGCAATTGATCCACCGCCCGCGGCGTCATCGCCTTCATGAACAGCGCCTTGAGACGATCATGATAGACATCGTCGCGATAGAGCAGCCAGCGATTGTAATGTTCGACGATGGCGCTGAACCGCTCGGCGTTGGCGCGCGGCAGATAGGAGTAAAGCGTTTCGAGCCGATCGACGCTGAGATCGCCGCGCGTCTGCAGCGCGAAGACATCCTCATAACGGGTGAAATACCAGGCCTGCGCCCGTTCCGACCAATGCACGGGCTCCGTCTCGCGCAGGCGCCGATACACCGGATAGGGATCCTGCACGGCTGCCGCCGTGAAAATGCCGTAGCTTTCAGCGGGATCGTCGAAGACGATGGCGGCTTCTGTTTGCATATGCATGTCGAAAACTCCCCAAACCTTCATTGCGAGCGAGGCGAAGCAATCCAGGGATTGCTTCGTTGCTCCGCGCCTCGCAATAAGGGTCGAGCGTCCTAACGGGCCTGCCAGGCCTGCGGGAAAACATCCGGCATATTGGGAAACTGTCCCGCCGGATATTGCGGATCGCCGGGAATGCGCATGGTCGCCGGTCGCGGGTCCCACACCGCATCGCCGCCCATGTAGCGCACCGAAATCGCCGCCCGTCGCCGGCTCGGCGAGAAATTGCCCTCGGCGCCATGCACCGTCAGCGGGTGATGCACGAGGCAGTCGCCGGCCTGCATTTCCCAGCTCAGGAAGCGGTAGTCGCTGTTGCGCCGCTCCTTACTGAAATCCGGGCATTCCTCGAAATCGCTTTTGAAATGCGGATCGTTGTCGGGAATCGCCGCCTTGTAGAATTTGCCCCATTTGTGGGAGCCCGCGATATATTCGAGCGCGCTGTTGTCGCTGTTGACCGACGTCAGAGCCACCCAGACCGACAGAATGTTGGCACCGCGCAGCGGCCAGAATGGCAGATCGTGGTGCCAGTCGGTGCGCTCCGCCGTCTCCGGCTCCTTCACGAACACCTGGTCGTAGAAGAGCGACACCTTGTCGAGCTTCATCAATCGCGCCGCGATCTCGGGACAGGGCGATTCCAGCGCAAAGGCGCGAAAATCGTCATCCCACCGCCAGACGAACGAATTGATATGAAAGCGTCCCTTGTCCCCGCCCAGGGCCTTGGTGACTTCGCGCTGCCGCGCATCGGGATGCTGGGCATCCATGGTCCGATTGATCGCCGCATTCATTCGATCGATCCAATCCTGATCGAACATGCCGCGCAGGCAAATAACGCCATCTTCCTCGAACTGTTTGATGTCGCTATCGCTGATATCGTTGAGTGGTTTACGGTTCATCGCTTTTCTCCCTCCAAGATCTGCGTTCACGCGTTCCAAGATTGCATTTCACGCTTGCAAAGCGTGCTGTTGCCTCCGCGTTTCAAGGGCAACAGACAAAGACCCGAGGAGCTCCTCCAGCTCGTCGGGACGATTGGACGTTCCAAAAACATAACGATCCGGCCGCAAGACGATCCAACGCGCGCCCGCGTCCTTGAGCCAGGGGGTGAGCGCGCCATCGGCGATCACGACGAGATCGGCGCAGATATCCGCAACACGTGCGGCCAGATGCGGATCGAGCGGTACATCGCCGATCAACGCAAAGCCCTTGCCGATTGCATCATCGAGCAATTGTCCGCTGCTGAGACGCGGCTGCGCCAGAATGGTACCGGCCACAGCCCCACCGTGATGCAGACCCGGCCCAAGCGGCGGCGACAGATTGACCATTTCCTCCGGGCCAGTGCGCAACATGGCTTGATCGCGCGCGGCCGCCACCTGCGGATCGGTGGTCTGGATGATGGAGCCGAGCCGCACCGCCTCCTGGATGAACGCGCGTATATGGGCATGGCGCTCGCTTTGATAGGTGTCGAGCAGACTCTCGGGCGCACCGTTGACCACACGGGCCAGTTTCCAACCGAGATTGGCGGCATCGCGGATGCCGGCGCACAGGCCCTGCCCGAGGAAGGGCGGCGTCTGATGCGCGCTGTCGCCAGCGATCAGCAGGCGGTTCTTGCGCCATTTCTCGGCGATCAACGAATGAAACGTGTAGAGGGCACGCCGCACCAATTGACCATCTTGCGGCGTGAGCCAAGGCGAAAGCAGTTTCCACACAGTGTCCGGCTGATCGATCGTTTGCGGATCGTCACCCGGCATGACCATGATTTCCCAGCGCCGCCGCCGGCCGGTGCCGCGCACGCAGGTGATCGGCCGCGAAGGATCGCAAATCTGCACGGTCGCGTCAGGCAGATCGATCTCGCGCGACAGCAGCACGTCGACGACGAGCCAAAGCTGATGCAGGCCGAAGTCCTCGAAATGCGGACCGATGGCCTGCCGCACCATCGAACGGCCGCCATCGCAGCCGACGACCCAACGCGCTTGATGGGTGGCTTCAACGCCACTGATCGTGTCGCGCGTGCGCAGCTCGACATGATCCCCGGCATCGCTCACGTCCACGACATCTTGGCAGAGATAAGTGCGGATCGCCGGAAAGCGGGCCACGCCTTGACGCAGCACATGTTCGAGATCGGGCTGATGAAAGAGGAAATTATTGGCCCAGCCATGCAGGCCTATTTCATGCGCCGGCTTGCGCTCCAGCAGCAATTGCCCGGCCGTGTTGAAATATTTGATGCCCTTCGAAATGTGGACATGCGGCGTCAAAGCCTCGGCAAGCCCCATCGATTGGAAGATGCGCATCACTTCGCCGTCGAAGTGGACAGCACGCGGCAGATGAGCAGGCTCGGCCTCACGTTCGAATATGGCGACGGATACGCCGTAAAGGCCGAGCATATTGGCCAAAGCGACACCCGTGGGACCATAGCCGACAAGCGCGACATCGACCATGGATGTTGGGGATGTCGCCGGCGCGCTCATGTCTCAGCGCCCTGTGTTTCGTCGATATGCCGGGCCGGATCGCTGATAATGGCCACTTCCTCGCTGATGCGCGTGGCGCCCGCCTTGATCGCATCGGTCAGCTTGTCGATCTGAATGAGCGCCAGCCTTTGCTGCGTCAAAGCAGCAACGATGGAGCCGATCACCACCCCGTCAATGCCGAAGATTGGCGCCGCGACGCCGGCCAGGCCATCGTCGAGTTCGCCATAGGACATGGCGAACCCCGCACGCCGGATGGCGCTCATCGTATTGCGGAATTCAAGCCAGTTCTCGCCATAGCCGACCTGCGCCGCCAATTCCGGATCGCTGTCGTAGATGCGCTTCAAGCGGCCGCGCGGCAGATGCGCGACGATGACCTTGGAGCCGGCGCCGCGCAGCAGCGGCAATTGGCGGCCACGGCCGAAGGAAATCAGCAGCCGATCGCCACCACTCTCTTGATGGATGGTGACGATGCGCTCGTCATAGCGGCGGATCAGATTGAGATCGACACCCGTGCGCGCCACGATATCGCGAATGATCGGCAGCCCCGCCGACAGCAACGGATCGGCCTGGCGGATCAACAGATCGAGTTCGACGACGCGCGGACCTAGCGAATAGAAGCCGTCGCCGAACCGCACGAGCAACCCGGTCTCGACCAGTTCTCGGATGTAGCGATAGCCGGTCGGCCGCGAATAACCGCAATGGTCGATCATCGCTTCGGCGCTCCACACCATGCGCTGCGGCGTAAACAAATCCAGCAAGGCAAAGGTGCGCGACAGACTGCTCGATGGCCGCTCGCGCCGCGCGGCCGGGCGCTCATCCCGTTGCGCGGAAACAGCTTTCGCTCCCTCAAGAGATTTATTTCGTTGTCTCATATATTGATAATACATTCCTTGATCGAGCTATCGTCAAGTCAATTCTGTTCTCCAGTATCATTATTTGACATTCGATGATTCCTCTCTATCTTTGACGGCACAGCGCTGACCAACGGCTCGAGGGGAGCCCAAAGTCGGCGAGATATTCAAAGAGGGGGGAGCCATGCACATCACGCGACGTGCTCTGAGGGCGCTTATTCCAGCTTGCGCCGGCTTGATCGCCATGACCGCGCTGACACAAGCGCAAACGGTCAAACTCCGCTTCGCCATCTTCTCCCCCGACACCGAACAGACCTATCTCACGGTCTTCAAACCGTTCGCCGAAGCGGTGAACAAGGAAAACGCCGGCGTCGAGATCGAGCTCTTTCCCAATGGCGCCTTGGGCCGTAATCCGGCGCAGCAAGCCCAGATGGTGCTCGACGGCGTCGCCGACATCGCCTGGGTCGTCGCCTCCTACACGCCAGGACGCTTTCAAGAAAACGAAGTCTTCGAACTGCCGGGCCTGTTCCGCGATCTGAAGGAATCGACTGTTGTCATGAACCGGCTGATCAACTCCGGTCAGGTCAAAGGCTATGAACAGTTCTTCCCGATCGGCGTCTTCGGCACCGCGCCCTATTCGATCCACACCCGTGAGCCGATCCGCACACTCGCCGATCTCAAGGGCAAGAAGATCCGCGCCGCCGGCGCCATCGAGAGCGAGACCATCAAAGCGCTCGGCGCCGTGCCGATCGGCATGACGACGGTGGAAATTCCCGAAGCCATCAGCCGTCGCACCATCGATGGCACCACATCCCACCCCTCGCCGCTCTTCGACTTCGGCATCGCCCGTGTCACCAACGCGCATTATTTCATCCGCCTCGGCGTGGTGCCGCTGGCGATCCTGCTCAATCGCGCCAAATTCGACGGCCTGCCGAAATCAGCCCAAGACGTCATCCGCAAACATAGCGGTGACTGGACGGCGCAGCGCTTCAACGACGGCATTACCGCCTATAACGACCTGCTGATGAAGCGGTTGGCCGATGACCCGAAACGCACGGTCGTCATTCCGCCGCAGTCGGAACTCGACCAGGCGCAACCCGTCTTCAACACTGTGATCGACGCCTGGGTCGCCAAACAGCCGCGCAACAAGGAATTGCTCGACCTCGTCCGCAAGGAAACCGCCGCCTATCGCGCCGGCCAATAGCGGAGATCGCTTTGTTCGATCGCATCGAGCAATTTGGCCTGCGCATCACGCGGGTGATTTCGATCGCTGGCCTGACGGCGCTCATGTTTCTCGCGGTTATGACGCTGGCCGACGGCCTGCTTCGCTGGCTGGCCAATGCGCCCATCGACGGCGTGCGAGACATGGGCGGACTGGCGGTCGCCATCGGCGTGGCCGCCTGTCTGCCTGTCGGGCTGATGGAACGCAGCAACATCACGCTGCATTTTCTCGGTTCCCTCGGGCCACCGATCATCGGCCGCATTCTCGATGCCTTCGCCGCCCTCGTCGTCGGCGTCGTTTATGTGGCGCTCGCCTGGCAGTTCACGCTTTTCTCGAGCAAGATGGCCCAGGCCCATGAGACGACCTGGGTCCTGAAAATCCCGGTGGCACCGTTCTGGTATGTGGTCGCAGCGATCCTTTGGCTGTCAGTCTGCGTCCAGGCCATCGTGCTCATTCTCGAAATCTATCATATCGGCAAGCCGCGCCAGGCCAGCCGGACGGACTCGAGCGAGGCCATTCTATGAGCCCCCTCGCCATTGGCGCCACGGGCCTGGCCGCCCTGCTCGTCTTGATGCTGCTGCAAATCCCCATCGGCATCGCCATGATCGTCGTCGGCGTCGTTGGTTTCGCGCTGCAAGCCGGCTGGGCTCCCGCGCTGACCTTTCTGTCGAGTGAACCTTCCGGCCTGTTGTCGAGCCTCGACCTCGCTTCGGTGCCGCTCTTTTTGCTGATGGGCACGTTCGCCACCGCCGCCGGCTTTTCCGCCGACGTCTACAATGCCGCCGCAGCCCTCGTCGGCCATCGGCGCGGCGGCCTCGCCTATGCCACCATCGGCGGCTGCGCGACCTTCGGCGCCATCTGCGGCTCGTCGACAGCGACGGCCGCGACTTTCGCCAAGGCGGCTTTGCCGGAAATGATCCGGCGCGGCTATGCCCCAGGCTTTTCCGCCGCCACCATCGCTGCCGGCGGCACGCTGAAATCGCTGATCCCGCCGTCGATCGTGATGATTCTCTATTGCATCGCGGCCAAGGCCTTCATCTTCGATCTCTTTGTCGCGGCCATCATTCCGGCCTTGCTCGCCATCGCTCTCAACATCGCCACGATCACCCTTCTCGTGCGCTTGCAGCCGAAGATCGCGCCGGTTTCCGCCAAAATGCCCTGGTCGGAACGCTGGCCGCTGATCCGCCGGGCCGCCCCTGTCGGCGGGCTGATGCTGGTCATCTTCTGCGGGCTCTATAGCGGCATCTTCACCGTCAATGAGGCGGCTTCCGTCGCGGCGGTCCTCTCTTTCGCCTTTGCGGTTCTGCGCAATCGTCTGAGTTTTCAGTCGATCTGGAACGGCATGCGCGAATGCGCTAGCGCCACGGCGATGATTTACACGATCATCATCGGTGCTTCGATCTTCTCCTATTTCATTTCTCTGGCGCGCGTGCCCGAAGCACTGATCGAACTGATCAACGCCTGGCAGATGCCCGGCATCGTCATCATCCTCGCCCTGCTGGTCGCCTATCTCATCCTCGGTTCCGTCTTCGATGAGATCGCCGCCATGCTCATCACTTTGCCGTTCGTCCTGCCGATTATCGACAAGCTCGGCTACGACGTCATCTGGTGGGGCGTGATCAATGTGGTGGTGATCGAGCTCGGCATGATCATTCCGCCGATCGGCATCATTGTCTTCATTCTGCACGGCATGGCACCGCAGATTTCGCTTTCGACCATTTATCGCAGCGTAGCCCCCTTCATCGCGGCCGATCTTCTTCTGCTTCTGCTGCTGACCCTGTTCCCGGCGATTGCCCTGTGGCTGCCGAAATTTCTGCAGGGATAGCCGCTCCGCAAACGACTTCCGCCGCGCATGTTCACGAGTAAGGAGAGCAGATCATATGGCGCACCTGATCCGGCAAATGGGCCACATCCTGATGGCCACGACCGAATTGCAAGATTCCGCCACCGATCTCTCCGACATCGTCGGCCTGCGCGTCACGCGCCGCGATGCCGATGCGATCTATCTGTCTTCCAACGAACGCCAATATGAAGTCGTCTATCGTCGTGGCGATAAGCCGGGCGTGCTAGCGATCGGGCTCGAAGCCATGGATGCCGCCGCTGTCGATGAAGCGCAGCGGCGTGTGCAAGCCGCGGGCTTTCGCATTCTCGACGATCGGTCGTCCCTGCCCGGCATTGCCCGTGCTTTTCGTTTCGCCACGCCATTCGGTCCGGTTTTCGAAATCCACACGCCCGTGCCGCGCACCATGTCGGCGCGCTATATCGGCACTGCCAATCGGCCGCGGCGGCTCGAACATGTCAATGTGCGCGTGGCCGACATGCCAGGCTTCCGCGATTTCCTGACCGACGCGCTTGGCATGAAGATTTCGGACCGCACCGGCAATGACGAACTGATCTGGTTTCGCGCCTGGGACGGATTTCATCACACGATCGCTGCCGGACGCGGCGGCAATCTGCATCATTATGCGTTTGATGCGCATTCGCTCGAAGACCTGTCCGGCATCGCCGACAATCTGACGGTGAAAGGGCGTACCCTGCTCTGGGGCCTTGGCCGGCATGGCGCCGGCGACAATATTTTCTCGTACTATCGCGATCCCAACGGCTGCGCCGTCGAAACCTCGGTTGGCCTGGCGCGGATTGAGAACGACGAACTCTACGAGCCTCGCGTCTGGGATCTGCAAACCAGCCTCGTCCGCAATCTTTGGGGCGTGCCCTCACCGGCCGAGTTCAATGCGGCTGGAATTCCCTATCTCGCGGATGACTGAAGCAACCGATGGCTAAACAGGGTCCGATACGGTGACCGCGGCAAAAAGTTCCGCCTGGGTTTTCGACTTGCGCATCTTGCCAACCGTATCCGCCGATCGCAGCGTCCGCGCCACCAGAGCGAGCGGCCCCAATTGTTTGTTTTCAACATTGGATGGCAGAAGCAAGACGAAAACGATATCGACGGCCTGACCGTCTATGGCGTCGAATTCAATGGGCTGCTTCAGCTTTGCGAGCACACCATACGGCCGTTCCAACGCATCCAGCCGCGCGTGCGGAACGGCGATCCCTCCGCCCAGTCCCGTCGATCCCAATTCCTCACGTTTCAGAAGATTATGTGCGACATCCTCGCTCTTCAATCCAACCCGCGCGGCTGCATTCGCGGCGAGATCCTGCAATAGCGAACGTTTATTGGACGATCGAACGTCAATCAATACGCTGTCTTCCGACAATAGATCAGAGATGTTCATGATCACTCCAAGAGGGCGCCGCGTTGAGCCGCGCCCCTAACCAACCTATTGGCCGGTGGATTTACCCATTTCGTCTGGCGCGCGCAATCGGTAGCCTATTCCCGTCTCGGTCAGCACAAGCTGCGGACGCTCCGGATCCACTTCGATCTTCTGGCGTAGCTGGCGAACATAAACGCGGAGATATTGGGCATCGGTCAATTCGTCCCAGAGCTGCCCGAGCAAAAAGCGATGAGTCAGAACCTTACCGGCATGCTGCACCAGGATCCGCAACAGATCATATTCCTTCGGCGACAGCTTAACGTCCTTTCCACCGACTTTCACGATTCGCCGCACCAGATCGACCGACAGATCGCCACTTACAAAGATGGGTCGCTCGCCGTGAACCTGCAATTGATGGCGCAGAGCGGCCCGCATACGCGCCAGCAATTCATCCATGCCAAAGGGCTTCGTGAGATAGTCGTCCGCGCCCAAATCAAGCGCTTGCACTTTTCCGGCTTCGTCGCCGCGACTTGAAAGAACGATGATCGGAACGCCTTCGTTGCGCGCCCGTATCATTCTCAGAAGGTCATGGCCCTGAATGTCCGGCAGACCGAGATCGAGAATGATCAGTGCCGGCTCCTCGGACAACAGCTCCAACGCCATCTTGCCATTCGAAGCCTCAAGCGCCTCATAGCCTTGCGTGCTGAGCCCCATGCGCAGGAGCTTTCTTATCGGCGGCTCGTCGTCAACAATCAGGATCTTGATGGGTATCGTGCTCATGCGGCCGTATCCAATTTCTGCGTGCGCGCCGGCACCGGCAAGGTTATCGTCAGCGAGGCCCCCGCGCCGTCCAGGCGGTTGGCGGCAACGACCGAGCCATGCATGGCCTCCACGAAGCCGCGCGCGATCGCCAACCCAAGCCCCGTGCCCGCGCGAACATGATCGCCTTTCTGCGCCCGATAGAACTTATCGAATATTCTCTCCAGATCCTCGGGCCAAATGCCAGGTCCCTCATCGAGGATCTGCAAATGGACGACCCTGTCGTCACGCCAGCCACGGATCGAGACCGTGCTCCCCTCCGGAGAATATTTGGCCGCGTTATCGAGCAAATTGAACACAACCTGCTCGAAGAGAACGGCGTCCAGCTCAAGCATCGGCAAGTCCGACGCCAGTTCCAATACGATTTTATGATTGTCCAGCATTTTGCTCGCGCGGCGCAGGGCGCTTCCGACGACTTCACTGAGATCATGCAAAGCGGCATTAGGAATGATCGCGCCCGATTCCAGTTTCGTCATATCGAGCAAATTGGCAATGAAGCGGTTGAGGCGCTCGGACTCGTCGATAACCGTTCCCAGAAGTTCCATCTTCTCAGCGTCGGAAAGCTTCGACGACAAAGCCCGCAACGTGCTTGCAGAGCCAAGGATCGAAGCCAAAGGTGTCTTCAGATCGTGGGAAATCGACGTGAGCAGCGCCGATCGTAACCTGTCTGTCTCCGCCGTGCGCTTGGCCTGATCGACCGCCTCGACGAGGTGCACGCGCTCGATCGCCAATGCGCCCTGATCCATCAGGGCATCGAGAAGCGGCATTTGATCAGGGGCGAGGATCGGTCCGATGCGATCGTCGTCGATGCCCAGAATCCCGATCAAGCCACGCCCCGTCCGCATCGGGAGAAACAATCGCTTGGCGCCAGGCAGAGTATCCGAACCGCGGCCGGCAGGACGATTGTTGGTCCACGCCCAATTGGCCGCCGCAAGATCGGCCTGATCGAGTTCATCCTCGGGCGGGTAGCCACCTTTCACCGCAATGCCATCCCGCTCCGGCAAGAGGATGACCGCGCGCACTTTCAGCATCAGCGCGGTCTGATAGGCCGTCACCCAAAGGACGTCATCCAAGGAAGCCGTTCCCGCCAACTTTCGACTGAATGAGTATAGATACTCCGTTGTTCGGGCGCGGCTCGCGGTCACCAGCGCCTGATTCCGAACGCGCGCGGCAACGTTCGAGACGACAACCGCGATCAGCATGAAAAACAGAAAGGCGACGACATTGATGGGTTCGGCGATGGTAAAAGTATAGGTCGGCGGCAGAAAAAAGAAATTATAGCAAAGCGACGCCACCACGCTGGCGAGCAGCGAAGGTACGAGACCATAGCGGACGGCGACACTGACGACGGCGGTCAAGAAGACAAGATCGACATTCTCGATGCCGAACAAGGGATGAATGACTTTACCGACACCCAGCGCGGCACCCACGAACAGCAATGCCATGCCGAAGGGAATGGGATCAAACTTCGTTGTCGAGGTTGCGGTTTGGACGCCCTTGTCGGAGGCCGCCTCCGGCGCGAGATCATCGCCGGCGATGACGTGAATGCTGATCTTGCCGCCCCGCCGCACCAGATCGTGAACGACCGAGCCGTTCAGAAGCTCGAACCACCACGAGCGATGCGATTTGCCGACGACGATCTGCGTGACGTTGTTGGTGCGAGCAAAGTTCAGAATATCGTCGGCGATCCGCCGCTCGACCGATGGGATCATCAAAGTATCGGCACCGAGCGTACCAGCGAGCCGCATCGTCTCTGTGATCCTATTGCGATCAGTATCGGTGAGCTGCAAGCTTCGTGGCGTCTCGATGCAGACCGCCGTCCATGGCGCGTGCAGGCGATCGGCCAGCCGCTTGGTAAATCGCACAAGGCCGGCGGCGCGCGGGTCTTCACTCACGCAAACCAGAATCCGCTCACCCGCGGCCCATGGGCCTGGAATGGCGTTGGCCTGCATATGATTGAGCAATTGCTCGTCGACGCGCTCGGCAGTCCGGCGCAGCGCCAGCTCCCGCAAAGCGGTGAGATTGCCGGGGGAGAAATAATGCTCCAAGGCGCGCGCGGCCTGCGCGGGAACATAGACCTTTCCCTCTTTCAAGCGCTGGATCAAGTCGCCGGGTGTCAGATCGACGAGTTCGATGTCATCGGCCCGATCGATAATGGAATCAGGGACGGTTTCGCGCACCCGGACATGCGTGATCTGGGCGACGACATCGTTCAGGCTTTCGATGTGCTGGATGTTGATGGCGGTATAGACGTCGATGCCGTTCTCCAGCAGTTCCTCGACATCGAGATAGCGTTTAGGATGGCGGCTCCCCGGCGCGTTCGTATGCGCGAGTTCGTCGACGACCGCGAGCTTCGGCCGGCGGGCCAGCAATCCATCGAGGTCCATTTCCTCGAGCGTCTGGCCCTTATAGGCAAGAGCCTTGCGCGGCAGCACATCGAGGCCATGAAGCAGCGCCTGCGTTTCCAGCCGGCCGTGGGTTTCGACCACCCCCACCACGACGTCGACGCCGGCCTTGCGCTTGGCATGGGCGCTCTGCAGCATTTCATAGGTCTTACCAACGCCCGGAGCCGCCCCAAGAAATATCTTGAGACGGCCTCGGCTGCCATCCTCGAGCCGGCTGGCCTGCAGTAGAGCATCCGGCGATGGCCGGTGCTCAGAATCGCGGGAGTTGACAGCCATCAGACATTCTATCGCTCATGCGGCAAGGCTTTGCCTCAGTTCGCCGAAGCCTGATCGAGCGCCATATTGAGGGCCAGAACATTCACGCGCGGCTCGCCGAATATTCCAGCCTGACGTCCTTCTATCCGGTCGGTGACCAGTTTGCGGACGCTATCTTCCGACATTTTACGGGCCTTCGCAACGCGCGGAACCTGAAACAGCGCGGCCTCCGGAGAGATATGCGGATCGAGACCGCTGCCGCTCGCAGTCACCAGATCGAGCGGGATCGGCGCCGACGGATTCTCGGCTTTCAGTTTCTCGACATCCTCCTTGATCCGATCGTTCAGAGCCTTGCTGGTCGGCCCCAGATTCGATCCAGACGAATTCGCCGCATTGTAGGGAGCGGACACCGTCTTGGTTGAATCGCTGGGGTCCGGAGCGCTCGTCGCCGACGGCCGACCATGGAAGTATTGATCGCCTGTGAATTCCTGGCCGATCAGGGCGGAGCCAATAACCTTACCATCCTTCTCGATCAGGCTTCCGCCGGCCTGGCTCGGAAAGAACGTGCCGGCAATGCCCGTCATCGCGAGCGGATAGGCGAGACCGGTGATGATGGAGAGAGCGATCGTCAGGATAATCGCCGGACGGATTTCTTTTAACATGACGGTTCTCCTCAAGCCAGATGCAGGGCGGTGACGACCAGATCGATGGCCTTGATGCCGATGAATGGAATGATGATGCCTCCCAGGCCGTAGATCAGGAGGTTGCGGCTCAACAATGCGCCGGCGCCGATAGGCCGATAGGCCACGCCTTTCAACGCCAGCGGAATAAGAGCGATGATGATGAGTGCATTGAAGATGATCGCAGACAGGATCGCACTCTGCGGGCTCGAAAGCTGCATGATGTTGAGCGCTTGAAGCTGCGGATAGAACGCCAGGAAGATGGCGGGGATGATCGCGAAATACTTGGCCACATCGTTGGCGATCGAGAACGTGGTGAGAGCGCCGCGCGTCATCAGGAGCTGCTTGCCGATCTCCACGACCTCAATCAGCTTGGTCGGATTGGAATCCAGATCGACCATGTTGCCGGCTTCACGCGCCGCCTGAGTGCCCGTGTTCATCGCCACACCGACGTCGGCTTGCGCCAGGGCCGGAGCGTCGTTGGTGCCGTCGCCGCACATCGCAACGAGCTTGCCCTTGGCCTGCTCATCCCGAATGAGTTTCAGCTTGTCTTCCGGCGTCGCCTGCGCGAGGAAGTCATCGACGCCGGCTTCGGCGGCGATAGCGGCGGCCGTCATCGGGTTGTCGCCGGTGATCATCACCGTGCGGATGCCCATGCGGCGCAGTTCGGCGAAACGTTCGCGAATGCCGCCTTTGACAATGTCCTTCAGCTCGATCACGCCCAGCAGCTTGCCGTCGCGCGCCACGGCCAGCGGCGTACCGCCGGATTTTGCAATGTCATCGGCAATGGCCTGGATTTCCCGTGCCGCTTCGGAATTGGAGGCAGGCGTGATAACCCGCACCGCATTTCCAGATACCACGGCCGCCGCTCCTCCACTGACATAATTGAGGATGGCATCGACAGCGCCCTTGCGGATGGATCCGCCACCGACATCGACGCCGCTCATGCGGGTCTGCGCGGTGAAGGGAATGAACGTCGCGCCCAGTTCCGCCATATCGCGGCTCCGAATGCCGTAACCCTCCTTGGCGAGAACCACGATGGAACGGCCTTCCGGCGTCTCATCGGCCAGCGAGGCCAATTGCGCGGCGTCGGCAAGCTGCAATTCGGGGACCCCATGCAGCGGACGAAACGTCGTCGCCTGACGATTGCCGAGCGTGATCGTGCCTGTTTTGTCGAGCAGCAGCGTATCGACGTCGCCAGCCGCCTCGACCGCACGGCCCGACATCGCCAGCACGTTGAAGCGGACGAGCCTGTCCATACCGGCAATGCCGATGGCCGACAGCAGAGCGCCAATCGTCGTCGGGATCAGCGTCACGAACAAAGCCACGAGAACGATCACGGAGACATTGCCGCCCGCGTAGGCGGCATAGCTCGGAATGGTCACCGTCGCGAAGATGAAGATGATCGTCAGACCCGCGAGCAGAATATTCAACGCGATTTCGTTCGGCGTCTTCTGACGCTCCGCGCCCTCGACGAGCTTGATCATGCGGTCGATGAAGGTCGAACCTTGCGCCGCAGTGATGCGAACCCGGATCCAATCCGACAGCACCTGCGTGCCGCCCGTCACCGCGGACCGATCGCCACCGGATTCGCGGATCACCGGAGCCGATTCACCTGTGATCGCCGCTTCATTGACCGAGGCAACCCCCTCGATGACCTCGCCATCGGAGGGAATGTTGTCACCCGCTTCGACGAGCACGACATCACCGACCTTGAGGCTCGTGCCAGGCACCAGCCGGTACGTCCCATCGGACCCGGTCAAGAGCTTCGCCTGGCTCTCGGTGCGGGTTCTCTTCAGGGATTCGGCCTGCGCCTTGCCCCGCCCCTCGGCAACCGCTTCGGCAAAGTTCGCGAACAGCACCGTGAACCAGAGCCACAGGATGATCTGGAAGGTAAAGCCGACGTCGCCGCCGCCCATGAACAGGATGCGCACGAAGATGATGGTCGCAAGAAAGGCAACCACCTCGACGACGAACATCACCGGGTTCTTGATCATGAGTCTCGGATCGAGTTTCACGAAAGCCGAACGGATCGCGGGAATGACGATCTTCCGATCGAACATGGCCGATCCCGTCTTCTTTTGTAGTTTCAACGTTTCCATGGAGGGTACTCCGAAAGGGATCGATCAGAACAAGGTGTTGGCGGTCATCGCGAGATGCTCGACGATCGGTCCAAGCGCCAGCGCCGGAAAGAACGTCAGACCGCCAACGATCACGATGACACCCACGACAAGACCGACGAACAGGCCACCCGTGGTCGGCAGGGTACCGGCCGACGGCGGAATCGATTTCTTCTGCGCCAGCGCACCGGCAAGAGCCATGGCCGGCACGATCATGAAGAAGCGTCCGACCAGCATCGAACAGGCAAGCGTCAGGTTGTAGAACATCGTATTCGCGGAAAGGCCGCCAAACGCCGATCCATTGTTGCCTGTCGCCGACGTGAACGCATACAGGACCTCAGAGAACCCATGCGGTCCGGCGTTTGCCATCGAGGCCACAGCGGACGGCATGACGACGGCCACGGCGGTCCAACCCAGATACATCAACGGCAGGATCAGAATGGCCAGCATCGCCATCTTGACTTCGCGCGCTTCGATCTTCTTGCCGACATATTCCGGCGTGCGACCGACCATCAGGCCGGCAACGAAGATGGAAAGGACGACGAACAACAACATGCCGTAGAGACCCGCGCCAACGCCGCCGATGATCAATTCGCCGAGCTGGATGTTGATCAGCGGGATCATGCCGCCGAGCGCCGTGAACGAATCGTGCATGGCGTTGACCGCGCCACAGGAGGCAGCCGTGGTGATGACGGCGAACAAGGCCGACGCGACAATGCCGAAGCGGACTTCCTTGCCCTCCATATTGCCGCCGGTCAGGCCCAGCGCGTGCAGGCCCGTGGTGCCGGAAGCCTCGGCCCAATAGGTCACGACGACACCGACCAGGAACAGCACGCCCATCACCGCGAAGATCGCCCAGCCCTGGCGCTGGTTGCCGACCATCCGGCCAAAGACATTGGTCAGCGCCGCACCGATCGCGAAGATCGAGATCATGTGGATGAAATTGGTGATGGCCGTCGGATTCTCAAACGGATGCGCGGCATTGGCGTTGAAGAAGCCACCACCATTGGTTCCCAGATGCTTGATCATCATCTGGGAAGCCACCGGCCCCTGGGCGATGATCTGCTTGGCGCCTTCCAGCGTGGTCGCTTCCGTGTAGGCCGAAAGATTTTGCGGCACGCCCAGCCAGACGAGCACCACGGTCCCGACCACGCAGATCGGCAGCAGGACATAAAGCGTGCAACGGGTGAGATCGACCCAGAAGTTGCCGACGGTCCGCATCGATGAACGCGCGAAACCACGAATAAGAGCCATGGCGATGGCAACGCCCGTCGCCGCGGAGAGAAAATTCTGAACGGTCAGCCCCAGCATCTGGGTGAGATAGGAGACCGTCGTCTCGCCGCCATAGCTCTGCCAATTGGTATTGGTGACGAAGCTGACAGCAGTGTTGAACGCCAGATCCGGCGCCACGGCCGACTGCTCCGCCGGATTGAACGGCAAGCCGGCCTGAAGGCGCAACAGCGCATAAAGCGCGAGAAAACCGACGACCTGAAGCAGCAACATGGAGACCGCGTAGACCAGCCAATGCTGCTCACGCTTCTCGTCGATGCCGCTTATCCAATACAGGCCGACTTCAAAGGGCCGCAAAATAGGCCAAAGAAACGTGCGCTCGCCATTGAAGACTTTCGTCATATAGGCGCCAAGCGGCTTTACCAACGCGATGATGATCGCGCAGAACAACAATATTTGAATCCAGCCAATCGCAGTCATGGTCGTGCGCCTTCAGGTATTGGGTGATTTCGCCCGAAAATCGATCTCGCGGGGTTCGCGGATCAAAAACGTTCAGGCCGCAGTAGCGCATAGGTCAGATAGACGAGGAGCCCGACCGATATGATTGCCGCGAGTACGTAATCGATGATCATGATCATTCTCCGATCAAAGCCATTCGCACGCGTAGGCATAGGCCACCGCCAGGGCGAAGAAGCCCAGGCCGAGGATCAACATGACGGCGTCCAACATGAGATGCTCCTAGCAATGCTCGTTCTGCCAGGGATCGCGACACTCAGGCTCGCGCATTCGCGATGGAAAGTCCTGATCAAAGGCGCGGGTGACGTGCCACTTCGCCCATATGTTTTCCAGATGATCGGCGCGACGACATTATAGGAATCTTATAAAGATCGCGCGCAGACCGATCTTAACCTATTGATATTATATATTTAAATTAAGGAAGCAGCTGTAGCTGTCCCGCCTCTTGTGGGCATACTTTTCACCACTTCGTGCACGGCGCGGTCAGAGATCGGGCTGGAAGAGCCAGCTCTTTATATAACGACCATCCACGTCACCTCGATTTTATATATCGCCTTGCCGTATGGCAGCAGCAGTAGACCTGAGCCGCACAGCAAGAGTTCAAACGGTGATTGTGCATGTATCCCCTCACGACACCGATCGGATCAATCGCGAGATTTTCGATGCCTTCGTCGGCGCCGTCGTTCCCGTTATCCGGCATTACATCGCGCATCGAACCAGCGATCCGAAGGAAATCGCCGAATTGTTGAATCAACGCGGCATTCCTTGTTGCGGTCAATCAAAATGGACCGGGACGTTCGTGCGTATGATCCTGACGCGAGACAAACCCGCCCTCTGTTCAATCAAGACGGCTCGATAGAGATGCTTATCTCATCGGCCAGGAATATTGAGGCATAACGACAATGATGACCGATCTGGATCATCTGTCCAAGGCAACCATTGGACGCTTCTTCCTCAAGATAGGCATATCCGCGCTTCTCGCGCTCATTGCGCATGCCGAGAACTATCCCAAATCCATGGCCCTGTGGGTCGGGCTCTATTCGTTTTTCGCCGTCGTCTATGCACTCAAGGATGGTCAGAAATTCTCGTCCCATCATTTCAACTATTGGGATGAAGCGCTCTGGCTGGCGCTTTCCGCCCTCGCGCTGAGAATCGCCAGCGGCCTTTCGGCTTGATCGAAAAGCACGATGTCTTCTTCAATATCGACAGCTATTTCTCCGCTTCGGATATCCAGAATGAAAAAAAATTCTCTTCAAAACCGAAATCACAAGATGAGGTTCAAGAACGATGAGCGATAGTACGGTCCACGCGCGGATAGAGGGCGCATACACTGAACTCATTACGCCTTTCAAGAACGGCATGGTCGATCATGCGGCTCTGGAAGCGCTGATCGAATGGCAGATCAGCGAAGGCATCCAGGGCCTGATCCCCTGTGGAGCGGCCGGCGAAGTCCCTACCCTCTCATGCCAAGAACATATCGCTGTCATTCGACGCTGCATCGAAATCTCCGCCGGCCGCTGCCCGATCATCGCCGGAACCGGCACGAACAACACCCAAACGACAATCGACCTGACGGCAACCGCAAAATCTCTGGGCGCCAGCGCCGCCCTCCTGACCACGCCCTACTATAACCGGCCCAATCAGGAAGGGCTTTTCCGGCATTTCGAAGCCGTCGCCCGGAGCGTCGATATTCCGATCATCATCCAGAACGTGCCTTCGCGGACCGGTGTCGACTTGTCGCTCGAAACCCTGAAACGTCTCGCAAGCCTGCCCACGATCGTCGGCTTAGCGGATACGACCGGCGATCTATCGCGGCCCTTTGCCGTGTCTCACCTTCTTGGCGATCGCTTCCTACAATTGTCCGGTCATGACGCGACAGCCCTCGGCTTCAGCTTACTGGGTGGCCAGGGCGCCATTTCCGTCGTCGCCAATATTGCACCGAAAACGATTGTCGAGATGCAAACGGCCTGTCGTACGGGTGACGTCCGAAGGGCCAGGTCCATCGAAAGCCGCCTCCGCCCTCTGATAGCAGCGCTTGACCTCGAGCCCAGCCCGGCGCCCGCCAAATTCGCCCTGCATCTGCTTCGCGGCTTGAGCCCGGACGCACGCCTGCCGCTCATCCCCGTCTGCGCCCATACAGCCCTGGCCATTGAGGCCGCACTGTCCAAGCTCGTCGGCGCCGACGATCACAGCACGTTCAACCCGCCGGGCGCCTTCAATCAAACCGGCATGAAACCTCGCCAATCCTCTCAAACGCCACCGTGAGCTGTTGGCCAGGAAGCACCTGTAGAATCGGACCGAAAGAGCCTGTGGCGACGATATCGCCGGCGCTGATCCGCCTGTCCTGCCGTGCCAGTTCGCGCACCAACCAAGCGACAGCCTCAAGCGGGTGGCCAAGCACGGCATCGCCTCTGGCCGAGATCATGGGCTTGCCATCGATACGCGCTGTCATCTGAACCTGATCCAGAGCGTCACGGTCGAAGTCCATCGACATGGGACCACAGATGGTCGCGACGTGGAGCCCAAAATCGGCGATGGCGCCAAGTTCGGGATTTGACGCGGGCGGTGTGCGTCGGCCGAGCAGGCCGATCGTCGGCCAGCAGGTCACGACAGCCGCTGCCATCGTGTCGCGGTTGATCGCGGAGCCTTCGCCCTGAAGAGCCGCTCCGATAGTAAACGCGAGCTCGCATTGCGCACCGATCATTCCTTGCGGCAGAACGATACGATTTCCGTCGCTATGGAAGGCCCTGTTTGGAAGCGGCGCATAGAACGGCCGCCGCACGCCCAGCATCCGCTGGCAGACCAGACTGGTACCGACCAAAGTATAGCCGACGAAATCCTCGTCATAATCGTCAAGGGCCGCGGCCTGGATAGCCTCGGCCTCTGCTTCCGACTGGATGTCGTGCAACGGCAAGTCCGAAACGCGCCCGGCCTTACGGTTGGCGGACAGCCGCAAAGCGAGCTCTTCAAGATGAGGGGTTGGCATGGCGCACGCTCCTGACCTGGTCAGCAACGCGCCTTTCGACTGCAAGTCAAATAGAAAACCGTTTATAGCCGCCAGCTTATGAAACGTTCGGGACGCGTTTATAACAATCTTATTTTAACGCTCCGCGCATCCCATCGAAAGAATACGCGCTCGCCGCTAGATGATTCAGGGTCATGGCGAGCGCTCGCATTCTTCGAATATCAAATGCACTGCAGCCACGACACCACTGGTCGGTGGAGTGAACAAACATGCTCAAGCACCCGGAGAGAGATCTCCTCGCCCATGCCTATTCGACGAACGCCAAACTCGCCCGTCCGCCCAATCCCCTGCGTTCAATAAGCCATGCGATATCCGCGCCCGATCAGCTGGGCATTCTTCTGCGCCTATCCGCAGTGATCGTGGTGATTACGGGAATAGCTGCGATCTTTGGCTAGACGGCAATAATTCGGCGAACAGAAAGCAACGAAAGGTACAGGTTATGGAACTGCAATCTCAAGAAGAAGCCCGCCCTCCCTCGCGACGCAATCGCTTTATGGTTGGTCGCGACGAGGAAGGACACTGGGTCGTGTGCGATAGCGAATGTTTGATTGGAGGATTGTTCGTCAATAAGGAATCCGCGCTTCATTTTGCTCTTCATGAAAGCGAGAAAACGGCCGATGGTGTCTGCTGCGCGGCGGACGATGAGATTCTTCGATTGGGAAACATGTTCTGAAGTGGCAGCGGCCCGACATTGAACATCGATGGATCATCCGTTCGCAGCCGAGGTCCTTGATTCCCCCAATTGCACCGACGACTTAAGCGCCCCCTCAAGTCTCAATACTGGCCCAACGGCAGGCTTTGACCGAAAAAATGGTGCGGACGGCGGGGATCGAACCCGCACGGGAAAACCCGAGGGATTTTAAGTCCCTTGCGTCTACCAGTTTCGCCACGTCCGCGCGCCGCAACGCTTATCGCCGATGCGACGGCAGGGCAAGATGGCAGGCAAGGGCAATAGGCAAAGTGGCGTGAAAAGCGGCACTGTTGTCTGGTTGCAACCACGCTGCTAGCCTTTTGGGGATCGTGGCGCACCTCGAATGCGCTTGGACTGCGAAGGATGCTCCGTGCCGTTCAAATCTCTTTTCGCGGCCCTCTGCCTGGCCGCCACATTCATTCAACCCGTCTCCGCCCAGAATTGGCCGGCACGGCCCATCACCATGATCGTGCCTTTCGGCGCCGGCGGCAGCGCCGACGTGGTCGGCCGGCTCATCGGCCAAAAACTCAGCGAGAAACTCGGCCAGAGCATCCTCATCGAAAACGTCTCCGGCGCCGGCGGCCTCATCGGCACGCAGCGCGCGGCGCGCGCCGAGGCTGATGGCTACACGATCCTGATGGGTGTCGAGAGCACGATGGCGATCGCCAAACTGATCCAGCCGAATGTCGTGCAATATGATGGGTTGAACGATTTTCAGCCGATCGCCCTCATCGGCACCTCACCCATCGCCGTTCTGGCGCGCAAGGATTTTCCCGCCTCGACGACCGACGAGCTTCTCAAGCTGCTGCGCGCCAATCCGGGCAAATATAGTTTCGCCACATCGGGCGTCGGCTCGTCACTGCATCTCGCCGGCGAATTGATCAGCCTCGAAGGCAAGGCGCCGATGACGCACCTGCCCTATCGCGTCGGCAGCCAGGTCATCACCGATCTTGCCGCCGGCCATATCGATCTCGCCGTGCTGACATTGGTCACCGCCCTGCCGCCGCTGCGCTCGGGCCAGATCAAATCCTTCGGCATCACCAGCAAGGAAACCTCGCCGCTGGCGCCGGAATTGAAGCCGATGGCCGATCATCCCGATCTGAAGAAGGTCGATGTCTCCACCTGGTTTGGCCTGTTCGCGCCGGCACGCACCGATCCGGCCATCGTCGAACGCCTCAATCGCGAGATCAACAGTCTCTTGGCCGATCCGGCCATGCGCGCCCGCCTCGCCGACCTCAGCGTTCAAGCGGTGAGCGGCGACACGCCTGCTGCGTTCAAGAGCTTCCTCGCCAGCGAGATCGAGAAATACGGCGCCATCGTCAAAGCCGCCAATATCAAGCTGGAATGAACGGGCAGCCACTCCGTCTTTTCAATAACCGAGGTGCTTAAGCGCCAACCTTGTTGATCGGCGGCTGGAAGGCGAGGCCCGTATCCCAGGGGAAGAAGATCCAGGTGTCCTGCGACACTTCGGTGATGAAGGTATCGACCATCGGCCGGCCGAGCGGCTTGGCATAGACGGTGGCGAAATGCGCCTTCGGCAGCATGTCGCGCACCAGTTTGGCGGTGGCGCCCGTGTCGACGAGATCATCGACCACCAGCACGCCTTTGCCATCGCCATTGCCGGAAACTTCCTTGGCGATGGATTTGATCACCTGCAGCGAGCCTTGCTTGTTCTCATGCGAATAGCTCGAGATGCAGACCGTCTCGATCATGCGGATGTTGAGCTCGCGCGCGACGATCGCCGCCGGCACCAGACCGCCGCGGGTGACGCAGACGATGGCGTCAAACGGGCCTGAATCATTCAGCCGCCAGGCCAGCGCCCGCGCGTCACGGTGAAACTGATCCCAGGAAACAGGAAAGGCTTTCTGTGCTTCGCTCATCGTCAATATCCTAAAGGCCGCGCGCGGCTTTCAATTCTTCGATCATCACCCGCACGGCGGCAACCGCCTCGGCCAACATCGTCGCATCCTTGCTGCGCACGACGATCTGGTTGCTGAAGCCGCCGCCCGACGTGTTGAAATGCGGATAGGAGCCGATGGAGGTCTGCGGAAAGCGCTTCTGGATCTCGCCCAGCGCCGAGCCATAGGCGCCCTCGGGCAGTCCCGCTTCCAAAGTCTCCGACAGCATTTTGGCGCCGGTCTGCAAGGTCGGCCCGATGACATCGAGCATGGCCTGCATGATGCGCGGCACGCCCGCCATCACGAACACATTGCCCATGCGGAAGCCCGGCGCCGCCGACACCGCATTGGCGACCAGTTCGGCGCCTTGCGGAATGCGGCACATGCGCAGCCGCGCCTCGTTCAAATCCTCGCGCTTGAGCCGCGTCAGCAGCATGTCGACGGCACGCTCATCGACATCAATCGGCACGCCAAAGGCCTTGGCGACACTGTCGGCGGTGATGTCGTCATGGGTCGGGCCGATGCCGCCGGTGGTGAAAAGATAGGTGTAGCGCGTGCGCAGCGCATTGACCGCGGCGACGATCTCGGCCTCTTCGTCGGGCACGACCCGGACTTCCTTGAGGTCGACCCCGATCAGGGTCATGTAATCGGCGATATAGCCGATATTGGCATCCTTGGTCCGGCCGGACAGGATTTCGTCGCCGATGACGAGGATGGCGGCGGTGATGGCTTGGTTTGGCGCTGCGGTCATTTGGCTCTCCGCCGAGGTTTTAAGAAGCGGGAAGCGCTCCTGGCAAGCGGAAATGGCGTTAAAACGGCAAAGGCCCGGCGCGGGCCGGGCCATGTCCACAAGTTGACCGGGAGGCAGGGTCAGAGCACGACCACCGAGGCCCCCACCGAAATGCGGCTGTAGAGGTCGGTCACGTCCTCGTTGAGCATCCGGATACAGCCCGAGGAGACCGCCTGACCAATGGTCGAGGGCTCGTTGGTGCCATGGATGCGGTACATCAGGTCGCGCTTGCCGCTGTAGAGATACATGGCGCGGGCGCCCAGCGGATTGTCGATGCCGCCTTCCATGAATTTCGGCAGGTCGGGGCGACGCTTGAGCATGGCTGCAGGCGGCACCCACGACGGCCATTCCGCCTTGCGGCCGACATGGGCCGCGCCCTTCCACTCGAAGCCCGGGCGGCCAACGCCGATGCCGTAGCGCAGCGCCCGGCCGTCGGCGAGCGACAGGTAAAGATAGCGGTTTTCCGTATCGACCGTGATCGTGCCCGGCCGCGCGCCCGTGGGATCGGCCATGACTTCGCGGGTCGTGCGCGGCGTTTCGCGGCCAAGCGTCAGTTGTTCGCCAAGGGCGGCGACACGCACCCGCGCGTCATTGCGGAAGAAAGAAGCGGATGACTCGTCCTGGGCCAAAGCCGGAGCGGCGAAGCCAGCAACGACAAGAGCGGCAGCAATGATCGAGCGAGAGAAACGCATGAAACCCTCCAAAACCATGTGATGGGCATAGCGTTTTGCAGTTTGACGTAGTCAAACGCCACAAAGACGCGTCCAAACAAAGATCCAGGGCAATCGTGTTTCGATCGAAACGCGATTGGCACTGGTGACATCGCATGGCAGGGACGGCCTCGGTGTGCGCTTCGGCACAGGGCGAAAAAGCCAGAAACTCAGCCTTAAGAGATAGGCTTAAACGCGCATTTCCGTGCGCATATCGGCCAGAAGCTGCTCGGTCTGGCCGCCCATTTTCTCGATATCATCCTGGTATTTCAGCAGAACGCCAAGCGTATCGTTGACCACGCGGGGGTCCAGCGCCGTCGTGTCGAGTTCCGAGAGCGCGCTCGCCCAATCGAGGGTTTCGGCGACGCCCGGCTGTTTGAACAGATCCTGCTTGCGCAGGTGCTGCACGAAGCCGACGATTTCCTTGCTCAGTTTCGCCGGTGCATCAGGCACTTTCGCGCGCACGATCTTCAACTCGCGTTCGGCATCGGGATAGCCGACCCAGTGATAGAGACAGCGCCGCTTCAGCGCGTCATGGATTTCGCGCGTGCGGTTCGAGGTGATGACGACGATGGGAGGCGCTTCCGCCTTCACCGTGCCGAGTTCGGGAATGGTGATCTGAAAGTCCGACAGCACTTCGAGCAGGAACGCTTCGAAAGCCTCATCGGTGCGATCGAGTTCGTCGATCAGCAAGACGGGCGGGCCTTCGGCCGCGGGCTCCAACGCCTGCAACAGCGGCCGCTTGACCAGATAGCGCTCGGAGAACACGTCGCCCTCGAGACGCGCCCGATCGGTCTCGCCGGAGGCTTCCGCCAGGCGGATCGCCATCATCTGCGCCGCGTAATTCCATTCATAGACCGCAGAGGCGATGTCGAGCCCTTCATAGCATTGCAGGCGGATGAGCCTGCGGCCGAGCGAAGCGGCCAGCACTTTGGCGATTTCGGTCTTGCCGACGCCAGCCTCGCCTTCGAGAAACAGCGGCCGGCCCATTTTCAGCGACAGGAACAGCACCGTCGCCAAGGACCGGTCGGAGACATAGTCGGCCCCGGTGAGAAGGGCCAGTGTGTCGTCGATCGAGGCGGGGAGCTGGCGCGGGTCGCGCGCGGTGGTTTTCGCTGATTTGGCCATGATGTCTTAACGGATGCGCCGTGGGGCACGGCGAGAAACGGGCTTGCGGAAATGCCGATGGCCGGGACAGGCCCGGCCATCGCACGTGTCTTAATTTAGCGCCCCGGGGGCGGCCGATCCATCCCTTATTTCGCGTTCGCTTTGGCGACGGCGCGGCGCGCCATCACGCCGATCAAATGGGCGCGATAGGCTGCATCGGCGTGAATGTCGGAATTGAGCCCCTCGGCCTTGGCGCTGACGCCTTCCAGCGACTTCACGTGGAACTTCGCTGTCAGGGCGGCCTCGAAATTGGACGGACGGAACACGCCGTTCGAGCCTGCGCCCGTCACCGCGACGCGCACGTCCTTGCCCTTCTTGGCGACGAAGACGCCGACGATGGCATAGCGCGAGGCCGGATTGCGGAACTTCTCATAGGCGGCCTTGTTGGGGACCGGGAACGAGATCTTGGTGATCAGCTCGCCCTCTTCCAACGCCGTCTCGAACAGACCGGTGAAGAATTCATCGGCTGGAATCTTGCGCTTGTTGGTGATGATCGTCGCGTTCAGCGCCAGACAGGCGGAGGGATAATCCGCTGCCGGGTCGTTGTTGGCGACCGAACCGCCCATCGTGCCGCGATTGCGCACCGCCGGGTCGCCGATCATGCCGGCGAGATCGGCGAGCGCCGGGATCTTTTCCTTGACCAGCTCCGAGGTCGCCACATCGAAATGCCGCGTCATCGCACCGATGACGAGGTTACGACCCTTCATCTCGATGCCCTTGAGATCGGCGGCGCCGGACAGGTCGATCAGCGCACCCGGCGAGGCAAGGCGCTGCTTCATCGTCGGCAACAGGGTCTGGCCGCCGGCGAGGAATTTGGCATCCTCGTTCTTGCTGATCAGATTGACCGCCTTGCGTCCGGTTTCAGCCCGGCTGTAGTTGAATGCGTACATACTCATCTCCCTTGAAGGGTGGGCCGGCCTTTCGGCGCGGCAAGTTCGGGCCGCCTATTGCGCAGCCTTTCGGGTAATCGATTTTTGCGCCAACCGCCAGACCGCCTGCGGCGTGGCTGGCATGGGCACGTTTTCGGTGCCAAGGGCATCGGTGATGGCATTGATCAGCGCCGGCGGCGCGGCGATGGCGCCCGCCTCGCCGCAGCCCTTGATGCCAAGCGGATTGGAGGGACACGGCGTCTGCGTCATGCCGACCTGATAGGACGGCAGATCGTCGGCGCGCGGCATGCAATAGTCCATGAAACTGGCGGTGACGAGCTGCCCCTTGGCATCATAAACCGCGTTTTCGCACATCGCCTGGCCGATGCCTTGGGCGATGCCGCCGTGCACCTGCCCCTCGACGATCATCGGATTGATGACATTGCCGAAGTCGTCGACCGCGCTCCAGCGCTCGATATGGGTGATGCCGGTTTCCGGATCGATCTCGACCTCGCAAATATGCACGCCGGCCGGGAAGGTGAAATTGGTCGGATCCCAGAAGGCGCTTTCCTTCAGGCCCGGCTCCAGTTCCTGACCGTTGAACTTGTGGGCGATATAGGCCTGCAAGGCGACGGCGCCGAAATCCATCGACTTGTCGGTGCCGCGCACGGTGAACTTGCCGTCCTTGAACTCGATATCTTTGTCGGACGCTTCCATGCAGAAGCCGGCGACTTTCTTGGCCTTCGCCTCGATCTTCTCCAGCGCCTTGACGATGGCGCTCATGCCGACGGCGCCCGAGCGCGAACCATAGGTGCCCATGCCCATCTGCACCTTGTCGGTGTCGCCGTGGACGATCGACACGGCGTCGAGGGGAATCCCCAAGCGATCGGAAACGAGCTGCGCGAAGGTCGTCTCATGGCCCTGGCCATGGGAATGCGAGCCGGTGAGAATTTCCACGGTGCCGATCGGATTGACGCGCACCTCGGCCGATTCCCACAAGCCGACACCAGCGCCCAGCGAGCCCACGGCCGCCGACGGGGCAATGCCACAGGCTTCGATATAAGCGGAAATGCCGATACCGCGCAGCTTGCCATGCCGTTCGGATTCGGCCTTGCGCTTGCCGATATTCTTGTAATCGGCCATCTCCAACGCCTTCTGCAGCGAGGCGTCGTAATTGCCCGCGTCATAAGCCATGATCACCGGCGTCTGATGCGGGAACTTGGTGATGAAATTCTTCTGGCGGAATTTCGCCGGATCGACGCCGGTTTCGCGCGCCGCCACTTCGACCAGCCGTTCGACCACATAGGTCGCTTCTGGACGGCCAGCGCCCCGATAGGCATCGACTGGCGCCGTATTGGTGTAGATGCCATCGACCTCCGCATAGATAGCGGGAATGTCGTATTGGCCCGACAGCAGCGGTGCATAGAGATAGGTCGGCACCGACGACGAGAAGGTCGACAGATAGGCACCGAGATTGGCGAGCGTGTGCACGCGCAGGCCGGTGATGCGACCGCTCTCGTCAATCGCGAGTTCGGCTCGGGTGAGGTGATCGCGGCCATGCGCGTCGCAGAGGAAAGCCTCGGTGCGATCGGCGGTCCATTTCACCGGCCGGCCGACTTTCTTCGCCGCCCAGACGCAGACCACTTCTTCCGCATAGATGAAAATCTTCGAGCCGAAACCGCCGCCGACGTCAGGCGCAATCACCCGCAGCTTGTTCTCCGGCGCCACGCCGATGAAAGCGGAAATGACGAGCCGCGCCACATGCGGATTTTGGCTCGTCGTGTAGAGCGTGAAGGATTCGGTGCCCGGCTCATAGTCGCCGACGGCGGCGCGCGTTTCCATCGGATTGGGCACGAGCCGGTTGTTGACGATATCGAGCTTGGTAACGTGTTTGGCCTTGGCGAAGGCCGCGTCCGTCGCCGCTTTGTCGCCGAGATGCCAGTTGTAGACGGTGTTGTTGTCAGCCACGTCATGAATGACCGGCGCGCCCTTCTTGGTCGCGGCGTTCATATCCACCACCGCCGGCAGCACGTCGTAATCAACCTCGACCTTTTCGGCCGCGTCGCGGGCTTCCGCCAGGCTCTCGGCGATGACCACGGCGACATGGTCGCCGACATAGCGCACCTTACCCTGGGCGAGCGCCGGATGGGCGCCCGCCTTCATCGGCGAACCGTCCTTGGAATGGATCATCCAGCCGCAGATGAGCCCGCCGACCTTGTCGGCGGCGATATCGTCGCCCGTGAGGATGGCCAGCACGCCCGGCATTTTCGCCGCCGCCGTGCTGTCGATCTTGCGGATGTTCGCATGGGCGTGCGGCGAGCGCACGAAGAAGGCATAGCCCTGCCCCGGCCGGTTGACATCGTCGGTATACTGACCGCGACCGGTGATGAAACGCAGGTCCTCCTTGCGGCGGACGGAGGCTCCGATACCCGTTGCACTCGACGTTGCACTCATTGGCTGGCTCCCGGAAACGAAGTGCTGATGCCCGACCGGGGCGGCATATCCTGTCCCGGTCGATCGTTCCGCGGATCGGCGCGCCCAGCGCCGGTCCGAAGTCCCTCCCCGGCCGTACGATCCGGCCGTTCTTGCCTGGCCTAATTACTTCGCCATGGCCTCGGCGCCGGCGGCCACCGCTTTGACGATGTTGTGATAGCCGGTGCAGCGGCAGATATTGCCTTCGAGCTCGTGCCGGATGGTCTGTTCGTCGAGCTTGTTGCCCTTGCGATGGACGATGTCGACGGCGGTCATGATCATGCCCGGCGTACAGAAACCGCACTGCAGGCCATGATTTTCGCGGAAAGCTTCCTGCATCGGGTGCAGCTTGCCGTCCTGGGCGAGACCCTCGATCGTCGTCACGGTGGAACCCTCGTGCGACAGAGCCAGCGTGGTGCAGGACTTGATCGCCGATCCGTTGACGTGGACGACGCAGCAGCCACACTGGCTGGTGTCGCAGCCAACATGGGTGCCGGTGAGACGCAGGGTTTCGCGCAGGAACTGCACCAGCAGCGTGCGGGAATCGACGTTGCCGGATACGGCCTTGCCGTTCACCGTCATGGAAACCTTTGGCATTCTTTCCTCCTGAAAACACGAACCGGCGGCACGCTCGGGCGGGCGCACTTTTGGTGCGCCCTATTGTGACTCATTCTGACGCACCCCCCTGGGTGCGCCCCTGATATTGCGAATAATTCCAAATACTCTGTTCCGCCAGCCCGCTGCGGTCAAGACACTCAATAGACTGACGGGACGAGGAATTTAGCCGCGGGCCACGACTTCGGCGAATTTCGCGAAAAAGGAATCCGCGTTCTTCTTGGCAACGCCGTCGATCAGCCGCCCACCGAGCTGGGCGAGCTTGCCGCCCACATTGGCCTCCACGTCATAGCCCAGGATCGTGCCGCCGCCGGGGGCGTCGGTCAGCGCCACGCGCGCGCCGCCCTTGGCGAAACCGGCGACACCGCCCTCGCCCTGGCCGCTGATCTTATAGCCGTTCGGCGGGTCGAGATCGGTGAGTTCCACATTGCCCTTGAAGGTGGCGCTGACGGGGCCAACCTTGATTTTCGCGGTCGCCGAAAACGAGGTGTCGCTGGTCTTCTCGAGGGCCTGGCAGCCCGGAATGCATTCCTTCAGCACCGCCGGATCATTGAGCTTTTCCCAGACAGTCTGCTTGCTCGCGGGGAGGGTGACCTCCCCCTTCATCGTCATCGCCATCGTCTTGTCCTCGCTTCGGCAGGCGGTTTATCCCGCGGACCGGACGGCAAAGTCCAGCCGTTTCCCCCCGCGGGTCTACCAGTTTTGACGCCCTGATCAATAGTTGCGCCCGGCGACCAGGGACGCTATGCCGGCATAACAACCGATAACAGAAGCGATTTTTGACGCCACGACAGAATAGGGGCATGGCCAATGGCGCGGATGCAGGTCGGTACAGGGGAGTTCAACGTCGTAGTCGAAGGCGCCGACGGCGCACCCGCCGTGTTGATGTCCAATTCACTCGGCACCAATCTGCATATGTGGGATGATCAAATGGACGCGCTGAAACAGCGTTTCCGTGTCATCCGCTACGATTCCCGCGGCCACGGGCAGAGCGTCGCCGACGAAGGTCCTTATACAATAGAGCAATTGTCGCAGGACGCCCTGGCCATCCTCGACGCGCTCAACATCAAACAGGCGCATTACATCGGCCTCTCGATGGGCGGCATGGTGGGCATGTGGCTGCTCACCCACGCACCGCAACGGATCGGCCGCGCCGTGCTCGCCAACACCGGCGCCTATCTCGGCGGTCCCGATCTGTGGAATGCTCGCATCCGCACGGCCAAATCCGAAGGCCTTGCAGCTCTAACGGCCGCGACAATGGACCGCTGGTTCACCCGCGAGTTCCAGGAACGTTCCCCCCAGGCCGTCGACCGGGTCGCGCAGATGTTCCGGGCAACCCCGCCGGCGGGCTATGCCGCCTGTGCCGCAGCGATCCGCGACATGGACCAGCGCGACAGCATCCGCGCCATCTCCAATCCGGTGCTCGTCATTGTCGGCACCCATGACCCCGCGACCCCGCCGACCATGGGTGGCCTGATCGCCGATCACATCAAAGGCTCGCGCCTGCTGGCGCTCGAAGCCGCCCATCTGTCGAATATCGAGGCCTCCAACAGTTTCAACCGGGCGATCCTGTCCTTCCTGAGCGCGTCGGAACACAAACCGGCGCCGGCCCAATCGGCCGCGCCCGCCAAGCCCACCAGAGCCAAACAAAAAAGCAAAAACGAAACGAAGGCCGCCGCCAAACCGGCCCAGCCCCCGAGTGCGGCACCCGCCGCCCCGAAACCGGCCGAGAAATCCACCGCAAAAACTGGTCAATCGGCTGCCAAGAAAAGCAGCAAGAAGAACGCTCGGAAGGCAGCCGCGAAAAAAGCAGTGCCCCAAAAGAGCGTGAAGAAGACGGCGGGCAAGGCGGCCAAAAAATCCGCCAAGAAAAAGTCCGGCACGAAAAAAGTCGCGAAAAAGAAAATCATGACGGCCACGAAGAAAGCCGCGAAAAAAGCAGCCAAGAAAAAAACCGTGAAAAAAGCTGTGAAGAAAGCAACCAAGAAGAAATCGGGACGGAAATCGCGCTGATGGACGACAAAGAACGGTATGAAAAGGGAATGCAGACCCGGCGCGCCGTGCTCGGCGATGCCTATGTAGACGCCGCGGTGGCGCGGGTCGACGATTTCACCCGTGAATTTCAGGACTATATCGTCCGCACCGCCTGGGGCGACCCTTGGCAGCGGCCGGGGCTTGACCGCAAGATGCGGTCCGTGGTCGTGCTCAGCGTCACGCTTTCGCTGGGCCATTGGGACGAGTTCCGCCTGCATCTGCGAGGCGCGCTCAACAACGGCGTTACCAAAGACGAGATCAAGGAAATCCTGATGCACTGCGCAGCCTATGCCGGAATCCCCGCCGCCAACCACGCAGTCCGCGAGGCGCAGCAGGTCTTCAGGGATTTAGGCGTTTAGCAGTCGCGTCGCAGAGAAGGCTGCAGCGCGATGTGGGCTAATTTCCTCGAACAACTGATCAACGGCATCACGCTCGGCTCGATCTATGGCCTGATCGCCATCGGCTATACGATGGTCTTCGGCATCATCGGCATGGTCAATTTCGCCCATGGCGATCTGTTCATGCTCTCAGCCTTCATCGCCTTGATCCTGTTTCTGGCGCTGGCCCAATTGGTCGGCCTGTCGTCGATCTATGTGGCGATGTTCATCGTCCTGCTCGTGGCGATGCTCATCACCTCATTGTGGAACTGGAGCATCGAACGACTGGCCTACCGGCCGCTACGTGGCTCCTTCCGCCTCGCGCCGCTCATCTCGGCGATCGGCATGTCGATCTTCCTGGCGAATTTCGCCCAGGTTGCCCAGGGCCCGCAGGTCAAGCCGCTGCCGCCGATGTTCAACGAGATGATCCTGCTTCCCGTCGGCGATGGCGGCCTGATGATCGCCTACAAGAAATTCGTCATCGTCGCGGTCACCGTCATTCTGCTCACCGGCTTCTGGTATCTGGTGCAGAAAACCCCGCTCGGCCGCGCCCAGCGCGCCGTCGAACAGGATCGCCGCATGGCTGCCTTGCTCGGCATCGACGTCGATCGCACGGTGTCGATCACCTTCATCATGGGTGCGGCGCTCGCCGCCGTCGCCGGCACGCTCTATCTCGTCTACTACGGCGTCGTCAGTTTCTCAGACGGTTTCATTCCCGGCGTGAAGGCTTTCACCGCCGCCGTGCTCGGCGGTATCGGCTCGATCCCGGGCGCCGTGCTCGGCGGCCTGCTGATCGGCCTGATCGAAACCCTGTGGGCCGCCTATGTTTCGAACGACTACAAAAACGTCGCGGCTTTCTCCGTCCTCATCGTCGTGTTGATCTTCATGCCTTCCGGCCTGCTCGGCAAACCGGAAGTCGAGAAGGTCTGAGCGCATGCAGGATGCCAAACGCGCACGCGGCGCCACCCCCCTGACCCAAAAGCCCTCCCAGGAAGAACTATCCCGCCTCACGCGCGCCCTGCGCGACGCCACCCTCGTCGGCCTCGTCACCGCCGGCCTCTGCTTCCCCATGATCGCTTTGCGCGCCGAAGCGGACATGACCAATCATCTGGTGCTGCTGCAGCGCTGGGAATGGCTCATCGGCGCGGCGATCGCCATGTTCGCCTTCCGCTTCGCGGCGTCGATGCTGAACACAGGGCTTGGACGCACGCTCGCGGTGATCGGCATCGCTCTGCTCTTGTTCGTCGCCGGCCATGGCTATTTCACGGCCTTTCCGTCAACGACCACCACTGTCTTCTGCCTGATCGCCGGCGTCGTTGCGCTGATCGCGGCCGTCGCGATCGATCGGGTCGATTTCGATGGCGCGGGCGAGCGCGTCTCGATCAAGCCGCCGCAAGGCACCGGCACCGTCATTGCGATTTTCGCCCTGGCGGCCGCCCTCGCCTTCCCGCTGGTGATGAACAACTGGCTCGGGCCGCAAGGCTCGCTCAAGTGGATCAACAATTACGGCATCCAGATCCTGATCTTCGTCATGCTTGGCTGGGGGCTCAACATCGTCGTCGGCCTCGCCGGCCTGCTCGATCTAGGTTACGTCGCCTTCTACGCGGTCGGCTGCTACGCTTATGCGCTGCTCGCCACCAAGTTCGGCCTGTCGTTTTGGATCTGCCTGCCGCTCGCCGGCATTCTCGCCGCCTTCTGGGGCATCCTGCTCGGCTTCCCGGTGCTGCGCCTGCGCGGCGACTATCTCGCCATCGTCACATTGGCCTTCGGCGAGATCATCAATATCGTGCTCACCAACTGGGTCGATCTCACCAATGGCGAGGCCGGCATTTCGTCGATCCCACGCGTCACCTTCTTCGGTATTCCTTTCACGGCCGGCGACGACGGTTTTGCTGCGCGCTTCGGCCTGGAATTCTCGCCGATCCATCGCACGATCTTCTTGTTCTATCTGATCCTGATTCTGGCGCTGATCACCAATTACATCACCTTGCGCCTGCGCCGCCTGCCTGTGGGACGTGCCTGGGAAGCCTTGCGCGAGGACGAGATCGCCTGCCGCTCGCTGGGCATCAACACCACCAACGTCAAGCTCACCGCCTTCGCGCTGGGCGCCATGTTCGGCGGTTTCGCCGGCGCGTTCTTTGCCGTACGACAGGGCTTCGTCAATCCGAACTCGTTCACCTTCATCGAATCCGCCAGCATTCTCGCCATCGTCGTTCTCGGCGGCATGGGCTCGCAGATCGGCGTGGCGCTAGCTGCGGCCGTCATGGTTGGCGGCACGGAAGCGCTGCGCGAGCTCGACTTCCTGAAAACCCTGTTCGGCGGCCAGTTCGATCCCAACCAATATCGCATGTTGATTTTCGGCTTCGCCATGGTCCTGATGATGATCTGGAAACCGCGAGGTTTGATCTCGACGCGAACGCCCTCGATTTTCCTGAAACAGCGCAAAGCCATCGCCGGCGATTTGGTGAAGGAAGGTCACGGCTGATGCGCTGGTTGAGCGACCCCGTCCTCACCGTTGACGGTCTCAGCATGCAATTCGGCGGCATTCGCGCCGTCAGCAATCTGTCTTTCGCCGCCGGTCGCGGCGACATCACCGCCATCATCGGCCCCAATGGTGCCGGCAAGACCACGGTGTTCAACTGCATCACCGGCTTCTACAAGCCGACCTCCGGCCGCCTCGCCTTCACCCGCGAGGGACAGACGGCGCGCGCCGACATCGAGGCGCTGACGCGCTCACCGCGCCGCCATCGCCGTATGCCAAGCGGCGACATCTATCTGTTGGAACGCATGCCCGGTCACGACATCGCCAAGAAGGCGAAAGTGGCGCGCACCTTCCAGAACATCCGCCTGTTCGCCGGCATGACCGTGCTCGAAAACCTCATCGTCGCGCAGCACAACACGCTGATGCGCGCCTCCGGCTTCTCGGTCGCGGGCCTCATCGCGCCGATGTTCTATCGCCCGCGCGAACGCGAGGCGGTCGACCGCGCCACCTATTGGCTCGAGCGCATCAATCTCATCGATCGCGCCGACGATCCGGCTGGCGACCTGCCCTATGGCGACCAGCGCCGGCTCGAAATCGCCCGTGCCATGTGCATCGAGCCGGTCCTGCTCTGTCTCGACGAACCGGCCGCCGGCCTCAATCCGCGCGAATCCGCCGAACTGAATCGCCTGCTGCGCGGCATCCGTGACGAACACAACGTGTCGATCCTCATCATCGAGCACGACATGAGCGTCATCATGAACATTTCCGACCATCTGGTCGTGCTCGACCATGGCGTGAAGATTTCCGATGGTGCGCCAGCCGACGTGCGCGAAGACCCCAAGGTGATCGCCGCCTATCTCGGCACCGCCGACGAAGACGAGCATGGAGGCCCGGTATGACGGCCCTGCTCGAACTCACTGGCATCGAATCCGGCTACGGCAAGATCATCGCGCTGAAAGGCGTCGACATGCGTGTCGATCAAGGCGAGATCGTCACGCTGATTGGCGCCAACGGCGCCGGCAAATCGACCTTGATGATGACGATCTTCGGTTCGCCGCGCGCGCGCCGTGGCCGCATCGTCTATGACGGCCGCGACATCACTCAATTGCCGACCCATGACGTGGCCCGCCTCGGCATCGCGCAATCGCCGGAAGGTCGGCGCATCTTCCCGCGCATGAGCGTCGAGGAAAATCTGCTCATGGGCGCCGCCTTGGGCGATCCCGCCAAACGCGCCGACGATCTCGAACGAATGTTCGCCATCTTTCCGCGCCTCAAGGAGCGCCTGCACCAGCGCGGCGGCACCTTGTCGGGCGGCGAACAGCAGATGCTCGCCATCGCCCGCGCCCTGATGACCCGGCCGCGCCTGCTGCTGCTCGACGAACCTTCCCTGGGCCTCGCGCCTCTGGTCGTGAAGCAGATTTTCGACGTCATCCGCGACCTCAACCGCCGCGACGGCCTGACCGTCTTCCTGGTCGAGCAGAACGCCTTTCACGCCCTGCGCCTGGCCCATCGCGCCTATGTCATGGTCAACGGCAATATCACCATGAGCGGCACCGGCGCCGACCTGTTGTCCCGGCCGGAAATCCGCGCCGCCTATCTCGAGGGAGGCCATTGATGGAAGGGCTTCTCTACGCACCCTCGCCCTATGAGCCCTGGTCGTTTCTCGCTGTGACGGTGGTCATGGGCGGAGCGGCGGCCTGGGCGGCCGGCCGCATCCTGGCCTGGACCTGGCGCCCGCTCTGGCAGGTCTTGCCCTATGCCGTCTTGCTGGCCGGCGTGGTCGCCTTCCTGCATTATGTGCTGTTTCACGAAAACACCGTGCCGCTCGACCAGGTGATCGCCGCGATCGGTGCGCAAGACGGGGCGGCGCTGGCCGGCGCCCTGCGCTATTACGCGGTGATCCTGCTCGTCATCATTCTGTTCGCTGTCGCCGGCTACATCGTGACGCGCGCGCGACAGATGCGCCGGCAGTACGGATTCCAGACCGACCCGTCGAAATGACGCCTGCCATATCCGAAGGTTTACTGATGACTTCATGCGCAATTCAGGGAAGTATTCACGCCGATGGCGTCGGGCGCAGACGACCACGGAACCGTCCGGAGGGACTTAAATGAAAAGAACATGGTTGGGACTCCTTGCCGCCGTCGCCACGACCCTGGCGGCCGTCGGCCCGGGACAGGCGCAGATCAAACTCGGCCTCGGCGGACCCATCACCGGCGGCAGCGCCGTCTTCGGCTCGCAGATGAAGAACGGTGCCGAACAGGCGGTTGAGGACATCAACGCCGCCGGCGGCATCCTCGGCCAGAAGGTTCAGCTGTTCCTCGGCGACGACGTTTCGCGGCCGGAACAGGGCGTGTCCGTCGCCAATAAATTCGCTGGCGATGGCGTCAAATTCGTCGTCGGCCATTTCAATTCCGGCGTCTCGATCCCCGCCTCCGACGTCTATCAGGAAAACGGCATCCTGCAGATCACGCCGGCCTCCACCAATCCGGTCCTGACCGAGCGCAAGCTGACGAACGTCTTCCGCACCTGCGGCCGCGACGACCAGCAAGGCGCCGTCGGCGGCAAATACATTGCCCAGAATTTCAAGGGCAAAAAGGTCGCCGTCATCCACGACAAGACGCCCTATGGCAAAGGTCTCGCCGACGAGATCAAGAAGAACATGAACAGCGCCGGCGTCACCGAAGTTCTCTATGAAGGCGTCAACGTCGGCGAAAAGGATTTCTCCGCGCTCGTGTCGAAGCTGCGTCAGCAGGGCATCGACCTGGTGGTGTGGGGCGGCCTCTATCCGGAAGGCGGCCTCCTGGTGCGCCAGATGCGCGACCAGGGCGTCAATGCCGTTCTGCTCGGCGGCGACGGCATCGCTTCGGCCGAATTCGGCGCCGTCGGCGGTCCTGGCGTCGAGGGCACCTTGATGACCTACGGCCCGGACCCGACCAAGCGCCCCAATGCGGCGGCCATCGTCAAGAAGCTCATCGACAAGAAGATCAATCCGGAATCCTATACGCTCTACACCTATGCGGCGGTGCAGATCCTGCAGCAGGCAATGGAAGCGACCAAGACGACCGACCCGAAGAAGGTCGCCGAATACATGCATTCCGGCAAACCCTTCGACACGGTGATCGGCACCATTTCCTATGATGCCAAGGGCGACCGCACCGATTCCGACTACGTCATGTACATCTGGAAGAAGGCGGCCGACGGCAAGCTGATCTTCGAAGAGATGCAGAGCGCGCCGTAAGGCAGGCCATATCCAGACAACAAAGGCCGGGCTTGCGCCCGGCCTTTTCGTTTGAGAACGCCTCGCTTCAGAATTTCGCCGACAGCATGAGTTGCGCCGAGCGGCCTGGTGCGATGAAGACGAAGGGCGCGGCGCTCTGATAGAGGGCGTCATAGTAGCGCGTGTTGAAGATGTTGTTCACGAACAGCTTCACCGTCAGATTATCGTTGATCTTGCCTTCCAGGAACGTGTCGAAGCGCCAATGGGAGGGGATCGACGTGCCGGCATTGGCCGCCAACAGCGTGCCGCCATAGATGCGCGACATATAGGTCGCCTGGCCGCCGACCTCGAGCCAGTTCGTCACCTGATATTTGCTCAACAGGTTGAACGACTGATGCGCGATATTGGCCAGTTTGAGGCCGACATTGGTGGGCACCGCCGATTGATCGACGCGGGATTCCATCAAGGTCATGCCGCCGAACACGCTCCACTCCGGCGTGATCTTGCCGCCAAGCCCAAAGTCGACGCCCTGCACGTGATAGGAGGAACCTTGCACGATGACGCCACGCACGCCATTGAGCGTGATCGATTCCAGCGCATTGTCGACGCGGGTATGAAAGAGCGCCGCCGTCAGCAAAAGATGGCGATCGAACAATTCCCATTTGGTGCCGATTTCAAACGCCTTGTTGCGTTGGGGCGAAAACACCTGATTGACCGGCGCGATCGGATTGAAGCCGCCATAACTGAGCGAGGAACCATCGAGACCCGCGCCCACTGGATTGGCCGACGTGGCATAGGCGGCATAGATGCTCGCATAAGGCAGCGGTTTGATCGTGATGCCGGCATTGTAGTTGACAAGGCCAGACGTGGTCGAAACCGTCTTGCCCGCCTGCCATGAGCTGATGTTGTAATTGTCGTATCGCAGGCCGCCGTTGAGAATAACCAGATCCTGATAATTGACGCTCTCGATCAGATAGGCGCTTTTGGTATTGACCGTCGTGACGATCGGATTGCCGGCGAGAACCGGTGAGCCGGAGAATGGCAATTCGTTCGGCGGATTGAAGATGGACGCGTTCATCACCGAACCTGTCCCGTTGAACCCGCCCGGCAGGGCTTCCGACGTCAGCCCCTTATAAGTATCGAAGCTCATGCGTTCGCGCGAGAACTCGGTGCCAATGGACGTGGTGCTCTTAACTGGCCCGAGATCGTATTTGAACGTCGCATCGGTTTGATCCGCCAGCACGGTCGTCACCTGATAGCGGCTCTGCGGATTGCCGGTATAGGTCAGCGTCGCCAGATTGGGAGCTTCTGGAATGGTGCCGAGATAATTGAGCAACGACCATTCGTAGCGGAACTTGTTGCTGATCGTCAGATGATCGTTGAGCGCATATTCGGTGTTCTGCGTGAGGATGTCCTGCTTGGCTTTCTGGAAGTCGCGATTGACGAAGCCATAATAGGTGTTGCGCGGCACCCCGGTTTCCGTGAAGGGCGCGCCAGCGGCCGTGTTATAGGGCACGCCGAAATCCGGCAGCATGTTGAGATAGACATGCGTGTAATTGGCGGTGACCTTCAACTGATCGTTCGGCTTGAAAGCCACGGCCAGCAACCCGCCCCAGCGATCGTCGAACACGAAGTCGCGGCCTGCCACATTGGCCTGCTGGCCCATGCCCGCCGCGCGGATCGACAGTGCCGGCGAGATGACCTGATTGACGTCGAAGGTGAAACGCCGGGTCGAGTCCGTGCCGACGGTCGCGTCCGCCTTGTAGAAGTTCTTATCCTGCGCCTGTTTGGTGACAATATTGACCGCGCCGCCGGTGGTGCCACGGCCAGCGAAGGACGATGACGGGCCGCGCAGGATCTCCACCTGTTCGGTGAAGAAGTTTTCGCGAATGCTGACGGAGGGATCGCGCACGCCATCGACGAAAACGTCGTTGCGTGCATCGAAGCCACGGATGAAGAAGCGATCGCCGAACGCATTGCCGCCTTCCCCTGTCCCCAGCGTCAGACCGGCGGTGGTGCGCGCCAATTCGCGAAACGACGTGGCGTTCTTGTCGTCGATCACCTCGCGGGTGAGAACGGTCACGCTTTTGGGCGTATTGAGAATCGGCTCGGCGAATTTGGCGGACGAAGCCAAGCGATCGCCTTTATAGGGCGCGGCCGCATCGGCATAGGGATCGCTGCCGGGCTGACGCACCCCGATCTGCGGGCCTGCGGGAACTGGCGACGAGGCCGGCTGTATCGGTGCCGGTTGAGCGCGTGGCGCGCGCCTCCGCAGCGCGACCCGCGCCCGCGTATGGGCAACACTCTGGCGAGGCGGCGCGCTACGATGATGCACCACGGGCGCATCGACCGTGACCGAAGGCAGAGGCGCGCTTGGCTGCGCGGAACTCTGCGCATCGGCGCTGCCGACGGACCCAGCCGTTACGAGAAAGGCGGCGGCTGTCGCGAAGACACCGCGTGAATCGATATCGCGCAGCGAATGTGGCGCCTTCTCAACAGTCATCAGCCCGCCCCTGTAATAATACGGATGTATATAGACAGGGCGGTCATCGCAGAGGACGGGGCGTCCGTCAAAGCCTCTGTTTTAGAACGATTATTATCAGCGCACCGGAAGCATGCGCTGGGATGACACCGACACCTCAAGTTTAGATTTGGTCCAAATTAAATAAGGGGAAAAAGCAAAGTCATTCCCGTCCATTGTCCACTTAGTCCATCGAGGCATGGCGAGGAGAGATTTGCCACGGCGATCGGCAGCATCGATCGCAATCACGATTTTGTTAGACGTCTAACCGGTCAGACGTCTGGGCTTGGAGCCTTCATCAGCGAGAACAGTTCATCCACTGAAAGCTGCGCGGCAGCCCTGACCCGCTCGGCCGATTCCGTGCCGCTGATATCGATGCCGTCAATGACCGCTTTGATCTCGTCGCGAAAGCCGGTGAGGAAACGCAGCGGATCGGGCGAAGAATTGGCGACATGTGCGACCAGCCCGGTGATGAGAATCTGGCAGGCCAGCATGCGGCCGTTCAATTCTTCCATGCGTCTCTCCTGCAGGATATCTCTGTCGATCAGCCGAGCGTCGCCAGCCCTGGAAAAACGTCAAGCAGCCAGAACGACACCGCCTGCATGCTACCGGTGAGGAAAGCGACGCCGGTGACGATCAGCAAGACACCGACCACTTTCTCCACCGTACCGAGATGGCGTTTGAACCGGCCGAGAAATTCCATGAACGGCTCGATGGCGAAAGCCGCGATGAGAAACGGAATGCCAAGACCCGCCGAATAGACGGCCAGCAACAAAGCCCCACGTCCGGCGGTGCCTTCACTGCCGGCGATCGTCAGAATCGCTGCCAGGATCGGCCCGATACAGGGCGTCCAGCCGAAGGCGAAGGCGAGGCCCATGACGTAAGCGCCCCACAGACCGACAGGCTTGCGCACATCGAGCCGCGCCTCGCGATAAAGCAACGCCAGCCGCCACACGCCAAGAAAATGCAGACCCATGGCAATGATGGCGACACCAGCCAGCGCCGACAGCAGACCGAAATATTGCCGGATGAGCTGGCCGAACAAGGAAGCGGTGGCACCGAGGCCGACGAAGACGGTCGAGAAGCCGAGCACGAACAGGACCGCCGCCAGCAGCACGTCGCGGCGCGCCCGGGTGGCCCGTTCGCTCGACAGTTCCTCCACCGTCGTTCCGGCAATGAAGGTCAGGTAAGGCGGCACCAGCGGCAAGACGCAGGGGCTCAGAAAAGACAGCAAGCCGGCAATCAAGGCGGCAGGCAGCGAAATATCCGACATCTCACATCCGATCGCGCCAACCGGGCGCACCTGCAAGCCGAGGCGCAGGCGCCACGAACATGCTAGACCAGCCCTACTGCTTAAAACCTAGGCGCTGCCCATGCAAAGCGGCGGAACGCCGCCTCGCCAAGAGGTGATGCGGACGTGAAGATGACGTGATGGAGCGTGACCCGTGCTGAACCTGATCACCGACGTCCCTGGCCTGAAAGTCGGCAATGCCCACGACGAAACCGTGCTGTCGGGGGTCACGGCGGTGATTTTCGACGAACCGGCCATTGCCTCCCTCGCTATTCATGGCGGCGCGCCGGGCGTGCGGGACACCGCTTTGCTCGACCCCGAAATGACCGTCGAACGGGTCGATGCCCTAGTGCTCTCAGGCGGCTCGGCCTTCGGCCTCGACGCGCCTGGCGGCGTCCAAGCGGCGCTGCGAGCGGCGGGACGCGGCTTCCCCGTCGGCTCCGTAAAAATACCTATCGTGCCCGGCGCCATCCTGTTCGATCTCCTTAATGGCGGCGACAAGAACTGGCCGCGCATGTCGCCCTACTGGGAGCTTGGTTATGCCGCGGCCGAGGCTGTCGCCACGGATTTCGCCATCGGCTCGGCCGGCGCTGGCTTTGGCGCCACCACCGCCAATCTGCGCGGCGGCCTGGGTTCGGCCTCAAGCCGCACCGCCGGCGGCTTCACCGTCGGCGCTCTGGTCGCCGCCAATGCGATCGGCAGCGCCACCATCGGCACCGGACCGCATTTCTGGGCAGCACCTTACGAGCAAAACAGTGAGTTCGGCGGGCTCGGTTGGCCGGCGCAGATCGAAGCCGCCGATCTCGATCTGGTCATCAAGGGCGCAGCGGCCCCGAAACCCGAGAACACCACCATCGCCATCGTCGCTACCGACGCGGAACTGACGAAGGGCGGCGCCCGCCGTCTCGCCGTGATGGCGCATGACGGCATGGGTCGCGCTCTACGGCCATCGCACGCCGCCATGGATGGCGATCTCATCTTCACCGCCGCGACCGGTAAAGCTCGTAAAACGCCAGATGCGCGCGATCATATTGAAATCGGCCAAGCCGCTGCCGATTGTCTGGCGCGCGCCATCGCGCGCGCTGTTTTCGCGGCAGCACCAGCACTGAAAGTTCCCGATGCGAAAAAGGCGTGGCGGGAACTCTTTTTTAACCGTGGTGTTTCAGACAGACAGTGACAATTCCATTGATTGCTGCTGGCGCGCCTCTTGCTTCACATGTCCGTGACAAGGCATTCACGCCATGGTTGCGCCGCAATATCGGGTGTAAAACGTGCAGATGTCGGGTCTGGGAGCTTATCTATGAGGCAACTTGCAAAAATCGCTGTCGTTGGAGCGATGCTGCTGGCTGTTGCTCCGGCTTACGCGCAAGAACCCATTCAGCAGGAACAGTCGACCAACTGGCGCGAGCTGCTGAACGATCTCTACCGTCTCGATCTCGCCATCGACCGCTGCGAACAAGTTCTGCCAAGCGGCGAGGAAATGATCCGTCTCGAAGATGCGATCGGCTATGTCGAACGCCGCGTCGATCTGTCGAAGGAAGCCCTGGACGAGGTTTTCTCCAAGCTCGAATATGAGACCGTGGCCGAGCGCAACGATTTCTGTTCGGCAATGACCAATGCCGTCGACGAAATCCGCAAAATCCCGGCCGAATACCAAGATTAAGATTGAGCTTTCGTGAAGGTTTGCCGGCGATAGTGCCTCCTGCACAAACAGGAGGCTCTTTTTATGTCATCGCCCGACTTCGCCGCCGCCGCGCTCGACGCGGTCGTCCTCGAGCCGGCGCCTATCAATTCAGATTGGATCCTCGCCGGATCCCCTGAAGCCCGTTCGGTGGAAGTTTTCCGCAGCGCCGACGGCGCCGCCACCTGCAATGTCTGGGATTGCACGGCTGGCACCTTCAAATGGTATTTCGGTGTCGACGAGACCGTCCACATCCTGCAAGGCGAAGTCGAAGTGACCGCCCAGGACGGATCGGTCCGCGTGCTCAAGCCCGGCGACGTCGCTTTCTTCGCCAGCGGCACTTGGGCGACGTGGCGCATCGACACCTACGTCCGTAAACTTGCTTACTGCCGCCACTCGATGCCGCTGCTGCTGGCTTTCTCCCTGCGCGTGGTCGGCAAGCTGATGCGCATGTCGGGCCTGAGCGGAGCCGCGCCCGACAGCGGATTGAGTGGTCGCAAGGTCGCCTGAACCGTCTATCGTCTCGGTGCCATCCGCTCCGACGTTCCGATGAAATAAGCGATGGTGCCGATGACGATCAGCCCGAACAGGAACCACAGCACCGGCAGATAGGTGCCATAGACGTCGTGCAGCATCGCCAGCACGACGGGCGACATGGTACGCGGCAGGATCGACACGGTCGTCATGGCGCCCGACACCGCCGCATAGCCGCGCAGGCCGAAGATTTCCGCGATCACCGTCTGACGGACGATCATGATGACGCCGCCCGCCGCGCCATGCACCAGCGCGAAGAGAAAATTGCCGGTCGCGCCATAGGAGCCGGCGAAAATCAGAATGAGCATGCCGACGCCGAACATCGGAAACACGATCCGCCCTGTGCGGCGCGCCGATCCGACCGGATCGAGCACATGGGTGATGATCCGCCCGACCACGGCCGCTGGCCCCGTCATCGAAAAGATCACCACCGCCAGGCTTTGCGGCAGGCCGCGTTCATCGAGCAGCGGCACCAGATGGATGGTGATGCCCGACATGACGAACCAGTGCACGCTGAAGGCGATCGCCAAGGTCCAGAAGGCGCCCGTGCGGATGGCGCTGCGCAACGGCGACGTGCCGCCTTGCGGCGCCGACGGCAGCCGACCTTCCGAAAGCGCCTGCTTGCGCCGCTGAAACTCGCCCGTGCGGCTGCCGACCGTGCCGCGCAAGGTGAAGAAGCAGATCAATGTCGGCCCGAAAGCGAGGATCGCCGCCAGCGCCATCATGCCGGCACGCCAGCCATATTCGCCCATGATCAAGCCGACCACCGGCGGCACCACCGCCGAGGACAGGCCGCCGATGATGGCCGCATAGGTGAGGCCGCGGCGAAAATCCTTGACGTTGGCGGTGACGACGGAGGCTGGAATATTGCCGAGCAACATCGACTGCGAAATGCCGACGCCGGTGAAAGCCATGTAGAGCTCGGTCAGACTGTTGATATGCGGCACGCTCATGAGCGCCGCCGCGCCGACCAGCCCGCCGCCGGTCATGATCCAGCGACCGCCACGACGGTCCATCAGATAGCCGAAGGGAATAGCGAAAATGTCGGCCACGACCAGCGCCAGGGTGAAGGCCGAAGCGACTTCCGTGGCGCTCCAGCCGAATTCCTGGTTCAGCGGCTTCAGAAATAGAGCGATCGAGTGCCAGAGAACGCCGATGGCAATCAACTGGGAAATGGCGACGCCCCAGATGATCCGGTTTTCACCCGGCGCCGTCTTCGCTCCCTGCCCCTCGCTGCCCATTGTCTCCACCCCGCCCGGCGGATCATCCGGGCCGGCACCTCATCGACAGCATTCTGCCGCTGATCAACTCTTAGAATGAATCGCGTTTCGATAGAAACGCGATTTTTGCAAGAGCCTTATGCGCGCCGGCGGGCGTGCGGGCTTTTGTCGACATTTTCCATGAGTTCGTGGACCAGACGCTCCGTCAGCTCGGCGCGCACGCCGGCATAGGCCGGATCGTCCCACACATTATGGGTGTCGTCGGGATCATTGCGGCGATCGTAGAGTTCGCCCCACGGCATGCCCTTGTAAAGGGTGAGCCGGTGATCGGCGGTGATCAAGGTGCGCACCACCGCCGATTTCTCGAAGCCCATGCGCGGCTGGGTGTCCTCATATTCGATCACCAGTTCGTCGCGCAGATCATGGGAACCGGCGACATTGCCGAGCAAGCTCTTGCCCTGAATGCCCCAATAGTGTTTCAGGCCGGCGCGCTCGATGATGGAAGGCGCCAGATCGATGGTCGAGGAGAGTGCGTGCGACACGCGCGCCGTGCGATCGGCGGGGTCGGACCAGATCATCGACACGTTGTTGATGGAGTCAAGCATGACCGCGCCCTTCAACATCAGATTGAAGTCGCCGAGATAGTCGCCATGGTCGGAATTGAACACGATGACCGTGTTCTCATACTTGCCGGCCGCCTTCAGCGCATTGATCACCTCGCCGATGGCATCGTCGATCATGGTGATCATGCCGCAGGACAGCGCCATGGCTTCGCGCGTCTCGCGCTCATTGGCCATGAAGGCTTCCTGGGTCTGCGCCTGGCGGGTGCCCTTGGTCCAGTGATCGTGCAGCCAGCGCATCGGCGGCGTCGGGTTTTTGTGCGCCTCATAGGGCAGCCGCGGATGGAAATCCTCGGGGCTGTACATGTCCCAATATTTGCCCGGCGGCGTGAACGGGTGATGCGGATCGGGGAAAGAGACGAAAGCGAAGAACGGCTGATCGTCGCCTTTCGAAGCGTTGATATAGTCGATGGCGCGATCGCGGATGAAGGACGTCGGATACAACTCCTCCGGGATCGGCGTGCGCACCGCTTGCGGACAGACGTAGTCATGCGGCAGCTGGTTCGCCTTGTCGCGCCAAAAGTCAGCCTGATTGGTCTTTGATTTCAGCCATTGATAGTAATGGCCATTGCACTGGTCACTGTGGTTGGTGACCATATCGACATGGTCGTAACCGTAGTAGGGCGTCCTGATCTTGAAGAATTCGGGACTGGCGTAGCGCGACGGATCTTCCTGATCGTAGTCGGCCTCATCATCCGCCTTCCAAGCTTCCTTGATGACGCCGAGTTCATCGGGCTGGTAGCGCTTTTGCGAGTCGATGCCGGTCATCGGTTGTACATGGCTCTTGCCGATGAGCGCCGTGCGATAGCCGCCGGCCCGCAACACGTCGGTGAACGTATTGGCTCGAATGGACAGATCGCACCCATTGTGGCGTAGCCCATGAGTGCTGGGAAAACGGCCGGTCAGCAGCGACGCGCGATTGGGCATGCACACGGGCGAAGCCACATAGAAGCGATCGAACCGCGTGCCATGAGCCGCGAGGCCATCGATATTGGGCGTCTTGACGATCGGATGACCGGCGCAGCCGAGATAATCGGCGCGCTGCTGATCGGTGATGAAGAACAGAAAATTAGGACGCGACATAAAAGCCTCTTCGACGGCGTTTCCGGATCATTTTATCGGCAGATGCCGCCAGCTCTCGCCGGCGGCAGACATATCATTCCATCTTCATACCAGCTTTGGCGATGACTTCGCCCCATTTCTGCCGATCACGAGCGATCTGGTCGACGGAAGCAGCCTCATCGGCGCCGATCGGATCGGTCGCCTGCTGTTCGATACGGACGCGCACCTCTGAATTCTTCAGCGCTTCGAGAACCGCGTTGCCGAAAGCCGCCCGCAGCTCCGGCTTCATGCCGCCGGGCGCGAACATGTAATTGACGAAGCGCGCCTCGAAGCCCTTGATGCCGGCTTCTTCAGCGGTGGGAATATCAGGCACGAAACGCACCCGCTCGTTCGCCGACACGGCAAGCGCGCGCAGCGCACCCGAATTGACGTGCGGAATAAGCACGCCGGCGGTGATGAAACTCGCCTGGATGTTGCCGGCCAACAGATCCTGCAAGGCCAGCGCCGCCCCGCGATAAGGCACGTGCACGGCGCGCAGGTCGCTCACCATCTTCAAATATTCGAGCGCCAGATGGCCGGGCGAGCCGATGCCCGCCGATCCGAAATTCAGTTCATGGCTTTTGCCGAATTCGACCAGCTCCTTAAAACTCTTGGCCGGAACCGTCTTCGCGTTGACGGCGAGCAGCAGCAAGTTCTGGCCGACCTTGGCGACGGGCACGAGGTCGCGCGTCGCATCGAAGCCTTGCGACTTGTAGACATGCGGATTCACCGTGACGATCGAATCCGGGCAGAAAAGCCAGGTCAGTCCGTCAGGCGCCGATTTCGCCACGAAGGCAGCGCCAACATTGCCAGCGGCACCCGTGCGGTTCTCGATGACGATCGACCGCTTGATATCCTGGCTCAGCCGCTCGGCCAAAACACGTGCGATCGCATCGGCCGGCCCGCCCGGCGCCAAGGGCACGATGACCGTGATCGGCCCCGGCGGAATTTGCGCAAGCGGCGATTGCGCAGCAACCGCCATAGCGCCCGCCAGCCAGAAGGCAGCGGCAGAGATCAGTTTCGACATCATCCTCGTCCCCTATTCGACCTTCAGCCCGGCCTTGGCGATAATCTCACCCCATTTCTGACGCCCGCTCGCAACCTGAGCGATCGAGGCCGCTTCGTCCGCGGTGGTCGGATCCGTCGCTTGCTCCTCGATGCGTGCCCGCACGCTCGGTTCTTTCACGGCATCCCGCAGCGCCGCACTGAAAGCGGCACGCACCTCCGGCTTTACCCCCGATGGCGAGAAGAAATAATTGTAGAAGCGCGCGTCGAAACCCTTGATGCCGGCTTCCTCGGCAGACGGCACCTCAGGCAGGAAGCGGCTCCGTTCATTGGCCGACACGGCAAGCCCACGCAACGCGCCTGATTTGACATGGGGCATCAACGCGCCGGCCACGATGAAACTGGCCTGGATGTTTCCGCCAACCAAATCCTGCAAGACGAGCGCGGCGCCGCGATAAGGCACATGCGCGGCGCGAATGTCGCTGACGAGCCGCAGATATTCCAAAGCCAGATGGCCCGGCGATCCCGGACCAGCGGAGCCGAAACTCAGATCGTTCTTCTTGCTGTAGGCAACCAGTTCACTGAAGCTGTTCACCGGAACGGCTTTCGGATTGACGGCCAGGATCAGCGAAAACTGTCCCAGCTCGGCGATCGGGATCAGATCCTTCGCCGCATCGAAGCCCTGCGACTTGTAGACGTGCGGATTCACGGTGACGATCGAATCGGGCGCGAAGAGCCAGGTCAGTCCATCTGGTTTGGCTTTGGCGACGAAGGCGGCACCGATATTGCCGCCGGCCCCGGCCCGGTTCTCGATGATGATCGAACGATTGATGGTCTGCCCGACCCGTTCGACGACGATCCGCGCGAGCGCATCCGCCGGCCCGCCCGCCGCCAAGGGCACCACGATGGTGATCGGTCCCGATGGGATTTGTTCAAGCGGCGATTGCGCGGCAACAGCCATGGCCCCCGCCAGCCAGAACGCGGCGGCGGCGATTTTCGGCAACATCATTTCGGATCCACTCCCCTCAAACGGACGGCACTCGGACCTCCCGGCTTTTCGATTGGGATTGTGGAGGGGTTTTATCTATTCGAAAACAACAATTATGATGGCAATCATATCAAAAACGTATATCTTAAACTGACTTGGCGTCAGCTAAGTGACTGACATAAGCCTCGAAACGCCCTTTGAACTCATCGATCAGCGGGTGATCCTTCATGTCCTGGCGTCGCCACATGGCGACGTCGCGGCGCGGCATTTCCGCCTTGAAAGGCAGTTCGACGAAGCGCCTGGGATCGTCGAGGTGGTGCATTAGGAAACTGGGCGCGGCCATCAGATAATGGCCGCCGCTCACCAGATTGAGCGCGATCGAAATATCGCCGGAGAATTCAATGACCGTCCGCGCACCATCGACACCGATGCGCGCGAGAATGTCCCGCGTCGTATCGCGCGCGCCCGACAATACGCCCACGGTCGTCCAGGTGGCGGCGGCAAGATCGGCGGCAGTCACTTCGCGACGGCGCGCCAAGGGATGGCTTTCGCTGGCGAAGAGACCGATGTGATCCTCGAACATCACATCGTGGATCAGATCGTCGGCGGCGAAATGACGGGGCCCCGGCGCCAGCACGATATCGAGTTCGTCGCGCCGCAGCCGATCAAGTAGACGCTCGGCACCATCGACGGACACGCGCAAACCGACATTCCATTTCGAATGCAGAATGTGGCTGACGAAGCCCGGCATGATCGAGCGCGCCAGCATGGCGCCGACGGCAATGCGCAACTTGCCATCCTGCCCCTGCCGCCAGCGCTCCACTTCGCCTTCAGCCTGATCCATCGCATCGCGGATCAGGCGCCCCTGGCGCGCCAGCGCCGCACCGATCACCGTCGGCGCAACGCCATAGCGGCCACGCTTCAAAAGAGGCGCGCCAACTTGCGCCTCCAGGCTCTTCATATTGCGGCTAAGCGTCGGCTGGGTGAGATGGAGCGCTTCTGCGGCCCGCGACAGCGAGCCCAGCTCAACGATTTCGGCCAGTTGCCGCAGATATCGTGGCTCCATCCCCTCTCACTTTTGCCTCTCTCACTATTGAGGCTCGATCCCCAGTTCCTTGGTGGTCTTTTCCCACAGAGTGAGCTGTTCGCCAAGGAAGTTCGCCGCATCGCCAGGCGATCCGACACCCTGCGGATTGATGTCGAAGCCGAGTTTCGGCGCCATCTCGCGCACTTGTTCGTCGCGCGTTGCCCGATCGATCGCCGCATTCATCTTCGCGACGATGTCGGGAGGCGTGCCGGTGGGTGCCATCAGCATGAACCAGCCGGCGAAATCAAAGCCCGGCACGGTTTCGCCAGCCGCCGGCAGGTCCGGGAAGGCCGACACCCGCTTGGCCGAGGCCATGGCGATCGCCCGCATCTTGCCGGCGCGGATCTGCGCCTCGACGATCGAGACGGAGAACACGCCGACTTGCAGGCGCCCGGCGATCGTGTCCTGCACCGCATTGTTGATGTTGGGATAAGGCACCAGAACGAAGGTCGTGCCGGTGCGCTTGTTGAGTGCTTGCGCGGTGACGCCAGCCAGATTGCGTGGGCCGTCAACCCCAAGCGAATATTTGCCGGGCGCCGCTTTCTCCAGCGCGATCAGCTCCGTCAGAGTCTTCGCCGGCAGGTCTGGTGTCGTCACGATCACCTGATTGCTGCGCGTCACCAGCGCGACCGGCGCGAAGTCCTTCGTCGGATGATAGGGCAGATCCTTCATCATGAAGACATTGTTGGCCAAGGCCGCCGACGTCGCGAAGAAATAGGTATAGCCATCCGGCGCGGCACGCGCCGCCGCCAGCGCCCCGATGACATTGCCGCCACCTGGCTTGTTCTCGACAACGACGCCTTGGTTCAATTCCTTGCCGAGCTTTTCAGCGATAAGGCGCGCCATCACGTCGGGGCTTGCGCCCGCCGCTTGCGAAACGATCAGCGTCACCGGCCGCTGTGGCCAGTTCGCCGCGCCCTGTGCCGCAGCGATATGTGTCGACACGAATAAAGCGGCACCTGCCGCCAACAGCCTCCCGAACATGTCCCCTCCCAGGCTCCCTGTTCAATGCGGAAAGCCTAGCATGACGTTGCGCGCGTGAAAGATGCCCACCCGGACCCTAAGCAAAAATTTCGTATCGCAATGTGAGCACAGGCCCCTGGATGGCTTTACCGCCAGCATGGCCTATGCCTAGCATCATGTGTGAGGGAGGATCACGATGACGTTTCTGCGCAATGCCTGGTATGTGGCGATGTGGTCGCAAGATCTCGGCGACACACCGCAACCGCGCCGCATTCTCGACGAACCGCTTGTCTTCTTTCGCACGGCCGATGGCAAAGCCCATGCGCTGATCGATGCTTGTCCGCATCGCCAGGCGCCGCTGCATCTCGGCAAAATCGTCGGCGACCGCGTGCGCTGCCAATATCACGGGCTTGAATTCGACACGGCAGGCGCCTGCGTGCGCAATCCCCATGCGTCCGGACGCATTCCACCCAATGCCAAGGTGCGGGCTTATCCGGTTGTCGAAAAACACACGCTCGTCTGGGTCTGGATGGGCGAAGCTAAAGCCGATCCATCAACCATTCCCGACTTCTCTTTGTTCGATACCGCCGATCCCGCAACGGTGTCGCGTAAGGAATGGATGCGCATGAAGGCGCATTATTATCGCATCGTCGAAAATCTGCTCGATCTTAGCCACGCCAATGTTCTGCACGAAAGCATCCTCGGCAACGAGGAGATGATGCCGGCGAAGGTCGGCGTCGAGCAGAACGGAGCGTCCCTGAAAGTGTCGCGCCTCAACGAGAACGTACCGCCGCCGCAGCTCTACAATCTCTTGTTCCGGCGCGACGATGCGCCGGTCGACGTCTGGGCCAATATTTTCTGGTATGCGCCTTCAAGCCTGTTGAACGACACCGGCGCGACCACGCCAGGCGGCCGGCACGAAGATGGCACCGGCGTCTTTGGCGCGCATTTCCTGACACCAGAAACAGCGACGACCACGCTCTATCATTTCGCCGCCGTGCGGCAGAACCCGCGCACGTGGGGCGAGCCCATCGACAGCGAATTGCGCGCTTTGCTCTCCGAACTGCGCCACGAAGCCTTCGACGCGCAGGACCGGGTGATGATCGAGGGCCAGCAGCGCAACATGGATGATCCCGCCATCAATAAGGAACGGCCGATCTTCCTGGAGGTCGATGCGGGCCCGACGCGGTTCCGCCGGATCATGGACGAACTGCTGCGCCAGGAGCAGGAAGCGGCCCCGATCCCGGCTTCTGCCGCCGAGTAGGCCCGAAAAGGGCCGATTTTCTGGGGCTTTATTGCCAAATGTCGTTTCTTATCGCGGCGGAACCTGCGATAAGCCACGGCATATTTGGAGATGACCCATGCGCCCGCTGAAAATCCTGCCCTCGATCCTCGCCGCCGATTTCTCCCGGCTCGGCGATGACACGCGGGCGGCGATGGAAGCCGGCGGCGATCTCGTCCATGTCGACATCATGGACGGCCATTTCGTGCCCAACATTTCCTTCGGCCCCGATGTCATGCGCTCGATCCGTGGCGTCACCGACAAGCCGTTCGACGTGCATCTGATGATTTCGCCGGTCGATCCCTATCTCGAAGCTTTCGCCAAGGGCGGTGCCGACATCATCACCGTTCATGCCGAAGCCGGGCCGCACCTGCATCGCTCCTTGCAGACCATCCGCGGGCTCGGCAAACGCGCCGGCGTCGCCATCAATCCGGGCACGCCCGAAAGCGCCATCGAACCCGTGCTCGACGATGTCGATTTGGTTCTGGCCATGACCGTCAATCCGGGCTTCGGCGGCCAGAAATTCATCTATCCGGTGCTCGACAAAGTGCGCCGCATCGCCGCCATGTGCGCCGGCCGCGACATCGACATCGAGATCGACGGCGGCGTGACGGCGGAAACGGCGGCAGCTTGCGTCACCGCTGGCGCCAATTATCTCGTCGCCGGCTCCGCCGTATTCAAAGGCGGCCAGAACGCCTTCGCCGGCAATATCGCCGCGATCCGCAAGGCGGCCGAAAGCGCGCGCGGTGAAATCGCTTAGTCACTTCGGATTGGGGTGCCCGTCGAGGCGTAGCTGATAGACGAAATAGGTCGGCGTGCAGAAGCCGATCTTTTCGTTCCGTAAAACATTGAGCGCCTGCGCACTGGGCTTCACGGCGCCGCGCGTCAAATCCTCTGGCATGGCCTGGCAAATATAATCCTCGCGGCAGAAGCGCGTTGGCGAGCAGGTATCGAGCATGCCGCGCCCGACACTGGCGGCGAAAGCCGCGCTGTCGAAATAACCCTTCGCCATCTGCTCGAAGCCCTTGCCGCCGACAATGGCGCAGATTTCATTGGCCGCCTTGCCGGGCAGAAAGGCCGAGAGCCGCGCTTCCTCCGGCGTACAGGGCCTCGACAGACGACCCAGCGGCACGCCGATCTGGCTCGGACGGCAATTGTTCTCATAACCGCTGAGCTTGCCCTCAGGCACTTTATAGATCAGCTCTTCCTTGGTGACGCGATCGCTGAACGACCGCACGTTGAAGCTGAGCCGGCTGCCCGAAGCATTTTGAGGCGTCGCGTCGGCGATGACGTTGGCGCGACAGCTCAGCCCGGCATAGATATTCTTTTGCGCTGGCACGCATTGGCCAAGATGAAACGACGCAGCAGCATTCGTCGTCATCGCCTGACAGGTGAGACCGCGCGCGCCGCTGCAACTCCAATTGGCCTCGGTGGCAAGATCGGCATTCAACGGGCACGGCATGTTGTCGCCAGCCGCGGCATAGATCGGCACCGCCTTCTTGTCCCAATCGGCGGCGGGTGCCGAGGGATGCGGCCGGAAACGATCCGGTGTCTCGCCGCGCGCCAGATGGTCCACATAGCTCTTGCGGCGCGGCAATTCCGCAGAGACATGCGGCGAGAACGGCAATTGCAGCCTGTTGCCGTCAATCGCGCCCTGAACCGCATTCGCATCACCGAAATCGGAACGATCGACGCCGAGAAAATGAAAACCCGCCGTCGAGGACGATTGATGGCAGCCCATGCAGGAGGACGTGTTGAGCCGCTCCAGCAGAGCCGCGCCTGTGCGCACGAACTTGCGTGACGGATCGCCCCAAGCGTTGACCATCTTGTTGGCCAGTTCCGAGCTGATCACGAGATCGAACGGACGATTGGCAAGACGCGCGCTGCCGGCCGTCGAATAGCTCAGCGCGATATCAGCCGAAAGCGCGTCCGGAATTTTGAACGCACCCGTATCCACCTCCGCCATGTGAGCGGAGAGATAGTCCTGCAACTGTTTCTGCTTGGCCGGCTCCTTCAAGATCGCCTGCACATCAGGCGTATTCTCGAGAGCAATCGGCCGGAAGCCTTCGTCGCGGAAAGCGAAAATGCGCATCCAATAGATCGCCTGGCCCGCGAGCTTGCGGTTTTCCATCCGCTCGAGATCGGACGGGAAGCGCGCCACCTGCGCATTGATCTCCATCTGCTTGAAGGTGAGCTTGGAGAAATCGAGCGGCCCTTGCAGCAGCCGTTGGGTAATCACCCCCACGCTGTCCTTGCCTATGCCCTCGACACGCCAGCGCGTGGCGATGCTGCGGCAATTGTCGCCGTCGTCAGCATAGCTGAACACCATGTTGACGGTGAACGGCATGCGCGACGCATAGGTCTTGCCGTTCATCTTCACATCATAACCGAGACGATAGATGAAGCGCACTTCGCCGCAGTGTCCGGGATCGAAATCGCGCCGATCGATGCGATTGACGACACCGGCAAGAATGAACAAGCCATCCGACGAGCTGAGCCATTTCTCGTTGAAGACGCGCATCACATTGCCGTTCTGCCGCAATCTTTTGCCGGCCTCCGTCTTCGCGGCCGAGGAAACGTAGGTCTTCAGAATCTCCTTTTCCCAGTCGATGCCCAGTTCCGAAATCATCCGCGCGATGTCGGCGGACATGACCGAAGCGAATTTGCCATAGCTGTCGCTGAAACGTGCGAGATCACTCGCCCGCGTCGATCCCGAAGCCGTGGCGGGTGCAGGCAATGGTAATTTGCGAGCGTCGTGGATGCGCTTGAAGAGGCTGTAGAGCGACAGCGGCGCGGTTTTGTCGCGATCGAGCTGCGCCAGCAGCGGCGCTTCGCTGATCAAGGTCACGACGGGCGGAGCCGGCACGGGCTGCGCCACGGCCATCGGGCCCAGACCGAGGACGACAGCCAAACCCAAAGAGCGAAAGATCGTAAGGCGCATGGCCGAAGCTTACTTCGGGAACACGCGCCTCACAATGAAGCCACCACTAGATCGAGAAACGATCAAACCACCGGCAGGGTCAGCAGGCCGGCGTCGCCCGTCTCGAGCCCGAAGAGCAGCCGCTTGCCGTCGGCATCCCAGGCCAAAGCGGTGACCGGGGCACGCGGCCGGTTGCGCGCTTCGACCTCGTCGGTCTCCTCGAGCCCTTTGCGCACCAGAAGTTCGGCGCTGTCGGTGATGCGGCACAGCAGCACCCAGCCGTCGTCATAGCCAAGCGCGACGATCGGCGCTTTCGGATGGAAAGCGACGCGGTTGATGCGCGCCGGGCGCACGCCGCATTCGCGCGGCGCCTTGCCCATCGGCCCATCCTTGGACTCGAACGGCCAGATCACGCAGGCATCGGCGCCGGAGGTAGCCAGCCACTTGCCATCGGGCGACCAGGAAAAGGAGCGCGTCTTCGACGGATAGCCCGTCATGCGCATGTCCTTCTTGTCGGCGATGCGCCAGCCGTGCAGCGCGTTTTCCTGCATGGCGGTGACGCAGAACAGGCCATCGGGCGACACGGTGATGTCGAGATGCGAGCCGGCCCAGCGCAGCATCTCCGGCTCCGCCACCATGTTGGGAAACCACAGGCTCGCGCCATTATAGTGCGACATGGCCACCCGATAGCCCTTGGGCATGAAGGCGAGACCGCGCACGCCAGACGGCGCCTGCACGCTCTTGACCGCGCCTTTCGGATCGCGTGCCCGCACATCCTTGCCGGCCGACCAGGCGGCTGCGCCATCGTCGCGCAGTGCCAAAGCGTCGATCCACTTGCCCTTCTCGTTGCCGATCTCGGTCGCCGTGCCATTCCCGCGCGTTTCGACCACGCGGCCGTCATCGCCGCCGGTGACCAGCCGATCGCGCCCGCCGGCGGCGCACAGGATCGTCGCATCCGGATGGGCGAACACGCGCTCGCCGCTGTCGGTGAAAAGCACTTCTCCATTGGCCAGCGCCAGCACCGGCCGGCCATCGAGAAAGGCGCCGGCGACGGCCTCGGCCCCCGCTTCGATCGGTTGCACGTGGGAAGTCAGGGACTGGTCGTAATTGGTGAGCATGGATCCGGTGTCTTGTTGTGAGGCCGGGGTGGCACGCCGTACCACCCCGCCTGTTAGGACCGTCTATAAAGCGACTGTAAGAGTTTCAGGCCTTGCAAGCCATGAAACCTTCGCGCAGCATCTCTTCGTCGAGCTTGCGGCCAATGAAGACGATCTTCGATTCCCGCTTCTCGCCCGACTTCCAATCACGCTGCAAATCGCCGTCCAGGATCATGTGCACGCCCTGGAAGACGAAACGCTTCGGCTCGTCCTTGAACGCCAGAATGCCCTTGTAGCGCAGCAGGCTCGGGCCTTCGGTCTGGGCAATGTGATTGATCCACGGCATGAAGCGGTGCGGATCGACATCGCCATCGATGTGGAACGACACCGACTGCATGTCTTCGTCGTGATAGTGCTTCAGCCCGTGACCATGATCGTGATGATGGCCATGGCCGTGATCATGATGGTGGTGGTCATGATCGTGATGATCGTGGTCGTCGACTTCCAGGAAGTCCGGCTCGATTTCGAGAATGCGGTCGAGATCGAAAGCGTTGCGGCCAAGCACGGCATCGAGCGGCACATCGCAGCGCGAGGTCTTGTGCAACTTGGCATAGGGGTTGATGGCGCGGATGCGCGCCTCGACCTCACGCAGCTCCTCCGGCGAGACCAGATCCTGCTTGTTGAGCAGGATGACGTCGGCGAAAGCGATCTGGTTCTTGGCTTCCGGCGCATCCTTCAGCCGTTCCGCCAGCCATTTGGCGTCGGCGACGGTGACGACGGCGTCGAGGCGGGCTTCGTCCTGCACGTCCTGGTCGACGAAGAATGTCTGGGCCACGGGCGCCGGATCGGCGAGGCCGGTGGTCTCGACCAGAATGGCGTCGAACTTGCCCTTGCGCTTCATCAAGCCTTCGATGATGCGGATCAGGTCGCCGCGCACGGTGCAGCAGATACAGCCGTTGTTCATTTCGAACACTTCTTCATCGGCGCCGACGATCAGGTCGTTGTCGATGCCGATTTCGCCGAACTCATTGACGATGACCGCGAATTTGTGGCCGTGGTCCTCGGTCAAAATGCGGTTGAGCAGGGTCGTCTTGCCGGCGCCGAGATAGCCGGTGAGCACGGTGACGGGAATTTTTTCGTTGGTGGCGGTCATGGCGGTCTCCGGCCGGGCCCTTCTGCGGAGCACCGGCATGTTCGTTAGGGCCCGAGCCTGGCCCAAAAGGCAATCCGACCGGAGAGATAGTCGGCCGCCCCGCCCCTGACAAGCTTGGAACGATCCGACGGAAAATTCATGAGAATCGCCGGCCTAAACCGGCGTTTCGGTCACGGTTTCAGCGCTTTGGTGAGCTCGCCGAGGTTGTGGCGCATCATCCCGATATAGGACGGTGCCGGACCATCCGACGGCGACAGCGAGTCCGAATAGAGCGTGCCGCCGATCCGCGCGCCGGTTTCCCGGGCGATCCGCTCGGCCAGACGCGGATCGGAGATGTTTTCGACGAACACCGCCGGCACCTTGTCCTGGCGAATCTGGCGGATGATCCGCGCCACATCCTGAGCCGAGGCCTCGCTCTCGGTCGAGATGCCCTGGGGCGAAATCAGCTTCATACCGTAAGCGGCACCGAAATAACCGAAGGCATCATGGGTGGTGATGATGAGCCGCCGCTCCGGCGGAATGGCACCAAGGCCAGCGCGGATATCCGCGTCGAGCCCGTCGAGCTGCTTCAGATAAGCATCCGCCCGGCTGCGATAGCCCTCCGCCCCCAACCCATCGGCTTGGATCAGCGCATCGCGGATATTGGCGACATAGAGTTTGGCATTGGCGACATCCTGCCAGGCATGCGGATCCGAGGCCGAGTGATTATGCCCGGCATGACGCTCGGTCATGGTCAGCGGCTTTAGCCCTTTGGTCACCGTCACCACGGACGCCTTGGTGCCGGAGGAGCGCACCAGCCGGTCCATCCAACCCTCGAAACGGATGCCGTTAACGAAGACCACTTTCGCCGACGTGAGCTTTTTCGCATCGCTTGGCGTCGGCGCATAGACATGCGCATCGCCGCCCGGCCCGACCAGAACGTCGAGCGCGATCCGATCGCCACCCACCTGTCGCACCATGTCGCCGAGAATCGAGAACGACGCGACGACGGGCAGCTTCGTTTCGGTCTGCGCTGCGACTGGAAGGGTCGAAACAGCCAACAGACTGCAAGCCAGCGCCAGGGCCTGGCGCCGTGAGGGAATAAGATTGCGCATGATCTTCCTATGCTTCGAGATGTCGGCCAGTCGAAACGTGACGGATCAAACCACCCGCGCGTCCGAAGACGAGCGAGACCAGATGCAGAACGCCGGCGACGAGAATGATCGCCGGGCCAGCGGGTAAACCGTAATGATAGGACAAGAGCAGGCCGAGATAACTGGAAGCGAGCCCGATGCCGACGGCAATCAAGGTCATCACCGTGATATCGGCAGACCATAAGCGCCCAGCAGCCGCCGGCAGCATCATCAGGCCCACGGCGAGCAAAGTGCCGAGCGCATGAAAGCCGGCGACGAGATTGAGCACGACGAGACCGAGAAACACCAGTTGCGTCGGCGCGCCGGCACCACTGACGGAAGCCAGAAAGCCCGGATCCAGCGTTTCCAACGCCAGAGCGCGATAGCCGATGGCGAGCACGATCAAGGTGACGCTGGCAATGCAGGCGAGCAGCAGCAACGTCGCATCATCGAGCGCCAGCACGCTGCCAAACAGCACATGCAGCAGATCGACGTTGGAACCGCGCACCGACACGATGACGACGCCCAGCGCCAGCGACAGCAGATAGAAACCAGCGAGCGAAGCATCTTCCCGCAAGGCAGTGAAGCGCGCGACAACACCAGCGGCCAGCGCCACCGTGAAACCGGCGGCAAGCCCACCTAAGGTCATGGCCGGCAGCGACAGGCCGGCGACGAGATAACCCAGTGCCGCGCCAGGCAGAATGGCATGGGCCATGGCATCGCCGGTCAGCGCCATGCGACGCAAAATCAAAAAGACGCCGAGCGGCGCGCCCGACAGCGCCAGAGCGGCAGCACCGACAAGCGCACGGCGCATGAAATCGAATTCGGCGAAGGGGCCGATCAGCGCATCATAGATCATGGCATCACGCGGCGCGTTCGCATTCGTGCGCCTGGCGGTCGAAAGCTTCCGCCATGCGTCGCGCCGACAACAGATTCTCGGCGCTCAACACCTGCGTCGTGTCACCCCAGGCGATGCTTTCGCGCGCCATCAACAGGGTCTGCGGGAAATGTTTGCGCACGAGTTCAAGATCGTGCAGCACCGCGAGCACGGTACGCTTCTCGCCATGCCAGCGGCTGATGAGATCGACGAGATCGGCCACGGTGCGTTGATCGATAGCGTTGAACGGTTCGTCGAGCAGAATGATCGGCGCGTCCTGCAACAGCACCCGCGCGAACAAAGCACGTTGCATCTGCCCGCCCGACAAGGTGCCGATGGCACGATCCTCGAAGCCGGTGAGACCGACGGCGGCAATGGCTTCGAACGTGCGTTCGCGTGCCTTGCGGCCAAGGCCGCCGAACAAGCCGGCGGAGCGCCAGGCGCCCAATGCCACCAGATCGAAGACATTGATCGGGAAAGACCGGTCGATTTCGGCAGCCTGCGGCAGATAGGCGATGTCGCGCGGCCGGCAGCTTTCGAGCTTCACCGCGCCGTCGAGCGGCTTCAGTGCCCCGGCAATGCCTTTCAGCAAGGTCGATTTGCCGGCGCCATTGGGGCCACAGACGGCGAGCAGGGCGCCACCATCCACCTGGCCGGAGAGATGATGCACGGCCGGATGCCGGTCATAGCCCAGCGTCAGATCACGGAATGTAATGGCGGCGCTCATTGCAAAGCCCAGAAGACGGCGCCCCAGAGCGCGAGGACGATCAGCCCGGCGCCCGCCAGGCGCTGGCCGGCCGAGAGCCGCAGCAGCGAAAACCCCGGAACCACTGGCCGCGCCAGGACCGGCGCCACCGCCCCGGAATGACCATGAACATGGCTATGCCCATGTGCATGGCTATGGTCGTGAGAAGCGGAATGATGGTGATCGTGCACGCCAAAACTGCCGGAACGCGGAAAATGTGCTGTTATACTATAACAACACCCGCAGCCGCGCCAGCACAAAATAAAAGAGCCGTTGGAGGGAGCTGACACAGGTTCGCTCACCCCTCAACGGCCTAACCGTCTGAATAACGGTGAATAACGCCCTACTCTTCCGGCACGTAGCCCGAGCTTTTGACGATCGGTCCCCAGCGCTCCGTATCGGCCTTCACCTGCTGAGCAAACTGCGGCTGCGGCAGGAAATACATTTCATTGGCGAATTTGGCCTGGGCTTCGATCATCGCCGGCAGTTGCACCGCCTTTTCCAGCGCCTGGCTCAGGGCCGTCACCACTTTCGGATCGGCCTTGGCCGGCAGAAAGATGCCGGTCCAGGTGTTGACCGACGCGTCATAGCCAACCTCGCGCATGGTCGGCACATCGGGCAGGAAACGCGAACGCTCCGAACTCGCCACCGCCAGCATGCGGATCTGGCCGGCTTGGCCCAGCGGCAGCGCCTCGCCGATCGGATTGATGCTCGCCGCCACATGACCGCCCAGCAGATCCTGCAAGGCCGGCGCACCACCGCGGTAATGCACCGGCGTCATCGGCACCTTGCTGGCGTTCGACAGCAACACGCCGACGAAATGCGGCGTGCCGCCAGCGCCCGTCGTCGCATAGCTCGCTTTGCCCGGATTGGCTTTGCACCATTCAACGAAGTTTTGCAGCGTCTTGACGCTCTCGGGCACCGAAGGTCCGACGCTGAGCACCAGCGCCGATTTGGTCAGCGGCGCGACGGGCGTCAGATCGTTGATCGGATCGTAGTTGAGCTTCTTGAAGATGTGCGGATAAAGCGTCAGCGGAAAATCGACCGTGTAAAGCAACGTGCTGCCATCCGGCGCGGCGTTCTTCACATAGTCGACGGCGATGCGTCCGGCCGCACCCACTTTGTTTTCGACAATGACGGTTGGCGCATAGGAGCGCAATTGCTCGGCGAACAAACGCGCGGTCGCATCGGTCGAGCCACCGGCAGCAAAACCGACGATCATCGTCGCCTGTTTGCCGATCGTCTGCGCGAAAGCCTGATGGAAGCCCAAAGTGGCGGCGCCCGCGAGCGAACCGGCCAAAGCCTGGCGGCGTGTCAGCATAAAATCCTCCCCCAACAAAACGCGCGCACTGTCGCGTATCGAGGGGAGAACGGTCAAGTAAATAAACTTGATGGTTTACATTATAGCATTTTCGAGCGAAGTGGCTGCCGGTTCGCGTGAAGAAAATGCGTTAAAACAAAAACCCTAAAACCCAAGCTGCCCGAGCAACTCCTTACGGATGCTCGTGAACTCCGGCGACGTGCGATCGCGCGGCCGCGACAAGGTCACAGGCACGATACTCTGAATGCGACCGGGTCGCGGCGAGAGAACCACGATGCGGTCACACAGGTAGATCGCTTCCTCGAGATCGTGGGTGACGAGGATCATCGGAATGTGGCGCACGTGCCAGATGCGCAACAGTTCCTGCTGCAGATTGATCTTGTTGAACGCATCGAGCGCGCCGAACGGCTCGTCGAGCAGCAGCAGGCGCGGATCGGCGGTGAGTGCGCGTGCGATGGCGGCACGCTGCAACATGCCGCCCGACAATTGATGCGGGAAGGCATCGTCAAACCCCGACAAGCCCACAAGCTCGATATGCTCGGCGACCCGTTGGCGCTTCTGCGCCTCCGGCATAGCGGCCTCGTGCAGGGCAATGCCGACATTTTGGCTTATGGTCAGCCAGGGAAACAGACGGTGATCCTGGAAGACGATGCCGCGATCGAGCCCCGGCCCGGCGATGTCCTGCCCTTCGAAACGGATCCGGCCTTCAAAATCCGGTTCGAGCCCGCCGATCAACCGCAGCAAGGTCGACTTGCCGCAACCGCTGCGCCCGACGATGGCGAGGCTTTCATTCGGCTCCAACGTCAAGGACACATCATCGAGCGCCACAACCGTTCCGGTGCGCGACGAGAAGCGTTTCGAGACATGTTCGATGGCGAGCGCTGGCGCGACGGCGGCGGAGGAAGCGGAAGATACAGCAAACGACATGGTCACACCACCGCCACGCGCCGCCAGCGCGTCAACCGCCTCTCGAGCCCGCCGATGAAACCATATTCGAGAATGGCCATGACCAAAGCGAAGCCGATCGTCCAGGCCAGCACGCCAGCCACGTTCATCGAACTATATTCGACGTTAAGCCTGTAGCCGACGCCGCTCGAGAGGCCGAAGATTTCAACCAAGACAATCACCTTCCAGGCCATCGACAGGCCGATGCGGATGCCGTTGAGCAGGAACGGATAGAGCGTCGGCAGCCACAGGAAGCGCAGTCGCGCCCGCAACGACAATTGATAGACGGCGGTGATCTCCTGCAATTCGGCGCTGACGGTCTTCAATCCCTGCGCGATGCTCAAAGTCAACGGCGGCGCCAGACTGAGGGCCACGGCCACCGTCGATGTCGTCAGCGAAATACCGAACCAGATGACGCAGAGCAGCGCCCAGACAAGCCCCGGCACGGTGAGACCGATCAGCACCGCCGGCTCTGCAAAGCGAGCTACATATTTGTTGCGGCCCATCGCGATGCCAAGCGCCAGGGAAAGAATGAAAGCGAAGACAAAGCCGAGCCCGACGCGACCCAGCGTGACCTGCAACTGGCGAAAGAATGAACCGTCGCTGAAAATACGCACCAGCTCCGTGCCGATCTCGGCCACATGCGGCACAAGCGGATTGGCGAGCGTGCGCGCCATGGCCTCCCAGGCCACGGCGAGCAGGATCAGGAACAGGGCCGGCAGCAGCAGTGTGCTGAGCGGCGGCCCGTTAAAGCTCTTGGTAGTAGCGCTTGGCCGGCTTCTTCTCGATGATACCGAGAGAGAGCGCGACTTCGAGCTGTCGATCGAAACCATCGAAGACTGCCTTGTTCCATTCCGTGGCGTAGACACGTGGCAAACGCTCGACGAGCAAATCGATCGCCGCCTTGTCGGTGTCCTTGAAGCCCATCGGTCGATAGATGTCGGGATCGCGCACGACCGTCGGATCGGCAACGAACTTGCGATTGATCGCCAGCGCCTGCGCGCCAACGCGCCGTGCCGTTTCCGGATTCTTCTCGACCCATTGCCGCGTCCCAGCGCAAGTGACAAGCGACAGCGGCGCGCTATCGCCGGTCGCTTCCTGCCATTGATCGGCGACACGGGCGATCTCGCGATGCCCTTGCGCGATCAGCCGCGTCGAGGTCGGCTCAATCGCGATCACCGCATCCACATCGCCGCGATTGAACAGAGCGATATTCGCGATCGACGAACCGAAAATGACCTGAAAGTCCTTTTGCAGATCGAGCTTATGCAGCGCCGCCGCCATGCGCGCATGGCGATAGGTATCGCTGGTCGGCAATTGCGTCGCGATCTTGCGGCCCTTCAGATCGGAAGGGTGTTTGAAGGGGCTGTCGCCGCGCACGATCCACGAGCCATGATTGTTCAGACGCGGCCCGAACATCAACAGGTCAGCGCCCTTCTGCGCCGCTTCGGCCAGACCCAAGGCGCCGAACGGCCCGGAATCGATCGCACCCGACAGGATGAACACCTGCAACTGACCCGGATCGCCATCGACCCAATCGATCTCCAAGCCCTGCGAAACCTCAGGGAATTTGGCGATCATGCCGTCCTGCAACGTCCCCGCCGTGCCGGCGAGGGATTTGCTGAGCCGCGCCTTATAGGCGGGAGAAGGAGCGGGAAGCGCCGCACCGGGGAGGAGGAGCAGCGCCGCGCTTCCCGCACCGGCGGCAAACTGCCGCCGGTCAACTCTGAATGAAGCCATCGCTGCTTACGCCACCAGCGCGTGATAGTTGCTGATGCCCGGCGTCAGATTCCAGGTCTTCATCCATTCATAGGTATAGTCGAAGCGCTTCTCGTCGAGCGGCTTGGAGCGGGTGTAGTGGACGAAGTGCGAGAAAAGCTCTTCCGGCTTCAGCTTGCCTTCGACCTGCTTGACGATGTGGTGCTTATACTTGTCGAAGTTCGCCTTGATGCGATCAGCCGCTTCGTTGACCGCCGCCACGTAAGCCTCGCGATATTGCTCGGGCACCTCAGGCGAGATCACTTCCGAACCACGATAGTAATTGACGGCGACGATATGCGCGCCTTCCTTCAGCGCCAGGCTGATGAACGGCTCCATGATGGCGATCACCTTGATCTCGCCTCGCTTCAGCGCGTCGTAACGCACGTGCGGCGAGCCGGCATGTTCGAGGATGATGCCTTCGCGCGGGATCGTGCCTTCGAGAAGCTGCAAGGTCGTGTAGTGCGAGCCGGTGAGCTCATTGATGCCGATGGCGACGCCTTCCAGGTCGCGCGGCTCCTGAATGTCTTCGTCGAAAGTGACGAGCGCCTGTGCCGCCACCGCCGGTCGCAGGCTGAACACGCGGCTGCCGCGTCCGCTCTTTTCCGACCGGTCGAGACCGGCCCATTCGCACAGATTGTAGGCGCTGGCCTTGCCCGATTCGTAGAGCACTTCCTTCTGGCGCTGGAACGGGTCCTTCGAGGTGTTCAGCGGATCGAACGCCTTGGCGAATTCCACTTTCAGGCCGTGTTTCTCGAACAGGCCCTCGTCGCGGGCGACATAGAGCGGCAGGTCGAAGACCGGGCCGTTCGGCGAAATGGTGAAAGTGTAAAGGCTCGACGCGTCGCTCATTTTCTAGTTTTCCTATATTGTCTATAAGATTTATAGATATTAGACGCAAACACGAGAGCTTGGCAAGCACCCTCCGGCGTTTTCGATCGAAAATTTTCGGAATCGGCGGCAAAACGCCGTGGCGTCATCCCCACACGGGACAAAAATCGCCGCGCAGCAATTCGTTAACCGTCATCCTTTAACGCCGGTTAAGAAATCCCGCACATTTGTAGCGAATGGCGCGTAGCGTATGGCCATATCTCGTTCTGGCGGGTTTGCTGGCAACGATCTCCGGATGCGGCGTGTTCGAGCGCCCGCAGCGTGCGGCCTGGCGTGAAGCGGCCGAGAAGGCCTGTTTCGCCCGCCGCGGCGTCAAACTCTCCGCCTATATTCAGCAATCAAAACCCATCGACGGACCGAGCATCTGCGGCCTCACCATGCCGCTGCGCACCACAGCCCTGCTCAATGGCGCAGTTACGCTCAGTTCGACCCAGACGCTCGGTTGCCCGATGACCGAAGCGCTTGAACAATGGATTCAGGCCGTCGTGCAGCCCTCGGCTATGGCCCGCTTCGGCCAGCCGGTGGCGCAGATCGACTCCATGGGTGCCTATTCCTGCCGGCCGATCAACAACACCGCCGGCGGCAAACTATCCGAACATGCCTATGGCAATGCCATCGACATCGGCGGCTTCCGCTTGGCGGACGGTCGCAAGATCACCGTCGTGCAAGGCTGGACACGCGGCGATCAACAGGAACAGGCCTTCCTGCGCGAAGTGCATGCGGGCGCCTGCGAACATTTCACCACGGTGCTGGGGCCCGGCTCCAACGCCTTCCACTACAATCACATTCACGTCGATCTGGCGATGCACGGCTCGTCGTCGCGCGGCCTGCGCCGTTATTGCCGCCCGGTCATCAAGGACATCGCGCCACCGCCGCGTCAGGACAATCTGCCCGATGCGCCGGAACTCGAGCCCGAGATCGACATCTCGCGCAACAATCCCAATGCGCGCAATGCGCTGGCCCTGGCGCGCGGTCCTTACAGCGAGCAGCAGGCCGCCCCCGCGCCGATTTCGCGTGGTGCATTGCCGCCGATGGCAGGCGGCGGCTCGTCACGTCCGCCGCGCAGCATCAACAGCATCGGCGAACTCGATGTCGGCGCGCCGATGACGGTGCCGCAAGCCTCGCGCGTCGAGCGTGGTTCCATTCGCGACGATGGTGCCTTCGTGCCGGAAGGCGAACTCGGCGATTGAAGGTAAATGCGTTTCGCGTGGAAGCGCATTCGTTTCAAACCACAAACGCCGCGACGCACGATCATGTCGGATCACGCACATGTGTCCACCGTCGTCGTTGCAGTGCTGAGCCAGTCTGACACTCTGCCCTCGCCGCCTCGAACGTGAGCGACCCAGTCGCCGGGCGGCACGAGGAGGGAGTTATGTTGTTACATTTTCGAATTGCCTTGGCCGCAGCAGCAGGCCTGACGTTTATCGGCGCGGCGCAAGCACAACAGCAGCCCCCGCAATATCCCAACATGACCTTCTTCATCACCAGCCAGCCGGGCCCAGACGGCGCCAATTTCGGCGGTATCGAGGGCGCCGACAAATTCTGCCAAGGCCTTGCCGAGAAAGCCGGTGCTGGCGCCAAGACATGGCGCGCCTATCTCAGCCAGCAGGAGCTGAACGGCAAACCGGCGGTGAATGCCAAGGATCGTATCGGCAAGGGTCCGTGGGCCAATGCCGAAGGCACGTTGATCGCCGCCAATGTGGAAGACCTGCACAATGCCTATCGCAATCGCATTAGCACCGAGACCGGGCTGACCGAAACCGGCAAGCGCGTCCCAAGCCGCCTGTTCACCATCAACCAGCACGACATCCTCACCGGCTCGAACGCCGATGGCACAGCGCCACCTCCGGGCAAGGATCTCACCTGCGGCAATTGGACGAAGAACGGCGAGGGCTCGGCGATCGTCGGCCACAACGACCGCATGGGCCTGAGCGATGACGCGGCGGCGCGCTCGTGGAATTCCGCGCATCCCTCCGCTGGCTGTGATCGGCCGGCCCTGATCCGCACCGGCGGCAATGGGCTGCTCTACTGCTTCGCCGCCAACTAAAGCGCGTTAGCATTGCGATGAGAGAGCGGGATCATTCCCGCTCTCTTTTTGCCTTAGCGCCAATCGGACGGCAAAGGCGCGCCAGGCTCCTGCAACGGGCCTACGGGCAAACCATTCTCGCGGCGCTTCGCGGCGAAGGCTGCTGGATCCTTGCGGAAACCGCCGATGACTTCCTCGAATTGCGTATCATTGTCCTGCCGCGCCTTGGCGACCACTGCCTGCCATTGCTCCGGCGTGAGATCAGCTGGTTGTTTCGGATAGAGCGGGATTTTCTTTTCATAGGACAGCGCGCGCCCGGCAATATCGTACCAAGCCTCGAGATCGCTCGCGACCCAGGGATTGATCATCGCACCGATCTGCTGGTTGAGAGACGCCCGCAACGGCGCCGCCGATTTATCCGCATTGATCCAGGCGCGCGAGCGCACCTGGAAAACATAGAACCAGAAAGCTGCTTGCGCCCGGTCGCCACGCTTCCACAAGCTCAATGCCACGGTCGACAGATAGATCGGGTTGATCGCTTCGGGATGCGCCATAACATAATTGCATGCCGCATCGCGCGCCTCGATCGGCCCCTTGAGCATCGCCTCGATCAGGGCATTCTCCGGCTTGGCGGCGGCCGGCGCCATCGGCGCGAAAAGCGCCAGGCAGAGCACGCCTATCATCATCATCGATCTCATCGCGCGAACTCCCTGAGGCTTCCGAATCGACCGCCCGCACCTGACCATGGAAAGATCACACTCTGACTAAGCCGCCATCGACAATCAATGTCTGTCCACTCATGAAGGCCGCATCATCGCTGGTCAGGAACGACACCACCCCGACGAGATCATCGGGCGTCTGATGCCGCTTGATCGCCTGCGCCTGCGAAACCACGTCGAAAGCCTGTTCGATCGGCAGGCCACGCGGCCGGAATTGGCCTTCCAGTGTGCCGGGCGTACGCGTCAGCCCCGGCGAGATCGCATTCACCGTAATGCCATCGACACCCATCTCGCTCGCCAAAGCACGCGTGAAGCCAACAACGCCACCCTTGCTGGCGATATAATCGACATGATTGGGTGAGACCGACCCAAGCGAATTCGAGGCCACATTGACGACGCGGCCCCATTTGCGCGCCCGCATGCCACCGATGAAGGCTTGCGTCATCAAGAACATCGAATCGAGATTCACGGCCATGGTCCGTCGCCAGTCCGCGATGGTCAGGTCCTCGAATTTGCGGGTTTTGAAGAAGCCGGCATTGTTGACGAGAATGTCGCAACGGCCGAGTTCACGTAAAATGTGATCGGCGAAGCGCTGCACGTCTTGCGGATCGGACACGTCGCAGGATCGTGAAATGGCCCGGCGCCCCAGTTCCGTGATGCGCCGCACGGTCTCATCGGCCGGCTGTAGATCGGCAATGGCGATATCGACACCATCTTCGGCCAGTCGCACGGCCATCGCCTGGCCGATTCCGCTCGCCGCGCCGCTAATCACGGCGATTTTGCCCGCATGTCCCTTGACCATGGGCCTCCCCTCAATTTTTTGTGGCCCCTGGTCTAGCTTGCCGGGCTCGGCTTGTCATGCGCGCCCACTTCATAGCGGCATCCCGCCGGCACGGATCGACGCCGCCCGGGACGGTGCTATATGGAACCCAAGAAACCACGAGGAGAACGCCAGCGCGTGCCGAAAGTCGAGCTGCAGAATATCGCCCCGATCATGTTCGGACTGATGCTGGCCATGTTTCTTGCCAGTCTCGACCAAACCATCGTCGCCACCTGTCTCACCGCCATGGCCAACGATCTGGGCGGCTGGAAATTGCTCCCCTGGATCATTTCCGCCTATCTGATCGCCTCGACCGCCATGACGCCGATCTACGGGCGCCTCAGCGATCTCTACGGCCGGCGGCACATGCTGCTTATTTCGATCGCACTGTTCGTCATCGGCTCCGCCGCCTGCGCGCTGGCCAATTCCATGGAACTCCTGATCGCCGCGCGCGTCCTGCAAGGCATCGGTGGCGGCGGCCTGCGCTCGATTGCCCAAATCGTCATCGCCGACATCATCCCGCCGCGCCATCGCGGCCGTTACCAAGGCTATCTGTCGACCAATTTTCTCGTCTCGACGGCGCTCGGCCCCGTACTCGGCGGCTTCTTCGCCGAACATCTGTCCTGGACCTGGGCCTTCTGGATCAACCTGCCGCTTGGCGCCATCGCCTTCGTCGTCATCGACCGGCAATTGCGTCCTCTCTCCTTGCCGGTGAAACAGGCGCGCATCGATTGGCTCGGCGCTTTGTTCATCCTGCTTGCGACGATACCGCTGATGCTCGGCATCAGCCGCGTCGAGGAGGAAGGCGGCTGGCTCAACGCCAACGTCATCGTCCCCATTCTCATCGGCCTCGCCTTCACCGTGGTTCTGGTGCTGGTCGAATTGCGCACCGTCGATCCGATGATCCCGATGCATCTCTTCGCCAACCGCATCTTCAGCCTCGGCAATGTGGCGATCTTCATCCCCTCGATGACGATGACCGCTTATATCGTCATGCTGCCGCTCTATTATCAGATCGTGCTGAAGATGCCGGCTGACGTCGCCGGCCTGCATCTGATCGCGCTAACCGGCGGCATGGCGACCGGCAGCTTCATCTGCGGTTCCGCAATCGCGCGCCTCGGCCGCGCCCGCATCTTTCCGATCATCGGCGGTTTGTCGGCCGCCACGCTCTGCCTGCTCATCGCCTGGTTCGGGCTTGGCCGCTCGGTCTGGTTCGACATCGTGGCGATTGCGCTCTTAGGCGCTTCAATCGGCTGGCAGATCAATCCGATGCTCGTCATCGTGCAGAACGGCCTGGAAATCCGCGACATGGCCACCGGCGTCGGTGGCATGACCTTCTTCCGCTCGCTCGCCGGCGCCTTTGGTGTCGCCGTCTTCTCCACCTTCCTGATCAGTTGGCTGACGGCGGGCGCCATCACCATACCCGGCCACGAGAAACTCGGCGCCGATCCCGGCATTGCCTTGATGCGCGGCGATGCCACACGGCTGTTCTCGGCCAGCGAAGCGGAAGCCTATCGCAGCATTCTCGAACATGGCTTCTCGGCCATCTTCATCCTCGGCGCCGTCCTCTCGATCGCCGCCGCACTGTGCATGGTCTTCATTAAGGAACGGCCGCTGCGCGCCGGCAGCGGGCCGTTGTAATCGTCAGCGCCGAAACGGCCGCGATTTTCCGCCGCGCGATCCTGGCTTGCCGCCGGTGCTCTTCGGCCGCGCTTCGCCGCCACCGAAATTATGTGGCCCCATGTCCTCGTCCGTCGGCTTGTGGATACGCGATGTCGACGGCGTGTTGGCGGCACGGCCATATTTGCGTTCGCCCTGATAGGCGCCGGCAGCGTCCTCCACCGCCTGCTGGCGCGCCAGCGGATCCTCGGCGATGGCCAATTCCGTCGCCTGCAGGCGCTTGATCTCGTCGCGCATGCGCGCCGCCCGTTCGAAGTCGAGATTGGCGGCGGCTTCGCGCATCTCGCGTTCGAGATCGGCCAATGTCGCCTTGAGATTGTGGCCGACGAGCGCCGTCTTCGCCACACCGGCATCGACGGTGACGTGATCCTGCTCATAGACCGAGCCCAGAATGTCCTGAATGCCGCGGCGGATCGATTCCGGCGTGATGCCATGCTCGGCATTATAGGCAAGCTGCTTCTCGCGCCGGCGCGTCGTTTCCGCCATGGCGCGTTCCATCGAGCCCGTCACCTGATCGGCATAGAGGATCACCTTGCCGTCGACGTTACGCGCCGCGCGGCCGATGGTCTGCACCAGTGATGTCTCGCTGCGCAGGAAACCCTCCTTGTCCGCATCGAGAATCGCGACCAAGGCGCATTCGGGAATGTCGAGACCTTCGCGCAGCAGGTTGATGCCGACCAGAACGTCGAAGGCACCCAGCCGCAGATCGCGGATGATCTCGATACGTTCGATCGTATCGATGTCCGAATGCATGTAGCGCACGCGCACACCATTCTCGTGCAGATATTCGGTGAGGTCTTCAGCCATGCGCTTGGTCAGCACGGTGACGAGGCTGCGATAGCCCTTGCGCGCCGTTTCCTTCACCTCGCCAAGAAGATCGTCGACCTGCGCGCGCGCCGGCCGCACGTCGACAGGCGGATCGATCAGGCCTGTCGGGCGGATCACCTGTTCGACAAAGACGCCGCCGGTCTGCTCCATCTCCCAATTGCCTGGTGTCGCCGAGACATGCACGGTCTGCGGCCGCATCGCTTCCCATTCCTCGAAGCGCAGCGGCCGGTTGTCCATGCACGAGGGCAGACGGAAGCCATATTCGGCCAGGGTCGCCTTGCGGCGGAAGTCGCCGCGATACATGCCGCCGATCTGCGGCACGGTGACATGGCTTTCGTCGGCGAAGACCAAAGCATTATCGGGCAGATATTCGAACAGGGTCGGCGGCGGCTCGCCCGGCTTGCGGCCGGTGAGATAGCGCGAATAGTTTTCGATGCCGGCGCAGGAGCCCGTCGCCTCCAGCATTTCCAGATCGAACATGGTGCGCTGTTCGAGGCGCTGCGCTTCCAGCAATCGCCCGCCGTTATGCAGTTCGTCGAGACGCTGCTTCAATTCGAACTTGATCCCGGCGATCGACTGGATGAGCGTCGGACGCGGCGTCACATAGTGCGAATTGGCGTACATCTTGACGAATTCGAGATCCTGCGTCTTCTGGCCGGTCAACGGATCGAATTCGGCAATGGTCTCGATCTCATCGCCGAAGAAGCCGATGCGCCAGGCACGATCCTCATAGTGCGCCGGAAACACTTCGATCGTATCACCACGCACACGGAACAGGCCGCGCGAAAAATCGCCGCCCGAACGCTTGTATTGTAGCGCGACGAGATCGGCGATGAGCTGGCGCTGATCGATCTTCTCGCCGAGCTTCACCGAAAAGGTCATCGCCGTATAGGTTTCGACCGACCCGATACCGTAGATGCAGGACACCGAAGCGACGATGATCACATCGTCGCGTTCTAGCAGCGCACGCGTCGCCGAGTGGCGCATACGGTCGATCTGCTCGTTGATCGAGGATTCCTTCTCGATATAGGTGTCCGTCCGCGGCACATAGGCTTCCGGCTGATAGTAGTCGTAATAAGAAACGAAATATTCGACCGCATTGTCCGGGAAGAAACTCTTGAACTCGCCATAGAGCTGCGCCGCCAGGGTCTTGTTCGGCGCCAGCACCAGCGCCGGTCGATTGGTGCGCGAAATCACCTGCGCCATGGTGAACGTCTTGCCCGAGCCGGTGACGCCGAGCAGCACCTGATCACGCTCATGGGCACTGACGCCGGCGACGAGTTCGGTGATCGCGGTCGGCTGGTCGCCACGCGGTTCGTACTCGGACACCAGCTTGAAGGCGATGCCGCCTTCCGACTTCTCCGGCCGTTCGGGACGATGCGGCGTCCACGGCTTGCTGCCGCGCAGATTCGGATCGCCCTGCTCGAGCAGATCCTTCAGCGATTCGACGGTCGCCGTCGCGCCCGTCAGTTCCGGCCGGCGCGAACGCCCACGGCCGGCGGGCTCCGGCAGGAAGGTCTTGGCGAGCTTTGGATCGATCCCCTCGACCGTATCGGCATCAAAGCCCTTTTGCGGCGCTTCGCCGAAGCCGCCGCGCGGTTCGTTCAGGGCCGGATTGAGCAGGCTGGCGAGATGCTCGTCGAGCGGCTTCACGTCGGGACGCGACGCCTTGGCGCGCGTCGGCCGGACGCTTTTCGGGGACTTGTTCGGTGATTTGGCCATGGCCGCAATATGGGGGGAGTCTGGCCGCAGGAAAAGCCGCGATCCTGTCAGTTTTTGTCAGGAGTTCCGGCCGGCAAATCGCCTATAGAGAAAAGCCGCGGTCAGGCCGCTCGCCATCATGGCGATGAGGTGGCGGGGCTGCCCCGTCAGAATCGTCATGCCATAGGCATAAATGCCGCCACTGATCGCCCCGGCGATGGCATAGGCGGTTGGACTGGTCATCTCGACGAAACGCATGGCCCAATGGCTCGCCATCGTCGCGGTGACCGCGATTTGCACGCCATTCCACAACCCCAGGACGAGCGCCCACAGCAACATTTGCGAACCATCGCCGATGGTCATTTTCAGCCCGGGGATGAGTTCCAACGGCGCCTTGGCCGCCAAGACATAGAGGCCCGCCTGCAAGCAGCTTGCCACCAGACCGGCCAGCAGCGCCGCCCGCATCGACCACGGCACGGCACCATCGCTGGCGGCAACTATCCCCGGTTCGCCGTCGCCATCGCGCAGCAACTGCCGCGCCATGGCGGTGAAGCGTTCGTCGACCGGCTTGGCGGCGGAGGGCGATGGCATCGGCCTATCGTCAGGCGGCGGAACAACTGGCGACCGGGAACGCGCCATCGGCGCGGCTTTGACGCCACGGCGGCCAAAGGTCGGGGCCCGGACGATGGTCATCGTCAAGGGCTAGCGCAGGAATGATGAATTTTCCGTGAGTCCTCGTAGAATTACGGACGCCAGGGCGCCTTACACAGGCAAAACTGCCGATCGGCACCCGTCGAACGATCTGGCGGAACCGGACCAACCAGAGCCCGGCGAAGGCGAGGAAAATCATGCAAACACCGGACTTTAGACTGAACCGGCGAACCGCTCTTGGCCTGATCGGCACCGCACTCTCCGTGCCAACCGCCCTCCCCGTTTGGGCACAGGAAAGCAGACGCCCGCGTCTCGACGTGCCTTATGTGCCGACACCGCAGGACGTCGTCGACCGCATGCTCGACATGGCCAAGGTCACAAGCAGCGATTTCGTCATGGATCTCGGCTGCGGCGACGGCCGCATGCTGGTCACCGCCGCGCGCAAATTCGGCGCATCCGGTTTCGGCGTCGACATCAATCCCGACCGCATTCTCGAAGCCAATGACAACGCCAAAACGGCCGGCGTCGCCGACAAGATTTCCTTCGAAGTGCGCAATCTGTTCAGCACGCCGATCGAAAAGGCCTCGGTGCTGACGATGTATCTGCTGCCGGACGTCAACCTGCAACTGCGCCCACGCATTCTGAAAGAAATGAAACCCGGTTCGCGCGTCGTCTCGCATGCCTTCACCATGGGCGATTGGGAAACCGACCAGCGGGCTCAGGTGGGCGTGCGCGATATCTATTTCTGGATCGTGCCGGCACAGGTCGAAGGCAAATGGACCGTGCGCGAAGGCAACGACACCTATGCGCTCGACTTGAAACAGACCTATCAAAAGTTCGATGGCCTCGCCACGGTCAACGGCGCGGTGGCGAAGGTCACCGGTGGCCAGTTGATCGGCGATCGCATCAGCTTCACCGTCGAGCCGGCGAACGGCCGTCATCGCATTTTCGTCGGCAAGGTCGATGGCGGCAAGATGAGCGTAGACACAGCTTCCGCCACCGATGTCGCACGCGACTGGAGCGCTACCCGCGCCAATTAAAGCAATAACAGCAACAAGCCATCAACCTCCAGAGAACGGACCCCTCGATGTCTTCTGAAACTGCGGCCGCGCCGCGCCGCGTGCTGACCATCGCCGATGCCGTCGCCTTCTTCGTCGGGATCGTCATCGGCGTCGGCATTTTCCGCACGCCGCCCATCGTCGCCTCCGCCACTGGCAGCGAAGTCCTGTTCATTGGCGCCTGGATCGCCGGCGGCTTGGCCACCTTGATCGGCGCCCTCTGCTACGCGGAGCTCGCCGCCGCCTATCCCGATGCCGGCGGCGAATATCAGTTTCTGTCGCGCGCCTACGGCCACCGGCTCGCCGTGCTGTTCGCCTGGGCACGCGGCACGGTCATTCAGACCGGCGCCATCGCCCTCGTCGGCTTCGTCTTCGGCGATTATGCTCAGCAATTGCTGCCGCTCGGTCCCAATGGCCCAGGGATCTACGCCGCGATCTCGGTCATCCTTTTCACCGCCGTCAACATCGCCGGCACGCAGCCTGGGGCCGGCATGCAGAAACTGCTCGAAACCTGCACGGTTCTCGCCATCATCGTGGTCGTCGTCGTCGGCTTCACCGTCAGCGGCACCGAGATGAAACCCGTTGAGCCTGGCGCCGGCGGCATGCTCGGCCTCGCCATGGTGCTCGTGTTGCTGAGCTATGGCGGCTGGAACGAAATCGCCTATCTCTCCGGCGAACTGCGCGACGTGAAACGCGACATGACCCGCGCGATCTTCATCGGCACCGCCATCGTCACCGTGCTCTATGTCGCCTTCAACCTGGCTTTGCTGAAAGCCTTCGGTCTCGGCGGCATTGCCGCCAGCAAGGCGCCCGGCGCCGATCTCATGCAGATCGCCGCCGGCAGCACGGGCGTCGCCATCCTCGCGCTCACCGTCTGCCTCTCGTCCCTCTCGACCCTCAACGGCACGATCTTCACCGGCGCACGAGTTTATTACGCGCTCGGCCGCGACCTGCCTTTGATCGCCAAGCTCGGTGTCTGGAACGAACGGGGCGACAATCCAGCCAATGCCTTCCTGCTGCAAGGCGCGATCTCACTCGCCCTCGTCGTCTTCGGCCTGATCACCCGCGACGGTTTCAGCACCATGGTCGATTACACCGCGCCGGTGTTCTGGTTCTTCCTGATGCTCACCGGCCTGTCGCTGTTCATCTTCCGCATCCGCGAACCGAACCGCCCGCGCCCGTTCAAAGTGCCGCTCTATCCGTTGACGCCAGCGATCTTCGTCGGCATCTGCGCCTATCTGCTTTATTCGAGCCTGGCCTATACGGGCTGGGGCGCTCTGGTCGGCATCGCGGTCGTCATCATCGGTCTGCCGCTGGTGCTGGTGAGCAAACGAGCAACGGCCCAGGAACCCGCCTAAAGCGCGACAGCCGCATTGCCCTTGTTCAAGATCGGTCCGGTCGGACGGCCGATCGGGGAGCCCGTCGCAGGCTCAAGGGTCATCTCGAACAATTGGCCTGCCGTTGGACGCGGCAGGCCATCGAGCCGCAGATCGATCTTGCCGGAAACATTCTGAATCAGGCCGATCGACTTCGGCCCGATGGCGCGATCCCACAACGTCCAGATTTCGACCGCACGCCCGGGCGGAATGGCAATCGGCTTGATGGTCTGCAATTCGGCGCGGCCATCGGCGAAGGCACGCACCACCGCCGCCGCCTCGTTCTGATCGGTCATTAAGACCGCCACAAGTACCGGCTGGCGATTGGCCTGATGCATGAAATAGCCCATACCAAAAGCCAGAAGCAGGGCCGCCATGGCGGCGGAGAGGCCTGCGCCACGCCAGAACGGCAGCGAGTCCCACAAAGCCATCCAGCGCAAGGGCGCCGCGCTCACACGTGAAACCGTTGGCGCGACGGATGATCCGAGCGCGGTCTCGATTCTCGACCACAACGCGTCTCCTGCCTGTCCGCCAGCAGCCGTTTCATCAAGCGCGCCCAATCTTTGCCGCCACGCGCCAACGCGGCGAGCGAAATCCACATCCGTTTCCATCATCGTCTCCAGATGCGGCAGGTCGTTGGCCTCGACGAGCCCCAGAACATATTCGGCCGCGCGCGCGTCTCTCTCTTCCTCCGAGGTCGGCACCGGATCGGTCATCCCATGCACTCCCTCAAGGAAATGAGGCTCCGTCGCAGCCAGGATTTGACGGTGCCAAGCGGCATACCAAGCTTGATCGCCAAGTCGGAATGGGACAGACCATGCACGTAGGCGAGTACGATCGCGGCGCGCCGATCGGCGGCCAACCCCTGCAGGCAACGGCGTAACGCGGCCTTGTCGGACAATTGCGTGACGATCGTTTCCGGATCGTCGTCCTCACTCGCCTGTTCTTCTCCGATCGGAGCATCGGAGAATTCCAGCCGCCGCTCGCCCCGCAACATGTTCAACGCGCGATGACGCAGAATGGCATAAACCCACGTCCGGCCGCCGCCACGCGCCGCATCGAATGTCGAAGCCTTATGCCAGATCGAGACGAAAGCATCTTGCACCGCTTCCTCGGCCAGAGCCCTGCGTCTCAACAATCTTTGCGCGACCCCAATCATGCGCGATGCTTCCAACTCGTAAAGCGCACGCAGGGCCGAGCGATCCCCCAAAGCGCAGGCCCGGATGAGGTCATCACAATCGATGGCGACCCTGGTCGTCATTGTTCCTCCACGCGCAAACCCGCTAATGCGTGAATACGCGTGAGTTCGTCGATTGGATGCGCGGTAAGCAAAAAATATTCTCCGGCCGACTTCCGCATCCACGCCGACCGCTGCGTGTATCCCCTCTTGAGGGCGGCATGGCGCCGCCTCGGTAACGGGAGATACCCATGTACAAGTCCGCGATCTTGGCCTCCGCCCTACTCGGTTCCGTGGCGCTCACCAGCCAAGTCCATGCCGACACCGTCGCCGTCCTCTCGGACGATGCCACTATCACCATCGTCGACCCCACGGGAAAAACGGCCGCCAAAAGCTGGAAGGTGAGCGGCATCACCGGCAAGCTGGCCGGCATCGACGTACGCCCCGCCGACGGCATGCTCTACGGCCTCCTCGAAGACGGCACGGTCGTCACCATCGACACCGCCAGCGGCAAGGCCACGACGAAGTCCAAGCTCGAAGTGATGTTGCCGAAAGGCACGATGGCAACGGTCGATTTCAATCCGGTCGCCGATCGCCTGCGCGTCATCGGCTCCGATGGCATGAATCTGCGCGCCAATGTCGACGACGGCAAGGTGACAACGGACAAGCCGCTCAACTTCGCCGAAGCCGATCCGATGAAAGGCAAGCCACCGAAGGTGGTGGCGGGCGCTTACGTCAACTCCATGAAGGGTGCCAAGGAAACCACGCTCTTTGATATCGATAGCATCGACTGGACTTTGGTGAAGCAGGCGCCGCCGAACGACGGCGTTCTGACCACCATCGGCAAGCTCGGCCTGAAGGACAAAGTGACGGCTTTCGATATCGCCTCCGATGGCAAAGGCGGCAATGAGGCCTGGCTCATCTCCGGCAACATGCTGCACAAGGTCGATCTGACGAACGCGAAGACCAGTGGAGCGATCGCCCTGAAGGGCGTCAACGGCACGATCCGCGACATGGCCGTCCTGCCGGCGATGTAACCGTCTCGTTCAGCCGATGATGGCGTGCGGCACGAAGCGTGACATATTGCCGATGATCGGCGTGTCGTCTTCGCGCAAACCGATGCCGCACGCCGTATCGCCGACGATCCAACTGCCGACGGTCGCATAGCGGCCGTCGAAACGCGGCGGCATCGCCAGCTCCTGCACAATGAATCCTTCGGCGCCATAGGTGCCGTCGGAATGGGCAATGGCGCGGCCGCGATCGACCATGTCAATATTGGCGCCCTCGCGCGAATAGATCGGCTTGCGCACATGATTGCGCGCAAGCTTTGCCGCGCCCGGTTCATCGGCGAAATAAGCCGGCAGCAGGTTGGGATGGCCGGGCTCCGCCTCCCACAACAGAGCCAACAGGCCTTTGTTCGACAGGATGCTTTTCCAAGGCGGCTCGAGAAAGCGCGTCGCCCCCATCGAAGGCGAGCGGCCGAATTCATCCGCCAGCATCCATTCCCAAGGATAGAGCTTGAACAGCCAGTCGATCGGCTTCTCGGCCAGATCGACGAAACGCGCGCCGTCGTCGCCGATGTCGTTGACGTAGATCGACGACACGCCAAGTCCCGCCTGCGCGGCACAATCGGCCAGATAACCGATCGTCCCTTCATCCTCCGTCATGTCCTTCATGCAGGAGAAATGCACATGGCCAGAGCCAACGACCACGCGCCAGCGCTGGATCAACGCGTCATGGATCGAGTTGAATTGATCGGCATCCTCGGGCAAGGCGCGCCGCTCGCGGCCGTTCTCCAGCCAATGCCATTGCACCACGGCCGATTCGAACAGCGAGGTTGGCGTATCGGCATTATATTCGAGCAGGCGAGCCGGTCCGTGCCCGTCATAGACCATGTCAAAACGGCCGTAGAGCGACGGCTGGCGTTTGCGCCAACTGTCGAGAATCAGCGGCCAGGCGTGCGCCGGAATGCGCAACCGCGTCAGGTCTTTTTCGCTGCCGACGACACGGCCGACCACGTCGCGACACAACGCCGCCAGTTCCTGCGATGGCGTTTCGAGATCTTTCTCGATCTGATCGAGGGTGAAGGCGTAATAAGCTTCGTCCTGCCAATAGGGCTGTCCATCGGCCGCATGATAGGTAAAGCCGATCTGGCGCGCGTAATCGGCGAAGTCTGGGCGCGGCGCGATGCGCAAGCGCCTCATCTAGCCACCACCGGAGAAATGGAAGCCGCCGCTCGATCCAAAGCCTCCCCGCGCGACCGTGCTATGGCCCGACCCGGAATCCGAGCCCGACGACCCAAAGCCCCAGGAAGAGCGAGACGAGGAGGAACCGCCATGGGATGAACCGCTCGACGAACTGCGCGACGACGAACATTGCTGCTGGCCCGTCGCCGGATCGACCTCGCACTGTTCACGCGGCGTGAACGCGAAAATCGACATGCCGCCGGCCGCGATGAGGCCAATGGCGAGCGTGCTCTTGCGGCCCGCCGACATGCCCGGCTTCTTCGACAGGCTGTGTTTTGCAGCACCCGGCTGGCCCAGATTGATGGGACGTTTGGCGGGATTGGTGCTCATGCTGGGCTCACGGCGTCATGCTGCTGGCACTGACGATGCCGACCGTCAGCGAAACCGTGCCAAGCCAGATCGCCGCGGCGATCGAATTGTCCTCGATGCTCTTTGAAAGAGTGGGATGCGCCAGCCGCGCCAGGCCATAGCCCGCCACCTGCACGATGAGGGACACCAGCGCCCAGATCGCGAAATCGACCATCCCGGCCGAATGTCGGATCGCCGAGGTCAGCGGCATGGCGAAGCCGATCAGGCTCATGCCCAGTGCCACGGCGGCTGAGGCATTGTGATTCTCGACGATCAGGGTGAATTCGCGATGCGGCGTGATGCGCGTGTAGATCAGCAGAAAGAGCGCGCAAAAACCAATGGCGGCGACGAGATAGGCGGCGAAGGCCGGCAAGCCGCTCAAGGATGAAACGATCACGGGTCACCATCCATCGTCACGAAGTCAGAGCATACTACGGCTCAGATCGCGATTTTGTGAACCGTCGATCGCTTAGGCCGGCTTCTTGCGCTTGCCGCCCCGCCGCTTTGCCCCCGGCGGATTGGCCGGATCGAAACCATAATCGTAAGTCAGCTCCTCGCCGCGTGCGATATCGCACAGCGCGCGGATCCATACGCCCCCGCGATGCATGATGGCATCGGCGTTCGGCGTCAGCGAGTGGTTGATGTAAATCGCTTCATTGCCGCCCACGAGGCCATCGACATAGTGGGTATCGAGCTTGAACAGCAGCGTATAGCCAATGGAATTATAGAACTTGTCGCGCCGCCGGCCCTCGGCCAGGGAAACCTTCTGACCCGTATATTCGATGATCCAGGCACCGGCCGGAATCCGCTCGGCCGCGAAGAGGCCGCGTCCATGGATCGCCGATTGGCCCAGTTTCAATCGATAGGTCTTCGCCATTTTCAGTCCATCGCCCGCGCTTCCAGGCGCAGAATCATCGCATTGCAGATTCGTGGATTTCGCGCAAATCAGGCCGCGACGGGCGCCACGTCGACGCTGACCGACAGGCTGTCGCGTCCCGACCCGATGAAGACGCCTTTCACGGGCGACACATCGCTATAGTCGCGGCCAATGGCGACCTCGACATGGTCGTCACCGATCAGCAAGGCGTTGGTTGGATCAAGACCGATCCAGCCGAATTCGGCGCCGCACCACAGCGAGACCCAGGCATGGGAGGCGTCGGCACCCTGCAAACGCGGCTGACCGCGTGGTGGAATGGTGCGGATATAACCGCTCACATAAGCAGCCGAGAGGCCGAGACCGCGCAAGCCGGCAATCATCAGATGGGCGAAGTCCTGGCAGACGCCGCTGCGCTGTTCGAAGACCTGCGCCAAAGGCGTCGAGATCGCCGTTGTGCCCGGTACATAGCGGAATTCGTCGCGAATGCGCGTCATCAATGCGATGCCCGCTTCGAGGATCGGACGTCCTGGCGCAAAGCTCTCCCGCGCGAATTGCGTGGCCGGCGTCGAGAGATAGGCGAGCCGGCTGGCATAAAGGAAATGCACCGGCGACTGCGGGCCAAGCGACGGCGCATTCAGCGCGTCGCGAGCCACGGCTTCCCAGGGCCGCGTCAGAGCCGCTGCCGGCACCTGCGGCCGCTCGACCTCGATGCGCGAAACGGTGCGGATATCGAGCGCCTGATGCGGCCGCGTGATCTTGAGCACCGTCGTGCGATTGCCGAAGAAATCTCGCCGCGCCTGCATGTCCAACGCCGGCGGATCGATTTCGATGCGGGTCTCGATCACATGCTGGCCATTGCCTTCGTGCGGCGTCAGATGCAGCAAGAAATCGGCCGAGGCCACCGGCAATTCATATTCATAGCTGGTGACATGGGTGACGTCGTAGATCATGCGAGCCCCCTCACTTTCCCGGGGCTGGGTTCGCTCGCATCATGCAGGAAATAGCGGTCGGCGACGGCGATGGCCAATGAAACAAGGCGGTTCTCGTAATCGTAGATCGTCTGACCGGTGAGGCGACGCGCATCTTCCACGGCGAGATCGCTCTTCAGCTTCAGGGCGATCTGCCGCGGTTGTTCGAGCATGCCCGTTTCGCGCAGCGACGGCAGGCCGGCGAGATGTTCCTCGATACGTGCCGCTTGGAAAGCGACAGAACGCGGATTGAATGCATCGAGCAGCGTCATGTCGCGCACCGGCGCCAGCGTCGCGCCAGTGAGATAACGCGAACGATAGGTGATCTGCGAATCGATCAGATCGAGCAGCACATCGAGCAATTCGAGATCGGCATCGTCACCGGCGAACTGACTGGCGAACCGCAAAGTGTTGATGCCGCGCTCGATGCGACGGCCCATGTCGAGGAAGTTCCAACCAGCCACCCGGTTCATATTCTCGTTGACGAAACCGGCGATGGCCGCAATCACCTGAAGCGCCTGCTCGCTCTGTTCGAGAACTCCAGCCTCGACGGCGCTCTGTCCCAAGGGCTTGCGCAGAATGTTTTCCAGGCGCCCGACGAGCAGCCAGACATCCGGCGAGAGCCGCTCGCGGATCGAAGAAGCGGCGCGCCGCGCGGCGATCGTATTCGACAAGGCCGAACCGTAATTGTTCTCGTCATGCAGCGCCGATTGCGCCATGTCGAGCGACAGGCTGCTCGCCACCACGCGCGGCGCCGCATCCCAGGATACGAGCAGCCGTTGCAACCGCTCCGCCGGACCGTGATCGACGCGTGTCGGCGCATCCGGATCCAGAGCTTTCGCGACAAGAGCCCGCACGATGCGCAGGATCGCCTCGACCCGTTCGAGATAACGGCCGAACCAATAGAGATTATCGGCGGCGCGACTCGGCAGATTGCCGAGCAGACGGATGATCCGCACATCGTCGCCCGAAGGCAGCAGCGTTTCCATCTCCACCGGCTTGTCCGACAAGACCCAGACGTCGGCCGAACGCACGCTGGCATCCATCGAGACGGCGCGCGCATCGGAGCGATCGGAAACGCGACAGAACCCACCCGGCAACACCTGCCAGCCATCGGGTGTCGCCGCCGCGAACACGCGCAGCACGAAGGGCCGTGGCACCAGTTGCGCCCGACCGCCGCCCGTTTCCCAGGACGGCGTCGTCGACAGGCGCACGACCTCTTGGCCGACATAGTCCATGCCGCGCGCTGTCATCGCCTCGACCAACCGCTCGCGCTCGGCCAGCGACAGTTCGCTGACGAGCGCGCTATGGCGGCCGTCGAAACCCGGCAGTTGATTGGCAAAGGCGCCGGAGACCGACAGATGATCGAGCTGTTCGAGCACCTCGCGACGCTGCCGCTCCTGGCCGCACCACCAGGTGGCGATGTTCGGCAGGCGCAGGTCCTCGCCCAGCAGATGACGCGCCAGCCCCGGCATGAAGGCCTGGAAGGCACGCGCTTCCAGCAAGCCGGCGCCTGGCATATTGGCCATGCTTACTTTGCCCTGGCGGATCGCCTCGATCATACCGGGCACACCGAGACGCGACGCGCCGTTCAGCTCCAGCGGATCGCACCATTCCGCGTCGATACGGCGCCAGATCACATCGGCGCGCTTCAGCCCGGCGATGGTGCGCACATGCATCTTGCCGTCGGCGTAGACGAGATCGGCACCTTCGACCAAGAGGAAGCCAAGATACCGCGCCAGATAGGCCTGTTCGAAATAGGTCTGGCTGAAAGCACCTGGCGTCAGCAGACAAATGCGCGGGTCCGATCGCTCGGCCGCATGGGCGAGCCCATCGCGAAAAGCCCGGAAGAACGGCGCCAGTCGCTGCACGTTCATATCACGATAAAGACCGGGAAAGGCTTGTGACGTCACCAACCGATTGGCGAGCGCATAGCCGGCACCGGAAGGTGCTTGGGTGCGATCGCCCAACACCCACCAGCGCCCATCGGGACCACGGCCGATGTCGGCGGCATAAAATTGCAGCCAGCGGCCACCAAAAGGTTTCGCGCCAGCCAACGGGCGCAAGAATTCCGGCGAACCGGCAACCACCGCTGCCGGCAAGGCACCGTCGCGCACCAATCGTCCATCGCCATAGAGATCGGCGATGATGCGATCGAGCAATTGCGCACGCTGAACAACGCCAGCCGAAATCTCGTTCCACTCCGCCTGGGAGATCAGCAGCGGCAAGCCGCTCAGCGGCCAGGACTGTTCGTTGGTCTCGCCTGGGATGCGATAGGAAACGCCGCCCTCGCGGATACGTCGCTCGGCGGTCGCCAGACGTTGATCGAGATCGTCCTGATCGAACTGGCCGAGCGAATCGAGAAAGCCACGCCAATAGGCGCGCGGCTTCCCGTCCGGTCCTATGAACTCATCGGGAATGCCTGGCAGCGGTGCATAGGATTGCGTCCACGCCTGCGCACGCTGCGGCGTACGCACGGGGGACAGGAGCTCATCTGCCAATCTTCCTCCGCAGATCCAATGTCATCGGAAACTCCCCGGGAATTTCCTCGCGCGGCGGCTCGACGCGTCCCGGAGTATGCCCGTGATCCTGGAATCGCGCCAGCCGGCGCGCTTCCGCCTCATAGGAATTCACCGGAAATGTCTCATAATTGCGACCGCCCGGATGGGCCACGTGATAGACGCAACCGCCAAGCGAACGGCCGTTCCAGGTGTCGATAATGTCGAAGGTGAGCGGCGCATGCACCGCGATGGTCGGATGCATGCCGGCCGCCGGCTGCCAGGCCTTGAAGCGCACGGCGGCGACCGCTTCGCCGGCCGCGCCTGTCGAGGTCATCGGCATGCGCCGTCCGTTGCAGGCGATGACGTGCCGGCCCGGCACAAAGCCCGAAACCTTCGCCTGCAACCGCTCGACCGAACTGTCGACATAGCGCACCGTGCCGCCGGCCGCGCCCTGCTCGCCGAGCACGTGCCAGGGCTCCAGCGCCTGCCGCAATTCCAGGGTCACGCCACCATGTTCGATCGTGCCATAGACCGGGAAGCGGAATTCGAACTGTGCCTGAAACCATTCCGGCGAAAATTCATAACCGGCGCCGCCAAGATCGCTCAGCACGCTCAGAAAATCTTCCCAGATGAAATGAGGCATCATGAAGCGATCGTGCAGCGACGTGCCCCAGCGCACCAGATTGCCCTGCTGCGGTTCGCGCCAGAACCAGGCCATCAGCGCACGCAACAGCAATTGCTGCGCCAGCGACATGCGTGCATCAGGCGGCATTTCGAACGCGCGGAATTCCACCAGCCCCAGGCGCCCTGTCGAACTGTCGGGCGAATAGAGCTTGTCGATGCAGATTTCGGCGCGATGCGTATTGCCGCTCACGTCGACGAGCAGATTGCGATAGAGCCGGTCCACCAGCCAGATCGGAAAGGCGCCCTCGCCCGGCATCGGCGTATTGGCGAGTGCGATCTCCAGTTCATAAAGCGAGTCATGACGCGCCTCATCGACGCGTGGCGCCTGGCTCGTCGGGCCGATGAACATGCCGGAGAACAGGTAGGACAGAGCCGGATGGCGCTGCCAATAGAGCACGAGGCTGCGCAGCATGTCGGGCCGGCGCAGGAAAGGTGAATCGGCTGGCGTGAGACCACCGAACACGAGATGATTGCCGCCCCCCGTGCCGGTGTGGCGGCCATCGGTCATGAATTTATCGGCGCCAAGGCGCATCTGCCGCGCTTCCTCATAGAGCACGGTCGTCGTTTCCACCGCCTCGCGCCAGGAAGAGGCCGGATGAATGTTCACCTCGATGACGCCAGGGTCGGGCGTCACCTTGATGAGATTGACGCGCGGATCGAAGGGCGGCGCATAGCCTTCCACATGGATCTTCAGCTTCTTTTCGCGCGCCACCTCTTCGACCGAAACGAGCAGTTCGACATAATCATCGAAGGTTTCCACCGGCGGCATGAAAACGCACAACAGACCGTCGCGCACTTCCACCGTCAACGCCGTGCGCACGGAATCTTCCGAAGGCGCCTGTTCCAGAACGTTCTGCCGGTCGCCGCCGCCACCATCGACCGCCACCGTCTGTTGCACGTGGCTTGGATCGTGCCCCGAAGGAGAGCCTGGGTCAGGCAAAGGCCCGCGCGACTCCAGCGGATCCTGCTCATGAGTGTAGGGATAGACGGAGGGCGGCACCCAGGGCAGCGCATTCATCGGCAGGCGCAAACCGATCGGTGAATCGCCCGGCGCCAGAAACAGCTTGCCACGCCGCAAGGCCCATTTCTCGCTGCGCCAGCGGCGCTGTGCTTTCACTTCAGCGTTCCAGCGTTGCACCGGCAGAACGAAACCGCTCGGTTGCGACAGACCGCGCTCGAAGGTACGCACCATGCGCGCGCGCTCTTCCGCATCATCGATCTTCGGATCGGACGGATCGACGTTGAAAGGCAGATTACCTTCACGCACCATCCAATGGGCGCTGTCTTCATAGGCGGCCAGAACGAACTCCTGCTCGATGCCGATCTTCTCGGCGATCCCATCCGCCAAGGTCGCCGCCTGATCGATGGTGGCGCGACCCCCATTGTCCATCGTCGAAATCAAGCCCGGATCGCTCCACAGCGGCTTGCCGTCCTTGCGCCAATAGAGCGAGAAAGCCCAGCGCGGCAGGCTCTCGCCCGGATACCATTTGCCCTGACCATAGTGCAGAAAGCCGCCGGGCGCGAAGCGTTCGCGCAAACGGCGGATCAATTCATCGGCCAGCGCGCGCTTGGTCGGACCAACGGCGGCGGTGTTCCATTCCGGCGCTTCGAAATCGTCGATCGACACGAAGGTCGGCTCGCCGCCCATGGTGAGGCGCATGTCCTGCGCGAGGATATCACGATCGACCGCTTCTCCCAGTTCGTCGAGCGCCTGCCAGGCCTCGCTTGAAAACGGCAAGGTGATGCGCGGCGCTTCGTTGATGCGGTTGATGTGCATGTCGAAATGGAATTCGACATTGGCCGGCTCAACGAGGCCGCTGATCGGCGCGGCGGAGCGATAATGCGGCGTGGCGCACAGCGGCAGATGGCCTTCACCGCACAATAGGCCCGAAGTCGCATCGAGGCCGATCCAGCCGGCGCCTGGAATATAGACTTCAGCCCAGGCGTGCAGATCGGTGAAATCCTTGTCGGTGCCTTTCGGCCCATCGACCGGATCGACATCGGCCTTCAACTGAATGAGATAGCCAGAGACGAAACGCGCGGCGAGCCCGAGGCGGCGCAGGATCTGCACCAGAAGCCAGGCGGAATCGCGGCACGAGCCGGTACCAAGCTCCAGCGTTTCCTCCGGCGCCTGCACGCCGGCTTCCATGCGAATGACATAGCGGATCTGCTGTTGCAGCCGCATGTTGAGATCGACGATGAAATCGATGGTGCGATTTCTGGCGCGCGGCAGATCGGCAATGAATTTGTCGAGCAGCGGCGTCGAGGGTTCGAGCTCGAGATAGGCGGCCAGCTCTACCTGCAATTCGTCGGAATAGGCGAAGGGGAATTCTTCCGCATAGGGCTCGACGAAAAAGTCGAACGGATTGACCACCGCCATCTCGGCGACGAGATCGACCGTGACGGAGAATTTCGTCGTCTTCTCCGGGAAGACGAAACGGGCCAGCCAATTGCCGTGCGGGTCCTGCTGCCAGTTGATGAAATGGTTTTCGGGAACGACCTTCAGCGAATAGCCCGTCACCTTGGTCCGGCAATGCGGCGCCGGGCGCAGGCGGATGAGCTGCGGCCCGAGCGCGATCGGCCGATCATATTTATAGCTGGTGACGTGGTGGAGCGCGACGTTGAGTGCCAAGCTGCTGATTTCCCGAAAGTTGCGGTAACCCGATCAGGCAGGCAAGCTTCATGCCCAGGCTGACCCGGCAACCGTCGGTCCCGCTTCTTTCATAGCCCTCGACAGGGAGAGGCGCCACCACCGCCAGATATCAGAGGCGCGATCCAGCGGCGCGGCGGCCGCCGTGGCTCATCTGATCGAAGGCGTCCTCGACCAGATTCACATGGTCGAGCATCGCCGCATGCGCCGTGGCCGAATCGCCGGCCAGGATCGCCGTGACCACCCGCTCGTGTTCCGCATGGGATTGGCGCAAGCGGCCCGGCGCCCGAAACTGCGCCCGCCGGAACGGATCGAGACGACGGCGCAACGTCAGTGCGAAATCGTTCATGGTAGCGTTATGCGCGCCGGCATAGATCGTCACGTGGAACTGTCGATTGGCCTCGACATAGTCAGACTCATTGCCGGCTTCGACCATGCCGGCCATGGTTTGGTGCAGAGCTTGCAGACGGCGACGCTCGATCGGATTCATGGAAAGCGCTGAGAGACGGGCACAAGTTGCTTCCACCTCGCCCATCGCAACGAACAGTTCGCTTAGCCGATCGGCGGTGATGGCGGCGACATGCGCGCCGCGCCGCGGCTGCATGTCGATCAAGCCCGTCGCCACGAGCTGACGCAAAGCTTCGCGCACCGGCGTGCGCGACACCTTGAACCGTTCGGCCAGCATATGCTCGTCGAGCCGCATGCCCGGGACGAAACTGCCCGTCAGGATTTCGTCGGCGATCTGCCCTGCGAGAACTTCCGAACGGGTTCTGCCCTCAACTGCCATCGGCTTGATCCACCTTCACGACCACGATCCTGCACAGCGCGCATGCAGGACAAGCAAAATTTGTGCAGCGCCGCTGAATCTATAGGCATGCAATTTCTAATATTTGTATGCAATATTTCTGTACCGCATGCAAGTCACAGCGGCGCAACCACAGGAAGATGACTCCATGGCCCGACATCTGGATCGACGCGGTTTCCTCAAGTCCACGGCCGCCACCGCTTTGGCGACAGGGGTCGCGGCGCCGGCGGTCTGGTCACCGGCCAAGGCGCAAAGCCGCCAGGAAACCCTGCTGGTCGTCTCCGAGAGCGGCCCCAACAACATCGATATTCACGGCGTTGGCACCAACGTGCCGGGCTATGAAGTGTCGTGGAATTGCTACGATCGGCTCATCAGCCATGAGATGAAATCGGGTCCGGGCGGCGTACCCTATTACGACCGCGACAAGTTCAAGCCGGAACTGGCCGATGACATGAACATCGGCGACATGTCGGTGACCTTCCGCCTGCGCAAGGGCGCGAAATTTCACGACGGCACGCCTGTCACCGCCAAGGACGTGAAATGGTCGCTCGATCGCGCCGTCACCGTCGGCGGCTTCCCGACCTTTCAGATGAAGGCCGGCTCGCTGGAAAAGCCGGAGCAATTCGTCGTCGTCGACGACAACACCGTGCGGGTCGATTTCCTGCGCAAGGACAAGCTCACCGTTCCCGATCTCGCGGTCATCGTGCCCGCCATCTACAATTCCGAACTGGTCAAGAAGAACGCCACGCCGGACGATCCCTGGGGCCTCAACTACACCAAGCAGAACATCGCCGGCAGCGGCGCCTATAAGGTGAGCCGCTGGACGCCAGGCACAGAGGTGGTGCTCGACCGCAACGACGATTGGGCCAGCGGCCCGCTGCCGAAGATCAAGCGCGTGATCTGGCGCATGGTGCCGTCAGCCGGCAATCGGCGGGCGCTTCTGGAACGCGGCGATGCCGATGTTTCCTATGAATTGCCCAACAAGGATTTCGCCGAGCTGAAAGATTCCGGCAAGCTGTCCGTCGTCTCGACGCCATTCTCCAACGGCTGCCAATATCTTGGCATGAACGTCACCAAGCCGCCGTTCGACAATCTCAAGGTGCGGCAGGCGGTGGCCTATGCCATCCCCTATCAGAAGATCATGGACGCGGTGCTCTATGGCCTCGGCACCCCGCTGTTTGGCGCCACCACGCCGCCGCCGGCCGCCTGGCCGGTCGCCCATTCCTACAATCTCGACCTCGCCAAGGCACGGCAATTGATGAGCGAAGCGGGCTATCCCAGCGGATTCGAAACCACCTTGTCGTTCGACCTCGGCTTTGCCGTCGTCAACGAGCCGCTCTGCGTTCTGATCCAGGAAAGCCTCGCGCAGATCGGCATCAAGACGATCATCAACAAAGTGACGGGCGCCAATTGGCGCACCGAACTGAACAAGAAGGTGATGCCGCTCTACACCAACGTATTCTCGGGCTGGCTCGACTATCCCGAATATTTCTTCTTCTGGTGCTATCACGGCTCCAACTCCGTCTTTAACACCATGAGCTATCAGTCGCCGCAGATGGACGCGCTCATCGATGGCGCCCGCACGGCCGCGGCCAATGGCGACACCGCCGCTTATGAAAAGGACGTGAAGGGCTTTCTCGATCTCGCCTTCACCGACATCCCCCGCATCCCGCTGTTTCAGCCCTATTCCAACGTGGCGATGCAAAAGAACATCAGCGGCTACCAATACTGGTTCCACCGCCGGCTCGACTATCGCACCTTCGTCAAGGGTTGACGGCACGGTTCTTGCGAGAGGCCGCCCATGCTGCGCACCATCGGCAAACGCATCGCGACCGCGATCCCGAGCTTGATCGGGGTCATCGTCGTCACCTTCCTGTTGACGCGGGTTCTGCCCGGCGACACGGCCTCGTTTTTCGCCGGTCCGGCGGCGACGCCGCAAGCCATCGAGGAAGTGCGCAAGCAGCTCGGCCTTGACCGCAGCCAGCCGGAACAGTTCGTCAGCTATGTCAGCCATCTCGTGCGCGGCGATCTCGGCACGTCGCTGACCACCGGCCGCCCGGTGGTCACCGAACTGGCGACGCGCCTGCCCGCCTCCGCCGAATTGACTCTGCTCGGCCTCTTCATCGCGCTGCTGATCGCCGTGCCTTTGGGCATCATCGCCGCCGTGCGGCAAGGCTCATGGATCGATCATCTCTGCCGCATCGTCGCCACCGCCGGCGTGTCTCTGCCCGTCTTCTTCACCGGCCTCGTCTTCGTCTACGTCTTCTATTTCATCCTCGGCATCTCACCGGCGCCGCTTGGCCGCCTCGATGTCTTCGCTTCACCACCGCCCGATATCACCGGCTTCTATCTCATCGATGCCCTGATCGCCCGTGACTTCGAGACCTTCCGCGCCGCGCTGGCGCAGATCACTTTGCCCGCCGTGACGCTCGCCGTCTTCTCGCTGGCGCCGATTGCCCGCATCACCCGCGCTTCGATGCTCGCGGTGCTGTCGTCCGAATTCATCCGCACAGCGCGCGCCAGCGGCCTTAAGCCCTCGACCGTCGTGATGACCTACGCCTTTCGCAACGCCATGCTGCCGGTGATCACCACGCTCGGTATGGTGTTCTCCTTCCTGCTTGGCGCCAATGTACTGGTCGAGAAGGTCTTCGCCTGGCCGGGCATCGGCTCCTATGCGGTGGAAGCTCTGATCGCATCGGATTTCGCGCCCGTGCAAGGCTTCGTGCTGACCATGGCCGTGCTCTACGTCCTGATCAATCTCGGCATCGATCTCCTCTACGGCATCATCGACCCGCGCGTGAAGGTGGAAGCATGACCACCCTTTCCCAGCCAGAGCCCGTTTCCCCATCCGTGACGACACTGACGAAAGCCGTCTCCGCGCGCGGCATCGGAGCGCAATTGCGCCATATTCGTTATGTCCTCGCCGACAATCCCGTCACCGCCGGCTCCTTCATCCTGTTCGTGATCTTCCTGCTCGCCGCCCTCATCGGCCCGAGCCTCGTGCCTTACGATCCGCTGGCCAGCAATACGGCCTCGGCCTTGCGCCCGCCCTCGGCGCAGCATTGGTTCGGCACCGATCAGCTCGGGCGCGATATTTTCAGCCGCGTCGTCGTCGCCACCCGGCTCGACATGATCATCGCCATCGCCTCGGTCCTTCTCGTCTTCGTGCTTGGCGGCCTCGCCGGCATTGCGGCGGGTTTCTACGGCGGCTGGACCGATCGGATCGTCGGGCGCATCTCCGATACGATCATGGCTTTCCCTCTCTTCGTGCTCGCCATGGGCATCGTCGCCGCCCTCGGCAACACGGTGACCAACATTGTCATCGCTACCGCAATCATCAATTTCCCGCTCTATGCCCGCCTCGCCCGCAGCGAAGCCAACATCCGCCGTGAAGCGGGCTATGTTCACGCCGCGCGCCTCTCCGGCAACAGCGACCCTCGCATTCTGTTCCGCTTCATCCTGCCCAACATCATGCCGTTGATGATGGTGCAGATCTCGCTGACCATGGGCTATGCGATCCTGAATGCCGCCGGCCTCTCCTTCATCGGCCTTGGCGTGCGGCCGCCAACGCCCGAATGGGGCATTATGGTCGCCGAAGGCGCCGCCTTCATCGTTTCCGGCGAATGGTGGATCGCGTTTTTTCCGGGCGTGACGCTGATGCTCGCCGTCTTCTGCTTCAACCTGCTTGGCGATGGTCTGCGCGATATCGTCGACCCGCTGCGCCGCACGTGAGGCCGCGATGACTGCTCAGCCCCTCCTCGACGTCCGCGATCTCACCGTCGAATTCGCCACGCGGCGCGGCACCGTGCGTGCCATCGAACATATCGACATCTCCCTTGCGAAGGGCGAGACGTTAGGCATCGTCGGTGAATCCGGCTCCGGCAAGTCCGTCACCTCCTATGCGGTGATGCGCATCCTCGATCGCGCAGGAAGCATCGCCGAAGGCTCGATCGTCTATTCCGGTATCGACGTGTCCGCTGCCAGCGACCGCGAATTGCGCGATCTGCGCGGCCGCGAAATGGCGATGATCTTTCAAAATCCGCGCGCGGCTCTGAATCCCATCCGTCCTGTCGGCAGACAGATCGAGGACGTTCTCCTTGAGCACGTGCAGACGACCCGCGCCGAGGCCAAGCAAAAAGCCATCGAGGCGCTGGAACAGGTGCGCATCGCCCGGCCGGAGGAGCGCTACCACGCCTATCCGTTCGAAATGTCGGGCGGCATGTGCCAGCGCGTCGTCATCGCTTTGGCGCTGGCCTGCCGGCCGCAACTGCTCATCGCCGACGAACCGACCACCGGCCTCGACGTAACAACGCAGAAGGCCGTGATGGACCTCGTCACCGAGCTGACGCGGGCGCGTGGCATGTCGACCATTCTCATCACCCACGATCTCGGCCTCGCCGCTACCTATTGCGACCGCGTCGTGGTGATGGAGAAAGGTAAGGTCGTCGAGACAGCCTTGTCGAAGGACATTTTCGCCCGGCCCGAACATCCCTATACGCGCAAGCTGATGCGCGCCACGCCGCGCCCGGGTGCGGCCTTGCGCGATCTGCTGCCGCTTGAACTCGCCGCCGCCGCGCCGACCCCGCCGCCCCAGGCACCGCCCGGCGAAACCCTGCTGCGCGTCGAGCAATTGGTGAAGGAATATCCACGCCAGGAGAGCGGCTCGCTCTGGCCGAAATTTCTCGGCGGCAAGGCGAAGGAACCCCCGGTGCCCTTCCGCGCCGTCGACAGCATCGGCTTTGAAGTCAGGCGCGGCGAAACCGTGGGTCTGGTTGGCGAATCCGGCTGCGGCAAATCCACCACGTCCATGATGGTGATGCGCCTCATCGATCCGACGAGTGGCAAGATCACCTTCGCCGGCGAGGATATTTCCGCCATTCCGGCCCGCGACTTCGCCGTACATCCGATGCGTCGGCGCATTCAGCTCGTCTTTCAGGACCCAACCGACAGCCTCAATCCACGCTTCACCGCCGCACGCGCCATCGCCGATCCCATCCTGCGCAGCGGCCAGTCGCTCAACGATGCGGCCATCCGCGCCCGCTGTGAGGAACTCGCCGGCCTCGTCGGTCTGCCGCTCGAATTTCTCGACCGCCTGCCGCATCAATTGTCCGGCGGTCAGAAGGCGCGCGTCGGCATCGCCCGTGCTTTGGCGCTCAATCCCGACCTCGTCATCCTCGACGAGCCGACGGCGGCGCTCGATGTTTCGGTACAGGCCGTCGTCCTCAATCTCCTGCAGGATCTAAAGGTGCGGCTCGGCATGAGCTATCTCTTCGTCAGCCATGATCTGCATGTGGTGCGCCTGCTCTGCGACCGCGTCATCGTCATGCGCTCCGGCCGCATCGTCGAGGAAGGCACGTCCGAGCAGGTGCTCGAAGCACCGAAGGCTGATTACACGCGCGAATTGCTCGAAGCCATTCCCCATCCTCCCGTCTGAGCGAAAGACAAGATTGGTATGATTGCCTCCGTGGTTGATTTGAATTTCGATCTGGCGAGCCTGCGCCAAGCCTATGCGGAAGGCCTGAGCCCGGCCGATATTGTCCGCGAGGTTTATCGCCGCATCACCAATATCGATGACCCCGGTATTTTCATTTCGCTGCTCGACGAGCGCAAGGCGCTCAACTATGCCGCAGCGCTTGGCCCCTATGATGCGACGCGCCCGCTTTGGGGCGTCCCTTTCGCCATCAAGGACAACATCGATTTCGCCGATCTGCCGACCACGGCCGCCTGTCCGGATTTCGCCTATACGCCGAGCGAACATGCCCATGCCGTGGCGCGATTGATCGCCGCCGGCGCTATCCCCATCGGCAAGACCAATCTCGATCAATTCGCCACCGGCCTCGTCGGTGTACGCTCGCCGTATCCGATCCCACGCAACAGTTTCGATGCGGCGATGGTGCCGGGCGGCTCCAGCTCCGGCTCCGCCGTCGCGGTAGCGCAAGGTCTCGTGACTTTTGCTCTCGGCACCGACACAGCAGGTTCCGGCCGCGTACCCGCCAGCCTCAACAATCTCGCTGGCCTCAAGCCGACGCTGGGCGCGATCTCGACGCGCGGCGTCGTGCCGGCCTGCCGCACGCTCGATTGCGTCTCGATCTTCGCGCTGACCGTGGCCGACGCCTTCGACGTCTTCACCGCCATGGCCGGCTTTGACGCGCAGGACTCTTATTCGCGCCCCACGCCCATCGGACCGCTGACGAGCCCACCGTCAGCCCCGCGCCTCGCTATCCCCGATGCCCAGAGCCGTCTCTTCGGTGGTGACACCCTCTCGGAAAAAGCCTTCATGCGCGCGGTGGAGGATGCCGTAGCCCTTGGCGCCATCGTCCACGAGATCGACCTCACACCGTTCTTCGACACCGCACGCCTGCTCTATGAAGGCCCATGGGTGGCCGAGCGTCATCATGCGGTGCGCGATTTCATCACGCGCGCACCGGGCGCCATGCTGGCGGTCACCGCTGGCATTATCGGCAATGCCAGTAAATTCTCAGCCACCGATATGTTCGGTGCCCTTTATCGCCTGGCGGAGCTGCGCCGTTCGACGGCACCGACCTGGCAAAACTGCGACATGCTGATGGTGCCAACCTATCCGCGCCCGCGCTCCGTCGCCGATTTGCAGGCCGACCCGATTGCGCCCAACAGTGAACTTGGCACCTATACCAATTTCGTCAATCTGCTCGATCTCTGTGCACTCGCCGTACCGTCGCGCTTCCGCGACGATGGCTTTCCCTCCGGCGTTACCTTGATCGGCCCGGCAGGACAGGATGGCGCGCTTGCCGCCTTCGGCGCGCGCTTGCAAACCCATTCGGGACAACCGCTCGGCGCGACGCGCGCACCCCAGCCGCCGCTCGCCTTACCTGCCATCCGGGCTTTGCCACCGGAGATCGAACTCTGCGTCGTCGGCGCGCATCTTTCCGGCATGGCGTTGAACGGCGAATTGACGACGCGCGGTGCCCGTTTCCTACGCACGGCCAAAACCATGCCCGACTATCGCCTGTTTGCCTTGCCCGGTGGGCCCCCTTATCGCCCCGGCCTGTTGCGTGTCGAAGCGGGAGAAGGTCATGCCATCGAGACGGAGGTTTGGGCGCTGACGCCGGAAGCCTTCGGCAGTTTCGTTGACGGCGTGCCCGCACCGCTTGGCATCGGCACCACGCTTCTCGCCGACGGCACGCGGCCGAAAGGCTTCATCGTCGAAAGCGAGGCCACGAGAGACGCGCGCGACATCTCTCATTACGGTGGCTGGCGCGCCTATATGCAAGAAATGGTTTAGAGGACGCGACATGGACGATCAGATCGATTGGGACGCCTTTATCAGCGCTTCGGCCAAGGTTTTGGACATCGCCATCAGCGAGGACTCACGCCCCATCGTCCGCGCCAATCTCGAACTCGCCGCCCGCATGGCAAAACTGGTGGCGGATTTCCCCCTCGACGAACGCGAGGAACCCGCGCCGGTGTTTCGCGCATGACCCCCGCTTTCGAAACCATGACCGCGCACGCGATCGCGCAAGCCGTGATCAATGGCGAAATGACCGCTCGCGCCATCGTCGAGGCCTGCCTGGCGCGCATCGCCCAGCAGGACCCCAAGCTCAACGCTTTCACCAAGGTCACCGCTGAGCGTGCCCTCACCCATGCGGATGCCATCGATGCGCGCCGCCGCCTCGGCGGCCATCTCGGCCCATTGGCGGGTGTTCCCTTCGCGGTGAAAAACCTTTTCGATGTCGAGGAGGTCGTGACCCTGGCGGGTTCCAAGATCAATGCTGACAACCTGCCGGCCGGCGCCGACGCGACATTGGTGCGCAAACTGGAAGCCGCCGATGCCATTCTCGTCGGCGCGCTCAACATGGGCGAATATGCCTATGATTTCACGGGCGAAAACGCTCACTACGGCCCCTCGCGCAATCCGCACGATCCCGATCGCATGGCGGGCGGCTCGTCCGGCGGGTCCGGCACCGCCGTCGCCTCCGGCATGACGCCGATCGCTTTGGGCTCCGACACCAATGGCTCGATCCGCGTTCCCTCGTCGCTCTGCGGCCTGTTCGGCTTAAAGCCGACCTACGGCCGCCTGTCACGCTACGGCACGTATCCCTTCGTCTCCGCTTTCGATCATCTGGGGCCAATGGCACGCTCGGTAACGGATCTGGCCCTGGCTTATGACGCCATGCAGGGCCGCGATACCGCCGATCACGCCCAGGCCGACCGTCCGATGGAGCCGATCACGCCTGCACTGGCGCAAGGTCTGGCGGGCCTGCGCATTGCCCGCGCCGCCGGCTATTTCGACAAAGGTGGGGAGCCCGAAGCCCATCGCGCTGTCGAAATCGTGATGGAAGCGCTTGGCGCATCGGCCAGCGTCGACGTGCCCGAAGCGGGACGGGGCCGTGCCGCGGCCTTCCTCATCACCATGGCGGAAGGCGCCAGCCTGCATCTCGATCGCGTCCGCACCCGCCAGAACGATTTCGACCCCGAAGTGAAGGATCGCCTTATCGCCGGCGCCATGGTGCCCGCCGCCTGGATCAATCAGGCGCAAAAATTCCGCACTTGGTATCGTTCTCAGGTGCTGAAACTGTTCGAGACGACCGATGTCATCATCGCCCCGGCAACGCCCTGTTTCGCGCCACGCATCGGCCAGAAGATGATGACCTTGGCAGGCATCGACATGCCCGTGCGCGCCAATCTCGGCATGTTCACACAGCCCTTCTCCTTCATCGGCCTGCCGGTCGCCGCCGCGCCCATCTGGCTCGACGGCGCACCGCTGCCCATCGGCGTGCAGATCATCGGCGCGCCCTGGCGCGAAGACATCGTGCTGCGCGTCGCCTATCATCTCGAAACCATTGGCGCGGCGCGCGCGCCGGTCGCCATCGCTTAAGGACATCCCGTGATCATCAACGATCCTGAAACCCTGCGCGAAGTCACCGACGCTTTCGAGCGCTACGAAACGGCGCTGACGACCAACGACGTCGCCGCGCTCGACGGCTTCTTCTGGAACGACGATCTGGCCATCCGTTATGGCGCCGCCGAAAACCTTTACGGATATGGCGCTATTCAGCAGTTCCGCGCCGCGCGCAAATCTGGAAGCTTCACCCGCACGTTCGACCGTCTCGTCATCACCACCTATGGCAAGGATTACGCGACGGCCTCGCTGCACCATCATCCCGGCACCGCCCCCGGCAAGGTCGGCCGCCAGATGCAGACCTGGGCGCGCCTGCCCGAAGGCTGGCGCATCGTCGCCGCCCATGTCAGCACGATCGACGATCCCGACGTTTGATCCGCAATGGAACCAACTGGCCGAATGAAACATTTTACCTCGGAGATGCGCGTAAACTGAGTCAGGCGAGGAAATTCGGGTGCAGGATCAAAGGCCGAGCGCACCGCCGACTGCGGCCACACCCGCCGTCATTGAAACCGACATCCCCTCACGTCTCGACCGGCTGCCTTGGACGCGTTTTCACTGGCTCGTGGTTTTCGCTTTAGGCATCACCTGGAGCCTCGATGGGCTTGAGGTGACGATCGCTGGCTCCATCGCCGGCGCTTTGCGCCAGAGCCCGACCCTGCAATTCACCGCCGCCGACGTCGGCTTCGCCAACAGCGCTTATCTCGCCGGCGCGGTGATCGGCGCTTTGTTCTTCGGCTGGCTCACCGATCGCATTGGCCGCAAGAAGCTGTTCAGCGTCACCCTGCTCGTCTATCTCGCAGCCACGGCGGCCACCGCCTTCACCTGGGACCTGTCGAGCTTTGCACTGATGCGGTTTTTCACAGGTGCTGGCATTGGCGGTGAATATAGCGCCATCAACTCCGCCATCCAGGAACTCATTCCAGCGCGCCGTCGCGGCTGGACCGATCTCGCGATCAACGGCAGCTTTTGGATCGGCGCGGCGCTGGCGGCTTTTGCCTCGCTCATCCTGCTCGACCCTCGCATCGTCGATCCGGAATTGGGTTGGCGTCTGGCTTTCTTCGGCGGCGCCTTCATCGGCCTCGTCATTCTGTTCCTGCGCCGCTACATCCCCGAAAGCCCGCGCTGGCTCATCATTCACGGCCGGCCGCAAAGCGCCGAAACCATCGTCGCCCAGATCGAGGAAGAGATCGGCCGCGATCACCAACTCGAAAACGTGCAGGAGCGCGTGCGCATTCGCGCCCGCCGCTCGACGCCGTTGAGCGAAGTGTTTCGTGTTCTCTTCAAGCTTTATCCCCGTCGCACGTTTCTCGGCCTGTCCCTCATGGGCGCGCAGGCCTTTTTCTACAATGCGATCTTTTTCACCTATGCGATGATGCTGACGGACTTCTACGGCGTGCCCTCGGGCAATGTCGGCTGGTACATCTTCCCCTTCGCTTTGGGAAATGTTCTCGGTCCCCTGCTTCTCGGCCGCCTGTTCGATACGATCGGCCGCAAGCCGATGATCGTCTTCACCTATGCCATGTCGGCGCTGCTGCTGACGGTGACGGGCTACCTGTTCCAGCAAGGCTTGCTTGATGCGCGCAGCCAAACATTGGTCTGGAGTCTCACTTTTTTCTTCGCCTCGGCGGCTGCATCATCGGCCTATCTCGTCGTCGCTGAAAGTTTTCCGCTCGAAATCAGAGCCCTGGCGATCGCCGTCTTCTATGCTTTGGGCACGGGCATCGGCGGCGTGATCGCGCCGTGGTTTTTTGGCATGCTGATTGAAACCGGATCGCGTGATCAGGTGTTTATTGGTTATCTCATTGGCGCCGGCTTGATGACGATCGCCGCGGTGCTCGCCGCTTGGCTCGGCCTCGCCAGCGAGCGCAAGCCGCTTGAAAGCGTTGCACCGCCTCTATCGCTTGAACATGACTGATGCCCTGCAATCGCCCAGATTTGCTTGGATGCTATGCCTATGTCCGCAGATGCCTATACCTTCCGGCCGGCCACGCGCGACGATCTTTCTCTTCTCCGCGCTTGGTTGCGCACACCCGAAGTGAAGCGCTGGTGGGGTGATCCCGCCAAGCAAAAGGCTTTGCTGCACGAAGACCTCGACGAGCCCGACATCAGCATGTGGGTCGTGCTGCACGATGGTCGCCCCTTTGCTTACGCACAGCATTATCATGTGCAAGACTGGCCGCAGCCGCACTTCTCTCGCCTGCCCGAAGATGCTTGCGCCATCGATGCCTTCATCGGCGAGCCCGAGATGATCGGCAAGGGCCATGGCTCGGCCTTCCTGCGTCAACTGGCATTGCGTTTGCGCGACGACGGCGCGGAAACCATCGCCATCGATCCCGATGTCGACAATGTCCGCGCGCGCAATGCCTATCGCAATGCCGGCTTTCGCGGCAAATGCGTCGTCGAGACCAAGAATGGCCCGGCGGTCCTGATGCTGTTCAACGCATAGTCCCGTCGATTTGACGAATATCGAATGAAGTCTGTAGCCTCCAGAAAGAGAACTGGGGCGCCAACGTGTTGCGCCCATCTGGGGGGACAACGATGGGCTGCATACGACTTCTAGGCGGGCTTCTGCTTGCGATCACAGCGACACAGGCAGAGGCGCAGGACAGCTATCCCAATCGCCCGATCCGCCTGATCGTCGGTTTCACGGCCGGCGGCCCCACCGACACGCCGGCGCGCCTCATCGCGGAAAAATTGCGTGGCAGCCTCGGCCAGTCGATCGTGGTCGAAAATCGGCCAGGCGCCGGCGGCAAGATCGCGCTCGATTATATGCTGTCGCAACCGCGCGACGGCTATACGCTGTCGCTGTGCACCTATATCGACGCGACCAATACGGTTCTGCTTAAAAACCCGGGCTACACATTGGCCGATCTTGCGCCGATCTCGCAGATCACCAAGGCCTATTATGCCTTTGCGGTGCCGACCGCCCTGCCCGTGCAAGACCTCGCCTCATTCGCGGCCCATGCGAAGGCAAAACCCGGCGCACTCAACTATGGCCATGTCGGTGCCGGCTCCATGCCGGAGCTGGTGGCGAAGCGCTTCGAGCAGGCGGCCGGCGTCAAGATGACCGGCGTGCCTTATAAAGGCACGGCCGAAGCATCGATGGATCTCGCCAGCGGCCGGCTGGATTTCATGGTGGCGCCCCTGATCGTCGTGCAACCGCTGCTCGATGCCGGTTCGGTCAAATATATCGGCATGACGAGCCCGGAACGCCTCACCGCCTTCCCCAATGTCCCAACGGCCGTCGAACAGGGCTATCGCATCACCGATAACGGCTGGCTTGGTGTCTGCGCGGCAGCCGGCGTGCCGACTGGGATTATCGCGAGGCTCAATCGCGAAGTCGGCCAGGCGGTCGCCTCACCGGCCTATCGCGAACTGGTCGAAAAGACCGGCGTGATGCCCTATGCGGGATCGGTCGATGAGTTCCGGCAACTGGTGGCCGACACCGAAACGGACATGCGCAAACTGGCGCGCGAACTCAATCTCGAAGCAAAATAGCTTATCCCCACGGACCGCGGCGCGGCGTCTGCGGTGCCGCTTCCGGCGCGGATGGCGGCGGTGCGATGGGTGGACTGTTGTCAACGATCTCCTCGCGCCCGCCGGCATAGTTCTTCAAGGCCGCGACGCGTGCCTCGATCGAGGGATGGGTCGAGAATAAATCGGCGAAACCGGACCGCGGATTGTCGAGGCACATTTCCATGATGCCCGAAGGCGCATTGCGGATTTCGCCCTTGCCCTCGATCTTGCGCAGCGCCGAAATCATCGCATCGGGATTCTTGGTCAATTCCACCGATCCCGCATCCGCGAGGAATTCGCGCGAACGTGACAGAGCGAGGCGGATCATCAGCGACAAAACCCAGGCAGCCGCGACAATCAGTGCCGCGATGGCAAGCGCTGCCATGGCACCGCCCTTGCCCTTATCGCGGCTATTGGAGGACGAGCTGCTCGATGAAGAACCGGACCACGAACCACCCGACCGGGGGCTCATGCTGATACGAAAGAACATTTCAGCGAAGAAGGCCACCACGCCGGCCACCACCATGGCGACGATCATCATCCGCACGTCGCCATTGCGGATGTGGGTCAGTTCGTGGGCGAGAACCGATTCCATTTCCTGATCGTCGAGCAGATTCATCAGGCCGCGCGTGACGGTAATCGTATATTGCTTGTCGTTGACGCCGGTCGCATAAGCGTTCGGTACGTCGGTCTCTAGAATCTCCAAACGCGGCGTTGTCATGCCGCGCGAGATGCAGAGCTTCTCCAACATGTTGTAGAGTTTCGGCTCCTGCTGCCGCGTCACCGCATTGGCCGACAGCGCCAGGCCGATGATGCTCTGGTTGAAACGGTAGGAGAAAAACACCCAGACCGCCGTGACGATGGTGACGATGGGCGCGGCGGAGCCAAGATCGCGCCAGGCCCGCGCCATGATGCGGTCGAGCGGCAGATCGCCCGCCTGCAAAGCCTCGGCGGCCAGCGCGCCGGCAAAGGTCAACACATAGATCAAAGCGAACAGCGCGCCGATCAAGAAGATCGATCGGTTCCGGTTCGCCCTGATATGCGTATAGAGACCAAAGACCGGCATCATGGTTCAGGCTCCGCGTCGCACGCTCACCTGACGCTCAGAACTTCACCTGCGGCGCCACTTCGATCTGCTTGCGCTCGGTGTCGCCGACGTCGAAGAAGGTGCGTTCGCTAAAACCCATCGAACGGGCATAGAGCACGGCTGGAAAGGCCTGGATCGCGGCATTGAACTCGCTCACCGCATTGTTGAAGAAACGCCGTGCCGCCGCCAATTTGTCCTCGATGCCCGACAGCTCGGTCTGCAGCTGCTGAAAATTGGTATTGGCCTTGAGATCGGGATAAGCCTCGCCGAGCGCAATGAGCCGGCCCAATGCGCCACCGAGCACCGCCTCTGCCGCGCCCTGCTGCGCCGTGCCGGTGGCATTCATCGCCGCATTGCGTGCCTGGATCACCGCTTCAAGCGTGCCCTTTTCGTGAGTTGCATAGCCCTTCACGGTCTCGACCAGATTGGGAATGAGATCGTGGCGCTGTTTGAGCTGCACGTCGATGTCGGCAAAGGCCTGGTTGGTGCGCTGCCGCAGCCCGACCAGGCTGTTGTAGCTGGCGATGAGCCACAGGGCGATGACGACGATCAGACCCAAAAAAATCAAGCCAGTCATGAGCAAACTCCATCGCTCGTGCCCACCCCCAAGATTTGCAGAGGGCCGATAATCCAAGTCCTATCATAAGCTTGCCGGTTAAGCGACCATACGGATTCCCCTCCCCCGACAGATTTTTTCACCGCCCCTGTCGGATTGCCAGTCCGTCCTTCGTCCTAGGAGGGCGCCACCCGACGCGCCCAAGGAGAGTGCCATGTCCAAGTTGATCTTCGTGAACCTGCCCGTCACCGATCTCGCCCGTTCGATCGCATTTTATGAATCGATTGGCGCCCGCAAGGATTCGCGTTTCTGCGACGACTCCGGCGCCTGCATGGTGTTTTCCGACACAATCCACACGATGTTGCTGACGCACGACAAGTTTCGCCAGTTCACCAGCAAGAAAATCGTCGACGCCAAGACCAATAGCGAAGTGCTGATCGCGCTTTCCGCCGACAGCCGCGACGATGTCGACAGCACGATCGGCAAGGCCAAGAAGGCGGGCGCCACGCTCGATCCGGTTCCGGCGCAGGATTATGGTGTCATGTATGGCCGCAGCTTCGAGGATCCCGATGGCCACATCTGGGAAGTGATGTGGATGGACGTCGACGCCTTCCTGGCCGCGACGAGCCCAGCCGCCTGAACGATCCGTTTCGATAAGGACGCCATCATGTCGAAAATTGCTCCCTGCCTCTGGTTCAACACGCAAGCCGAGGAAGCGGCGAACTTCTATGTGTCGCTTCTGCCCGATTCCCGCATTCTCAAAGTGCAGCGCAACGTCGGCGATTCCCCCGGCGGCAAGGACGGCACGGTTCTGGTGGTGGACTTCACCATCGCCGGGCAGGAATTCATGGCGCTGAACGGCGGCATGGACATGGAATATACGCACGCCGTGTCGTTCAAGATCGACTGCGAGGATCAAGCCGAGGCCGATCGCTTGTGGGACAAGCTGCTGGAAGGCGGCGGCAAGCCCGAACAATGCGGCTGGCTAAAGGATCGCTACGGCGTCTCCTGGCAGATCGTTCCAAAAGCCATGCTGCAAATGCTGGCTGATCCAGACCGCGCCAAGGCGCAGCGCGCAATGCAGGCGATGCTGAAGATGGTGAAGATCGACGTCGCCGCCGTGCAGGCGGCCTTTGATGGCAAGGCCGCGTAAACGATCAGACATTGATGGCGGTCGCTGACCGCCATCAATGACCGGGCGGCAACTTTACTCGGCCGCTTCCTTCGCCGGCTCCCATGCTGGAAACGGATCGAAAGCGGCGAAATCATCCTTGGTGAGGCGTTCCGTCTCGGAAGTGCCGACGAGGCAGGCATCAAGCGCCGCGCGGATCGCCGCCTCATCCATATCCATGCCGATGAACACCAGCTCCTGGCGCCGATCGCCCCAAATGGCATGCCAATGGGGATTGCGATGCAAGGCGTCGACTTGTTCGCGCGACCACTCAGCTTTATTGACTGCGGCCCACCAATAGCCGAGGCCGCTCACCCGCGCGACAGCACCGGCCAGCGAAAACTCCCCAACCCACCGCGTCCGCGTCGATAGCCAGAAATGCCCCTTGGCGCGGATCAAACCCGGCCAGGTGCGATCGATGAAGGCTTTGAATTTTTGCGGATGAAACGGCCGCCGGGCCCGATAGACGAAACTGCCGATGCCATATTCTTCCGTCTCGGCCACATGCTTCTCTGGCTCGTACAGCTCCTTGAACCACAGCGGATGGCGCTGCGCCTTTTCTTCATCGAAAAGGCCGGTATCAAGAATAGCCGCAAGCGGCGCCTGGCCGAAATCGGTCTCCAATATGCGCGCGTCGGCGTTGAGCGCCCGCACCACATGGCGTACCAGATGCAGCTTTTCCGGCGGCACATCGGATACTTTATTGATGACGATCACATCGGCGAATTCGATCTGCTCGACCAGAAGATCGACCAGCGTGCGATCATCGCCGTCTCCGGCCGTTTCGCCACGATCGCGCAGAAAATCGTTGGAGCCATAATCGCGCAGCAGATTGGCCGCATCGACCACGGTGACCATCGTATCGAGCCGGGCGATGTCGGAGAGGCTGACGCCGGCTTCGTCGCGAAAAGAGAAGGTGCTGGCAACAGGCAAAGGCTCAGCAATGCCGGTGCCTTCGATCAACAGGTAATCGAACCGCCCGCCCTCGCCGAGCTGGCGCACCTCAGCCAGGAGATCGTCGCGCAAGGTGCAGCAGATGCATCCGTTGGTCATCTCCACCAGTTTTTCATCGGTGCGGGACAGATTGGCGCCGCCATCGCGCACCAGATCGGCGTCGATATTGACCTCGCTCATGTCGTTGACGATGACGGCGACGCGGCGCCCCTCGCGATTGTTCAACACGTGATTGAGCAGGGTCGTTTTCCCCGCCCCCAGAAAGCCCGACAGGACGGTGACCGGCAAACGGGCGCCAGCGACAGTTTCGAAAGCCATTGCTCTTTCCTGTAATGTTATACTATAACATTCTTAGCAGGCCGTGCATGGCCTGACCAGTCCGGCGAGGTGAAATGTGCGGGAAGTCCGGGAAAAGCAGCAGCAACAGCCGGTTGGACGGCGGCCATCGATCTTGGCCTTGAGCCCCAAACCTATGTCGGCAAGCGCAAACGACAATGCCAGGGGACGCGGCCCGACCGGCAGGAGTGCCTTCTGCGCCGTCCTCTGTCCCCTTTTCAGCGGACGTATTTCGAGGCCGCCATGTTCGCTTTAGGGTTACGCAAGCAGCGCAGCGGCAATCCGGACCAGGCGCGACGCGCGCTCAAGGCCCGCGTTCGCCAAGTCCTGCATCTCACCGACGACACCGCCGTGTCGATCAGCCATGCCCATTGCGCTGCGCCCATCTGCACCGAGCCGCAGACGACCGTGCTGCTGTTCGTGCCGGATCGACCGACCCTATCCCTGCACATCGACAAGCCGCCCGAGCACGTCGGCGATGCGGATATTCTGCATGCCATGATGCGCGCGGCCTCTCAGCATGTTGGCTAATTTGCTGCGGTTGGAGCGTCCGATAAAGTGGTCTGTGCGGTGCTGAACGCAGAGAGGATCATGAACCGGATTCTGGCCATCGGCCTGTGTCTTCTCGCCTCCGGGCCAGCTCTTGCTTGGGACGAAGCGCAACGCAACACCTTGGCGCGATCCCTCGCCACTCTGCTCGCGTCTGAAGCGGCTTGCGAACTCTCCTACAGTCAGGATGCGATCCGGCTGTTCATCGACAAGCAGGTGCCCGCCAACGACATGCAGTTTCCGACCGAACTGACCAATTCCTTGTTCTTCCGCGCCGAGGAACTCAAGGAAATGTCGGCCTCGCAGAAAACCGCGCATTGTCACCAGATCGAGCGCATAGCGCGCTCTTACAGCTTCATCAAATAGCCGGCGTGACACGCTCCGGCAGTTCGAAGGCCGAGGGGGCCGGCGCCTCGTCGCAGCGTTCGATCTCGACCAGCACCGTCTGCGCCGCCGACGATTGCCCGAGCCGCGACGTGCCGCGATCATGGGTCAGTACGTTCGCATTGCCGTGTTTGTCGAGACTGCCGCTATCGCCCGGCTTCTCAGGATCATACCAGGCGCCCGTGGCGATCTGCGCGACGCCTGGCCGCAAGGTCTCGCTGATCTCGACCGCCGCGATACAGGCGCCGCGATCATTGTAGACGCGTACCAGATCGCCATCGCGCAATCCGCGCGCCGCCGCGTCAGTGCCATTCATGCGCAGCGGCTCGCGCCCCCTGATCTTCGAGGCGCGGCTGATGGGCGCCGGATCAAGCTGGCTGTGCAAACGCACCGACGGCTGGTTCGACAGCAGGTGAATGGGATAGCGCGCGCTGTTGCCGCCAAGCCATTCCGAGGGTTCGAGCCATGTCGGATGCGGCGGGCAATCACTGTAATCGAAACCGGCAATGGTCTGCGAATAAAGCTCGATACGACCGGAAGGCGTCGCCAGCCGATGGCTATCGGGATCGTCGCGAAAGGCTTGCAGCAAGGCCGCCGACTGCGCCGGCTCGGGGAATTCATAAACACCCTCGGCCCAGAAATGATCGAAATCCGGCAGATTGTAGCCAAGGCCGCCGGCACGCTCAGCCGCCTCATCATACATGTGCCGCAGCCAGCCCATTTCGTCGCGGCCGAAATGATAGGCGTTGCCAAACCCCATCTCGTCGGCCAGTTCGGCAAAAATATCGAAATCGTTGCGCGCCTGCCCCACGGGCGTGATCGCCTGGCGCATCGCCATGTAGAACCGACTGCCCTCCGCCGCCTGAATATCGTTACGCTCGAGCGTCGTCGTCGCCGGCAGAACGATGTCGGCGAACTTCGCCGCTGGTCCCCACCACGGTTCATGGACGATCACGGTTTCCGGCCGCCGCCACGCTTCGACGAAACGATTGAGATTGGTGTTGTGGTGAAACGGATTGCCGCCGACCGAATAGACCAATCGGATATCCGGCAGGACGATGGTGCGGCCGTTGTATTGCAGCTCCTCGCCAGGTCGCAGCAGCAGATCGGCGATACGCCCCACCGGAACATGGGTCTTCACCGCATTGGGACCGAGGCCCAATGTCGGCCTTGGCAGATTGGCCGGCATCGGCAAGCCAAAGCCGCCGGTCGCCGCCAGCCCAAAGGAAAAGCCGCCGCCCGGCAACCCGATCTGACCGAGCATCGAAGCCAGAGCGATGGTGGCCCAGACCGGCTGTTCGCCATGGTCGGCCCGCTGGATCGACCAGCTCGTCGCCACCAGCGTACGCGTCGCGGCCATCTTGCGCGCCAAGGCCCGGATGGTCTCGGCATCGATCTCGGTGATACGAGCTGCCCAGGCCGCATCCTTCGGCTGACCATCGCTGCGGCCCAACAGATAATCCTCAAACCGCCGATAGCCCTCGCAATAGCGATCAAGGAACGCCCTGTCGTGCAGGTTCTCACTCGCCAGCGTGTACGCCAGTGCCAGCATCAGCGCCGTATCGGTGTTCGGCCGGATCGGCAGCCACCGCGTCGTCAGATGTTGGCCCACGTCATCACGTGACGGACTGATGTTGATGATCTCCATCCCGGCCTGACGCGCCCGCTCGAACCAATCCGGCAGATCATGGCGCGGGTGGCCGCCCGGATGGATCTGCGCATTCTTTAAATGCGCACCGCCAAACAGAACCAGAAGTCGCGTGTGCTCGACCATCACCGGCCACGGCGTCTGCAAATTGGGAATGTCGCCACGGCCGATGACATAGGGCGCGATATGCGCGGCGGCGCCGAAACTGTGATTGCCCAGTTTATCGACGTAGCCGCCATGCAGACCGAGAAAACGTTTCAACACGCTCGGCGCATGATGTAGCCGACCGGCGCTGGCCCAGCCGTAGGAACCGCCATAAATGGCCTCGTTGCCGTGTTCGGCTTTGATCCGCTGTAACTCCTCGTTGATCAGGCCCGTCGCCTGCGGCCAGCTCACCGCGACGAAACGATCGCCACCGCGACCCGCGCGGGCGGCGCCCCGGTGGCGCAGGAAGCCTTCGCGCACATAAGGCTGATCGATGCGCAGTTTGTCGCGCACGATATCCGGCAAACCCTGGATGAGCGGTGAGGGATGCGCATCGCGCGCATGCGGCAGGGTTGCGACAAGATCACCCTTGTCGTCGGCCATCACGTCATAGATGCCCCAATGCGAAGCTGTCTGGATCGCGCGCATGCGATTGGCCTTCCTCACCCAATGCCCCAATAGGAGAGGCATCACACCGGAAAAGCCTTGCGATGTCGATATGATTTGACGCGGGCCAGCCATGCTCGACTGAATTTGGCAGCACCGATCGTTGCAGACGCGCAGGAACGGCGAACCATCCGTCTTCACAACAAGACTGGGAACCGCGCGGAGAGCACATGCCGCGTCATGGAACCGTCGGCGGCGCTGTAATTGTGTTCATTTGCGATCCGCATATCTTGGCCGAATAGAATCTCGGCATTCGGAGAACTCCATGGCAGGCGGCCATTCCCACGGCGCACTTCCCGTGACCGCGGCAGGACAGCACAAGAATAAATTGCGTTGGGCCCTCGCGCTCACCACGGGCTTCATGGCCGTGGAAGTGATCGGCGCTTTTTGGACAGGCAGCCTGGCTCTCCTGGCCGATGCCGCACATATGCTGACCGACGCCGGCGGCCTGGCTCTTGCACTCATCGCCATCCGCTTTGCCGAGAAACCGGCGACGCCGCAACGCACCTATGGCTATGTGCGCGCCGAAGTGCTTTCCGCCATGGCCAATGCGGTCGTTCTGCTCGTCCTGTCGATCTATATTCTCTACGAGGCTTACGAGCGCTTTCTCAACCCGCCTGATATTCTCGGCGGCCCGATGCTGGCCGTCGCCGTCGCTGGCCTTGCGGTCAACCTCATCAGCATGCGCTTGCTCTCAAGCGCCTCGTCGGAAAGCCTCAATGTCAAAGGGGCCTATTTCGAAGTGCTCAGCGACATGCTGGGCTCCCTCGGCGTCATCGTCGCGGCCTTGTTCGTGATGTTGACCGGCTGGAAGCTGGCCGATCCGATCATCGGCGCCGGCATTGGCCTCTTCATCGTGCCCCGCACCTGGATCTTGCTGAAACAGGCCGTTCACATTCTGCTCGAAGGCACGCCGCCGGAAGTCGACATGGCTTTGCTCGAAAAGACTTTATTGGAGATCAAAGGCGTCCGCGCCGTGCATGATCTGCATGTCTGGACGTTGACCTCGGGCCTCGACGCCATGACCTGCCATCTGGTGGTCGAGGATATGATCGAGGCCCGCCAGATTCTTGTCGCCGCGAACGAGGCCATGGACGAAAAATTCGGCCTCACGCATACGACCATCCAGATCGAGGATCAGGCGCTGCGCGACGCCGAACACCCCAATCGCTTCTAGCTCGTAGCGCGACCGCAGGACGAACAGAACTTGGCCCCGGCCGTCAACGGCACACCACATTCAGCGCAAGCCGCGTTTGCCTGCCCCAGCGCATTGCCGCAGGCGCCGCAGAAACGCGCGTCGGGTTTGTTATCGGCCCAGCACCGGGGACACACCAGCACCCGCGTCGGCTGCTGACGTGCCTCCGTTGGCTGAGACCGATCGTCGATATAATCGCCGTGGCGACGACCGTGACCTCCACCATGCCGTCCGAAACGACCGGCGAAGCGATCGAAAAAATGCGAACCCATGATCAACCTCACTCTTTTCTGGCGACGGATGCACGCTCCGCCGCTCGCAGGGCAACCGGACATTTCCCGAAGCGAAATGTCCGATCCCCAATCGCGATCGCCGAAGGAGTTGCGATCAGCGCTCTTCAGCCGAGGCGGCTTCGCGATTAGCGAATCCGCGTGCCTGGACCCGTTCCAAAACCATCAGGACCGGCGCTGCTGATGTAAGCATCGCTCGTCTGCCGCTTGGCATCGTCCAGGCGCTGCAAGGCGCGATCGCGCGGCGAGATGGTGCTAAAGCCGCTCATGACAGGCCCGCGGACACCATCGCCGGGATAGGACGCTTCATAGCCGTGGTTCGTCGAATCCATCGTATGGTCGCTCGGCCGGTGGCCGTTGACCGTCTGTGCCATCGCGGCGCCTGAAAGCGTGGCAAAGGCAATGCCGAATAGCGCGGCGGTAAAGGGCTTCGAAATATTCATCATGGTCATCCTCTCTCTGGTTGTGGAAGCTGTTTGGCTTCCTTGAGGATGAAGATGGAGCGCCCGCGTATCCGCCGTTTTGCCGCTTAATTACAAATTGTATCGCCTATTTTCATTGAACGGCATTCCCAACCCCAAAAAATTGGGGCGCCCCGCATGCGGAGCGCCCGATGTTTCAACCTAGACTCAATAGATCGCGCGATTAGCGATTGTAGCGGCCGATATACTGACGGTCGCGGCCGTAGGTCGCATAGGACTGCGGGCCGACGAGATCGCGATGCGCTGCAAGACCGGAGTCGCTATTGAGCTCCTTCAGGTCGTTGGCGCGCTGTTGGGCACGGTCATAAGCCGACGGACCATAAGAGGTATCCGCCCGATAGGACTGGGCCATCGCCGAACCACCGGCAAGCGCCATAACGGCAACACCAAACAGAGCGGCGGCAACAGATTTTGACTTGGTCATGACATTCATCCTTCTTCAGCGAAGCTTTTCGCCTTCGCAAGGAAGAGATGGCGCCGCTACGTTTCCGTTGCTTTGCCCAACGATTACAAATTGTATCGCCGGCTATTTCGATTCAAAAAAGAAGAGGTCGTCCCTTTGGCGGGACGACCTCTTGCAAGCCACAACGACAAGCGACAAAAAATTGGGGCGCCCCTTAATCGGAGCGCCCATATTCAAATCGCGATCAGTCGCGAAATTAGTCGCGGTTGTACTGACCGATGTACTGATTGTCGCGGCCATAGGTCGCAACCGAACGCGGGTTCAGGAGGTCGCGGTGCGCGGCGAGGCCCGAATCGCTGTTCAGCTCCTTGACGTCATTGGCGCGCTGCTGAGCGCGGTCATAGGACGAGGCATAAGCTTCGGTGCGATAGGTCTGCGCCATCGCCGACGTACCAGCAACGGCCGCAACGGCAACACCGAACAGAGCGGCGGCAAGAGTCTTAGATTTAGTCATGACAGTCATCCTTCTTTTGTGAAGCATTTCGCCTTCACGAGGATGATGTGGGATCGTCGTGTATCAACGACATTGCCGCTCTGTGACAAATTATTTCACCATCGCCGCGGTGACGGGCATCGAGCACAACGGCATCGACACGACGACTTCGAGACCGCCTGTCGGCCGGTTCGTTAAAGTTACCAAACCACCATGACCTTCGATCACTTTGCGCGCAATCGTGAGGCCAAGGCCTGTGCCACCTGTTGTTCGACTTCTCGAACTTTCAACACGATAGAACGGTTCGAAGACACGTTCCAAATCCTGCTCGGGAATGCCAGGTCCCTCGTCACGCACGGTTACCTGCATGTGACCGCCTGTTGTCGTCAGATCGACTTTGACCTTCTCACCATACTTACACGCATTGGCGATCACATTTGTGAGAGCACGCTTGATGATGTTGGGGCTGCCGCTCATCAGAATGCCCGGCGGCGCATTCAACGCCACGTCATGGCCGATATCGGCCTGCTCATCGCAGATCGTATGCAGCATCGCGCCGATATCGATGGCCCGCCGCGGCATATTGCCCGCGCCGACCCGCAGATATTCAAGGGTCGATTGGATCATCTCGTTCATTTCGGCGAGATCGGCCTCGGTCGCCGTGCGCAGCGTATCGTCCTCGGTCAATTCGTTACGCAATTGGATCCGCGTGATCGGCGTCCGTAAATCATGCGACAGCGCTGCCAGGGCCGCCGTACGTTCCCGGACCAGGAGCTGGATACGCTCCAACATGCTGTTCATGGCGCGCGACGCAGTACGTAGTTCTACTGGACCGAACTCCGGCACCTTCTGCGCCTCGGCATCGATATTGAACTTGCCCGCCGCATCGGCGAACAGCCGCAACGGCCGCGTCACCCACCGCAACGACAAAACCGCAATGAGAATGATCGCCACGCACATATAGAGCGGCACCAAAAGCGCGCTCCAGGAAATGTAAGGCGCCGTCCCTGGCACATAAGAGAGGAACCAGAGCCACGATCCATCGTCGAGCCGGGCTGAGATCTGCAGATTGTAAGAAGAATCCCCCAGGTTGCTGATTTGATTCGACACAGCGCTGCCGTCGCCTTGGCGATGGTCGCTATGCGGCACATAACCGACAATCAGCGCTGAGCTGTTTCGCGGCAGCAGTTTCTTCAGCCGCTCGGACAGCGACCGACACATTGCATCGGGCTCGGGATTGTCGATGGTCGGCGCCACATGAGCCCAATGCACTTCCAAAGTGAGTGTCGAGAGAGCATGAGCAGCGCGATCCCGCTCAGAGGCCGTCGGCAATTCGTTGACAGCTTTGGTGATGGATGAAATGCGCTCCGCCAGCTCGCGCTCGCGCGCCGCACCGATAATGGCGTCGATGCCCATGCGATAGGTCATATAACCAACCGCATTGACCACGAGCAGCGCCAACAACAGCACGGTCACCGCGCGCGCGACGACCGTATCGGGCGTGAGAAAGCGGACCAGCCGCATCATGGCCCGTGCGCACCCGGCGCGAACATATAGCCGACGCCGCGCACCGTCTTGATCAACGGCCGTTCCGCCGATTCCTGCGCCAATTTCTTACGCAACCGGCTGACCTGAACGTCGATCACCCGGTCCGTCGTCTCGGCCGATCGTGCCTTGGCGAATTCCAGCAAGGCATCGCGGGTAAGAATGCGGTTGGGATGTTCGATAAAGGCGTTGAGAAGATCGAATTCGCCGGTCGACAAGTCGACCAGCGTGCCGGACGGCGACACCAGTTCGCGTCGGCGCAAATCGAGTATCCAGCCATCGAAGCGCACCACGTCGTCACGCTCGATCGAGCCAGGCTTGTCATCGCCACGGATGCGCCGCAGCACAGCGCGGATGCGCGCCAGCAGTTCGCGCGGGCTGAACGGCTTGGTGACATAATCGTCGGCGCCGACCTCGAGCCCGACGATACGATCGTCTTCGTCGCCGCGCGCCGTCAGCATGATGACCGGCAGGGACAGGGTCGCCCGGATTTCGCGGCATAGATCGAGGCCGCTACGGCCGGGCAGCATCACGTCGAGGATCAGCAAATCGACCTGGGTCGCCTGCAGCAATTCCATGGCGCCTTTTGCATCCCCCGCCGCCGAGACTTGAAAGCCGTGGCGGCGAAGATATTGGGTGACGAGCAGCCGAATCTGCGGATCGTCGTCGACCACGCCAATGTGGCCATGGTCGTTCACGAAATTTTTTGTGGCTTCAATTTGCATCTGTTCAACCCGAGACACGTCGATAGGCCCGATTCCATCCGGCCAGGAGGCGGCCCGGAGAGAATCAGAACAAGACGACGAGATAACCAGCACCCAGCGACAGAACCTGTCACTTTCACTTGATATGGGGACTGGGGCGCGTATCGACGATATTGCGGCTCTGTAACAAATTATTTCAGCGACTTAGAACCGCGCTGAAAATACAATCGCATCGATCAAGACCCACTGATTTTATGAAGATTTCTCAATGGAAGGCGGCCGCCGGCGCGATCTCGCTGCGGCACTTTCGACATGTCCGGCGCGCGGCCCGGCTCTGAACGTCCCGCGCTTGTCCGCCCCAAAACCCGATGCTGTACTCGCTGCACAAGTAAGGGAGGCAGACGATGATCCACGCGCGCGCCAGCAGACGCGATATCTTAGGGATGACCGCCGGACTCGCCGGCACCGCGTTAGGGACCCGCGCCCTCGCCGATCCACGCGACGCCGATCTCATTCTCGTCAATGCCACCGTGCATACGGTCGATCCGAAACAGCCCAAGGCCGAGGCTTTCGCCATTCGTGACGGCCGCTTCATCGCTGTTGGCACCAGTTCCGATATCCGCACCTTTGCCGGCAAGGCCACTGAGATCGTCGATGCCAAGGGGCTGACTGTCGTTCCCGGCTTCATCGATTGCCATGTCCATCCCGTGGGCGAGGTCCTGCTGTATCAAGTACTCGTCGGCAATCCTTACGATGTCGAATTCGTGAAGATCGACAGCATCATCAGCAAGCTGCGCGAACGGGCCGCCCAAACGCCGCCCGGCACCTGGGTCGAAGGTTTCTTTTTCGACGACACCAAGGTGAAGGACGGCCAGCCCCTGACCGTGCGCGATCTCGACAAGGCGTCCACCGAACATCCGATCATGGTGCGCCATCGCGGCGGCCATACTTACTATGTCAACAGCAAGGCGTTCGAACTGGCTGGCGTGACCAAGGATACGCCCAATCCCTTCGGCGGCACATTCGATCGCGACAGCGATGGCACGTTGTCCGGCCGGGTGACCGATCGTGCCGGCGCCGTTTTCACCAAGGTCGGCCAACGCCCCACCTATACGGACGAACAACGCGCCCAGCGCAGCCGCGACGGCCTTGCCCATATCTCCAAACAGTTCGTGCGCTATGGTCTCACCAGCGTTCATCATGAGGGCGGGGACCTGTCCGCCCTGCAACAGATTCGGGCCCGCGGCGATCTCAAGCACCGCGTGAGCTATGAAGCGCAGGGGCCGCTGGTCGATCGGCTGATCGCCGATGGTTTCCGCTCCGGCTTCGGCGATGAATGGCTGCGCATCGGCGCGACCTTCGAACATACGATCGACGGCTCCTTCTCGGAGCGGACGATGGCGCTCGACACGCCCTATCCGGGCAGCAACCCGCCTTATAAAGGCAATCTCGTCACCACCCAGGAGGACCTGAATGCCTGGGTGGAGAAAGTTCACCGTGCCGGCATCCAGGTTAACTGCCATGCCAACGGCGACATCGCCATCGACATGATGCTGACGGCCATGGAACGCGCGTTGAAGCTTCATCCCAACGCCAACGCGCGGCCCAAGATCACCCATTGCACCTTGATCAACGACGATCTGATCCGCCGCATGAAAGCGATGGACGCGGTGCCCGCGGTCTTTTCCACCTACCCCTATTACAATTCCGACAAATTCGTTTTCTACGGCGAAGCCATGCTGCAGCGGAGCATGGCGCTCCGCACCATGATCGATGCGGGCCTGCGCCCGGCTGCTGGTTCTGATTTCTCGCCCGGTCCGTTCTCCCCGCTTCTGGCCCTGCAAGCCATGGTGACGCGCACCGGCTGGGACGGCAAAACCTGGGGCGCCAACCAGCGCATTTCCATCGACGAAGCCCTCATGGTGACGACCCTGAACGGCGCCTATAATTCCCACGAGGAGGCGATCAAAGGGTCGATCACACCGGGCAAGCTCGCCGACTATGTCGTGCTGGCGGAAGACGTGAAGACGGTCGCCCCCGACAAAATCAAGGACATCAAGATCGTGCGCACCGTCACCGGCGGCACCACCCGCTATGAGGCCTGATCCTCGACAAGCGTCCCTTTCGCCTTGGCTTGTTTCAGGCGATAGGCCGAAGGCGTCATGCCGACGGCATTCTTGAACGCGCGCAGAAAATATTTCTCGTCGTTATAGCCGACCCGATAGGCGATCTGGCCGATGCTGTCGCCGGTCAGAACCAGTCGCTCGCAGGCGTCTTCCATGCGCATGTCGCGGATCAGCAGGTTGAACGTGCTGCCGGTATATTGCCGGATCAAAGCGCAAAAGCGGCTGCGCGAAAGCCCGACGGCCTTGGCTGCCTCCTCGAGCCCCGGCCCTGTGAGATAATTGTCTTCGATGAAGGCGGAGATGCGGCGCATGTGGCCACTGTCGCGACCGACAGCCGGAAGCCGTGTCGAAAGCCTCGCGAATTCCGTCTCGTGATCCCGGCAAATGGTCGCCAGCAGCAGCGACAATTCGGCCCGCATCATCTCCTGCGCGAACAGGCCGCCCTTGTCGTTCTCGCGATTCATCGACGTGATCAGGCTTTCGATCCGGTCGGCCTGCTTTCGCCGCGCGTTAAAGTCGACATAGTTCTGCCAGGCGAACGGTGTGAGTTCGGGCAGCAGGCGCACCAGCTCCGAAATCGGGTAGGAGCGCGACAAGCCCGGATGCAGAAAATCCAGATCGAAATAGAGAACGATGCAGCGCGTACCTTGATCGAACCGGATTTGATGCGACACCATGGGCGCGACGAAATAGATCGATCCGGCTTTCGGCTTGTGCGAAGCGAGCCCGATGCGCAAGGTCGGCGCCGCCGACATGAAATAAAGTACCTGAAAATAATCGTGCTTATGGGCTGGATAGAGCCGCTGCGTACGCTCGACAATGCGGATGCTGAAACGCGGCGCACCATGGCGCTCGGGCGCATAGGAGCGGAACGGCGCTTCCGTCCGGACACGCCGTTGCGCCGATCGCTGTGCCTGCTTGCGTCCCGCCATCCCGCCTCCCCGCGTAGCCTTCGGGGCATTATAGATCATTTCCCGGTGGCAGCAGCTAGCTTTCCGGGCCCGCATATTTGCCGGCGGTCGCCGGGAACATCGCTTTGATGATCTTCATGCGGCTGACGTCGACGGTCCCGTCCATATGCAGGAAGATCGCCGCGTCGCGGAACAATTTCTCGACGCCGAACTCCAGCATGGCGCCGTTGCCGCCGTGCAGTTCAATGGCATGGGTGGCCACTTTCATCATCTCTTCGGATACATAAACCTTCGCCATATTGCACAGCACGTCGGCATCCGGATGGTTCTCATCCACCGCTTTCGATGCACGCTCGATCAAGGCCCGCGACGCCTCGATCCGCGTCGCCATATCGGCGAGCCGTAGCGCCACCGCCTGATGCTTGATCAGAATGCGCCCGCCCTGCACATAATTCTGCACATAGTCGGCCGTGCGTTCGAAACAGGCGACGCCGACACCGATATTCTTGGCGGCCTGAATGATCTTGCCGGCGCGGAAATATTGCCCGGCGCTTTGCAAGCCCTTACTCTCGACAAGCAGATGATCGGCCGGCACGCGGCAGTCCTCGAACACCAGCTCGCCATTGTTCATGAAACGGCAGCCGATGGTCTCGTTGCATTTGGTGACCGTCAAACCCGGCGTATCGCGCGGCACCAGAAAACTCGACGTGCCCTGCAGCATGCCCACGCTGGAATTTGTGTTGGCATAGACCACATAGAGACTCGCATCATAACCGTTGGAGATGAATTGCTTGCGGCCATTGATCACCCAATGATCGCCATCGCGCACCGCCTTGGTGTGCATGGCGGCCTCGGGCACGTTGTATGGCAGCCAGCGGTCGGAAGCGCCGCGCGGTTCGGTGAGACAATGGGCGAGGAGAAACTGCGGATTCTCCACCAGTTGCGGAAACCATTTCTCCTGCAGATGTTTCGGCGCGAACTCTCTAAGGACGATGGAGACTTTCCAGTTCTGCACCAGTTTGTCGGCGAGGCCCGAATCGCCCCGCGCGATCTCCTCCGCGATCAAGGCGAACGTGCGCACTTCCGTTGCCGGATCAAGCTCCACGCCGCCAAAAGCTTCCGGCACGCCAAGCGTGCGAATGCCGATCGTATCTGAACCTTCCAGAATGGAGCGCGGCAGCCGGTCGCCGGGCGTCATATCCCATTCGCGCTGCCAGTTCGAGCGGATGAACGGGGTGACGGCATCATCGACAAAAGCGCGGCAGCTGTCGCGCATCAAGCGCTGTTCTTCGGACAGCGAACCATCGTCGGCATAGATCATTCTGGCCTCCCTCGATCGGATGCCAGAAGAATAAGCACGCGGGCTGCGTCGCGCTCGGATCAGCCGTCCGCTTCTGGTGGACAATCGTCCACAGAAGCGGCGGCTAAAGCCCTATCTTGCACCTTAAAGCTTGATATCCGCCTGGACCGTGACCTTATGGGCCGACCCCAAAAAGTCCTGCAGGGCCTGCATGGCGGCGACGCCGCAGGCCGTATCCTGCTCGCCGTTGCCGCCGCTCAGACCAATCCCGCCAATCACCTCGCCATCGACGACGATGGGAAAGCCGCCGACGAAAACCGCGAATTTGCCTTCGAAACTGAGCTGGATACCGAAGGCCTCATTGCCCGGCAAAGCCGGCCCGTTCGGCGCCTGATTGAACAGATGGGTGGACCGCTTATGGCCGGCGGCGGTGAAAGCCTTGTTCCAGGCAATCTGCGGGCCAGTGACACGCGCTCTGCTCATGCGCTCGATGACCAGCGGAAAACCACCGTCATCGGCAATGCAGACAGTCTCGAACACCTTCAATTCTTCCGCCTTGCGCAGCGCCGCTTCCGCCATGCGCTTGGCCTCCGGCAGTTCGAGCTTCATCGTTTGTCTCATCACAGGTTTCCTTACTGAGTGGCGATCACGTGCCGCGATAAACGGTTTTGATCTGCGTGTAGAACTCAAGGCCGACGCGGCCGGATTCGCGAAATGTCGACGTGCTCGACCGCTTCAGGCCGCCGAAAGGCGCATTGATCAGATTGCCCGTCGTCGTACGGTTGATTTTGACCGTGCCGGCCTCGATGTCGCGGGCGAAAGCGTGCATCAGGCGCGGATTGCGCGTGGCGATCGCGGCGGAAAGCCCATATTCGGTATCATTCGCCTTGGCGATGGCGTCCTCATAGGAGGACACTTCAATCAAAGCGATCACCGGACCGAAGATTTCCTCGCGGGCGATACGCATGTCCTGCGTCACATCGGTGAAGATGGCAGGCGAAACATAGAAACCACGGTCGAAATCCGGCCCCTTCAAGCGCTCGCCACCACACAGCAAAGTCGCCTCGCTTTTGCCGATCTCGATATAGCGCAACACCGTTTCAAGCTGCTTCGCCGTCGCCAGGGGGCCGATGTCGATGCCTGAAGTCATGCCGCTGCCGATCTTCAACGCCTTCACCCGGGCAACAAGCTTTTCGGTGAAAGCTGCCTTCACCGCACTCATCACCAGCACGCGGCTGGTGCCGGTGCAGGCCTGGCCGGACAATGACAGACCGCCCTTGATCGTCAGGTCAACCGCCTGATCGAGATCGGCATCATCCATGACGATCAGAGGATTCTTACCGCCCAGCTCCATCTGCGTGCGGGTGGTGAAGCCGACGGAACGATGGATATGCTCGCCAGCCGCCGTCGAGCCGGTGAAAGAAATCGCCCGCACGACGGTCGGCTCGGTGATGGCCGCACCGATGTCGCCAGCCCGGCCGCTGATAAAGTTGAGCACGCCCTTGGGAATGCCGGCGGCGATGAAGGCTTCCGCCAGGCGATAGCCGGAAAGCGGTGCATCGGACGACGGTTTGAACACCACCGTATTGCCCATGATCAAAGCCGGCGCAATTTTGCGCGCCGGAATGGAAACCGGGAAATTCCAGGGCGTGATCACGCAAACGACGCCGAGCGGCTCGCGCTCGGAATAAACCGTCATGTTGGCATCGTCTTGCGGAAAGGTCTCGCCGGTGAAGGATTGGCCTTCGACCGCGTAAAAGCGCAACGTCTGCGCCGAACGCAGGAATTCATCCTTGGCCAACGCCAGCGGCTTGCCCATTTCGCGCGTCATCTCGGCGGCGAACCGCACCGCATGGGCCTCCAAGTAATCGGCGGCGAGATTGAGCATTTTCGCCCGCGCCGAAAGAGGTGTTTTGCGCCAGGCAGCAAAAGCCGCCTGGGCTGCACGCACCGCCGCCGCCGCATCGCCGGCGCTGGATGCCGGAAAACGGCCGACGATATCGTCGACATCGGCCGGATTGATATTGTCCAGCCATTCTCCGGTGGATGCCGCCACCCATTCACCATCGATATGGTTCTTGAACTCCTCGACGGGTTCGGCGACGGCGGCGCGAAGCGATGCGTTCTGGCTCATCTCTAACTCCAGAAGATGACGGCACATAAGGTGGAGACGAACAGGCCGGTGATGACAGGCACCATCAGCAGGCGCACCGCATCGAGCACCGGCACACGGGCAAAACCCGCCACCGCGATCAGCGACGACCAGGCGACCAGCGTGCCGCCGCCCGTCCACACCGCACCCATCTGTCCGATCGCGCAGAGCGTGGTGACGTTCAGGCCGACCGCCGGCCCGAGCGCGCCCGACAGCGAGCCGGTGAGCGGCAGACCGGCGAAGCCCGATCCATCGATGCCCGTGATCATGCCGACGATGAGCACGCCGAAGGCCACCAGATAGTGGTTCTGCGGCAGGAAGGCCTGCGCCGCATTGATCAGTTCGAATAGCAGCGACGGTGCCTGCCCCACGGGCACGTTGAGAACACCAGCCGCCAGTTCGCCGCCGGCACCGGCAAAGAAAAAGCCGGCGATCGGCAGTACCGACCCCATAGCCTTGAAGGCGAAGACGAAGCCCTCGGTGATATGTTCGGCGCAAACATCGAGGCTTTTGCGAAAGCCTTCGGCCGCCAATGTCGACAAAATCATCAGCACGGCGCCCATGCCGCCGACGAGAGCCGCCGCATCGCCGCCCTTCAATTCCGGTAAGCCTGTGCCGAGTTTCGGCAACACCATGATGGCGATGACGACGGCAAAACCGAGCGGCGTCAGAATGGCGAAGAATTTCGACCAGAATTCGCGGCCGCCCTTCACCAGGGGTAACCGATTGCGCAACAGTTTGTCGATGCGCGAGGGATGTTCGTAGCTGGTGCCGCGCGCCAATTCCGCTTTGTCGAAACTGCCTGTGGCTTCGATCTGCGCATTGGTGGCAGTCGATTGGCCGAGCCACTTTTCCAGCAAGGCCTCGCTGCCTGGCTGGATCTGTTTGCGGATCGCCAAATAGCCCAACGCCAGGGCAATACCGCCCGTGATCAATGAAAGCGCCAGCGCCCGATCGGCCACGGCGGAGGCACTGACCGCGACGCCCGCCGCCTTGGCGCTGATGGCCGGCGCCACGCCGATCACATAATCCGACGACAGCGCCATGCCCTGGCCGGCGATGGCGATCGCCACGGCGCCTGCCAGAGGCGACAGCCCGGCCGCGATCGCCGCCGGCAACAACACGGCGGAGACCAGCGGCACCGCCGGCGTCGGCCAGAAGAACAACGAGATCACATAGGTGACCGCCGCCAGAATGAAGAAGGCGGAATGGCCGTTGGTCATGACGACGCGAAACGGCTGCACCATGCGCACATCCGATCGCAGCGTTTTGAGCGAATTGAGCAAGGCGGTGATCAAAGCGATCACAAGGAAGATGTTGAACAGCTCCTTCGCCGCCACGAAGCTCGCATTGAAAATGCTGCTCAGCGCGGTGATCGGACTGCCGGTCCATGCCCAGGTCACCGCCAAAGTGGCGAGAATGGACGGCACGACCACATTGGCACGCAGGATCATTGTCAACACGACCGCTGCGACACCGACGACGTAGACCCAATGCGCCGCGGTGAGCGTTACGCTCTGTCCCATGACTTTCCCCTTCCGTATCGGCCGATTGAACTCGGCCACCCCTATTTTGTATACTTTATACAATCATGAATTTGTCAACTCCCTAGAATTGGAACGCATAAAATATCGTCACCTGCCCGCTTTCCGCTCAGAAACGGCGATAATAGCGGCATTTCGGACAGTCCGATTGACAGAAACAAATTTGTATATAGTATACAATCTTGAGCGCCCAAAACGGCAATCCTGTCCGGCGCGATGGTCACCTGCGGCAAAGGGAGCGCGATATGCCTGAATTGATGAACCATGTGGATTTCCGAGCCGCCCTTGAAGAAGCCATCAAGGGCAAGAGCGCCAACAAAGCGCCCTTCAGCATCGCCTGGGCCAGCGGCAAGCTCAGCCGCCCGCATCTCGCGCGCTGGGCCGAAAATCACTACCACTACGTCGGCCCCTTCGCCGACTATCTCGCCTACATCTACGCCCGCATGCCCGAGCGCTACACCGAGGCCAAGGATTTCCTGCTCGCCAATATGTATGAGGAAGAGATCGGCGGCGATCGCCACACCGACCTCCTCATCCGCTTCGCCGAATCCTGCGGCACGACCCGCGAACGCGTCACCGATCCCGACAACATGTCGCCGACCACCCGCGGCCTGCAGAGCTGGTGTTATTCGGTCGCCATGCGCGAAGATCCGATCGTCGCCGTGGCGGGCCTCGTCGTCGGCCTGGAATCGCAGGTGCCGTCGATCTATCGCAAGCAGACGCCGACCCTGCGCGACAAATACAAGTTCACCGACGAGGAAGTGGAATTCTTCGACCTGCACATCGTGTCGGACGAAATCCATGGCGAGCGCGGCTACCAGATCGTGCTCGAACACGCCAATACGGTGGAACTGCAACAGCGCTGCTTGAAGATCTGCGAGATTGGCGCGCAGATGCGCCTGCTCTACACCACCGCGCTCTATTGGGATTATGTCGCCAAGGACATCCCGATCGAGGAGCTGGAAGCGATCGAGCGTAAAGCCGCCTGATCGTGCCGCGCATCATTCTGCATCGCGGCGACAAGACCTTTGAAGGCGAGGTGGATGAAAACACCAACCTCGTCGTCAAGGCCGGCATCCGCCAATTCCCCTTCCCCAACCTGAGATATGGCTGCGGGATGGGGAAATGCGCGCGCTGCGCCTGCCGCGTTCTCAAGGGTGCCGAACATTTGCCGGAGCCCAATTGGAAAGAGAAAAAGCAATTGGGCGACGAGCGGTTGAACGAGGGCTTCCGTCTCGTCTGTCAGCTCTGGCTGTTCAACGACATCGAGCTTGATCAACCGACCATGCCGCTGTTGCCGCTCGCACGCACGCCCGTCGATGCGCTTGGCCGCGCCATCACCGAGGACAAAACGCCGCCGGCTACGGAATAGCCCGTTGCCCGCGACGGAGGAAAACCATGTACGTCATTTTGACCAGCAAGCCCGGACAGTTCAGAACCGAAATCGGCCAAGGGCTGCGCCCGCTGGAAGCCTATGACTATTTCTATTACGGGCAGAAGAAAGCGCATTTCGTCATTGCCGAACTGACCAACGACAGCGCCCGCATCCGCGTCGTCGAAGACGGCAGCGACATTGTCAACGACGTGCCTTCGAAATTCCTCGAAAAGTTTGAAACCACCGAGCGCGCCTATAAGGAGCTCGAACATCTCACCACTTTCGGCCAGATGGACACGGTGCTGCGCAAGACCGCTGTCGCGGCCGACTGACCTTTGGGCATCCGATGATTCAAGTCACCTTCATCACCAACGACAACAAAACGGTCAGCGCGCCGGAAAACAGCAATCTGCTGCGCGTCTCCTTGCGTGAACAAGGCGGCATTCCGTTCAAATGCGGCGGCGGTATCTGCGGCACCTGTCGCTGCCGCATCGAAAGCGGCCTCAATCACACCGATGCCGTCAAGCCGAAGGAACGCAAACATCTGAGCGAAGACGATCTGCAGCAAGGCTATCGCATGGCCTGCCAGACGTTTCTGAACGGCGACGTCAGCGTCTCCTGGATCCCGCTCGCCGAGCGCCGCCCTGCCGCGCGACCGGCCGCGACGGAGCCCTGATCCCATGCGCATCGCCATTGTCGGCCTCGGCGCCGTCGGCAAGACCGTGGCCCGCAAGCTTGCCGATGGCCTGCCCGGCCTCACGCTCGCCGCCATCGCCGTCCGTGATCACGACAAAGCGCGGGCCTGGCTGAAGCAGGAAGGCATCGCCTGCCCGTTCGTGAACCTCGACGAACTGCCTGCCGTTTCCGATTTGGCGGTCGAATGCGCGCCACCCGCCGTTCTCGATCAGATCGTCGTGCCCATGCTGCGCGCCGGCAAACAGGTGATGGTGCTCAGCGCCAGCGCCCTGTTGCCCCGTACCGATCTGATTGATCTCGCCCGTGCCAGCGGCGGCCGGATCATCGTGCCCACCGGCGCGCTGGTCGGCTTCGATGCCGTCTCGGCAGCGGCCGAGGGCGCGATCGAGACCGTCGAGATCGTCACGCGCAAGCCGCCGAAGGGCCTGGCCGGCGCGCCTTATCTGGTCGAAAACGCCATCCATATCGATGGCATCACCGCGCCCCTCCGCGTTTTCAAAGGCAATGCGCGCCAAGCCGCCGTCGCTTTCCCGGCCAATGTCAATGTGATCGCCGCCCTGTCGCTCGCCGGCATCGGCCCGGAGCGGACCCAGGTCGAGGTCTGGGCCGATCCGACCCTAACGCGCAATTGCCATCAAATCCGGGTAGTGGCCGATTCCGCCAGCTTCTCCATGACCATGGAAAACATCCCCAGCGAGAACCCGGCGACCGGTCGCATCACCGCCCTTTCGGTGATCGCCGCCTTGCGCCGCCTGACCTCTCCCTTGGTGATCGGAACCTGATTTCTGCCTGTGCAACAGGCAAAACGATGCGAATAGCCAAGCGAATGCCCAGGCAAATACCTATGCAAAACGCCTTTGATCCATTGCAAGATTGAGACGGATCGCCACATCTGATTCGCTTGGCTTTCCGCGGTGAGACGGCTAGGCCTAATCCGAACGGTTGGGGTTTAAGCAGGTTAACGGTCATGGCTTCGGGCATCGGATCTTTCAAACGCCGCGTCGGCGAGGAACATTCGTCGCTGCACGGGCAAGTCGTCTCGGAACTGCGTGAGGCTATCCTCACCGGACGGCTGAAGCCGGGTGAACGGCTGGTCGAAGGCCGGCTCGCCGATGAACTAGGCGTCTCCCGCAATCCGGTCCGTGAAGCGATCCGCGCGCTTGCCACCGAAGGCCTCGTCGAGGTCACGGCGCGGCGCGGCGCCTCGGTCGCCTCCATCTCCGATCGCGAAGCCCGCGAAATGATCGAAGTGCGCGCCTTGCTCGAAGGCCAGAATGCACGTCTGGCCGCCCGCCGCCAGGACAAGGAAACCATCAAGCGGATCGAAGTCATTTTGAACAAAGGCAACAAGGCCGTTGCCGCCGGACAATATGACCAGCTTTTCGATCTCAACCAGCAGTTTCACACCGAGCTGGCCAATGCCGGGCAGAACCGTGTGCTGGGCGACATGCTGCAAAATCTGCGCGACCGCACCGCCACCCTTTTCTCGCCCCGCGACCCCGCCCGTCAGGCCCGCTCGTGGAACGAACATGCCGGCATTCTGCGCGCCATTGTCGCCGGCGATGAACGCGCCGCAGCTGAACTTGCCGCCGAACATGTGATCCGCGCCGGCACCGATTTCCTGATGGGGCTCGATGGCATCGGCGATCTCCTCGCGACGACGAGTTCCTGAAGTCCCGCCCTTTTCCCTGCCTCCAATGAGATCATCATGACCATGACGCAAGACATCGGCACCAAAGGCCCGCTGGTTTGGGGCGACATGGATCAACAGGCGCTCGATGCTGCTTATGATCAGGCCTATTGGGCGCCGAACCAGCAGATACTGGCCGATCGCCGTCAATCCCTGGCCGCCGATGCGCGGCGCTTCATTGCACCGCCGGTGCGTGTCGCCTATGGCAGCGCCGAGATCGAGAAGATCGACATCTATAAAGCCGATGCGGCGAAAGCGCCGGTGGCGATCTACATCCACGGCGGCGCCTGGCGCCGCGGCCGCGCGGCCGACTTCGCCGGACAAGCCGAAATGTTCATGCGCGCTGGGGCGCATCACGCCGTGCTCGATTTCGACAATATCGATGAGCACGGCGGCGATCTCCTCGCCATGGCCGAGCAGGTGCGCCGCGCTGTCGCCTGGATCGGCAAGAATGCTGGGAGTTTCGGCGGCGATCCAGAGCGCATCTATCTCACCGGCCATTCTTCCGGCGCGCATCTTGGCGGCTGCATGCTGACCGCCGATTGGAGCCGTTTCGATCTCCCCCAGACCTTCATCAAGGGCGCGCTGCTCGGCAGCGGCATGTATGACCTGGCGCCGGTGCGGCTGTCGAAACGGTCCGAATATGTGAAATTCACCGACGAGACCGAAAGCGAGCTGTCGGCGATGCGCCATCTCGATCGCCTCGCCTGCCCGGTGGTGCTCGTCTACGGCACCAATGAATCACCGGAATTCATCCGCCAGACCCAGGAATTCGCCGCCGCCGTGAAAGCCGCCGGCAAGCCCGTCGAGCTGATCGTGGCGCCCAACTACAATCATTTCGAAATCGCCGAGACCCTCGGCAATCCCTATGGTGTGCTTGGCCGCGCCGCGCTGCGCCTCATGGCTAGATAACCTGTTTCACGACAGATAACGGCCGCCATTGATATGCAGGGTCTGGCCCGTGATGAAACGGGCACCCGATCCCAAGAGAAAAAAGATCGGCGCGACGATATCGTCGGGCTCGGCGATGCGCTTGAGCGGAACGGCATCGCGCATCGCCTGCCCCCGCTCCGGACTGCCGAACCAATCGCTGACCGAAACGGAGGACGGTGCGGCGCCACTGCCTGTGCCGCCGGCCAGAAACGGCGTGAGGACAAGCCCCGGTGCCACCACATTGACGCGCACCGCCGGCGCGACCTCCTTGGCCAGCACTTTAGCGAAAGCAATCAACCCGGCCTTGGAGGCGCTATAGGCGGCAAATCCAGGCTCGACATTCACGGCGAGACCGGACGAGATGAAAACGATCGATCCTGTGAACGGCTTCAAGCGTGGCAAAGCCGCTTTGGCGACGAGGAAAGCGCCGCGTAGATTGACGTCCTGCGTCCTGTCCCATTGCTCGGCCGAATGATCGAGCGTCGCCATCGGCCGCTCGCCGATGCCGCTGACATAGACGAGTCCGTCGATCTCCGGAAAGCGCTCACCGAGGCGCGCAAAAGCCTCAGCGATGGAAGCCGGATCGAGGACATCGACGGGCAGTGACAAGACATCGCCCGTCAGCGGCCGCTCGGCGATGGCCGCTTTCGTATCGAGGCCTATCACTTGAGCGCCAAGCGCCAGGGCCTGTTGGCACAATGTCGAGCCGATCCCGCCATTGCTGCCGACGACGACGAGACGAAATCCGGGCTGCAGCGACAGACGGCCGAAATCGATCGGCTGCGGATTCTCGACATTGAAAGAACGATCCGTCATCCTGCAACTCCAACTGAAAACTAGAGATGGCCCTGCGCCGTCAGGCCCATGAGCTGCGTCAGCGCCTGTTCGTCGGCGGCAAGATCGGCGCTGGTGCCGTTGTGAACGATCTGACCGCGATCCATGATGATGCATTGATCGGACAGGCTGAGCGCGATGTCAGCACGCTGTTCCACCAATACGATGGCGAGATTGCCGCTGGTGCTCAGCGATTTGATCGCATCCACCAATTGCTCGACGACAATAGGCGCCAGACCCTCCGATGGTTCGTCCATCAACAACAGTTTCGGATTGGAGCTGAGAGCACGCGCGATCGACAGCATCTGCTGCTCGCCGCCCGACAGTTTGCCAGCCGGATTGGCGATCCGTCGCCCCAGTGACGGAAACAATTCCAGAATGCGCTTTTCCGTCCAAAAGCCCGGACGGGCCGCGACAAGAATATTCTCGCGCACCGTCAGACTTGGAAACACTTCGCGCGCTTGCGGCACATAGCCGATGCCGGCATGGGCGCGGTGATGAATGGAGCGCCCCGACAAATCCTCGCCATCCAACACGATAGAGCCGGAATGGCGCAGCGCCCGGCCAACCAGCAATTCCAGCAAGGTCGATTTGCCGACGCCATTGCGCCCAAGGATGGCAAGGCTGATCGAACGGGGCACCGTTAGCGATAGGTTTTCGACAATGGTGGTCTGACCCCAGCCACCGGTGAGTGCGGTCACCTCAAGCATGGGCTTTTCCGGATTCGAAACGTTGATGACCGGACTTGCCGAGATAGACCGAGCGGACCTGCTCCGAAGCCATCACCACATCGGGTGCGCCGCTGGCAATCACCTGCCCCTCCGCCAACACGGTCATCGTGCGGGCGAAGCGCTGCACGATCTGCATGTCATGCTCGATCAAAAGGATGGTGATGTCCTCGCCCAACCGATCGATCGCATGGATCAAAAGCGGCACTTCAACGCTCGGCACACCGGCGGCCGGCTCGTCGAGCAACAGAACACGCGGTTCCAGCGCCAGCGCGATGCCAAGCTCCACGAGCCGCTGCCGGCCATAAGCAATGGTCGCGACCGGGCGTCCCGCATCCGCGCTCAGCCCCAGCATGTCGAGAATGGCCTCGACCTGCCCGATGATCGGCTTCTGGCCTGATGTACGGCCCAGCATCCGCTGACTTGTTCCACGCGCTTCGCTGCATGCCAGAAAGATATTCTGGAACACGCTCAGATGTGGAAAGAGACTGTTCACCTGAAAGGTGCGCACCAATCCCTGCTTGACCCTCTGCGCGGCCGACACCGTCGTGATGTCACGGCCGAACAATTCGATCGTTCCCGAGTTCGCGGCAATGGCGCCGGAAATCAGCCCGACCAGCGTTGTCTTGCCCGCGCCATTGGGACCGATCAAGGCGTGGCGCGCGCCGCGCGGCAGTTCGAGATCGACATTCCGCGTCACGGCGAAACCGCCATAGTTCTTGCAGAGCGAACGCACGACGAGCGCCGGTTCGGTCATGGCGACGTCTCCTTGCGTTGGCCCGAGATCAGGCTTGTGAGGCGCTCGACAATGCCGATGACACCGTTCTGGCCCAACAGCACCACGACAACCAGAAAGGCACCGATGACGAACATCCAGTGATACGGATTCCAATCGGACGCCAGATTGCGCAAAACGATATAAAGTGCGCCGCCGACGAGCCCGCCATAGATATTGCCGACGCCGCCGAGCACCAGCATCACCAGCGCATTGATGGAGAGATCGACGGACAGAACATCGAGCCCGACGAAACCTGTCGCCTGCGCCGACAAGGCACCGGCAATCCCCGCGATGAAAGCGCTGATCGTATAGACCCGCACCAGATGGCCGGTGACGGGAGCACCGATCAGGTTCATGCGTAGCGGATTCTCACGAATACCCTGCAAGGCCAGGCCAAAAGGCGAAGCGACGAGCGAGCGCGTCAGCAGGAACAGGACGAAGAGCCAGGCGAGCGTGTAAAAATAAGCCGTCTGACCATAGATCGACCAACGGAAAATCCCGAACACCGGCTGGTAGCGTAGATCGCCCAGGCCGTTCTCGCCACCCGTGAGCCATCCCAGCTTATTGGCCGCCTCGAACATCACGGCGCCGAGCGCCAGAGTCACCATCATCAACGGCAGGCCGGTCAGGCGCAGCAACAGAGGCCCGATCACGAGCGCCAGCACCGCAGCCGCTGCCCCGCCCAGAAAGGTGGCAGTGATCGGCTCCTGATAGCCAGCCAAGGACAGAAGCGCCGTCACATAGGCGCCAAGCCCGAAGAAAGCGGCGTGCCCCAAGGTGACGATGCCGGCAAAGCTCAGGATCAGCCCCAGCGACATGGCGAAGAGCGCCATGATCAGCACGTGGGTGGCGAACGACAGGCTGGTCGGAAACAGAAAGAAAGCCGCGATCGGACACAACCAGAACAGGATTTCCAGCAGACCGAACCGATTGCGCTCGGCGGCATTGTAGAAGGCGCGATCGACGCTCACGATTTCCTCCGCAGCGGGCTGCCTTCGATCTGCGCCAGCAGATACAGGATCACGAAAACATAGATGATGAAGGCGCCATAGGTCGGGAAGAAGTAACGCCCAGCGGTATCGACGACACCCACCGCGATGGAGATGGCGGCGGCGCTGCGCATATTGCCGAAGCCCGACAGGGCCACGACGATCATGATGATGATGAGATATTTGAACGGATAAAGCGGCTCGAGCGGCAGCATGCCATAGCCGACCGCACCGCCAAGCGCGGCGAGGCCGCTGCCCAGCGCGAAGGCAAGCGTAAACAGCCGTGAGACATCAATGCCCGCCGCCTGCGCCATCGAAGGATTATCGACGGCGGCACGCAGGCCGGCGCCGAACATCGTCCAATTGAAGATCGCCCAAAGCGCCACGACGACAGCAAGCCCCACCGCCACGACGAAAAGTCGGTACATCTGCACGTCACGTCCCAGCAGTTCGACCGTGCCGGACAGGGTCGCCGGCAATTGCGAGGGCACGACGTTGGGGCCGAACAGAAAATTCAGCGAAGCAACGGTGATGAAAGCGAGGCCAATCGTCAGCAACACCTGATCGAGCTCGGATTTACGGTAGATTTGGCGATAAATGCCGCGTTCGACGATCAGGCTCAGCACGGCTACGCTAAGGGTGGCGACCACCACGGCCAGATAAAAGTTGAGTTTGTAAGACGAGACCAAAGCCGTGCAGAGATAGCCGCCGATGGCGGCGAAGGCGCCATGCGCCAGATTGATCACCCGCATCAGGCCCATGGTGATCACGAGCCCGATCGAGATCAGGAAGATCACCATCCCGTAAGAGACGCCGTAGATGGCGATGAAGGTCAGCGACGAAACAAGATAATCCATCGTGCCTTCCGGTGAGATGGAATACGGGATGCGAAGGATCGGGCGATACCGGCAAAGGCATCGCCCGGATCAGCTTCACAGTTTGGGCACACCGACCTTTTCATAGGTCTTGACGAGTACGTTGGTCAGCTTGCCATCGACCTTCTGCACCTGCCGCACATAGATGTTGTGGATCATCTCGCGGGTGTCCGGGTCGATCTGCTTGGGGCCGCTCGGGCTGTTCCAGCTAAAGCCTTTCACGGCGGTCATGGCCGCATCGGGATCGAACTTGCCCTTCTGCACTTCCACCATGCGATAGATCAGCCGGATGCCGTCATAAGGCGAAACGTTGTTGACGCCGATCGCATGGTTGGCGCCGAACTTTTCCGCCATGACTTTCTTCAGCGCGACATTCTCCGGATTGGTCAGCCCGCCCGCATAGAAAATCGACGTATAAACGCCGATGATATTGTCGTTATAGGACGGCAGATCGGGATCATCCGTTTCGGCGATGCCGATGATCATCGCCGTCTTGGTCACGCCACGGGCCGCGAGCGCATTGAAGAAACCGATCGCCGGCGCGCCGTTCGGCAGGAAGGTCGCGACGATATCGGGCTTGGCATTGGCGATACGCTCGGCGAAAGCCGCGAAATCGACCGTGTTCAGAGGAATGCGATCCGCCGCGACGATCTCGCCACCGCGCTCCTTGAAGCGCTTGGTGAAGGCTTCCTGCACGTCATGTCCCGGCGCATAGTCCGCCACCGCGATATAGGCGCGCTTCTTGCCGTTATCGGCGGCAAAATCCGCTTGGATGATGGCGGGCTGCCAGAGGTTCTGTCCCGCGCGCACGAACCACGGCGACATTTTCAACAGCGGCGGCGAAGCGGCGACCGACAGCACCGACGGCGTCTTGGTTTCATTGATCACCGGCGCGACCGCCGCCGCCTCAGGCGACAAGAAGAAGCCGGTCAGGATCGACACGCCGTCCTTGACGATGAGCTGTTCGGCCAGGCTCTTGGCGAGCGCCGGGTTCGAGCCGCCGATGTCCTTGTAGACGAATTCAATGGTCTGGCTGCCCGACTTGGTGCCGTACTGCGCTACATAGGCATCGATCGACTCGCGCAACTGCTTGCCGGCCAAAGCGTAAGGGCCGGTGAACTGGCCGATCACCCCCACTTTGACGGTTTGCGCCGCGACGCCGGACAAAGACGCCAAAGCCCCCGCCACGGCCAATGCACCCGCGACGAGGTGCGTTCTGAAACGCTTAGACATGCCAACCCTCCCTCTTAGTCCGATACTTCATGCAGAAAATAAATTTTCGTGCAAACTATTGCCCTGCTTTAGCTACCCGTTTGCAGGTCGACCACATTGCGCGTGGTCAACATCAGATGTTCCTTCAGCAGCGCCACGGCGAGCTCGGTCTGGCGACCGACAGCGGCCTCCATCAACCGGCGATGCTCGTCCTGCGTGTTGCGCGGCTTGACGCGATTGCGAGCCGAAAAGCGGCGATAGCGTTCCGCCTGATCGAACAGGCTCGAACAGGTGGCGATCAGGCGCACGGAACTGGCGGCGGAAACGAGCGCCATATGAAAGCCCTTATGGCGGATGGTCCATTCCTCGTTCCAATGCGCCTCTTCGCGGGCGATCTTTTCCTCGATCCGCTCGAGCTGATGATGGGCGGCAACGATGCGCCCTTCCCACTCGTCGGTTCCCGCCGCGATCGATTGCGCGAACGCCGCCGGTTCCGCCACGAGGCGAAAGCTGGTGATGTCATGTAGATCGGAGGGCGACATGGCGGCCGCGCGAAAGCCGCGATGATCGTCGGCCGTCACCAGGCCTTCGGCCACCAGCCGATTGAGGGCTTCGCGCAAAGGGCTGCTGGAGAAGGAATATTCCTTCTGCAGAACCTCGATCCGCAGCTTCTCGCCGGGTGCGATTTCACCGCGTAGAATCTGATGCCGGAGAATGCGAAACGCCTGCTCCGAGAGCGGCGGCGCCTTCTCACTGCGCTCGACCGAGAGACTGCGGGCACTTTCGGTGTCGATGATGCTCATGGCAGCACAGCCCTAGACAAGCGCCTCTTTCACACGCCGCCGCGTCTCGGCGATCGTCGCGGTGATGGCTTCCACATAGCTTGCCTTGACCTCATCGCCACGGCGACGCTCCTCGCTCGATCCAGCCGCCACACCAGGGAAAGTCAGCGCGAAAATGAAGGTCAGCAACAGGCCGCGATCGGCTTCGCTCATGATATTGGCGATCCAGCCACCGTCGGCCGGATCGATCCGGGTGAAATGAACCTGCACGTCCGGGGTGAACACGATACGTTCGCGCATCACCGTGCCGCGAAGATGGATTTCGCGAATGAAACCGTCGGCGAACCGCTCGATGATCTGGCAATCGTCCATGGCCGGGACGAAGGGCACCGCATATTCGGCCTTCTGAACGAGCCCTTTCCACATCTGTTCGCGGCTGATGACGGCTTTCTCGCCAGGCGGATTGACGTCGAACGTCGCCGCGATCGTGTACATGGACGCGTCTCCCTGTCGCGTTATTCAATGCGCATAAAAATCATTTTTGTGCATGAAATGGAGAGTGTCAAGCGAAAAGCCGGACCCAAGGGCCCGGCTCATTCCTCATCTTTATGCCTATGGAAGACGTGACTGCCCGGCTCAATTCCGCGGCGGCAGTTGAACGAAATCCTCCGCCTGCGCTTTCGACAGCGGCGCGGCCATGTAACGAAACTCGACGGCACTCTTCATGGCGCCCTCAAGGTCGGACACCTGATCGGGGTTGATCCCCTCCTTGGTCACGAATTCCTTCATCGTGCGCTGCGCAACGCGCACCGGAATAGAGGCCCAGTCGGCGTAAGCCTCGACGCCTTGCGGCGTTGCAAACATCCAGTCGACCGTCTCGCGATAGGCCGCCATATAGCGTTTCACCACATCGGGCTTGCCCTTCAAGAGCGCCGCATTGACGATGATCACCCGCGACGTTTGATGCGCCAGGACCGGCACGTCGGACGCGCGCCAGACCGCGCGGATCTTGCCTTCGTCCAAAGCTTCCACGGCAAAGGGCGCGCCAGACCAACCGATATCCACTTGCCCACTCATCACTTGCGTATAGGTCGCCGCACCCGAGCCCGTCGCGGTCGGTTTGAAGGCGACGCCGAGATATTTCTGCATCTGCAGTACCACATTGTGCCCAGACGACCCGACGGTGGAGAAAGCCACGCTCTTTCCAACGGCGTCCTTAGGCTCCCGAACCGGAGAATCCGCGCGCACATACCAGAACAGATTGGAATCCCCGGTATAGCTGGCGCCAATCACGCGAATGGGGGCGCCTTTCGCATAAGCGCCGAGCGCTCCAAGCACGCCGACGCCAACGCCGATGTCCGCGCTGCCGGAAATCACCGCCTGCTGGGTCTCGCCCGTCCCAGCCGTATAAAGAATGTCGAGTTCGAGGCCATGCCGTTTGAAAATGCCGGCTTTCTGCCCAGCCTCCGACACGGCCGATTCCCCAAGCCCTTTGCCACCGATAGCGATCTTCAGCGTGTCCAATGTCTGTCCGGCGGCGATGCCGCCGATCGACAGATTCAGAAGCGCCGCAACGACGGGCGCGATCAACAACCTCATTCCTCTCCTCCCATGGATGCAAACACGAACGGTCTGCTTAAAAATAAGATACGTCAGTTCGAAGAATTCTGCGCCGGCACGAAGCGATAGCCGGGACCCTCGCGAACGACCGTTCCAATGCCCGGTGCGCTAACGTGAACGCCAGCCACGACCAGTCCCTCGCGCGCAATGAGATCGAGCAGCCGCAGACGCGTATCGCGCGCCAGATCCGGATCAAGATCATATTTCACCGCCGTCTCTGGCAGCGGAAACTGGATCGTGGCGAAGTGAACGACGTCGCCCCAGGCTATCAGATCCGGCCCACCCGTCTCGATGCGCCAGCAGGTGTGACCAGGCGTGTGTCCCGGTGCCAAAAAAGGCGAACAGCCAAGAAAGCTTTCGCCATCGCGCATCAGGCGAATGCGATCACGATAAGGCTTCACATCAGCCTGATTGCGCGCCCGCCGCCGTTTGACGTGATCGTTTTCGCCGTCCCTGGGTTCGCCCATCCAGAAAGCGAATTCCGCCTCATGCACGAGCAATGTGGCATTTGGGAAAACCGCATTCATTTCGTCATCGACGAGACCGTCGGCATGATCGGGATGCAGATGCGTCAGCACCACATGGGTGATGGTTTCAGGCGGATAACCCGCCGCGCTCAGTCCCGCAGGCAGGCGGCCCAGTGTCGCCTGCATCTTGGTGCCGCTGCCGCCATCGATGAGAAGGCGCGCGCCCTCGCGCTCAAACACGAAATTATTGACGGGAATGGTCAGCACATCATCATCGGGCGCATCGGAAATGCGCCGTGCAATGTCCCTGTCCAGGCCAATCACATAATCGAGGGAACTTCTCAGCGTGCCATCGCTGATACAAACGATTTCAAGGTCACCGACCTTGTATCTGAGACTCATGTTTCCATCCCGGTTTTAGAAATTTTCCCATCATAGACGGGTCCGGGATGGCGGCGCCAGCGCAACGTCAATCTGCCAATGGAGGGAGATATCAGATTGACGAAGACTGGCCCGCCGCGCGGCGCGCACTCGGGTTAATGGGCCAGCGCTTCTCTCAGGGCCATCCGGCGTTCATGGCGATACATCTCCTTGTAGCTGCGCGGCCCCAGCGGCCCCTGCTCGATCTTGATGCAGCCAAAGACAAGATGATCCGCCGCCAGAATGGTTTCGGAACGCGCCTCGAAATCCTTCAAAGTGGAGACCGTGAATGTGTCGCGCATGCCGGCAGCGCGGGCATGCGCCTCGAAATCCACGCCCTGGTTGGGGATCGGATGACCACCGTTGGCCTCATAGGTCCCGTTCTGAAATACCAAATGCGTGAGATTGCGCGGCGCTACCTGGGCGATCGTCACCAATGTGCCAAGATTCATCAGGAGCGAACCATCGCCATCGAGCACAATCACGCGCCGCTCAGGCCGCGCGAGGGCAAGCCCCAACCCATGCGACGAGGCCAGCCCCATGGCGCCGGATGAAAAATAGTTCAGGGGACGATCGATGATATCGAGCCAATCCGTCGCCGAACTATAGGTAGCAACGACGATCTGATCCGTCACGCGGCGGGACAAAAATTGAAGAGCTTCTCTGCGGTTAATCATTTTGCCTCCGGACGGCCGCCGAGAATAATGGCCTGCGGCCGCGACTCACGCCATGCCGCGTCGATCAGCCCCGAAATCTTCGGCACGTCGTCTTCGGTTTCGATGCTCGTGTGCTGGATGCCCATGGCATCGAGAATGGGCTCGATGATGCGCAGGCCAAACTTCTTCGATTGCGTGGCGGGCACACCAGGCTCTTTGCCGAGCATGCCGATCATGAAACACATCGGCAGTTTCTGCTCGCAAGGCACGCCGCGAATGGCATTCGCCGCGTAGAGAAAACCCGTGTATTGCACCAGGATGAGGGAACGGATGTTGCCATAGGTGAGACCGGCGGCAATACCGAAACATTCGTCTTCCTTGCATACCCGAATCAATCTGAGATCGCGATCCGCGGCGATCGGATAGAGCAGACCGACGGAGGTGTGCTGGTCGGGAACGGAAAGCACGTATTCGATATTGGCTTTCTTGATTTGCGCGATGATGCTGGCGCCACGCGGCGGCCCCGAGACAGCGCCCTCACGCAAGGGCAGCACGTGATCGGCGCCCGGTGCACTCATGCCATTCCTCCCAAAGTCTTTTGATTGAGGTTTCGTCACACATCATGCCTCGCGCGAACTCAGTCGCGCTAGTATTTTGATGTCCCCGCCTCATAACCCCGCGTTATGAGGGTCGATCAACGCGCCGCCATAAGACTCGGACCGCAGAGTTCATGGGCGATCTGGACGAAGGATTTGATCGCCGGCGACATCGGTTCTCCCGTCCGCCGCACGATGCCGATCGGCCGCTGCATCAAAGGTGAAGGAATGTCGATCGCGTGTAAAACACCTTGTTTCACTTCCCGCTCGACACCGAGTTTGGCGATGACGCTCAGATAATCGCTCGATGCAACAACCGCTTTCAAAACGGCGGGATCGCGACATTCCATCTTGCCGACCGGCACAGGCAGTCCCGCCTGTTCGAAATAAAGCCGCAAGCGGTGCTGATTCCAGGTGTTGCTGTCGGCGAACACCCAATCCTCGTCGAGCAGGTCCTCGGGCCGCAGATCGGTTTGTTCGGCGAGCGGATGGCCGGCGCGCATCACCAGCACCAGTTTGTCATCGAAGAGCCATTCGCGGTCCAGACCTTCGCTCGGAAACTCGTTGTACATCATGGCGACGACCACATCGAAATGCCCATCCAGCAGATCGATGAACAGATCCTTGTTCTGCGAGACGATGCGCACCTGCAACTTTGGCCGCTCGCGCGCCAACCGCACGAGCAGCTGTGGCAGAAGCGCGGTGGCGATCTGCGGCGGCGCCGCCACGGTGATGAGACCCTCCGTGCCATTGCGCAGGGAGGCGATGCGACTTTGCGCCTCGGCCATGCCGACGCAGGCAGCCTTGGCGTAGCCCTGCAAACTCTCCGCGTAGAACGTCGGCTTCATGCCTCGACTGACACGCTCGAACAGTTTGACGCCGAGATGTTCCTCAAGTCGTTGAATGCTCTTGGTCAAAGCCGGCTGCGAAATATTGAGGCGCTGCGCCGCCTTCCCCAGACTGCCTTCCTCGATGACCGCCAGCATGTTTCTCAAATGCCGCAAATCCATTGGCTTCGCTCCCTAGGGCCCATCGCGTTTCAATCGATGCGAGCCGGACCTAGATTCTTTTGTTTTTGATGCGTCTTGGCCGCGTTTGGCGACATCAAGCCGTGCAACGCTTTGGCGCAGCCAGCATACCATAACCATCTCGAATGCAATTTCGAAAAACAAAACTCTATGGGAATGAAAAACCGCCCAATCCACGGCTTAGAAGCCGAAAAGCTCGGCCGGATTCCTCACCAAGACGCGTTCGACCGCCGCCTCATCAGGGAGATAGCGTAGCAACAGTCGCACCAGATCCCCATCGTCGGGCATGGGCCCGCCAAGAGAGCCGACATGCGGCCAGTCGCTGCCCCAGATGCAGCACTCGGGCGCGGTATCGTAGAGCAGCCGGCCGATGACGGCGGCATCGTCCCAAGGATAACCGCTGATCGAAAGACGATGCCCGTTCGACAGCATGACCCAGCGATCCTTCTGCTCCAGGATCGAGCGCAGCAATTTCAGGCCGGCCGCGTTGATGACGCCACCCTGATTGAGATGGCCCATGTGGTCGATCACGACGGGCACTTCGCAGCGTTTGATCTCGTCGGCAATGTCGGCAAGCTCGTTGGGACCGCCGAAAATTTTGATGAACCAGCCGAGGTCCTGAACGCGCCGAACCGACCGCCGGAAGCCATCGAGCGTGGGAACGAGGCCGAGCCTCTGCTGAAAATTGAAGCGTGCCGCGCGCACGCCCGCCGCGTCCAGACGCTTCAGTTCGGCATCGCTCACACTATCGTCGACAATGGCGACACCACGCGCCCGAGCTGGCGTCAATTGCGCCAGGGAATCCAAAAGCAGCGTGTGGTCGGTTGTATAGACCGTCGCCTGAACGAGAACGAGACGTTCGAGCCCCACCTGTTCATGCATCAAGAGCGCGTCGGGCAGTTCCGCGACCGGGGCCTCATATAACGGCCTGTCGTGGCGGATGGGATAAGTGGAACGATCCCGCGCATAGACGTGCAACTGCGAATCGCAGCTCCCCCGCGGCAGCCGCAAGGGTTCGTCGGCGAACGCCTCCTCCGCACCGGAAGCACGGGCGGCCTGTCGAGTCATGAATGCCTCCAAATTTGTAACTGGCCTATTTTACCCGCGCGACTTTGGTGGCTTCCGCCAGGATCGCCTTGGTTTTCTCGATGATCTCGGGCGGCGTCGCGAACAGTTCGGCGATGAGGCGCTGTACGTCCTCCCCGCTCGATGGCGTCAGCTTGATATCCGACTTCGCCGCCTCCGCAAGAAGTTCGGGGTCGCGCACCGTTTCATCGAAAGCCTTGCGCAAAGCAGCGACCCGATCGGCGGGCACATCGGGTGTGGTCGCGAACGGTCGGCCGTAGGAATTATCCGCCGACATGAACTTCAGGATCATACGGGCTTCGTCATTGGTGGCGAGATCGGCAAGCAAGGGAACGCCCGCCAATTCCGGGCTCGGCTCCCGGCGCACCTGAACGAGAATGTTGATTTTCTTTTCCACCAGCCAATCGGGCTTGGTGCTGGCCCAGGCCGACCAGGCCTGACACGCCCGCGCGCTTACTTCGCCGCGCTCCATCGCCAGATTGACTTCATTGCCGCCGGGGTAACCGGAGATGATTTTGAACTTGGTGCCCAGCAGCGCATTCATCAGCAGCGGATAATAGACGCAGTTGGTGAATGTGCCCGGCGCACCAACAGTCACCTCGCGCGTCTTCAAATCCGCGAAGGTTTTAACACCGGAGGCCGCCCACGAAACAATCGTATTGGATTCATCGCTCGTATTGCCGATCCAGATGAATTTGCTGGCGTCGAACTGCACGCCCTGCCCGCCCAGCAATTGATGCGTCGGCATGCTTTGCATCACCGCGTGGATCACCGTGCCGTCGCGCGGCGCGATATTGTAAAGCCAGTTCGCCGCCTGCAGACCGACGGCCCCCGGCATGTTGCGTGGCAGGACGGTCGGATGGCCGGGAATATATTTGCCCATGTAGCGCGCGATCAGCCGCGCCCGCGCATCGACGTCGCCGCCAACGCTCGCCGGCACGAGCATCGTCACCGTCTTGCCCGCATAGAATTCGGAAACGGAACTGGCTTTGGCTACATGCGGCAGAACGAGCGACAGAGCGCTCAGGGCGAACAGACTTAACCGTATCCAAAACGGCTGCATCGCGATCTTCCCTCCCCAGGGTTTTTATGGCTTCGGCCGCATGTTCTCCCCGACCGAATGCGCAGCGATGCTAGCCGCTTTTCACCCCCCGAGCCCAATATGAAAATGTCGGAAAGACATAGGCATTGGTTATGCCCAGCGGAGCCTATCTCACGCAGTCGACATAATCGCCGCTCTGGGCGATCCGCCGTTCGATCAAGGCCGCAAGGCGATTGAGGACAGCGCTGGGCTTGGCGGGATTCCGCGCGATGGGATTGGGCAATGCGACCGTCAGCAAGGCCGCCTGGCGACGCGTCAACTCGCGCGCTGAGCGGCCGAAATGATGCTGCGCCGCAGCCTCGGCGCCATAGATGCCAGGCCCCCATTCGACGATGTTGAGATAGATTTCCAGCAATCGCTTCTTTGGCAGGACGGCATCAAGCCAAAGGGCCAAGGGCGCCTCCAGCGCCTTGCGAACAAAGGATCGGCCAGGCCATAGATAAAGGTTCTTGGCCGTCTGCATGGGGATGGTCGAAGCACCGCGCGTCGTTCGGCCATCCATGGTCTTGTCGATCACCGTTTTCAGCCCGGCGAAATCGATGCCGTGATGGCTACAGAACTGACCATCTTCGGACATGATGACACCAGCGCGCAGCACCGGCGCCACCTGGTCGATCGGAAGCCATTGGCGCTGGTAGCCCCGCCCCATCACCAGATCGGCCAGCATCAAAGTCGACACCGGGCGCATCTGCGGGACGACGTAGACGACTGTCAGAACCAAGGGCAGAAGCGCGATCAGCAGGCCAAGGAGAACCAACCGGCGCAGCCACAGCCTGAAGCCGCCTCGCTTGGTTCCACGCTGGCGTGCTGGCATCGCTGGTTCCGCTGCGTTCCTGCTGTGTCCTGAACCGGCATAAAGACAGCGAACGGATCAGGCAATCGCGGCGAGCGTGTCACCCACGCTCCTCCTGCCAATCCGATTATCGCGTACGTTGCTGTTGTTGCTGCTGCGGCGGCTGGCGCGGCGCCAGCGGATCCGGCGGATTCAACTGCCGCGGCTGATAGTTCGTGCGCACCAGCTTGCCGTTCTTTCCCAACAGAATGAACAGGCGATTGCCGGTGTCATCTTGCACCCCGTAAATATCCTGCGCCGTATCGCCAAAACCGCTTGATGATTGCGACATCAGCTTGCAACCCAAAATACGCTGGACATCGCTGAGCGTAGCCCCTGGCCGAAGCTGCGCGGCTTTCTCCTTACTGATAAGGCAAGGCGTTTGGGCCTGAGCGACCGACGCTCCCGTGAGCGCCAAAAGCAAAGCTGGAACGAACGTTTTCATTTTCCTCACAATCCAATTCTGATCGTGTCGTTTCCCGTCCGGCCCCGCGCATAGAACAACGAGGCTCGAAGCGAATCCGCTTCATAGGACATAACACATGAACAGAAGATGAGAGCGCGCGGCGCGGTGCTTTTGCGCACAGACCAAGCAATTATCTAGTTATTTCATGAATTTAAAAGATCTTTGATTCACGGCCGCCTACGTTTTAACTTGGCTTTTTCTCGATTGGTCAGGTTTCGAGACCAGCTGCCGAAGTGACGAATGGGTTCTGATGATCAGCCTTGGCAGTTCGGCTTGGGGAACATAGTTCCTGGCGACATACGAACGAACCAAAGTTGCAGCCACCCTGAGCAGCCGATCCTGATTCAAATCCATGCCTCATGAATGACAAGCGCAAAATCTGCGCTCGCCTGAAATTCCGATGCAAAGTGCATCGCCCCAGCTTTTACCACTGATAGCGAACCGCGCCCTTGCCGGCGTAGCTGTTGCCGCGGCCAGAGAACTCACCCTCGAAAGTGGCCATGATCGACCATCCGCTCGGCCACTTGATCTCGGCTCCCGCCGAGACCAGCGCGGCGTTGCGCGCTTGCGCGGCGCCATTGACCACGAAGCTCGACGCGGGAAGGTTGAGGAAGGACGCCGAGACCGAGCGATCCGGATTGAAGTTATGCGCCCAGGCGAGGCGACCGCGCAGCCAAAGGGTGGCAGCCCCCACATCGATCGCCGAGTCGCCACGAACGCCAAGCTCTGTCCGCCAGGCCGTGACATTCTTCGACGCATAGTTGAGCGCGAAGAGACCCGGGCCGGTGACCGCCTGCTCGCTGTAATTCGGCAGAGAGACATTGGTGAATTGGCCGGCCGCATAGGGCGTCAAGCTCCCGAACGGCGAGGCGATACGATAGCCACTTTCGAGCCGACCGGAGAAACTGTTGGCGCTGAAGCGGGCACGCAGCTGGTCGAACATGACGCGTCGGTCAGTGGTTACGTCCTGCCAGCCATAAGCGAGCGAGCCCGCGACATAGAGGGCGCCAAAAGTCTGGCGGCCATAGAGACCGGCCTGGAAGACATTGGAGGAACCGCTGCCCAGGCCATTGGCCAGATGATAGCTGGTACCGGCCCCGCCGAGAGCAAAACCGACGACCGTATCCGGCGAAACACGATAATCCGCGCCGGCCGCCATGCCATAGATGCCACCGACAGTGCTGTTCGAACCGACAAGGCCATTGCCGCGCGTCGTCTGCGTGCCGCCATAGCCGGCCGCCCAGACGCTCCAGCGCGGCTGCATGGCGACCATGATCGGCTGCGCGCCACGCGGCAAGGACGCATAGGCCATCGGCACCATGGCCGTGGCGCGACCGCCGGCATAAGGATCGGTCATCAGGTTGAGGAACCGATCCATCACATTGAACGTGCTCTGCTGCACGCCCGTGGCGGATTCACCCGAAGCCTGCGTGAGCCCCGTCGGCCCGAGCGCGCCGAAGACCAGGGGAATGCCGCCAGCAAAATTGAAGGAATTCACCAGTGCGCTGGCCACACGTGTTTGATTGAACGTCAGGCCACCACCGAAACTCGGCGCGGTTGGTGGCGTGTAATTCAATGTCAGATCGAGATAGGCATTATTGGTGTCGTAACTCAGCGCCGACGAGAAGTTCGTCGGCAGATTGGTGTTGACCGGGCCCGAGAACGTGCCGTTCACGCCGCCGGCTGCGTTGAGCACGGTATAGCGCTTGTTCACATAAGAACCCGGATCGTACATCGCCGCGAGCGACGCCCCGTTCAAGGTCGCGGTACCCGAGACATTGACGCGATCGGCATTCGAGGGCGAGACCTCGACCCGATAAGTCGATCCGGCCTTGAAGGTCAGATCGCCCTGCACCGTGAGCAGGCCGATGGAATTGCCCGGCGCCAATGTGCCGCCGGCATTGATAACCGTGCTGCCGACCATGCCATTGCCCGCCAAGGTGGCACCGCTATTGACGGTCAGCAACGAGGACGAAGCGATCGAACCGTTCACCGACAACGTGCCGTCATCGACCGTGGTTGCACCGGTGTAGGTATTGATACCAGACAGGGTCAGCTTGCCGGTTCCCACCTTGATCAGCGAGGCGCCCGTGTAGCCGCCCGTGCCGCCATCGGCGATCACACCGCTAACTTCAGTCGACAGATTGTTACCGCCGACCGTCAGTTCCTTCCCGCCGAGATAGAATGTGCCGTCGCCAGCGATTGAACCGGCAGTAAGCTTGTTGCCGCTGCTCGGACCGGTCGTCATCGAGAGGTCGAAGACCGCGCTGGCGCCATTGTTGATCAACTGCGCATCGCCGGGCGTCGAATTACCATCGAACAACACATTACCGCTGTTGATGATGACGGCGCTGCCGGCCGTCGTATTGGCATCAAACGTGAGCTGGCTGGCATTGATGATGGTCGCATGGCCCGCAGTGGCCTGCGAAGTGATCCACATGAAACCATCATTGGTAATCGTGGCACTACCCGCTGTACTGGAGCCATGGAATTCCAGCTTGTGGACATTCGTAATGGTCGCATTATCAGCCGTAGCTTGGTCGGCAAATACGAAATTCCCATTATTGGCGATGGTGGCGTTACCAGCGGTCGCGCTATCGGCGAACGAGAGCGAGCCCTGATTCGTGATCGTCGCGCTGCCGCCCGTGCTGCTGCCGGTGAAATCGATCTGAGCGCCACCACGATTCGTGATGATGGCGCTGCCAGCACTGGCATTTTGCGCGAACGATATGACGCCATCGCTGCCGATCGTCGCGTTCCCGGCGGTGCTGCTGGCCGAGAAATCCATCCGGCCCCCAACCGTATTGGCGATCGTTGCATGCCCCGCGGAACTGCTGCCTTCAAAAGTGAAATACTTGTTATTGGTTATATTCGCGGTACCCGCAGTGGCATTGTCGAAGAACTGCAGCGTGCTGTCGTTGGTGATGGTGGCGCTACCTGCCGAACTGCTGTCGAGGAAGGCGAGCGGGACGGGGATGAAGGTGTTAGGGTCGCCGTTTTGGATGACCGCGTTTCCAGCGGTGCTGGTGTTGTTGAAAACCAGAGGCCCCCGATTGTTGATCTGAGCATTGCCCGCGGTGCTGGCGTCGCGGAAATCCATCATGCCGGAATTGACGATAACCGCGTTACCAGCCGTGCTGGTGTCGAAGAAAGACAGGGTACCGGTATTCGCGATGTTGGCGGTGCCGGCACTCGTGGCGTTGCGGAAGTTCGTGGCGCCGCTGTTTGCAATATTGGTAACGCCGCTCATGTCGGCATTGAAGACCTCGAATGTTCCGCTGATACCAACTGTGACATTCCCTACGATGGAGCCCGTGAGGCCGGCATTGCCGATCTGCAAGGTGCCCGCATCGATCGTCGTCCCGCCGGTATAAGTGTTGGCGGCCGTCAGGATCAGCGTGCCGGCGCCGGCCTTGGTCAGGCTGGTGCCGCTCCAGCCCGTTGCGGGATTGGCCGCCTGGTCGGTGAGCGCCACGCCGACCGTGAACGCGTCGGTGGCATTGGTCAGCGTGAAGGTGCCGTGAGCGAGATTATTGCCCGCGAACCAGCTCAGACCATAGCTCGCCAGATACTGCAGATTGTCGGCAGATTTGCGTGTCGACACGGTGAGATAATCCACCGAACCGCTGAACCCGCCGACAGTGACGGGGGCGAAGTCGCCAGTGATCCCCGAGCGGGTGTCGATCAGTACCTTGTCGAGCTGGCTCGCATCGTTAATGCCGTTGATATTGAATCCAACATTATTGCCGATCAGCACGCGTTCCGCCGAGAGCGCCGGGCTGTTGGAGCCGACGCCGATGGACAGGCCGGTGTTGTCGGCGAAAGTCACGTCCTGCGCCACATTCAAAGTGGCAGGCGATTCGATCGCCAGCGTGCCACCGTTGACCTTCACATTGCCGCCAACGTTGTTGCTGCCACCTGCACCGCCGCCGCCGAACTGCAACCGGCCACTCGATATGATGGTGTCGCCGCTATAGCTGTTCGTGCCGGTTAGGATCGTCGTGCCCGCGCCGATCTGCTGCACCTGACCGCTGCCCGAGATGCTGCCCGCGAGCGTCAGCGTGCCGGTCCGGTTGAAGGCAAGCACGCTATTGTTGAAGACATCGCCGGCGATCGAGCCGGTACCACCGCCGTTGCCGATCTGCAGGGTGCCGTCGTCGATCGTCGTGCCACCGCTATAGGTGTTGGCACCGATCAAGGTCAGCGTGCCCGTGCCCGTCTTGACCAGCGAACCGCCCGCACCTGAAATGACACCGCCCACTTCAGTCGAGCTGTTGTTGGAGCCAACCGTCAGCTCATTGGCGCCCAGATCGTAATTACCCGCACCCGCGATCGAGCCGGCGCTGATCTTGCCGTCGCCATTGGTGCCTGTCGTCGTCGCAAAGTTGACCGTCCCGCCTGCATTATTGACAAAGACGGCATTGCCGCCCGTGCTGCGATCGTAGAAATTCACGTTCAAATCATTGGTGATGGTAGCGTCGCCGGCTGTAGCCGTATCGTTGAAGAGTATGGCGCCAGTGTTGGTGATATCAGCATTGCCGGCCGTACTGGCGTTGCTGAAGATCAAAGTCGACCGATTGGCGATGCTCGCACTACCTGCCGTGCTCGTATCCTTGAAAAACACATTGAAATTATTGGTGATGGAGGCGGCGCCAGCGGTGCTGGTATCAAAAAAGGACAGGATGCCGTCGTTCGTGATTCCGATGCCGCCGGCGCTATTGCTGTTGCGGAAATTCGTGGCGCCCGCATTCAAAATGTTGGCGACGCGGCTCATGTCCGCGTTGAAGATTTCGAAGGTTCCATTGGTGCCGACGGTCACATTCCCCACGACACCGCCGACGCGCGTGCCGGTACCAAGCTGCAAAGTGCCGCCGTTGACCGTCGTGCCACCGGTATAGGCGTTGATCTCCGACAGCGTCAGCGTGCCTGTCCCGATCTTGACCAGCGAGCCTCCAGCCCCCCCGATGACACCGCTGACCTCCGTGGAGAGATTATTCGATCCGACGGTCAGCTCGTTAGCGCCGAGGATGAAACCGCCGTCGCCGGCGATGGAACCGGCGGTGAGTTTATTGTCGCCGTTCGGGCCCGTACTGCCGGAGAAATCGATCTGCGCCCCGGCGCCATCGTTGATGAGCTGCGCATTGCCGCCCGTCGACTGCCCCATGAAGCTGACGGTGCTGCTGTTGCTGATGCGGGCGCTATCGGCGGTGCTAGAATCGAGAAAAGCCAGATTCTTGCTATTGGTGATATCCGCGTTGCCCGCCTTGGCACTGCCGGTGAAATCAACATACTCGCTATTGATGATACGAGCGTTGCCGGCCGAGCTGCTGTCGCTGAAATAGACACCATAAGTGTTGGTGATGGTCGCGCCTGAGGCGACGCTGTTGTCAGCGAACCTCAACCGGCCAGTATTGGTGATTGTGGCGCCGTTGGCCGCGCTGCTACCGACGAACGCCATGAGGTTGTTGTTCGTGATGGTGGCGGGGCCGGCAGTGCTGGTGTTACGGAAATACAGATTACCGTCGTTGGTGATCGTGGCGTTACCGGCCGTGCTGGCATCGCGGAAGGATACATCGCCGGTATTGGTGATAGCGGCACTGCCCGCAGTGCTCGTATCATTAAAATACAGGGAGAGATTGTTCGTGATTGTCGCCTGCTCGGCGGTGCTGGTGCTACCGAACGATAGAACGCCGCTATTGACGATAGTACTGGCGCCGGCGGTGCTGGCATTGTTGAACGACAGGTTGCCGTTACTGCTGTTGGTGATGCTCGCAAAGCCTGCGCTGCTGGCGTCGAAGAACGACACGTTGCCGCTGTTGGTGATCGTCGCGGAGCCCGCCGTGCTGGTGTCGTAGAAGGAGAGGCTATTGCTATTCGTGATGGCTGCATTGGCGGCGCTGCTGGCGTTACGGAAGTTCGTCTTCCCCACATTCAAAATGTCGGTGACCCCGCTCAGATCGGCATTAACGACTTCCAAGACGCCGTTGGGATACGTATCGATGCGCCCCACGATGGCGCCCGTATTGCCGGCATCGCCGATCTGCAAGGTGCCGTCATTAACCGATGTACCACCGGTATAGGTATTGCGCGCGGTCAGGATGAGCGTGCCGGCGCCGGCCTTGACCAGGTTCGTACCGCTCCAACCCGTCGCCGGGTTCGCCGCTTGATCGCTCAGCGCCACCCCGACGGTGAAGGTGTCGGTGGTATTGGTCAGCGTGAAGGTGCCATTGGCGAGATTGTTGCCGGCAGTCCAGGTCAGGCCATAGCTGGCGAGATATTGCAGATTGTCGGCCGATTTGTGGGTGGACAGAGTGAGATAATCCACCGTGCCGGTGAAGCCGCCGACGCTGACGCTGGCAAAGTCGCCGGTGATGCCGGAGTTGGTGTTGATCAACACCTTGTCGAGCTGGCTCGCGTCGCTGATGCCGCTGAGGTTGAAGGAGACGCCGTCGCCGATCGCGACACGATCAGCAGAGAGCGCGGGGCTGTTCGCCCCGGCGACGATGGACAGCGCGGTGCCATCGGAGAAGGTCACATTCTGAGCAACCTTCACCGTTGCCGGCGTGTAGATCGCCAGCATGCCGGTGTCCACGATCAGATTGCCGCCGATGGTATTGATGCCACCGGCGGTGCCGTCACCGAACTGCAACCGACCGCCATAGATGAAGGTGTCACCGCTATAGGTGTTGGTGCCGGTGAGGATCGTCGCGCCGGTTCCCGCCTGATATAACGCACCGCTGCCGGAGATATTCCCGGCGAACGTATAGGCATCGCTCCGGTTGAAGGTGAGCGAGCTATTGTTGACGATATTGCCGAGGACCGAGCCGCTCGTCCCGCCATTGCCAATCTGGAGCATGCCATCGTTGATGGTCGTGCCGCCCGTATAAGTGTTGTCGCCCGACAAAGTCAGGCGAGCACCACCGACCTTGACCAGCGAACCGCCGACACCCGAGATGACGCCGCTGACCTCGGTCGCGCGATTGTTGCCGCCGACCGTCAGCTCATTGGCGCCCAGGATGAACGAACCGGGCCCGGCGATCGAACCGGCGGAAAGTTTATTGTCGCCATTCGGCCCCGTGCTGGCGGAGAAATCCGTCACCGCGTCGAATCGACTGTTGATCAGTTGCGCATTACCGCCCGTCGCGTTCTGCCGGAAGGCGAGAATGTCGCCGTTGCGGATCGTGGCGCTTCCAGCCGAACTGTTGCCGGAGAAGTATAATTCTTGGCCGTTGTAAATGGTGGCGTAGCCGGCCGTGCTGTTATCGAAAAACTCGATGGATTCGTTATTTTGGATGGTCGCGTTACCGGCCGAGCTCCTGTTGTTGAAATAGAGTGCAGAATAGTTGTTGATACGGGCGTTTTCAGCGGTGCTGTCGTCTTTGAAATAGAGCTTGTTGACATTGTTGATTTCCGCACTGCCCGCCGTGCTCGTGTCACGGAATTCAATCGTCCCGACCGTGTTGTTGGCGATCGTGGCGTTCCCTGCCGTGCTGCTACCTTGAAAATAGAGAAATGCGGGGGGATTGGTGCTGTTGGTGCTATTGGTGATGGTGGCGGAACCGGCCGTGCTGGTGCCGTAAAAATACGCCGTGCCATCATTGCCGATGGAAGCGCCGCCCGCCGTGCTGCTGTCGAAGAAGAGCAAGTTTCCAGAATTGGCGATGGTGGCCGTACCGGCCGTGGCATTCCCACGGAATGCGACGATTCGGCCGTTATTGTTGGTGATCGTTGCCGAACCTGCCGTGCTGGTGTCGAAGAAGGCCAGATTGCCGGCGTTCGTAATGCTCACGTTCTCGGCGCTGCTCGCATTGCGAAAGTTCGTGAACCCCACATTCAAAATGTCGGTGACGGCACTCATGTCGGCATTGACGATTTCCAATGTGCCGTAGGGATACGTATCGATGCGCCCGATGACGGCCCCTGTATTGCCCGCATCGCCGAGCTGCAAGGTACCGTCGTTGACCGTTGTGCCGCCGGTATAGGTGTTCTGGCCGGTCAGGATGAGTGTGCCGGCGCCGGCCTTGACCAGGTTCGTGCCGCTCCAGCCTGTCGCCGGATTCGCTGCCTGATCGGTCAGCGCCACTCCGACGGTGAACGCGTCGCTGGCATTGGTCAGCGTGAAGGTACCATGGGCAAGGTTGTTGTGAGCGAACCAGCTCAGACCGTAGCTGGCAAGATATTGCAGATTGTCGGCCGATTTATGGGTGGACACCGTGAGATAATCCACCGTGCCGGTGAAGCCGCCGACTGTGACATTCGCAAAGTCGCCGGTAATGCCGGAATTGGTATTGATCAGCACCTTATCGAGCTGGCTCGCATCGCTGATGCCGCTGAGGGAGAAGCCAACACTATTGCCGATCTGCACGCGATCGGCCGACAAAGCCGGGCCGTTCGCGCCGGCGACGATGGACAGATTGGTATTGTCGGCGAAAGTAACAGCCTGCGCGACATTCACGGTCGCCGGCGACTGGATCGCCAACGTGCCACCGTTCACAAGCACATTCCCGCCGAGCGTGTTGATACCGCCCGCGCTGCCGTCACCGAATTGCAACTGACCGTTGGAGATAATGGTGTCGCCGGTATAGCTGTTCGTGCCCGTCAGGATCGTCGTACCGGAACTGCCCTTCCGCACCTCGCCGCTACCGGAGATATTGCCGGAGAACGTGTATGTATTGGAGCGAGCGAAAACGAGTGCGCCGTCGTTGACGACATCACCGATGATCGCACCCGTCGTGCCGCCCCAGCCGATCTGCAGGGTACCGCCCGTAATCTTCGTGCCACCGGTATAGGTATTGCTATTATTTAGGATCAGTAGCCCTGACCCGGCCTTGACCAGCGAGCCGCCGACGCCCGAAATAACGCCGTCCACCACGGCGAATGAACTTCTGGAATCCACCGTCAGCTCATTGGCGCCCAGAAGGAAGCTGCCCGCTCCCTGGATCGATCCAACGCTGATCTTCCCATCGCCGTTGGGGCCGGTCGTGCCTGAGAAATCGACCGAACCTGCACCGCCGTTGATAATGAGGGCATTGCCGGCGGTGCTGCGGCCATAAAAGTTCAGGCTAATGTTGTTGTTGATGGTAGCGTTACCGGCCGTGCTGGAATCGGAGAACTGCGTCACCCAATCGTTGGTGATGGTGGCGCTCCCCGCCGTGCTGGTTCCGGTGAAGCTCAGGATGCTGTTATAGTTAGCGCTGGGGTTCTTGATCGTGGCCGTACCAGCCGAACTGCTGTCCGCGAAAGTAAGATAAGCTTCGTTGGTGATGACCGCATTGCCGGCCGAGCTGGCGTTTTGAAATGTCGTCTGTTGCAGGTTTCTGATGGTGGCTGTGCCACCATTGCTGCCGGTGGAAAAAGTCAGATTTCCAGCGTTGGTAATGGTCGCGCCATCGGCTGTAGAGCTTCCCGCAAAGGCGAGAGTCCCGCCACCATTGTTGACGATCGTAGCCGTGCCAGCCTTGCTGTTGGTGCTGAAGGACAGACTTGAATTGTTCGTGATCTGGGCATTGCCTGCGGTGCTTGTCCAGCCGAAATCGATGGTGCCGTTGTTGGTGATGGTGGCATCACCCGCCGAGCCACTGAGATAGAAATCGATTCTGGCACCAGCGTTGTTGGTGACGACGGCCTGCCCCAACGTGGTCTGGTCGTAGACATACATCCGGCTGTTGTTGGTAATGGTCGATGTGCCGCCGGTGCTATAGCCGAAGAAAGAGAGGGAGTAATTGTTGGTGATGTTGGCGGAAGCAGCCGTGCTGTAATCGCGGAAGCCCATAACGCCACCATTGTTGATGGTGGCGCTCCCCGCGCTGGAATAGCCGTTGAAGTAAAAGCGACCATTGAGGCCGGTTTGGCTGATGGTGGCGTTCCCAGCCGTGCTTGAGTCATTGAAACTTAGGTCACCGCTACTGGTGATAGTAACAGCGCCCGCACTCGCGCCGAGGAAAAAATTGGTGCTGCCGCTATTCGAAATGCTCGTGATGCCGCTGGTGTCGGCTTTGATGATATTGAACGTGCCCTGCGCCCCCACGGTGACAGCACCGACGATCGAGCCCGCCGTGGGAGAGATATAACTGCCGAGCTGCAAGGTGCCGCCGTTGACCGTCGTGCCCCCGTCATAAGTACTGGCGCCCGACAGGGTCAGCGTTCCAGTGCCTGTCTTCACCAGCGAGCCGCCGGCGCCCGAGATCACGCCGCTCACCTCGGTCGAGAGATTGTTCGAACCGACCGTCAGTTCATTCGCGCCGAGAATGAACTGGCCACGACCATCGATAGAACCGGCGGAGATCTTATGGTCGCCGTTCGGGCCTGAGGTGCCGGAAAAATCGATCACCGAGCTGGAATAAATATTGTTGAGTGCCGCACTGCCCGCGGTTGAATTGTCATTGAAGTAGAGCGAATCGACATTGGAGATCGTGGCGCCAGCAGCCGAGCTGTTGTTCGCAAAGACCATATTCTTATTGTTGGTGATGCTGGCGGTGCCGGCCGTGCTGGTGTCGTAGAATGTAGTTTGAAGATTGTTGTGGATGCGGCCAGTACCGGCAGAACCGGCACCCTGGAAGTTGAGCGTTTTGTAGTTGACGATGACTCCGCTGCCGGCATTGCTGTTGCCGCGGAAAGTGACCAGACCATAGTTTGTGGTGATTGCGGTCCCGGCTGTGCTGGTGCCGGAGAAATCGATCGTTGCGTTATTATTGTTCGTGATAAGGGCATTGCCGGCCGAAGCATTGCCGTCGAACGTCACGGCACCGTTGCTCGAAATGGTGCCGCCAGCGGTGCTGCTGTCGTTGAAAAAGAGCTTACCATTAAAGCCATTGTTAATGGTGGCGGTGCCCGCCGTGCTGGTGTTTTTGAAGTAAAGGTAATTGTTGTTGGTGAGGGTGGCATTCCCGGCGGTGCTGGTGTCGTAAAAGGTGAGGTAAGCGTTATTGGTGATTCCTGCGTTACCGGCCGTGGCGGCGTTGTAGAAATTCAGAGTCGCATTGTTGGCGATGGCCGCGTTGCCGGCCGTGCTGTTATCGCTGAAGGATGCGCTGGCGGAATTGTCGATGATGGCACTGCCGGCCGTGCTCGTGCCGGCGAAAGCCAGAGTCGAGAGATTGCCGATGTTGGCGGCGCCGGCCGTGCTGGCGTCTTCAAAAGCCAGCAGGCCACGATTGTCGATCGTGGCAGTGCCTGCGCTCGTGCTGTTATAAAATCTTGCGCTACCGCGGTTCGTGAGGCTGGTGATGCCGCTGGTGTCCGCGTTGACGACCCAGAGCGTGCCAGCCGGATCGACTGTGACCGCACCCGTAATCGTTCCCGTGTTGGTGGACGTGCCAAGCTGCAAGCCACCAGCGCTCACCATGGTGCCGCCGGTATAGGTATTGGTTCCAGATAGAGTCAGCGTGCCCGTGCCGATTTTCACCAGCGAACCGCCGACACCCGAAATGATGCCGCTCACCTCGGTCGAAAGATTGTTCGAGCCGACGGTGAATTGCTTGGCTCCGATGACATAATTGCCGGCGCCCTCGATCGAACCGGCCGTCATCTGAGCATTGATCGCGCCCGAAACGTCGACCACCCCGCCAGCCTCGGTGATGAAACGCGCGCTGGCACTACTCGCATTGGCGAGGAATTGCGTCATGCCGCCATTCGAAGTCGTGATCGTCGCCGTACCGGCGGTGCTGAAACTGTCGAAGATCAGGCTGCCGCCGTTGGCGATGGAAGCACTTCCCGCCGAACTGACGCCGTAGAATGCCAAACTGTTCTTATTCGTGATCGCGGCACTGCCGGCTGAGCTTGAGTCGTAGAATTGCAGAAGGGACAGATTGAGGATTTGGGCGTGGTCGGCAGAGCTGGAACCCTGGAAGTTAAAGATGTCGTTGCTGTGCGTAATGTTGGCTGTGCCAGCCGTGCTGCTGCCGTTGAAGACCAGGTAGCCATTGTTATTGATGGTGGCGCTACCGGCCGTGCTCGTGTCATCGAATTCCAGGTTGCTGCCGTTGTTGATCGTCGCGGCACCAGCACTGCTGGAATTTACAAAATACAGATCCCTATTGTTATTTAAGGTGACGCTGCCACCGTTGACGACGATGCCAGCACCCGTGAATTTCAAATAGGCGCTGGTCGCATTGGTGATGGTGTAGTTCGAAGCACCGGCGTTAAATGTCCATCCGCCGATATTAATGCCGCCATCCGGGGGGGCGCCCCCGATCGTGATGCTTGTCCGGGCTGAGGCACCAAAGAAGGCGGTGCCGGTCGGCATCGCACCGGTGCTCCAGTTGACGCCACCGGTATAGACACCCGAAAAACTTCCGGTCCAGGTGGCGTCCTGCGCCTGCACTGGCCTGGCGACCGGCAGCACCCCGGCCATGACCAAAGCGGTTGACGCCAGCAGCGCGAGCCGCAACCCGCGCGCTGCCTGAAATCGATCCCGTACGGTCCCCAACGCGTCCCCCATTCCATCACGCAGCCGCCATCGGCCAGCCAGCCGAAAGAGCTGTGTCAGCGTCGGAGTCATCTCATCGTGGAGGGGGAACGTCTTGATAAGCGGGCGATATCATTCTGAAAATTTCTGATATTTTGGGTTCGGAGCCGCCAACGAGGTCATTTCGATAAACATCCGTTGTATGAGGCGGTTGGAGAGTGGCTTGGGGGATAGGGTGTACCGTTTCATCGGTTTTGAGCTGGACTCGCAGCGCGCCGAGCTGCGGGGCCCTGACGGCATTATGGTCAAGCTCCGGCCGAAGACCTTTGAAATGCTGCGCCTGTTCGCGGCCAATCCTGGCCGCGTCCTCAGCAAGCAGGAGCTGATGGAAGCCGTCTGGCCGAACGTTCACGTCGGCGAGGACAGCCTCTTCCAATGCATCCGCGAGCTGCGCACCGTGCTCGGCGACGAGCGCCGGCAGATTATCAAGCTCGCCGCCGGCGGCGGCTATCGGCTGACGGTGGAGGTCGAGCCACCGCCCCAACCGGCGGCCCAACCGCTAGCCGAACCTGCCGGTTTCCTGGCGCCTGCTGAGGCGCCTCTCTCCGGGGCCGCCGATGCCAAGCCGGTGCCGGCACCACGACCCCTCTTCGATTTTCGGGGATGGGCGATCACCGCGGCCGGCCTCTGCGCGGTCATCGGATTGGCCGTCGCCGCACCGGTCTTGCGGCCGGACCTGATCTTCAAGCGCCCGCCGCCGGTCGTCGCCATCATGCCGATTGCCGCCGCGAGCCCTGATACCCGCGACATGGCAATGGCGGCGGAGGTGACCGTCCGGCTCGCCGACGGCTTCGCCAAGATCGATAATATCAGGATCGTCGTGCCCCAATCCTCAGGGGTACGGCCGGAAAGCGCGGCCCTGCCTGCGGCGCCAGCCGATTTCGAAATACGCGGTGAATTGCAGCACAGCGACCGGGCCTGGATTCTACGCGCGCGCATCATCAAGACGGCGACCGAGGAGGTGCAATCGGTCGCGACCGTTTCGGTCGACCTGGATGAAATGGATGCGCAATTGCAGCAGTCCCGGCTTGCCGCCGGCGTCGGCCACCCCCTGGCGCGCAGCCTGAATGATTTTCTGGAGGCAAGCGCGGCCTCCACGAAAGGAAACGCGTCGGCCGGAAAGGTCGTCATCGAACAAGCCATCGCTTCGATCAATCAAACGACCGAAGAACGCTTCGGCATGGCGCAGGCAATGCTAAAAAAGGCGCTCGCCGACGAACCCGACAACGTCGATATCGCCGTCGCACTCTCTTCGCTGCAACTGCGTGGCATCCAGTTGCGCTGGTTCAAACCGGAAGAAGCGCTCGCGATCGAAGCCCAGACCAGCGCGACGCTTGAGCGCGCGTTGCGCGCGCGGCCCCATTCCATCGCTGCGCTGGAAACCTATTGCCGTCTTCTCAGCGCAACGAACCGTTTCGTCGAAAGCCTCGTCACCTGCGCCAAAATCTTGAGCTTCGATCCCTGGAATGGTGGCGCGCTCTATCTGACCGGCCTCGGGCAGATTTATCTCGGCCGCTTCGAAGATGCGCTTGCCACGTTCCAGCAGGCCGATCGTTTCGACACGCCGCGCGTATCCCGTTGGACATGGCTTCTCGGCGCGGGATGGGCGAACCTTCTGATGGGGCGCGGCGCAGACGCGGCTCCATGGCTCGAACGGTCCATCTCCATCACGGCAGGGTCTGGCCGCACGCATATGATGCTGGCGGCCGCCTACCAAGAAATAGGCAAGACCGATGAAGCCAGAACGGCCATGCAGGAAGGATTGAAAATGCGGCCTGGTACCACAAGGCTCAATATTGCGCCGCCGAACAAGAACAGCAGTCCCGTCTATCTCTCGGCAACCGATCGCGTCATTCAATTCATGGTCGATGCAGGATTGCCGGAGCGATGAACTGAACCACGCTCCTGTTCATATCATATGCCATTGATATGAATTTTCGCGCCGACCTCTCCCTGCGTCTATAGAATTGAAGAAATCATCCTGCAGATGTATCAGGCCGGATGGCCCAACTGTATCAAATACGGCCCCGAAACCGTTAAATGATATCGTTCGCCAGAATTCTCTCGACAAGCGCGAGATTGAGCCTACCCTCAATCCATCGTCGGACGGACATCATCAGGCCCTGACGACTGTCAGCACTTGCGCTTTCGCCTGTCACCAAACAGCGGAGCGGCACGATGCTTCCTTTTATTCCCGTATACGCGCTCTATTTCACCAATGAACTCGGCTTCGAACTGAAGAACGAGATCATCATCGACGCCTCAAATGATGTTGAAGCGAGCGAAAAGGCTGAAGCGATCCTAGCACTCAACGCGAGAACGGCCGCCGTTCTTTGCGCCGACCAGCGCATCATCCGACAATTTACCGTGCAGCCGGAACCGCGATCGGACAGATCCGTGAGACGGCACGCACGCGAGCTGGCCGTGGGCATACGCGATCAATGAGGTAGAACAAGATCCGGCGTAGGGGTCTGAGGCTGGCACGGCTCACGGAACAGTTGACCAGCACAGACGTTTTGCCCAGGGGTGCCCCAACAAGGAAGCATCTCAGGCGCGATGGCCGATCAAGCCCATAGGCTCGAATGCGCGATCCATGCTCTGGCACCGCAGTGTAAACACTGCGGCACCCGTATCGTTGGGCACGGTCTCGAAAAAGACGGCACATTCTACTGTTGCGACCATTGCGCCGGTCAAGACGGCATCTCGGGACTTTGAGATCGCGTCTAGTCCCAGTTAGCGAGCAAAGGATTGCCCTTATGTCTCTTACCGTCATCGCTTTGAACTGCACATTGAAGCGCGGAGACGAAGACTCTTCAACAGACAAGCTGCTCCAGGAAGCCCTCATTGAATTCCAGAAATTGGGGATTGAAGGCGACCTTGTGCGCATCGCCAACCTCGACATCAAACCAGGCGTGACCTCGGACGAGGGCGATGGCGATGAATGGCCGCAACTGCTCGAGCGCATCCTTGCCTCCGATATCCTCTTGCTCGGAACGCCCGTCTGGCTGGGCCAGCCGTCCAGCGTCGCGAAACGGGTGGTCGAACGAATGGATGCATTTTTCGGCGAGATGGATCGCAACAATCGCATGCCATCCTATGGCAAAGTCGCGGCAATAGCGGTTGTTGGCAACGAGGACGGCGCGCACCATTGCCATGCGGAATTATTCCAGGCGCTCAATGATGTCGGGTTTACCCTCGCGCCCGGAGCGGGGACATATTGGGTCGGAGAGGCGATGGGCTCGATCGACTACAAGGATTTGACCGTGCCCGTCAAAAAGACACGGGAGACGACAGCGATCCTTGCCGCGAACGCAGCGCACCTCGCCACTCTCTTGAAAGCTTCCACTTATCCAGGAGTTCGCAGCAAACCGAGCTAAATCGACCTTAGTCAAAATCACTGTTATGCGCCACGGCACGACGCCCCTTGTGTGGCGCCATCGGCCTCGAACGATCCATGCGCTGGCGGCGATGATGCCGATGGCGACGATATTGAACGGCGCCATCTTCTCCACGGCAGATACGCGATAACTGGCGCGCGAGCGATCCGGTCAGATATTCGCGAACACGGGCACGACTGTGCCCCGCGGCAACGAGGCCTCGAAAAATATCCTCCAGAGTGTGGTGCTGGCCATCACGAGCCATGACAAAAGCCAATTCCACAAGGGTAAGCTGAGCACTATCCGACAGCATGAGATCGCTCCCTGAGCGACGTGAACAGTCAAAACAATTCTTCACGTTACGCAAAGTTCCAAAAGGAAAAATTCAGCTCATACGGCCTTGGCGACGGAACGAGATATCCAGCAGGAATGTTGATCGGGCATACGAACGCAAAGGAGATCGTCATGCCGACCGCATCTGGCCACACCCGCGCCATTTCCGCTTCCCGCGTCATTGGAAGCAATGTCTATGATACATCCGGCACGTCTATCGGAGACGTTCACGACATCGTGCTCGACAAGCAGTCCGACAAGATCATGTTCGCGGTGCTCAGCTTCGGCGGCTTTCTCGGCATCGGCGAAAAGTACCATGCAATGCCCTGGGCATCCCTCAACTACGTTCCCGATCAAGGGGGCTATGTCGTCGGCTTGAACAAGGAGCAATTGGAAAAGGCGCCCGTTTACGACTTGAACGATCTCGTCAAGAACGATGGCTCCGGACAGTCGCCCGCCTTGGACTATTACACGCAGTTTCGTTGAGAGCGCACGCGGCTCCAGCAAAGCTGGAGCCGCCTTTTCAGCTAGCGTTCCTTGCTGCCTTCCTCGGCGACGTCCTGCTCGACAGATGCGCTCAAGCGTTGGAAGACGCCAAGGCCGACAATCATGGCCACGCCCACCAGCAAGAGAAGCGTCGGATACAGCATCAGGCGTGCATCCTCTCTTCCGGTCTCGAACACCAAAACCAATGCTTCCAGGAATACAGCGATCGTGATGGTCGAAATAAACTTGGTGAGGCTTCTCCTCGTCTCGCCCGCCTTGCGCATTTCACGCGCGCGAATGGCCTCTTCCTCGATCAGATATTTGCCAACGTCGAAAACCGCGATCGCGATGATCGTATAGCCGACGGCTTGCAGGAGTTCTGCGCCCACCTGAGCCGTTTGCTTCAGGAACACGTCGCCGACCCGATAAACCGAGAAAAGAATAAGGCCCGTGGCGAGCGCCATGAGAAATATGCCGGCAACGCCAAAAGCGATACGTGTCAGCTTTTCAAACATGCCGCTCTCCGTGTCTCCCGGCGAGACGAGAACCACGATATTGGGCTCGTCAAAGCCAACGCCACCGCTGTTAACGCGCATGAGGCCCAAACAGTGCCAGAGACCTCTTTGGCGCTCTGGCGAAAACCAATGGAACTTTCGGCCGCTCCGCCGCATTGCCTCTATGCTATAATTTGCCAAAGAGGCTGATATGATTGAATTTCTCATCGCCGCCTTGATCATTATTCTTGTCGCCTATGTGGTGATCTTGCTCATCGGCCTGATCCCCGGATTGCCAGGACAAGTGCATCAGATCGCGCGCATCATCGTCGGTGTCATAGCGCTGCTCGCCATTCTGCAAAGAGCTTTGCCGTTGATCGGCGGAGCGGGCTTATAAAGCCCTTGCTCCTGGCTTGTGGGTTTGACGATCCGATCGTCAGACCCTATTGCCTCGACAAGCCAGCCGGCGGCTGGCGGCAAAGCCGAACATCATCCGCCCGCAAGGATGCTTCGACATGACACGGACAGGCAGAATAGGCATCGCGCTCGCCGGGCTGATCATGGCAACTTTGCAGGGCACCCCAGTGAGTGCAGCGACGCACGGCCAACCCGGCCTCTGTCGGCCGGAGGCGGCTCGGGCGCTCGTCGGCAAGCATCGTGTGAGCGACAGGAGAGCGGTGCGGCTGACCGGCGCGTCCCTTGTGCGCCAGATCAGGCCAGGCGCACCCGTGACGATGGACTTCCGGCAAGAGCGTGTGACGATCGAAACCAGCCCCCGCACGGGACGGATCGTCCGAGCCTCCTGCGGCTGAGCAATGCGAAGCCTCTCCATGGGGAGGCAGACTTCCAGCTTTGAGGAAACTTTGGCGCTCCCTAGGGGAATCGAACCCCTGTTTCAGCCTTGAGAGGGCCGCGTCCTAACCGCTAGACGAAGGGAGCGGGGTGCGGCGATGCCGCGACCGAGACGGGCTCTATAAAGCATATTCGGCGGCGGGCAAACAGTTTTGGCAAAGAAACGTGGTCAGCCCGCCCGACCGGCCCCCTGAAGGGCGCGGATGCGATCGGCGACGCTGGGGGCCGCCTCGTCCCCCTCTTGCAGCGGCATGTCCGCCCTGCCCTTCTTGGCTTCGGCCTGCATCTGCGCTTCGAGCGTGCCGGCGATCCGCGTCACCTCGGCGCCGATATCGACGATCGCCTGGCGCAACAAGGCATCGCCTTCGGTCGCCGCCGTCACGCTAGCAGGAAGAGTGGCGGAAACATGGGCGGCTTTGCCCGCATCCGCGTGGCGCAGAGCCGTCAGCTCCAACCGCATGGCCTGATTGTCTTTGCGCAGGATATCGATGGCGCCCTGCAAGGCATCGCGTTCGGCGCGCATCGCGGCCAAACGTTCGGACGCGAGACGTTCGGCTTCCTTGGCGCTGCGGCCGTGGGCATCAACCGTCTGCCGCAGCGCGCTTTCCCGCGCGCTCAGGGCTGCCATGGCCTCTTCCTGTTCGGTGACCTGGGCCGTCAGCCGCGAACGCGCCCGCTGGTTGGCACGTTCCTGATTTTCCATCGCCTCCAGGCGCGCCTGCGCTTCATCCAGGGATGATTGCAGGATGTTGCGTTTGGTATGCGCAGCCGAGGCATCGAACCGGGCGGCTTCGCGCTCGCGCGTCAACAGATCGGCAGCGGCGATCTTGTCGGTCAGTTGCAACTGGTTCGCCGACAGGCGGCGCTGCACGTCCTCCAATTCCATCTCAAGGTTGGAGATCTGCGTATCGAGGGCACCAAGGCTGGTGCGCTGCTCATTGGCGATCTGTTCGAGCGTCGCATGGCGGCCTTCCAGATCGGCAAGCGCCGCGCCACGGCGATCGGCAAGCCCGGTCACGTCGAACACTTCGGTGCGCAAGGCACCCAGCTCGCCTTCCGCCTCGCGCAGAAGCCGTTCGGTCGTCGCCAGCTCGGTGCGCAAGGTTTCGATGTCCTTGCGCGAGGCGGCGAGTTTGCCGTCGAGATCGACGAGCGCCGTCGCTTGCCGGCCCATTTCCACCTGCTGCACGGCGGAGGTTTCGGCCAGATGCTCGTTCTTTTGCTCGATGCGGCGGGTGGCCGTGGCGAATTCGGCGCGCAGTTGATCGCGTTCGGCAACGATCTCGGTCATCGACAAGGGCATCTGCATTTCGAGGCGCCGCGTCGACAGCCGCACGGCCCGCCGCCAGAAGGCCGGCAGGAACAAGAGCGTCAGAAGCCCCGCGAACAGGAAGCCCAGCGCGAATATCATGATCTGTTCGATCAAGGGGTCACATGCCCATCGTTTAGGCCCGGACAATGCCACGTATGACCGGACAAATCAAAGATTTACCGGTAAGCACCTACCCCCGGGCCGCCCCTCAAATGGGAGGGTCGCGCCGCCATTTCAAGCCGTTTTCCCTGTTCTCAGAACGGGTTCCAGGTCGATTGTTCGGTGAACTTCAGGTAGCCGAGGTTGACGCCAAGGCGCGCGCCGACGCCGGTGCGGATCGGCGCCACGACCACTCCGTCGGCGACCAGAGCGGTCATGCCGAAGCCGCCGATGAAATAGGCCGAACCATCGATGCCGCCGTAGCGGCGGTAGATCGCCTGGGTACTCGGCAGGTTGTAGACCAGCATCATGGTGCGCGCGCCCTCGGCGCCCGCATCGAAACCGACCGACGGCCCCTGCCAATAGATTTTCTGATCCCCGGCATTGCGGGTGTACATCGTGCCCTCGCCATAGCGGGCACCGGCGACGAAAGCGCCACTCGCCTCCTGGCCCAGCACATAGGCATTGGGCTGGCCCCAGCGGCGGGTCGCTTCCTCGACCACCGAAGCGAGGCCCCGGGAAATCGTGCCGAAGAAGCGGTGGCCGCTGTCGAGCAGCTCATGCGGCTGGAATTGCTGCGGACGCTCCTGCGCCAGCGCGCCAAGCGGGCTCAGCCCGACGGCCGACCCGGCGGCCAGAGCGGTCATGAAATCCCTGCGCGAAATCGTGTTGCGCATTGTCGTCCCTCATCTTTGCCGGACATTCGGCCCGCATATTTCAGGGCTGATTCCGGTGAAACTGCGGTCGAATTATGCTGCGCCCAAGGCCAGGCGCGCTGGCCCGTGGCCTCCCGCAGACTGCCCCACCATAGTTAATGAAACCTTGCCATTTTAGCGGGCAACTGCCGCTAAATCATCGGTCTGAACTATTTCTCGTACCTCGCCCTGCGGCTCCAAAGACCGTTTCCGATCCCGAAACGATGCGCTATAGCAGCCCGCGACCTCGGCGAACCGACCCGCACCGGCAAGCCGCAACCGCCACGCACCAACCATCAGGCTGGGCGATATCGGCACCTAGGAGGATAACGTTCCCATGCGGTATATTGACTGTTTCAACCATTTCTTCCCGCAGAACCTGTGGGACAAGATGCTGTCCACGCCCGGTGCTGCCGCCGATATCGGCTCGCGCATGCGCGGCATTCCGGCGATCTACGATCTCGATCGGCGCAAGCAGGTCTGCGATCAGTTCCGCGCCAAGCAGGACTATACCCAGGTCATTTCCCTCGGCATGCCGCCGCTGGAAGCGCTCGGCACCCCCGAACAGGTCGAGGAATTCGCCAAGCTCGGCAATGACGGCATGGCCGACCTGTGCGCCAAGGAAAAGGATTACTTCTGCGGCTGGCTCGCCTCGCTGCCGATGAACTCACCCAACGCCGCCAAGGAATTGGAACGCGCCTTCAAGAATGGCGCCTGCGGCGTGCAGATCCATTCCAACATCAACGGCAAGCCGCTCGACGAAGCCGAATTCCGTCCGGTCTTCGAAGTCGCCGAAAAGCATAACAAGATGGTCTTCATCCATCCCTCGCGCGGCGCTTACGATCTCGCCGACTACAAGACCGAAAAGAAGTCGAAGTACGAAATCTGGTGGACCTTCGGCTGGCCCTACGAAACCTCGGTCGCCATGGCGCGCCTGGTGTTCGGCGGCGTGATGGACGAATTCCCCAAGCTGAAAGTGCTGGCGCATCATCTGGGTGCCATGGTGCCCTATTTCGAAGGCCGCGTCGGCCCGGGCTGGGATCAGCTCGGCAACCGCACCACCGACGAAGACTACAAGACCTTGCTGAAGAACATGAAGCGTCGCCCGCTCGACTACTTCAAGGACTTCTACGCCGACACAGCCGTGTTCGGCTCGAAGGCGGCGACCGATTGCGGCCTCGCCTTCTATGGCCCCGATCGCGCCATGTTCGCGTCCGATTGCCCGTTCGATCCGGAGAAAGGCCCCGGCTATATCCGCGAGACGATCGCCATCATGGAAGAGCTCAACATGAGCCAGGCCGACAAAGAGAAGATCTGCTTCAAGAACGCGCAGACCCATCTCGGCATCAAGTAAATCGATCCATTCACTCTGCATTGCGCGGAGCACGACAACGCCCGGCCAAAAGCCGGGCGTTTGCTTTTTTGCTTATTGCACCGGTTGCTTTTCGCGTGCAGGTTCATCGATGGAGAGGGCATATCGGGAGGGACCACATGCGCAAGCGCCAACGCGCTTCGACGATCGCCGTCATCGCTTTGCTGGCATCGATGGCTGCAATCACATCGGCCTCGGCACAGCAGTTGAAATTCATCGTCGGCACGGCCGCGGGTGGCGCCATCGATGCTTACGTGCGCGTCATCGCCGAGCACATGAGCAAGACGCTGGGCAAGACCTATATCGTCGAAAGCCGGCCCGGCAATTCGTCAAATCTCGCCGCGCAATATGTCGTCAGCGCCCCCGCCGACGGCACGACGATCATGATCGGCACGCAGGCGCTGATGGAAATCAATCCGCATGTCTTCAATCATCCACGCTGGTCGCAGTCGGATTATCTGCCCCTCATCAAAGGCGTCGAGGCGCCGCTGGTCCTCGTCGCCCATCCGAGCGTACCGGCCAAAACCTTCAAGGAATTTCTCGATTGGGCGAAAAGCCGAAGCGGCTTTCTGAGCTATGCCTCTTACAGCCCCGGCACCCCCTCGCATTTTCTCGGCGCGCTGCTGAACGAGCGCTTCGATCTCAATCTCAACCATGTGCCCTATCGCGGCTCGGCGCCGCAAACCGTCGATCTGATCGCCGGTCATGCCTTGTTCGGCTTCACCCAGACGCAATCGGCGGTGCCGAATGTCGAGACGGGCAAGATGCGTGCCTTGGCCGTCACCGGCGAGAAACGCTTCCCACAATTGCCTGACACGCCGACCTTCGCCGAATTGGGGTATCCGGAATTCAACACCGGTATCTGGTTTGGGCTCTTGGTGCGCAAGGACACGCCGCCTGATCTCGTCGAGCCCTTGTTGAAGGCGGCCGTCGCCGCCCATGCCGATCCGGCAGTGCGAAAACTGCTTGAAGCCCAGGGCTTCCTCGTCTCCGGCCAGACGGGCGAGGGTTTCGCCAAGGCGATCTCGGCTGGCAGCGAGCGCTGGGCCAAGCTGGTGCGCTCGACGGGCTTCAAAGCTGGCGACTAGAGCAAATCACGTTTCGGTAGAAATGAGCTTCAAGTGCCGTCGAGCACCTGCATGAACTGGCCGTCTGCGGTTTCGATCGCAGGAGCAAAATCCATATTCAGGAGCGACCCGAAAATCATCAGGATGGCGATGCGCCCGTTGTCGTAATAGCTCGCATCCGCGACCTCGATCTGTTCGGGATCCAGAGACTTCCAAATATTGCCCGGCTGTCCGGCGAGATCATCGGGCATCAAACCGGACCGCCGATGCACATCGATCATCGGTTCGGTGGCGCTGCTTTTGATCGACGCCACATCGGACACGAGACGGGACATGGCGGCGGCCTGCGCGCTCGACGGCCCGTCCCGCTCGGCGCGCACGATGAGGTCAAATTCCTTTTGGAACGCATCAAGGAGAAAACGGCCGCGCCAATAGGCGCTGAAATATTCGAGCTTGCCGAACGGCGGCAGCTCCAAAACAGGTCGTTGAAAAACCGCCACGGCCGATCTCCTTCCAGTCCCGCCCATCTGCCGGGCGTGAAGCGAGCCCTCTTAACCTGCCACTTTGGCGGGTTTCAGACAGCGTTTTTGATGCCGTTATCGACCGGGCCTTAAAACGTGATGCGAAATCAGCCGATTGGCAGGATCCACCTGCGCTTTCACCGATGGACCGCCCCGACAAAGGCAACGGGGGATAATGTGGATTATCCCCAGCCGGGCGTTGACGCGTGGCCTGTGGAAACGGCAACGTCATCGGCCAAATGGCGTCAGGTCTCTCGGGCGTTGGCGCCGCACATTTCCAGTTCAGAGTAGGTCATGGACGACACTTCCGGCGTCAACGGTTCGCATCTTCGTTCCTTCATCGAGCGCATCGAGCGCCTGGAAGAGGAGAAACGGACGATTTCCGACGACATCAAAGAGGTTTACGCCGAGGCCAAAGGCACCGGCTTCGACATCAAGATCATGCGCAAGATCGTCTCGCTGCGCCGGCAGGAAGTGAACAAGCGCAAGGAAGAGGCCGAGATTCTCGATCTCTATCTCAACGCGCTCGGCATGGTCGAATAAGACGTTCCGCCTAGCGCGCCCGGCGCGCAACATAGCCGAGCACCGCATTGCAGGCGCCGGCGATGATGAAGACGATGATCAGCAGCGCATAGAGCGTCGGAATATCGAAGCGCTGATAGATCGTGTTGACCATATAGCCCAATCCCTGATTGGACAGCTTCGTTTCCGCCAAGAGCACCGTGATCAAGGCATTGCCGAGACCGAGACGAATGCCGGTCAGCACCGGAATGCGCATGGCCGGCAGATAGATTTTCGTCGCCATCTGCCACGGCGTCGCCCGGAACGAACGGCCGACGCGGATGATCACCTTATCGATCTGGCGCATGCCCGCCGCCGTCGACAGCGCCACGGCAAAAAAGCTCGCCAGCGCGCCAAGCGCGATCTTTGAGGCAAGCCCCACGCCGAACCACATGATCATGATCGGAAAGAGAATGATGCGCGGCGTCGGCGAGAAGTAATAAAGATAGGGCTCGAAGGCGGCACCGAGAAAACGGTTGGCACCCAGCAGAATGCCGATGACGACGCCCGCGAACGTGCCGATGCATAGCGCCGCCGCCGCTTCCAGCAACGTCACCTGCAGATTGGCCCAGAACGCCGGGTTGACCAGCAGCCTGAACAGCGCCTGCGCGATCGACACCAGCGAGGGAATGATGTCGGCGAAGAACCAGCCCGAACGCGACAGGAATTCCCAGACGGCGACGAAGGCGAAAATCACCACCAGGCGCACATAGAACACCTGGCGCGTTTCGCGCCGTTCGCGCACCTTGCGCGGGACGGGAGCGGCCATGGTCAACGCGCCGGTTGCAGCCATTTTTCGACCCATTCGAGAATGATGAAAAAGATCATGCTGATGCCGATGACGAAGCCGATGCTCGCATAGGTGCCAGGCATGTCGTAGCGCTCGGCCAGATCGTTGATGAGCTGGCCGAGACCGCCGAGATTGACGAGGAATTCCACGCCGATCACCGCGATGACGCAGAAGGTCCAGCCCAGGCGAATGCCGGTGAAGATCGACGGGATCGCCGACGGAAAGAGAATCTTCCAGAACATCTGCGCTTCGCTGAGGTTCAAGCTCTTGCCGACGTTGATGAGCACGCTGCGCGTCTCCGACAGACCTTCCACGGTCTTGAGCACGATCGGCGCCAGGCCATAAGCAAAGGCGATGACGATGACCGTCATGGAACCGCGACCGAACAACACCATGAACAGCGGATAGGCCAGAACGATCGGCGCCGCGGCCAGCGCCGCCACCCAATCTTCCAGCGCCCGGCGCAGGATGTTGAAGCGATAGAGAAGCACGCCCAGCGGTACGCCGACGGCAATACAGGCAAAGCCCGCCGTCAGCACTTCGAAGGCCGACGTGCCGGTGCGTTCGATGACGCCTTCCTCGGCGACGATGCGCTCGAAAGCGGCCAGCACTTCGCTCGGCAACGGAATGATATAGCGGTTGAGGACGCCGATCCGCAGCAGCACCTCGAAGATCACGCCCACGGCCACGATGGTCAGGGCGCCAACCGTCAGAGGAAACCACCGCGTCGCCGTCAGCGGCGCACGACGATCAGCCACGGCGACGATCCGCACGCGCCACCTGCTCGCTTTCCTGCATGCCGCGGCTCGCCTCTTCACGCAGGTCGTTCCAGATGTCGGCGACATGGCGACCGAACGCATCGCTGCCGACCACGTCGGACGTGCGCGGCCGTGCCAGATCGATATCGGCGATCCGCTTCACCTTACCCGGGCGATAGGTCATGACGACGATGCGATCGGACAATTGCACCGCTTCCGTCAGATTGTGCGTGATCAGCAGGGTCGTCTGCTTCAGCTCCTGCTGAATCTGGGTGATCTTGTCGCCGAGCAGCAGGCGCGTCTGCTCATCGAGCGCCGCGAAAGGCTCATCCATCAGGAGAATACGCGGATTGGAGACCAGCGTGCGCGCGATCGACACGCGCTGCTTCATGCCGCCAGAGAGTTGCGAAGGATAGCGCTTCTCGAAACCATCAAGACCGACCATGCCGATGAAGTGACGGGCGCGATCGTAACGTTCCGACTTGGCGACGCCGCGCAATTCAAGCGGAAAGGCAACATTGTCGATGACGCTGCGCCAGGGGAACGTCGACTCTTCTTGAAACACCATGCCGACGGCTGGATGCGGCCCGGCTATACGTTCGCCGTCGATGCGCACGTCGCCGCCATACTCGCCCAACATGCCGCCAATGATGTTGAAGAGCGTCGATTTTCCGCAGCCTGACGGCCCGATGACGGCGACGAACTCGCCTGGTTTGACGTCGAAGGAAACATGATCGACCGCGGTGACCGCCTCCTCGGCATCGCCGAAGGTTTTGTAGACGTCATCGATGATCAATACCGGCTTATCCGCGTCGAGGCTCACGCCAGGCCGCGTCGCTGTTTGCACAGATCCCATCGGACGACAGTTCCCTTCCCAGAATTATTCGATGTCTAATCTTTTTTATTGAGTTACAAAATTATGCGCTGAGGTCAATAGCTCAAATTGCCCTCATCAGTGTATCACAATCAAGCGATGGCTTCAGCGCAACTTTCAGTTCGCGCGCGCAGTATCCGCTTCGGCACGACGGCCAACGGTCGAGGCCATGTTGTCGGACGTTTCCGCCTGCACCGGGATCGGCGGTCCGAACATCGCCGCTTTCAAATCGTTGCGCGACGACGCGCGCAACGGCGCCACGGTGGAACCGACGAGGCTCGAGACCGGCGCCTGCGAAATGCTGGCGGGCGACAGCAGCGACGAGAAATTGGAACGATCGAGCCGGGCGGCCGAGAGCGGTGCTGGATGCGCATCGCGCGCCGCGCGTACGCCGACCAGACGCGCGACGACGGGCGCGCTGCGTTGTTGTTGCGGCCGCGCTACGGGCTTGGCCGGATCAGCCTGCAACGGCGCGAAAGCCAGAACGCTGCTGCCCGCATTGGCCGCAACCGGCGTGCCCTGGGTGATGACGGAAGGCAGGCCCGGCGTCGCCGCCACCTTGCTCGAACCCGTGCCACCGATGAGCGCGGCCAGCGCCTCGCGGGCCGCTGGCCGCGCGGTGGGCATCGGCACGTCGGTCTTGGTGGCGTCGGCCTTGGCCGGTTCAGCCTTGGCGAGAACGATAAGGCTGGCGGGCCGCTGCGGCGGCAGCGGAACGGCCGCCATGATCATTGCTTCGACCTGCGTATCCGACGGACGGCGCGGCGGCAGCGGCACGTCGGCGACCTGGATCTCAGCCTGCAGGTCCACCGGTCTGCCACGCGGTGCCGGGCCGGTCGGCGCGGCGGCCACCGGCGCGGGAGCGGCAGCGACGGGCGCCGCCTGTTGTTGCGGTTGCGGCGCGGGCTGCGCCGTCGCCTGGAGCTGCGCCGCGGCGACACGCGACGGGTCGCGACGGGCGGCATCGGAGCGGAAGAACGAGGCGGAGGAACTATCCTCGGCCGGCGCATAGGCGGTTGCCGGCGGCGTCGCCGCGGCGGTGCGTACCGGCGCCGGCGCGCCACGGCGCGAAGCCACCTGGGTGCGAACCGGAGCGGTATCTTCTTCGTCTTCACCCCAGCCAAACAGGGTGGCGAAGAAGCCCTTGCTCTGAACCTGGGCCAAGCTCGGCACAAACCCGCCGCCACGCGCCTCGATCTCCGCTCGCGCTTCTTCATAGCGCGCCATCGGATGGCCATTGGCAGGGATGTGAACGGTCTTGCCGTCGGGGAACAGGCGGGCGAGCTGGTCGTAGCTCATGCGCGGCCAGGCCCGGACGGAGCCGACATCGAGATGGACGAAAGGCGAATTGGCGGTCGGATAATAGCCGACGCCGCCACGCTGCATGCGCATGGCGGTCTCGCGGATATAGGACATCGGCACGTCGTCGACGTGGATGTCCATGGCCCGCCCTTGGGTATGCTGGGAATATTCGGCCACGGCGCGCGAACGGCGGCGCAGCATGGAATTGGTCTCGGGCGAGCGGTAAGCCGACTGCACGCGGATGACGGAACGGGAACCGGCGCCGCGCTGCGCCTCCCAGATCACGTCGAACAGGCGCGGATCCATGGAAATCTGCTCGTCGCGCCGCCAATCGCGCAGGAACCAGTTCAATTGTTTCAGAACGGTCGGGTCGTAACTGCCGTTGACGCGGAAGGTGGCGGAAATCGTTTCGCCCGTATGGGCATGCACCAGATTGATGGTGCGGGTGTCGCCGTTGGCGATGGCCGTCTGAGTCGAACTTGTGGATAGCGCGGTGAGAACGAAAGCAAGCGACCCGCCGGCCGCAAAAAATTTGAAAAAACGGCGTGATGCCGTGCGGAGGCGCGGGTTCTGCAAAGCCAAACTCACCTTTTCGTCAGACCGAGACACGGTTTGCGGTCAATCACTCCGCTAACGATGATTGCCCCGGTACGCAGGGTAATACATTGTTAACGCAAGCAAATTGTTACCGAAAACCGTTAACGGCGCGTAACGGTGCGAGCAATTGCCCGAGATGCGGCGTGACTTTAGTCAATCCGCAGCTCGATGAAAAGGCTTAGAAAACGTGGCCATTTTGTGTCGAGAAACGACAACGGCACAAAATGTCATGCTTTTGACGGCCTCAGGCGTTCGACGCAGCAGCAGTCCGCTGCTTTTGCAGATGCTGCTCCCACAGCAACGCCTGGCGAACGATGACGTCGAGATCGTCATATTTCGGCGTCCAGCCCAGCACGGCGCGAATGCGATCGTTGCCGGCAACGATGGCGGCGGGATCGCCGGCTCGCCGGCCGGAAATCGTCACCGGAAAATCGACGCCCGAGACTTTCTTGACGACATCGATCACTTCCAGCACCGAATATCCGCGCGCATAGCCGCAATTGCAGGTGATGCTGTCGCCGCCACCGCGCAGATAGCGCAGCGCATCCATATGCGCCGCCGCCAGATCGCTCACCTGAATGTAATCGCGCAGGCACGAGCCATCACGTGTCGGATAATCGGTGCCGAACACTTCCATGCCGGGGCGATGGCCCAGCGCCGCCTGCACCGCCACTTTGATCAAATGGGTGGCATTGGCGGTCGATTGACCGGCGCGCCCCTTCGGATCGGCCCCCGCCACATTGAAATAGCGCAGCACCGCGTAGCGCAGGCCATGCGCCTTCGCCGCATCCTGCAACATCCACTCGACCATCAGCTTCGAACGGCCATAGGGACTGACGGGCTTGAGCGATTCATCCTCGGTCACCGGATTGCTCTCCGGATCGCCATAAACCGCCGCCGTCGATGAAAAGATGAAATGCTGGACGCCGCCCTCGATCGCGCGCTCGATGAGGCTGCGCGCCTTGGCGGTATTGTTGAGATAGTAGCCGAGAGGATCGGCAACCGATTCCGGCACCACGATCTTGGCGGCGAAATGGGCGATGGCCGTCACACCGTAGCGCGCCAGTGTCTCGGTGATCAGATCCTCGTCGCCGAAATCGCCCTGGACAAAGGGAACCTCAGCGGGCACCGCCCAACGGAACCCGGTCGACAGATTGTCGAGCACGACGACTTTCTCGCCGGCGTCGAGCAATTCCAGAACCATATGACTGCCGATATAGCCGGCACCACCCGTGACAAGTACGGTCATCTGTCCTCACAGCCTGCGGATGACATCAAAAAAACGCATCACCCGATCTTAACGGATTCGCCCCTAACTGGTCGCATCGCTCCGGACGATGAAATCCCTATGAACCTAAATTCATATGAATTTTTGGCCGAAGCATAGGCTTTTGCCAGACGAGGTTAAACTTGTAAGCTTAAGTCTATGCAGGGGGATTGAGACCGCAACAACTCTGGGATGGATGCTTTATGGCCAAACGTATTCGCAAAGCCGTTTTCCCTGTCGCTGGCTTGGGCACGCGTGTGCTCCCCGCCACCAAATCCATCCCCAAGGAAATGCTCACCGTCGTTGACCGGCCCGTTCTGCAGCATTGCGTCGACGAAGCGCGGGAAGCCGGCATCGAACATTTCGTCTTCGTCACCGGCCGCAACAAGGCGGTGATCGAAGATCATTTCGACATGGCCTACGAGCTTGACGATACCTTGCAGAAGCGCGGCAAGCTCAAGGAATACGAGGCGCTGCGCGACGACCTGCCGGCGGCCGGCGCCACCAGTTTCACCCGCCAGCAGGCGCCTCTTGGTCTAGGCCATGCGGTCTGGTGCGCCCGCGACATCGTCGGCGATGAACCTTTCGCCGTCATCCTGCCCGACATGATCACTTTGCCCGGCGCCAAGAAGACGCGTTGTCTCGGCCAGTGCATCGAAGCTTACGAAAAGCATGGCGGCAACGTCATCGCTGTCGAGGAAGTGCGACCGGAAGACACGCATATGTATGGCATCGTCTCCGTCGGCAAGGATTTCGGCCACACGTTCGAAATCAACGGCATGGTCGAGAAGCCGCCGCAAGGCACCTCGCCGTCCAATCTCATCATCTCCGGCCGTTACGTGCTGGAGCCGCAGATCTTCGACATTCTCGCCAATGTCGAGAAAGGCGCCGGCGGCGAAATCCAGCTCACCGACGGCATGAAGAAACTGGCCGAGAAACAGGGTTTTTTCGGCGTGCGTTTCGACGGCAAGACCTACGACACCGGCTCGAAGGTCGGCTTCCTCGCCGCCAACATCGCCTTCGCCATGGCGCGCGACGACATCCGTCCGGGCTTCCTCGAAGAACTGAAGAAGATCGTCGGCAAGATCTGACCTCTGCGTCTCGTTTAAGACGCAGATGTCCTGCGGGCGTGCTTAGCCTTTGAGTTGGGCGAGCACGCCGGCGAGGTCGCCCATTCCCCAATGCTCGGCAAGCTTGCCGTTTCGCACGCGAAAGATATCGCAAGACGTGAAACGCAGCGGTTTGCCCGTCGGCGGAATGCCGAAATAAGTGCCGCCATGGGTGCCTTGATAGACGAAGCTTGCCGCCACCTTGTCGTCGGCCGCGAGCTGCGCCTCGATCGTCACCTTCAGATCGGGCATGCCCACCAGACGCGCCTTGAAGAAGGCGACGCTTCCCTGCTTGGGCGTCATACCTTGCGGTGGCGGCGGCGTCGCCGCACTGACCTGATGATTGACATAGCTGTCATCGAAAAGCGCGGCGAAGCCATCGATGTCATGGGCGCTTAGCCGGGCTGCGAATTGTTCGATGAGCGCATTCGACTCGATGGCCGCTCTCGCCACGCTGGGCAAAGCCACTCCGCCAGCCAACAGCAATCCATTCTTGAGGACGTTTCTGCGCGCTTGCCCCATGGACATTCTCCTCTGCTGAAAACAACAGACATCGGCATCGGCAACGCTCGTCTGTCCACGGCGATGCCGCCGGAAGCCGCTCTTTCGATTGTTGAGAATGAGGCCTTTTGTATGGCGAAGGCCGGAACGCCCGGCTCAGCGCTGCAAGCGAAGCCCAAGCAGGAAGACGTTGGCCGTATAATCCGCGCCGAGCTGCGACGACTTCAGCCGTTCGTAGGTATAGCTGCCTTTGATGACGATCGAGCGCGTCAGGCTGTATTCCGCCTTCAGGCCGGCGGTGTAATAATTTTCATTGAGGCTCACGCCGCGATACTGATTGTTGGTCAGCGACGCCGTCATGCCAATCGTCAGATTGCGCAGCAGTGCGTGAGAAACTTCGACCGACCCCGTGCGGCTGATCGCACCCGAAGCGCCCGCCAAAGTCGTCTCGAAGAAATTGGTCGTGCCACGCAAGGTCACCGTCGTCAGCGGCGTCGCCGTCCAGATCAGCGAGGCATCGATGGCCGGACCGCTCAAGCTCGGCAGGCGCGTATCGTCATATTTGCGGTTGCCGTAGCCGCCGGAAATCTGCCCGGTGAGCATCTGGCTGAACTCGAACGAAGAGCCGAGCCTGGCAAGAATGCCGTTCGAATTACGCGCATAGCCGGAATCGTCGATCGGCTTGTCGCGTTTGCGGGTATCGACGGTGACTTCGGCGAAGGGAATGATGCCCGGCGTGATTTCATAGGCAAGGCGGCCGCGCAGACCGTATGTATTGTAGTTGTTGTCCGACAGCGGCACCCTGGTGCCATTGTTCAGACGGCCATCCTCATACTGCACGCGATCGGCCAGTGCCGTGACCGAGGCTTCCAGCCGCCCGAGCTTCTGTGTGACGCCCGAAGACGCGCCATAGGATGCCACGAGCGGACGCCCTTGCAAGCTGGTCGGCAAGCCCGGCGTGCCCGGACGTTGTGTCGTCAACGATCCCCGCAGTTCGAAATTCAAGGCCGTATCGCGCGTCGCATCGACCCGCAGATTGATCGTGCCCGTGCCATCGGGGCGATCGGCTTCCGGCACTTTCGAATAGCGCGAATAACCGCCCTTGATGTCGGCGCGTAGCTCATGGCTCGACCAGTTCGATTGCGCCTGGAGGCCGGCATCGAAACGCAGCAGCGTCGAGCCCTTGGGCGAATTCACGTCCGCCGTGCGGTTGGGATTGGTGTCGTAGCCAGCCGACGTCTCGATGAAGGGCTTCAGGCGCAACGAGCCAACATCGATGCCCAAAGGCGCATAGGGCGCCGGGTCGACGATCGGCGGCTTCTTGCGCGCGATGGTCGGCACTTGCGCATAATTGGGCGGAGGCGGCGGCGGATTGGCGATGGGATCGACGGGGCGCTTGGCCATGGGCGATCCCGGATAAGGCACCAGGGCCGGCAACGGCCGCCCCGGTGTTTTGCGCCGGCCTTTATAGGTCAGGCGTTTGTCCGGCTGCTGGCGCGGACGGCCGTAATTGGTCGAGGTAAATGGCCCGACCGGCCGACGCGCCGCCGGGGTCACAAGATTATTGTCGGTATCGTCGCCGAAAGCGTCACTGCCGGCACCGCTGCTCTGGCCGCCGGACTGCCCGCTGCTGCCGTCGGTCGGGGCCATCGGCATGTCGGTCCCGGCACCGACGGCCTGCGCCGTCGATGTCCCAGAGGTTTGCCCGGAGGAATTAGAGGAAGATGTGGAGCCGGAAGAGGGTCCAAACGACTGGCGAAGCGGCAGGTTGGAAGACTGGCTACTGGATGACGAACGAGCGGAGGAGCCAGCCGCCTGTCCATAGGCGCCGTTGAGCGCCCCAGCCACAAGCAGGGCGCCGACACTGCCGGCAAGCCGGATTCGGACGGTCGGAAGTCTCAACTTTGGCACCTGGCGCCGGTCCAGTCCGGCGGTTCGAATGGTGAATCTAGCGTTAAGGATTTATGGTTAATGTCGCGTTACCAGATGCTTGCCGCCGCGCCCGGGCGCTTAAGAAAGAGCTTTGGCTGACAGATCGGGCAATTTGCTCTAGGGAACCCGCCATGAGCGCACCGAATCCCGCTTCCCCCGCCCCCGGCGCCACCACGGCTTCCGCCCTGCGCACGCTCGGCCTGGAGCGCGCCGGCCTCGCCGCCATCGAAACCGTGCTGAAACTGCAGCCGCAGAGCGGCCTCGCTGCCGCGCTCGAAACCGCCGTCAGCCGCATCGCCGCCAGCGAAGGCCGCGTGATCGTCTCCGGCATGGGCAAGTCCGGCCATGTCGGCCGCAAGATCGCCGCCACTTTGGCCTCCACCGGCACGCCGGCCTATTTCGTCCATCCCGGCGAAGCGAGCCATGGCGATCTCGGCATGATTCGCCGAAGCGACATCCTGTTGCTCCTGTCCTGGTCGGGCGAGACGGCGGAACTGGCCGATATCATCACCTATTCGCGCCGCTTCTCGATCCAGCTCGTCGCCATCACGTCGAATGCCGACAGCGCGCTCGGCCGCGAGGCCGACATCTGCCTGCAATTGCCGAGCGCCGAGGAAGCCTGCCCGAACGGGCTGGCGCCCACCACTTCGACCACGATGCAACTCGCCTTGGGCGATGTTCTGGCCATCGCTCTGCTTGAGGCCAAGGGATTCACGGCGCACGAATTCCGCCAATTTCATCCCGGCGGCAAGCTCGGCGCGCGCCTCTCCTTCGTTCGCGACATCATGCACAAGGGCGACGAGATCCCGCTGGTCGCGACAGGCTCGGCCATGCGCGAGGCCATCATCGAAATGAGCGGCAAACGCTTTGGCTGCGTCGGCATCGTCGATGGCAACGGCCGTCTCAGCGGCATTATCACCGACGGCGACCTGCGCCGCCGCATGGAAAAGTCCGGTGATTTCATCAACGAGCCGGTCGACGCGATCATGACCACCAAGCCGATCACGATCTCGCCCGATCTGATGGCGGCGGAAGCCTTGGCGCTGCTCAACGACAAGCGCCGCTCGGTCCTGCTCGTCGTCGATGAGGCCCAACGTCCAGTGGGCGTGGTCCACCTGCACGACCTCTTGCACCTCGGCGCCGCCTGACCGCATCGCGGCAAAGCCAGCAATAGCAGAGCTTACCGCGCCTCATCGCCTCGAAAATTTTTGCAGATTTTTTTCTGCAAGATTCCGTTGCACGTGCATTTGCAGGTTTGCAGAACGCGCCGTTCCGCGTCATGCTCACTTCAGGTCCGAGGGAGAGAGAGGGATATCACCCCCTCGGCGTGAGGGAGAGATATATGCGGGGACGCGACATCGTCGGCGCAACGCGCCGTTTCATGCTGGCTGCCGGTCTTGCGACAAGCGCTGCTTTGGCCGCCACGGCCTTTCAAGCACAGGCTCAAGCCCCATCGGGACCGCCGATCCGCATCGGCAGCACATTGGCACTGACCGGGCCGCTGGCGCAGACCGGCGCCATCCATAAGATAGTCGGCGACCTCTTCGTCGCGCAGTTGAATGCCAGGGGCGGCCTGCTTGGCCGGCCCGTCGAATGGGTGCTGCTTGACGATCAGTCCAAGCCCGACATCACGCGCACGCTCTATGAACGCCTGATCACGGTCGACAAGGTCGATCTCATCATCGGCCCTTATGCGACAGCCGGCATTCTGTCCGCCATGGCCGTGGCACAGCGCTACAACAAGGTCCTCGTGCACAGCACGTTCGGCATTCCGAAAATGGCGGCCTATGATCGTCAGTTCCCGGCCTGGCCGCTCGGCATCGACCCTGAAAAGACAATGCCGAACGACCTGCTCGACGCGCTGGCCTCGATCGGCAAGACGCCGAAGTCGATCGCCATCGTCACCAGCAAATTCCCGTCGGTGCAATTCGTCGCCGTCGGCGCGCGCGAAGTCGCCAAGGCACGCGGCGTCAAGGAAGCGCTCTATCTCGAATTCGAATTCGGCACCCGCGACTTCGGACCGATCGCCGCGCGCGTGCGCGAGGCCGATCCCGATCTCTTGTTCGTCGGCGCCATCGGCCTCGAGGGCAACCAATTGCTCGAAGCGCTCGACAAGCTGAACTACAAGCCTCGCAATCACTTCTACGTCTATCCGACACCAGGCCCGCTGGCGACATCGCCGCTCGGCAACGACGCCATGGCGACGACCGCCTTCGAAAACCTGCCGCCGCTCAACAAGAACCCCGAGGCCGCCGCCTTCGCCAAGGCGTTCACCGAAGCCGCGACCAAGGCCGGCCTGCCCTATACGGAGCCGGAAACCCAGGCGGGCGCGAGCTGGTCGATGTGGGAAATTCTCACCGGCGCGATCAAGGCAACCAAGTCGCTCGACGACAAGGTGCTGGCCGACCACATCAAGAAAAATGGCTCGGATACCGTGCTCGGCCACATCAGCTTCGATGGCCAGAACAACTATGGCAAGAACCTGATGCGCACCAAGCAAGTGCAGCAGGGCAAATGGGTCATCATCTGGCCGAAGGATATGATCACGCCCGGCTATACGGTCCAGGGCAAGTAAAGCGTCATCAGAGAAACAAGCCATCACCCGATGAGCGCAACGCTGTTTGGACAATCGGTACTGTCGGGGATTTTCGCCGGCAGTCTCTACGCCTTGATGGGGCTCGGCATGAGCCTCTCCTGGCGTTACCTGCGGGTCATCAACATCGCCCATTTCGGCTTGGTGTTCCTGGCCGCCTACATGACCTACGAATTCGCCGGCGTGCGCGGCTTCAGCGCGCTCGCCGTCGCCCTTCTGCTGATTCCTTTGTTCTTCATGCTGGGCGTCATCCAGCAGGTGCTGATCCTGCGGTTCAACGTCAACGAATTTTCCTCGCTGATCGTCACCTATGGCCTGGCAATCATCGCCGAAGCAGTGATCCAGCTCATCTGGTCGGCCGATTTCGTGCGCTACGAAAACCGCGCCCTGCACGGCAATGTCGAAGTCGGCACGCTGCTCCTGCCGATGGCTGATATCTTGTTGGTTGTCATCGCCGTCGGCCTGTGTGTCGCCACCTGGGCCGCCATGCGCTTCACCTGGCTCGGCAAGGCTCTGCGCGCCGGGCTCGACAATCCCGCCATCGCCGCCGCCTTCGGCGTGCCCAACCAGCGTTTGCTGTTGCTGGTCTCGGGCTTCTCCGCCGCGCTTGCCGCCGTTGCCGGTGTCTTTGTCGCACTGCTTTACACGCTGGCGCCAAGCCAAATCCTATCCTGGCTCGGTGTCGTCTTCGCCGCCGTTCTGCTCGGCGGCCTCGGCAATCCTCTGGGCCTTCTCGCCGCCGGTATGCTGATCGGCGTCAGCGAAGCGATCACCATGGCGGTCACCGCTCCGTCCTGGGCACCGGTCGTGCCCTTCACCATCTTGATCCTGCTTCTCGTGCTATGGCCGCAACGGGTGTGAGTGGAATATGGCCTCGGTAACCGCAGACACGCCCCTCATTCCCACCCGCTCCGCCGCCGCGCGCTTTGGCGTCCCGACCGCGCTCGCGGTCGCGCTGGTGCTGCTCCTCCTATTGCCGGCGCTCGGCCTGCCGCCGTTCTTCGAATCCTTCCTCTATCTCCTGTGCCTGTGGATTTCGCTGGCGACCTCCTGGACCATCATCAGCGGCTTCACCGGCTATTTCTCCTTCGGCCACGGCGCTTTTTACGGCGTCGGCATGTATACGACCGCCAATCTCGGCGCTTCGCTGCCGATCCTCGTCTGCCTCGTGATTGCGGCGGCACTGGCGGCCTTGTTGAGCCTGGGCATGGGCGCCGTGATCTTTCGCGTGCGCCGGCTGCGCGGCGAATTGTTCGCGCTCTTAACTTTGGCGATGACCATCGTCGTCGCCACCATCGTGCTCAACACACCGATCGACGGCGGACCGGGCAAATATCTGCTCGGCGTGCAATTGCCGCGCATCTACGACAATTCGGCCACGACGATCTATCTGCTCGGCGCTTGCGTCGCGATCGGCACGCTTGCCATCACCTACTTCATACAATACGGCCGCCTTGGCCGCGGCCTCTTCGCCATCGCCGACGATGAGGATGTCGCCGAAGGATTGGGCGTTCCATCCTATCGCTACAAGCTGATCGCCTTCGCCATTTCATCGGCCATCGCCGGTGTCGCCGGCGCCGTCCACGCCATCTTCGTCAGCTATGTCACCGTCTCGGAAACCTTCTCCAGCACCGTGGCGCTGTTCGTCATTCTGATGAGCGTCATCGGCGGCATGCGCCATTGGCTCGGTCCAGCCATCGGCGCGGTCTTCGTCACGACAATCAACTTCGTCTTCGTCTCCGGCGATTCCGCGCTCGCGGCACGCATCGTCATCGGCCTGGCGCTGATCCTCGCCACTTTGTTCCTGCCGGAAGGCGTCGCCGGTTTCGTGCAGAAACAGGTGCACAAACGCCGCGCCGCCTCCGCGGGCAGCACCGACACCGCGCCGCATGTGCTGGTGCCAGCCGCGCCAATCGCGACGGCGCCGGCAACCACCGAGCGGCCCGTTCTCTTGAAAGGCGAGAACATCAGCCTCGCCTTCCGTGGCGTACAGGCGCTCGATGGCGTCAATTTCGACATTCGCCAGGGCGAGATTCTCGGCCTCATCGGCCCCAACGGTTCGGGCAAATCGACGCTCATCAATGTGATGAACGGCTTCTACAAACCAGACACCGGACGGCTGCTGTTCGAGGGCCAGGATCTCGCGCAAATGCCGGCCCATCGCATCGCGTGCCTCGGCCTCGCCCGCACCTTCCAGATCCCGCGCCCCTTCCAGCATCTGAGCGTGCTCGACAATGTGATGGTGGCGGCTATGTTCGGCGGTGCCGCCTATCCGCAGGAAACGGCACGGCGCAAGGCGCTCGAAACGCTGGACTTCGTCGGTCTCGCCAATCGCGCCGGCGCTTTTCCGAGCGAATTGAACCTGCACCAGCGCAAATTCCTCGAACTGGCGCGCGCGCTCGTCTCCGATGCCCGCCTCGTCATGCTCGATGAAGTGCTCGCCGGCCTGACGCCAAGCGAGATCACCAGCGCCATCGCCATGGTCCGCCGCATCCACGGCGGCGAGCGCACCATCGTCTTCGTTGAACACAACATGCGCGCCGTCATGGAACTGACCGACCGGCTGATCATCCTCAACCAGGGCAAACTGATCGCCGAAGGCGATCCGCGCACGGTGATGGACGATCCGGCGGTGATCCGCGCCTATCTGGGGACGAGCGATGCTGAAAGCTGACGCGGTCTGCGTGGGCTATGGAGAGGCCCTCGCGCTCTCGAACATCTCCTTCGATCTCGGCCCCGGCGAACTCGTCGCCATCATCGGCCCGAACGGCGCCGGCAAGACCACGTTGGTCAATGCGCTCGCGCGCCTGCTGCCGATCCGCAGCGGCGGTATCCTGCTCGATGGCGAAAACATCGCCCGGCTGACGCCGCAGCAATTGGCCGATCGCGGCGTCGCCATCATTCCCGAAGGCCGCCGCCTGTTCACCTCGATGACGGTGGAGGAAAATCTCGAACTCGGCTGCTACCGCGCCGCCGCCCGCGCCCACAAGCGCGAAGGGCTGGAACAGGCCTATGCCATGTTCCCCATTCTCGGTGAACGGCGTCGGCAGATTTCCGGTACGCTGTCGGGCGGCCAGCAGCAGATGGTGGCTTTCGCGCGCGCGCTGATGGCGCGGCCTCGCCTGCTGCTCATCGACGAGCCGTCGCTGGGCCTCGCCCCCGTCATCATCAAACAGGTGTTCGAGACCATCGCCCGCATCCATGCGACGGGTGTCTCCATCCTGCTCATCGAGCAAAATGCCACCAAGGCCTTGGAAGCGGCGCAGCGCGCCTATGTGCTAGATTGCGGCCAGATGATCGCGTCGGGCACGCCGGACGAATTGCGCCAGCGGCCCGAGATCGGCGCCGCCTATCTCGGGCATGGGCACTGAAGCAGCACTCGCAGTGACGGTAAGCGCCAGGCGCCTCAGCCAGCACATAATTCCGCCGCTTCTCTTTCGTATTTTCAAAGCGATGACGATGGTTGTCGCCCCGCTTCATCGCGTTGGAGGGGGGTATCGGCCAATTCTGAGGAACAACCCCATGCAAGGGACGTTCTAGGTGTCATTCCCACTCGCGCTTCGCGCATAGGGGAATGACAGTGGAGAGGTTTGAGCAGGCTGCTAGGCCTGCTCGACCTGCAGCACCATGGCGTCCTCGACGCCGACCACTTTGATCTTGGTGCCGGCCGGCAGATCGGGACCGCGCACCACCCATTGCGAATCGTTGACGCGAATGCGCCCCTCACCCTGACGGATCGCTTCGCTCAAAACGAAGCTGCGACCCACCAAAGCGTCGGCACGGCGATTGAGAAACGGCTGATCGCCGGCGCTGTCGCGCGAGCCATAGAATTTCCGGCCGAGCAGCAGCGACACGATGGCGAAAATGCCGAACAGCAGCAGCGCCCACGGCAACGACAGGCCGATGAGACTGAGCACCAGCCCGGTGGCGATCGACGCCAGGCCGATCCACAACAGGAACATTCCCGGCGCGATGGCTTCGGCCGCGCAGAGCAAGATGCCCGCGACCAGCCACCACCACGCCACATGCAACCCCATGAAATCCATCTTCGCCCTCGTCCTTTGCGCGATCAGCCACGATTGGTCGGCGGCAGGCTGCTGCCCCGCCGCGTCTCGCCGCCACTTGGGCTCGAGCCCAGATGCGCTTCCCGCGTCAGCTCCGTGATACCAGCCAGCGTACCGGCGATGCCGGCCATGTCCATCGGCATCAGGAAGGTCTTCTGATTGGTGGAATGCGCCAGGGCATCGATCGCCCGGACATATTTTTCGGCGATGAAATAGTTGAGCGCGGCGATGTCGCCCTTGGCAATCGCTTCAGAGACGGAGCGCGTCGCTTCGGCTTCCGCCAAGGCTTGACGTTCTCGCGCCTCGGCGTCGCGGAACGCGGCTTCCTTACGGCCTTCGGCCTCAAGCACGACGGCCTGCTTGCGGCCTTCGGCGCGCAGAATTTCCGCCTGCCGCTGGCCTTCCGCCTCAAGCACGCTGGCGCGCTTTTCGCGTTCCGCCTTCATCTGCCGTGCCATCGAGTCGACGAGATCGCGCGGCGGCACGATGTCCTTGATCTCGACGCGGTTGGTCTTGATGCCCCAGGGCTGCGCCGCCTGTTCGATCACCGACAGCAGCCGGTTGTTGATCTCGTCGCGATGCGACAGCAGTTGGTCGAGGTCCATCGAGCCCATGACGGTACGAATATTGGTCATGGTGAGATTGAGCAGCGCGATCTCCAGATTGGAGACCTCATAGGAGGCGCGTGCCGCATCGAGCACCTGGAAGAACAACACGCCGTCGACCGAGACGCTGGCATTGTCCTTGGTGATGACCTCCTGCGTCGGCACGTCGAGCACCTGCTCCATGACGTTGATCTTGCGGCCGATGCGGTCGATCCACGGCATGATGATGCCAAGCCCCGGATAGAGCGTCTTATAATATTTGCCGAACCGTTCGACCGTATAGGCATAGCCCTGCGGCACCTGCCGCACGCCCATCAGCAGCGTGACGATGACGAACAGAACGAATGCGATGGCAAAAAGCCCCAGCCCGGAAATCATCATGATGGAATCCTTTCCCAAGAAGTGGTCATTCTCTCTCACACCATGCGGCTGATGCATGACAAATCGCACAGACCGGGTGGCCAACGCCAGTCCGCGCGGAACTTAAGCGCCCAAAATGGCCGGCCTATACGTGAGAACACCCCGGTTTTCGCCCCGATGAGACATCAAGTTGCACCCTTAATGGGGATGGTAAACAATTCCGAAATGACTTGCCCCTAATTTCCGCTGTCGAAAGCCCAAATCCCGCCGGTCTGCGGGACAGGAATACCGGAGCAAAGCATGGCGTTCGCGCGCAAGAGACTGCGGCCGTTCCACGCGGAACCGCCGATCACCCCATCCCTGGCCACGGCCACCCATGGCCAGATCCTGCGCACTTTGATTTTCGTCGCCTCCGCGCTTCTCGTCCTGGCCGGCTTCCTGCACTCGACGGCGCGGGCGCAAGGCGCGCCCCGCGGCGCGGCCGCCGAAAGCGGCTTTGGCACCTTCGTCTCCGGCCTGTGGCCAGAAGCCCAGTCGCGCGGCGTGTCCCGTCAGCTCTTCGACCAGATCTTCAGCGGCATGACGCCCGATATGTCGCTCCTCAAGCACAGCAGCAAACAGGCCGAATTCGTCAAGCCGGTCTGGAGCTATCTCTCTGGTGCCGTGACGGCTTCGCGCATTTCGCAAGGCCAGGACATGGCCAAGCGTTTTGGCCAGGTGCTCACCGATGTCGAGCGTCGCTATGGCGTCGACCGTTATGTGGTTCTGGCCATCTGGGGCATGGAAACGAGCTACGGCCAGATGACCGGCGGCAAGAACGTGGTGCGTTCGCTCGCCACCCTGGCTTACGGCAGCGAGCGCCGCGACTTCTTCCGCAACGAACTGCTGATCGCGCTGACCATCCTGCAGCAGGGCCATATCGGCTATGGGCAGATGAACGGCTCCTGGGCCGGCGCCATGGGCCAGACCCAATTCATGCCGTCGAGCTTCATGAAATATGCGGTCGACTATGACGGCGACGGCCACAAGAACATCTGGACCAGCATCCCCGATGCCATCGCCTCCACCGCCAATTATCTCGCCGGCTATGGCTGGCGGCGCGGCGAAACCTGGGGCTATGAAGTGGTCATCCCCTCGGGCTTCGATTTTTCCGCGCACGAACCGCAGACCGGCCGCTCCTTTCCGCAGTGGGCGGGCCTGGGCGTGCGCCGCGCCGATGGCGAGGCCATGCCATCAGGCGGTGAGGCCTCGCTGTTCTTGCCGGCTGGCGCCCGTGGCCCAGCCTTCCTGATCACGCCGAATTTCCGCGTCATCAAGTCTTACAACAACTCCCAGGCTTACGCGCTGGGCGTCGCCATCCTCAGCGATCGGATCGCCGGAGCCGGCAGTCTGGCGGCCAAATGGCCGACCGGCGACAAGCCACTCACCACAGCCCAAGCCATGGAAATGCAACGTCATCTCAATCGGTTGGGGCTCGATGCCGGCAAGGTCGACGGCAAAATCGGCGAGCAGGTGCAAACGGCGATCCGGGCCTTCCAGAAGCGCCGCGGCCTGACGCCGGACGGCTATGCCACCGTCAGCCTCCTCGAACAGATGCGCTCGCACCGCTGATCTGGTAAAACTTGGGGCATGCAGCCCGCCGTGTCGCACGCCGAAGCTCCTCCCAGCCTTCCAGGCCGGCATGGCGGCTGGACTGGCGGCTGGGCACGTGCGCTCAAGCTCAGCCTGGTCGCCGTCTTCCTGTTCCTGACCGGCGGCCCGGCGGTCATAGCCCAATTCGACGATTCCAACAGCGCGCTCTACTGGCAGCGCGAACGCCAGCGCATGCAGCAGGCGCGCAAGCCCCCCATCGTCGTGCAGCGGCCAACCCAGCTCATCCGCCGCGCCGCGCCCAAACGCGGCTTCAGCCGCGAAGTGCCACACGAACTGCAACCCAGCCGTCCGCCCACGGAAACGCCGCATCCGACCGAAAACGCGGCGCCGGCGGCGCCCGCAACGCCTGGCACCCCTTCAGCGCCGGCGACCCTTTCCGCTCAGGCGCCACAGGCGGCGACCACCACCATCGCCGTCATCGGCGACAACATCGGCCAGCTGCTGGCTCAGGGTCTACAGGAAGCATTCGAGGAACGGCCCGATATCGCCATTCTGCGCCGCACCCGCGAAAATTCCGGTCTCGTGCGCGATGATTATTACGACTGGAACAAAAACGTCCGCGAGCTTCTGGCCAGCAACGACAAGATCAAACTCGCCGTCATCTTGATCGGCAGCAACGACCGCCAACAATTGCGCGACGGCAATACGGTGCTCGAACCGCGCACGCCGAAATGGAACGCCGCCTATACGGCGCGTGTCGAAGCCATCGCCACGCAGTTCCGCGATCGCAAGATCCCGCTGCTCTGGGTCGGCCTGCCGGTGATGAAGAACGAACGGCTGACGGCGGAACTTTTGAACTTCAACGAAATCTACCGCGACGTCGCCGCCAAGACCGGCGCCACCTATATCGACGTCTGGGAAGGTTTCGTCGACGACCGCAACCAGTTCTCGATCTTCGGACCCGATCTCAACGGCCAGATCGTGCGGCTGCGCACCGGCGATGGCGTGCACTTCACCAGCGCAGGCGCCCGCAAGCTCGCTTACTATGTCGAAGGCGACATCCGCCGCATTCTCGATGCGCAGAAACCTAACGAACCAGCCGTCGCCGGCCGACCGCCATCGACGCCGTCCCAACAGCAAGTCACGGTTCGGGTCGATCTGCCGCCGGAAGTGCCCCCGCCAAATGCCGGCCTCCTGATCCCGCTGCCACCGCCGCCGCCGCAGATCGTCATACCGGTACGCCCGCCGGCTGGCCCGGTGCTGACCCTGACGGCGCCCGACCTGTCGCCCGGCGGCCAGCTTGCCACACGGGCCCGCGCACCGCGCACCGGCGATCCCAACGACCTGACGCAACGCGCCCTCGTTACCGGCGCACCAATGGACACGCGGCCTGGCCGCGCCGACGATTTCTCCTGGCCAAGAGTGAACTAAAAACCAGTCAACTGAGACGATCGTGGGCCAGACGAACAGCCTTCCATTTGCTACGACAGGTCAATCCGACGTTTGGCGTCGGACCGGCCGTTCTTTATTCGGGAGCCTTGCATGACCTTCGAGATCGCTGCCACGCCCGAGGACGCGATCGACCGGCTCGAAGCGCTCTATGCTGCCGCCTGTCAGGCCTTGCGTGATGACCTGCAACGTTTCTTCGATACCCATGTGCCGCCGACGGCGGAGGAACGCGCCCGCTATCGTTATCCGGTGCTGCGTGTCACCTATACGCACGCCAACGCGTTGCCGCTGAGCGCGCCGACCACATGGCGCGGTTTCGCCAAATTCCCGGCACCGGGCATCTATTCGACCACCGTCACACAGCCCGCGGAATTTCGCGCCTATCTGCTCGATCAGCTTCGCCTGCTGGTGGAGGAATACGGCGCGACGATCGAAACCGGCGTCAGCCAGCAGGAAATCCCCTACCCTTATGCCCTCGACGGTGGCGACGAACTGGCACGCGGCAAAGCTACCGCCGTCGAACTCGCGCGCTACTTTCCAACGCCACTCCTGTCCCTGGTCGGCGACGAGATCGCCGATGGCACGTTCGACTTTGTCGATGGCGAGCCGCGCCCCTTGTCGTTGTTCGACGCGGTGCGCGTCGATTTCTCGCTGCGCCGCCTCGTCCATTACACCGGCACCGACTGGCGCGACATGCAGCCCTGAGTGCTGCTCACCAACTATCACCGTTATGTCGATCAATTCGTTCGATTGGGGTTGGCCGAAGTTCAGGCCGGCACCGCCGAGGCTTTGGCCGTGCCCGGCGGCGGCCGCATCGGCCAAGGCGACATCGATGACGGCACGGCGGAACGCGTGATGGCGGCGCCCTGGCATCGCTTCCAGATGCCGGCCTATCATCTGATCCGCAAGAACGGCGAAGGCATCACCCTGGTCAATATCGGCGTGGGGCCCTCCAACGCCAAGAACATCACCGATCACCTCGCCGTGCTCAGACCGAACTGCTGGCTGATGGTTGGCCACTGCGGCGGCCTGCGCCAGGAACAGGTGATCGGCGATTATGTTCTCGCCCATGCCTATCTGCGCAAGGATCATATTCTCGACGAACTGGTGCCCCCCGACATCCCCATTCCCGCCCTTGCTGAAATTCAGGTGGCGCTTCAGGAAGCCGCAGCTGAAATCACCGGCGAGAAGGGCGAGCGTTTGAAACGGCGCCTGCGCACCGGCACCGTCGTTACCCAGGACGATCGCAACTGGGAACTGCAATGGACCAAGGAGCGCCGCCGCATCAACCAATCGCGCGCCGTCGCCGTCGATATGGAATCAGGCACGATTGCCGCGCAGGGCTACCGTTTGCGCGTGCCTTACGGCACCTTGCTGTGCGTCTCCGACAAGCCGCTGCACGGCGAAATCAAACTGCCTGGCGCCGCCAATGCGTTCTATGAGCGTGCCGTCGGCGAACATCTGAGGATCGGACTGCGTGCTTTGAGCAAACTCAACGAAGCCGGCGCCACCATTCACTCACGCAAATTGCGCAGTTTCGACGAACCGCCATTCCGCTAGATGGGGCGTCTTCCAATAATCTTTCATGGGAGGAGTTCATGATCGTTCGCTTAGGCATTGCCGCAGCCATCGCAAGCGCAGGTCTTATGCCCGCGAAAGCTCAGACCTCGACGCCACAGCCATATGTATCAAAGTCACCCATCTACTTGGTCATTGGTTACGCGCCGGGAGGAAGCTATGATCTCTATGCGCGCCTCGTCGCACGCTTCCTCGGCAAGCACATGCCCGGACAGCCAGCTATCGTTCCCCAAAACATGCCGGGCGCGGGGTCCCTGCAAGCTGCCAATTACATCTACGCGGTTGCCCCCAAAGACGGGACAGCGATCGCGGCTCTCGGCGAAACCATTGCGATGGAACAGGCATTGCAAAATCCGGGCGTTCGGTATGATGCGACGAAATTAACTTGGATCGGACGCATCGCATCGAGCAACAATATTCATCTTGTTTGGCATTCGGCCAAGGCACAGTCGATGGAGGACGTTAAATCGATAGAGATGTCCGTGGCCGGCACTGGCCCGGCCAATTTGGCAGAGACCGTCCCCAAGCTTCTCAATAACGTTCTTGGAACTAAATTTAAGATCGTATCTGGTTATCCATCGTCCGGACCAGCCATGTTGGCGATGGAGCGTGGTGAAGTCGATGGAACCGCAACGTCTTGGGCGGTCGTTAAAGCGCAGCATCAGGCCTGGCTCAAAGACAAAAAGGTGCGGATCATTCTGCAAGACGTGCCGGAACGCGATCCCGAGCTTCCCGACGTTCCCGCTCTTGTCGAACTCGCAAAGAATGATGCCGACAGGCAGTTGCTTACGCTCTACGCATCGGGCGGGGCTATAGGCCGCGCCTATACGGCTCCACCGGATCTACCGACAGCGGCGGCAGCCGCCTTACGCGACAGCTTTCAAAAAATGACACAAGATCCAGACCTGCTCGCCGATGCCGCTAAGATGCAAGTTTCCATCGAACCTGCGGATCATAAGCTGCTGCAACAGGTCGTCGAACAGACCGTCAAGGTCGACGACAACATCCGAAAGCGGGTGCGTGAAATATTCGGCAACTGATCGAAGATTGCCAAATGGCCGCACACTCTAGCAATCAGCGCGTCACATCGCTGATCCAACGCAGATAAGGCCCATGCCCTTCGGCGATCGCGATGCGCACGATCTCCGGTACTTCGTAGACATGCACCATGCGGATCGCCTGTTCGACATCGGCATAATCGGCGGATTTGATCTTGGCGCGAATTTCGATTTCCGGCTCGTCGCGCAGCCTGTCTTCCCAGACGTAGAGACTTTCGATCCGCTGGAGCTGGACGCATGCCGCCAACTTGTCCGACAGCAGGCGCTCGGCGATCAGCCGGGCATTGTCGTCGCTGCTCGTCGTCGTGACGACGATGGAATAGCCGCTGTCGGAGGCCGGTTCGCTCATATCCACCCCTGCAGTTCGCGCCGCACCACATGCGCGAGAACGTTCATCCCCGCGTCCGTATCGTTGAGACAGTCGATGCGAGCAAAATGTTCGCCACCCGCGCCCAAAAAGATATCGCGCACCTCGACGCCGATTTCCTCGATCGTCTCGACGCAATCGGACACGAAGCCAGGTGCCACGATAGCGATCCGTTTGACGCCGCGCTGCGCCATCTCGCGCACGGTCGCATCGAGATAAGGCTTGATCCATTCGGTGCGACCGAAACGGGACTGATAAGCGAGCGGCATCTGTGCGTCGCTGAAGCCGAGCCTCTGCCGCAAGAGCCGCACGGTCTCGACGCATTGCGCGGCATAAGGATCGCCCTTGTCCACATAACTTTGTGGAATGCCGTGAAACGAGGCGATCACCGCCTCGGGCTCGAAATCGAGCTTGGCCAAGGCATCGCGCACGCTCTGCGCCAAGGCATCGATGTAAACCGGATCGTCGTGCCAAGGCGGCGCGACGCGCACCACCGGCTGCCAACGCATCGTCTTCAAGGCGGCGAACGCCTTGTCGGCCACTGTCGCGGAAGCGGAAGCGGCATATTGCGGATAGAGCGGCACGCACAGGATGCGGTCGCAGCCTTGCGCCTGCAACGTCTCGAGCCGCGACTTGATCGAGGGATTGCCATAGCGCATGCCCCAGTCGACCACGACCGGGCGAGCCGGATCACCCAACGCCCCGTCGCCGATCAGCCGCGCAAGCCGTTGCGCCTGCGCCCGCGTATAGGTGCGCAACGGGCTCTCGTTGCGCTCCTTGTTCCAGATCGTCGCATACTTGCGTCCCGACAGGCTGGGACGGATCGTCAAGATGGCGAGATTGAGGATCGGCCACCACAAAAGCTTGGGCACCTCGATCACACGGGGGTCCGACAGGAACTCTTTCAGATAGCGACGCATCGCCCAGTAGTCGGTGGCGTCGGGCGTGCCGAGATTGACGATCAAGACGCCCACCTTGCCGGAAGGATAAGCTGGACTGTCGCTGGTTGCGCCGGTGGCACTGGCTTCTGTCATGAGACCGCTATCAAAACTATGCGATGTGGATAAGGATTAACTTGATTTAGGCTCCGGAGACTGAAAAGTCGATCCGGCCTTTTGCGCGCACCTGGAAAGGTGCGGAACCCGTGCTACCATCCGGTTCGCGGAATCGGCTGGGAACAAGGCCGTGCGCACGGGGAAATACCGCAAGGAAGGATCGGTTTCCAGATGGCACAATGGGAGCAGAGCATCGAGCGTGCCTTGTCACGTGTCGTCGACGTGCGGCCGCAGGAAGTGCGGGCCATGCTCTGGGCCTTCGCCTATTTCTTCTGCCTCCTGACCAGCTATTACGTTCTGCGCCCGGTGCGCGACGAAATGGGCGTCGCCGGCGGCGTGCGCAACATGCCCTGGCTCTTTTCCGCGACGTTGATCACCATGCTGGTGGCCGTGCCCATTTACGGCGCGCTCGTGGCTCGCCTTCCCCGCGCGCGCTTCATTCCGCTCGTCTATCATTTCTTCGCGCTCAATCTCGTTCTCTTCTGGCTGCTTCTGTCCTTCCGCATCTTTCCAGGTGAAGCGGCGCGCGCCTTCTTTGTCTGGATCAGCATCTTCAATCTGTTCGTCGTCTCGATTTTCTGGTCGTTCCTGGCAGATCTCTTCCGCACCGAACAGGCGAAACGCCTCTTCGGCTTCGTCGCGGCCGGCGGGACGGCCGGCGCATTGCTTGGACCGACGCTGACCGTTTCGCTCGCCGGCCTGCTTGGCCCTGCCAATCTACTTCTCGTCGCCATGATCTTTCTGGAGATCGCCGTGTTCTGCGCCATGCGCCTGGAGCTGACGGCCGAGCGCACGGAGCCGATCGAGGCGGAGAAGGCGCCCAAAGCCATCGGCGGCAATCCCTTCGCCGGCTTCTCGCTGATCCTGCGCTCGCCTTATCTCGCCGGCATCGCGCTGTGGGTGATACTCCTGTCGCTCGCCGGCACCTTTCTCTATTTTGCCCAGGCCGAACTCGTTTCCGCCGCCTCCGGCGATCCGGCAACGCGCACGCGCATTTTCGCCGCCATCGATCTGGCATCGGCACTGCTAACCCTGGTCGTTCAATTTCTAGCCACCGGCCGCCTCATCCAGCGTTTCGGCACCGGGCCGGCAGCGGCTTTCCTGCCGCTGATCTTCGCCATCGGCTTCGCCATTCTCGCCGCGCAACCGCTGCTCGTCGTCGCCATGGCTTTCCAGGCCTTGCAGCGCACGTCCAATTTCGCCATCTCCAATCCCGCCCGCGAAATGCTGTTCACCTCGGTCGACCGGGAAGAGAAATACAAGGCCAAGAATATCATCGACGGTGCCCTGTTCCGTGGCGCCGATGCGCTGTGGGCCTGGGCCTTCACGGCGCTGCGCGGCACCGGCCTCGATGTCACCGGCATCGCCCTCGTCACCATCCCCATCGCGCTCGGCTGGCTCGTGCTGGCTCTGGGCCTCGGACGCGCGCAAGACAACGCACCGCGCAACAAACGACCGCACTCACAGGAGAAAAGACATGAAGGCCAACATCGATCTGACGCGCCGTGAAACTTTGACCCTGACCGCCGCCGCGGGCCTCGCCGCCCTCGCGCCGAGCCTGCCGGCTTTCGCGCAATCGGGCGGCATTCTCGCCCGCAAGATCCCCTCAAGCGGCGAAATGCTGCCCGTGGTCGGCATCGGCACGGCGATTATTTTCGACTTCGACAAGTCCGACCAGACCAAACTCAACGAACGGGCCGAGGTGATCAAGGCGCTGGTCGCCGGCGGCGGCCGCTTGATCGACACCGCGCCCTCCTATGGCCTTGCCGAGGATCGGCTCGGCGATCTCTTCGCCATGACCGGCCTGCGCGATCGCATTTTCCTGGCCGGCAAAGTGCGCGTCGCCAGCCGCGAGGACACCATCGCCGAGCAGAAGGCCTCTTTCGCCAAGATGAAGATCGATCGCATCGATCTGATGCAACTTCACAACGTGCGCGACGCCAACCAGCATCTCGATCTCTTGCGCGAATGGAAGAAGTCGAACCTGTGCAAATATATCGGCATCACCTCATCGTTCGACCGCGACTATCATGCGGTCGAACAAACGCTGAAGCGCGAGAAGCCGGATTTCTTCCAGATCGACTATTCGATGGTCGATCGCAATTCTGAGGAACGGCTGATTCCCACCGCCGCCGATTCAGGTTGCGCCATTCTCACCAACCTGCCTTTCGGTCGCGGCAAGTTCTTTCAAAAAGTCGCTGGCAAACCGTTGCCCGATTTCGCCAAGGAGATCGAGGTGACGAGCTGGGCGCAATATGCGCTGAAATGGCTGCTCGGCAATCCGGCGATCAACGGCGTGATCCCGGGCACCGACAAGCCGCAATATATGGTCGACAATCTCAAGGCCGGCATGGGTCCGTTGCCGGATGCGGCCATGCGCAAGCGCATGGTCGATCACTTCGAGCAGCTCTGATTGGCCTAGCGCCACAGCCCGTGGAAATGATGCACGGGCCCGTGGCCGGAGCCAACCTGCAATTGATCGGCGGCCTTGAGCGCCGCCGTCAGATAATCCTTGGCACTCGCCGTCGCTTCGAACAGCGACTGGCCTTTGGCGAGTTGCGCGGCGATTGCCGAGGATAAGGTACAGCCCGTGCCATGGGTATTCTTGGTATCGACGCGACCGGCGCGCAGAACGCGCGCATCGGCGCCGTCGAACAGAACGTCCTCGGCATAGTCGCCGCCCAAGTGACCACCTTTGACGAGCACGGCCGGCGCGCCCTGTCCGTGCAGAATGCGCGCCAACTGTTCCAGGCCCGCCGTGTCATGTGGTTCCGTGCTGCCGCTCAACCGCACCGCTTCGGGAATATTAGGCGTGATGACCGTGGCGAGCGGAAACAGATGTCGCTTGATCGCATCGATCACATCGGGCGTGCCGAGCGACGCGCCGCTGGTCGCCACCAGCACGGGATCGAGCACGATGTTGCGCGCGCCATGGCGCTTAAGCCTGTCGGCCACGACCTCAACGACCGCACCGGATGCCAGCATACCGATCTTCACCGCATCGACCCGCACATCGGCGAAGATCGCATCGATCTGCTCGCCGACGAATTCGGGCGGTGGAATGTGAACGCCGGTGACGCCGCGTGTGTTCTGCGCCGTCAGCGCGGTTAAGACGGCCATGCCGTAGCAACCGAGCGCCGAGAAAGTCTTCAGATCGGCCTGAATGCCGGCGCCTCCGGACGGATCCGAGCCAGCCACCGACAGCACATGAGCAATCATACTCTTACACCCTGCTTTGCGGCGCGCCGCCGCCGTCGAAGGACGAGGGGCAGGAACACCAAGCGCACCAGCCCCCAGCCGGCCACTGCTCCCGCCGCCGTAGTGATTGCGCCTTCGCTGGTCAATGGCACGGCCGGCTCGAAATCGTCCATGGCGCGCCGCGCCACGTCCTGATCGAAATTGCCGAGCATGACGCCGACACGCGCCAGCGGACCGGCACTGGCGTATTCGATCAGTTGCTGGCGCAGCCGCACGAGTCTCGCGCTGTTTTCTTGCATATGCGCGCCCTGTTGGCGCACCAATTCGTCCGCATTGGTCTTCATGCGGGCGATGCCTTCTTCACGGGTCAGATTGAGACGCAATGCATCGGCATCGAAAGCGGCGAGAACGCGCGCCAGTTCATCGATCGCGCCACCCAGCCGCTGCCGGTACTGCTGCGAAAATTCCGGCAGTTGCGACGTCACCAGCCCCAAGGCCAGCGCGACCGCCAGCGCGAAGTACCGCAGGATCATGAAGCTTCTCCGCGCCCGCCGTCAGGACCGCACGCCTCAGGCGTGCTTATGGTCCTTGTTGTTTTCGGCGTATTGGCGCAACTGGTCCGGATTGGCCTCGCGCTGGAAGCGGCCGCGCCATTCGTCATAGGGCATGCCGTAGACATAGGTGCGCAGTTCTTCCTTGCTCAATCCGAGATGGCGCTCGTCGGCCGCGTCCTTGAGCCAGTTCGACAGGCAGTTGCGGCAGAAACCGGCCAGATTCATCAGGTCGATGTTCTGCACATCGGTGCGCTCGCGCAGATGCGCCAGGAGCCGGCGAAAGGCCGCGGCTTCAAGCTCGGTCTGGGTTTTCTCGTCGATATTGGGCATTTTCGTCTCCAACACGCCGCCCGCTGGCGCGGGCGGCAGCCGTGACTGATATAGGCATCCCCTACCCCGGATGGCCAGAGCGATTATGGGGAATATCAGGCCAACCGATGATCAGCCTTTCGGTTCCATATTGGCGATCTTCACGTAGCGACCCCAATCCTTGATGTCCTGAAGCATCAGCTTCTGAGCATCCTCCGGCCCCACGATGAAGGGATCGGAGCCAAACTCGGCCAGCCATTTCTTGGTTTCCGGCTTTTCCGCCATCTGGATGAAGGCCTTGCTGATCTGCGCCTTGATCGGGTCCGGCACGCCCTTGGGCACCGCCACGCCCCACCAGCCGACGACATCGACCCCGGGAACACCACTTTCATTCATCGTCGGGATATCCGGTGCGGTCGTCATCCGCTCCTTGGAGCTCAAGGCCAGCACCCGCATCTTGCCGTTGCGATGGAACGGCATGGCGAAGATCGGGTCGTACATCATGCAATCGATGTTGCCGCTTTCGAGATCGTTCACCGAATCCGCCGCGGTCCGATAGGGCACTTCGACCATTTTGAGTTTCAGAATGTCCTTCATCAGCGCGCCGGCGACCTGCCCGGTCGGCGCCGTTGTGCCATAGCTCGCCTTGTCGCCCTTCTGCTGCAAGGTCTTGATCAGATCCTGCAAGGTCTTGTGCGGGCTCTTGGCGCCCACCGTCACCGTGAAGGGCAAGCGGCAGACGCTGCCCAAGACATCGAACGCCTTGGCCGCGTCATAGCCCGGGTCTTTGAACAGCGACATATTGGCGGCGATGGCGCTCGGCGCATGGATCAGGATCGTATAGCCGTCGGGCTTGGCGCGGGCGGCGAAATTGATGGCAAGATTACCGCTGGCACCCACCTTGTTTTCGACAATCACCGTGCCGCCCAGGAACGGCCGCATGTTCTCGGCGAAATAGCGGGCGAACACATCGGCGCCGCTGCCGGCGGGGAAAGCGCAGATGACGCGTACTTCCCGCGACGGATATTTTTCCTGCGCCCAAACCGGCGTGCCCAAAGCCGATACCGTCGCTAAGGCGGCGCCAGAACCGAGCATGTCACGGCGCGTAATCGCAGCCGATAGCGTACCCAGACGTTTGCTGTGCATGAATGCCCCTCCCTTTGATGGCGCAACGGTTTCAGCGATCGTTTGCGCCTTGATGCTGGCTAGATTGGCGGCAATCGCGACCGGGAGCAAGCGCTCAAATGGCAAATGTCCGGGCTTGCCATAGGCCAGGCTTGCTATCACCAGGACCGGGCGATAGGCATCCTTCATGTCACGGCTGATCAGGGAACAGGATCGATGCCCGTTTACGCCATCAATGAATTTCGCCCCACCGTCGCGGACCCGAAGCGCTGCTGGATCGCGCCCGGCGCCGTGGTGATCGGCAAAGTCCGCCTCGGCCTCGATGTCGGCATCTGGTTCGGCGCCGTGCTGCGCGGCGACACCGACCTGATCGAGATCGGTGATGGCACCAATATTCAGGACGGTTCGATCCTGCACACCGACCCCGGCCTGCAATTGCGCGTCGGCGCCAATTGCACCATCGGCCATAGGGTCACCCTGCACGGCTGCACCATCGGCCCCAACACCTTGATCGGCATGGGCGCGACGATCCTGAACGGCGCGAAAATCGGCGCCAACTGCCTCGTCGGTGCCGGCGCTTTGGTCACCGAAGGCAAGGAATTTCCCGACAATTCCCTCATCGTCGGCTCCCCGGCCAAGGTCGTGCGCACGCTCGACGATAAGGCGCTGGCCGGCATGGCGCGCAATGCCAAGGGCTATATCGCCAATGGGCAGCGCTATACGGCCGGCCTGCAGGAATGCGAACCTCTTGTCGGTTCCGACACATAGCTGGCATTTACGAAGCGAATTGCGGCGGCACGGTCTTTGCCTTAAAGACCGCTGCGGAGAAAACGGGTCGGCCGGCTGGCAGGGCGGATCCCGGCAAGAACCAAGAATGGCAATGCTGGAGTCTTGAGTGCAAAAGTATAAAATTATCATTGCAGGCGCCGGTCTCGGCGGCCTGACAGCGGCTTGTGTCCTGATGCAGGCCGGCCACGACGTGGAAATCTACGAACAGGCCCCGGCGCTTGGCGAAATTGGCGCGGGCATTCAGGTCAGCGCCAATCCCATGCATGTGCTGCGGCACATCGGCGTCGGCGAAAAGATCACCAGCATCGGCGTAAGCCCCGGCGCCTATGTGTTCCGCCTGCACGACACGGGCGAGGTCATCCAACGCTTTTCGCTCTCGAAAGAACACGAGGCGATGCATGGCGCTCCCTATACGCAGCTGCATCGCGCTGACCTGCACGAAATCCTCGCCGCCCGCGCGCGTGAGCTGAAGCCGGACGTGGTGCACCTCAACAAGCGTGTCAAATCCTTCACCGAAACGGCCGATGGCGTCGAACTGTATTTTGACGACGGCACGTCGACCAAGGGCGACCTGCTCATTGGCGCCGATGGCCTGAAGTCGGTTGTGCGCGCACAATTGTTTGGCGCCGCCCCCGCCGTCTACACCGGCGATGCGGCCTGGCGCATTCTCGTGCCAGTCGAAAAACTACCGAAGGATTTCCTCGAGCCGGTGATGTCGGTCTTCATGGGACCGAACGGCCATGCCGTCTGCTATTACCTGCGCTCCGGCACTTTGATGAATTTCGTCGGCATCGTCGAGACCGACGACATCTCCGAAGAATCCTGGACCGTGCGCTATCCGTGGGAAAATCTGAAGGCGGATTTCGCCGGCTGGCACGAAGCCATCCAGACCATCATCGACACCGCCGACAAGGACCAGTGCTTCCGCTGGTCGCTGTTCGGCCGGCCGGCGACGATGAACTGGAGCTCAAAGCGCGTCACCCTGCTCGGCGACTCCGTCCACCCGACCCTGCCCTATCTCGCCCAAGGCGCCGCCATGGCCATCGAGGATGGCGCGGTGCTGATGCGCGCGCTGGCGCAGGAGCCGGAATTGCCCAAGGCGCTGCAAGTCTATCAGCGTAACCGGGCGGAGCGGACGGCGAAGATCGTCACCCAGTCGACCGACAACCGCCGCCTGTTCCACCTGCCGTCCCAGGACGCTATTCGCGCCGAATTCTCCAAGCGCGATGAGGGGAACGATCGCAATCGCTGGCTGTATTCGTACAATCCGCTGACCGTTCCGCTGGTCTGACCACATAAAACCGAGAAGAAACGGGCTGTTAAGCCGCCCGTTTCTCACTTTTGTCATCAGCAAGCCCGTACAGGAACCTCCGCCGCGCATGCGACGTTTGGGTTTCGGTGCGGGCTTGCTTACATTTAGCCCAATGAAAAGGCGGGCACGGGGGTCTTGGCACAAGATCTTGGTGCGATGCCGCTGCAACATCGGAGAATTCATGAGCTGGCATGCCGGAAACGACCCCGTGGCGGGCGACCCTCATTCCTGTGACGCACTGGAACTGGTGATCGTGCCCCGTGCCCGCGACATCGGCGGGTTCGAGGTGCGCCGCGCTCTGCCCCATGGCAAGCGCCAGATGGTCGGCCCCTTCATCTTTTTCGACCAGATGGGTCCGGCTCAATTTCTATCCGGTCAAGGCATGGACGTGCGGCCCCATCCCCACATCGGCCTTGCCACCGTCTCCTATCTCTTCGACGGCGCGATCATGCATCGCGACAGCGAAGGCAATCAGCTTGAGATCACGCCCGGCGCCATGAACCTCATGACCGCCGGACGCGGTATCGCCCATTCCGAACGCACACCTGAAAGCCTGCGCACGGGCACGCACAGTCTCTCCGGCATTCAAAGCTGGGTGGCGCTGCCGGAAGGTTTCGAAGAAATCGATCCGGGCTTCCAGCATTTCGCCGCGCCGGTTCTGCCGCGCGTTTCCGAGAAAGGTGTTGAAACGCGGATTATCGCTGGACGCGCTTATGGCCAGGCTTCGCCGGTCAATACGTTGTCGGACTGGTTTTATGTCGAAGCCATCCTCGCCGCCGGCACCAGCCTGCCGCTCGATGCCGACTACGAGGAACGCGCGATCTATGTGGTCGAGGGCGAAATCGACGTTGCCGGTGAACGCTTTGAATCATCGCGTCTGTTGATCTTTCGCCCCGGCGACAAGATCACCATTCGGGCACTGAGCAATGCACGGCTCATGTTGCTGGGTGGAACCGCCATGAACGGACCGCGTTATATTTGGTGGAATTTCGTCTCCTCCAGCAAGGAGCGCATCGAGCAGGCGAAGGAAGATTGGAAGCGCGGAGAGTTCGCGCCCGTGCCTGACGAAACAGAGTTCATACCACTGCCTGAGTGACGTCCGGCGTGTGGTTTGGAAAGCAGGTTTGCATTCCGAACTGCCGCTCGGCAATGCGGCGAAATTAATCCATCGGGCTTGCGCCCGGTGGAATGCCGCAGGGCCAATGGACGATGGACGACCTCAAAACGGATACGACAGAAAAAGAAGCCGAAAAGCCTTCAATCCTCTCTGACTTCTTCGCTCTTTCCGGTGGTTTCTGGCGTGGCGAAAGCGCCATGCGCGCTTGGACCCTGACGTTTCTCGTCATCGCCAGTCAGCTCGCGCAAATCGGCGGCCAGGTCGGCCTCAATGCCTGGAATCGCATTTTCTTCGACGCCCTCGAGCGCAAGGATTTGGCTGAAGTCTGGGTGGCGATCGCCTGGGTGCCGTTCGTCGTCGCCGGTATCGCCGCTTCGGTCTCAGCATTGGTCGTCACGCGCATGCTGTTTCAGACACGCTGGCGGGAATGGCTGACCGATCGCATCGCCGGCTGGTGGATCGCCGACCAGCGCTATTATCGGCTGGGTTTCATCGCCCCCAATCAATCCGCGCCGGAATATCGTATCGCCGACGATGTCCGCCTCGCCGTCGAACCTCTGGTCGAACTGGCGCTCGGCCTTTTCAGCGCTCTGATCACCGCCGCGACATTCGCCGCCATTCTTTGGGAAGTCGCCGGCGCCGCGCGCGTGACCTTGGCGGGCAATACCTTCGACATCCCCGCCTATATGGCGATCGCTGCCGTGATCTATGCCGCAATAGCCTCGGCCGCCGCTTATGTCGTCGGCAAGCCGCTTGTTCCCTGGGTGACGGCCAAGAATGAAGCGGAGGCGCAGTTTCGCGCCGAGATGACGCGGTTGCGCGAGAATGCTGAAAGCATCGCGCTCATCCGTGGCGACAAGGATGAACTCGGCTCCGTGCGTTCGTCCTATGCCAATGTCGTGACTGCCTGGCTCAACATCATTCGCCAGCAAGGCATCATTGCCGTGGTGCTGAATACCAATGGTGGTTTGTTTCCCATCGTGCCTTTGTTGCTGGTGGCGCCCAAATATCTCACTGGTGAGCTGTCTCTCGGCGCGGTCATGCAGGTTGTCGCGGCCTTCAACGCGGTGCAAGGCGCACTCGTCTGGTTCGTCGACAATATCGTGCGGCTGGCGGAATGGTATGCCTCGGCCGGCCGCGTGAGCGAACTCGGCCGAGCTTTGGACGAGATCGATCTCGGTACCGATATGGAAAGCGACAAGTCCATCGAGCTGGGCGTCAGCGATGACGGAACGATCCATCTCGACAACCTTTCGATTGCCGACCTAGCTGGACGTGTCGTCATCAAGGATGCATCAACGCGCATCAAACCCGGCGAAAAAGTGCTGGTGACCGGCGAAAGCGGTTCCGGCAAGAGCACGCTCATTCGCGCCATGGCGGGCCTCTGGCCGTGGGGGTCGGGTACGATCAAGGTGCCGCGCAACGTCACCATCGCCTTCGTTCCGCAAAAACCCTATCTGCCCCTGGGGACGCTGCGCGATGCCTTGGTTTACCCAAGTGAGGGAGCAACCGTCAGCGATAAAGCGATTCATGATGCCATGAAACGCTGCGGCCTGAACTATCTGATCAAGCAGTTGGATGAACCGGATGTGCGTTGGGATCAAACCTTGTCCGGCGGCGAACGCCAGCGCGTCGCATTTTGCCGGCTGCTCATCCAGAAACCGCAGATCATCATCATGGACGAGGCCACATCGGCTCTCGACGAAGAAAGCCAGGAGTCCCTTCTATCGCTTCTGCGCGAAGATCTTGCGGAAGCCACGGTTCTCAGCGTCGGCCATCGCAGCGGTATCGAAGAATTTCACGACCGAAAGATCGTATTGGAAAAGCGTAATGCCGGCGCGCGCATGACATCGAAGAAATTGCCGCAGAAGATCATGCGCATGTTCCGGCGCGCGAAGACGACCTAGCTCAACGCCCGCAATCCCTGCCGCAGATCGTCAGGCGTGATCGCGCCGAGCAGTTTCTCGACTTCGGTATGTTTCTTCTCCCAGACCGGCACGGCAGCGGCCAGCGTTTCAAGGCCACGCCTCGTCAGCTTGAGCAAGCGACTGCGCCGATCCTGCGGGTCTTGCGCGATTTCAACGAAGCCGCGCCGCTCCAACGGTTTCAACGCCGCCGTTAGAGTCGTGCGATCCATGGCGAGGAACTGCGCGATCGCGCCCATGGCGGCAGGTTCCGGCCGGTTAAGCGACATCATCAAGGAGAATTGGCCGTTGGTCAGTCCATAAGGACGCATCGCCTCATCGAAAATACGCGCCAACACGCGCGCCGCTTTCTGCGCATGAAAACACAGGCATGTGTCGCGCACGTGCAGCGTGGTCGCGTAGGGAACCGGCGAAGGTTTCGACGATTTGATCATGGTGCGGGACGACTCAGGTTGACCTTCCAAAATAATGTTGATATCAACCTTTCTACACGAAAGAAGGGAGATGGACAATGCCAAACCACCCTGTCGTCTCACGCGAGGAGTGGCTCGAGGCACGCAAAGCGCTGCTTCTTCGTGAAAAGGAACACACCCGTGCCCGCGATCGCCTGAACCAGGATCGCCTGGCCTTGCCGTGGGTGAAGGTCGACAAGACCTACATGTTCGACACGCCGGCTGGCCGTAAATCCCTTGCCGATCTCTTCGACGGCCGCAGCCAGCTCATGATCTATCATTTCATGCTCGGCCCCGACTGGACCGCCGGCTGTTCCGGCTGTTCCTTCCTCGCCGATCATTTCGATGGCGCCCGCCAGCACATCATTCATCACGACGTCAATCTGGTTGCGGTCTCGCGTGCGCCACTATCGAAGATCGAGGCTTATCGCCAGCGCATGGGATGGAACTTCCCCTGGATCTCCTCCAACGGCAGCGACTTCAACTACGACTATCATGTCTCCTATACGCCCGAGGATCTCGCCGGCGATCGGATCACCTACAACTTCCAGCAGATCGACGTGGCGCAGGGGCACGACGAACTGCCCGGCATGAGCTGTTTCTATCAAGACGAGAACGGCCAGGTGTTCCACACCTATTCGAGCTATGCGCGCGGCATGGAAGAAGCAATCGGCGCGCTGATGCTCCTCGATCGCGCGCCGAAAGGCCGCAACGAAGCCACGACCATGAACTGGGTACGGCGCCACGACGAATATGCGCCGGACGTCAAAGCGTCATGCTGCGCGGAGTAGATTTCGAAACAGCAAGAGTGGGAGTAGCGCATGTCTGAGTGGACGGGAAAATTCTGCTGGTACGAACTGATGACGTCGGATCTGCCAGCGGCACGCAAATTCTATGGCGATGTCATCGGCTGGACAGGTCAGAACGCCGGCCAGCCGCACATGGACTATTGGCTGATGTCGCTTGGCGAAGCGATGGCCGCCGGCATGATGGCCATTCCGGAGAATGCCTGCGATGCCGGCGCCAAGCCAGGCTGGATCGGCTATATCGCCGTCGACGATGTCGATGCCATGGCCGAGAAAGTGAAGCAGAAAGGCGGCAAGATCTATCGCGCGCCCGACAACATTCCCGGCATCGGCCGTTTCGCCATCGTCGCCGATCCGCAAGGCGCCGCCTTCGCTCTGTTCAAAGGTGAAGGCGAGGCACCGCCCGCACCGCCGCGTGGCACGCCGGGTCAAGCGGGATGGCGTGAGCTTTATGCCAACGACCATGTCGCCGCGCTCGATTTCTATGGCGAACTCTTCGGCTGGACCAAGGCAGACCACGTCGACATGGGCGACATGGGCATCTACCAGCTCTTCGCTAAGGGTGGCGAACCGATAGGCGGCATGATGAACAAGATGCCGCAAATGCCGGCCCCCTATTGGACCTACTATTTCAATGTCGAGGGCGCCGATGCCGCCGCGGCCCGCGTCAAAGCGGCCGGAGGCCAGGTGCTGATGGAGCCGATGGAAGTTCCCGGCGGTGACTGGATCGTCAACGGCCTCGACCCCCAGGGCGCCGCGTTCAATCTGGTTGCCCCGAAAAAATGATCCCCGCGATCTCGCGTGCTCGATTGTAATAGTATAACAATCGAGCCGTGACCGCGTTGGGAACCGACATACGCTTGGCCGAAGGCCGGAACGCATCCCGTTCCGGTCACCCTATATGGTTGACCGGACTGGCTTTTGCCCTCGCGCTCGCCGCCCATGGCACAGTCGTCGCCGCTCTTATCAACTATGCGCCTGAAGTGCCCCTGCCACCGATCGCCATCGACCTGGTGCCACCCGCCGAAGTAACCGCCGATATGGCACCCGCCCAGGAGCCGCAGCAGGCGCAGGAGGCGAGCCAGGAAACCGCTCAAGAGACGCCGACAGAAACGCCGCAGGAAGCCAAGACTGAACCGGAGCCCGAGCCTCCAAAGCAGACCGCGGCTTTGCCCGAACCTGAACCTCCTGCGCCGGTCGTGCCATCAGCGCCAGAACCGGCGGTAACCGCGCCGCCGGTCGTGCGTGAAACGCCCAAGCCGCCACCACCCAAGCCGGTCGCCAAACCGAAGCCCAGGCCTGAGCCGAAACCGGAACCGAAAGTCGCGGCCAAACCAAAGGAACGCCCGAAGGCCGAGGCCAGAGCCGAACCGCCCGCAGCCGCGCGCAGTGCCACCCGTTCCTCCGTAGCCGCCGGCGCGGCCAGCGCCAATCGCGCCGCGCAGAACGGCATGTCGAGCGCCGCCTATGCCTCGCTTGTCGCGGCAGCCCTCAATCGATTGAAGGTCTATCCGGCCGCGGCACGCCAGAGCGGCGCATCCGGCTCGGTCGGCGTGTCCTTCACCATCGGGCCCAGCGGACGCGTCACCAATTCGTCGATCCGCTCATCGGGCAATGGCCTGCTCGATGCCGCCGTCCGCCAGATGCTGGCGAGCCTGCACGTGCCGCCGCCTCCGAGTGGCACCTTCCGCACCGGCACGACGATCAGCTTCAGCCTGCGCTGACGGCTACAACGGAATGAGAGGGGCGACGTCGCGATCGGAAGCCCGCTCGCTCGCCCAAAGGCCCGCCACCACGCCGGCCCGGTCGGCGGCATTCCGATTCTGGCTCATCTTGCGCTTGGCTTCGAGCCGCGTGATCGGCATGCGCAGACCGACGATCCCGCGTAGCTGTGCCTGAATGAAATCCGGCGGCGCATCCGTGACCGCCCAGGGCGAGGTCCGCCCGCTCTCATGGATTTCAGTCAGCCGCTTCACAACAACCAGCAGCCTATCGGGATCGTCAAAGAACTCGACCGGGCCATGGGCGTGGACCGCGACATAATTCCAGGTCGGCACGACCTTTCCGGTCTCCTGCTTGGTGGCATACCACGATGGCGTCACATAAGCGTCCGGCCCCATGAAGATCGCTAGGCCATCCCCCAGCGGCGCGGCTTTGCATTGCGGATTGGGCTTGGCGAAATGACCATAAATGACGCCCTGCTCGCCCTCGCTCTCATCGAGAAAGAGCGGCAGCGGCGTCGCCATCAGCCCCTCCGCCGTGACCGTCACGAAATGCGCCAGACGCGCGGCACGGATCGTCGCCCTGACGTTTTCCAGATCGTCGTCTTTGAAGATGGCGGGCATATACATCGGGCAAACTCCTTGCGGGACAAGGACAATGCCAGACAACAGCCCCATCGGAAATAGCCAGGTTCGGCCTATCTCTCCGAGCGTGGCAGCGACCAGGGCGCCAGCCATTTCTGGATGAACACCATCAACTGGAAGAAGCACAGGCTGATCGCCACCAGGATCGCCAGCGATGCGAAACTGTGGTTGATCTTGAAGAACGACGTCGAGAACATGATCATATAGCCGAGGCCTTTCTCGGCCGCGACGAATTCCGCTACCACGGCACCGACCACCGATAAGGTCGTGGCGATCTTCAGCGCGCTGAAAATGTAGGGCAGCGCGAACGGCAGACGGATCTGCGTATATTCACGCCAGCGGCTGGCGCGCAATGAGCGCGACAATTCGATCAATTCCTCCGGCGTCGCCAACAGGCCGGCGGTGGTCGTCACGACAATAGGAAAGAAGGTGATGAGAAATGTAATCACCACACGCGGCAGATCGGAAGCACCCAAGGTCACCACGATAATCGGCGCGACGGCAACGATCGGCATGGAATGAACCACGACGATCAAGGGATAAAGCGTGCGCGACAACAGTTTCGACGAGGACAAGGCAATGGCCAGCGGAATCGAAATCACCACCGCCGCGAGATAACCCATCAAGGCGACACGGATCGTCGCCCAGGCATGACCAAGCCACAGATCGCCGGAAATATCGCGCGCGCCCATCACGATGGCGCTCGGCGGCGGTAGCAGGAAGCTTGGCACGCGGAACAGGCGGCAGCCGGCTTCCCACACGATCAGCAAAGTGAGGAAGGCAAGCAGCGGCGCGCACTTGTTCGCCAAAGCCGCAATATTGAGACCCGGCATGGCCTTGCGCGGCTCCGGCTCAGGCGGCGCGACGGCTGAAGAGGCTGGCGCGGATGTGGTTGGCGAGAGCATTGAACTGAGGATCCGACAAGGAAGCAAGGGAACGCGGGCGCGGCACGCGCACGTCGAGCACTTCGCGAACAGCGCCGGGGCGCGGCGTCATGACGATGATGCGATCGGCAAGCAGAACCGCCTCGGGGATGGAATGGGTGATGAACAGCACCGTCTTGGGTTTTTCAGCCCAAATGCGCATGAGTTCGAAACTCATCTCATCGCGCGTCAGGGCATCGAGCGCCGAGAATGGTTCGTCCATCAGCAGAATATCCGGATCAAGCAGCAGCGCTCGGGCAATCGCCACGCGCTGCTGCATGCCGCCGGACAATTGATCGATCCCCGCGCCCGCGAAGGCGCTAAGTTCGACCAGATCGAGCAATTCCCGCGCCCGCGTCTTCTCCGCCTCGGTGACACGCCCATATTTATGGCGCATCGGAAAGGTGACGTTGTCGAGCACGTTGTACCAAGGCAACAAGGTTGGCCGTTGAAACACGATGCCGATTTCGTCGCGCGGCTCCGTCACTTTCATGCCGAAGATTTCGACGCTGCCGCCGGTCGGAAACACCAGCCCGGCCAGCAGGCGCAGCAAGGTCGACTTGCCGCAGCCCGAAGGCCCAAGCACCGCGACGAATTCATGCCGGCCGATGTCGAACGAGAGATTGTCGAGCGCCCGCACCCGGCCGCCATCGTCGCGGGTGAAATCCTGCACCACATTGCGAAAGCGGATGACGGGTTCGTCCATCGCACCCATCATCCTATTTGGGCAGAAACGAGCGGTTGAGGGTCTTTTCCGGATCGATCTTGTCGAGCGGAATGTTCTGCGACTTGGCGGTCCATTCCCAGGTCACGGCAACACGCTTGGCATCCAAGGCACCAAGCCCTTCGGCCTTGGTGATGGCATTGTCGAGCAAGGGCACGATGGTCAGGAACTGCTCCTCGACAAGCTTGGCGTCCATTTCCGGAAACTGCACCTTCATCGAGCGAGCGACATCCTTGGGATCGGCCAGCGCCATCTGCGCCGCTTTCAACCAGGCCTTGACGACCTTGCGCACCACCTCGGGCCGCTCCTTGATCGCCTTGTCGGACGCAAAGACCGAATAGCCATAACCATCATAGCCATATTCCGACCACGGCAGCATTTTCAGCTTCTTGCCGGTTTCGCCCAGCGCCCGCACGAAGGGCGGCGAAGCGGTGGTCCAATTGATGGTGGCATCGACCTGACCGGTGGCCAGCATCGGCACCAGCGCCGCCGGATCGACCTTGATCAAAGTGATCTTCTTTTCATCGATGCCATTGTTAGCGAGGATCAGCGGCCAGATGACGTTGGAGGAGGTGAAGGTCGCCGTCGCCACTTTCTTGCCGACGAGATCCTTCAACGAAGTCACGCCCGAGCCTTCGACCGTGAAGGTCGCGTCCGGCTGCACCGGAAAAGCACTGGCGACCACCGAAACTGGCACCTCGCCCTGCGCCTTGGCCTGCAGGAACGCCGCCAAGCCACCGCTGCCGACATCGGCCGTGCCCGTCGCGATACGCGTCACCACTTCCGACGAGCCGCGCGCCGACTGGATCGTCACATCCAGCCCTTCGGCGGCGAACAGGCCTTTCTCCAAAGCATAGAAAGGAATGGCCTTGTCGCCGCCCGGCAGCCAGTCGTTCATATAGATGACCTTCTCGGCCGCATGCGCACCGGCGCCAGCGCCAAGAACGATCGTTGCCGCAACGAGATGGCGGCCAACAGCACGGATCACAGCCTGAAACATGGATGACTCCTTTGAAAGATTGAAAGCAACGCACATGCCAGCCCTCGTCGCGCGCGGCGCCGTCATGTGGTCACACGGAAAGGAAGCGCGCCGCTTTTCTCGATTTCGGTCCAGGGCGTACGCGGGCCGACGCGATGATTGACGCGGAAAATATTGCCTTCCGGATCTTCGAGAACCGTCTGGCGAGCGTTGTAATAGGTGTCGTAGGGCGGCTTGACGATACGCCCGCCTTGCTCGGTAACTTGCGCTGCGGTGGCATCGACGACCGCCGCATCGCCGACTTCGATGGTGAAATAGGCGCGCACCGGCGCGCGTCCCTCTCCCGCGCGATCGGCAATGCCAAGCAAGTCATAGGCTTGCGGCGCATTGAAGCCGAGCTCGACACCATGCGCATCGAGACAGCGATAAATCGGCGAACGGTGCGCCTCAATCTCGGCAAAGCCGAACAGATCAGCATAGAATGCCGCGAGACGATCCGGATCGCGCGCCAGAATGTTCACATAAGCGATACGCGGCGCGCCAGTCATGACACCGCCTTCGGCGCATAGCCGTAGGAACGACGGAACATTTCCGCCGTATGTTCATAAGCCGTGCAGGCTTCAAAACGACGCGGATGCCCTGCCGTGATGCTGCCGGGCACAGCATCGATCACCGCATCCGGGCGCGGGCTGTAAAAGAACGGTGCCGAATAGCGATCATGCCCGCTGCGGTTATTCTTCACCCGATGGAAGTTCGAGTTGTAGAGCCCGTTGGTCCAGCGGGCCATCAGATCGCCGAGATTGATGACAAAGGAGCCATCGATCGGCGGCGCTTCGATCCAATCGCCATCGGCATTGCGCACTTCGAGGCCGCCGGTCGCATCCTGCGCTAGGATGGTGACGCCGCCCCAATCCGTATGGGCGCCAGCGCCGATCTGATTGAACAGCGCATTTTCGGGCTGCGGCGGATATTTGATCAGCCGTGCCGTGCCCGACGGCATATCGAAGAATGAGCCAAACCAATTCGCCGGCAAATCGAGCGACAATGCCAGCAAAGCCAGCAGTCGATCGCCGAGCGAACGCATCTCTGCCCAATAGTCGATCATATGTGCGCGAAATTCCGGCAGCTCGTCCGGCCACTGATTGTGGCCGAAATTGCGGATGTGCTTGATCGCCCACGGATGATCGTCCGGTAGCTCCATGCCGCTGTAGAAACTCTCCTTGAGATCGGGCGGCGCTGCCTTCGCCTTGTCATCCTGGCTGTCGAGCACCTGACCGCCGACAGGTTCATAACCGGCCGTGGTCGGCGACTTCTTCATATGAACAGCCATCTTCCGCTCGTGCGGCAGATCGAAGAAGGCCTTGGCGAATTGAAAATGACGCTCCATCAGCGCGGCGGGCACGCCATGTCCGGTGATGTAGAAGAAGCCCGTCTCGCGGCAGGCGCGATGAATGTCCCAGGCCACGGCTTGCGCGCCGGCTGCATCGGCGGCACGGGCGAGATCGATCAGAGGTATGGTTTTCGCGGCTTTCGGCGGTTCGTAGAGATGCATGCGGTGTCCTGACGGCTGATGCCCGAAACACACCACGCTGCCGGATCAGCGCCCATCAGCGCCCGCCGTATGTCGCGATAACCTGCTGCTTATGCCGGCAATTCCAAAGCTTCTTCTTGGCAGCGAACAAGTCGCCTCCCGACTGGCATCGCAAATGCATAACAATTCTAAACGATGCACGGGGATCCGGACCATGAGCGTATTGGGACGACGAGAACTCGACATCCGCCTGCTGCGTGTATTGCAGCTTTTGCTGCAGGAACGCAGCGTTTCACGGGTTGCTGAACGGCTCGGCCAAAGCCAGCCGGCGGTCAGCGCCACCTTGCGCCAACTGCGCGAAATCATTGGCGATCAGCTTCTCGTGCGCAGTGGCAACAGCCTCGTGCCGACGGCCCGCGCTGTCGAAATCTCCGAGACGGTCGATGCCACGCTCGCCGGCTTCGATCAGATCGCCACCTGGCGCGACGAGATCCAGCCGGAGATCGCCCGCCGCCACGTGCGCATCGTCGCGTCGAATGGTCTGGCCGTGCTCTTTGTGCCCCGCCTGGTCGAACTGCTGCGAAAAGAGGCACCTGGCGTCGAACTGGAATTCTGTGGCGTGCCGATCGACGGCTCGCTGCCGAAGCGGCTCGAAAGCGGCGAAGTCGATCTCATCATCGGTAATTGGCCATCCCCGGCGGAAGACCTGCGCATCGCGCCTTTGATGGAAACCGACATCGTCTGCATGGCGCGCCCCTCCCATCCTTTGGCCAAACACACGGCGCTCGATCTCGAATGCTACATGGAACAGGCCCATGTCTCGCCGACACCAACGGCGGTGATGCATTGGAGCCCGATCGACGGACGGCTGGCGCAGATGCACCGGCAGCGCAATGTCGCCATTTCCGTCCCGGAATATTCGATGATCCCTTATGTGCTGTCGCGCGCCGATCTCTTGTTCACCACCGCCCGGCCCTTCGCCGAGCATCTTGCCTCCTTCATGCCGTTTTCCATTCTCGGCGCACCACCGGAGCTGGGTCGGATGAAATTCTATATGCTGTGGCACGAACGCGCCCATAATTCGGCGTTCGAGCGCTGGCTGCGCGACATCGTACGCAAGGTTGCCGCCGAAATTCGCTCCATCGACACGCCGCCCGCGCTGCATAAGTCGCCAGTGATGGCCCCCATAATGGCGCAGCAGATGGCCGCTCAAAGGAGCAAGGCCTTTACTCCCAGATGAAGGCTGCGACCGCCCATCGGCATGGGCGGATCAGCGGCATGAAGCTGGAGCCGACCCTATGCTGGTGACGAAACAGAATGTCTTTCGCAAGTTCTGGTATGCGACCGTTTCGGTCGAATCGCTGAAGGACGGCCCGAAGCCCTTCGTTCTCTTGAACGAAAAGCTGGTTCTCTTCCTCGACGCCGAAGGCAAGGCCGGCTGCCTGGAAGATCGCTGCTGCCATCGCACCGCCAAACTGTCGAAAGGCTGGATGAAGAACGGCAATCTCGTCTGTGGCTATCACGGCTGGGAATATGACCGCGACGGCAAGCTCGTCACCATCCCGCAGTTTCCGCCAGACCAGGCTTTGCCCGACTGCAAGGTGAAAAACTATCGCACCACTGAGCGCTACGGCTATGTCTGGGTGGCGCTGGAGGAACCGCTACAGCCGATTCCTGAATTCGAGGAAGAAGGCATGCCGGGCTGGCGCCGTATTCACCAATTCTACGACATCTGGCAGACCTCTTCGCTACGCCTGATGGAAAATTCCTTCGACAATTCCCACTTTGCCTTCGTCCACAAAGGCACGTTCGGCGACATCAACCAGCCGAAACCCGAGAAATACGAAATCACCGAAAAGGATTGGGGCTTTGAGGCGGAGACCATCGTCACCGTGGTCAATCCGCCCAATGCCGAACGCATCACCGGTACGCGCGATCCCTACACCAAACGGCATATGCGCAATCGCTGGTTCGTGCCCTTCTCGCGCCGCCTCGACATGGAATATCCGTCCGGCCTGCGCCATATCATCATGAACTGCGCCACGCCGATCGACGACAAATCCATTCAAGTCGTGCAGATTCTCTTCCGCAACGACGACGAAGCGAGCTGCTCGACCCAGGAATTGATCGATTGGGATGCGGCCATTTTGGTCGAGGACCGCGAAATCCTCGAATCGACGTCGCCCGATGCCATCGTCGACATGAGCCGGCGTCTTGAAATGCACATGCCGTCCGACCGACCGGGCATGATCATGCGCCGTCGCTTGCTCGATCTGATGAAGCAACATGGCGAGGAAGAGATCCCCGCCTAAGCGGATCACGGAAACAAAAAAGGCGGGGCCGCGACCCCGCCTTTTTAGTGTCTTCGCTCCGGTTCAATGGTGCTGCAGCGCCGCCTCGACATCGGAGGTCACCGCCGCCGCCGCGAACGGCCGCATCCAGGTGCGATAGACGAGGCGGATATATTTCTCCTCGTCATAAGGTGTGGCGCGGTGCAGCGTGCCGACGTCGTTCCAGATCAGACAGTCGCCTGCCCGCCATTTATGGGCATAGACGAACTGCGGCTGGGTACAGTGCTCCATAAGCTCATTCACCAGCGCCCAACTCTCTTCCTCCTCCATCCCCTCAACGCGCTTGGTCGAGCCATTGGTGATGAAGAACGATTTACGTCCGTCCACGTCGCTTTTCACCACGATCGGATGGATCACATCCTGCATCTCCGCCATCTCCTCGGGCGAGAGCACGCTGCGGCTGTATTTCTGAATGAGATGCGCGCGATTGTGAACGATGCTCAGCTTCTCAAGTTCAGCTTGCCGTTCTTCCGGCAAGGCGTCAAAAGCCGCCGCCGCGTCAGCGAGGAGCGTATCCGAGCCTTCCGGCGGGCATTCGACGCCATAAAGCATGGTACGCAGACCAAGCGTCTGATAGGTCGTCCCGTCCGTGTGCCAATTGCGCCCCGCATCGCGCACACCGATCAGCTTCCCATCGACCATCTTGTTGGACAGGATCGAGATACCCGGAAAATCCGGGTGCGGCCCCGTATAGTTTTGCGGGCTCACCCGTCCCAGACGGCTGGAAACGTCCACGACCTGTTTCGGGCTAAGGTTTTGGCCACGCACGACGACCACCGCATAACGACGGCACAGCTCATCGAAAGCCAGCAATTCCTCTTCGCTCGCCGTCGGCAGATCGAGATCGAGAATCTCGACCGCAAATCCGTCCTTCAGCCATTGCGTCTTCAGGTCCGGTATAACCGCAGCCATCGCTGCCTCCTTTCCAAGCGGGATCAAGCTCCCATCGGCAGGCCTCTCGGCAGCCCCATCGACGAGCTAGGCTCATCGTCGCCGCGCCTTCTTTGGCATCATGAGCGCGCCCGGTGTCCCCTCCCATGAGGCGAGGTTTATAGCTCGCATAAGATGTCGATTATTGACTGGCTTGTTCGAAGCGAGATTCGGCATTTCCGCGCCTTTCTGGGCGCGTCATGACAGCGCCATGTCGACTTGCAGTACGTGCCCTTCAATCAAGACGTATTTCACCGCTCGGTACAGATTTCGACCGAATAATTTCGGTGCCGGCCTTGCCCGCTTTCTGGGCTGATCGATCAGAACTCGCATGCAGCGCGCGCAACTAGCCGCATTGCTGAGCACCATCAGCACCAACATTCATCCCATGAGATCAAGCTTATGAAGCCCATAAAGCTGCGATTATTGGCGCTTCTCTTGCTTGCGTGAATGATGCGGAACGTTCGTCGCTCACGACCCCCTTTCAGTCGAGGTGCATGATGTTGATGACGCAGGAACCGATGCTGAGGCGCTTCTGGCATTGCCTGTTTCCCGTTTCCGATCTCACCGAAAAACCACGCGCCTTTCGTCTTCTCGGCGAAGACATCGTCGTCTGGAAAGACCTCGACGGCAAACCCCATGCGGTTCAAGACCGCTGTCCGCATCGAACGGCCAAACTCTCACTTGGCACCCTCGACAACGGCCATATCGTCTGCCCCTACCACGGCTGGGCGTTCGACGGCGACGGCGCCTGCAAACTCATCCCTCAGGAAACCACCGTGCGCCAGCGCGCCATCCACGTGCGTGCCTATCATTGCGCGGAACGTTATGGGCAGGTCTGGGTCTGTCTCGACGAGCCGGCCTTCGATATTCCTCTCATCGAGCCTTATCGCAGGCCGGGCTTCCGCCAGGTCTTCGAATTCTCGGAGGATTGGGCCTGCACGCCATTGCGCATTATGGAGAACGAGTTCGACGCTGCGCATCTCTCCTTCGTTCACGCGACGAGCTTCGGCAGCACCGACCCGATCCCCAATCTGCCCAGTATCGAAATTCTCGACGATGGCTTTATCGCCCGCAGCCGCCCGGCCGTGCGCAATCCGGAAGGACAACGCGTCGCCCTGCACACGACCGAAGATACGACCTTCCGCATGACCACCGGCCGCTATTACGTGCCGTTCTTCCGTGTCACCGAGATCGCTTATCCGAACGGTTTGAAAAACATCCTCGTGACGGCATTGACACCCATCGATGACCGCAACACGCGGTTCAATCAGTTTGTTCTCCGCAACGACACGGAAGAGGAGGTCAGCACCGAACAGGTGATCGCCTTCGACCGCATGGTGACCCTGGAAGACAAGGCCATTCTCGAATCGACCGACCCAGACGTTCCCTTCGATAACTCCGAAGGCGAGGAAGAACATATGGCGAGCGACCGGCCCGGCCTCTTGATGCGCAAGCTGGTCCGCTCGGTCTGCGACGATCTACGCAAATCCGCCACCAAGGAAACCGAACTTGCGGGCGCCTGAGCGCCAAAAGGAGCGAGCGATGACAAGCTTGTTGACGAGGCGCGGCGCACTCCTGGGCGGAGCCGGGATTATCGCCGCGCCATGGGTCGCCCGAGGGCAGGAAGCACTGCCGAAAGTGCGTTTCACCGCCGGCTGGTCGTTCCAGGGCGGGCAGTCCTACATGCTGCGGGCCGCTCATGCGGGCTATTTCAAGGATGCCGGCGTCGATGTCTCGATCTCGCGCGGCTTCGGCTCCGGCCGCCTGCCGGTCGACATCGCTGGCGGCGTGTTCGATCTCGGCGCCGGCGAAATGAGTGCGACGCTGAAATTCATGGCCGAGAACCCGGATTCCGATCTCGTCATCGTCGCTATTCTGGAAGACACAAACCAGGTGGCGATGACGGTGCTTGCCGATGGACCGATCAAGAAACCGAAGGATATCGAAGGCAACACATTGGCGGCGCCTGAATCCGATGTCGGCCGGCAGCTTTTCCCGGCCTATGCCAAATTCGCCGGTATCGATGCGAGCAAGATCACCTGGGTTTCCGTGGCACCGGAGCTACGCGAACCGATGCTGGTGCAAAAGCGCGCCACGGGCGTCACCGGCAATGCCTCAAGCACGGCGCTGAGCCTGAAGCGCATCGGCATCGATCTGCCGCAGCAGCGCATTTTCTTCTATCGCGATGCAGGGCTCGATCTGTACTCGAACTGCTATGTCGCCTCGCGCAAATTCGCCGAGCGCAATCCACAAGCCCTGAAGGCCGCTCTCGCCGGCCTGTTCCGCGCCTATGTGGAATTCTACCGCGACCCGGCTGACTCGCTGAAAGTGCTCGCCACAGCCGAACCGTTGACCGATCTCAAGATCGAAAGCGAGCGTGTCGCCTTCCTCAAGCAGATCCTACCGCTCGGCAAAGGCATGAAGGAGAAAGGCATTTCAGCCGTCGATCCGGAACGGCTCAGCCTCTGCGTCACCACCATCGAGGAAGCCTATGGCCTGCCGAAGCGGCTGTCGGCGGAGCGCGTCTATACGGACGCTTATCTGCCGCCCACTGCGCAGCGCATGATTTGACGGACGAAGAAACCGAACTTGCAGGCGCTTGGCGCCGGAAAGAGTGAGAGATGACAGGCTTATTGACCCGACGCAGCGCTCTACTTGGCGGAGCCGGCATCCTCGCCGCGCCCTGGGTTGCTCGCGGCCAAGCCGCGCTGCCGAGAGTTCGCTTGACCACGGGTTGGTCGTTCCAAGGTACGCACTCCTTTATGTTGCGCGCCGTCCAAGCGGGTTATTTCAAAGAGGCGGGCGCCGAGGTTGTGGTCTCGCGTGGTTTCGGGTCGGGCCGCTTGCCGGTAGATATCGCCGGCGGCGTTTTCGACATCGGCTACGGCGACTTGAGCGCCACGATTAAATTCATGGCGGACAATCCAGATTCGGATGTCATCATCGTTGGCGTTCTGGAAGACACCAATCAAACAGCCATGACCGTCCTCGCCGACGGGCCGATCAAAGCACCGAAAGACATCGAGGGCAACACGCTCGCCGCGCCGGAATCCGATGCCGGACGCCAGCTCTTCCCGGCCTATGCGAAATACGCCGGTATCGACCTCAACAAAATCACCTGGATATCGGTCGCGCCCGAACTGCGCGAACCGATGCTGGTGCAGAAGCGGGCCACTGGAATCACTGGCCTCGCTTCCAGCACAGCGCTCGGCCTAAAACGCATCGGCGTCGACATGCCGCAACAGCGCATCTTCTTCTACCGCGATTTCGGGATCAATCTCTACTCAAACGGTTTCGTCGCCTCGCGCAAATTCGCCGAGCGCAATCCAGAAGCGCTGAAGGCGGCGCTCGCCGGCCTGTTCCGCGCCTACGTGGAATACTACCGCGATCCAACCGACTCGCTGAAGGTATTGGCCGAAGTCGAGCCATTGACCGATCTTAAAATCGAGACGGAGCGCGTCAACTTCGTCAAAGAGGTCATGCCTCTAGGAAAATACATGCAGGAAAATGGCATTTCGGCGGTCGAACCGGAACGTCTCGCTTTCTGCATTCGCACCATCGAGGACGCCTATGGCTTGCCGAAGCGACTGTCGCCGGAACGCGTCTATACCGACGCCTATTTGCCGCCAGCGTCGCAGCGCATGATCTGATGGACCCGGAAATGACAACACGACCCTTCGTCGAAATCGACCGCGTCTGGATGCGCTATAACGGATCTGGGGGCACCTTGGCGCTGCGCAACACGTCGCTTACCGTCGACAAACAGGAATTCGTCGCCGTGGTCGGGCCCTCCGGCTGCGGCAAGTCGACCCTGATGCGCCTCGTCACGGGCCTGTGGCCGGCCAGCGCCGGCTCGGTCATCGTCGCCGGCAAGGAGGTGGACCGGCCGCTCTCCATCGCCGGCATGGCCTTTCAGAATCCCACGCTGCTACCGTGGCGAACGGTCCTCGACAACGTCATGCTGCCGTTCGAAGTTGTCGACACTCTGGCGGCCCGTCTGCGCAAGGATCGCGCCCTCTATGAACAGCAATGCCGCGAACTCCTTGAACTCGTCGGCCTGAAGGGCTTCGAGCACAAAAACCCCTGGCAATTGTCCGGCGGCATGCAGCAGCGTGCTTCGCTCTGCCGCGCGCTCGTGCACCAGCCGCAACTGCTGATGCTCGATGAGCCTTTCGGCGCGCTCGATGTCTTCACCCGCGAAGATTTGTGGGGCGTCCTACAGAATCTCTGGTTGGCGCGCCGCCCCACCGTCATTCTCGTCACCCACGACTTGCGCGAAGCGGCTTTCCTCGCCGATCGCATCCTGGTGATGACCGCCCGGCCCGGCCGCATCATGATCGAACGCAAGGTCGATCTGCCGCGCCCACGCACGCCGCAGATGACCTACAGCAGCTATTTTCAGGATCTCGTGCAGGATCTGCGTGAGCATATCGATCGTGCCCGCCAGGGTGAGGAATTGGCCCATGCAGAGTGAAGCCGTCGCCACCCTCCTGACCGATGCACCACCATCGAAGCCGGCCGAACTCCCGCCGACGAAATCTCAGATCAAGTCCGTGCCCACGAACGACGGCATGCTGGACAGCGAACTCGCCCGCGATGCCGCCATTGTCGCGGCAGCCGTACGCCGTCGCCGATTCATGCGCCTCCTGCCCTGGCTGGTCATCACCGGCCTGCTGTTGCTGTGGGAGATCGGCGTGCGCCTCTTCGACATACCGGAATTCGTCCTGCCGGCGCCAACCGTGGTGGCGCAAAGCATGGCCAAGTGGTGGAGCCCGATCGTCAGTAATGCACTTCAGACATTGAAAACGACGCTCATCGGCTTCGCGATGGCGAACGTTCTCGGGTTGGCGCTTGGCGTTCTCGTCGGCTCATCGACCATGGTCTACCATGGGCTTTATCCGCTGCTGATCGCCTTCAACAGCATTCCCAAGGTCGCCTTGGTGCCGATCCTGGTCATCTGGTGCGGCATCGGCACCCTACCGGCCGTCCTCACCTCGTTTCTGATCAGCTTCTTTCCGATCACCGTCAATGTCGCCGCTGGCATCGCCACGGTGGAGCCGGAACTGCGCGACGTGCTGCGGGCGCTGGGCGCCCGACCACTCAAGATCGTGCGCAAGGTCGGCCTGCCACGCTCCATGCCCTATTATTTCGCCAGCTTGAAGATCGCCATTACGTCGTCGTTCCTCGGCAGCATTTTGGCCGAGACGATCGCCGGCCAGAGCGGCATCGGCCATCTCATGATCGTCGCTTCGAGCCGGTTCGACGTGCCGCTGGTTTTCGCTGGCGTCGTCGTAACGGCAGCAATGAGCGTCACCATGTATACGATCGCCACCATCATCGAGACGCGTACGATCAGTTGGGCGACGCGCAGCCAGGGCGATCAGGCCACGGGCGTGTAACTAGCCGGCCAGCAGACGCCGTGCCCAGGCCGCGGCCGCGGCGGGCACGGCGTTGCGCTCGAATTCCCACCCCGGTGGCATGGTGGCATCGAGCGCCATCTTGGTCGATACCCCATCATGCGACGACGGATCGAGCCGATTGCAGAAGGCATCGGGCACCATGAACATGTCGCGATCGGCCTGAAAGCGTGTCGCCAGTGCCCAGAGCACTTCGCTTTCATCGAAGACATTCACGTCATCGTCCACAGCCACGGCGAGCTTGATATAGGGATCGAGGCCCATCAGGAGCATCAAAGCTTGCCGCGCCTGGCCCTTCGCCATCTGTTTCATCGAGAGATAGGCGTGAAAGTGCGTGCCTGATTTCGGATAGTTCAAGGCGACAAGGCCCGGCACCATTTCCTTCAGCCGGAGATAGACATGCGCCTCGCGCGCGCTGCGCCCAAGCAGCAGATGTTCGGCCGAATAGCCGGGAATGATGTCGTGAAAGATGGGATCGACGCGGGAGGTGATGGCCTTCACCACGAAAACATTGCGCGTCGAGCGATCCGTCGCATAGCCGGTATATTCGCCATAAGGTCCCTCGTCCTCATGGTCGTCGGCGAGGATTTCGCCCTCCAGCACATATTCGGCGAAAGCCGGTACCTCGACGTCGATCGTCCGGCATTTCACCAGCGCCACCGGCTCGCCCATCAGCGCGCCGGCAATATCGAGCTCATCAACCTCCTTGGCGACTTTGGCTGCGGCGGCAAGATTGATTGCCGGATGGGTGCCGATCACCACGGCCACTTCGAGATTGCGCTTCAGCTCGCGGGCGCGCGCGAGATGTTCCCAGATGTGGCCGCGTGAATGCAGGCTGGCACCGAACCTGTTCGGCCCTTTCAATTGCAGACGCTGATAGCTGAGATTGCGCACACCCGTATCGGGATCTTTGCAGACGAGAATACCGGAGCCGATGTAACGCCCAGCGTCTTTTTCGAAGTGGCGGCTGATCGGCAATTGGCCAACATCGAGAGCCGCCCCTTCAACCACGACCTCCTGCACCGGGCCGTCTGCGACCATGACTGAGGAGAGAGGCTGTCCCTGGGCCCGGCTCCAAACCGCATTGAAACCACCCGGCGGGGCGCCCACCATGGCCGCGATCCGATCGCGACAGCCAAAGAGGTTGGTGATCACCGGCCCACGGAAGCCGGTTGGCGCATCGAGCCACACCACCGGCGAGCGCCCCTGACGCTCAAGCTCGAGCACCAAGGCGGTCGGATAATAATCGAGATCAACGGGTTCGCTGACGCGCAGCAAATCTCTCTCCGGCAAGGCCGCGAGCCAGGTGCGCAGCGACGGTGGCTCCAACGCACCGGCCGTGGTCCATCGATCCAATGTCAGCATGCGTCTCTCCCTCGGTTGCAGCGAGAGGAAGCAATGCCCGTGCCTGCCTCGACCTTATCCGCGCCTCCAGATTCAAACTTGACAAAGTCAATTATAGGGAGTGAGATCATGCTCAAGGGCCAATAAGAGCCCGACAACAACAACGCAGGAAAGAAAGTGGGAGAGGACAATGACCACAGCCAGTGAGAGCGAGCTGCTGACACGCGTTGGTCCCGGAACCCCGATGGGAAACATGATGCGGGAATATTGGATCCCCGCTCTGCTTTCCTCCGAACTCAAGGCTGACGCACCGCCCACGCGCCTGATGCTGCTCGGCGAGAAACTGATCGCCTTTCGCGACAGCGACGGCCGCATTGGCATTCTCGATCATCGCTGCCCGCATCGTTGCGCCTCCTTGTTCTTCGGCCGCAACGAGGAAAAGGGCCTGCGCTGCACCTATCACGGCTGGAAATTCGACGTTGACGGCAATTGTCTCGATCAGCCGAATGTGCCTGCGCACCAGTCTTTTCCTGAACGCGTGAAGGCCAAGGCCTATCGCGCCGTCGAGCGCTACGGCATCGTCTGGACCTATATGGGCCAGCGCGCCGAGCCGCCGCCGCTGCCCTGTTTCGAAGCGGTGATGATCGCCGACGAAATGGATCGCAATCAGTTCTGCGTGCAGCGCGAATGCAACTGGCTGCAGGGCCTGGAAGGCGACATCGACACATCGCACTTCAGCTTCCTGCACATGGGCGCGATGACGCCCGATAAGGTCGACCCGACCAGCACCGGTCGTTACGCGCTGATCAACCCGGCCCCGGAATATCATGTCGCCGATACCGATTGGGGCACGATGTATGCCGCCTATCGCCCAGCCGAAGAACAATCAACCTATTGGCGCGTGGCGCATTTCATGTTCCCGTTCTGGACGATCCCGCCGGATGGCGCTTTCACAGATCACGTCATCGCCCGCGCCTGGGTGCCCATGGACGACACCCACACCATGTTCTTCCATGTGTCGTGGAAGAAGAACACGCCGGGCTTGCGCAAATTGAAGGACGGCAGCCAAATCCCCGGGGCTACCATCGGCAATAAATTTCTGCCCAACGATACGAGCTGGCTCGGTCGCTGGCGGCTCGCCGCCAATGCATCCAACGATTACATGATCGACCGCGACGCCCAGCAGCTCGACAATTATTCCGGCATCGACGGCATTCATTTGCAGGACCAGGCACTCACCGAGAGCATGGGCGGCATTGTCGATCACACGTTCGAACATCTGGCGGTGAGCGATCTGATGATCACCCGCACGCGGCGGCGTATTCTGCAAGCGGCCCGCGCGAGCGCCGAAGGCATCGCGCCGCCCGGTGTCGACAATCCGGAAACGTTCCAGGGCGCGCGCGGCGGTGATTTCATCAGCGCCAATACGATCGGCTGGCTGCAAGCCTATTCCGACGAGATGCGGGCTTCGAAAAACCCGACAGGCACGCTGCGCATCGCCGCTGAATAACCCGTCGCGCCTGACGCGCGATCGTATGAACATCCAAAAGCGCGATCAACGCGCCAATCGCAGGCTTTGCCGGTGAAACCGGCAAGGAGGGGAACAAGCAGGGAGGAAGGGATGATCCGGCATTACGGCACGGTAGCATTGGCTGTCGCGGCGGTTTTCGGCTTGTCGTCAAATGGCGTCAGAGCCCAGACCGCCTGGTACGATCTTCCCGCCGTCAAGGCGGCCTATGAAAAAGCCAAGGAAGAAAAGGAAGTCACCGTCTGGACGCCGGTCCAAGCGGAAGCCGACTGGATCGGCACCGAGTTCAACAAGCGCTTCCCCGGCATCACGGTGAAAGGCACCGGCGATCTGCAGGCCGCCACCAAGATCATCGCCGAAGCCCGCGCCAACCGTCATTCCGTCGATGTCTGGCAGAATTCGCTCGGCGGCATGCTCGAAGTGCAGAAGCGCAATCTGTTCGCCAAGGTCGATTGGCAGCCATTCGGCATTCCACCGGGCAACATCCTGTTCGAAGGCGACGGCGTCGCCGCGCATAACTTCGTCTATTCGACGCTTTACGCCCGCAACCTCGTCAAACAGGAAGACCTACCAAAAACCTGGGACGATCTGCTCGATCCCAAATGGCGCGGCAAGATGGTGGCGCAGGATTTTCTGTTCCCGCGCCTGATGGGCTTTCTCGCCATCGCCTGGGGCGAAGAGCGCACCGCCAAATGGGGGCGCGCCATGATGAACGATCAGAAACTGATGATCACCAACGCACCGCGCGAAAGCTTTCTCAAAACCGGCGAGCGCGTGCTTTCCATCGGCGATGCGGTCAGCCAGTCTTTCCAATATACGGAGAATGGCGTGCCCACCGGCTACACCATTCTCGACATCGTGCCGGCGGTGCAGTTCATGTTCTCGGCGATGAAGAACGCGCCGCATCCCAATGCGGCACGGCTCCTGATCGCCTGGATGGCCTCCGATGAAGGCATGGCCGCGCGCGAAAAGGCCGTCTATGGCGCCAGCATCCGGCCCGGTTCGAAATCGCCCCTCGCCCAACAGGTCGTGCAATCCAAAGCGAAGGTCATTCTCGAAGACCTCGCGACCATGGACCAGCGCGCCGACTACTACAAAAAGTTCTCCAGCATCATTCGCGGACCCTAATGAGTCAGATCAGTTTGCCTTCGGGCGCGGTGCAACGCGCCCGTATCAAACGAGCCGCCAAGGCGGAAAAGCGGGCCGACATCGGCTGGGCTGGCTGGACGGTGATCGCGCTCGGCGCGGCCGCCGCCTGCTATTTCATCCTCGGTCCGCTGCTGATGCTGCTGACGACGGCCTTCCGTGGTCCGCAGGATTTCCTGCCGTTCGAAGACGGTGCCGGCTGGACCTTGGACAACCTCGCCGCCGTCTATTTCGACCGCAATCTCTATACGACGATCATTCCCAACACGCTGATCTTCACCGCAGGTTCGGTGACGGTGACATTCCTCATCGCTTTCACCCTCGCCTGGCTGGTGGAACGCACCGATCTGCCGTTTCGCAATGGCGTCTATACGATCATCCTGTTTCCCCTGCTCGTGCCGGGCATCGTTCTGTCCATCACCTGGATTTTCCTGCTGGCGCCCAACACAGGCTGGATCAACGTCATCCTGCGCACCCTCCTCGGCCTTGAAGACTCCGGCCCGCTGAACATTTTCAGCATGGGCGGCATGATCCTGGCCCAAGGCATCGGCCTCGTACCTTTCGTTTTTCTGCTGTTGTCGGCCGCATTACGCTCGATGAACCCCTCGCTTGAGGAAGCAAGCAACACTGCCGGCGCCAGCCCCTTCACCACCATCCGCCGCGTCACCCTGCCGGTCTTGCTGCCCGGTCTGCTGGCGCCGCTGATCCTGGCCACGTTGATTACGCTCGAACAGTTCGAAACACCTCTGGTCATCGGCTTCCCGGCACGCATCAATGTTTTCAGCACGCGCATCTTCTTCGAATTGAACCCTGACACTGACCTGCCGGCCTATGGTCGCGCCGCCGCCGTGGCGCTGCCCTTCCTCATCTGCGGCGTTCTCCTGCTGCTGCTCTACAATCACTTCATCCGCCGCGCTGAAAGCTTTGTCACAGTGACGGGCAAAGGTTTTAGGCCGATGCGTTTCGCGCTCGGCCGCTGGCGCCTGCCCGCCATTCTCTTCATCAGCGTCTACGCCCTGTTCGGCGCGCTGCTGCCGGGTTTCGTCCTGGTCTGGGCGAGCTTCTTCGGCTACAGCCTGCCCTCGTTCGAAATCCTCTCGACCATCAGTTTCGCCGGCTATACGGATCTCTTCAACAATCCGAAATTCTGGCTGGCGGCGCGCAATACTTTCATCGTCGCCGGCGGCAGTGCCGTCATCGTCACGACAATAGGCGTCATCCTCGCCTGGACGATCCTGCGCACCCAATTGATGGGGCGCTGGGTACTGGATTTCATCAGCTTCCTGTCGCTCGGCATTCCCGCCGTCATCGCCGGTCTCGCCTCGATGCTGCTCTACCTGTCGATGCCGATCGGTATTTACGGGACGGTGCTGGCACTGGTGCTCGCCTATTCTTACCGCATGGCCGTTTCGACCCGGCTCACCCGCGCCGCTTTGATGCAGATCCATGCGGAGTTGGAAGAAGCTTCCTCCGTCGCCGGCGGCCAATGGCTGACGACCATACGCCGCGTTGTGCTGCCGCTGCTGCGCCCCTCGCTCGTCGCCAGTTTCATCCTGCTCTTCATCATCGGCTTTCGCGAGTTCACCATCCCAACGATCCTGCAATCGCCCGACAATACCGTGCTCAGCGTGATGATGTGGCAGGCGTTTCAGGGCGGCAAGACCACTCAGGCCGCCGCCGTCGGCACGATGATCGTCATCTTCGTCATCCCCATTATTTTCGGCCTGCGCCGCTTCGTCCTGGCGCGCGATGGACGCGATTGAGGTTCCCATGCTGAAAGTCGAAGGTCTCGAACGGTCCTACACCACGCCCGATGGCCTCGTGCATGCGGTCAAGGGCGTCAGTTTCGAAGTGCCGACAGGCTCGTTCTTCACTTTGCTGGGCCCCTCTGGCTGCGGCAAGACGACGACCTTGCGCTGCGTCGCCGGCCTCGAACAGCCGACAGGCGGGCGCATCACCATTGCCGGCACCGTCGTCGCTCAGCCCGAGAACGATATTTTCGTCCCCGCCTTCAAGCGCGATGTCGGCATGGTGTTCCAGTCCTACGCCATCTGGCCGCATATGAACGTGCTGGAAAATGTTTCCTATCCGCTCGTCGTGCGCAAACCGCGTCCGCCCCGCGACGAGATTCGCGACCGCGCGATGGAAGCCCTGCGCCTCGTTGGCATGGACGGTCTTGCCAACCGCTCCGCCACCAAACTGTCGGGCGGCCAGCAGCAGCGCGTCGCCTTCGCCCGTGCCATCGTCCGCCACCCAAAGGTGCTGCTGCTCGACGAGCCCTTGTCCAACCTCGACGCCAAACTGCGCGAGCAGATGCGCTATGAATTGCAGGAACTGGTGGCCCGGGTCGCCATCACCACCCTCTACGTCACCCATGATCAGTCCGAAGCGCTCGCCATGTCCGACAATGTGGCGGTGATGTCGGATGGTCTGATCGCGCAGATGGGGCCGCCCCGTACGGTCTATAACCGGCCGGCCAATGAATTCGTCGCCGGCTTCCTGGGCGGCGCCAATTTCCTCGACGCGACGATCATCGAAGCCGACGGCGCCAATAGCCTCGCCGCTTTCGATGAAGATCGCGGCTCGGTCCGCGTCAACTTGCCGGCTGGTCTCGGCAAAGGCGATCGCGTGCAGGTCGTCTTTCGCCCCGAAGATGCAGCGCTGCGCTTCTCCGCCGGCAATAACGACAATCAGGTGCGCGCCTCCATCGCTCGCCTGAGCTTCCAGGGGGGACTGACCGAATGTCATCTCAAGGTCGGCGATACCCTCGTGCGCTCCATGCTCCACCCTTCCGTCCAGGCCGACACCGGTGCCGACGCCTGGATCGAACTCAATCCAGCGCGCTGCACGGTTTATCCAGCGCCGGATCACCGCAGAAGTCAGATGTAGTCGACCGCCACTTGAAAACACTACAGAGGGAGAACGAGGATGAGCTTATCAACTGTCGATGCTCCAAGCCGCGCCCGTGCCACCGGCTATGGCCGCAAGCCCTCCACCCATGACGCTGTCATCACCGAAGTTGGCCCCGGCACGCCGCTCGGCGAATTCATGCGCCGCTATTGGCATCCCGTTGCTCTGTCGGAAAAGGTGAAGGACGTTCCGCAGAAACTGCGTCTACTTGGCGAGGACCTCGTCATCTTCCGCGATCGCCAGGGCCGCCCTGGCCTGTTGCATGCGCGCTGCGCCCATCGCGGCACCACGCTCTACTACGGCAGGGTCGAGGAGAACGGCATCCGCTGCTGCTATCACGGCTGGCTGTTCGACGTGGAAGGCCGCTGCCTCGAGCAACCCTGCGAAGCCGACGGTGGACGCAGCCGCGATCGCGTCATTCAGCCCTGGTATCCCTTGCAGGAGCGCTATGGCCTGGTGTGGGCCTATATGGGGCCTCCAGACAAACAACCGCTTCTGCCCCATTGGGATACGCTCGAAGCGGTCGGCCCCGGCGAAAAGATTTACGTGACCGGCTCAAGCTTCGGCGCCGGCGGCGACGACACGGTCGAGATCGTGCCGTGCAATTGGTTGCAGGACTGGGAAAACATCATGGACCCGTTCCACATCCCGATCCTGCACACGAGCTTCAGCGGCGTGCAGTTCGTGCCGGAATTTGGCGTCATGCCGCAGGTTCATTGGGAACACGCGCCAACGGGCATGCAATACACCGCCTATCGCAAGCTCGATGACGGCCGCGAAGTGGACCGCGTCACCCTGGCTCTGTTTCCGCATGTGCGTATCGTGCCGAGCGTGCAGCTTGCGCCGGGGCCAGCCATGGGCATCGGTTGGGTCGTTCCGGTCGATGATACCAACTTCCGCCTTTTCCATGCGATGCGCGTGCCGGAAGGCTTTAATGGCATGCCAAGCCTGCCTGGCAAGAAGTGGAGCGAGAAGAGCGAGGAAGAACACCAGCGCTTCCCTGGCGATTGGGAGGCGCAGGTCGGCCAAGGACCGATCAGCCTGCATTCGGAAGAAAACCTGGCCGGTAGCGACAAAGGCATCGTCATGCTGCGCCGCCTGCTGAAACAGCAGATCAAAATCGTCGAAGACGGCGGCGATCCGCTGGGTGTCATCTATGATCCGGCGCAACAGGTGATGAAGGTCGGCGCCGGCAATTTCTTCAAGACCTAAGAACAGGCGTCTTGCGTCGTTTGATTTAGATCAAACGACGCAACGCAATCCGCGCTTCAATGGAGTTGGCGCTTTACGAGAGGGCGCTGGCATCTGCTATAGATGTGCCAACATAGCGCCCTTGATCTTGGAAACAGGAATGGAAGCCACCAAAACACGCCATAGCGGTTCCCCCGCCGATCGACAGCGCGCGTCCAATCCACCGAAGAACGAGCAGGTCGTCGCGGCTAAGATTATGGTTTTAGCGACCAATCTGCGGCGTTCCGGCACTCTGCTCTATGCGCGCGCGCTCAATCTCAGCACCCATGAATGGCCAATCATTGGTTCCATAGGCATGAGTGGCGCCACGTCCCTGCGCGAACTCGCCGACCGGCTCGGTCTCGACAAGGGTCTCGCCAGCCGCGAAGTTTCGTCGCTGGTGCGGCGTGGTCTTCTGCTTAAGGAGCGTCCCTCAAAAGAGGTGCGTATTCGCTTGAGCCCGGCGGGCGAAGAGATGATGCAACGCGTGGCCATCCTCTCCGCCGAACGGGAGGACTTCCTGCTCGCCGATATGACCGAGAAGGAGCGCGACGTTTTTATCCAGCACTTGGAGAAGATCGGCGCACGCGCCAAGACCTTGCTGGAACAGGTCAACGCCGAGCCGGACGAAGATTAGCTTCGTCCACCAACACCATTGAGGAAGACATCCGCGGTGCGCGCGGCGATGTCGTGCAGCAGCGCCTTGGTGACGCGCGGCTTCTGGCTGAACAACAGGCGCATGTGCAGGTCCGTCTTCAACAGACCAAGAAACTGCTGCGCGGCGATATCGGGATATTTCACCTTGATCGTACCGGCCTCCACCTGCTCGGCCAGATATTTGCCGATCAGCACGTGAGAGCGGGTGACGGGCCCCTCGAAAAACAATTTGCCGATTTCAGGAAATTGCCTGGAGTCAGCCACCACGGTCTGGAACAGAGCGATCATGTCCTTGGCGTAGAAATTCGCCAGAGCGCCGGCGCCCAGTTCCGTCAACACGGCCTCGGGCGTGCCTTGCGAGGTGGTGATGACCTCTTCGGGCAGAACCTTGCCCTGGCCGCACATTTCGCGCACGACGGCTGAGAACAGTTCTTCCTTATTGTTGAAGTGGCCATAGACTGTGCGCTTGGAGACCGATGCCTTTTCGGCCACCGCGTCCATCGTGGTTTGGACAAAACCCTTTTCGAGAAACAGATCGATCCCGGCGTCCAGGATCGCGCGATATTTGCGCTGAGAATCGCGTCGGGTCAGACGGCTTGCGCGTGCGGGAAGCCTATCGTGCATTGGGAACTGTCCAGGTTCGGCCAGGGCCGGCCAATATTAGCCAAGCCCTTGTTTATTGCACAAAGGCCGCCGTTTCAAACCTAACCTTTCCAAAACCCACGCCGCAGCGAATAAATCGGTGCTCAGCGCGGCATGCCGCCGGTCATTTCCTCGAGCCAGGCCGTATCGACGCCCGCCAGGGTCCGCAGCTCCTCCAGCGCCTCATCCTTCGACTGGCCGCAACACTCGATGACATGCGGATCGCTGCCGTCGGCGGCCTGGCAGGCAAACTCCAGACGAATGCCATTCGGGTCGATGAAATAGATGCCGTCGAGTCCCGGTAGCTGCGGGATGGGCCCGATATAGGGAACGTTGTTCTTTTTCAGCCGCGCTTCGATGTCGCGAAAGCGCTCCGGCGTGACGACGAAAGCGCAATGCTGCATCGCACCTATCGCGTTACGATTAGCGGCCGGCTCCTTGCCTTTCGGAATTTCGAAGAAGGCGAGCGTGCTGTCGTTCCCCATGTCGTAAAAATAATGGCGGACATTTTCATACGGCGGGTTGCCGCGATTGCCCGCGCCCGTGCCAAGCCCAGGCGGCACGCGCAGCGCATGGATCAACGGCATGCCAAGCACGCGCACATAGAATTCCGTCGTCTTCTTAATATCATCGGTGCACAGCGCGAGATGATGGACACCGCGCATCAATGGTCCATCTTTGTCCTGCATCTTACCGGCCATCGCTCCCTCCTCGCTTGCGTTGACTCAAATCATTAGAGACCTCATATTCTCAGATTAGGAAGGGCGCACGACGATATCAAGCACGGCAGTTAGCCGACGGATATCGAACGACGGAGGGGGAGCGTTCATGATCCACACACGATTTGCATCTGCCATGGCCATTGCCGCTGGTCTTCTGGCCGGCTCACTCCCATTGGTTCAAACCGCTGCGGCCCAGGACGTTATCAAGATCGGCGTCATCACCGATCGCGTCGGCAGCGGTAAATTCTACGCCGAACCGGTGACGCGCGGCATCGAGCTCGGCACCAAGATCATCAATGAAAAAGGCGGCGTGCTCGGCAAAAAAATTCAACTGATCATCGAAGACGATCAGAATCGTCCCGACGTATCCGCCGCCAAGGCGCGCAAGCTCGTCGACGATGGCGTTGTCGCCATTCTCTCCAACACCGGTTCGCCCGCCACCCAACAGGCGCAGACCGTGTCTCTCGAAACCAAGACCCCGCATCTGACACCGGCCAACAGCGCCGACACGCTGACCACGCAATTGGACAATCCCTGGTTCTTCCAGACCGGCCCGCTCGCTTCGATCCAGCTCGCCACCTTGATGAGCTACACCAAATCGCGCGGCTTCAAGAAAGTGGCTATTGTCCGGGATAACTCATCGCTGTCGCAGTCCTTCGCCGAATCGTTCCGCAAGGGACTGGAAGGCGTCGGCATCCAGGTCGCGCTGGAAGAGGTCATTCCGCAAGGCGCCACCTCCGCCGTCGCCAATCTGCAGAAAGTGCGCGCCGAGAAGGTCGATGCCATTCTGCAAGCCGGCATTCTTGGCCCCGAAATGCTGCAATTCTTCCGTGCCTATCAGCAATTGGGCATGAAGGAACCGATCCTCGGCTCCTACAATCTCAGCATTCCCGCCTATCTCACCATGGCCAAGGATCTCATGGATGGCGTGGTCTTCGTCGACGCCTATGACGACACGAAGCCCGAGGCGAAAGTCTTCCACGACATCTACCTCAAGGAATACAAGGAAGAACCAAGCAGCCTGCCCGCCTATGGCTGGGACGGCATTCACCTCATTGCCGCGGCGATCACCAAGGCCGGATCGCTCGACAAGGAGAAAATCCGCGCAGCGCTGGCTTCGACGCAGAATTTCACCGGCGCGATCGGCGCCAAGGGTACGAGCTGGAGTTTCCGCGATGGCAAGCGCACCGGATTCGACCCGCAGGGTGCGGTGGTGCGCGTCATCAAGAACAATCAGCATGGACCCGTCGTTCATGCGGGTCAGAAATAAGTCTTCACACCGAGCAGGAGCTGCGCGGACTTAACGATGGAAGACTTTCTTGAGCTGACAGTCAGCGCAACAGCCTCCGGCTGCATCTATGCGCTGATGGCCTTGTCCTATCTGATCGTGCTGCGCCCGACGTCGATCATCAATTTCGCCATCGGCGAATGGGCGGCGACGGGCGCCTTCGTCGGCGTCGGCGTGTTGACGACCTTGCTCTGGCCGCGTCTCGATGCGCCTTATCCCGTCGCCGTTGCCATCGTGCTCGTCGTCCTCGGCCTGCTTGGCTGGGCGGTGGAACGCCTGACGGTGCGCCCGCTCGTCAAGCGCGGCGCCCCCGTCACCAGTCCGATCCTGGCTTTGCTTGGCGTGTTGGTGATCTTCCGCGAGACGCTGACCCTGCTTTTCGGCGCCGATCCGTTTCCCTCGCCGCCGCCGCTCGGCTATCGGCGCCTGGAAATCGGTCCCTTCGCCGGTGCACCGCAGCAGTTTTTCATCATCGCCGTTACGCTGACCATCTTTGCCGGCGTCTGGTATTTCTTTGAGCGCACCGTCTGGGGCCGCGCCTTCGAAGCGGTGGCGATCAATCGCCGGGCCGCCGCGCTGATGGGCATCAATCTCGGCCGCGTCACCGCGCTCGCTTTCGCCGCCGGCGCGGCCGTCGCCGGCATGGCGGGCCTCCTGATCAGCCCGCTGACCTCGGCCCATTACATGATGGGTCTGCCGCTCGCCATTCAAGGCTTCACCGCTCTGGTGATCGGCGGCGTCGGCCGTGTCGAAGGCGCCCTGCTTGGCGGCCTCATTCTCGCCTTCGCCGAGCAGCTTGGCGCTCGCTATCTGCCGATCCCTTCGGGACTGACTCTGGCCTTTCCGTTCAGCCTGCTGATCCTCTTTTTGCTGTTGCGGCCCACCGGGCTGATCGCGCCGCGCGAGGTGAGATGATCCGCACGTTCATCTGGATCGCCGCCATCATCGCGGCCAGCGCCATCGCCTTCGTTCTCGGCGGCTATGCCACCGATGTCTATCGCAAGATGCTCATCTGGATCGCGCTGGCGCTGAGCTATAATTTTCTCTTCGGCACCGCCGGCCAGGTCGCCTTCTCGCATTTCGCCTTCGCCGGCGTCGGGGCCTATGGCGTCGTCATTCTCTCGACCAAGCTCGGCCTCCCCTTCGGCATTGCTTTCATCGGCGCCATGGCGCTTTGCGCCCTCATTGCCTTCATCGTCGCCGTGCCCTCGACACGGCTTGAAGGCTTCTATCTGGCGCTCGCCACCCTCGCCTTCGCGCAATTGTTCACCGTTTTGATCAACGAAGGCGGCGACCTGACGGGGGGCACTGGCGGCATCGCCGGCTATTCCCTGCCCAGCATCTTCGGCCTGCAATTGCGAGGACCCTGGTACACGGTGGTTCTTGTTCTACTGGTCGCCGGCACCCTGCTGCTGCTCAACCGTCTCGACAATTCGTCCTTCGGTCGCGCTTGCCGCGCCATTCGCGAGAACCCCGCCGTTGCCGCCGCGATGGGCATCAATGTCCGGCGCACCAAGGTCATCACGTTCACGCTGACCAGCACCCTGGCGGGGCTTGCCGGCATTGCCTATGCCTATACGGACAATGTCATCAACCCACCGGTGTTCGGGCTCGAAAACGTCTTTCTGCTGTTGTTCATGATCATCGTCGGCGGCATGGGCCGGCCGCTGGGGGCCGTTGTCGGTGCCATCCTGCTTTATCTCGCGCCGTTCTTTCTCGAACCGATCGTCGGCCACGGCTATCTGGTGATCTTCGGCATCCTCGTCGTCCTGGCGATCCTCTATCAGCCCGCAGGCCTTGCCGGTCTCATCGATCGCGGCCTGGGTCTTCTGCGCCCGCGGAGCCAGTCATGAGCGGCCCGCCCCTGATCCGCGTCAGCGGCCTGAGCAAACGCTTCGGCGGCCTCACCGCCGTGGAGGATTTGAGCTTCGACGTCGGCCATGGCGAAATTCTCGCTGTCATCGGGCCCAATGGCGCAGGCAAGACCACGACGTTCAATCTCATCACCGGCATGCTGACGCCGACCACCGGCCAGATCGAACTCGACGGCCAACGGATCGATGGCCTACCCGTGCACCGCATCGCCGCGCTTGGCATGTTGCGCACCTTCCAGCACAACATGCCCTTCGCCGGCATGTCCCTGACTGACAATGTCATGATCGGCGCACACCGACGCTTCAGCGCCTCCGTCGTGGATATTCTGCTCCAGCGCAGCCATGTGCTGGCGGAAGAGAAGCAAACCCGCGCCCGCGCCGCCGAACTCATCGATTTCGTCGGTCTCGGCCATCATCTCCATGCCGATGTCACCACCTTGTCGTTCGGCGAGGGCCGATTGCTGGAAATCGCCCGCGCGCTCGCCGGAGATCCCCGCGTCATCCTGCTCGACGAACCGGCCGCCGGCCTGACGGCTTCGGAAGTGAAGCGGCTCAGCACGCTCATCCGCACCATAGCCGCCAATGGCGTCTCGGTGCTGCTGATCGAACACGACATGCATTTCCTCATGCCATTGGCCGAGCGCATCGTCGTGCTCAACTTCGGCCGCAAGATCGGCGAAGGCACGTCGCAGGAGATCGCGGCCAATACGGCTGTCGTCGAAGCTTATCTGGGCAGTTCCATCAATCAGCTCGGCCAAGGAGGCGCTCATGCTTGAAGCTGTTGCGCTCAGCGGCGGCTACGGCCCAAGCGACATCCTGCGCGAAGTTGCGATCACCATTCGTGAAGGCGAAGCCGTGGCCCTGCTCGGCCCCAATGGCGCCGGCAAATCGACACTCATGGCGGCGTTGACGGCCACGCTGCCGCATCGGCGCGGCGTGCTGCGCTTTGGCGGTGAGGATGTCAGCGGCGTACCGAGCCACGGCCTCGTCGCCAAGGGCTTGGCGCTCGTGCCCGAAGGACGGCAGATCTTTTCGCCGTTCAGCGTCGTCGAGAACCTGCGCCTCGGCGCCATGAAGCTCGGCTCTCGCGCGACGCTCGAAGAACGTTTCGACTATGTTTATTCTCTGTTTCCGCGCTTGGCCGAACGTAAAAGCCAGCGCGCCGGCGCCATGTCGGGCGGCGAGCAGCAGATGCTGGCCATCGGCCGCGCTTTGATGAGCAAGCCGAACATGCTGCTGCTCGACGAGCCTTTTCTCGGCATCGCCCCGAAAGTCATCGATGAAATCCTCGCGGCGCTGCAACTGCTGCGTCGCGACGGATTGACCTTTCTCCTCGTCGAACAGAAGCTTCCCATTGCCTTGATGGCAACGGAACGGGCTTATGTTATGATCAAGGGCCATATCGTTCTGGAAAGCGACTGTCCGAGCCTGTCGCAACGCTCCGACATCCACGATCTTTATTTTAGTCTGTCGAGCCCGCAACAGGCGTAACGATGAGACTTAAGCAAAATCACGTTTCTATCGAACCGTGATTTGCTCTAGCGCGGCGCCCCAAAAAAGATTAGAGTGCTAATATTCTTGCAATAGACATCCGGAGGGATCACATGTCTGGTGCAGCACCATCTTCCATTCCGAGCGTTCTCGGCCTGCATCACGCCGCCTATCGTTGCCGTGATGCCGAAGAAACCCGCCATTTCTACGAGGACATTCTCGGCCTGCCCCTCGTTCACGTGGTGAGCGGCGATGCGCCCTCGACCGGCGATCCCAATCCCTTCCTGCATCTTTTCTTCCAGCTCGCCGACGGCTCCTGCATCGCTTTCTTCGATCTCGGCGACGGCAAGGCTGGCGAACCATCGCCGAACACGCCGAAATGGGTCAATCACATCGCGTTTAATGTGCCTGACGACAAGGCGTTAAGCACGATGAAGGCACATCTGCAAAAGCACGGCATCGAAGTGCTCGGCGAGGTCGACCATCACTTCGTCCATTCGATTTATTTCTTCGATCCGAACGGTGTGCGCCTCGAATTCACGACCCAGGTCGTGGATGACAAACAAATGCAGCAGTATCGCGGCGAAGCGCACGAAGCGCTGCGCGACTGGAAGAAGAAACATCAATCCGCTGCGGCCGCCTGAGGCGCGCGGCAGCAACCACCTCCTTGATGCATGTTCTCAGGCGAAGCAGATACCTGCTTCGCCAAGGAATGCCCTTAACCAAGCCAGGTCAACATGACGAAAATCGAATGGGACCGGGTTCCGGTCGTCATCAGCTTTGCCGAAACCGTCCGCATGGTCGAAACCTATGGTTTCGTCGGCAGCCAAGGCATCACTGTCCTAGAGGGACAGCGGCTCGTGCCGCGCAACCGCCCATCCGACACCGTTTTCCTGTTCATGCATCCGGCAACGACATTGAACCTGCTGCCGATGCCCACCGCACTCGCCGACTCGGGCCTGCATGTGATGTGCTGCGGCAGCCGCTATGCCAAGAACGACAGCGCCTTGATCATGGAAAAGGTCGTCTACGATCTTGGCCAATATGTCCGTCATGCCCGCGAAGTCCTGGGCTATCGCAAAGTGGTGCTGGTCGGCTGGTCCGGCGGCGGTTCGCTGTCCTTGTTCTATCAGGCGCAAGCCGAAGCGCCGACCATCACCCAAACGCCCGCCGGCGACCCCTACGATCTCACCACCGCCAATCTGCAGCCGGCCGATGGCGTGATCTTCATCGCCGCCCATCTCAGCCGCGCCGAGACTTTGACCGAATGGCTCGATCCGTCGCTGCGCAACGAGCTTGACCCTGACGATCGCGATATCGAGCTCGACATCTACAATGCGCAATGTCCGGTACAGCCGCCCTATAGCGTCGACTTCGTGAAGAAATTCCGCGCCGCCCAGGTGGCCCGCAATCGGCGCATCACCGCCAATGTGCAGACCATGCTGGAAAAGCTGAAGAAGAAGAACGATGGCGAGATGGAGCGCGGCTTCGTCGTCCATCGCACCAATTGCGACGTGCGCTGGCTCGATCCGGCCGTCGATCCGAACGGCCGTAAACCAGGCTGGTGTTTCCTCGGCGATCCCCGTATCGCCAATTCGGCGCCGGCCGGCATCGCTCGCTATACGTCCCTGCGCTCATGGCTGTCGCAATGGTCGATCGACAACACCAATGCACGCGGCGTGGTCAATGCCGCCCGCATCACCAAGACGCCCGTGTTGCAGATCGTCAACGAAGCCGACGATGCCGTGCCGGCGACCCACAATCCCGCCATCCGCGCCGCGCTGGCCACGCCCGACAAGGAATATGTCGAGATCAAGGGCGCCACCCACTACTTCCTGGGCCAGCCAACCGAGCTTGCTCAATGTATCGGCGCGGTCGCCGATTGGAGCCGGCGCAAGTCCTTGCTGCAAGCGTGAAGCCTCAAGTCTTTCCGAACTGCTTCACCGTGAGCGGTTCGGAAAGGCATTGTTCATCGTAACCCGAAACTTCCCTTGCCGATGGCGGGGCATCGGCCTATGCCTGTCCACGTGGGACAATGCGCTGACTTCGCCGAAGACATGGCGCGGCGATCAATGGGTCAGATTCGTCTTGTGCTGGCTCCCACTGGGGAACACTCACGATGACTGCTCAGACTGTCTCTGACGCGAGCGCATCTTTCGTCCGTCCTGCCAGCGCGCGTCTCGCCTGGGTCGATACGGCCAAGGGCATCTGCATTCTCATGGTCGTCATGCTTCACACCGTCACCGGCGTGGACGAAGCCTTTCCTGGTACGTCGGGCTGGTTGCATCACCTGATTTCCTTCGCCAAGCCCTTCCGCATGCCGGACTTCTTTCTGGTCTCGGGCCTGTTCGCCACCGCCGCCATGGGACGTCCCTGGCGTGACTTCCTCGATCGCAAGCTCGTCTACTTCGCCTATTTCCTGGCGCTCTGGATGGCCATCATCCTGCTCGTCAAAGCCCGCGGCATGGGCATCACCGATCCGCAGAGCTTCCTCAGCGAATATCTCTGGGGCTTCATCGAGCCGTTCAGCACCTTGTGGTTCATTCACCTGTTGCCGCTGCTCTTCATCGCGCTGCGTCTCGTCTGGACTTGGCCCGTCTGGCTCGTCTTCATCGGCGGTCTGGCGCTGCACCTCCTCGCCGCTCTGCATCTCGACCCCAGCGACTATGGCCTGAGTTCGACCTTGACTCGCTGGACGGCGATCAATGCCTTCTGCCTGTTCTTCGTTTATTTCTACATCGGCGCGAAAGCTGGCCCGCGCATCCTGCAATGGGCTTCGCGCATCGCGGCTCAGCCCTTGCCCGCGCTCGCAGCACTCGTGGCTTGGGCCCTCGTGCATGGTGCGATTTGGAAAGCTGGCTATAGCAGCCTGCCGGGCCTTGGTTTCATCCTCGGCTTGGCTGGCGCCATGGCCGTCGTCACGATCTCGGTCTTGCTTGCCAAATATGAGCCCTTAGGCCTCTTCCGCCGTATCGGTTCGCATTCGCTGGCGATCTATCTCACCTTCGTTCTGCCGATGGCGGCGACACGCATCGTTCTCCTGAAAGCGGGCGTGAACAATGTCGATGTTGCTTCTCTCATCGTGCTGGCGGTCGCGGTCGCGGTGCCGATCGCGCTCGACATCGTCGTGAAGAACACGCCGCTTGCTTTCCTCTACACGCGGCCGCGATGGGCCCGCATCGCGTGAACACGGAAGTTCTACGCCCGTAACATCTGCCCTTGCGGCTTAATCGCAAATCGCTACCTCCCTGTGCGGCCTGTCACAGCCTCCGCGCTGCATGTGATGCAATAGCGTTACATGCACAGGCCTCAACAGAGGAGCTATACGTTATGTTATTACGCAGAACGTTTCTTACCGTGACTCTTGTCGCCTTGTCTTATCCAGCATTCGCGCAAGGCCATTCCCATGCCGCACCCAATGGCGGGCAGATCGTCAACATCGGCAAGCTTGAAGCCGAACTGGTGGCGCGCAACGGCGAGATCAGCCTTTTTCTCACTGATGCCAAGGACATGAAGGTCGATGCCGCGTCTTACAGCGCATCCGCTGTCGTGCTCGCCAAGGGCAATGAGCAAAAGACCGTGGAATTGACACCTTCCGGTGACAATCGTCTGGCAGGTAAGTTAGACTTCGTTGTTGACGGACGCTTCCGCGCCACTGTGACGCTGAAGGGCCGGGATGGCGAAATCGGTAAAGGCCGGTATAATACCGACATCAAGCGTTAATCGGATCACATGAGCACGTTCCGCCTCGATCAATTGCGAATGGCTTCCGCGCCCTACGGGCTGCGGTTGATTTTCGCGTTGGTTTTGGCCGTGTCTCTGATCTTCACGCTCAATACCGCACAGCCCTTGAACGTCACGTTCGAGCATGATGCGGGCATCGCCCTGTTCCAGCATCAGATGGCTCACGCATCGGTCGATCAGACGATCCATGCGGCTTCCGATACGGATCAGGATCAGGATGGCACCTCCGGCGCCGTTCACATCCACGCCCATTGCGGCTGCCACACCACCTATGCCTTTCAATCGGCAGAGGTATCGCCGGACGCCCCCAGCGTTTCCGGCCTTCGTTTCGCTTTGACGGCATCGCCCCTCGCATCGCGCGATCCGCCGCCCCTGCCCGAGCCCCCCAGAGCCTGATCGCCTCCGTTCGAGTGGTCTCCACTCGCAGCGATTTCTCGCCTTGCAACCGGCGTGATGCCGGCTGGGCTCTCGGGACTGATCATGACACGCAATACCGTTCTGGCCGCGACTTTGCTCGCCGGCATTCTCATGGGCGCCTTCATCGCGCCAAAAATCGAACCGCTGCGCGCCGCGCTGACGACGATCGGCATCATGTCCGACGGACCGGCTCAGGCACAGACGCCGAAGCCGGAAGAAAGCGGCCACGAAGACAAAGAGGGCGAGATCGCCATGAGCGATGCCCAGGTCGAGGCCGGCCAATTCGCGGTCGCAGCCGCGGCAAAGGGCGAATTGTATCGCCGCCTGACCGCACCCGCCGTCGTCTTGCCCGATCCCGACAAGATCGCCCGCGTCGCCGCCAAGGTCGTCGGCACGGTCGCAGAAATGCGCAAGAAGCTCGGCGATACGGTGCGCAAGGGCGAGATCATCGCCATCATCGACAGCCGCGAAGTGGCCGAAGCGAAAAGCGCTTATCTTGCCGCCAACGTCACCTACGATCTGCAAAACGATCTGTTTCAGCGCGAAAAGCGCCTCTACGATCAAAAGATCAGCGCCGAACAGCAATTCCTCAGGGTCCGTGCCACGACCACGGAAGCGCGCCTGCAACTCGAACTGGCACGCCAGAAACTGGCGGCGCTCGATCTCACCACCGATGAGGTCAACGCTCTGCCCAAACAACCGGTCGAGGGCCTGCGCCGCAAGGAAATCCGCGCACCCATGGATGGCCGCATCATCGAGCGGCGCGTCGACGTCGGCGCACCGGTCAATGGCGAGGGCCAGGAAAAGGAACTCTATGTCATCGCCGATCTCTCCAGCGTCTGGGCCGACCTCTCGGTGCCGACAGCGGATCTGACCCATATCCACGAGGGCGATAAAGTCGTCGCCACCACGGATGCCGGACCGATCGAAGGTCAGATTGTCTTCGTCAGCCCGATGCTCAATCAGGAAACCCGATCGGCGCGGGTGATCGCCGCTTTCGACAACACCAAGGCGAAACTCCGCCCCGGCACTTATCTCACCGCCAAGGTCGTCATCGACGCCAAGCCGGTGGATTTGAGAGTGCCCAAGTCAGCGCTGCAGACCATCGGCAGCGAACAGGTGGTGTTCGTGCGTACCAAGGAAGGTTTCGCCAAGCGCGAAGTCGCCATCGGCGAGAGCGACGACGAGAATAGCCAGATCGTCTTCGGTCTCGATCCGGGCGAGGAAATCGCCACGCGCAATACCTTCACCCTCAAGGCAGATCTCGGCAAGTCCGAAGCCGAACACGCGCATTGATGGACCTGTCATGATCAACCGCATTATCGCCTTTTCCGTCCATCAGCGCTGGCTCATCCTGCTGCTGACATTCCTGGCTTGCGCTTGGGGCGCCTGGTCCTTGTCGCGCCTGCCGATCGATGCCGTGCCCGATATCACCAACAATCAGGTACAGGTGAATGCCGTCGCGCCGGCTTTGTCGCCTATCGATATGGAGCGACAGGTCACTTTCCCGATCGAAACCGCTTTCGCCGGCATTCCCGGCCTTGAATACACCCGCTCGCTGTCGCGCAACGGCTTCGCCCAGGTCACCGCCGTCTTCTCCGAAAAGACCGACATCTATTTCGCCCGCCAGCAGATTGGCGAACGGCTGACGGAGGCCAAGGAGACGCTGCCACCAGGCACGGAAGTGCGCGTCGGACCGATCTCCACGGGCCTCGGCGAAATCTACATGTGGACGGTCCACTACAAGGACGTGAAGCCGGATGAAATCCGCAACGGCAGCACGGGCTTTCAAAGCGACGGCAGCTATCTCACGCCCGAAGGCGCGCGGCTGACGACGGAGCTGGAAAAGACCGCTTATCTCCGGACGCTGCAAGACTGGGTCATCCGTCCGCAATTGCGCAACGTACCTGGCGTCGCCGGCGTCGACACGATCGGCGGCTTCGAAAAGCAATTTCACGTTCAGCCAGATCCGGCGAAGCTCAACAGCTTCGGCCTGTCTTTCAGCGATCTCACCGAAGCCGTTCAAGCCAATAACGCCAGCCGCGGCGCCGGCTATATCGAACGCAACGGCGAAGGCTATGTGGTGCGTAGCGGCGGCCGCCTCGAAACCATGGACGATATTCGCGACGTGGTGATCAGCACGCGCAAGGGTGTACCCGTGCGTGTCCGCGATGTCGCCGATGTCTCCATCGGTCGCGAATTGCGCACCGGTAGCGCCAGCGAAAACGGCAAGGAGGTGGTCGTCGGCACCGCGCTGATGCTGATCGGCGGCAACAGCCGCACGGTCTCCGCCGCCGTCGATAAAAAGGTCGACGAAATCCGCGGAAGCCTGCCGCCCGGCGTCGAAATCCAGACGGTCTTGAACCGCACTCTTCTGGTCGATGCGACAGTGAAAACTGTCGCCAAGAATCTGAGCGAGGGTGCACTCCTCGTCATTCTCGTCCTCTTCCTGATGCTCGGCAATTTCCGCGCCGCCTTCATCACCGCGCTGGTCATTCCCATCGCCATGCTGATGACGGCGACCGGCATGTTGCAGGGTCGTATCAGCGCCAATCTGATGAGCCTTGGCGCGCTCGACTTCGGCCTGATCGTCGACGGCGCGGTCATCATCGCCGAAAACAGTCTGCGCCATCTGGCGGAGCGACAGCATCAACTTGGTCGTGCGCTGACACGCTCGGAGCGGATGGATACCGTCATCGCCTCGGCCGGCGAAATGGTGAAACCCTCGGTCTATGGCCAGGCGATCATCATCTTGGTCTATGTGCCACTGCTCACCTTCACCGGCGTCGAAGGCAAGATGTTCGAGCCGATGGCGCTCACCGTCATCATCGCCTTGGTTGCGGCCTTCGTTCTGTCGCTGACCTTCATTCCCGCCGCCATCGCCATTTTCCTCAGCCGCCCGGTCGAGGAAAAGGACAATCGTATCGTGCGCGCTTTCAAGAGTGCCTATCGGCCAGCCTTGATGCGTGCCTTAGCGAAGCCTGGTGTCACCATTGTCGCCGCCATGCTTCTCTTCGTCGGCGCGATGCTGATGCTGTCGCGTTTGGGCCAGGAGTTCATTCCGCAGCTCGACGAAAAGAACATCGCCATGCATGCGATCCGCATTCCCAGTACCGCGCTCACCCAATCGCAGGACATGCAGCTTGCGGTGGAGAAAACGGTCAGCACGTTCCCCGAGGTCTCCTTCGTCTTTTCCAAGACGGGTACGGCCGAGATCGCCGCCGATCCGATGCCGCCCAACACATCGGATACCTTCATCATTCTCAAACCGCAGGCGGAATGGCCCGACCCATCCGAGCCCAAAGAAAACCTGGTGAATCGTATCAAACAAGCGGTCGAGCGCCTGCCCGGCAATAATTACGAGTTCACGCAGCCGATTCAGATGCGCTTCAACGAACTGCTCGCTGGCGTGCGTGGCGATATCGCCGTCAAAGTGTTCGGCGACGATTTCACCACCTTGCTGCGCACGGCCAATCAGGTCGCAACGATCCTGCGCCAGGTGCCCGGCGCCCAGGACGTGCGCGTCGAACAAGCCGCCGGTCTGCCCTTCCTCGAAATCAATGTCGATAAATCGCAGATCGCCCGCGTCGGCTTGAGCCTCGGCACGGTCCACGGCGTCATCGGTTCGGCGATCGGCGGCGAACGTGCCGGCGTCGTCTTCGAGGGCGATCGTCGCTTCCCGATCATCGTACGCCTGCCCGATAGCGCCCGCCAGGACATCGCCGCGCTGGAAAACCTGCCCGTGCCGCTGCCGGTCAGCGCCGACGGTGCGCGACGCTCCATCCTGTTGAAACAGCTTGCCAGCTTCACGCTGGTGGAGGGACAGAACCAGATCTCGCGCGAGAACGGCAAGCGCCGCGTCGTCGTCACCGCCAACGTGCGTGGCCGCGACATCGCCTCCGTCGTCCATGACGCGCGCACGGAAATCGAACGCAAGGTACAAGTTCCATCTGGCTATTGGGTCACCTGGGGCGGGCAGTTCGAAAATCTCGCGGCGGCTCAGCAGCGCTTGATGATCGTCGTGCCAGCCTGTTTCTTCCTGATCTTCATCCTGCTGTTCTCGGCCCTGCGCTCGGTGCGCGACGCGCTGCTGGTTTTCAGCGCCGTACCATTAGCGTTGACCGGCGGTATCGCCGCGCTCTGGCTGCGCGACATGCCGCTGTCGGTTTCGGCCGCCGTCGGCTTCATCGCGCTCTCCGGCATCGCCGTGCTCAACAGCCTGGTCATGCTCACCTTCATCCGCCAATTGGTGGAGGAGGGAAAATCGATCAGCGAAGCGATCTATGAGGGCGCGATGACGCGTCTGCGCCCCGTCGCGATGACGGCGCTCGTCGCCTCGCTGGGCTTCGTGCCGATGGCGCTCGCCACCGGCACAGGCGCGGAAGTGCAGCGGCCGATCGCCACCGTCGTCATCGGCGGCCTGATCAGCGCCACTTTGCTCACCTTGCTGGTGTTGCCCGCGCTTTACAGTCGCTTCGGCCGCATCACGCCCAAGGAACAACCCACGGACGAAACGCCACCCCGATCCTCCGAAACAGAGATGAAAATGGCCCAAGCCGCGCAGTAACCGCGCTTTCGCGCCTCGAGCCAGTCCTGCAATTGTTTTGGAGCATCATCGTGCATCGCCAAAAAATAAACCGGCCTCTCGCCTTCGGCCGCCGTCTCTCGGTTGTCGTCACCACATCGGGCCTTTTGGCGGCCTGCACGGTGGGGCCGGACTTCGTGACACCGCCCTCGCCGGATGTCAGCCGCTATCTGCCCGATGAACGCCCGGCCCGTGACGGTCGCGCCGGAGCGGCTGCGGG